>Ga0308161_1000010_pt1 | contig 801238 bp, 659 predicted proteins | sample PhyFR2_FD_201034 | JGI IMG/M metagenome (GOLD analysis project Ga0308161, IMG submission 201034) | Phyllosphere microbial communities from UC Gill Tract Community Farm, Albany, California, United States - DLSLF.R2 | ecosystem: Host-associated > Plants > Phyllosphere > Unclassified | place... | reverse complement strand
GCGTGTCCTCGAACATGTGGATGAAGCCGTGCAGCTCCTTCAGGATGTCGTTCGGGATGTGGCGGCTGGTGCGGGTCTCGCCGTAGATGTAGATCGGGATGTCCGAGTTCTTGTGGCGGATCTCCTGGACAAAGGCGCGCAGCGCGCTCAGCGCGAAGTTGGTCTCCTCGAGCGTGCCGCCGCCGAATTCCTCATCGTCGATCGACAGCACGAAGGCCGAGGCGCGCGACTGCTGCTGGGCGAACTGGGACAGGTCGCCGTAGCTCGTCAGTCCCAGCACTTCCATGCCTTCTTTTTCCATCGCGGCGGCAAGCGCGCGAATGCCGAGGCCCGAGGTGTTCTCGGAACGGAAATCCTCGTCAATGATGACGATAGGGAAACGAAATTTCATCGACAGCTCCAAAGCGAAGCGCCGTGCACGCCGTCTTCCAGGGCATGGAAGCGGCCGGGCACGGCACCGAAAAAAATGAGAAGCGGATTTTCGCAGAAATGCGGGTCCGTTGGTAAAAAAATTATGGCCTCGAGGCCGCCCGTGCTTCCCTTAGCCTAAAGGCGATCCGCGATTGGCGGCGCACTCTTGTCGAGCACGGCCATGGCGGCGCCATCATCCGGGCCGGTTTTTGGCGCGCATCGGTTAATCCGCTAACGGACCGGGCCGGCGCCCGCCCATAAGCTTGGCGACATTCCGATGTACGGAAACCCTATCCATTCGAGGCCGACATGAGCACCGTACGCGTCAAGTTTGAAAGCCAGGTCCCCACGACTCCCGCCGAGCTCTGGAACTGGAGCACGTCGGTACACGGCGTGGACGCGGAAATGGCGCCGGTGCTGAAGCTCGACTTCCCGAAAGGGATGACCCATATCCCGCGCGACGGCAGCGGCCTTGGCCGGCCGCTCGGCAACTGCAAGTTCCTGCTGTTCGGCGTGGTGCCGGTCGACCTGTCGCGCCTGACCTTCGTCGAGGTCGAGCCGGGAAAACGCTTCGTCGAGCAGTCGCCGCTGCTGTCGATGAAATCCTGGCGCCACGAACGCGTCATCGCGCCGGGGCCGGACGGCACCCGGGTGGTGGACAGCCTCGAATTCACGCCGCGCTTCGCCACGCGCGTGGTCGCCTGGTTCATCTCGAAATTCTTCGAGCACCGCCATGCGGTGCTCAAGCGCACCTTCCACGAACGGCGCGCCGCGCCGCGGCGCCGGCAGGGGCCGCAGCCGGCCTAGCGTGGGCCGAAGGGCGGCCAGGGCGCGTACTTCAGTGCGCGGCGGCGCCGCCCGCCATCAGGGCGCCGATCGGATCCAGGTGCAGCCAGGCGAAGATGCCCAGCGCGATGCCGATCGCGGCCACCGCGTAGGTCGCCGTCAGCAGCCAGCGGCGGCGCGTCAGCAGCGTGATCGCCGCCAGCGAGATCGCGATCTGCTCGGCGGTGGTGGCCAGCGCCCACTGGTGATGGCTGTGCAGCGCCTTTTCGGATTTTTCGTTCCAGGCTTCCGATGCCGCCTCGTGCTTTTCCGCTTCCTTCTTGATACCGGCCTTTTCGGTTTCGTAGCGCGCCACCTCGGCCTTGTATTTGCCGGCGTCGACGCCCGGCAGGTCGGCCGCGAGTTCGGCCAGGTTCTGCTTGTTCGACTTGGCCTGGTAATAGTTCCAGGCATTCGCGGCGGTGGTCTTGGCGATCGCCGCGTTGTTCTTGAAGAGGGCGGCGTCGTTCTGGGTCGCGCCGCCCAGGTAGCCGAACAGTGCGCCGACCGTGGCCAGCACGGCGGTCATCACCGCGATATTGTTGGAAAAGCCGTCGCTGCCGTGGCCATTGCCGTGCTGCGCAACGTGTTCGACCGCGTGATCGTGCGGTCCGTGTACATGAAAACCGTGTCCTGACATGATGCTGTTACCTGGTGCTTTCGTAGGTGACAAATGAAAAATCGACGTTGCCGTCGGCGGCATGATGCGGCTCGCGCGCGGTAGCGGTCCAGCGGGCGGCGTCGATCTCGGGGAAGAAGGTGTCGCAAGGGTAGACCTTGTCGATGTGGGTGACGATCATGCGGTCGGCGACGGCCATCGCCTCGGCGAAGATCTGGGCGCCGCCGATGATGCTGGCCGCTTCCTCGCCGGCCATGGCGATCGCTTGTTCGAGCGAGTGCGCGACCTCGACGCCCTCGTGCGACCAGCCGGCATTGCGGGTGACGACGATGTTGCGGCGCTTCGGCAGCGGGCGGCCGATCGAGTCGAAGGTCTTGCGGCCCATGATGACCGGGCGGCCGAGGGTGACGCGCTTGAAGTGCGCCAGGTCCTCGGGCAGGTGCCAGGGCAGTTGGTTGTCGACGCCGATGCCGCGCTCGGCGTCCATCGCGACCACGAGTGTCAGTTGTGTTGCCATGGGTGACTCCAGGATGCTGATAAGCGAATGTATATGGATACAAGCGCGCGGGGAGCGCATTCTATCAGTTGGCATCAAGCGGCGCGCGCGGCCGGAAAGCGCACATGCACGCGCAGGCCTGGCCCGCCGCCGGGCGCATCGCCGGGCGCCGCATCGCCGAGCGCGATGGTGGCGCCCATGCCGGTGGCGATGGTGTGCGTGATCGCCAATCCCAGCCCGGAGCCGATCTGGCCGTTGCCGAGCACGCGGTAGAAGGCGTCGAACACGCGCGCCCGTTCCGCCGCCGGAATGCCCGGGCCGGTGTCTTCCACGTGCAGGTCGACCCAGGCGCCGTGCGGCTGGACGCGGATGTCGACCCGTCCGCCCGGCGGGGTGTAGCGGATCGCGTTGTCGATGAGGTTCTTGACCAGGGTCTTGACGTCGACCAGCGGGCCCGCCACCAGCGGATCGGCGTCGCCGATCACGCCGAGGTCGATGTCCTTGGCCTCGGCCAGCGGCACCAGGTCTTCCAGGCAGGCCTGGATGGCGCGCTTGAGCGAGACCGGACCGGCCATGTCGCTCGTGGCTTTCTGGGTGCGCGCCGCTTCCTGGGTGCGCGCCAGCGTCAGCAGCTGGTCGAGCAGGACCCGGGTGCGGCCGATGCCGGCCGACAGCGCGTCCAGGCGCTTGCGCGCTTCATCCGACATGTCGCTCGCGGCCAGGCGCTCGGCCTGCAGCGACATGGCGGTCATCGGCGAGCGCAGTTCGTGGGCGGCGTCGGCGATGAAGCGGCGCTGGCGGATCATGGCGCGCGCGGTGCGCGCGATCAGGCGGTTGATGGCTGTGACGAAGGGCCACACCTCGGACGGCAGCGCGCTGCGGTCCAGTTCCCCCAGCTCGTGTTCCCGGCGTTCCCCCAGTTGCGCGGTGAGCGTGCGCAGCGGCCGGAACATGGCGCGCACCAGGATCGCCACCAGCAGGGACAGCAGTGGGGCCAGCACCAGCAGCGGCACCAGCGTGCGCACGGCGTCGGCGCGCGCGATGGTGTCGCGCATCGCGGTCTGCTGCGCCACCGCGGCGCGGATGCCCCGGGCATTGGTGCGCACGTACACGCGCCAGGGCCCGCCGGCCGCCTCCACGGTCTGCAGGCCGTCCTCCAGTCCGTGCGGGAAACAGGGCGGGCGGCTCGGGCAGGCGACCGGCCTGCCGCCTTCGGCCGCGATGAAGCGCAGCACGATGCGGGCGTCGAAGTCGATGTCGCCGGCGCGGTCGCGCGCCAGGGGCGAGGCCGGCACCGCGTCGAGCTTGCCGATGATGTCGCCGATCTGGCGCAACTGCGTGTCCTGCAGCCGGTGCGCGTCCCCGGTGGCGGCCACGTACGAATAGACGCCGGCCGCGGCGGCCCCCACCAGGATGGTGGCCGCGATCCACATCGACAGCCGGAACCGCAGCGACGCGGCTAGCGGGCCTTCGCGACCATCCATCCCACGCCCCTCACGTTCTTGATGACGTCGCTGCCCAGCTTCTTCCTGAGCGCGTGGATCAGGAATTCGACCGCGTTGCTTTCGACTTCCTCGTTCCAGCCGTAGACGCGGTGCTCGAGTTCGGACCGGGACAGGATCGCGCCCGGTCGCACCAGCAGCGCCTGCAGCAGCGAGAATTCGCGCGCCGTCAGCCGTACCGGCTCGGCGCCGCCGCTGCTGGCCTCGTGGGTGGCCGGGTCGAGTTCCACCACGCCGTTCCCCATCCGCACCGCGCCGCCGCTGCCGCCGCTGCCGTCGCGGCGCCGCACCAGCGCGCGCATGCGCGCCAGCAGTTCGCTCATCGCGAACGGCTTGACGAGGTAGTCGTCGGCGCCGCCGTCCAGGCCGGCGACGCGGTCCTCGGTCGCTTCGCGCGCGCTCAGGACCAGCACCGGCACGTCGTTTCTGGCCGCGCGGATCGCGTGCAGCACGCTCATGCCGTCGGTGCGCGGCAGGTTCAGGTCCAGCAGCACCATCTCGTAGTGCAGGGTGTGCAGCGCCGACAGCGCGGCTTCGCCGTCGGTCACCCAGTCGGCGGCGTAGCTGGCGTCGCGCAGGGCCGATTGCACGACGCTGCCGATCATCGGGTCGTCTTCGACCAGCAGGACCCTCATGCCGGTTTGCTCCCGGCTGCCGTGCTCTGGTACGGTTGGGGCGCGTCGAACATCTCGGCGGCGACGCGCGCCAGGTCGTTCATGCCGGCGCCGGCGGCCATGTGCGCGGTCAGCCAGCGCGCCTGGCCGCCGCCCTGCAGCAGTTCGTCGATCAGCACGCAGGCCGCCGGGAAGTCGGGGTCGTCGGAGCGCGCGGCCAGGCGCGCCAGGTCGGCCCGTACCGCCTGTTCGACCGGCAGCGCGGCGCCGGTCTCGGGGTCGATCCAGGTGGCGCGCACGCCGTCCTTGGCGGCGTTGAAGCGGTTCCATGTGTACACCTCGCGGCTGCCGTCGCGCGGCCAGGCGCCGGGCCGGTCCGCTACTTCGATGCACAGCTCGCGCGCGTAGCAGGCCAGCGCCGCGGCATGCGCCGGGTGCAGCGGCGTGTCCAGCACGCGCAGCTCGATGGTGCCGTATTCCGGCTTGGGGCGCACGTCCCAGTAGAAATCCTTGATGCTGTTGACGATGCCGTGCCCGGCCAGGCGCGCGAAGTGGGCCGCGAATTCTTCCCAGCTGCGGATGTCGGGCGGCATGGTGCCGCTCATCGGGAAGGCGCCGACCACGTTGCTGCGCGCGCTGCAGAAGCCCGAATCCTCGCCCTGCCAGCACGGCGAACTGGCCGACAGTGCGATGAACAGCGGCGCGCGCTGGGTCAGCCAGGCGCCGACGCGCACCGCTTCGTCGGCGCTCGGCATGCCGACGTGCACGTGCATGCCGAACACCGTGAACATCTTGGCCAGGTAGCCGTACTTGCGCGCCGATTCGCGGTAGCGGTCCTTCGGATAGATGCGCTGCTCGTTCCACTTCTGGAACGGATGGGCGCCGCCGCCCGAGATCGCGGCGCCGACGGCGAAGGCGGCGCGCTGGACGCTGGCACGGATTTCCTCCAGCTGGTCCGCGGCCTCGCGAAAGCCCCCCAGCACCGAGGTCGCCACTTCCAGCATCGAGGTCGTGATTTCCGGGGTCGCCACCCATTGCTTGTCCTGCTTGTCGAGCAGGAGCAGGATGTCCGGCGCCGCCGGCAGCAGGTCGTGGCTCAGGCGGTCGAGCACCATCAGTTCCAGCTCGATGCCCATGGTGCCCAGCCGCGAGCGGGCGAAGGGCGGCAGGAAGGCGGGGCCCTGGCCGGCCACGGCGCGCGCCTGGGCGTCGGCATCGGTACCGGCCGCCGCCTTGTTCGTATCGTCGATCATGTCCGTCATGCTTCGTTCCCTTCGTGTGTTTCGCCGGCCAGGCGCAGGCCGGCCCAGGTGATGGCGGGCGCGATCAGCACGTTCAGCGCCAGCAGGGCCTGCATCAGGCGGTGCGCGGTCTCGCTCAGGTAGGCCGCGTTGGAAATCGAGCTGTCCACCACCAGCGTGCTGAAACTGACCAGCGAGCAGGCGGCCAGCGCGATCGCGTGTTTCTTGCGGCTGCTCCAGGCCTGGCCCGGCACCAGCGCCAGGCGCGTCACCGCGACGCGCGCGCCGAACAGCAGCAGCGCCATCGACAGCACCTGCCAGTGCAGCACCTGCTGGAACTGGACCAGCGCCGCCGACATCATGAACAGCAGCGCGTAGCCGATGTCCTGCACGGTCTTGATCTGCGCCTGGAACACGTTGTCGCGCTTTTCGACGTTGCGCAGCAGGAGGCCCATCAGCAGCAGCGACAGCAGCGCGCTGGACGAGGTCACCGAGCACAGGCCGAGGTCCATCATCAGCGTCGCCAGCAGGATACCCGGACGCAGGCCGGCCTGGGCGCTCGACAGGCGCGCGGCCACCGTGTACACGCCGTAGCAGGCCAGCGCGATGCCCGCGCCCAGCAGCAGCTTGCCGCCCTGGAGCAGCAGCTGTTGCGCGAACGGCGGCTCCTCCAGCGCGCCGTGGCTGCGCAGCCAGGCCAGCGAGACCGACAACGCCAGCAGCGCCACCACGTGGCTGAGACCGACGCTGTTGGCCGCGGCGTAGGTGGCCACGCCGCTGGCGTTGTTGTCGGCCGCCATCGAGGTGAACACGACCGGGTTCACGGCGACCAGGATCGAGGCGATGAAGGCCGCTTCGCTCCAGCGCAGGCCGAGCGCCGCCAGCAGCGCCAGGGCGGCGCCGCCGCGCAGCACGCAGCCGAGCGCCAGCGACGCGCCCTGGGCGCGGCTGCGCCACAGCCAGGCCAGGTCCATCTTGCGGCCGGCCTCGAACAGCACCAGGGCCGCGGCCGCGTTCAGCAGTTCCTGGAAATAGGTCAGCAGGGCGCCGTCGACCAGGCCGAAGCCGCTCACGCCGAGGATCAGGCCGGCCGCCACGGCGCCGTACAGCCGCGGCAGGCCGCGCTTCTGCATCAGCACGCCGATGACCTGCGACAGCAGCAGGCCGGCGCCGATGATGGCCAGCGGCGAGAACAGGAACAGGGGCAGGCTGCCGCTATCGTCATTCATAGCGCACCGCCCATGCCGAGGCGATGGCCTCGATTTCGTGTTCCACGGCCTGCCTGGCCTTGACCACCGGCGCCGCCTCCGGATGGGCGCCCAGGCCCGGCGCCAGGCGCGTGCTCACGCGCACCCGCACCGTGTGCTTGCCGGTCCTGGCCGGGATCCACAGCTGGCTCTTCAGGTCGTCGCCTTCGATCCAGGTGGCCATGAATTTGGCGCCGGCCGCCGGCGTCGCCGGCAGGGCCAGCAGCTTGAACGGCGTCAGCCATCCGGCGCCCGGCAGTTGCCGGCTCAATTGCAGGTGCGTCGCCGCGCGCTGCTCGAGGCGGCTGTCGGCCGGGCTGTAGGGCAGCGGCAGCTTCGATTGGCCGGGCTGCGGATCGGCCAGCTGCAGGCACAGGCCGCCGGCTTCGAGCGTCATGCCGCCGGCGCCCATTTCGGCGGAGCGGGCGCCCGCTACCTCGGCGAAGACGGCCCGCATGCGCGTGGTGTCGGGCGCTGCCGCGGTCGGCGCAGGGGCGGCTTGCGCAGCCGCGGCAGGCGTGGCGCGCGCGGCGGCGAGCAGCGCCTGCCAGCGTCCCTGCTGCCAGCGCCGGGTGGCGGGACCGGGATTCGGGTTCCAGCGCCATTCGGTGGCGATCCATTGGCCGCCGCGTTCGCGCCTCACCACCAGCAGGCGCTGTTCGTCGCCGGCGGACAGCACGGTACTGCCTGCTGTCCAGCCGGCTTGCCAGACGCTGCGCGCGGCGTGCGGCGGCAGCCCGGACTGGGCCCATGACCACCATCGCGCGGGCTCGCTGACGCAGTCCGGCGATGCGGATTGCGGGGCATCGCCGGCCCAAGTCCAGCTGCGTTTGCTAAGGCGGTTTTGCCAGGCGCAGCTGGTGGCGCCGGCGCGCCAGCCGGCACCGGGCGCACCGGACAGAGCCGGCGGCGTGGGGCAGGTCCACGGTCGCTGCTGCGCCATCAGGTGGAAGTCCGACAGGAGGTCGACGGTTGCGGGTGCAGGCTTGCGCGGCGTGCGCGCTGCCTGGGCAGGGCCGATGCAGGCGGCGCTCAGGGCATAGGCCGAGCAGACGGCGGCGAGCGCATGGCTGGATGCGTGGTTCAGCTTGATCAATGTTCCCCCATCTCACTAAGGCCGCCGATACAAGCCCCTTGGCGGCCTTGCATTCGCCTGGAAGGGGCCGCGTCAGCGGCTTGAGTTGCTAAAATTCAATTAGCAATCGCAGTGGGATGGTACGTAGGAACACTTAGCGCTTACTTAGCGCTTACTTGGCACTTACTTGGCACTGACCTGGCCTAACGTGACGCTTGCTTGGCGCCGTCAGATCGCGATCGGCGCCGGGATGTGCGGGTGCGGATCGTAGCCGGCAAGCTCGAAGTCCTCGAAGCGGTAGTCGAAGATGGAGTCCGGCTTGCGCTTGATGATCAGCCGCGGCAACGGCCGCGGTTCGCGGGTCAGTTGCAGGCGCGCCTGTTCCAGGTGGTTCGAATACAGGTGCAGGTCGCCGAAGGAATGCACGATCTCGCCCGGTTCCAGGCCGCACTGCTGGGCCACCATGTGGGTCAGGAAGGCCAGGCTGGCGGTGTTGTAGGGCACGCCGATGAAGCAGTCACCGGAACGCTGGGTCAGCATGCAGCTGAGCTTGCCGTTGGCGACGTAGAACTGGTACATGACGTGGCAGGGCGGCAGCGCCATGCGCCCGGCGGCGGCATTGTCCTGCGGCTTGATGCGCTCGTCCGGCAGCACGCCGACGTTCCAGGCGTTGATGATGTGACGGCGGCTGTTCGGGTTCTTGCGCAGCCCCTCGATCAGGGCGCTCACCTGGTCGAAGGTGGCGCCGTCGCGGCCTTCCCAGCGGCGCCACTGGGCGCCGTACACCGGACCGAGCTCGCCGTCGGGCGTGGCCCATTCGTCCCAGATCGTCACGCCGTTCTCGTTCAGGTAGCGGATGTTGGTATCGCCCTGCAGGAACCACAGCAGCTCGTGCAGGATGGAGCGGATGTGCAGCTTCTTCGTGGTCAGCAGCGGGAAGCCGGCGGCCAGGTCGTGGCGGACCATCCGCCCGAAGACCGAGATCGTGCCGGTGCCGGTACGGTCTCCTTTTTGAACGCCGTTGTCGAGAATGTCCCGGAGTAGCCCGAGGTATTGGTGGTCCATGCACGCTCCTTCAAATGATGCGTGCGTATGATAACCGACCGCGCCGCAGGTGTCCCGGCCTTGCCTAAACCGCCGCCACCGCGGCCGCCAGCAGCGCCGCCGCCTCGCGCACCCGGGCGTCCGGCAGGTCGAGCAGGTTGTCGCCCACGTACAGCTCGAAGTAGCTGGACGCGGGCAGCGCGCCATGGTTGACGCGGTTGAAGATCCACACGCCGTGTTCTTCGGCCAGTGCGTGCCGGATGGCGAGCGCGCGGTCGCGGCTCACGGGCAGGTGGATGTGCAGCATGTTGGCCTGCGGGCGCGCCGGATTCACCCGCAGCAGCGGGTAGTCGCGCAGCACGTCGTAGAGGAATTCGGTGCGGCGGAAGTAGTCGGGCATGGCGGCCAGGCGCGCGTCGAACTGCATCGCCGCCGCCAAGATGTACGGCGAGCGGTGGATGACGTTGCCGCCCTGGCGCCGGAACCATTCGGCGGCGCGCGCCACGAAATCCTGGCTGCCGGCCAGCATGGCGCCGCCGAGGCCGCCGATGCCCTTGTACAGCGAGACGTACACCGAGTCGAAGCCGGCCGCGATCCCGGCCACGCCGCGGCCGTAGCCGGCGGCCGCTTCCCACAGGCGCGCGCCGTCCATGTGCAGGTGGATGTCGCGAGCCTTGCAGTGCGCCTTGATCGCCTGCAGCTCGTCCCAGGCCGACAGCTGGCCACCGATCTCGCGCATCGGCACTTCCAGGCCGACGGCGGACAGGCGGTCGGGAATCGACGTGATGTCGTCCGCGCGCCAGGGGCGGTTGCGATCCCCGATCTGCAGGGCGTCGAAGTGGCCGAGCAGCTGGTGGTTGGAACGCTCGTGCACGAAGATGTGCGAGGTCGGGTGCAGGGCCACCGGCGCATGGCCGCGGTCCATCGCCGCCAGCCGCAGCGCCGTCACCTGGGTCATGGTGCCGCTGATGCAGAACACGGCGGCCTCGAAGCCGAGCAGGTCGGCGACCTTGCGCTCGAAGGACTGGATCAGGGCGCCTTCGCCGTAGACGTCATGGCCCACGTCGTGGGCGTCGCACCAGGCGGCCATGGCGGCGTACAGCTCGGCGGGTTTGCGGGCGCGGTGGCCGGGGAGGACGGCGGTGCAGCGGGCGAGCAGGTCGGTATCAAGCAAGGGGTACTCCAGTGTGGGCCGGCGGGGAGGGGCACACTTTACACTGAAGGCGGGTACGCGTGAAGATCGATGCCGATGCCGATGCCGATGCCGATGCCGATGCCGATGCCGATGCCGATGCCGATGCCGATGCCCGAAACGTCGCCCCTGCGAAGGCAGGGGCCCAAGTGGCAGGCGTTTCGACAGCGCATCGGACTTGGGCCCCTGCCTGCGCAGGGGCGACGTGCAGACGGTATTACTTAGTATTGCGTCAGCGCCGGATGCGCCGGGTCGTTTTCCAGGCGTTCCACCGACTGGTCCAGCTTGAACAAACGCACCGCCCGCGCCAGCTGGTCGGCCTGCTCCTGCATCGCCTGTGCCGCCGCGCTGGCCTGCTCCACCAGCGCCGCGTTCTGCTGGGTCACCTCGTCCATCTCGCCGATCGCGCGGTTGACATGCTCGATGCCGCTGCTCTGCGCCGTACTGGCGGCGCTGATGCGGGTCATGATCGCCGTCACCTGCTGGGTGCTGGCGAGGACGTCGTTCATGGTGGTGCCGGCTTCCTGCACCAAGCGGCTGCCGGCGTCGACGTCGAGGCTGGAGGCCTGGATCAGGGCCTTGATTTCCCTGGCCGCGGCGGCGCTGCGCTGGGCCAGGCTGCGCACCTCGGTCGCGACCACGGCGAAACCGCGGCCCTGTTCGCCGGCGCGCGCCGCTTCCACCGCCGCGTTCAGCGCCAGGATGTTGGTCTGGAAGGCGATGCCGTCGATCACGCCGATGATGTCGTTGATCTTGCCCGAGGAATGCTTGATGGTGTCCATGGTGTCGATCACCTGGCGCACCATGCGGCCGCCCTCCTGCGCCACCAGCGAGGTGTTCAGCGCCAGCTGGTTGGCCTGGCTGGCGTCGCCGGCGTTGCGGCGCACGGTCTCGGTCAGGTCCTTCATCGATTCGGCGGTCGAGGCCAGGCTGACTGCCTGTTCCTCGGTGCGCTGGCACAGGTCCAGGTTGCCGGTCGAGATCTCGTTCGAGGCCAGCGCGATCTGCTCCGCGCCCTGGCGCACCTGGCCGACCACCGAGGACAGGCCGCCGCTGATGCTGTTCATCGATTCGGCCAGCAGGCCGATCTCGTCGCCGCTGTGGACCGGGGTGTGGGCGCCCAGGTCGCCGCCGGCGATGCGCACGGCGGCGTCGCGCGCTTCCTTCAGCGGGTGGGTCACGATGCGCTTGATCAGCGCGGCCAGGCAGGCGGCGAACACCGCCAGCGCCAGCAGGCCGACCAGGATGTAGCGGTTGCGCAGCTGGGCCGATTCGCGGGTGATCTCGTCCTCGTAGGTGCCGCCCGCGATCAGCCAGTTCCATTCCTTGAACAGGGTGAAGGCGACGACCTTCTGGCGCGGCGCGGCCTCGCCCTTTTCGGCGTTCTGCCACGGGTAGGCGATGGTGCCCCGCTTCTGCTCGAGCATGTCCTTGACGAATGCGCGGCCGCCGGCGTCGCGCATGTCGAGGATGTTCTGGCCTTCCTTGGCCGGGTGCACGATCAAGTCGCCGTAGGTCTTGCCCGGTGCCGCGTTCAGGACATAGTAATAGCCGGTCTCGCCGATCTTCATCGCCTTGATCTTGTCCTTCAGGGCGACGATGTCGCGGTCGACGTCGACCCCCACGTACAGGATGCCGATCACCTTGCCGGCGGCGTCGCGGATCGGTTCGTAGTCGGTCATGAACTGCTTGCCGAACAGCTTGGCCAGGCCGATGTAGGGCTTGCCGGCGCGCAGGGCGGCATAGGCGGCGCCACTGCGGTCGAGCACGGTGCCGATCGCGCGCTCGCCGTTTTCCTTCTTGACCGAGGTGCTGACGCGCACGAAGTCGTCGCCGGCGGCGACGAAGATGGTGGCGTTGCCGCCGGTCTGGCGCGTGAAGCGGTCGGGTGTGGCGAAGTCCAGGTTGAGCGGCTTGCCGCCGATGCGCAGTGTCGGCACGCTCTTGTCGCCCACCGTGACCATGGTACTGTCGTCGAGCGCGAAGCCGCCCTCGAAGCCGGTGGCGAAGATGCGGCCATAGCTGACGGCCTGGCTGGTCATCGCCTGGTTGAACAGCTCGACGGTGTTGACCACGCCGTGCAGTTCGGTGTTCATGTTCTCGACCGCGCGCTTGTGCAGCATCGAGGACGTGGTCACGCTGACCATGACGACGAGCGACGCGAGGATGAGACTGACCAGTGCGAATGTGAAGGCAGTGATCTTGGTACCGACGGTCCAGTCAGCAAAACCGAACGATTTACTGTTCATGGATGTTCTGAATTTTGTGATTAATTTCCGTATGTTACTAGGCGTATCCCAAAAGGAACTAAAGATTTACGAGAATACCGATGTATTCCTGCAACATATTGTTATGGTGGAATAACTTTTTGCTATCGGTGGATCAGTGTTCCACCTGCATGTTGTGGAACTGCAGCGCCGCCAGGTTGGCATAGATGCCGCCAAGCGCCACCAGCGAGGCGTGGGTCCCCGTCTCGACGATGCGGCCGTCCTCCATCACGATGATGCGGTCGGCGCGCTGCACGGTCGCCAGGCGGTGGGCGATGATCAGGGTGGTGCGGCCGACCATGGCCGCTTCCAGCGCGCGCTGCACCAGGCGCTCGGACTCGGCGTCGAGCGCGCTGGTCGCTTCATCCAGCAGCAGCAGCGGCGGATTCTTCAGCAGGGCGCGCGCGATCGCGATGCGCTGGCGCTGGCCGCCGGACAGGCGCACGCCGCGCTCGCCGAGGAAGGATGCGTAGCCTTCCGGCAGGCGTTCGATGAATTCGTGGGCGGCGGCCAGTTTTGCCGCCGCGATCACCTCGTCGTCGGTGGCGTCGGCGCGGCCGTAGCGGATGTTTTCCATGGCGCTGCTGGAAAAGATCACGGTGTCCTGGGGCACGATGCCGATCGCGCCGCGCAGGGTGTGCAGGCCGAGGTCGCGGATGTCGACGCCATCCAGCAGCACCGCGCCGGATTGCGGATCGTAGAAGCGCAGCAGCAGCTGGAACAGGGTGGTCTTGCCGGCGCCCGACGGCCCGACGATGGCCACCGTTTCGCCGGGGCGGATGTCCAGGTTCAAATGCGACAGCGCCGCCGAATCCGGCCGCGACGGATAGCTGAAGCCGACGTCCGCCAGGCGCAGGGCGGCGCCGTTGGCACTGCGGGCGGGCAGGGCCTTCGGGTGCGCCGGGTCCTGGATTGGCGAACGCACCGCCAGCAGTTCCAGCAGGCGCTCGGTGGCCCCGGCCGCGCGCTGGGCTTCGCCCATCACTTCGGACAGCGCGCCGATGGCGCCGGAGACGATCGACGCGTACAGGATGAACTGGCCCAGGTCGCCGCCGCTCATGGTCCCTTCCAGCACCGCGTGCGCGCCCAGCCAGAGCACGAACACGATGGCGCCGAACACCAGCACGATCGCCACCATGGTCAGCAGCGAGCGTGCGCGGATGCGCCGCATCGCGGTCTTGAACGCGCCTTCGACGGAACCGCCGAAGCGGCGCGCTTCCATGTGCTCGTGGGTGAAGGCCTGTACCGTCGGCATGGCGTTGAGGATCTCGCCGGCCATGGCCGAGGCGTCGGCGATGCGGTCCTGCGAATCGCGCGACAGCTTGCGCACGCGCCGCCCGAACAGCACGATCGGCACCACGACCAGCACCAGCAGGCCGAGGATGATCGAGGTCAGCTTCACGCTGGTGACGAACAGCATCGCCAGGCCGCCGGCGAACAGCAGGGTGTTGCGCAGCGCCAGCGAGATGCTGGTGCCGACCACGGACTGGATCAGCGTGGTGTCGGTGGTCAGGCGCGACAGCACTTCGCCGGTGCGGGTGGTCTCGAAGAATTCGGGACTCTGCCCGACCACGTGGCGGTACACCGCCTCGCGGATGTCGGCGGTGACGCGTTCGCCCAGCCAGGACACGGTGTAGAAGCGCGCCGCGGTCGCCACCGCCAGCACGGCGGCGACGCCGAACAGGGCCAGGAAGGTGGCGTTCACGTTCTCGATGGATTCCGCGCCGGCGGCGCCGAAGCCGTGGTCGATCATCTGCTTGAAGGCATACGGGATCGCCAGCGTGGCGCCGGCGGCAATCAGCAGCGCGATGCCGGCCAGCGCGAACTGGCGGCGGTAGGGTTGCAGGAAGGGCGCCAGCCCGCGCAGGGCGGCCAGCGCGCCCTTGCGCGCCGGGTCGGCGCCGGCACTGCCGCCTGCGCCTGCATGGGTACGGGTATCGGTGACGCCGGATCCGTCGGCGGCGGCGGTGGTACGGTTGCTCATGTTGTTCGGTTCGTGTTGTCGCTAAGGGTGATACATCGATAAAACAGCGCGATAAAACAGCGCGGTAAAACAGCGTGGACAAGCCGGCCGCGGCTTACAGCGCCATCGCGTCGACGTAGCCGGTCAGTTCGAGGTAGCCGCGCCCGGCCGGCCGGCCGTCGCGCTCCACCCGCACCGCGCCTTCCCAGTACACGGCGCCGGTCGAACGGCGCGAGTCGAGTTCCTGGTCCGGCTGCAGCGGCAGCAAGTTCCACGTCGTGGCGCCGGTGACGATGCGCGTCGCCACCGGGTAGGTGGCGCCGGTGCGCGGCGAAGTCCACTGCCGCTGCGGGGTGAAGCTGACCGCCTCCGGGCCGTATTGCGTGACGCGGCCGCGGGCGTCGCGCACGGCCGCGTGGGACCAGAGTGTAGCACCGCCGGCGCTGCGGATGCGGAAGGCCATCAGCGCCCCGCCGTCGTCGAGGTTCGCACCTAGCCAGTCCCAGCCGGTGGCGCCCGGGTCCAGCACCTGGCTCGACCACTCGTGATCGAGCCAGGCGGTGCCGCTCACCGGTACCGTCTTGCCGGCGCGCGCCACCTGGCCCGAGACTTTCAGCTGCGGCTCGCTGTAGTAATAACTGGCGTGCTCCGGCTGCCGGCCCTTGCGCGAAAAACCGTTCTCGCCCTGCAGCAGCGGCGGCTGGGTCGGCGCCAGGCGCAGCGTGAAACTCAGCTCGCCCGAGCGCACCGTCACGTCGTAATGGCCGTCCGGCGCGCGCCGCATGCTCCAGTCGTCGAGCCTGACGTCGGTGGTTTCCGTCCTGGCGTAGGCCAGCCCGAAGCCCTCGCGCGCGCTGCGCTGGTCGTGCGCCAGGCGGCCCAACGCCGGGTCGGACAGCGCCGCGTGGCCGATGATCAGTTGCTTGGGTGCGAAGGCGCTCGGGTTGGCCGGGTCGGTGCCGGTGCGGCTGCGGAAGAAGGTGACCTGGAAGCCGAGCGGCTTGCGCTCCGGCGTCTCCAGCCATCCGGTGACGTACCACCACTCGGTGCGGTGGCCGGGGTGGGCGCCGTAGTCGCGCGGGAATTGCAGGGTCTTGCCCGGCGTGACCGGGTCGTAGACCGGCGCGGCCGCCTGCGCCGCCTGCACCATGGCCATCCACACCAGCATCGATACCCACCACAAGCGCCGCATCACCAGTCCTCCCGCACCGCGCGCACCGGTCCGCCCGACAGCGCGTGCCGCCCCGACACCAGCGCCGTCGCCACCGAGGCCGCCAGCAGCGCCGCCGCCACCGACGCCAGCAAGGTCCACGGCAGGTGCAGCTGCATGGTCCAGTGGAAGGACTGCGGATTGACCACGTACACCAGGATCAGGCTGATCAGGAGCCCAAGCGCGAAGCCGGTGGCCACGCCCAGCGCGGTCAGCGCGCCGCCTTCGATGGCGAGGATCCCGAGGATCTGCGCGCGCGTGACGCCGACGTGGCGCAGCATGCCGAATTCCTTGGCGCGCGCCAGCGTCTGCGCCGAGAAGGTCGCGGCCACGCCGGACATGCCGATGGCGATCGCGATCGCTTCGAGCAGGTAGGTCACCGCGAAGCTGCGGTCGAAGATGCGCAGGCTCATGGCGCGGATGTCGCCCGGGCGCGCCAGCGTGAGCGCGGCGCCGAAGGGCAGCGCGCGCAGTGCGCCTTCGATGCGTTCGACCGGCACGCCGTCGGCCGCCCACAGCGCGGCGTCGGTGACCGAGGTGTCGCCGGTGAGGGCGCGATAGTCGGGCAGGCGCACGATCGCCGAGCCCGACTGGTTGGCGTAGTCGCGCCAGATGCCGGCCACGAAGAACGACCGGGCGCGGCCGCCGAGCGGCAGCTGGAGCGGGGCGCCGGGGCGCAGGCGGTACAAATCGCTCATCGCTTCGGAAACCCACACCGGGCGCGCGCCGGCCGGCAGCGGCGCCTGCGCGCCGACCAGCACCAGCAGCTTGCCCGGGTCGGCGGCGTCGATGTCGCGCGCGATCAGCGTGATGTCGGGCCGGGCCGGGTCCAGCGACAACGGGCGCGTGCGCAGCAAGGCGCTGCGCGCCACGCCCGGTACCCGGGCCAGCGCCGCCTGTTCGGCCGGGCCGAAAGCGCCGGTGCTGCCCCCGGTGGCGGTGCGCACGTACAGGTCGGCCGGCAGGATGTGCTGGATCCAGTCGTCGACCGAGACGCGGAAGCTGGCCACCATGATCCCCATCGCCACCATCAGGCTGAAGCTGGCGAGCACGCCGCCGAGCGCGATCGACGCCTGGCCGGGGGCGTTGGCCAGGCGCGCCAGCGTCAGCGCGACCACCGGCGAGGCGCCGCGCTTGCCGTCCTGCCTGCGCATGGCCGCCCCGTTCAGCAGGCGGAACACCGTGGCCGCCAGGCGCGGCATCAGGCCGATGCCGCCGATGAGGAGCAGCGCCACCGCGAAGTAGCCGAACAGCGGCAGTTCCAGCACCGGCGGCGCGAACGCGAACACGGCGGCCAGCCCCAGGCAGACCAGCGAGGGCCAGACGCGCGACAGGCGCTCCAGCGCGGCCTCGTCGTTGCCCGACTTGAGCGCGATCGCGGGGCGGGCGCGCGCCGCTTCCCAGGCCGGCGCCGCGCAGCCGAGCAGGGCCACGCCCAGGCCGAGCGCGAAGAATACCAGCGCTGCCACCGGGGTGAACTGCACTTGCGGCCTGACGCCCGGGAAGTAGCCGGCGCCGAGGTCGCCGCCGAAGAAGTGCAGCGCGGCGGCGGCCAGCGCGTAGCCCGCCAGGATGCCGAGCAGGGCGCCGATCACACCCAGGCTGCCGCCTTCCAGCAGCACCTGGCGCAGCAGCGCGCGCCGGTCCAGGCCCAGCACGCGCAGCAGCGCGAACTGGCTGCGCCGCCGCAGCACCGACAAGGCCTGGGTCGAGAACACCAGGAAGGCGCCGGTGAACAGCGCGACCAGGGCCAGCACGGTGAGATTCACGCGGTAGGCGCGGCTCAGGTTGTCGTTGCGGCTTTCCTGGTCGCCGTCGTTGGGGCGCGCCACCCGGAAGCGGCCGGGGAAATCCCGCTCCAGCTCGGCCGCCAGGGCGCGTTCGAAGGCGGCGCGGTCGACGCCGTCCCGCAGCTTGAGGTCGACCCGGGTCAGGCGGCCGAGCTGGCCGAAGCGCCACTGGGCGGCGCCGATGTCCATCACGCCGATGCGCTGGCCGCTGCGCGCGCGCAGGATCGGACCCGCCACGCGCAGCGTGAAGTCGCGGGTGCCGGCACGCAGCGGCAGCAGGTCGCCGCGTTTCTTCCGCAGCCATTCCTGCGCCGCCGGCGACAGGAACAGCGCATCGTCGGCCAGGATGTCGGACGGGCGGTCCTTGGCCGGCACGCCGCTCAGGTCGGGCGCGATGAAACCGGCGCGCAGCGGATCGAGGCCGACGATCTTCAGCGCGCCCTTGACGCCGGGCAGCGCGGCGTCGATCTCCAGCACCGGCGAGGCCAGCGCCACGCCGGCGTGCCGAGCCAGGCGCGGATAGATGGTTTCGTCGATGCTGGCTTCGCGTCCGGACACCTGCACGTCGGCCTGGCCGGCCAGGCTCCCGATCGCGGCCGAGAATTCGTTGAAGGCGGCGGCGTTGATCAGGTGGATGGCGAAGCCCATCGCCACGCCGACCGCGATCGCGACGATGGCGAGCACGGCGCGCACCGGGTGGGCGCGCCACTCGCCGAACAGCAGCCAGCGCGAGAGAAGATTCAGGCCGGGCATTCCACCGCCAATGTCTCGGCCTGGCGCCGCAGCTTGCGGCGCGCGGCGTCCCGGGCCTTGCCGCCGGCGCGCGCCAGGTCTTCCTCGGCCCACTTGTGGCGCAGGCGCAGCTTGTCGCAGGACTTGCGCCTGGCGTGGGCGGCGCGCGCGGTCCTGGCCTGGGCCTGCTGGGCGCGCGCGTCGTCCTTTTCCTGCGCTTTTTCACGGGCGATGCGCAGCTTTTCGAGTGCCAGCAGCGTGTGCGCATCGCGCGTGGCCACTGCGCTGGCTTCCGGCGGCGTCACGCCGACCTCGGGCGGCGGCAGGCGCGTACCGCCGCCGCCGGGGCAGGGCCGGTCGCCGTAGCTGACCTTGCCGCCGCTGCCGCACTTGTAGACCGGCTGCGCCGCCGCGGCCTGCGCCGGCGTCGCCTGGGCCAGCATGCACAGCGTGAACAAGATGCCCGCACGCGTCATCGAAGGTTTCACCGTTTCCCCCATCAAAGTATTTTGCCGGGGTTCATGATGCCGAGCGGGTCGAGCGCCGCCTTGAGCGCACGCATCAGGTTCAGCTCGACCGCGGACTTGTAGCGCGGCAGCTCGTCGCGCTTGAGGGCGCCGACGCCGTGCTCGGCCGAGATCGAGCCGCCAAAGGCCGCCACGCTGTCGTACACGACGCGGTTGACCGCTTCCTGCTCGGCCAGGAAATCCTCGTGGGCGATGCCTTCCGGCGGGGCGACGTTGTAATGCAGGTTGCCGTCGCCCAGGTGGCCGAAGCAGACCACCTGGGCACCCGGAAAGGCGTGCTGCAGCAGGGCGTCGGTCGCGTCGATGAATTCGGCGATGCGCGAGATCGGCAGCGAGATGTCGTGCTTGATGTTCTTGCCGGCCGCGGCCTGCGCCAGCGGGATGTGCTCGCGGATCGCCCACAGCGCGCGCGACTGGGCGATCGAAGTGGCGACCGCGGCATCCTGCGCCACGCCGGCTTCCAGCGCTTCCTCGATCGCGCCTTCCAGCAGGCCGACGGCGTGCTGCTCGGATTCGTGGCTGGACAGCTCCAGCAAGGCGTATTGCGGATAACGGCCCGGGAACGGGCGCGGCAGGCCGGGGAAGTGGCTGGCGACCAGGCGCAGGCAGACGTCGCTCATCAGCTCGTAGCCGGTGAGGGTCGGCCCGCAGTGCGACTCCGCCAGCTTGAGCAGCCGCAGCGCGTCGCCGGGACTGCACAGCGCCACCAGCGCAGTGATCGCCGCCTTCGGTTGCGGGAACAGTTTCAGGACGGCGCCGGTGATGACGCCGAGCGTGCCCTCGGCGCCGATGTACAGGTCGCGCAGGTCGTAGCCGGTGTTGTCCTTGCGCAGCCCGCGCAAGCCGTCCCACACCGCGCCCGCGGCGGTGACGACTTCCAGGCCCAGGCACAGTTCGCGCGTGTTCCCGTAGCGCAGCACACCGGTGCCGCCGGCATTGGTGGCCAGGTTGCCGCCGATGGTGCAGCTGCCTTCGGCCGCCAGCGACAGCGGGAACAGCATGCCGTGCTGCGCCGCGTGCGCCTGGATGTCGGCCAGGATGCAGCCGGCGTCGACGGTCATGGTGCGGTTGAACGGATCGATCGCGCGCACCCGGTTCAGGCGCCGCAGCGACAGCAGCAGCGCGCTGCCGGAATCGTCGGGGACGCTGCCCAGCACCAGGCCGGTGCGCCCGCCCTGCGGCACGACCGGCACCCGGTGTTCGGCGCACAGGCGCACCAGCGCCGCCACTTCCTCGACCGAGGCCGGCGACACCACGGCGCGCGCGCGGCCGGTGAAGCGGCCGCGCCAGTCGGTCAGGTAGGGCGGGGTGTCGCGCGGGTCGGTCAGGACGTGGGCGGCGCCGGCGATGGCGCGGCAGCACTCGAGGAAGGCGGCGGACGCGGCGTCAGTCATGCGGCACTTTGACCTTGTCCAGCAGCTCCTTCGCCAGTTTCTGGGCCTGCTTCTTGTAGGGACGCAGGTAGAGCAGGGCGAACATGAAATACGCGCACACCAGCAGCGCTTCGCCCAGCGCCATCATGCGCGAGATCTCGGTCCGGTCGCTCCAGGCGCGCACCACGCCTTCGACGAAGTAGATCAGGATGACCATCGACGACCACTGCAGCGTGTACAGGTCGCGCTTGAGGACGCCGCGCAGCGGCAGCAGCAGCGGCAGCGCCTTGAGCGCCAGCAGCGAGCCGCCCGGGTGCAGCGGCGCGATCGCGATTTCCCAGCACAGCAGCCAGACGCACAGGATGACCAGGCTGGTCACGGCGCCCGTATGAAACACCCTTTGCGTTTGCATCGCTATTCCATCCCCTGCAATTTGCGGCTCGCTTCGGCCAGGCGCCGGCCGAGCGCGATCGCGAGCCGCTTCTCGTCTTCGGTGAGCGGGCGCTTGTTGTCCACCCCGGCCCAGTGGGTCGCGCCGTAGGGACTGCCCCCGCTCTCGGTCGTCATCAGTTCCGGCTGGGTGTAGGGCAGGCCCATTACCAACATGCCGTGGTGCAGCAGCGGGATCATCATCGACAGCAGCGTGGCTTCCTGCCCGCCATGCAGGCTGCCGGTGGAGGTGAACACCACCGCCGGCTTGCCGGACAGGGTCCCCGACAGCCACTGGGCCGAGGTCCCGTCCAGGAAATACTTCAGCGCCGACGCCATGTTGCCGAAGCGCGTGGGCGATCCCATGGCCAACCCGGCGCATTCGGCCAGGTCCTCGAGCTCGACGTAGGGCGCGCCGGACGCCGGAATGTCCGGCTCGATCGCTTCCGTCACCGTCGACACCGCCGGCACCGTGCGCAGCCGCGCTTCCGCGCCGGGGACGCTTTCGATGCCCTGGGCGATCAGTTCGGCCAGCCGGCGCGTCTTGCCGTGCCGCGAGTAGTACAAAACGAGGATAATCGGATTGGTTGGGTTCATCGTTGGTATTATAGGGCGCTTTACGGAACGTCACGCCTGGAGCGTCTCACAAAACCTCCATGGCTGCGTTGCATTGTCTTGCCGTACTGGCGTACTGCCTTCGACGATGCGCCGGCCGGCGGCATCCTTGCCCTGGCGGCTTTGTGAGACGCTGGCGGTAGCTCCATTTTAGAACGTCCGACTCAATGCTTTCGAAAACCGTCACCCACTTGTCGCGCAGCACCAGCGAAATGTTCAACGTCGGCGTCGAACGGGTGCGCGGACTCACCTGGTCCGAGGCGCGCGACCTGGTGCGCTTCGCCCGCCGCCGCCTGACCGAGGAAAGGCTGCCCCAGGTCGCCGGCAGCCTCACCTTCACCACCACGCTGGCGATCGTGCCGCTGCTGACCATCGTGCTGGCGATCTTCACCACCTTCCCGGTGTTCGGCAAGCTGCGCAGCTCGCTGGAGAGCTACTTCGTGCAGATGCTGATGCCGCGCGCCATCTCCAACACGATCATCTCCAACCTGACCCAGTTCGCCAGCAAGGCCACCGGCCTGTCGGCGGTGGGCGCGGTGGCGCTGATCCTGACCTCGGCGGCGATGATCGGCACCATCGAGCGCGCCCTCAACCAGATCTGGCGCGTGCGCCAGCCGCGCCCGCTGCTGCAGCGGGTGCTGGTGTACTGGGCGCTGGTCACGCTCGGTCCGCTCGCCTTCGGTATTTCGCTGACCATCACCTCGCAGCTGTTCACCGCCACCGCCACCGGCAGCATCAGCACCGCGCTGCCCTTCGTCGGCGCCCTGTTCTACACCATGGTGTCGGTCGGCCTGACCACCGGCGCCTACGCGCTGCTGTACATGACGGTGCCCAACCGCTACGTCGACTGGCGCGACGCCGTCTGGGGCGGGCTGGTGGCGGCGATCGCGTTCGAGGTCGCCAAGCGCGTGTTCGCCGTCTTCATCCGCCAGTTCCCGACCTACGCCATCATCTACGGCGCGCTGGCGGCGCTGCCGCTGTTCCTGGTGTGGCTGTACCTGTCCTGGCTGATCACCCTGGTCGGCGCGCTGCTCACCGCGGCGCTGCCGGTGGTGAAGTACGAACGCTGGTGGTACGAGCCGGTGCCGGGCGGCGCCTTCGTCGACGCGGTGGCGGTGCTGAAGGTGCTGCACGGCGGCCGGCGCCTGAGCGGCAGCGCGCTGGTTTCCAGCAGCCAGATCCGCGCCCACACGCGCATCGGCTACGACGAGATGTCCGACCTGCTGGCGCGCATGGTGGCGGCCGGCTGGGTCGGCCGGGTGCAGGCCGAAGAGACGATCCAGGCGCGCTGGGGCATCAACATGCGCGAAGGCAGTGACAACTGGGTACTGCTGGTCGATCCGGCGCTGATCCGCCTGGCGGACGTGTACCGCCTGTTCGTGTTCGGCGGGCTGGGCGCGGACAACCTGCCCGGCGCGGCGCTGGCGGTGGGGGCCGAGCTGCCGTCGCCGACGCCGCTGTCGACGGATACCGCGGCGCTGGCGCGGCACGTGGAAGGGGCGGTGGAGGCCGGGCTGGGGCAGACGCTGGCCGAGCATTTCGCGGCGGCGGAAGCGGAAGCGGCACCCGAACCGTTCCTGTCCGCGACCTGACGGCGACCGGCCATCGGCGCAAGCCGGAGCGGTAGGCTGTCGCGATCAGTCATGTACGTCGGCATGGCCGGGTCACGAGGGCCGCGGCTGCGGCGCCATCGGCGGTACCATGATGGTGTCGTTCAGGCGCAGGAACTTGAAGCCGAGCAGCGTCGAAGCCTTCTTGCCCGCCTGGCGGTTGCGTTCCTCGCGCGCCTCGGCGCGGGCGATGAAGGCGTCGAAGGTTTCTTCGCGCACCGCCGGGTCCGACGAATGCAGGAAGTGACGCTCGCCGTCCGCGCCGAGCACCACCAGGCCGACGTGGGTCACCATGGTCTGGCCGTCGGCGAGGCGCGAGACCACGTTGACGTAGTCGCCTTCGCGCAGCTGGCCGGCCAGCGCGACGGCGCGCGCTTTCGGCACATAGGCCTGGCGGCTGGTTTCGACCGGGATGTCGGCCTCGGTGTGATGGCGCGTTTTCAGGAAAGCCGCGCGGTCGGCCGTCATCGTGTAGCCCGGACCGTCCGGGCCGGCAAGCTGGGCGCTGACGTCGGTTACCAGCCAGCGGTTGGCAACGTTCCAGTCCAGCTCCGTGTAATGGTTGCGTGTTGCGACGCCGATGATCCCCTCACGGTAGCGGATGCGCTGTAACATCCAGAAGAACTCGTCCCATGATCTCGACAGCGCCATCGCATAGGTGTGTTCGACGAAGACCGTGCAATCGCTGTGATCGAGGCTGAACATCGGCAGCTCGTCATGCGCCTGGTAGGGGAACTCGCCCAGCAGGTTCAGGCGGTAGGGCTGGCCGATATTCTTGCGCGCGATCGCGGCGATGCGCTTGCGCAGGTCGGGCTCGTGGGCATGTTCCCAGGCGATATAGCGTCCGGCCTCGGCCGGCCGCATCTGGTAGAGCGGCTTCGCCATCGCCGCCGCGTCGGCGGACTCGGTGGCAGAGGTGCCGGCGAGCGCGGCCGAAGTGCAAGCCACGCCGAGCGTGGCGGTAACGATGGCAATGAATGAAGGGGCAAAACGCATGCTTTTCTCTGCAGAAAATTCCACGTTACCCCGGTCGGGCGCGGGCATCAAGCAGAATTTGCCCCCATGACCGAGCGCGCATCGATGCCCGCTTTCGCGGGCGCATGGCTACCAGCTCAGCTTCCCGGTCAACATCTGCCAGTACATCAGCCAGTCCCCGCGGAACGACCACCACGGATTGCCGAAGGTGGCCGGCCGGTTCTTTTCATAGAAGAAGTGTCCGATCCAGGCCCCGCCATAGCCGCCGGCCAGCGCCACCAGCCACCACCACGGGTTCAGGCTGTCGATGTATTGGACGATCGCGGCGATCGCCGACGAGGTGCCGATGAAATGGGCGCGGCGGCAGATGCGGTGGCCGTGCTGGCTCAGGTAGTAGGGATAGAATTCGGCGAAGCTGTTGTAGCGTACGGCCGCCATGAACGGTCTCCTTCCAGGCTTGCTGCGCTCGTTGTGCTCATTGTGCCTGCCGCGTGCAGTCGGCGGCGAACGCTGCCAGGGCGTCCAGCACCGCATCGGACTGCTCGGCCATCATCGCGTGGCCGGCGTCCACCTCGACGATTTTGCCATGCCTGGCGGCTTCCGTCAGCCTGGCGGCGGCGCGCGGCGGTGTCATCCTGTCGTGACGGCCGAGGATGAACAGCACCGGACACGCCAGGCCGGCAGCGGCCTGCTCGCCGCCGGCGTAGGCCTTGCAGGCCGACAGATCGGTATGCAGCAGCCCCGGCGGGCCGCCGGCCGCCACGCGTTCCATCAGGCGCCGCGACGGCGCTTCCAGTTCCGGCTGCGCATGCGACCACGTGGCCACCATCGCGACCGCGCCGGCTTCGTCGTCGCGCGCGCTGGCCAGCAGCGCATCCGACACCTTCATCGGGAAGGCGGTGCCGAGCAGGGCCAGGCCGGCGATGCGCCCGGGCGCCTGCCGCGCGGCTTCCAGCGCGATCAGCGAACCCATGCTGTGTCCCACCAGCAGCGCACGTTCGACGCCGTCCGCGTCCAGCCGTTCCCGCACCCAGCCGGCCATCGCCTCGACGCTGGCCAGCGCGGCGCCGCCATCGCCATGGCCGGGCAGGTCGAGCGCCAGTACCCGGTGGCCGCGCCCGGCGAGGGACGCGCTCTGGGCTTCCCAGACCGAATGGTCGTTCAGGGCGCCGTGGATGAAGACGATGGTGGGCTGGGCATGCATATCGGACTCGCCGGAGAATGTGGACGACCTGGATCGTAGCACCGGAACGGTGCGCGCCCGGCATTTTATTTGCATAAAGTCATCAATATGCGACGCCTTGCCCCACGACCGGGCACAAAACTGGATTTTTCGGGGAGCATAGGCTAGAGTCCCTGTTAGCTGTTATCTGTTACACAAGCGACGCATCGTGCGCCGACCCTCACTCCCTATGGTGGCCAATATGAAAGTTTCTGAAATCCTGCAAGTGAAGGGCGACATCCTGTACACGGTTTCGCCGGACACGCCCTTGGGCGACGCGTCCAGCACCATGGCCGAACACGACATCGGTTCGCTGGTCGTGATGGAATATGGCGACCTGGTCGGCATGCTCACCTTCCGCGAGGTGATCAAGGCGGTGCACGCCAACGGCGGCTCGATCGCCGGCGCCGGCACGGTGCGCAAGCACATGGACGACAGCCCGATCACCGTCACGCCCGACACCGAAGTCAACGAAGTGCGCCGCATCATGCTGGAAAAGCACGCGCGCTACCTGCCGGTGATGAACGCGCGCACCCTGCTGGGCGTGATTTCCTTCTACGACGTGGCCAAGGCGGTGTTGGAGGCGCAGAGCTTCGAGAACCGCATGCTCAAGGCGTATATCCGGGACTGGCCGGCGGAGCAGAACGCCGAGGATTGAGCAGGGACCGATGCCGAAGGTCCGAAGTCCGTTTATCCGAGACATCGCGGCGGTTCGCCGCTACGGCGTTTCGGACTTCAATACGGGTCCCCGCTTTCGCGGGGACGACGGCGGGGTCAATCCGCCGTGCCCAGCCACTCGATCAATTGCGCCGGCGCCAGCGGCCGCGCGAACAGGAAGCCCTGCGCCAGCGGGCAACCGAGCGAGCGCAGGATCTGCGCCTGGCGCTCGTCTTCCACGCCCTCGGCGATGATCGACAGGCCCAGGTTGCGGCCCAGTTCGATCACCATTTCGGCGATGCTGCTGCCGCGCGCCGAGCCGGTGATCTCGGACACGAAGGCGCGGTCGATCTTCAGGCGGTCGACCTGCAGGCGCTGCAGGTAGGACAGCGACGAAAAGCCGGTGCCGAAGTCGTCGATCGCGATGGACACGCCGGTGCGCTTGATCTGGCCGAGGCGCTCGATCAGCAGGTCGGGCTCTTCCATCGCCATCGATTCCGTGATCTCCAGCTCGATGCGCTCGGGCGGCGCGCCGGTGTCGCCCAGCGCGCGCGACAGCATCTCCAGGAAATGCGGATGGCGGAACTGGACCTGGGACACGTTCACCGACATGGTGAAATCCAGGTGGCCGGCCGCGCGCACCCGCATCAGTTCGGCGCAGGCTTCGCGCAACACCCATTCGCCAATGTCGATGATCAGGCCCGAGTATTCCGCGATCGGGATGAAACGGTCGGGCGGCATCAGCTTGCCGTCGCCCTGGCGCCAGCGCAGCAGCGCTTCGGCGCCGAACGGGCGGCGCGTGGCCAGGTCGACTTGCGGCTGGTAGGCCAGGAACAGTTCGCCGCGGGCGAAGCCGCCGCGCAGCGCGTGCATCAGGCGCACCCGTTCGCGGATCTCGACACCCATCCCGCGCGAAAAATAGAAATGGCCGCCGCGGCGCTGGGTCTTGGCGCGCTTGAGCGCGATGTCGGCATCCTTCAGCGCATCGGCGCCGCTGCCCTCGTGTTCGAGCAGGCGCACCAGGCCGAGGGTGCTCGACACCTGCACGTCCTGGCCATCGATCGAGAACGGTTCGTCGAACAGGCCGTGCAGGGCCGCCGGGTCGACCGCGGCGGACGGGCCGAGCACGCAGAAGATGTCGCTGCCGATGCGCGCCAGGGTCAGCCCGGCGTGCCGGCGCGCGTCGAGATGGCCCTGCAGGCGCTGCGCCACCGCCGCCAGCAGAGCATCGCCGAACTGGTGGCCGAGGGCGTCGTTGGTCTCGGCGAAGTGGTCGATGTCGACCATGCACAGGGTCGCGTCGGGCAGGGCCGCCAGGCGCTCGTCGACCAGTTCCACCAGGCGCGTGCGGTTGGGCAGGCCGGTGAGGGGATCGTGGAAGGCGGCGCGCTGCAGCTGCGTCATCAGTGCCACGTTGTCGAGGGCCACCGCGATGCTGCTGGCAAACACGTCGAGCAGGCTGCGGCGCAGCTCGTCCACCGGATGCGCCAGCGTCAGCCAGGCCACGAAGCCGCAGTGCGACTTGCCGCGCAGGTACAGCGCCACGCAGTCGGGCAGGTAGATGTTGCGGCGCTCGGCCAGCGCATGGGCGACGGTGGCGCAGGCGTTCGGCGGCAGCATGCCCCTGGCCGTGGTCACGCTCGCGGCGACGCACACGCCGCTCGCGGCCAGCACGGTCCAGTCCCTGGCGCGCGCGCCCGGCGGGCAGGCGCACAGCACGCCGTTGGCCGGCTGGCCGAGCAGCCCGGCGGCCTCGCGCAGGATGCCGGCGGTCAGTTCGGCGCTGCTGTGCAGGGCCATCAGCTCGGCGTTGGCGCGCACCACGCGCGCCAGCCCGGCGCGGCTGGCCTGCAGCGCGCGCAGCTGGTCGTAGGCGCGGATCGCCGCCGCCACGCTGGTGTATAGCTTGGTGCGCGTGAGTTCGGACTTGGTGCGGTAGTCGTTGATGTCGTAGCCGCGGATCGCGTCCATCTCGGGCGCATAGCCGGGCTGGCCCGTGCGCAGGATGAGGCGTACTTCGTGCATGCCCAGGGTTTCGCGGATGTGACGCACCAGATGCAGGCCGGCGTCGGCCTGTTCCATGACCACGTCGAGCAGTACCACGGCGAGGTTGCGGCCGGATTCGTGCTCCTGGGCCAGCAGGCACTGCGCCTCGGCGGCGGAATGCGCGTGGATGAAGTGGAGCGGGCGGCCCAGCACTTCCAGGCTGCCGAGGGCGAAGGTGGTGGTCGAATGCACGTCGGCGTCGTCGTCGACGATCATCACGCGCCAGGCGCCGGTGGCCTGGTCGGTTCCGTCGGACGCGACGGCCGGCGCTTCGGCGACGAACACAAGGTCGTCATCCTGGGCGTCGCCCTGGGGCGGAATCGATGCTGGCATTGCTGCGTCTCCGGATTGCTCGTGACAAGGGCATCGACAACACGGTGACGGCAGGGTGGGGGCCGGCACGTTTTGTTGAAGTTGGCACCTAGTATACATGCAATGGTGCCAAGTCAGGGCAATCGCTCATCAGAAAATTCCTATCGGCAACGACGGTGCAACATCCTGTCACCCGAAACCGGTCATGCTGGTAGAATCTTTCATTCCATTCGAACAAGCCCTTATCATTCCATGTCCGGCAACACATTTGGCAAGCTGTTTTCCGTTACCACCTTCGGCGAGTCGCACGGCCCCGCGATCGGCTGCGTCATCGACGGCTGTCCGCCCGGGATGGCGCTGTCCGAGGCCGACATCCAACCGGAACTCGACCGCCGCAAGCCGGGCACCTCGCGCCACGTGACCCAGCGCCAGGAGGCGGACCGGGTGCAGATCCTGTCCGGGGTCTACCAGGGCGTGACCACCGGCACCCCGATCGCGTTGCTGATCCAGAACGAGGACCAGCGCAGCAAGGACTATGGCAACATCCTTGATTCCTTCCGTCCCGGCCACGCCGACTACACGTACTGGCACAAGTACGGCGTGCGCGACCCGCGCGGCGGCGGCCGCTCCTCGGCACGCCTGACCGCGCCGGTGGTCGGCGCCGGTGCCGTCGCCAGGAAGTGGCTGCGCGAGCGCTTCGGCACCGAATTCATGGGCTGCATGCGCGCACTGGGCGACATCGAGGTGCCGTTCGAGGGCTGGGAGCACGTGCATGCGAACCCCTTCTTCGCGGCCACCGCGGATGCCGCGCTGCTGGGCCGCATGGAAGCCGCGATGGACGAGCTGCGCCGCGCCGGCGACTCGATCGGCGCACGCATCGACGTGGTGGCGAAGAATGTCCCGGTCGGCCTCGGCCAGCCGCTGTACGACAAGCTGGACGCCGACATCGCCTACGCGATGATGGGGATCAACGCGGTGAAGGGCGTCGAGATCGGCGCCGGTTTCGGCTCGGTGGCGCAGAAGGGTTCGGAGCACGGCGACGAGCTGACGCCGGACGGCTTCGTCGGCAACCACGCCGGCGGCGTGCTGGGCGGGATCTCGACCGGCCAGGACATCACGGTATCGATCGCGATCAAGCCGACCTCGTCGATCCGGACGCCGCGCCGCTCGATCGACAAGGACGGCCATCCGGTCTCGGTGGAGACCTTCGGCCGCCACGACCCCTGCGTGGGCATCCGCGCGACGCCGATCGCCGAGGCGATGCTGGCGCTGGTGCTGATCGACCATGCGCTGATGCACCGGGCGCAGTGCGGGGATGTGAAGGTGGGTACGCCGGCGATCGCGTCCAAGGCGGGCTGAGCGACTACCTTCGTTATTCGAGTTCGCGTATGAACGTCGCCCCTGCGAAGGCAGGGGCGCAAGTTGGTGCGTTACGTTAGCTCGCGCAACCTTGGGCCCCTGCCTGCGCAGGGGCGATGTGCTTCTGGTGCGTCTTGTCGAAATCGATCGGGTTTTCAAACCCGGTTCGCCACCACTTCCATCTGCTGCCGCTTTTCCACCGTCTGGACCACCAGCGCCCGCAACTCGTTCAGCAGCGCAAACTCGGTTTGGTTCAGGTACACCGACGGATAGCGGTCGTCCCAGTCGCCGTAGATGAAGCCGACCGGCTCGCCGTGCGTGCACAGCGGGATGATGACGAAGCAGTGCCCTTCGCCCAGCGTGCCTTTCCACCAGCCCGGCAGCTTGCTGGCGAACTTGGGATCGTGGGCGTTCTCGATGAAGATCACGCGGTCGCTGCCGAGCGCGGCGAAGAACACGTTGGGTTCGTAGGCGTCGTCGAAGACCAGCTTCGGCAGCAGCGCCCTGGCGCCGTCGCCGAGGCCGATCTTGGCGCTGTACTTGCCTTCGCGGCGGCTGCGCAGGAAGCCGAAGGCGCGCGTGAACGACAGGCCGTGGTAGGCGGTCTCGATCGCCATCGACATCATCTGGCCCGGCGTGGCGCCGGCGGCGCTCGTCGCGACTTCGCGCATGTCGGCCACGCCGCTGCTCAGGATCTTGTTGCCGGCCTCGCGCATGCGGGTCACGGCGGCGTTGCGCGCGCGCTTCTCGGGCGGATTGGCGAGCGGCGCGATCGACAGTTCGACGGCCGCTTCGACCTTGGCCTTTTCGACGGCGCCGACGATGTGTTCCGGCGCCACTCCGAGCATGTCGGCGAAATCGGCCGCCAGCTGGCGCACCTCGGCGTTGCCGCCTTCGTCGCCGTTCCACAGCGACTCGGCGCACTGCGAGGACATGGTGCCGAGCGCGGCCAGCCAGTCGTCGTGGCCGAAGCCTTCGGGACGCTCGCCCGGCTCGACGCGGCGCATGCCGGCCACCAGGTTGCGCGGCAGGCCCCAGTGCTCGGCGGTGGCGCGCCCGATCTGTTCCAGCGACAGGCCCAGGTGGTCCTGGGCCGCCGCGTCCTCGTGCCCGCGGCCGGCGCCGGCCTGCTGCTGCAGCAGCACCCAGTGCTCGGGCAGGTAGAAGGTGACCATCATGCGGCCGAGCGAGTGCAGAATCGAGCACACCACGGCCTCCTCGGGATCGCGGCTGGCGGCGCTGGCCGCCACCTGCTGCGCCACCATCCCGGCCAGCACCGCCTTTTCCATCTCGATGTGGGCCTGCAGCGAGTCGGGCGTCGACTTGCCGAGTTCCTCGATCAGTTTCAGGCCCAGCGCGAGGTGGCCGATGGCTTCGGTGCCGAGCACCAGCACCGCCTTCGACACGGTATTGATGCGCTGCCCGAACGCCGAGTACATGCCGCTGTTGGCCAGGCGCAGCACCTTCTGGGTCAGCACCGGATCCGACAGCACGGTCTGGGTCATCGAGAAATCGCGCTCGTCCTCGCCGCGCATGGAGGCGAGGATGGCGCTGATGGCCTTGGTGAAGCCGGGCATGTCGCCGCGCCGGCGGATGCGCTCCCACAGCAGGGCGAGGGTGGCGTCGGCCTTGGGCGAACGCTCGGTGTTATCGGTCTGCATTACGGTCTGGTTCATGTTGGGCCTGCCCGAAGCTGGTTCGGCAGCAGTTCGGCGTACAGGTTTTCCTTGAGTGCGGCCATGGCCACGTGGGCCGGCATCGGCTTGCCGGTCAGGTAACCCTGCACGTAGTCGCAACCGCGCGAGGCCACGTAGCCGAGTTGTTCTTCGGTTTCGACACCCTCGGCGACCACCGACAGGTCGAGGTGCTTGGCCAGGTCGAGCACGGCATTGCAGATCGCCGCGTCCTTGGTCGAAGCCGGCAAGTCCTTGATGAAGGCGCGGTCGATCTTCAGCACCGAAATCGGGAAGCGCTTCAGGTAGGCCAGCGAGGAGTAGCCGGTGCCGAAATCGTCGATCGCGATGCGCGCGCGCCGCTCGGCCATCTTTTCCAGGATCGCTTCCGCATGGGCCGGGTCGATCATCAGCGTGCCCTCGGTGATTTCGAGCACCAGCTTGTCGCCGGGGGTGCCGGAAAAGGCGAGGGCGTCGTCCAGCACCGACAGGAAGCGGTCGTTGCGGAACTGGCGCGGGCTGATGTTGACCGAGATGTACAGGTCGCGCTTGGCGACTTCCTCGAACTGGCGGATCTGCACGCAGGCCGCCTTCAGCGCCCATGCGCCCAGCAGGTTGATCAGGCCGTTGGTCTCGGCGATCGGGATGAAGCGCACCGGCGGCACCATGCCCAGCGTCGGGTGCTTCCAGCGCATCAGGGTCTCGAAACCTTCGATGCGGCGCGAGCGCGACGACACGATCGGCTGGTAGTACAGCTGGAACTCGCCTTCGCGCACGGCCTGGAACATCGCCGCCTCGAGCGAGATGTCGTGCTGTGGCGGACTGCTGTCGCGCACGCTGTAGACCACGGTGCGCGCGCCGCCGGTTTCCTTGGAGCGGCCCATGGCGGCGTCGGCCAGCGCCAGCAGGCGCACTTCGTCCTCGGCGTGTTCGGGGTAGATCGCCACGCCGATCGACGCGCTCAGGTAGACGGTGTGCTTGTCGACCTCGAACGGCGACTGCAGCGTGGCCAGCAGGCGCCCGCTGACCAGCTTGATCTGGGCGGCGCTGACGGTGCCGGGCAGCACCGCCACGAATTCGTCGCCGCCGACGCGCGCCAGGGTGTCGCTGTCGCGCAGGGTCGTGCGCAAGCGGGCCGCGGCCTGGCGCAGCACGGCATCGCCGACCGGGTGGCCGAGGCCGTCGTTGACCTTCCTGAAGCCGTCCAGGCCGATGGTGGCGACCGAAAAACCCTGGCCCGCGCGGCGCGCATTGGCGATCACCATGCGGATGCGGTCCGACAGCAGCAGGCGGTTGGGCAGTTCGGTCAGCGCGTCGTGGGTGGCCATGTGGCGCAGGCGCGCCTCGGTCTCGCGCTGGGCCGACATGTCGCGCCCGACGGCCACCAGTTCGTGCGCATTGCCGCTGGACGCGGGCAGCGGCGCGATGCGCAGTTCGAACCAGGTGTCGCGGCCGCCGCAGCGCAGGCGCGCCTCGACCACGACGGCGTCGCGGCGCGCGCTGGCATCGACGACCGCGTTGCGCAGCGCAGCCTGGTCGGCTTCCAGCGCCAGCGCGCCGAGGGAGGTGTCGGCGAGCGCACCGCCGGCGGCCAGCAGGCGCTGCGCGCGCGCGCTGGCAAAGCGGATCAGGCCGGCCGGATCGATGCGGAACACGACGTCGCCCGCCGCTTCCATGAGATGGTCCAGGCTGGCCTGGGTCGCATGGCGCGGATCCTCGCTCGTTGCAGCGGATGAACTGGGGCGCATTCTTGAAGTATCTGCTTTCTTAACATATCGGGAACGGCCGGCGTTCCGCAGGAAACGCACGAGTGTACCAAATCAACAAGCAATGTAGCACCAAATGATTCCATTGGGCATTAAAAAGCGCAATTTCCATGAAGGTTTGCACGAAGCTTGACACGCCGCAGTTGACGTGGGCTGGCCGACGTGCTTGCCTGGCACCGATGTTTGCGCTAGCCTTGTTGCCTTGCCGATAACCCGACGGGCGGGCGATGTTACATTGTCGCCGATGCAGTGCAGTTAGGAAACTTTTCGGGCAAGCTGTTGATGCTTTAATGCAACAAAATGCGGTGGCCGCCGCGCCTATTCCCGGAGACGCACCATGAACCGCTTCGATACGCACGAGGTCTTGAACCAGGCGCCGCCGTTCGGCGACGTCAACCTGTTCGCCTGCGATCCGGCGCTGCGCGAGGGCGTTGCGCGCGAGGGCGCGGCCTGGGCGGCGGACGGACTGCAGCGCCTCGGTGCCCGGCTCGGCAGCGCCGAGGTGCTCGAGCTGGCGCGCCTGGCCAACGAGTTTTCGCCGCGCCTGGTGAATTTCGACAGGCAGGGGCGACGCATCGACGAGGTGGAGTTCCATCCGGCCTGGCATGAGCTGATGGGCCTGCTGATCGGCAACGGCGCCCATTCGCTGCCCTGGGAAGCCGCGCGGCCGGGCGCCCAGGTGGCGCGCGCTGCCGCCTACCTGCTGTTTGGTCAGGTCGAGAACGGCTCGCAATGTCCGGTGACGATGACCTATGCCTCGGTGCCGGCGTTGCGCCAGCATCCCGGCATCGCCGCGCGCTGGCTGCCCAGGATCCTGTCGCGCGACTACGATCCGCGTTCGCTGCCGATCGAGCAGAAGCGCGGCGCGCTGGTCGGCATGGGGATGACCGAAAAGCAGGGCGGCACCGACGTGCGCGCCAACACCACGCGTGCCCTGGCGCTCGATCCCGCCGAGGCGCGCGCCCGTTTCGGCGAGCTGGGCGAGGGCGCCTGGTCGATCGTCGGGCACAAATGGTTCTTTTCGGCGCCGCAGTCGGACGCCCATCTGATCCTCGCGCAAACCGGCGAGGACGGCGCCGCGGGCTTGTCCTGCTTCTTCGTGCCGCGCTTCCTGCCCGACGGCAGCCGCAACGCGATCCGCGTGCAGCGCCTCAAGAACAAGCTGGGCAACCGCTCGAACGCCTCGTCCGAGGTGGAATTCTGCGACGCCGTCGGCTGGATGATCGGCAAGGAAGGACGCGGCATCCCGACCATCCTGGAAATGGGCAGCCACACCCGCCTCGACTGCGTGCTCGGCAGCGCCGGCATCATGCGCGCCGCCCTGTGCCATGCGCTGCGCCATGCGCGCGGGCGCAGCGCCTTCGGGCGCCGCCTGGCCGAGCAGCCGCTGATGCAGAACGTGCTGGCCGACCTGGCGCTGGAATCCGAGGCCGCCACCGCGTTCGCGCTGCGCCTGGCGCGCTGCTTCGACCAGATGGGCGCCGATCCGCTGCAGGCGCTGCTGGCGCGCATCCTGACCCCGGCCGGCAAGTACTGGCTGTGCAAGCGCGGCCCCGCCTTCGGCGCCGAGGCCATGGAGGTCATGGGCGGCAACGGCTACGTGGAGGACGGCCCGCTGGCGCGGCTGTACCGCGAATTCCCGGTCAACTCGATCTGGGAAGGCTCGGGCAACGTCATGTGCCTGGACGTGCTGCGCGCCTTCGCCAAGGGGCCGGACGTGCGCGCCGCGCTGGGCGCCGAGCTGGCCCTGGCCGCCGGCCGCGACGCCCGCTACGACGAGCATTGCGCGCGCCTGCTGGACAGCCTGCCGGCCGCGGCCGGCGACGAATTCGGCGCGCGCCGCCTGGCCGAAGCGCTGGTGGTGGCGGTCCAGGCCGGCCTGCTGCTGCGCCATGCGCCCGCCTGCGTGGCGGACGCCTTCGTCGCGTCGCGCATCGCAGTCGGCGCCGGCGGCGCCTTCGGCCGCCTGCCGGACGGGGTCGACGCCGCCGCGATCCTGGCGCGGGCGCTGGTCGAGATCGATTGATATTTCTTCGGCAAACACGCGACAAACCGGCGCCCGGCTGGGATAATGCGCGCCTACAAGTCCCAACCTCTGATGTTCCATGTCGATAATGAAACAAGACCCGCGTTTTCCCAACCTGTTCATCCTGAACCATCCCCTGATCCAGCATAAGCTGTCGCACATGCGCGACCGCGGCACCTCGACCCGCACCTTCCGCGAGCTGCTCAGGGAGATCACCCTGCTGATGGGTTACGAGATCACGCGCGACCTGCCGCTGACCACGCGCCAGATCGACACCCCGCTGGTCACGATCGACGCCCCGATCATCGCCGGCAAGAAACTCGCGATCGTCCCGATCCTGCGTGCCGGCATCGGCATGAGCGACGGCTTGCTGGAACTGGTGCCGTCGGCCCGCGTCGGCCACATCGGCGTGTTCCGCGACCCGGCGACCCACCAGCCGGTCGAGTACCTGGTGCGCCTGCCGGATACCACCGAGCGCACCTTCATCCTGTGCGATCCGATGGTCGCCACCGGCAATTCGGCGGTGTACGCGGTCGACGTGCTCAAGAAGCGCGGCGTGCCCGACGACCAGATCATCTTCCTGGCGCTGGTGGCGGCTCCGGAGGGCATCGAGGTGTTCCACAAGGCGCATCCGGACGTGAAGGTGTACGTCGCCTCGCTCGACAGCCACCTGAACGACCACGCCTACATCGTCCCTGGCCTGGGCGATGCGGGCGACCGCATCTTCGGCACCAAGTAAGCGGCGGACGGAGAGGCGCATGAGCGACGCGGCCGACGCCGAATTCTTTGCACGCTTGTCGGAGCTGAACGACAAGTTCGCCGCCGGCCTGCCGCACACGCTGGGGCGCCTGGCCGGCGCCCGTGCGGCCTTCGTCGCGGCGCGTCCCGAGCCGGCGCTGGTGGACGAGATGCACGCTGTCCTGCACACGCTGGCGGGTTCCGCCGGCACCTTCGGGTTCCACGTGCTCGGCCAGCAGGCGCGCAGCCTGGAGCAGCGCCTGCGCGTGTTCACCACCTTCGACGCCGTCGCGGCGCAGGAATGGAACGCCTGGCTGGCCCAACTCGACGTGTTCGTGGCATGGGGATTGCGGGACCCGAAATCCGCCTATCCTGATGATGAGGCCGCTATTTAGCGTTGCCGCAAAGTTCCTGTTCTGAAAACGTTTGATCCAGAACAAACTTTGCCAGCCTCGATGACCTATATTCACCGTACTGCCGACGCAAAACCGGTACGTAACAAGTCACCAAGAGTTGGTTTCCTGAATTGTTATGTGTCTTAAATTATTTTGCGAAAACCGTGTGCTTTTGGTTTTATTCGGTATAATTAGGGATCGTTGGATTCGAGTTAGCAGTGCAGTTAGTCTGTCATTTGTTTCTTGCTTCTTCAAACGATCGTAAACGGGCAATAGTCCACTTTAACTGAAATAGGAAATTGTAATGGCAACTGGCATCGTAAAATGGTTCAATGACTCCAAAGGCTTTGGCTTCATCACTCCGGACGAAGGCGGCGAAGATCTGTTCGCTCACTTCTCGGCTATCCAGAGCGCCGGCTTCAAGTCGCTGCAGGAAAACCAGCGCGTCTCGTTCGACGTGACCTCGGGTCCGAAGGGCAAGCAAGCATCCAACATCCAGCCGCTGTAATCTAAGCGACGCTGCATGTCTGCAAAAAAATCCTCGGAATTTCCGGGGATTTTTTTTGCCTGTAGGTATTATCTTTCTTTTCCGATTCTCATCATTTCCGTCAAATCCGTCTGATTTCCGCTCAGCAGTTCCGCCAGTAGTCCGGCTGCGAATAGGCGCGACGTAGAAAATCGACGAGTACGCGGATGCGCAACGGTAAATGCCGGCGCTGCGCGAATACCGCATGAATATCATTGCCGGGCGCGGCATATTGCTCCAGTAACGGCACCAGGCGGCCCGCCTCGATATCCGCGGCGACTTCCCACCTCGACCGCCAGGCCAGGCCGCGGCCCTCCAGCGCCCAGGCATGCAGCACCGCGCCATCGTTGCAGACCATGTTTCCGGCCACTTTGATGGTCACGATCTTCCCGCGCTCCTGCCCGCGCTCATGTCCGCTTTCGCGGAAGGTCCAGCCGCGCTGGCTGCCCGCGCTGCTGATCGCCAGGCAGTTGTGGCGCGCCAGGTCGTCCAGCGTCTGCGGCGTGCCATGGCGCTTCAGGTAGGCGGGCGCCGCCACCACCACCCGGTGGTTGTCGGCCAGCTTCACGCCGACCAGGCTGGAATCCTCGAGGCTGGCGATGCGGATCGCCACGTCGACGCCTTCGCCGACCACGTCGACCACGCGGTCGCTCAGGTTGAGGTTGACCGTGACCTCCTGGTGCTCGGCCAGGAAGGAGGGCAGCAAGGGCGCCACGTGCTGGCGTCCGAAGCCCGCCGGCGCCGACACCAGCAGGTGGCCGCTGGCGCGCGCGCTGCGTTCCGACACGGCGGACTCGGCTGCATCGAGCTCGGCCAGGATGCGCTGGCAATCCTCAAGGAAGGCCGCGCCCTCGTCGGTGAGGACCAGCTTGCGCGTGGTCCGCTGCAGCAGCTTGACGCCGAGCCGGCTTTCCAGCGCGTCCAGGCGGCGCCCGATCATGGCCGGCGCGATGCCCTCGGCGCGGGCGGCGGCGGACAGGCTGCCGCGTGCGACGACCTCGGCGAAGGTGGAGATCTGACGGAAATGGTCCATGGCGGTGTGGTTCAGGGGCGCTTTATTTGTGACTAAAACGCATGGATGAATGTATTTTTTGTCTCGTTTAGCTACGCGGAAGTGAATATACTTGAGAGAAAAGCAAACGCCAAATTTCACTTTCGAGAACAGGAGCATGCCATGACCATCGCCACCCCAGCCGGAATGGAGATCCGGGCCGACATCAAGCCGGGTTACGAACAGATCCTCACCCCGGAAGCGCTCGCGCTGGTCGCCCGGCTCAGCCGCGCGTTCGAGCCGCGCCGCCAGGAATTGCTGGCCGCCCGCGTCGAGCGCACGCGGCGCCTGGATGCCGGCGAGCGCCCGGATTTCCTGGCGTCCACGGCGCACATCCGCGACGGCGACTGGAAGATCGCCCCGATCCCGCAGGCGCTGGCATGCCGCCGCGTCGAAATCACCGGCCCGGTCGAGCGCAAGATGGTCATCAACGCCCTGAACTCGGGCGCCGACAGCTACATGACCGACTTCGAGGATTCCAATACCCCGAACTGGGACAACCAGATCACCGGCCAGCTGAACATGGTCGATGCCGCGCGCGGCACGATTGCGCTGGAACAGAACGGCAAGCAGTACAAGCTGAACGACAAGGTCGCGACCCTGGTCGTGCGTCCGCGCGGCTGGCACCTCGACGAAAAGCACGTGCTGGTGGACGGCAAGCGCGTCTCCGGCGGCATCTTCGACTTTGCCCTGTTCATGTTCCACAACGCCAAGGCACTGCTGGCACGCGGCGCCGGTCCCTATTTCTACCTGCCGAAAATGGAATCGCACCTGGAAGCGCGCTTGTGGAACGACATCTTCGTCATGACCCAGGACGAACTCGGCCTGCCGCAGGGCACCATCAAGGCCACGGTGCTGATCGAAACCATCCTGGCCGCCTTCGAGATGGACGAGATCCTGTACGAACTGCGCGAGCACAGCGCCGGGCTGAACGCCGGCCGCTGGGATTACATCTTCTCGTGCATCAAGAAGTTCAAGCTGGACCGCGACTTCTGCCTGGCCGACCGTCCGAAGGTGACGATGACGGCCCCCTTCATGCGCGCCTATGCCTTGCTGCTGCTGAAGACTTGCCACAAGCGCGGCGCTCCGGCAATCGGCGGCATGTCGGCACTGATCCCGATCAAGAACGATCCGGAAAAGAATGCCACCGCAATGGCAGGCGTGATCAGCGACAAGGCGCGTGACGCCACCGACGGCTACGACGGCGGTTGGGTCGCCCACCCGGGCCTGGTCGAGCCTGCCATGACGGAATTCAAGAAGGTGCTGGGCGACCGGCCGAACCAGTTCGACAAGCAGCGCCCGGACGTCGAGGTGACGGCGGCGCAGCTGCTGGACTTCAAGCCCGAAGCCCCGATCACCGAAGCCGGCCTGCGCTACAACATCAACGTCGGCATCCACTACCTGGGCGCCTGGCTGGCCGGTAACGGCTGCGTGCCGATCCACAACCTGATGGAAGACGCCGCCACCGCCGAGATCAGCCGCTCCCAGGTCTGGCAATGGATCCGCTCGCCCAAGGGCGTGCTCGACGACGGCCGCAAGGTCACGGCCGAGATGGTGCGCGCGATGATCCCGGAAGAACTGGCCAAGGCCAAGGCGGCGGCGCCGAACGGCGACAACCCCAGCTATGCCCGCGCCGCCGAGATCTTCGAGCAGATGTCCACCTCGGAAGAGTTCGCGGAATTCCTGACGCTGCCGCTGTACGAGGAAATCTGAGTCCGGACGCGGGGTGGGCGAGCGCGTCCATCCTGCGTCACAGAAACATCACGGGCGGACACGGCGTCAGCGCCGGCGCTCGGCCAGTGCCTGCCGGCCCAGGAATGCCTCCAGCGCCCGCTCGTCGATCGCATTCCCGCCCAGGCGCCAGAGCAGGGCGTCGAGCCGGTCGCCGCCCCAGAACAATTCTTCGTCCCCCGCCAGGCGGAAGGTGGGCACCCCGAACACGCCACCGGCCACCGCTTGCGCCGTCGCCTCGGCCAGTTGCCGCTTCGTGTCGGGCGTGCCGGCCGCGGCCAGCAGGACGGCGCCGTCCAGCCCCGCCGCATCGGCCAGTTTCTCCAGCGTGGCCCGGTCCGAAATATCCTCGCCGCGCTCCCAGCAAGCCGCCACCAGCGCCAGTGCCAGCATCCGCCGCTGTGCCGCGTCGGCAACGGCCGTGCACATGCGCAGGGCCATCAAGGGATTGAACGGATGCCCGGGCGGTCCGGCGAAGGGCAGCCCGCGCCGGGCGGCTTCCCGCATCACGTCGCGGAACAGGTAGCGGCGCTTGGCCGGCAACTCGGCTGGCCCGAGATTGCCGTGCGCCTTCAGCAGGCCGGCAAACAGCACCGGCAGCAGGCGCAGTGGCGCGCCCGCGGCCGCCTCGATGCGGTCGATGTCGCGCAGGGCCAGCCAGACATAAGGGCTGACCGGATCGAAGTAGCAATCGAGGGCAGGCATCGCGGGCGCGGCTGGTTCAGAACACGTTCTTCCACTCGCGCAAGGCGGCGAACGTATCGATCGCGCCGGCGCCCGGGTGCAATCGTCCGGCCGCGGCCAGGCTGTCGACGATCGCCGGCTCGCGGTAGCGCAGGAAGGGATTGGTTGCCTTTTCGATCGCAATCGTCGACGGCACCGTCGGCAAGTGCGTGCCGCGCGCCTGGCTGTCGGCCACCACGCGCATCTGCAGCGCCCGGTTGCCTGGCTCGACCGCCTCGGCGAAACGTAAATTCGACAGCGTGTACTCGTGCGCGCAATACACCAGGGTATCGTCCGGCAGCGCCGCCAGCTTGCCGAGGGAGTCGGCCATCTGCGCCGGCGTGCCCTCGAACAGGCGGCCGCAGCCGGCGCCGAATAGCGTGTCGCCACAGAACAGCCAGTGTTCGTCGGCATCCTCGCGCACGTAGGCAATGTGGCCGAGCGTATGGCCCGGCACGTCCAGCACCGAGAATGCCAGGTCGAGGCCGGGCACGGCGACGCGGTCGCCTTCGGCCAGCGGGTGGGTGACGGCCTCGATGCCGTCGTTGCGCGGCCCGAACACCGGCACCTGCGCATGTTCCAGCAAGCGCGGCACGCCGCCGATGTGGTCAGCATGGTGATGGGTGAGTAGAATGGCGGTCAGGGTGAGCCCATTCGCCCGCAAGGCCTCGAGGATGGGTTCGCCATCGCCGGGGTCGACGACCGCCGCATGGACGCCATCGTGGATGAGCCAGAGGTAGTTGTCCTTGAACGCAGGCACCGTTAATACGGCAAGTCTGGTATGGAGCGGGGTCGGCGATTGGGTCATGTCGGGATCGGATATCGGTAGCAACTATCAGTAGCAACAAGGGGTGGCATGGACGGCGAAGCATCCGAAAAATCCATTATAGCGCTCGACCGCTGGCTGCAATCGCCGGCGGGCGCCTACGTGCGCGCTTGGGAACAGGCCTGCCTGGACGAGCTGACGGCCGATATCTTCGGCTTCAACGCGATCCAGATCGGCGTGCCGCAGATCGATGCGCTGGCCGCCAACCGCATGCCGAACAAATGGCAGGCGGCGACGCGCACGTCCACGGCGGACGAACTGGCCCTTGCCGCGGGCGGCAAGCAGATCGCGGTGGCGCTGGATTTCGCGGACCTGCCGTTCGCCTCGCAGAGCCTGGACCTGGTGGTGCTGCCGCACGTGCTCGAGTTCGCCGCCGAGCCGCACCAGGTCTTGCGCGAAGTCGAACGGGTCTTGATCCCGGAAGGGCAGGTCATCATCTGCGGCTTCAATCCGGCCAGCATGTGGGGCATGCGCCAGGGCATGGGCCGCATCACCAGCAACGATTACCTGCCGACGGCCGGCGAGTTCATCTCTTTGCCGCGCCTGAAAGACTGGTTAAAATTGTTGAATCTCGCTCCGTCGCGCAACCATTTCGGCTGCTACGCGCCGCCGTTCCGCACCACCCAGTGGCTGAACCGTTTCGCCTTCGTCGAGGGTCCCGGGCGGCGCTGGTGGCCTTACCTCGGCGCCGTTTACATCGTGCATGCGATCAAGCGCGTCAAGGGCATGAACATCATCGGCCCGGCCTGGAACAAGAAGCCGGGCAAGGCGCCGGCGGCGGTACCGGCAACCAACCGCAACGAGCGGCATCGAACAAGCATCAAATAAAGGAAGCAACGCAGCATGACCAAAGTTGAGATTTTTACCGACGGCGCCTGCAAGGGAAATCCGGGCACCGGCGGCTGGGGCGCGCTGCTGGTCGCCGATGGCGGCCACGAGAAGGAAATCTTCGGCGGCGAGCCGAACACGACCAACAACCGCATGGAACTGCGCGCCGTGATCGAAGCGCTGGGCGTGCTCAACCGCCCGTGCCAGGTGGTGCTGCACACCGACAGCCAGTACGTGCAGAAGGGCATCTCCGAGTGGATCCATGGCTGGAAGGCGCGCGGCTGGAAGACCTCGACCAAGGAGCCGGTCAAGAACGACGACCTGTGGAAGGCGCTCGACGCGGCCCAGCAGCAGCACGCGGTCGAGTGGCGCTGGGTGCGCGGCCACAACGGTCATCCGGGCAACGAGCGCGCCGATACGCTGGCCAACATGGGGGCGGCGTCGGTACGGCGCTGAACCTCGCCGACCGGACCGCGCCGGGCCGACCTGGCCCGGCGCTGGTATACTGAGCGGTCTTCTTCCACGCTTTTGATTGACTCCCACGCGCATGCGCCAAATCGTCCTCGATACCGAAACCACAGGCTTCAACCCGCGCACCGGCGACCGCATCGTCGAAGTCGGTTGCGTCGAAATCCTGAACCGCAAGCTCACCGGTAACAATTTTCACCGCTACGTCAACCCGGAGCGCGACTCCGACGAGGGCGCGCTGGCGGTGCACGGCCTGACCACCGAATTCCTCAGCGACAAGCCGAAGTTCCATGAGATCGTGCATGAACTGCGCGAGTTCTGCCAGGGCGCCGAGATCATCATCCACAACGCGCCGTTCGACCTGGCCTTCCTGAACCACGAATTCCAGCGCGCCGGCCTGCCGCCTTTCATCGAGCATTGCGGCGGCGTGATCGACACCCTGGTACACGCCAAGGAACTGCATCCGGGCAAGCGCAACTCGCTGGATGCGCTGTGCGACCGCTACGGCATCTCCAACGCGCACCGCAAGCTGCACGGCGCACTGCTCGACTCGGAGCTGCTGGCCGACGTCTACATCGCCATGACGCGCGGGCAGAACATGTTGTCGATGGACGTCGAGGTCGAATCCGCCGGCGGCGCCGAGCTGATCGACGCCGGTCCGCTGGGCGAGATCATCGTGGTGTCCGCGCTGGACGACGAGCTCGCCGAACACGACAAAGTGCTGGCTGCGCTCGACAAAGGTGTGAAGGGAGAATGTGTTTGGAGAAAATATTCTCTTCAGGGGTGACAAAACGCAAAAGTCCCCCTATAATGCTCGTCATTGCAGCGATGCAAACGCAGCAAAAGGTAGCAAGCAGGTAGAAGTTGATAGTAGATAGGGCGGTTAGCTCAGGGGTAGAGCACAGCATTCACACTGCTGGGGTCGCAAGTTCGAAACTTGCACCGCCCACCAGGATTTAGCTTTTAAATTCGACGACTTGGGTTTCCTAGGAAAGTTGAGAAAAACAACTTGAGGGAATTTGGAGAGTTTGAACGAAATGATCGAGGCCAGCTTTTAGCTGGCCTTTTTGTTTTACGATCGAACTTTGTTGCGATGAAATTGCAACTAATCGACGCGGGACGCAGCCGAACAAACGTAAGCGACCAGCCGGCAGGATCGACAACGAAACACAGCCGAACCAGTCGGCCATATGTCCTGCAGCGCCACCAGAGTGCCGGACCATGGGCCATCCCTGCTGGCAGCCGGTCTTGCGCGCGTGATCGAGCACATCGACATCACGGTACCCGATCACGCAGCCCTGGAGCGGGCATTCCTGCCTCGACCATGACGGCGCACGCAACGACAGCGCTTGCACATTTGCGCTTGATTACATCGGCGCCCATTGATATAAGCATATGAAAAAAGACCACCTATTCATATGCGGACGGCCCGGATATTGATATGCCAACATCTTCGTGGTCGAGCTACCGTCCACTTTGTATGATGCTTCGTATCCACAAAACGTGTGTGCCTGACCGTGTAGCCACTTGTGCTGCCATGCCGGGTCGGCCATGCGAAGCGGCATAGCGTACTGACCACAGCGATGGACACCCTCATTTCGCCAGGTCGGCGCGGCCGGCAGCCCTGGCTGCCGGAGATGCGGCGCCCAGGTGTACCGCACCTGTCCGATTCTCATCCGGAGTGCCGGCGTTTCGCCGGTCTCACCATGCAAGCGCGTCCGTCCGTAGCGGGATTTCACATGCCTCGCCGCCGGGCCGCGGCACGGCCAGCGCGGCGCGAGTCGCACAGGCCGGACCGCACGTCGGTCGTCCCGGTTTTCGTATAGAGGAGAAATGAGTGCTTGATGCATCGTCGGTAGTTATCCCGGCCAGGCGCGATCGCGCGCCGGCAGTGTCACGAACACCCATTGTCATGGCGGTGCTGGTCCTGTGTGGCGCGGGCGCCAGCGCCCACCAACCTGTCGCGGAAAGTCCCGGTGTCGCCGTCGCGGCAGCAAGTGCCGTGACCGTGGCCGCGGAGGACGCCGAAGGTGGCGCCGCCACCGTGGCGGTGCCGCTTGCCGGAACGATCCAGACCGTACTGGTCACCACGCGCCGCCGCCTCGAGAGCGCGCAGAGCGTGCCGACGCCGATGACGGTGCTCGGGGCGGAGCAGCTCGAAGCCAACCGCACGTACCGCGCCCAGGATTTGCAGCAGCTGCTGCCGAGCACGACCATCAACTACGTCCACGCCCGCCAGATGAGCTTCTCGGTACGCGGCCTCGGCAACAATCCGGCCAGCGATGGGCTGGAAGGCAGTGTCGGCCTGTATCTGGACAATGTCTACCTCGCGCGTCCCGGCATGGCCGCTTTCGATGCATTGGATATCGAGCAGCTCGAACTGCTGCGCGGACCCCAGGGCACGCTGTTCGGCAAGAACACGACCGCCGGCGTGCTGAACATTTCCAGCCGCAAGCCCGCCCGCACGCGTGAAGCGTCGGCCGAGATCTCGGCCGGCAGCCATGGCTATGTACAGGGCAAGCTGGTACTGAACAATCCGGTGTCGGACAGCCTGGCCACGCGCCTGTCGGCTTACAAGACGCATGACGACGGCTACATCCGCAACCGCTACAACGGCGAACGGGTCCAGGGAGGCGACCGCCAGGGCGTGCGCGCCCAGGCACTGTACGAACCCGGCGCCGGCTTCAGCCTCCGCCTGATCGCGGACTACAACGAAGAAGACTCGAACAACGGTACGCTGGTCTTCTATAACGCGGGCCCGAGCGGCCGTTTCCTCGCCCAGGCCGCCATGGTCGGCGCCATCCCGGTGCTGGACCCGGAGCAGCGCGCGGTCAAGCTCGACAACGGTTCGCACGTCGACGTGCACCAGGGCGGGGTGTCTGCCGAGGCCAGCTGGACGCTGGCAGGCGACAGCCGCGTCACGGCGATCAGCGCCTGGCGCTTCTGGCGCTTCACGCCGCACAACGACGACGGCCTCGACGTACCGGTGATGCTGAACGTCGGCCAATCGGCGAACCATCGCCAGTTCACGCAGGAGCTGCGCTGGACCAATGCGCCGGGCGGGAGGGTGGATACCGTTGCAGGCGCCTATTACTACTACCAGGAACTGGAGAACGATGCGTTCAGCGTGAACGGTCCGCTGGCCGACCGTTTCAACGGCAATCCGCAGGGTGCCTGGGACAGTGTGACCAGCAACGCGCCGGGGCGGCTGCGTGTCGACAGCTATGCGCTCTTCGGACAGGCGACGTGGCACGCGACGCCGCGCTGGGACCTGACTGCCGGCTTGCGCGCGACCTATGAGGACAAGCGGGCTCGCGTGATTCGCCATGCACCGCTCGGCCCGGTCGTTACCGGCGCCGCGCTCGCCGCGCGCAATGGGCGTTTCGGGGTTTATGATTCAGGCCCACTCTCCCTTGATCAGGCCAGTCCCAGCGGCCTGCTCAGCGCAGGCTACAAGGCGGCCGAGGACGTGTTGTTGTATGCCAGCCTGTCGCACGGCGAAAAGTCCGGAGGCATCAATCTGGCGGTGCCCGGTTCGGCCGGCACGGCTTCGCTCCTGGTGGGCAGCGAGCGTGCCAACGCCGCGGAACTCGGCGTCAAGTCTGCGCTGTTCGGCCGCCGCCTGCAGCTCAACGCCAACCTGTTCGCCACCGTGGTGCACGGCTACCAGAGCAATGCCTACGACCATGTCAGCCGGACCTCCTACCTGACCAATGCCGGCGACGTCCGTACGCGCGGCGTCGAGTTCGAAGCGACCGCGGTCCCGGTTCGCCCGCTGCGCCTGAGCTTCAATGCGTCCTTCAACGATCCGCGCTACCTGCGCTATACCAATGCGCCATGCGCGCCCGAGGCCAACGCCACCTACTGCGACCTGTCCGGGCGCGCGGTGCTTGTGAACGCGCCGCGCCGTACGGCCAACCTGGGCCTGCGCTACGACCACGCGCTGGGCAGCGGATGGCGCGGCTACCTGAATACCAACCTCGCCTATCGCGCCTCCGCCACCGGCACGCTCGATGCATCGGCTTACTCGCGCATTCCCGCCTCCACGCTGGCCAACCTGTCGGTGGGGATGCGTTCCGGCGGCGAACACGCCTGGGACCTGTCGCTGTGGGCGCGTAACGTGTTCGACCGCCAGTATTACACCAGCATGTGGAACGGCGCCTTCGGTGCCTACAACACCGTGATCGGAACGCCACGCACCCTGGGCGCTTCGGCCCGCCTCGACTTTTAAAGGAAACCCATGACCCATCCCGACATCAAGCGCCGTGCCCTGCTGGGCGGCATTCCGGCCCTGGCGCTCACTCCGCGGAGCCTGTTCGCAGCCGGCAGGGAAGAACGTCCGAACATCATCTTCATCATGGCCGACGACCTGGGTTGGGGCGACCTGGGCGTGTACGGCCAGACCGACTTCGCCACGCCGCAACTCGACCGCCTCGCCGCACAGGGCGTACGCTTCACCCAGGCTTACGCGAACTCGGCGGTGTGCTCCGCCACCCGTTTCGGCCTCATCACCGGCCGCTACCAGTACCGCCTGCGCGGCGGCCTCGAAGAGCCGATCGCCGGCCCGTCGAAGACCATCGGCCTGCCGCCCGAGCATCCGACCCTGCCGTCCTTGCTCAGGAAGGCGGGCTATCACACTGCGCTGATCGGTAAATGGCACCTCGGCTTCCTGCCGGTGTTCAGCCCGCTCAAGAGCGGCTATGACCTGTTCTTCGGCAATTACGGCGGCGGCATCGACTACTTCACCCACAAGGCCGGCGCCGGGGCGCAGGCACGCGACGACCTGTACGAGGGCGAGGTACCGGTGCAGAAGGTGGGCTACTACACCGACCTGCTGGGCGACCGCGCCGTCGAGTACATCGGCAGGCAGAAGAGGGGCGAGCCGTTCTTCCTGTCGCTGCACTTCACGGCGCCGCACTGGCCCTGGGAAGGCCCGCAGGACGAGCAGGTGTCGAAGGAGATCGACGACATCTTCCACTACGACGGGGGCAATCTGGCAACCTACGCGAAGATGGTGACCGCGCTCGATGCCGCCGTCGGCCGCGTGCTCGCCAGCCTGCAGAAGCAGGGCCTTGCGGACAACACGATCGTGGTCTTCACCAGCGACAACGGCGGCGAGCGCTTCTCCCGGACCTGGCCCCTGAGCGGCCAGAAAACCGAACTCCTGGAAGGCGGCGTGCGCGTACCGGCACTGGTGCGCTGGCCGCGCCGCCTGAGGGCCGGCCAGGTGACCGACCAGGTGGCGATCAGCATGGATTGGCTGCCCACCCTGCTGGCCGCGGCCGGTACGGTGCCCGACCCGGCCTACCCGCCGGACGGCCAGGACCTGCTGCCTGTCCTGCTGGGACGCCAGCCACCGGTCGAGCGTACCCTGTTCTGGCGCTACAAGATGCATGGCCAGCGCGCGGTCCGTTCCGGCAACTGGAAATACCTGCGCATCAATGACAACGAGTTCCTGTTCGACGTCGTCACCGACCAGCGCGAGCGTGCCAACCTGGCCAGGCGCCACCCTGAAGTGCTGCAGGCACTGAAGGGCGAATGGGAGCGCTGGAATGTCGGCATGCTGCCGATCACCGAGGACGTACGAAGCCATGGCGTGGACGGCAAGGTCCAGGCGGATCGGTATCACGCTGCGGGAACCGACTGAAAAGGCTGCGCCGCATGAGAGCCGCGCATTGCCCGCTACCCAAGCTCGACCGCGCGGGTAGTTTTCGCCTTTTCAGGCACGTGCCCCGCATCCTCCATCGGGACGCATGGACAGCTGGGAGGGCACGGCAGCGTCAGCCCGGTGCCGCCATGACGACCTCGTTGAGTTGCGCGGCAGTGATCCGGTCATGGAACAGGCTCTGGTCCGCCCAACCGAGTTCGCTTCTGTTATGCGGCGTTACCTTGAAGCCCGATTCCTGGTACAAGCGCTTGGCCTCGATCTTGAGCGACTTGATGTGCTTCGCTGCCAGCTCGACGTCCTCGGTACTGCGCGGCGTGGCGGCGTGCAGCACGTCGTCGACGCTCTTGAACTCGTTCGAATTCATGACGATCGCGGCCATGACGGGGCTGGCATCCACCAGCGAATGCAGGAAGTTGAGGTAGGCGGCCTTGCTGTCGTCGAGGAATTCGCCGGCCGTATAGTGGGCCGCCTTGAAGGCCGGCATATACCCCGTCGTCATCTTCGGTACGAGGTCGGTCCGGCTGATCGCGTTGGCCATCGTCCCCATGCCTGGCTGCTCGGGCTGGGTAGCCGCTTTCTGCACATTGACCCACATGGTGCGGGCTTCGTCGATCAAGTGCTTGATGCGGCTGATTTCTATCTTGTTATAGGCCACCTTGAAGATCAACTGAAAGCCGTTCAGCAGCAGATCGGCGATCTTTGCCGCCGCCGCACTGGCGGTGGCGGTCACCCCGATCTTGACGGCATTCTTGGCAATGGTCCATCCCGCCACTGCCTGGCGGTTGCGGATACCGGTATCGATGCCTTTGCGGATCATGGCAAAACCGCCTTCGCTGGTCACCAGTTCCGCTTGCTGCAGCGATAAATTGCTACGGGTCCACTGATCATTGATGAGACTGCGCAGGCTGGCCTGGATTTCGTTGGCGGGTTTCGCGAACTTGCCGATTTCTTGCCATAAATAGGACGCGAGATAGGCCAACGCCTTGCCGATCTTTTCCATCACATCCATGGCGTTGTTGAGGCCGAATTGCTTGGTGAAGGTTTTTCCTGCCCACTCCTTGAAAGCGTCGATTTTTCCGACCACGAATTTCATGAGTTCGTACTTGGCATTGTCGACCTTCATCTTGAAGCCTTCTTTGCTGAAGAACGATGGCCCCGATGAAGGGGGAGCCGCTTCGTCCTGCTTGAATGCCTGATAGCCGATGCCGGCAATCGCGGCAACGGGCGCCACGTCATGCATCACGATATCGATCAGTTGCTGCCCCATCAGCTTGTAAGCGCCGTAGCCCAGTCCCCCCACGCCGAAGAGCAAGGTCGTGGTCGGACTCCAGTCGACCTTGATATTGGCGATCAGCACCAGCAGCGCGCGCCGGTTCCTGCGCCGGCGCTGCGCCGAATCGACGGGGCTGTCCACGCACAGCCGCTGCAACAGCCGGCATAGCGAGAGCGTCTTGCTCATCACGCCTTTCTGGTCTCGCTCGTCGCGGTAGTCGTGGCTGAGGCCGGAAACCTGGTTTCCCGCGTTGTACACGACGCCGCGGTACTTTTCGAGGGCGTTGGCCAGGTTCTCGGCATTGCGCCAATGGACGATCCCTTCCTCGCCCGTGTATTCGATCCAGGCCTTGTAGGCCCGGTCCACCGCCTGCAGCCGGTCGCCGCGCGACTTGGTGCCGAACAGCTTGCCCTTGACGTTGGTCGCGTCGAGCCAGGCCTGGTAGCTTGGCGGCGGCTGGAAATGCTGGATCGCGCGGAACCTGTCGTCGAGCATCTGGCTCTCGAACGGCGTGAATGCTGTGACCACGCGCGCCTTGAGCGAGGTATAGGTTTCTTGGGTAAGCTGCTTGGGGGGAGGCATGGTATCGGTTCCAGACAATCAGGACATGACCCCGGTTTCGTAGCGAAGACCGGATGTGAAAACATTGTCAATATCTTTGGGAAACTTGCAGTGTCATGCTAACCGAGCGGTTGCTGGAGCGCAATAATCAGGGGCCATGGGTGTGCATATACGCCACATTGCGCGGCCGGGCGCGGTAGCTTAATATTTCCGCCTACCATCCTTCCCGCCGAATATTCCCCATGCTGCATCCCCTGGCCAGTCTCTGGCGCCATGCCGTGCGCGTCACGTTCTTTGAATCCGGCCAGGCCGGCCATGCCCTGTTCCGGGGAGAGGGCATGGGCCAGCCACATGCGGCCGGGTCGCGGCGACGTTTCTCGTCCGCCGACGTGGCCTACAACTACCTGCGTTACTGGATGGGCGAACCGGCGGCCAGGGCCGAACTCAAATGGATTTTGCAACGCTCCGGCCCGTCGCTGGCGAGCGCCCATGCCGGCGTGGACGGCTGGCTGCATGCGCTGGCGGCGCGGCTGGTGGCAGGCGCTGTCGTCGTGCTGGAGGAAAACAGCCGGTTCGCGATGCCGGGCCGGCTGGTGGCGCCGTCGACCGATGCCGCGGCGGCGGCCGCCGTCGACGCCTTGCCGCCGCTGAGCGAGGCGCCCGCGGCGCCGGTCGAGACCGACCTGCTGCCGGCGCTGGAAGACGTCCGCATCGAAGGCGCCGAAGTGCTGCCCGAGCTGAACCAGTCGCTGGCCCAGGTGGAAAGCGCGGCCGCCAGCGTCGGCGCCGCCTCGCTCTCGCTCGACCCGGCCCCGTCCAAGGTGGCCGAGATCCAGGGCGCCATCGCCGATGCGTCCGGCGGCGCCAGCGCGGCGCTGGACCAGCTCTGATGAAGGTGCTCGACCAGGCGCTGGAAGTGCTGCCGCCGTGCCCGGGGCAGGTCGCGGATGCCGTCGCGAGCGCCACCGCAGCCATCGTCCAGGAAGGGCAGGGCTTCGCCGCCGACGTCGCCGGGTGCGCGGCATCGCTGGCGGACGGCATGCAGGCGCTGGCCGCGAAGATGGAGGAGATCCCGGGCCTGCTCGATCCGCAGCCGATCGTCGACAGCTGTAGCGGCGTGCTGGAACAGGCGGCCGCCGACCTGCGCCAGCTGGCCGGCGATGCCGCCGCCATCCCGCAGCGCCTGCTGGACCAGGCGGCGGGCATGCAGGACGTGATCGAATCGGCCAAGGCCGCGCTGGGCGAACTGGGGACGCTGCTGCCGCAACTGGCCGACGCGGCGCCCGATATCGGCGCCCAGCTGGCCTTCTTCGACAGCCTGCCGGCGCGCGGGCAGGCGCTTGCCGATCTGGCGGCGCAGGGCGGCGCGCTGGTGGACCGGTACGGCCAGGCGCTGCTGACGCTGGCGCAACGGCTGCAGGGCCAGGCCGCCGGCAGCCCGGCGCAGGCCGTGCAGGCCGAGGTGCGGCAACTGCGGGCGGCGACCCTGGCCCAGGTGAGCGCACTGCGCGCGCAACTCGGTGCCGGCGCCGACGATCTCGAACAGGCCATGGCGGACGCCATCGCGGGCGCGGCCCAGGCCATCGACGCGGCCGCGGAGCTGGCCGGCACCAAGGCCGACGCGCTGCTGCAGCCGCTGCGGGACCAGGCCGGCCAGGTGGCCGCGGCCGGCTCCGCGCTGGAGCAGGAAAGCGCGGCCTGCGCGTCGCTGTTCGACCAGGCCGGCGACCGGCTCGGACAGATCGGCACCGTCATGGCGGCGCCGCTGGCCGAGGCGCGCGCCCAGGTCGATCTCGTCGTCGGCAAGGTGGAGGAAGCGGGCGCCGTCGTCGACGGCATGGCGCGCCAGGCGCTGGCGCCGGTCGATGCGCTGGACGGGCGGCTCGACGCGGTGGCCGCCGCGCTCGGCGCCGCCATCCAGGCGATCGCGGACACGGTGGCGCAGGTGACGCAACTGCTGCGCGAGCTCGACCAGGAAGCCGAGCAGGTCAAGCCGGTGCTGAACGCCTTGCCCGCGCACTTCGATCCGGTGCGCGCCGCGATCGCCGCGGCGATCGCGCTACTGGTGCAGGTCAGGGACTCGATTCCGGCATTCGTCGACCAGGCCGTGGGCGCGTTGCGCGGTGCAGACAATGAATTGAACCAGGCCGACGGCCTGTGCACCCACGCCATCGAGATCTGTACGCTGTACCAGCTGAAGGCGCCGCCGCTGATGCTGGCGCGCACGCTGTTCGTCGGCGTCAAGGCGATGATTCCGGGCCTGCACACGACCGTCTCCGCCGCCATGACGGCGGTGCGCGCGGTCGGTACCCAGGCCGGCACCCTGATGGATACGGCCATCGGCGTGGTCGAGGCGCTGAATCCCTTGCTGGACCAGGCGATCGCACTGGTGCAGCAGGCGATCGACGCGCTGCTGGCCCTGCTGCAGAAGATGCAGGATGGACTGGCGCTGGTCATCGAGGCGGCCGAGGCGGTGCCGCCGGCCATGCAAGGCGCCGTCGACACCGCGCTGGCGACGGCGCACGAGGTGCTGGCCAAGGTGCGCCAGGCGGCCGAGGATTGCCTGGCGCAGATGGGGTGCGAAGCGCTGGTCCAGCGCCTGCGCCAGGCGCTGTCGGACCTGCTGGACAGCACCTTCGCGCCGTTGCAGGCGCAGATCGACGCGGCCACCGGCTCGCTGGGCCAGGTGCTGCAGGACGGGAAGGCGGGCGTGCGGCAGGCGGCGGGGACGGCGCAGGAGGGCTTGCAGGCGCTGGCCGACGGGCTCGCCGGCGCGCTCGAACAGGCCGGGGCGCCGGTGGCGTCGCTGCAGGCCGCGCTGGGCACGGCGCGCGAACGCATCGAGTCCGCCGGCACCGGCGCGAACCAGGCCGCCCGCGATGCCGCCGATGCCGCCCTGGCCTACCTGGACCAGGCGGCGCAGGCCATCGCCGGTCTCGACGTCGGCGCGCTCGACGGGGCGCCGCCGTCCTTTGCGGCCTATGCCGACGGCTTCGCCGCCGCGCTCGCGTCGGCGCAGGCGCAGCTGGGGCAGGTCTCGCTCGATGCGGCGATCGACGATTGGCGCGCGCAGGCGCAGCAGCAGGCGGCCGGCCTGCAGCCGGCGGTCGACGCGGCGGCCGCGCAGGCGTCGCAGGCCGTCACCGACCTGAACGGCGCCGCGGAAAAGGCCGAGGCGGATGCCGGCGCCCAGCACGCCACGCTGCCGGACGGCGCCACGCTCGCCGCCCGGGTGCAGGCAGCCTTCGACGCCATGCACGCCGACGCGCAGGGCGTGCTCGATGGCGCCGACGCGGCGCTCGACGCCATGTCGGCGTCGCTGGAGGACGCCAAGGCGCGGGCGCAGGCCGTCGGCACGGTGGATCCGGACACCGGCGCCGCCGAGCTGGCCGAACTGCGGGCGCAGGCCGCCGATGCCGCCGCCGGCGCCGAGGCGGCGCAACAGGCGCAACGCGACGTCGCGGCCGGGATCGAAGCCGCGCAGGCGCAGGTGGGCGCCGCGGCCCGGGATGCCGAGGCCCGGTCGACGTCGCTGAAGGACCAGGCGCAGGCCGAGGTCGCCAAGGCCCAGGCGCAGGTGCAATCGGTGGGCGCCCAGGTCAACGCGGCGCGCGCCGAGGCCATCAAGGCGGAGGCGATCGTCGATGCCGAGGTGGTCAAGCATGGCGGAACGTCCAGCAAGGAAGGCGAGGGTGCCGGAGAGGTCGCGGCCGGTACTGCGGCGGTTGCTGCCGCTGCCGCTTCTGCTGCTGCTTCAGCTGCTTCGGCCGCCGCCGCCGCTGCCGCCCCTGCGGATGGCGCCGCCGGCAAGGATGCGGCGCCGGCTGCCGGGGATGCCGGCAAGGCGGCCGCGGCGCAGGCCGATGCGGGCACTGCCACCGCGTCCGGGACGGAGGCGGAGACTGCGCCGGATGCGGCCGGTGCGGACCTGGCGCAGGCCGCGGCATCGAAGGACGGGGCGACCGGTGCGTCGGGCGGCGCGGCCGCGGGTGCGGACCCCGCCGGTTCCGCCGCCGCTGGTTCTGCCGCCCATGCTGGGGTTGACAACGCGGCCGGCAAACCGCGCGCCGGCGCGCCGCAGGCGGACGCGCAGGCGCAGGCGGAGGCGGAAAGCGGCGGCGATGCGGTCGCGGAAAGCGCGCAAGCCGCGGCGGCGAAGGACGGTGCCGCCGGTGCGCCCGCGGATGGTGCGGGGGCGGCCGGTTCCGGTGGCGCTGCCCGCGACGCGGACGCCGGTTCCGCCGCCGCCGCCGGCAAGGACGAAGCGGCCGCCGAGGGTGGAACTGCGGCCGAACCCGCCGGCGCGGCAAGCGGCGACGACGAAGCCGCCACGGATGACGGGCAAACGGCCGCATCGAAGGACAGTGCGGGCGGGGCGCGGAACGGCGCCGACCAGGAGGCCGCCGGTGCCGGTTCCGCAGCCGGCGCCGGCACGGACGAAGCGGCCGCCGCCGCCGGCGAGGTTGCGGACAGCACGGGTCACGCCACGGCGCAGGCGGAAGACGAGGAGGCTGCTGCCGCGGTTGACGGCGCGGCCGGCGGATCGGCATCCGCCGCCATTCCTGCCATTCCCGCCGTTGCCGCCGAAGCCGCGGCCGAGCCAGCCGGCGCGGGAAGTGGCGGCGATGACGCGGCCGAGGAGGGCGCACAGGCCGCCGCAGCGAAGGTCAACGCGGCGGGTACGCCGGGCAGCACCGCTTCGGAGGAGGAAGCGACCGGTTCCGCATCCGGTGGCGGCGCGGACGAAGCGGCAGCCGCCGACGGCGAGGCGGCGGACAGCGCCGGCTCCAGCGCGGCGCAGCCCGGAGGCGAGGAGGCCGACGGCGCGGCCGGCGGATCGGTATCCGCCGTCAGTCCCGCCGGTGCCGCCGACGCCGCAGCCGAGCCGGCCGGCGCGGAAAGCAGCGTCGATGACGCGGCCCGGGAAGGCGAACGAGCTGCCGCATCGAAGGACAGCGCCGCCGGTGCGCCAGGCGGCGCCGCCGCCGGGGACGAAGGGACCGGTTCCGCATCCGGTGGCGGCGCGGGCGAAGCGGCAGCGGCCGACGGCGTGGCTGGAGGCCGCGCGGGTGCCAGCGCGGCGCAGGCGGGAGGCGAGGCTGCTGCTGCCGGCGGCTCGCTATCCGCCGCCAATGCCGGCGACGGTGAAGCTGCGACGGAGCCGGGCGGCGCGGGAAGCGGCGACGATGCAGCCGCCCTTGAGGGCGCACGAGCGGCCGCATCGAAGGACGGCGCGGCCGCTGCGCAGGACGGCACCGCTTCGGACGAAGCGGCCGGCGCCAGAAAGGGAGGCGTGGACAATGCCGGGTCCGGCGGGGTGCAAGCGGGTGGCGCGGTGGCTGGCCGACCGGCCGGCACAGCGCAAGCCACCGCATCGGCGGATGGCGCAGCCGATACGGAGCCGGATGCCGGCGCGGCAAGCAGCGACGCGGCGGGTGCCGCCACGAACGCAGCGGGGGCGCCCGACGACGCTCCAAGCGCCGCGGACGGCGCCGGTTCCGCGTCCGGTTCGCGCGCCGACGAGGCGCAGACCGGCGGGGACGGTGCCGCGGACAGGAGGGCTTCGGGCGCCGCACAGGACGATGGCGAGGATGCCGCCGCGGCTGGCCCAGCCAGCCCGGCAGGCGGCGAAGGCAATGCGGGCCTGGACGGCGCGGCCGGTATGGAAGCGGACACAGATCCGGCCGCCGCCGACGCGGCTGGACAGGCTCCGGATGCGGAAGAGAGGGCGGCCGGCACGGCAGCCAGGCCGGACGCCGATTGTCCCGCTGCTGCGGATGGCGCCGGCGCCATGTCCGGCGCGGGTGCCGACGAGGCGATCGCCGACGAGGCAATCGCCGCCGGGCGTGGTGCTGCGGAACGTACCGATGCCGGTGCCATCCAGGCCGGGGAAGCGGATGCCGGCGCGGCAAGCGGCGGCGGCCATCCGCCCGCGGACGATGCGCAAGGCGCCGGTGCCGCTTCCGGCTCAGGGGTGCCGGACGGCGCCGCGGCGGCAGGCGCCGGCAACGGTGCGCACGCCGGCGCGGCCCCGCCGGTGGCGACAAAGGCAAGCGTGTCCGGCGCACGGCCGGGCATCGGCCTGGCCGCCGGAGCGCGCGCACTGTCGCAAGCGGCGGCGGTTGCGGCCGCATCGGGTGGCGCCGGCCGAAAGACCGATGCCGAGGCGCCGCCAGCGATGCAGCCCCCAGCGATGCAGCCGGCAGTGCAGGCCACCCGTTCCTCGAATCCGGACGCGCGACGCAAGACGGCTACGGCTACAGGCGCGGCCGCCACCGCCGGTGCGTCGCCTCAGTGGACATCCATCGAGCCGGCGGCCGGCGATGCGCCAGGCAGCCACGCGGCGGCGCCGGAAGCGGTCTCGTCGGCCGTCCAGCGCCCGGGGATGCCGCTCCGGCAGAGCACGGCCGTTGCCACGCGCCAGGCCACCACCACGTCCGGCGCCGTCGAGTCCGGACAAGCACCCGGGCAAACATCAGGGCAAACATCGGGGCGCCCGCCCGCGCTGGTCCCGCTGCCAGGGACCGACGATGCCCGCGCCGCGCCGGCCGCCCGACCATGGTGGCCATGCGCAAGATGGGCGCGCTTGCGCGCCTGGCTCAGGCGCGTCCTTGCCTCATCCAAACCGCCCTCAAGGTAATCGATTCCTACATTTTTGAACCGAGAATTAAGATTCTGGCAAAGCAGAGTGTGGTGAAAAAAAGACCGTTCCGTTTTTTTCGGCGTAGACCGGGAAAAGACTTGGCGCTGCGAAAATTAGGCACTATCCTTGTTTTATTGCTGCAAATCATGTTTTTCCACTGGTGCAGGAAGACACATTCGGCGGTCGGAGTGTAACTCTCGGTTGTCGAGCCTGCAATTCGTCAGCAGCTTGTCACTCAACGAGGGTTGTAATGTCAGATAGTTTACAAAAATGGGTGGGACGGAACCGTCCGCCGCGCGTCCAGATCACGTATGACGTTGAAATCGGCAACGCCATCGAAAAGAAAGAACTGCCCCTCGTCGTCGGCCTGCTGGCCGACCTCTCGGGCCAGCCGCTGGTGCCGCCGCCGAAACTGAAGGCGCGCCGCCTGATCGATATCGATCGCGACAACTTCAACGAAGTCATGGCCAACATCGCGCCGCGTCTCGACCTGTCCGTGCCGGACACGCTGAAAGGCGAGGGCAACCTGAAAGTCGAACTGAACTTCACCGAATTCGGTCACTTCCATCCGGAAGCCATCGTCGCCCAGGTGCCGCGCCTGGCCAAGCTGCTGGAAGCACGCCAGCAACTGCGCGACCTGCTGAGCAAGCTGGACGGCAATGACGAACTCGACGCGCTGCTCGAGAACATCATCCAGAACACGACCGAGCTCAAGCAGCTCCAGGAACAGGGCCCGGCGGCGGCCGCCGCCGCCGCTGCGATCGCCGCAGCCGCCGCACCGGACACCGACGCGCCGGGCGCCGCCGAGCCAGACGCATCGCCGACCTGATCCCTTAACCGTTTACTAAGAGCTTAACCATGGCTACCACCCAAACCGCACAGAGCGGCGCCGTTGCCTCGACCGACAGCGGCGACATGAGCTTGCTGGACCGTATCGTTCAGGAAGGCAAGATGGCCGTCGAGCCGTCGCAAGGCGCCTACGCCAAGAAACTGCTGGGCCAGTTCGCAACCCAGGTGCTCGACGAAGGCATGAAAACGGCGCCGAACAAGGGCGTCGTGGCAACGATCAACGAACGCGTGGCCGAGATCGACAAGATCCTGAGCGACCAGTTGAATGCCATCATGCACCACCCGGACTTCCAGGTCCTGGAAGGGTCCTGGCGTGGCCTGCACGACATGGTGTACGGCACCGAGACCAGCAGCAAGCTGAAACTGCGCCTGCTGAACGTGTCGAAAAAAGAGCTGCTGAAAGACCTGGAAGGTGCCGTCGACCACGACATGAGCGTGCTGTTCAAGAAGGTGTACGAGGAAGAATACGGCACCTTCGGCGGCAACCCGTACTCGCTGATGATTGGCGACTATTATTTCGGCCGTCATCCGCAGGACGTGGCCCTGCTGCAGCGCCTGTCGAAAGTGGCCGCCGCCGCGCATGCGCCGTTCATCACCGCCGCCGCGCCGTCGCTGTTCGACATGAGCGAGTTCACCGAACTGGGCGTGCCGCGCGACCTGTCGAAGGTCTTCGAAAGCGCCGAGATGGCAACCTGGCGCGGTTTCCGCGAGACCGAGGATTCGCGCTACGTCGCCATGGTGCTGCCGCGCTACGCGGCGCGCCTGCCGTACGGCGCCGCTACCGTGCCGGTCGAGAACTTCGCGTTCGAGGAAGACGTCGATGGCCGCGACCACGGCAAGTATCTGTGGGCCAACTCCGCCTACCAGCTCGGCCTGCGCATCACCGATGCCTTCGCCAAGCACAGCTGGACCACCGCGATCCGCGGTGTGGAAGGCGGCGGCAAGATCTCCGGCATGACCGCCCACCTCTACAAGACCGACGAAGGCGACAAGGTGCTCAAGTGCCCGACCGAAGTGGCGATCACCGACCGCCGCGAGAAGGAATTGAACGACCTCGGCTTCATCGCCGCCGTCAATTCCAAGGGTTCCGACTTCGCGGCCTTCTTCGGCGGCCAGACCGTCAACAAGCCGAAGGTCTACAACCTGGACGCGGCCAACGCCAACGCGGCGCTGTCCTCGCGCCTGCCGTATGTGCTGGCGGCGTCGCGTTTCGCGCACTACATCAAGGTCATCATGCGCGACAAGGTCGGCAGCTTCCAGACGCGCCAGTCGGTGGAGAACTACCTGAACACCTGGCTGAGCTCGTACGTGTTGCTGAGCCCGAATGCCACGCAGGGCGAGAAGGCCCGCTTCCCGCTGGCCGAGGGCCGTGTCGACGTGACCGAGATCGCCGGCAAGCCGGGCGCGTATTCGGCGACCGTGTTCCTGCGTCCGCACTTCCAGATGGAAGAGCTGACCGCGTCCATCCGCCTGGTGGCCGAACTGCCGGCCGCCGCGGGCTGATCGTTATCAATATCCTTGCGCTACCCGGCGGCCATGGCGCCGCGGGTAGCGCCTCTCTAATTTCCGGAGCAATGCATGTCTGACGTACTCATCCTCAACCTGGGCAGCACCATCGTCGGCAACTGCCAGATCACCGGCTTCGCCGGCCAGATCATCGTGCTGTCGTACTCGCACAGCGCCTCGATCCCGATGCAGATGGACTCGGCCAACACCGAGCGTACCGCCGGCCGTCCGGTCTTTTCGGAACTGAGCTTCTCGAAGATGTCCGACCTGTCGACCACCGAGCTGTACAAGGCCTGTACCCAGGGTACCAAGATCGGCACCGCCACCCTGAACGTGGGCCGCGTCGAGAACGGCAAATACATGAACTTTTTCACGTATGAAATGACGAACGCCATGATCTCGAGCATCTCGACCTCGGGCGGCGGCGGGATTCCCTCGGACTCGTTCACCATCTCCTTCAGCAAGATCAAGTGCGACTACACCCAGCAGCAGTCGGACTCGACCTCCAAGGGCACCGGTACCTGGAACTGGAACCTGGAGACGATGCAGGCGGACTGATAGCCCCGGCGGCGGCGCGTCGCGCCCGCCGCGTTTCCGATCCACGATCCCTCCATGTCGAAAACGATCACCGCATCGCTCGTTCCCCTGTTCGACCGCCTTGCCGGCGCGTCGCATTCCCCCGATGGCAGGCTGCTCGACGGCAGCGGGCTGCAGCACTCGCTGCAGCTCGACCTGCTGCGCTTGTTTAACGTACGCAACGCGATGACGATCCAGGAATTCCTCACGGGCGACCCGACGGTGCTGCACTACGGCCTGCCGGACATGCTGTCGCTGTCGGCCCAGTCCGACCAGGACCTGCAGACCTGGGGCCGGGTGCTGGAGCGCGGCATCGCCCTGTACGAACCGCGCCTGTCGCACGTGCGGGTGACGGTCAGGGCCGACCGCGCGCGGCCGACCGCGGCGCAGGCCACCATCGTCGCCGCGGTGCGCCTGGGCGCGCAGCTGTGCCGGGTCGACTTCGAGGTCGCGCTGGATGCGCGCCACGCCACCATGAAGGCGGCCGCGTGAGCGACGATCTGCTCGAATACTACCGGCGCGAGCTGGCCTACCTGCGCACCCAGTCGGCCGACTTCGCCGCGCGCTACCCCAAGGTCGCGCACCGCCTGGTGCTGAGCGGCGGCGAATCCGCCGACCCGCACACCGAGCGCCTGATCGAATCGGTGGCCTTCCTGACCGCGCGCGTGCACCGCGACCTGGACCGCGACTTTCCTACCGTCGCCGGCGCGCTGCTGGACAACCTCTGCCCCAGCCTGACCCAGCCGGTACCGGCGATGACGGTGGTGCAGATGACGCTCGACGCCTCGCAGGGCAAGGTGATGGCCGGCATGCCGGTGGCGCGCGGCACCATGCTGTCGACCACGGCCGGCGGCGGCGAGAACTGCCGCTTCCAGGTGGCCGCCAGCACGACGCTGTGGCCGCTGCGGGTGGCTGGCGTCAAGCTCGAGGATGCGCGCACGCTGCGCCTCGACCTGGCCTGCGAGGGCGGCGTCGACGTCGCCGAGCTGGAGCTGGACACCCTGCGCCTGCACCTGGCCGGCGACCTGATGACGACCATGCCGCTGCACGAGCTGCTGGTGAGCGGCCTGGAACGCATCGAACTGGTGGGCGGCGACGGCCGCCTGTGCATCCTCGGGCCGTCCAGCCTGGCCGAGGTCGGGTTTGCCGAGGACGAGGCGATCCTGGCCCAGCCCACGCACGCCCATCCGGCCTATGCCTTGCTGCAGGAATACTTCGCGTTCCCGCGCAAGTTCCAGTTCTTCGACCTGAAAGGACTGCGCGGACGGCTCGGCAGCGGCGCCGGCTTCTCGGTGCGCTTCGTGTTCGACCGCAGCGCGGCCGCGCTGTCGCAGGTCGGCCGCGATACCTTCCTGCTGGGCTGCATGCCGGCGGTGAACCTGTTTCGCCTGACGAGCGAGCCGATCCGCATGGACCGGCGCCGTTACGAATACCTGCTGGTGCCCGACTACCAGCGCGACGCCACCACCGAGGTGCATTCGGTGCTGGCCGTCACCGCGTCCGATCCGCGCGCCGAGCGCGCGCAGGCGATTCCCAGCGTGTTCGCCGAATCGTCGCCGGACGACCCGGACGGTCCCGGCGTGTTCTGGGCGCTGCGGCGCGAGATGAGCCTGCGCAAGGGCATCAGCGGCACCGACGCCTACCTCAGCTTCGTCGACCGCAGCGACGTCTACGCCGTGCCGGACCAGCCGGTGGTGTACGCCCAGCTGCTGTGCACCAACCGCACCCTCGCCGAACAGGTCGGCCCCGGCACGCGCTTCTACGGCGAAGGTATTCCGACCACCACCCTGATCCGCGCGCTGTACCAGCCCAGCCTGCAGCGTCCCCCGGTGCTGGAAGCGAAGGCCATGTGGTCGCTGGTCGGGCTGCTGCGCCTGAACCACCGTTCGCTGGTGGACGGCACCACCGGCGTGCAGACGCTGCAGCAGATGCTGCTGCTGTTCGCGGGCGACAGCGCGCGCGACCAGGCGCAGGTGCGCGGCATCAAGAGCATGACGGCCAGCCCGGCCACCGCGCGCCTGGGCCGCGAGCTCTGGCGCGGCCACTGCCGCGGTACGGACATCGTGCTAGAATTCGACGCCGACGCCTTCATTGGCACCTCGCCGCTCGTGCTGGCGGGCGTGCTGTCGCGTTTCTTCGCACTGTACACCTCGGCCAATTCCTTCGTTCGCCTGAGCGTCACGCGCAACGGCGAACCGTGGATGCAATGGCCGCCCATGAGTGGACGCCAATGCCTGATCTGATTGCGTTGCTGCGCGACGCGCCGCACGACTTCGACCTGTTCCAGGCCCTGAGCCTGCTCGAACGCAGCCAGCCCGGCAGCGCGCCGGTCGGCACCTCGCTCGGCCTGGACGAGAGCGTGCGCCTGGCCGCCCACGTGACGCAATCCTTCGCCCCCAGCGACCTGGCCGCGCTGGAGGACAGCACGCGGCCGGGACCGCCGCTGACGCTGCGCTCGCCCGCGCTGTCGCTGGCCGGCGCCAATGGCCCGTTGCCGACCCCGTTCACCGAATCGCTGCTGGAGCAGCGCCGCCAGCGCGACCCGAGCGGGCTGGAATTCCTCGACATCTTCAACCAGCGCCTGCTGGGCTTCCTGTACCGCAGCCGGCGCAAGCATCACCTGGCGCTGGCCGGCGGCAGCGTGGAAGCGGCGCCGCTGGTGCGTTCGCTGGACGCCTTGTCCGGCCTGGGCCGCGCCGAGGGCGCGCGCGGGCCGGACGGCGAGCAGGCCTGGCTGCGCCACGCCGCGGTGCAGGGCGCCGCGCCGCGTTCGATGGCGTCACTGCTGGCGCTCGTGCGCGACCGCATGGGCGTGCAGTTCCGCGGCAAGCAGTTCGTCGGCGGCTGGCATACGTTGGCGCCGGGCGACCGCGCACGCCTGGGGAACCCGGGCCGGCCGGCCGGCAACGCGTCGCGCCTGGGATACGGCGCCAGCCTCGGCGCGCGCGCCTGGGACCAGGGCGACGGCCTGGCGCTGGATGCGCCGCCGCTGCCGCCGGCGCGCTACGCGGCCCTGCTGCCGGGGGCGAAGGACCATGCGCTGCTGGGCTGGCTGGTGGCGCGCCACCTGCAGCGCGACATGCAGGTGCAGCTGCGCCTGGAGCCGGCCGAACGCCCGGCCACCCGGCTCGGCGCCATGGCGCCGCTGGCCCCGCGCCTGGGCCTGAGCGCCTGGCTGTGCAGCCCCGGCGCCGGCGCACGCCCGGTGGCCTACCAGCCGGCGCGTTTCTCCTTGTCGACCACGGTACCCGAAGGGACTTGAACACGATGGACATCGATATCCGCACACTGCTGGGCAAGCTGAACCCCGAATGCAAGCGCGCGATGGGACAGGCGGCCGAGCTGTGCGTCAAGCAGACCCAGTTCAACGTCGAGCTCGAACACCTGCTGCTGGTGCTGGTCGAGAACCGCGCACCCGACCTGGTGCTGGTGCTGGAACGCTTCGGCATCGCCGAACCGGCGCTCGCCGCCCAGCTGCAGGCCAGCCTGGACGGTTTCAAGCGCGGCAACGGCCGCACCCCGGCGCTGTCGTCGCACTTCGTGCCGCTGTTCCAGGAAGCCTGGCTGCTCGGTTCCATGCTGCTCGGCAGCCAGCAGGTGCGCTCGGGGACCGTGGTGCTGGCGCTGCTCGAGGCCGACGCCTTGCGCGGCGTGCTGCTGGAAACGGCGCCGGTGCTGCTGCAGATCCCGCGCGCGACGCTGAAGAACGAACTGGCGGCCTTGCTGTCGGCCTCGAGCGAGGACGCCGGCGCAGCGTCCGACGCGCCGGCCATGGCGCCGGGCCGCGTCGCCGGCGCTACCGGCGCCGTTCCCCAGGCCGGGCCGGGCAGGACGCCCGCGCTCGACCAGTACACGGTGGACCTGACCGCGCAGGCGCGTGCCGGCCGCATCGACCCGGTGCGCGGCCGCGACCCCGAGATCCGCCAGATCGTCGACATCCTGCTGCGGCGGCGCCAGAACAACCCGATCCTGACCGGCGAGGCCGGCGTCGGCAAGACCGCCGTGGTCGAGGGCTTCGCCCAGCGCATCGCGCAGGGCCTGGTGCCGCCGGCGCTGGCGAATGCCGTCGTGCGCTCGCTCGACCTGGCGCTGCTGCAGGCGGGCGCCGGCGTCAAGGGCGAGTTCGAGAACCGCCTGAAATCCGTGATCGCCGAGGTGCGCGCCTCGGCCACACCGGTCATCCTGTTCATCGACGAGGCCCACCAGCTGATCGGCGCCGGCGGCGCCGAAGGGCAGGGCGACGCCGCCAACATCCTCAAGCCGGCACTGGCGCGCGGCGAGCTGCGCACCGTCGCGGCCACCACCTGGGCCGAATACAAGAAGTACGTGGAGCGCGACCCGGCGCTGGCGCGCCGCTTCCAGGTGGTCAAGGTCGACGAGCCGGAGCCGGATGCCGCCGTCGGCATGTTGCGCGGCATGGTCGCCACGCTGGAAAAGCATCACCAGGTCGAGATCCTGGACGAGGCGGTGGTCGACGTGGTGCGCCTGTCGCATCGCTACATCTCGGGCCGCCAGCTGCCGGACAAGGCGATCAGCGTGCTCGACACGGCGTGCGCGCGGGTTGCCATCGGCCAGGCCGGCGTGCCGCCGCAACTGGAGGCGCTGGAGCACGAGATCGTGCTGGCCGAGGAAGCGCTGCGCATCGCGCGCCAGAAGCGCGCCCGCGGCGAAGACCAGGCGGACCATATCGCCGGGCTGGAACGGCAGCTGGCGGCGCTGCGCCAGCGCCAGGCGCGCCTGCGCGACAAGGTGGCGGAGGAGCGGCGCGCGGTCGAGGAAATCCTGGCGCTGCGGCGTGAGATCGCGGCGCGCGCGGCCCAGGAGCAGGACGGCGCGCCGGTCGACGCCGAGGAACACCGCGCCCAGGGCGACCAGTTGCAGCGCCTGCAGAAAGGCCTGGAGACCATCCAGGACGACGACCCGCTGGTGCCGGTGTGCGTCGATTCGTCCATCGTGGCCGACGTGATCTCGGGCTGGACCGGCATCCCGGTCGGCAAGATGATGGCCGACGAGATCCATACCGTGCTGCAGTTGAAGGAGCACCTGGCCGACCGCGTGGTGGGCCAGGACCAGGCGCTGGACGCGATCGCGCGCCGGGTGCGCACCTTCCGCGCCGAGCTGGACGACCCGGGCAAGCCGGTCGGCGTGTTCATGCTGGTCGGCCCCAGCGGCGTCGGCAAGACCGAGACCGCGATCGCGCTGGCCGACACGCTGTACGGCGGCGAAAAGAACATGGTGACCATCAACATGTCGGAATTCCAGGAGGCGCATTCGATCTCCAGCCTGAAGGGCGCGCCGCCGGGCTACGTCGGCTACGGCAAGGGCGGGGTGCTGACCGAGGCCGTGCGCCGCCGTCCCTACTGCGTGGTGCTGCTGGACGAGATGGAAAAGGCCCACCCGGACGTGCTCGAACTGTTTTTCCAGGTGTTCGACAAGGGGACCATGGAAGACGGCGAAGGCATCTCGATCGATTTCAAGAACACGCTGATCCTGCTCACCTCGAATGCGGCGCAGGACGTGATCACCCAGGCCTGCGCGCGCGGCCCGCGTCCCGATCCCGAGGCCCTGGTCGATCGGCTGCGGCCGGCCCTGCTGAAGCAGTTCAGCCCGGCCTTCCTGGGCCGCCTGGTGCTGGTGCCGTATTACCCGCTCGGCGACGAACAGATCCGCAGCATCGTCGACCTCAAGCTGGCGCGCCTGGCGGCGCGCTTCCAGGAGAACCACAACGCGCGCTTCACCTGGGACGACCGCGTCACCGAGGTGGTGACCGCGCGCTGCACCGAAGTCGACAGCGGAGCCCGCAACATCGACTACCTCCTGACGCAGACCGTGCTGCCGCTGCTGTCCTCGCTGGTGCTGGAACGCATGGCGATGCAGACGGCGTTCACGGCCGTCCACATGAGCGTGGGCGCCGGCGAGTCCTTCCACTTCGCCTTCCGCGACGATCCGCTGGGGCGCGGCCAGGCATGAGGACCGATTTCCAACAGGCCGGCGGCTTCCTGGCCGTGTCATCGCCGTTCGACGACAACGACCTGCTGCTCGACGCCGTCGAGGGCAGCGAGGGCATTTCCGAGCTGTTCAAGTTCAACCTGCACATGCGTTCGGGCAGCACCAGCCTGAGCGCGGCCACGGCGGTGGGCCAGGCGATGACGGTGACGATGGCGATCACGGGCGGCAGCACGCGCTACATCACGGGCATGGTGTCGCGCTTCGTACAGAGCGGCTTCGACCGCGATTTCGCCACCTACGAGGCGGAACTGGTGCCAATGTTGTGGCTGCTCACGCTGTCGCGCGACCGCAAGATCTACCAGGACAAGTCGGTCACCGACATCATCGCCGCCGTGCTGGGCGACTTTTCGATCACGTTCGAGGACAAGACCAGCGGCAGCTACGAACCGATCGAGTACTGCGTGCAGTACGACGAGACCGCGTACGACTTCATCTGCCGCCTGATGGAGCAGAACGGCATCTGCTATTTCTTCACCTTTTCCAGCAGCGCCCACACCATGGTGCTGGCCGACGCCAACGACAGCTTCGCCGACTGCGACGGCGCCGCCGCGGTGCGCTTCTTCCCGCGCACCGGCATGAACAACCCAATCGACACGGTGTCGCGCTTCGCTTACGAAAACAGCATCGCGATCAAGACGGCCACCGTCAACGACTACGACTTCACCAACCCGAGCACCAAGCTGGAAGGCACGCACTCGGCCACCGCCGGCAACGGCGAGCTTGTGGAGTTCGGCACCGGCCACCTGGCGGTGGCGGCCGCCAACGCGATCGCCAAGCTGCGCGTCGAGGCCAGCCAGGTCAACGCCGAGGTGCTGCGCGGCGACAGCTTCTGCTATCCGTTCGGCGCGGGCACCCAGTTCACGCTGTCCGGGCATTTCGTCGATAGCCTGAACGCCGCCTTCGTGCTGCGCCGCGTGCACCACACCGCGCGCGACGAGCTGTACACGAATTCCTTCGAGGCCTTTCCCGCCACCGTGCCGTTCCGCCCGCCTGTGCAGACGGCGCGCCCGCGCGCGGTGGGTTGCGAGACGGCGCTGGTGGTGGGTCCCAGCGGCGAGGAGATCTGGACCGACAGCTACGGCCGCATCAAGGTGCAGTTCCCGTGGGACCGCGTCGGCGCCAAGGACGACAAGAGCTCGCCCTTCATCCGGGTGGCGCAGTCGGTCGCGGGCAAGGGCTTCGGCGCGCTGTTCCTGCCGCGCGTCGGCCAGGAAGTGGTGATCAGCTACCTGAACGGCGACCCGGAACGGCCGCTGGTGACCGGGTGCGTCTACAACGGCGACAACGCGACGCCGGTCACGCTGCCCGCCAACCAGACCCAGAGCGTGCTGCGCACCTGGTCGTCGAAGGGCGGCGAAGCCGGCAACGAACTGCGCTTCGAGGACAAGAAGGATGCCGAGCAGCTGTACATGCACGCGCAGAAGGACATGCTGGTCGAGATCGAGAACACGCTGACGACCACCATCGCCAAGGGGGCGGAGATCCACACGCTGACCGAGGGCGACCGCACCGTCGACGTCCAGAAGGGCAACGAGACCCACAACGTCAAGGGCACGCGCACGCTCGACGTCACCGGCGACGAGAGCCGCACCAACGGGGCCAAGTTCACCCACAAGGTCACGGGCGACTACGCCCTGACCATCGACGGCAGCCTGACCATCACCGTCACCGGCGGCATCACGATGAAGTCGAGCGCGGCGGTGGCGCTGGAAAGCGGCACCGGCTTCGGCGTCACGGCCGGCACCGCCCTGACCAGCAAGTCCGGCACCGAGCTGAAGAACGAAGCCGGCACCAACCTGACCAACACGGCGGGCGTCAACCTGCTCAACCAGGGCGGGGTGCAGCTCGACAACAAGGCGCCGATGATCAACAGCAAGGCCGACGCCATGCAGACCGTCGAAGCCGGCGCGATCCTGACGCTCAAGGGCGCGATGGCGAAGGTGAATTGAACATGGACGACATGGACGACGCAGCGACGCGCCTGATCGAGCAGCTCGACGATGCCGGCCGGCTGGTGCAGCGCTGCCACATGCGCGGCGCGGCGCTGCACGGGCCGCTGGAAAAATTCGGTTCCGCCGGCCAGCTGCTGTTCCAGGCCACCTTCGAGGACGGCAAGATGCACGGTCCGATGACGGCCTGGGACGAGGATGGCAAGCCGCTGCAGAAAGTGAGCTACCGCCTCGGCCTGCCGCACGGCGTCATGCAGATCTATGCCAACGGCCGTTGCATCTCGCAACAGACGATGGTCGACGGCGTCGCCAGCGGCCCGACCCATACCTACGACGAGGCCGGCCACCTGACCGCCAGGCTGACGCTGCTGAAGGGCCAGATCCACGGCCCGGCCGAGTTCTTCCACGAAGGCAGGCGCGTGCGCAAATCGATGTACCACGCCAACCTGCTGCATGGCGAGTCGGTCGATTTCGACGCCGAAGGCACCGTGGTGCAGTCGTGCACCTACCACGCCAACCTGCTGCACGGGCCGCTGCGCCGCTACTGGCCGGACGGCGCACTGATGGAAGAGACGATCTACCGCAAGGGCAAGCCGGTGGGCGCTCCGGCGCGCTACGACGGCAAGGGCCGGCCCCTCGGCAACACCGAAGCCGAGCCGGCGCTGCTGGACCGCCTGCAAAAACTCGTGAGGGGAAACTGATGGGACAACAAGCCTGCATGGGGGCAATGCTCCAGTGCAGCTTCGGCGCCGCGCCGGGCTCGCTGATGGTATTGCCGCTGAACCGTACGCTGACCAACATGCCGGATGCCAACATCCTGGACAACAAGCCGTTCGTGAACATCCTGCCATTCGGCACCTGCATGTCGCTGGCGAACCCGATGGTGGCCGCCGCCACCGCCGCCGCGCTCGGCGTGCTGACGCCGATGCCCTGCATCCCGATGACGATGGCGCCGTGGGTACCGGGCTCGCCGACCGTCTTGCTGGGCAATATGCCGGCATTGAACGCCTCGTCCAAGCTGATCTGCACCTGGGGCGGGGTCATCGGCGTCAACGCGCCCGGCCAGGTCACCGTCGCAGTGCCCTGAATTCAACCTTTCCGGATCCTTCATCCAAGGTCATGAGTACCGAATACCGTTTTTCCCTGACGCCGCGCCTGGTCGCGCTGGCGCTGTTCGGCATCGTCGCCCTGATGGTGCTGCTGTTCGCGCTGGGCTACCAGGTCGGGCGCGGCATGGCGCCGCACGCGCGGGAGGCCGGCGAGCGCGTGCTCCACAAGGCGGAGCAGGAGGCCGAGGCCGCCGTGTCGCCGCTGCAGAAAGCGATGCAATGAAGGCGCTGTGGATGCGCCGGTGCCTGGCGGCCTGCGTGCTGCTGGCCTACGCGCAGGCCATGGCGCAGAAGCCGGCGCAAAAGCAGCTCCAGGTGCCGGCCCCGGCGCCGGGCCAGCTGGTACGGATGGCCGACGGACGCCTGCTCGCGCCCGACATCGCGCGCATCGTCGCGCGCGACGAAGTGGTGGTGGCGATGCTGGCGGCCGACAGCCCGCCGTTCTTCTCGGCGAAGGACGGCGTGCTGTCCGGCACCGACGTCGACATGGCCAGGCGCGTGGCGCAGGCGCTGGGCGTGCGCGTGCGCTTCGACCGCAGCCCGGCCACCTTCGACGCCGTGGCCGAAGCGGTGGCCGCCGGACGCGCCGACCTGGGCATCGGCCGCCTGGCGCGCACCCTGAGGCGCGCCCAGTACGTGCATTTTTCGGACGTGTACATGCACCTCGGCCATGCCCTGCTGGTCAACCGGGTGCGCCTGGCGGAGATGGCGGGCAAGCGGCCGCTGCAGGACGTGATCCGCAACTTCGACGGCAGGCTGGCCGTGATGGCCAATTCGTCGTGGGAAGAATTCGGCCGGCGCGATTTTCCCCGGGCCCGGCTGGTGGGCTACCCGAGCTGGCAGGCCGTCGTCGACGCCGCCAGGCGCGGGGAAGTCGCGGCGGCCTACGGCGACCAGCTGGAAGTGCGCCAAACCGTCGGGAACCAGCCGGACCTGGCCCTGAACCTGCGCACCGTCACCTTCGACGACCTGGAGTCGCCGCTGTCGATCATGGTCGGCATCGGCAACCCGACGCTGCTGTCCTTCGTCAACGAAGTGATCGCGCAATGGGGCGACAAGCCGACCGTGCGCAGCATGCTGAAAGCGGTCCGATGAACGCCGCCGCGGATGTCCCGGACGGGGCGCGGCGCTACTATCGCTGGGCACTGAGCCCGTGGACGGTGCTGGCGTGCGTGCTGGCCGGCGGCGCCTTCGGCTGGGCCGCGCCCGGGCCCGCGGGCAGGCTGGGCGTGGTCGGCGCGGTGTACGTCGACCTGCTGCAGATGGTCGTGCTGCCCTTCATGATCTCGGCCGTGATCTTCAGCCTGCAGAGCCTGTACCGCGAGGGCGGCGCCGGCCGCATCTTCAAGCGCGTGGCGCTGGTGTTCGTGCTGTTTGCGGTCGTGGCCGCGCTGCTGTCGGTGGGCACCGCGCTGCTGCTCGATCCCGGCGGCGGCCTGCCGCACGACACCCGCGCCGCGCTGGGCCGGCTGGTCGACGCCGGCGGCGACCGCAGCAATACCGTCATGTCGATGCGCGCGCAGGAGGCGCCGCCGCCGCGGGCCGGCGGCGTGCGCCAGTTCTTCGAATCGCTGATCCCGACCAACATCTTCGCCGCGCTGGCCAAGGGCGAAACGCTGAAGGCGCTGGTGTTCGCCCTGCTGTTCGGCTTCGCCGCCGGGCAGGTGCCCGCGCGGCTGTCGCAGGGCCTGCACGAGGCGCTGGGCACCGTCTACCACGCCTGCCGCACGCTGACGCGCTGGATCAACCTGCCGCTGCCGGCGGTGCTGTTCTGCATGGCCGCGGCCCAGATCGCGCATACCGGCCTGGCGCCGCTGCGCGCGATGGCCGGCTTCGTGGCGGCCTTCCTGTCGCTGTCGGCGCTGCTGCTGGCGGCGGGCGTGCTGGTGGTGGCGCGCCGCGCCGGCGTGCCGTACGGCATGGCGCTGGGCGCGCTGCGCGAGCCCTTCGCCCTCGGCATCGCCACCAACAACAGCGCGACCTGCATGCCGGCCATGATCGACGGCCTGGTGCGCAAGCTGGCCTTCGCGCGCACGCGCGTGGAACTGCTGGTCCCGCTGAGCATTTCGCTGCTGCGCCTCGGGGCGGTGGCTTATGTCGCCTGCGGCACGCTGTTCGTCGCGGCGCTGTACGGACGTCCGCTGGACGCGGGCGACGTGCTGCTGCTGGCGCTGGTGGCCATCCTGTCCGGCTTCGCCTCGGCGGGCACGACCGGCATCGTCACGATCTCGCTGGTGAGCACCGCCGCCGCCCACCTGGCGCTGCCCTTCGACGCCGCCTTCGTGCTGCTGGCCGCGGTCGATCCGCTGTGCGCGATGGCGCGCACCGCCGTCACCGTGGTGACCGGCTGCGCCGCGGTGGCGTCCATCTGCGACGAACCGGTCAAGCTCTAGGAACCCCATGCTGCAACGCGTGAAACCCGCCGCTTTCCAGGCCAAGGAGATCCTGCAGCACCCCGCGGTGCTGCTGGGCATGGTGCTGCTCGGCAGCTGGGCCGGCGCCATGCTGCCGCAGGGGCAGGGCCTGTTCGCCGCCTGCGCCGCCCTGTACCTGCTGCTGATCCAGATGGCGGCGCTGCCGTTCGCGATCCTGGCCGTGTATTTCGGCCTGCAGCGGATGGCGTCGACCTCTCACGCCTGGCGCCGCGTGGCGGCGGTGCTGGCCCTGTCGCTGCCGGCGATGCTGCTGTGCGCGCTGGTCGGCGCACTGGCGGCCGCCGTCGGCGGCGCCGGCGGCCACATGACGCCGCAGGAGGCCGACGCGTTCGGCCGGCTGACGCTGCGCTTCGAACACGGCCTGGCCATGGCGCGCCACGGCGCCGACGCGCCCGCGGCGTGGTCCTGGGACGCCGGCGCGCCGATGCCGGACAACCTGTTCGCCGTGCTGGTCCAGGGTTCGATGCCCGCGATTCTGGTCGGCGTGCTGTGCTGCGCCGCCGCCATGGCGGCGCAGGGGCCGGACGCGGCGCGCTCGCTCGGCGCCATCCTCGAAGGCGCCTACCGCGCGCTGGAATCACTGGTGCACCGCTTTAACTATTACCTGCCGGTGACGGCGTTCATGCTGGCCGCCACCGCGACGGCCGAGGCCGGCGTCGACGTGATCGTGCTGCTGCGCGGTTTCCTGTCCAGCTTCCTGGCCGGCGCGCTGGCCGTCGGTGCGCTGGCCATCGGCCTGATCGCCTGGCGCCTGGAGACCTCGCCGCTGAAGGTCGCCACGGCGCTGCGCGAGCCGATCGCCGTCTGCCTGTTCTCGCCGCTGGCGGCGGGCGCGGTGCCGGGCCTGATCGCCGGCATGAGCGAACGGCTCGGCTACAGCCGCGGCCTGGTCGAACTGTGCGGCCCGATCGCGCCGGTGTTCTTCCGCGCCGGCGAAGCCATGTTCTTTGCCGTATTGGCCATGTTTGCCGCCCACCTGTACCGCGCGCCGCTCGACGCTGCCACCGTGGCGTGGATCTGCGGCCTGTCGTTCGTGGCCGCCTTGCTGTCGATCGGCATGCCCGGCGCCAGGCCGGTGGTACTGGGCGGTTTCGTGCTCGACAAGCTGGGCTTGCCGATGGAAGCGGTGCTGCCGGTATTCATGCTGGTCGAAGTGTTGTGCGAAGGTGCGCGCAACCTGCTTTCCCTGCTGATCTCGTCCGCCCTGATTGCACTTGTCGCGGAGGGACTGTATATTAATCAGGCGCAAGATATTCCACACATGCCTCTCGAAACCATCCGTTTCGTCTTCAGCCGCAGGCAGCTCGTGGCGATTTCCATCCTGATATGTGTTGCCCTTGCCGGCATGTTTTCCGCCGGCGTCGGGTTCGGCTTGCACAAGACGATTTGACCATTTTTCCGATGATTGACAACGAATCGAGGGGCGAATTCCCGAACCGTGCGAACCCGCACCGGCGCGCACTGCTGGCGCTGGGCCTGGCCGGCCTGCTGGCCGGCTGCAAGACGATTTCCAGCGCGGTCGGCCTCGGCCCCAAGCCGGTCACGCCCGACTGGAAATCGCTGGCCCTGCGCGCCGATGACGACGCCAACGCCAACAGCGCGGTGGCGCTGGACATCGTGTTCGTGCGCGACACCGCCTTGCTCGATGCCTTGACGGCCATGCCCGCCACCAAGTGGTTCGCCGGCCGCGCCGACACGCAGCGCAGCTTTCCGGAAGCCCTGACCGTACTGTCCTTCGAACTGGTGCCGGGCCAGACCATCAAGGTGCCGGACAAGCTGTGGCGCCGTGCCGCCGGCTGGGGCGTGCTGGCCTTCGCCGGCTATGCCAGCCCGGGCGAGCACCGGGCGCGCCTGGTGCTCGACGCGCCCGGTTACCTGATCCAGCTGGGCGCCCAGGATTTCAGCGCCATCGACCTGAAGCCCGGCGCCGCCAAATAGACGGAACAAAGCACATGACGCACCCCATACTTCCCGACCGCATCCAGTGGCATGAAGGCATGCTGCTGACGCCCCAGCACTTCCAGCAGGAAGGCGCGCGCCAGGAGGCCCTGCTGGCCTGGCAATCGCTCGCGACCAACCCCTACGGCTGGGGCGTGCGCACGCTGGCGATCGACGAGGCGCTGCTGAACACCGGCCTGCTGCGCGTGCTGCGGCTGGACGCCGTCCTGCCGAACGGCATGGCGGTCAGCTACGACAGCGCCACCGCCCAGGGCCCCGCGCTGGAGCTGGCGCTGGGCGAGTGGGACGGCGAGATGACGCAGCGCGACGTCGACATCTACCTCGTCGTCGGCGCCACGCGCTCGATGAACCAGCCCGGCCAGCCGTCGATGTTCCGCGGCGTGGAAAGCCTGCCGGTGGCGGACGAGATCTCGCAGGCGCTGCCGGCCGACCTGCCGCGCATGGCCGTCAACCTCGGCCTGATGGCGGGCAAGCTGCCGCCGCCCGCGTACACGTCGCTGCGCCTGATGACGGCCAACAAGGCCAACGAGATCGTGCGCCGCGGCGCCTACCAGCCGGCCATGCTGGAAGTGCCGGCCGACGCGGACGTGCGCCAGCGCGCCAAGCTGCTGGCCACGCAGATGCGCAACAAGGCGCTGTTCCTCGCACGCCAGACCGCGCATCCGTCGTCGCGCACCGAGGACCGGCTGTCGATGCTCGAACAGAAGGGCCGGCTGGCCGCGCTGACCCTTAACCTGCCGTGGCTGGAAGCCGTGCTGCGTTGCCCGGTCGTGCAACCGCTGTCCTTGTACCTGGCGCTGTGCGCCCAGCTCGGGCCGCTGGCCACGCTGCGGCCCGGCGCGGTGCCGCTGCTGCCGCCGGCCTACGACCATGCCGACAGCGAACCGCAGTTCGGCGCCGTGCTCGAGGCGCTGTTCGCGCTCGTGGGCGAAGTCAGCCAGGAATGGAAGACCGTCACCTTCGGCTTCGACGGCGAGGCCTTCGCGCTGCCGCTGCGGCAGGAGTGGCTGGCGCGGCGCCTGGTGGTGGGCCTGCGCGGCCAGCCCGAGCGCGAGGCCGGCGAGTGGATGGCGGGGGCGGTGGTCGGCTCCCAAACGATCTGGACCTCGCTGGCTGACCGCCGTGTGCTGGGCGCCGCGCGCACCCGCATCGACGAGGCCAGCGAACTGGGCGTACGCAGCAGCGCCGGCTATACCCTGTTCAGCATCGAAGTCTCGGATGCCTTCATCGTCGCCGGCCAGCCCCTCCTGATCAGCAACGCGAACGACACCCTGCAGGCCCGGCGCCCGCAGGAAGTGGTCCTGTTCATCCGCGGGTGAGCGCATGAGCCAGCAATCGAACGAAGTGCGGGTGCGGGCCGCGGCCGGCAACGGAAGCGGCGAGGCGGTGGACCTGGCGACGCGCCAGTTCCGCGATTTCTACGACGTGCTGGCGCGCGCCGCGCAGGCCGTCACGCGTCTCGGCGAGGACGAGGCCAGGGGCGCGGCCGAGGCGCTCAGCCACCAGCTGTGCCAGCTGATCGAGCTGCAGTCGCTGGAAGCGCGCCGCGTCGGCGGCAGGACCGGCATCGAGGTCGAGGTGCAGGGAAGCTTCCTGAAGGCCGCGCTGGCCGATGAAGTGCTGCTCAGCACCGACTGGGCCGGGCGCAGCTACTGGCGCCACGTGCTGGTCGAAGCCCGGCTGTTCAAGTCGAGCCATGCCGGCGAGCGCGTGTTCCAGGACCTGGACCAGCTGCTGCGCGAGCGCGAGCCGGCACGCCGCAACCTGGGACGCCTCTACCTGTACCTGCTGTCGCTGGGCTTCCAGGGCCGCTACCGCGGGCAGCCGCAGGACAAGATCGCCGAGTACCGGCGCGAGCTGTTCCAGTTCGTCTACCAGCGCGCGCCCGACCTGCAGGGGCGCGACCGCACCCTGTCCGGCCAGGCCTACGAAAGCACGCTGTCGCACCTGAAGGCCGGCCGCCTGCCGCGCCTGAACCGCACCGGCCTGCTGGCCCTGCTGGGCATCCTGGTCCTGCTCGGCCTGTCCGAACTGCTGTGGCTCTGGGTATCCTGGCCCGTGCGCAACGCGCTGGAGGGCAACCTGTCATGAACTTCCTCGCCGACAATACCGCGATCGTCACCCTGCTGGCGCTGACCCTGCTGGTCCTGCTGCTGCTCGGGGTGGTGGTCTGGGCCGCGATGAAGGGCGCCGGCCAGTCCGGCAAGCCGGAGGCGCCCAAGGAGCGCCGCATCAGCACCGATTCGCTGCGCCAGTCGTTCCGGGTGGCGGTCGAGCTGATCGAAGCCAACCTGGCCGCGCGCGCCGAGCGCTACAACCTGAACTGGACGCTGGTGCTCAACGAAGGGGGCAGCGGCCGCGAACTGCCGCTGACCCAGTCCGGGCTGCCGAGCGCGCTGAGCGCCGACAGTTCCTTCACCGCCAGCGGCCAGGGCATCAGCTGGAATTTCTTCGACCAGGGCGTGGCGATCCAGCTGCAGACCCGCTACCTCGGCTCGCCGGATCCGGCGGAGGCGGGCAGCAACAACACCTGGGACGCCTTCCTCGGCCTGTGCCGCAGCTACCGTCCCGACCGTCCCTTCGACGGCATCGTGCTGGCGCTGCCGGCCAGCCTGTTCCTCGAGGGCGAAGGCCAGGACCCGCTCGACGTGGCGGCGCGTGCCAAGGCTATCCACCGCCGCCTGTGGCTGGCGCAGAACCGCCTGGCGCTGCGCTTCCCGCTGTATATCGCGATTACCGAGTGCGAGGCCATTCCCGGCTTCGCGCGCCTTGCCGCCGCCCTGCCGGAGACGCTGCGCAGCTCGATGCTGGGCTGGTCCTCGCCCTACGAGCTGTCGGCGCCCTACCAGTCGCAGTGGGTCGACGCGGCGCTGAACGAGATCGAGCGCAGCCTGGCCGACGCCAGCGCCGAACTGTGCGCGCTGGAACCGGCCGGCGCCGACAGCCGCGACTACTTCCTGCTGCCGGCCCAGGTCGAGCGCCTGCGCGCCGGCCTCAAGCTGTTCACCGACGAATTGATGCGCCCGAGCGCGTACCACGAGCCCTTCCTGTTGCGCGGCATGTACCTGACCGGCGACTGCAGCGAGGCCGCCGTGCTGGCCGGCGCCGCCGCCGGCGCGGAGCCGCCCCCGGTGCTGATCGGCGACGAGTCGCCGCCGCTGGACAGCCTGCCGGCGCCGCTGCCCGGCGGCGCGCTGGAGCCGGTGCTGGACGAGGCGGCCTTCCTGGCGCCGGGGCAGGGCGCCCAGGCCAGTTCGATGCCGGCCTTCCTGCGCGACCTCTTCGAACGCAAGATCTTCGTCGAGACTGGCCTGGTGCGCTCCGCGTCATCGCAGCGCATGCGGCGCCCCGCCGTCAACCGCGCGCTGCGCTGGGGCGCGGTGCTGGTGCCGGCGGTCTGGATCGCCGGTCTCGGATTCGCCACGGTGCGCCTGGACGGGACGGCGGACCGGATGGTGACCGACCTGAACAACCTGAACCAGGACAGCGCCCGCAGCCTGCGGGCCGACCTCGGCCGTCCCGCCGACCCGGCGCGCAGCCGCAAGCGCGCCATCGACGCCCTGGCCAACATCGGGCGCATGGACGCCGGCACCATGCGTTCCTTCTTCATGCCGGGTTCCTGGTCGTGGTTCGACGGCCTGCACGACCACCTGCAGCGGCGCATGGAACAAGGCTTCGCCGACAACGCCTTCGACCCGCTGCGGCGCGCCGCCTACCAGCGCGTGAGCGACCTGACCGGGGTGGCGGTCGACCCGGTGTCGGGCAGCCTGATCGCCGGTGCCCGGTGCACGCTGCCGCAGAACTGGGCGCAGAACACCGACGGCGGCGCCAACGCCCTGAACGTGGAAGACCTGCCCGAGTTCGGCGCCACGCTGCAGTACCTGGCGCAACTCGAAAAGACCGAAAAACTGCTGACGGCGATGATGCGCCTGAAGTCGCCGCGCAACGGCCCGGCGTCAGGCGACGACCTGGCGCTGGTCGTGCACATGCTGCTGGGCGTCGAGTTGAACGGGAACACGGCGCGCACCGCGGCGCTGTTCCGGCAGGTGGCGCAGAGCGGGCCCGAGCTCACCGTCGAACCGATGCAGGAAGCCGCCATCTGCGCGTTCGGCAAGGCGATGGACGCCACCACGAAACGCCTGTTCGGCGAAAACGGCATGCTGGCGGCCGAGCGGCAGATCGCCGAAAACGCGCGTGCGCTGCTCGACGCCGGTCCGCGTCCCGCCGATCCGGCCGCCGCGCTGGCGGCATGGCAGCAGCTGCGTATCGGCTTGCACGTGCAGGAGCGCTACATGGTCGGCGGCAAGGGCGCCTGGATGCGCGGCAATACGCTGGTATTGGGGCCGGCCTGGGACAACATGCTGCTGCGGACCGGCCAACTGGGCTTGCTCGGCAAGGCGCCCGCCGACGAGGCGCGCAAGCAGGCCGAGACCGGCTTCGTGCAGTTCCAGGCCGCGTGGGAAGGCGAGCTGTCTTCCGACCCGCTGATCGAAGGCATGAGTTCAGGCCTCGAATGGTCGGACACCAACCACGGCTGGACATTCGCGCCGGACCGCAAGGACTTGCTGGACGGCTTGAACGGCATGCTGGCGCAGCCCTACATGAAGTTCAATCCGGCGGTGCGCTTTCCCCAGGTGCCGGCCGGGGCCACGGTGTCGTGGGACGTGGCGCGCCTGGACCAGGCGCTGGCGCTGGGCGATGCGCGCAAGCGCTTCCAGGCCGACCTGATGCCGAAGTTTCCGGCGCCGCTGCAATCGGGCGCCGCCGCGCTGGCCGACGCCGGCCTGGTGCACGCGGCGCGCGACCTGCTGTCGCAGTCGTATTTCGTGGCCGGCCGGGAGATCCAGGCGCCGGCGAACGAAGCCGGGCGCGGGCGCGCGCTGCGGCTGCGCAGCTGGCTCGAGGACGTGGGTGCGACCGCGGCGGCCGAGGAGCTGAACGCGGTGCTGGTCAAGGATGCGCTGTCGCGCCTGCAGCAGCTGGACGATGCGCTGACCCAAGCGCAGCTGTTCGTGCCGAAGGACCGCGCCTTCCGCGGCTGGACCGGCGAAAAGGGGCCGCTGCTGGATGCCTTCGGTGCCGCCGACGCGGCCGGCCTGAACGGCTACGTCGCGCAACAGCTGTCCTTCATCGAGAACGCGGGCAAGGATGCCGAAGCGCTGCTGCTGCAAATCGGGACCGCCCAGGCAGGCAATCCGCTGGTGGCGCGCTGGCAAGCCACCGTGGCCGACCTGCAGCGCTACCGCCTGAAGAGCCCGACCAGCAGCCTGATGACGCTGGAGCAGTTCGTGCTGGCCGGCGCGGCCGACATCGAAGGCGGCAACTGCCTCGACAAGCTGTCGGCGCGCGCGGCCCAGCGCCGCGGCGCCGATCCGTTTGCCGAGCGCATGCAGATGCTGCAGGCCGGCCTGTACACGCGCTGCCGTGAACTCAGCCAGACCGGCTTCGACGACGCATGGAACCGTTTCGCCGGCGCCTTCAACAGCGACCTCGCCAACCGCAGCCCGTTCCGGGCGGCGCCGGACGCCGCGGTGAAGGGCGAACGCGCGCTCGCCGCCGACGTGGAAGAAGTGGGCAAGGTGCTCAAGCTGTACGAGCGCGTGCCGGCCTCGGCGCAGGCAAACGGGAAAGAAGCGTCGCGCCCGTGGGCGCCGGTGAACCTGAAGAAAGTGGACGAGCAGATGCAGGCCGTGCAAGGGCTGCTGGCGCCGCTGTATCCGGCCGACGACAGCCAGGCCGCCGGCATCGACGTCACGGCCGAGTTCCGCGCCAACCAGGCGGCGGAAGTGGACGGCAACAAGATCATCGACTGGAGCCTGGCCATCGGCAACCAGGGCGTGAGCCGGCGCGACCCCGCCCGGCCGCTGCGCTGGACGCCGGGCTTGCCGGTGGTGCTCACGCTGCGCCTGGCGCAGGACGGGCCCGTCGTGCCCAAGCCCGACCCCGGCCAGTCGGACCTGGCGGTCGACCAGCGCACCGTCAGCTACCGCTTCGAGGACCCGTGGGCCCTGCTCAGCTTCGTCTCGGCCCACCGCGACCCCGACGCCGGCGCGCGCGCCCAGCTGCTGCGCTTCGAATTCCCGACCAGCCAGCCGGGCGAGGGCGGCCGCGTGCAGGTACGCGACGGCCGTGCCAGGGTGTTCGTGCGCCTGACGCTGAGCGCCCCCGGCAAGCGTACCCCGCTCCCGTGGCCGAGCGGCTTCCCCGCCAAGGTGCCGACCTGGTGATGTCCGCGCTCCAAGAACCTATTGCACCTATATAAATAAATGACCGAGAATCACCTTTCACCGGCGCTTGCCCTGTTGAACCCCGAGCAGATCGACGAACTCGACAAGCTGGCTGAACCGATCGGCGCGGACGAACCGTGCGGCCCGCCGATCCGCTTCGATCCGATCTTCACCGAAATCCGCCTGGCGCGCGAGGAGGACGATCCGAACCTGCCGATGGGCGTCTGGGAACGTCCCCTGAAGCGCGCCGACTGGGCCCAGATCGAAGCGCGCTGCAAGGTCACCCTGACCCGGTATGCCAAGGACCTGCAGATCGCCGCCTGGCTGACCGAGGCGTGGACGCGCCAGTACGGCTTCGACGGCCTGTTCCGCGGACTGGTGCTGGTCGACCGCCTGCTGGCGCGGTTCTGGGAGAGCGTGCATCCGCGCCTGGACGAGGACGGCGACGCCGAGCTGCGGGTGGCGCCCCTGGAGTGGATGAACCTGTCGCTGTCGATGACGATACGGATCCAGGTGCCGCTGCTGCGCCATGGCGCGGGACCGGCCAGCCGGTTCAGCCTGGTGGACTGGGAGCGCATGACGGCGAACGAACTGTCCCCGGCAAAGCAGCAGGAAGCCCGCAAGGCCGCGGTCGACAGCGGCGAACCCTTCCAGACGCGCGCCGACATCATCGAGTTCGCCAAGACCAGCCTGGGCGCCGAAGTCGACCGCAGCCTGCGGCTCGTCCGCGGCTGCCTGGCGGCCCTGCTGTCGATTGCCGCCCTGACCGAGACCCGCCTCGGGACGGAGGCGCCGAACTTGTCGAAACTGCGCGACACCCTGCGCGCGATGGAGCGCGTGCTGGTGCAGATGGCGTCCCCGGACGCAGGAGAAACGATGAATCCACAGGAAGCACAGGAAGCGCCGGCCCTTGCCGAGGCAACGACCGCTTCGGTCGCTTCGGCCGCGACGCCCGCTCCGGGTGCCGGCGCCGCCCAGCAGGTGGCGATGCTGAACCAATGGCACAACCGCGACGAAGCCTATGCCACGCTGGAAGCGCTCGCCGCCTACCTGAGCCGGATCGAACCGCACAGCCCGACGCCCTACCTGTTGCGGCGCGCCGTCAACTGGGGCCGCATGCCGCTGCCGGAGCTGATGGCCGAGATCATCCGCGAGGAGGGCGACCTGAATCGCCTGGCCCACCTGCTGGGCCTGAACGGCTGAGCGGATTGCCCGCTTGCATGGAGGCGCACAGCCGCGGCGGCATGCTCCCGCGGCGCGGGTGCCGCTATCCGGCGGCCGCACGGCAGTGCCTGGCAAACGACGCCAGGCGCGTCAGGCACGACCCCGGCCTGCCGGGATAGGCTCTTAGTCCAGCCACGGGTGGGCCGCCAGCCAGCGGCCCAGCTCATTGTCGTTGGCGCACTGCAGTTTGCCGAAGATGTTGGCGCGGTGGGTTTCCACCGAGCGGGGGCCGCAGGGCGGCACCAGGATGCGCGCGATTTCCTTGTTCGGCTGGCCGAGCCCCACCAGGCGCGCCACCTCGCGCTCGCGCGGCGTCAGCTCCGCCCACAGCCGCAGTGCATGGGCGCGCGCGCGGGCCCGGGCGACGGCGGCAGGAAGCTTGTCGAGCAACTGCTGGGTGTCCGGTTTTTCCACCCAGTCGTAGGCGCCGCGCCGGACCGCTTCCAGGGCGGTCGGGATGTCGCCATGCGCCGACAGGAACAGGGTCACGAGCGGACTGTGTGCGGCGAGAAGACGTTCGAAGACCGCCAGGCCGCTCATCCCTTTCATGCGCAGGTCGAGGATCACGCAGCCCGGCTGGCGCATGTCGACGGCATCGAGGAAGGCTTCCCCGGAGTCGAAGGCCTGCACCGCCAGCCCCTGGGAAAACAGCAGCATAAGCAGCGAACGGCGGAGGGCTTCGTCGTCGTCGACGACGTACAGCGTCGGTGGCATGTCTTTCATGGTGCGATGGGGAGGGTGAAGGAAAAGGCGGCGCCGCCGCCGGCACGGTTTTCGACGGTCATGAAACCGCCATGGGCCTCGATGATGGTGCGGCAGATGTTCAATCCCAGGCCCAGGCCGTCGGGCTTGGTGGTGAAAAACGGGGCGAACACCTGGTCGAGCTGTTCGGGAGGAATGCCCGGCCCGCGGTCGGCGACGCTGATGCACAGGCCCTGGCCCGCGCGCCGGCAGGCCAGTTCGATGCTGCGGCGCGCAGGCGACCGGTGCGGCGGGTCCTGCATCGCCTGCAAGGCGTTGTGGATCAGGTTGACCAGCACCTGCTCGAGCAGCACCCGGTCGCCGCGCACCGGCGTGCCGGCATCCTCCACCAGCAGCCGCAACGTGACGCCGTGGCGTTGCAGTTCCGGCTTGAGCAGCGTCTCCGCATGGGCGACGACGCTCTCCATCGCCAGGCTTTCGTAGTGGGCCCGCTGCGGATTGATGAAGGCGCGTACCCGCTTGACGATTTCGCTGGCGCGCCTGCTCTGTCCGACGATCTCGTCGAGCGCACCGGCGAGCATCATGCCGGCCGCTGCGTCGGCGCCGGCCGGCGTGGTCCCGCGCGCGGCAAGCGCACGCGCCGCGACGGCGAAATTGGACAGTGCCATCAGCGGCTGGTTGAGTTCATGCGCCAGCGTGGACGCCATTTCGCCGACGCTCGCGAGGCGGGCGCTGCGCTGCAGCCGAAGTTCCTGCTCGCGCTGCCGGGCCTCGGCCTGCTTCCGGGAGGTGATGTCCACCACGGAGCTCATCCAGCCCCGGTGCACGCCCTGCGCGTCGACCAGCGGGGCGGCGTACACCATCGTGATCACGTCGTGGCCGTCCTTGTGGCGGACACGCGATTCGAAGCCGTGCGGCGCGGCGCGCCCCTGCAAGGCTTCGTCGCTTTCGCGCGTCTGTTTTTCCAGGTCGTCAGGATGCCAGTACGGGTAGGGCGGGCGGCGTCCGAGCAATTCCTCCGCGCTGTAGCCCACCATGGCGCACAGGGCCGGATTGACGTAGATGATTTTGCCTTCCGGATCGCGCGCACGCATGCCCACGAGCAGGGAATCTTCCATCGCCTTGCGGAATGCGTGCGCTTCCTGCAGGTCGCGGGTGCGCTCTTCGACCCGCCGTTCGAGCTCGAGGCGGGCCGCGCGCTGTTCGCCGAAACGTTTTTCGCGCAGGCGCCAGTACAGCACGCCGAGCAGCAGCAGCGCGACGGCCAGCGCGGTCAGCGCGAGCGCGGCCCGGCGCGCCTGCAGCACCTCCTTCATGTCGGCGGTGACCGTGAGCGTCCAGCCAAGCTCCGGCAGCGGCGTGTCGAGTGCCAGCAGGTCCCTGCGGCGCCCCTGCACGTCGGTGTGCAGGATGAAGCCGGGCAAGGCCGCGCTTGACCACGCGCCCCGCCGGCCATGTGTCTCGATGCGCCACGGCAGGACATCGAAGCGTTCGCGGTCGCCGTACTGGCTGTGGTCGGCGATCCAGCGCGCGTCGGCGGCGGCAACCGGCCGGATGCCGTGGAACCGCCATTCGGGCACCGCGCTCAGGAACACGATGCCGCGGCTGTCCCTGAGCGCCACCGGGTCGCCGCCGCGCATCCACGCGGCCTGCAGCGGTTCCAGGCTGATCTTGACGACCACCACGCCGAGGACGGCGCCGTGCTCCCGCACGGGCTCGGCGATGAACAGGCCGGACTGGCCGGTGGTGAGGCCGAGACCATAGAAGAATCCACGGCGGCCCTGCAGCGCGTCTTCCACGTACGGCCGCCGGCGGTAGGACTGGCCGACGAAGCTCGACGGCAGGTTCCAGTTGCTGGCGGCAAGCGTTCGTCCCGACCGGTCGATGAGGTACAGCACGGCGGCGCCGGTCGTCGCCTGCAGGTCGGCGAAGTAGTCGTTGACGCGCGCCTTCAAGGCCGCATCGTGCGCGGCGCGCAGCAGGTCGTGCACGTCCGGATGGCGGGCCGCGGCGTGCGGCAGGAAGTCGTGTTTCTCCACCAGGCCGCGCAGCCCGAGGGCGTGCGCGGCGGCGGCCTGGCGCAAGGCGTCCGTCTTGAACTGCAGCTCGCGCCGTTCGGCCCAGTTCCCGCAGGCCACGATCAAGGTCAGCGCTCCCGCGGCGGCAGCGAGCTTGCGCCAATGACGTGCGTTGAACCAGGTAGGCATTGCGTTTCCGGCGGGCCAAATCGAGGAACAATAACAGCTGCATCGACGGTTTGGAACCCTTCTCCGTAGTTTTACGGAGGAGGGCGCGCCGAAGTTGCGGATGCGGGCCGGCGCGCCGACCGGGATAGTGGAATCCCTGGACGGGAAGGCATGCGGATCTCCCCGTCGATCAAAGGAGACAACAATGAACACCGTCACAACCAATCCGGCCGCCGATGGCCGCGCCGCCGCCGAGCGGATCTCCGGCAAGCGCCTGCGTGCCATCTTCGTCGGCTCGGCCGGCAACCTGGTCGAGTGGTTCGATTTCTACTGTTATTCGGCGTTCGCGCTGTACTTCGCCAGTTCGTTCTTCCCGGCCCAGGATCCCACCGCGCAGATGATGTCGACGGCGGGCATCTTCGCGCTGGGCTTTTTCGTGCGCCCGATCGGCGGCATCCTGTTCGGCCATATCGGCGACCGGCACGGGCGCAAGACGGCGCTCATGGCCTCGGTCCTGCTCATGTGCTTCGGCTCGCTCCTGATCGCCTGCGCGCCGACCTATGCCACCGCCGGCATCCTGTCGCCCTGCATCCTGTTGCTGGCGCGCCTGTTGCAGGGCCTCAGCCTGGGCGGCGAGTACGGTGCCAGCGCCACCTATCTGTCGGAAATGGCGGACTCGAAACACCGCGGCTTCTACAGCAGCTTCCAGTACGTCACGCTGATCGGCGGCCAGTTGCTGGCGCTGCTGCTCCTGCTCGTGCTGCAACGGTTCCTGCTCGACGCCGAGGAACTGCGCGCATGGGGCTGGCGCATTCCCTTCGTTGTCGGTGCCTGCCTGGCCCTGGCGGCCCTGGGCATGCGTCACAACATGCCGGAGACCCAGTCCTTCGAAGCGGCGCGCAAGAAGGCCAAGCCGATGGGCGGCCTGAAGCAGCTGGCCCAGCACCCGAAAGAGGTGTTGCTGGTGGTGGGCCTGACCATGGGCGGCACGCTGGCCTTCTATGTCTACACCACCTACATGCAGAAATTCCTGCGCCTGTCGGTCGGCCTGACCGACGCGCAGACCACCGCCGTCTCGGCCGCGTCGCTGCTGTTCGCCATGTGCCTGCAGCCGCTCTACGGCGCCCTGTCCGACCGGATCGGCCGCCGTCCCCTGCTGGTCGGTTTCGCGCTGCTCGGCACCCTGTTCACGGTGCCCTTGCTGACGGCCATCCGCAACGCCAGCGGCCCCTGGGAAGCGTTCGCCCTGATTGCCTGCGCCTGGATCATCGTGTCCGGCTACACCTCGATCAATGCGCTGGTCAAGGCCGAGCTGTTCCCGGCCACCATCCGCGCCACCGGCGTCGGCGTGCCGTATGCGTTCGCGGTGTCGGTGTTCGGCGGCACGGCCGAGTACCTGGCCCTGTGGTTCAAGTCGGCGGGCATGGAAAGCGGCTTCTACTGGTACGCCACCGCGGTGATCGCCTGCACCCTGGCCGTCTGCTGGCGCATGCGCGATACCCGTGCACTCTCCAGGATCGATGCGGAGGCGCAGTCTTCATAGTGCATGCAAAGCGACCGCCATCGGTTCACCGGGCCGGACCGGCAGGCGCCATGCGCGTTACGGGCACGTGCGAGGCCGCGCGGCAGCCGCCTCAGGCGTGGCCGATGCCGGCGGCGCTGTACATATGCTCGAACTCGGCCATCGGCACCGGCCGGCCCAGCAGGAAGCCCTGCAGCGAGGAGCAGCCGCCATGGATCAGGAAATTGCGCTGCGCCTCGTCTTCGACGCCCTCGGCCACGATCTCGAGCTTGAGCTTGCGCGCCAGGGCGATGATGGCTTCGACGATCGGCGCCGAATCGGGGTCGATGCCCACGTCGCGTACGAAGGAGCGGTCGATCTTCAGGGCGGCCAGCGGGAAGGACTTGAGGTAGGCCAGCGATGAATAGCCGGTGCCGAAATCGTCGAGCGAGAAGCAGACGCCCTGGGAACGCAGCTCGTGCATGTGCTGGATGATGTCCTGCATGTTTTCGGCGAACACGCTTTCGGTCAGCTCCAGGTACAGCCGCTCCGCGGGTGCCGACGTACTGTCCAGGATGTCCATCACCGCCGTCGGGAAGCCGGGATCGCGCATCTGGTACGCGCTGACATTGACGGCCAGCTTCAGGCGGCCGAGCGTGGGATCCTGGTGCCAGCGCGCCAGCGCACGGCAGCTTTCCTCCAGGATGTAACGGCCGAGTGGCAGGATGAGGCCGGACTCTTCCGCGAAGCCGATGAAATGGTCCGGCCCGATCAGTTCATGGCCGGCGCGCTGCCAGCGCACCAGCACCTCGGCCCCGACCAGGCGTTCCCGGGAATCGAATTGCGGCTGGCAGAACAGGCGGAATTCGCCGAGCGGGATGCCATCGCGGATCGCGGTCTCGAGCGCCGCGCGGCGGTTGGCGGCGTCCTGCATGCTGGGATCGAAATAGCGGGCGCCGTTGCGCCCGTCGGCCTTGGCCCGGTACATTGCGAGGTCGGCCTGCTTGAGCAGGGTTTCGATGCTGGCCGCGTTGTCCCTGAACAGGGTGATGCCGATGCTGGCGCTGCTCTTGAACAGGACCGAGCCCAGCTGGTAGGGCTGGCCCAGGGACGACAGGATCTTTGCCACCACCAGGTCGGCCTCGCATGCCGCTCGGTAGATGGATGGACCCAGGTTCTCCAGCACCACGACGAATTCGTCGCCGCCGAGCCTGGCCAGCTGGTCGCTGTGGCGCACCGTACTGCGCAGCCGCTCGGCCACCTGGCGCAGCAGCATGTCGCCCAGGTCGTGCCCAAGCGTATCGTTGAGCAGCTTGAAGTTGTCCAGGTCGAGGTAGAGCAGCGCACCGTAGTGGCCCGAGCGTTCACTGCGCGCCAGTACGTTGTCGAGTTCCCCGATCAGGAAACGGCGGTTCGCCAGGCCGGTCAGGTGGTCGAAATAAGCCAGTTCGTAGATGCGCCGTTCGGTGCGCTTTTGCTCGGTGAGATCGGTGTTCACCCCGGACAGGCGCAAGGCCTTGCCGTCGCTGTCGCGCGAGACGTAGCCACGCGACAGCACCGGCACGTAATGCCCGTCGCGGTGGCGCAGCCGGAATTCCAGGCTGTAGCCGTTGCGCGCGCTCGGCAGCAACTCCTTGAGGTAGTCGTCGATCGGGAGCGTGTCGTCCGGGTGCACCAGGCGGCGCCAGGCATCGGGATCTTCGCACTTGTCCTCGCCGGCGTAGCCGAGCATGTTCCACCAGCGGTCCGAGTAATACACTTCGCCGGTCACCAGGTCCCAGTCCCAGGGCGCATCGGTCGATCCCTTGAGCACCAGCCGCAGTCTTTCTTCGGATTTTTCCAGCGATTGCTGGGTCGTCTTCAACGTGGTGCAATCGGTGAAGCACACCACCACCTGCCGGATGGCGCCGTGCTCGTCGTATTCGGGATAGGCATTGCACAACAGCCAGCGCGTCGGGCCGGGGCCGACGACGCCGGCAACGAGGCCGGACAGCTTGCAGCCGGTGCGCAGCACGACATTCGCAGGAAACTCTTCCTCCAGCATCGGCGAACCGTCGTCGCGCACGAAGGTCCAGGCGCTTGCGCTGGGGTCGAGGCCGAGCAGCCGGCCTTCGTTGCGGCCCAACAGTTCCTGGGCCAGGCGGTTGGCGGACACGATCCGGCCGTCCGCGTCGTGCACGACGACGCCTGCGGGCAGGTGGTCGTGCAGCGCGTCGAGGCGGCGCAGGACGTCCGCTGGGGAATTGGGCGGCATGATGGTCAGGGTAACGGCGGCAATCGGCAATCGGCAATCGGCAATCGGCAATCGATGCTGGCATGTTAACAGTTTCGGTATTCGGCGGCGCGCGCCTGCCCATCGCTCGCGGTTGACGAAAAGTCCAGGTCGTATATACTCGGCCGCATCCATCCACATTCCGCCGTGTCGACGTGAACAAACGCTCCATCCATTCGTATGGCATTTGTCTCCGCCCCTCCAGGGAAGCGTCGAACCGGCTCGCCCTCATTTCCAGGATATCCGCTCAGTGTGCGCTGGCGCGCGGACCCGGCATGTTCCATGCTCGTCCGCTGCAATTGTCCACTCGAGATCTCGCCTGGCTTTCCTAGGCTCGGAAGGCGCTGGAACCAGCTTCCAGCGTCTTCCGAGCACATCACACGAATCGTTCGATAAAGCGGCGCGCGTGGCGCGCTGACATTCTTCTCGTCCATACCGGCCATTGTAGTACATGGCCGTGCAGACGCATTGCATGCGCACGCCCGGAGGTCACGGTGCCGCCGCGCCCGCCTTGTCGTCGCGAATGGATGCGCTTCGGAGCACGCTGCACGCGTGCTTCCGGGATGGAGGCGGCATGTCCGGCATTAAAAAGATTTTATTGGTAAATACGCAAGGGAAAACGTGGCCGCAGGCGGCGGCAAGGGCTGGCCAACTGGCTTCCCGGTTCCACCTTCCCAGTGTCGACGGGGTGACGACGCCCGCATCCTGGCGTGGAAATGCGGCAAGTGCCGTCCTCGACATGGCGGAACGCGGCGGTGCGGACCTGATCGTCTGTCCGGCGAGCGACCGGCACCTTGTGCTCGAGCGTCTCGCGCCATCGTGTGCCCTCCGGATTGCGGGGCAAAGCCGCGCACCCGTGCTGCTGGTTAGCGAAAAACGTGCGAAAGCATACAGCACGGTCGTCGTCGCGACCGATTTCTCGCAGGCCTCGCTATCCGCCGCGAAGACCGCGGCTGCCCTGGCACCGTCGGCGCATTTCGTTTTCCTGCATGCCTATCGCCTGCCCGATGAAGGCTTGATGCGGGAACTCGAACTGCCGCCGCGTGTGATCACGGCCTATCGCGAGCGGGGACGGGCCGAGGCCGGCAAGCGCCTGGAGACCCTGTGCGGCTATTTCGGCAACCTGGTTCGCTCGTCGTCGCCGCTCGTCTGCCATGGGCGCCTCGAACATGTACTGGACGGATTCGCGCGGCACGGCGATGCCGATTTGATCGTCATCGGCAAGCGCGGCAGGCATGCGATGGCATGGCCGGGAATGGGCAGCCGTGTCGCCAGGCTGGTCAACCGGCCCTGTTGCGACGTGCTGGTCGGCGCTTCGGACGACGCCGGCGATTCGGGCCGGCGCCGGGCGCTGGAGAGGTTGGCCGCCATCGCGGACACATCGCGGGACAGGCATGCCGCGCCAGCCGTGGCGAAGGAGAATTGATGTGTCGAACACCATACTTGTCGCCTCGCTGTGCCCGAACTCGTTTTCCCGTGCCTCCAGGCGCGCGGCGATGCTGGCAACTGGCCTGAACTGCCGGAACATCGACTACCTGGCCGTGATGAAGCCGGATGAAAAGGGCGAAAACATCCGGACGCTTTGCCATCATGTGGACGATGTGAAAGCGGCGTCCGCCAGCGCATCGATACTCTTTGGAATGTGCTGTTCGGCCAGATTCGAGGTCGGGTCATTGTCCGAGGCCGCTTGCAAACGGGCCGGCGGCCTGTCGCCCGCCTTGATCGCGCTTGCATGGCAATGCCATCCGTGGTGGCCTGTGCTGCACAATTTCGGTTTGCTGCGCGACCTGTCCCGGCGCACCGGGAAACCGGTATTGCTGGTGCGTCAGGCGCCAACGCAGCCGTATTCGCATGCCGTCTATCCCTGCGACTTTTCATTGGCGTCGATCGCCGCGCTGGCGCTGGCAATCCGGCTGATGCCTTACGTGAGGATCACGGTCCTGCATGCGTTCACGCTTCCCGGCGAAGGGCAGATGCGTTCCGTCGGGGTGAGGAACAGTGCAATCGAGCATTGCCGGGAACGTCTGGAGCGCGAAGCCAGGGACGCCTATGCGCGCGTCCTGGACACCTTGAAACCGCATGCGGCGCGACTGTCGCTCGCCTTGCTGCCGAAGCAGCCGGAGAAGGCATGCGAACACTATGTCAACGACGTCGGCGCCGATCTGATCATTTTGTCGGACAGCCGGCGCTGGCTCGTCGACGAGTGGTGCTGGCAGTCCGGCATGCGCGACCTGGTGGGTGGAACCTCGAGCGATGTGCTGATGATCGGCGCGACCCGGGCCGGTCGCCGCAATGCGAGGAGCGACACGTTTTCCAACGATCATGGGAGGGGAAAATGAGGAACATCGTGTTGGGTGTCCTGGCGATCGGCTTGTGCCTGGTGCTGGTGGCGTGGCAAGAATACCGGCGTCGCAACGACAGGGACGGTGCGCTGCTGGCCGGCGCCGGTACCGCGATCGTGCTCGTCAGCGCAGCGTTTTCTCTTTTCATGGGGTAGACATGGATATGTACTTGCCGGGCACGAACGGGCCGGTCGAACCGGATGCCGGATTCGATGTCGACCCCGATGTTTCCCCGATATTGGATTCGATGCCGCAACTGGTCTCGCTGCATGCCATGGCAGGCGAGATTCTTCGCTTCAATCAAAAATGGGAAGAACTCACCGGCTTGCCGGCCCACGCCCTGAAAGCGGGATGGCGGGGTCGCGTGCATCCGGCGGACCGGGACGGCTTGTCGGCGGCATTCGGCAACCCGGCGCAAGGGCGGCAAGCTGTCGAATGCCGCTATCGCCTGCGGGACCGGGACGGGCAATGGCGCTGGATGCTGTTTCGTGCAACACGGGTCGCGGGCGCCGATGCCGCCGCCGGCCGGTGGATCGGCACCAGCACGGACATCCATGAGCAAGTCACGATGCAGGAGAAGCTGCACGAGGCGAACCTGCGCAAGGATGAGTTCATGGCGCTGCTCGCGCATGAGCTGCGCAACCCCATGGCGCCGATCGCCACCGCCGCGCACATGCTGAAGTTCGACCCCGGCAATCGCGAACGGGTAACGCAAGCCGCCGGCATCATTTCCCGGCAGGTCACGCACATGCGGGAACTGGTCGACGATTTGCTCGACCTGTCGCGCGTGGCGCGCGGCGTCATTTCCCTGGAAATGGAAAGGGTCGACCTGCTCGCCGTCGTGGCAAGCGCCATCGAACAGTCGAAACCCCTGATCGACGCGAAGGATCAGCAACTGGTCCTGGACATGCCGCGCGATCCGGCCCGGGTGGAGGGCGACAGGTCAAGGCTGATCCAGGTCGTCGCCAACCTGCTCAACAACGCGGCGAAATACACGCACGAAGGCGGCAGGATCGTCGTGCGCATGGCGGTGCACGCGGGCAGGGTCAGGCTTGCGGTCGAGGACAACGGCATCGGGATCGACCCATCGTTGCTGCCGAAGATATTCAAGCTGTTTGCGCAAGCGGCACCGACGCCCGAGCGCACCCAGGGCGGCCTTGGCATGGGACTCGCCCTCGTGCGCAGCATCGTCGCCATGCATGGCGGGCAGGTCGAGGCGCGCAGCGAAGGCCGCGGCAAGGGCAGCGCATTCATCGTCATCCTGCCGGGCGGTCCGGGACGGCCCTCGTGATCATCTTGAGGGGCTCGAATTTCATCATCAATGTCGCGCGTCATCACGTCCGGTTGATCGAGCGCCTCGTCTCCGCGCCGCCCACGCGCGTCGTGCGCGAGGGCGAGATGCTCAGACGGAATATGCGGCGGGCGTAGTTGACCGAAGAAGAGCCGATGGCAGTCTGCGGCGGCAGGGCATCGGCGATATCCGCCAGGTGAAGGCGGCGTTCATCGTTCGGCATGGGGTCGTGCCGGCGCCGGCCACCGGCGCGCCACGCTATGGGCCGCGTCCTAGCGCAATTATGTCTGGAAAGCTACTAGCCGGTTTTACAGTGTTGCTACGTAAAAATTTCAACTTATACTGCGCCTGCTCAACTAGTTGTTTTAAAAAACCAGTTTTTAAAAACAACATGATTGGCAAGTTCTTGTCGGCGGCGTGATGCCGATCCGTTCACCGCCTTGGGCGGGTGCTCCATGAGAAGTGGGAGAGTCCCTTGATCAGACTGTTATTAATGCCCCAAAACGTGGCAGTCGAGTTGCCGGCCAACACCCCGTTGACCGACCTGGAATTTGAACTGCACGGTCAAACTTCCATTCCGTTCGGCTGCCGGCTCGGGGTATGCGGCGCTTGCGTCATCGAAGTTGTCGAAGGCGTCGGCGCATTCGACAGCAAGGGCGCCGGCGAAGCCGATTTTCTTGCCACGCTGGGTTATCCCGGCGATGCCTTCAGGCTTGCCTGCCAGTGCCGCCTGCAGGCTCCCGCCACGATCCGTTCCGTGTTTTAGCGTTTGTACGTCTGGAAGTTCACCATTCATTGAAAGGTATTGCCATGTCAAATCGCGTGAAAAATGTCGGTTACGAAAATCGCCAACCGTTTCTGAATGCGGCTGCTTCGGTCGAGTTGCGTTCGCAAATCGACGCCATCATCGATCGCCAGATCGCCCAGTGGTACGAGACGGTTCCCTATGCCGCCCACCTGGAAGGCAAGAACGTCAATTCCGAGTACTACCGGCGCCATCTGGTGGAGACCGCATGGCGTATCCGCCTGCTGCGCGTCGCCGAATCGAAAACACTGGCGGAAATCGCCAAGCGCAGCCCGGAAGCGGCCCAGATCTGGGCCAACTACGAATGCGAGGAAATGCTGCACGACGAACTGTTCATCCAGGACCTGGCGCGGGCCGGCGTCTCGCGCGAACAATTCCTCGCCACGGAACCCTATCTGTCGACCAAGCTGCTGGCCGGTTTCTTCTCCTACCTGCTCGACCACGAAGGGCCGCTGGGCGTCGTCGCCTACTCGTACCTGGTCGAGTACGTCAACGTCAAGCTGGAACCGTCCAAGATCCAGGCGCTCAAGGAATCGGTCGGCGAATCCAATATCAGCGGACAGATCTCGCACTCGCATACCGACATCAATGACGACCACCCGGGCGAAGTCTGGCAGGCGATCCGTTTCCTGCTGCGCAGCGACGAGGACATTGCCAGCCTGAAACGCTACCTGGCCGAGCACCAGTCCATCCTCGCGCTCTACTTCAAGGAGCTGTACGAGGACAAGATCGCGCACGTCGAACAGAAGGCTGCATAAGGATGGCGCGGCAGACGACAAACAGTGGCGTGCTCCTCCTGAGTCACTGTGGATTTTCATTCCTGGAGGATTTGATCGCGGTACTGGAAGCCCGCAATGTACGAAGCTACGTCCTGTCGTCGCTGCCGCTCGAACAGCATCGCCCTGACCGGTTGGCCGGCCTCGAGCAGAAGGTCGACCGGCTGTTTTCCACCGAGCGGCACGAACTGGATTTCGACGATATCGACCGCGTGCTGGATGCCCTGCACGCGGCCGGCGAGCGGGTGCTGGCGTGCATCTCGGTGTGGGAGGGTTACCGCGGGCTGATGGCGTATGCGAACGGCCTGCTTGGCGTGTCCGACCTGGCGCCCGGCAAGATCGATGGACTGCGCAACAAGCTGGCCTTGCGCCAGCGCCTGTACGGCGCCGGTTTGTCCGCGGTGCGCGCGCAAGCCCTGACACCGGCGGTCCTGGACCGGCTGCGGAAGGAGGACGGGCGCCGTTTCATCAAGCCGGTGTCGGGCATCGCTTCGTACGGCACCTTTCCGCTGCGCGCCGATACGACCTGGGCGACGATCGAACGGATACGCGCGGAAGCGGCGGAGGACCTGATGTACCGCTCGGCCTTGACCGCCGGTGTCGACTTCCTGGTCGAGGACTATGTGAACGGGCGCGAGTTCAGTTTCGAATTGCTGGTGGCCGGGGGCAGTGTGCATGTGGTGGGCCTGCATGAAAAGTGCGAGGTGACCGAAACCTCCGGCGCGGTCCTCGAAGACAGTTGCACCAGTCCGCCGTACAGCATCGACAGTTTCGCCTGCGCCGCCGGGATCGCCTGGGTGCGCGCGCTGTTCGCCTGTCTCGAGCTGGACTGGGGCTGCTTCCACGTCGAAGCGCGTTACGACGGCATCCGCTGGGAGCTGATCGAGATCAATCCGCGGGTGGGCGGGAGCCTGATCTCCCACAGCGTCAAGGCGCTGACCGGCGGTGATGGTGTGCTCGAACTGTGGGTCGACCTGCTGCTGGCCCACGGTCCGGGCTGCGGCACCCCGTGCGAAGCCTACCAGCGGCGCCTGGCGGCACTCTCGTATTCCGACGCGGGCCGGCAGGAGGGCGGACTGGCCACCTTCTTCCGCGTGTACTTTGCCCGTCCCGGGCTGGTGTCGGCGGTGGCGCTGCGCGACATGACGCCGGCGCCGGCGGTGGCGCAGGTATTGCTGCGGCCGGGCGACGACATCGGCAACAGCGTGCGCGAAGTGTTCCTGGGCCAGCTGATGTGGACCATGAGCAGGCAGGCGCGCGACGCCAGCCTGCCGCAACTGCTGCGCAGCTCCGACCAGGCGATCGAGATCGCCTACGCATCCGACGAACCGGCCATGGAAAGGACGCCATCATGAGTACCAAGGATCTGTTTTTGATCGTCGACTACAACCTGTCCCGCGTCGCCGACGTCGCCTACATGGCGCGCTATGCCCGCCAGGCCTACCGGGTCCGCAGCCTGCTCATCCGCCCCGATCCCGGTCCGCGCGACTATCTCATCTGCGACGACGTGATCGACCTCGACCCGCGCCGCGCCGACTTCGTGGAGCAGGCCGTGTCGGCCCTGGGCGACAAGGCGGCGCGCGTGCGCGGTGCCGTGGTTTTTTCCGACAACGCGGTGCACAGCGGGGCCGCCCTGCTGGAGCGGCTGGGGCTGCCCGTGGACGACGCCGCGCTGGCCGCCGGCGCATTCAGCAAGCACGTGTACCGGCAGGCGGAGGCGCGCCACCGCCCGCTGCTCGAGGCGCAACGCCTGATGGCGCCGGACTGCGAGCGAATCGACTCCATGGCGGCGCTGGAGGCATTCGCGCGGCGCCATCCGCGGGGCTTCGTGCTCAAGCCTTCCTGCGAAGGCAACAACCGGGGCGTGGTGCTGGTGCGCGCCGGGGACGACCTGGCGCGCGCCTTCGACGAGGTCGCGCCTTATCTGGCCGAGGGTGTCATCTGCGAGGAACTGATCACGTTCCGCCGCGAGTTCTCCTACGACGGCATCGGGGCGCTCGCCTTTGTCACGGAAAAGGTCAGCGCGAGCGGGCGCTATCCGGTGGAGATCGCGCAGGTGCTGCCGGCCAACCTGCTGGATGCCGAGCGCCACACCTTGCGCCGCGCCGGGGACCTGTGCAACGTGCTGGTGGGACAGCGCGACGGTCCGTTCCATAACGAGATCAAGCTCAGCGACGACGGCGCGCGCGCCGCCGTCGTGGAACCGAACCGGCGTCCGGGCGGCATGAAGATCTGGTCGCTGGCGCAGGCGGTGTACGGGATCGACCTGTACGCGCGCTGGGTCGACACGGCGCTGGCCTGCGCCGCGCCCATCGACTTGCCGCCACCGCGCCTGCAGGGCGCCACCGTCATGCTCGGCGTGGCCAGCGACGGCCTGTTCGCGCAGGACGACGCGGAGGACGGCAAGCGGCTGTTCGAGAGCGCACTGGTGGCGACCATCGCCGCGCACGGCCTGGCGCCGGGCCAGTTGCGGGCCGGCGACTTCGACTGGCTGGTGCGCGAGCGCCGCGTCGTGCACGCGGTGCCGCGCGATAACGCCGACTTCCTGGCCCAGGTCACCATCTTCCTCGGCACCTTCGAGACCGACATCCGCGGCGTGCTCCTGACCCTGCGCGAGCAGTGGCAAGAGCTGCTGTCCGACGCGCAGGCGGATCTTCGCCCGTACGCGGCGAACGCCAAACCCGCGGCGTCCGCGCCGCTTTGACAGGAGAGCGTCATGGACATCCTCATTCTGCATCGCATCCCGTACCACAAGATCGATTATCACCGCGGCATCGATCACGCGGAGCATCGCGTGACCTATTTCGGCGTCAGGAACATCCTCGACACGCTGCCGGCCTGGCTGCCGCACCGCCAGGTCGAACGTCCCGGCCGCCAGTCCGTGTTCGAGGAAGCCAAGGCCTGGCTCGGCGCCGAAGCGGTACGCTTCGACCGCATCATTTCGCTGTCCGAATACGAATTGCTGGACGCGGCGCGGCTGCGCGCCTGGTGCGGCGAGCGCGGCGATCCGGTGCCCGGCGCGCCGCTGGCGCAGGTGACCCTGGTGCGCGACAAGGTGCAGATGAAGCGCGCCGCCGCCGCCGCCGGCCTGCGGGTGCCGCGCTTCGAGACCCTGCCGGTGTTCCTCGGCCAGCGCGGACACGAGGGCTGGTCCGGCCGCACCGTGCTCAAGCCGCACAGCGGCGCGTCCAGCGAGGACGTGGTGGTGTTCGGGTCGGCGCTACAGGCCCGCAACGCCGTGCTCGAGCGGCGCAGCGGCGTGGCCCGCCTGGATGCCGCCAGCGTCGAGCGCGAGCTGTACGAGGTCGAGGAATTCATCGCCGGGCCGGTGCTGCATTTCGACGGCCTGGTCGCCGACGGTGCGATCCTGGCGCTGACGGCCAGCCGCTATGTCGGCACCTGCCTCGATTACGCCAACGGCCAGCCGCTCGGTTCCTTCCATATGCCGGTCAGCCCGGCGGCGCGCGCCTGGACCGAAGCGGCCCTGGCGGCGGTCAGCATCCGCAACGGCAGCTTCCACCTGGAAGCGATCGAGCACGAGGGCGAGCTGGTGTTCCTGGAGGTGGGCAACCGGGTCGGCGGGGCGGACGTGGTGGCGACCTTCGAACTGGCCACCGGCATCCACATGCCGTCGCATGAACTGCGCATCCTGCTGGGCGAATCGGCGCTGGCGCCGGACCGCAACCTGGCGTCGAGCGGATTGTGGCACGGCTGGTTCGTGGTGCCGGGCCATCACGGCGGCGCCGGGTATGTGCCGTTCGAGCCGATCGAGCGCTTCCGCCAGAGCCCCGCGGTGGTGCGCTGGAACGAACTGCAGCCCGGCACGCCCCTGCCGCGGACGATCACCTACCAGGCGCACGAGGTCCCGCTGGCGGGCATCATCGCCACCCCCGGCGCCGAGGAAAGCCGGCGCTGGATGGAGGATTTGTTCCGCACCCTGGGGACCTACCGGGCGCGCCGGCACGTCACGCAATAGCCGGCCGCTCTTCCCGTGAACCCTGTCCTTTCGTATAGGAGCACTTCGCTTGAACCCGATCCATCTGCTGCTCGCGCTGCTCGTCACGGCCATCTGGGGACTGAATTTCTCGGTCATCAAGATCGGACTGCAGTCGGTCGACCCCTTCATCCTGGCCGGCATCCGCTTCGCCCTGTGCGCCGTGCCGGCGGTGTTCTTCATCCGCCGGCCCAGGGTGTCCTGGGGCATGCTGGCGGCCTACGGGCTGCTGTTCGGGGTCGGCCTGTGGGGCGTGGTCAACCTCGGCATCCGCGCCGGCGTGTCGGCCGGGGTTGCCTCGCTGCTGCTGCAGTTCAGCGCCTTCTGCACGATCCTGCTGGGTGCCGCGCTGTTCCACGAGCGTGTGTCGAGCTACCAGGTGGCCGGCATCGCGCTGGCGCTGGTGGGACTGGGCGCCATCGTCTCGATCACCGACGGCAGCGTGAGCATCGCCGGGACCGCACTGGTGCTGCTGGGCGCCGTGTCCTGGAGCGTCGCCAACGTGATCATCAAGAAGTCGGGCACCAGGGATGTGCTGGCCTTCCTGGTCTGGTCGCTGCTGTTCGCGCCGCTGCCGCTGTTCGCGCTGGCTTACTGGAGCAACGGCAGTGCCGGCTTCACCGCGCTGCCGGCGCAGCTCGGCGCCACGGCACTGCTGTCGATCCTGTTCCAGGCCTATCCGACGACCTTGTTCGGCTACTGGATCTGGAACTCGCTGCTCAAGCGCTATCCGGTCTCGACGGTGGCGCCGCTGTCGCTGCTGGTGCCGGTCTTCGGCGTGCTGGGTTCGGTGCTGATTTTCGGTGAAAGGCTGCCGGCGGCCAAGCTGTCGGCGCTCGTACTGATCCTGTCCGGCCTCGTCGCCGGGCTCTACGGGCAACGCATCGGCGCGTGGCTGGCGCGACAGCGCACCCGCTCCGTGAACAATATCTGAGCAAACCTGGAGAACAATGCGATGACTACACGACGACACTTCCTGGCCGGTTCCGGCGCGCTGACCGCCAGCCTCGGCGCCGCTGCGCTGCCCTTGCAGGCCGCGCCGGGCAAGCCGGCCGAGGCGGCGTTCCGGCCGGACGACTGGGCCTCGGTGCGCGCCCAGTTCCGGCTCGCCCCCGACTACGTGCACCTGTCGAATTTCTTCCTGGCGTCCCTGCCCAGGCCGGTACGCGATGCGATGGCGGCCTACGGCCGGGCGCTCGACGCCAATCCCTTCACTTACCTGCAGGACAATATGTTCCGGCGCGAGGAAGACATGATCTGGCGCGACATTGCCGCCGCCGCCGCCGAGTACGTGGGCGGCCAGGCCAGCGAGATCGCGCTGACCACCAGCACCACGGTCGGGCTGGCGCTGCTCTACAACGGCATCCGCCTCAAGCCGCACCAGGAAATCCTGACGACGACGCACGAACACTTTCCGCACCATGAGGCGATGCGGCTGGCGGTCGAGAAGGGCGGCGGCGGCGTCCGCAAGGTCAGCCTGTACGACAATTCGCTGACGACGCCGGCCGCGGAGATGGTGGCGCGCCTGCGCGACGCGATCCGGCCCAACACCCGTCTGATCGGATTGACCTGGGTGCACTCGTCGACCGGCATGCGCTTGCCGCTGCGGCAGATGGCCGATGTCGTGGCCGAGGCGAACCGCGGGCGCGAGCCGGCCGACCAGGCGCTGATCGTGGTCGACGGCGTGCATGGCTTCGGGGTGGTGGACGTCGACGTTGCCAGCCTCGGCTGCGATTTCTTTTGCGCCGGCACCCACAAATGGATCCTGGCGCCGTCGGGCACCGGTATCGTCTGGGGCAAGTCGGACAGCTGGCAGCATGTGCAGCCGACCGTGCCGACCCTGATGGGATCGGCGCCGCTGGCGGCCTGGCTGACCGGCATCGCGCCGAGCGGATCGACCGAGGCGTCGTGGGTCAGCCCCGGCGGCCTGGCCGCCTTCGAGCACCAGTGGGCCATGATCGACGCCTTCCGCTTCCACAAGCAGATCGGGCGGGCGCGCATCTGGCAGCGTATCGCCGACCTGAACGGGCAGCTCAAGGACGGGCTTGCCAGGATCGGCAGGGTGACCCAGGCCACCCCGCGCGATCCGGCGCTGTCGGCCGGCTTCGTCAGCTTCACGGTGGAGGGCCAGACGCCGGGCCAGGTCGTGCAAAAACTGTTCGAGAAGAAGATCGTCGCCAGCGTCGCACCGTACAAGGTGCCTTACGTGCGCCTGTCCGCCGGCATCGTCAACAGCCAGCAGGACATCGACAGCGCGCTCAGGGCAGTGCGGGCGCTGGCGTAGGCGCGGCGGCGCCGGGCGGCTCCTTCTGGACCCGGGTCTGGTCCGGCGCCAGCGGCCGCCCGTCGGCGTCGTGCAGGGTCAGCTTCGGAACGGGCCGGCCGCTGGCCTGTTCCACCAGCAGCGAATGCCATTCGCCGTCCCGGTACAGGTGGTCTTCGCCCCACTGGCGCAGGCCCACCAGCACCTTGAACAGGTCGAGCCCCTTCGGCGTCAGTACGTACTCCTGGTAGGAAGTGCCGTCGGACGCCGGTACCGTCTGCAGGATGCCTTCCTCGACGAGCCGGCGCAGCCGCGCGGCCAGGATGTTGCGGGCCGCGCCCAGGCTCTTCTGGAAGGCGCCGAAGCGGCGCACCCCGTCGAATGCATCGCGGATGATCATCAGCGACCAGCGGTCGCCGATGACGTCGACGACCCGTGCCACCGGACAGGTGGTGGTCTTGTCCAATTTTCGCTTGCTCATTTTCCTTGTGCCAGGTGAATTGGGGCAGCGTGACGGGTCGTCTCGAGGCACCGGATGTCCTGCAATCGGTTGCATTTTAATACTCACACATTTACACTTCAATCAGTTTCAAAAAAAAACTGGTTTTTGGAGACTCCACGCAAAGGACAGGTGACATGAGCCAACCGCTAGAGAAAGTCCTCGCCGACCGACCCGGCCCGCAGTTCGACGCCGCAGCCGATGCGAGCGCCCATGCCCGGCAGGGCCCGATGCCGCGCGCGCTGATGCTGCTGTTCGCGGTGGCATGCGGCGTCAGCGTGGCCAACGTGTACTACGCGCAGCCGCTGCTCGACAGCCTGATGGCCGACTTCGGGTTCAGCGAGGCCGCGGTCGGGATGGTCATCGGCGCCACCCAGGTCGGCTGCGCCTTGGCGCTGCTGTTCGTGGTGCCGCTCGGCGACCTGGTCAGTCACCGGCGGCGCCTGGTCATCGCGCAGCTGGCGCTGTTGTTCGGCGCGCTGTGCGTGGTCGGGGGGGCGACGTCCAGCCCCTTGCTGATCGCCGGCATGCTGGGGCTGGGCCTGCTCGGCACGGCGATGACGCAAGGCTTGATCGCCTATGCGGCCACGCTGGCCGCGCCGGCCGAACGGGGCAGGGTGGTCGGCACCGCCCAGGCCGGCGTGATGATCGGCCTGCTGCTGGCGCGCACGCTGGCCGGCTTCGTGGCCGACCTGGCGGGCTGGCGTGCCGTCTATTTCACGTCCGCCACCCTGGCCCTGCTGCTGCTGGCGCTGTTGTGGAGCATGCTCCCGGCGCGGCCGGCACCGGCCTTGCGCCTGTCGTATGGGCAGCTGCTCGGTTCGATGCTGACGCTGCTGCGGCGCGAGCGCGTACTGCAGGTGCGCGGCGTCATCGCGATGTTGATGTTCGGCGTGCTCGGCATCTTCTGGAGCGCGCTGGTGCTGCCGCTGAGTGCGCCGCCGTACTCGCTCTCGCATACCGCGATCGGTGCATTCGGCCTGGTGGGCGTGGCCGGTGCGCTGGGCGCGGCGCGCGCCGGCAGGCTGGCGGACCGTGGGCTGGGGCAGCGGACGAGCGGCATCGCGCTCGTCCTGCTCACGCTGTCGTGGATTCCGCTCGCGCTGACCGGCTGGTCGCTGTGGGCGCTGGTCGCCGGCATCGTCCTGCTCGACCTGGCGGGGCAGGCGATCCATGTCACCAACCAGAGCATGATCTTCAGCACCCAGCCCGAGGCGCACAGCCGGCTGGTGGCCTGCTACATGCTGTTCTACGCGCTCGGCAGCGGCCTGGGCGCGATCGCGACCACCAACGTCTACGCGGCTGCCGGCTGGAGCGGCGTATGCATGCTGGGCGCCGGCATCAGCCTGGTGGCGCTGGCGTTCTGGGCGCTGACCTTGCGCTACATGCGCGGCGCACCGGCCGGCGAGGCAGCGGCAGCGCACGGCGCCTGACCGGATCCTCAGGTGCAGGTGTTATCGCCTGCCCTGTAGCCCAGCGTTTCGGCACTCACGATCGTCAATGCCTTCGGCAGGCTCAAGGACAAGGGAACGAAGGAAAACATGGACTTGTAGGGCACAGCCGTGCAAGCGCTGCCATCGGCCGCCGTGTCGCAGACGCTGACCTGGACCGCGCGGATGCAGCTCGCGCTGTTCGGATCGTTCATGCAGATCGTCCTGTTCTGGGTCGGGCAGTGCGGCATCGCGCCGGGCGGAATCGGCGCCAGTTCGCTGGCCTTCGGGGGCAGGTACAGGTACTCGATGCGGATGTTCTTGTAGGTGACCGGACTGCCGGCAGGCATGGCGCCTGTGGTCTCGTTGAATATGCCGCGTTTGCGCGCGAGGTCGAGCGCGTCTCCATCCGTGAAGGAAATATTCGCCGCGGCGCGCGCCACCCTGCGGGTTACCTCGGGCAAGGTATTGAACATGTACATGGCCCTGGCGAACTCGATGATGCCGAATACGATCAGGAAAAACCAGAAGGCGACGACTGCAAACTCGACAGCGGACGCACCGTTCTCGTTTGGCCCGGGGAGACGCCTCGACTTGACCCCGCGCATATTAGTTGCCGACATAATAGCTTCTTCCGGTGGCGTCGATTTCGATTGCGATACGTGATGCGTCGCTGGTGAAAAAAGAGGTCACCGGCGTCAGGAAGGGATCTTCGACGGTCATGTTGATATGGACGTTAATGACTTTCGGCAAAGGCGACTTGCTGCCGACAAGACACAGTTCGTCGTCGCATTCGATCGATATCTGGGGGTAGGCATAGCCAGGATTGAGCTCACTTATTTCCGCACGCGCCAGGGCCCGCGCGGCACTGACGACGCAGGCGTCGAAAAAGGGATTCGGACATTGCGTCTTCATCTCGGTCGGACTTGCCGACGCGAGGAACCTGGCCGCATCATGCGCGGCTTTCTCCGCCACCGTGTAGTGCCAAAAAAAGCGACCGAAGAACAGGGCCGCGGCGAGCAGGGGAATCAGTATGAGGTTCAATATGAAGGCCAGTTCGATGGCGACCGAACCGTCCTCGCGTTGTTTCATCGAATACGGCAGTCTGCTCATTGAAATAGCTCCACGGGACCGGATGCTTCGTCCTTGACGCTCACCCCCGCAAATTCCGCATAGATGCCGTTGGCATCGGCCGGCACTGTCATGAAAAATCGTCCGATCGCGACGACATTGCCGGAAGAGCCGCCGGCAAGACAACTTAAAAGAGGCACGTTCAAGACCCTTCTGTACATGACGCCGGGATAGTTGGTCGATGGCGCGCCAGCCGCCTGGGTGGAAAAATAGGGCGGCGACTGCAAGCTCGTCTTCGTGTCGGTCGGGTAAGTCACGGAGACCGGGCCGGGGCTGTACAGCGATTTCCATATTTCCTTGCTTGCCTGGAACGGGGTATAGCCCTGGGCCGGCTCCGGTTCCCCGGGTTTGTAGGACGACCACGGCACCGCGCGGGCAAAAGCCCATAACGGGCCATAGCTGGCAGCCGATGCCGCACTCGACGGATCCACGTCGGCGACGGTCTCCATCCTGTTCGGCGTCACTGCCGGGTCGGCCACCTGGCGTGCCGGGTCGGTCATCCAGGTGATGGTTCCGGTTTTGAACGACTTGATATTCGTGTCCGGAGGCGCGGAAATCGCGTTGCACTCCTTGGTCGCACCGAAGGTATTGAATCGCGAATTCAGGTGGTTGACGAATTGGCTGATCGGAAATGGGTTTTGCAGGCGAAGCGTCTGACCGATCACGCGCGGCAGTTCCACTGTCCCGGTACAGATATAGGGTCCGACGACACTGTTGCCGAAATTCGACCCGGCTGCCGAGAGGCTGATCGGATCCACAAGATAATTTACCGGCGTGGTGGTATGTGGACTCAACTTCATCAGGTTATAGCTGACGCCGCGCCGGAAGCCATATTCCGTCAATTCCGAATTCCCATCCGAATTCGTTCTTTGCCGGAACGGCTGGGTTGGGTCCTTGGACATTGCACAGATAGCCAGGGGCATGAGATTGATGCGCTGCCTGCCCGCGATCGCGGTATGCGACAGCTTCATGGAAGACACGCCGCCCACTACCCGGATAAGAAACAGGCTCACTTTTCCGTACGCTTCGGCGAGCTCCTTCGTGTCCACTTTCACATAGGCGAGTCCCGCAGGCGAAGCTTTTGCCGCGGCGGTATTCAGCCATCCGGTCTCGCCATTTGGCGAAGCGGCAAACCTGATCGCGGCATCGGAGAAGGCCATCGTGCGTTCGTACTGATAGTGCAGTTTCTTCGTATCCTTGGCGCCGCTTGCGAGCAGGATTTCGGCTGCCGCAAGTGCGTCGCCGACACCATCGCTGGTTCCATTCAGCTTTCTGGCTGCAGTAATGGCGATACTTTCTGCTAAGGCCTGCATTTCAGCTTTCCTATTGTAAATTTGCGCTAACTCAAGGGCTAGCGCCAGGAAGCCGATAAGGGCTGGAAGCACGAGTGCAGTCATGATGCCGATCGCACCGCGGCGTCGCCAAGGTACAAACCCATGAATATGACGCATCGGATTGTTCTCCGGCTTAGGGAATGGAACACGCATCGCATCCGGTGCCTTCGATTGGAAAGCCTGGACCCATGGATACGAAATTTTTACGGTAACGCAATTAGTCACTGGAAAATACTAGTACGCACACTTGGCACGCACTTGAGATAGGACAAGGCCTCCGCACACATGAGACTAGTTAACCGATACAAAAACAGCAATAAAAAAAGTAATTAATTAAGATCAAATCTCATGCGGTTTTCAGTTGAATCGATCGATGTTTGTAAACAAACTGCCTGCGCAGTCAATGCCGAAACATCCATGAGCGGATCGCACATGAAAACAAGCCTGCTTGACAAGAAGTCAACAAGAATTGCGAATTTCAGTTTCAGCGCCTTGCTCTTCGTGCTGTTTGGATGGATCAACCTCGAGATCCTGCTGGTGTCCCGACAGGCCGGATACGAGGCTCGATTGTCGACTGCCGTCGTCGGTATCTCGCTATCGATCATCGCTTGTCGACGCTACCGGACCTGGTGGCGGCCGCTGGCCGATTCGATGCAGGCATCCGCGCTTCACGGGTCGTTCAGGGCAGGCTGGATCGCCGGCGGGATGCTCGTGGCCATGGCGGGTTTCGCACTGGCGTATTCGATGAGGACAGGCCTCTTCGGTGCCGTGCTTGGCGCCGGCATCCTGGCATTTTGCCCCTGGTCCCGAATCGCCGTCTGCAGGCGCTCCTTCTTCTTGTCGCAAGTGCTTCTGGTAGCGGGCGGACTGCCGGTCCTGATAACGGATGCCGGACGACGGCATCCGGTTTTCCTGTTGGCCGATTCGTGGATCCTGTGGGCGCTTGCTGCCGGTTTGCTGCTCACTACCTTAGGGACCAAAAGATCGGCCGAGAGCGCCTGACAAAACCTCCATGGCTGCGTTGCGCTGTCTCGCCGTATTAGCGGACTGTGTCGACGGCATGCCTTGCCCCGAAGGGTTTGTCAGACGCCCTCGGGCTCTCCAAAGCCATGGCTTGCAACTAACCGACGTCCGAAGCTGGAAAAAGCGGCGCGACCAGCGTGGGGCAGGGCCGGTTGTATACAATGCCTGACCGCTTCGCCACGTCAGCGCGACTCGACGCGCCCGTAACATCCAGGAGAAAACACGCGTGAACGCAGTAGAAAAAGCCAGCACTTTCGTCGGGAAGACGTTTTCCTTGTGGGTCATCCTGTTTGCCTGTCTCGGCTTCTTCGCTCCCCAGCTTTTCGTCGGCTACAAATCGTGGATTACACCGCTGCTCGGCATTGTCATGTTCGGCATGGGACTGACGCTGTCGGCAGGGGATTTCCGGGAAGTGCTGCGCCGGCCCAGGGACGTGGTGATCGGCGTCGTCGGCCACTACCTGATCATGCCCGGCATCGCCTACGTGCTGGCGGTCGCGCTGCGGCTGCCGCCCGACATCGCCGTCGGCGTGATCCTGGTCGGTTGCTGCCCGAGCGGCACCGCCTCCAACGTGATGACCTTCCTGGCCAAGGGCGACGTCGCGCTCGGCGTCTCGATCGCCTTGATCTCCACGCTGATCGCACCGCTGGCCACGCCGGCGCTGGTCTCGCTGCTGGCCGGTAAATGGATGCACATCAATACCACGTCCCTGTTCATGGACATCGTCCAGGTCGTCATCGTCCCCATCGCGCTGGGCGTGGTGGCCAAGACCCTGTTCCGCGGGCAGGCGGCGGCCAGCGTCAAGGCGCTGCCGCTGGTGTCCACCATGACAATCGTGTTCATCATCGCGATCATCGTCGGCCTGAACCAGCCGAAAATCCTGAGCAACGGCCTGCTGATCCTGACCGCGGTCATCCTGCACAACCTGCTCGGCTTTGCGCTCGGCTACGGGTTCGCCCGCGTGTTCGGCATGGACCTCGCCAAGCGCAAGGCGGTGATGCTGGAAACCGGCATGCAGAATTCCGGTCTCGGCGCCGCGCTGGCGGCCGCGCATTTCAGTCCGCTGGCGGCGGTGCCGAGCGCGCTGTTCAGCGTCTGGCACAACCTGTCCGGCTCCGCGCTGGCCACCTGGTTCGCGCGGAAATCCAATTAGCCATCCGGTCGCGGCGCAGTTGAGGCTCAGTGCCAGCGCACCGGCATCAGCATCTTCGAACGGAACCAGCGCGCCAGCACGTTGGCGCACATGCGCACCGGACCGAGGTGGCCCATCACGTGGCGCTGGTAGGTCAGCTTGTACATCGCCAGCGCAAAGGTGCCCTTGACGCGCATGTTGCGGTTGCCGATCGCGCGCCGCAGGATGCCGACGGCGTCGCCGCGCCCCAGCGACACCAGCGTGCCGTAGTCGCGGTACTGGAAGCCGGCAAGCTGTTCCGGCGCCGCCTGCGTGAGCAGCTTCGCCAGGTAGATCGCCTGCTGGCGCGCGGCCTGCGCGCTCGGCGGCACCAGCGCCGACTTGTCCGGATTCCGCAGCGTGCTGCAGTCGCCCACTGCGTAGATGTCGGGATCGCCCAGGCTGCGCAGCTGGTCGTCGACCAGCACCTGGTTGGCGCGGTTCAGCGCCACGTTCAGGCGGGTGCTGAAATCCGGGCCCTTCACGCCCGCCGCCCACACCGTGATCGCCGCCGGGAACACGCGCCCGTCGGTGGTCGCGACCTCGCCCTCGCGCACCTCGGCCACGGCGGTCTCGGTGCAGATCTCGATGCCCATCGCTTCCAGCTTGCGTACGGCCAGCCGCGACGCCTGCGCGTCCAGCGACGGCAGTACCTGCGCCCCGCGCTCGACGATGCGGATGCGCACCTGCCGCGGCGATGCCAGTCCGCTCAAGCCGTAGTGGGCGAGCGTGTCGACCGTGTGGCGCAGGTCGGCCGCCAGCTCGATGCCGGTCGGGCCGGCGCCGACGATCACGATGTCCAGCTGCGGCGCGGCCGCATCGGCGTGCGCCTGGCGCCGCCGTCCGGCCGCCTCGCACAGCTGGAGGAAGCGCTTGCGGAAAGCTTCGGCGCGTTCCACGCTGTCGAGCGACAGGCAGTGCCGCTCGGCGCCCGGGATACCGAAGAAATTCGTCACCGAGCCATAGGCCAGCACCAGACGGTCGTAGCCGATGACGGTGGCCCCGCCGTTCGCATCGTCATTCGCGTCGCCATGGCGGCTGCGCACCGTCAGCGTGCGGCCCGTGCGGTCCACCTGCACGACTTCGCCGCACATGAACGTGAAATGGTTATCGATGGCCTGGCGCGCGTAGTCGATGGTGTGGCTGGCCGGATCGATGGTGCCGGCGGCCACCTCGTGCAGCAGCGGCTTCCAGAAGTGCGTGGGCGCCGTGTCGACGAGGATGACGCGGTCCTTGTGGCGGGCGCCGAGCTGGCGCCCGAGCCGCGTGGCGAGTTCGAGGCCGGCGACGCCGCCCCCGATGATGACGGTGGATTGCATGGTGTACTCCCTGTTTTTCGAATCGGTGTGGCGGCGCCGGAGCGCCGGCCCCGCGTGCGTTCGCGCATCGGCGGGACGGGTCCGCGATGCCGGGAAGGGCGCTCGGCGGCTCGGTTGTCGGCGCTGTTACTGGCCCGGTTGCGGGTGCAGGCCGTGAGCGGCGCCACGGCGCATGCCGATGCGTTTCCTGGTGATCGTCGGGCGCGCCGCTTCGCGGCCGGCCTTGACGCCGATGCGGGCCGTGCGGGCGGCGGCCATCGCGCGCGGGCTGCCGGTGACGGCCAGCGCGTCGTCCGGCGGCACGCCGAGCTGGTTCAGCACGACGGCATACGGCGCCTTGTGGCCGCGTTCCTTGAAGTCGGCGCCAGTCAGCACGACGGAAAAGATGTGGTGCGCGGTGTCGCCGAAGCGGCGGCGCAGCTGCTGCTCGGCCTGCGGGTAGGGCAGTTCGGAGATCAGCGCGCAGGGCAGGCCGTGTTCGACCGCCTCGTCCAGCAGACGCTCCACGTCCAGGCCAGCCGGCGCATGACCGGCCGCTTGCGTGCCCGGGAATGCGGATAAGTCGAAGATGAGCGCTTGTGCCGTCATGATGAACTCCTTTTCTGAACTGTTGACGCTGAAATTGGTTTTATCATACGGCCGTGCAGGATAAAATAAAAATAAATAATTTTCAAAATCTAATAAGTCATACCTTATGAATCCAGCCAGCTTCAAGCAACTGCAAGCCCTCGCGCATGTGGCGCGCTACCAGAGCGTGTCGCGCGCCGCCGAGGCGATGCACGTGACGCAGCCCGCTGTGTCGCTGCACCTGAAACTCCTGGAAGAGGCGGCCGGCGTGCCGCTGACGCGCCGCCAGGGGCGCAACATCCAATTGACGGCGGCGGGCGAACTGCTGGTGAGCTACGCCGAGCGCATCCTCGGATTGTGGGAAGAGGCGGGCGACGAGATTGCCGCGCTGAAGGGCGTGACCAGCGGCACCCTGCGTATCGGCGCGGTCATGACGGCCGAGCACCTGCTGCCGCCGATGCTGGTGCGCTTCACGACCGGCCGCCCGCACGTGCGCATCAAGCTGCAGGTGGGCTCGCGCCCGGAAGTGATCGGCATGCTCAGCCGCGACGAGATCGACCTGGCCATCATGGGCACGCCGCCGCGCGAATTCCCGACCAGCGCCAGCCGCTTCGCGCGCCATCCGATGGCCTTTTTCGTGGCGCCGGGCCATCCGCTGCTGGCCCGGGAATCCGTGACGCTGGCCGACATCGCCGGGGACAACCTGCTGGTGCGCGAGCGCGGCTCGGGCACGCGCGCGGCGATCGAACGGGTGTACGAGGACGAGGGCGTGCCGCTGGCGATCGGCTCCGAATTGTCGAGCAACGAGGCGATCAAGCAGATGACGGCGGCCGGACTGGGCGTGGCCTTCCTGTCGGTGCACGCCTGCACGCTGGAAGTGCGCAACCGCCTGCTGAGCGTGCTGGCGGTGCCCGGCGTGCGCGTGCAGGGGGAATGGCATGTGATGCACAAGGAAGCGCGCGCGATCCCGACGGTGGCGGCCTCGTTCCATGAGTTCATGGTGGAGCACGGACAGCGCGTCATTTCGGATGAGCTGGAGGGGCTGGCCTGGGGATGATGCGGATGCCACCTCCGGCTCTATTGCAGTCAAGTTGCATTGAGTGGCGAGTGTGCATAGAATGCTTGCTCGGCAAGGGCAAAACTTTCCTTTGCTTTAAAACGCAACTGAATTGCAAAAGGAAATGGGATGGAATTGCTGCTGCCGACCTCGGGCTTGTCCCTCATGTTCATGCTGGGCCTGCGGCACGGTCTCGATCCGGACCATATCGCCATGATCGACGGCGTTGCCTATCGCGCGCTGGACGAGCGGCCGCGCCTGGCGCCGTGGATGGGCACCCTGTTCGCCCTCGGCCACGGCATGGCCGTGACGGTCATCGCCGTGTTGCTCGGCGCATTCGCCGGCCGGTTCGCACTGCCGGCCTGGCTGCGCGTGGCCCTGGACTGGCTCCCGACGCTGCTCCTGCTGCTGGTCGGCACCGTCAACCTGCGTGCGCTGCTGGGCCGCCGGGCCTACCGCCCGCAGGGCTGGAAGACCCCGTTCGTGCCGCGCAAGCTGCGCGACAGCTCGCACCCGCTGGCCATCGTGCTGGTGGGCGTCGTGTTCGCCCTGGTCTTCGATACCGCCACCCAGGCAGCGGCCTGGGGCTATGCTTTGGCGTCCAGCGGCGGCGCCGCCGCGGCGCTGGCGGCCGGCCTCGCGTTCACCACGGGCATGGTCGTCACCGATACCGTGGACGGCCGCCTCATGGTGCGCCTGCTGCGCCAGGCGTCGGGACGCGCCGATGCCGACCTTTACCGGCGCCGTATCGGCTGGGCCGTGGTGGCGATGTCGTTCGCGATGGCTGCGTACAGCATCGCGTCGCATGCCGTGCCGGCCTTCGATATCGGCGACCTGGGCTTCAGCGCCGTCGGCGGTCTGCTGGTGCTCGCCTTGCTGCTGGCCTGCGTGTCGGCCGCGCGCCGTCGCCCCCTCACCGATTCTCCACTCACCCAGGAATGAAGATGCCGGTCCGTAGCCTCGCACGGCCGGGGGAGCCGGCTGCCGCGTCTGGCGTCCTTCTGCCGGCATTCCAGCACCGCATGCGGTACTTTTGCAGCCGTGTTGCGATAATTATTGTTGATAATGGTAGGGACTTTGCGCGACTATTTGCAAGTGAACTGCGAAAAAAAGACGAGCTGCATGTTGCAAACGCGTTTGTTCGCGTAGAATTCGCGGTGTTGTCAATCCGGCTCGCCCGAATGTCCCGTTCCATCGTCCATGTCCTGCTGTCGCTTCTGCTGCTCGTTTCGCAGCAGATGTCGTTCGTGCACGGCCTGTCGCACTGGGACGACCTGCGCCAGGTGCCGGACCGGCAGTCGCTGGCCGGCCAGGTCGACGACGGTGGCGGCGGCAAGCCGTCCAAGCCCGCCTTGCACGAAGTGTGCGCCCAGTGCGCCGCCGGCGCCCAGCTGGCGTTCGCGCTGCCGGCCATGGCCTACGTCTTCGTGCCCCTCGAACGTATCGCCGGCGCGCTCGCGGCGCCGTGCGCCACCGGCATCCGCTGCGGCGCCATCCGCGCATTCCAGCCACGCGGTCCGCCCCAAGCCTTCTGATATCCAGTCATTCCTTGTTTTGTACCGCCACGGCCGTCCGGCCGCGGCGGCGCTGCCTGTTATCTTTTGCTTGAGGTTTTACCCATGAATATCCAACGCACGCTGGTCGCCAGCGCCATCCTGCTCGCCTATAACGCACCGGTCCTGGCGCAATCCGCCGACGCCGGCAGCGGCGCCGCCATCCAGCAAGTGATCGTCACCGCCACGCCGTTCCGCACCTCGGAAGGCGACCAGATCCTGACCCCGGCCAAGGTATTGGCGGGCGACGAATTGCGCGACAAGGTCGGCAGTTCGATCGGCGAGACGCTGTCGCAGGAACTCGGCGTGTCGGCATCGGCCTTCGGCGCCGGCGCTTCGCGCCCCATCATCCGCGGCCTGGAAGGCTCGCGCGTCCTGATGCTGGAAAACGGCATGACGACCTCGGACGTTTCCGGCCTGTCCAACGATCACGCGGTGGCTTCCGAAGGCGCGGTGGCGCGCCAGATCGAGATCCTGCGCGGCCCGGCGGCGCTGCTGTACGGTTCGGGCGCGATCGGCGGCCTGGTCAACGTCGTCAACGAGCGCATCCCGACCACGCTCGAGCCCAAGCCCACCGGCCAGGTCGAGGCCCGCTACAGCACCGTCGACAAGGGCAAGAACGTGTCCGGCACCGCCGACGGTTCGACCGGCAACATTGCCCTGCACGTCGACGGCAACTGGCGCGATACGGGCGACTACAAGATCCCGGATGACCGCGTGCTGAACGACCCGGCCTCGGCGTCGGGCCGCCTGCCGCACTCCGACACCACCGAGAAGAACATCGGCGTCGGCGGGTCCTACATCGGCAACTGGGGTTACGCCGGCATCTCGGCCTCGCACCTGAGCAACCTGTACGGCATCCCCAGCGACGAGGGCTCGCGCATCGACCAGAAGCAGGACCGCTACGACGTCGACAGCATGATCAAGCGGCCGCTGGCCGGTTTCGAGACCTTGCGCCTGAAGGCCGGCTATACCGACTACGAACATGCCGAACTGGGCGAGGATGGTCCCGAGGTGATCTTCAACAACCGCTCGCTGCAGACGCGGATCGAGCTGACGCACGAGCCGCTGGCCGGCATGCACGGCACCCTCGGGGCGCAGACCGAGAACACCCACTTCTCGGCCCTGAGCGCGCAAGGCGGCCCTGACACGGTGCCGCTCACTCACTCGAAGTCGAACGCCGTGTTCCTGGTCGAGGAAGCGAATGCCGGCAACGTGCGCCTGAGCGGTGGCCTGCGCTACGAGAACGTGAAGCGCCAGCCGGTCAGCAACAAGGAGCGCAACTTCGACCTGGTCTCCGGTTCCGCCGGCGCGCTGGTGCCGCTGGCACCCGGCTACAGCGCCGGCGCCACCCTGTCGTACGCGCAGCGCGCGCCGGCCATCGAGGAACTGTACTCGGGCGGCCCGCACGATGCGACAGTCACCTTCGATATCGGCAATCCGGACTTCGGGAAGGAAACCTCGCGCAACCTCGAGCTGTCGGTGCAGAAAACCACGGGCATGCTGCGCTGGAAGGCGAACGTCTTCCGCAACAACATCGACAACTTCATCTACGGCCGCATCAACGATAACCTGGTCGACGAGGAAGGCAATCCGGGCGACGCGTTCCGCCAGCGCGTGTACGAGCAGGCCGACGCCCACATCCGCGGCGCCGAGGCCGAACTCACCTGGAACCAGACCGGTCCCGGCTGGTCGGGCCGCGTGTTCGGCGATACCTCGCGCGGCAAGCTGGACAACGGCGGGGGCAGCCTGCCGCTGCAGCCGGCCGACCGCATCGGCGCCAGCGTCGGCTACCGCGAAGGCCCGCTGCGCGGCGGCGTGTCGCTGATCCATGCGCGCGGCCAGGATCGCCTGGCATCGAACGAATCCACGCCGACGCCGGGCTATAACCAGCTCGACGCGCACGTCTCGTACACGCAGCGCCTGGCCGGCCAGGACGTGACCTGGTTCGCACTGGCGAAGAACCTGCTGAACGAGGACATCCGCCTGTCGACCTCGGTGTTGAAGGATATCGCGCCGCTGCCGGGACGTAATGTCGTGTTGGGTGTCAGGACCCGGTTCTGATCCAGCCGCTGGCGGGGCGGCGCGCCGCCGCCTCTGCCAGGCTTGTCCGGTGATCGCTTATTGATTGCTTATTTATTGCTGCAGTGGGGGCAGATGCCCTTGATCAGGAAATCGACTTCCTGGCTGGTGAAGCCTTCCGGCATCTTGACCCGGCGCGGCAGCGGCGTGTCGTTGAAGCAGGTGACCGAATCGCAGCTGGTGCACTGGAAGTGGGCATGGTCGTGATCGGTCTTGCCGGCGCTGGTGCTGAAGCGCCAGACCTGGTCGGCGCCGGCGATGCGGTGCACCATGCCGTGCTCCGTGAGCCATTCGAGCACGCGGTAGAGCGTGACCGTGTCGAGCGCTTCACCGGGAAGCTGCTCGTGTATTTCGTGGTGCGTCAATGGCCTGCCCTGGTCGAGCAGGAACATCAGCACACGGGTGCGGGGGCGGGTAAGGCGGGCGCCGGTTGCCCGGATGAGCGATTCCGCCTGCTGTTCCGATGTCAGTTGCATTGTGATGTCCTTGTTGGTGAATTCTAGCATGCGGGGGCCACCCCCATGCATGGACGCCCGCCCGGCCCGGCCCGGTGCGTCCTGCCTGGACGCGAAGACCATACCAGTGCCTGTGGAAGTCCGGATTGGTATGCCCGGCCACGGCACTGTCGTCCACCGCCAGCCCGGTGCGGCGACCGCCGGCCGGACGACTGGTATTACAGAGAAAACCAGTTTCTGAAACCACTTGACCTTCAATTCTCGCGATGAGACCGTAGGGGCCGCTGACTTACCCTTCCATGCCGGGCATCTGCAAATCCTTGATTTGCAAGGGCCTTGTGCGGCAATCAGGGAAGCAAGCCGGCGTACATCGGGAAGAACATGGAATGCATGCAGTCAACGGAGACAGGAGAGATGATAATGAGAAATCCCGGCAGGGATGGTCTTGTCACTGGCTTGATGTTAAGCGCATTGGCGGGTTGCGGCGGTGGAGACGGACAGGATACCGGTGGGCGGTCTACCCGGATGCTGGCCACGACGAGCCAGGCTTTTCCGGATTGGAGCGCCGACCCCGACCCTTACGCCAACACCGGCGCCGGGCGGCTTTGCATTCGGTCCGTACAAGGACATCACGGTCAACCTGAACTGGAATACCAACGTTTCAATCGACCAAGCTCAGCGGCAGCCTGCAAGCGCTGTTGAATGTCCTGCCTGCGAAGCTCAATACCGTCACCTCGACTGGAGCGTCACCAACATCAAGTATTGATACCGTGCGCCGGACAGCCTTCATGCGTCGGAACCCAATGAAAAACACAGTCATCGTTATCCTGCTGGGCGCCTTGATTTCAGTCTATGCGTCGGCCCATGCCGCCCCGGCCTTCGTGGCCGGCCCCTACCAGTACCTGCCGCTGACCGGCGGCGCGGCGCACCTCATCCCGCACGGCACCTCGACCTGGGCCTTCGCCTCGGGCGAGTGCGGCGAGGAAGTCTGGCGCCACCAGCCCGGACAGCAGGTCGCGGACAGCAACGTGGCCGCCTTCGTCAAGGCCGGCAAGCCCTACATCATCTCGACCGGCGGCGCCGACCACAAGTTCACCTGCGCCGGCGGCGCCGGTATGGAGCGCTTCATCGGGCGCTACGATTCGGCGCAGCTGGTCGGCATCGATTTCGACATCGAGGATGGCCAGAGCGCGGAACAGGTCGATGCCCTGATGGCCGCCATCAAGGATGCGCAGCGGCGCCGCCCGGCGCTGCGCTACAGCTTCACGCTGGCCACCCATGCCGCGGGCGACGGCAGCCGGCGCAGCCTGAGCCCGCTGGGGGAGAGCATCCTCGCCGCCATCGAGCGCCACGGCGTGCGCGATGCGGTGCTCAACCTGATGGTGATGGATTACGGCCCGGCCGCGCCCGATGCCTGCGTGGTCAAGGACGGCGCTTGCGACATGGGACGGTCGGCCCTGCAGGCGGCGCGCAACGTGCACGCCAAATACGGCGTGCCGTACGAGCGCATCGCGCTGACGGCGATGATCGGCATGAACGACGTGGTGTCGAACGTGTTTTCCAGCGCCGACGCGCGCACGATGGCGGAGGGAGCGCACGCGCTGGGCCTGGCCGGGGTGCATTACTGGTCGCTCGGCCGCGACAAGCCGTGCGGCAAGGCGATGACGGCCGCCAGCGATGCCTGCAGCGGCGTCGACGAAGCCGCGGGCGCGTTCGACGCGATCCTGTCCCGGCATCGCTAGGACATCACGGCACCCGGACGCGCGCCTGCGACCGGCGCGGCTGGCTCAGCGGCGCACCTCGGCCACGTATTCGTAATAGTCGTTGCGGCAGTACGAATGCGTCAGATCGACCGCGGCGCCGCTTTCCAGGTAGCTCACGCGGGTAATGTGCAGCAGCATGCGCTCGGACGGCAGCGCCTGGTTGGCGCGCCAGTCGCCGCCGATGATGCCGCTCGACAGCCTGTTGGCCACCTGGATGTAGAGCGGCGTGCCGCTGTGGGCGTCGGGCCGGAAGCCGGCCAGTCGAGCGAGCACCGTCATGATGGCTCCGTGTGGCGAGCGGCACAGTGGTTGGCGGCATGAGCGCCCATGAGGTGGCCGATCGCCGGACGGTCCGGCGCTCGACTGGCCGCTTTGGAAATATAAAACGGCAATATCACCATGTCAACAGGCTGGTCCCTGGCGCGCATCGCAGCGGCGGCGCATGCACTCGCCAGCCGCACGGGCAATCAGAAGAAGTAGCGCAGCGACGCACCTCCTTGCATGCGCGGCACGGTCGATACCACCAGCCCGGCCGCGGTGCCGTAGGCGATGTCGCTGGCGAATTCGTGCGGCTGCAGCGTGAAGAACACGGACCCCTGCAGCTTGCCCTGGTCGTAGGTCGCCTTCAGGTCGTAGCGCACGAAGGTCGGCATGTCGCGCCGTACCGACGGGCTGCCCATGTAGTAGGGATTCTTGGCGGTGAGGTAGGCGTCGCCGCTCACCGTCAGCTGGCCTTCGCCGAGCGCGCGGCGGTGCTCGATGCCGCCCTTCCAGGTATGGGCCGGCACCGACAGCAGGGCGCCGGTGCCGGGTGCCGGGTTGTCGAGCCGTGCGCGCAGGATCCTCCCGTAGCTCAGGTAGGCAGCGAGCGCGCGGCCGGCCTGCCAGCGCAGGTCGAACTCGTACCCGCGGCGGGTGGTGTGGCCGGAGGCGACGTAGACGTCGGGCGCCGTGTTGACGATCTCGTCGTCGTTGGTGATGCGATAGACGGCGCCGGACAGCGTCCAGCGCTCGCCCGCGCGCGCGTTGAAGCCGAGATCGTGCGAGCGCACCTTGCTCGGCTCGATGCCGGCGTTGATCCTGCCGCCGGCGGCGCCCAGCGGTCCCAGGCTGCCGCTCGAACTGATCTGTTCGGCCGCGGGCGAGCGGAAGCCCTGCGCGACGTTCGCGAATACCTCCACACCCGGCAGCGCGTTCCAGATGGCGCCGTACTTCGGCGTCAGCACCGAGCTTTCGTAGTGCGTGCCGGCCGCCGGCAGCTTGAAGTTGACGATGGCGTAGTCGAAGCAGTCGTAGCGCAGGCCGCCGTGCAGCTTCAGCTCCGGCAGCACGCGGTACTGGCCCTGGGCGAACACGCCGTAGGTCAGCAGGTCGAGGTCCTGGCTGTTGATGTAGCGTGCCGTCGGCAGCCGGGCCTGGTACTGGCGGCGGTAGGCGATGCCCTTGTCCTTGCGCGTCTCCAGGCCCGCGGTCAGGATGCCGGCCGTGCCGAAGGTCCAGGTGTTGCCCAGGCGCGCCCCGAGAATGTCGCGGTCGTCGTAGCCGTAGGTGTGCTGGGTGGTGCTGGTCTGGATCGCGCGGCTGCGCTGGAAGTCCTCGGCATAGGCGGTGGCGAACCAGCCGGCTTCCCCGGCGGCGGGGCGGCGGTTGAACACCAGCGTCTTGCGGTGGGCGTCGCCGAAGCCCGGCAAGCCGTACATGGTGGCGTGCGGATCCAGTCCGGCTTCCATGGCCGGCAGCGACAGGTAGCCGGCGCCGGCATAGTCGGACGCGTAGTAGTTGGCGCGCAGGCTGTAGACGCCGTCGCCGATGTCCGTCGACAGCTTCCAGAACACGTTGGCGCGCTTGTTGCGCGCGCCGTGGCGGAAACCGTCGCTGAGGTAGCGGTCGGCCACCAGCAGCGAGCGCACCTTGCCGTAGTCCCCCGCCAGCACCAGCGACCCACGCCGCCCGCCATGGCTTTCCAGCGTCAGCGCCGCGCTCGACGGCGTGCCGGCGCCGCCTTCGCGGGTCGTGATCGCCACCGCACCGGCGCGGTTCTGGTCGCCGAACAGGCTTGACACCGGTCCCTTGATCACGTCGACGCTGCCGATCATGTCCGGCGTCATCCACTCCAGGAAGGCCGGGCCGTGGCCGGCGCCGGCCTGGCTCGACGGGATGTTCTGCGGCACGCCGTCGATGTAGATCGCGGTGTCGGCGCCGTGGGTGCCCTGGGTGGCGAAGCCGCGCATGCGGAAACCGTTGCCGGTGTCGCCCTGGTCGATATTGTGGGCGACCACGCCCGGTACCCGGCGGAAGATGTTGGAGATGTCGCGGCCGACGTTCAGCGTCGCGATGTCTTCCTGCGTCACGGTGGTGACGCTGCCGGGCAGGGCCCGGGCGCCGGCGCCGGGCGCGATGCGGTCGCGCTCGTCCTTGCTGCCCCGGACTTCGACGACCTGAACCGCTTCGCCGGCCTCGGCGATGCCGTCCGCCGCCCAGGCAGGACCGGTCAATGCACAGGCGAGGAGGGCGGTATGGGAAAGGGGACGCAGGCGCGGGGAAGCCGGCATTGTGAAGCGGGACGGATGCACGGTGGAGACTCCAGGTGGGTTGAAGGTGAAAACGGGGTCGGGTGAAAACGGGGTCGCTCATTCCGGTGTGCCCCGGCTTTGCACCGGACACCTCGGGACTACCCTCTGCATTCGATCTTCAATGCAATCTTGTTGCATCAAGGCCCGGCGGATCATATTGCATTTTCGATTGTTGACGCAACTAAATTGCAATAGAATTGCAACTGATTTGCATTCCATACCGCTTGATCCAAGGAGAAAACGTTGAACATCGAAGGCCGACATGCCGCCCCATTCCCCGCCGACGCCGCCGCACTGGACGCGCGCTCGGTCGCTGCCGGATACGGCGACAAGACCATCTTGCGGGGGCTCGACCTGCAGGTCCGACCGGGCGAGATCTATGCGCTGCTCGGCGCCAACGGTGCCGGCAAGACCACCACGCTCGGCCTGTTCCTGGGCTTCGTGACGCCGTCCGCGGGCACAGTGCGCGTGGACGGCATCGACCCGGCGGCGCAGCCGGCGCTGGCGCGCCGCCGCCTCGCCTACATTCCCGAGAACGTGGCCCTGTACGAGCACCTGACGGCGCGCGAGAACGTGGCCTACCTGCTGGACCTGGCCGGGCAGGCCGAGGACGACGCGGCGATCGGCCTGGCGCTGGGCGCCGCCGGGCTGGCGGCGAACGCCTTCGACCGCCGCGTCGCCGGTTTTTCGAAAGGCATGCGCCAGAAGGTGGCGATCGCGCTGGCGTCGATGCGCAGGGTGCCGGTGCTGCTGCTGGACGAACCCACCTCGGGCCTCGATCCGCAGGCCACCGTCGAATTCAACCGCCTGCTGGCGCAGCTGCGCGGGCAGGGCGTGGCGATCCTGATGGTGACCCACGACCTGCTCAGCGCCGCCGACGTCGCCGACCGCATCGGCTTCCTCGATGCCGGGCGCCTGCGCGAGGAAGTCGCTGCCGAAGGCGGCGAACGCTTCGACGTGCGCGGGCTGCATCGCCGCTATGGCGGGCAGGCCCAAGGCGGCCAGGCCGGCAGCGGGATGGCGGCATGAGCGCCGTCCTGCGCATCGCGCGCGAAGAATGGCGCGCCCTGGCGCGCGACCGCGCCGCCGCCGCCGGGCTGCTGCTGCTGACCGTCCTGACCCTGCTGGCGGCGCTCAACGCCTACGAGCGGCAGCGCAACGCCAACCTCGAACGCGCCCATTACCAGGCCGCGGCGAACGAGGCGTTCGAGGCCCAGCCGGACCGCCATCCGCACCGCATGGTGCACTTCGGGCACTTCCTGTTCCGGCCGCTCAACCCGCGGGCCGCCTTCGACGCCGGCATCGACGGCTATACCGGCCATATGCTGTTCCTCGAGGGCCATCGCCAGAACAGCGCCAACTTCGGCGACGTGCGCCAGGCTTCGCTGCTGCTGCGCTTCGGCGAGCTGACGCCGGCCTTCGTGCTGCAGACGCTGGCGCCGCTGCTGCTGGTGTTCGTCGGCCATGCCGGCGTGGCCCGCGAACGTGAGAGCGGTACCTTGCGCGTGCTGCTGGCGCAGGGCGTGCGCAGCCGCCGGCTGGTGCTGGGCAAGCTGCTGGCGCTGGCCGGTTTCGCCGTACTGGCGCTGCTGCCGGCGCTGCTCGGGCTGGCCTGGCTGGCCGCCACCGGCCAGGCCGCGTGGCAGCCGGCGGCGCTGCTGGCCGCGGGGTATGCGGGCTGGCTGGCGTTCTGGTCGCTCATCGTGGTGGCGGTGTCGACGCTGGCCGCGCGCAGCCGCGACGCGCTGCTGGCACTGCTGGCGGCCTGGGTGTTCCTCGTGATCCTGCTGCCGCGCTGGGTGCCGGACCTGGCCGGCACCCTCGTGGCCTTGCCGACCCGCTTCGAAGACAACATCCTCGTGCAGCGCGACTACCTGGCGCTGGGCGATGCGCACGATCCCAAGGACCCGAAGTTCGCGGCGTTTCGTGACCGGCTGCTGCGGCAATACGGCGTGAGCCGCATCGAGGACCTGCCGGTGAACTACAAGGGCCTGGTCGGCATCGAGGGCGAGCGCCAGTCGACCGAGGTATTCAAGCGCTATGCGGATGCCGCGTTCGCGCGCCAGGCGCGCCAGAATGCGCTGGTCGACGGCTTCGGCTGGCTCAGTCCCGTGCTGGCGCTGCGGCGCCTGTCGATGGCCATGTCGGGTACCGACCTGGCCGCCTTCCAGGGCTTCAGCGAGCGGGGCGAAGCGTATCGCTATGCGCTGGTGCAGGGCCTGAACCGGCTCCAGGCCGAGGAATTGCGCTACGCCGACGACACCAATCCGGACCGGGAAAACCGTGTGTCGCGCTCGCACTGGCACGCCTTCCCGGCGTTCCAGCATGCGCCGCCGCCGCTGGCCGACACGATGCGCCGCGCCGCGCCGGCGGGCACCATCCTGCTGCTGTGGCTGGCCGTGCTGGCCGGCGCCGCCTGGACCGTGGCCGGTCGCCTGGAAAGGAGCGTGCGATGAAACGGCTGGCTTTCGAACTGCGCCTGATCCTCCGTTCGCGCCTGCTGGCGGCGGCCTTGCTGCTGTTGCTGCTGCTGTCGTCGATCGCCGTCTGGTCCGGGCTGCACGAAGCCGCGCGCCAGCGCGCCACCATCGCGCGCGCCGTGGCGCTGGGCGCGCAGGACGTCGTCTCGGTGGCGCAGCGCCATCCGGACAGCCCGGAAGGCGGAAATCCCGCTTATTACACCTTTTATCCCACCTGGGACGCGCCGTCCGATGCGGCTTTCCTGGCGATCGGCCTGCGCGACGTGGCGCCCTACGTGCTGCGCGTGCGCGCCCTCGGTCTGCAGTCGCAGCTCTACGAAGGCGAAACCTTCAATCCGGAACTGGCGCTGGCCGGGCGGTTCGACTTCGCCTTCGTGCTGATCTACCTGGCGCCGCTGTTCGCGATCGTTTTCCTGTATGACCTGGTGTCGGGCGAGCGCCAGTCCGGGCGGCTGGGCGCGCTGCTGGCGCTGCCCGGCGCCGGTGGCTTGTGGCGCCGCCGCGTGGGCTTGCGCTGCGCGCTGCTGTTCGCGGCGCTGGCGCTGCCGGTGTGCGCCGGGACCGTCGTCGCCCGCATGCCGGTGGCCGACCTGGCGCTGGTGCTGATGGTGACGGCAGCCTACCTCGCGTTCTGGAGCGGCCTGTCGCTGCTGGTGGCGACGCGCGGCTGGCGCTCGGTCGCCAACGCCACGGCCCTGATGGGTGCCTGGGCGCTGCTGACGCTGGTGCTGCCGGCGCTCGCCAACGTCGCCCTGACGCGCGCGGTGCCGGTGCACCAGGGCGTCGACCTGATGATGGCGCAGCGCCAGGCCGTGCACGGCGCCTGGGAGATCCCGCGCGACGAGACGATGCGGAGGTTCTTCGCCGGCCATCCCGCATGGCGCGACACGGCGCCGCTGCCGTCGCGCTTCCACTGGAAATGGCTGTTCGCCTTCAACCAGCTGGGCGACGAGAGCGTGGCGCCGCAGGTGCGGGCGTATCGCCAGGGTTTGCTGGCACGCCAGGCCTGGACCGAGCGGCTCGGCTGGCTGTTGCCGGGCGTGGGCGCGCAGGCGGTACTGCACCGGCTGGCCGCGACCGACCTGCCGGCGCAGCTGGCCTACCAGGACCGGATCGCGGCCTTCCACGGCGAGATCCGCCGCTTCTACTACGGCTACCTGTTCCGGGAGCGCCCGTTCCGCCAGGCCGACTATGCGCTGCGGCCGGTGTTCGCGCCGGCGGTGCCGGACGCGAACGTGCACTGGCCGGGAGCCGGCGCATTGCTGGCGCTGGCAGGCCTGGTGGTAGTGCTCGGGATGAAACGGCTGGCGCGCCTGAGGCCGTTCGCCGGCGCGTGAAGACGTGGATCCGGACGGCATGCCGGGTGCACATATCCGAGGCCGGTGCACCGGCAACTTCGCATGGTTCCGCCGTCCGTAGCAACGGGGTATCGCGGCTGGCCCTTGATCGAGTCGGCACGCGATACCGCATGATCTGGAACATGCGAACAACAGTTTTGCTTTGTCCATCAAGCAAAAACTGTCACGACTTTTGCTTCAGGCTATAATTTCCATCAAGAAACATCATCTATAACCAGTAATCGATATGGAGAATCCGATGGATATGGCGGAAGTTGTGAAGTTGATCAAGGACGTCGCGGCAGAACAAAACTACGACTGCACTTCAGGTAACTACAAATTCCAGGTCTACTTCGATAAACACAACGCCGTGGCTTTCGAAATCTGGGCGAATACTTCCACGAACTACGTCCAGGTCCATCAATGGGAAGAAGGCGACGATGGCAGTGCGGGGAAGTACGGCCGCGGTGTGTATTCGATTCGCAGTTATAGCGACGCCGTACAGTTTTGTAACATCATGATTGCCAGCGCCGCGCTCCGTGCACGGCGACCTGCACAGTAACCGGCGAATTGCCGATCGCCGCCCGAATCAATCCCGGCGCCGTAACAGCTGCAGCCCGACCAGCGCCCCCGCCAGCGCCGCGCCCACCACCAGCGCGCTATGCGGCTGCGCATGCTGCGCCGACTCGCTCTCGCGCCCGCTGCGCACGCCGCTGCGCACGCCGCTGGCCCCGCGCGGCGGCGCGTACAGCGAGCCGCTGGTGTCGGGCGCGTGCGCGGCCTGCTTCGACCACACGTCCATGAAGCCGTCCATGACCTTGCTGATCGGCGTCACGAACTGGGCCAGCCGCATCAGCAGCGCCGGGGCGCCGACCGCGGTGGTGGCGCGCGGGCGCCGGGCCAGGGCGACGACCGCTTCGGCGACGCGTTCCGGGTCCAGCGCGCCCGGCGGGAAGGACAGCCGGGCACCGGTGTAATTGCCCGCGTGGTAGATGGCGGGCGTGTCGACGAAGGTCGGATACACGTCGCACACGTGGATGCGGGGATGGTCCTTCAGCTCGCCGCGCAGGGCTTCGCTGAAGCCGCGCAGGGCGAACTTGCTGGCCGAGTAGGCGGCCGCGTAGGGCGAGGCGACGAAGCCGCCCACCGAGATCATGTTGACCCAGATGCCGTGGTCCTGTTCCAGGTAGACCGGCAGCACGGCGTGCACCTCGTTCATGTGGCCGACGAGGTTGGACTCGATGACGCGCTGGTGGTCGGCGATCGGCACCTCCTGGTACTTGCCGACCACGCCGATGCCGACGTCGCTGAACCACAGGTCGATGCCGCCCAGGGCGTCGCGCGCATCCCGGGCGAAGGTGGCGACCGCCGCCGCATCGGTCACGTCCACGATGCCGAAATCGGTGGCGGCGGCGCCGGCCGCGCGGCAGCGGCGCGCGATGTCTTCCAGGCCTTCCTGGCCGCGCGCGCCGAGCACCAGTTGCGCGCCCTCCCTGGCGAAGGCGATCGCCGTTGCGGCGCCGATGCCGCTCGATGCGCCCGTGATGACAACGCGGAAATTGCTCAGCTTCATGTGGTCTACCTTTCGTCGAGTTGGTCTCAGCCGGATGGCTTTCCACAAACTCTAGCGCGTCTGCGCGACGGTCGTCGCGCCGGACGAGGAGCGCCCGGGCACCCCGCTGAAATAAAAGCGCACGCACGTGCGTTTGCAAGCGCGCCGATCCAGGCGTATGCTGGTTCCATACAAAAGGGCTTATTAAAAAGCCAACGAGAGAGCACAAAACCGCCCATCGATTCGTTAGTTAATGGAGACAATCATGAAACTTCCGCTCGCCCACTCGCACCTGTCGTCACGCTTCCACGGTCCCCTGCGCTTCGGCGCCCGGTGGCGCGGTCATGAACTGATGCTGCGCATGATCCAGATCGCCTTGTTGCTGACCCTTGCCGTCTTCGGCGCCCGGTTCGTTGCCCAGGGCATCCGCATGCTGGTGGAGAGCTTCACCTGAGCTCCGGCTGATTGTGCGGCCGCAGGTCTCCTGTATTAAATTCACTACATGAATACCTGATATTCATCATATCGCTGACAGCCGGGCTGTTCCGCGATATGCTCAGGTGACACAACAGTGATAAAAGGAGACTCCCATGAAACGTCGCCTGGTGCCGGTCATGCCGGCCATGCATTTTCCCCGGACAGCGCATACCGGTATGCGCTGGCGTGTCCTTGAGCATGGGGTGCGCATCGCCCAGTTTGCGCTGTTGATCTGGCTAGGTGTGATGGGCGGCCGCTTTCTTGCCCGCGGCCTGATCCAGGGCGTCGAATCGCTCGTCCACATGCTGTCGTAAGGTAAATGGTGACGGAATCGGTCATGGCGGCGGACGCCCCCATGACCGACGTCGGTTTCATCGGAACGCGTAGTTCAGGCTGGCATAGAAGCGGCGCCCACGTGGATCGGTATAGCTGGGGTCGTAGCCCGACAGGAAGTAATACGCCTGGTTCGAATACGGTGGGCTGCGGTCGAACAGGTTCTGCGCGCCCACGCGCAGTTTCAAGGCCTTGTTGAATTCATACGCCCCCGACAAATCCCACAACGAATACGCCTTGACGCGATTCGCCGCCACCACGCTGCCGTCGTCGATGTTGATGGCGGTGTTCTGGTCTTCGTAGCCGCTCGACCAGGTGTTCGACAAACTGGCCGACAGCGGACCGCGCTCCCAATCGAAGGTCAGGGTGTGGCGCCAGCGCTGCACCACGCCGTCGGTCACGAAGCGGTTCAGGTTGCTGACGAAGGCGTCGCCCGGCGCGTTCTGGATCTTCGATGCCAACACGTAGGTTCCGTTCAGGCGCCCGCCGAAGCGGCCGAACGCGGTGTCGACGCCGCGCACCGTCACCGCCAGGTCCAGGCCCTTGGCCTGCTGGGCGCCGCGGTTCTCCTTGCGCAACTCGATGTAGTCGATCAGTCCATCCTCGTCGCGGTGCACCAGGCTGCCATACTTGTCGAGGTTGCCGAGGATGACGTCGTCGCCGATCTCGCTGATCAGGTCGGTGCGCTTGATGTTCCAGTAATCCAGCGAGGCGGTGACGTGGCTGCCGGCGGCGAACACCGCCCCCAGCGAGAACTGGCGGCTGCGCTCGGGTTTCAGGCCGGCGTTGCTGTAGCGGCGCGTGTCCCAGTTGTCGGCGCAGTCGGCGTAGTTGTTCTCGACCGTGGCGCAGTACACCGGATCGGGCAGGGTGGCGGTGCTGCTGTAGACGGTCGGGCGGTGCAGCTCGGTCATCGAGGGCGCGCGGAAGCCGCGGCCGGCCGAGCCGCGCAGCAGTAATGCGGGGCTGGGGCGGTAGCTCAGGCCGACCTTCGGGCTGGCGGCGCCGCCGACCTGCTGGTAATGGTCGTAGCGCGCCGACAGCTGGGCTTCCCAGCCCCTGGCGAAAGGCAGCAGCGCCTCGCCGTACACGGCGCCGATGTCGCGGCTGTCGCGGGTTTCGCGGCCGCCTTCCGGCGCCGCGTCGTTGTTGATGTTGTCGCTCAGGAGCAGGGCGGACGGCGTGAACACGTTGCGTTCGCGCCGCGCCTCGCCGCCGATGGCGACGGCCAGGTCGCCGTCGGCCATTTTCATGAGCGCGCGCGAGAACTTGAAGTCGAACGAATCCATCGTGCCGCGCGCGTGCCGTACGTCGTCGTGCACCTGGATGCCGTCGATCAGCGCCCGTCCTTCCGCGCCGGACGGGCCGAAGGGATTGATGCGGCCGTCCGCGATGCCGGCCAGCAGCTGGTCGTAGAGCAGGTAGCCGTGGGTGTCCTCGTCCTTCACGGTGTTGACGCTGTGGTTCAGCGCCGTGTCGTAGTCCCAGCCGGCCACGGTGCCACTGAGGCCGACCACCAGGCGCACGGCCTGGCTGGTGAGGGTGCTGGTGCGCTGGCCGGCTTCGTTCAGCCGCATGCGCAGCTCGAGTTCGCCGGGGATGTCGTCGTCCAGCTGGTCCAGGCCGGTACCGGCCAGTTGCGGCACGCGGCGGTAATCTAGGTAGCCGGTCACGCGCGCCGCCGAGCCGGTGTAGTCGGTCTTGGCGCGGCTCAGGGCCAGCTCGGCATAGGCCTGGTGGCCGGCGCCGAGCTTGAGCACGCCGCGGCCGAGCAGGCTGGATTTCTCGGATTTCGGATACAGCTCGGTGTCGCCCATGTAGTTATAGGTGCAGGCATCCACGCCGCCGGTCCCGGCCGGCAGGTAGACGTTGGCCGGCGCCGCGCAGCCCGGCACCGACAGGTTGATCAGGCGGTTGGTGATCGGCCGGCCGCCGATGGTGAAACCGATGTCCTGCAGGTGCTCGCGCTGGGCGGAGGTGAGACGGATGTTGGCCGGGCTGGTGTAGCCTGACAGCAGGTGGCCAAGGCGCTGCGCCACCTGGAGGCCGGGAATGAAGCTGCGCTGCGCCGTGCTCAGGGCGTCGGTGCGCTGGAAGTCGGCCACCGCGAATACGTTGAACCCGTCCCGTTCCAGGTCGCCCTTGCCGGCGGCGATGCCGGCGGTGCGCTTGCCGGCGCCGCCTTCGCGGGTCTTGCCGGCATAGCCGTTCAGCGCCAGCCCCTGGAAATCCTTGCGGGTGATGAAGTTGACGACGCCGCCGATGGCATCGGTGCCGTACAGCGCCGAGGCGCCGTCCAGCAGCACTTCGACCCGTTCCAGCGCGGCCGCCGGGATGTTGTTGAGGTCGACGCCGGTGTCGTCGCCCGGCGAGGCGAAGTTGGCCATGCGCCGGCCGTTGAGCAGCACCAGCGTCGACGAGGTGCCGATGCCGCGCAGGTTGGCGCTGTTGAAGCCGCGCTGGTCGCCGCCGACGTTGATGCTGGCGCCGTCGGTCAGGCCGTTGACGTTGGCCGAGACCCGGGTCATCAGTTCGGCGGCGGTGGTCACGCCCGCCTTTTCGATCTCGGCGCGCGAGATGGTCTGCACCGGCAGCGCGGTCTCGGCCTGCACGCGGCGGATCGCCGAACCCGTGATTTCCACCGTCGGCAGGTCGGCCCGCGCTTTTTGCGTGTCCTGCGCTTCCTGCGCCAGCGCCGGGGCGCCCACTGCCATCCATGCGCTTGCCAGTACGGCGCCCTGTACGGCCAAGCGTACGGCCGATACCCCCGCTTTCAACTGTAGATTCATGTATTTTCCTTGTTGTGACCCTGCACTGTCATTGATATTAAAGATGTGACAATGCAAAACAAGCAAAATCCGTACAGCAGGAAAGCGTTGTTGCGAATCCGATACGGCCATCAGAAATACTTGACCCAGCCCTTGCCGCTTTCCCGCTTGTAGCGCCCGAAGCGCCGCGTCGGCCGGTACAGGCCCGCGGCCAGGAGCGCCGCGATCGCCCACACCTGCCACACGTGGCCGATGTCGGCGCGCGCCAGGCCCAGGAAGGCCGCCGCCAGCTTTTGCAGCGTCAGCAAGGCGTACAGGTGCAGCAGGTAATAGAACATCGGCGCGCCGCCGAAGGTCGCCGCCACCCGGACGGCCGCGTTGTCGATACCTTCGATCCAGGCCAGCGCCAGCAGGCCGCAGCCCAGCGTCAGCAGGATGAAGTCGAGCGAGGGCGGGTACTTGGTGAAGTTCAGGAAGGACATCACGCCGTGCAGCGCGTCGGCCTGCGCCGTCCACGGCAGCGGTTCGCCGTAGACGTTGAAGGTGCGCAGCACAAGCAGCAGGACCAGTGCGCCCAGGCCGGCACCCGCCAGCCTGCGCCGGCGCAGGCCGGGGTCGGTGGCGCGCGCGTACAGCGGACCGCAGGCATAGCCGAGCAGGATCACGCCGATCCAGGCCAGCACCGGATAGCTGATCTTCACGCGCACCGGATCGGTAAGCAGGAAGCCGCGCTGTTCCAGGATGGTCCACGCCGACGCGGCCGCGGTGCCGGGTTCGAACGACAGGAAGGCCAGCGCATTGTGGCCTGCGACGATGACGGCGCCGAGGGCCGCCAGCAGTGCCAGCGGCAAGCGGTGCAGCAGCGCCAGCGCCAGCATCGCCAGGCCGATGGCCCAGATCACCTGCAGGTAGACCACGCTTGGCGCGAAGGTGCCGGTCCAGGCGAAGTTGACGGCGACGATCTCGAGCGCGATCAGCAGCAGGCCGCGCTTGACCAGGAAGCCGGTGGCGTCGCGCCGGGCGCCGGCCGGGTGCGCGTACAGCCAGGCCGACAGCCCGGTCAGGAACACGAACATCGGCGCGCAGAAGTGGGCCGCCAGGCGCGTGAAGAACAAAGCGGGGTCGGTCGCCGCCGGGTCCATCGGATCGCTCACCTGGTGCTGCAGGAAGAAGGTTTCACGGACGTGGTCGACCGTCATCAGCAGCATCACCAGGCCGCGCATGACGTCGATCGAGGCGATGCGCGCGCCGTGTCGTTGGGAAGTGGTCATCGTCGCCTTTCAATAACGGTAGGACAGGGTCAGGGTGGCCGTGCGCGTGCTGCCCGGCGCCACCCACAGCCGGCTGTAGGCGCTGGCGTAATAGCGGCGGTCGAACAGGTTGTCGACGTTCAGCGCCAGGCGCCAGCGCTGCGACGGCGCATACGCGGCCAGCAGGCGCGCGGTGGTATAGCCGGGCAGGCGGAAGTCGCTGGAGGCGGCGACGTCGCCGAAGCGCTCGCCGACGTAGGCCAGGCCGCCGCCGAGCGAGGCGCCGGCGTCGCCCGCCACCAGCAGCAGGCTGGCGCCGTGGCGCGGCACGTTGGACATGCGGCTGCCGGTGCGGATGGTGTTGTCGCCGCGGGTCACGCGCGCGTCGGTCCAGGCATAGGCGGCCGAGACCCTGAGTCCGTGCCGCAGCTGGCCGGCGAGGTCGAATTCCAGGCCCTTGCTGGCCACTTCGCCGGCGGCGACTGCGAAGTCGGTGTTCAGCGGATTCGTGGTGAGCACGTTCTGCTTGTCGATCCGGTACAGCGCCAGCGTGGCGCCGATGCCGCCCGGGGTCTCCACCTTGGCGCCGATCTCGTGCGCGCGGCTTTCCTCGGCCGGGAAGGCCCGGTTGTCGATGCTGATGCCGCTGTTGGGACGGAAGCCGCGCGAGGTCGAGGCGTACAGCGAGGTGGTGGCGGTCGGCTGGTACACCAGGCCGAGGCGCGGACTGGTGGCCCGCAGGCTTTGGCGGTTGACGGTGGCCGTGCGGTGGTTGATCACGGTCTGGCGGTAGCGGTCGGTGCGCACGCCGACCAGCGCCTTCCAGCGCGCACCCAGGGCCAGCTGGTCCTGTGCGTACAGCGCATGCGCGCGCTGGTGCTCGACGGTGTCGATCGACAGCGCCAGCGGCGCGGCCACGGCGCCGTACACCGGGTCGCGGAGGTCGATCGCGTAGGGATTGGCGGCCGACGGATTGCGGCGCAGCTGGATGCGGGTGTCGTCGAAGCGGTAGGTATCGGCGCCGAACAGCAGCGCATGGCGCACGGCGCCGGTAGCGGCGCCACCCAGCAGCTCGACGCGCGCCGAACGGTCGGTGGCGGAAAAGTCGCGATGGCGGCGCTGGCGCCGCAGCGTGCGGCCGTCGGCCAGCAGGTCGTTGGCTTCGCTCGAATAGCCGCGCAGCGCGCTGTCGCGGTACGAGGCGCCGCCCTGCAGCGACCAGCCGTCCGCCAGGCCATGCTGGACGAACAGCTGGTGGCCGAGCGACTTGACCGTGACCGGGCCGTCGCCCGGCTCGCCGAGGAAGCGCGCGACCGGCACCTCGGCCGCGTCGAGCACGGGGATGCCGCGGTCGAACGGCGTGCGCTGGCGCGTCGCTTCGATTTCGTAGGAGACCGTGGTGTCCGCGCCGGCCAGCCAGACGATGGACGGCGATGCATACGAGCGCTCGGTGTGCACGACGTCGCGGAAGCTGTCGCCCTCCTGGTGCGCCAGGCCGAGGCGGTAGGCGACCGTGGACGAGAGCGGGCCCGTGAGATCGGCGGCGACGCGCCGGGTGCGATGGCTGGCCACGGCAAGGTCGATGCCGTACTGCGGCGCGAAGCGCGGCTTGCGGGTCAGGATGTTGACCGTGCCGCCCGGCTCGCCGCGGCCGTACAGCGCCGACGCCGGGCCCTTCAGGATCTCGATCGACTGGATGCCGGCGGCATCCCGTACGCCGTTGTAGCCGCGGCTCGAGCTGAAACCGTTGACCATGTAGTCGGAGCCGAAATTCGGGTCGCCGGTGAAGCCGCGCATCGCGTAGCTGTCCCACAGGCCGCCCAGGTCGCTCTGGCGGGCGATGCCGCTGGCCAGGTCGAGCGCGCCGGACAGGGTCGTGATGCCGGCGTCCCGCAGCAGGTCGGCGCCGAGGGTGCGCACGCTTTGCGGCAGGTCGAGCGGGAGCGCGTCGGTCTTGGTGGCGCCGGCCACGGCCAGGCTGCGGTAGGCGGCGCGCTGGCCGGTGATGACGACGCTGTCGGTGGCGGTTGCAGACGCGTCGGCCAGCGCGGGGAAAGGAATGGTACCGGCGAGCAGGGCCAGGCACCGCATGCGGGTGGTGTTCATGGAGTGTCCTTCAACGGCGGGCGCCATGCGCGGCGGCGCCCCCGGCACATGCGCGCAGGGACGTCGCCGGCGATGCGCCCGCAAATCAACTGTGATGGCGCCGCACGGGCGGCGCCTCATGGCATTACGTCGGAAGGAGGGCGGGCGGGGCGTGCGCCGGCGGGCGCAGGTGGCTCGTGCGCGCGGCCGGCGCCGGCAGCGGCCGGGCGGCGGCCACGCCGTGCAGCAGGGTCCAGCTGAACGGCGCCGCCGCCGGGACCGCCGCCGGCGGCGGCGCGTGCGGCTGCGCGTGCAGCGTGCAGGTGACGCAGTGCGCGGTCTTGGCCTTGGGATCGTGGTGGTGCTCGGCGGCCGCCAGGAACTGCAGCAGGAACACGATGACGATCAGCCATGGCGCCAGCCGGCCGCCGCGCGTCGGCGCGGTCGGTCGGTGATGGCGTGGCAGGGTGTCGATCATGTGTTGCCGGGATAGTTGCCGGGATATCAAGGAGCCCGGATTGTACTGCAAATCGCCGGGCGGGCAAGCGGCCGGACCGCATCGATAGCGGTGGCGTGTGCCTTGCCTGCCTGCCAACTGGGACATTTTGCCCAGATGGCCGGCGCCCGAATTCCGGTAGCATGCACGACCTTGAGCGTAGCGTGCGATACGTACGCGCTTTCACCGTACCCCATGATGACCTTGTTGGACGATTCCCTCCGCGCATGGCTCGACGGCCATGCCGCCGCCCTCGATGACGATACCGCGCAGGCCGGCGAGCTGTTGCCGCGCCTGGCGCAAGTCGGCCTGTTCCGCATCGGCGTGCCCGAGCGCGAAGGCGGCAGCGGCGGCGCGGCCGGCGCTGCGATCGGTGTCATCGCCGCGCTGGCGCGGCATTCCCTGAGCGCGGCATTTGTGGCGTGGGCGCAACGCGCAGTCATCGAATGCGTGCTGGCCAGTCCGAACCGCGCGCTGGTCGAGGCTCGCCTGCCGGCGCTGCTCGACGGCAGTCTGGCCGGCGCGCCGGGCCTGTCGAACGCGATGAAGTGCCTGGGCGCGTTCGACCGGCTGCAGACCCAGGCCGTGCCGGGCGCGGACGGCGCGGGCCGTTCGTGCCTGCACGGCTCGGTGGCGTGGGCCACCAACCTGCACGCCCAGGGCTTCGTGGTGGCGCTCGCCGCCGGCGATGGCCAGGGCGGCGCCGCCGTCCATCTGGTGCCGCACGACGCGCCCGGCCTGGCGCGCATGCCGGACCTCGACCTGGCCGGGCTGCGCGCCACCCACACCGGCGCACTGCGCTTCGATGGCGTCGCGCTCGACCCGCGCTGGCAACTGCATCCGCACGCCGGCGCCTTCCTGCCGCGCATCCGTCCGATCTTCCTCGGACTGCAATGCGGGCTGGGCCTCGGCCTGGCAGGTGCCGGGCTGGATGCCGCGCGGCGCGCCCTGGCCGGCGCCGCATCGGTCCTCGACGGCGAACTCGATGCGCTCGAAGCGGCCCTCGGCGCCTGCTGGACCAGGCTGGCGGACGGTATCGACGGCGGCGGCTTCGCGGCGCAGCCGGGTGGCCTGGCGGCGCTGCGCGTGCGCATGGTCGAACTGGCGCAGCAGGCCGTCCAGCTGGAGCTGCAGGCGCTCGGCGGCCGCGCCTTCCTGCGCGGCGCCGACGGCGGCTGCATGCGGCGCTGGCGCGAGGCGGCGTTCCTGCCCGTGCTGACGCCGACGCTGGCGCAACTGAAAACGCAACTGCGGACGCAAGCGCGCACCCAGCCGAACACGCAACCGAACACGCAAGCGCGGGCCGAGTCCGCCGGCAACGACGCGGAGGATTGAGCATGCCGAACCACGAATCGAATGTCCTGGCGCAGGACGGCGCCGCCGCCATGCCCGCCGCGCCGGCGGCATCCACGGTACTTGCGGCGCGCGTGCAGCAGTACTGGACCCTGACCAAGCCGCGCGTCACCCAGATGACGGTGTTCTGCGCCGTCATCGGCAGCCTGCTGGCGAGCCGCGGCTTCCCCGGCTGGGGGCTGCTGCTGTGGAGCGCCGCCGGCATCTGGCTGCTGGCCGGCGCCGCCTTCGCCGTCAACTGCCTGATCGAAGCCGAAGTCGATGCGCGCATGGCGCGCACCGCACGCCGCGCCACCGCGCGCGGCGACCTGACGCGCAGCCAGGCCGTGGCGTTCTCGCTGGCGCTGGGCAGCCTCGGCGCCGCCGTGCTGTACTGGCGGGTGAATCCGCTGACGATGTGGCTGACCCTGGCCACCTTCATCGGCTATGCCTTCATCTACACCATCTTCCTGAAGCCGAACACGCCACAGAACATCGTGATCGGCGGCTTCGCCGGCGCCATGCCGCCGGCGCTGGGCTGGGCCGCGGTCACCGGCCAGGTGCCGCTGCAGGCCTGGCTGCTGGTCCTGATCATCTTCCTGTGGACGCCGCCGCACTTCTGGGCGCTGGCCATGTACCGGCGTGACGACTACGCGCGCTCCGGCCTGCCGATGCTGCCGGTCACGCACGGCATGGCGCATACCGGGCGCCAGGTCTGGCGCTACAGCCTGGCGCTGACGATGGGGACCGCGCTGCCCTGGATGATCGGCATGAGCGGCCCGCTGTACCTGGCCTGTGCCGCCATCCTGGATGCGGTGTTCCTGCGCCATGCCTGGCGCGTGCACCGCCACTACAGCGACGGGGTGGCGCGCAAGGCCTTCGCCTGGTCGGTCGTCTACCTCGGGCTGCTGTTCGCGGCGCTGCTGGCCGACCACTACGCCATGGCGGCGCTCGGCGCGGACCGGTAAGCTGCGCGCTCAGCGCAGTACGGCGCCCAGGTTCTGCCCCTTGGGCGAGCGCTCGGGCGCCACGAAGGCCAGCGCCTCCTCGAACGAACGCAGGACGATGTCGACGTGCTGCTCGACCAGCGGCTGGCTGACGCTCGAGGTGTCGATCGCCAGCCGGATCGTGGCCAGCAGGGCGTGCGGCACGTTGGCGCGCAGGCCGGCGGCGGCCGCGATCCACAGGTCGACCGATTCTTCCAGCGGATACGGCAGGAAGATGGTCGAGACCAGTTCCGACTTGTCCGGGCCCGGACGCGGCTCCTCGCCGTCCAGCGTGACGCTGCGCGCATCGACCTCGGCTTCGCGCAGCGAGCGCACCAGCAGCTCGCTCAGCACCGCGTCGCGTTCGGCCGGCAGGCCGGCGCACAGCACCACCGAGCGCAGCGGCACGTCGAGCGAGCCTTGCCAGCGGCCCTGGCGCGCCTCGCGCATCTGTTTCAGGTGGGCGCCGAGGTTGGCGTCGAGCAGCGAGACGTCGCGCCCGCGCCGGTTGCGCATCGGCGCCCGCCCGCCCAGCGTCAGCGCCGCGGCCACCGCCGCCGTGGTGGCGCGGATGGTGGCGACCTGGGCGGCGTCGATCTGGCCGCTGAGGCTGTCGCTGGCCGCGATCTGCAGGCCGGGCAGCAGTACCTGGTCGCAATAGCGGGCAAAGCTGGCGCGGCGCAGATAGGCCTGGGCGTCGCGCAGGATGGTGTAGGTGTCGCCGGTCAGGGCGCGCTGGTAGAAGCGCTGGCCGCCGCTGACGCTGGGCGCGTCGCCGAGCAGGATGGTGACCGGCTCCAGCCCGCGCACGTGGCGCCCGGCCACCACCAGGCACAGGGTCAGCGGGGTCGACAGCAGCAATCCGACCGGCCCCCACATCGCGCCCCAGAACAGCGCCGAGACGATCACCGCCAGCGGCGACAGCCCGGAACTGTGCCCGTAGACCTTGGGCTCGACCACGTTGGCGACGAACACCTCCAGCGACACGAACAGGGCGATGCAGGATGCCGCCAGGCGCCAGCCCGGATCGATGGCGGCCACGAACATCGCGATCACGACGCCGGCCGCCATCACGCCCAGGTAGGGCACGAAGCGCAGCAGGCCGCTGAGCGCGCCCCACAGCGCCGCGTGCGGGACCCCGGCCACGCCGAGCACCAGTCCGATCAGCGTACCGAAGGTGAGGTTCACCACGAACTGGGAAAAGAAGAAGCGCGACACGCCCTGCGCGGCGTCGCCGAGGGTGCGGATGGTGCGGCTGACCTCGGTCTGGCCGGCAAGCCGGATCACGCGGTCGCGCAGCGATTCGTGTTCCAGCGAAATGAAGATCAGGAGCACCAGCACCAGGCCGGCCTCGCCGATCGGCCCCCAGGCCAGCGAGAACAGGCGCGCCAGCTGGTCGCGCGTGGTCTGGCGCGGCTGGCGGATCTCGACCGGCAGCGGCTGGGTCGGGCTGACCGTCACGGTATTGATGCCGCGCTTGCCGACGGGGGCCGACGGCGCCTGCGGCGACACCGCGCTCAGCTCCGCCTCGAGGCGGGCGAACGGGCGTTCGGTCAGCTCGCGCACGGTGGCCACCTTGGTACGGATCGCCGCGCGGTACTTGGGCAGGTCGCCGGTGACCGCCACCAGCTGGAAGGCGAGGATGGTGCTGACGCCGACCATGGCGGTGCTGACCAGGATCACCGACAACAGTGTCGCCGGCAACTGGCCGATGCCGACCCGGCGCATGCTGCGGATCAGTGGTGCGATGACCAGGCTCAGGATCGATGCCAGGGCCAGCGGTTCAAGCACGTCGCGGCCAAAATACAGCAGGCCGAGAAAACAGGAAACCGTTACGAGGGAGCCGGAGCTCAAGTGCTTGAATAAGGGAGAGTCGCGCATTCGCGGGGAGCGGCCGGGAACAGCCGGGCCGTTCCATTCATGTAAAACCTCCAATGTAACGAAAAAATGGCCACCAATCAATTCGGAAAAGCCGCAATGGCCGCCTGAACGCTTCGGAACAATGGTTTGGCGCGTGAAAAGCCTGATACAGGCGCCCGGCCAGCCGGCCGGCGCGGGCGCTTGCACTGCTGCGACGGCGTTCATGCCCTGGCGGGCGAAGTGGAGGCGGTCACGACGATGCGTCCGTCGCCGCAGCCAAGCTCGTAGACGATGTCGTTCTTGCCGATTTTGGCCAGCGCCAGCATGCGGTCGACCACCTCTTGCGCGGGCCGAGCAGCGGGCGCGGACCTTCGACTGCGGTGGATGGATTCGACATGGGGCGGCTCATGGGCTTGTATGCCGGTCAGGCCGCCACGGCCGTCGCTAGTTCCGGGCGCGGGCGGCGGATTGTTGCGGCAGGATGCTGACCCGCCGTCCCGGATGATGCGGCGCCAGGCGGTCGCCCTTGCCCAGCAATTGCTTGCGCAGCGTCCCATCCTCGTAGTCCCGGCGGTAGCGCCCGCGCCGCTGCAGTTCCGGCACCACCAGCTCGACCACGTCGCGCATCGATTCGTGGGCGACGGCGAAGGCGAGGTTGAAGCCGTCGGCGCCGGTCTGGTCCTGCCAGGCGATGAGCTGGTCGGCCACCTCGGCTGGATCGCCGACCAGCACCGGGCCGCGTCCGCCCAGGCCGATGAAGCGCGCCGCCTCGCGCACGGTCCAGGTGCGGGTGGGGTCGGCGGCGCTGAGCGAGGCCAGCGCGGTGCGGCCGGCGTCGGTATCGATGTAGTCCACCGTGGCGTCCAGCGGCAGGCGCGAGAAATCGACGCCGGTCCATCCGGACAGCAGGGCCAGCGCCGCTTCGACGTCGACGTGCTCCAGGTAGTCCTGGTACTTCGCTTCGGCCTCGGCCGCGGTGGGCGCGGTGACGACCAGGGCCTGTGCATACACCAGCAGTTCGGCCGGGTCGCGCCCGGCGGCACGGGCGGCGGCGCGGGTGGCGTCGATGTATTGCTTCACCACCTGCTTGCTCGGGCCGGCGACGAAGGTGGCTTCGGCGTGGCGCGCGGCGAAGGCCAGCCCGCGCGGCGAGGTGCCGGCCTGGTACAGGAAGGGCGTGCGCTGGGGAGACGGTTCGCACAGGTGGATGCCGGGCACGCTGTAGTGGCGGCCCTGGTGGCCGATCGGATGTACGCGCGCCGGGTCGGCGTACACGCCATTGACCTTGTCCGCCAGCACGGCGTCGTCGTCCCAGCTCTTTTCCCACAGCTTGTAGACCACTTCCAGGTATTCGTCGGCCAGGTCGTAGCGCTCGTCGTGGCCCAGTTGCCTGGCCTGGCCGAGGTTGCGCGCGGCGCTGTCGAGGTAGCCGGTGACGATGTTCCAGCCGACCCGGCCGCCGCTCAGGTGGTCCAGCGTCGACATGCGGCGCGCGAAGGTGTAAGGCGGCTCGTAGGTGAGGGCGGCGGTCACGCCGAAACCGAGGTGGGTGGTCGCATGCGCCAGCAGCGGCACCAGCGCCAGCGGGTCGCCGAGCGGCACCTGCACTGCATTGCGCAGGGCGGCGTCGGCGCTGCCTTCGTAGACGTCGTAGATGCCCAGCACGTCGGCCAGGAACAGGGCGTCGAAGCGGCCGCGCTCGAGCAGCCGGGCCAGTTCGACCCAGTGCGCCGCGCTCTTGTAGTGCGCGCTGGTGTCGCGCGGATGGGTCCACAGGCCGGGCGACTGGTGACCCACGGTGTTCATCTGGAAGGCGTTGAAGCGGATCGGTTTGTTCATCGCTGCGCTGCGCGGGGAGATTGACGGGTGCGTTGGGCCAGCATCGCCAGTTGGTAATCGGTCTTGGCGTAGCCCGGGTTGTGCTGCTCGGTCCAGGCCAGGAAGGCGCTGGAACGGTAGGCCGCCGCGAGGTCGCGCGCGAACGGTTTGTCCAGGTCGGCGCTGCGTACCGCCACCAGGTTGACGTAGTTGCGCGAGACCGTTTCGGTGCGCAGCGCCTCGGTCAGCTTCAGGCCCGACGCCAGCGCATAATTGCCGTTGACGAAGGCATAGTCGGCATCCTCGAGCGCGCGCGGCAGCTGGGCCGCCTCCAGCGGCAGCAGCTTGATGCCGCGCAGGTTGCGGGCCACGTCGCGCTCCGAGGCCTTGACCGGGTCGGTGTTCGGGCGCAGCTGGATCCAGCCCAGCTGTTCCAGCATCACCAGCGCGCGTGCCTGGTTGGTCGGGTCGTTCGGCAGGGCCACCGTGGTGCCGGCGCGCGCCGCGTCCAGGCTGCGGTGCCTGCGGCTGTAGATGGCGATCGGCGCGGTCGGGATCGTCACCAGTGCCGACAGCGCCAGCTTGTGGTCGCGCGCGAACTTGTTCAGGTAGACCATGTGCTGGAACACGTTGGCGTCGAGCGACCCTTCGGCCAGCGCGAAATTCGGCTGGATGTAGTCGTTGAACTCGACCACCTTGACCTGCCAGCCCTGGCGCTCCAGGATCGGCTTGACACCGTACCTGAGCTGGTCGGCGTAGGGGCCGGCGCTGGTGCCGATCACGATCTGCTTCGGGTCTTTCGCGATGGCGCCGGCGCCCGCGCCCAGGCCGGCGGCGAGGGCGAAGGCGGCGGCCAGCATGGTGCGGCGTGGACGATGCATGTGCTTTCCTTGATGTGGTTAACGTTTGTCGAGCCGGCGCGCCATGCGGGTGCCGGCCAGCTGGATCAGCTGCACCAGCGCCACCAGCAGCGCCACCGTGAGGACCATGACGTCGGTCTCGAAGCGGTAGTAACCGTAGCGGATCGCCAGGTCGCCGATACCGCCGCCGCCGACCACGCCCGCCACCGCCGAATACGACAAGAAGCTGATCGCCAGCACGGTCAGCGCCAGCACCAGGCCGGCGCGCGCCTCGACCAGCAGCACCCGGGTCACCACCTGCAGTTCGGACGCGCCCATGGCGTGGGCGGCTTCGATCACGCCGCGCGGCACCTCGCGCAGGGTCTGTTCGACCAGGCGCGCGAAGTACGGGATGGCCGCCACCGACAGCGGCACCGCCGCCGCCAGCGGACCGATCGAGCTGCCGGCCACGATGCGCGTGAACGGCACCAGCGCCACCAGCAGGATGATGAAGGGGAAGGAGCGCACCGTATTCACGAGCCAGCCCAGCACCGCGGCCAGCGGCCGGTGCCGCGGCGGCTGTCCGGCGCCGACCAGGAACAGCAGGATGCCGAGCGGGCCGCCCAGCAGCAGCGCCGCGGCCAGGCCGATGCCGAGCATCGTCAGGGTCTGGCCGAGGGCGACCAGCAGCTCGGGCAGGAGGGCCGCCAGCCTGTCGAAGGTGGATGGGTCAGGCATGCAGCGCTCCCCGTGCCGGCGCGGCGCCCGCTTCGGTGCCGTGGAAAGCCAGCTCGCGCCCGAGCGCGGTCAGGCGCGGCGTGCTGGTGTCGTGCAGGTCGAACTGCTCGGCCACGCGGCCATCCTGGAGCACGGCCACGCGCCGGCATAGCGCGCCGAGCGCCGGCAGTTCGTGGCTGACGATGACGATGGTCACGCCCAGGCTCGCGTTCACCTCGCGCAGCGTGGCCAGCAGGCCGCGCGTGGTCTCGGCGTCGAGCGCGGAGGTGGGCTCGTCGCACAGCAGGATCTCGGGCTGGCTGGCAAGGGCGCGCGCGATCGCCACGCGCTGCTTCTGGCCGCCGGACAGCTGGGACGGATAGCTGGCGCCCTTGTCGCCGATGCCGACCAGGTCCAGGCATTCGCGCACCCGGCGTTCCAGGCGCGGCGCGTTCAGCGTGCCGTGCAGGCGCAGCGGCAGGGCCACGTTGTCGCGGACGTCCAGGTTCTGCAGCAGGTTGTACTGCTGGAAGATCATGCCGATGTTGCGGCGCGCGATGCGCAGGCCGCGCCGGCTCAACCGGCTCAGGTCCTGGCCGGCGACGATCACCTGTCCGCTGTCGGGCGTTTCCAGCAGGTTGATCATGCGCAGCAGCGTCGACTTGCCGGCGCCGCTGCGGCCGACGATGCCGAAGATGTCGCCGCGCTCCACCCGCAGCGACACGTCGCGCAGCGCGGCGCAGGGTTGGTCGCCGCGGCCGCCGCCGCCGCCGAAGGATTTGGCGATGCGCTCGAGGCGGATCAGCGCGTCGCTGCCGTTGTCGTCGTCCATGGGCGTCATCACGAGTAGGCGCTCGGTTCGGGAATGCGGCCGTCGAGGGCATGGCGCCCCAGGTCGCGCAGCTTGTAGTCGACCGGATCGTGCAGGGTGTGCACGCGGGCGTTGCGCCAGAAGCGGTCGAACCCGTAGCGGCCCGAGGTCGAACGGGCGCCGGTCAGCTCGAACAGCTGGCTGCCGATCGCGATCGAGGCGCGGTGCGCCAGCACCTTGGCTTCGGCCACCGCCACCGCGACCGCGCCGCGCTCGCCGGCGTCGAGCCCGGCGCCGCGGCGGAAGGCGGCATCGAGTGCGCGCCCGGCCTCGTCGGCCAGCGCCTGGGCCGGCCGCACCAGCAGGTGGAATTCGCCGAAGCGGTGCTGGACGAAGGGATCGTCGGTGGCGTTTTCCACGCCGGACGCGAACCACGGGCGCGCCTCCTCGCGCAGGTAGCGCCGCGCGGCGTCCAGCGCGCCCTCGGCCAGGCCGAGGTAGAGATTGGTCATCACCAGCTGCGCCACCTGCGAGCGCAACGTGGTCTGCGGCGTGGGCGCGCGGCCGGCCGGCTGCAGCACCAGCTCGTCCGGCAGCCGCACGTTGTCGAAGCGGACGTTGCCGCTGTCGGTCTGGCGCTGGCCGAAGGCATCCCAGTCGGCCTGCACCTCGACGCCGGCCTGGCGCGTCGGCAGCACCGCGATCAGCGGCGCGCCTGCCAGCGGGTCCCAGGCCGAGATCGTGAGCCAGTCGGCGCCGACCGAGCCGGAGGCGAAGCTCTTGATCCCGTTCAGCAGGTAGCCGCCGGCCGACGGCACCGCGACCAGGCGCTTGTCGAGCGGGTTCAGGGCATTGCCCCAGAACGCACGGGTGGCGATGGTGTCGGCGAGCAGGCGCCGCCGCTGCTGGGCCGAACCGTACAGGTGGATGCCGGCCAGCTGCAGGTGGTGGAAACCGAGCAGGTGGGCCAGCGCGCTGTCGGCGCGGGCCACGATGCGCACGGCCTGGTAGACCGTCGGCCAGTCGGCGCCCAGGCCGCCGTATTCGAGCGGCACCGACAGCGCCAGCAGGCCGGAATCGCGGATCCATTCGCGTTCCTCGGCGGCGTGGCCGCCGCTGCGGTCACGTTCGACGGCGCTGGCGGCCAGGCGCTCGGCCAGTCGGCGCGCCGTTTCCAGCGGATCGGGCCGGGTGCCGGCGGCGTCGTGAGCCGGTGCGGCGGAGGGTGGGAATGCCAGGTGCATGGTGAATATCCAGGTCAGCAATGGCAGCCAGTATTGCAAACGGCCTGGCTTGCGTGAACGAAGATATTCGGGATTGCATATGTGCCGAACGTTAGAACGAAAAGCGACTATGCATGTGCGGCCTGGGTTTTTGCCGCCGCCGAGGCGCCGGCCGCGTTCAGCCGACCAGTATTTCGCTGATCTGGACCACCGGCTTCTGGTTGGTGTAATTCGGGATGTCGCCCATGATTTCCTTCGTGTGCGGCCCGAAGCCGGCCTGGAAGGCCTCGACCGAATCGCAGTACAGGTGCCCCATGGCGATGTAGGGTGCATTCGCATCGGCCGCGCCGGCGGCAAGGGCGCCGTCCACCGTGTAGTACTTGCAGTGGTCGCCCATCAAGCGCTTTACCATCGGCATGTGGCGCTCCTGGTAATACGCCTGGTCGAAACGGGCGTCCGGGCCGTTCGGATACATCACGCTGACCTTGATCATCGTTTATCTCCTCGTCGTGGTTGGCTCAAGCATGGGAATACATGCTGCGCCGATATCCGCGGGTTGGCAAGCCCCGGCCCGGCCGCGCGAACCGTTCAAGCGCTCAGCGCGCGATGATCAGGCGCAGCCCGAGCGTGATGAACACCACGCCGGCGAGCCGGTCCAGCCACATGCCCGCCTTCGGGCGGCGGTTCAGCCAGGCGCCGATGTTGCCCGAGAACAGGCCCAGCAGGCCGAACAGCACGACCGCCTGCGCCGTGAAGGTCAGGCCCAGCAGCAGGATCTGCAGGTTGGCGTCGCCGCGTCCGGCCGCCACGAACTGCGGCAGGAACGAGAGGAAGAACAGTACCACCTTGGGATTGATGGCGTTGGCGAACACGCCCTTGAAGAACAGCGAGCGCGGCGACTCGACGGCGCCTTCGGCCTGGCCGACCTTGCCCGCGCCGCGGCTGCGCAGGGCGCCGAAGCCGAGCCAGGCCAGGTACAGGCCGCCTGCCACCTTGAGCGCGGTGAAGGCAAGCGGCGAAGCGGCGATCAGGGCGCTGACGCCGACCGCCGCCAGCAAGGTGTGGCTCAGGCACCCCAATCCGCAGCCGAGGCCGAAGGCGACGCCGCGCAGCCGGCCCTTGGCCATGCCGACACTGAGTACGAGCATGTTGTCCGGGCCGGGCGAGAGCGTCAGCAGGATGGCGGTGCCGAGGAAGGCGAAGAATTGATCAGGCGTGAGCATTGCGGTACCGAAATAAGCTGGGATGCCAATATTACACGCCCCTGATCCTTGGCACTACCTATCGCAAGGCCAGCGCCACGGCCGGGCGCCCTGGTGTAAAGTGCGATTTTGCCGAGCCGCACCGCATGACCGAGACCACGACCGACTCCAGCGCCAATCCCGACCCCGAGGCCAAGCCCAAGCCCATGCGAGGTACCAAGGGCGAGCGCCCGTTCCGCCAGGCCACCGAACGCGCCCTCGAGGCCTTGCTGCTGAAAGGCCGCGTCGCCAAGCTCAGCTACCGCCTCGGCGGCCTGGGCCGGGTACGCGTCACGCGCCAGGCCTTGACCCTGGCGCCCGGGCACGCCTTGCCGCGCCCGCTGAAGATCGGCTTCGCATCGGACTTCCACGCCGGCCCGACCACCCATCCGGGCCTGTTCGACGACTTGCTTGCCGCGATCGGGCGGGAGCGGCCGGATGTGCTGCTGCTCGGCGGCGACTACGTCTCTTTCGACGCCGCGTATGTCGACGCGCTGCGCGGTTTCCTGCACGCGGCGCGGGCACCGCTCGGCACCTACGGCGTGATCGGCAACCACGACATCTGGAACGGCCGCGCGCGGGTGGAAGCGGCCTTGCGCGACGCCGGCATCGAGCTGCTGGTCAACCGCAACGTGCGCCTGCCGGCGCCGTTCGACGACATCAGCGTCTGCGGCATGGACGACCCCTGGACCGGCCAGCCGTGGGTGGCGAGCACGTTCGACGGTGCGGCGGCGCTGCGCATCTTCCTGACCCATTCGCCGGACGGGGTGGCGCTGCTGGACGGGCGGCGTTTCGACGTCGCCTTTGCCGGCCACACCCACGGCGGCCAGATCGCCTCGCCCGGCGGGCGCCCGCTGTTCCGCCCGAGCGGCCCGGCGTCGCGCGATTTCAGCTACGGGCGCTACGACATCCCCGATAACGGCGCGCTGTTCGTCAGCCGCGGCGTCGGTTGCTCCGGCATCCCGCTGCGCCTGAACGCCGATCCGGAACTGCTGGTCTGCACACTCTCGGCGCACGGCGGCTAGGGGCGCCGGCGCGCCATTTCCCCGCGCTCGGTGGTTCAACATTGTTTTTTGAGTATTTCCTTTGATTCTGGATAACAGAATGGTGATAATGTGACGCCACCGGAACCTGTCCGGAAGGAAAGTGCAGATACTTTCTTGCCGAATGGGTTCCTTGCTTCTGCCCGGCATTGTTCTTGCATACCGGAGCCGTCGCAGGCCCGCGCCCGAGGAGGAGACATCCGACGGTCGGCCGGCGATACCCTCGCCGCGTCGTAGAGACAGCCCGACCACAAAAATAGAGGGCACGGGGTCTATCATCATTTGATTGGAGAAAGCAGTGAGTCTTTTCAGAACCAAGAATCTAGACCAGATGGTCGCCAGCAGCCAGAAGACCGGCGGGCTGAAGAAAGTGCTGGGCCCGATGGACTTGATCCTGATGGGCATCGGCGCAATCGTCGGCACCGGTATTTTCGTGCTCACCGGTACCGGCGCCCTGACGGCCGGCCCGGCCCTGACGCTGTCGTTCATCGTCGCCGCCGTCGCCTGCGGCTTCGCCGCCATGTGCTATGCCGAGTTCGCCTCGACCGTGCCGATCGCCGGCTCCATCTATACCTACAGCTATGCGGTGCTGGGCGAACTGGTGGCCTGGATGATCGGCTGGGACCTGCTGCTCGAGTATGGCTTGGCGACCTCGACCGTTGCGGTCGGTTGGTCCGGCTATTTCCAGTCGCTGCTGCACGGCTGGGGCCTCGACCTGCCGGCGGCCCTGACCGCCGCGCCGGGCGCGCGTCCGGGCGTGGACAGCGTCATGAACCTGCCGGCGCTGTGCATCATGCTGCTGCTGACCTGGATGCTGTCGCTGGGCGTGCGCGAATCGGCGCGCGTCAACAACGTCATGGTGGTCATCAAGATTTCCGTGGTGCTGCTGTTCATCATCTTCGGCTTCGGCCACGTGAACACCGACAACTGGCACCCGTACGCCCCGTTCGGCGCCACCGGCGTCATGAGCGCCGCCGCGCTGGTGTTCTTCGCCTTCATCGGCTTCGACGCCGTGACCTCGGCCGCCGAGGAAGTCAAGAATCCCAAGCGCGACCTGCCGATCGGCATCATCGGCTCGCTGGCGATCTGCACCCTGCTGTACGTGATCGTGTCCGCCATCATGACCGGCATCGTGCCGTTCAAGCTGTTCGAAGGCGTCGACCACCCGGTGTCGCTGGCCTTGCAGCACGCCGGCGTCAACTGGCTCGCCAAGTGGACCGACCTCGGTGCCATCCTGGGCATGACCACCGTGATGCTGGTGATGGCTTACGGCCAGACCCGTATCCTGTTCGCCATGTCGCGCGACGGCCTGCTGCCGGCGCGCCTGTCGACCGTGCACCCGAAGTACGGCACCCCGTACTTCGCCACCTGGCTGGTCGGCATCGTGTTCGGCGTGATCGCCGCCTTCGTGCCGCTGAACGTACTGGCCGAGCTGGTCAACATCGGCACCCTGGCCGCGTTCTGCCTGGTGTCGCTCGCCGTGGTCGTGCTGCGCAAGAAGCGTCCGGACTTGCCGCGCGCCTTCCGCTGCCCGGGCGTGCCGCTGGTGCCGGGGATCGCCGTGGTGTTCTGCCTGGGCCTGATGTCCTTCCTGAGCGCGATCACCTGGCTCGCCTTCCTGATCTGGCTAGTGCTGGGACTGGTGGTGTACTTCGGCTATGCGCGTTCGCGTTCGGTGCTGGGCGGCGCCGGCCAGAAAATCTGAGCCGCATCGCCGTAAATGCGTAACACTTGGAAAGCCGGGCAATGCCCGGCTTTTTTCATGCACATGAGTTTCTTTTTGGATATTAAATGATGAAATTTTTGTAAGTCCTGTCTGACATTCATGAGGGATGCGTACCGATTACCAATGAAGCGACGCGTCCGCATAATCATGGCAGAACATTTACTAAAAGATTCATTATGACTCCAAGCTTTGTCGTCGACAGCCTCGAACTCGATACCGCGCCGGTCGCCGCGTCCGCCCGGGCCGCGAGCGCGAAAGCGCTGTATTTTTCCCTGCTCGACAACCCAGAGGAAGCCGTGGTGGAGGCCCGCGATTTCCTGCGCACGCACATCGAACTGGCGCGCGCCGAACCCGAGGAACTGCCGGAGGCGGTGTCGCAGCTGGCCGGCTGGATCCAGGGCCGCGCCGAGACCGTCGGCCTGGCTTACCGCGAATACCTGCACGCGCGCAAGAATGGTGCGGCGCGCCGCTATTTCACCAACAAGTCGCACGCGCTGGCCTTCCTGAAGGGCGCGGCGCCAACCAAGCTGGTCGACGGCGCCTGGCTGTACGGCATGCTGCCGCGCTGGGAAAATCCGGATTTCCATCCGCTGATCAAGACCTACCTCGAGGAACTGGGCGATGGCGTGCCCGACAAGAACCACGTGACCCTGTACCGCCGCCTGCTGGCGGCGCACGGCTGCGAGCACTGGGAAGGCCTGTCGGAAGAGTATTTCACGCAGGGCGCGATCCAGCTGGCGCTGGCCCACAACGCCCAGGATTTCCTGCCCGAGATCGTCGGCTACAACCTAGGCTACGAACAGCTGCCGCTGCATCTCCTGATCACGTCCTACGAGCTGAACGAGCTGGGGATCGACCCGTATTACTTCACGCTGCATGTCACCGTCGACAATGCCGGCAGCGGCCACGCGCACAAGGCCGTGCAGGCGCTGCGCAACCTGATGGCGCAGTCGACCGACCCGGCCGCCTTCTACCAGCGCGTGCTGGACGGCTACCGCCTGAACGAACTGGGCGCCAGCACCACCTCCATCATCGCCGGCTTCGACCTGGAAGCGGAACTGATCGAGATCTTCGGCGCCAAGGCGGTGGTCGGCCAGAACATGCATTCCGATTACTGCCGCGTCGCCGGCCGTTCGATCAACGACTGGCTGTCCACGCCGGAACAGATGCCGGCCTTCCTGGCGGCGCTGGAAAACGCTGGCTGGATCAAGCGCGGCGGGGACGTCGAGAACAGCCGCTTCTGGCGCCTGATCCAGGGCGAGCGCGCCGAGATGTTCGGCGTGTTCTCCAGCTACGAACAGCAGGTGCTGCGCGACTGGATCACGAGCACGCGCGACGAGGGCGCGGCCTCGCGCACCGGCCGCGTGCTGAGCCATCGCGCACGCCAGCGCACGCTGGACACGCTGAACCAGCACGCCGAGCGCGGCGCCTATCCGGAGCGCGGCCTGATCCGCCGCCGCAGGACCGGCAGCGACGGCGGTGCCGCCGGCGACGCCGAGCTGCGCCAGCTGGAGCAGAAGGTGGCCTCGGCCGCCGGCAAGCCGGAAGCGATGGCCATGCTGGCGCGCCTGATGTCGCCGGCGGTGCACCACACGGCGATCGGCCTGATGGCCACGCGGATGTACTCGCAGTTGCTGGACGCCTGAGCCGGGCAGACTAGAATCAAAAGAGACAAGAAACATCGGGGCACGGGCACGCCATGAACGCGTCCGGCCCCAGTTCCACATCAAGGACATCCTGTGCGCATACTCGAACAACGCTTCCTGCGTGGCCCCAACATCCACGCCGATACCCCCTGCCTGCTTTCCGTCGTCGACCTGGAAGACCTGTACGGCGTCTCCACGCGCGAACTCCCGCATTTCAATGAAGCCTTGCTCGAGTTGCTGCCGCTGCTGGCCGACTACCTGGTGCCGACCGGCCAGCCGGGCGGCTTCGCCCAGCGCCTGCGCGAAGGCACCTACCTGGCGCGCGTGATCGAACACGTGACCCTGGGCCTGCAGTGCCTGGCCGGCGCCCCGGCGGCGTTCGGCCGCACCCGCCCGGTCACCGGCGAGCCGGGCCAGTACCGCATCGTGTGCGCCTACCAGCTGGAAAAGGTGGCGCAGCCGGCGTTCGCGCTGGCCGTGGACATCGTCGACGCGCTGGCGCACGGCGGTCCGTTCGAACTGGAGCCGCGCATGGAAGAGCTGCGCGACCTGGCCCGGCACTACGCCATCGGCACCTCCACCGCGGCGGTGCTGGCGGCTGCCCAGGAGCGCAACATCCCGATCCAGCGCGTCACCGAGGACGCCAACCTGTTCCAGCTCGGCTGGGGCGTGAAGCAGAAGCGCATCCAGGCCACCATCACCGGCGAGACCAGCAACATCGCGGTGCGCATCGCCAGCGACAAGCAGTTGACGAAGCAGTTGCTGTCCGAGGCCGGCGTGCCGGTGCCGCAGGGCGAGACCGTCACCAGCATCGAAGACGCGCTGCGCGTGGCGCGCCGCATCAAGGCCCCGGTGACCGTCAAGCCCCTCGACGCCAACCAGGGCAAGGGCGTGACCGTCAACTGCAGCACGGATGACGAGATCGAGCAGGCCTACGTGTTCGCGCGCAAGCACGGCCGCCGCATCATCGTCGAACGCCATATCGAGGGCCAGGACTACCGCGTGCTCGTGACCGGCGGCAAGGTGGCGGCGGCCTCGATGCGGCGCCCGGCGCACGTGGTCGGCGATGGCGAAAGGACCGTGCGCGAGCTGGTCGAGATCGAGAACCGCAACCCGGCGCGCGGCGAAGGCCACACCAACATCCTGACCCAGATCGCGCTCGACGCCCACGCCGAGGAAATGCTGCGCAAGCAGGGCTACGAGCCCGATTCCGTGCTGCCGCCCGGCGACGTCGCCTGGCTGCGCGGCAACGCCAACCTGTCCACCGGCGGCACCGCCGAGGACGTGACCGACCTGCTGCCGGCATCGACCCGCCTGCTGTGCATACGCGCCGCCGCCAAGATCGGCCTCGACGTGGCGGGCATCGACATCGTCTGCCGCGACATCGCCCGGCCGCTCGACGAGCAGGGCGGCGCCGTGATCGAAGTGAACGCCGCCCCCGGCATCCGCATGCACCAGTACCCGAGCAGCGGCCAGCCGCGCGACGCCGGCGAGGCCATCGTCGACGGCCTGATGGGCGACTCCGACGGCCGCATCCCGATCATCGCCTGCACCGGCACCAACGGCAAGACCACCACCACGCTGCTGATGGCGCACGCGGTGCGCCTGGCCGGACGCGTGACCGGCGTCACCACCACCCATGGCGTCATCATCGACGGCAAGCAAGTGGTGAAGGGCGACTGCACCGGCTACTGGTCGGCGCGCACCGTGCTGGCGTCGCCCGACGTCGAGTTCGCGGTGCTGGAAACGGCGCGCGGCGGCATCCTCAAGCGCGGCCTGGCCTTCGACAAGTGCGACGTCGGCGTGGTGCTGAACGTGGCCGCCGACCACCTGGGCCTGGACGGCATCGACAGCGTCGAAGACCTGGCGCAGGTAAAGGCGGTGGTGCCGCTGTCGGCCTCGCGCGCGGTGGTGCTGAACGCCGAAGACCCGCTGTGCGTGGCGATGGCGCGCCGGATGCATCCCGACGTCGAGATCGTGTACTTCTCGATGGAGCCGGACAACCCGATCCTGCTGCGCCACCTGGAAGAGGGCGGCCGCGCCGCCTACCTGCAGGACAACGCCGTCGTGGTGGCCGATTCCACTTATCACCAGCAGCTGTTGCGCGTGGAAAGCATGCCGATCGCCTTCGGCGGCCGCGCGCGCTACAACATCGCCAACGGCCTGGCCGCCGCCGCCGCGCTGATGGCCTCCGGCTTCACCAACCTGCAGATCGCCACCGGCCTGTCGACCTTCGTCAGCGACGGCAAGAGCAACCCGCTGCGCACCAACGTGTTCGACGTGCGCGGCGTGACCGTGATCGTCGACTACGCCCATAACCCGGCCGCCTACAAGGCGCTGTCGGAGATGGCGCGCGGCCTGTTGCCGGGCCAGCTGGTGGGCATCGTCACCGCCCCCGGCGACCGCCGCGACGCCGACCTGGTCGAGACCGGGCGCGTGTGCGCCGCCGGCTTCGACGAGCTGGTGGTCTACGAATCGGCCAGCCGCGGGCGCACGGTGGGCGAGGCGGTCGACCTGATCCTGCGCGGCGCCGAGGAAGTCACCGGGCCGTCGGACACGCTGCACCGCGAGCTGGACGTCGGCAATGCGATCCGCCTCGGCCTGTCGCTGTGCCAGCGCGGCGACGTGCTGGTGTTTGCCTGCGGTTCCTCGCTGCAGGTGTTCGTGGATGCGATCCGGGAGATGGATCCGGAGAGTGCGGAGCGGATCGCGGCGCAGGTGGGGTAATCCGCGCTGCCGTGGTCGCAGTAGGCGAAGCCACCACATCGGGTGGCTTCCGCATTTTTTACGCGAGATTGCGCCTTGCCTGCTGCTCGTACTGCTCCCTGAACGGCGCGGTCTTGTATATCCGGGGGCGCGCCAGAAATCCCGCCAGCACCCGTCCCCGTCCGGCCCGGTAGGCGTCATCCGGTACATGCGCGTACTCGGCGCGAATCTGCCGCTCGTATTCCAGGAACCGCTGGGGCGCCGCGCCCAGGATCGCCAGGTCGACATCCAGCAGGATCGCACAGTCGCCGTCACCGCCGTCGTCGTGGCCTTCGGTGGCCATGATCAACCATCGTATCCGCTCGACCAGCCCTTCGTCGGCACCGGCCGAGCGCAGCGCTTGCGCCGCCAGGTCCGCGCTCAGCGCTTCGTTGTCGCGACGGTGGGGATCGTAGACGGCGTCGTGGTACCACAGCGCCAGTTCGACCTGGCCGGGATGCCGGGCCTGGCCGCGCAGCAGGTCGAAGGCGGTGAGGCATTCCTCCAGGTGTTGCGGGGTGTGGTAGTGGCGTTGGGGCTCGGCGTAGCGCGCGAGCAGGGTGGCCAGCGCGGGTTCGGGCGGTGCCGGGAGTGCAAGCTGTGCCCAGCTTGTTTGCCAGCGCGTGGTCCAATCGATCATTGTCGCGGTGTCGGTAACGTTGAAACGTCGTTCCCTCGTTGGAGGGAACCCGGGTGTCTGCGCTTATCATACAGAACTTGGATTCCCGCCTTCGCGGGAACGACGTTTTCGATGCGACGAGATATGCCGAACGCCGCCGTCAACGCGCCGCGTCGGCCAGCGGCGCGCTTGCCTGAAGCCGTTGCTGCATCAAGTCCCTGGCCACCGCCAGCGCCTGGTCCGGCGCCGCCGCGACATCCGGGACGACGCCCACGCCTTCCCAGTTGGTCGTGGTGATCGGGCTGATGGTGCGCCGGCCGGGAATCACCGCAAGGAAATGTTCGGCGAGCCGATACGGGCGCGCGGGGTGGGCGCCGCCCCAGGTGCGTTCGCCGATCACGGTGGCGCGCTTCATTGCCTGCATCGTGTAGGCGAAGTCTTCCCCAGCCGACTTGGTGCCGGGGCCGGCCAGGATGAGGACCGGCTTGGCGCCGCCATAGCGCTTGCCGTCCAGCTTGTCTTCCGTCCAGTACTGCTTGCTGGTGCCGGTATCGCGGTCCCAGATATCGTTGAGGCGCGTGCGCCGGTCCACGAAATAGCTGACCAGCAAGGCGACTCCGTCCGGCGCGCCGCCGTCGTTGTCGCGCAGGTCCACGATGAGGCCGTCCGTATCGGCGAGTTCGTTCATCGCCTCGGCGTACCGTGCGTTCATGACGAAAGCGGGAGGAAAGCCGGAAACCTTCAGGTAGCCGATCCTGGGCGTCAGGCGGTCGACCTGTTCAACGCTGCGCTTGGCCATGTCGAGCATGGCCTGGCGCTTGTCCGCGCTGACACGCTGCTCCCATTCCGCTTTCGTCGCAGGCGGCGGCCCGACCGCATCGTCGGCCGGGACCGGCCGGGGACTGAAAAACACGCTCATGTGCAGGTCATGGGCCACGCCGCGCAGGTCGTCCGTCAACTGTTGTGCCAGTTGTTTACTGTCCGTCACCGCGTCGTAGCGGCCTTCCTGCTGGCGCTGGCGCAGCGCCGCTTCGATCTGCCTGGCCTTGTCCGGAAAGACATAGTGCGCATTCAGTTTTGCCACCAGCGTATCGATCACTTCCAGCCGCGTCGCACGATCGACCGGGATCTGCGGCGCGGCAAGGGCGCCGGCCATGGCCCACACCAGCAGGGACGGTAAGACGATCCATTTCTTTTTCATTTTTTGCTCCGGTTGTGATACGCGGGTTAGATGTCGGGACTGAATCCGAAGACGCTTTCTTCACTACGGGCGCAATGAAGTGGTTAAAGAATAGCATATATATTGCTAGTAGATAGCAATCAAATATGCAGTCTGGTGGAGAGGGAGATGATGAGCGAAACCGGTCGGTCGGCGCCGTGTCGCAGCCAGGGAAAAGAATGCAAAAACGCCGTTCCCCGGGGCGGGAACGGCGTTTTCGGTTGCAGCGTGTGTGGAAGCGGCTGTCGTCAGACCGCAGCCGCGGCTTCGATGCGCCGCGCCGCGGCCGGCGAGGTCGGCCGGATTGCCTCCAGCAGTTCGCTGATCGACGAGCCGCAGCCGAATACCAGCACGTCGCCCGGTTCGCAGCGTGCCAGGCCCTTGCGGATCGCCTGGTGCACGTCGAGCTCCACCTGCAGGTGGTCCTGCTCGAACTTGCCGACCTGGGCACCCTGCACCAGCAGGCGCGCGACCTCGCCCGCGGCGCGGCCGCGGTTCTCGGATTCGTATACCACCAGCTCGTCGAAGCCGGCGGCGCAGGTGGCGCCGATGTCGACCAGGTCTTCGTCGCGGCGGTCGCCCGGGGCGGCCACCACGCCGACCAGGCGGCCCGGGGTCAGGGCGCGTGCGGTTTCGGCCAATGCGGCGTAGGCCGCGGTGTTGTGGGCATAGTCGACGATGACGGTGACGCCGTCGACGTCGAACACGTTCGAGCGCAGCGGGTTGTGCTTCCAGTCCGAGACGAAGCTGCGCAGGCCGTCGATGATCTCCAGGTTGCCGAACCCGGAAGCCGACAGCGCGGCGGCGGCGGCCAGGCTGTTGGCGATGTTGTAGCGCGCGGCGCCCTTCATCGTCACCGGCATGCTGCGCACGTTCAGCAGCGCTTCGTGGCGGGCGCCGTTGGCCAGCACGATGCTGTTGTCCTGCAGGTAGACCGCACGGCCGCCTTTTTCCAGGTGCCGCAGCAGCACCGGGTTGTCGGCATCGAGCGCGAAGTACAGCACTTCGACGCCGTTTTCGAGTTGCGCGGCCATCGCCACGCAATGGTCGTCCTCGGCGTTCAGGACCACGGCGCGGCGGGCGCGCCGGGCCACCACGCACTTTACCTTCGCCAGCTCCTCGATGGTGTCGACGCCGTCCAGGCCGAGGTGGTCGGCGGACACGTTCAGCACCACCGCCACGTCGCACTTGTCGTAGGCCATGCCGCGCTTGAGGATGCCGCCGCGCGCCGTTTCCAGCACCGCGAAGTCGACGTCCGGCGCCGACAGGATCGCCTGCGCCGAGCGGTAGCCGGTGCAGTCGCCCCTGGCGATCCGCTGGCCGCCGATGAACACGCCTTCGGTGGTGGTGCAGCCGGTGCGCATGCCGGCGCTGCGCGCCACGTGGTCGATCAGCAGCGTGGTCGTGGTCTTGCCGTTGGTGCCGGTGACGGCGATCACCGGGATGCGGCCGTCGTCCTGGCCGAACAGGGCTTCCGCGATGGCGCCGCCGGCATCGCGCGGGGTGCCGCGGCTCGGGTACTGGTGCATGCGGATGCCGGGCGCGGCGTTGACTTCGATGATGCCGCCGCGCTGCTCGCGCAGCGGTTGCGAGATGTCCTGGCACACGATGTCGATGCCGGCCACGTCCAGGCCGATGGTGCGCGCGGCGCGGATGCAGATGTCGCGGGTTTCCTCGGGAAGAGAATCGGTCACGTCCTCGGCGGTGCCGCCGGTGGACAGGTTGGCGTTGCCGCGCAGGTCGACGCTGACGCCCTGCGCCAGCACGTCGTCCAGCGCGTAGCCCTGCTTGGCCAGCACGTCGACGGCCAGGTCGTCGACCGGGATCCTGGTGAGGATGTTGGTGTGGCCGTCGCCGCGCGCCGGGTTGCGGTTTTCGATGTCCACCAGTTTGCGCACCGAGTGGATGCCGTCGCCGGTCACGTGCGGCGGACGGCGCCACGATGCGGCGGCGACCTTGCGGCCGGTGACCAGCACGCGGTAGTCGCGGCCGCGCAGGAATTCCTCGACGATCACGTGGCGGCCGTACTTCTGGGCGAAGGCGAAGGCGCGTTCGACTTCGTCCGGCGTCGACACGGCCACCGTCACGCCCTTGCCCTGGTTGCCGTCGAGCGGCTTGACGGTGACGCAGCCGATGCGTTTCGCCACGCGCTGCGCCTGCGCCAGCGAGCTCACGGTCTCGCCGGCCGGGACCGGGCAGCCGGCCTGGTCGAGCAGCGCCTTGGTCAGCTGCTTGTCGCTGGCGATGCCGACCGCGATGTTGCTGGTGGCGCCGGTGATGGTCGCCTGCAGGCGCTTCTGGCGGCTGCCCCAGCCGAGCTGGAACAGGTTGGCGGAGTCGAGCAGGCGCAGGCTGGGAATGCCGCGCTTGCGGGCGGCGTCGATGACGGCGCCGGTGCTGGTGCCGATCGCATGGCGCTGGGCGGTGTCGCGCAATGCATCGATCGCGGCCGCCAGGTCGAAGTCCTCGCGGCGGGCCAGCGCCTCGAACAGCGCGCGCGCCGTCGCCAGCGCGGCCACGGCCACCTGCTCGGTGGCGTAGCCGCAGACCACGCGCACGCGGCCCGGCGACATGGCCGAAACCGGCGCCACTGTCTGGCTGAAGGCGCCCGGGGCGCCGGCCAGGCGCTGCAGCTCCATGACCACCGGCTCCAGCGCGTCGAGCGCGCTGTTGCAGTCGGACAGGCGGGCCGACGCTTCGCGCGGCATCGCGGGCAGCAGCGCCAGCAGGTTGCTGCCCAGGCCCGGCAGCAGTTCGGCGCCGGCGCTGTCGATGATGGCCAGCAGGCAGGGCGTGGCTGCGTACAGGTTGGGGCCGCGCAGGAGGCGTTGTTCGATGATTCTCATGAGATCGGATTCCGTTTCGTTACATTTTCCAAGAACTCGAGCAGCGGCTGGGGAATACGGCGTTGCCCGGGGGCGCCTTCCTTCGGCAACCGGTATTTGCTGCCGGACGGGAGCAGGTGCAGGCGCACGTCGATCAGCTCCGGCGTCTCGCGGTTGGCGATGTCGGGCAGGTTGGTGCTCATGTTGCGGCCGTCGACCACGGTGACCGCGCCTTCGCCCAGCACTTCGATGCCGACGCCGCGTTCGACCACCAGCGCGGTGTCCTCGTCGATGCCGATACCCTGCAGGTAGGGGTTCTGGGCCACGATGGAGAGCAGGCGCGACAGGCGCTGGCGTTCCGAGAAGTGCTGGTCGATCACGACCTTGTGCAGGAAGCCGAGGCCGGCGCCCAGGCTGACCGAGCCTTTTTCCGGATGCAGCTCGGCGCGGCCCTGGGCCAGCATGTGGCCCGACATCGCCGAGGCGCCGGCGCTGGTGCCGCCGATGACCGCGCCGCGCAGCTTGAGCGCGGCGTGCATCTCGGCGTCGAGCGCGGTGCCGCCGATGATGGCGAGCAGGCGCTTCTGGTCGCCGCCGGTCATGAAGATGCCGGTGGCGTCGACGATCTCGCGGATGTGTTCCTCGTCGTTGGCTTCGCTGCGGCTGTCGAGGTTCAGGTGCAGGCGGTTTTCCACGCCCAGCTCGCCGAAGGCCTTGTCGTAGACTTGCCACATCTCGTCGGCGACGGTGCTGGCGGCCGAGATCACGACGATCTTGGCGTCCTTGCCGCCGGCCAGTTCGACGAAACGGGCCAGGATTTCCTTGCCATGCTCGCGGTCTTCGTGGCCGCCGATGATGACGAGGTGGCCGTGGCCGGTGTTCACTTGTTGTTGTTCTTGTTCGATCTGCTGCTGTTCCTGCGAAGTCGAGGCGTTCATCATGCTTGGACCATCCTTGCGCGGGGCATGTCGCGGTTGCTGTGGGAAGCGGCTTCGGTCTTCGTGACACCGATCAGGCCGACCACGACATCCTGGGGGAACAGGTCGACGCCGCGCTTGAGCGCCTGCTCCAGCGGCATGCCGTTCTCGATCCAGCCGTAGACGGTGCGCGCCAGCATGTGGCGCACGATGTGTTCGCCGATGCCGGTGGCGGCGATGGCGCCGAGCGGGCCGGCATAGAAGCCGGAACCGATGATCGGGGTGTCGCCGACGCGCCCCAGCAACGACGGCGCCGAGCCGCCGGTGGAGCAGGCCACGCCGAAGTGGCCGTCCGCAGCGCGCACCACGGCGCCGACCGTGTCGCAGGCGCTGCTTTCGGGCAGCGTGGCCGGGGTCTGGTAATTCCAGTAGCGCAGGAAGGCGTGGTTGTCGACGCCGGGCATCGCCGGCACCGAGCCGGCCAGCTCCTTCAGCAGCTTGCGGTGCGCTTCGCGCTGGCGCTCGCTGATCTTGTCGTGCACCGGGTGGCCGATGGCGGCCGCGAAGCGGGTGGCGCCGTCGCCGGCCAGCAACCAGTGCGGCGTGTCGGCCACGGCGCGCGCCAGCAGCACCGGATTCTTGATGCCCTGCACGCAGGCGACGGCGCCGAGGCGGCCGCGGGTATCCATGATCGACGCGTCCATCTCGACGGTGGAACCGTCCAGGCACAGCACCGAACCGCTGCCGGCGTTGAAGCGGCCGTCGTCCTCCATGACGATGACGGCGGCGATCGCCGCTTCCAGCGCGTCGCCGCTGAGCTTCAGTTCGTCCGCCGCACGCTGTACCGCGCGCTCGCAGCCGTCGTCGTATTCACGCGGACTGCCGACGCCGCCGTGGGCGACGATGGCGAATCCTTCTTGCGTACCGCTCATGTGTTCTAGTCTCCATCGAATGCAAAAGCTGCGCGGACAGGAGCCGCGCAGCACAGGGATACCGCATTATGCAAAAGATGTAGAAATTGAAACATCGGTACCCTAGCCGTGTGGTTGTAAGAGCCGGCTTACACGGATGGGATCGATCATTCCCGAAAGATGCCGGACGGCGCCTCGATGGCGCTCGATGCATCGCGGAGACCTTGCGCGGGGCCAGTGTCGGTTCGCGCGCGTGGCGGGCGTACACCAGCAACGCCAGGCCGGCCAGCGCCAGTTCGCAGAACGTGAGCGCAAGGATGATCCAGATGCCGTGCAGCAGGCAGCCGACGGCGAGCGCGCCCGAGCCGCAGCACAGCAGGGCGCAGGCGCGTGCGACCTGGCGCGGCGGCGATGGGCGGTTGCGGGCGAGCGTCCATTCGCGCTGCATGGCGTGGAAGCCGCCGAAGGCGGCCGGTGAACGAGGACCGGGCCATCCTGGCGTGCGCCGCTCCGGGCCGGCGCACGGCTGGGCGGGCGTTCAGCCGCCGCCGCGACGTTCCCGGCCGCCAGCCGCGATCAGGTCCGCGAGCAGCTTCTGCACCGTGGCCAGCTCGACCGGCTTGGTGAGATGGTGGTCGAAGCCGGCTTCGCGCGAGCGCGCGCGGTCGTATTCGGCGCCCCATCCGGTAAGTGCCGCCAGGCAGGGCATCTCGATCCCGGGCAGGCGGCGCAGGGCCGCCGCGGTGTCGAAGCCGTCCATGCCGGGCATGCCGATGTCGAGGAACACCACGGCCGGATGGAAAGCGGCCACTACCTCCAGCGCCTCGGCGCCGCTGTGCGCGACCCGGGTCGCATGGCCTTCGATGTCGAGGACCATGGCCAGGGTCAGGGCGGCGTCGACGTTGTCGTCGACCACCAGCACGCGCAGGCCGGCGGCGTCGGGCGGTGCCGGGGTGGCCGCCCCGGCCGGGCCGGCCACGGATCCGGCCGCGGATTCGGCCATGGATTCTGCGAGATTCGGCGCCAGCGGCAGGCGCACCGTGAAGCGGCTGCCGGCGCCGGCGCCGCCGCTCTCGGCCTCGACGCCGCCGCCATGCATCTGCACCAGCTGGCGCACCAGCGACAGGCCGATGCCGAGGCCGCCCTGGGCGCGCTCGGCGCCGCTGCCGACCTGGCTGAACATCTCGAACACGGTGAGCAGCGCATGCGCCGGGATGCCGATGCCGGTATCGGTCACGGTGACCACGGCCTGGCCGCCGTCGCGGCGCAGCGCCAGGTCGATGCGGCCGCCGGCCGGGGTGTACTTGGCGGCATTGTTCAGGAGGTTGGACACCACCTGGGCGATGCGGGTGGCGTCGGCGTCAACCAGCAGCACGTCGTCGGGCAGGTCGAGCGTCAGTTCGTGGTGGGCGGCCTCGACCAGGGGCAGGCTGGTCTCGACCGCGCTGGCCAGCACGCCGTTCAGCGAGACGCGCTCCATGCGCAGGTTGAGCTTGCCGCCGCTGATGCGGGCGACGTCGAGCAGGTCGTCGATCAGGTGCACCATGTGGGAGACCTGGCGTTCCATCATTTCGCGCACCCGCGTCATCCCGGCCGGCAGGTCGCGGTTCAGGCGCATCACGCCCAGGCCGCTGCGGATCGGCGCCAGCGGGTTGCGCAGCTCGTGGGCCAGCGTGGCCAGGAACTCGGTCTTGCGGCGGTCGGCCTCGGCCAGGTCGTCGGCCAGGCGGCGCAGGTTCTCGGCCGCGCGCTTGCTCTCGGTGGTGTCGAGCACGATCGCGACCACGCCCTGGGTTTCGCCGTTGGCGCCGCGCACGGCGTTGACGCTGCTGGTGGCCGCCACCAGGGTGCCGTCCTTGCGCCGGTAATGCTTGTCGATCTGGAAGCCCTGGCCGGTGGCCAGCAGGGCGCCGAGCGTTTCCGCCGTGAGGGCAGCGGAGTCCGGCGCCGTCACCTCGAGGATGCCGCGGCCGAGCAACTCATCCTCGCGGTAGCCCAGCATGTCGCAGAAGCGCTGGTTGACCAGCCTGATGTTGCCGGCCACGCCCATCTCGACCACGCCGGTGGCGGCCTGGCCGACGATCTTCTGGAAGCGCTCGCGGCTGTCGTGCAGCGCGATCTCGGCCAGCTTGCGGTCGGTCTGGTCGACGCCGTGCACCAGCAGGCCGGTGACGGCGCCGCCGCCGTCGCGCAGGGCGATGAACACCAGGTCGAGGTAACGCTGCACGTCGGCGCCGTCCACGCCGCGCCGCAGGCGCACGCGCAGGTCGCTGGCCGAATACGGCTCGCCGGTATCGTACACGTGGTCGAGCATCGCGATCAGGCCCTGGGGCGCGAGTTCCGGTACCGCCTCCCCGGCGGGCAGGCCGAGCAGCGGCCGTTCGCCGACCAGCGCCAGGTAACGGTCGTTGGCGAATTCGAACACGTGTCCGGGGCCGCGCAGCACGCACATGAAGGCGGGCGCCAGCCGGAATACCTCGCTCATGCGCCGCCCGGTGTCGAAGCCGGCACCGCCACCGGCGATGGCCGGGGCCGGCGCCGGGACTGGAACCGCCTCGCGCAGCACCGCGAGCACGCCGGCCGCGCGCGCATCGGCGGCGGGCAGCGCGCTCAGCACCACCTCCCAGCGCCGTGCGCGGCCGTCGGCGCCCACGCGCACGGCCTCGAAGCGGCCGCTGCCGTCCCGGCGCGCCAGCGCCAGCGCGGCGTCCGCGCCATCGCCGCTCCCCGGCCACAGGTCGCGCCAGGCGCTGCCGGCCAACCTGGCGCCATCGCCCTGCGCGATGGCGGCGGCGGCGCGGCGGTTGACGGCGGCGACCCGTCCCTCGCCGTCGATCAGCGTCATGCAATCCGGGCTGTGATCGAACAGGTGGGTGCCCAGCGTTGCCGCGTGTTCGAGAGGAAGATTGTTCAGGGGCTGGGACATGGGAAAAGGTCGTGGCAGACGGACGCATGCCGGACGCGTCGGCACCGCCGAGATTGTAACACTCACATGGCGCGGCATTTGCAGTGCATCCGCGGCGACGCCGTGGCGTATCCGACACAGCCGCCGCACGCGCCGCTGCTGGCCGCCGCCGGGGGTGTGGCCGAGGTCGGAATCTGGTAACATTTCGCCCCTCTTCACGAAAGGTATCCATGGCCAACGCTTGCGGCGTCGATTTCGGCACTTCCAATTCCACTGTCGGCTGGGTCCGTCCCGGCCAGCCGAGCTTGCTTACGCTCGAGGATGGCAAATCGACCCTGCCATCGGTGGTGTTCTTCAATGCCGACGAGGACGTGGTGCGTTACGGCCGCGCCGCGCTGGCGGATTACCTGGAAGGCTACGACGGCCGCCTGATGCGCTCGCTGAAGAGCCTGCTCGGCACCAGCCTGATGGACGGCCAGACCGAGGTCGCCGGCCGCGCCTTGCCGTTCAAGCAGTTGCTAGGCCATTTCATCGGCGAACTGAAACGCCGCGCCGAGGAGCAGGCCGGCCGCGAATTCTCCAGCGCCGTGTTCGGGCGCCCGGTGTACTTCATCGACGACGATGCCGACGCCGACCGCCTGGCCGAGGACACGCTGGCCGAGATCGCGCGCTCGGTGGGCTTCCGCGACATCGGCTTCCAGTTCGAACCGATCGCCGCCGCCTTCGATTATGAATCGCGCATCGAGCGCGAAGAACTGGTGCTGATCGCCGACATCGGCGGCGGCACCTCGGACTTCTCGCTGCTGCGCCTGGGACCGCGGCGCGCCGGCCTGGTCGAGCGCCGCGACGACATCCTGGCCACCGGCGGCGTGCACATCGGCGGCACCGATTTCGACAAGTACCTGAGCCTGGCGTCGGTGATGCCGCTGCTGGGCTACGGCAGCACGCTGGTCTCGGGCGCGGCGGTCCCCAACAGTTATTATTTCAACCTGGCGACCTGGCACACGATCAACCAGGCATATACCCGCAAGAGCAGCGCCCAGCTCGACGAGCTGGTGCGCGACGCCGCCGAACCGGCCAGGCTGAAGCGCCTGCGCAGCCTGATCGACGAGCGCGCCGGCCATTGGCTGGCGATGCGCGTCGAGGAAGCCAAGATCGCCCTGTCGGACGCGCCGGAAGTGGTGCTCGACCTCGACCGCCTGGCGCCGCCCGAGCGCCTGCGCGTGGGGCGCGGCGAATTCACCGACGCCATCGCCGGCCTGACCGGCAGCATCGGCGCCACGGTGCAGCGGCTGCTGGCCGACGCCGGGGTGGCGCCGGGGCAGGTCGATACCGTGTTCTTCACCGGCGGATCGAGCGGCGTGGGCGCGCTGCGCGAACACATCGCCGCCATCGTGCCCGATGCGCGCCGCGTCGAGGGCGACCTGTTCGGCAGCATTGGCGCTGGCCTGGCGCTGGATGCGGCGCGCAAGTTTGCCTGAACCAGCACCACTAACCTAAAGGAACCGCAGTGTACGAACGTCCGATTGTCATGCTCGACTTCGAGACCACCGGCCTGTCGCCGGAAGCGGGCGACCGCATCACCGAGGTGGCGGCGCTGCGCATCGCCGGCGGACGCGTGGTCGACCGCTTTGTGTCGCTGGTCAATTGTGGAGTGCGGATCCCGCCCTTCATCGTGCAATACACCGGCATCACCCAGGACATGGTCGACAACGCGCCGCCGGCCGACGAGATCGTGCCCCGGCTGATCGATTTCATCGGCGCCGATCCGCTCGCCGCCCACAACGCCAGCTTCGACGAGAAATTCCTGAAGGCCGAGGGCGCGATGCTGGGCCGCGATTGCCGCCATTCGGATCTGGTGTGCTCGCTGAAGCTGGCGCGCCGCGTGTTCCCGGGGCAGGACAGCTACAAGCTGGGTCTGCTGACGCGCGCGCTCGGCATCCGCTTCAACGGCCGCGCCCACCGCGCCGAGGCCGACGCCGAAGTCGCGGCCGAGCTGCTGCTGCACATCGGCCGCCACCTCGACCGTTCCTACGGTACCGGCCAGGTCGAGCCCGACCTGCTGGTGTCGATCAACCGCCTGTCCGCCGCCAAGGTGCACGGCTTCGTCGGCCAGTACGCGGCCCAGCGGCGCGCCAACCGCTGATCCCTGCGGCCGGCGGCGTGTCGCGCCGGCCCGACAAAGTGTCCGATCCAGGGCCTGATTCGCATGTATCGTGCGGCGATGCCTTCGGTGTATTCCGGCTGCATTGCCTCGCGGAGGCAGGTTTTCGGCGGCGTCCATCCCTCCACAGTTGTTGCAGATCAAATCCATAAAGCATCGTCTTATTAGACTTTTGCCAATTATTGCGATTTGTGCAGCCTTGCGGAGACCAGCATGCAACGCCCCAAGCCCGAGCCAGAGCCCTCCCTGTTCGCATGGTTTGCCCGCGCGGCCGAGCGCGGCAACCCCTACGCCCAATTCAACCTCGCGCTGCTGTACAAGAACGGCGAGGGCGTGGCGCGCGACGACGGCCTGGCCTGCCTGTGGCTGGCGCGCGCGGCGCGGCAGCGCCTGGCGTTCGCGCAGAACCACCTCGGCAGCATGTACTACCAGGGGCGCGGCGTGCCCCAGTCCGACAGCCTGGCCGCCTACTGGTTCGGGCTGGCGGCCGAGCAGGGCGACGCGTCGGCGCAGCAGAACCTGGGCGACCTGTACCGCAACGGCCGCGGCGTCGGGCGCCAGCCGGACCAGGCCGTCGCCTGTTACTACAAGGCGGCCGAGCAGGATCTGGCCAGCGCCCAGCGCCTGCTCGGCGAGTGCTACCTGAACGGCGAGGGCGTGCCGGTCAATCACGCGCTGGCGATGGCCTGGTTCCGCAAGGCCGCCGTGCTCGAGGATGCCGCCGCCGAGGTCCAGCTCGGCCTGATGTACCGGCGCGGCCAGGGCGTGACCGTCAGCGAGACCGATGCGCTGCACTGGTTCCGCCGCGCCGCCGGACGCGGCCATCCCGCCGCCCAGCGCCTGCTGGGCCTGGCCTGCCTCGACGGCGGCGCCGGCTGCGACCTCCAGGGCGCCTACACCTGGCTGCAGTGCGCGGCGCGCCAGGGCGATGCCGACGCCCAGTTCAGCCTCGGGCAATTGCTGGCCAGCGCCGGCGGCAATGGTGGCAACGGCGCCGGCCATTGCGACGAGGGCCGGGCGCTGGCCTGGACCACGCGCGCGGCCGAACAGGGCCACGTATTGGCCCAGTACACCCTCGGCAACATGTATGCGCACGGCCGTGGCGTCGCGCGCGACGCCGGCCGCGCCGTGCACTGGTACCGGATGGCGGCCGAGCAGGGCGCCCCGAATGCCCAGTTCACGCTGGGCGTCATGTACGCGCATGGCCAGGGCGTGCGGCGCGACGAGACCGCCGCCGTCGCCTGGTACCGGCGCGCCGCCGAGCAGGGCGACGCCAGCGCCCAGAACAACCTCGGCGTCATGTACGCCAATGGCCAGGGCGTGCGCCAGGACGATACCGAGGCGGTGCGCTGGTACGGGCTGGCCGCCGAGCAGGGCCACGCGCTGGCCCAGTACAACCTGGGCGGCATGTACAACAGCGGACGCGGCGTCGAGCGCGACACCGTGCGCTCCTACATGTGGATGCTGCTGGCGGCCGACGCCGGCGACCCGGCCGCCAGCGCCAACAAGGCGATCGTTGCCCAGCGCCTGTCGCCGCAGCAGATCGACAGCGCGCTCGACATGCAGCGCGCATGGCGGCGGGCGCGGGCGGTGGAAAGCGCCGAACGGCGCTGAGACCCGGCCAGGGCGGACGGCATCCGGAATGTTTGTCTGCTGGACAATTCGCGTTATCATGATTCTCGGCATCACCCGATAACCTTGTCCACGACGAACTCCATGCATATGAAACGTGTCACCCTTGTTGCTGCCCTGGTTGCCGCCTTCGCGTCGCCAGCCATCGCCCAGACTTGCCCTGCGAACGGTACGCCGCTCAAGTACCCGGTCGCCAAGAAGGTCGACCAGACCGACGACTACCACGGCACCAGGGTCGCCGACCCCTACCGCTGGCTCGAAGACGCCAACAGCGCCGAGACCAAGGCCTGGGTCGACGCCGAGAACCAGGTGACCCAGTCCTACCTGGCGCAGATACCGCAGAGGGAAAGCATCCGCCAGCGCCTGACCCAGCTGTGGAACTTCGAGCGCTACAGCGTGCCGTACAAGGAAGGTGGCCGCTACTTCTTCAGCCGTAACGACGGCTTGCAGAACCAGTCGGTGCTGTACACGATGAAGTCGCTGTCCGACACGCCGCGCGTGCTGCTCGACCCGAACACCCTGTCCAGCGACGGCACCGTGGCCCTGGCCGGCATGGCGGTCAGCGCCGACGGCAAGCTGCTGGCCTACTCGACCGCGGCCTCGGGTTCGGACTGGAACGAGATCCAGGTACGCGACATCGAGACCGCCAAGGACCTGGGCGACCACCTGAAGTGGGTGAAGTTCTCGAGCATCGCCTGGACCCACGACGGCAAGGGCTTCTTCTACAGCCGCTACGACGAGCCGAAGGAATCGGGCAAGCTGGCCGACGTCAATTATTTCCAGAAGCTGTATTACCACAAGGTCGGCACGCAGCAGGACGCCGACGTGCTGGTCTACCACCGTCCCGACGAGAAGGAATGGGGCTTCGGCGGCCACACCACCGACGACGGCCGCTACCTCCTGATCACCGCCACCAAGGGCACCGCGCATAAATACCGTGTGTTCTACAAGGACCTGGGCAAGCCGGATGCGCCAGTGGTGCCGCTGATCGACAACTTCGACGCCGCCTACGACTTCATCGACAACGTCGGTCCGGTGTTCTACTTCGCCACCGACCGCAACGCGCCGCGCAAGCGCATCGTCGCGATCGATACCCGCAAGCCGCAGGAAGCCAACTGGAAGACCATCGTCGCCGAAGGCGCGCAGACGCTGGAATCCAGCCACATGATCAACAACCAGCTGGTGACCGAATACCTGGCCGACGCGCGCAGCGTGGTCAAGGTTACCGACCTGAACGGCAAGCCGGTGCGCGAGATCGCGCTGCCGGGCATCGGCAGCGTCGGCGGCTTCGGTGCCAAGCGCGGCGAAACCGAGACTTTCTATTCGTTCACCGGCTTCACCACGCCGACCACGATCTACCGCCTGGACATGAAGACCGGCCAGAGCAGCGTGTTCCGCCAGCCCAAGCTGCAGTTCAACCCGGCCGACTACGAGACGCGCCAGCAGTTCTACACCAGCCGCGACGGTACCCGCGTGCCGATGTTCATCGTCTCGAAAAAGGGCCTGAAGCTGGACGGCTCGAACCCGACCTACCTGTACGGCTACGGCGGCTTCAACATCTCGATGACCCCGGGCTTCTCGCCGGCCAACCTGGCCTGGATGGAAATGGGCGGCGTCTACGTGGTGGCCAACCTGCGCGGCGGCGGCGAGTACGGCGAATCCTGGCACGAAGCCGGCACCAGGCTCAAGAAGCAGAACGTGTTCGACGACTTCATCGGCGCCGCCGAATGGCTGGTCGCCAACAAGGTGACCTCGCCAGGCAAACTGGCGATCGGCGGGGGCAGCAACGGCGGCCTGCTGGTCGGCGCCGCCATGACCCAGCGCCCGGAGCTGTTCGGCGCCGCGATCCCGCAGGTGGGCGTGATGGACATGCTGCGCTTCCACAAGTTTACCATCGGCTGGGCCTGGACCTCGGACTATGGCTCGTCGGAAAACCCGGACGAGTTCAAGGCGCTGGTGAAGTACTCGCCGCTGCACAACCTGAAGCCGGGCACCTGCTACCCGGCCACCATGATCACCACGGCCGACCACGACGACCGCGTGGTACCGGCGCACAGCTTCAAGTTCGCCGCCACCGCCCAGGCCGCGCAGGCCCCGGGCGGCAACCCGGTGATCATCCGCATCGACACCAAGGCGGGGCACGGGGCGGGCAAGCCGACCAGCAAGCAGATCGAGGAAGTGGCGGACCGCTGGGGCTTCCTGAGCAAGGCGCTCAAGATGAATGAGGCGGGTAGTGGGGCTGCGACCACGACTGCCACGGTGGTTGCCGGCGCAGAGTAAGGTTTGGCGGAAAGCGACGGAGGCGCCACCGACGCCTGCGTCGCACCGCTGACACCGGGCTCTCGGTATGGCGCCTTAGAATCTATCCAGTAGGGAAACGGTCGTTGCTGACGCGCCCGCCAAGCGGGTGCTGCGTTGCTCGTCCTTGCCCCAACTTGCCATGCATCGCCATCAACTTCCCTCTCCCTACTGGGATAGGTTCTTGATGGCGCCTGATCAGCTTCGGCGGGCGACTTTATCGCCCAGTACCGACAACAAGAGACCTAACGAGGTGTACCCGAAAAGCACTTCGATGGTGACCAGCACTTCGCCGAGAGTCGTTTTAGCCGAGATGTCGCCGAATCCGAGCGTGGTAAATGTCACTATCGAAAAATAGAAAGGGGTAAAGCACCCATGTAGCATACAGCCATCTTTCTTGATATCGCATGCCAAGCCTACCGTACCCGGCAACACGGTATAAATAATGCCGAACAGCGTCATCAAACCCATGGCGATAAAGACGACGGCCCAGATGCTCCGGCCGTAATCGATCAAACCCCATGCCCGGAATAGCCAGCGGCGCCACGAGCCTTGCCAGTGCGCTTCGAGTGCATCGATATAATCCTGGTCGGCCACGGCGCGTTTGAATAGCGCGTTTCCGTGCACCGATTCGCTACCTTTCACCCCAAGGCATTTTTTACGCATTGCCCGCAAGTCGAATTTGACGCCGGTGACATCGGCGTTCGACATGTCTGCGCCGCGCAGATCCGTGCCGGTCAGGTCGGCACCGCGGAGATACGCATCCTGCATCTCGGCCTGAAAAAGATTCGCCCCGTGCAAATCCGCTAAGCTCAAGTTGGCGCCGGACAGTTTGGTACGCCGCAGCTTCGCATTCCGAAGCTTCGCTCGATTGAAACCGCTGCCGGTTAGATTGGCTTCGCTTAGATCCGCACCTTCCAAATTGGCGCCGGTAAGTTTGGCGCCGCTGAGGTCGGCTTTATAAAGCAATGCACCGCTCAGTTCGGCACCAATCAGGTCGGCACCTCTCAGATCAGCATGCTGTAGATTGACGGTCACATTTGGACGCTGGCTTTTCCAATTATTCCACTTGCACAGATCATCCTTGATCTCCGCAAGTTGCCGCACATTCGGGCCTTCGTCGTCTCGCGTGGTGTACCAGTTTTTATTGTTCATCTCAACCCGTCTCATTGAACATTGATGGTGGGGGTGTGTCATCATTTTGGAGAACCGTCACCGAAAGCAGGTGCGGCAAATGGACATGCCAACGACAGAGACCGCTTCCAGCATACAGGCATCGTCCCGGGACCGCATATTTGCAGCGAGTTGCCGGTACATTTCCTTATCGAGTAAGCTGGACCTGTTTGCTGGCTTGCGGCCTGGAATCGGTATCGAAGACAAACAGGCCGATTCAGTACGGGTACGCAAGCTCAACTGGTGCCTCGACCAAAGCGCGCAAAATGTCTGATCTTCAGGCGGTGACCTGCTCCAGCCGCCCGATCAAATCATCCAGCGGCATCGGCCTGCAGAACAGGTACCCCTGCATGCAGGCCCGCCCGTTCGAGGCCAGGTACTCGGCCTGCGCGGTGGTCTCGATCCCTTCCGCCACCACGCGCAGGCCGAGGTGGCGCGCCATCGCCATGATCGACTGCACCAGCGCGGTGCCGTTGACGTCGTGCGGCGTGTTGCGCAGGAAGCTCTTGTCGATCTTGAGTTCGTACAGCGGCATCTTCTTCAGGTAGGCCAGGTTCGAATAGCCGGTGCCGAAATCGTCGATCGAGAAGCGGATGCCCATGCGCGCCAGTTCGTGCATGCGCTCGATGGTCTGGTCGAGCTCGTCGACCAGCAGGCCTTCGGTGACTTCGAAGATCAGCTGGGCCGGCGGCACCGCGTACTCGGCGATGGTGGCGCGTACCTGGCGTACGAAATCCGGCTGGCGGAACTGCAGCGGACTGACGTTGATCGACAGCGGCAGCGCGTGGCCGGCGGCGTCGAGCTTGAGCCAGGCCTGGCAGGCCTGGCGCAGCACCCAGTGGCCGAGCGTGATGATCAGGCCGCTGGTTTCGGCGATCGGGATGAACACGTCCGGCGGGATCTGGCTGCCGTCGGCGCGGCGCCAGCGCATCAGCAGTTCCGCGCCGGTGGGCACGCCGGCGTGGTCGACCTGCAGCTGCAGGTGCATCGCCAGTTCGCCGTTGTCGAGCGCGCCGGCCAGGTCGCGCTCCAGCGTCAGCTTGCGCTCGGCGTCGGCCAGCATGGCGCTTTCGAACAGGACCACGCCGTTGCGCCCGCCCGCCTTGGCGTGGTACATCGCGGTGTCGGCTTCGCGCATCAGGTCGTGCGCGCTGTCGCGTCCGCCCAGCGCCAGCGCGACGCCGATGCTGGCCGAGGATTGGTACCACTGGCCGTCGATCTCCATCGGCTGCGACAGCGCCACGCGCACCCGCTCGGCCGTGGCGAGGGCGGCGGTGGTGGCCTTGGCCGGGTCCAGGCCCAGGCCTTCCACCAGCACCACGAATTCGTCGCCGCCGAGGCGCGCCACGGTGTCGCGCTTGCCGGCGACGCCGGACAGGCGCGCGGCGGTCTGGGTGAGCAGGGTGTCGCCGGCGGCGTGGCCGCAGGCGTCGTTGATCTTCTTGAAGTTGTCGAGGTCGATGTACACCAGTGCACCGAGTCCGCGGCCGGCGTGGCTGGACGCGACCATGGCATCCAGGCGCTCCATCAGCAGGCGCCGGTTCGGCAGCCCGGTCAGCACGTCGTAGAAGGCCAGCTGGTGGATGGCTTCGGCCGAGTTCTTGCGTTCCGTGATGTCGCGTCCGATGATCACCCAGTGCGTGATCGCCTCGCCTTCGCTGGCGAACGGCAGCACTTCCAATTCCACCCAATAGGGCTCGCCGCCCTTGGTGTAGTTCACCAGTTCGCCGCTGATCGGTTCGTTGCGATCCATGGCGGCGGCGATACGCTGGACCTCGGCCGGGTCGGTCTCGGCGCCGTGCAGCATGCGGATGCTGCGGCCGATCACCTCGGTGCGCGCGTAGCCGGAGCGGCGCAGCGAGGCGTCGTTGACGAAGATGATCGGTTGCGTCGTGCCCGGCGTCGGCACCACCTTGGCGATCACGACCATGTCGTTGAGGCTGGCCAGCGCGGTCGAGGTCATGCGCAATTCCGCGTTCAGCGCGTGCAGCTCGGCCTGGCCGGCCGCGAGCGATTCGGCCACGCTGCGCGCTTCGGTGAGCGAGCGCGACAGGCCCTTGAGCAGGGTGCCGGTGGTCAGCGTGATCATGGCGCCGATGCAGGCGAAGTTCAGCGTCACGACCAGCGAGGCCAGCATGGGGGCGTGGTCGAGGCTGGTCACCTGCATGGGTGCCTGTCCGCTGATGCCGAGGATCAGGATGAGCGCGGCGCTGATCGCCAGCGCGAACATCGCCGGCCGCGTGCCCAGCAGGATGACCGCCAGCACCGGCGGCGCCATCAGGTAGTTCAGGCTGATCGGGCCGACCGTCAGCAGCAGGCCGATGCCGACCGCATAGCCGATCGCCAGGAAGTTCAGTACGCGCAGCGTGTACGACAGGCGCGGCAAGCGCTGGATGGCGAAGATCCAGCCCAGGGCCAGTATGTCCATCACGGCCACCGGCCACATGCCCTGGTGGATCAGCAGCGGGATGCAGGGCGCGGCGGCGATCGCACCGAGGACCAGGACGACGGACAGCAGCGAACAAAAGATCTGGGCGCGCCATTGCGCGATATCGTGGCTGAGCATCAAATGGATCTTTTTGACGGCATGCCCGGCACGTTTTCCGCAGAGCACTATATGTTGAGTTAATGCAACATTCTAGATGTGGCAAGACACATTGTCACGCACATTCGTCAAATTGTTGTGTTGGCGAAATGTTGTGGGTGGCCAGCAACGCGATCAGGGCATCCAGCGGCATCGGCCGGCAGAACAGGTAGCCCTGCATGCAGGCGCGCCCGTTCAGCGCGAGGAATTGCGCCTGCTCGGCGGTCTCGATGCCTTCGGCGACCACGCGCAGCCCGAGGTGGCGCGCCATCGCCAGGATCGACTGCACGATGGCGGTGCTGTTCACGTCCTGCGGCGTGTCGCGCAGGAAGCTTTTGTCGATCTTGAGTTCATACAGCGGCATCTTCTTCAGGTAGGCCAGGTTCGAGTAGCCGGTGCCGAAGTCGTCGACGGAGAAGCGAATGCCGATGCCGGCCAGCACGTGCATGCGGGCGATGGTCTGGTCGAGGTCCTCGACCAGCAGGCCTTCGGTGACTTCGAAGATCAGCTGGTGCGGCGGCACGCCGGTGTCGAGCAGGGTCGCGCGCACCTGGTCGACGAAATCCGGCTGGCGGAACTGCAGCGGACTGACGTTGATCGACAGCGGCAGCGGATACCCGGCCCGCTCCAGCGCCAGCCAGGCGGCGCAGGCCTGGCGCAGCACCCATTGGCCGAGCGGCACGATCAGGCCGCTGCTTTCGGCCACCGGGATGAACACGTCGGGCGCCACCGCGATGCCATCGGCGCGGCGCCAGCGCATCAGGAGTTCGGCGCCGACCGCTTGCCCTTCGTGGTCGACCTGCAGTTGCAGGTGGGTGGCCAGTTCGCCGTGTTCGAGCGCGGCGGCGAGGTCGCGCTCCAGCGTCAGCTTGCGCTCGGCGTCGGCCAGCATGGCGGTCTCGAACAGCACCACGCCGTTGCGGCCGGCCGCCTTGGCGTGGTACATGGCGGTATCGGCTTCGCGCAGCAGGTCGTGCGCGCTGCCGCGCGGGCGCAGCGGCAGCGCCACGCCGATGCTGGCCGAGGCCGGATAGCCCTGGCCCTCGATCGCCAGAGGCTGCGAGAGCGCCACGCGCAGCGTGTCCGCCAGCGCCAGCGCGGCGGCGGTGGCGCCGGACGCCTCGCTGCCCAGCCGCTCGAGCAGGACGACGAATTCGTCGCCACCCAGGCGCGCCACGGTGTCGCCCGGGCGCACCGCATCGGCCAGCCGCCCGGCGGCCTGGCGCAGCAGGGCGTCGCCGGTGGTATGGCCGCGCGCGTCATTGATGTTCTTGAAGTTGTCGAGGTCGATGTACAGCACCGCGCCCAGCCCGCGGCCGGCGCGGCCATCCTCGACCAGGGCTTCCAGCCGCTCCATCAGCAGGCGCCGGTTCGGCAGGCCGGTCAGCACGTCGTAGAAGGCCAGCCGGTGGATGGCTTCGGCCGCGTGCCGGCGCTCGGTGATGTCGCGCCCGATCACGACCCAGTGGGTGGCATGCTCGCCTTCGCCGGCGAAGGGCAGCATGTCCATCTCGATCCAGTACGCCTCGCCGCCCCTGGTGTAGCTCAGCAGTTCGGCCTCGGCCGGGGCCTGTTGCCGCATCGCGTCCAGGATGCGCCGCACCGTGGCCGGGTCGGTGCCGGGACCCTGCAGCATGTGCATGCTGCGCCCGATCACCTCGGCGCGCGTATAGCCGCTGCGGCGCAGGAAGGCGTCGTTGGCGAAGATGATCGGTTGCGCGGCGCCGGGCGTGGCGACGACCCTGGCGATCAGCACCATGTCGTTGAGGCACGCCAGCGCGGCCGAGGTCAGCCGCAGTTCGGCGTTCAGCGCCTGCAATTCAACCTGGCCGGCCTCGAGCGATGCGGCGAAGCCGCGCACGTCGGTGAGCGAGCGCGACAGGCCTTGGAGCAGGGTGCCGCAGGTGAGGGTGATCAGGGTGCCGACGCAGCCGAAGTTGAGGGTCACCGCCAGCGACGATTGCAGGGCATCGTGCTCCATGCCCGGTACCTGCAGCGTCACCTGGCCGCTGATGCCGAGCGCCAGGATGATGGCGGTGCCGAGTGCCAGCGACAGCATGGCGGGGCGCGTGCCCAGCAGGATCACCGCCAGCGCCGGCGGTGCGATGAAATAGTTCAGGCTGACCGGCCCGATGGTCAGCAGCAGGCCGACGGCGACGGCGTACACGATCGCCAGGAAGTTCAGTACGCGCAGGGTGTAGGACAAGTGGCGCAGGCGCCGGATCGCGAAGATCCAGCCCAGCGCCACCATGTCGAGGAGCGCCATCGGCCACAAGCCCTCGCGGATCAGCAGCGGGATGCTCGGCGCGGCCGCGATCGACCCCAGCACCAGCACCACGGACAGCAACGACGAAAAAACCTGGGCGCGCCACTGCGCGATATCCTGACAACGCACCATGCGCGGCATCCTTGCGGCATGCCTGGGATTATTTCCTTAGCGCACCTAAAATTGTACAAGCACAATATCTTAGGTATGTAAACACGGCTTGTCACGCGCTTTCATTTGGCTGTTGTATATTAGAAACTGAACATCGAAAACGGTCCCTCGGCCGGCGTCGCGTCAGCGCTGTACGACCACCAGCAGGGCGCGCGCCTCGGTCTTGCCGGCATTGCGGATCACGTGCGCCTGGTCGGCCGGATAGCGCGCGGTGCCGCCGTGCTTGATCTTCTTCTTCTCCGTGCCCACTTCGAGTTCCACGGCGCCGGTCAAGACGGTCAGGTGCTCGCTGGTGCCGGGGTCGTGCGGCTGCGATGCCAGTTCGCCGCCCGGCGCCAGCGTCAGTTCGTACCATTCGTACTTGCCGGCCAGGTCCATCGGCCCCAGGATGCGCAGCGAGTAACCGGCGTGGCTGCCGGGCAGGGTGGGAATCTCGTGGGCGTCGACCACGCGGATCAGTTCCGCGCTGCGCACTTCGGACGACAGCAGCTCGCCGATCTGGACGCCGAGCGCGTTGGCCAGGCGCCAGGTGATGGCGATGGTGGGATTGGCTTTCTCGCGCTCGATCTGCGACAGCATCGACTTGGAGACGCCGGCGATGCGCGACAGGTCTTCCAGCGTCAGGCCGCGCGCCAGGCGCATGCGCTGCAGGGTGGCGCCGACTTCCGGCGGGGCCCCGTGCGGGGCACTATAGTTAACTGCGTTATTCATCGTTGAAGCGTCGTTTCGGGCGTGTGGGGATGCGGCTTGCCAAGTTCAATGGCCGGGAGTAATATCCACTATATTGAATTTTCGTTCGATATACAAAATAAGTTCGCTACATCGAACGCGATCCAAGTCGACCAGACGGTACAACATTCTCCAGCAAAGGACAAGCACATGAGCGACCAGGCCTTCTACGGCGCCCTCCAGCAGAAACTCGACACGCTCCGGACCGACGGCTTGTTCAAGCCCGAGCGCGTGATCGCCTCGCGCCAGGGCGCCGAAGTGGTGTCCGAGGACGGCCGTACCCTGATCAACATGTGCGCCAATAATTACCTCGGCCTGTCCGGCGACGCGCAGACTTCGCAGGCCGCCGCCGCCGCGCTGGAAAAATACGGCTACGGCCTGTCCTCGGTGCGCTTCATCTGCGGCACCCAGACCGTGCACAAGGAACTGGAGCAGGCGCTGTCGCGCTTCCTCGGCACCGAGGACACGATCCTGTACGCGGCGGCATTCGACGCCAACGGCGGCGTGTTCGAGCCGCTGTTCGACGAGAACGACGCGATCATCTCGGACGCCCTGAACCACGCCTCGCTGATCGACGGCATCCGCCTGTGCAAGGCGGCGCGCTACCGTTACGCCAACAACGACATGGCCGACCTGGAAAAGCAGCTGCAGGCCGCCACGGACGCGGGCAAGCGTCATAAAGTCATCGTCACCGACGGCGTGTTCTCGATGGACGGCACCATCGCCCAGCTGGACAGGATCGTCGAGCTGGCCGAACAATACGGCGCCCTGACCCTGGTCGACGAATCGCACGCTTCCGGCTTCATGGGCGCGACCGGCCGCGGCACCCACGAGCACTGCGGCGTGATCGGCAAGATCGACATCATCACCGGTACCTTGGGCAAGGCCCTCGGCGGCGCGATGGGCGGTTTCACCTCCGGCCGCAAGGAAGTCATCGAGACCCTGCGCCAGAAATCGCGTCCCTACCTGTTCTCCAACACGCTGGCGCCGATGATCGCCGGCGCCTCGCTGGCGGTGCTGGAGCGCATCGGCAAGTCGACCGAACTGCGCGACCGCCTGCATGAAAATACCGCCTACTTCCGCAAGGAGATCGAGCGCATCGGCTTCACCATCAAGCCGGGCACCCACCCGGTGGTGCCGGTGATGCTGTTCGACGCGCCGGTGGCGCAGAAATTCGCGGCGCGCATGTTCGAACTGGGCGTGCTGCTGTCGGGCTTCTTCTACCCGGTGGTGCCGATGGGCCAGGCGCGCGTGCGCGTGCAGCTGTCGGCGGCGCACACCCGCGAACAGCTCGACGTGGTGCTGAAGGCCTTCGAGCAGGCCGGCCGCGAACTGGGCATCCTCGAGAACTGATCCTTCCGCAGGGCTCGGATCGACGCAACCGGCCCGGCGCGCCCACGAGGCGCGGGCCGGCAAGAACACAACGCCCGATACAACGGGCAGAACACAGGTAAGCAAGCATGGAACGTATTCTCATCATCGGCGCCAACGGCCAGATCGGCAGCGAACTGGTCACGGCCCTGGCGCAGCAGCACGGCGCCGACAACGTGATCGCCTCGGACATCGGCGCCGACAACGTGTACGGCGCGGCGCGCTACACCCGCCTCGACGTACTGGACCGCGACGCCGTCGCCGCCCTGGTCGCCGGCGAAGGCGTCACCCAGGTCTACCAGCTGGCCGCGCTGCTGTCGGCCACCGGCGAAAAGGCGCCGCTCAAGGCCTGGACGCTGAACATGGACGGCCTTCTCAACATCCTGGAAATCGCGCGCGAGCGCGGTGAAGCCGGCAAGCCGCTGAAGGTGTTCTGGCCGTCCTCGATCGCCGCCTTCGGCCCCAACACCCCGGCCGACGACACCCCGCAGTTCGCGGTAATGGACCCGACCTCGATCTACGGCATCAGCAAGCTGGCAGGCGAGCGCCTGTGCGAGTACTACCACGCCAAGTACGGCGTCGACGTGCGCAGCATCCGCTACCCGGGCATCATCAGCTTCAAGTCGCCTCCGGGCGGCGGCACCACCGACTACGCGATCGCGATCTTCCACGCGGCGCTGCGCGGCGAGACCTACGAATGCTTCCTGGGCCCGGACACCACGCTGCCGATGATCTACATGCCGGACGCGATCCGCGCCACCATCGAGCTGATGGATGCCCCGGCCGCGCAGGTCGCGATCCGCTCCTCGTACAACGTCGCCGGCGTCTCGTTCAACCCGCGCGAACTGGCCGCCGCCATTTCGGCCAGGCTGCCGGAATTCCGCATCGCCTACAAGCCGGACAGCCGCCAGCAGATCGCCGATTCCTGGCCGAAAAGCCTGGACGACAGCCGCGCGACCCAGGACTGGGGCTGGAAGGCGCGCATCGGGGTCGAGGACATGGTGGCCGACATGCTCGAGAACGTGGATGTCGGGCAGACTGCCTGAGGTCTACCCGGCCGGCGCCGTGCATATGCCACGCGACCCGTCAACGTCGTTCCCGCGCAGGCGGGAATCCATACTGAGCCGGCAGCATCGCCGCGGCATGGATTCCTGCCTGCGCGGGAACGACGTTCTGGCTTCAATAAAAGTAAACTAGGAGACAGCTCATGGACATGAGCGTATTTGACCTTTTCAAGATCGGCATCGGCCCGTCCAGTTCCCACACCGTGGGCCCGATGGTCGCCGCGCGCCGCTTCCTGCTGGAAGCCGGGCACCTGGACGAAGCCGTCGGCGTCGAAGCCCACCTGTACGGTTCGCTGGCGCTCACCGGCGTCGGCCACGCCACCGACAAGGCCGTGATCCTTGGCCTGATGGGCGAAACGCCGCAGGACATCGATCCGGATTCGGTCGAGGACAAGCTGGCCGAGGCCGAAATGGATGGGGTGCTGAAGCTGCTGGGCACGAAGGCAGTGCCGTTCAGCGCCAGGACCGGCCTGGTATGGCACAAGGAATCGAGCATGCCCGAGCATCCGAACGGCATGCGCTTCGTGCTCAAGCTGGCGGACGGCAGCGTGATCGAACGTGTGTACTATTCCGTCGGCGGCGGCTTCATCACGGCGGCGGGCGAGTCGAAAGCCGAGCCCAAGGCCGATGCCCAGGCGCGCGAAGCCAGCGCGCCGGTGCCGTTCCCGTTCGATACCATGCGCGCACTGCTGGCGCAGGGCCAGGCCCATGGCCTGTCGATCCCGGCGATGCTGCGCGCGAACGAGCGCACCCGCATGACTGACGAGGCGCTGGACGCGGGCCTGGACCGCATCTGGCAGGTGATGCGCGACTGTATCTGCCACGGCCTGGAGACCGAGGGCCAGCTGCCCGGCGGCCTGAACGTGAAGCGGCGCGCGGCCAAGCTGTGGCGCCAGCAGCGCGAGCAGGACGCGGCAGGCATCGTAAACCATTTGCCGCACGACGCCGTCAACCAGGTCAGCCTGTACGCGATGGCGGTCAACGAAGAGAATGCCGCCGGCGGGCGCGTGGTGACGGCGCCGACCAACGGCGCCGCCGGCATCATTCCGGCGGTCCTGCGCTACTACGCCGAGGATTGCCGCCCGAACGACCCGCAGCGCGGCATCCGCGACTTCCTGCTGGCATCGAGCGCGATCGGCATGCTGTGCAAGAAGAACGCTTCGATCTCGGGCGCCGAGGTCGGCTGCCAGGGCGAGGTCGGCGTGGCGTGCGCGATGGCGGCGGCCGGCCTGGTGGCGGCGCTGGGCGGTTCCAACGAACAGATCGAGAACGCCGCTGAAATCGGCATCGAGCACCACCTGGGCATGACCTGCGACCCGATCGGCGGCCTGGTGCAGATTCCCTGCATCGAGCGCAACGGCATGGGCGCGATCAAGGCGATCACCGCGGCCTCGCTGGCGATGAAGGGCGACGGCACCCACTTCGTGAGCCTGGACGACGTCATCGAGACCATGCGCCAGACCGGGGCCGACATGCAGGTGAAGTACAAGGAGACTTCGCTGGGCGGGCTGGCGATCCATGTCGTCACCGTCAACCACGCGGCTTGCTGAGACATGGGATGGACGGCTGTGCCGTCCACCTGCCGCCACATTCAGCATTGACCGGCACATAACAAACGGAACAATATTCGGCAAAAAGGCAACTTTTCCCTGGCCGGACTATAATAAATGTCCCCCCGAGCCAACCGGATCCTTCTACCGTATGCACTATGTGTCCACCCGCGCGACCAGCGCGTCCGCAGCACGCAATCCCCAATCCTTTTCCGATATCCTGCTGGGCGGCCTGGCGCCGGACGGCGGGCTGTATCTGCCGGCCGACTATCCGCAGGTGACCGGCGCCGAACTCGATGCCTGGCGCGGCCTGTCGTATGCCGAGCTGGCCTACGAGATCCTGCGCAAGTTCGCCACCGACATCCCGGACCAGGACCTGAAGGCCCTGACCGCGCGGACCTATACGCCGGAGGTGTACCGCAACGCGCGCGCCGACGAATCGGCCGACGAGATCACCCCGCTGCGCGTGCTGGAACAGGGCCCGGACCGCACCCTGATCCTGCAAGGCTTGTCGAACGGCCCGACGCTGGCGTTCAAGGACATGGCCATGCAGTTGCTGGGCAACCTGTTCGAATACGCGCTGGCCAAAAACGACGACGAATTGAACATCTTCGGCGCCACCTCGGGCGACACCGGCAGCGCCGCCGAATACGCGATGCGCGGCAAGCGCGGCATCCGCGTGTTCATGCTGTCCCCGCACGGGAAGATGAGCGCCTTCCAGACCGCCCAGATGTTCAGCCTGCAGGACCCGAACATCTTCAACATCGCGGTGGAGGGCGTGTTCGACGACTGCCAGGACATGGTCAAGGCGGTGTCGAGCGACCTCGAATTCAAGGTGCGCCAGAAGATCGGCACGGTCAACTCGATCAACTGGGCACGCGTGGTGGCGCAGGTGGTCTACTACTTCCGCGGCTACCTGAAAGCCACCGGCAGCAACGACCGGAAAGTCTCGTTCACGGTCCCGTCGGGGAACTTCGGCAACATCTGCGCCGGCCACATCGCGCGCATGATGGGCCTGCCGATCGACAAGCTGGTGGTCGCCACCAACGAGAACAACGTGCTCGACGAATTCTTCCGCACCGGCGTCTACCGCGTGCGCAAGTCGGCCGAGACCTATCACACCAGCAGCCCGTCGATGGACATCTCGAAAGCCTCGAACTTCGAGCGCTTCGTGTACGACCTGGTCGGGCGCGACGCCGAGCGCACGCATGCGCTGTTCCGCAAGGTCGAGACCCACGGCGGCTTCGACCTATCCGGCGCGCCCGGCAGCGACGGCGACGAGTTCAAGCGCGTGGGCGAATACGGCTTCCAGTCGGGCAGCTCGAACCACGAAGACCGCCTGGGCACGATCCGTTCCGTGTTCGACGACTACGGCATCACGATCGACACCCACACCGCCGACGGCATCAAGGTCGCGCGCGAACACGTGCAGCCGGGCGTGCCGATGATCGTGCTGGAGACCGCGCTGGCCGCGAAGTTCAACGAGACCATCCTGGAAGCGCTCGGCACCGACGCGGCGCGTCCGGCCGGCTTCGAGGACATCGAGACCCATCCGCAGCGCTTCGTGGTGATGCATCCGAACGTCGCGCAGATGAAGGAATTCATCGCCGCGCACACGGGGCTGGGGCCGCTGCCGGCAGCGGGGGCGGCAGCGTGAGCGCCGCGCCGACTGCGGACCTGGCCGGCGCCCAGCCGGCGCGCCGCCCGATGCTGGCCGTGCGCGAAGCGCTCGACCACCTGCTGGCGGCCGCGCGGCAGGTGGAAGAGGTCGAGCAGGTGCCCACGCTGGAAGCGAACGGCCGCGTGCTGGCCGCGGACCAGGTGTCGCCGCTGGACGTGCCGGCCGCCGACAATACCCAGATGGATGGCTACGCGGTGCGCGCGCTGGATTGCGCCGGCGGCAGCGCGCGCCTGCGCGTGGCCCAGCGCATCCCCGCCGGCAGCGTCGGCCAGCCGCTGGAGCCGGGCACCGCGGCGCGCATCTTCACCGGGGCGCCGATCCCGCCGGGGGCAGATGCCGTCGTGATGCAGGAGCAGTGCGAACTGGACGGCGACCACGTCGTCGTCAAGCACGTCCCGCGCGACGGCGAATGGATCCGCCGCGCCGGCGAGGACGTGCGCAGCGGCGCCGTGATCCTGCCGGCCGGGACCCGCCTGCGCGGCCAGGAACTGGGCCTGGCGGCCTCGGTCGGCCTGGCCACGCTGCCGGTGCGGCGGCGCCTGCGCGTGGCGGTGTTCTTCACCGGCGACGAGCTGGCGATGCCGGGCGAGCCCTTGCAGCCCGGGGCGATCTACAACTCCAACCGTTTTACCCTGCGCGGCCTGCTGGAAAACCTCGGCTGCGCATTCACCGATTTCGGCATCGTGCCCGACACCCTGCGGGCCACGCGCGACACGCTGCGCGAAGCGGCGCGCGCGCACGACCTGATCGTCACCTCGGGCGGCGTCTCGGTCGGCGAGGAAGACCATATCAAGCCGGCGGTGGAGGCCGAAGGGCGCCTCGACATGTGGCAGATCGCGGTCAAGCCGGGCAAGCCGCTGGCGTTCGGCGAAGTGCGGCGCGAAGGCGCGGCGGGCGGGGTTGCCCACTTCATCGGCCTGCCGGGCAATCCGGTGTCGAGCTTCATCACCTTCCTGCTGTTCGTGCGGCCCTTCCTGCTGCGCCTGCAAGGCGTGACCGGGCCGGTCGAGCCGCGCACGATCGCGATGCGCGCCGATTTCGACTGGCCCAAGCCGGACCGCCGCAACGAATTCCTGCGCGTGCGCATGAACGAGGGTGGCGGCCTGGACCTGTTCCCGAACCAGGGTTCGGGCGTGCTGACCTCGACCGTGTGGGCCGACGGCCTGGTCGACAATCCGCCGGGACAGGCGATCGCAGGCGGCGACGTCGTGCGCTTCATCCCGTTCGCGGCGCTGCAGTATTGAAATCGGTGTGTGAATTGAAGTCGAAAGGAAGTCCGTGAATATTCAATTGCGTTTCTTTGCCAGCGTGCGCGAAGCCGTCGGCACGTCGGGCGAAACGGTGGCCTTGCCCGAAGGCGTGGCCACGGTGGGTGCCGTGCGCGATCACCTGATCGCACGCGGCGGCCCCTGGGCCGAGGCGCTGGCGCACGAGCGCGCGCTGCGCATGGCGTTCAACCACGTGATGTGCGCGCCGGAGACGCCGCTCGCCGAAGGTGGGGAAGTGGCGTTCTTCCCGCCGGTGACGGGGGGATGACGACTTCTATCCAGTACCAGTGAGACGACGTCGTTCCCGCGAAAGCGGGAACCCATACCGAGGCGCCGGAGCCTGTACGGCTGAACGATCGAGGTATTTCAGATTTACCGAACTCTGTGGTTCAGCATGGGTTCCCGCCTGCGCGGGAACGACGTCGAGTTGATGTTCCAGCGCTGTTCAGCGAACTCAAACCACCGTCTTCTCCGCCAGCGCCAGCAGCTTCGCGCAGTTCGCGCTCCTGCCCCCGAAATCGCGCCACGCCGTATTGCGCGCGATCTCCTGCCACTTGCGCAGCGAGCCCGCGTTCAGGTCGGCCGTGCGTCCGCCATTCCCCTGGAACATCGCCGCCACCGCGGCGTCGTCCATCTGCGCCGACTTGCGCGCGAAGCCTTCCAGCTCGGCGCCGGTCTTCATCAGGATTGCCTGCTGGTCGCGCGGCAGCCGCTCGAACGAGGTCTTCGACATCAGGAGCGGCTCCAGCATGAACCAGTAGGCGCCGCCGCGTGCCGTGGTCAAGGATTTCGACACTTCGTCGAGCCGGAACGAGATCAGCGACGAGGACGAGGTCATGGCCGCGTCCAGCGTCCCATTCTGGAGCGCCTTGCGGATCTCGTTGGACGGGATGTCGACCACGCCGGCGCCGGCTTCCTTCAGGATCAGGTCCATCTCGTGCGAACCGCCGCGCACCTTGAGGCCGGCCGCGTCCTCGGGATCGACGATCGGTTTCCCACGCGAGGCAACGCCGCCGGCCTGCCAGATCCAGCTCAGGATCACCAGGCCGCGTTCGCCCAGCATGCGGGTGAACTCGCGTCCGACGTCCATGTTCTTCCAGTTGTAGCCCTGCTCGTAGGAGGTGACCAGGCCCGGCATCAGGCCGATGTTGACTTCCGGGAGCTCGGCGCCGGCGTACGACAGCGGCACCAGCGACAGGTCGAGCGCGCCTTTGGCCAGGGCCGGGATCTGGGCCTCGCTCTTCATCAGGCCGGAGGCCGGGTAGATCGAGAACTTGAGCTTGCCGCGGGTGGCGCGCTCGGCCTGGGCCGCGAACATGCGGCACAGGCGGTCGCGGAAATCGCCTTCGGCGATGCTGCCGCCGGGGAACTGGTGGGAAATCTTGAGGTTCGTGGGCTGGGCCCATGCAGCGTTCAGCCAGAGCGGACTGGTCGCGACCGCGCCCAGCAAAGTCCTGCGAGTTACCGACATAGTCATCCTCCAAGATGGTCTTACGGACTACCGGACGAATCGTGTACGCCTGGACGACGCCTGGGGCGCTCATCGTTCGCAATATTTAGCTTGTAAGCATAGGCTCAGCCGTAAACATGTCAAGGAAATATTTGGACACTGTGCGATGCGCCGCAACATGAAGCGCGCCCGGAAATACAGGGTTTATGCCGGGTGGATGGGCGGCCGGCGCGCGCTACTCTGGCGCCGCGCGCATGTGAAAACGCCGCGGCCGATGCTGCGCCGCGGCGTCCGCGTGGAATACCCGCCACGCGCCATCCGGTACCCGGTCAGCGTTGCGGGAACGGATAGCTCGCCGGGCTGACGTTGCCGTCCTTGTCGACCGCCTGCACGCCGAACAGCACGTTATCCTTCGACATGTCGAGGCGTGCCTCGGTAACCTTGCCGACCGACTTCGAGCCCTGCCATTGCGACGCGGTGGTGTCGCGCCAGACGATGCGGTAGCCGGCCAGGTCCGGTTCGGCATTCGCCTTCCACACCAGCTGGGTGCCGTTGTCCAGTGCCGAGGTCTTGACCTTGACGTCCTGCGGGGCGGCCGGCGCCAGCGCGAGCGTCGCCAGCGAGGCGGCGTTCACGCGCGTCACGCGCGCCACGTACTCGGGGTCGACGTACTCGACCAGGTCGCCGATCTTCTTGCCGTTTTCAAGCCGCAGGTCCTGGTGCTGGTGGTCGAAGTCCTCGGCCGGTTCCGTGAAGCGCACGGCGGCGTAGCCGGCGTCCAGGAAGGGGCTGTGGTCGCCGCCGCGCAGGTAGCGGTCGCGCCGGTAGATGATGCTGACCTTGAAGTCGGGGACGTAGCGCTCGCCGGTCTCCTTGACGTGGCGCGCCAGCTGGCGCGTGATCGAATCGTTCTCGCCGCCGGTGGTGATCAGGGTGCGCAGTTCCGGCGTGGTTTCCTTCAGTGGCGGCACGCCTTCGGCGAACAGGCGCACTTCGCGGTTGTTCAGCTTGCCGTTCTCGTCGTGCGAGCTGCCGATGATGTCGTTGTTCAGCATGCCTGCGATGTTCATGCCCTTGGCCTTGGCGTTCCTGGCGACGTTGGCGGCGCCGTACAGGCCCTGCTCCTCGGCGGCGACCGTCATGAAGATCAGCGAGGCGTCGAACTTGTGGCGCGACATCACGCACGCCAGTTCGATCACGGCGGCGGTGCCGGAGGCGTCGTCGTTGGCGCCCGGCGCGTCGGACGTGTAGTTCATGACGTCGGTGACGCGCGAATCGTAGTGGCCGCTGACCACGTAGTAGCGCTCGCGCGAGGCCGCCTGGGTGCCGGGCAGCGTGGCGACCACGTTGACGATCTCGGTCGGGCGCGTGATGCGGTTGTCGACCGGGTGCATGTGGCTGTCGAACTGCACGTCCAGCTTGCCCGCGCCGCAACGTTCCATCTCGGCCTTGATCCAGCGCCGCGCGGCGCCGATGCCGCGCGTATCCGACGTGGCGTCGGACATCGTGTGGCGGGTGCCGAAGCTCACCAGCTTATTGATATAGCCCTGGATGCGCTGGGGCGAGATCTCGCGCACGATGGCGTCGATATCGGCCTGGCGCGCCGGCAGCGCCGGGTCGGCGGCGTGCGCCGATTGGCAGGTGGCGGCGCACGCCAGCAGCAGCGGCAGGGAAGTCTTGAGTACGAATTGCATGGATCTCCTCGGACGACGAAAAATAAACCTTGGATGCGGCCGGCGTGCGGCAACCGAATGCGCGCCGACCTGCAATCATGACATCAAAACCCCGCCGCGTCTGTCATTACAATGCCTGTTGCATGACTTGTTGGATCGCTTATTGCAGAGCGTCGAGGAAGTCGCGGATCGCCTCGTTGACCTTGTCCGGCTGGTCGATCATCGCGAAGTGGCGCGCCGGCGCCACCGACACCACCTGCACCTTCGGCGCGCCTTCCAGCAACGAACGGTAGTAATCGGCCTTGGCGCTTTCGCTGACGCCCTGCTGCGCCGCGTCGAGCTCATGGTAGGGCGAGATCACCAGCAGCGGCGCCTGGATGTCTTTCAGGCCGGGACGCAGGTCGAGGTTCAGCACCTCGGCCGCATACCGGCCGACCGCCGCCGGATCGCTGCGCGCGGACAGTTGCGCCAGCGCGTCGGCCTTGCCCATGTCGAGCACGCCGATGGTGCGCATGTAGCCTTGCTGCTGGCGCGCGAACCCGGCCGGATCGGTGGCGATGCGGCCGCGCATGCCGGCGGCGACCTGGCCGCGCTGCGCCGGTTCCAGCGTCTCGGTGCCCGGCATCACCGGCAAGCCGTCGATGGCGACCACGCCCCCGACCAGCGCCGGCTGGTCTTCCGCCACCGCATAGCCCAGCGTGCCGCCCAGGCTATGGCCGACGATCACCGGCTTGTTCAACTTGCGCTCGGCGATCAACTGCGCCACCGCGGCGCGGGCGTTGGCGAAGGGCGCGTCCGGCACGGCCGGACGGCCGTTGAAGCCGGGCAGGGTCAGCACATAGACGGGGTGGCGCGCGCTGAAGGCGCGGATGGTGTCCTGCCACGCCCAGCTGCCGCTGGCGAGGCCCGGAATCAGGATCAACGGCCGCCCGGACGCGGCGTTGCCGTGGCGTTCGACCAGCACGCCGCGCACTTCGAAGCGTTCGGCGGGGGCGAGGGTGGCGGCGAAGCGGTTCGCCGGGATGGCAGCGGTGGCCGCCCCGCTGTCGGCGGCGCGGCTGGTCGAGATGGACAGGCCTGGAACGGCGAGGGCGAGGACGACGGCAACGGCGACGGGCAGCAGGGCAAAGGGTTTCATGCGGACTCCTGGTTGGGAAAGAAGATGGCTTCGATCGGTTGTTCGAACAGTGACGCGATCGAGAACGCCAGCGGCAGGCTGGGGTCATACTTGCCGGTCTCGATGGCGATCACGGTCTGGCGCGATACCTGCAAAAGCTCGGCCAGGTGGGCCTGGCTCCAGCCGCGGCCGGCGCGCAGCGCGCGGATCGCATTCCTCACCGCCCGCTCCAGCCGCGCACCAGGTTGACCAGCCCCCAGCTCGCGCCCATCACCATCCACACGCTGAACATCGACAGGCGCGGAAAGCCGGCGGTCTCGAGGAAGCCGTAGCTGAAGGTGAGGGCGCCGGTGATGGCGAAGGCGATGCCGGTCGACTCCAGCAGGCGCCGGCGCAGGTACTCGTCGATGCGGGCGACGTGGCGCACGATGGCGCGGATCATCAGCGCGAAGCCCAGCATCGGCAACAGCAGCAGGACCGTGCGCAAAAGGCTGTCGGCCATCGGGCGCGCGATCAGGATCGACCCCACCAGCAGCACGGCGTACACCGTAATCGAGACGAACAGCTCGGTGAGATAAGCGCGCGTGACCCGTTGTTCGTGCATGGCCTGCTCCCTGGCGTCAGAGTTGGTTGTGTAAAGGATGCTTTACATCGTAGAGGTGCTTGGCGCCGATGTCAAGCTTCCTTTACATAACGTTCGCACCCGGTTCTCGACTACAATGCGGGTCCTCCGAACAGAGTTGTCGCCATGTCCCACGTATCCTCTTCCTCCCGCCGCGCCATCGTCATCGGCGGCGGCCCCGCCGGCCTGATGGCGGCCGAAGTCCTGGCCGCGGGCGGCGTCGAGGTCGACCTGTACGACGCCATGCCCTCGGTGGGACGCAAGTTCCTCCTGGCCGGCAAGGGCGGCATGAACATCACGCACAGCGAGGACATCGGCGCCTTCGTGGCGCGCTACGGCGCCCGCAGCGAACAGGTGGCGCGCTGGCTGGACGGCTTCACGCCGCAGCAGGTGCGCGACTGGATCCACGGCCTCGGCATCGACACCTTCGTCGGCAGCTCCGGCCGCGTGTTCCCGACCGAAATGAAAGCCGCACCGCTGCTGCGCGCCTGGCTGCACCGCCTGCGCGAAGCCGGCGTACGCTTCCATATGCGCCACCGCTGGCTCGGCTGGCGCGACGGCCAACTGCTGTTCGCGACGCCCGACGGCGAACGCCTGGAACAGGCCGAAGCCACCGTGCTGGCCCTTGGCGGCGCCAGCTGGGCGAGATTGGGCTCGGACGGCGCCTGGGTGCCGCTGCTGCGGGACCACAGCGTGGACGTGGCGCCGCTGGTGCCGATGAACTGCGGCTTCGACGCCGACTGGAGCGAGCACTTCGCCGGCCGCCACGCCGGCGCGCCCTTGACCACGGTGGCGCTGGGCGTCGCCGGCCCGGACGGCAAGCCGGCCTTCCGCAAGGGCCAGTTCGTCATCACCGCGAGCGGCATCGAGGGCGGGCTGGTGTATGCCATGTCGGCGCCGATCCGCGACCAGGTCGCGGCGCACGGCCAGGCCACGGTCTGGATCGACCTGCTGCCCGACCACGGCCCGGAACGCGTACTGGCCGAGGTGACGCACCCGCGCGGCACCCGTTCGATGTCGAGCCACCTGCAAAGCCGGCTGGGCATCAAGGGCGTGAAATCGGGCCTGCTGCACGAGTGCCTGTCGAAGGAAGACTATGCCGATCCGGTGCGCCTGGCGGCCGCGCTCAAGGCGCTGCCGCTGGTGCTGAAGCGCGCGCGGCCGATCGACGAGGCGATCAGCAGCGGCGGCGGCGTGCGCTTCGAGTCGCTGGTCGACGGTGGCGGAATGCTGCGCGCGTTGCCGGGCGTGTTCGTGGCCGGCGAGATGGTGGATTGGGAGGCGCCGACCGGGGGGTATTTGCTGACGGCGTGCTTTGCCAGCGGGCGGGCGGCAGGTGCCGCGGCGCTGGCGCGGCTGGGTGCTGTCGGCAAGGTTGCGGCAGCGTCATCCTGAGCCTTTCGGTTCCGATGATGCCGGACCGGCGCATGCACCTATATCTGTCGCCTGTCAGCAATGAATAGTCATGAGAATCAGGAACAGGCATCGAAAAACACGCTAGGCATGATCGCTCTCGCCCTCTGCGCGGTTCCGACCATGGAATCGGGCCACTGATGGGCGAAACCTTTTCCTGCCTCTCCACACCGAACTTCGGCCCGGCACAGCCTGCCCCGAAACACGGCGAATGAAACTGCTTGTTCCGACCAAGCGGGTGAATTCAAAGTTCTTTGGTCATCAGCACATAAGGCACGCCATACATGTCGGGTAAATGGCGTATTACCTTGAATCCGGCGCGGCGATACAAATATTGAGCGGCTTCCATCACCGGCGTCGTGTGTAATGCGATCACCCCGGTCTTGTCGCGCTCGGCGCGACGAATGCATTCGTCCAGCAAAGCCTGCCCCACGCCATGTCCACGCGCTGTGGGAGCAACAGACAGGAATCGTACCATGGGCCATTCGGGAGCAAAAAAATCCGGCTTGGGCCGGTGCGGTCCGACGTAGCCTACCGCGCCGATGATTTCGCCGTCCAGTTCGGCGACCACGATTTCGGTATAACTGGCGTTTTCGGTGAGGGCGCCGAGCCGCGGTGCGAGCCTGTCCCATCCTGGTGTAAGGGGCGCCAGTTCGATCCATGCATCGTGCACTACCTTATCGACAGCTGGCCTGTCATTCTGGGCGTATTTTCTGAACGTAATAGTCATCGAATGTGTCGGGAAGCAATCCCAAGTAAGCAGCAACGCTCTGGAAGCCCAACATGTTCCGGGTGAAACTCGCTGACGAGCTGGGTCATCTGCGGAAGCACCCGTTCACCTCTTAGAGCCGCTAACACAAGCCCTGGGGCAAGGCGCATTGTCGAAGACAGTACGCTAGTACGGCGAGACGAATGCAACGCAGCCATGGGGCTTGTGTTAGCGGCTCTTAATCCGTTGCAGAAGTTCGAGGCTTGTCGAGGGCGTATCCAACTTCGGTAGAGCCGACAGGTCCGCGCGTCCAACCCTGTTTTGCATAAAAACGATCGGCCCGTGTATCGGTGCCGGTTCTGAGGTAAATACGGTCGTGTCCAAGTTCGAACAGCCAATCGACTGCCAGTTCGAGCAGCGATTGGCCGAAACCATTTCCTTCACTGCCCGGGTTCACGAACAGCGCCCAAATGGATGCGTTGACTTTGTCCGCATAGCAGAATCCAACGATCTCGCCATCATTTTCTGCAACCCAGCCCCGTCCCGACTGCTCCAGAAAATTCTCATACATCGCATGGGTAATGCGTGTCGGGTCCGACAAGGTATTTTCATTCACGCGCAGCCGGATGTTCGACATGGCAGGGATGTCGGCGCTTGTGGCGCGCCTGAACAGCGGATTGTACGTACTCGGCATTGGAACCTGGCTTTGATGTTCGGGTGCATTCGGCGACCGGCACGAAGGTCTGCCATATGCCCAGCCGTGTCGGTCGAGACAGCCCAGTGTAAAGCTGTTGTTATTGGCGAGCAAGTAACAATCGCTGTCAATGCCGGTGTGATGCCGCTAGCGAGCGGCCGAGCATCATGCCAGATCCGAGCATGGCGCCCGGCTACAACGCGTTCGGAGAAGCTCTACTATCGGTGGCGATTCCATCCTCAGTCTACCGGACAGAATTGCTCACTTGAAAATTTTTGCGTGTGGCCTGGGTGGCTGACTGTCCTGGGTCTGGCTAGTCGCCGCCAACAGGTCGAAGCACATCATTTCCAGCCGCCCGTAAGCGGCCGTCGCCCCGAGGCAGCCTATCAAGCGAAAATTATTGGCTGAAGAAAAAGCTCCTCGGGGTTCTAACGCCGTGTCACCCACGATCCCGCATGGAAATCTTGAAATAATTTCTGCGCCTTGATCGCTTCACATCGCATTACTAGTACAACGTCCAGTCCTATTCAGGTCCCGATTTCAGATACTCCATGGCGATATTTATCGAACGGCCGCTGAAGCCTCGGTAAGCCAGGAAGCGATAAACCTTCTGACGCAGTTCTTGTGTCATCCCCGTCTGTGCAATGTCCTTGCGAAACTTCTCGACCACAACGACAACGCGCTCATCCTCCGGCTCCATTTGCTCGATGGTTGCCTTCGTGAGTTGCTCGTCGATACCTTTCTGTCGGAGAGTCAGGGCGACCCGCGCGTCGCCGACCCGTGGTTCGATCTGCCGCGTTTTCATCTCCGCATACCGCTCATCCGACTGGTAGTTCAACCCCTGCAGGAGTTTCAGTGCGTCATCTGCCTCCTGTTCGCTATAGCCTCGCAGGACTAGCTTGCGTCGCAGTACGGCTGCCGAATACTCCCGTTTGGATAAGAGCCATCCCGCATACTGGTGCGCCGGTTGCTTCGGCTTTTGCTGTGGCTGAGCCGGGTCGCGCGCCTTGTACTTGGGCTTTTTGTCGGACGTCCTTGCATATTCTCCAGGAGCAGGCTTTTTCGTCCCGAAACTGGTCTTGGCAACCTTCTTCTTGTAGTCGGAGCTGCGTGTGATTTTGGGCACACCAGCCTGCGCGGGCGCCTCCTCCGCCTCAACAGTCCGTTGCGGAAGTTTGCTGGGCCTGTCAGTCTTGTCATCCTTGCTCTTCGGTCTCGCTCCAAAGCCTGATCGCTTTGGCTTTTCCCCACTCTCATACCCTTTAAGGTCCTCATCGGTGACCTCTACAGGTTTTCCGGTCTTCGAGTTGATCAGGTACATGGATAGGTCAGGCTCGCGGCATGGTTAATGATGTCGGCGTCAGGCGAATCGCCTCACGGGACCATTGTATTCGCTGCACAGGTGCACTGGCGGCTTATGGCCCTTAGCGACCGGTTGAGCCAGCATAGCATGTTGCCGACGCGAAAATTCCTCAGCCAACCGCGACAGGCCGGACCCGACCCATACCAGACGTTCCAAGCCAGTTCAGTCGGGAATACGCAGCAAAATCCGCCTAACGATATCAGCATTGAATCGCCACTACTCCACTAGATTCTGAGCCATCATTCTAGACAAAAGAGTCAACATGAGTGGAAAGCGGTAGACGGAAGAATTCAAGACAGCGGTTACTACGCCTGGCGCGTTGATCCGGAAAACCTGCGTGCAAAGGAAGATCGGCGCCTGCTCGGACACATCAAGCAGTCGTGGCTGGAAAGTGGCGCGGTGTATGGCTATCGCAAGATCTTCGACGATCTGCAAGAACTCGGCGAACGGTGCGGAATCAATCGGGTTCATCCCCTGATGCGCAACGAAGGAATTCGATCTCAAACTGGCTACGCCAAGCGCAAGTACAAAAACGGCGGAGCGCCTTCTGTCGTGGCGCCCAACCATTTTCAGCGCCAATTCGATGTGATCGAGCCAAACAAAGTCTGGGTAACGGACATCACGTACCTGGGCACTTACGAAGGCTGGCTTTACCTGGCCGTGGTGATCGATTTGTTTCACGCCAGGTCATCGGTTGGTCGATGAGTTCGCGCATCGACAAAGAGCTGGCGATGAGTGCCTTATTGATGGCGGTATGGCGTCGGAAGCCGACAGCCGAGGTTCTGGTGCATTCCGATCAAGGAAGTCAATTCAGCAGTTACGACTGGCGCGACTTCCTCGAATCACACAATCTGGTACAGAGCATGAGCAGGCGCGGCAACTGCCACGACAATGCAGTTGCCGAGAGCTTTTTCCAACTGCTGAAACGAGAGCGGGTTCGCCGCAAGGTCTATGCAACGCGCGATGAAGCCAGGCAGGACGTCTTCGATTATATCGAGATGTTCTACAATCCGAAGCGGCGCCACACCTTCAATGAACGGCTGTCACCAGTCGAGTTTGAAAAAGCGGCATTTCTTACGGCTGCAGAGTATCTAGGAAAATGGTGGCGATTCACCATATCGAAATTGCTGTGTGACCGCAAACGTCGCCAAAGCGGACATATCGATGCTGAAGGAACAAGTGCCGTCACCGGTATAAAGCGTCTAGTATCAAGCCCGCAAGCATGAACGCGACGGTACTTATGAATACAGATATTAATAAGGTACGATTTTTTATCTCCCGTCGGACAGCATCAAATTCAGAGAACGTGAAAGCGAGCAAACCTCCGGCCAGGCTGACAAGCATGCCGAACATGAGCCATGAGGAATACCCTTGATAATGCCTCCCAAGAGTCCTTTTTCCTGGCAAATACAGATCGTCTGTTATTAAGCCGTTGACGCCATAAACGATAATGCCCAAGGCAATGCAGATCAGGACGAATCTGGCAAAGCCCGACATTAACGGGAAATTTTCAGGTCGCGAGACAGGAAGACCTTCGGCCAAAAGGTTGGGGTGGTCCGGCGTATAAGGACGTGGCTTTCCGAACGGATACCCCTCCAGCTCCTCGGCAGCTGTGTTTTTTATTTCCATTTCCAAGTATTTTCGTTCACGCTTCGTTCACGCGCACCCGATTGCTCGACAGGCGGGGATGTCGGCGCTCGTGGCGCCTGAATAGCGGATTGGACCTAGGCGGCATTGGAACCTGAATTTGATATCGCTACGCGCACGGGCAGCATACATGTCTGTCATCAACCGAACCGTGTCGATCGATACGACACAGTGTAAGGTTGTTGCTATTGACGAGCAAGCAAAAACTCCATTGCCAATTCCAGATATTTGAGGCTTATCTAGCGTACAATCCCGGCTGTTACCAAACAGACAAGTAGGGGCCCCGTGCGGGAATTTTCGGATTATTACCGCCAGTTGCAAGCGTCCTTGCCGTCACAGGGTCCTGGCTTCAGTGCCGCGGTCATGCGTGACGGGGAAACGATGTTCGAGCGCCATTACGGCATGGCGTCGCTTGAGCTGAAAGTGCCTTTGTCGCGCGATTCGGCATATTACCTGGCGTCGGAGTCGAAACAATTCACGGCGGCCTGCGTCATTTTCCTGGTGCGCGATGGCGTCGTGGGTCTTGAGGACGATGTATGCGCTTGGCTGCCGGAACTCGCGAAATTCGAACAAAAATTCCCGTTGCGCAGTTTATTAAATCATAGCAGCGGCATACCGGATTATTTCCAGTTCCTGCACTGCCAGTTGCATCGCCATGATGCCGATTACTTCAACAACGACACCATACTCAGGCTGATCGCATGCATGGACACGGTGGAATGCCCTGCGCAGACTGAACACCGCTACAGCAACAGCAACTATATCTTGCTGGCCGCCCTGGTCGAACGCCTGACTGGGATACCGCTTAAACAGTACGCCAGCAAGACATTATTCGAGCCGCTTGGCATTCGCCATCTGGCCTTCGACGATGACCGGTTCGATATCATTGAGAATCGCGTGTTCAGTTACGAGACGGATCGGTCGCGCGCCTCAGGATACAAACAGCATCTGGGTAATGCCAACACGGTCGGCGATGGCGGCATCTATGGCAGCGTTGCCGACCTTCTGCGTTGGGAAGCGGAATGGCACCGCCAGTGGTCCGATCATTCGAGCCTTCTGCATGCGATGCTGCAGGCATCGCCGTTCCTGGACGGCACCGTGCACGGCTATCGATTCGGACTGGAGCTTGTACGGAAGTTCGATCAAGACGTCGTATTCCACAGTGGTGGCCTGTGGGGATTCAGTACTTTGATCGTCCGGATTCCGGAAAGGCGCATATCGATCATCCACCTCGCGAACTGCCAGAATGCCGAACCCGACATGGATCGACTGCTCTCTGCCGCACTTGCCTAGGAATACAGGAAAGATCGGTCCTTGCCATCGCTTGTTATTTAGCCTGCGGTTTTCGTTCCCAGGCTGCGCGAATTGGCATCGGTCCTGAACAGGATCGGCTGCTCGTTCTGCATCTTCCCGCCAGGCCCGGCACCCCGCGCGGCAAACGCAATCACCCGCTCGATTTCGTGCCGCCGCGGCGATTTCGAACACACCGGATCGGTCGCGGCCGCATCGCCCGCCAGCATGAACGCCTGGCAGCGGCACCCGCCCAAATCGCGCCCCTTTTCGTCGCAGCTGCGGCAGGGTTCCTGCATCCAGTCGTCGCCGCGGTAGGCATTGAAGGCGCGGCTGTCGCGCCAGATGGCGGCCAGCGGCTGGTCGCGCACGTTCGGCAGGTCGAGCCCGGGCAGGTCGCGCGCGTTATGGCAGGGCAACGCCACGCCGTCGGGCGCCACGCCGAGGAAGACCTGGCCCCAGCCACTCATGCAGGCCTTGGGCCGGTCCTCGAAGTAGTCGGGCACCACGAACAGCAGCTTGCAGCGGTCGCCGATGCGTTCCCGGTACTCGGCGACCACGCGCTCGGCTGCGCGCACCTGCTCCAGCGTGGGCATCAGCTGGTCGCGGTTCTTCATGGCCCAGCCGTAGTACTGGGTGTTGGCCAGTTCCAGGTATTCCGCGCCCAGCTCCAGCGCCATCTCGATGATCTTGCCGACGTGCGGCAGGTTGTAGCGGTGCAGCACGCAGTTCATGACCATCGGGTAGTCGTACTGCTTGATCAGCTTCGCGACCTTCAGCTTGAGTTCGAAGGTCTTGGTGCTGCTCAGGAAATCGTTGAGTTCGCGCGTCGAATCCTGGAACGACAGCTGGATGTGGTCGAGCCCGGCCTGCTTGAGTGCGGCGATGCGCGTTTCCGTCAGGCCGACGCCGGAGGTGATCAGGTTGCTGTAGAAGCCGAGGCGGCGCGCTTCGGCGACCAGTTCCTCGAGGTCGTCGCGCATTAGCGGCTCGCCGCCCGAAAAGCCCAGCTGCACGGCGCCGAGCGCGCGCGCCTGGCGCAGCACGTCGACCCACTCGCCGGTGGTCAGTTCGTTGCGCACGGACTCGTAGTTGAGCGGGTTGTAGCAGAAGGCGCAGTGCAGGGGACAGCGGTAGGTCAGTTCGGCCAGTAGCCAGTAGGGCGGTGGCGCGGATGTCGGCGATGATCCCGGCGATGCTGCTGCGGCTTGCATCACACGATCCACTTTTGCTCGGTGGCGTAGGCCAGGAAATGCTCGATGTCGCCGCGCAGGCCGCCGGTCTGGAATTTCGCTTCGAGCATGGACACGATCTCGTCGACGCTGCGCGCGCCATCGCAGCAGGCCAGGATCTCGCCGGCGCTGGCGTTCAGCTTGACCATGCCTTCCGGGTACAGCAGGACGTGGCTTTCCTGGGCCGGCTCCCACTGCAGGCGGAAGCGGCGGTTGATCGCCGGGGCGGCGGGGATGGTGGGTGCGGTGCTCATTCCGGATAGGCCTTTTCGATAGCATCCAGCATCGCCCACAGGATGTCCAGCTTGAATTTCAGGATGTCGAGCGCGCGCTGCTGCTGTTCGCGCGTCTTGAAGTAATCCAGCGTGACCGCCAGGCCGTGCTCGACGTCGCGCTGGGCCAGCGGGATGCGGGTGCGGAAGTAGGTCAGCCCCGGCGCCTCGACCCACGGATAGTGTTCTGGCCAGCCGGCCAGCCGGTCCTTGTGGATCTGCGGCGCGAACATTTCGGTCAGCGACGAGCACACCGCCTCCTGCCAGGGCGAGCGGCGCGCGAAGTCGACGTAGGCGTCGCAGGCGAAGCGCACCGCAGGCACCACGTGTTGCAGCGACCACAGTTCTTCGCGCGGGATGCCGGCGGCCTCGCCGAGCCGGGTCCAGGCTTCCATGCCGCCCTGGGCATCGCCTTCGTAGTCGCCATAGCCGTCATGGTCGAGGATGCGCGCGATCCACAGCCGGCGCGTGGCGCGGTCGTCGCAGTTCGACAGGATCGCCGCGTCCTTCTTGGGGATGATGAACTGGTAATAGAAGCGGTTGGCGATCCAGCCGCGGATCTGCGCCGGCGAGCACAGGCCCGCGTTCATGCGCACGTTGAACGGATGGTGGATGTGGTAGCCCTTGCCCATCGCACGCAGCTGCGCTTCGAATTCGGCGCGCGACCAGGGCTGCTGCGCGTCGCCGGGGGTAGCGTCGTTCATAGTTCGATTTCCATGCCGTCGACCGCCACCTCGATGCCGTGCGCGGCCAGTACGGCGCGCTGCGGCGCGTCCTCGCGCAGGATCGGGTTGCTGTTATTGATGTGGATGAGGATCTTGCGGCTTGCGGGCATGCGGTCGAGCAGCTCGATCATGCCGCCGGGGCCGGATTGCGCCAGGTGGCCCATCATGCGCGCGGTTTTCTTCGACAGGCCCATGGTGAGCATCTCGTCGTCGCTCCAGCAGGTGCCGTCGACCAGCAGCACGTCGGCGGCGCGCATGGCGTCTTCGACCGCCGGCGTGATCTCGCCCAGGCCGGGTGCGTAGAACAGGCGCTTGCCGCTGGCGGTGCTGCGGATCGTCAGGCCGATGTTGTCGCCCGGATGCGGATCGTCGCGGTGCGGCGAATACGGCGGCGCCTTGCTCAGCAGGGGCACCGGCAGGATCGTGGTGGCGCTCAGCGGCGGGATCGCCAGCGCGGCGCCATCGATGGCGAGCGGACGCGCGTCGACGCCGCAGTAATGCCCGAGCACGCGCGTGATCGGCAGGGCCTGCGACAGGTCGGCCAGCACCTGTTCGGTGGCGTACAGCGGCAGCGGGCTGCCGCGTTCGCGCAGCATCAGGAGGCCGGTGACGTGGTCGATCTGCGCATCCATCAGCAGCACGGCGGCGATGCCGCTGTCGCGGATGGCGCGGGCCGGCTGCAGGACGGGATTGGCGCGGATCTGCGCGAGGATGTCGGGCGAGGCGTTGATGAGGAGCCAGTCGGCGCCGTTGTCGCTGACGGCGATCGAGGATTGGGTGCGCGGGACGGCGTCGATGGTGCCCTTGCGCACGCCATCGCAGTTGGCGCAGTTGCAGTTCCATTGCGGGAAGCCGCCGCCGGCCGCCGAGCCGAGGATACGTATTTTCAAATGCTGTTCCAGGTGATGGAGGAAGGGAGCGCCGGCGGGCGCCCGGGCGAGCCCGGTGCCTGCCGGTGGCTGCCGATCAACGGTTCGAAATGTACATCGTGATTTCGAAGCCGAGGCGGACATCGATCGCTTGCGGGGTTTGCCAGGTCATGATGCATCTCCTTCGGTTGGATGTCGTGGTTGACGTGATACGGCGGCGCGGGGCGCCGTCGATGAGCATTGTGACAAAATCCCGGCGATCGTGCTCGGTTTCGTTCGGGCAAGCGTGCGCGTCTTGACGCGGCGGCCGCGGCCTCAAGACATCTGCTGCCGGGCTCAATCCTTGAAATCCACGCTGGCGCTGCCGTGCCGGCTGACGTCGCGCCGCGCCGGGTTGCCGTACACCGTCGCATCCGCGCTGCCGGACAGGTCGATCCTGGCTTCCCCGCTGGCATACACCGAGCTCGACCCGGAGCCGGTCTGCGACAGGTGCACCGCCTCGGCGCGCAGGTGGCGCGCGTCGAGGTCGCCGGAGCCGCGCAGTTCCGCGTGCAGTTCCCGGGTGGCGCCGACCAGGGTCAGGTTGCCGGAACCGACGTTTTCGGCGACCACCCGGTCGCTGCTGCCGCCGGTGACTTCCAGGTCGCCGCTGCCGTGCAGGGCGACCACGATGTCGCGGTAGCGGCCGTTGAAGCGCATGGTGCCGCTGCCGCCCAGGGTCAGGTCGAGGCGCTCGCCGGCGAAGCCGCTCACGGTGGCGTCGCCGCTGCCGTTGACGCCGAGGGTCTCCAGCGCGGGCAGGGTCAGCATGACTTCGATCGGCTGGCGGTGGCGCAGCAGGATGCCGCGCGGGCCGATGCGCAGGGTGCCGTTTTCGGCCGAGGTGTCGATGTTGGCCAGCAGGCGCTGTTCGCCGCGCACTTCGAGGCCGGCCGTCGGGCCCTGGCGCAGGGTCAGGTTGATCGGGCCGCTCAGGTCGACGGCGGTGACGGTGCCCGCCAGCGGGCGCTTGTCGGTGGCGACCAGGCGGCTTTCCGGGCTGGCCGTGCCGCGGGTGCCCTGGGCCCGCAGCACGCTGTAGGACACGCCGATCAGGACGAAGGCGAGCAGCAGCAGGGTGAAGCCTGTTTTCAGTAATGCGCGCATGGCGTCAGTGCCCCTTGAGCAGGGAACGGTTCATCTGGAAGTAGCGTTTCAGGCCGATCACCGTGTAGCGCGAGATCACCAGCGACAGCAGCGCCAGCGCGATCCCGCCCAGCACCATGCCGAAGCCGACCACGGTCTGGGTGGTGCGCGATTCGGCGTCCATCTCGGTGCTGATGCGCAGCGAACTGTCGGCCACCGCTTCGGCGCCGCGCAGCACGCGCGAGCCGTCGCGGCCGCCCTCGTCTTCGGAGGGCGCCCCTTCCTGCCTCACCTCGATATTGCCGGCGCCGATGGTGATGCGGGTCTGGCGCTCGCCGTGGCTGTCGGGGTCGATGGTGACGAAGCGCGCCGGCCAGTCCAGCACCAGTTCGTTGGCGCCGGCCAGCCCGCTGGCGGTGGTGGCGACGCCGCCCAGGTAGAACGCCAGCGCGCACACGTACAGGGTCAACAGCAGCGACGCGTACACCAGCGCCGGGACGATCATGAACAGGTTGAAGATTGCCAGGCCAACCGCCGACGCCATCAGGCGCAGGAGGTTGGCCGGCGCCTTCTTTTGCGGGACGGTCGGCGCGGGCCCGGCGGTGGCGGTGGATGCGGCGGACAGCGCCTGCAGGTGGCTGCTGGCGCGCAGCGTCATCGCGATCTTTTTCGGATCGTCCAACTCGTTCGCGACGTCCTGCTCGCCGCGGCCGATGCCTTCGGCGTCGACGAAGCGTTGTTCGTAATAAGCCAGGGTCTTGGCCTGGATGTCGGGCGGCAGGCCCAGCATGGCGCGCTTGAGCGCGTCGAGATATTCCAGTTTCCCCATCGGGACTCCGTGTTTCAGTTATGCGCGACCAGCATCGCATGCAGCGCCGCCGGTTCCACGCCGGCCGTGCCGGTCGCGCTGTCGGGGCCGACCAGGCCGGGGCGCAGCAGCATCGCGCTGGCGGCGGCGACGAAGGCCAGCAAGGCAAGGGTACGCAGCGCAAGCATGCGCAATGCGGGGGTGCACAAGCCGGATTGCATGTTCATGGAGAGGGTCCGCGGACGCTGTTGTCGATGCAGCCAGACTACGCCGCCGCACCCCCGGACGCCACCGCCGTGCGACGAGCTGCAGAATCCGGGGCCCAGGCGGGCGCCGGGCCGGACAGCCTTCGCTCAGCGTTTGCCCGGAACCACGGCCCTGGCGGCGCCGATGCCGCTGCGCACCGCCGATTCCAGCGTCGCCGGGTAGTCGCTGGCGGTATAGTCCCCGGCCAGCGCCAGGCCGGGCAGGCCGGTGTCGTTGCCGGGCCGCGCCAGCCCCGGCGTGCAGGCGAAGGTGGCACGCTTTTCGGTGATCACCTGGTGCCAGGCCGGACGCGCCAGCGCCTCGATGCCGAAGGCGTGTGCCAGCTGGGCGGCGACGCCGGCGGCCAGCGCGTCGCGCGGGCGTTCGGCCGCGTCCGAGGCGCCGCTGATCACCACCGCCAGCAAGCCGTCTTGCGCGCCATCGAGCTGGCCGCGGTCGAACACGAACTGGCCCCAGCGGCCGTGTGCCGGTTCATCCAGCAGCGCGCAGAACGCCAGCGGCAGGCGCAGCGCGGGGGCGTATTGCAGGTAGACCGTGGAGATCGGCTCGTAGCCGAAGCCGTCCAGCTGCGCCGCCAGCGCCTCGCTGCCGGGCAGCGGCCGCAGCAGGCCGGCTGCCTGCCAGGGCGCGGTGGCGATCACCGCGGCGTCGAACTTGACGCAGCCGCCGTTCGTGGTCACGCGCCAGCGCCCGCTGTCCTGGTCCAGCGCATCGACGCGCGTCCCGGTCAGCACCCGGCCGCCGCGCCCTTCGATGTGCTTGCGCGCCGCGTCCGGGAACAGGACGTCGAGCAGCAGGCGCGGCAACAGCATGTCCGAAGCCGCCCGTTTGGCGCCCAGGCTGTCGCGCAGCACGGCCAGGAACACCTGGCTCGACGCGTGTTCCGGCGCGGTGTTCAGCGCCGCCAGGCACAGCGGACGCCACAGCAGGCGCGTCAGGCGCTCGGTCTGCCCGAAGCGCTCGAGCAGTTCGGCCACGCTGCAATCGTCGTACAGCTGCCAGCCCATCCAGCGCGCGCTGGTGCTGAAGCGCGCCAGCGCCATCTTGTCCTCGCGCCGCAGGCCTTTGGCGCGCAGCAGCGCCGCCAGCATGTGCAGCGGTGCGGGCAGCCTGGGCGCCACGAAATCCAGCAGGCCCTGGTTCGGCGGAAAGCGCATCTGCAACGGCAGGCGCAGCAGGGCGTCGCGCGGGGCGACGCCGACCCGGCGCAGCAGGCCGAGCGTGGCATCGTAGGCACCCAGCATGATGTGCTGGCCGTTGTCGAGCCGGCGTCCGTGGGCGTCGACGGCCCGCGCCCGCCCGCCGAGCGTGCGCGCGGCTTCGTACAGCGTGACCGCGTGGCCGGCGTCGGCCAGGGTCACCGCCGCGGCGCAGCCGGCCCAGCCGCCGCCGATGACGGCAACCGAGAGCTTGGGTGCTTCAGTTGCGGACATAGGTCTTCCACGCCAGCCACAGCTTGCGCAGCGGCGTCAGCGAGATACGCTGGCTGAGGACGTGGAAACCGTCGCGCTCGATCTCGTCGAGGAGGGTGCGGTAGATCGCCGCCATCATCAGGCCGGGACGCTGGGCGCGCCGGTCTTCCTTCGGCAGCAGTGCCAGCGCCTCGTCGTAGCAGGCTTGCGCGCGGTCGGTCTGGAACTTCATCAGCGCCTCGAACTTCTCGCTGTGGCGCACGTTCAGCAGGTCGGCGGCGGTGACGCCGAATTGCTGCAGTTCGTTTACCGGCAGGTAGATGCGGCCCTTGCGCGCGTCTTCGCCGACGTCGCGGATGATGTTGGTCAGCTGGAAGGCCAGGCCGAGCTTTTCCGCGTACTGCAGGGTCTGCGGATTGGTCACGCCGAAGATGCTGGCCGACAGCACGCCGACCACGCCGGCCACGTGCCAGCAATACTTGCGCAGGCCCGGGTAGTCGAGGTAGCGCGACTGGTCGAGGTCCATCTCCATGCCGTCGATGATCGCCAGCAGGTGCGCTTCCTTGAGGTCGTACACGGCCAGGTGCGGGCGCAGCGCCAGCATCACCGGGTGGGTCGGCGCGCCGGCATCCAGGTACATGCTGGACACCTCGCTGCGCCACCAGGCCAGCTTGATGCGCGCCAGCGAGCCGTCGCTGGCGTCGTCCACGGTATCGTCGACTTCCCGGCAGAACGCGTACAGCGCCGTGATCGCGCGCCGGCGTTCGGGCGGCAGGAACAGGAAGCTGTAGTAAAAGCTGGAGCCGCTTTGGACGGTCTTTTGTTGGCAGTATTCGTCGGGAGACATATTTAAATTGCATATTCGCGGAGCAAGTCCGCTATTTTATATCCGATGCACCGCCAGATGAGGGCGTCGGGCCACTTTTACATGGGACGGCATGCGCTTTCTACATGCGGAGTGCGCGCCAGCCGACCGCCAGCCAGTCCATGCGCCCCAGTGTCGGGCGGCGCCGGAACACGTCGTAGTCGACGCGCTCGATGGCTTCCAGGATGCGCAGCCCGCCCTGCACGACCATGCGCAGTTCCCAGCCGACGCGGCCCGGCAGGCGGGCCGCGAGCGGTGCGCCTTCCAGCATCAGGGCGCGCGCGCGCTCGACCTCGAAGCGCATCAGTGCGCGCCAGGCCGGGCTGTCCGTGCCGGCGCGGATGTCGTCCTCGGTCACGCCGAAGCGCGCCAGGTCTTCCTGCGGCAGGTAGATGCGGCCGCCGTCGCCCTTGACGATGTCGATCGCCACGTCCTGCCCGAAGTTGATCAGCTGGAGCGCGCTGCACACCGCGTCCGACTGGCGGAGGCTGGCCGCGTCGGCGACGCCGTACAGGGCCAGCATCAGGCGCCCGACCGGATTGGCCGAGCGCCGGCAATAGTCGAGCAGGGTAGGGTAGTCGGGATAGCGCGTGGTGACCACGTCCTGGCGGAAGGCGCTCAGCAGGTCGCGCAGCGGCTGCAGGTCCAGCCGGTACGTGGCGACGACGCCGGCCAGGCGCTCGAACATCGGGTGGCCTGGCGGCGTGCCGGCGGCGATGCCGTCCAGCGCGCTGTCGTAGGCGCGCAGGGCGGCCAGGCGCTGTTCCGGGCAGGCGTCGCCCTCGTCGGCGAGGTCGTCGGCGCTGCGCGCGAAGGCATAGATCGCCTCCACCGCCGGGCGCAGGCGGCGCGGCAGCAGGATCGATGCGACGGGAAAGTTTTCGTAGTGGTCGACGGCCATGGTGGACGGTTAGGCTACTGACTCTAAAGTCATTTACCAGGGTTATTTGCATGATTATAATTGCTGGGATAAGAATTCAAAAACCGCCCAGGCCAGACAACCCGGGCCACCGAGGAGACACCGTGCCCGCAGACCGCCCCGTTCCGCCCGTTTCCGCCGTTCCTGTCCGCGGTTCCCTGTGCCGGCTCGCGCTGTCGGCGGCGCTGCTGTCGGCCTGTTCGAAGCCGGCCCCGCCCGTCGCCGACGTGCGCCCGGTACGCGCGGTCACGCTGGCGGCCGGCGGCATCGCGTTGAACGCCACCTTCCCGGGCGACGTGCGGCCGCGCTACGAGTCGCGCCTCGGTTTCCGGGTCGGCGGCAAGATCAGTGCGCGCAAGGTCGACGTCGGCACGGTGGTGAAGCGCGGCACGGTGCTGATGCAGCTCGATCCGCAAGACCTGCGCCTGGGCCAGGCCCAGGCCGGCGCCAACCTGCGCGCGGCCGAGACCAGCCTCGCGCTGGCGCAGGCGGAGCTCGAGCGCTACCAGAACCTGCGTGCCCAGAACTTCGTCAGCCAGGCGGTGCTCGACGAGAAGGTGGCGGCGGCGCGTTCCAGCCAGGCGACGGTGGAAGCCGGGCGCGCGGCCCTGCGCGAACAGACCAACCAGGCCGCCTACGCGACCCTGGCGTCGGATACCGGGGGCGTGGTCACCGCCATCGACGCCGAGGTCGGCCAGGTGGTCGCCGCCGGCACGCCGGTGGTGCGGGTCGCGCGCACCGACGAGAAGGAAGTCGTGATCGGGGTGCCGGAAGACCAGGTCGGCGAGCTGCGCAAGGTGGGCGAGGTGAAGGTCAAGCTGTGGGTCGATCCGGACCGCAGCATCGCCGGCCGCATCCGCGAAGTGTCGCCGATGGCCGACCCCGCCACCCGCACCTATACCGTCAAGGTGGCGGTGCCGCCGCGCGACGACGTGCGTCTCGGCATGACGGCGGTGGTCGAGCTGGTCCGGCGTCCGTCCAGGGACGACGCGGCGCTGCGCGTGCCGCTGTCGGCCCTGCACCAGGACAAGGGCGTGACCTCGGTGTGGGTGATCGAGAACGGCGCGGTGAAACGGGTGCCGGTGCGGGTCGGCGGCGTGGCCGGCAACGAGGTCGTGCTGGCGAGCGGCGATAAGGGGAGTGGAATACGGGCGGGCCAGACCGTGGTCACCGCCGGGGTCAACCTGCTCAAGGACGGCCAGAGGGTCAAGGTGCTCACCGCCGACGTGGCGCGCCGCGGCGATGCCGAGGCGGAAGCGGTCGGCGGCGCCGGCACCGGCGGCGGCACCCGTTCCGGCGCCGACGGCAAGACGAACGCGCCGGGAGCGGCGCAATGAGGAGTTTCAATCTCTCGCGCTGGGCGCTGGAAAACATCCCCCTGACGCGCTACCTGATCGCCGCGCTCCTGATCGGCGGCATCCTCAGCTACAACGCGCTGGGCCAGGACGAGGATCCGCCATTCACCTTCCGCGCCATGGTGCTGACCGCCTACTGGCCCGGCGCCACCGCGGTGCAGATGGCGCAGCAGGTCACCGACAAGCTCGAACGCAAGCTGCAGGAAACGCCCTCGGTCGACAAGATCTCGAGCTTTTCCAAGCCGGGCGAGACCACCATCATCCTCGAACTGAAGGAATCGACCTCGCCCAAGGACGTGCCGCCGACCTGGTACCAGGTGCGCAAGAAGATCGGCGACATCGCCGCCACGCTGCCGGCCGGCGTCATCGGACCGTTCTTCAACGACGAATTCGGCGACACCTACGGCTCGATCTTCGCGCTGTCCGGCGATGGCTTCACCTACGCCGAGATGCGCGACTACGCCGACTTCGTGCGCCAGCAGCTGTTGACCGTGCCGCTGGTGGCCAAGGTCGAACAGTTCGGGGTGCAGGAAGAGAAGGTCAACATCCTGTTCTCGCAGCAGAAGTTCGCCCAGCTCGGGCTGCCGATGGACGCCATCGTCAACCAGATCGCCACCCAGAACGGCATCGAAGCCTCGGGCGTGCTGGTGACGCCTGGCGAGAACCTGCAGGTGCGCGTGACCGGCGGCCTGAAGACGGCGAAGGCCCTGGAAGACCTGAGCCTGCGCGTGGGCGGCACCACCTTCCGCCTGGGCGACTTCGCGGCCGTGGAGCGCGCCTACCAGGACCCGCCGCACGACAAGATGCGCTTCAACGGCAAGGAAGTCATCGGCCTGGGCGTGTCGATGGAAAAGGGCGGCAACATCATCCAGCTCGGCAAGGGCCTGGAGCAGACGGTGGCGCGCATCCGCGCCCAGCTGCCGGTCGGGATCGAGCTGGAGCGGGTGTCGAACCAGCCGGCGGCGGTGACGGCCTCGGTCAGCGAATTCATGCACACGCTGGTGGAGGCGGTGATCATCGTGCTGGTGGTGTCCTTCGTGGCGCTCGGCCTGCACAGCAAGCCGAAGCTGCGCCTCGACGTGCGCCCCGGCCTGGTGGTGGCGCTGACCATTCCGCTGGTGCTGGCGATCACCTTCGTGTGCATGCGCATCTTCGACATCTCGCTGCACAAGGTGTCGCTGGGGGCGCTGATCATCGCCCTCGGCCTGCTGGTCGACGACGCCATCATCGCGGTCGAGATGATGGTGCGCAAGATGGAGGAGGGCATGTCGCGCTTCGAGGCGGCTACCTTCGCCTACACCTCGACCGCCTTTCCGATGCTGACCGGCACCCTGATCACCGCCGCCGGTTTCCTGCCGATCGGCCTGGCCAGGTCCACGGCCGGCGAGTACACCTTCTCGATGTTTTCGGTGAACGCGATCGCGCTGGTGGTGTCGTGGGTGGTGGCGGTGACCTTCACGCCCTACATCGGCTTCGTGCTGCTGCGCGTGAAGCCGCATGCGCCGGGGGCATCGCACCACGACGTGTTCGACACCCCGGCCTACCGGCGCTTCCGGCGCCTGGTGAGCTGGTGCGTCGAGTGGCGCATGACCACCATCGCGCTCTCGCTCGCCGTGTTCGCACTCGGCGTGTTCGGCTTTAAATTCATCGAAAAGCAGTTCTTCCCGGATTCCAGCCGCCCGGAGCTGATGGTCGAGATGTGGCTGCCGGAAGGGACCAGCTTCGCGGTCAACGAGGCGCTGGCGAAGAAGTTCGAAGCCTTCGTCCGCAAGCAGCCGGAGCTGGAAAGCGTGACCAGCTATGTCGGCACCGGCAGCCCGCGTTTCTACCTGCCGCTGGACCAGATCTTCCCGGCCTCGAACGTCTCGCAATTCGTCGTGCTGCCGAACAGCCTGGCCGGGCGCGCAAGCTTGATGCGCAAGATCGAGGACGTCTTCAGGAACGATTTCCCGGAAGTGCGCGGACGGGTCAAACTGCTGCCGAACGGGCCGCCGGTGCCGTATCCGGTGCAGTTCCGCGTGACCGGTCCCGACATCGCGGCCGTGCGCCGCGGCGCCGACCAGGTCAAGGAGGTCATGCGCGCCAATCCGAACACGGTCGGCGTCAACGACAACTGGAACGAAGCGGTGAAGGTGCTACGCCTGGACCTCGACCAGGACAAGCTGCGCGCGCTCGGCGTCACCTCGCAGGCGGTGCGGCGCACCGTCGCGACCGTGCTGTCCGGGACCGCCATCGGCCAGTTCCGCGAATCCAACCGCCTGATCGACATCGTGGTGCGCCAGCCGCTCGAGGAGCGCTCGAGCATGGCGGTGCTGGCCAATACCAACGTCGCCACCGCGTCGGGACGGGCGGTGCCGCTGTCGCAGCTGGCGCGCATCGAATTCGTGTGGGAGCCGGGCGTGGTGTTCCGCGAAGGGCGCGAGTGGGCGATCATGGTCCAGTCGGACGTGGCGGCGGGCATCCAGGGACCGACCGTGTCGGCCCAGGTCGACGCGAAGCTGGCCGCGCTGCGCGCCTCGCTGCCGGCCGGCTACCGCATCAAGCTGGAAGGCGCCGCCGCCGACAGTTCGGAAGCGGAAGCCTCGATCACGGCCAACGTGCCGCTGGTGCTGTTCCTCGTATTCACGCTGCTGATGCTGCAGCTGCACAGCTTCTCGCGTTCGCTGCTGGTGTTCCTCACCGGGCCGCTGGGCGTGGCCGGGGCCGCGATGGCCCTGCTGGCGCTGGGCCGGCCGTTCGGCTTCGTCGCCAACCTGGGCGTGATCGCGCTGTTCGGCATGATCATCCGCAATTCGGTGATCCTGGTCGACCAGATCGAAAAGGACATCGCCGCCGGGCTGCCGGCCTGGGACGCGATCGTCGAATCGGCGGTGCGGCGCTGCCGGCCGATCCTGTTGACGGCGGCGGCCGCGGCGCTGGCCATGATTCCGCTGTCGCGCTCGGTCTTCTGGGGACCGATGGCGGTGGCGATCATGGGCGGGTTGCTGGTGGCGACGGCGCTGACGCTGCTGTTCCTGCCGGCACTGTATGCGGCGTGCTTCCGGGTCAAAAAGCCGGCGTGACGGGTAGGTGGACGGGTGCCCCGTCCACGCTGCCGGAAACGCAGCGGTATCTAAGTAATTGAAATAACGCAAGAAAATCCCGGCAATAAAACCGTGCCAACTCAACAGCGCCGCACGATTTAAAAATCGTCCAATGCTGTCAGAAAATCCAGTAAAATATCGGGTTGAAGTTGTAGCCCCTAAACATTTGGATGCAGGGCGGCCGGGTTCACTGTCGGGCGCCCTTTGTTTTTGTGGCAAGATGCAATCCTGCGCGAGGATGGCGAAATTGGTAGACGCACCAGGTTTAGGTCCTGACGCCAGCAATGGTGTGGGGGTTCGAGTCCCCCTCCTCGCACCACGAATAATTATTTTTTTGGACGATTTTTACAATGGCAACTGCAGTCGAAAACCTGGGTAAACTCGAGCGTCGCCTGACTCTCTCTTTTCCGCTGAGCGACGTTCGTACGGAAGTTGAAAAGCGCCTCAAGAAGCAGGCCAAGACCGCTCGTGCCCCGGGCTTCCGTCCGGGCAAGGTGCCGCTGAAGATGGTCGCGGCCCAGTACGGCTACCAGATCGAATCGGACGTGCTGAACGACCGCGTCGGCCAGGCCTTCAACGATGCCGCCAACGAAGCTCAGCTGCGCGTTGCCGGCATGCCGAAAATCGAACCGAAGCAAGACGCACCGGAAGGCATGCTGGCCTTCGACGCGACCTTCGAAGTCTATCCGGAAGTCGCCCTGCCTGACCTGGCCGGCGTCGAGATCGAGACCGTCACCGCCACCGTGAGCGATGCCGAGATCGACAAGACCATCGACATCCTGCGCAAGCAGCGCGTGCACTTCCACACCAAGGGCGAATCCGGCGAGCACGGCGACGGCGGCGAAGCCGTTGCCGCCAACGGCGACCGCGTGACCGTCGACTTCGTCGGCGTGATCGACGGCGTCGAGTTCGACGGCGGCAAGGCCGAGGACTACGCCTTCGTGCTGGGCGAAGGCCGCATGCTGCCGGAGTTCGAAGCCGCGACCGTCGGCCTGAAAGTCGGCGAAAGCAAGACCTTCCCGCTGGCTTTCCCCGAGGACTACCACGGCAAGGACGTGGCCGGCAAGACCGCCGAGTTCACCATCACCCTGAAGAAGCTGGAATGGGCGCACCTGCCGGAAATCGACGGCGAGTTCGCCAAGTCGCTCGGCATCGAAGACGGCAGCGTCGAGAAGATGCGCGAAGACATCAAGGTCAACCTGGAGCGTGAAGTCAATGCCCGCATCAAGGCGCGCAACAAGGAAGCCGTGATGGACGCGCTGGTCAAGCACACCGACATGGACGTGCCGCAAGTCATGGTCGCCCAGGATTCGGAGCGCCTGGCCGAGCAGACCCGCCAGGACATGGCCGGCCGCGGCATGGACGTCAAGAGCCTGCCGTTCCCGGCCGACCTGTTCGCGACCAAGGCCGAGCGCCGCGTGCGCCTGGGCCTGATCCTGTCGCAGCTGGTGGGCGACAATGGCCTGCAAGCCACCCAGGACCAGGTGAAAGCGCAGATCGAAGACTTCGCGCAAAGCTACGAAGACCCGAAAGAAGTCCTGAAGTACTACTATAGCGATCGTCGTCGCCTGAGCGAAGTCGAAGCTCTTGTATTGGAAGAAAACGTCGTTAACTATGTGCTTGGCAAGGCGAAGGTCGGTTCGAAAGAAATCGCCTTCGACGAACTGATGGGAAGCAACGCACAAGCGTAATCTTCCTTGAAGGAGCCCCGGCCGGCACTGTGCCGCCGGGGTGCCCCGCAACTTCTAAACAAGGATAGTGACAGGTATGAATCGTAATCCCGCATTGGATACCCAAGCCCTCGGCCTCGTGCCGATGGTGATCGAGCAGAGCGGTCGTGGCGAGCGCGCCTACGATATCTACTCGCGCCTGCTGAAAGAGCGCGTGATTTTCCTGGTCGGTCCTGTCAACGATCAGATGGCCAACCTGATCGTGGCCCAGCTGCTGTTCCTGGAAAGCGAAAATCCGGACAAGGATATCTCGCTGTACATCAATTCCCCGGGTGGTTCGGTTTCGGCCGGCCTGGCGATTTTCGACACCATGAACTTCATCAAACCCGACGTGTCGACGCTGTGCACCGGCATGGCGGCTTCGATGGGCGCCTTCCTGCTGGCGGCCGGCGCCAAGGGCAAGCGTTTCTCGCTGCCGAATTCGCGCGTCATGATCCACCAGCCGTCCGGCGGTTCGCAGGGCATGGCTTCGGACATCGAGATCCAGGCCAAGGAAATCCTGTACCTGCGCGAACGCCTGGCACGCATCATGGCCGACAACACCGGCCAGACGGTCGAACAGATCCACAAGGATACCGACCGCGACCGTTTCCTGTCCGCCGAGGAATCCGTGGAGTATGGACTGATCGACCGGGTGCTGACCAACCGCGGGTAAGCCTTCGCGCTGGCAAGCGACATGTTGCTCAAAACGCCCGGGCGCGACAGCGGTTCGGGCGTTTTATTTTTAAATCGGGTAGCATGGAGGGGTGCACGCTTGTTGCGCCCCTGTATCAGCGTTATATTCATTGCAATTCAACAGAAACCTGCCCCATGTCTGACAAAAAATCCTCAAGCGGCGAAAAACTCCTGTACTGCTCGTTCTGCGGCAAGAGCCAGCACGAGGTCAAGAAGCTGATCGCGGGACCTTCGGTCTTCATCTGCGACGAATGCATCGACCTGTGCAACGACATCATCCGCGATGAGACCTCGAACGTCGAAACGGTGGCGGGCGCCAAGTCCGACCTGCCGACGCCGCACGAGATCAGCGAGCTGCTCGATCAGTACGTGATCGGCCAGCAGACAGCCAAGCGTATCCTGTCGGTGGCGGTCTATAACCATTACAAGCGCCTGAAGCATCTCGGCAAGAAGGACGATGTCGAGTTGGCCAAGAGCAACATCCTGCTGGTCGGCCCCACCGGTTCCGGCAAGACGCTGCTGGCCCAGACCCTGGCGCGCATGCTCAACGTCCCATTCGTGATCGCCGACGCGACCACGCTCACCGAAGCCGGCTATGTCGGCGAGGACGTCGAGAACATCATCCAGAAGCTGCTGCAGAGCTGCAACTACGAAGTCGAGAAAGCCCAGCGCGGCATCGTCTACATCGACGAGATCGACAAGATTTCGCGCAAGTCCGACAATCCGTCGATCACCCGCGACGTATCGGGCGAGGGCGTGCAGCAGGCACTGCTGAAACTGATCGAAGGCACGATGGCCTCGGTGCCGCCGCAGGGCGGGCGCAAGCATCCGAACCAGGACTTCGTCCAGATCGACACGACCAACATCATGTTCATCTGCGGCGGCGCCTTCGACGGCCTGGCCAAGGTGATCCAGGATCGCTCGGAAAAGAGCGGCATCGGCTTCGGCGCCACCGTCAAGAGCCAGAGCCAGCGCTCGTCGAGCGACGTGCTGCTCGATGCCGAGCCGGAAGACCTGATCAAGTTCGGCCTGATCCCCGAGCTGGTCGGCCGCCTGCCGGTCGTGGCAACCCTGCGCGAGCTTACCGAGGAAGCCCTGATCCAGATCCTGGTCGAGCCGAAGAACGCCCTTATCAAGCAGTATTCGAAGCTGCTCGACATGGAAGGCGCCGAGCTGGAGATTCGTCCGGCGGCCCTGCATGCGATCGCCAAGAAGGCGCTGGCGCGCAAGACCGGCGCGCGCGGCCTGCGTTCGATCCTGGAACACGCGCTGCTGGACGTGATGTACGAACTGCCAAGCCAGCAGAATGTGGTGAAAGTGGTGATCGATGAAAATACGATCACGAATGGCGCGAAACCTTTACTGATTTATAGCGAAACGCCAAAAGTTTCCGGAGAAAATTAAAATTTCCGGTTGTAAACACCGCAAACGCGCTTGAATCCGCCGGTCGAGACGGTACAATCAGTCTCGACAAAAGCGGGGATTCAGTTAAAAAGCCACTCGCGACCCCCGTTGCGTAGTGGTTTTTTCATTTAAAAAGCACGCTTTTGTTGAATCGGCTATATTCGAAACCAAGTTCAGTAATTTTTCTGTAGAAAAATTCTTTGGCCGGTCTTGTGATTCGAGGGTGGGTCCCAACATCCTCTTCACGCTTTCTATAAGGTATGCCATGACAACCACTAAATTTACCGAGCAAACAACGCTGCCTCTCTTGCCCCTGCGCGACGTGGTGGTGTTCCCTCATATGGTGATACCGCTGTTCGTCGGCCGCCCGAAATCGATCAAGGCCCTGGAAGCCGCGATGGAACAAGGCAAGAGCATCATGCTCGCAGCCCAGAAGGCTGCTGCCAAGGACGAACCTTCGGCCGCAGACATCTACGAGATCGGCTGCGTGGCCAACATCCTGCAAATGCTGAAGCTGCCCGACGGCACCGTGAAGGTGCTGGTCGAAGGCGCGCAGCGCGCCCGTATCAATCACATCAGTGACGGTCCGAGCCACTTCGTGGCCGACCTGACCCCGATCAACTCGGAAATCGGCGACGACTCGGAAGTCGAAGCGATGCGCCGTGCGATCGTCCAGCAGTTCGATCAGTACGTCAAACTGAACAAGAAGATTCCGCCCGAGATCCTGGCATCGCTGGCCGGCATCGACGACGCCGGCCGCCTGGCCGACACCGTTGCCGCCCACCTGCCGCTCAAGCTCGAGCAGAAGCAGGTCATCCTCGAGATCTTCAACGTCGCCAAGCGCCTCGAGCACCTGCTCGGCCAACTGGAAGGCGAGCTCGACATCCTGCAAGTGGAAAAGCGCATCCGCGGCCGCGTCAAGCGCCAGATGGAAAAATCGCAGCGCGAGTACTACCTGAACGAGCAAGTGAAAGCGATCCAGAAAGAGCTGGGTGAAGGCGAAGATGGCGCCGACATCGAAGAGCTCGAGAAGAAAGTGATCGCGGCCAAGATGCCGAAGGAAGCCCTCGAAAAAGCCCAGGCCGAGATCAAGAAGCTCAAGATGATGTCGCCGATGTCGGCCGAAGCCACCGTCGTGCGCAACTACATCGACACCTTGGTCGGCCTGCCGTGGAAGAAGAAATCGAAGGTCACGATCGACCTGGAAAAGGCAGCCGAGGTGCTGGAATCCGACCACTACGGCCTGGACAAGATCAAGGAACGCATCCTCGAGTACCTCGCGGTGCAGCAGCGCGTCGAAAAACTGAAGGCGCCGATCCTGTGCTTCGTCGGTCCTCCGGGCGTGGGTAAGACCTCGCTGGGCGAGTCGATCGCCCGCGCCACCGGCCGCAAGTACGTGCGCATGGCGCTCGGCGGCGTGCGTGACGAAGCCGAGATCCGCGGCCACCGCCGTACCTACATCGGCTCGATGCCGGGCAAGGTGCTGCAGTCGCTGTCGAAGGTCGGCGTGCGCAATCCGTTGTTCCTGCTCGACGAGATCGACAAGATGGGTGCGGACTTCCGCGGCGACCCGTCGTCGGCCCTGCTCGAAGTGCTGGACCCGGCGCAGAACCACACGTTCAGCGACCACTACGTCGAAGTCGACTTCGACCTGTCGGACGTGATGTTCGTGGCGACCTCGAATTCGTTCAACATCCCGCCGGCACTGCTGGACCGGATGGAAGTGATCCGCCTGTCGGGCTACACCGAGGACGAAAAGACCTCGATCGCCCAGCGCTACCTGCTGCCGAAGCAGATCAAGGCCAATGGCTTGAAGGAAGAAGAGATCAAGGTGGAAGAGGCCGCGATCCGCGACATCATCCGCTACTACACCCGTGAAGCCGGTGTCCGCTCGGTCGAGCGCGAAATCTCGAAGATCTGCCGCAAGGTCGTCAAGATGCTGCTGCTGAAGAAAGACGGCAAGCGCGTCATCGTCGGCTCGAAGAACCTGGACAAGTTCCTGGGCGTGCGCCGCTACGACTTCGGCGTGGCCGAGAAGGAAAACCAGATCGGCCAGGTGGTCGGCCTGGCATGGACCGAAGTCGGCGGCGACCTGCTGACCATCGAGGCCGTGCAGGTGCCGGGCAAGGGCGCCGTGATCCGTACCGGTACGCTGGGCGACGTGATGAAGGAATCGATCGAAGCCGCCCGCACCGTGGTGCGCTCGCGTGCACCGCGCCTGGGCATCAAGAACGAGGTGTTCGAGAAGACCGACATCCACATCCACGTGCCGGAAGGCGCGACGCCGAAGGACGGTCCGTCCGCCGGTATCGCGATGACCACCGCGCTGGTCTCGGTGTTCACCGGCATCCCGGTCCGCGCCGACGTGGCGATGACCGGCGAGATCACGCTGCGCGGCGAAGTGCTGCCGATCGGCGGCCTGAAGGAAAAACTGCTGGCGGCGCAGCGCGGCGGCATCAAGACCGTCCTGATCCCCGAGCAGAACGTGAAGGACCTGGCCGACATCCCGGACAACGTCAAGAACAAGCTCGAGATCGTGCCGGTGCGCTGGATCGAGAAGGTGCTTGAAGTGGCACTGGAACGCCAGCCGGAAGCCCTGGTCGAGGTGCCGGCCGTCGCGGCGCCCGTCACCACCGCGGCCGAGGGCCAGGGTGGCGTAGTCAAGCACTAAGCCTTAACTTAGCCTCACCAACGTCGTCCCTGCGAAGGCAGGGACCCAGCTTTGCCAGCGTTTCGACAGCGCATGCAAAACCTGGGTCCTTGCCGACGCAGGGACGACGTTTTTTATTGCTTGTTTATTTAATGGTGCTCTATATCCGCATAAGACCGGGCGTCGCCTCTATTTGTTGCCGGACGGTACGAGTGTTGCTTGACACAAAGCATGTCGCGCTTGTCTAATACGCGCTTGCGGTTTTGCCTGATGGTCAAGCAAGCCAAGAACGTAAAAGAGGGAAGATAGTGAACAAAACTGAATTGATCGAAGAAATCGCGAAGTCCGCGGACCTGACCAAAGCTTCCGCGGCGCGTGCCCTCGATGCGATGATCGAAGCGGTGACCAATACCCTGAAGAACAACGACAGCGTGACCCTGGTCGGTTTCGGCACCTTCACCGTGGGCGATCGCGCCGCACGTACCGGCCGTGACCCGCGCACCAAGGAGGCCATCAAGATCAAGGCGGCCAAGGTCCCGAAATTTAAGGCTGGTAAAGCACTGAAAGATGCAGTAAACTAATGCCTCTTCTGCGCTGACATGCAGAGGCAGCAGTAACGAGTATTTCGTGGAGCGGTAGTTCAGTTGGTTAGAATACCGGCCTGTCACGCCGGGGGTCGCGGGTTCGAGCCCCGTCCGCTCCGCCACGGTTTAGTAGACGTAGTATTGCCCCTGCGGGCAATACGGTTTTGGGCTCGAAGGGAATCGCTTGCAAGCGATTCCGCGGCCGGCAGGATGTCGGCGAGTCCCGTCCGCTCCGCCACAAAATACACTTAGCACGAATTTGGAGCGGTAGTTCAGTTGGTTAGAATACCGGCCTGTCACGCCGGGGGTCGCGGGTTCGAGCCCCGTCCGCTCCGCCAGAACGTAAGTGTCACCTTCGGGCGACGCGGCTAGAAAAAAGGCGAACCCGAGGTTCGCCTTTTTTTTTAGCTTTGTGTTGGCTTTTTAGCCTTTTTTTGTAATGCATTTTCAACCTTGATTGGCTGACCATGTTTGAATTTATCCGTAAGCACCAGCGTGTCATGCAACTCCTGCTGTTGCTGCTGATCCTGCCGTCCTTCGTCCTGGTCGGCGTCAGCAGCTACCAGGAACGCGGCGCCGGCGGCGATGGCGTCGCCACCGTGGACGGGAAGAAGATCACCCAGCAGGAATGGGAAGCGGCGCAGCGCCGCCAGATCGATCAGGCCCGCCAGATGATGGGCGCCCAGTTCGACCAGAAACTGTTCGACACCCCGGAAGCGAAGCAGGCCATCCTCGACAACATCGTGGCCGAACGCGCCATCAACGCCGAGGTCGCGCGCAACAGCCTGACCGTGGGCGACCGCGAGCTGCGCAAGGCGATCCTGGATATCCAGCAGTTCCGCAAGCCGGACGGCAGCTTCGACCTGGAAGGCTACAAGGCCGCGCTGGCCGCGCAGGGCATGACCCCGGAACAGTTCGACGCCCGCATGCGCCACGACATGGCGGTACAGCAGCTGGTCGGCTCGATCCAGCAGACCGCGTTTGCGCCGCGTACCGTGGCGAACCGCCTGTCCGACATCAACGACCAGGAACGCGAAGTGCAGGAGCTGGTGTTCCCGGCGGCGCAGTTCGCGGCCCAGGTCAAGGTCACCGACGACATGGTCAAGGCCTTCTACGACAAGAACGCAGCGCTGTTCCAGGTGCCGGAAAGCGTCAAGGCCGAATACGTCGTGTTCGATGCCGAGGCGGTCGAGAAATCGGTCACCGTGTCCGATGCCGAAGTGGCGGATGCCTACAACAAGAACAAGGCGCGCTTCCTGACCCCGGAAAAGCGCAGTGCCAGCCATATCCTGATCAACGCCAAGGCCGACGCCAAGCCGGCCGACGACGCCGCCGCCAAGGCCAAGGCGCAGGCGATCCTGGACGAGGTGCGCAAGAACCCGGCCGACTTCGCCAGGATCGCCAAGGCGCAGTCCCAGGACCCGGGCTCGGCCGAGCTGGGCGGCGACCTGGGCACGATCGAGAAGGGCGTGTTCGTGAAGCCGGTCGAGGACGCGATCTACGGCCTGAAGGAAGGCGAGACGAGCGGCCTGGTGCGTTCGGAATTCGGTTACCACATCATCAAGGTCACCAAGGTGGTGCCGGCTGTCCAGAAGACCCTGGAAGAAGCCAAGCCGGAAATCGCCGCCGAGCTGAAGAAGACCAAGATGTCGACCAAGTACGCCGAGCTGGCCGAGGCCTTCACCAACACCGTGTACGAACAGGCAGACAGCCTGAAGCCGGTGGCCGACAAGATGGGCTTGAGCATCCAGACCGTCGCCGGCCTGACCCGCACGCCGAACCCGGCGCTGGGCACGTCGCCGGTGAATAACGAGAAGTTCCTGAAGGCGATCTTCTCGCAGGATGCGCTGAACAACAAGCGCAACACCGACGCCGTCGAAGTGGCGCCGAGCACCCTGGTGGCGGGCCGCGTGGTCGAGTTCAAGCCGGCCTCCAAGCGTCCGTTCGCCGAAGTCGAAGGCATCATCCGCCAGCGCGTGGCGCAAGAAGAAGCCACCCGCCTGGCACGCCAGGCCGGCGAAGCCAAGCTGGCCGCCGCCAAGACGTCGGGCGACGCCGCCGGTTTTGGTGAAACCAAGATCGTCTCGCGCACCAAGCAGCCGACCATCAACGAAGCGGCCGCGCTGGCCGTGCTGAAGGCCGACACCAGCAAGCTGCCGGCCTACGTCGGCGTCGAACTGCCGGGCCAGGGCTACGGCGTGTACCGTATCGCCAAGGTGTCGCAGCCGGCCCAGCCGGACGCGGCCCGCCGCAAGCAGGAAGCCGAGCAGATCGGCAACGCGGTCGGCGGCGGCGAGACCTACGGTTTCGTCGAGGCCCTGAAGCACAAGGCCAAGGCGAAGATCAACGTCAAGCCGGCGGACCTGGGCGCGAAGTCCGAATAAATTCGGGACAGTTTCGCCGAGCACGCTTGGTTGACGTACTAAAAAGCCCGGTCCGCTCGCGCGGCCGGGCTTTTTTACGTTTGTCGTCGGTACCGTGAATTGGGCCTGGATGGTGTTGCTGTGGCGCGCTGATAAAGTCCGCAACAAACCAGTAAATGGCAGGCATGGGCAAAAGAAACGATCCTGAGAATTGATTTCATGGCCGCTTTCTGGCCATGCGCGGTAACCGTAGTCGGCAAAGCCCGTTTTGGCAGGAGCATGAAAAAACGCGCGCAATCGATCAGGGCACTGGCCGCTTTGTTGGTGAGAGCAGTGCGCCCTTGGCAGCCCATGCTGCCATTTCACCATCGGCGATCGTCAAAGATACCCGCCAGCGCTCACTTCGGCGCACGATGTAGACGTGCTCCCACTCGGCAATTAACCGATCGTTTGCACGCAGTTCCCGCTCGCCTACCTCTTCGGTGTCAGCATCAGGAGCCGTCCGCGCGGACCGTCCTCGAGCAGCCATAGGGCGCCTTCCGGCCCGGTGCGAACGGCGCGGATGCGTTCGCCCATGTCCCAATGGTCCACCTTGCGCGCGTTCTCGCCGTCGAGGGCGATGCGGTCCAGCGACTTGCCCGAGAGACCGGTGATGAAGAGGGAATCTTTCCACTTCGGGAATAGGTCTGCATCGTAGTAGGCGAGACCGCCTGGTGAAATGGCCGGATTCCAGGACACTTTCGGCGCCTCGAAGCCGTCGCCAGGCGCGTGGTCCGGGATGTCCCGGCCATCATAGTGGTTGCCATTCGATGCTCTCGGCCAGCCATAGTTGAGGCCTGGCTTGATCAGGTTGATCTCGTCGCCATGGCGTGGTCCCATCTCCATTTCCCACAGGCGTCCCTGCCTGTCGAAGGCCATGCCCAGCAGATTGCGGTGGCCATACGACCAGACGGCTGGATGGAAGCCCCTGGCCGCGAGCGGGTTGCCGGCAGCAGGCGTGCCGTCGAGGTTCAGGCGCAGCACTTTGCCGAGCGTCGACTTGGGATCCTGCGCCGGATCGAAAAGCTGGCGGTCGCCACTGGTGAAGAAGAGATACTTGCCATCCGGCGATAAGCCAATACGGCCCGAATAGTGCCCGCCAGTCGAAGCATACTGGCCGCGGAAAAGGACCTTTGTAGCCTTGAGCGAGCCGCTTGCCTGATCCAGTGCCGCAGTGGCGAGCACGACCCGGCTGTCGGCACCGGGACCCGCCTCGGCGTAGCTGAAGTAGATCAGCTTGCTGGCAGCGAAATCGGGAGCGGGCACGATGTCCATGAGTGCACCCTGGCCCTTGCTGCTGACGGCGGGTGTGCCGGACATTGTCCGCCTGGTACCGGTTGCGGGATCGAACAGGATCATCGCCCCCTCCTTTTGCGTCACCAGTACGTTGCCATTGGGCAGGAATGCCATGGCCCATGGGCTATCGAATGTGCCGACCGGCTTCACCTCGAAAGGCAGACCGCCGGTCACGGTTGCACTGCCCTGCGCGTGCGAGACCGCTGGGGCGGCGAACGCGAGCAGGGTGAGCGAAAAAGTGGTGGCAAGGCCGAGCATGCTCGAATTCATTTTTCCAGATCTCCATTCGCGGATTGATGCCTGGTTGTTGAGGCGGAAGGTATGCCAATGTGCGCCCGGGTAGGCCTACAGATGCCTTCGGCACGGTTGCTTGGACAACACCGAATCTTCAAATTGGCCGCGCGCCGGTCATGCACGCCACGACCGCGTGCGCACCCGTCGCCACGGGCCGCGAAGCATGCGCTGTCGCTGCTGGTCCGAAGGACGGTAGAAAGTGTAGAGCAAAACTTCCATTGTAGACGCTGCGCTGGTCGCGGCCGGCTCGTTCCGGGCCTTAGGCGGCCCGCAGTGGCAAGCGACAGCGTCGCGACGCCTATGGATCCAGAACGCGGAATGTCAAGGTGCAATCATTCCGGATTGAGAACGAAGCTGACGTGGACGAACGTCGCGCCGAAATCGGGCTTCCAACCATGGCTGAGTACGTCGCGGTCTTCTCCGACATATGCGGGGAAGCGGCTCTGCCGGTTGCACGTCCGGGCAAATTAACTGGACACACGAAAGTCTCTTTGGTTTGTTCGCTCTGGGTCGGAAGCGGAAGTTCGCGACCGTCCGTGAGCTTCCCCGTCGGCAACATGATATGCTGGCTCGACCGTCTGCAGTCGGCCAAAAGCGGTCATACGACCGTAACTAGATATCGGTATCGTTCGGAAAGAAATCTCTTCAGAATTTCATAAATGCACCTTTAGAACGAATTAATGTTCATGAAAATCTTTCAAAAACAAGTGTGGATGAATGCCGTAGCGACCGGTGCGGGCGTTTTTTGCACGATCGTATTGATGAAAAGTGCAGGCTTCTGGCCAACTACCGGCATCGCGCAATTTGCAGTGTATTTCTTTTGTTTCATGGGACTCTGGCGATTTTTCTCATTTCTGCTATGGCTTGCTACGCTTCTTGTTCCTTCGTCGAAGTTAGAGAAATCTTCAAGTTGATAGCGTAAATCGTTAGTGTAGTTGGCATTACTCGTGGGGGCCATGACCAGAACGAAGGTCTTCTTCGGGCCGGTAGCGGACGTTACAATAGGTCTGCAATCGGCCAGGAGCGGCTGTTGAACAAACCGTCAGCTCAACTAGAAAACATTACGATGGCAGCCAAGCCATCTTGCAAATTCAATAAGCCACATTGGGCTGTGGAACAGATTGAACTACGGTCGGCGGTTGTTCGTTACTGATATGGTCCGTGACATGACAATAAGGCTGAGCTAGGGGACGCTTACAACTACCTGTTGGCCGAATGGGCCGAGCTCCTGTCGCGAACACGAATCTGCTTGACAGCATTTGAGGCTAAAATGCCAGTCATATCGTGTCCGATTCAACAGCGCAAAGCGCCCCTTCACAGCCAACAGACCAGTCATGCCTAACATTGACATTCTTGAACCGCAAGACGCCAGCCCCGAAGTGGTAGCGCTCTATCTCGATTTCCAACGTCGAATGGGCTTCCCGGCTCCGCCGAATTTCATTAAGGTTCAAGGCCATTCCATCGCCGCAGCCAGTGGAACCTGGGGTCTGGTGCAGAACACTTTGGTTGGTGGCGCGCTGCCGCGGACTGTCAAGGAAATGCTTTTTGCAGCGATCTCCGCTGAGCGAAAGTGCCGATATTGCGAGGCAGCTCACCTTGCCTGTTGTCGTATGCTTGGGGTCGACGACGAAGACATATCGAAGCTGGTCTCCAACGTTGACGGCATCAATCCGCCCAAGGTACGTGCGATCATCACGTTCGGGCTAAAGTGCGCGCGCGATCCCCAGAGCCTGGTCGAGGAGGACTTCGCCGCGCTCCGCGCGCACGGTCTACGTCAATCCGAGATCGTGGAGTTAATCTCCATGTCGGCGCTGGCCGTTTACGCCAACATTGTCGCCGATGCCACCGCAGTGGACAGCGACGATATGTTCGGTCAGTTGTAAGGCGATGGAGAATGCGCATGAGCGTGCGCGACTCAGTCTCGTCTTGGAGATGGTGTCCGAGTTAGCATCGTTGACGCATGAGGACGACATCTTGCGCGTCGTAGGCGACCGGCTTCGCTGGATCCTCGACTTCGACTGGTGCGAGTTCGTGCTGATCCGACTCGAGGTGATGAGCTTCGCACTGATGGGCCCTGGCGACGAGGCACTGAAACCATCGTTGGGCGGATGTGCGTCTTCCAGGCACGCAGGGGTCATTGCCGCTGCATTGGCTTCCGGCGTTCCGGCCTCATCCGGCAGACCGATCTCGCATGTGGCTTATCCTATAGGCTTTAGCAACCGGCCCGTTGGAGTTCTGTGTCTCTCGTCTGACACAGGCTCCTTTTCACATCGTGACTTGCGCATTGTTCACCATGTTTGCACGAGTCTGAGTGCGGTCCTAGCTCGCCTGCACCAAGAGCGCGAGCTCGAGGTCCGGCGCGATGAAGCGCTCCAGCGCGAAGAGCAAAAACTTCGCGAGAGAGTGGCGCGAGACGAGGCTCGCGCTCAGAGCGAGGCCAAGGACACGTTCTTGGCGATGCTGGGCCACGAATTGCGCAACCCACTGGCGCCCATCATCACGGCAACCATGCTATTGCGTCGCGAGGTCACGGGAAGAGCGATGACTCGGGTCGAGGTGATCGAGCGACAGTCACGGCACCTTGACCGCCTCGTGTCCGACCTGCTCGACGTATCCCGTATCACGAACGGTAAGGTCAACCTTCAGCGCGCCCACGTCGACCTGCGGTCAGTAGCCAGCAAGTCTGTGGAGATGGCGCTTCCGGCAATGGATCGTAAGCATCAGGAGCTGACCGTATCGTTGCCTCCAGATACCGCCATGGTAGACGGCGACGAAGCGCGTCTGGCCCAAGTCCTCACCAATCTGCTTAATAACGCATCGAACTACAGTGCTGCAGGCGGTCGGATTGAGTTGTGCATTGAACTTCAGAATGGCGGCGTCATCGCAAGCGTCAGCGATGACGGTATCGGCATGTCCGCGCAAACACTGGAGACCGCTTTCGACATGTTCGTCCAGGGCAAACGCAGCCCCGAGAGTGCGCCCGGAGGCCTCGGGATGGGCCTTGCTGTCTCGCGGGCTTTGGTGGAAATGCATGGGGGCCAAATTGCCTGCTACAGCGCTGGCGAAGGACTCGGAACCCGTCTGACAGTATGGTTGCCGCGTGTGGAAGTCGACGGTATCCCCGCCTTGCCTCCACAAAACATGCTGCCTCGACGGGCGCCCACCTCGGGCTTGCGCGTGCTGTTGGTGGATGACAACCGGGATGCCGTAGATTCGATGGCGGAGTTGGTACGTGCGTTAGGACATGATGTGCGGGTTGCCTACGGTCCGGAACAAGCCATTATGGAAGCCCCGGCGTTCGATCCACAAGTGGCCATTCTCGACATTGGCTTGCCCATAATGGATGGCCACCAACTTGGCACGCGCCTGCGCTCCTTATTGCCAGCGCCGCTCAGGCTCATTGCGTTATCAGGGTTCGGTCAGGAAAGTGATCGCAAGAAGTCGTTTGCGCATGGCTTCGTGGCGCACTTGGTCAAGCCCGCAGATTTTACGGCTCTCTGTCGAGCGATCGAGCAGCAAGTCATTACATAGTCCTCACGGCTTTGTTGCATACATCCGGCTCTGCAGCCACCGAGCTGTGGGGCAGGTAAACCAGCGGCATGAGTTCCCAGCAAAACCGAAGTATCGAACGACCAACTGGAAACAATACAACGCAGCGTTGAAGGCGCGTGGCTCGCTGCTGGTCTGGCTGGGCAAGGGCCTCCGCTGGCACGGCCGTGCAAGCGGCAAGCGGGGCCGCAGCCCGAAGTACAGCGAAGCGGCGATTCGATTCTGCCTTTGCGCCAGGCAGTGGGCATGGCGCAGAGCTTGCTCAAGCTGGCCGGCCTGGACCGGCAAGTGCCGGACTTCAGCACCGTCAGCCGACGCCAGAAGGTTCTTTCGGTGACGATCGGGGCGCAGCCGACGACGACGGGATTGCACTTGCTGGTCGACAGTACCGGTATCAAAATGCTCGGCGAAGGCGAATGGAAGACAAAGAAGCACGGTGCCGACTACCGACGCCAGTGGCGCAAGGTCCGTCTCGGGATCGATGCAACAACTCTGGAAATCCGGGCGATCGAAGTCACACGATTCGGTACGCCCACGACGGTCGCCATGCCGTAAATCCGTCCGGAGGGTTGGGGTATTACGCCCTCAATCGATTCATGCGACAAAGCCGCCGTACACTGGACAGCTGAATCCAAGGTCGAATGCGAACTGTTGGGTACCGTACTTGCTGTGCAGACTGTCGAAATCAGGTATGCCGGTCGGCGCCACGGTGAGCGCCGCTTGACCGCTTGAAATCAAATGGATGCCGACGCGTGCAGTTTGTGCGCCGCCGCCAGGAAATCATCCTGGCCGATATCACCCAACTCCAGCACCTGCGCCTGCGGATACTGCGCGAAATTGCGGTCGATCGAGCGCAGGTAGGCCGGATCGTAATGCTGCACCAGCAGCTGGTCGACCAGTTCCGGCATCCGCCCGCCATTGGCGAGCGCGTGCCAGGCGTCGATGGTCGCGTGGCCGTGCAGCTGCACCAGGTGGTCGAGCTGGGCGTTCAGGGCCGCCGGGTCGGCCGCGAAGTGCTCGTAGTCTTCCATCAGCAGGCGCACCCGGTTGGGGCGCGACAGTTGCAGGTCGATGCAGGGCGAGGCGCGCATCCGCGCCATCACCGCGTCCGGCACGCGCAGGTTGCCGACCTTCTTGCTTTCCGATTCCACGAACACCGGACGCGCCGGATCGAAGCGGCGCAGCAGGTCCCACATGCGGGTCTCGAAAGCCTTCTGGCTCGGCTGCGGTTCATGCGGCAGGTGGCCCAGCACCGAGCCGCGGTGCGCGGCCAGCCGCTCCAGGTCGAGCACCTGGGCGCCGATCGAATCGAGCACCTGCAGCAGGCGGCTCTTGCCACTGCCGGTGGTGCCGCAGATGACGCGGAAGTCGAGGTGGCAGGGCTGCTCCAGCGCCACGTTCACGTGGCCGCGGAAGGCCTTGTAGCCGCCTTCCAGCTGCACCACCGGCCAGCCGATCTTGGCGAAGATCAGCGCCATCGAGCCGCTGCGGTTGCCGCCGCGCCAGCAGTAGACCAGCGGCTTCCAGTCGCGCGGCTTGCCGGCGAACAGGGTTTCGACCGCGCGCGCGATGTTCTTGGCCACCAGCGGCGCGCCCAGGCGCTTGGCTTCGAACGAGCCGACCTGCTTGTAGGTGGTGCCCACCAGGATGCGCTCGGCATCGTCCAGCACCGGGCAGTTGATGGCGCCCGGGATGTGGTCGAGCGCGAACTCGGACTCGCTGCGCGCATCGATGATGGTGTCGAAGTCGTCCAGCGTCGGCAGGATGGTCTCGAAGTTCAGGACAGCGGGGTATTTCATCGTCTTGTTATTCTTTGATCAGGGGTGCGAATTGCGGCCAGATGTTGTTGAGGATGGTCGGGTGGGCGGTGGCCAGCGGATGCAGGCGGTCGGCCTGGAAGTTGGCCGGCTCCAGGGCTACGCCATCGAGCATGAAGGGCACCAGCGGCACCTTCAGTTCGGCGGAGAGTTCCTTGAACATGCCGGCGAAGCGATCCGTATAGGCGCGCCCGTAGTTGGGCGGCATGCGCATGCCCACCAGCAGGACCTTGGCCTGGTTCTTCTGCGCCAGCGAGATCATAGTGCGCAGGTTGTCCTCGGCGGCCGGCACCGGCAGGCCGCGCAGGCCGTCGTTGGCGCCGAGTTCGAATACCACCAGGTTCGGCTTGTGCTGCTGCAGCAGCGCCGGCAAGCGGGTGCGCCCGCCGCTGGTGGTCTCGCCGCTGATGCTGGCGTTGACGATGCGGGCGTCGATGCGCTGCGCCTTCAGTTTCTGTTCCAGCAGCGCGACCCAGCCGCTGCCGCGCGCGATGCCGTATTCGGCCGACAGGCTGTCGCCGACCACCAGTACGGTTTTTGGTGCAGAATAGGCGCTGCCCGACGCCGCCAGCGCGACGGCCGCGACGGCACCGACAGTCAATTTCTTGAGATAAGCAAGCATGCGTGATATTCCCGAAGCTTCAAAAGGTGAGACCAGTAACAAGGTAAATGCGTTTCAAACGGCAAAGGAACGACCGGCCGGCACTGCGGGCCGTCGCACGGCGATCGAAGTCATCGGCTTGTCGAAACGGGTGGCGGACGCCAGCGGCGAACTCACCATCCTGCACGACGTCGATTTTACCGTGCATGCGGCAGAGACGCTCGCCCTGGTCGGCGCCTCGGGTTCCGGCAAGTCGACGCTGCTCGGCCTGCTGGCCGGCCTGGACACCCCCTCCGGCGGCAAGGTGCTGCTCGACGGTACCGATATCTTCGCGCTGGACGAGGACGGCCGCGCCGCCTTCCGCAAGGCCAAGCTCGGCTTCGTGTTCCAGTCGTTCCAGCTGCTGTCGCACCTGAACGCGCTGGAAAACGTGATGCTGCCGCTGGAACTGCGCGGCGACGCCGAGGCGCGTCCCAGGGCCGAGGCGATGCTGGGCCGCGTCGGCCTGGGCAGCCGCCTGCGCCACTATCCGAAATACCTGTCCGGCGGCGAGCAGCAACGGGTCGCGCTGGCGCGCGCCTTCGTCACCGAACCGCCGCTGCTGTTCGCCGACGAACCGACCGGCAGCCTGGATGCCGCCACCGGCGAGGCGGTGACCCAGCTGATGTTCGAACTGAACCGCGAACGCGGCTCGACCCTGGTGCTGGTGACCCACGATCCCGCCATGGCGGCGCGTTGCGGGCGCACCCTGACCATCGCCGCCGGGCGCCTGCAGGACTAGGCGGCACCCGCGGCCCGCGCCACCAGCGCGTTGTATGCGGTCCGTATCGCGCGCGGCAATTCCCCCGCCGTCAAGCCGATCGGTCCCGCGCCTTCCGCCACCAGGCGGTCCGCCGCCGCCCCGTGCAGCCACACCGCTCCCAGCGCCGCTTCCCACGCCGGCCAGCCCTGGGCCAGCAGCGCCGCGCACACGCCGGCCAGCACGTCGCCGCTGCCGCCGGTCGCCAGCCCCGGGTTGCCGGTGGGGTTGATCGCCACCTCGCCGTCGGGCCGCGCGATCACGCTGCCGGCGCCTTTCAGCACCACCACCGCGTTCAGGCGCTGCGCCAGCTCGCGCGCGTTTTCCAGGCGGTCGGCCTGGATGATGGTGGCGGTGACCCCCAGCAGGCGCGCCGCTTCCAGCGGATGCGGGGTCAGGACCAGCGGGCCGTCGCGGCGCGCCAATCGTTCCTGCAGGTCCGGACTGGCGGCGGCCAGGTTCAACCCATCGGCATCGAGCAGCAGCGGCCCGCCGCCGTCGATCACCTTGCCCAGCAGGCGCATGGCCTGGCTCGAATCGCCCAGCCCGGGGCCGGCAGCCACGACCCGGCGCTCGAAGGCGAAGCCGGTGGCGTCGCGCAGCATGATCTCGGGTTGGACGGGATCGACGCCGAGCGCCGGGTCCAGTGCCGTCACGAACACGCGGCCGGCGCCGGCGTACAGCGCGCCGCGCGCGGCCAGCAGCGCCGCCCCCAGCATGCCGTGGGCGCCGCCCAGCACCGCCACGTCGCCGAAGCTGCCCTTGTGCGAATTGCGCCGGCGCGGCGCCAGGCAGGCCGCGAACAGCGTGGGGTCGTTCAGCCGCGCCTGCGCCGCGACCCGGGTGCCGACCTCCAGCCAGCTCACCCGCACCCGCCCCGCATGGTCGCAGCCGTCGCCGGTGTGCAGGCCCGGCTTGTCGCCGAGGAAGGTGACGGTGTCAGTGGCGCGCACGGCGATGCCGCCGGGACCGACCACCGCGCCGGTGTCCGCATCCAGGCCGCTCGGCACGTCCAGGGCGAGCACCGGGCAGCGCATGGCGTTCGCCAGATCGGCCAGTGCGCGCGCGTGCCCGGCCAGCGGCCGCGCCAGGCCGATCCCGAACAGGCCGTCGATCACCAGGCCGTAGCGCGCGCCAGGTGCCGCGTCATCGATGAAGGCGAGTCCGGCGGCCTGGGCGCGCGCCAGCGCCTGCCGGGCGTCGGCCGAGGGGGTGGCGCCGGCCAGGTGGATGACCTCGACCGCGCAGCCGAGCGCCGCCAGGTTGGCCGCCGCTTCGAGGGCGTCGCCGCCGTTGTCGCCGGGGCCGGCCAGCACCAGCACCGCGCCGTTTTGTCTACCGTCCGGTGCGCCGCCGAGCAGCGCCAGCGCGTGCGCGGATGCCGCCTCGCCGGCGCGCCGCATCAGCGTGCCGGGCGGGAGCGCGGCGCGGGCCGCCGTTTCGATGGCGCGGACCTGGTCGACGCTGTAGAGCTGGGTATCCATTCGGGTTCCATGGGAAAAGGTCGGGACATGCATTTTCGCTAAAATCGGCCGCGCGTGCGGCACCGCACTACAATAGCGGCATCGATTGACATGGAGACAAGCATGGACTGGCAGTTCTGGATCGACCGCGGCGGTACCTTCACCGATATCGTGGCGCGCCGCCCCGATGGCGGCCTCGTCACCCACAAGCTGCTGTCGGAGAATCCCGAACAGTACCGCGACGCCGCCGTCGCCGGCATCCGCCACCTGCTCGGCCTCCAGCCCGGCGACCCGATCCCGCATGGCGCCGTCGGTGCTGTGAAGATGGGTACCACGGTCGCCACCAACGCGCTGCTGGAGCGCAAGGGCGAGCCCACCGCGCTGGCCATCACGCGCGGTTTCCGCGACGCGCTGCGCATCGCCTACCAGAACCGGCCGCGCCTGTTCGACCGCCACATCGTGCTGCCGGAACTGCTGTATGCACGCGTGATCGAGATCGACGAACGCATGGGCGCGCACGGCGAGGTGGTGCAGGCGCTGGACCAGGAGGGCGCCCGCCGCGGCCTGCAGGACGCTTACGACGCCGGCCTGCGCGCGCTCGCCATCGTCTTCATGCACGGCTACCGCTACACCGGCCACGAGGAAGCGGTGGCGCGCATCGCGCGCGCGATCGGCTTCACGCAGGTATCGATGTCGCACGCCGTGAGCCCGCTGATGAAACTGGTGGCGCGCGGCGACACCACGACGGTCGACGCCTACCTGTCGCCGATCCTGCGCCGCTACGTCGACCAGGTGGCATCCGAGCTGCCCGGCGTGAACCTGCAGTTCATGCAGTCCAGCGGTGGCCTGACCGACGCGCGCGCCTTCCAGGGCAAGGACAGCATCCTGTCCGGCCCGGCCGGCGGCATCGTCGGCATGGTGCGCGCCAGCCGGCTGGCCGGCTTCGAGCGCGTGATCGGCTTCGACATGGGCGGTACCTCGACCGACGTGTCCCACTACGCGGGCGAGTTCGAACGGGTGTTCGAGACCCAGGTGGCGGGCGTGCGCATGCGCGCGCCGATGATGAGCATCCATACGGTGGCGGCCGGCGGCGGCTCGATCCTGCACTTCGACGGCAGCCGCTACCGCGTCGGCCCCGACAGCGCCGGCGCCAATCCGGGCCCGGCCAGCTACCGGCGCGGCGGTCCGCTCACCGTCACCGACTGCAATGTCATGCTCGGCAAGATCCAGCCGCGCCACTTCCCGCAGGTGTTCGGGCCGCGGGCCGACCAGCCGCTCGACCTGGACGCGGTGCGCGCCGGCTTCGAGCGGCTGGCGGCCGGGATCGGGCAGGCTTCCGGCGATGGGTCGTCATCCGCGCCGTCCCCGGAGTCCGTCGCCGAAGGCTTCATCCGCATCGCCGTCGGCAACATGGCCAACGCCATCAAGCAGATCTCGGTGCAACGCGGGCACGACGTCACCGATTACGCGCTGACCAGCTTCGGCGGCGCCGGCGGCCAGCATGCCTGCCTGGTGGCCGACGCGCTCGGCATGAAGACGGTGTTCATCCACTCGCTGGCGGGCGTGCTGTCGGCCTACGGCATGGGCCTAGCCGACCAGGGCGCGATGCGCGAGCGCGCGGTCGAGCGCCGCCTGGACGCCATCGGCGATGCCGAACTGGCGCACCAACTGGACACGCTGGCCGCCGGCGCGCGCCAGGCCTTGCTGGCGCAGGGCGTGCAGGACGAACGCATCGAACTGCTGCGGCGCGTGCACCTGCGCTACGAAGGCACCGATTCGGCGATCGTGGTGCCCTTCGCCGGTATCGAGGCCATGCGCGCGGGCTTCGAGCAGGCCTACCGCCGCCGCTTTTCCTTCCTGATGCCGGACAAGGCGCTGGTGGTGGAGGCGGTGTCGGTGGAAGCGCTGGGGCGCTCGGATGCGCCGCCCGAGCAACCGCTGGCGCAGTCACCCGATGCGCCCGCGCGTACCGACGCACCGGCCGCGCACGAGACGGTGCCGATGTTCGGCGACGGCGCCTGGCGCGACACCAAGATCTACCTGCGGCGCGGCCTGGCGCCCGGCCACCGCGTGGACGGCCCGGCCATCATCGCCGAGGACAACGCCACCACGGTGGTGGAGGCCGGCTGGCGGGCCGAGGTCACGCCGTACAACCATTTGGTACTGCGCCGGGTGCAGGCGCTGCCGGAACGCCACGCGATCGGCACCACGGCCGACCCGGTGATGCTGGAGATCTTCAACAACCTGTTCATGTCGATCGCCGAGCAGATGGGCCTGCGCCTGCAGAACACGGCGTATTCGGTGAACATCAAGGAGCGGCTCGACTTCAGTTGCGCGATCTTCGACGCCGACGGCAACCTGGTCGCCAACGCGCCGCACATGCCGGTGCACCTGGGTTCGATGGGCGAGAGCATCAAGGCGGTCATGCGCAAGAACGCCGGCAACATGCAGGCCGGCGACGTCTACGTGCTGAACGACCCCTATAACGGCGGCACCCACCTGCCCGACGTGACCGTGATCTCGCCGGTGTTCGACGAGGCTGGCGCCGAGATTCTGTTCTACGTCGGCTCGCGCGGGCACCACGCCGACATCGGCGGCACCACGCCGGGCTCGATGCCGCCGGACTCCGGCCACATCGAGGAAGAGGGCGTCCTGATCGACAACTTCAAGCTGGTCGACGGCGCGGACGGCGTGCTGCGCGAAGCCGAGGTGCGCGCCTTGCTGGGCGGTGCGCGCTACCCGGCGCGCAATCCGGACCAGAACCTGGCCGACCTGCGCGCCCAGGTCGCGGCCAACCAGAAAGGCGTGGAAGAGCTGCACAGGATGGTGGCCCACTTCGGCCTGGCCGTGGTGCGCGCCTACATGGGCCACGTGCAGGACAATGCCGAGGAAGCGGTGCGGCGGGTGATCACCGCGCTGAAGGATGGCCGCTTCGTCAACCAGCTCGACAACGGCGCCCGCATCGAGGTGGCGATCCGGGTCGACCACGCGGCGCGCAGTGCGGAAATCGACTTCAGCGGCACATCCGGCCAGCTGCCCAACAACTTCAACGCGCCGGCCGCGGTGTGCATGGCGGCGGTGCTGTACGTGTTCCGCACCCTGGTCGACGACGCCATCCCGCTGAACGCCGGCTGCCTCAAGCCGCTGAAGGTGATCATCCCGCCGGGCTCGATGCTGAACCCGCATTATCCGGCCTCGGTGGTGTCCGGGAACGTCGAGACCTCGACCTGCATCACCAACGCGCTGTACGGCGCGCTCGGCGTGATGGCGGCCAGCCAGGGCACGATGAACAACTTCACCTTTGGGAATGCGCGCTACCAGTACTACGAGACCATCTCCGGCGGCTCCGGCGCCGGCCCCGGCTTCGACGGCACCGACGTGGTCCAGACCAACATGACCAACTCGCGCCTGACCGACCCGGAGATCCTCGAATTCCGCTTCCCGGTGCGGCTGGAGGGCTACGCCATCCGCGACGGGTCCGGCGGCGCCGGGCGCTGGCACGGCGGTAACGGCGGGGTGCGCCAGGTGCGCTTCCTGGAACCGATGACGGCGGCGATCCTGTCCAACAACCGCCTGCATGCGCCGTTCGGCATGGCCGGCGGGGAACCCGGGGCGAAGGGGCGCAACCTGGTGCTGCGGGCCGATGGACGGGTGGAGGAGCTGGGACACATCGGCAAGGTGGACATGGCGGCCGGCGACGTGTTCGTGATCGAGACGCCGGGCGGGGGCGGCTACGGCGCGCCTTGACGGCGGCGGAACGTACTGGGTGGGAGGGCGACGGATCGAGCGGTGACAGGTACGGGTCCCTGACGAGCGCACGATCCGGCAGGTGACAACAATCGACGCGTGGATGGCGTAGCCGTCCACCCTGCCGAGACGCGAACGTTAACTTGCGATACCGTACTTCCGCTTCGCCGCCAGGAACTCCGCATCCAGCGCCTGCAACCTCGGATGCGCCGGATCCAGCCGCCGGAGATGCGCCAGCTGTTCGCCGCACAGCGCCGCCAGCCCCTCGTCCCAGCCCATCTCCATTACCTGGCGCAGGATGCCGCCGGCCAGCGCGACGGTCACCTGCGGGTCGCCCGGCGCCATGTTCAGCGCTTCCGTCAGCGTCTGCACGGCGCCGCGCACGTCGCCCATGTTGCGCTTCTCGTCGGCCACGCCGAGCAGGATGCGGGCCTGGGCGCGCAGCTGCTTGTGCATGCCGTCGGCCAGGTCGGGGCGGCCGGCCTGCTCGAACACGCTGGCCGCCTGCCGCGCCGAGACGCCGCCATCGCCGCTGCCGAGCCCGGTCATCAGCACCGCCGCCGCTTCCTGGTCGAGGCGGTGCGCCAGGCAGGCACGCGCCAGGTCCACGCGCACGCCCCGGCTGAGGGCGCCGCCGCCGCGCACCGCGTCCACCGCGTGCTTCAGTTGCGCCACCGCGCCGGCCTGGTTTCCGCCGGCCTCGTGCAGCAGCGCCGTGGCCATCGCGGCGCAGGCGGCGGTGTCGGGTGCGCCGCGCAGCGAGCGTTCCATGTCGCGGATCACGCCGCCGGCCGCGGCCGCGTCGCCCTTGCGCACCAGCGCCCTGACCAGGCCGAGGTGGTCCTCGGGCGTGCGGAACTCGGAATGGCGCGAGCGCGCGACGACCTGCCTGTAGGATTTCTCGGCGGCGCCGGCATCGCCCGCCTGGAGCGCGACTTCGCCCAGCGTGCGCAGGCGCCGCACCATGTGCGGCGAGATCGCGACCGCCTCCTCGAGCGTCTTCTGGGCGCGCGCCGGCTCGCCGCGCATGGCGTGGCAGCGTGCCAGCAGGTCGTAGGCGGCCATCAGCCGCGGGTTGCCGGCGACCAGCGCGTCGAGCAGGGCGGCCGCCTCGTCGATGCGCTCCTGGGCCAGCAGCGCGCGCGCCAGGCCCAGGCCGGCCCAGCCCAGCGGCCTGGCGGCCAGCACCTGGCGGTGCAGCCCCTCGGCCGCGGCGTGCTCGTCCAGCGAGGCGTACAGCTCGGCCTGCAGGCGTGCGAAGTCGAAGGCGAAGCGCGGCGTGGCGGCGGCGCCGTCGATGCAGGCCTGGATCGCGGCGCGCGGATGGCCTTGCGCCACCAGCTGCCAGGCCGGCAGCAGGGCGGCGCGGCGCGCCAGCGCGCGGGCGATGCGCTCGTGCAGCATGCCGGCCGTGAACGGCTTGAGCACGTAGTCGGTGGGCGCCAGCTCGGCCGCGCCGACCACCTTGTCGGCGGCGTTCTCGGCGGTCAGCATGATGAAGATGGTCCAGGGCGCGATCAGCTTGTGGTGGCGCAGGTCTTCCAGCAACTGCTGGCCGTCCTGGCCCGCGCCGCCTGCGCCTGCGCCGCCGAGGTCGTATTCGCACAGGATCACGTCGTAGCGCTTGCGTGCCACCTGCTTGACGGCGGTGGCGGCGTTGACGGCGAATTCGATCCGGGTAATGCCGGACTGGGCCAGCATGTTCTGCAGGTTGGCGCGGATGCCGGGATTCGGGTCGATCACCAGCACGCTCACGGTCGGTGGCACGCTCGGCGGCGTGCCCGTTTGCCTGCCTGGCTCGGCGCGCTGCTGGGTTGGGGCGGTATGGTCGGGCATCTTGGTCGGGTCTCCAGCGCGCTACGATAAGCGATTCCTTGCAAGGATTGCAACCGCGCGCCAAGCGTGCGGCGGGTGTCCTTCGGCGGCCGGCCTTCCAAGGTGTCGACACTGTATAATAGCGGGCTATCTTTCACCCGCAGCCACGCTGCATCAACCGACTGTTTAGCCATGTTGATTCTGCCGGGTTCCAACGCCCTCTCTGCCTTCCGTAGCAACCGCCTCCTGAGCCAACTGCAAGCCGTCGCCCCGACGGTCGCCGCGGTGCAGGCACGGTACTACCACTTCATCGACACCGGCGCGCCGCTCTCCACCGAGGATACGGCGCGTTTGTCGGCCATGCTCACCTACGGCGAGCCTGTGCCGGAAACGCAGTACGAGGGCGTGACCGAGGAGTTCTTCGTGATCCCGCGCGTAGGTACGATCTCGCCCTGGGCCTCGAAAGCCACCGACATCGCGCACAACTGCGGCATGGGCCACGTCCACCGCATCGAGCGCGGTGTGGCGTATACCGTGGTGCTCAAGTCCGGCATCCTCGGCACCGGCTTCGGCGCGCCCAGGAAGCTGGCCGAAGAGCAGGTCGCGGCCGTGTCCGCGCTGCTGCACGACCGCATGACCGAAACCGTGCTGCGCAGTGCCGACCAGGCGCAGGCGCTGTTCACCGAGCTCGAAGGCCGTCCGCTGGAATCGGTCGACATCCTCGGCGCCGCCGGCCGCGATGCGCTGGTGCGGGCCAACCTCGAGATGGGCCTGGCCCTGGCGGAAGACGAGATCGACTACCTGTTCGACGCCTTCACCCGCGTGCAGCGCAATCCGACCGACGTCGAACTGATGATGTTCGCCCAGGCCAACAGCGAACACTGCCGCCACAAGATCTTCAACGCCGAATGGACCATCGACGGCGTCAAGCAGGACAAGTCGCTGTTCGGCATGATCAAGAACACCCACCAGCTGCAGCCGAACGGCACGATCGTCGCCTACAGCGACAACTCGGCGATCATGGAAGGCGCGGAAGCGATGCGATTCTTCCCGCAGGGCGAAGACCACGCATACGGCCCGGTCACCGGGCTGACCCACACGCTGATGAAGGTCGAGACCCACAACCACCCGACCGCGATCTCGCCGTTCCCGGGCGCCTCCACCGGCGCCGGCGGCGAGATCCGCGACGAGGGCGCGACCGGCCGCGGCGCCAAGCCGAAGGCCGGCCTGACCGGCTTCACGGTGTCGAACCTGAACATCCCCGGCGCCGAGCGGGCCTGGGAAAACCCGGCCTACGGCAAGCCGGAACGCATCGCCTCGCCGCTGCAGATCATGGTCGACGGCCCGCTCGGCGGCGCCGCCTTCTCCAATGAATTCGGGCGTCCGGTCCTGGGCGGCTACTTCCGCACCTACGAGCAGAACGTCGGCAAGACCGCCTTCGGTGAAGACACCGTGTTCGGCTACCACAAGCCGATCATGATCGCCGGCGGCATCGGCAACATCGCGAACGAGCACACCCACAAGAACGACATCCCGCCGGGCAGCCTGCTGATCCAGCTGGGCGGCCCCGGCATGCGCATCGGCATGGCCGGCGCGGCGGCGTCGTCGATGGCGACCGGCACCAACACCGCCGACCTCGACTTCGACTCGGTCCAGCGCGGCAACCCGGAAATGGAACGCCGTGCCCAGGAAGTCATCAACGCCTGCTGGCAGCTGGGCGACGCCAACCCGATCATCTCGATCCACGACGTCGGCGCCGGCGGCATCTCGAACGCCTTCCCGGAAATCACCAACGACGCCAAGCGCGGCGCCACCTTCGACCTGCGCAAGGTGCCGCTGGAAGAAAGCGGCATGTCGCCGCGCGAAATCTGGAGCAACGAGTCGCAGGAGCGCTACGTGCTGGCGATCGCGCCCGACGACCTGCCGCGCTTCGCCGCCATGTGCGAGCGCGAGCGCTGCCTGTTCGCCGAGGTCGGCGTCGCCACCGAGGAACGCCAGCTGCGCCTGATCGACCCGCTCACCGACACCTCGCCGGTCGACATGCCGATGGACGTCCTGCTCGGCAAGCCGCCGAAGATGTCGCGCAACGTCGAGCACGTGGCCAACGACTTCGCGCCGGTCGACGTCACCGGCCTGGAACTGCCGGAAGTGGCGCGCCGCGTGCTGCTGCTGCCGACCGTGGGCGACAAGTCCTTCCTGATCACCATCGGCGACCGCAGCGTCGGCGGCATGAGCGTGCGCGACCAGATGGTCGGCCCGTGGCAGGTGCCGGTGGCCGACTGTGCCGTCACCACCATGAGCTTCGAAGGCTACAAGGGCGAAGCGATGGCGATGGGCGAACGCACCCCGGCCGCCGTCATCGACGCGCCGGCCTCGGGCCGCATGGCCGTCGGCGAGGCGATCACCAACATCGCCGCCGCCCCGATCGCGGCGATCTCCGACATCAAGCTGTCGGCCAACTGGATGGCGGCCTGCGGCCAGCCCGGCCAGGACGCGGCGCTGTTCGATACCGTGAAGGCGGTCGGCATGGAACTCTGCCCGGCGCTGGGCGTGTCGATCCCGGTCGGCAAGGATTCGCTGTCGATGCGCACCACCTGGAACGAGGGCGGTCAATCGAAGGCGGTCATTTCGCCGGTCTCGCTGATCGTCTCCGCGTTCGCGCCGGTCGTCGACGTGCGCAAGCACCTGACCCCGCAACTGCGCACGGACCAGGGCGACACCTCGCTGATCCTGATCGACCTCGGCCGCGGCAAGAACCGCCTCGGCGCCTCGGCGCTGGCGCAGGTCACCGGCCAGCTCGGCAACGAGACCCCGGACGTCGATTCGGCGGACGACCTGAAGGCCTTCTTCGCCGCAATCCAGCAATTGAATAATGACGGCAAGCTGCTGGCCTACCATGACCGCTCCGACGGCGGCCTGTTCGCCACCCTGTGCGAAATGGCCTTCGCCGGCCGCGCCGGCGTCTCGGTCAACCTCGACATCCTGGCGATGGAAGGCGAGCACGCCTCCGACCATGGCGACGCCAAGAACTGGACGGCGCAGGTCGGCGAGCGCCGCAACGAAATGACGCTGCGCGCGCTGTTCAGCGAAGAGCTGGGCGCCGTGATCCAGGTGCGCCACGGCGAGCGCAGCGAGGTGATGAACGTGCTGCGTGCCTTCCAGCTGGGCGCCTGCAGCCACATCATCGGCAAGGTCAACGACCGCGGCGTGATCGAGTTCACCCGCGACACCAAGGTCATCTACCAGGAGCGCCGCAGCAGCCTGCACCGCCTGTGGAGCGAGACCAGCTGGCGCATCGCGCGCCTGCGCGACAACCCGGCATGCGTCGACCAGGAATACGATCGCCTGCTGGACGAACAGGACCCGGGCTTCACGCCGAAGCTGGTGCACGACACGAACGTCAACATCGCGGCGCCGTTCATCGCGACGGGTGCCCGTCCGAGCGTGGCGATCCTGCGCGAGCAGGGCGTGAACTCGCACATCGAGACCGCCTGGGGCATGCACCAGGCCGGCTTCAAGGCGGTGGACGTGCACATGAGCGACTTGATCGCCGGCCGCGTCTCGCTGCAGGACTTCAAGGGCCTGATCGCCGTCGGCGGTTTCTCCTACGGCGACGTGCTGGGCGCCGGCGAAGGCTGGGCCAAGACCATCCTGTTCAACGCGCAACTGAAGGAAGCCTTCGCCGCGTTCTTCGCGCGCCAGGACACCTTCGGCATGGGCGTCTGCAACGGCTGCCAGATGATGAGCAACCTGAAGGGCATCATCCCGGGCGCCGAGGCATGGCCGAAGTTCACCCGCAACAAGTCGGAACAGTTCGAGGCCCGCTTCGGCATGGTCGAAGTGCTGGATTCGCCGTCGATCTTCTTCGAGGACCTGGCCGGCACCCACGCGCCGCTGGCGATCGCGCACGGCGAAGGCTTCGCCGACTTTTCGCAGACCGGCGACCTGTCGAAGGTGGTGCAGGCGCTGCGCTACGTCGACAACCGCGGCCAGGCGACCGAGCAGTACCCGTTCAACCCGAACGGTTCGCCCGGCGGCCTGACCGCGGTCACGACCCCGGACGGCCGCTTCACGGTGATGATGCCGCACGCCGAGCGCGTGCAGCGCACCGTGACCATGTCCTGGCATCCGGAAGGCTGGGGAGAGGATTCGCCGTGGGCGCGCATGTTCCAGAATGCGCGCAAGTGGGTGGGTTGAGCTGATTTGACGTGATGCGTCACGAAAAAGCGCTCCGGCCGGGGCGCTTTTTTCATGCGCGGCTTGAGCGACAACATGACGCCCTCCGCCATGGGCCCAAAGCCGGAACTGTCGGCCTGGCCGGTCAGTCCAAACGCCGGGACCTGGACATGATTGCGAGGTGACGGCATGGGCATGCGATTGGGTGAACTGGTGGAGCGCCTGGGTGGACAACTTGCGGGTGATCCGGACATCGAGGTCGCGGCGGTCGCCTCGCTCGAGCACGCCGGTTCCGGCGATATCAGTTTTCTCGCGAGCAGCAAGTTGCGTCCGCTGGCGGCACGCAGCCGGGCCGGCGCGCTGGTCCTGTCGCCGGCGGACGACGCGGCGGTGGCCGCGACTTACGAAGGCGCACGCATCGTCACTTCCAATCCGCATGCGTACTTCGCCCGCGCCGCGCACTACCTGGTCGGGCTGGCCGAAGCGGCGCCGGGCATCCACCCGTCCGCCGTGGTGCATCCCGGCGCCGAGGTCGATCCCTCGGCCTGCATCGGCCCGCAGGCCACGGTCGAGGACGGCGCCATCATCAAGGCCGGCGCCGTCATCGACGCCGGCTGCTACATCGGCCGCAACGCCGTGGTCGGCGAGCACACCCATTTCTTCGCCAGCGTCGCCTTCCACGCCCGCTGCGTCATCGGCGCGCGCGGCATCGTCCATTCCGGCGCCGTGATCGGCGGCGACGGCTTCGGCTTCGCCGTGGAAGGCGGCGCCTACATCAAGATCCCGCAGGTGGGGCGGGTCGTGATCGGCGACGACGTCGACATCGGCGCCAACACCACCGTGGACCGCGGCGCGCTGGACGACACGGTCATCGAGGATGGCGTCAAGCTCGACAACCAGATCCAGATCGGCCACAACTGCCGCATCGGCGCGCATACGGCGATGGCGGGCTGCGTGGGCGTGGCCGGCAGCGCCATCATCGGCAGGCACTGCACCTTCGGCGGCGCGGCCATGGTCAACGGCCATATCGAGATCGCCGACCACGTTGACATCACGGCCGGTACCCTGGTGGCGCACTCGATCAAGGAGCCCGGGCGCTACACCGGTTATTACCCGATCACGCGCAATGCCGAGTGGGAGCGCAACGCCGCGCTGCTGCGCAACCTGCCGACGCTGCGCGAAAAGATCCGCGCGCTCGAGCGGGCGCTGAAGGCGCTGGCCGGCGCTGATTGACCCGTGCCGGCTGGCCGCATTGACCGATGAATCGGGCCGGGCGCTGCTGCCGGCGGCGCCTACAGCGACACGCCGATCGTCAGCGTGACCACGTAGCCGTTTACCGGATCGCCGCTGACCGACGCCATTTGCAGCGCGCTGCCGTCGCTGAACACGTTGTCGGTGGCGTAGCTGATGCTCGACAGGTTGCGCGCGCTGCTGCTGTAAGAGCTGGTGGCGTAGATCTCGTTCAGCGTCGCCAGCGGGAAGGTGAATTGCGAGGTTTTCACGCGGTTGGCGGCGCTGCTGGCCCTGGCCAGGCTGGGGTAGACCTCGAAGTGGATGTGCGGCATGCGGCCGGCATAGCAGCCGGGGAAGATGGTGGTGAAGGTGACCATGCCGCCGGCGTCGGCCGCCTGCACGCCGCGCAGGTAGTTCTCCTTCGTGAGGCCGTTGGCGTACATCGAGTAGTTGCCGTCGCGGTCGCAGTGCCAGAGGTAGACCGCGGCGCCGGCGGCATCGGCGCAGCTGGCACCGACGTTCACGACCTGCAGCTTCAGCGTGGTCGGTATGCCGGCGGCGGTGGCGCTGCCGGGCGCGACGCTGGTGCGGATGTCGCTGCGCACGATACCGGACAGGGTCAGCGCGTTGGCGACGCCGCCGCCGTTGCTGTTGGTGCCGTCGCCGGGGTAGGGGCCGCCGGTTTCCTCGGGGATCAAGGCGCAGGTGGCGCCGCTGGTGCCGGTGCCGGTGCTCGTGCCGCCGGTCGAGCCGGTGGCGGTGCCGGTGCCGCTGGTGCCGCTGGTGCCGCTGGTACCTGCGGCGGCCGACGACACGGCGGTGCTGCCGTCGCCGCTGCCGCCGCAACCGGCGAGGGGCAGGGCGGCCGCGCCGGCCAGCAGCCAGCGCAGCGACTGGCGGCGGTCGGACTGGCTGGCGAGCATGCGCTCGAGGTCGTCGGCAAGGGTGGTGTGCTGGTGGTCCATGATCAGTTCTTTCGTGGGCGTGCATGGGTCTTTATCGTGCCGGCCAAGCCGTCAATACCGCTTGCCGGGGCCGGGCAGATTGTCCGTTGCCCGGCTGTAAAGCGCGGTCAACCCCGGTAAATCGATGTAAAGACGCACGAAAGTCCTGATCAGGACATGTGTTCAGCGCAGCAGTTGCTCCAGCGTGGGCTGCATCGCCGCCGCCCAGATGCGATAACCCTGGGCGTTCGGGTGCAGCAGGTCCGGCATGATGCTCCTGGACAGCGTCCCGTCCGGCGCCACGAAGGCCTTGCCGATGTCGAGGAAGACCACGCGCTTGCCGTCCGCCAGTCGCGGCAGCATCGCGTTCACCTGCTCGTTGACCCGGCGCAGTCCATCGTCGGCCCCTTCGCCGCGCGGGAAGATCGCCAGCAGCAAGATGCGCGTCGCCGGCAGGCGCGTCCGCAGTTCCTGGAGCACGTGGCGGATGCCGGCCACCGTCACCGCCGGGTCGTCGTGGCGCAGGCCATTGTTGTTGGTGCCGATCATCAGTACGGCGACCTTGGGCGCGATGCCGTCGACTTCGCCATGTTGCAGGCGCCACAGCACGTTTTCGGTGCGGTCGCCGCCATAGCCGAGGTTGAGCGGGTTGTACTTGCCGTAGAGCTGTTTCCACAGCGGCTGCTGTTCCTTTTCCCAGTTGTGGGTGATCGAATCGCCGATGAACACCAGGCCGGTCGGCTCGCCGGCGGCCCGGCGCCGCGCGATCTCGGCCAGCTTGTCTTCGTGACGCGGCATCCACCAGTCGAGCGACCAGGATTCGTTCAAGGGTTCCGGCGTGAAGGATACGGTGCGGTAGTCCGGGCAGCGCATGTTCGGCTGGCCGTCGGCTTCGATGCGCAGGTTCGCGATCTCGACGTCGCCGGCGCCGGTGCCATCCAGGGCGAACGCCTGGGTGACGGCGGAGACATCGTCGCCGTCGCGGTGGAAGCAGCCCAGCGCATAGCGCAGCGGCTGCCAGCCCTTGCCCTGCGCCGCGCGCGCCGCGACCACGTACGGCACCTTGCGTTCGCAGTCCTTGCCGCAGTCGATCCGGAACGCCAGGCCGCCTTTCGACAATTCGTTCACCTTGAGGTCGAAGGCGACCACGCCGCGCGCCAGGTAGGGGCGCAGGTCGAGCGCTGCGGTTTCCACGCGCACGGTCGAGAACCAGCTGTCCTTCCATCCCAGCCGCAGGGCATCGCCGGCGCCATCCTTGGCGCTGCGGTCCAGCGTCACCACCGCGTTCGGCTGTTTGGCGTCGTCGTCCATGCGGCCGGACGCCCCGTCGAGCGGCTTCTGCACGTCGAAGTCGCCGAACATCACGCGTGCGCCCGCCAGGGGCTTGCCGACGTACAGCGGCACCGAGGACGGGTCGGCCGGCGCGGCTATGGCGAGCGCGCAGGCAAACAGGGAAGAAAACAAGGGCAGCCAGGCGGCACGGCGCGGCAGGGGCATGAAGGTCTCCGGATTTATTACTAAAACTACAAGCTTGAAAGAACGCGCCGAAAGCATGCGCGAACAAGGTGGTCTGCATGCATCAACCAAAAACATTGGCCAAAAAAAAGCGCCCCGACTGGAGCGCTTTCTTCAGGCCGATCCGGTTTACTGGACCTTGGCTTTCTTCATCAGGTCTTCGCGGAAGGCGGCAACCTTACGCTGCTGCACGGCTTCAGCCACTTGCTGCTTGACTTCTTCCAGCGGCGGGATCGCCACGGCGCGCGATTCTTCCAGGCGGATCACGTGGAAGCCGTACTGGCTCTTGACCGGGGTCTGGGTGACTTCGCCTTTTTTCAGCGAGGTCATGGCTTTCGAGAACTCAGGCACGAAGTTTTCCGGGCTTGCCCAGCCCAGGTCGCCGCCATTGGCCGCCGAGCCCGGGTCTTTCGACTGCTTGGCCAGGTCCTCGAACTTGGCGCCGCCTTTCAGCTTGGCGATGATCTGGTTGGCTTCGGCTTCGGTCGCGACCAGGATGTGGCGTGCGTGGTATTCCTGGCGGCCGGCCTGTTCGGCCTTGGCCTTGTCGTACTCGGCCTTGATCTGGGCGTCGGTGACCGGGTTCTTCTTGATGTAGTCCGACAGCATCGCGTTGATGATGATGCTCTGGCGGGCATTGTCGATCTGGTTCTTGACTTCCGGGCGGGTGCCGACGCCTTGCTTGTCGGCTTCCTGGATCAAGACTTCACGGCCGATCAGATCCTTCTTGATCGCTTCACGCAGTTGCGGCGAGTCGGTCCCTTTACCCTGGGCGACGACTTGCTTGACCAGCTGGTCAACCTTGGACGCCGGGATCGGTTTGCCATTGACGGTCGCAACGTTTTGCGCGAACGACGGCAGGGCTACCATCGCGGTCATGGCTAACAACAGGCGGGCTGGCTTCACAATCATTTATTCGATCCTATTTAATCCCGGCGGCCGGAAGCCGCCGATGTTCAACATAATGTCGCGAGGCGACGCAAACCGGCGGTGGTTGCCGCCGGAGATACAACATCTTACTGCACCTTTGCCTTCTTGACCATTTCCTCTTGGTACGAGGCCAGCTTTTGCTGGGACAGGGCATCCTGGATCTGGGGTTTGACTTCATCCAGCGTCGGCAGTTTCGCCTGGCGGACGTCGTCCAGCTTGATCACATGGTAGCCGACCTGGGTTTTCACCGGCTTTTCGGTGACCTGGCCTTTTTGCAGGCCGGTCAGGCCAGCGGCGAATTCCGGCGGGAAGGATGCCGGGCTTGCCCAGTCGAGGTCGCCACCATTGTTGGCGGTGCCGGTATCCTTCGATTGCTTGGCCAGGTCTTCGAACTTGGCGCCGCCCTTGAGCTTGGCGATGATGGCGTTGGCGTCGGCCTCGTTGTCCACCAGGATGTGGCGCACGTGGTATTCCTTGTCGCCGGTCTGCTTGGTGAACTTGTCGTACTCGGCCTTGACTTCGGCGTCGGTCACCGGGTGCTTGGCCATGTACTCGCTGGCCAGCGCGTTGACGACGATGGCCTGGCGGGCGCTCTCCAACGCCTGCTTGACTTCCGGCTTCTTGTCGTAACCCTGCTTGACGGCTTCCTGCATCATCACTTCGCGTGCGATCAGCTGCTGCTTGACGGCTTCACGCAGCTGCGGCGAGTCGGCACCCTGGCCCTGGGCCACGACCTGCTTGACGGCCTGGTCGGCGCGCGAGGACGGGATCGCCTTGCCGTTCACGACGGCGAGGTTCTGGGCGAATGCGGACGAGTATGCAAACGATGTGGCGATAGCGATCAGGGCTAACAGCAGCCGTGCTGGCTTAAAAGTCATGTTGATTCCTGTGAGGGGGTTGCTTGGACGGGATTGGATTAATTCTTGTAATAAAGCAGATTTGAACCAGAGCAGATTTTCAAACAGATTACTTAAGATTCCCTGAAGATCCGGGCCGTCAGGACAGCTCGGAAGGCGCATGCGCGGTAATCGCCAGCGCGTGAATGTCGGTATGCATCATACCTTGCACGGCATCATACACCAGCCGATGGCGCATGACGAGTCTCAGGCCCTCGAAGCGTTCGGAAACGATTTTGACCCGGTAATGCCCGCCGCCGGAGGCCGCGCCGGCATGGCCGGCGTGCAGGTGGGACTCATCGCCGACCTCGATCTGGCTCGGCGCCAGCGCGTCGACGAGGAAGGTGCGGATGCGTTCGACGCGGTTATCAGTAGTGCTCACGAAGCGTCCTCTTGTTCTTGAATGTATTTGGAAAGCATCAGGGTCTGGCCCACCACGAAGGCGAAGAAGATGCCGGTGGCGCCGAACATCTTGAAGCTGACCCAGGCGCTGGTATTGCCCTTGAAGATAACAAAGGCCATGACCAGGTTCAGCACGCCCATGGCGCCCATGAAGGCGATCCACGCATAGCCGACGCGGTCCCATACCGCTTCCGGCAGCTTGATCTGCTGTTCCATGACCTTGCGCATCAAGTTGTTCCTGAAACCCACCTGGGCCACCAGCATCACCACTGCGAACGCCCAGTACAGGATGGTCGGCTTCCACTTGATGAAGTTTTCATCATGGAAATAAATGGTGGCGCCGCCCATCACGACGATCACGACCAGCGACAGCCACAGCATGCCGTCGACCTTGCGGCCGCGCGCGATCAGGTAGCCGATCTGCAGCACGGTGGCGACGATCCCGACCGCGCTGGCCAGCACGATCGGCGATTGCTCGGGGCTGAGGTTGCCGCCGGCGATCAGGCCGCCCATGGTTTGCATCGCCAGCGCATGCGCGGCGTCGGGATTGCTGGCGCCGAAGCGGTAGGCGACGAAGAACAGGATGACCGGGAACAGGTCGAACAGGAATTTCATGGTGCGGACGGGTCTTTCAGGTCAGGCGGGTTCGAAACGCATCGCGGCCGAGTTGATGCAGTAGCGCAGGCCGGTGGGCGGCGGGCCGTCCTCGAACACGTGGCCGAGGTGGGCGTCGCACACCGCGCAGATGATCTCGGTGCGCACCATGCCGTGGGTGCGGTCGACCTTTTCGATGACGTTGGCCGGGTCGAGCGCGCGGAAATAGCTGGGCCAGCCGCAGCCGGACTCGAACTTGGCGTCGGATTCGAACAGCGGGGTGTCGCAGCAGACGCAGTGGTAGATGCCGTGCTCGTGGTGGTCCCAGAACTTGCCGGTGAAGGCGCGCTCGGTGGCGGCGTGGCGCGTCACCTGGTATTCCATCGGATCGAGCTGGTTACGCCATTCGGCATCGGTCTTTGTTACTTTTTCGGTCATTGCAGTCTCGCTTGTCTATGAATGTCAGGAAGAGCAGCTCACCTCGAGGTGGGATGCCCAATCCGGCGGCGGCGCCGCATAGGATTCGTTGCCAGGCTGCTCGTCGAACGGGCGCTCGAGCACGGCCAGCAGGCGCGCCGTTTCGCTGAAGTCGCCATTCTGCGCCTTTTCGATCGCGACCTGGGCCAGATAGTTGCGTAATATGTATTTCGGGTTGACGCGGTTCATGGCGGCGCCGCGCGCGGCGTCGACGCTGTTTTCCTGGCGCAAGCGTTCGCGGTACTGCGCCGCCCAGGCATCGAAGCCGGGGCGGTCCAGGAACAGGTCGCGCAGCGGCGCGTCGGCCTGCGCCAGGTCGGTAGCTTGCGCCTCGGCACGCAGTCCGCCGAGACGGCGGAAGAACAGCGTGAAGTCGACGTGGTTCTCCTGCATCAGCTTGAACATGTCGTCGAACAGCGCGCGGTCCTTGTCCTGCACGCTCGCCAGGCCCAGCTTGGCGTGCAGCAGCGCGTCGAACTGCTGGCCGTAGGCGTCGACATAGACTTCGAGCGCGGCCTGGGCGGCGTCGGTGTCCTTGATCAGCGGCAGCAGCGCATTCGCCAGCGCGTAGCAGTTCCAGTGGCCCACCGGTACCTGGTTCGCATACGAATAGCGGCCGCCCTGGTCGGTGTGGTTGCAGATGTGGTCGACGTCGAAGGCTTCCATGAAGCCGAACGGGCCGTAGTCCAGCGTCAGGCCCAGGATCGACATGTTATCGGTGTTCATCACGCCGTGCATGAAGCCGACCGCCTGCCAGTGCGCGATCATGCGCGCGGTGCGCTGCGTGACTTCGCCCAGCAGCGCCAGGTAGGGATTGTCGGCGCCGGCCAGCGCCGGATAGAAATCGCGGATCACGTAGTCGGCCAGGCGGCGCAGCTCGTCATGCTTGTTGCGGTAGTGCCAGTGCTCGAAGGAGCCAAAGCGCACGAAGCTGGGCGCCATGCGCGTGACCACCGCCGCCGTTTCCATGGTTTCGCGCGCTACCCCCTGCTGCGAGCCGGTGACCATCAAGGCGCGCGTGGTCGGCACGCCGAGCGCGGCCATGGCTTCCGAGCACAGGAATTCACGGATCGACGAACGCAGCACGGCGCGGCCGTCGCCCATGCGCGAGTAGGGCGTCATGCCGGCACCCTTCAGCTGCAGCTCCATCGGGCCCTGCGGGCCGTTCAGCTGGCCCAGCAGGATGGCGCGGCCATCGCCGAGCTGGCCAGCCCAATGGCCGAACTGGTGCCCGGAGTACACGGCGGACAGCGGCTTGGCGCGCGCCGGCACCGTGTTGCCGGTGAAGGCGGCGACGAAGTCCTCGTGCGACAGATCGGCCGGGTCGAGCCCGGCCAGGGCGGCGGCGCCGGCGCTGGCCGCGATGAAGTGCGGCGCGGGCAGCGGCGTCGGCATCAGGCGCGTATAGAACGCGGGGGGCAATTCGGCGAACGAATTGTCGAATGGCAGGTCGTCAGCAGTAATGATGTCGTCCAATCAGCGTGGGTGCTATACAGAGGGTCACTGCGGTGAATGCCGCGATTTTACCGTAAGCGGACTGATTCTATGGGGACGCTTGCAGGTGGCCAAAATCCGTTACATTCGGTAACGGATTGACCGAATGGCAATGCGGCATTGCAGCATCGAAATCCGTTGACGGTTTTCGCACGGTCGGTCGAAACTGGGCTGTTCGTACAAGACAGCATCCGACAAAGGAGAAACGATGGAGACGGTACTGCACAGCCCGCTAGCCGGCCAGATGATGCACCAGGCGTTGACGGTATCCAGCATCGTCGCTTTCGCCGCGCGCCACTATGGCGCCAGCGAGATCGTGTCGCGCCGTGTCGAAGCGGATTTGCATGGGCAGATGCACCGCTACACCTACCGCGAATGCGAAGCGCGGGCGCGCCGGCTGGCCGCCGCGCTGGGCGGCCTCGGCGTGGCCGCCGGCGACCGCGTCGGCACGCTGGCCTGGAACGGCTACCGGCACCTGGAGCTGTACTATGGGGTGTCGGGTTCGGGCGCGGTCCTGCATACCATCAACCCGCGCCTGCATCCGGAGCAGATCGCCTACATCGTCAACCATGCGGAAGACCGGGTGCTGTGCTTCGACCTGAGCTTCCTGCCCCTGGTCGAGGGGATCGCCGCGGCCTGCCCGACGGTGGGCGCCTTCGTGCTGATGAGCGACCGCGCCCACATGCCGGCGCAGACGCCGATCGCCAACCTGCTGTGCTACGAAGACCTGCTCGAGGCCGCCGCCGTCGATTACGCCTGGCCGCCGCTGGACGAAAACGCCGCCGCCTCGCTGTGCTACACCTCGGGCACGACCGGCAATCCCAAGGGTGCGCTGTACTCGCACCGCTCGACCGTGCTGCATGCCTATGCCTCGGCCTTGCCGAACGTGCTGAACGTCGGCGCGGTCGACACCGTGTTGCCGGTAGTGCCGATGTTCCACGTCAACGCCTGGGGTTTGCCGTATTCGGTGCTGCTGTCGGGCGCCAAGCTGGTGTTGCCGGGCGCCCAGCTCGACGGCAAGTCGCTCTACGATTTGTTCGAGTCCGAAGGGGTGACGTTTTCCGCCGGGGTGCCGACCGTCTGGCTGGGCCTGGTCAACTACGCGCTGCAGAATAACCTGAAGTTTTCGACCTTCCGGCGCACCGTGATCGGCGGTTCGGCCTGCCCGCCGGCGATGATGGACACCCTGATCGACCGTTTTAATGTGCAAGTGATCCACGGCTGGGGCATGACGGAAATGTCGCCGCTCGGCACCACCGGCGGCCTGCTGGCCAGGCACCGCGCCCTGCCGGTCGAGCAGCAGCGCGCGATCCTGCAGAAGCAGGGCCATGCGATCTATGGCGTCGACATGAAGATCGTCGACGACGGCGGCGCCGAACTGCCCTGGGATGGCCGGACCTCGGGCCACCTGATGGTCAAGGGGCCGTGGATCATCGCCAGTTATTTCAGGGGCGAGGGCGGCGATCCGCTGGTCGACGGCTGGTTCCCTACCGGCGACGTGGCGACCATCGACCCGGACGGCTTCATGCAGATCACCGACCGCAGCAAGGACGTGATCAAGTCCGGCGGGGAATGGATCGGTTCGATCGACATCGAGAACATCGCGATGGCGCACCCGGCGGTGCTGCAGGCTGCCTGCATCGCCATCGCCCACCCGAAGTGGGACGAGCGGCCGCTGCTGCTGGTGGTGCCGCGGCCGGGGCAGGCGCCCGGCCGGGAAGAGATCCTGGCCTGGTTCGAAGGCCGGATCGCGAAGTTCTGGATGCCGGACGACGTGGTGTTCGTCGATGCCCTGCCGATCGGCGGCACCGGCAAGGTCCAGAAGAACAAGCTGCGCGAACAATTCAAGTCGCACCGGCCGCCTTCGGCATGAAATAACACGACCGTTCTTTTCCCGGCCATCCTTATCGTTTATAGTGACCGGATTGCCTTTTACACCACACGAGACACCCATGAGCGCAGACTACCAGGTGCGGGACCAGGTCGCCGTCATCACCCTGAACAATCCTCCCGTGAACGGCCTCGGGCTGGCCACCCGCAGGGCGGCGGTCGAGGCGCTGCAGCGTGCCCAGGCCGACGACGGCGTCAGGGCGATCGTCATCACCGGCGCCGGCAAGGCCTTTTCCGGCGGCGCCGACATCCGCGAATTCGACTCGCCCAAGGCCCTCACCGAACCGACGCTGCACACCCTGATCGACGCGGTCGAGCAGGCCGGCAAGCCGGTGGTGGCGGCGATCCACAGCGTGTGCATGGGCGGCGGCCTGGAACTGGCGCTGGGCGCCCACTACCGGGTGGTGCTGCCGGGCGCCCAGGTCGCGCTGCCGGAAGTCAAGCTGGGCCTGCTGCCGGGCGCCGGCGGCACCCAGCGTTTGCCGCGCGTGCTGGGCCTGGCGCCGGCGCTGGACATGATCGTTTCCGGTGCGCCGGTGCTGTCCGAGAAGCTGGCCGGCACCTTGTTGTTCGACGACCTGCTGCCGGCCGGCAGCGACCTGCTCGCGGGCGCGGTGGCGTTCGCCAACCGGATCGCCGACCTGCGGCCGCTGCCCAAGGTGCGCGACCGGGCGGTCGAGCAGGCCGACCTGGATGGCTTCCTGCAGGCGGCGCGCGACCAGGTGCGTGCCGCCGCCGGTCCGTTCCCGGCGCCACTGGCCTGCGTCGAAGCGGTCGCCGCCTCCGCCACCATGCCGTTCGAGGACGGACTGACGTTCGAGCGCGAGCGCTTCATGGCGCTCACCCGAACGGTCGAGTCCAGGGCGCTGCGCCACGCCTTCTTTGCCGAGCGCGCCGCCGGCAAGGTGCCCGACGTGCCGGCCGATACGCCGGTGCGCCCGATCGCCAGCGCGGCCGTGGTCGGCGCCGGCACCATGGGCGGCGGCATCGCCATGAACTTCGCCAACGCCGGCATCCCAGTGACGATCCTGGAAACGGCGCAGGAAGCGCTCGACAAGGGCCTGGCCACCATCCGCAGGAACTACGAGAACACGGTCAGGAAGGGCAAGCTGACCCGGGACCAGCTCGATGCGCGCATGGCCCTGGTCAAGGGTAGCCTCGACTACGCCGACGTCGCCGCCGCCGACATCGTGATCGAGGCCGTGTTCGAGGACATGGGCGTGAAGGAAAGCGTGTTCCGCCAGCTGGATGCGGTAATGAAGCCGGGCGCCATTCTCGCCTCCAACACCTCGACGCTGGACCTGGACCGCATCGCCGCTTTCACGGCGCGGCCCGAGGACGTGATCGGCCTGCACTTCTTCAGCCCGGCCAATGTGATGAAGCTGCTGGAAATCGTGCGCGGCAAGGCCACCGGCAAGGACGTGCTGGCGACTGCGCTGGCGCTGTCGAAAAAGCTGAAGAAGACCGGCGTGGTGTCCGGCGTGTGCGACGGCTTCATCGGCAACCGCATGGTCGAGCAATACATCCGCCAGGCCGGTGTCCTGCTCGACGAGGGCGCGCTGCCGCAGCAGGTCGATCGCGCGGCCGAGGCCTTCGGCTTCGCGATGGGGCCGTTCCGCGTGGGCGACCTGGCCGGCAATGACATCGGCTGGGCGATCCGCAAGCGCCGCTACGTCGAGATGCCCGAGGTGGCCTACTCGAAGACCGCCGACCTGCTGTGCGAGCAGGGGCGCTTCGGCCAGAAGACCGGCGCCGGCTGGTACGACTACGCCGCCGGCGAGCGCACGCCGCAGCCGTCGCCGGCGGTGAACGACATGATCGTCGCGCACTCGGCCGCGCTCGGCATCGAACGGCGCGCCATCGGCGACGAGGAAATCGTCGAGCGCCTGGTCTACGCGCTGGTGAACGAGGGTGCGCAGATCCTGGAGGAAGGCATCGCGCTGCGCGCCTCGGACATCGACATGGTCTACCTGTCCGGCTACGGCTTCCCGCTGCACCGCGGCGGGCCGATGTTCTACGCCGACACGGTCGGCCTGCCCGAGGTGCTGGCGGCCATCGAAGGCTACGGGCGCGGCTACCAGGGCGCGGCGTGGACGCCGGCGCCGCTACTGGTGCGGCTGGCGGGCGAGGGCAAGGGGTTCAACGCCTGAGCGCGCGTTGCCCGGGATACGCCTCGCCCGGTATATTCCCTGTCCGGTATATTCCCCGGATGCGCGTAGGGTTGGCCCCATGGTAGGCTTGTTACACTTTAGTTAACGAGCCCCCATGTGAACAACGCCCTGCTGATCGCCACCGCCTGCCTGCTCGGTCTGCTGTCCACGACCGGCGCCTCGCTGCCGTACCCGATCCTGCCGCCGCTGTTCGTGCATGGCGCGGCGGACGGGCTGACCAACTTCCTGGGGCTGCCGCCCAAGCTGCTGTTCGCGGTGGCGCTGATGGTGAATCCGGTCGGGCTGCTGATCGGCACCGCGGTGCTCGGTTCGCTGTCCGACCGCTTCGGACGCCGCCCCCTGCTGCTCGGGACGGCGGCCGGCGCGGCGCTCGGCCACGTGCTGACGGCGTGGGCGCTGGCCAGCCATTCCTATCCGCTGTTCCTGCTGGCCCGCTTCGGCACCGGCCTGCTCGAAGGGCAGAGTTCGATCGTGCGCGCGATGCTGGCCGACCGCCTGCAGGGGCCGCTGCGCAACCATGCGCTGTCGTGGCTGAACGGCGCGCTGCACCTGGGCTGGCTGTTCGGGCCGCTGCTGGCCGGCTTCACGGTCGGCTGGGGGATCACGGTACCGTTCTACATCGCGGCCGGCGCGCTGCTGCTGGGCGCCGTGCTGGTGACGATCGCGCTGCCGCGCCAGGCCAGCACCCACGGGCCGTCGTGGTGGCGGGTGGCGCGCGAACGCCACGCCTTCAACCTGCTGCGCCATCCGGGCCTGCGCACCCTGTTCGGGGTGCAGCTGGCCTATACCTGCGGCGTGACCGCGTTCTACGAGTTCTATCCGCTGTGGCTGGTCGAGGTCGGGCATTACGACACCCGTTCGATCGCCCTGGTCAACGTCGGCATGTGCGGGGTCATGACGGCGTCGGCCCTGTTCGCCGGGCGCCAGAGCGGCGCCGAGCCGCTGCGGCGCGCCGGCGTGCTGGCGGTGGTGGTGGCGCTGGCGATCGCCTCGCTCGGCGCCGGCAACCTGTGGATCGGCCTGGTCGGCATCATGGCCTTCGGCCTGCCGCACGCCTTCTACAACGCCGTGATCCAGGCCTGGGCCGCCGACCGCTTCGGCGGCCACGGCCAGGGCGCGGTGATGGGCTTGCTGTCGACCACCTTTTGTCTGGCGAACATCCTGATGGCGGCGGCGGGCGCCGTGCTGACCCTGGTCGACACGCGCCTGGTACTGGTGCTCGGCGCCATCATGACGGCCTGGGCGGCGACGCGCATGCGGGCCTGGGGCCGCACGCCGCTGCCGGCGCACGAGCAGGCCGATGCGGCGGCGAAAAGTGTCGAATGAGTGCCGAATGAGCGTCGAATGGGTGCTGCAGCGATTCCGCCATCGACATCCGGATCCACACCGAAATCCCGAGCAGCAGCACCGACACCAGGAAGGGAATGCGCCAGCCCCAGGCGTCGAACGAGGCGTTGTCCATCGCGCTGCGCACGCCCAGGATCACCAGCAGCGACAGGAACAGGCCGAGCGTGGCCGTGGTCTGGATCCAGGCGGTGAAGTAGCCGCGCTTGCCTTCCGGCGCGTGCTCGGCGGCGTAGGTGGCGGCGCCGCCTTTCCGCCGGCGGCCATGCCGGGTGTGATAGCCATGGTTGTCCCCGTGTAATAAGAAATACCCCGTGAAACGGCGTATCGACATGTTTGCCGGGCGAATGTGCGCCGCGAAGCTTACGCGGCGCTGTCGCCGGATGTACACGGGACTGATTCTTTGATCCAGCGCAAAGCGCTTCAAACGGACTCAGCCAGCATCCTTTTTCTTCAGGATATCGTCGAGTTCGTCGTCGGGATCGCCTTCCTGTTCGGTGCCCTGTTCCGGATTTGCGCGGGCGTATTTATAAGCCTGGGCCGACCGCTCCAGCGCCAGGCCGAGCACGGCGGTCATCTCGTCGGCGGTGGCGCCTTGCTGCCACTGGCGCGCGGCGAAAGTGTTGCGCAGCGTGCGGCCGCCGGCGCGCGGCACCGCCACCCCGGCGCGCTCGAAAGTGGCGCGTACCTGGCGGTAGACCGTGGCCTTGTGCAGGGCGTCGCCTTCCAGGCTGGCCGGGAACACCAGGCCGCCCGGGATGCGCAGCTCGGCGCGTTCGCGCAGCCAGGCTTCCAGCTCGACCACGCCTTCGCGCGGCAGCCGCGCCGTGTGCTCGTAGCTGGTGGGGTGCTTCTGTTCCGGCGTGATGTTGAGCTCGATGGCGCCCTCGACGTCGGCCTGGCGCCCGATTTCCTCGACCAGCAGCCCGACCGCTTCCGCCACGCGCAGGCCGGACAGCGCCATCACCACCTGCATGGCGCGGTCGCGCCGCCGCTTCCAGCCGGCGCTGCCTTTCTGGTCCGGCGCGCGGCCGGCGGGGAGGGCGGCCAGGAAACGCTCCAGCTCGTCGCCGTTGAGGGCCGCCATCGGCGCGTCCTGGGCCAGGTGGGCGCGGTCGGTGGCGGCGATGGCGTCGCGCGCCGGATTCGGCGAACGCTCCAGCCAGTCGTAGCAGCGCTCCAGCAGGCGCAGGTAGCGGTAGGCGATCTTGCTGTTCAGGTCGAGCTTGCCGTTGGTCTTGTTCTGCACGAAGCGCTGCAGGTCGGCGGCGCTGACGGTCGACATCTTGAGGCGCTGTTCCAGCATCCAGGCGGCGAATTTGCCGAACATGAATTTATAGACGGTGGCGGACTCGTCAGAGATCGGCAGCGGGATGATGCCTTGCTGGCGGCTCGAGGTGAGCACGAATTCGGGCGTCACGACGAAGGCGGCGAAGGCGACGTTGGGCGCGCGGTCCCAGTCGCGCAAGGTCTGTTTGGCGGGTGCGGTGCTCATGGTGTCCAATGCAAAGATGATCCATATCTTGCAACTAACCGACGAAGTCCGCAAGGGGCGCGCGCATCGGCCGGGACTCGGCGTGTTCCGGGTCATTTATGCAACTAACCGACGAGGACCAAAACCAACAAAACCCGGCAAGCAGGACGGCGGCGGGGCGATTTGCCAGCCGATTCACGTGACGCGACACGGTAACGCGGGCATACCCGAAAAGGCCCGCACTCGCCATCCCGGCGCCGACACGTTATGCTCACGCCATTACGGTCCGGCAGCGTCCTCATGGACACCATGTCGCCGTCATCACCATTGAAACCGAAGGAACGCCATGCTGAAGCACATCGTCATGTGGAAACTGAAGGACCACGCCGAAGGCGCCGACCGCGTCGCCAACGCCATCGAAATGAAGCGCCGCCTGGACGCGTGCGCCACCATCGTGCCCGGCATCCTGAAGTTCGAAGTCACCGTCGCCCAGCCCGGCCTGGAAGCCACCTGCGACGTCGTGCTGTACTCCGAATTCGAGGACGAGGCCGCGCTCGAAGCCTACGCCAAACACCCGACCCACCAGGCGCTGGTACCCTTCATCGGCGCGATCCGCGAAGGGCGGCAGTGCATGGACTATATGGTCTGACACGAAAGCGTCCGACACGCAGCGTCGGACGTCATTGCGCGCGCAGGCGCATACTGGCGGCGAGGACCAGGAGAACGGGATGAAGGATTTCAGCGGCCGCGTGGCGGTCATCACGGGCGCCGCGCGCGGCCTCGGGCGCGCGTTCGCCGACACGGCGGCGGCGCACGGCATGAAGCTGGTGCTGGCCGACCTCGACGCCGATGCGCTGGAACGCGCCGCCGCCGAACTCATGGCCGGCGGCGCCGAAGTGCTGGCCATGGTGTGCGACGTCCGCAAGTGTTCGCACGTGGAAGAGCTGGCGGACGCGGCAATGATCCGCTTCCATGGCGTGCACCTGCTGTTCAACAACGACTGCGCCGCTGCCGAGGGCCGCAGCTGGGAAATCAGCGAGGCCGACTGGGAGCGGGTGCTGGGCGTGAACCTGTGGGGCGTGATCCACGGTGTACGCATCTTCACGCCGCTGATGCTGGACTGCGGCCGCCGCGACCCGTCCTACCGCGGCCATATCGTCAATACCGCATCGATGGCCGGGCAGGGCGCGGCCAGGGTGGCCCGGCAGGCGGTGCTGGCCCTGACCGAGACCCTGCACCAGGAACTGCGCGAGAGCGGTGCGCCGGTCGGGGCCTCGGTGCTGTGCCCGGAAGAGCTGCCGGCGGGGGTACCCGCCGACATCGCCGGGATCGCCTTCGACACCATCCGGCGCGGCGCGCTGCGCATCGTCGCGCCGGATGCGCGGCGGCAGGGAGCATGACGATGGCGCACCAGGCGCTTCTCGCATTTTCCACGCGCGGCCGCGGTACCCTCGACATTACCGAGGCGGTGGCGCGCGCGGTCGGGCAATCCGGCATCGATGTCGGCCTGGCCCACGTGTTCGTGCAGCACACCAGCTGCTCGCTGACGATCACCGAAAACGCCGACCCCGATGTGCGGCGCGACCTGGAAACCGTCATGGCACGCCTCGCGCCCGACGGCGATCCGGCCTACCGCCACGATGCCGAAGGCCCCGACGACATGGCGGCCCATGTGCGCAGCATGCTCAGTGCGACCGGCCTGAGCGTGCCGGTCGGCGGCGGCCGGCTGCTGCTCGGCACCTGGCAAGGCATTTACCTGTGGGAGCACCGGACGGCGCCGCACCGGCGCTCGGTCGTGGTGACCGTGCTCGGAGTCTGAGCAAGCCATTGTGCATGCGGACCGGGCCGGCTATGCTGGCGGCATGGATACCTTGACCCCGCAGCAGAAACTGGTGCAGGTCGCGCTGCGGCTGCAGCGCGTCGCGGTACCGCTGGCCCGGACCTACATGGCGCGTCAGGCCGAGCTCGGCCTGGCCAGGGTATTGACCGAAGAGCGGTTGTCCTCGCTGGCGGGCATCGATGCCTCGCTGGCGGCGATCGACGCGCTGGAAGCGCTGGACGCCTGGCACCGCGCCGGCTGGGAACGCTGGATGGTCGAGGCGACGCGGCTGTACACGGCGGTCCTGGCGGAATTTCCCGAACCGCAGCGCGCTCTGGAATCGGCTCCGCTGATGGGCGCGCTGCAACGTGAAATGCAGGCGCGCCACCGCGAGAACGCGGCGCGCGACGACTGGGTGGACGCGGCGCGCCGCGTGTGCGCGCTGGCACGGCGCGGCCGCGAAATCGACGCGCACACGCCCGGCATCGTGCTGGCCGACGACGCCGACATCGCCGAGTTCGAACGCCAGCTGGCGCGCGTCGATGCGGTCGCGGCCCTGCAGCAGGCCCAGTTCGAGGAGCGCGCCGCGCGCATCCAGGCCGGCATGGACCGGCTGGGCGCGCATTGAAGGCCTGCACCGAGGGCGCGCCGTGACAATTGGTGAAGTTTCAGGTTTGCAAACCTGATATCGTGATGGCCCGGCGGGCACCGTCCCGTCCAACCTGATTCATGCCGCAATGCCCCGCCATCCCGCTTATACCCTTCGCCGCACCCGCCTCGCCATTGCCGTTTCCCTGCTGGTCCCCGCCGCCGCGGCGCTGGCGCAGTCGGCCACGCCGCCGGCGCCCGCCGCCGACAAGCCCGTGACCAGGGAAGACCCGCCCAAGAAGGAAACGGTGCAGACCGTCGAGGTCAAGGGCGCGGCAAGCAGCTACGACCCGCGCCGCGACGACACCGCCAGCAAGACCGTGCTGAACGCCGACGAGATCCGCAAGTACGGCGACGACAACATCTTCGACGTGCTCAAGCGGGCGCCGGGCGTGACGGTCACCGGCAAGACGCTGCGCATGCGCGGCCTGGGCGCAGGCTATACCCAGATCCTGGTCAACGGCGACCGCCCGCCGCCGGGTTTTTCGCTGGACGCACTGACCCCGGACCAGATCGAGCGCATCGAGATCGTGCGCGCCGCCAGCGCCGAGTATTCGATGCAGGCGATCGCCGGCACCATCAACATCGTGTTGCGCAAGGTGGTCAGCAAGCCGCAGCGCGACCTGCGCCTGAGCGGCTTCCGTTCCGGCGAGGGCCGCAACATGAACGTGGGCGGCACCTGGGGCGACAGGAAGGGCCGGCTGTCGTACTTCCTGAACGGCACGCTGTATGCGGGAAGCAATGAATACGTGTCGCGCAACGAGGAGCGCTTCACGCTGCCGGACGGCGAACTGTTCCAGGCGCGCCGCTCGCTGTACGACGGCCGCGGCAGCTACCGCGGCATCGCACTGTTCCCGCGCCTGTCCTGGAAGCTCGAGAACGGCGACGAACTGAACCTGTCGGCCGGCCTGCAGGCCACGCGCTCGACCTGGGGCGGCGACGAGTCCACCACCAACCTGGTCGGCACCTTCCCGGACCCGGACTACATCGAGAACCTGCAGTCCTCGCCGGGCTCGCAGCGCATGCGGCGGGTCGAGGGCAACTGGGTGGCCAAGCTCGCCGGCGGCAAGCTCGACGTCACGACCTCGGCCGAGCAGAGCCGCAACGGCAGCGGCAGCCTGAACGACCAGTACACCGCCGGGCGCGCGCTGCGCCTGCTGCGCGACTGGGACACCGTCACCCGCGCCCACCGCTACAACCTGCGCGCCAAGTACACGCGCTCGCTGGGCGAGGGCCATGCGCTGGCGACCGGGGTCGAATCCAGCGTGCAGCAGAGCGATGAAGTGCGCGACCGCCACGAGCAGTTCGCAGCCAATCCAGCAACCCGCCTGGTCGAGACCTTCGAGCCGAAGATCACGCGCATGGCCGGCTACCTGCAGGACGAGTGGACGATCGACAAGCAGCTGTCGGTCTACCTGGGCGCGCGCTGGGAGGGCGTGCGGACCGACAGCGAAGCGTCCGGCCTGCCGGAGACCAGTTCGCGCAACCACGTATTGAGCCCGGTCGCCCAGACCCTGTACAAGCTCCCCGGCGGCAACGGGCGCCAGCTGCGCCTGGCCCTGACCCGCACGTACAAGGCGCCGACCATCGAGCAGTTGACGGCGCGCCGCTACGACGCGCCGGTGAACACCCGCTTCAATGCCGATTCCAGCGGCAACCCGAACCTGAAGCCGGAACTGGCCAACGGCGTCGACCTGAGCTACGAACACTTCGCCGCGAACGGCGCGACCTTCACCGCCAGCGCCACGCGTCGCGCCATCAGCGACTACATCCGCACCCGCCTCGACCAGGACCCGGACGGCCGCTGGATCTACCGCCCGCTGAACGACGGCGACGCGCTGGTGCATTCGTTCGAGGCCGAGCTGAAGCTGCCGGGCAAGCTGCTGGCCGAGACGATGGCCGGCGTCGACATGCGCGCCAGCGTGACCCGCAACTGGTCCAAGGTGTCGTCGGTGCCCGGCCCCGACAACCGGCTGGACGGCCAGACCCCGGTGTCGGCCAACCTCGGCGTCGATTACCGCAAGGGCGACCTGAGCCTGGGCGCCAGCCTGGCCTACCAGGAGGGCGGCTGGGTGCGCGTATCGGAAGCGCAGACGCAGCGCCAGCAGACCCGGCGCGACCTCGATACCTATGCGCTGTGGAAGTTCAATCCGCACTACCAGCTACGCCTGTCGCTGGCCAACATCCTGGGCCAGAACAACACCTCGGACCGCATCTACCGGGACCAAGCCGGCACCTCGCGCGAAACGAGCTTCCAGCCGCAGTCGATGCGGGTCGGGCTGAACCTGGAAATGAAGCTGTAAGGGAGGGGCGTTTGGACCGGGAGGCGGCTGAACGCCTCAGCAAGGACGTCATCGCCATGCGGCGCCGGCCAGGTTGAGCCGGGCCTGGCGCCGGCACGCTGCGTCAGGCCGCGGCTTCGCCGCAGGGCTGCAGCACGCGCTCGTGCAGCTCCGGCTCGGCGTCGCTGTACAGCTTGACGACGGTGGAGGTGCGGGTGCCGTAGCCGGGGATCTCGATGCACACCGCCGACAGCTGGCGTTCGACCTCGATCGGCACGCCGGTATCGGGCAGGCGCAGGTCGGGTGCGCGCGTGGTGTCGGCCAGCATCTCGAAATAGGCGTCCTCGGGTGCGCCCTGCAGCAGCAGGCTGGCGAAGGCCGCCTTGGTGCGCAGCACCTTCGGCCACGGCGCGTCCAGCAGGCCGTTGGAGACGCCGTAGATGCCGGGTTCGAGCGCCTTGCCGTTGCGCGCGTCGTCGCCGCCGCGGTTCGAGAACCAGTACAGGCCGTCGCGGTCGCCCAGCACCAGGTTGAAGCCGTTGTAGGCGTCGGCGCCCGGCGCGATGCGCGCCAGGTAGGCCGGGGCGTCGAGGTCGCCCTTCAGGTAATCGGCGACCAGCGCGCCGCGCGTGGGCGCGTCGGTGCGGCGCTCGCCGGGCGCGCGGATGTTGGTCAGCGCGGCGAACCTGGGGCCGTGCGGGCCGTCCCGGGTCACTCCCATCCAGCTGCCGCCGCCCTGCAGGTCGCGCCCGGCGATGATGTTCGGGTTGTCGGGCCAGGGACCGGCCGGGGTTGCGGGACGGTCGTAGAATTCATCGCGGTTGGCGCAGGCGATCACTGGCACGCCGGGAATCACACGCCAGGCGAAAACAATCAGGCACATGGTGTCAGGTCCATAAAAACTTCGGCGCGGCGCGGGCCGGCGATCAAGCCGTCCAGGTCCGCGTCGAGCGCTGCGGCGGCCAGCGCGGCGCCGAAGGCGTCGTCGGTGGCCGGGTAGACTTCCATCCAGGTTTGCAGGCCGTCGCGGGTGTCGGGGCGGCGTTTCAGTTGCGGCGCGACGCCGTGGCGCTGCGCCAGCGCGGCCTGGAGCGCACGCACGCGCGGTTCCAGCGCGGCGGCGTCCTGCGCGCGCACCTTGTAGTAGACGTACAGGTCGATCATTGCCGGCGAGGGTCAGGCGTCGACCGCGTCGAGCGCATACGGCAGCGGCAGGAAAGCCAGGGCGGTGCCGCCGGCCGAGCCATGGCGCACGTCCTGCTCCAGGGCTGCCAGCTTGATTTCCACCAGCACGTCGGCGCCGCCGCTGCCGTTCGGCGCGGCATTCACGACCATGCCGCACGGCTGCTCGGGATCGGCGGTGGCGAACACCTCGTCGCCGGCGCGGACCGCGGCGTTATCGAGCGTGGCCAGCGCCATGCGACGCTTGAGCTTGCCGAGGTACTGGCTGCGCGCGACGATTTCCTGGCCCGGGTAGCAGCCCTTGCGGAAGTTGACGCCGCCGATCAGCTCGAAGTTGATCATCTGCGGCACGAATTGTTCCTGGGTCGGCGGGGTCACCTGCGGCACGCCGGCATGGATGGCGGCCAGCTGCCAGGCGGCGTTGCCGCCCAGCGCAAGCTGCGCGCGCAGCGCCGGCAGGGCGGCGGACGCCGTCTCGGCCGACGTCAGCCACAGGTAGCGCGGGCTCTGGAACGCGTCCGCCAGGCGGAGCACGGTACCGGCGGTCCCATCGACCTTGGCGTACGGCGCCGCCGGCAGCTCGGGCACATGGGCGCGCAGCGCGGCTTCCGCGCGGGCGCCGCCGAGGCCGAGCACGGCCAGGCGCTGCGGCTCCTCGGTGGCGTCGCGCAGCTTGGCCTTGGCGCGCAGCACGAACATCGACAGGCGCTTCTGCAGCGGCGCCTGGATTGCGCGCGGCAGCTGCAGGTAGACGGCGTCGGCGTCTCGCCACATCAGGAAGGTCGCCGTCAGGCGGCCCTTCGGCGTGCAGTAGCCGGCCAGGCGCGCTTCGGCGGCGCCCAGGTGCTCGACATCGTTGGTCAGCTGGTTGTGCAGGAAGCCGGCGGCGTCTTCGCCGGCCACCGCGATCAGGCCCAGGTCGGTGACCGGGGCGACGAAGCCGCCGGCGAGATCGGCCGCGGCCAGCACGCGGCCGAAGTCTTCGATCTGGGTGGCTTCGTCCGGGTGGAAGCGGGCGCCGAGCGCGGACAGTTGTTCGATCCAGGGATTCATGGTCATGAGGCTACAATACGCGACTTGTTAAGGTACTTGGAGCGCCTAACAAAACCTCCATGGCTGCGTTGCATCGTCTCGCCGTACTCAAGTACTGTCTTCGACGCTGCGTCGGCCGGCCGCAACCCTTGCCCGGGAGGTTTTGTTAGGCGCCCTTGACTGAAAGGGGCTTGATAAAGCTGCTTGCGCGTGACGCTTGTTCAAGCGGCTTATTTAAGCTGAATTCTTTCCTGTTTGGACAGGAGGGCTATATCATTACGGCCTCATTATAGAGATGTCGACAAAATCGCGCCGGGGACGGCGCAAAAACAAACCCTCGAGAATGGCACTCATAAAAAAACTCATCGTGTCGGGCGTGATCGTATCGGTCGCGGCCGCCGGCGGCTTCCAGTGGTGGTCGCAGCAGCCGCTCACGGACGCCGGCGCCGCGGTCATTCCCTTTGCCGTCGCACCGGGCAGCGGCGTCGCCGGCGCATCCCAGCAGATGGCGACGGCGGGCGTGCCCGTCAATACCTTCCTGTTCGGCGTGCTGGCGCGCGTCACCGGCAAGGCCGGCCAGATCAAGGCCGGCAGCTACGAGCTGAAGCCGGCCACCACGCCGCGACGCCTGCTGACCCAGCTGGTGCGCGGCGAATTCGCCCAGGAATCGCTCACCATCATCGAGGGCTGGACCTTCCGCCAGATGCGCCAGACGGTCGACGCCGCGCCCAACCTGAAGCACGACACCGCCAAGCTGTCCGACCAGGACCTGCTGGCCAGGGTGGCCGGGCCCGATGCCAAGTTCGCCGGCCCGGAAGGCCTGTTCTTCCCCGATACCTACCTGTTCGCGAAGAACGCCAGCGACCTGACCATCTACAAGCAGGCGCACGAGATGATGATGAAGCGCCTCAAGGCCGCCTGGGACAAGCGCGAGCCGGGATTGCCGTATACTGAGCCCTACCAGGCCCTGATCATGGCGTCGCTGGTGGAAAAGGAAACCGGCCAGAAGAGCGAACGCGCGATGATCGCCGGCGTCTTCGTCAACCGCCTGAAAACCGGCATGCTGCTGCAGACCGATCCGACCGTCATCTACGGCATGGGCGACAAGTACGACGGCAAGATCCGCAAGAAGGACCTGGAAACCGACACGCCGTACAACACCTACACCCGTGCCGGCCTGCCGCCGACCCCGATCGCGCTGCCAGGCGTGCAATCGCTGCAGGCGGCGCTGACGCCGGCCAGGACCGAGGCCCTGTACTTCGTGTCGCGCGGCGACGGCACCAGCCATTTTTCCGTCAACCTGAACGAACATAACAAGGCAGTCGACCAGTACATACGCAGTACCAGCGGCAAGCGCCCCAATGAATGAAGCAACAATGAACCAACACCAGCCGCGCGGGCGTTTCATCACCTTCGAAGGCATCGACGGTGCCGGCAAGTCGACCCACATCGGCTTCGTCACCGACTATTTGCAGCGGGCCGGCAGGACCGTGGTCTCCTCGCGCGAGCCGGGCGGCACGCCGCTCGGCGAAAAGCTGCGCGACCTGCTGCTGCACGAAACCATGCACCTGGACACCGAGGCGCTGCTGATGTTCGCCAGCCGCCGCGAACACATCGCGCGCGTGATCGAACCGGCGCTGGCGCGCGGCGACTGGGTGCTGTCCGACCGCTTCACCGACGCCAGCTTCGCCTACCAGGGCGGCGGGCGCGGCATGGACCGGGCCAGGATGGAGCAGCTCGAACAATGGGTGCACCCGCACCTGCAGCCCGACCTGACCCTGCTGTTCGACGTGCCCCTCGACGTCGCGCGCGCACGCCTGGACGCCACCCGCACGCTGGATAAATTCGAGCAGGAACAAGCGGACTTCTTCGCGCGCTGCCGCAACGAATACCTGCGCCGCGCCCGGGAAAACCCGGCGCGCATCGTGGTGATCGATTCGACGCAATCGATCGACGACGTGCGGCAAGCCTTGCTCGCCGCGCTGGAGAAACTGGCTTGAGCGCGGCGATCTACCCCTGGCAGGAACCGGCCTGGACCCAGCTGCAGCAGATGCGCGTGCGCCTGCCGCATGCGATCCTGTTCTACGGCCCGGCCGGCATCGGCAAGGCCGATTTCCTGGAAGCCTTTGCCCAGGCCCTGTTGTGTGAGAACGTGCGTCCCGACGGCCACGCCTGCGGCAGCTGCGCCTCGTGCGGCTGGTTCGCGCAGGGCAACCACCCGGATTACCGCCGCGTGCGCCCGGAAGCGCTGCAAGACGAAGCGCCCGCCGCCGAGGGCGACGATGCGGGCGCGGGCGACGGCGACAAGAAAACCAAGTCGTCCAAGACCGCGTCCAAGGACATCAAGATCGAGCAGATACGCGCGCTGGCCGACTTCATGAACATCTCGACCCACCGCCAGGGCTTGCGGGTGGTGGTGCTGTACCCGGCCGAAGCGTTGAACATGCCGGCAAGCAATGCGTTGCTGAAAACCCTGGAAGAACCGCCGCCGGGCACCGTATTCCTGGTGGCATCGAACGGCCTGGACCGGCTGTTGCCGACCATCCTGTCGCGCTGCCGCAAGTTCGCGCTGCCGACGCCGGACCACGCGGCGGCGCTGGCCTGGCTGCAGGCGCAGGGCGTGAACGATGCCGACGGCTGGCTGCGCGAGCAGGGCGGCGCGCCGCTGGCGGCACTGGCCCAGGCCGAGAACGGCAGCCGCGAAGAGCTGGACACCTTGTTGCACATCCTGGCCCAGCCCAGCGTCGACGCCGCGTTGCGCGCCGCCGACAAACTCAGCAAAGCGCCGCTGGCCTCGCTTGTCGCATGGCAGCAGCGCTGGCTTTATGACGTGTTTTCGTACAAGCTCTCCGGCGCAATCCGCTATTATCCGCGTTACAAGCGCGAGCTGGCGGCGCTGGCGGGACGGGTGTCGACGGCCAAGTTGATGCGTGCCATCAAGTCCGCCAACGACCGGCGCGCGGTGGCGGACCACCCGCTGTCGCCGAAACTGTTTGTCGAAGACATGTTGCTTGATTACACTGCCTGCTGCAGCTGACCGGCTGTAGATGAGCATGAAAGGACACCGATGAGTGGCATGACCGTGGACCCGAACGTCGCGCAACCCCCGCGCCCGTCCGTGCTGTCGCTTGCCATCAAGGAAAAGGCGGCACTCTACGCCGCCTACATGCCCTTCCTGAAGAACGGCGGCATGTTCGTGCCGACCACCAAGCCCTACAAGATCGGCGACGAGATCTACCTGATCCTGGCGCTGATGGACGACCCCAACAAATACCCGATCGCCGGCAAGGTGGCCTGGATCACGCCGCCGGGCGCGAACAACAACAAGGCGCAAGGCATCGGCGTGCATTTCCCGGCCGACGAGACCGGACAGCGCGCCAAGCTGCGCATCGAAGAAATCCTGGGCGCCGCGCTGCGCTCCTCGCGCGCCACCCACACGCTTTGATCCACCCCTCCTGAATTTCTCCTGATCATCATTGATTGTCATGCCGTCCTACGTCCACCGCCTTGCCCGCATCGAAGACCTGCCCGTCATCGTCGACATCTACAACTCCACCATCGCCTCGCGCGAAGTCACCGCGGACACGGAGCCGATCACCGTGCAGTCGCGCGAAGCCTGGTTCGCCGACCACACGCCGGAGCGGCGCCCGCTGTGGGTGATCCATGACGCCGCCGACAGGTCCGAGAATCCGGCGGTGATCGGCTGGCTGTCCTACTCGAACTTCTACGGCCGCCCGGCCTATTCCGGCACCGCCGAGCTGTCGATCTACATCGCCGAAGCCTGGCGCGGCAAGGGCATCGGCAAGTACTGCCTGGAGCAGGCGATGGCGTTCGCGCCGAACGTCAAGGTGCATACCCTGCTGGGCTTCATCTTCGGCCACAACGAACCGAGCCTGGCGCTGTTCCGCAAATACGGCTTCGATACCTGGGCGCACTTCCCGCGGGTGGCGAACCTGGACGGGATCGAGCGCGACCTGATTATCCTGGGCAAGCGGGTGGCATAACCGGCCTCCGCGCCGGTAACCACGTCGTCCCCACCGGCGCCACGTCGTCCCCGCCAAAATCACGTCGTCCCCGCGCAGGCGGGGACCCATACCGAATAACCGAAGCGAGTATTCCTGGAAAACCCGCGAAGGTTCAGATGGACAGGCTTTGGGTGCTCAGCATGGGTCCCCGGCTGCGCGGGGACGACGCTAACAAGCAAGCCGCGTGTCAGCGACGTGTCCGCGCCTCGCGTACAATATCGGCATGTACATCGATTCGCATTGCCACATCAATTTCCCGGAACTGGCCGCCCGGATGCCCGAGATCCTCGCGAAAATGGCCGAGAACAAGGTCACGCACGCGCTGTGCGTCTCGGTCGACCTGCCGGATTTCCCAGGCGTGCTCGCGCTGGCCGAGCAATATCCTCATATATATGCGTCGGTCGGCGTCCATCCCGACTACGAAGACACGCCGGAACCGAGCGTCGAGCAGCTGGTCGACATGGCGAACCACCCGAAGATCGTCGCCATCGGCGAAACCGGCCTCGACTATTACCGTCTGGAAGGCGACCTCGAATGGCAGCGCGAGCGTTTCCGCACCCACATCCGCGCCTCGCGCGCAACGCGTAAACCCTTGATCATTCACACCCGCGCCGCCAGCGAAGACACCATCCGCATCCTGCGCGAAGAGGGCGCCGGCGTCGAGCAGGGCGGCGTGGCCGGCGTGATGCACTGCTTCACCGAAAGCCTGGAAGTCGCCGAGGCCGCGATCGAGATGGGCTTCTACATCTCGTTCTCCGGCATCGTGACCTTCAAGAGCGCGAAGGACTTGCAGGCGGTGGCCAGGGCATTGCCGCTGGAGCGCATCCTGATCGAGACCGACTCGCCGTATCTGGCGCCGGTGCCCTACCGCGGCAAGATGAACGAACCGGGCTTCGTGCCGCACGTGGCCGAATACCTGGCCACGCTGAAGGACGTGCCGCTGCGCGAAGTGGCCGACCGTACCACCGACAACTTCTTCAAGCTGTTCAACGTGCCGAGGAACTGAGCATGCCGCTGCGCCGTGTTTCACTGGGTTCCATCCTGCTCGCGGCCGTCCTGGCCGCCGGACCGGCCGCGGCGGCTACCCCGGCGCAGGTGAGCGGCTTTTTCCGCGCGGTGCAGATGGACGATGCGCGCAGCGTGGCGTCCATGCTCGGCACCCAGGTCGATCCGAACGAGACCAATCCGGTCGGCGGCGAGCCGGCGCTGGTGCTGGCCGTGCGCGAAGGGTCGATGGACGTGTTCAAGGCGCTGCTGGCCCACCCCGGCATCCGGGTCGACACGCCGGCCATCAACGGCAACACCGCACTGATGATGGCCGCGTTCAAGAGCAACCTTCCCGCCGCCGAGGCGCTGATCGCGAAGGGCGCGGCCGTCAACCGCCCGGGCTGGACCGCGCTGCACTATGCGGCCGCCGCCGGCGACGACGCCATCGCCGGCCTGCTGCTGCAGCGCGGTGCACGGATCGATGCGGTGTCGCCGCGCGCCAGCGGCAGCTACACCCCGCTGATGATGGCGGCGCGCGAAGGCAAGGAAGACACGGCCTTGTTCCTGCTGAAGCAGGGCGCCAGCCCGAAGCTGAAGAACGGCGAAGGCCTCACCGCCGCCCAGATCGCCGCGCGCGCCGACCATGCAGCGTTGGCCAAGGCGCTGGCACCCTGAATCCCTTGGGTTTGTCGTGAAGGTCCAAACTGGACCCGAAAAACACGTTTCCTCTGCGCATCACTTTCTTTGTTTCCTGTCGATAATGGCTCCGTGATAAATAACCATGGCGCCGGCGACAGTGCGGCTCAACAAAGGAACGATATGCTGAACGAACGCGACAACGAGAGCTGCTACCTGGGCCAATTCATCCCGGTCCATTACCATCACAATATGCTGATGGATCACAACCGGATGCACAGCTTCAAGTCGGCGATCTACCACGCGGTCAAGCCGGGCGCCAAGGTCCTGGAACTGGGCGGCGGCACCGGCGTGCTGTCCTTCTTCGCCGCGCAGCAGGCCGACAAGGTCTACTGCGTCGAATTCAACCCGGACATGGTGCGCGAGGCGCGCCGCTTCCTGGCGATGAATCCGAACGGGCACAAGGTCGAGGTCATTCACGCCGACGCCTTCGCCTACCTGCCGCCGGAACCGGTCGACATCGTGATCTGCGAAATGATCCATGTCGGCATGCTGCGCGAAAAGCAGGTCGAGGTGATCGAATCGTTCAAGCGCCGCTACCTGGAGCGCTTCGGCGGCCCGCTGCCGGTGTTCCTGCCCGAGGCGGTCATCATGGCGGTGCAGCCGCTGCAGCAGGAGTACGATTTCGAAGGCTTCCACGCTCCGATCGTCCAGTTCCAGCCGACCAACGTGATCGTGCCGGGCACGGTCGAACTGGCCCAGCCGGGCGTGTACGGCATCCTCGACTTCAACCACCCGGTCGATAGCCTGATCGCCTGGGAAGGCCAGTTCCTGGTCGAGAAGGCGGGACACATGAACGCGCTGCGCTTCATCACCAAGAACGTGCTGTCGATCATCGAAGAGCACGGTACCACCATCGACTGGCTGAATCACTACATGATGCTGCCGCTGGCGCATCCGCTCGAGGTGCGGGCCGGCGACATCGTCCAGGTGAGTTTCGCGTATCGCGCGGGCGGTTCGATCCCGTCGCTGGAAGCATCGGTCCGGACCGAGGTGGTGGCGCGGTATGAAGAGCAGGAACAGAAACAGGCGCATGTGCGCGATACGGTGTGTGCCTGATCGCGAATCGCTGAGTGCGTCGCCGGCCGCCGGCAAACGCTGCGGCCCGCGCCCTCCGTAACTTGCCCCTGCAAGGCCGTGGCCCGCACCTCGGCACGTCGCCCCTGCGCAGGCAGGGGCCCAGGTTCCTGCGTGCGCCGCCGAGTGTTGAAAAACTCGGGCCCCTGCCTGCGCCGGGGCGACGGTTTCACGGGTAGCCGTATTCTGCAGGTTACCGGTAGTTCAACGTCTCGCATGCCGCTCGACCCCGCATTTCCCCCACTCATCCCTGCCACCCGCCACCCATCGCACCGGCATGGTCCCCGCGCCGGCGAACATCTACAGTAGCGGCATGTCCAACGCTTCTCCACGGAGATGAACCATGCTGAGTTTCCTGGTCTGGCTGGTCCTGCTGTTCCTGTGCTGGCCGATCGCCCTGCTGGCGCTGGTGCTGTACCCCATCGTGTGGCTGCTCCTGCTGCCGCTGCGCCTGATCGGCATCGGCGTCGAAGCCGTGTTCGAGCTGTTGCGCGCGGTCGTGATGCTGCCGGCGCGGGTGCTGGGCCGCTGAAGATGCGCGCCGGAATCCGTCGTCGCCATTGCAGTGTGCGTCTGTTAACAGACGTGCTGAGGACATTCGCCTATCGTGACTCTACCGATGGCTTTCATTCGACAGCCATGCTTATAAAGGAAACGACTATGCGCCTGGACATCTACCGCAGAGCCGAAGAAGACGGCAAATTCTCTTACCTGGTGGTTCCCGAAACGAAGAACATTCCCGAGGAAGCCACCAACACCGATTGGGAAGTCGAAGCACGTGCCGTCGAAGTCGACGACAATGCCTCCGACCTGCCCGATTACCAGATCCAGAACGTGAGCGGCCAGCTGGCCGAAAAAGGTTACGCGATGACCTCCCTCACGCACTGACTGCCCGTGTAGCGCAGTCACGACAGACTGCGCGAGCGAGCCGTGCCTGCGCCGCCAGGCCGCCGACCGGCGGTCGGGCGGCGCACGTCGCATTTCGCCGTATGGTATCCTTGCGCCTCGATTAACCTGGCATGAAGCCGCAGGTCGCGGCGATGGATGTGTTTGGAGGCGCAATGAAGTGGGCAGTGGTCGGTTTTCTTATCCTTTCGGTCTTGCACATCCATTTCCGAGGAAAGGTCCGTCTGCCGTTCGGGCGCCAGTTGTTCGACCATTCGTCGTTCATGGCACCGATCAACATCTTCATGCACCTGTTCTCGCGGGTGCCGAGCACGCCCTACATCCCGGTGCGCGAATTCCCGGAACTGGCCGTGCTGCAGCAGAACTGGCAAGTCATCCGTGAAGAAGCGGAAAACCTGCTCGCCCTGAAAAAGATCAAGGCGGCCGAGCAGAACAACGATGCCGGCTTCAATTCCTTCTTCAAGACCGGCTGGAAGCGCTTCTACCTGAAGTGGTACGACGCCAGCCACCCGTCGGCCGAACGCCTTTGCCCGCGCACCTATGCGCTGCTGAAGAATATTCCGTCGGTCAAGGCCGCGATGTTCGCCGAGCTGCCGCCGGGCGCCAAGCTGAATCCGCACCGCGACCCGTTCGCCGGCTCGATGCGCTACCACCTGGGCCTCACCACGCCGAACGACGACCGCTGCTTCATCGACGTCGACGGCACCCCGTACAGCTGGCGCGACGGCGAAGGCGTGATCTTCGACGAAACCTTCATCCACTGGGCCATCAACGGCAGCGACAGCAATCGCGTGATCCTGTTCTGCGACGTGGAGCGCCCGATGCGCTTCCGCTGGGCGCAGGCGGTCAACCGCTGGCTCGGCCGCACCATGATGACCGCCGCCGCATCGCCCAACGAGACCGGCGACCAGACCGGCCTGGTGAGCAAGCTGTTCCGCATTTCGCACGTGATGGGGCAGTACCGGCGCCGCTACAAGGCCTGGAACAAGACCGCCTATAAAATCACCAAGGTGAGCCTGATCGTGGCGCTGGCTGCGTTCGTGTATTACATCTGATTCTCATCAGCTGCGCTGATAGTCCGCAGCACTAAAACAACATCGTCCCTGCGAAAGCAGGGACCCAAGTTCTGCCAGAGCTGTCGAAACGCTCGCAAAATTGGGTCCCTGCCTCCGCAGGGACGATGTGCTTTGGCTGACTGCTTTTTACAGGTTGAACGGCATCCGTACCATCAAGGTCACGTCCGGCGTATCCCGGGTCAAGCCCGCGCCCACCGACAAGTTCAGCGTGCGCTTGTCGCTCAGGCGGTAGGAGCCGCCCAGCAGCAGGGTGCCGAGCTGGATGCGTACCGAGCCCGGGATCACCTGGCCGTTCTGGCGCATGCGCGAGACCGAGCTGTGGTCGTAGCCGATACTGAACGATGCCTTTTCGTTCAGCGCCAGGCCCATGCCGACGTTGAAGCCGAACACGTCGCCCGGCTCGATGTCACCCAGCAGTTCGCGGTCGCCGTTGCGCACGGTGCGGTAGATGTTGCCGCGCTTGAAGTTGTGGGTGTAGTTGAAGCTGCCGAAGAAAATCGCCGGGTCGGACGGCAGCAGCCAGGTCAGGCTCGGCTGCAGCGAATAGAAGCCGGAGCCGGTCGGCAGGTCGAGCGGCAGGCCGGTGCCGGTGACGTTGTCGCCGATGCAGCGCGTCTGGCAATCGGTGACCACCTCGAACGGGTCGCGGCCGGTGCGCGACTTGAAGCGCAGGCCGGCGATGTAGTAGGGCTTATCGGCGCCGCCGTCGTTGAGCTGGTAGCGGGCGCCGATCTCGAGGTCGCCGATGCCCTTGCCGCTGGTGTCAAAGGCGCGCTCGGCGGCGGTGCCGGTGAACAGCTCGCGGCTGACCGTGGCATCGCTGCGATACACGTAGGGAATCTTGCCTTCGACCTCCAAGCGGTTGCCGACGCCGTAGCGGAAGGTGGCGGAGGCGGTGGTGGTGTTGCGCTTGACTTCGCGCACGTCGAGCAGGCCGATCAGCAGGGCCGGGATCACGGTGTAGCCGACCAGGGCCACGCGGTTGCTGGACGAGTAGCCGTACTGGACCGACGGTTCGAACACCACCTTGCCGCGCGGCGTCAGCACGCCCGGGGTTTCGAAGATCGGCGCCACTTCCGGCGTGCGCTGGGCAGCCTGCTCAGGGGCGCGGCCAACGGCGTCCGGCTGGTTGGCCACGGGAGGACGTCCAGCGTCGGCGACCGGCGTGGTACCGCCGGTAACCGGGGCCGGCAGGCCGGCCTGCGGCGCATCGGCCCCGCCTGTGCCGCGCAGCAGGTCCAGCGGCGCGTCCTTGGACGCCGCCGTCATGGTGTTGGCCGGCGTGGACGGGGCCGCGGCCACCGGCCCGGTGCCGCGCATGCGCTCCAGTTGGGACGGGGCGGCGGCGCCGGCGCGCAGCTGGCGCTCGAGGGCGTCCACGCGGGCGCGCTGTTCTTCCAGCTGTTGTCGCATGATCTTCAACTGCTCGGCCAGGTCGGGCGCGGTCTGGGCGCCTGCGGGGATGCAGGCGAGGGCCGCGGCGAGCCCGATCATGCTGTACAGCGCTGGAATTCTTTGCATATTCTGTTTCTCCGATGGTGCCGCGTCACCTTGCGGTCGCGGCCGTGTTGAGTGCGTTTGCCAGCGTCGACTGGAAATTCATGGCCTGCAAAAGCCCCCGAGCATCGACGCTGGCGTTTATTATAGTTGCATTATTAATAAGCTGGTTGTTCAGGCTGTTCTGGATCACGGTGCCGCCCAGCACCGACGGTCCGAACTGCACGTTCAGGGTACCCTTGCCGTTCTGGATCAGGTTCAGCTGGCTGGCGGCATCGGCCGACAGCGCGGTCTTGCCGCTGGTGAGGCTGCGCAAATCGCCGAAGTTGATGTTGCTGGTGGCGGCGATGTTGCCGTTGACGGTCACGATGCGCTCGATGCCGAGCGAGACGTTGAGGCCATTGGGATCGATGAAGCCGCCGCGGTAAGCGTCGAGCGACGCGGGCTCGACCGCGTTCTCCGCACTGAATTGCGCGGCATTGAACTGCGCGGTGCCGGCGGCGCCGTCGACCGGGCCGGCGATGCCCTGGCAGGCGATCGCGGCGCCGGCCGCGGCGAGTCCGATCTGGAAAAGGATGCGCATGGAATCTCCTGAAAATACGCCTGTCAGAAATCGCCCGGACCGAACTTCGGCAGGCTGCTGATGTCCAGGACCATCCGGGTCATCGCCTGGTCCAGCGGCGCGCGCGGCGCGGCACGCCAGTCGGCGGTGAGGTTGAACCGGGGCTTGGTCGGCGATTCGTGGATCACGAACAGCAGCTTGGTCGGCCACATCGCTTCGAAGTGCTCGCGCGTGACGGCGCGGGTGCCGGCCGAGGGGTCGCCGATCAGGATGCGGCCGTCGTCGGCGCCCTTGATCACGACGAAGTGGTTGTAACCCTTCTCGGTGACGAGCACGATGGCCGGCAGACCGGCCTCGAAGAGTTTTTCCAGCGGCTGGCGGAAACCGTCGGACTTGAAGCCGATCGAGTTCAGGTAGCGCTGCATGTCGAGCAGCGAAAAGCCCTCGCGCCGGATCTTGTTCTGGTCGCCGTGTTCCCACATGGCCTGGAAGGCGGTGGTTTCGCTGATCGGGTAATCGTAATGGTGCGTCAGCAGCGTGGCCAGCGCGGCGGAGCCGCAGCTGAAGTCATATTGCTGGCGGGTGGTGGACAGGAACTTCAGTTCCTTCAGGCTATGGACCGGTACGCGGTAGTTGGGACCGCCGGGGAGCGACATCTCGGCCGCCTGGACGCCGGCGGCGCCCAGCAGCGCACACGCGAGTATCAGTGCGCTTCGTTTCATTTCATTTGCAGATTGATGATGGTGGCGGTCTGGATCAGGACGTTGGCGCCGCTGTTCTGGATCACCACCGGGATACCGGACATGTTGGCAAAGGAGCCGGCATCGATGATGTTCGCGCCGGTGTTGACGTTGACCGCACTGTTGCCGGCAACCCTGCCTTCGAGGTTCATGTCGTTGTTGGTGGTATCCGTGCCGCCGCGCTGCCCCTCGAGCTTCGCGCTGCCCTCGGCCTGGCTCGACGCCTGGCCGGCCTGCGCCGCCGCTTGCCCGCCGCTGATCCCGAACTCGGCCCGGAACAGCGAGCGCGCATCCGCGGTGCGGGCGTCGACCGGCAGGTCCGTGGCGGCCGAGGCCGCGGATGCGAGCGTCACGAGCGCTGCGACGATACAGGCACGGACCGCGTTACCTTGAGTGACTGGATGCTGCATGTTCTACCCCCTGTTGCGACAAAAAACCGCCGTACCCGGATGGGTACGGCGGTCATGCTCGTATTACTGGCCGAGGCCGTTCAGGTTGGCCTGGACCGTGACGCTCTGCTGCACCAGGGACGACATGCCGGTGTTCTGGCTGATCACCGAGATGCCGGCGGCCGATTGCGCGGTGCCGTTCATGGTGTTCGACATGTTGAAGGTGCCGCCATTGGCCGAGTTGGTGCCGCCCATGCCGCCGGCGCCGAAGCCACCCAGGCCACCCGTGCCGTTGCCGGTGGTGATCGAGGCCAGGTCGCCGCCACGGCCGCCGGTGGTCGCACCCGCCGCGCCGCCGTTGCCGCCCGCGCCGCCGGTCGAGGCACCCGAGGTCGCATCGCCGGTGGTTGCCGCGCCGGTCGACGCGTTACCGCCCAATGCGCCGTTGCCGGCCGTGTTCGAAGCATAGCCGCTCGACGCACCCGCGCCGCCGCCGGCACCCGCGCCACCGGCGCCACCGGTGCCGTCGGCTGCGCCGCCCGCGCCGGACGAACCGCCCAGGCCTGCCGTGTTGCCGGCGCCCGCGCCGCCGTTGCTGCTCACCGCACCGGCTTGGCCGCCGGTGTTGCCACCCGCACCGCCGCCTGCCGCGCCGGCGCCGGCGTTGTTCTGGGCCATGGCGCCTGCGCCGCCCTGGCCGCCTGCCGCACCCGCGCCGCCCGCACCGCCGGCCGCACCGGCCGCGCCCGCGCCGCCCCGGCCGCCGGCCGCACCGGCCGCACCCATGCCGCCCGCGCCGCCGGTCGAGGTACCGGCCGTTGCGCGGTTGGCACCGCTGGTGATTGCGCCGCCGGTTGCGCTAGGCGCACCGGATCCTGCGCCGCCGCTGGCGCCGCCGGTGCCCGCACCCGAACCTTCGGTGCCGCTGCCCGAGCCAGGCATGCCGCCCGAACCAGTCGTGGCCCAGCTGCCGCCGGCGGTGGTGGATGCGCCCGTTGCGCCGTTGGCGCCGGTGGTGGCGCCGGAATTGCCGGCCACGCCGCCTGCCGCGCCGTTGCCGCCCATGCCGCCGACGCCGCCTGCCGCGCCGTTGCCGCCCATGCCGCCGATGCCGCCGGTTGCGCCGTTGCCGCCCATGCCGCCCGCTGCGCCCGCGCCGCCGGTTGCCGAACCGGTGGTGCCGCCTGCGCCGCCGGTGCCGGCGTACGAACCGCCGGTGGTACCGCCGTTGCCGCCGCTCAGGTTGCCGGTCGCGCCGCCATTGCCGCCCATCGCCGCGCCGCCTGCGCCGGCCGAGCCGCTCAGGCCACCGGTCGAGGTCGACGAGCCGCCGGCCGCGCCCGAACCGCCCGCGCCGCCTGCGCCGCCGGCACCCGAACCCGCGTTCGATGCCAGGCCGCCCGCGCCGCCCGTACCGGCGGTCGACGGACCGGCGGTTGCGCTGCCGGCGGTCACGCCGCCAGCCGTTGCGGTGCCGCCGGCAGCGCCTGCGCCGCCGGTCGAGCCGCCTGCCGCCGCGCCCGAACCCGAGGTGGCAGCCACTGCGCCGCCGGTGCCGGTTGCGCCGTTGCCGCCCATGCCGGCCGCGCCGTTCGCGCCGCCGTTGTTGGTGGCGACGTTACCGATGCCCGAGATGCTGTTGCCCGACACGTTGCCGCTCAGGTTGCTGGTGGTGTTGGTGTTGGTCGTGTTGTACGAGTTCGCCATGCTCGACTGGGCCGAGCCGCCGTTGTTGGCGGCGGCGGCGCCGGCGGCCGATGCGGTCGACGAGCCGCTGCTGCGGTTCTGGCCCGAATTGTTGCTGCGGTCGCTGTTGTCGGTGGTGTACGAGGTGTTGGTGGTGGTCGAGCGGTCGCTGTTGTCGCTGCGGTCGCTGTTGTCGGTGTTGTAGGTGTTGGTGTTGGTCGTGGTGGCGACGTTGTTGCTGTTGGTGCGCTGGCTGCTGTTGTTGTTCTGGTTCGAGTTGTTGCGGTTGTCGTTCTGGTTGTTGGTGCTGTTGGTGGTGCGCTGGTCGTTCTGGTTGGTGGTGCTGGTGTTGTTGGTCGAGCGGTTGCTGCTGTCGGTGCTGGTGTTGGTGGTGTTGTTGCTGCCGGTGGTGGTGCGGGCGCTGTTGTCGTTGCCCTGGTTCGAGTTGTTGCGGTTGTCGGTGGTGTTGGTGGTGACCGTGCTGCGGTCGCTGTTGTCGGCCCAGGTGCTGCGGTTGCTGCTGTCGTTCTGGTTGTTGGTGCTGGTGGTGCTGCGGTTGCTGTTGTCGGTGGTGATCGTGCTCGTGCTGCGGTTGCTGCTGTCGTTGGCGTTGCTCGTGTTGGTGCTGCTGTTGTTGGCACTGTCGGTCGTGGTGTTGCGGGTGCTGCTGTCGGTCGAACGCGTGTTGTTCTGCGTGACCTCGCTGCCGCCGCGGGCAACGACGGAATCATCAGCTTGGGCGCTCAGCGAGAAAGCGAGCGTAATGGCGGTCACGAGCAAGGTCTTGTTCATTCGAGTTTCCCCTCTGGGTATTGGTTGGTGATAGGGCCGGCTACAGCGCCGGTAGCTTTCACTTTGCACAACACGTGCCAGCCGTACGGCAGAGTTCGCTAACTACTTGTTTTTGTTGGGGTTGTGAGAATTTTCTTACGCGGGGGTCAGACTGAGTCCTGTAGGATTTGCTGAAAATACCGACAAAGTGTTACAGATGTGGCACAGGTGTGTCACGCTGGGTTAGGCAACGCACACAAATATCTGGACACCTGTAACGCATGGTTACAGGTGTAAAGCCTATGAGCGCATGCCGTGCTTGCTGAGCAGTCGATACATGGTGGTGCGCGATACACCCAGGTCGCGTGCCGCCCGGCTGACGTTCTGTCCGCTGCGGTCGAGGCATTCGCGCAGCGCCGAGCGTTCGCTGCGCAGGCGGGCGTCGTCCAGCGCGGCCGGCGCCAGGTTGGCGCTGCCGTGGCCCAGGCCCAGGTCCTCGGGCATGATCAGGCGGCCGTCGGACATCACCAGGGCGCGCCGCACGCGGTTGATCAGTTCGCGCACGTTGCCGGGCCAGTCGTGGTCCATGATGGCGGCGATCGCGCGGTTGGAAAAACCCTTCAGGCGCGGCGCTTTTTCGCTCGCGTACTGGCTGAAGAAATGTTCCGCCAGCACTACCAGGTCGTCGCGCCGTTCGCGCAGCGGGGGCACCGTCACCGGCAGCACCGCCAGGCGGTAGTACAAGTCTTCGCGGAAGTGGCCTTTCGCAACCGCTTCCTGCAGCTGCACGTGCGACGCCGCCACCACCCGCACGTCGACCTCGATGTGGCGCGTGCTGCCCAGGCGGGAGATCGTCTTTTCCTGCAGGAAGCGCAGCAGGTTGGCCTGCAAGTCCTTCGGCAGGTCGCCGATCTCGTCCAGGAACAGGGTGCCGCCGTGGGCCGACTCGATCAGGCCGGCCTTGCTCCTGGTGGCGCCGGTAAACGCACCGCGCTCGTAGCCGAACAGTTCGGAGTGGATCAGGGTCGGCGAGATGGCGCCGCAGTTGATCGGCACGAACGGACCGTTGGCGCGCTCGGAGTGGGTGTGGATGGCCTGCGCCGTGAGTTCCTTGCCGCTGCCGCTTTCGCCCCAGATCAGCACCGGGGCCGCCACCTTGGCCACGCGCTCGACCTGGCTGCGCAGGCGCACGATGGCCTCGCAGTTGCCGATCAGCGGCGAACTGCCGGCCCCGCCGGCCGCGCCGTTCGATTCCGGACGGCGCCGCAGCATCGCCCAGCCGTGCGCATGGCCGAGGGTGTGCGCCAGGCGCACCGGATCGACCGGCGCCGTGTGGTAGTCGCACATGTGTTCCACGACCAGGTCGCGGCAGGGCGCGCTTTCCAGGTCGCGCGGGCGGAATACGCCGACCCATTGCATGTGGCCATGGCGGCGCAGGAAGGTGTCCAGTTCCGCCGGGCGTTGCGATTCGCGGTCATGCATCAGCAGTCCGACCAGGTAGTGGTCACTGCGCAGCGCGCGCCCGGCGTCGGCCAGGCTGGCCACGCTGCGAACCTCCCAGTCGCCCAGCGCCTCGTCCAGCAATGCGTCTGTCTCCAGGCCGTCGGCGGTAATGCACAGCAAGCGTTTTCGGGTCATCCATCCTCCAATGAGCAGTCGGCCCGCACCCGTATCGGCATATGCGGACGGGGCGGCAGGTCGAACCATGTCGTCAAATATTGGTAACTTCTGGTGGAAATTATATTTTGTGACTATCTTTGTGGCAATTTCCATAACTCAGTTACATTTTCACTAACATTATGACCACAGGATGAAGATCATGGCGGACGATTCAGCGCCCTTATGCAAGAGTGATGAAAGCGGATGGCGGGCGTGAGAAGTCGAACGATGCCAGGACAAGCGCACCCGGTCGAATAAACGTGTCTGCACAGAAAGCTGTAACGCCAGCTTGACAGGATGGCGCTGCCAATGCATCACGAGAGTTACAGTTTTGTGACTTTCGGTTACCATGGCAGAGTGGATTGTCGGGAGGCCAAATGGAGCACCAGCAGCGAGAATTCGTGCGCCGGGTGATCGACGGCACGCAGGACCTGACACTGGCGACGATCCGCCCGGACGGCTATCCGCAGGCCACCACGGTCAGCTTCGCGTACCAGGACCGGGTGCTCTACGTCGGGATCGGGCGGCACAGCCAGAAGGCGGACAACATCCGCCACAACGACAAGGTGTCGCTGACGATCAACCTGCCTTACCATGATTGGCGCGACATCCGCGGCCTGTCGATGAGCGCGCGCGCCGAGATCCTGGACGATCCTGACGACGTGGAAACCGCGCGCGCCTGCCTGGAGCGGCGCTTTCCGGCGGTATCGGAATGGGTCGGGCCGGACATGGCGCGCGAAGTGGTGTTCCTGCGCATCCGGCCGCAGCTGATGTCCGTGATCGATTACTCGAAGGGTTTCGGCCACACCGAGCTGGTGCCGGCCGATGACGGTGCCTGAACCTGTTTCAGCGCACGCGGCGCACCTTGGCGCTGTTGTTGGAACCTTCCACTTCGAGGAAAGTCGTGCCGAACAGGTTGCGCACGATCCGCACCTTCTGGTTGCTGGCGGGCGGCAGCTCGGCCGCGCTGCCGTCGACCACGCGCCACACCTGGCCGTTGGCGAGCTTGAACAGGGTGCTCGGGCCCCAGCCGCTGAAATTGCCTTCGATGGTGCTGGCGATCGACTTCGGCTCGCCGGCGGGCGCTGCTGCCGGCTTGACCTGCTCGAGGCCGAAGCGCTGTTCCGCCGTGGCGGCAGGGGCGGCGGTGGCCACCTGTGCGGGAACGGCCGCGGCCTGCGCCAGCGCGGCCGCCGGCACGCCGACCGGAATCGCATCGTAGCAGGCGAGGCGGGCGTCGCCGGCGGGCAGGGCGCGGCACTTCAGGATGGCGCCGTCGTCGGCCAGCGCGGCGCCGGCGGAGAACAGCAGGGACAACAGGATTGGCAGGGACAGCGGCGGGCGGGCGTGGACGTTCATCGAAGCTCTTTCCAGGGAAGTTTACGGCTGAGCAAGATTATAGCCGCCGATGGCTTCCCCGGACGAGCGCCGCCCGCGATCCGGGGTGCGGAAATCAGGCGCGCGGACGCTGGCGGTGGAATACCAGCGGGCTGTACGGAATCGCCGACGGCGGCGGCGAGTTCAGGATGTGGGGCTTCATCGCGCCGATGATGTGCATCTCGCACGGCTTGCAGTCGAACTTCAGGGTGTACTTCTCGTCGCCGCTGACCAGGGTCATCGGCTCGGCGCGCACCTGGCCCTGGACCCCCTGCACACCCTTGGCCTGCTTCGGGCACAGGTTGAACGAGAAGCGCAGGCAGTGCTTGGTGATCATCAGCGGCACCTCGCCGGCTTCCTCGTGCGCCTCGTAGGCGGCGTCGATCAGCCGCACGCCGTACTTGTGATAGAACGCGCGCGCCTTCTCGTTGTAGACGTTGGCCAGGTAGCTGAGCTGGGTCTCGGGATACACCGGCGCCGGGTCGGCCACGGCGGCGCGCGCCGGGCGCTCCCAGCTCGCCAGGCGCGCCGCCTCGTGCGCCGCGATGGCGTCGCGGCGCAGCGCGTTGATGGCGCTGGCGGCCACGAACCAGGGCTGCGACAGGTCCAGGGTGACCGTGCCGGCCTCGAACATCGTGTTGCCCAGCTTGCCCAGGCTGGCGCGCAGGGCGGCATCGGCCTGCTCGGCTTCGCGCGCGGGCTGCAGGGCGATGATGGCCTCGGCGTGGCTCTCGATGCCGTCCTCGTCGCGCAGGGACAAGCGCAGCCCGCCTTCGATCTCGGACAGGACCAGGTCCAGCCCCACCTTGCGCTCGGAGGATTTCTTGGTCAGTTGCGCTTCCCAGGTATGGTCGCGGTTGCGGTGGATGACGCTGCCGACCTTCAGGCCCGGCAGGTTCGCCACGGCCTCGTTCGGGAACACGCGCCAGCGCTGGCCATCCTCGTCCTCGCCCAGTTTTTGCACGGTATTCGCCTGGATGCCGACCGTCTCGCGCTTGTGCATGTAGTTCAGGCCGTCGCCATTCGCCATGCCCGTATGCGCGACGATGTCGAAGTTGTCGCCGCCGAGGCGCACCACGGTGCCCAGTTCCACGCCCACGTACTTGGGCGAATCGAAGGCGCCGATGGTCTGCTGGCGGCCCTGGGCGAAGTAGTCGGTGTGGCCGCGGTGGAAGTTCTTGTCCACGTCCGGGGTGAACAGCACGCGCGTGCGGCCGCTCGCGGCGCGTGCCAGCTCGGGACGGCGCTCCAGGATCTCGTCCAGCAGCAGGCGGTAGTGGGCGGTGATGTTCTTCACGTAGCCCATGTCCTTGTAGCGGCCCTCGATCTTGAACGAGCGGATGCCGGCGTCGACCAGCGCTTCCAGGTTGCGGCTCTGGTCGTTGTCCTTCATCGACAGCAGGTGTTTTTCGTAGGCCACCACGCGGCCCTGGCCGTCGCTCAGGGTGTAGGGCAGGCGGCAGGCCTGCGAGCAGTCGCCGCGGTTGGCGCTGCGGCCGTTGTCGGCGTGCGAGATGTAGCACTGGCCCGAGAACGCCACGCACAGGGCACCGTGGATGAAGTATTCGAGCGGGGTGTCGACCTCGGCGCGGATCTTCCGGATCTGCTCGATGGTCAGCTCGCGCGCCAGCACCAGCTGGCTGAAGCCGACCTGGGAGAGAAAACGCGCCTTTTCCAGCGTACGGATGTCGCACTGGGTGCTGGCATGCATCTGGATCGGCGGCAAATCGAGTTCGAGCAGGCCCATGTCCTGGATGATCAGGGCGTCGACGCCGGCCTCGTACAGCTGCCAGATCTGCTTGCGCGCGGTGTCCAGCTCGGCGTCGTGCATGATCGTGTTCATGGTCACGAAGATGCGCGAACGGTAGCGGTGTGCGAATTCGACCAGGGCCGCGATGTCTTCCAGCGGGTTGCTGGCGTTGTGGCGCGCGCCGAAGGCCGGGCCGCCGATGTAGACCGCGTCCGCCCCGTGCAGGATCGCTTCGCGCCCGATCTCGGCGGTTTTGGCGGGGGACAGCAGTTCGAGCTGGTGGGCGAGCAGTGACATGGCGGGTTCCTGGAGTGAGGCGGCAAAAATGAGGCCGCAAAAGCGGAAGGCGGAAATTATAGCGAAATCAACGGTTTATGTCACATGCCTTGGTTCTTTGCTTTGCGTCATATAATGTCCACAATAAATATGTGGATTGAACAGGTATGGACGACCGTTTGCCCGACCTTACGGAAATGGCGCTGGCGATCGCCGAGAACTCGGCCCAGGGCATCGTGGTAATGAACGCGGACGGCACCTGCCTCTACGCCAACCGCGGCTGGGCCGAGCTCACCGGCTTCACCGCCGCCGACATGGGTACGATGCCGGTGCACGACTGGGTGCACCATCACCGCCCCGACGGGCAACCCTTGCCGCTGCACGAATGTCCGATCGGCTGCACGCTCGGCCGCGCCGAAAACGTGCGCAACCACTACGACGTGTTCTTCTGGCGCGACGGCTCGCCCTTCGACGTCTCGTGCTCGGCCAGCACCCTGTCCACCGGCGCCGGTCCGGAACTGAAGATCCTGGAAATCCGCGACGCCACCGAAGAGATCCAGGCGGCCCGGCGCAAGGACGAGTTCCTGGCCATGCTGGCGCATGAGCTGCGCAATCCGCTGGCGCCGATCGCCGCGGCGGCCGACCTGCTCAAGCTGGGGCGGCTCGATGCCGCCGGCGTGGCGCGCGCCAGCGCCGTGATCGGACGCCAGGTCGGCCACATGACCAGCCTGATCGACGACCTGCTCGACGTGTCGCGCGTCACCCGTGGCCAGATCGAACTCGGCAAGGAAGTGCTGGACCTGAAGACGGTCGTCGCCGAGGCGGTGGAACAGTTGCGCCCGCTGGTCGAGGCGCGCCATCACTGGCTGTTGGTCGAGGGCACGCCGGATACGGCGGTGGTGCTGGGCGACCGCAAGCGCCTGGTGCAGACCGTTGCGAACGTGCTCAGCAATGCTGCCAAGTACACGCCGCCGGGCGGCGAGATTTCGGTACGCATCGGCGCCGACGCCGGCGCTGCCGAGATCCACGTCACCGACAACGGGATCGGCATGAGCGCCGAGATGTGCGAGCGCGCGTTCGACCTGTTCAGCCAGGCGCAGCGCACCTCGGACCGTGCGCAGGGCGGCCTTGGGATCGGTCTGGCGCTGGTGCGCAGCCTGGTGAACCTGCACGACGGCCGGGTCAAGACCCATAGCGCGGGCCCCGGCAAGGGCACCACCATCTCGATCCGACTGCCCGTGTTTGCCCAGGCCGCCGCGCCCGCCGGCCCGGTGGCCGCGACTGGACCGCTATCGGCGGCCGGACGCGCGCTCGACATCATGGTGGTCGACGACGGCGTCGATGCGGCGGAAATGCTGGGTCTGCTGTTGACGGCGCTCGGCCACCGGGTGCGGATCGAGCATGCGCCCGAGGCCGCGCTGGCGGCGGCCCAGGCGGCCAGCTACGACGTCTTCCTGCTCGACATCGGGCTGCCCGGCATGGACGGCACCGAACTGGCGCGCGCGATCCGGCGTCAGCCGCGCAACGCGGGTGCCACCTTGATTGCCGTGACCGGCTATGGCCAGGAACAGGACCGGCACAACACGCGCGACGCCGGCTTCGACCATCACCTGGTCAAGCCGACCGACCTGGACGCGCTCGCGGCCTTGCTGCAAGCCAGCGCGCTCGGGCGCTAGCTCAGGCGCCGGCTCCGCTGCGGCTGAGCCGCACCGCGATCGACTTCGCCGCCGGCACCTTGCTGTCCTTGGCGTAGTGCCACAGAGGAATGAGCGGGTTGCACTCGGGGTAGTAACCGGCGGTGCAGCCCGCCGGCACCGGGTACTCCACCACGCGCAGGCCATCCACGCGGCGTTCGACGCCGTCGTCGGCGACGGTGCTGGCCTGGACGATGTCGCCATCGGACAGGCCCTGGGCGTCCATGTCGGCGCGCGCCATGAACAGCACCATGCGGTCCTCGACGCCGCGGAAGCGGTCCTTGTGGCTGTAGATGGTGGTGTTGAACTGGCCGTCGCTGCGCACCGTGAACAGGCGCAGCACGCCTTCGCCTTTCTCGGGCAGGTCGGGGTCGGCGGCCAGGCCGTCGAACAGCGTGAAGTTGGCCTTGCCGGTTTCCGTCTTCCATTTGCGCTCGGCAGCCGCGACCGGCTTGCGAAAGCCGCCTGGCGTCCACATGCGCGCGTTGAAGTCGTGGAAGATGTCGGGATAGGTGTCGGCGATGGCGTCGCGTATCTTGCCGTAGTCGGCCACCCAGGCGTCCCAGTCGATCTTGGGGTTGGGCGCCAGCGCCGCCTTGGCCAGGCGCGCCACGATGGCCGGTTCGGACAGCAGCGTGTCCGCCGCCGGTTCGGCACGCCCGAGCGAGCCGTGCATGCAGCCGGTCGAGTCTTCGATCGACACCGACTGCATGACGCCGTTCTGGCGATCGACTTCGATCCGGCCCAGGCAGGGCAGGATGTAGGCGACCTTGCCATGCACCAGGTGGCTGCGGTTGAGTTTCGTGGAGATCTGCACCGACAGCGGCAGCGCGCGCCAGGCCGCTTCCATCTGACCATGGTCGGGCACGGCGCGCACCAGGTTGCCGCCCAGGCTGATCAGCGCCTGTACCTTGCCGTCGAGCATCGCTTCGCAGGCCTCGACCGTGTTCATGCCCTTGTCGCGCGGCGGTTCGAAGCCGTATTGTTCCTTCAGCTTGTCGAGCGGCGCCAGTTCCGGCTTTTCGGTGATGCCGACCGTGCGCTGGCCCTGCACGTTGGAGTGGCCGCGCACCGGGCAGATGCCGGCGCCGGGCTTGCCGATGTTGCCGCGCATGAGGAGGAGATTCACCAGCATCTGCACGTTCTGCACGCCGTTGCGGTGCTGGGTCAGGCCCATGCCGAAGATGCCGATCACCGCGTGCGCGCGCATGTAGACCTTCGCCGCATCCTCGAGCGCGGCGCGGGTCAGGCCGGATTCGCGTTCGATCTCGTCCCAGCCGGTGGCGCGCAGCGAGGCCGCCAGTTCCTCGAAGCCGTGGGTATGCTCGGCAACGAAGGCGGCGTCGAGCGGCCGAGCCGAGCCGTTGGCGACGGCCTCGTCGTCGGCTTCCAGCACCAGCTTGCACAGCCCGACCAGCGCGGCGGTGTCGCCGCCGGCCTTGAGCTGGTGATATTGGGTGCTGATGCAGGTTTCGCTGCGGGTGAGCATCTCTACAGGGGATTGCGGATTGGTGAAGCTGACCAGGCCGCGTTCGCGCAGCGGGTTGAAGCTGATGATCTCGACGCCGCGCTTGCGCGCTTCCTGCAACTGGTGCAGCATGCGCGGGCTGTTGACGCCGACGTTCTGGCCGAAGAAGAAGATGCAGTCGGTCTTTTCGAAGTCGTCCAGCACCACGGTGCCGATCGGCACGCCGATGCTCCTGGGCAGCGCGACCGAGGTGCTTTCGTGGCACATGTTGGAGCTGTCCGGCAGGTTGTTGTTGCCGTACAGGCGCGCCAGCAGCTGGTACATGTACGAGGTTTCGAGCGAGGCGCGGCCCGAGCTGTAGAACACCACCGACTTCGGATCGCTGGCGCGGATGGCGCGCAGCTGCTCGCCGATCTCGGCGAAGGCCTGGTCCCAAGGCATCTCGACGTAGCGGTCGATGGTCGAGTCGTAGCGCAGCGGCACCGTCAGGCGGCCTGCCTCTTCCAGGTCGTGGTCGTGCCAGCCCTCCAGCTCGCGCACCGTGTGGCGGGCGAAGAAGTCGGCGCCGATCTTCTTGCTGGTGATTTCCCAGGCGGTGGCCTTGGCGCCGCTTTCGCAGAATTCCGCCGGATGCGGATGCGCCGGCTTGGCCCAGGCGCAGCTCGTGCACATGAAGCCGTCCGGCTTGTTCTGCTTGAGGAGGAGCGCCGAGCCCTCCACCGGCACGCGTTCCTGCAGCAGGATGGTGCTGACTTCCTTGACCGAGCCCCAGCCGCCGGCGGGGATGTTGGGTTCGTTGCTGCTGCCGTCCTTGCTCATCATCGTGTCCTCTGTCTGTGCGGCGCCTCGGGTGGCGCGCGCGGGTCTCCATGGAGGCAGCGTGATGGAACGGCAGGCTTGCGTCTGTTCGCAAGCGCACACCGAAGGTCGGAATAAAATGCGGCCGCAATCATTTTGCGTGCGGCGCTGCACAGATCAGCACGAGTCAAGCGGGCATCATGGGGTTTTACTCAACGAATCCCCACGACCATGACGACGCCCGCTCCCGACCCATCCACCATCCGACCGCTGCCGTATGCGCCGGCGTATGAGGTGCCCGAAGACGAGGAGGCCGTGACGGCCTTCGACCTCAAGGACACGATGCACGGCATCTCGGTCAAGACCTTCGAGGATTCCGGCCATGCGATCCGCAGCGTGCACGCCAAGACCCACGGCCTGCTGGTCGGAGAATTGACGGTGCCGGAGGGCCTGGCGCCGGCCTATGCCCAGGGCCTGTTCGCCCGGGCGGGCACGTATCCGGTGGTGCTGCGCCTGTCGACGACGCCCGGCGACATCCTCAGCGACGACGTCTCGACCCCGCGCGGGATGTCGCTGAAGGTGGTCGGGGTGCCGGGCGCCCGTGTCGAGGGCAGCGAGGATGCCGTCACGCAGGACTTCGTGATGGTGAACGGCCCCGTGTTCAGCGTGCCGAACGCGAAAAAATTCCTGGGAAGCGCCAAGCTGCTGGCGTCGACCACCGACAAGGTGCCCAACCTGAAGCGCGCTTTCTCGGCGGTGGCGCGCGGCGCCGAAAAGGTGATCGAAGCCGTCGGCGGCGAAAGCGCGACGCTGAAGTCGCTGGGCGGCCACCCGGAAACCAACCCGCTCGGCGAAACGTATTACAGCCAGGTGCCGATTTTGTTCGGCGACTACATGGCCAAGGTGTCGGCGGCGCCCGTCTCGTCCGAACTGCTGGCGCTGAAGGATGCGCCGGTCGACCTGAAGGGCAAGCCGGACGGCCTGCGCGACGCCGTGGTCGATCATTTCGCCAGCCAGGGCGGCGAATGGGAACTGCGCATCCAGCTGTGCACCGACCTCGACAAGATGCCGATCGAGGATGCGTCGGTCGAATGGCCCGAAGCGCTGAGCCCGTATGTCCCCGTGGCGCGCCTGCGCGTGGCGCCGCAACCCGCCTGGAGCGAAGCGCGCGCCAAGCGCATCGACGAAGGCATGCAATTCAACCCCTGGCACGCACTGGCGGCCCACCGCCCGCTCGGTTCCATCATGCGGGTGCGCAAGGAGGTGTACGCGATGTCGAAGCGCTTCCGCGCCGAGCGCAACGGTATCGAGGTCGCCGAGCCGCGTGACCTGGACGGCATCGACAATTGAAAGGAATTACCATGAAGATCAATACCGCAATCCTGCTGGCCGGCCTGCTCGGCGCCGGCCTGGCCCAGGCGCAAAGCCATTCCGTCGCCAACTATTCCAACCCGCCGAACGTCCAGGCGGACAGCAAGGCAGGCACCGATGCCACGCCGGGCCTGAGCGCCACCGATGCGCACCAGGACGTACACCACACCAACAAGAACAAGCCGAACGGGAAGCACAAGAAGGTCGGGAAGGGCGTGAAGTCGGAAAAGGGCGCGGACAGCGCCACCACCAACCAGCCGAAGCCGGGCGCCGAGGCGACCATGCAGAAGGATCCTTCGGAGACGGTGGATCCGGCGCAGCAGAAGGCGTTTGATAATGTGAAGACGACCAACTGAGGCGCTACAGTTAGCCCAAAGCGGCGGTTACTGCCGCCACCGTATCGATAACCACCGTCGTCCCTGCGAAGGCAGGGACCCAAGCCGCACGCGTTTCGACAGCGCTCGCAGAACTTGGGTCCCTGCCTTCGCAGGGACGACGTTTATTACGGGACAGGGTTTTCGGAAGTGACGACTTCGGTGTCGCCAATGAACCTAGGTGGAAGCGGCGGTGAACTTGCTTGAATTCTGGCGGAAGGCAGAAAGAGTCGAACTTACAGGAGAGCGGCTGACGCCCCCCACTGGGTTTGAAGCCCAGCCCCATCACCGGATGAGAATGCCTTCCTTTTGTGCCGGCTTGATGCCGGCTTTGCGGTGCTGAACCGGCGTCGGAGTCCAAGTGCGAAAACCGGGCTCCGTCTCCTACTGCCAGCTGACCTGCGGACGCAGCAGGTGGCTGTTGCGGACGCGGCGAGTATAGCCGACGCGGTCGAAAAACTCCAGGATCTGGATCGCGCGCTTGCGGCCGAGGCCGGTGGCGTCGCGGAAGCTGGCGGCCTGGCCGTCGGGCAGTCCGGCCACGATGCGCGCCAGTTCGGCCAGCGGGGCCGGATGGTAGAACAGGTCCGGCACCACCTGGCTCAGCTGCCCGGCACGGGCCAGCTTGCGCAGCAACTGGCGCACGCCGTCCTCGGGCACGCCGAACTGTTTGCCGAGATCGCGCACCCAGGGCGGATCGAAGCGGCCCGCTTCCAGGGCAGGCAGCAGGCGCGCCGCCAGCGCTTCCTCGGCGCCGCTCAGGGCCACGCTGTGCCCCGGCAGGTGCAGGCTGTGGCCGGTACGGGCGAGGGCGCCGGCGTCCAGCATGCGCGCGGTCAGGCCGCTCCACAGGGCGTCGCCGGCGTCCGGCGCCGCCATGCGCTTCAGGCGCCACAGTTCCGGGCCGGCTTCGTCCGGCTGGCGCGCGTGGAAGTCGGCCAGCACGGCCAGCACTTTTTCTTGGAGCGGCGCCAGCATCGCCGGGTCGACCAGCAGCGCGTCGCCACCCGGCAGCGGCAGGCGCAGCGTGTCCGGCGGCAGCGCCAGCTTGTCCAGCGGCAGCTGGGTCAGCCGCACCAGGTCGGCGCCGGCCAGGCCGGACGGGCTGGCGCGCAGCAGCGGCGCCGCGTCGCCGTCGTCGACGAAGGCGGCCAGCGCGTCGAGCCAGGCCAGGCGTGCCGGGCTCCTCCTCTTGCGCGCCGCGCCGAACGGATCGAGCACGGTGCCGCCGCCGATGGTCTGGGTGGCTTGCGCGTTGCGCAACACGAAGCGGTCGCCCGGCACGGTGTGCAGCGGCTGCTCGAACACCAGTTGCACGCGGCCGCGGCGGCCCGGCTCCAGGATGTCGCCGTCGAGCGGCACCAGGTGCGCGGTGTGGTGGGCGGCGCCGATGTGCACGTGCACCGGGCTCCAGGCCTTGAGTGCGGCGCCGGCATCCGCCAGCAGGCGCAGGTCGGCGTCCAGGCGATCCGAGCATGCACTCATGCGCGGGTCGACGATCCAGGTGCCGCGCTCGATATCTTCGCGCGCGGCGCCGGCCAGGTTCAGCGCCAGGCGCTGGCCGGCCTGGCCGCGCTCCGCCGCGCGGTTCTGGGCGTGGATCGCGCGCACACGCGCCCCCTTCCCCGAGGGGACCTGGACCACGCCGTCGCCGGTCGCCACCGCGCCCGCGAGCGCGGTGCCGGTGACGACCGTGCCCTGGCCCGACAGCGTGAACACGCGGTCGACGCCGAGGCGGAACAGGCGCGCCTCGTCGCGCGCGGGCAGGGCGGCTCCGAGCGCGCGCAGGTGGGCCAGCAGCGCGGCCACGCCGGGGTCGCCGGGGGTGGTGGCGCTGGTAGGGAACACCGGTGCACCGGCGAACGGGGTGCTTGCGAGCAGCGCTTCGATGTCGCGTTCGACTTCCGCGATGCGCGCGGCGTCGGCGCGGTCGGTCTTGGTCAGCGCCACCACGCCGCGGCGCACGCCCAGCAGTTCCAGGATCGCCAGGTGCTCGCGCGTCTGCGGCATGACGCCGTCATCTAGCGCGACCACCATCAGGGCGACGTCGATCCCGGTCACGCCGGACGCCATGGTACGGATGAATTTCTCGTGGCCCGGCACGTCGATGACGCCGAGGATGGACCCATCCTCCGACGGCAGGTAGGCGTAGCCCAGTTCGATCGAGATGCCGCGCGCCTTTTCCTCCTTCAGGCGGTCGGTGTCGACCCCGGTCAGGGCGCGCGTCAGCGTGGTCTTGCCATGGTCGATATGGCCCGCGGTGCCGACGATCATGCTGGCGCGGACGCCAGCTGCGCCAGCTGGCGGACGAAGCCGTCGCGCTGCGGCTCTTCCAGGCAGCGCAGGTCGAGCCACAGGGCGTCGTCGGCGATGCGGCCGACCACCGGGCGCGGCAGATTGCGCAGGCGGCGTTCCAGCACGCCCAGCGGATTGCCGCGCGCCGGCTTGCCGTCGACCGGGGCTGCGCGGACCGCCAGGCCGTGGCTCGGCAGGCGGTCCACCGGCAGGGCGCCGCTGCCGATCTGGCTCGACATCGCCTCGGTGGTCACGCTGTAAGCGGCGCCCAGCGCGTCCTGCAGCGGCTGCAGCAGCGCTTCCGCCAGCGCGCGCATCTCGGATGCCTTGCGCGTCAGCAGGCGCAGCGTGGTCAGGCGCTCGGGCAGCAGGTCGGGCGCGCGGTACAGGTTGAGCACCGGTTCCAATGCCGCCAGCGTCAGCTTCGACACGCGCAGCGCGCGTTTCAGCGGATTCTTCTTGATCGCGGCGATCAGGTCGGCGCGGCCGGCGATGATGCCGCATTGCGGACCGCCCAGCAGCTTGTCGCCGCTGAAGGTGACCAGGTCGGCCCCGGCGGCGATGGTTTCCTTGACCGTGGTCTCGTGCGGCAGGCCGTAGCGTTCCAGGTCGACCAATGTGCCGCTGCCCAGGTCGACGGCGACCGGGATGCCGCGCTCGCGCGCCAGCGGCGCCAGCTCGGCCACCGTGACTTCCTTGGTGAAGCCGGTGATCGCGTAATTGCTGGTGTGGACCTTGAGCAGCAGCGCGGTGCGCTCGCCCGCGTGTTCCGCGTAATCCTTCAGGTGGGTGCGGTTGGTGGTGCCGACCTCGCGCAGGATGGCGCCGGCGCGGGTCATGATGTCCGGGATGCGGAAGGCGCCGCCGATTTCCACCAGCTCGCCGCGCGAGACGATCACCTCGCGGCCCGCGCCGAGCGCGTTCAGCATCAAGAGCACGGCGGCCGCGTTGTTGTTGACGATGGTGACGGCTTCGGCACCGGTCAGCTCGCGCAGTTGGGCTTCGACCAGGTTGTCGCGGTCGCCGCGGCTGCCGGTCTCGAGGTCCCATTCCAGGTTCATCGGCCAGCGCAGGGCCTCCACCACCGCCTGTACCGCCTCGTCGGGCAGCAGCGCGCGCCCGAGGTTGGTGTGCAGGACGGTGCCGGTCAGGTTGTAGACGGGCCGCAGTGTCGAGGCGTTGGCGCCGCGCAGGCGCGCCTCCAGCCGGGCCAGGATGGCGGAGGGCGCGGCATCGGGCGTCTCGCCGGCGCGCAGATGCGCACGCAGCCCGTCCAGCACCGCGCGCAGCGCTTCCACGCTCTGCTCGCGTCCGTACTGCGCCAGCAAGGGCTGGCAGGCCGGGTCGTCGAGCAGCACGTGCACCGCCGGCAGGCGCAGATTCGGAAAGGGCCTGGGAAGCCCGGCGCCGTCCGCCGCCATCAGGCTTCTTCCTTCAGCCACAGCAGCGGATTGCCGCTGGCGCGCGCATAACCCGCTTCCGACACCAGCACGTCCAGCATCATGCTGGCCAGGTCGTCGGCCACCGGTTCGACGTGGAAGTCGTGTTCCTGGTTGAAGATCTTGCGGTAGGTGTGGCAATCGTCGCAGGTCTCGGCCCGCGCGACCTTGGTCGGGTCGTTGGCCTTGTCGATGGTCTTGCCTTCCTTGGCCGCGGCGACGTTGTCCGCCTGCGGGTCGGCATCCTTGCCGACCAGGCCCTGGTAGGCGATCTTGCCGTTGCTTTCGCAGCAAGAGCACTTCACGCGCACCATGTGCCATTCGCTTTCGCAGACGCTGCAGTGCAGGTAGCGGTAGCCCTGCGACTGGCCGCCGATGCGCACCACGCTGGCCACCGGATGCGAGCCGCACACCGGGCACAGGGTGCCGGTCATCAGCGGCTGGGCCCAGGCGGCGTCCAGCTGGGCCGCCATCAGGCTCCAGGTGACTTGCAGGGCGGCCGCCACGAAGGGCGCGCGCAGCGGGTCGGCGCCTTCGGCGAAGCTGCCCAGGATGGCATCGGCGATGCCTTCCAGCTCGGCGCTCGGCGTGGCGCGCAGGCTGGCCAGGGCAGGCGCCAGCTGCGGCGGGGCGTTCCTGGCGGCGCCCAGCGCGTCCAGCAGGCTGGCGAACACGCCCAGCCAGGTGGCCGGACGGGCGCCGGTGGCCGGCAGCGGCGGCATGTTGTGGTCGTGCGCGAGTTTGAGCGACGCGTTGTCCGGCAGCGGCACGCCGGTGGCGCCGAGTTTCGTCACGACCGCGTGCTGGGCGTCGGCGACGCTGGCCATCAGGCCCAGGTAGCCGCGCAGGGCTTCCTCGACCGGAATGCCCTGCACGTCGCCGGCGGCCAGGTGGCGCAGGCGCTCGGCGCGGGCGAAGAACATGGTGGCGGGCTGCGGCAGCAGCAGGCGCGGGATGGCGTTGTGATCGAGGCTTTCGATCTCGCCGGGTTGGAGTAGACGTTGTACCAAGTGAATCTCTCGACAAAAACAAAGGCCGGGTCGCAGCGGCGGACCCGGCCTATTCTAAATGAATGCGGAAAAGCTTGCCGGTCATCGCCGGCCTGGCCGTCGTCCCCGCGAAGACGAGGATCCATGCTGAATCACAGGATTCCGTATCTCGAAAACACTGCGGTGCTTCACAAATACTGACTTCGGAAGCTCGGCATGGGTTTCCGCTTTCGCGGGAACGACGGTGGTTCAGCCGATCAGTGACCGCCTTTGCCTTCACCCTTGCGCATGACTTCCTCGAACCACTTCGGATGGTGCTTGCGCGCCCAGCCGTAGCTGACGAAGCCGCGGGTCATCGCGCCGATCGAACCCTTGATCCACATGCCGGCGTAGATGTGCACGATGATCGCCGTGATGATCACGAAGGCGAACAGCGCATGCATCAATGCCGAGAAGCGGAGCAGGCCGATCGGGAAGAAGTGCGAGAACCACTGGCGCCAGATCACGATGCCCGACAGCAGCAGCACGATCATGCACACGACCAGCGTGAAGAACAGGAGCTTCTGGCCGGCGTTGTACTTGCCGACGCGGGGCAGCTTGTCCTCGCGGTTGGCCAGCACGTCGCCGACCTGCTTCAGCCACTGGCTGTCGCCCGGCTCGAACTTGTTGTGGGCACGCATGCGCAGCGCCAGCAGCAGGAACGAGACGAACATCACCACGCCGAAGAACGGGTGCAGGATGCGCGTCCACTGGCCGCCGCCGAACAGCAGCGCCAGCCACGCCATGGCCGGATGGAACATGGCCAGGCCGGTCAGCGCCAGCACGATGAAGCAGATCGCCGTCAGCCAATGGTTGCTGCGTTCATTGGCGGTGTAGCGCTGGATGACCGGATTGCCATCCTTGTCGCGGCGCAGCACGATCGGGTTGCCGTCTTGATCACGCTTCATGCTTTTCCCCTTTCAGCTTGGCCGCCTCGTGCAGCGCCTCGGCTTCCTCGTCCTTGCTGACCTCGTTCGGGCCGACACGGGTGTAGTGGAACCAGCCGGCCACCGCGGCTGCCGCCATGCCCAGCAGGGCGAGCGGCTTGGTGACGCCTTTCCATAAACCGACCATCGGGCTGATGGAAGGATTGTTGGGCAGGCCGTGGTACAGCGCCGGACGGTCCGCGTGGTGCAGCACGTACATCACGTGGGTGCCGCCCACGCCGGCCGGGTCGTACAGGCCGGCGTTCTCGAAACCGCGTTCCTTCAGGTCCTCGATACGGTCGGCGGCGTGTTCCTTCATCGCCTCCTTGGTACCGAACATGATGGCGCCGGTCGGGCAGGTCTTGACGCAGGCCGGTTCCTGGCCGACAGCCACGCGGTCCGAGCACAGGGTGCACTTGTAGGCGCGGTTGTCTTCCTTCGAGATGCGCGGCACGTTGAACGGGCAGCCGGTCACGCAGTAGCCGCAACCGATGCAGTTTTCCTGATGGAAATCCACGATGCCGTTGTTGTACTGCACGATCGCGCCCGGCGAGGGGCAGGCCTTCAGGCAGCCCGGGTCCTCGCAGTGCATGCAGCCGTCCTTGCGGATCAGCCATTCGAGGTTGCCGTCGTTGCTCTCGACTTCCGAGAAGCGCATCACGGTCCACGACTTGGGCGTGAGGTCCAGCGGGTTGTCATACACGCCGGCATTCACGCCGACGTCGTCGCGCACGTCGTTCCACTCCATGCACGCCGTCTGGCAGGCCTTGCAGCCGATGCACTTGGAGACGTCGATCAGCTTGGCGACGGTGCCGGTGACCGGATTGCGCGCGGTCGGCGGTACCGTCGTGGTAGCGGAAACCCGCTTGATGTCCAAAGATTGTAATGCCATTTGTTTTCTCCCTGGATCCTTATGCTTTCTCGACTTTCACCAGGAACGACTTGAATTCCGGCGTCTGCGAGTTGGCATCGCCCACCGAGGGGGTCAATGTGTTGGTCAGGTAACCCGGCTTGGTCAGGCCCTTGAAACCGAAGTGCAGCGGGATACCCACGGTATGGGTTTCCTTGCCGTCGATCTTGAGCGCGCGGATACGCTTGGTCACGATCACCTTGGAGATGATGTGGCCGCGCTTCGAACTCACCTTCACGGTTTGGCCGCTGCTCACGCCGATCTGCTTGGCCAGCGCTTCGCCGATCTCGACGAACTGCTCCGGCTGGATGATTGCATTCAGGCGCGCATGCTTGGTCCAGAAGTGGAAGTGCTCGGTCAGGCGATAGGTCGTCGCCACCACCGGGAACTCCTGCGCCGTGCCGAACTGCGCACGGTCACCCGGGAAAACGCGGGCGCCCGGATTGCTGGTCGCCCTCGGGTTGTTTGGGTGCATCAGGTTCTTGCCGACCGGGTTTTCGAACGGCTCGTAGTGCTCGGGGAACGGACCTTCGTTCATCTGGCCGCGGGCGAAGAAACGCGCCACGCCTTCGGCGTTCATGATGAACGGGTTCATGCCGTTCGCCGGATCCTCGTCCAGCTTGAAGTCGGGCACGTCGGCGCCGCTCCAGGCCGCACCGTTCCAGGCCACCAGCTTGCGCTTCGGGTCGAACGGCTTGCCCTTGGTGTCGGCGGAAGCGCGGTTGTACAGCACGCGGCGGTTGGCCGGCCATGCCCACGCCCAGTTCAGGGTGTTGCCGATGCCGGTCGGGTCGCTGTTGTCGCGGCGGCCCATCTGGTTGCCGGCCTGGGTCCACGAACCCGCCCAGATCCAGTTGCCCGACGAGGTCGAGCCGTCGTCGCGCAGCAGCGCGAAGCTGCCCAGCTGTTCGCCTTTCTTGGCCAGCAGCTTGGTCGGATCCTTCGGATCGAACACGTCGGCCAGCGCCTTGCCGTTGGCTTCCATCGCCAGCTCTTCCGGGGTCGGGCTGGACGGCTTGGCGTAAGGCCAGGTCAGGTTGACGATCGGATCCGGGAACTTGCCGCCCTCGGCCACGTACGCTTTCTTCAGGCGCAGGAACAGTTCCGACATGATTTCGATGTCGGAGCGTGCCTTGCCCGGCGGCTCGGCGCCTTGCCAGTGCCACTGCAGCACGCGCGACGACGACACCAGCGAACCGCGCTCTTCCGCGAAGCAGGTGGTCGGCAGGCGGAACACTTCGGTCTGGATCTTGCTCGAATCCACTTCGTGGAACTCGCCGTGCGCTTTCCAGAACTCGGCGGTTTCGGTTTCCAGCGGGTCCATCACCACCAGCCACTTCAGCTTGGCCAGCGCTTCGGTCGTCTTCTGCTTGTTCGGCGACGACGCGATGACATTGAAGCCCTGGCAGATGTAACCGTTCATCTTGCCGTTGTGCATCAGCTCGATCGCCTGCAGCAGGTCGTACGGCTTGTCCAGCTTGGGCAGGTAGTCGAACGCGAAGTTGTTGTCCTGGGTGGCGGCGTCGCCCCACCACGACTTCATCAACGAGACGTGGAACTTCTTGTAGTTCTGCCAGTAGCTCAGCTGGTTCGGACGCAGCGGTTTCGAGGCGCGCGCACCGATGTAGGCGTCGAAGTCCTGTTCCGCTTCGAACGGCAGGGTCATGTAGCCCGGCAGCAGGTTCGACATCAGGCCGAGGTCGGTCAGGCCCTGGATGTTCGAGTGGCCGCGCAGCGCGTTCATGCCGCCGCCCGCCGCACCGATGTTACCCAGCAGCAGCTGCACCATCGCGCCGAGGCGGATGATCTGCGCGCCGATCGAGTGGTGGGTCCAGCCCAGCGCGTACAGGATGGTCGCGACACGGCCCGGGACCGCGGTCGAGGCCAGGGTCTCCGCCACTTTATGGAATTGTTCCGGCGACACGCCGCAAATCTGCTGCACCTTCTCCGGTGTATAGCGGGAATAGTGCTGCTTCATCAGCTGGTAGACGCAACGCGGATGCTGCATGGTCGGGTCGACCTTGGCGTAGCCATCCTCGCCGATCTCGTAGTTCCAGCTCGACTTGTCGGTGTACTTGCCGGCTTTCTCGTCGTAGCCCGAGAAGATACCGTCGTTGAACTGGAAATCCTCGCGCACGATGAAGGCCATGTCCGTGTAGTTCTGGACATACTCATGCTGGATCTTGTTGTTCGTCAGCAGATAGTTGACGATCGCACCCAGGAAGACGATGTCCGTGCCGGTACGCGTCGAGACGTGGAAGTCGGCGACGGACGCGGTACGGGTAAAGCGCGGGTCGACCACGACCAGCTTCGCTTTATTGTGGGCCTTTGCTTCGGTGACCCATTTGAAACCACAGGGGTGTGCTTCAGCGGCATTGCCGCCCATGACCAGGATCACATCGGCATTCTTGATGTCGACCCAGTGATTCGTCATCGCACCACGGCCAAACGTCGGGGCAAGACCTGCCACCGTCGGACCGTGTCAAACACGCGCCTGGTTATCGAATGCCAGCATGCCCAAAGACCGGATAGTCTTGTGGGTGATATAGCCGGTTTCATTGCTTGCGGCCGAAGCGGCCAGCATGCCGGTGGTGAGCCAGCGGTTGACGGTCTTGCCGTCCTCGGTCTTCTCGATGAAGTTGGCGTCGCGGTCGGCCTTCATCAGCTTGGCGATGCGGTCCAGCGCCTGGTCCCAGGAAATCTTGGTCCATTCGTTGCCGCCCGGTGCGCGGTATTCCGGCTCCAGCAGGCGGCTCGGGCTGTGGATGAAGTCGACGAGCGAAGCACCCTTCGGGCACAGGGTGCCGCGGTTGACCGGATGGTCGGGATCGCCTTCGATGTGGATGATGGAGGCGGCCGCGTTCTTCGCGCCATCGCCCAGGCCATACATCAGGATGCCGCAACCGACGGAGCAGTAGGGGCAGGTATTGCGCGTCTCGGTCGTGCGTGCCAGCTTGTACTGACGGACTTCGGCCATCGCCGTTGCCGGAGCAAAGCCAAGCACCGCCAGGCTCGAGCCCGCGATGGTCGCGCCAGTTACCCGGAGGAACTGACGTCTTGACATCTGATTCATGAATAATCCTTGTAAGGGGAAAGTATTGCAGGCGTACTTTAACACTCTGCAGTAGCCTTGGGTGCTAGGATGCCGAAAACTGAATATGTTCTACGAGAAAATACGTAGTATCCACAACACTTTCCAGTATGCATTTTATAACATATTAACCAGCGGTTAAATTGATGAAACCACCGATTACAAACAAACTTGGCGACGAGATTGATGAAAAATTGCCGAAATCCGCGCATCCGCGTCAGATATTGCGCATGCGCAACGGCGTCATTTCAGAGGCCGATGACATGGTCGTCGATGAGCAAGCTGTGGCGCTGGTGTATAACGGGATATCACACGCAGTGATGATGGCTACCCCGGCCGACCTCGAGGACTTTGCGCTCGGCTTCTCGCTGAGCGAAGGCATCATCGCCCAGCCAAACGAGTGTTACGGCATCGACGTCGAGAATGGCCCCGGCGGCATCACGGTCGACATCGAGATCGCCAGCAGCGCCTTCATGGGCTTGAAGGAGCGGCGCCGCACGCTGGCCGGCCGTACCGGTTGCGGCCTGTGCGGGGTCGACAGCCTGGACCAGGTGTGCCGGCCGCTGCCGGCGCTGGCGCCGGCGCGCGGTTTCCATGCGGCCGGGGTGCGCCGCGCACTGGGCGACATCGGCCCGCGCCAGGCGCTGACGCGCCAGACCGGCGCCGCCCATGCCGCCGCCTGGTGCGGCATGGATGGCGCGCTGCGCATCGTGCGCGAAGACGTCGGTCGCCACAATGCGCTCGACAAGGTGATCGGCGCGATGGCGCGCGAAAAAGCCGAGCCGGCCGGCGGCTTCCTCCTGATTACCAGCCGCGTCAGCTTCGAGATGGCGCAGAAGGCCAGCCTGGCCGGCGTGTCGGCCCTGGTCGGGATGTCGGCGCCGACGCTGGCCGCCGTCGAACTGGCGGACCAGGCCGGCATGACCCTGCTGGCGTTCGCGCGGGGGAGCGATTTCGTGTGCTATACGCATCCGGACGGGTTGGCGCTGGACTGACTGCCAACGTTGCCGGGGAGGGCGGGCGTGGTCCCCGCATTGCACCGTCGTCCCCGCATACTGGCGTCGTCCCCGCGAAGGCAGGGATCCATGCCGAGCAACAGAATTCGCCACATCAAGCGCAATCCCAAGATATCCGGAAAACGGGCTCCGGTCCTCGAGCACACATCTCCACCTGCGCAGGGACGACGCAAGGGCTACGCCGACACCAACGCCAGCAGCTCGCGCCGGTCATCCGCCTGCTGGCACTGCGCCGTCACCCGGTCCCACAGCAGGAACATCCCGTACGCCCATTGCGTGACCAGCTCGGCTTCCGCCGCCGGTTTCGCGGCCAGCCCGTCCAGCAGGCGTGCGATCTCGCCGCGCGCCTGCCGGGTCACGTGCTCGTAGTTCCACTCGTCCTTGGGCATCATCTTCTGCCTTGCCCGGTAACGCCGCGCGCGCTCGGCATCGCTCATCGCATCGTCTTTCGGCGGACGGCCGCGCTTCTTCGCGCGGGCGGCGTCGAGCGGGAGTTCGAAGGTGCGCTGGTCTTCGGGTTGCTTCATGGCATATCGGCTGGAATTGTGGACGGGCTCGATTATTCGTGATGCATCACGCGAACACAAGGGGCACGTGTCAACCAGATTCGGCGCTCTTTATCGTGGCGCGTCACGAAAAACACGCGAACCAAGCCGACTCACCACGGAACGCGGCGCCGGCCGGCCTGCCCAAGGGGGTGACGACAGGAGATCAGGGAAGGCGATGATGGCGACCAGGGACATTGCGATTGCCTGTATGGCCCCTGATCGCCAACGGGCTCGGACGCGACAACCCGTGGATGCGTCCGGATTACTTTCCGCTGCCGCAGCTGCTGCGCCCGAGCGCCGACTGCAATTGATCGGCGCCTATGGCGGCTTTGCCAGCATTCCGCGCGACGTCCAGCGCTGGGTGCGCAGCCACCAGGAAGCGGCGATGCTCCCCGCGCAGGCGCCGTGCCAGCAACGCTACCAGGACGACCGTCGCCGCATCGCCGTCCGCATCGAAGACAAGATCGGCGCCGCGGGGCGCTTGCTGGCCCGGCTGGACGAGCTCGGCGTGCCCGACACGGCGCTGCTGCGCGTAGCCTTCGGAAGCTGGCAAGCGCCGGCGCTTGCCTTCACGCACGAGGGAGTGAAGCGGCTGGCCAGGGCCGTGCAGGCGGTCACCTGCTGCATTCCGCACCTGCTGATCGGCGCGGTCGAGCCGCACCAGGGCGACTTCGTGGCGTTCAGCTCGGAGCGCGAAGCCGACGACGGCGGCATTTCCATGGATGCGGTGGGCGCAGCGAGCTGGCCGACGATATGGACTCGGGCAGCGCCTGGCGGGTGAAGGAAGTCCGCATCACGGCGGTGATGTCGAAGAAGGACGGCAAGCCGCGGCCGGGCGCGGCGCCGGAACTGGCGCGGCACGCGGGCAGCGGTGGCGATGCCGGCAAGCGGCGGCAGTGAAGCGGGGCAGGCGGCGCCGGCGCTGCGGGCCGGCCCGGATGGGTGTATCGTCAGGCATATGGCCTACCGTTACCTTGCCGATGCGGTCCTGCTGCTGCACCTGGCCTTCATCCTGTTCGTCGTGGCCGGCGCGCTGCTGGTGCTGCGGCGCCGCCGCTGGATGCCGCTGCACCTCGCGGCCGCGGCCTGGGGCGTGGGGATCGAGCTGAGCGGCGGGGTATGTCCGCTCACCCGGGTGGAGCTCTGGCTGCGCCGGCTGGCCGGCGGGCCCGGGTATGCGGGCGGCTTCGTCGAGCATTACCTGGTGGCGCTGATCTACCCGGTTGGGTTGGGGCGGGATGTCCAATATCTGCTGGCCGCGTGCGTGGTGGCGGTGAATGCCGGGCTGTATGCGTGGCTGCTGGCGCGGCGTCCGTCGGGGACTTGATTCGCCGGCATGGTGGACGCGCTCGAACCACCAGAGCCGGGAAGGGCAATTGCTCAAGCAGCCTAACAAGCCGGCCTATGCGGCCTTGCTCGCAATTTCGTTAGGCATCAACGGGTACATGGGCTGACCAAGCTGTGGCGACATCGGCATCCGGCTCCGCGCCTTGGTGACCGTCCCGGCGCCGTGCGCCGAAGCACCACGGGTCGAAACTCCATGCGCTATTTCCCGTTCGACCGAACCGCCAGGGCATCTATCCGGCCTACGGCTATGCCGCGCAATGGAATGCGGGAAAGGGGCGCGATGCGCTCCTTTTTAATTCCATTGAAGTGCAACTAACCGGCGCATACGACCACACAAACAACAACCAAACCCAGCGGCCAGACGAGCCGGGGGCGAGGGCGAGGGCGAGGGCGTCACAAGGGCAAGCGGCAGGCATCGAGCTGGTGCTGATAAGTACCGATAAGTACCGATCGATAACTTTATGTGACGCGTCACGAAAAACATGAGGATGAATTCCTTCTCTGTCATCAAGACGGCGTGTCGAGTGCCTGGCGCGCGATCATTGCCTTCCAGCCCTGGGCATCGTAGCGGCCCCTATGGGAGTCGCAGGCGGGCCGCCGTAGTAGAGGACGAGGTCGGCGATTTCGATGGCGGCCTGGTTATCGTTGCCCGCATCCCCGGCGAGGCCGGGCTAGATCCGGCCGACCTGCCGGTCGATCGCTTTCATGGCGCGCTCGTTCCGTTCGCTGTAGCGGTCGGTCAGGTACTCGCTGCGCCCGCGCATGAGCAAGGTCATCTTGAACAGTTCCTCCATGACGTCGACCAAGCGATCGTAGTAGGCGGACGGGCGCATGCGGCCGTCGTCGTCGAACTCCTTGTAGGCCATCGGCACCGATGACTGGTTCGGAATCGTGAACATGCGCATCCAGCGGCCCAGCAGGCGCAACGTGTTCACCACGTTGAAGGATTGCGAGCCGCCACAGACCTGCATCACCGCCAGCGTGCGGCCCTGGCTGGGGCGGACGGCGCCTTGTTCCAACGGGATCCAGTCGATCTGGTTTTTCATTACCGCCGTGACCGTGCCGTGGCGCTCCGGGCTGCACCATACGTGGCCTTCCGACCACAGGCACAGTTCGCGCAGCTCGACCACCTTCGGGTGGGTGTCGGGCACGCTGCCGACCATCGGCAACGCCATCGGGTCGAAGATGCGCACCTCGGCGCCGAAGTGTTCGAGGATGCGCGCCGCCTCGAAGGTGAGAAAACGGCTGAACGAGCGTTCGCGCAGCGAGCCGTACAACAGCAGGATCCGGGGAGGGTGGTCCATGCCGCCCGCCGGTTCCAGCTTCTCCATTGAAGGCAGGTCCAGCAGTTCCGGTTTGATGTTGGGGAGATTCGGGATCTTGTCCATTGTTGTGTTCCTTGTTCAGCTCAGGCGCAGGGCCAGCGCGCCGAGGGTGAGGAGAAGAATCGGCAGGGTCAGCACGATGCCGACCCGGAAATAGTAGCGCCACGAGATCCGGATGCCTTTCGCCGACAGCACGTGCAGCCACAGCAAGGTGGCCAGGCTGCCGACCGGCGTGATCTTCGGCCCGAGGTCGGCGCCGATGACGTTGGCGTAGACCATCGCTTCGCGGACGACGCCCTGGGCCGAGGTGGCGTCGATCGCCAGGGCGCCGACCAGCACGGTCGGCATGTTGTTCATGATCGACGACAGGATGGCGGCGACGAAGCCGGTACCGAGGGCCGCGCCCCAGATGCCGTGCTCGGCGCAGCGGTCGAGCAATACCGCCAGATAGCCGGTCAGGCCGGCGTTGCGCAACCCATAGACCACCAGATACATCCCCAGCGAGAACACGACCACCTGCCACGGCGCGCCGAGCAGTACTTCACGCGTCGAGATCCGGTGGCCGCGTGCCGCGACAGCCAGCAGCAGCGCGGCGCCGGCGGCAGCCACCGCGCTGATCGGGACGCCGATGTCGTCCAGCCAGAAGAAACCGGCAAGCAGCATCGCCAGCACCCACCAGCCGGTCAGGAAGCTTGCGCGGTCATGAATGGCTTCTTGCGGACGCTTGAGTTGGGTCAGGTCGTAGTCGGCGGGGATGTCCCTGCGGAAGAACCACGCCAGCGCGCCCAGCGTGGCGGCCACCGACACCAGGTTGACCGGGACCATGACCGCCGCGTAGCGGGTGAAGCCGATGTCGAAGTAGTCGCTCGAGACGATGTTGACGAGGTTGGAGACGACCAGCGGCAGGCTGGCGGTATCGGCGATGAAGCCGGCCGCCATCACGAAGGCAAGCATCGCCCGGGGTGGAAAACGCAGCGCCGACAGCATGGCGATGACGATCGGCGTCAGGATCAGTGCGGCGCCGTCGTTGGCGAACAGCGCGGCCACACAGGCGCCCAGGAGAACCAGCAGGACGAACAGGCGCCGGCCATTGCCGCGGCCCCAGCGCGCCACGTGCAGCGCCGCCCATTCGAAAAAGCCGGCCTTGTCGAGCAGCAGGCTGATGATGATGACGGCCACGAAGGCCCCCGTGGCGTTCCATACGATGTGCCAGACGGTCGGTATGTCGCCGACGTGGATGACGCCGGCGAGCAGGGCCGCGACGGCCCCCAGCGATGCGCTCCAGCCGATGCCGAGCCCGCGCGGCTGCCAGATGACGAGCGCAAGCGTTGCCAGGAAAATGAGAAGGGCGGTCAGCACGAAAATCCTTGAGGTCTTGTGGCCGGGGCCACGAAAAACGCCGGGATCATGGCCCGGCGGTCAGCGACTTGGCGATGGCTCAGGCGCCGATGTGGCCGATACGGTCGAGCTCCGCCTTGAACTCGGCCTTGAGCGCGGCGGGGTCGGCTTTCAGTGCGTCCAGCGGCAGGGCCAGGAAGGCCTCGATGCGTGCCCGCAGGATCGCATAGGCTTGCTCGAAGGCGAGGCCGATCTCGTCGTCGGTACCGACGACGTGGCTCGGATCTTCGACACCCCAGTGTGTGCGCAAGACCGGCCCCAGATAGGCCGGGCAGGTTTCGCCGGCGGCCCCGGCGCAGACTGTGACGACAACATCCGGCGTGACCGCCAGGTTATCCCGCGACTTGCTGTAATAGCCATCGGTTGGAATGCCCTTGGCGGCAAGCAGGGCAAGCGCCCGTTCGTTGAGCTTGCCGGCCGGCTGGCTGCCGGCGCTGATGGCGTGCCAGCCGGTCGGCGCCAGGCGGTTGAAGACGGCTTCGCTGATGAGCGAGCGGCACGAATTGCCGGTGCAGAGGAAAAGTACGTTCATGGCGTAGTCGGGGTCGTCAGGATGGGTAGATCGAAAATGGTCGCTGCCTTGATCGCTGCCTCGTGCTCAGCAGCTGCAGGCAGACGGCGCAGGCTTGTGCGCGGCATCGGCGTCGGCGACAGGCGTGCAAGGATTGCCGTCGCAGCAATTTTCCGTAAGAAAGCCCAGCAGCACGTTCATGGTGTCGTACTGCGCCGCGTAAATGACGAAGCGTCCGTCCTGGCGTGATGTGACGAGACCGGCGTGTGCAAGTTCCTTGAGGTGAAACGACAGCGACGAGGCCGGAATGCGCAAGGACTCGGAGATCCTGCTTGCCGCCAGGCCGGCAGGACCAGCCTGGACCAGCAGGCGAAAGGTGGCCAGGCGCGAGGCATGCGCGAGCGCGGCCAGTGCGGTGACGGCATCGTAAGAGTCCATTTTGCATCCTCGGCGTTTGAGCGATAGCCGGAGTGTAGCGTAATCAAACGACATTTCAACAATATTCGAAATGTATTAGCGGTAGTTGCTTCGATGTCTCGGCCGGGAATCGTTCAAGTCAAGGCTGCGCTCAGGGCGTCCGGCCTGGGCCAAGCCCAGGCATTCCAAAGAATTTAAAGGCGAATCTTCAATTTCGCATAATCTATATTATGTCAAATAAGATATCCGCGAAGGCATCGATCTACCTTCAGGACAGTCCTACATGATCCCCTTTCCGTTCACCGACCCGATGATCTCGTCATGACGCTCATTGTCGGTCTTGTGCAGATACGCGGCCGTGGTCGCGATGTTCGCGTGCCCGGCCGTATCCTGCAGCGTCTTCAATTGCACGCCGTTGTTCGCATGGTTGGTCAGCATGCTGTGGCGCAGCCAGTGCGCCGAGGCCTGGCGCAGCGTTGCCGCCGTGTCGGTGTCGCCCTGGGCGTCGGCGGCACGCGCGGCGTCGGCGAAGATCGCCTTGATCGCTTCCGATGCCGCCTCGTCCGTAATGCGCGCCAATTCGCGTGAGCGGCTGGACAGGACCAGCGGCGTGCGGTCGGTGCGGCTGCCGTGCGGCAGCAGTTCGAATGCCTGGCGATAGCTACGGAAGGCTTCCAGCATGTCCGGCGGCACCGGGAGGCGGCGCGGCTTGTTGCCTTTGCCGGTGACATCCAGCCACCAGCGGCCGTTGCCTTCGGTGTAGATCGAGCCCATCGACGCGCTGACGATTTCGTTCAGGCGGGCACCGGTATGGGCAAACGCGACCAGGAGGAAACGGTCGCGCGCGCGGCGCCGGAACGCGGCCGGCGTGTCGGCTGGGCGGTTGCACACGGTCTGCAAGGCCAGCGCGATCGCGCCCTGGGTCAGGTAGCGCGTGATGCGGCTGGCCGACGGTGCCCGGACATTGCGTACCAATGCCCCCGGATTGCGGCGCAAATAGCCGGTCTGTTCGGCAAAGTTCATCAAGCCTTTTACCGCGATCATCGCCTGGCGCCGGCTCGGATCGGACAGCGGCCCTGTGAATGGCCGGTATTGCGGATGGCTGCGCGGCCATTTGGTCGTGGAGACCCAGCCCGGCGGCGGATCCTTGAGGAATTCCTTGTAGCTGTTCAGGTCCGCGACGTTGAGCTGGACCAGGGTTTTCTTCGCTTCTTCGCGGCACCAGGTCAGGAAGCGGAACAGTTCCTTCTGCGTGTTCTGGATCGATTTGGCGCTCAGCTCGCCGTGGGCGATGAATTCGCGGGCCAGTTCGATGTCGGTGGTGGCTTCGGTGATCGCATCGTCGGCCAGGCGGTACATCTTGACGTGCATCCGCCCGCTCTTTCCGGCGACGATCTCTTCCGGTTGTGACGGGCCCAGGTCGATGGGTGTGAAGTCTGGCATACGGTACGGTTTAGGACTGGAAGGGCTGTATCCATGTACAGTATAGCATTGGGCGTCCTCAGCTATTGAAATCGACAATATATTTGGTAATGTCGATTTCACGGAATCAGGATTCCAACCGTGTTTGCACCCATCACTGACGTACGGGACAATGAATACAAAGGCAAGGACAAAACCGACATCATCCGAAAGGAGCATCCATGAGCATCACGGTCAAGAACACGACGCCGGATACCACCCGTGTCACCCTCTTCGGCGAGCTGCAGGACGGCAGCTTCGACGCCAAGGTCATGGGCGAGACCGATGTGCCCTACACCCGCTACTGGGACAACGAGGTCGAGCAGCGCATGATCTACATCGAGCCCGACCCGGAGCAGTTGAAAGCCATCCTCGCCGCCCTCAACGAGCGGCGCCTGACCATGGAACAGCTGGTGGAATTCGGCAGTGCCGGCGGCGGCACGTCCGAGATTCCGGTCTGATCCAACAAGCGAAGGAGCCAATATGAGCAGCAGCACGAACAACACGGACCCGGGCGCGAGCCACGCGTCGGATGCCGGCCAGTCGGTGACGATCGGCGTCGGCAACGCGACCAGCGGCGAGGAAGGCGCTACCCTCACCCACGAGACCATGCAGGAAACCGGCGGCAGCAGCGGCGAACAGCTGACCCAGCCGAAGGACCTCGAAGCGGCGCCGCGCGCGCCCGTCTCTCCCGAGGCCGCGCAGCGGCAGCAAGGAAGCGCGTCGCCCGAGCCGGAAGGCGCCGGCCTGGCCGCCACCGCCATCGGGCGCGGTTACCAGGACACGCGCAGCAGCCAGGCCGGTCCCGGCGAAACGGGACTGGGTACGCCGGAAACCGGCGGTAACCAGGACGAAAGCGACCTGGCGCCCCCGCGCAAGGGCTAAGCCGAGCCTGGAGCCGGAGGCCGCCGTCCTAGGCGGCCTCCGCCATGCGCCGGCATGCGTCGGCGCAGTCGCGGCACGCCCTGGCGCATGCCTGGCAATGGTCCATCGGGTGCTGGCCGCATTCCTCGGCGCAGGCCGTACAGACGTCGGCGCACAGGCGGCACAACTGCTGCGCGTAGTCGCTGCCACGCGCCATGAAGGCGGCGGCCGTGCGGCAGATCTGGGCGCAATCCATGTCGTGGGCGATGCAGCCTGCCATCATTTTCACGTCCTCTTCCCGCAAACAGGCCGCGGCGCAATGGTCGCAGGCGGTGGCGCAGGCGTAACAGGCTTCGATACAGGTTTTCAGCTGGTCTTGCATCATGGTGGTCTCCGATCGCAGTTGGACGATACCAGCTTAGCACGCAAATATTTGTGCAAATGAGACGTTTGGCTCAGGAAACCCAGTTGCCCACCTCATCGGCTCACCTCATCGGCTTACTTCAGCGGCGCGGACTTGACCACCGCCCCGCCCTTCATCACGAAGGTCACATGCGTCAGCTCGGCCGGATCCGCCAGCGGGTCGCCGCCGACGGCGATCAGGTCGGCGTACTTGCCCGCGCTGACCGAGCCGATGCGGTCCTTCCAGCCCAGCAGGTCGGCGCCGTTGATGGTGGCGGCCTGGATCGCCTGCATCGGCGTCATGCCGTACTTGACCATGTAGTGGAACTGGCGTGCGTTGTCGCCGTGCGGGTAGACGCCGGCATCGGTGCCGAAGGCCATCTTCACGCCGGCGCGGAAGGCTTTCTGGAAGTTCTCGCGCTGGATCCGGCCGACCATCTTTTCCTTTTCCAGCGACTCCGGCAGCATGCCGGCCTTCGCGCCTTCCTGCAGGATGTAGTCGTCGTTATAGATGTCCATCACCAGGTAGGTGCCCTTCTCGCGCGCCAGGCGGATGCCTTCGTCGTCGATCAGGCTGCCGTGCTCGACCGAGTCGACGCCGGCCAGGATCGCGTCGCGGATGCTGCTGGCGCCGTGCGCATGCGCGGCCACCCTGCGGCCGAGCTTGTGCGCTTCCTCGGCGATGGCCTGCATTTCTTCCAGCGTCAGCTGCTGGGCGCCGGCTTCGTCGCCCTTCGACAGCACGCCGCCCGAGGCGCAGATCTTGATGGTGTCGGCGCCGTACTTCGCCATCTCGCGCACCTTGGCGCGTGCCTGCCAGGGGCCGTCGGCCACGCCGTTTTCCGTGTAGTGGTAGTCGGCGGGCAGCAGGTTGTTGTCGCAATGGCCGCCGCGGATGCCGATGGCGTAGCCCGCCCCGCGCATGCGCGGGCCTTGCAGTTCGCCCTCGTCGATGGCGTCGCGCAGCGCCACGTCGCCGAAGCCGCCGGCGCCGACGTTGCGCACGGTGGTGAAGCCGGCTTCCAGCGTCAGCCTGGCCGCGTGCACGCCGTACATCGCGGCGCGGATGTCGGACACGCCCAGCGACTTGTAGCCGTGCAGGTGCGGATCGCCGGTCAGGTGCACGTGGGCGTCGACCAGTCCGGGCAGCACGGTGGCGCCCGACAGGTCGATGCGCCCGGCGCCGGCCGGCACCGCGACGGTGGCGCTGGGGCCGACCGCGAGGATGCGCTCGCCGCTGACCAGGATGGTCTGGTCGGCCAGGACCTTGCCGGCGACGACGTCGACCAGCTTGCCGGCGCGGATGGCGACGATGTGTTCCGCGGCGCCTGCCTCAGGTACGGACGCGAACGCGCCCGCCGCGGCCACTACGGCCGCGAGGAATTTCAGTTTCATGGACGGGAACTTTCGATGGATAAGGGAACGGCAATGTCGTCGGTGCTCTGCGCCGCCAGCCGCGTCCAGTTGCGCCAGGAGACGGCGGCGTTGATCCAGAAGCCGGCGTACAGCGCGGCCGTCAGGTACAGGCCGCGGCTGGCGTACAAGGGGACGGCGATGGTGTTCACCACCAACCAGAAGCCCCAGTTCTCGACGCGGCGCTGCATCATGAGCACCTGGCCGACAATGGAGAACACCAGCACGGTCGAGTCGGGGAACGGGGCGTAGGCGTCGGTGTGGAAATGCAGCAGCGCGCCATAGGCGGCGGTGGCCAGGACGCCGGCCAGCGCGGTGGCAAGCATGCCGGCGCGGCTGGCATGGGTAATCGGCAGCGGCTTGCCGCGGGCGCCGCGCAGCCATTGCCACCAGCCGTAGAAGCCGGTGGCGACGAAAAAGACTTGCAGCGCCACGTCGGCGTACAGGCGGTTTTGCGAGAACAGCACGCCGAACAGGGTGCAGCCGACGATCCCGGTCCACCAGGTGTGGACGTTGTTGCGGCCGGCCAGCACGATGGCGAGGGCGGTAAACAGGTTTGCCGCGATTTCGAGCGGCCCGATCATCGTGCGGCCCCGCACGCGCCCTGCCCGTACAGCTTCATTCGTGCTCCTTGTCGAAGAAGCATCTACTGTACGTCACCCGCTCTACATATTGCAAGAGAGGAATGTCGGGAGGCGGGCGCGGTGTCGCGTTTACAGTTGAATCGTCTTGTGTTCGCTGTCCAGGTCCGGCTTGCCGCCGGTGAGCGCCGCCTTGGCCATCGCGTACAGCTGCACCATCTTGCTGTCGTGGTTGTCCCAGTACTCGGCCGAATGCGGATCGACGCGGACCAGGACGGCATGCTCGTCGTCCGGTCCGGCCGGGAACCAGGCCTGGGCGCCGGCGTTCCACTTGCTCCGGATGAGTTCGCGGTCGACGACGCGCTCGGCGGTGCCGCTGATCGAGACGTACAGGCTGTCTTCCGGCTTGGTGAACGCGAGGTTGACCAGCGGACGGTGCGCGATGCAGTTCCACAGGCCGGTCAGGGTCGAGGTGAAGAACCAGATGCCGCCCTGCTCGTCGACCTCTTCCTTGGTCATTGGCTGGCTGAGCAGGTGGCCGTGCTCGTCCTGCCAGGTAAACATCGGGAAGCGAACGTCCCGGATCTTGGCCGTCAATGCGCCGACTTTGTCGCTGTCGTGGGTGCTCATGTTTGTGTCCTTTCGTCCATATGGTAGAGCAGCCATTCTGCGGGCGATGCGGCGTGGCGTCCGTGCGGCGGCGAACCCATGGCGCGGATGGCACGTCCCGGCCGGGTTACTGGCGCGTACTTGACTACCTGTCCACCCTATACGAGCAAATTTTGAGACCAGTCAACGGTGTCGGAAAGCGAGAAAATGCCCGATTGCAGCGCAATATAATGGAGCGATGCGCCAGATTGCCGTGCGCATCGCCGCCAACGAGCCTGGAGCAGCCCGACATGATTCCCCAGCATTCCGCACCCCGGACCAATGGATGAAACATGGGCGCGAACCATCCCCCAGGACTTCCAGCGTCCGTTCCCGGCGACTCGCCGAGGCTGGTCGTGCACCTCGTGGACGCCCTCGACAGCGCCCATCTGGAAAACGGCCTGCTCAACTTGATCCGCCACCTGCCGCCGGAACGCTACCGCCATGCGATCGTCTGCCTGCATGACCGCGGCGACTACCAGGCGGGTATCCGCGAGCATGGCGTCGACGTCGTCAACCTGCACAAGCGCGACGGCGGCGACTTCCTGCACTACCTGCGCATGTTCCGCGTGCTGCGGCGCCTGCAGCCGGACCTGATCCATACCCGCAACGGCTCCGGCCTGAAGGCGCAGATCGTGGCGGCGCTGGCCGGCGTGCCCTTGCGCGTGCATGCCGAGCACGGCCGCCAGTTCGCGGATGCCGACGCCGGCCAGGAAAGCGGACAGCCGGCGGCCGGCAAGCGCCGGCACCAGGCCGGCCGCACGGTCGAGCCATTCGGCGCGCGCCTGCTGCGGCGTCTGCTGTGTCCGCTCATCGACCATTTCATTGCGGTCAGCAGCGATCTCGAGCAATGGCTGGTGGAATCGGTCGGCGCCGAGCCGGCACGGGTCTCGCAGATCGCCAACGGGGTCGACAGCGTGCAGTTCCATCCGCGCCTGGGCCCGGCGGCGGCAATCGGACCGCCGGGGTTCATGCACGACAATGCCTTCGTCATCGGCAGCGTCGGCAGGATGGACGACAGCGCCAACCACGCGACGCTGGTCGAGGCCTTCCTGCGCCTGATCGCTTCGCCGCATCCCGCGCACGCCCGCCTGCGCCTGCTGATCGTGGGCGACGGTCCGGCGCGGGCCGAATGCCAGGCCCTGCTCAACCGCGCCGGCGCCGCCCAGCGTGCGTGGCTGCCGGGCACGCGCGCCGACCTGGCCCAGCTGATGCGTGCGATGGACCTGTTCGTGCTGCCTTCGCTGGTCGAGGACCGTTCCAACGCGATCCTGGAAGCGATGGCGAGCGGCCTGCCGGTGGTGGCCACCGCGGTCGGCGGCAATACCGAGCTGGTCCATCCCGGCTTTACCGGGATCCTGGTGCCGCCGATGGCGCCGGAACTGCTGGCGTCGGCCATCGCGGATTACTGCCGCATCCCCGAGATGGCGGTGCGCCACGGCGCGCGCGCGCGCAGCCAGGTCATCGCACGCCACAGCATGCCGGCCATGGCGCGCGACTACCTTGCGGTGTACGACACCCTGATCGATACCCTCGCCCAGGAAGAGGCGGGGCGCGCCGCCGAGGCGGGCGCGGGGCCCGAGCGGGAACGCTGATGCGGGTGCTGCACCTGCTCGACGCCGCCGTGCTGCGCCAAACCGATTACCGCAGCCGTGCGCTGGCCTTCATCGGCGCCCTGCGTGCGCAAGGGGTGCAGACGGTGCAGCTGGCCGGGCCCTGCCCGCCCTTGCCGCTGCTTTCACCGGGATCTTCACCGCTGCCTTCAGCACCGCCGCCGGACGATGGCCTGGCCGGCCAGGCGCCCGGCTGCCACGTGTACCGGACCCCGGCGCCGGCCGCGCCGTCCTGGCTGCCCCGCGCATGTGCATCGGGCGCGCCGGGACTGTTCGCCGCCCTGCACGCTTCCCATTCCGCGGCGCTGCTGGCATTGCGGCTGCGCCAGGTCGCGCGGCTGACCCGGCCCGACCTGATCCACGTGCACGCGCCCAGCACCCACGCGCCGGCCTGGCAAGCCGCGGCGAGCCTGGCCGCCGGCGGACGCCGCTCGCTGCCGCTGGTGGCCGAGGCCGAGCGCCGCGGTGCCGCGCGCCATCCGCTGCCGGCGCTGGAACGCTGGGCGCTGGCCCGTGCCGGCGCCCTGGCCGCACCGAGCCTCGAGATGCGGGCGGCGCTGCGCGGCGCCGGCGTCCACTGCCGCCGCATCGCGGTGATTCCGCCGGCCACCGGGCTGGCCGGACTGGCCGGGCCGGGCCGCTCGCAGCGCCAGCCGCCCGGCCTGGAAGGCGCGCCCCTGGTCGCGTTTGCCGGCCGGCTCGAGCGTCCCGGCGGTATCGACCTGCTGTTGTCGGTGCTCGGACGCTTGCGGCGGCATCATCCGGCCCTGCGCCTGCTGGTGGCGGGCGGCGGCCTGCGCGAGGACGAACTGGCGCAGCGTATCGGTGCCTCCCATGCGCGCGGCTATGTGGTCGTGACCGGCAGCTTGCCGGCGCGCCGCATCGCCGACGTGCTGCCGCGCGCCGACATCGCCGTGTTTCCGGCGCTGGCCGGCCATGCGGAAGCGCTGGCGCCGTCGCGCCACCTGCTCGATGCGATGGCGCAGGGATGCACGATCGTCGCCTCGGATATCGGCTGTCACCGCGAACTGCTGGTGCATGGCCATACGGCGATGCTGTTCCAGGCCGGCAGCCGCAAGGCGCTGGCCGAAGTCCTGCTGGGGCTGCTCCAACGGCCTGAACGGCGGCGTGCGCTCGGGATGGCGGCGGCTTCGCACGCGGCGGCGCGCCACAGCTGGCCGGCGGCGGCGGCCAGCTACCGGCGCCTGTACCAGCACGTGCTGGCCGACCAGCGCCGGTAGGCGCGCCCGACGCCTGCGATGCCCACGTCGGCCGCATGGCTTCTTCGACAATTACGGCACGAATCGTCTATAGTGATGCCTCTTTACAATCACCGAACAGGCTTGTAGAAGGTTTCTCCGGCCTGCACTACAGAAATGAAATTTGATGTAGCAATCGTCGGCAGCGGACTGGCAGGCCTGTCCGTCGCCCTGCACATGGCCCAGACGCGCAAGGTCGCGATCATTTCCAAGCGCGAACTGCTGGATGGCGCCAGCAACTGGGCCCAGGGCGGGATCGCCGCCGTGCTCGATTCCGGCGATAGCCACGACCAGCATATCGCCGATACCCTGGTGGCCGGCGCCGGCCTGTGCGACGAGGCGGCCACCCGCTACATCGTCGAGCATGGGCGCGAAGCGATCGAATGGCTGATCGAGCAAGGCGTGCCGTTCACCCGCGACGAGAGCGCAGAGCTCGGCTTCCACCTGACCCGTGAAGGCGGCCACAGCCAGCGGCGCATCATCCACGCCGCCGACGCCACCGGCCATGCGGTGCAGGTCACCCTGGAACAGAAGGTGCGCGCCCACCCGAACATTGCGCTGTTCGAACACCACTGCGCGATCGACGTCATCACATCCGACAAGCTGACCCCGACCGGCGTCCACGGCGGCGCCCCGGCGCTGGTCGGCCAGCCGCGCTGCCATGGCCTATACGTACAGGACGAGCGGAGCGGCAAGGTGCTGACCTTCGAGGCCGATCACACCGTGCTGGCCACCGGCGGCGCCGGCAAGGTCTATCTGTATACGACCAATCCCGACACCGCCACCGGCGACGGCATCGCGATGGCCTGGCGCGCCGGCTGCCGCGTCTCGAACATGGAGTTCATCCAGTTCCACCCGACCTGCCTGTATCACCCGTATGCGAAGTCCTTCCTGATCAGCGAGGCGGTGCGCGGCGAAGGCGGCCTGCTGAAGCTGCCGCCCGAGGCGGGCGCGGCCGGCGGCACGCGTTTCATGCCGGCCCACGACGAGCGCGGCGAGCTGGCGCCGCGCGACGTGGTGGCGCGCGCGATCGATTTCGAGATGAAGAAGCGCGGCCTGGATTACGTCCACCTGGACATTACCCACCAGTCGCCCGAATTCATCAAGGAACATTTCCCGACCATCCATGCGCGCTGCCTGGAGCTGGGCATCGACATCACCAAGGAAGCGATCCCGGTCGTGCCCGCCGTGCACTTCACCTGCGGCGGCGTGGTCACCGACATGGCCGGGCGCACCGATATCCCCGGCCTGTACGCGGTCGGCGAAACCGCGTATACCGGCCTGCACGGCGCCAACCGCCTGGCCAGCAACTCCCTGCTGGAATGCCTGGTAGTCGGACGCGCCTGTGCCCGCCAGATCGCCGCGTCGGCGCCGATGGCGTCGCCGGTGCTGCCGCCGTGGGACGAAAGCCGCGTCACGAATGCCGACGAGGAAGTCGTGATCGCCCACAACTGGGACGAGCTGCGCCGCTTCATGTGGAACTACGTCGGCATCGTACGCACCACCAAGCGGCTGGAGCGCGCCCAGCACCGCATCAAGCTGCTGAAAGAGGAAATCGACGAGTACTACCGCAACTTCCGCGTCACCAACGACTTGCTGGAGCTGCGCAACCTGGTCGAGGTGGCGGGACTGATCGTGCGCAGCGCCCTGTCGCGTCACGAAAGCCGCGGCCTGCATTACTCGCGCGACTATCCGGACACCCTGCCCAAGGCCCTGCCCAGCGTGCTGACGCCGCGGCGCCGCTGATTTGCCGAGCCGAGTGCCAAGCCGATGAGCCAGCAGCGCCTGAGCCCCTCCACGATCCTGCTGCTGAGCGTTCCGCCGCTGCTGTGGGCCGGCAACGCCATCGTCGGCCGCCTGGTGCGTGCGGCCGTGCCGCCGATGACGCTCAACCTGCTGCGCTGGGCGATCGCGCTGGCCATCCTGGTGCCGCTGGGCCGCGCCGCACTGCGGCCGGGCAACCGTATCCTGGCCAACTGGCGCCGCTATGCGCTGCTGGGCCTGCTCGGGATCGGCATGTACAACTCGCTGCAATACCTTGCCTTGCAGAGTTCGACGCCGATCAACGTGACGCTGGTGGCCTCGGGCATGCCGGTCTGGATGATGCTGGTCGGACGCCTGTTCTTCGGCGTGCCGGTGCGGCGCCGGCAGGTGGCCGGCGCGGCGCTGTCGATCCTGGGGGTACTGGTGGTGCTGTGCCGCGGCGACGTCGGCCAGTTGCTGGCGCTGCGCCTGGTGGCGGGCGACCTGTTCATGATCCTGGCCACCATCGCCTGGTCCTTCTATAGCTGGATGCTGCTGCAGCCGGGGGACGCGCCGCAGCTGCGCGCGAACTGGGCGGCCTTCCTCGCGGCCCAGGTCGGCTATGGCCTGCTGTGGTCGGCTGCCTTCACCGGCGCGGAATGGTCGCTCGGCGCACGCGGCATCGCCTGGAGCCCGACGCTGGCGGCGGCTCTGCTGTTCGTCGCCGTCGGCCCGGCCGTGCTGGCCTATGCGCTATGGGGCGCCGGCATCCGCCGCGCCGGTCCCGGCATCGGCGCCTTCTTCATCAACCTGACGCCGCTGTTCACGGCGCTGCTCTCCTCCGCTTTCCTGGGTGAATTGCCGCATGCCTACCATGCGCTGGCATTCGCGCTGATCGTCGGCGGCATCGTGGTGTCCGCGCGCCGCTGACGTGCCCGGAAGATGCCCCGGGTGCCGCGACCGGTCACCCGGGCGTCATCGATGGCGCCCGAGATGATACGATCCCAGGCGAAGGAGAACCACGATGGCCGAAGCATTCAACACACGGAACGACGCGCACGATCGCCATGCGCACGACCACGCGCAGGAGCGGGTCCATGAACACGCGGCCCGGATCGCGGATTTCCTCGACCGCCATCCGCGTGCCCTGGTCCTGACCGGCGCGGGGCTGTCCACGGCCTCGGGCATTCCCGATTACCGCGACCACGACGGCACCCGGCGCGGCAAGCCGCCGATCCACGGCCCGGACTTCCGCAAGTCCGAATTCGTGCAGCGCCGCTACTGGGCGCGCAGCATGATCGGCTGGCCGGTGCTGTCGCGCGCCCGGCCCAACGCCGGGCACGTCGCCATTGCCGGCCTGGAAGCGATCGGCAAGATCGGCTCGGTGCTGACCCAGAACGTCGACGGCCTGCACGGCCAGGCCGGCAGCCACAGCGTGCTGGAGCTGCACGGCAATATCCATTCGGTGGTCTGCCTGGCGTGTTCGGCGCTGTTCCCGCGCGCTTTCATTCAGGGCCAGCTGGAAGACCTGAATCCGCAGATGCTGGGCGCCAACGCGACGCCGCTGCCCGACGGCGACGCATCCGTGGAGCCCACGGAACTGGCCGACTTCCGCCTGCCCTGGTGTACCTGCTGCGGCGGCACGCTGATGCCGAATGTCGTTTTCTTTGGGGACAACGTTCCAGCGGCACGCACCGCCATCGCCCTCGGCCAGATGGAGCGCGCCGATGCGCTGCTGGTGGTCGGCTCCTCGCTGATGGTGTATTCGGGATTCCGCTTCTGTCGCATGGCACAGGCGAGCGGCAAGCCGATCGCCGCCATCAACCTTGGCCGCACCCGCGCCGATGAGCTGCTCGACATCAAGATCGAAGCGTCGAGCGAGCGCGTCCTGCCGCTGGCGCTGCAACGCCTGGGCAGCGACGGCGCGCAAGGACATGCACCATCCATCCAACTCGACGGAGGACATTTGTGACGAACCCTGTTCAGCACGCGCTCGACAAGCGCCGCACCGGCGGCTGGCAAACCGGCGCCGTTCTCGCGGGCCTCGGCCTGGCGGCCTCGTTCTTCTATGTGCGCAGCAAGACCCGGCGCGCCGAGGCGGACAATCCGCCGCGGGGCCGCTTCGTCAAGGTCGACGGCGTGCGCCTGCACTACCTCGAGCGCGGCAGCGGCCCGACACTGGTGCTCTTGCATGGCAATGGTGTGCTGGCTGAAGATTTCAGGCAAAGTGGACTGCTGGACAAGGCGGCCGAGCACTACCGGGTGATCGCATTCGACCGGCCGGGCTACGGCTACAGCGAGCGGCCGCGCAGCAGGGTCTGGACCCCGCAAGCCCAGGCGCGCCTGCTGCACCATGCGCTGCAGGAGCTTGGCGTCGACTCGGCCATCGTACTCGGTCACTCCTGGGGGACGATGGTGGCACTGTCGATGGCGCTCGACATGCCGGGCTTCGTGCGCGGCCTGGTCCTGCTGTCGGGCTACTACTACCCGAGCTTACGGGCCGACGTGCCGCTGGCCTCGGGTCCGGCGATCCCGCTGCTCGGCGATGTGATGCGTTACACGGTGTCGCCGCTGGTCGGGCGCATGCTGTGGCGCCCCCTGACCAAACGCCTCTTCGCGCCCCGGCAGGTCGATGCACGCTTCCAGCAATTGCCGGTCTGGATGATGCTGCGTCCCAGCCAGTTGCGCGCCAGCGCGGCCGAAGCCGCGCTGATGGTGCCCGCGGCGCTGGCGCTGGCCAAGCGCTATCCGGAACTGGAGGTGCCGGCGGTGATCGTTTCCGGCACCCAGGACAAGCTGGTCGATCCCGGCCACAACTCGGAGCGCCTGAGCGAGCGCCTGCCGGACAGCGAACTCCAGCTCCAGCCGGGCTTCGGACACATGACCCATTACGGGAATCCGGACAAGGTACTGGCCGCGGTCGAGGCGGTGGCGGGCCGGAGCGGCGAAACCGTGTACCGGCACAACCCGCGGGTGGAGGCGCTGGCCAGGGCCGGCGAGAGCGGCGTCTAGGCGCGCCTAAAAACCTTCAGCGCAAGGCGCAGCGTCGAAGACAGTACGTCGGTATGGCGAGGCGAGGCGATGCAGCGCAGCCCTGAAGGTTTTTTCAGGCACGCCAGGGCTTGTTTGCGTGACGCGTCACGCGAATTCGTCCATCCATGCCCTGGCGGCCCGGATCACGCCCGCATCGTTGGGATGCGCGGCGATCCGCTCCAGCTCCGTCCTGGGTACCAGGTGCACGGCCTGGGTTTCCCAGCCCATCGCTGCCGGGCTGCCGGCCAGGCGCCGCGCGACGTAATAGCGTGTATAGGTCTGGGTACGCCGGACGTCGAGCAGGAAGGCGGCCAGTCCTACCACCAGTCCCGATTCCTCGAAGGCTTCGCGCAGCGCCGTCTGCTGCAGCGTGCCGCCGGGGTCGACGCGGCCTTTCGGGAAGGTCGCCCGGTAGCCGCCGAAACCATTGCTCGGCGCCACCAGCCATACCCTGCCGTCATCCTCGACGATGACGGTGCCCGCTGCCGCCCGGAAGCCCGGCGGCAGCGCAAAGGCCGGTTCGTCGATCGCCGGCGCCGTTCCCGGCGCACTTGCCTGCGCAGGCAATGCACACGGGGCCACGGCGATCCCGTTCAGCACGGGCGGCATGGCGCCACCGGGAATCACGGTGGCGACAAGGTCCGGATGCGACCAGTTGCCCGGCGGCGTCGGCAGGCTGGGTTGGCGGAGGACGACCGGCTGGCCGTTCTCGTCCGGGTGCGGATGCAGGGTGGCGGCCAAGGTCGTAGCGCGAACGCTGGATCAGCCGACGATGGATGAGCTGACGATGCGTAGCGAATAATCGGTCGCACGCACATCCTTGGTCAGGCTGCCGATCGAGATCCGGTCGACCCCGGTCTCGGCAATCGCCCGCACCGTCCCCATGTTGATGCCGCCCGACGCTTCCAGCAGCGCGCGCCCGGCATTGATGCGTACCGCGTCGCGCATCATGTCGAGGTCGAAGTTGTCCAGCAGGATCGACACGGCACCGGCGCCCAACGCTTCTTCCAGTTCGGCGATCGTCTCCACCTCGACCTGGATCGACACGCCGGCGTCCAGCGCCGCGGCCGCCCGCAGCGCCGGCGTGATGCCGCCGGCCGCCGCGATATGGTTTTCCTTGATCAGGATGCCGTCCCACAGCGCCATGCGCTGGTTGTCGCCCCCGCCCACGCGCACCGCGTACTTCTGCGCCTGGCGCAGGCCGGGCATGGTCTTGCGGGTGTCGAGGATGCGGGCGCGGGTGCCGGCGACCACGTCGACGTAGCTGCGGGTCGCGGACGCCACGCCCGACAGCAGTTGCATGAAGTTCAGCGCCGAGCGCTCGGCCGTCAGGATCGAGCGCGGCGCGCCTTCGATGGTGCAGACCACGCTGTCGGCGGCCATCAGGTCGCCTTCGGCGTATTGCCAGTCGATCTCGATGTCCTGGTCGATCGCCAGCATGACGCCTTCGAACCATGGCGCGCCGCACAGCACGGCCTGCTCGCGAACGATCACGCGCGCCCTGGCACGCGGTTCTTCCGGAACCAGCTTGCCGGTCAGATCGCCGCTGCCGACGTCTTCCAGCAGCGCCGCCAGCAGGTTCTGCTCGAACGCGGCCTGCAGCTTATCGTTGAACTTGCCTTCATCGGCAAAAGGGTTGCGCAGCGTGCTCATGCCGGACCAATTCCATTGAACAGTTGTTTTTCATTTTCGAGCGCACCGCTCGGCAGCGCCTTCGCTTTTTTCGCGGCCGCGAAATCGAGCATGCGGTCGATCGCGCGCTTGGCCTGCCTGCCGGTGTCCGGGTCGACGTGGATCTGGTTGCGGCCATCGCCGGCCTCCAGCACGGCGGCCAGGTTCTGCAGGCCGTTCATCGCCATCCATGGGCAGTGCGCGCAGCTTTTGCACGTGGCGCCGTTGCCGGCGGTCGGCGCTTCGATCAGGGTCTTGCCCGGCGCCGCCATGCGCATCTTGTGCAGGATGCCGTTGTCGGTGGCGACGATGAAATGGGTCGCGTCCATGGTCTGGGCCGCGTTGATCAGCTGGCTGGTCGAGCCGACCACGTCGGCCTGCTCGACCACGTTGGCCGGCGACTCGGGATGCACCAGCACCTTCGCGTCCGGGTACTCGGCGCGCAGCAGGTCGAGTTCGATACCCTTGAATTCGTCGTGCACCAGGCAGGAACCCTGCCACAGCAGCATGTCGGCGCCGGTCTGCTTCTGGATGTACGAACCGAGATGGCGGTCCGGCGCCCACAGGATCTTCTTGCCCTGCGCGTGCAGTTCCTTGACGATGTCCAGGCCGATCGACGAGGTCACCATCCAGTCGGCGCGCGCCTTCACGGCGGCGCTGGTGTTGGCGTAGACCACGACCGTGCGGTCCGGGTGCTGGTCGCAGAAGGCCGCGAATTCCTCGGCCGGGCAACCCAGGTCGAGCGAACAGGTGGCGTCCAGGTCCGGCATCAGGATGGTCTTTTCCGGGCTCAGGATCTTGGCCGTCTCGCCCATGAAGCGCACGCCGGCCACCACCAGGGTCCTGGCCGGATGATCGCGGCCGAAGCGCGCCATCTCCAGCGAGTCGGAGACGCAGCCGCCGGTTTCCTCGGCCAGGTCCTGCAGGTCGGCATCCACGTAATAGTGGGCCACCAGCACCGCCTCTTTTTCCTTGAGCAGGCGCCGGATGCGGTCTTTCAGCGCGGCCTTCTCGGCCAGTTCCAGGGGCGAAGGCGTACGCGCCCAGGCTTCGGCGGTCGAGCAGACACCGCCGACCGGACGGTCGTATTCGAAGGTTTTGATCGGAGCAATGGTGTTCATGGCAAGGTCATCGCAAAGGGGGGGGCAACGGACCGGTCGGGTGCCGGCGAATAATTATTCTAGTTGTAAAAACGTCGGGTGGACACGATGTGCTCACCCGACGAATTTTTGTTACGCGTTACGAAAAATCAGTTCAGACCCTGGCTGGTCAGGTACTCCTCGTAATTGCCGCGGAAATCGACGACTTCGTTTTCCTTGACTTCGAGGATGCGCGTCGCCAGCGAGGACACGAATTCACGGTCGTGCGAGACGAAGATCAGCGTGCCCGCATACTTGTCCAGCGCGACGTTGAGCGACTCGATCGATTCCATGTCCATGTGGTTGGTCGGCTCGTCGAGCAGCAGCACGTTGTGGCGGCCCAGCATCAGCTTGCCGTACATCATGCGGCCCTTTTCGCCGCCGGACAGCACACGCACCGATTTCCTGACTTCGTCGCCGCCGAACAGCAGGCGGCCGAGGATCGAGCGCACGGCCTGGTCGTCGTCGCCTTCCTGGGTCCACTCGCCCATCCAGTCGGTCAGGTTGGCGTCGGTTGCGAATTCCTCGGTCGGATCCTGCGGCATGTAGCCCGGATTGGCGTTCTCGGCCCATTTGACGCTGCCGGTGTCGGCGTCCAGTCCGGTGATCTCGTGGCCGCCGATGCAACGCAGCAGCGTGGTTTTGCCCGCGCCGTTGGCGCCGATGATGGCGACGCGCTCGCCGGCCTCGACCATGATCGAGAAGTTCTTGAACAGCTGGCGTTCGTAGGCTTTCGAGATGCCTTCGGTCGTGACCGCCAGGCGATGCAGCTTCTTCTCGCCTTCGAAGCGGACGAACGGATAGGCGCGCGAAGACGGCTTGAATTCCTCGATCTTGATCTTGTCGATCTGCTTGGCACGCGAGGTCGCCTGGCGTGCTTTCGACTTGTTGGCCGAGAAGCGGCGCACGAAGTCCTGCAGCTCGGCGACTTTTTCCTTGGCCTTGGCGTTGTTCGCCAGTTGCTGGTTGCGGGCCTGGGTCGACGCTTCCATGTAGTCGTCGTAGTTACCCGGATACACCTTCAGCGTGCCGTAGTCCATGTCGGCGACGTGGGTACAGACCGAATTCAGGAAGTGACGATCGTGCGAGATGATGATCATCGTCGAGTTGCGCTGGTTGAGCATGTCGCCGAGCCAGCTGATCGTGTGGATGTCCAGGTTGTTGGTCGGTTCGTCCAGCAGCAGGATGTCCGGATCCGAGAACAGGGCCTGCGCCAGCAGCACGCGCAGCTTCCAGCCCGGTGCGACTGCACTCATCAGGCCCTGGTGCAGGTCGGTGGCGATGCCCAGGCCCAGCAGCAGTTCGCCGGCGCGCGCCTCGGCCGAATAGCCGTCGTATTCCGCGACCTTGCCCTCGAGCTCGGCGGCCTTCATGTAATCGTCGTCGGTAGCGTCCGGGTTGGCGTAGATGGCGTCGCGCTGGGCGATCGCGTCCCACAGCTCGGTATGGCCCATCATGACCACGTCCAGCACGCGCACGTCTTCGTAGGCGAACTGGTCCTGGCGCAGCTTGCCGAGGCGCTCGCCCGGGTCGAGGCTGACGTTGCCGGCCGAAGGATCGAGGTCGCCGCCGAGGATCTTCATGAAGGTCGACTTGCCGCAACCGTTGGCGCCGATCAGGCCGTAGCGGTTACCGTCGCCGAATTTGACGGAAATGTTCTCGAACAGCGGCTTGGCGCCGAACTGCATCGTAATATTGGCTGTACTTAACATTAGTACCTGAGTTTTTTGAAAAGAATCAAGGGGTTAATCCCGAAACGGGCATTATACAACACCGGGCACTGCGTGAGCCGGCCATCGGCGGCGACTTCTGATCCCGCCCTGCCCGGGTATTGGCAGGCACGGATTCTCGGCTTAACATAGCGTCAATCCTGGATATGCACGCAATAAGCCGAGCAATGAGCTGAAACTTGAAAGGGTGTCCCATGAATATTTCCTTTCCGCAGAAATCGACCTACGATCTCCGCGCGACCAGCATCACCTTCCCCGTCGTCGTGGACGGGCATACGCGGCGCTGCTTCGTGACCGACGAAGCGCTGATGGATCACTTTGGCGCGGTCTCGCCCGACTCGGAACGCCTGCAATCGGCGTTCGACGCCAACCGCGACGAAATCGAGGCCGTGGCCGAATACCGCTACCGCACGGGGGCGACCGGCGACGTGCTGCTGCGCACCCAGGATTTCTGAAGGCGCGCTCTAGCGCGGCGCCGCCGCGCGGGCTGGCGCTCCGGCCAGCGTCGGATAACCGGACAACGTCAGCGTCCAACCGTCGGTGCCCGTTACCAGCCGTCCCTGCGCCCCGAACGGGATCGTCACCCGGCGCGGGATGTGGCCGAATTCCAGCCCGGTCAGCACCGGGCACGGCAGCGTCGCACGCAGATAGGCCAGCATCTGCGCGAAATCGTAGCCATTGTCGCCGGGCCCCAGGCGATAACCCGAAAAATCGCCGAGCACGATGGCTTGCTGCCGGTCCAGCACGCCGGCCTGCATCAACTGCAGCAGCATGCGCTCGACCCGGTACGGGTGTTCGGCGATGTCTTCCAGGTACAGGATGCCGCCGTCGATCCGCGGGAACCATTCGGTGCCGAGCAGCGAGATGACCATCGCCAGGTTGCCGCCCCAGGCGATGCCGCTGGCCTCGACCGCCGGGTTGCCCTCGCCCTGCCCGCGCACGACGTGGGTCGGTCCGGCCAGGCAACACCAGAAATCATCGAGCGTGAAGCCGACCGGTTCCGGCGCGCCGAAGTCGCCGGCGAACATCGGTCCGGCGTAGCTGATCGCGCCCGCTGTCGCGTACAGGCCCATGTGGAAGGCGGTGAGGTCGGAAAAGCCCACGAAGATCTTGCCGCTGGCCGCCATGCGCGCGAAGTCGATGCGCGGCATCAGGCGCGTGATGCCGTAGGCGCCGCGCACCGCCATCACCACCTGCACGTCCGGGTCGGCGGCGGCGGCATGGAGCTGGGCCAGGCGGGCGTCGTCGGTGCCGCCGAAGCGCAGGTGGCGCGCCTCGTGATCGTAATAGTTACGGACCAGGATGCCCTGGGCTTCGAGGCGCGCGATGCCGCGCGCGATGGCGTCCGGCTCGGGCACGAAGCCGGCCGGTGCGACCAGGGCGATTCCGAGAGGATGCGCCGGGCCGGGAGGTGGTGTGATCACTGTCTGACGAAGAGCCGAGGTGTTGAGTCTGGCGCCATCTTACCGTGGGCATGGGCGTCGATCAAGGCAAGCAGCCGCTCCGTCAGCTGGGAAGGAAGATCGTGGCCCATGCCCTCGATGACTTCGAGGCGGGCGCCGGGAATCGCCTGCGCGGTGTCGACGCCACATGCGAGCGGGACCATGGGGTCGGCGGCGCCGTGGATCACCAGTGTCGGGGCGACGATCGTGCGCAGCTGGGGCGTGCGGTCGCCGCTGGCGGCGACCGCCACCATCTGGCGCGCGATGCCGCCCGGGCAACTGCTGCGGCGCAGCGCGCGGCCGACGCGCCGGCGCAAGTGCTTGTCGGCGGTCGGATAGGCCGGACTGGCCATGGCGCGCAACAGCTGCACGCCGTGTTCGATCATGGCATCGACGTCGCCGCTGTTGCCGGGGCGGCGCACCAGGGCGTGGCGCACCGCGCGGGACGGGCCCGGCAGACCGCGGCGGCCGCTGCTGGACATGATCGAGGTCAGGCTGAGTACGCGCGACGGGAACTTGGCGGCGACCAGCTGCGCGATCATGCCCCCCATCGACACGCCGACCACGTGGGCGCGCGCCACACCCAGCGCGGACAGCACGCCGACGGCGTCGTCGGCCATGTCTTCGAGCCGGTATGGCGGACGCAACGGCAGTCGCAGCTTGGTGCGCAGCCAGGCCAGCGCCAGGCTCGGCGTGCCCGCGTGTTCGAACTTGGTGGACAGGCCGCAGTCGCGGTTGTCGAAGCGGATCACGTAGAAACCGAGATCGACCAGGCCTTCGACGAATTCGTCGGGCCATGCGGTGAGCTGCAGCCCGAGGCCGTTGATGAGGAGAAGTGGCACGGCTTTGGGGTCGCCGGCGGTGTCGAAGGCGATGCGGATGCCGTTGGCGTTCAGGCTGGGCATTTGAGGCTGGACATGAGCTGGGTTCGTAGCATGCTTTGCGCCGCACCATGCGACTGCGATCGAGCATACCATTTTCACCAGATTTGGGGCGCGACGGCAGAATTTAACAAGCGCCATCTTCGTGCCGCGCCGCGGTCTATGCCCCGGTTTGCATGCCGGCCGGCGGCGCGCGCCGGGCGGCGCGCCGTTCGGCGAAGAAGCCCTTGAGCATGGCAGCGGCCTCGTCCGCCAGCACCCCGCCGACGACGGCGGTATGGTGATTCAGCTGCGCCAGCGCGAACAGGTCCAGCACCGAGCCGCACACGCCGGTCTTCGGATCGCCCGCGGCGTACACGACGCGCGCCAGGCGCGCATGCATCATGGCGCCGGAACACATCGCGCACGGCTCCAGCGTCACGTACAGCTCGCAGCCCGGCAGCCGGTAATTGCCGAGCTTGTCGGCGGCGGCGCGCAGGGCCATGATCTCGGCGTGGGCGGTGGGATCGTGGCGTCCGATCGGCTGGTTGTAGCCGGTGGCGATCACTTCACCATCCTTGACCACGACTGCGCCCACCGGCACCTCGCCTTCGGCCCAGGCCTTGCGCGCTTCCAGCAGGGCCAGCGCCATGTAGCGGCCGTCGGCATCGAGCGCGGCCGGCGCGGCCGGGACCGTCTCATCGCCCGGCAGTGCGGCGTCGAGCATCGCTCAGCCCTCGCTGATCTCGGCCCAGCAGTTCGGCGTTTCGTGCAGCACCAGCTTCTGCAGGCGCAGCCCGGTGCCGTAGCGGTCGGTATAGGCCGCCTTGAGGATGTTCCAGGCCACCTGCGCCAGGTTCTCGACGGTCGGGATGCGGTCGATCACCACGGTCTTGTGATTGGGCAGGGTTTCCAGGAAGCCGCGTACCGTCTCGTCCTTTTCGTACACGAGGAAGGCATGGTCCCACACGTCGACCAGGTATTCCTTGGCCAGCGCCTTGATGTCGGAAAAGTCCATGATCATGCCGTTGTCGGAATTGCCTTCGACATCGATGACGGCACCGGTCAGCGTGATCTCCAGGGTATAGCGATGGCCGTGCAGGTTGCGGCACTGGCTCTTGTGGTCGGGGATGCGGTGGCCGGCATCGAATTCGAGTTTGCGGGTAATCGTGAGCATGTGTCTTGTTCAGGGAATTTGCAGGAGTTTGTGGGTCTGGAGGCTGAGCTTCCACTTCGGATTGCCGCGGCAGGTGTCGATCGCGAGCTTCGTGTTGAACCCGGCCAGCGGCCCGTCCATCGGCTGCACGTAGAAATTCTCGAAATCCAGCCCTTCATAGGCGGCCAGGTCCTGCCCCGCCTGCGGGATCACGACCTTGATCTCATTGCCTTTGCCGACCACCAGCTTGCTGCCCATCTTCGGGCTGACGCAGATCCAGTCGACCCCGTCCGGCACCGGCAGCGTGCCGTTGGTCTCGATGGCGATGGTGAAGCCGCGCGCATGCATGGCGTCGATCAGCGGCGCGTCCAGCTGCAGCAGCGGCTCCCCGCCGGTGAAGACCACGTATTTGCTGGCCGGGTAAGTCGCGGGCCACAGGCCGTCGATCTCGCTTGCGAGACTGGCCGCGTCCCTGAACTTGCCGCCGCGCTCGCCGTCGGTGCCGACGAAGTCGGTATCGCAAAACTGGCAGATCGAATCGGCGCGGTCGCTCTCGCGGCCGGTCCACAGGTTGCAGCCGGAAAAGCGGCAGAATACCGCCGGGCGTCCGGCATGCGCGCCTTCGCCCTGCAGGGTGTAGAAAATTTCTTTGATGCTGTAAGTCACGGTAAGTTTCGTTTGGCTTCTCGTCAACCGGTCATTATAACCCGACCCGCGATGCCTGCAGAAGGCCTGGCCATTTTGCCCCGCTCGCGGGACTGTTCGGCGGCACCGCGGTTTGTTGAGGAATGGCAACAACTTTTGGGTAGGAAACTCGTAACCTTTTTACGGAATCGTCCTAATCCTCGTCGGAAGGTCTGCCATGAAGACACTGCTCCATCCCTCGCTGCGCGCCGTGACCGGTGTCGCTCTCCTGGTGGCGATGTGGCACGTTGCCGCCGAAGGCGCCGGCTGGGCTGCCGTGTCCGGCGGGATGAACGCCAGCGTGCTGCTGCTGGTGGCGATCGCCATCCTGTTCGGCGCCCTGTTCCGGCGCGTGCGCAGCGAAGACCGCGTGGTCCGTCTCGAAGCCGACCTGTGCCGCGAGCGCGGTGCGCGCAGCCGCGCCGACGAGGCACTGGCCGAGGCGGACCTGCTGCTGGCCCGCATCAGCGGACGCCGGGCCGTTGCACCGCAACAGGATCCGGTCGGCCAGCTGGGACTGGTCCAGGCGGAACTGATGCAGATGCAGAACGGCGCTGCGGACCCGGCCGTCGCCGCCCGCATCGAAATGCTGCGCACCCGCCTGGAGCTGGTTGCCCGGGCGGTACGACAGACGGCGCGGACGGCCGAAACCGGCTGAGCCGCCCCACCCTTCGTCGCCGCGTCCCGCGCAACGCAAGCGGGTGCGAATGCTATTCCGTGTCATCCTTATTAATCGAGATCAATAGGCGACATCTGCCGTGGCGCAGAATCGGTTCTTGTCAGCAATATTTCAACCGACAAGACCGAAGGACGGCACATGACAAGTACCACGATCGTGCAGCGGCTCACGGACACCAAGGGCACGGACCCGGATCGCGCCTTTGCCCACCAGCTGATGGAAATGCTGGCGATCCCCGTCTTCGTGCTCGACATGAGTTCGCGCGTCATGATCTGGAACCGTGCCTGCGAGCGCCTGACCGGGGTCGCGGCAAGCGAAGTCATCGGTACGAGCGAGCACTGGCGCAGCTTCTTCGAGGAGCAGCGCCCGACCCTGGCCGACCTTCTGATCCAGGAACGCGGCGGCGAGGTGGCCCAGCTGCACCCGCGCCAGTGCGGTAGCGCGCACCTGTCGGCCGAAAGCTGGTGCGACATGCCGCGCGGCGGCCGCCGGCGTTACCTGGCGGCCGACGCCAGCCCGATCCACGACGAACGCGGTAAGCTGAGCGCGGTGGTGCAGACCCTGCGCGACGTGACCGAGGAAAAGCTTGCACAGATCGCGCTCGAACAGCTGGCCACGCGCGACGGCCTGACCGGGCTGGCCAACCGCCGCTGCTTCGACGAAACCCTGCATGCCGAGTGGGCGCGCGCATTGCGCCAGCGCCAGCCGCTGTCGCTGCTGATGGTCGACGTCGACAACTTCAAGGCCTACAACGACGCCAACGGCCACCTCGGCGGCGACGAGTGCCTGAAGCGCATTGCCATCGCCGTCTCCAGCGAGATGCGCGCCAACGACCTGGTGGCGCGCTACGGCGGCGAGGAATTCGCGGTGATCCTGCCCAACCAGTCGCTCAAGGGCGCGGCCACCGTGGCCGAACGCATCCGTACCCGGGTCGAGCAGCTGCAGTTGCCCAACCGGATGGCGCCGGGCGAGCGCGTGACGGTATCGATCGGGGCGGCCACCGCGCTGGCGTCGCCCGAGAACAGTGCCGGCGACCTGCTCGCGATCGCGGATGCGGCCTTGTACCGTGCCAAGCACATGGGACGAAACAGGATCAGCCTGCCGTTGGTGGAGGCGAAATAAAAACGCCGGCAAGCGCCGGCGTTCTTCATTCCCTATCGCGAAAAACGGATCAGGAAGTCATCTTGTCCCAGCCATGACGCACGGCTGACTTCATCTTGTCCCAGGTCGACACGCCGCCGTTGCTCGGGTAGCGGTTGTCCCAGTCCATGCGCAGGTCGGATTCGACGTCGTCCCAGTTGCGGCCCTGGTACTTCGGATTGCGGCGCATTTCGCTGCCGTAGCCGTAGGCCGGTGCCAGGTCGTCGTAGGACGAACCAGTGTTGGCGTACTGGGTGCTGTAGTGGGTACGATAGTAGGAATCGTTATCGTTCGTGTCCGGGGTGATCTTGTCCCAGCCATGGCGAACGGCCGCCTTCATCTTTTCCCAGGTCGACGGGCCGCCGGTGTTGCGCGATTCCCAGTTCGATTTCAGGTCGGATTCGATGTCGCTCCAGTCGCGGTTCTTGTACTGGTCGCTGTTGCGCATTTCGTTGCCGTAGCGGTAGGCCGGCGCATAGTCGTCGTAGCTGCCGCCCAGGCTGGAATAGTTGGTATCCCAGTCCTTGCGCCAGGCGTCGTCGCCGATCGTGGAGCCGCTCATGCGCGAAGCGCCCATCGACTGGTCGCCGGCCAGGTTTTCGATCTCGACTTCGGTGTGGCGTACGGTGTCGTGGATCTGTTCCTGGCGCTGCGACACTTCCTTGCCGACCAGAACTTCCTCGACCACGCGGGCCGATTTCTGGACCACGGCTTCCTCGGCGGTTTCACGCAGTTCGATCGATTGCTCCTTGAACGCGGTGGCGTCGGCGGTGCTGATCGGCTGGTCGACCGGACGGCGCTCCACGCTCACGTGTTCTTCGCGCAGGCCGATGCTTTCGCTGACCGGGGTTTCGACGACGCGCGAGAACACGCGCACGCCGCCGCGGTTGACTTCGCGCTTGCCGACTTTCAGTTCTTCCTCGACGACCGGGATCGCACGGGTGGTGCCGGCGTCCTGGATCCGGTCTTGCGACATGTCGCGTTGCATCGATTGGCCGCCCGTCAGCGATTGGCCGCCGGTGATGGCGGTGCCGCCTAGCGAGGTGTCGTCCGAGCCCGGCAGCGATGCGGTGCCCTGCAGCGTGCCGCCGGTGTTGCCGGCCAGGTTGCCCGATTGCAGCGAGCTGCCCTGGGATTCCTGGAAGGTGCCGGTGTCGCGCGGGACGGGGTCGTTCATGTCCTGGGCGCCGAAGTACATGGTGTTGTCCTGGCCGCCCTGCAGCGAGTTGCCCGACAGCGAACCGGACTGCATCGAGCCGGCCGCCATCGCGCCACCGGACATCGCGCCGCTGGACATTGCGCCGCCGGACATCGAGCCCGACTGCGGCTGGTAGGCGCTGGCGCCCAGGCTGGCCGCGCTGCCCGTCAGGTCGTGGCGCTCGTCGATGTCGACCGGGCCGAAGCGCTCGATGACGTCGGCCGCGCGCTCGACTTCCGGCTCGGACTGGGTGGTCAGGGTCAGCACGTGATGGCCGCGGGTGACGGCGTCGGAATAGCGCGAGACATGGCTGTCGTTGTCGGAACCGAACAGGCCGGTGAAGAAATGCTTGATCGAGGCGCCGATGCCTTCCTCGTGGGTTTCGTCGATACGGGGTACATCACCGCTCAGGCTGCTGGTCTGGCCGGTCGGATCGGCGCTCGAGACGTTGACGTCGGTACGCGAGAAGCCCGAGGCCAGCAGTTCATCCATTGCACTCTGGGCGTCGCTTCGGTTATCGAAAACCGCTACTAGGGTATGTTGCATGATGGATCCTCCGATGTTATCAAGTTGTGGGGCTGTCGCCGTGTTCGTCGAAGCGCTCCACGCTGACCTGCTCCGACTTGAGCAGGATGGTCTCAGCGTGGTGTTCCTCGCGCCGGGTCCTGGTGATGCGCAGCTCTTCCTTGATGCGCAGGCGGCGTTCCACCACCAGCACTTCTTCAAGAATGGGCACCACCAGGGTGTCGCCCTCGTAACGGGTGGCGGGAGCCTGGTCCAGCGGAACGATGCGGTCCACTGGCACATGATTCACTTCCACCGCGTCGCGCAGCAGGCGCTCGTCGATCCGGACAGGATGCTCGGCGACAGTCTTGTGGATGCGCACGCCGTGTCCCGTCTCGACGAGCCGTTTCCCGACCCATGCCTCCTCCTGGTACACGGGAACCACGATCGGTTCCTGCTTGTCCTGGTTGGGTTGCGATGAATCATTGCTCACGGTTCGGCTCCTGGGTGCACGGCGTTGGAGCAATTCAGATTACTCCAAAGCGCCGCGGTAGCGCACACCATTGAAACCCAGCATTAACCGATACTGCGCGGCTATGCGAAGGTCCATCGGGGAAATGAAAAGCGGACCAGAAGGCCCGCAAGATCAAGGGTTTGGTTAAGCGCCGCACGGATGAGCCGGCGCTCTGCTGGCAGTGCTCAGCCGAACGGATTGGAGACCGTCTTGACTGCCGGCGGTGGCAATTGCTCCGGCAAATCCCTGGCTTCCAGGCTGGCGACCACCTGCCCCAGCAGCGCGTGCAGCAGGCGCGCCTGCTCCAGGCCGCGGCGGTCGGCGGTCAGGTCGACGTCGCCGGAAATGGTGATGCGGTCGAGGCGGTTCTCGAGCGCCAGCCCGCCGACTTCGACGACGTCGGCTTCGTTTTCGTAGGGCGCGAAAGCGGCCTTTTTGGTCTTGGTGTTCATCGGAATGTTCTCCTGGATGGATTAGTCACGGCCGCCACGCTTGCGGCCGCCGTTGTCGCGGATCTTCGGCAGGCGCAGCATGCGCTCCTTGTCGCGCTCGCTCAGGGCGGGCAGCAGGTTGATGCCGACGATGCGCTCCAGCTCATCGATCGGGATTACGTTCGGCCTGGCGTCGGCCTGGTTCTCGATGAACCAGGCGGCACCCGCCTTCTGGCGCGGACTGTACACGACTTTGTACAGGTGCGACGGCACGAGCACCTTGCCGACCTGGCGCAGGTTGGTGCCGAGGAAGGCCGGACCGGTAATGACGTACAGGTCGCCCTCGCGCTTGACCATCTTGCGCACCTCGCCCTCGATCGCGGCCCAGACGTGGCGGTTGTTCTCGCCGTCCTGGGGCACGATGTTGGCCAGGCTGAAGCTGTCGCGCTGGCTGCCGCGGTCCGGCATGTCGCCGTTGGGCGCCATGTGGCCGCGGTCGAAGCCGCTGCGTGCATAGTCGGCCAGTTCGGCGCGCTGGGCCGGCGGCAGGCGCTGTTCGGCGTGGAAGGAATCCTCGCGCGACAGTGCCTGGGCGGCTTCGAGGTTATCGGCGCGCAGGTGCTCGGCCGACCACAGCGGCGTGCGGGTCACCCCGGAATGCATCACGCCGAACACGTTGAAGCACAGCGGCCGGGCGGCCTGGGCCAGCTTGGGATTGACGATCTGCGGCGCGCGGCCGCCGACATAATGGGTGGGACAGGACGCGTCCGGCTTCTGCCCGGCGAACTGCGCGTATGCGCCGGCCGAGGCCAGCAGCCCCGCCGCCAACAAGGCGCGGGCAATTAACTTCTGAAACATGAGCTCTCATTAAGATCAAACAACGCGCCATTGTATCCGACGCGCCTTTGAGATCCCTCATGAGCCTGTTCAGGCATACAGTGTGCGCACGCTTGGTCCGCAGCAACGCATTTCTAGTGAGAATGTTATAGAATCCGCGTTTCCAAAAACCAAAGTAGATTTGAGCAAATAGATTGGCGATGAGAGTTAGCAATGGATAAACCCTCCATCCCCGAGGACATCCGGCGCTTCGTGCTGACCAGTATTCCTTCGGTCCCTTTCCTGGAAGCCCTGCTGCTGATGCACGCGGATCCGGCCCGCCCATGGCGCCGGGATACGCTGGCACAACGCCTGTACGTCCGCGAAAAAATGGCGGAGGGGCTGCTGGCCGACTTGTGCGCGGCCGGCATGGCCGCGCCCTGCAACCAGTCCGCCGACGCCTATTGCTACCGTCCGGATGGCGAGGCGCTGCGCGAACGCATCGACCGCCTCGCCGACCTGTACGCGACCCACCTGGTCGAAGTCACCCTGCTCATTCACTCCTCCCTCGATCGCAAGGCCCAGCAGTTTGCCGATGCCTTCAAATGGCGAAAGGATTCCTAAGTGGCGGTCGTCATCTATTCGTTGTGCACCCTCACCTCGCTGGCCTGCGCCTGGCTGCTGCTGGGCAGTTACCGGCGCACCGGACACCGCCTGCTGTTCTGGAGCGGCTGGTCCTTCGTCGCGATGACCGTGAACAATGTGTTCCTGGTGCTCGACAAGATCGTGTTCCCGGATGTTTACCTGCTGCCCGTGCGCCAGGGATCGGCTTTGCTGTCGATGCTGTTGCTGCTGTACGGCTTGATCTACGAAAAGGAGTGACCGTGCCCTCACTGATCACCGGCATGATCGCGATGGCCTCGCTCATCATCGGCCTGTTCTTCCTGCGTTTCTGGCGCAATACCAGGGACCGTTTCTTTCTGTATTTCGCGCTTTCGTTCGGCATCGAGGGCGTGCACCGCATCGTCACCACGCTGACCTACGACGAGCACGAAGATTCGCCGCTGCACTACCTGGTGCGGCTGCTGGCGTACGGCCTCATCTTGTGGGCGATCCTGGAAAAGAACCTGCCGTCGCGCAAGCGCAAGGGGTAGCGTGCGCCGCGCTTCCCGCGGCGTGGCCCATAATTGGCCATCAAAACATGCAATGGAGGCAACAATGGCCACACCCGACCAGCAAGCTTCGCAACAAGATTCGCAACAAGATTCGCAGCAAGACGGCAACCAGACCGCACGGCAGGGCAATCCGGGCAACGAACAGCGTTCGGAAAACCTGCTGCCGGCCGAAGGCGCCGACGACGGCCAGTTCAACGTGGCCGAGGAAGTCAATCTCGACCAGCAGGGCGACATGGCGCGCCGCGTCGGCCAGGCCCCGAAAGGCATCGCGTCCGACGCGCTGGCCGATTCCCTCAAGGACGACAAGCCGGGCGCCTGAGCGGGCACCTGGGCCGCTGCCCGCTCAGGCGCCTACATCGTCACGCCCATGCGCAGGCCCTCGATGGTGTGGGCCTGCTCGATGTTTTCCAGTTCCGGCACGATGCGGCAGCGCAGGTGGCGGCGCACCTGTTCCGGCAGCGCGTCCCAGTAGGCCTGGGTCACCTGCAGGTCGTGCTTGTCGGCGTTGCGCCCGTCCGGCGCATCGACGCCGAGCACGAACACCGGGCGCGACTGGGCCGAGCGGTTGGCGGTGCCGCGGTGGATCGCCAGCGCCGAACGCGCCGAGATGTCGCCCACCTTCGGCAGCTTGCGCTGGGCGCGCGCCTCGTAGCGCGGGTAGTTCGACTTGTCCGGGAACATCGGGTCGTCGCCGGCCAGGTCGTCCCACTGGGTGCCCGGCGCGATCTCGAACGGGCCGATTTCCTCGGTGACGTCGACGGTGGTGATGTTGAAGGCCAGCGAATTCAGGCGGCGCCCGGCCAGGGTTTCCGGCGGCGCCGGGAAGTCGCGGTGCCAGGGCTGGTGCATGGCGCCCGGGAACGGGATGTCGAAGCCGGCTTCGACGATTTTATAATCCGGCCCGAGCACGGCGCTGCACACCGCCACCACCCACGGGTGGTTGACGATGTCGACGAAGCCGGACAGGCGTTCCGGATGCACTTCGACGTAAAAGCGGTTCGGGCCGCGCTCGAGCGCCCCCTTCGGGCGGCGGCGCGCTTCGGCAAACAGGAATTCGATGTCCTGCTTCAGGCGCGCCACCCACTCGGCGCTGAAGGCGCCCTTGCAGGCGATGATGCCGTCGCCGTAAATGCCGCCCATGATGGCGGCAATGTCGTGTTCGGTGCGCGGGCTTGCGGTGTCCATGGTGTCTCCTCCGGTGTGCTGGTCCTCATGCGCCTGCCATGCTACCGGAAACCGCCGCCGCTGGCGCACTTGTGCACGCACGTGCGGTAATTGACTTTCAACCCGACTCCTCCTACAGTCGCACCCAAGCTTACAACTCGCACAACACATGCATCCTGCGGTAACGGCCGCACCAGCGGCAAGCGGGCTCGCAAGGGCCTTCACGCATCCTCCTGTCTGCCGGGAGTCTTCATGAACCATCCCGACCACGGCCGCGTCCTGTTCCTGTGCGACCGCCCGGTGTCCGATCCCGCGGTGGGCAGCGTTGCCGCCGAGCTCGGTTACGAACTGGTGCGCGCGCGCAGCCTCGGCGAAGCGATGGTGCACGCCGGTGCCGACGGCTTCGCGCTGATACTGGCCGGCTTTTCCGGCGATGCCGACGCCATGTTCGCCAGCGTGCGCGAACTGCGCGCACGCCTGCCCCAGACGCCGCTGCTGGTGCACGGCATCCCGCCGAATCCGCCTTTCACGCTGGAGTCGGTGTTCGAGGCCGGCGCGCTGGCCGTGCTGCACGACCCGGTGTCGGTGCCGATCCTGCGCACCAAGGCCAGCTTCTTCCTGGAAGCCTACGCCAGCGCGGCCGAACGGCGCCGCGCCGAAGCCGCGCTCGAGGAAACCCGCGCCCGGCTCGAATCGACCATCGCCAGCGCCGAGGTCGCGGTCTGGACCTGGGACGTGGTACGCGACCGTGTCAATGCCGACCTGCGCATGACCGAACTGTTCGGCCTGCCCGCGGAAGCCGGCGACGGCGCGCCGCTGTCCAGCTATTTCGCGGCGATCCATCCGGACGACCTGCCGCCGACCGAGACCCAGCTGCGCACGGCGCTGGAGATGGGCGGCCCCTATGACGCCACCTTCCGCGTGCGCACCTTCAGCGGTGCCTGGCGCTGGGTACTGGCGCGTGGCCGGGTCGAGCGCGGCCCCAAAGGGCCGATCCGCCTGCGCGGCGTGGTGATCGACGCCACCGTCCAGAAACAGGCCGAGGAACGCCTGCAGGCCAGCGAGGAGCGCTACCGCACCCTGTTCGACTCGGTCGACGACGGCGTGTGCGTGATCGAGATGCTGTACGACGCCGCCGGCAACCCCTGCGACTACCGCTTCCTGGAAGCGAATACGGCGTTCCAGCGCCATACCGGCCTGGAAAACGCGGTCGGCCGCACGATGCTCGGCATGAACCCGACCCACGAGGCGCACTGGTTCGAGACCTATGGCCGGGTCGCCGCCACCGGCGTGCCGGAGCGCTTCATGAACGAAGTCCGGGGACTGGGCCGCTGGTACGACGTGTACGCGGCGCGGGTCGGTGCCCCCGGCAGCCACCGCGTGGTGGTGCTGTTCACCGACATCACCGAGCGGCGCCGCACCGAAATGGAACTGCGCCGCCTGGCCGACGGCCTGGCCGAGCAGGACCGCCTGAAGACGGAGTTCCTGGCGACCCTCGCGCACGAATTGCGCAACCCGCTGGCACCGATCCGCAGCGGGCTGCAACTGATGCGCCGCGCCAAGGCGGATGCGGTGGCGGTGGCACGCGTGCAGGACATCATGGACCGCCAGATCAACCACCTGGTGCACCTGGTCGACGACCTGCTCGACATCGCGCGTATTACGCGCGGCCAGGTCGACCTGAAGCTCGACTGGATCGACCTGGGCGAGGTGCTCGACGCGGCGGTCGAGACCAGCATGCCCCTGATCGAAGGCGCGCGCCACCGGCTCGACCTGCGCTTCCCCGCCGAGCCGTTGACCCTGCACGCCGACTTCACCCGTATCACGCAGGTGATCAGCAACCTGCTCAACAACGCCGCCAAGTACACCCCGCGCGGCGGCGCGATCGCGCTGGCGGCCGAACGCGACGGCGACGACGCCCTGATCGCCGTCTCCGACAACGGCATCGGCATCCCGCCCGAGGCGCTGGGAGACGTCTTCAAGATGTTTACCCAGGTGTCGCAGCATGCGCAGCACGTCCCGGGCGGCCTCGGCATCGGCCTGTCGCTGGTGCGCAGCCTGGTCGGGCTGCATGGCGGGACGATCACGGCCTCCAGCGCCGGCATTAACCAGGGCAGCGTGTTCACGGTCCGCTTGCCGCTGGCGCGGCCTGCGGCGGCCGAACCATCCGCCGCGGCGGATGCCGGGGTGGACGCGGCATCCGCCGCCTCTTCCGGTTTGCGCGTGCTGGTGGTGGACGACAACCGCGACGCCGCCGAGACCCTGGGCGCGCTGGTCGGGATGATGGGCCACGAGGTGGCGGTGGCCAACGACGGCCACCAGGCACTGCGCATGATGGAGAGCCTGCTGCCGCAGGTGGTGTTCCTCGACATCGGCATGCCCGGCATGTCCGGCTACGAGGTGGCGCAGGCGGCGCGCCGCGACGCGCGCCTGGATGCGGTGCGTCTCGTCGCCCTGACCGGCTGGGGCGGCGAGGCCGATCGCGCCCGCACGCGCGAGGCCGGCTTCGACGAACACCTCACCAAGCCGGCGACGGTGGACGCGATCGAGGCGGTACTGGCAAGGTTCGCGTAGATCCGGCTCACCAGTCCAGGGCCAGCAGCCGCTCGGCCATGCGCGGCCAGCACAGCTTCGCCACTTCGGCGCGCGCGGCCCAGCGGAAGCCGTCCGTCTCCGGCGTCGGCTTGCCGGTCACGTGGTGCGGAAAATAGCTGTGGCACACCAGGTGGCCGAGCGTCGGCAATGCGTCGCCGACGTCGACCCGGTACAGGTGCAGCGCCTTGTCGCGCCGGTACTCGACGCGGCCGATTTCCGTAAAGCGGCCGGGCTCGAACACCAGGCCGGTCTCCTCGCGCAGCTCGCGCATCGCCGCCGCCAGCAAGTCCTCGCCGGGGTCCTGCATGCCCTTGGGGATATCCCATTTGCCGGTGCCGGTGACATGGCACAGCAGCAGGCGGCGCTGGCCGTCCACCACCAGCGTGCCGCACGAAATCGCAAGTTTGCTCATTGGCTCATTTGATCGCGGCTTGATCGTGAATGCTTCGGTCGTCATGGGAGCGCCCGCGCCGCGGCCGCGAGCGCCTGCTCCAGCGCCTCCAGGCTGACCGGCTTGGTCATGTGCTGGTCGAATCCGGCTTCCTGCGCCTGGCGCTGGTCGCCGTGCGCGCCCCAGCCGGTGAGCGCGATCAGCACCACCTGCTGCATCGTGCCCATGCGCCGGATCGCGCCGGCCAGGTCGTAGCCGTTCATGCCCGGCAGCCCGATGTCGAGGAAGGCCAGGTCGGGCTGGAAGGCCTCGGCCAGGAACAGGCCTTCGGGACCGTCGTGGGCCACCCGCGTGGTATGGCCGAGCAGGCCGAGCAGCGCGGCCAGGCTGTCGGCGGCGTCGACGTTGTCGTCGACTACCAGCACGCGCAAGGGCCCGCCCGTGCCGCCTGCGGCGCCGCGCGGAGTGGCGTCGCCGGCCCTCGCGTGCGGGGTGCCGGGCCGCAGCGGCAACCGCACCGTGAACGTGCTGCCCTGGCCGCGGCCGCCGGAAAAGGCGCTGACGCGGCCACCGTGCAGTTCGACCAGGCGCCGCACCAGCGACAGGCCGATGCCGAGCCCGCCCTGGGCCCGGTCCAGGCTGCCGCGCACCTGGGTGAACATCTCGAACACCGAACCGATCGCGTCGGGCGCGATGCCGATACCGTCGTCGGCCACCGCGATCACCGCGTGGCCGTCCTCGCGCCAGGCCGTCAGGGTGATGGTGCCGCCGTGCGGCGTATACTTGGCGGCGTTGTTGAGCAGGTTGGACAGCACCTGCACCAGGCGCGTGACGTCGGCCTCGAGTGCCAAAGGCTCCGGCGGCAGCTCGACCTGCAGGCGGTGCCCGTGGGCCTCGACCAGCGCCGCGCTGGTCTCCACCGCCATGCCGACGATGGCGTGCAGCGGTACCGCTTCCTTCTTGAGTTCGATCTTGCCGCGCGTGATGCGGGCGATGTCGAGCAGGTCGTCGACCAGGTGGATCAGGTGGCCGAGCTGGCGGTCCATCATGCCGTGCACGCGCGCGGCCGCGGCGGCGTCGCCCTCCTTCATGCGCAGCAGGTCGAGGCCGGTGCGGATGGGCGCCAGCGGATTGCGCAGCTCGTGCGCCAGCGTTGCCAGGAACTCGCTCTTGCGCAGGTCGGCCTCGGACAGGTCGGCGGCCACCCGCCGCAGCTCGTCCTCGGCGCGCTTTTGCAGCGTGATGTCGCGCGTGATGGTCGCCAGGCCGAGGTTGTTGCCGTCGCCGTCGCGCACCGCGAAGCCCTTGAAATACACGGGCAGCGGCACCTGCCCGTCCGGCTGCGCCAGGCGCAGTTCGCCCTCCCACTCGGCCTGTTCTCCGGTCAGGGCCGTCATCACCTGGTCGCGCACGAAGGGACGGTCCTCGCGCGGGAAGAAGTCGATCATGCGCCAGGCCGCGATGTTGGTGTGGGCGGCCAGGCCGGCCATGCGCCGTCCGGCCGGGTTCAGCCAGATGCCGCCGGCGTCGGGCGTGAAGATGCCGATGAAGTCGGACGACTGCTCGGCCACCGCCGCCAGGCGCCGGATCCCGGCTTCGGCGCGCCGGCGGTCGCTGTCGTCGCGGAAGTACAGCGCGGTGCCGCCCTCCTCCATCGGGAAGGCGTTGATCTCGAACCAGCGCTCCTGGCCGGCATCGAAGGTCTCGATGCGGCTGGCGGTGCGCCCGCTCACGCTGTGGCGCAGCGCGCTTTCCTGCGGGGTGCCGCGCAGCGCGCGGAACAGGTCCCAGAACTGGGCGCCGACCAGGTCTTCGTTGCGGCGCCGGGTCACGTCCTCGGCGGCGCCGTTGGCGTAGGTGATGCGCCATTCCTTGTCGAGCGCGATGAAGCCCTCGCTCATGCTGTCCAGGATCGCGTGCGAGCGCTGCTCGGCGGCCTGGCGCTCGGCCGCTTCGTGGCGCTGCCCGATCACCAGCGAGGCGGTGTTCGCCAGCAGCGCCATCGCCGCCTGTTCCTGCGCCGTAGCGTGGCGGCGGTCGCGGTAGTACAGCGTGAGGGTCCCCAGCACCGCGCCGGACGGCGCCAGGATCGGCATCGCGCGGCTGGCGTGCAGGCCGTGCGCCTCGGCCAGGCCGCGGTGGCCTTCCCACAGCGCATCGGCGGCGATGTCGGCGCAGCAGACGGTGGCGGCGCGCCAGGCCGCGCTGGCGGCGGCCGCGCCGGCCGGGCCGACCGGGATGGCGTCGACGGCGTGCTGGAACGCCGCCGGCAGCGACGGCGCCGCGGCATGCTGCAGATGCGCGCCGTCCGGGGTCATCAGCTGCACCGAGGCCAGCGCCGCGCCGCCGCTGTAGTCCTCGGCGGTATGGGCCAGCACGTCCAGCACGTCGCCCAGCGGAGCGTCGGTCACCGCCAGTTCGAGCGCGCTGCGCTGGCCCACCGCCAGCAGGTTGGCGCGCATGCGCTCGGTGACGTCGACGCCATGCAGCAGCACCCCGGCGACGCCGCCGTCCGGCTCGCGCAGCGCCATGCACACGAAATCCAGGAAGTGTTCCGCCAGGCCTTCGCAATCGCCGCCGCCGCGCAGCAGGATGCGCACGTTGTGGCCCTCGACCGGTTCGCCGTCGCGGTACACCCGGTCGAGCACCTCGACGAACGCCTGGCCGTCCAGCTCGGGCATCGCTTCGCGCACCGGCAATCCATCGAGCGCGCGTCCGCACGCCAGTTCGCGGCAGCGCTGGTTGGCCATCTCGATCACATGGCCGGGGCCGCGCATCACGCCCATGATGGCCGGTGCGCGCTGGAAGATGTCGCGCAGCGCCGCCCGGTGCCGTTCTTCCTCGAGCCGCGCCAGGCGCGCGCTCTTGCGGTACAGGTCGATGAACACCGACACCTTGGCGCGCAGCACCACGGGGTTGAAGGGCTTGGTCATGTAGTCGACCGCGCCGAGGCCGTAGGCGCGCTCGATCGGGAACTCGTCGGCGTCGCCGGCGGTCAGGAAGATGATCGGCAAGGCGCGCGTGCGCGGATGCTCGCGGATCAGCTCGGCGAGCTCGAAGCCGTTCATGGTCGGCATGCGCACGTCCAGCAGCACCACCGCGAACTCGTGCGCCAGCACCTGCCGCAGCGCCGCCTCGCCCGAGGTCACAGCCACCAGCTCGCCGACGCCGGCCAGGATCGCCTCCAGTACCGCCAGGTTGGCGGGCTGGTCGTCGACGAGGAGGATTTTGGTGGTGTGCTCGGTGCTCATCGCGCCGTGGGCTGGCTGCCATGTGATTGTTAATAAGACAATGTAGGCGCGACGCTGCCGAAAGTCAATTGTGCGCGGCTTATGGGCGGGCGACTCCACACTAGCCGATTCGTTTCATGCCTCATGGCTGGAGTTTGCCGATGCCTTTCCCCTTTCCCCTGCATGGCCGCGGGTTTTCCTTCCTCAACAACGATCTCGAGAGCTGGCTGCTGGCACTGGCCGTCACGCTGGTCGCCGGCGCCGCCATGCTGTGCCTGCGCCGTGTCGTGCTGCGCCGGGTCGCCGCGCTTGCGCGCGGCAGCCAGACCAAGGTCGACGATTTCCTGGCCACCATGCTGTCGCGGACCTACTTCCTGTTCATTGCCGTGTTCGCCCTGTACTTCGGCAGCGGCTTCCTGGACCTGAGCAACAAGCGCGAGCTGTTCGTATCGCGCGTCGCGGTGGCGGCGCTGCTGTTGCAGCTGGCGATCTGGGGCGACGTCGGCCTGCGCGCCTGGCGCGACCAGGTCCGCGCCGGCGGCGACGGCGAAAGGCGCGCGTCGCGCAGCGTGCTGTGCTTCATGCTGCGCCTGGCCCTGTGGACCATCGTCACCCTGATGGTGCTGGACAACTTCGGCATCAACATCACCACGCTGGTGGCCAGCCTGGGCGTGGGCGGGATCGCGGTGGCGCTGGCCACGCAGAACATCCTCGGCGACCTGTTCGCCTCGCTCTCGATCATGCTCGACAAGCCGTTCGAGATCGGTGACTTCATCATCGTCGGCGATGTGCTCGGTTCGGTCGAGCACATCGGCCTGAAGACGACGCGGCTGCGCGGCCTGGGCGGCGAACAGGTGGTGTTCTCGAACGGCGATCTGCTCAAGAGCCGCATCCATAACCACAAGCGCATGGAGACGCGGCGCGTCGCCTTCATCCTGCGCGTGGCCTACGGCACCAGCGAGGAGCAGCTGTGCCGGGTGTCGCGCATCATCCGCGAGATCATCAGCGCCAAGCCGAACGTCGATTTCGAACGTGCCCACTTCTTCCGCTGGAGCGAGTGGTCGCTCGACTTCGAGGTGGTCTACCACTTCCGCAGCCCGGACTATGTCCTGCACATGGATGCGCAGCAGGACATCTTCCTGGAAATCTACCGGCGCTTCCAGCAGGAAAGCATCCCCTTCGCGCACCCGCTGTCAATCGTGCGCCTGGCGGAACCGGGCCAGGCCGGACGGTTTCCGTCGCCGGGCGCGTCCATGCCGCCGGGGCCGTCTTTTCATTGATCATTGAGAATTGGTAACCAACTGACGGTTACCGGCTGTTCCTGCAAGGCGGGCGCGGGTGCTCCTATTCCTGAGCCCATGCGTGCGGCGCAAGATGACTTCGCCTCATCCAGATCGACAGTCATGCGAGGCCGATCCGGCAGAGCATCTGTTCCAACTATTCAAGGAGAACGATCATGGCATCGAACAACCAGGGCGGCGGCAACACCCGCGGTGGCTCGCCCGGGCAGCATGCCAAGGCCGGCTCGCGGCGCCACAAGAACGACGAGTAACACGGCAGGCACACGCGCCGAGGCGCGGGCTTGAACCAGCCGCCGGGGTTGGCCGGCTTTTTTTGGATTGATGGATCGGCTGACGCTTGCTCAAGCGGCCACAGCTATAGCCGGCATGCATGACGCGGCGCGGCAATTGTGCGGGGTGATCTCGTCGAATAGTGATATATTTTTATCACGAAATCTGCCGATCACACTTCTCTACCGTGTGCGAGATTTTTGTACAACGCGCCGCAGGTGCGAGCCGGCCGACGCAGGTCGACCTGGCCGTAAGACAGGAATCACTACTCATCATTTAGGATAATTCAATGAAAAAGAATGTTGCCATCGTCGGAGCTGGTTTTTCCGGAGCTGTCATTGCCCACCAGCTTGCGCACGCAGGGTACAACGTCGAAGTGTTCGAGTCCCGCTCCCATATCGCTGGTAACTGCCATTCCGAGCGTGACAGCGAAACCAACGTCATGCTCCACGTCTACGGTCCGCACATTTTTCACACCGACAATGAGCGCGCCTGGGAATTCATCAATCGCTTCGGCGAGATGATGCCCTACGTGAACCGCGTCAAGGCCATCACCGACAACCGCGTCTTCACCCTGCCGATCAACCTGCTGACGATCAACCAGTTCTTCAACAAGACCTTCCGTCCGGCCGAAGCCGAAGCCTTCATGGCGGACATCGGCGACAAGACCATCGAGGACCCGCAAACCTTCGAAGAGCAGGCGCTGCGCTTCGTCGGCCGCGACCTGTACGAAGCCTTCTTCAAGACCTACACGATCAAGCAGTGGGGCCTGCAGCCGAGCGAACTGCCGGCGAGCATCCTGAAGCGCCTGCCGGTCCGCTTCAACTACGACGACAACTACTTCAACCACAAGTACCAGGGCATGCCGAAGGACGGCTACACCGCCATCATCGAAAAGATGCTGGACGTGCCGGGCGTGACCGTGCACCTGAACACCAAATTCGACCCGAACGCGAAAGCCGATTACGCGCACGTGTTCTACAGCGGTCCGATCGACGCCTGGTTCGGTCATACCGAAGGCCGCCTGCCCTACCGCACGCTGGACTTCGAAGTCTTCCGCGACACCGGCGACTACCAGGGCAATGCCGTCATCAACGTCTGCGACAATTCGCAGAAATACACCCGCGTCACCGAGCACAAGCACTTCGCACCGTGGGAAAAGCACGAAAAGACGATCTGCTACCTGGAATACAGCCGCCAGGCCGAGCCGGAAGACACCCCGTACTACCCGATCCGCCAGGCCCGCGAAAAGGCCCAGCTGGAAAAGTACGTCACCAAGGCGCGCGAGGAAAGCAACGTCACCTTCATGGGCCGCCTGGGTACCTACCGTTACCTGGACATGGACGTCACCATCAACGAAGCGCTGATCACCGCCGACAAGTTCCTGGCATGCGCGCAAGACAGCTCGGCGATGCCGGCTTTCGTGATCGATCCACTGGCCTGATGACAGCACGGGCGGCGTGCCCGAAAGGTGCCCGCCCTGTCCACTGTCCATTCCTTACGATCCGATTGCCCGTCTCAAGTCATCCAGCGTTGCCGGCTTGGTGAGATGCAGGTCGAAACCGGCCGTGTGTGCGCGCCTCACATCCGACTGCTGCCCGTAGCCCGACAAGGCCACCAGCCGCAGCCTGCCTCCCGCCTGCGCGCGCAGCGCCTTCGCCAAGGCGTAGCCGTCCATATCCGGCAGTCCGATGTCGAGGATCGCCACGGACGGCCCGAATTCCCGCTGGGTCGCCAGCGCGGTCTGCGCGGTGTGCGCGACGCGCACCACATGGCCGGCCTGCTCCAGCAATGCCGCCGTGGTGGCCGCCGCATCCTCGTTGTCGTCCACCAGCAGCACCCGGCAAGCCGCCTCGGCTGGGGACATGGCCGGCTCCGGCGCCATGATGGACAGTGCTTCCGGTGCGCCGACCGGCAGTTCGACCTGGAAACGGCTGCCCAGGGCAGGACCGTCGCTGTAGGCCGCCACCGTCCCCCCATGCAGTTCGACGATCCGGCGTACGATCGCCAGCCCGAGACCCAGCCCGCCGGTGCGGCGAGCCGGCGCTTGCGGTGCCTGATAGAAGGGTTCGAATACCTGTCCGAGGAGCTCGCGGCTCATGCCGACGCCGTTGTCGCTGACCGCCAGCGTTGCACGGTCGCCCTCGCGCACCAGGCTCACCGCGGTGGACCGGCTGCCGAAGCGGACGGCATTCGACAGCAGGTTGTTCAGGACCTGGGCCAGACGGCTGTCGTCGCCCCGCACCCACAGCGTCGAGGGCGCCGTCACCGATACGGGATGGCCCGCCGCCGCGGCGCATTCGCGCACCAGCCCGGAGAGCTTGACCGCCCGCATGTCCAGCGCCAGCTTGCCTGAAACGATGCGCGACACATCCAGCAGGTCGTCGACCAGGCGTTTCAAGTGATGCACCTGGCGCCGCAGGATGACCCGCTCGCGGCGGTTGGCCGGCTCGTCGCGCATGTCCATCAGGTCGAGGGCGGCGACGATCGGGCTGAGGGGATTGCGTAGCTCGTGGCCGAGCACGGCCAGGAAGTCGTCCTTGGCGCGGTTCGCCTGTTCGAGCGAGGCCAGCAGCTCGGCGCGCTCGCGCGCGTGTTGTGCCTGTTGCGCGGAGGCGGCTTCCAGGGAGCGTCCCATGGCGCAGATTTCGCGCACCCGCGACGGCACCGGTTCCACTGGCTTGCCGGCGCCGAGTGCCGCCGTTTCGCGCTGCAGGCGTGCGAAGCGCCGCGCGATGCGCGCCGCCAGCAGCGAGGCGATCGCGAAGCACAGCGCGAGCGAAGCGACGATGCCGGCGCCATAACCGGCGAAAGTCGTCGTCGGAACAGTAGCGGGCAGTGTGACCGCCACCGTCCAGCCATGGCGCGACAATCGGGTGCGCGCCACGACCAGGTCGGTTCCGGACGGCGTGGCAACGCTGTCGACGTGTTCCGGATCCGTCCCGCCCGCCGATGCCGCGGGTCCGTGACCGGCGTGCGCCACCTGCGCGCCAGCCGCATCCAGCACCGTCACCGATGCCGCTTGCGGCAGGTCGCGGCCGCGCATGGCCTGGAGAATGCGATCCGGTCGCAGCACGGCACTCAAGACATAAAGGCGGCCGCCGTCGTCGAATACCGGGATACGCACGGGGAACGCCAGGCGTCCACCCTGCCCGCGTGCGATGTGCCCGACCACAGGGCGGCGCAGCGACAGGGTTTGCGTCAGGCTGGACGCATCGGCCACCATCGCCGCCGGGGCGCCGAAGGCGGCGGTCGTGCGGAACAGCGGCTTGCCGTCGGCGCTGGACAGGATCACCGCCAGCCAGGCGGGCTGCGCCGCGCCCTGGGCACGGGCGATATCATAGAAGGCCTGGATGTCGCCGCGCGCCATCGCCGGGGCGTGGGCCATGCTCGAGAGGGTGGCAACCGTTCCGTCGAGTTCGGCGTCGACGGTCCCGGACAAGGCCCGCGCGAGGTCGAGCGCAGCCCGCCCTTGCTCGCGTTGCTGATATTCGCCGGCCACGTGGAGACTCCATGCACCCACCAGGGCAAGCGGCAGGAGGCCGACCGCACTGAGTAAAATGAGCAGGTACCGCAACGGAACGGTCAATCCACGGCGGATAGGCATCGGCATGTAATGAAAAAACAAACATTATATGCCGGAAACACCGATCCATATCCCTGTTTGGTACGACGTGGCCCGGACGGCGTATGCCTGAATGCAAAAATCCGTCCAGGCATGACGCCTGGACGGATTTCATGTGGCCACAAGCGGCGGGCAACTGCGCCCGCCGCGGCTGGCTCAGCCGGCGGCCTGGGCCGGGGTGTCGGTCGCGCGGGCGGTCTTCAGCACGCCCGCTACCGGCAACAGTTCGACGGCGTCGTTGGCCGAGACTTCGACGTTGGCCGCGCTCAGGCGCTCGGCCTTGTTCGACGGCTGGGTCGACTGGATGATCTCGTGCATGGCGGCCGCGGTCTTGTCCCACGAGGTGCCGGCGACGACTTTGCGCATGCGCTCGGCCAGGTCGGCCTTCTGTCCGGCATCCAGGGCCAGCATGCGGTCGCAGGCGGCGATGAATTCCTCGGCGGTGGCGGCGATCTCGACGACGTGCGAATACGGCACCTTGACGTCGGTGATCGGGGTGCTGACCGACGGCAGTTCGGCGGCCATGTACTCCAGCACCTTGGTCGGGCTGATGAACTTGGTCGAGTCGTTCATCGCGAACGGCAGCAGGCAGACGTCCCAGCCGGCCAGGAACTTCGGCAGCTCGTCATAGGTGCGCTGGCCCATGTAGTGGATGTTGGCGGCTTGCGGCAGGTGGGCCGGGTCGATCTTCACGACCGGGCCGACGAGCACGATCTGCCAGTCAGGACGGGCGGCGGCCACTTCCTTGATCAGATCGATGTCGAAGCGCTCGTCGATCACGCCGTAGAAGCCGAGGCGCGGATGGGCGACGTTGGCCTGGTCCGGGTGGCTGTTCGACTTGTCGAGGGCCTGGCGGAAGTGCTTGGCATCGACGCTGCTCGAGAAGCAATGGGCGTTGGCGTGGCGGGTGCGCTTCGATTCATACAGGCTCGGACCGCCGGTGAAGCAGATGTCGGCGATGTTCAGCAAAGCGCTTTCGCGCTGCAGCAATTGCTTCGGCGGATTCTTGAAGGCAGCCAGTTCATCCATGCAGTCGTAGATGACCAGCGACGGCTGGAAGCCTTGCAGCAGCGGCAGGGCCATCGGGGTATAGAACCAGACCACCGGGTGCTCGCCTTCCGGCACCAGGTCGGCCAGCAGCGTCTGCAGGGTCGGGATCTGGTCGTCGTGGAAGCCGCCGGCGTGGATCGGGGTGTGCGGACGGAACACGGTCAGGTTCGGTGCGACTTCGATCTTCTGCAGGTGGGCCTGACCTTCTTGGTATACCGGTTCCTCGACAAGAAGGATATTGTAGTGTTCCGCCAGACGGGTCATCAGGTGCTGGGGACGCTGGAAAACAAAATCCCAACGCAGGTGGCAAAACACGATCAGGGTCTGCATGTTCAATTTCCTTTCGCCTTCGCGGCGTTTCTAGTTGATCTGAATTCCGACCGGCGGCTACTCGCGTGCTCTTGGAAACCTCGCTTTCCCTGCACCGGACATGGCAATCGTAACATGCAATTTTCCCAATATTTTGACCTTGTGCAGTGCAGCATTTCCGAAATGCAATTTTTTCTGTAGAACCCGGCTGGCTTCCCTAGGGAGACCCTGTTTACAGAGCGGTAATGTAGGCTCTGTCCTACGTTTAGAAAGGGTAAAGCACTACGAAAACTCATCCTGTACGCCTTATGTGCGCAAGCGTACAGGATCGCGTTTCCGCCCCCTTCAGGCAGTCAGGTAGGGCTCGGCACCCTCGGGCTGGCCGTCCTCGTCGAAGCCGCTCGCCACCAGCACGCCGTCCAGGCCGACGCTGCCGAGTGCATCGCACAAATCCTCGAGCTCGATTTCGAGGTCGTCGGCCAGGTCGACCGCCTTGTCGACCGTCGCCAGCGGCGCGCCGCCGCCGAGGGCATACAGGTTGATGCGCAGTGCCGCGTGCTCGCCGGCATCGATCGGCGCCACCACCGCCTTGACGCGCCCGGGCTCCAGGTCCTGCCCGTCCAGGCGCCAGTTGACTTCGGCGAGCGTCGCCAGCATGGCCAGCTCGGACACGCCCTGCTCGCGCGCGCCATAGAACAGGTCCTGGTACAGGAAATTCAGGTCGAGCGTGGTCGGCGCGCGCGACAGGTTGCGCTGCAGCAGAGGCGCGATGCTGCCGGCCCACATGCGGTAGCGCGTCAGGCGTCCCTCGAAATAGGTGTCGGCCGCGTCCTCGTCCTTCGGCACGCGGTAGAACGGGTCGTCGGCATGCTTGAGCGAGAAGCCGAACAGGAAACGCAGTTCCATCGCTTCCTCGTGGGCGTCGGCCAGGCCCGGCTGCCAGCCGCGCATGCTGGCTTCGATGGCCGGCGCCGCCACCAGTTTCTTCGAGCGCATCGAACCGAAGGCTTCGCGCAGCATGTCCTGCAGGTCGCTGTAGCGCACCGCTTCCACCTCGTCCAGATCGTACAGGTGGCGCACCAGCACCACGCGGGCGTCGGCGCTGGCCAGGCCGGCCTGGCGGAAGCTGTCGATCAGCTCCTCGAAGGCGGCGTCGTCCTGGAACACGTCGGCCTCGACCAGGCCGCCGGTGCTGGTGACGAACAGCGGGATCATGAAGGCGTCGATCTCGAAGTCCGCGTCGCCCTCGCGCGTGCGCAGCGTGGCGGCCTCCTCCTCGATCTTGTCGCGCAGCCAGCGGCAGGCGACGGGGTCGGTGTAGCGCGCCAGTTCGATCGCGCCGTACAGCAGCTCGTCGTGCTTGCGGCGCAGCGCACGCCGCACCAGGGTCAGCACGTCCTGCTCGCGCGAGGCGAGGACGGCCGGCTCCAGGTCTTCGCGCTCGGTGATCTCGAGCGCGAGGTCGACCAGGTTCTGCGCCAACGCGTCGTGGTCTGGCTCCGCTGCCTGCTTCACGGGCTTGCGGGGTGCGGGGCGCTTGTTTTTTGGCATGGCGATTTCATAAAAGGTGAACAAGCCGCCATGGTAGCAAATCGGGGGGCGCAGGCTCCGGATTGCGCCCCCCGCGTGTAGCTTCGGCAGGCTGCCGGACCTGGCGTTTTGCTGTCATCCGGGCGGCACCTTGGCGGCCGGTGGCTCGACGATGAATACGAGAAGCTGGACGAGGAAGCCCTGCATCGTCGGGTTCCAGATGTCGTTATGTCCGTTCATCACTTCGGCACTCGCACGGATATTTAAAATCGGCATGTGCGGCGGGGCCGGCATCTTGTGGCCATCGGCCACCCGCGAGCAGTCGCCGATGCCGTCGCAGCGTGTCAGCATCACGGGCTGTGCAAGCTGGCCTTCTTCCTGTTCGGACAGCATGGCATTCTGGTCTTCGAAACAGAAATACGTGGCCTGCACCGCCGTGCCGAGCTTGTCGGCTGCCGGCTGGACCGGAAGCCCGGCGATGAAGCGCGAACATGCGTGCCTGACCGTGAGCTGGTGGGTAACGAAAGGCAGGTAATGGCCGACCGCGGTCCGGTACATGGCACCGGATTCGGCGTCGTAATACTTGTTGAACAAGGAACGGAAATAACGGCCGGCCGGAAATGCGGCACCGGTGGCCCGGTCCGCTTCCGAAGTGATCAGGATCAGGTGCGGCAACTGATTGGGCATGTACTGGCGCGATCGCGCCAGTTCCAGGTGCGGCCGGAGCTGCATCGCTTCGAATGCCGGATTGATCAGCACCACCATGTCCCAGCGTTTTTCCCGATCGCGCGTGGGCGTCCCGCCGCTACCGACGTAAGGATCGTCGATGATCTGATCCATGATCGAATGCGATACCGAGGAATACATCACCGCGGCGCCGAAGCTGTGGCCCACCAGTACCAGTCTGGATGAAGGAAATTCTTCCCGGCTATCGGCCAGCTTGCGGAGTAATTCGAATACCGCGCCGTCTCCGATGGACTGCGCCGTCGTTTTCCTTTCCCAGAAGGTGAGATTGTTCACCCAGGGAATATTCAGCGATTTACCTCGCCAGCCGATATAAATCCCCAGTATTTTCCGCTTGTCGCCCATCTTGATGTCGACTTTCTGTGCATTCCGGATCGCTCGATGGAAGGATTCGACGTCGGGATCGCCGCTTTTGGCGTTATGCTGCCAGCCATGGATATAGACGACGATGATGCCGCCTTCCCTGGCCAGGGCGTGCGCCTCCCGCACGGCTTCGTCGAGCTGGGCCCTGCTGAAGACATTGCCGAAGTCGTCATATTCTACAAAGCGGACGCAGGAAATATCGCCGCCGTCCTTTTGATGCCGATAGCAGTCCGACTGCGATTCGGCGCCCGGCACCAGCCCCGCCGTGGGCGCGCGGTCCGAAACCGTATGATAAGGCTGTAATCGAGCACACCCGCAAGCGAGCATCGTCATCATGATTACGCCGAATATGTGGCCGAGATACCGATCGAAGCCCATGCTGCCCTCCATGACGTGAATTGGCGATATATCGCCGGAAAATTGGCAAAGCCCTGCTTTAAAGCCGACTGTTACACGAAATTATTCGTCATGAAATGCGCTCGTCGAGCCGATTGATCGGCTCGCGCCGGTGTCGCGTTGGTTCGAAAGGCAATATGGGTTCCTGGCCGATCGGTCCATATAGCAATAGACAGCCAGTTGATTCGATTCAGCAATAAAAGCTTTTCAAGCGCCCTTATTGAACCAATATATTCTTTTGCTATTCAAAAGTCCGCTGGACCGTGAATATATATTCGGATGAAAGCGCGGAAAGCGTCGGCGACGGCCGGCAGCGCGCCGGCCGCCGGATGTGCAAGCGAGGTGCGCGAGGCAGGGGTCAGCGCGCCGGACGGCTGCTGAGATGTGCGGTAAAGAATTCCGGACGCAACTTGCGGGTGACTTCCAGCACCGGCATCACATGGTCGAGGTGCTCCAGCAACGCCGCGCGCGCGCGCACCGGGTCCTGGGCTTCGATCGCATCGACCACCGCGCGGTGCTCCTCGAGCACGCCGGCCATGCGGCCTTCGAGCGGCAGGGTCAACTGGCGGTAGCGGTCCATCTGGGTCTTGGCCTGCTGGATGATCGGCCATACGCCGGGATAGCCCGACAGCTCGGCCAGCAGCGCATGGAAACCCTCGTCGGTGCGGTGGAAGCCGTGCAGGTCGTTGGCCGAGATCGCGACTTCCTGCTCGGCCAGCACGGCGCGCAGGCGCGCCACGCCCTCGGGGCCGGCGCAGGCGGCGGCCTTTTCGATGATCGCCGTTTCCAGCGCGTGGCGCACCAGGTTGGCTTCCTCGAGCGCGTCGAGCGGAATGCGGGCGACGAAGGTGCCGGAGCGCGGGATGACTTCGATCAGGCCCTCGTCGGCGAGCCGCTGCACGGCCTCGTGCACCGGCGTGCGGCTGGTGCCGAACTCCTCGGCAATGTCGCGCTCGACGACGCGTTCACCCGGCAGCATGCTCATCCCGACGATGCGCTGGCGCAGGCACAGGTAGACCCGGCGCGCGGCGGTGAGGCAGGGATCGGCGACGGATTGCGGTGGTATTGGCATATTCATGGCGGCAGTGTAGCGAAAACTTCCATGTACCGAAATATCGGGCAGCCAGGCATCAGGCCGCCGGCGGCATCGCTTCGCGCGGGATGATCGCACCGCGCACCCGGATCACGGCGCCCGCCAGGCGGTGCCCTGCCCTGGCGGCGGCTTGCGGATCCTGGCCCGACAGGCGCGCCGCCATGTAGGCCGCGCCGAAGGAATCGCCGGCGGCGGTGGTATCGACCACGTCCGTCACCGGCGGCGCCGCCACCTCGTGCAGTTGGCCGTCGGCCCAGACCACGCAGGGTTCGGCGCCGCACTTGACCACGACCTCGCCGACGCCGTGGCCGCGCGTGCGTTCGACCACTTGCGCGGCCGTCTGCCCGCCGTACAGCGCGACCTCGTCGTCCAGGGTCAGCAGCGCGATGTCGGTATGCGCCAGTACCCGGCGGTACACGTCGCGCGCGGCGTCGGCGTCCTCCCACAGGCGCGGGCGGTAGTTGTTGTCGAAGACCACGCTGCCGCCGCCGGCGCGGCACTGCGCCAGCGCCGAGATCAGCAGTTCGCGGTCCGCCGGCGACAGGATCGCCAGGCTGATACCCGACAGGTAGACCATGCGCGCGGCCGCCAGTTGCACCAGCACCTTGCCGGCTTCCGGCGCTTCCAGCCAGTGGCGCGCGGCCGAATCCTTGCGCCAGTAGTGGAAGCGCCGTTCGCCCGACGGGTCGGTCTCGATCATGTAGATGCCGGGCAGCCGGTCCGGCAGGCGCTGCACGCTGCCGGTGTCGATGCCCTCGCGCGCCCAGCTGGCCAGCATTTCGCCGGACATGCCGTCCACGCCGAGTCCCGTGACGTAGGCGACGCGCACCCTGGCCGGATCCAGCAGGCGCGCCATGTAGACGGCGGCGTTGAGGGTATCGCCGCCGAAACGGTAATCCATCGCGGCGCTGTTGCCGCCGCTGCGCTGCAGTTCGATCATGCATTCGCCGATCGCGTAGACGGTCTGGGCTTCCATCGTGCTCCTTTTCTCTTCCTTGTGAATAAGCGGACCTGCTACCGCAATTATGCCGTGGCCGCCGACGGCGCCGCCTTGACCGGCGGTTTCGGTCCGCGTTCGCGCACCATCGACCACACCACGATCGCCGCCAGCACGTCGAACACGGCCAGGACGACGAACAGCGGGCTGAAGCCCACGTGGGTGACCAGGATGCCGAACACCAGCGTGAACAGCGTCGCGCCGAGGTAGCCGGACATGCCGCACAGGCCGGTGGCGGTCGCCACTTCGTTCTTGCCGAACACGTCGGAAGTGATCGAGTACAGCGCGCCCGACAAGGTCTGGTGCGCGAAACCGCCGATGCACAGCAGGAAGACCGCGGTGTACGGGCTGGCCACCAGGCCGATGCAGCCCGGCGCGATCATGCAGAAGGCGCCGATCGCCACTACCCACTTGCGCGAGTTGAACAGCGAGACCTTGAAGTGCTTGTGGATCAGCGGCGACAGGTAGCCGCCCAGCACGCAGCCGATGTCGGCGGCCAGGAAAGGCAGCCAGGCGAAGGCGGCGATTTCCTTCAGGTCCATGTGGCGCTCGTTCGCCATGTACAGCGGGATCCAGGCGTTGAAGGTCTGCCAGGCCGGCTCCGACAGGAAGCGCGGGATCGCCACCGACCAGAAATTGCCGCCTTTGACGATCTGCTTCCACGATGCCTTGGCGGCCTTGTCCTGCGGGCGGTCGTCCTCGCCGGCCAGGATGTAATCGCGCTCGCCGTCGGTCAGCTTCTTCTGGTCGCGCGGGTGCTTGTAGAACAGCACCCAGGCCAGGGTCCAGAGGATGCCGATCGCGCCCACCACCACGAACGACATCTGCCAGGTGCTGTGCAGGATGGTCCACACCACCAGCGGCGGCGCGCACAGGGCGCCGATCGAGGAGCCGATGTTGAACCAGCCGATCGCCACCGAGCGTTCCTTCGGCGGGAACCATTCGGTGGTGGCCTTCACGCCGGCCGGGATGCCAGCCGCCTCGGTCAGGCCGAGCAGGCCGCGGAAGAAGGCCATGCTCTGCCAGCCGGTGGCCAGGGCGGCACTGGCGCAGGCCAGCGACCAGGCCAGCGCGAACACCGCGAAGCCGATCTTGGTGCCGATCGCGTCCAGCACGTAGCCGGCCACCGGCTGCATCAGCGCGTAGCAGACCTGCCAGGCGACCACGATGTACGAGTACTCCTTGGTGTCGATGTGCAGGTCGGCCATCATGGTCGGCGCCGCCACGGACAAGGTGTTGCGCGCCAGGTAGTTGACGATCAGGCCGAGGGTGACCAGCCCGACCATCCACCAGCGCATGCCCTTCATTTTTTTCTTCATTTGCTCCACTCCTGCCTCAGATCCTGATTGGGGCGCGCCGGCAGGCGCGCACGGTCCCGGACCGCTGGGCGCCGGGCGCCTGCGGTCTCTCGAATACTCGGTTGCTTGTGTTGCTTGTATTGCTTGCGGCGCTTGCCGCGCGGCGTCAGCCCAGCAGGTCGCGGATACCCTGCCGCCTGATCTGCTCGAGGGCGGCCGTGACCGCGTAGGTCAGGCCCGGGACCTCGTTCAGGTCCCGGCCCCACAGCCGGGCATTGGCCAGCCAGCCGGCGGCCAGCTGCGCCATCGACCACTCGCCGCGGTCGACCTTCGGCCAGGACTGGCGGAACCAGTCGAGGTTGGCCGCATCGTCGGACAGCTCGACCACCTCGCCGCGGTACAGCACCATGGTCGCGGCCAGGGCCAGCACCAGGCGGCGCGGCAGGCGGCCGGCGTTCAGCTCGGCGTAGCGCACGATCTGCGGCATCACGCGCGCGGCGAACTTGCTCCAGCTGTTCAGGGCGATCGAGGCCAGCCGGTGGTGGATCGAGGGGTTACGGAAGCGCAGCAGCACGTCCGCCGCGAACGCCTCCAGTGCCGGGCGGTCCATCTCCAGCGCCGGAATGATTTCTTCCGCAATCGCCGCGCGCAGGAAGGGGCCCACGCCGCCGTCCTCGACCGCCGGGCCGACCGCTTCCAGGCCGGCCAGCAGGGCCACCGGCACCAGCGTGGTGTGGCCGCCGTTGAGGATGCCGACCTTGCGCTTCTTATAGGGGGTGATGTCGTCGACCAGCTTGACGTTGAGGCCGGCGCCCTCGAGCTTGAGCGCTTCCCCGACCCAGGATGGGCCCTGGATCACGAACAGGTAGTAATACTCGGCCGCCACCAGGAAGGGGTCGTCGTAGCCCAGTTCTTCCCTGATCCGCGCGGCATCGGCTTCCGGATAGCCGGTGACGATGCGGTCGACCAGCGTGGAGCAGAAGGTGCAGGCTTCTTCCACCCAGCGGGCGAAGCCCTCTTCCAGCGACCACAGTCCGGCGAAGTGCAGCACCGCGGCCTGCAGGGCCGGGCCATTCCGGTCGATCAGCTCGCACGGCAGCAGCACCAGGCCCTTGTCCCTGGCGCCGTCGAAGGCCTGGTAGCGCTTGAACAGCAGCTGCGCCAGCTTGGCCGGGAAGGCGCCCGGCGGCGCGTCCTCGAGGCGGTCGCTGTCGTTGACGGCGATGCCGGCCTCGGTGGTGTTCGAGACCACGAAGCGCAGGTCGGGATTGCCCGCCTGCGCCAGGTAGTCGGCGTAGGCCGTGCCCGGATCGATCTCGCGCTGCACGCACGCGACGGTGCGGTATTGCTTGACCGGCTGGCCGGCCTCGTCCAGGCCGCGCACCAGCACGGTGAACAGGCCGTCCTGGGTGTCCAGCAGCGGCGCACTGGAACCGCCGCGCGGACGCACGACCACGACGCCGGCGTCCAGGCCGGTGCGCTCGTTGAGCAGGTCGATTTGCCAGTCGAAGAAGCCGCGCATGAAGTTGCCCTGGCCGAACTGGAGGATCTTGATGGGTAGCGCGTACGGGGTGCTGCGTCTCAGTGCTTGCATGTGTCTCTTTCTTGTAGCCGTTCGCATCGTGCGGAATTACAGCGAAATGTCGCGCTTCCAGAAGATGAAGTCGTACTGCTGCAGGCGGTCGGCCTTGCACTTGTATTTGCCGCCGGCGGTGGCCACCACCATGTCGAACAGGCCGCGCGCCACGTCCGGCAGCGGCTTGCCCTCGATGATCGGGCCGCAGTCGTAGTCGATCATGTCGGACAGCTTGGCCGCGACCCGGCTGTTGCTCGAGATCTTCAGCACCGGCACGATCGGGTTGCCGGTCGGGGTGCCCAGGCCGGTCGAGAACAGGACCACGTTGGCGCCCGAGGCGACGATGCCGGTGACGGATTCGACGTCGCCGCCCGGGGTGCACAGCAGCGACAGGCCGGGCTTGTCGGTCTGCTCGGCGTAATCCAGCACCGAGACGATCGGCGAAGTGCCGCCCTTCTTGGCCGCGCCGGCCGACTTCATCGCGTCGGTGATCAGGCCGTCGCGGATGTTGCCCGGACTCGGGTTGTCGGCGAAATGGGTGCCCACGGCCAGCGCGCGCTGCTCGAAGTCGCGCATCATGCCCAGGAAGCGGCGCTTGTCGTCGTCGTTGACGCAGCGTTCGATCAGGTTGGCTTCGACGCCGCACAGTTCCGGGAACTCGGCCAGGATCGACGCGCCGCCGACCGCGACCACCATGTCCGACACGTAGCCCATGGCCGGATTCGCGGAGATGCCCGAGAAGCCGTCCGAGCCGCCGCATTTGACGCCGATCTTCAGGTGCGACAGCGGCACCGGCCGGCGGGTCGCCTTGTTGGCTTCCTTCAGGTGCGAGAGGGTGTCCTGCAGCACCGCCTTCATCATCTTTTCTTCGCTGTCCCACTGTTGCTGCTCATAGATCAGGACGGGCTTGTCGAAGTGCGGATTCTGCTTGGCCAGCGCTTCCTTGAACATGCCGATCTGGGCGTTCTGGCAGCCCAGCGAGAACACGGTGATGCCGGCCACGTTCGGGTGGTCGGCATAGGCCGACAGCACGCGGCACAGCGAACGCGCATCGGCGCGGGTGCCGCCGCAGCCGCCGTTGTGGGTGATGACGCGCACGCCGTCCAGGTTGGGGAACGGGCGGACCACCGGCTTCGGTGCCTCCATGTCCTCGCCCAGCAGCTGGAAGGTCAGCGACGCCAGGTCGTCCTGGGCGTAGCCGAGCGGACGCTCGAGCGCGTTGCGCAGGTGCTCGACGTTGCGGTTCTCGCAGAACACCAGCGGGAAGATCAGCCAGTGGTTGGCGGTGCCGACGCGGCCGTCGGCGCGCACCACGCCGTCGAAGGTGGCGCCGGCCAGGTCGCCCACGTCGGGCGGGGTCCAGGTGTACGGCTTCGATTCGCCGATTTCCACTTCCGACGCATGGTGGGCCAGGTTGTCGGTGGTGACCGCCTCGCCCTTGCGGATCGGCTGGGTGGCCTTGCCGACCACCACGCCGTACATCGTCAGCAGGTCGCCCACGGCGAACGCGCGGCGCGCCAGCTTGTGCTTCGTTTTCACCGGCGTGGACACCAGGATGCTCTCCTCGTTCCACGTGACGACATCACCCGGGTTCAGGTCGGCCAGGGCGACCAGCATGCTGTCGTCCGGGTGAATGCAGATTACTTTTTGCATGAAGGTGCGCCTATTCTTTCCGATTGCTGGCCGCTGATTAGAGGCCGAAATACTTTTTCGCGTTTTCGTAGCAGATGCCGCGCACGATGGTCGACAGCGCCTCGAAGTCGTTCGGGTACTCGCCGGCCTCGACCCACTCGCCGAACTGGCGGCACACCAGGCGGCGGAAATAGTCGTGGCGCGGGTAGGACGCGAAGCTGCGCGAATCGGTCACCATGCCGACGAACACGCCCAGCACCGAATGGTTGCCGAAGGCGAGCAGCTGGTTCAGGTTGCCCAGCTTGTGGTCGTTGAACCACCAGGCCGGGCCGAACTGCACTTTACCCGCCACGCTGCCGTCCTGGAAGTTGCCGACCATGGTCGACAGCACTTCGTTCATGGCCGGGTTCAGGTTGAACAGCATGGTCTTGGGCAGCTGGTCGTTGGCGTCCAGGCTCGAGAGCAGCGCGACCAGGCCGTTACTGGTGGTCATGTCCGAGATCGAGTCGAAGCCGGTGTCCGGGCCCAGGGTGTCCAGCATGCGCTGGTTGTTGTTGCGCATGGCGCCGATGTGGAAGCACATGGTCCAGCCGAACTTCGCGTACACGGCCCCCACGCTTTCCAGCAGGCCGCGCAGGTACTGCGCCTGCTCCAGGTCGGACAGCAGCTCGCCGTTCAGGCGCTTGGCGAAGAAGCCTTCCAGCTGCTGCGGCGTCGCGCCGTTCACCGGGATCGCGATGTCGATCGCATGGTCCGAGATGCGGCCGCCGCGCTCATGGAAGAATGCGACGCGCTTGGCCAGCGCCGCCATCATCGACGCGAAGGAATCGATCTTCACGCCCGCCACGTCCGACAGGCGCGCGACGTAGTCGACGAAGCCGGGGTTATTGATGCGCATGGCCTTGTCCGGACGGTAGGCCGGCAGCACGCGCGTCTTCAGCGCCGACTTGGCGATCTCGGCGTGCTGCAGCAAGTCGTCGGCCGGGTCGTCGGTGGTGCAGGCGATTTCGACCCTGGCCTGCTCCAGGAAGGCCCAGGTGTCCATCTGCGCCAGCTTGGCGTTGGCCTGTTCCCAGATCGCGTCGGCATTCTTTTCGTTGATGACCAGGTCGATGCCGAAGATGCGGCGCAGTTCCAGGTGGCTCCAGTGATAGATCGGGTTGCCGATGGCCAGCGGCAGCACCTTGCAGAACGCATCGAACTTTTCCTTGTCGCTGCGGTTGCCGGTGCAGTATTCCTCGGGCACGCCGGCGGTGCGCATCAGGCGCCATTTGTAGTGGTCGCCGCCCAGCCACAGTTCCGCGATGTTGCGGAATTTCTTGCGCTCGGCGATCTCGCCCTGCTGCAGGTGCGAATGGTAGTCGATCACCGGCAGGCCGGCGGCCACTTCGTGGTACAGCTTGCGGGCGACGTCGGTGTTGAGGAGGAAATCCTGGTCCATGAATGCGGTCATGCTTGTAACTCCTTGCGCTGGGTTTCGGTGCACCATCACTGGGCGCTTCTGATATATCAGAATGGTATGCCTAATATATTACATAAGCAAGACCTTTCGTTCTCTTTCAATCAGGCGCGAAGCGCGTAAAGCTACCGGGCAATACGCCCTCGGTGTTATCCTTCGGCCATTGATACACTGACGCGCGGATACAACACCGCGCCGCCCCGGAGCCCACCCATGCTCGAACGCCTTTTCCAGCTCAAACAAAGCGGCACCGACGTCCGCACCGAAGTCCTCGCCGGCCTGACCACCTTCCTCACGATGGCCTACATCATTTTCGTGAACCCCTCGATCCTTGGCGACGCCGGGATGCCGAAGGACGCCGTGTTCGTGGCCACCTGCCTGGTGGCGGCGCTCGGCAGCGCGGTGATGGGCCTGTACGCCAACTACCCGATCGCGATGGCGCCCGGCATGGGCCTGAACGCCTACTTCGCCTACGCGGTGGTGCTGGGCATGGGGGTGTCGTGGCAGGCGGCGCTGGGCGCCGTGTTCATCTCGGGCTGCCTGTTCATCCTGGCGTCGCTGTTCGGCCTGCGCGCCATGATCGTCAACGGCATCCCGCATTCGCTGCGGGTCGCAATCACGGTCGGGCTCGGGATGTTCCTGGCGCTGATCGCGCTGAAGAACGCCGGCATCGTGGTGGCCAACCCGCCGACCCTGGTCAAGGCCGGCGACCTGCACCAGCCGGGCGCCATCATGGCGGTGCTCGGCTTCCTCCTGATCGTCACCCTGGACCGCCTGCACGTGCGCGGCGCGATCCTGATCGGCATCGTCGTGGTCACGGTGTTGAGCTTCTTCTTCGGCGGGAACACCTTCCACGGCCTGGTTTCCGCCCCGCCCTCGATCGCCTCCACCGCCCTGCACCTGGACATCCCGGGCGCGCTCGGCGTGGGCATCCTGAACGTCATCCTGGTGTTCTTCCTGGTCGAGCTGTTCGACGCCACCGGCACCCTGATGGGCGTGGCCAGCCGCGCCGGCCTGCTGGTCGAAGGCAAGATGGAACGCCTGAACAAGGCCCTGCTGGCCGACAGCGCGGCGATCGTCGCCGGCGCCGCGCTCGGCACCTCGAGCACCACCGCCTACCTGGAAAGCGCGTCCGGCGTCCAGGCCGGCGGCCGCACCGGCCTCACCGCGCTGACGGTCGCGGTCCTGTTCCTGGCCTGCCTGTTCATCGCGCCGCTGGCCGGCGTGGTGCCGGCCTACGCCACCGCCCCCGCCCTGCTCTTCGTCGCCTGCCTGATGCTGCGCGACCTGGGCGACATCGAGTGGAACGACACCACCGAGGCGATCCCGGCGGCCATTACCGCGCTGGTGATCCCGTTCACCTATTCGATCGCCGAGGGCATCGCCTTCGGCTTCATCACCTATGCCGCGCTGAAGCTGACCACCGGCCGCGCGCGCGAGGTGGCGCCGGTGGTATGGGTGATCGCGGCGCTGTTCACCTTCAAGATCGTGTACGTGGGGACTTGAGGCGTCGTCTTGTGCGGAAATCCCTGGCCACCAGGTACAGGGCGGCCAACGGGAACAGGATATCCAGACTTGTCGGAAGCGTACCCGGCAGCGCCTTGTCGAAGAGGGTGTAGCCGGCCAGGCAGGCGAAGGCAGCGGCCAGCAGCAGGCGCCGGTGGGCAGCCATGCCCACGGCAGCCACCGAAAAGCCGACAAGGGCGATGTGATCGTTCCAATGCATGAGGTCTCCCGATTGCGCCGCGCACGGGGTCGCGGCTGGTCTCGGACGATTGTAGCGGCGCCGCGATGGCGCATGTTCACCGATTGTCATGGCGCCGCGGCGGCCGCGCGTCATTGGGCCGGCGCGCAGCCCTCTCCGAGCATGCGCGCGAACGCTTCCGGCGCCACCGCCTGGCTGTAGTAATACCCCTGCACCAGGTCGCAGCCCATTTCCGCCAGCAAGGCAAGCTGCCCCGCCGTCTCGACGCCTTCCGCCACCACCGTCAGGCGCAGGCTGTGCGCCATGGCGATGACCGCGCGCGAGATGGCGAGGTCGTCGCCGTTGCCGAGGATGTCGTCGACGAAGGACTTGTCGAGCTTGAGCTTGTCGACCGGGAAGCGTTTCAGGTAGTTCAGGTTGGAGTAGCCGGTGCCGAAATCGTCGATCGCCAGGCGGATGCCCATCGCCTTGAGCTGGGCCAGCAGCTCGTAGCTCTTGCCGGCGTCGGCCATCGAGGCGCTTTCGGTCAGTTCCAGTTCCAGCAGCGCCGGGTCGACGCCGTAGGCGTCCAGGATGAACTTGACGGTGCCGACGATCTCGTCGGAGAACTGGTAGACCGAGAGGTTGACCGAGACCGGCACCACCGGCACGCCCGCTTCCTGCCAGTGGCGGATCTGGGCGCAGGCGGTCATCAGCACCCAGGTGCCGATCGGCAGGATCAGGCCGCTCTCCTCGGCCAGCGCGACAAAGCTGGACGGCGGCACCATGCCGCGTTCGGGATGGTGCCAGCGCAGCAATGCCTCGGCGCCGACGATGGCGCCGCTGGCCAGGTCGACCTGCGGCTGGTAATGCAGCACCAGTTCGTTGCGGTCCACGGCGCGCCGCAGCGCGGTCTCCATCCGGAAGCGGTCGTTGGCGCCGCGGTTCAGTTCCGGGCGGTAGAAGGCGTAGCGCTGGATCACGCCGTCGGCGGCCTGGCGCAGCGCGGCCTCGGCCGCGCGCACCAGCGCATCGTAGGTACTGCCGTCGTTCGGGTACACCGCGATGCCGACGCTGGGGTCCATGTGCAGTTCTTCGCTGCCGTACACGTAGGGCGCGGCGAGCGCCGCCAGCAGGCGGCGCGCCGCCGCCGCCAGCGCGTCGTTGTCCGGGCGCAGCGCGGCCAGCGCGAAGCTGCCGTCCGGGAAGCGCGCCACGGCGTCGCCGTTGCCGATCTCGCGCAGGCGCGCGCCGGCCTGCTGGACCAGCACCTGGTCGGCGTCCGGTCCGAGCGTCTCGCGGATCAGGGGCATGCGCCCGAAGCGCAGCAGCATGAAGCCGAGCACCTGGCCGCTGGCGGCGGCCTGCGCCTGCATCTGCCGCAGGCGGTCGTGCAGCAGCTCGCGGTTGGGCAGGCCGGTGAGCGTGTCGAAGTTGCTGACGTAGCGCAGGCGCTCCTCGGCGCCGCGCAGTGCGGTGGTGTCGATGCCGGTGCCGAGCACATATTCGGCGCTGCCGTCGGCCCGCTCCAGCCGGGTGTGGGTCCAGAGGATGCTGCGCACGCCGCCGTCGCCGGTGCGCCACTCGCCCTGGGTGCGCACCGGCGGCCGGCCCGCGGCCAGTTCCTCGAACACCCGCCGCAGCGCGTGCGGCTCGCCGGCGCCGCGCACCACGTCCCAGCAGAGCCGGCCGATGGCTTCCATGGCGCACCAGCCGAGCGTTTCCTCGCAGGCGCGGTTGAACATCGCGATGCGCCCGTCCGGATCGGCCAGCATGACCAGCGCGCCGACGGTCTCCACCACGGCCGACAGGCGGTTGCGTTCCGAACGCAGTGCTTCGGTGCGCTCGACCACCAGCGCTTCCATGTGCGCGTACAGGCGCGCGCGTTCGAGCGCCGGCGCGAGCAGCTTGGCCGCGCTGTCGAGCAGGACGCACTCGTCCTCGGCCGGCTCGGCCGACAGCCGCAGGTGCAACATGCCGGCCGGGCCGGCGGCGCCGGTCAGCGGCAGCACGCGGCGGCACGTCGCCGTTCCCGCCGCCGCTTCTGCTGCCGCATCAAGGTCCAGGCCGTGCGCCGCCAGCAGTTGCGGCGCGCCGTCGCGGCCGCACACGGCGACGCCGACGCCTTCGATGCCGGGCAGCCGCGCCAGGTGCGCAACCGCCACCTCGGCCACCGCCTGCCCGGTCACGGCTTCGTTGAGTGCGCCGGCGATCGCGCCCAGCAGGCCGAGCGAGCGCACCGAGCGCTCCAGTCCATGCTGCCTGTCGGCCAGCGCCGCATTCAGGCGCAGCGCTTCCTCGTGGGTCGCGCTCAAGAGCGCATGGATCCGGTGCCGTTCGGCGGCCATCAGTTCGAGGCCGTGCCGCGTGCCCTGCTCGTCGCGGGCGCCCTGGCGCAGCAGGCGCCGCAGGCGGGCGCGCAGCTCGTCCGGCGCGCAAGGTTTGCGTACGAAGGCATCGGCGCCCGCCTCGAGCCCCTGCACGACATCCTGCAGGGTGTTCAGGCAGGTCAGCAGCACCACCGGGATCGCGGCGTAGTCGCGGTCGCGCTTGAGCGTGCGGCAGAGCGTGAAACCATCCATGCCGGGCATGGCGATGTCGCTGATGACCAGGTCCGGACGGCGGCGCCGCACCTCGGCCAGCGCGGCTTCGCCGTCGTGCGCCAGGCCAAGCTGCCAGCCGGGTTCTTCGGCCAGCAGGCGCAGCAGGTGTTGCGCCTGGGTGGGACTGTCTTCCACCACCAGGACGAGGACATCGCCCGGCAGCGTTCTCTCTTGCGTCATTGTCATTGTCGGCCACTGGTGAATGCTTGGCCGGGTCACGCGGCCCGGCCTGAAACTTGCATTGATGTTACCGAATATGATTGATAAATAACATTTGCATCAATATTGATGCACCGCGGCATACGTATTGACATATGCCGCGGGCGTGGCATCCCGGCGCCGCTTCCAGGAGCGAGGCCGCGAGCCACGGCCATCGGGGATGTCATGAATCGAATGGATGATGTAACAAATCTAACGACAATCTTTGTCGCACTATGTTGCATATTGGCAACGTAATCCCGGGGTGGGTGCCGGGCTCAGCCGGCCAGCCCGTGCTGCAGCGCATAGCGGATCAGGGCCGCGTTCGACGTCAGGCCCATCTTGCGGAAGATGCGGCTGCGGTAGGTGTTGACCGAGCTGATGCTGATGCCGAGCTCGGCGGCCACCTGCTTGATCTGGAGGCCGGAGCCGATCAGGGCGACGATCTCGCCCTCGCGCGCGGTGAGGCTGTGATGGGCCGGCCGCGGCGTCGGGCAGCGCGCTTCGCGCGCCAGTAGTTCGCTGACGCGCGGCCCCAGGTAGGCGCAGCCGGCGGCGGCGCGGCGCACCGCTTCCACCAGGTCGACCGCGCCCGTGGCTTTCGACACGTAGCCGAGCGCGCCGGCGCGCAGGGCCGCGAGCGCATAGCGTTCTTCCGGGTGCATGCTGAGCATCACCACGCGGAGGTTCGGAAAATGGCGGCGCAGCTCGGCAAGTCCGTCGAGCCCGTCGGTATCGGGCAGGCTGATATCGAGCACGACCACGTCGGGTCGTACCTGTGCGATCAACGCGAGGGCTTGCTTCAGGTCTGCGGCCTCGCCGACGATTTTTAGGTCGGCGCTGTGCCGGACGATCTTCTTGATTCCCTCGCGAATCAATTCGTGATCGTCGGCGATGACTAGCCTGATCAAAATGCTTCCTTCATGCAATACAACCGTGCTGGTATGCCAGCGAACGGGGCGCATTCTTTCATCTGTGGAGCAACATTGCAAACATAATGATTGGCGAGTTAACAATCGTATTATCTTGCCTGGAAACTTCTCGATGTAAATTCTTGTATAGAAAGTCGCTCGGGCCGGCTTTCGGCTACAATGTCGCCTCCGCCGCACGAGCAGAGCGCAGGCGGGCCATCCATGAACGACAGGCTGTCCATCGTCCGTGCCGGGCGTTGATGCCGGTCCGGCGATCTCGCGGGGCGACAGACGGCAGCCGTACAGATGCTTATGAAATCTCTCTCGATTTTCGCGCTGGTCCTGGCCGGCGCCGCCGGCGGCGCCACTGCCGCCGCGCTCGACGACCTCGGCGACAGCGCGCCTTCGTCCACCTATTTCACCCAGGCGCCCACCACGGTCATCCCGGAAGGCAGCAACTGGTACACGTCGGCCGAACTCGGCGCGATCAGTACCAGCGGCAACACCAGCGGCACCTCGGTCACCGGCAAGGTCGATGCGCGCCACGAGATGCGCAACTGGAGCAACGAATACATCTTCAGCGGCTATTTCAAGGAAGACGAGATCGTCGACGACGACGGCCAGCGCAGCCGTTCGCGTTCGGCGCAGCGCTATTCGATATCGGCCAAGGCCGCGTTCAAGCTGCTCGAGGACGGCAAGCGCGCCTTCGTGCTCGGTTCCCACGTGAACGACAAGTTCGGCGCCTACATCCGCTATTCCAGCCTGGCGGTCGGCTACGGTACCCAGATGCTGCGGCGCGAAGACCGTACCATCGACGTCGAAGTCGGTCCGGGCATGTTCCACGGCGTGAATTCGAGCGGCGAGGCCGAATCCGGCATGACGGTGCGCGGCGCGGCCCAGTTGCGCTGGCGCGTCAGCCCGTCCGCGGCGTTCAGCCAGACCGTCAGCGTGGAGCGCGGCACCTCGAACACGCACTCGATCGCCGAGACCTCGCTCAGCACCAAGATCAACGGCACCATGCAGATGAAGGCGGCCTTCAGTGCCCGCAACGACACCAACGTGCCGGATGAAAAGAAGAATACGGATACGCAGACGTCGTTGACGCTGGTGTATTCGTTCTGAAACGAGCCGGGCGCCGTTTCCGAAAAAACTCGCCGGTCGCGTTCAAACGCGACGTCCCACCCTCGAATGCGACGTCCCCGCGCAGGCGGGGACCTATACTCAACTACCGGAGTCAATCGTCCCGCATTACCGCGAGCACAACGATTTCCGATACTCGGCATGGCCCCCCGCCTGCGCGGGACGCTGGTTCGATCTGACGTTTTTACGCCGGTCTTACCGCCGGTCGCGCATCACTTCACGAGGATATTGCCGCTCAGCTTGATCGTGCCCTTGCCCGTCGCCATGTCCTCGCCGCCGGTCAGGTCGCCGCCGCCGCTGGCCTTGAAGTAGCGGCCGGTGCCGCCGGTGATCTGGAAGCTGGCGTTGCTGAACACGAAGTTGGTGCCTTCGCCGGTCGGCACGAACTGGCCGCTGTACGACGCGAACAGCAGTTCGCCGGTCAGCGTCGTGATCATGAAGCGGCCGTCGCTGAAGGTGAAGGTGGTGCCGTTCGGGGTGATGCAGTCGCTCGACAGGAAGGTGACCTTGCCCAGCACGTTGCTGTCGCCGTAGCCCAGGATGGTGCCGCCGAATTTTGACGGGCAGCGCAGCGAGGGGCCCGGGATTTCCTGGATCACGCCGCTGACTTCCAGAGCCTGATAGGTGGGTTTGGCCGCGGAAGCGGAAAAGGCGGCGGACATCAGGACGGACGCGGTGGCGATACGCAGGACGGATTTCAACATGAGGGGCATCTCCGAAAAAGTTAAAAGAGGCCGCATGGTAACATTTTTATATCTTTAACAGCGCACGGCTGAGTGCGACTGTTGGTTTTTTACCCGTCCTGAATTCGTGTTTATTTAGCCTTGACCGCGCGTGCCCGGATAGCTTGGCAATCCGTCGGCGATGTGTAGCCAGTGCAGGCGGCGCGCAGCGAACGTGTGGTCTTCCGGCGCCGCCGCTTCCGGGTCGTCCAGGCTGCAGGTGGTGACGTCGATCTCGCCGGGGACAGCGTCGCTGCGGTAGGTCAGCTGGGTGCCGCAGCGCCCGCAGAAGGCGCGCTCGGCCCGCGGACTGGAGCGGCGCAGCGCGGGCGCGCCCCGCACGTACGCCAGCGCGTCCGCGGGGACGCTGAACCAGGCCACCGCCGGTGCGCCGGCCGCGCGCCGGCAGTCGGCGCAGTGGCACAGCGTGCGGTGGCAAGGGGTGCCCTTCACCTCATAGCGCACCGCGCCGCAGGCGCAGCCTCCGGCGAGCGCCGGGCCGGTTGCCATGCGCGTCTCCTCAGGGCGCGGTCGCCATCCTGCCCTGCCGGCTACCGCCGGCCAGCAGCAAGGCGACCAGGCTCAGCAGCGCCGCCGCGCTCAGGTACCAGCCCACGTACTGCAAGCCGTAGGTGCTGGCGAGCCAGGTGGCGACGTAGGGCGCCAGCGACGCGCCCAGGATGCCGGCCAGGTTGAAGGTCAGTGAGGCGCCGGTGTAGCGCACCTCGGCCGGGAACATTTCCGACAGCAGCGTACCCAGCGGGCCATAGGTCATGCCGATCAGGCACTGGCCGATCACCATGAACAGCGTCACGGTGGCCAGCTGGCCGCTGCCGAACAGCGGCCCGAAGGCCAGGCCGAAGGCGGCGATCGCGGCCGAGACCGCGATCATCGCCGCGCGCCGGCCGAAGCGGTCGGCCAGCAGCGCCGCCGCCGGGATCGTCAGCGCGAAGAACACGATGGCGAACAGCTGCAACTTGAGGAACTGCTGGCGCGAGTAGCCGAGCGCGCTCGTGCCCCAGCTCAGCGTAAACACCGTCATCAGGTAGAAGATGACGAAGGTCGCCATCGCCGCCAGCGTGCCCAGCACCAGTGGACGCGTATGGTCGCGCAGCACCGTCACCACCGGCAGTTTCACGCGCTCGTTACGGTCGAGCACGGCCTGGAAGGCCGGGGTCTCGGTGATCTTCAGGCGCACGTACAGCCCGATGATCACCAGCAGCGCGCTCGACAGGAAGGGAATGCGCCAGCCGTAGCGGAAGAAGTCGGCGTCGCTCATCAGCTGCGACAGCAGCAGGAAGATGCCGCCGGACAGGAAGAAACCGATCGGCGCCCCCAGCTGCGGGAACATGCCGTACCAGGCGCGCTTGCCCGGCGGCGCGTTCTCGGTGGCCAGCAGCACCGCCCCGCCCCACTCGCCGCCCAGGCCCAGGCCCTGGCCGAAGCGGCACAGCGCCAGCAGCAGCGGCGCCAGCGTGCCGATGCTGGCATAGGTGGGCAGCAGCCCGATCACGACCGTGGACACGCCCATGGTCAGCAGCGCCGCCACCAGCGTGGCCTTGCGTCCGATACGGTCGCCGAAGTGGCCGAACACGGCCGAGCCGATCGGACGCGCGAAAAAGGCGATGGCGAAGGTGGCCAGCGACTGCAGCGTGGCCGCGGCCGGGTCGGCGGCCGGGAAGAACAGCTTCGGGAAGACCAGCACCGCGGCGGTGGCGTAGATGTAGAAGTCGAAGAATTCGATGGTGGTGCCGATCAGGCTGGCAAACAGGACCGTCGCGGGCCGGTTGCGCGGAGTCTGGGTGGCCGCCCCGCTCATGCGGCACCACCCTGGCGCAGCGCATCGGCGAGTTCGCGGCTGTCGGCCGGCCGCACCACGCGCGCGACTTCCTTGCCCTCCTTGAGCACGACCACGGTGGGCCACAGCTTGATCCGGAACGAGCGCCCGAGCGGCCGCCCCGGCCCGTCCTCGACCTTGATGTGGACCGCCTCCGGCGCGCCGGCCAGGGCGGCTTCGATGTCGGCCTTGGCGGCGTTGCAGTAGCCGCACCAGTCTGTGCCGAAATCGAGGGCGACCAGGCCGGGGTGCGCATCGATCGCGCTGCGTTCGGGTTGGGCGGTATCGTAAGGTTTGCTCATGCGGGTCTCCTGTCTTCTCATTGTGCCGATGACAATAGAGTAACCCAAAACCGGCCTTTTCGACACCGCCCCAGGCTGGACTGTAGCGGCGATCAGTCAGTATGGCCTCCGTCGTGCCCATCGTGCGCGCACTCGGCCGGCTGCGCCTTGCAGCGCGCCGCGTGCGCCGCCAGGTGCCGCTCCCGCTGCGCCAGCGCCGCCGGCGTGCCGAACGGCGCCAGGATCTCGCCCTGGGTGTACGTGCGTCCGTTCTTGATCACGTACTGCACCGCCGCCGCCGCGCGCAGGTCGGCGAGCGGATTGCCGTGGACCGCGATCAGGTCGGCCAGCTTGCCCGGCTCGACCGAGCCCAGGTCGCGCTCCACCAGCGCCATCTTCGCCGCGTTGATGGTGACCGTCTGCAGCGCCGTGTAATTGCCCAGCACCAGTCCGGCCGCGCGCAGATTCAGGTGCAGCTGGATGCCGGGCACCACCAGCGGCGAGTCGGTGCCGTTGGCCACCAGGCCGCCGGCCGCCACCACCTTGGCCTGCTGGGTGGCGTCGTTGACGATGCCGGCCAGTTGGGCGGCGGTGGGCGGCGCGGCGTTGCGCAGGCCGGCCACGAAGTTCGGCGGCACCAGGATGAAGCGCGGATCGGTGGCGATGCCCGGATCCAGCCCGGCCAGCGCGGACGCCGAGAACAGCGTGTCGATCAGGCGGAAGCCGCCCTTGCCGTAGATGTCGTAGGCGTCCTGGTAGGTGATGGCCTTCGAGAACGACTCGGACCAGCTGTAGCCCATGCGCTGGGTGGCCGACAGGTGGGTGGTGCCGGCGATGCCGGTCTGGGCGCCGGGACTGATCGGGTGGGTGCCGCTGGGGACGCCCAAATCCAGTGCGCCTTGCGCGATGCGGCTCATGATCGGGATCGGCGCGCGCACGTAGGACTTCATGAAATCGACGTCCATGCGCTTGGCCTTGGCGATCTCGAGCTCGGCCACTTCCGGCGTGCGCAGCGTGCGCGCGAAGTGATAGAACAGGCGGTTGCCCTCCCACAGTGGCGGCGAGACGAACATGCGCGGCCCCACCAGGCGGCCCGCTTCCAGCGATTCGCGCAGTTCGATGGACTGGTGCAGCGGCCCGCCCACCGACTGCCCGGTGGTCACGCCGTACGACAGCATCAGCGGTAGCCACTGCCCCACTTGCCCGCCCTGGTACAGCGTGAGTGGGTGGATGTGGGTCTCGATCAGGCCCGGCATCACGGTCAGGCCGGTGGCGTCGACGTAGCGCTCGGCGCGGGTCTCGGACCCGGCCTGGTGCGGCCGCACCCAGGCGATGCGGTTGCCGCGCACCAGGATGTCGACGTCGTGGCGCAGCGCCGGGCTGGTGCCGTCCCACAGCGCGCCGGCGCGGATCAGGGTGGTGCCGGCCGGCACCTGCTGGCGCCAGTGCAGGCGCACCGGGACGTCGGCGGGCGTGCCGGCGTTGCCGGCGGCGTCCAGGCGCAGGGTGCGGATGCGCTCGGCGGACTTGTACAGCAGCGTATTCGCGTCGCCCCAGGACGGCAGGTCGGCCGCTTCGCTCGAGATGGCGCGCGCGGCGCCCGCCGGCGAACCGTCCGGGTTCAGCGGCATCAGGTGCAGCAGCGAATCCATGATGAAGGCCACCCGCCTGCCGTCCGGCGACAGCACGGCCGCGCCTTCGTCGCGTTCGCTGATCTGGCGCGGCGCCGCCGCCACCGGATGGAACACCGCCTGGCGCGTGGCCAGGTCGATCACGCGCAGCTTGTTGTAGCCCTCGCGGAAGCGGTTGTTGATGCGGTCGTTGTCGACCAAGAGAATGCGGCGCCCGTCCGGCGTCCATTGCGGGGTGCTGACCTGGTTGCCCACGGCCTGGACGATCACCTCGAAGGTGCCGGCGGCGCGGTTCCAGATTTCCAGCTGGCCGGCCAGCGTGGTGTAGGCGATGCGCGTGCCGTCGGGCGAGAGCCTGGGGTTGGCCATCGAACGCCCGGGAATCGCGGCCAGGCGCGTGCGGGCGCCGCTGGCGACGTCGACCTGGTCGACCGCGAGCTGCCCGGCGTTGCCGCGCTCGCTGGAGAAATACACGGCGGCGCCGTCCGCCGTCCATTGCGGGCCGGTGTCGCGGTCGAGGTCGTCGGTGAGGCGGCGCGGCACGCCGCCGATGCGCATCACCCAGACGTCGTTGAGGGCGACGAAGGCGATGCTGCGGCCGTCGGGCGACAGCACCGGGGCGCTGATCCCCTTCACGTCGCGCGTACCGAGGTCGTCGAAGTGGCGGTCCTTGGGCTTGAAACTGCTGTGTGTGAACGCGGGCCGGCGCAGCGCCAGTTCGGCGCGGAAGCCGATGTCGGACGGATTGCCGCCGAGGGCGTCGCGCACGCGGATATGGCCGTCGGCGGTGTACAGGAAGCGTCCGTCCGGCAGCCAGCGCACCGGGAAGGGAAAGATGTCCTCGTCCTGCGTGACCTGGGTACCGCCGACCACCAGCTGGCGCGCCGCGTTCTGGTACACCAGGGCCGCGCCGTCCGGCGTCCAGGCCGGGGCCGAGCCCGGCGCCACCACGGCGGGGGCGCCGCCGGCCAGCGGCGCCGTCACCACGTTGGCGCCGTCGACGTAGGCCACGCGGGTGCCGTCCGGCGACACCACCGGGTTGCTCTCGGCGCCGGGGCCGGCCGTCACCTGCCGCGGCAGCCCGCCGGTGGCGGCCACGCGCCAGATCTTGTACTGGCCGTCGTTGCCGCGGTCCGACGAGAACACCAGGCCGCTGCCGTCCGGCAGCCAGGCCGGCTCGCGGTCGTCGTTGGGGCCCGTGGTCAGCTCGGTGGGGTGGGCGCCGTCCGGGGCCACCGTCCAGATGTGGTAATTGCCCTCGGGGGCGTAGTTCTGGAAGGCGATGCGGGTGCCGTCGGGCGACCACACCGGCGCGGTCGGCTCCAGGTGCCAGTCGGTGATGCGGGTGGCGCGCCCGCCCCCGGCCGGCATCACCCACAGCGCGCCCTGGTTGGAAAACACGATGCGCTTGCCGTCCGGCGATGGCGCGGCGGCCATGTCAGTGCCTTCGCGCAGTTCCACCACGTAGTCGCGCGTCGGGCCGCGCAGGTCGTTGAGCTGGTCGATATGCGATGGGCTGGGCCACTGGCAGGCGGACAGCAGCGCCGCCGCGACGGCGGCGCCGAGCACGGTCCGGGACAGGTTGAAAGTCATGACGGTCTCCGTTGGGTTGACGCGGCTATCCTAATGCCGGGCTCTTCCATTCCGGATGGTTTCGACGGTTTTGCTGAGCACGCTCAAACGCTATTACTGTCGCATGGGGAACTTTTTTCAAACTGAAATGTTCCATGACGAATGCGAACGCAAGGTGAGACAGCGAACGGAACCGTGTTGTGTGCGGTGGCATGCTGAACCCGGCATAAACGAAACGTAAAGGAGTCCCTCATGTCCGACGATCTGCACAACCGTGGTCCGCAGGACCGCAGCCGCATCAACCTGCACGAGCCGTGGGAAGTCCAGTACTGGACCAAGACGCTCGGCGTGTCGAAGGAAGAGCTGGAACGCGCCGTCAAGTCGGCCGGCAGCAGCAGCGTGAACACGGTGCGCCAGCACCTGACCGGCAACCAGCACTAAACCAGGCAGCAAGCCAACCGCACCGCCTCCCGCACGGCGCGCCCGCGCGGGAGGGCCGGCACCCGCCGCGCCGCCGCGCGCGCTCATCGCAGCACCCCCCGCACCGGCCCCGCCGCCGGCCCGCGGCCACGACAAGACTCGAAAGGAGCCCAATGGATATCCGCGGCTATTTCACGAACCTCGACATCAGCTGGATCAACCTCGCCTTCGCGCTCGGCGCGGCGGTGCTCAGCTTTACCCTCATCCATGGCGCCGTGATGCTGTTCCGGCGCCGCCTCGACGCCCTCGACGGCCCGCGCGCCCATAAACCCATCGTCGACGTGCTGCGCCATACGCTGGCGCGCACCAGCAAGATCGCCATCCTGGCGACCTCGATCCTGATCGGCGTCTCGGTGCTCGACCTGCCCCGGCCCTGGGACGCGCGCGTCGGCCACCTGTGGTTCCTGACCCTCGGCGCCCAGATCGCGCTGTGGCTGCACCGCGCCATCGACGTCACCGCGCGCCGTTATTTCCAGGTGCACGGCAAGGGCCTGGAAGACGAGCAGGTCTCGGTCGCCCATACGCTGGTGATCTGGGCGCTGCAGTGGAGCGTGTGGACCATCTTCCTGCTGGCCATGCTGTCCAACCTCGGCATCAACGTCACTACTTTCGTCGCCAGCCTCGGCATCGGCGGCGTGGCGGTCGCGCTGGCGGTGCAGAACATCCTGGGCGATCTGTTCGCCTCGCTGTCCATCGCTTTGGACAAGCCCTTCGAGGTGGGCGATTCGATCTCGGTGCCGGAGTTTTCCGGCTCGATCGAGCACGTCGGCCTGAAGACGACCCGCATCCGCGCGCTGTCCGGCGAGCAGATCGTGATCGCCAACGCCGAACTGCTGCGCAAGGTCGTGCACAACTTCAAGCGCCAGTCGACGCGCCGCGTGCAGTACACGCTACGCATCAACCCGGCCACCCCGCCCGAGCTGGCGGCCAAGGTGCCGGAGCGCCTGGGCGCCATCATCGAGACCAAGGAGCAGGTCAGGTTCGACCACGTGAACCTGACCACCATGACCCAGGACTACATCGAGTACGACATCGTCTACAACCTGCAGGACGCCAACTACAGCCTGTTCCTGACGACCCAGCAGGCCGTGCTGCTCGAGACCATGGGCATGCTGCGCGACCTCGGTATCTCGACCGCGCCGCGCGCCCAGGAACTGCTGCTGCAGGGCCAGGCCAGCAACGACGCGGCCCAGGCTGCCGGCACCGGCGCCACTGCCGTTCCCAGCGGCACGCGGGCGCCATCCCTGATCCGCGGCGCCTAGAATTCCCAGCTCGATTCTCAGTTCACTCACTCAGATGGAGATCACAATGCCCGAACAGAACCAGTTTCCTTCGCAGCAACAGCAACCGCCCGGCACCGAAGCCCAGCTCACCCCGAAAGCCGACCACGGCGAGACCAGCTACGTCGGCCGCGGCCGCCTCGAAGGCAAGGCCGCGCTGATCACCGGCGCCGACAGCGGCATCGGCCGCGCGGTGGCCCTGGCCTATGCGCGCGAAGGCGCCGACGTCCTGATCGCTTATCTCAACGAGGACGAGGATGCGCGCGAAACCGAGCGCCTCGTCAAGGAAGCCGGGCGCAAGGCCGTGCTGTTCCCCGGCGACCTGGCCGACCCGGCGGTGTGCCGCGCGCTGGTGGACAAGGCGGTGCAGGAATTCGGCCGCATCGACATCCTGGTCAACAACGCCGCCTACCAGATGACCCACGATTCGATCGAGGACATCCCGGACGAGGAATGGGAGCACACCTTCGCCGTCAACATCAGCGCGATGTTCTATATCTGCAAGGCGGCGGTGAAGCACATGAAGCCGGGTTCGTCGATCATCAACACCACCTCGATCAATTCCGACAAGCCGACCCCGACCCTGCTGGCCTACGCCACCACCAAGGGCGCGATCGCCAACTTCACCGCCGGCCTGGCGCAGCTGCTGGCCGAGAAAGGCATCCGCGTGAACTCGGTGGCGCCGGGGCCGATCTGGACGCCGCTGATCCCGTCGACCATGCCGCCGGAGCAGGTGGAAAGCTTCGGTGCGGAGACGCCGATGAAGCGCGCCGGCCAGCCGGTGGAACTGGCGCCGGTGTACGTGATGCTGGCGACGGACGAGGCCAGCTACGTGTCGGGCGCGCGCATTGCCGTCACTGGCGGTACACCGATTCTCTGAACGTTCGTATCAATCCACGCGAACGCGTCAACCTACGCGTTCGCATGATTCCACGTCGTCCCCGCGCAGGCGGGGACCCATACTGAGGCTCAGAATTCGTTACATCGGAAATGCTTCGACCTTTCCAATATACGGGTTTCGGAAGCTCGGTATGGGTCCCCGCCTGCGCGGGGACGACGATTATTCAGTGTTCGCGTCACACTAAACGGTCGCGTTTATCCAATGTTCGCGCGATATTAAACGTTCGCGTCACATTAAAAGGTCGCTCGCCTAAACTGGAATTACCGTTCGCATCACGGTAAATCACGTTCACGCATCGTTCGGGAGCTGGGTCCCGCCCGGCGGCGCCGGTTCCGGCGGCGGTTCCGGCATCGGTGCCTGGTCCGGGCTCGGGCCGACCGGCTCGTCGGCCGGCGGGCCGCCTTCCTGCTCGATGTCGCCGCCCTCTTCGATCTCCTCCTCCACCGGCGCCTCCTCGCGGTGATAGCTGGGGGCCGCCTTCTGGCCGCCCGGGAACAGCGCGTCGGGGTCGACCTTGCCGGCGGCGAGCGCCTCCTTGAAGAAGTCCCCCACCAGCAGGATCGCGCTGTGGCCGCCCTGGCCCCAGTAGTTCGAGCGCATCGTCACGCGGTTGTCGTTGAAGCCGACCCAGGCCCCGGCCACCAGGTTCGGGTGCATCATGATGAACCAGCCGTCGGCGTTGTTCTGGGTGGTACCGGTCTTGCCAGCAACGTCGGCGGTGATGCCGAAGCGGTAGCGGATCGCGGTGCCGGTGCCGCGGTTGATCACGCCGCGCATCATGTCGATCAGCGTGACGGCGGAGGCCTGCGACAGCACGCGCTGCGGCTGCTGCGAGCCGAAATCGGCGACCACCTTGCCGTCGCGGTCGGTGATGCGGCGCACGAATACCGGACGGCGGTACTCGCCCTGCGTGGCGATGGTCGAATACGCGCTCACCATTTCCAGCAGCGTCACCGGGCTGGTGCCGAGCGCGATCGAGGGCACCTGCGCCAGCTTCGACTGGCGCACCCCGAGGCCCTGGGCCAGCTTGACGATGGGGCCCACGCCCACGTCCTGCATCACCTGGGCGGTGATGGTGTTCTTCGAGTACACCAGGCCGTCGCGCATGGTCAGCCGGCGGCCGGTGGTGCCGCTCATGTCGGTCGGGCGCCAGACAGTGCCGTTGTCGAAGCGGATGCTGGTGACGGCGTCCAGGTAGGGGTGTTCCGGCGCGATGCCCTTTTCCAGCGCGGCGGCGTAGACGATGGGCTTGAAGGTGGAGCCGGGCTGGCGCGCGGCCTGGTTCACGTGGTCGTACTGTTCGCGCTGGAAGTTGCGGCTGCCGACCCAGGCCTTGACCTCGCCGGTGGACGGGTCCATCGCCACGAAGCCGGCTTCCAGGCGCGACTTGGCGACCTTCAGGTTGCGCATGAACTCGCGCTCGCCCTTCAGGCGCTTGAGCACCGTCTCGGGCTTGTCGCCGGCTTCGATCGCCTTGCGGTACTCGCCGGATTCGCGGATGAAGGCGTTCAGCAGTTCGCCATGCGACTGCCAGAAGTATTCGAAGGGCGTGACGTTCTCGCGCATCGCGATGTAGGTCTGCGGCTGGCTGGCGTTCACCTGCCAGGAATGGGCCCAGTCGACGTCGGCGATGGCCTGCAGCGCATCGGCCTGGCGCTCCACCGCGCGCAGCGCGTCCTGCTGCAGGTCGTAGTCGAGCGTGGTCTGCACCACCAGGCCGTCCTGCTGCAGGTTGGCATCGTTCTTGTCGGCCCATTCCACCAGCCAGCGCCGCACGTAGGCGGTGAAGTGGTCGTCCTTGCCGGTGCGCTCGGCCTGGCGCGTGAAGTGCAGGCCCAGCCGGCGCCGCGACAGCTGGCGGTAGCGCTTCTCGTCGAAGGCGCCGGCCTTCAGCATCTGGCCCAGCACCACGTTGCGGCGCGCAAGCGAGCGCTCCGGATTGGTCACCGGGTTGTAGTAGGCGGTTCCTTTCAGCATGCCGACCAGGGTCGCGGCCTCGGTTTCGTTCAGGGCCAGCGCCGGCTTGTTGAAATAGGTGCGCGCCGCCGCCTCGATGCCGTAGGTGTTGTACAGGAAGGGCACCGTGTTCAGGTAGGCTTCCAGGATTTCCGTCTTGCTGTAGGTGTTCTCGATCTTGAAGGCGGTGATCAGTTCCTTCAGCTTGCGGTTGATGTTGCGCGCGCGCCCGATCTCGTCGCGGAACATGTTGCGCGCCAGCTGCTGGGTGATGGTCGAGCCGCCCTGGGCGTCACCCTTCAGGTTGGCCAGGAAGGCGCCGGCGGTGCGCGTGAAGTCGATGCCGTGGTGATCGTAGAAGCGGTGGTCCTCGGTCGCGATCAGCGCCGTCACCACGTGCTTCGACACCTGCGACAGCGGCACGCGCTCCTGCACGCCCTGCTCGAAGCTGGCCAGTTCGCGCCCGTCGCCCGATACCACCACGGTCGGACGCGCCACGCGCGCCTGTTTCACGTCCTCGATGCCCGGCGTCAGCGGGAACAGGATCGCGACATAGACCACCAGCAGGGCCAGCAGCGTGGCGAAAGCGCCGCCGGCGATCCACAGCCAGCGCTGCAGCGGCGGTTTCTGCATCAAGAGGCCGTGCGCGCGCGCATAGCTCTGCCGCGCCCGCGCGCCGGCCCGGTCCAGCAGCCTGCGCTCGCGTCCATCCCACTGCCCGCCGTCGTTATGGTCATCCACAATCTGTTCCCGTCCGCTTTGTTGTCATAGCGGCACAAGTATAGCCGACCGCATAAAACTTCACGGTACGCAACTTCACGCGCGCGCTCAGACCGGTGCCTGGTTGGGTTCCACGCGGCGCCCGTTGCGCAGCAGCACCTCCATCATCGGCCCGGGTTCGGCCTTGCCGTACACATGGCCCTGTACCTCGTCGCAGCCGCGCAGCTTCAGGTAGTCGAGCTGGGCCTCGGTCTCGACGCCTTCCGCGATCACGCGCATGCGCAGGCCGCGCGCCAGTTCGATGATGGCGGCCACCATGGCGGCGTCGTCCGCGCTGGAAGCGATGTCGCGCACGAAGCTGCGGTCGATCTTGAGCACGTCGACCGGGAAGCGGCGCAGGTAAGAGAGGCTGGAGTAACCGGTGCCGAAGTCGTCGATCGACAGCTTGAGCCCCATGCGCTTGAGTTCCAGCATGGTGCGGATCGCGCCTTCCACGTCTTCCATCACCAGGCTCTCGGTGATCTCGATCTCGAGCGAGGACGGCGGCATGCCGGTTTCCTCGAGCACGCGGGCGATCTGGCGCGCCAGGCCCGGCTCGGCGAACTGGCGCGCCGACAGGTTGACGCCCAGCCGCAGCGGGCCGTAGCCGGCATGCTGCCATTCGCGGTGCTGGATGCAGGCGGTGCGCAGCACCCAGGCGCCGATCGGCACGATCAGGCCGGTTTCCTCGGCCAGGTTGATGAAACGGTCGGGCCGCACCATGCCCATGCTCGGATGGCGCCAGCGGATCAGTGCCTCGACGCCGACCACCGAGCCGCTCACCAGGTCGACCTGGGGCTGGTAGTACAGCTCGAATTCGTCGTGGCTGAGGGCGCTGCGCAGCGCCACTTCCAGCGCCAGCCGGTCGCGCGCGCGCGCATTCATGCTCGAGGTATAGAACTGCACCGTGTTGCGCCCCATCTCCTTGGCGCGGTACATGGCCACCTCGGCGTGCTGGATCAGGGTGGCGGCGTCGTTGCCGTCGCCCGGGAACGCGGCCACGCCGGCGCTGCCGGTGAGCACCAGCTCGTGGCCGTCGAGCAGCAGCGGATGGGCCAGCGCCTCCAGCACCGCGCGCACGGTGTCGGAGGCTTCGCCCTCGTCGGCGCGCCCCGGCAGCACCAGCACGAACTCGTCGCCGCCGGTGCGCGCCACCGTGTCGCTGCGCAAGACCGCGCCGGCGATACGCTCGGCGGCCGCCTTCAGCAGGCGGTCGCCGGCCTGGTGGCCGAGGGTGTCGTTGACGAACTTGAAGTGGTCCAGGTCGAGCGCCGCCACCCACACCGGCACGCTGCCGCCGGAGTTGTTCAGTGCGCCGTCGATCCGGTCCACCAGCAGCGAACGGTTGGCCAGGCCGGTGAGCGTGTCGAAGCGCGCGTGCGATTCCAGCTCGGCCTCGTAGCGCTTGGCCATGGTCACGTCATACTGGGTCATCACGAAGTGCGTGGTCTTGCCTTCTTCGTCGTTGACCGGCGCGACGTAGACCTCGGCGTACAGCTCGCGCCCGTCCTTGCGCAGCAGGCGCATGGTCGCGTGCCCTTCGTATCGCCCGCGCAGGGCGGCGCGCAGCTCGGCCACCGCGGCCTGGTCCGGCTCCTTCTCGCCCAGCTCGAGCAGGCTGCGCCCGACCGCTTCCCCGGCGCGGAAGCCGCGCATCCGCTCGAAGGCAGGATTCACGTGCACGATCGGGAAGCCCGGACGGGTGGCGCTGATCAGGATCACCGCGTTCGCGCTGGCGTCGATCGCGCGCCGGTACAGGCGCAGGTCGCCCAGCGCCTCGCGCAGGTCGGCGGTGCGGCGCTCGACCAGGCCTTCGATGCGGCGCGTGCGCAGCACCCGGCTCTGGACGTAGGCGGCGGTCGCCAGGCTGACCAGCAGGCCGAGCGCCAGTACGGTAAGGGGCGCGGTGGCGCCGACGATCTCGACCGAACGCGCGGCCATCCGCAATTCCCAGGGCTGGCCGGCGACGTCGAAATGGCGCACCGAGGTGTGGATCGCCCCGTCCAGCCAGGCGTGCCAGGGCGGCAGCGCGCTGCGTCCCATGCTGTCGTAGCGGAAAGCCAGGTGCCGGACGGCGCCTTGCGCGCCGGTCCGCGGTCCATACAGCTCGACCGTCATGCCGGCGCGTCCGAGCAGGTTGGCACTGTTCAGGCTGGCGCCGATCATGCCGGCGACGTCGATCACCACCCCCGTGACGCCGGCCACGCCGGCGCGGCGTGCCGCGGCGCTGTCCGTTGCCGCCCCCGGCCGGTAGGTCGGCTGATAGACCACGATGCCCGTGTTGCCGCCGCGCTGCACCAGCGGCAACATCACGGTGGAGACCGGCTTGCCGCTGTCCACCGCGCGCGCGAAGGCGGCGCTTTCCACGCGCGAGAACAGCGCATCGTAGCCGAGCACGATCTCGTTGCCGGCCGCCGGCTCGATGTACTCGACGACCAGGTAGCGGTCGCGCTGGCCGGCATCCGCCAGGCCGCCGTTGTCGCGCTGGCGGATGCGAAAGCCCGGCCGCACTTGTGCCTGGGCGCGCTCGTAGGCGGCGCGCTCCGCGTCGTCGACGATGCGTTCGAAGGCCACCGCCTGGATGTAGGGGTGTGTGGCCAGCAAGGGTTGCACGAAGGCGCCGAACTGCGCGCGGTCCACCTGCCCCATCGAGGCGAACAGGGCATTGGTCGCCCGCAACACGTCGAGCGCCTCGTTGAAGCTGCGGGTCACGGCGGCGGTGCGGGTCTGGGCGCGCTGCAGGAATTCGGCGCGCGCGCGTTCCTGTCCGAAACGGCGCGTGTCGACGAACAGGAGCGCGGTAATGCCCAGCCCCGCCAGGAAAGTCAGGGCCGCCAGCAAGGACGGGAGCCGCGCACGCATGCGGCCTGAGCGCGCATTTCGGGTAACCATGACCCATCGTAGCAAAGTTCCGGATTACGGCACACCACGTATTGACGCCGATGCCGCCGGCACAGTTTTGTTTCAGCCCTTGGCGGGTGGCGCCGGTATGCGCCCCAGCTGCATCCGCGCCAGGCTGGGATACAGGGGCGGACTGATTACGCGCGCCACGCCGAAGGACACCAGCGCGCACGCCATCAGGCTGAGCACCATCGCGTGCCCGTCCACCATCTCCATCACGATGATGAAGGCGGTCAGCGGCGCCTGGGTGGCGGCCGCCAGGAAGCCGACCATGCCGAGCGCGATCAGCGCCGGCACCTGGGCGCCGTACAACAACAGTGCAATGTCGTTGCCGAGGGCGGCGCCGATCCCCAGCGAGGGCGCGAAGATGCCGGCCGGCACGCCCGACCAGGTGGTCAGCCAGGTTGCCAGGAACTTGAACAGCGCATACGCCGCCGGCATCGTGCCGCTGCCCTCGACCATCGCGCGCGTGGTCCCGTAGCCGGAACCGAACGCGGCGCCGGCGGTCACCAGGCCGATCACGGCCACCGCCAGGCCGCAGCCGGCCGCGAACAGGACCGGCCGCCGTGCCCGGAAGCGCGAAAAGCGGTCCTGTCCCTGGCCCGACAGTGAAGCGATCAGCAGACGCGAAAAGACGCCGCCGGCGATACCGGTCACGACCGCCAACAGCAGGCCCGGCCACAGCAGCTCGAGGCCGATCGATTGGGCGTGGATGACGCCGAAATAGGCGCCGTTGCCATGCGCCGAGACCGCGACCAGGCCGGCCAGCACGATGGCGGAGATGAGCAGGCCGCTGCTGCGTTGCTCGGGCGCGCGTGCCAGCTCCTCGATCGCGAACATGACCCCGCCCAGCGGTGTATTGAAAGCGGCGGCGATGCCGGCCGCGCCGCCGGCCACCAGCAGGCCATGCAAGCTGACCGCGGTGCCGGGCGGCAAGCCCTTGGGCATCAGGCGCGACAGCAGCGGACGCGCCTGCAGCATGATCCCGGCCGCGATCTGCACCGACGGTCCTTCGCGCCCGAGCGACAGCCCGCCCAGCAGCCCACCGGTGGTAAGCAGGATCTTGGCCACGCTCAGGCGCAGCGACACGAACAGGCCGCGCTCGCCGTCGCCGACGCGCCGGTCCAGCGTCGCCATTACTTGCGGGATGCCGGACCCGGCGGCGCCGGGCGCGAAGCGGCGCGTGCACCAGACCACGGCGGCGGCGCACAGTGGCGTCCAGACCAGCGGCGCCCACGCCGCGCGGGCGCGCAAGGCCGCGAATTGCTCGCTGGCGTTTTCGGCCAGCCAGGTGAACCCGACGATCGTCAGGCCGGCGACGATCGCCAGCGCCACCACCATCGCGCGCACGGCCCAGATCCGCCAGTCGGCAAGTTCTTGGCGCAGGCCGTCGTCCCATTCGTGCGGCTTGCCCGCCGGCTCTACTGATTCGCTTGGTTTTCCGCTATCATCCACACATGTCTCCATCTTCAAACGCACCCAAGGTACCGGCACCGGCGAGCCCGTCGTCCGCGCGCGTCCTGCGCCAGTTCCGCATCGTCTTCAATTCCGTCAAGGCCCATTTCCGCCAGGTCGAGCGCGAAGCCGGCGTCGGCGGCGCCCAGTTGTGGGCGCTGTCCGTGATCGAGCGGCGGCCCGGCATCGGGGTCACCGAACTGGCACGCGAACTCGACATCCACCAGTCCACCGCGAGCAACCTGATCAAGAGCCTGTGCGAGCGCGGCCTGGCCGTGGCCGCCCGCGAAGGCATGGACCGCCGCAGCGTCTCGCTGCGCATCCAGCCGGCCGGCCAGGCCGTCCTGAAAACCGCGCCGATGCCGTTTACAGGCGTGCTGCCCGACGCCCTGGCCAGCCTCGATCCGGCCACCCTGGTCCGCCTCGAACAGGACCTGGGCGCGCTGATCGCGCTGCTGGAAGCCGACGAATCGACCGGCAAGCTGCCGCTGGCCCAGCTGTGACCGGCTAAAAAAAAGGCTCCCGGCGGTCACCGGGAGCCAAAGAGATACTTCGTATCCTCATCGCTGATCGCAGAGGCGGCCTCACGCTGCCCCGCTCACGGGTACATGATGACATGGATCGTATATTGAGGGCAAGTACATTTGGATAAATGTACCTGGCCGGTATTCTTGTGCGACTGGGTCCATGCCGAGCGGCACGATTCATGTAAGTCGACGCGCCTTTCCTGTGCTTCCCTGTGGCGAGTCGTTGGGCATTGGATGCTCGGTATGGCTCCCCGCCTGCGCGGGGATGACGGTAATAGCGCGGGGACGACGGTAGTAGCACGGGTGCGATGGTGGTGGCGCCGGGCCGTCGCTGATCTTCAACGCACCTGCCCCACCGCGCATTGCGACTTGCGTCCGACGATCTCGCACGTCGTCTTTTCCTTGCCGTCGCGGTCGTGCACGATCACGTGCCAGGTATCGGTCCCGGTGCGCTCCATGGTCATGAAGCCGAAGCCGTCGATCCACGAGCTCATGTGCTCCACGCGCGCGCCCGGCGCCGGCATCATGTCGGGCGGCGTGGCCGGGAGCGGCACGATGTCCTCGGCGGTGCCGCCGATGCCGGCCACGATCTGGGTCGGATGGTCGGTGGCGAAGCTGGTCTGCTCCCACAGGTGGACGTGGCCGGACAGCAGCACGTCGATGCCGGCCGGCAGCAGTCGCGGCGACAGCGGGGCGAAGGTCTGGATCAAGCCGGCATCGCCGCCGAACAGGCGGATCGCGCCGGTGTCGGCGTTGCGCTCGGCGCCGAAGGCGTACAGCGGGTGGTGGTCGATGGCGATGCTGTGGCGCGCGCGCTTGGCCAGCGCCTCGATCCGGTGCCAGGCGTCGGCGTATTTTTGCAGGCGGATGTCGCCTTCCTTGAAACCCTTGTAGCTGGTGTTCGCGCTGTCGAACACGATGAACTGGGCATCGTTCCCGATCGGCACCGCGTACGGGTCGGTGTAGTCGGCGGCGGCGTCGCCGGCCGCGTCGTCGCAGCTGCGGCCGTTCATCGGATGCGGATCCAGGAAGCGCCACCAGCCCTGGCCGCCGCGCGAGCAGTTCTCGTGATTGCCGCGTGCCATGATCCAGGGCGCCGCCACCAGTAGCGATTGCGCCGGCGCAAAGAAATCTGCCTTCCATGCATTCCAGCCGTAGCCCCAGGGCGAACCGGCGCAGCCGGGACGGTCCGCCGGGCACGGGTCTTCGCGGTAGTGGAAGTCGCCCACGTGCACCACCAGGTCCGGCTTCCAGGCGGCCGCGCTGGCGGCGATGCGCGCGAATGGGAAGGCGTGCGGGTCGTTGCAGTCCTGGAAATCCTTGCCTTTCAGGCGGCAACCGGTGTCGCCGAACACGACGATGCGCTTCGGTTCCGCCTTCGGCAGCGGCAGCGCCCGCCCGGCCACCGTCACCCGGCGCGCGCCCGCCGGCAGCGCGGTTTCGCACGACAGCACCGCGGTCGACGCCGGACCGGGACGCGGCTTGCCGTTGTCGCCCATGCGCAGCGGGATCGCGCCGTAGGGCGCACGCACCGCCATCGCCGATATCCGGCCATCGATCTCGATCGCCGGGCAGGCCTGCGCGGTGGTGACCGCGCGCGCGATGGCGGCGCCCTCCTCGCCGACGATGACGAAGGCGGTCTCGACCGATTGCCGGGGCGTGACGCTGGCGCAGCCGCCAAGCAGCGCAGCACAAGCGGCAGCGAAGCCGGTTGTACCGGCGCGGGAAAGAAGGCGGGAAAGTGGCATGGGCCGTCCTGGTGAAAATTTCCAATTTACCATATTCCAAGCAGGCGCCGCCCCGTCTACCCCTCGTACATAATCTTCCGGCATATAAGCATAGGCGGATTCGGTATTGGCAAGGATTTTTTCAAACTGCTAAGCTTGCGCCCCTTCGACGGCCATGGTGCCGTTGCAACATCTACTTAATATAAACATGAGCGTCAAACACCCGCACCCGAATCCTTCCCGCGCCCTGCTCGCGCTGACCCTGGCCGCCGCCACCTTCCCGGCCGCCCAGGCGCAAACCGCCGGCGGCGCCCAGCCCGTGGCCGAGGCGAATACCGTGGTCGTCACCGGCACCCGTTCGCTGAACCGCCGCACGCTGGATTCGGCGTCGCCGGTCGACGTCATCTCCAGCCGTGAACTGCTGGGCACCGGCTCGAGCGAACTGGCCACCGTGCTGTCGCGCCTGCTGCCGTCGATGAACTTCGCGCGTCCGACCGGCGCCGACGCCAGCGACGCCGTACGTCCGGCCCAGCTGCGCGGCCTGTCGCCGGACCAGACCCTGGTCCTGGTGAACGGCAAGCGCCGCCATACCTCGTCGGTGGTGAACGTCAACGGCACGCTCGGCCGCGGCTCGGCACCGGTCGACCTGAACGCGATCCCGCTGGCCGCCATCGACCACATCGAAGTGCTGCGCGACGGCGCCGCCGCCCAGTACGGCTCGGATGCGATCGCCGGCGTCATCAACATCATCCTGCGCCACGGCGCCGAAGGCGGCGATGCCGAAATCACCTACGGCAACTACGACAAGGGCGACGGCGAACAGACCATCGTGCGCGGCTCGACCGGCTTCGCCCTGGGCGACAAGGGCTGGGCCCGTATCGCCGTCGAAGCCGGCAACCGCAACCCGACCAACCGCGCCGGCCCCGACCCGCGTGCGGACGCCGGTCCGCGCCAGGGCCAGGTCAACCAGCGCTATGGCGACCCGAAGAGCGAGCCGCGCGCATTGTTCCTGAACACCCAGTACAACATCAACCAGAACCTGGACTGGTACGCCTTCGCCAACTACGGCGAGCGCAAGACCTCGGCCGCCGCCACCTTCCGTACCTACGCCGCCGCGCGCAACAACAACGTGTTGTCGCTGTATCCGGAAGGCTTCCTGCCGCTGGAAGACAGCAAGTCGACCGATGCCTCGCTGGTGACCGGCCTGCGCGGCGATCTGGCCGGCTGGCGTTGGGATGCGAGCCTGAACTTCGGCCGCAACCGCTTCGAGCTGGACGTCGACAACAGCGTCAACTACAGCCTCGGCGCCACCAGCCCGACCAGCTTCTACGCCGGCAAGCTGACCTCGACGCAGGACGTGGCCAACCTGGACGTGGCGCGCGACATCCCGGTGTCGTGGATGGCCGGCCCGCTGACCGTGGCCGTGGGCGCCGAGGCGCGCTACGAAGCCTACGAGATCGGCGCCGGCGAGCCGAATTCGTACACCGGCTCCGGCGCCCAGGGCTTCTCCGGCTTCCGCCCGGAAAACGCCGGCAAGAACAGCCGCAACAACCAGTCGGTCTACCTGAACCTGGAAGGCGACATCGTCAAGGACCTGAACGCCTCGCTGGCCGTGCGCCACGAGCGCTACAGCGACTTCGGCAACACCACCTCGGGCAAGGGTTCGCTGCGCTATGCCTTCACGCCGGCATTCGCGCTGCGCGGCACGGTGTCGAACGGCTTCCGCGCGCCGTCGCTGGCGCAGGAGTTCTACACCATCACCACCACCAACTACCTGGTCGTGAACGGCGTCAACACGCCGATCGAAACCGGCACGTTCCCGGTCAACAGCCTCGCCGCCGGCGCGCTCGGCGCCCAGGCGCTGAAGCCGGAACGCGCACGCAACCTGAGCTTCGGCGCCCAGTGGCAGCCGATCCGCAACTGGACCACCACCGTCGACCTGTACCGCATCGACATCGACGACCGCATCGTGTTCTCGTCGAACCTGCAGCTGGCCAACGCGCCGGCGCTGAACGCCGCGCTGCGCAACCAGGGCGTCTTCGTCGGCGCCGCGCGCTACTTCACCAATGCCGTCGACACCCGCACCAAGGGCGTGGACCTGGTCAGCACCTACCGCCTGCCGCTTGCCGCCGGCGCGCGCGCCGACTTCACGCTGGCCTACAACCACAACGACAACGAAGTGCGCAAGGTGGCCGCCAGCCCGGACGTGCTGCGCGCCGCCGGCCTGACCCTGGTCGACCGCCAGTCGGTCAACCGCCTGACCGTCGGCTCGCCGAAGGACAAGCTGACCCTGTCGGGCGACTACACCCGCGGCGTCTGGAGCGGCCACGCCAACGTCACCCGCTACGGCAAGTTCACGGTGCCGCAGAACGACCCGGCGCTGGACCAGAACTACGACCAACAGTGGGTGCTGGACGTGTCGGGCACCGTGCGCGTGGCCAGCAACTGGCGCGTGACGCTGGGCATCGACAACCTCACCAACCGCTATCCGGCGCAGGTGACCTCGCTCGGCAACCTGAACGTGGCCGGTACCCAGCCGTACAGCGTGTGGGCGCCGAACGGGTTCAATGGCCGCTTCTTCTACGCGAAGGCCGGGTATAGCTGGTAAGCCAGCCTCGCTGGCCTCGCCAGCGGCGCCTGGTTGACGCCAGCGGCTTTGTCAGCCGCGAGATCGTCGCCCCTGCCTGCGCAGGGGCGATGTGCGTAAAGTCCAGGTTTCCCAAAAGAAACGTACACCATCCAAGCTCGTCCTTTGCTTATCATACCGATAACACAAGGAGAGTCGCATGGATGCAATACCGATGTGGGCCCAGGCCGGTTTCTGGGGCCTGGTCGCCGGCGGTGCCCTGGTCCTGGGCGCGATGGCGGGCTTCTGCATGAAAGTCCCGCAGCGCCTGATCGCCGCCATCATGGCCTTCGGCAGCGGCGTCCTGATTTCCGCCCTCTCCTTCGAACTCATCGCCGAAGCCTACGACAAGGGCGGCTTCGGCTCGATGGCGGTCGGCTTCCTCGGCGGTGCGGCGGTGTACACGGCCGCCAACTGGCTGCTGTCGAAACAGGGCGCCAAGCACCGCAAGCGCTCCAGCGGGCAGCAGCCGTCGGAAGCCGAGGACAACGGCAGCGGCCTGGCGATCGCGGTCGGCGCCCTGCTCGACGGCATTCCCGAATCGATCGTGATTGGCCTGTCGATGCTGGGCGGCGGCGCGGTCAGCATTGTGGCCGTGGGCGCGATCTTCCTGTCCAACGTGCCGGAGGGCTTGTCCAGCGCGGCCGGCATGAAGAAGGCGGGCCGCTCGGCCGCCTACGTGTTCGGCATCTGGGGCGGCATCGCCCTCGCCTCGGGCGTCGCCTCGCTGGTCGGCTATACCGTGTTCCAGCAGTTCTCGCCGCAGGTGGTGGCCGCGACCACGGCGGTGGCCGCCGGCGCGATCCTGGCGATGCTGGTCGATACGATGATCCCCGAAGCCTTCGAGGTGGCGCACGACTTCGCCGGCCTGATCACCGTCGCCGGCTTCCTGGCGGCGTTTGCGCTCGGCAAGCTGGGCGGCTGAGGCGCGGGCCGGGTGCGTCAGGACCGGGCCACGGCACGGATCATGTCGAACGGCGAACTGTCCACGTGCGCGGAGCGCGAGGACAGCAGGCCGCTGTCGAAACGGCCGAAGCCGCGCGCGGCGCCGCCCTGGGCGCGGGGCTGCGCACCCCAGTCCCACGCGGCTTCGTGCGCCATGCCGGCCAGCGCCTGCTGTTCCAGCAGGTTCATGCGCGCGGTGAGCGTCGACACCGTCTCGCGCAGCGCCAGCAGCTCGGCTTCCTTGTCGCGCAGCGCCTGTTCGTGCGCGGACTGCAGCGCGCGCACGCGCGCCTCGGCCTGGGTGTGCAGCCGGTCGGCCAGCTGCTCGACCACGGTGCGCAGCGCGTCTTGCGTGTCCTCGCGCTGGATGAGGGCGCCCGGGTCTTCCTCGCGCAACTCCCTCAGGTACTTGTGGATGGTCGACTTGGAACCGATGTCGCCCAGCGCGTGGCGCACCGCGTCCACCGAGGGATAGCGCCCTTCCTCCTGCAGGCGGTCGCGCACCGTCCTGACCTGCGATTTCGTGAGCCCGCTTCTTGCCATGATTGCCTCCGCCGCGTCAGCCAGGTCCGCTCAGGAACTGGCCTGTTCCACCAGTGCGCGGTTCTGCGCCCGGTTCAGTTTCGGATGGACGACCGGGATCGTCAACATCGTGCTGCCCACCGCCATCAAGAGCAGCGCGGTGAAGGTTTCGCTGGTGATGATGCCCTTGTCGAGCAGGATGTTGGCGAAGATGATTTCGATCAGGCCCTTCGACTGCAGCAGCCAGCCGATGATCGAGGCTTCGCCGGGCTTCCAGTTCAGGAAGCGGCCGGCGATGTGGGCACCGGCCAGTTTACCCGCGACCGATGCGAACAGCAGCAGGCCGCCGACGAAGAACACGGCATAGCCGCCCAGGTCCCACTTGGTACGCAGGCCGGTGCTGAGGAAGAACACCGGCATCATGACCAGCAGCACGTTCTTGAACAGGCCGTCCAGCTTGTCCTGGTCGAACCAGCCGGCATCCATCACGACGCCGGCCAGGAAGGCGCCGACCATGAAGTGCAGGCCGGCCCAGTCCGCGCCGAAGGCGCAGGCGATCAGCCAGATCAGCGCCACGTACCAGCGGTCGTCCTGCGGCAGGCGCGCCATCAGGCGGCGGAACAGGATCGCCAGCACGGCGAAGGCCACCAGGAAGCCGAGCTGGCGGCCGACGCGTTCCCAGTCCAGCATGATCAGGGCCAGCACGCCCCAGATCGCGACGTCGTCCAGGCTGGCATAGCGCAGGATGCGCTGGCCCATCGGCTGGCGCAGGATATCCAGTTTTTCCATCAGCAGCACCAGCACCGGCAGCGCGGTGACGGCGCAGGCCATGCCGGTGCCCAGCGTGAACTGCCAGACCGCAGCGTTCGGTCCCATCCATCCCGGATAGCCGAGCAGCAGCAGCGCCGCGCCGCAACCGAACAGCAGCGGCATGCCGAGCGACAGGCCGGCGGTGGTGGCGCTTTCGCGGCGGTACTGCCACACCTTTTTCAGGTCGAGCTCGATCCCGGCCAGCATCACGAACAGCATCACGCCCCACTGGGCGATGCCGTTCAGGGTCTTGACCACGTCCGGATTGAACACGAACTTGTGATACTCGGGGAAGACCGCGCCCAGCACGCCGGGGCCGAGCAGGATGCCGGTGATGATCTGGACGATGGCCAGCGGTGCAAAATAATCGGTCCTGCCGAGGCGCCAGACCAGGTAGGGCACAATGAAGACCAGCAGCATGGCCAGCAGGAAGATTTCGGTGGTGCTCATTCGTCTCCTCGATCTTGGGTAATCGTTGGGTTATGTAATTATGTAACGCGATGAGCCGCCAATCCTATCGAACAATTGAATGTTTGGAAAGCAATTTTGTACTAACAAAGCTGCTAGGTTGGCCGGCTGTCGCGCCGGCCGGGCACCGGTCCGACAGCTGGCGGCGATGCTTGCTAGAATCCCGTCTTTACCAGCGTCCCGGTTCCCCATGACACCCAGCTCTCCCCGGTTCGACGAGAGCCAGCGCCTCGCCGTACTCGATGCCTACGGCATTCTCGACACGCCGCCCGAAAAAGCCTTCGACGACGTCGTGCATCTGGTCAGCCAGCTGCTCGATGCCCCGATCGCGGCCGTCAACCTGATCGCGCAGGACCGCCAGTGGTTCAAGGCCGAGGTCGGGCTGGGCGTGCGCGAAATGGCGCTCGACGATTCGATCTGCAAGTTCGCGCTGCTCGAAGAGCGCCGCATGGTCGTGCCGGACATGCTTGAAGACGAGCGTTTCCGCTGCAACCCGCTCGTGGCCCGGTCGCCCGGACTGCGCTTCTACGCCGGCCAGCTGCTGAAGACACGCGACGGCATACCGCTCGGCACCCTGTGCGTGCTCGACCTCGCGCCGCGCCCCGAGGGATTGACGTGCGCCCAGGAATTCGCGCTGGCCACGCTGGCCCAGCAGATCATGAGCCAGATCGAGCTGCGCAAAGCATTGGCGGACCAGCAGACCTTGATCGCCGAGCAAGCGGCGGCCCAGCACGCCCTGCGCCAGGCCGACCGCCGGAAGGACGAGTTCCTGGCCATGCTCGCGCACGAGCTGCGCAACCCGCTGGCGCCGATCACGTCGGCTGCCGCCATCCTGTCGAGCTTCAAGTTCGACGAAGCCATGGTAAGGCGCACCAGCGCGATCATCTCGCGCCAGGCCAGCCACATGGCCTCGCTGATCGACGACCTGCTGGACGTGTCGCGCGTCACGCGTGGAAAGGTCGAGCTGGAGACGGCCGAACTCGACCTGAAGGGCGTGATCGCCGACGCGGTCGAGCAGGTACGGCCGCTGGTGGAGCGCCATCGCCACCGGCTCGACGTGCGGCTCTGCGAGGATGAGGCTACCGTTATCGGCGACAGCAAGCGCCTGGTGCAGGTGATGACCAACCTGCTCGGCAATGCCGCCAAGTACACGCCGGACGGCGGTCGCATCGACCTCGAGCTCGACGCCGATGCCGATGCGCTGTCGGTCGTCATCCGTGACAACGGCATCGGCATGAGCCAGGCGCTGATCGACAACGCCTTCGAGCTGTTCTCGCAGGGAACACAAGGGCTGGACCGCAGCCAGGGCGGCCTGGGCATCGGCCTGGCTCTGGTGAAAAGCCTGCTGCAGCTGCACGGCGGCACGGTGAGCGCGGAAAGCGCGGGTCCGGGCGCCGGCAGCACCTTCCACGTGACCCTGCCGCGGGCGGCGGTGACAGGTGCAGCGGCAGCGGCCCGCGACGAGCGCGGATCCGGCCGGCAGGCCGGCGGCGCCCCGGCGCTGCGGGTGGGCATCGTCGACGACAACGAGGATGCCGCCGTGACGCTGACCCTGTTCCTCGAAAGCTGCGGGCACAGCGTCGCGGTCGCGCTTTCCGCCGGCGCCGCCCTCGACGCCTTTCCGGCCTTCGGGCCCGACGTTTGCCTGCTCGACATCGGCTTGCCGGACATGGACGGCTTCGCGCTTGCGCGCGCCCTGAACGCTCTGGCGGACGGGCGGCGCCCGACACTGATCGCGGTCACCGGCTATGCGCAGGGCAAGGATCGGGTGGCGGCCCTGGCGGCCGGTTTCGACGATCTGCTGGCCAAGCCGGTTAGCCTGGAGAAACTGAACACCGTGCTGGCCCGCGTGTCGGCCGATGCAGAGCGCGTCCATGCTTCCTGACCAGGCCGAATCCGCCGCCGCGCTCAACAGCCGCTTGCTGCAGCGCTACGCCGAAGCCCTCGACCTGGACCTGGACCGGCTCCGCGACCTCGCCGCGCGGCGCGACCTCTCGGGCCTGTTCGTGCCGGCGGTCAGCGACAGCTATCTCTGCAGCCGCGTACGTGTCATGATCGTCGGGCGCGAGACGGCGGGCTGGGGCAAGCTGCGCGCCGACCTGGCAATGCCCGGCCGCGCGGCAAGCCTCGCCGACTACCTCGCGCACCAGATGGCGAAGCATCGACGCATGGTCACGCAAGTGCGTGGAACCTCGAAGTTCTTCCAGTTTTACCGTGAGACCGCGCGCCAGGTGGCGGCGCCCGGGGGCTGCGGCATGCGGGACGCACCGGTATGGGCAAACCTGTTCTGCTTCGACGACGGCAAGACCCGCCCGGACCTTGTCCGTGACAATAGCACGGCTGACATCGTGCGCCTGTCCGGCGCCCTGTTGCGCGTCCAGGTCGAGGTGTTGCGACCGGCCCTGATCGTGTTTGCGACAGGCAGCAGTTGTGATATCTATGTGAAACAGCATTTCGGGGATCGCATCGGCTCGACAGTTCATGTGCCGAAGCGCCTCTGGGAATTCAGGCTGCCACTGCCGGACGACCCGGCCGGCTTGGCGGGTCCGGCGCAGGCCATGGCGTTCCGCACGCCGCATCCGCGTCACGCCGCCTCGGCCGGCGCGCGCCGCGCCATCGTGGCCGAGGCGCTCGCGCCCGGGGCGCTGGCCGCTTATCTGGCATCCTCGCCGGTACTGACATGAGCGAATTCAGATTCAAGGTGTTCCGCAGGCTGATCGCCGTGACCGGCGCCCCCGGCGCCTGGCGTGCGTTCCATCTCGGCGCCGACGGCAAGCGCGGCCAGGCCGATTTCGTCGTGCCGGGCGACGTGGCCGCACACGAACTGGCGGACTACCTGGCCGACCTGTTCCACGAAGATGCCACGCCGAGTCACAACAGCGTCACGCCCCTGCCCTGAGCCGGTCCGGATGGCCTAGACCCGCGGCGTCTCCGTCTCGCGCACGTACACCCGGTGCCCCGCCACCGCGCGCCTGAAGGCCGCCAGCGCCGCCGCCAGGCCGGCCGGGTCGGCCACGACCAGGCCCGGATCCGGTTCGCCGCCCGGTAGCGCCGCCGGGATGCCGGCCGCCGCCAGCAGTCGGCGCCCTGCCCCGAGTACCAGGAAGGGCTTGTCGTGGCGGTAGGCGTCGCGCACGAATTCCAGCGCGCGGCCGTCGCGCGCCAGGGCCGTGGCCGACGCTTCGCCGGGCGCCACCACCACGGCGTCGTACATCACCGAGGGCACCTTCACGCCCTGGTTGGTCAGCTCGCGTTTGCCGTCGTCGACGCGCACCCGGTCCAGCGGGCGGTTGAGCGGGTTGTCGCCGATGTCGGGCTGGCCGTCGCCGACCTTGCGCGAGGCGATGTCCTCGGTGGTCGTGCTGGCGGTGGCCAGCGGCGTGTCCGGGTGAACCACCTCGCCGCGGTGGGGCGCGTAAGCCGCCAGGCCGTACTCCAGCCCCTTGGTGGCGTTGTAGCGGCGCCCGCCGGCCAGTTCGGCGTTCTCGCCGACCTTTTCAAGCAGGCGCTCGCTCTCGGGCGTGTCCGCGCCCAGGCTTTCCGGCGGATTCGGGTCGGACGGGCCGCCCACCGTGCTCAGGATCGAACCGGCGCCGTCATAGGGGCCGTTGGGATCGAAGGCGGGATCGTGACGATCGTTCGTATGCGTGGCCATGCATCACCTCTCTGGTTGTGATGGGAACAGCGCACACGGTCGGGTGCTGCCTTGGGGGAAATTGTGTTGCGCCCGGCTAAAGGTGTACGCAATTGCCGAGTCTGCTTGCATAGGCTAAAGGCGGTTTTGAGGGACTGCAAACGAAGCTGCTGTCGGCGGAACTGTCGCATCATCATTGACGTCGCCCCTGCGCAGGGGCGACGCTCATGCGTTCACGCGGAGAACAACCGCGTTGCTACGCCCCGGCTATTTCACCCGCTGCTTCTCCAGCTTGCGCGCCAGCGTGCGCCGGTGCATCCCCAGCCGCCGCGCCGCTTCCGAGATATTGAAATCGGTCTCGGCCAGCACCTCGTGGATGCGCTCCCACTCCAGCGTCTTGATCGAGGTCGAGCGGTTGGTCAGTTCCACCTCGACGTTGCCCGCCACGTGGTCGAAGGCGGCTTCGATGTCGTCGGTGTTCGACGGCTTGGCCAGGTACTGGCAGGCGCCGAGCTTGATGGCTTCGACGGCGGTGCCGATGCTGGCGAAACCGGTCAGGACCACGATCAGCATCTCCGGGTCATGCTGGTGCAGCATCTGCACGCAGGCCAGGCCGGAACTGTTGCCTTTCAGCTTGAGGTCGACCACGGCGTAGCCGGGCGAATGCCGCTGCAGCAGCTCGGTGGCCTCGTCCAGGCCGGGCGCCAGCAGTACCTGGTAGCCGCGTCGCTCGAAGGAGCGGCCGAGGGTGCGCGCGAAGGCGTCGTCGTCCTCGACGATCAGGAGCAGGCGCTCGGTGTCGAGGCCGTCGTCGTCGTTGCCAGTAGCATGGCGGGTATCGGTATCGGGTTCAATGTTGGACATGGTCTGGTTTCTTGTCCAGTGCGATGGCCGACAGCGGCAGGGTCAGCCTGACCTGGGCGCCCCCCTCGGGGCGGTTGGTGGCGGCCACCGCGCCGCCCAGGGTGCGCGCCACGTTCACGGCCAGGAACAGGCCGAGGCCGCCACCGGGCCGGCCTTTGCTGGACTGGTAGGGTTTGCCGAACTGGGCCAGCATGCCGGGGGCGAAGCCGGGCCCGCGGTCGCGTACGGTGAGGGTCAATATGTGGTCTTCGACGCCGGCTTCCAGGCCGACCCAGTCGGGCGAGGCTTCCAGCGCGTTGTCCAGCACGTTGTCGATCATCTGCTTGAGGGCGGAGTCGAAGGCCACCGGCAGGTCGTGCTCGATGTGGTTGTCGTAAGAGAAATCCCGCACCGGCCGGCTGTCCTGCCACTCGTCGACCAGGCCATCGAGGAAGGTGCGGATCGTCGTCCTGACCGCGGATTCGCCCCGTGTTTCGCCGGCGGACAACAGGATACTGGTGACGATCGACTTGCAGCGCTTGAGCTGGGTCTGCATCTCGGTCAGCTCTTCCAGCATCTCGGGGCTGCGCTTGAATTCGGGCATGCGCTTCCAGTCGCCCAGGATCACGGACACGGTGGCCAGCGGCGTGCCCAGCTCGTGGGCGGCGCCCGAGGCCAGCAGGCCCATGCGCACGATGTGCTCTTCCTCGGCGGCGCGCTGCCGCAGGTCGGCCAGCTGCGCCGCCTTCGCGCGCAGCGTGGTGGTGATGCGCGAGATGAAGACCACCAGCAGCGCCGCGTTCAGCACGAAGCAGATCAGCATGCCCTGCACGTACAGGCTGGCGATGCCGCGCGCCTGGTCGAACGGCAGCGACAGCGGCTGGGCGAAGATCGACAGGCCGGCCAGGCAGGCCAGCGTGATGCCGACGATGGTCCAGGTCGACCAGGCTTCCAGCAGCACCGCCGACAGGATCACCTGCAGCAGGAACAGGAAGGCGAAGGGATTGGTGGTCCCGCCCGACAGGTACAGTTGCATGGTCAGGCTGGCGACGTCGACCAGCAAAGCCAGGAACAGTTCGTTGTTGGTGACGGGACGGTGTTCGTGCCAGCGCAGGTGGCTGGCGACGTTGAAGGCGATCAGGCAGGCCAGCACCTCGAGCATCTGCAGCAGCGGCAGGCGCACGTCGAACACCAGGATGGCGGCGGCGATGGTGGTGATCTGGCCGATGACGGCGATCCAGCGCAGCTCGATCAGCTGCAGCATGTTGGTGTGGCCGGCCGCGTATTCGACGTCGGCGGCGGAGCGTACGCGCGTACGCGCGGCGCCTGCCGGGTCTTTCAGTTCAGTCGTCGGTTCAGTCGTCGCGCTCATCGTCACCTGCCCTGGCTTGTCGCGAACCGGCGCGGGTGGTCCACCACCAGGCGCCGCCGACCATCAGGGCGAGAGCGTACCAGGTGACCGCATAGACCAGGTGGCTGTTGGGGAAGTTCACGATGGTGAGGCCGCCCACCGGCTGGTCCGGCGAGTCGGGCGGATTCTGGCCGGCAGTGGCGTCGACGAAGAACGGCGCCGCCTGCGGCACCCCGCGCGCGGCGGCGATCGCGCGCACGTCGCGCACGAACCAGCGGTTGTTGGCGGGGTCGTTGTCGCGGCTGAAAGCGCCGCCCGGCTCGCTGATGCGCAGCAGGCCGGTGATCGCCGCCACGGCGGCTGACGGCTGGGCGGCCTGCGCGCAGGGTTGCGCACCGGCCTTCCGTGGCGCGTAGCGCGTGCGCGCGCCGAGGTCGGACGGGATGAAGCCGCGGTTGACGATGATGATCTGGCCGTCGCCGGTGCACAGCGGCGTCAGCAGCCAATAGCCGCTGCCCTGCTCGGTGAGCGCCTGGACGGGGGTGGTGAGGTCGTACAGATAGGTGCCGCGCAATGCGATGCGACGGTATTCGTCGCCGGCGGCGGTGATGCCGGCCCAGCGCGCCGCGGATGGCGGCGCGACCGGGGCGGCGTGCACGCGTGCTTCCACGCGTGCGATCAGGTCCAGTTTCCATTGCAGGCGATAGACCTGCCAGGTCCCCAGTCCTGCGAAGAGCAGGATCAGGAGCAGTGCCAGCACCGCCAGGAAGGGGTTGAATCGCTTCCGGCCGGTTGCAGGCGCCGCACCCTGATCGCTGTCTCGCATCGTTCCCGCTTACTGCATGTCGTGCATGCCGTGGACGGACGAACCGTCGTTGATCATGTTCGGCATCATGTTGGCGTTCATGTGGTACATGACCCAGATCGAACCGGTCATCACGATCACCAGCAGGATGATCGTCAACAGCAGCGCCATCATGTTCCAGCCGCCCTCGGACTGCGAGTTCATGTGCAGGAAGTAGATCATGTGCACGACGACCTGCACGGCCGCGAAGGCCAGGATCACGTACTTGGTCGTGCCCGGCGCCAGCTGGTGGGTCATCACCAGCCAGAACGGGATCGCCGTCAGGATCACCGACAGGATGAAGCCGATCGTGTAGTCCTTCATGCTGCCGTGGGCATGCAGGTGTTCGTCGTGGTCGACGTGGTGGCCATCGCCGTGGCCGTGTGCGTGATGCAGGTCGCTCATGGCAGGACTCCGATCAGGTAGACATAGGTGAACACGCCGATCCAGACGACGTCCAGGAAGTGCCAGAACATCGACAGGCAGGTCAGGCGGCGGTAGTTGGCGCCGTTGATGCCGTGTTTGCCGAGCTGGAACATCAAGGTGATGAGCCACACGATACCGAAGGTCACGTGCAGGCCGTGGGTACCGACCAGCGCGAAGAACGCGGTCAGGAAGCCCGAGCGCCACGGGCCGAAGCCTTCGTGGATCAGGTGCGAGAACTCGTACAGTTCCAGGTACAGGAAGCAGGCGCCGAGCACCCCGGTGATCGCCAGCCACAGCTGGGTCTTGCCGAGGTTCTTCTTCTGCGCCGACAGCATGGCAAAGCCATAGGTGATCGACGAGAACAGCAGGAAGCCCGTGTTCAGGGCCACCAGCGGCAGGTCGAAGATCTCGGCGCCCGACGGGCCACCGGCGTAGTTGCGGCCCAGGACGGCGTAGGTCGCGAACAGGCAGGCGAAGATGAGGCAGTCGCTCATCAGGTAGATCCAGAAACCGAGCAGCGTGCCCTGTTCCGGATGATGCTCGCGCACGAAGTAGCGCGAGCTTGCGTCGGCGCCGTTCACGGCGCCCGCGGTGGTTGCTTTGATATCAGACATGGGCATTCAGCAGTCGGGTATGGGCTTCTTCCGTACGCGCCACTTCTTCCGCAGGGATGTAGAAGTCGCGCTTGTAGTTAAAGGTGTGGTAGATGATCGCGGCGATCATCACGAAGAACGATGCCGCCACCAGCAGCCACATGTGCCAGATGATGCCGAAGCCGACGCCGGCCGACAGCACGGCGATCACGAAGCCGGCCCAGGTGTTCTTGGGCATGTGGATCGCGACGAAGTCCTTCAGCGGACGCTGGTAGCCGTTCTTCTTCATGTCGGCGAAGCTGTCGTTGTCGTACACCACCGGGGTGAAGGCGAAGTTGTACTCGGGCGGCGGCGACGAGGTGGCCCACTCCAGGGTACGGCCGTTCCACGGGTCGCCGGTCACGTCGCGCAGTGCCTTGCGGTTCATGATCGAGACGACGAACTGCATCAGCATGCAGCCGATACCGGCGGCGATCATCAGGGTGCCGAACAGCGAGACCTGGAACAGCCAGTGGATCGACGGGTCTTCGAAGTGGCTCATGCGGCGGGTGACGCCCATGAAGCCCAGCACGTACGGCGGAATGAAGGCGAACCAGAAACCGATCGACCACAGCCAGAAGGAGCGCACGCCCCACTTCTTGTCCAGCTTGAAGCCGAACATCTTCGGCCACCAGTAGTTGATGCCCGCGAACAGGCCGAACAGCACGCCGCCGATGATCACGTTGTGGAAGTGGGCGATCAGGAACAGCGAGTTGTGCAGCACGAAGTCGGCCGCCGGCACCGCCAGCATCACGCCGGTCATGCCGCCGATGGTGAAGGTGATCATGAACGAGATGGTCCACATCATCGGCAGTTCATAGCGGATGCGGCCCTTGTACATGGTGAACAGCCAGTTGAACAGCTTGGCGCCGGTCGGGATCGAGATGATCATCGTGGTGATGCCGAAGAACGAGTTCACGCTCGCGCCCGAACCCATCGTGAAGAAGTGGTGCAGCCACACGAGGTAGGACAGGACCATGATGACGGTGGTCGCGTACACCATCGAGGTATAGCCGAACAGGCGCTTGTTGCAGAAGGTCGGGACGACTTCCGAGAAGATGCCGAAGGCCGGCAGGATCAGGATATACACCTCCGGGTGGCCCCAGATCCAGATCAGGTTCACGTACATCATGGCGTTGCCGCCCAGTTCGTTCGTGAAGAAGTGGGTGTCGAACAGACGGTCCAGGCCCAGCATCGCCAGCACGGCGGTCAGGATCGGGAAGGCCATCACGATCAGGATGTTGGTGCACAGCGCGGTCCAGGTGAACACCGGCATCTTCATCAGGCCCATGCCCGGCGCGCGCATCTTGACGATGGTGACGACCAGGTTCACGCCCGACAACAAGGTACCGACACCCGCGATCTGCAAGGACCAGATGTAATAGTCGACCCCGACATCAGGGCTGGCCAGGATACCGGACAGCGGCGGGAAGGCCAGCCAGCCGGTGCGGGCGAATTCGCCGACGAACAGCGAGGCCATCACCAGGGCAGCGCCCATCGCGGTCATCCAGAACGAGAAGTTGTTCAGGAACGGGAAGGCCACGTCGCGCGCACCGATCTGCAGCGGCACGATGTAGTTCATCAGGCCGGTGATCAGGGGCATCGCCACGAAGAAGATCATGATCACGCCGTGGGCGGTGAAGACCTGGTCGTAGTGATGCGGCGGCAGGAAGCCGTGCGAATCGCCGAACGAGAACGCCTGCTGGGCGCGCATCATCAGGGCGTCGGCGAAGCCGCGCAGGAACATGACGAGACCGAGGATCATGTACATGATGCCGATCTTCTTGTGGTCGATACTGGTGAACCAGTCGTTCCACAGGTAGCCCCAAAGTTTGAACTTGGTAATGGCGGCGAGGACGACGATGCCGCCCAGGATCACCGCGATAAAGGTACCGATCAGGATCGGCTCATGGGTGGGAATCGCTTCCCAGCTGAGCCGACCGAAGATCAACTTCGCTAAGTCAAATTGCTCGTTCATTGTGATTACTTCTTCTTCACAGATTCGTTGGGCGTGGTTTCACCGGGTGTGGTGCAGACCTCGCCGTTGGCCTGGGCCAGGCGGGTCGCTGCCGCGTTCTGAGGCATGCGGGCCATTGCCACCTCATGCGACTTGCGCTCGTCTTCCATCATCATCTTGTCCATGCAGACGATGCCGTCGACGACGCAGCGGTTCAGGACGCGATAGAACAGGTCGCCGTCGACGCCGGCATAGTGGCGAATCGGATCCTTGATGCTCGGCTTTTCCAGCGTCAGGTAGTTGGCACGGTCGAGGTTGCCGGTACCGTTGGCCTTGACCGACTGGACCCAGCCGTCGAAGTCGCCCTGCGGCACGCCGCGGTAGCTGAACTTCATGTCCGAATAACCGGCGCCGCTGTAGTTCGACGAGATGCCGAAGGACTTGACCGGCTTGTTCTGGACGGCGTTCAGCGTGGTCTCCATGCCCGGCATCGCATAGATCATGCCGGCCAGTTCAGGCACGTAGAACGCATTCATGACCGACGACGCGCTGATCTTGAAGCGCACCGGCACGTCGACCGGGACCACCAGCTCGTTCACGGTGGCGATGCCCTGCTCCGGATAGATGAACAGCCATTTCCAGTCCAGCGCCACGACCTGCACCACCAGCGGCTTGGTCGACGCCGGGATCGGACGGTTGGCGTCCAGGCGGTCCAGCGGACGGTAAGGGTCCAGCTTGTGGGTCGTGATCCAGGTGATCAGGCCCAGCACGATGATGATCAGGAGCGGCGCGCCCCAGATGACCAGTTCGAGCTTGGTCGAGTGATCCCAGTCTGGCTCGTAGGCGGCTTCGGTATTGCTCGCGCGGTACTTGCGGGCAAAGAAGACGATCAGGAACAGCACCGGAACGATAATCAGCAGCATCAGGAGCACCGAAACGATGATCAACTGAGCCTGCTGTGCAGCGATGTCGCCGGACGGATTCAGCACCACCGTATTGCAGCCGGCCAGCGCTGCCAACGGGGCGAGGATCAGTCCTCGGCTTAGGGTCTTTGGAATCATGCTTGTGTTTTACGTTACATGGGAAAGATAACATGCTAATGTAACGCCAACGGTGCACGTTTGGCGATTGGACGTTTTGTCCCACCCCGCTGGAAAAAGTTGTTTTTCGGTCGGGCCGTCGGATCGACAGCGTGTCGATGTCTATGCAGTTGACGGTCGCAATTGATTGATTCAAGGAGACGAAATATGCAGAGCACCACGCAGACATACGGCGACGCAGGTTCCGCCACCATCACGAGCCCGCACAGCGGCGCGCGCAACATCAACGCCCGCGAAGGGCACGTCGCTCCCGGCGACATCGCCGTCGGCGTGGTGATCGGCCGGGCCTCCGAATACTTCGACTTCTTCGTGTACGCGATCGCCTCCGTGCTCGTGTTTCCGGCGGTGTTCTTCCCGTTCGCCGACCGTCTCGACGGCACCCTGTATTCGTTCGCCATCTTCGCCCTCGCCTACATCGCGCGGCCGATCGGCACGCTGGTCTTCATGACCATCCAGCGCCATTTCAGCCGCGAGATCAAACTGACCATCGCACTGTTCCTGCTGGGCTCCGCCACCGTCGCCATTTCGTCCCTGCCCACGTATTCGCGCTGGGGCGAATGGTCGATCATCGCCCTCGCCGTGCTGCGCTGCGCGCAAGGCGCGGCGCTGGGTGGCTCCTGGGACGGGCTGCCGTCGCTGCTGGCCCTGAATGCCCCCGAGAACAAGCGCGGATGGTACGCAATGCTTGGCCAGATGGGCGCACCGGTGGGCTTCATCATTGCCGCCGGCATCTTTGCCTACATGCTTACGCAACTCACGCAGGACGACTTCCTGGTCTGGGGCTGGCGTTTCCCCTTCTTCGTCGCCTTCGCGATCAACGTGGTGGCCCTGTTCGCACGCCTGCGGCTGATTTCCACCCATGACTACGTGCACCTGCTCGACGAGCACCAGCTCGACGCCGTGCCGGCACGCGAAGTCATCGGCAAGCAGTGGACCACGATCGTCTTCGGCGCCCTCGCCGCGCTGGCCAGCTATGCGCTGTTCCACCTGGTGACCGTGTTCCCGCTGTCCTGGATCCAGCTGTACGACACCCGTTCGATGGCCGACTTCCTGGTGGTCCAGATATGGGGTGCCGGCCTTGCCATCGTCGGCGTGCTGGCCTCGGGCCTGATCGCCGACAAGTTCGGACGCCGCAACACCCTGGGCACGCTGGCCATCCTGATCGCCCTGTTCTCGGCCTTCGTGCCGACCCTGATGGACGGCGGCGTCGCCGGCCAGAACACCTTCATCCTGCTCGGCTTCCTGCTGCTGGGCCTGTCGTACGGCCAGGCCGCCGGCGCGGTCACCTCGAACTTCCTGCCCCAGTACCGCTACACCGGCGCGGCCCTGACCTCCGACCTGGCCTGGCTGGTGGGCGCGGCCTTCGCCCCGCTGGTCGCGCTCGGCCTGGCCGCCAACTTCGGCCTCGGCTACGTCAGCCTGTACCTGCTGTCGGGTGCGCTGGGCTCGATCGCGGCGCTCAGCCTGAATCGCGCGCTGGAGATCAAGAACTGAGCAAGAACTGAGCAAGAACCGCGTCGAAACAGCGCCTGAGGCGGATGTCATTGATCAGCAGAGCTTGAGCCCCGGTTGAAATGCCGGGGCTTTTTTTTATCGCATTGTTCTTATTTTCTCGTCGTGATTCTTGTCGTGATGCGTCACGATAAATGAACGCGCGCAGCCGTGCGCCCTTGCCGCGGCTGCACCGCGATAATGCCGGCATCCGGCGGACTGGCCTTATTCGATCGAGGCAAGCATGCAGCGTCGTCCTTTCCTTCTGCTCCTGGCCGCTTGCGGCATGCCCGCGGCCGCTGCCGAGCTTGCTTCCACGCCTGCTGCCACACCCGCTGCCGCGCTGTGGGAGCGCCTGCGCGGCGGCGGCCATGTCCTGCTGGTCCGCCATGCGGCCACGGATCCCGGCATCGGCGATCCGCCCGGCTTCGCGCCCGGCCAGTGCGCCACCCAGCGCAACCTGTCGCAGGCCGGCCGGCGCGACGCCGCAGCCCTCGACGCCGCCATGCGTGCCCACGGTATCCCGATCGGGCCGGTCTGGTCGAGCCGCTGGTGCCGCTGCCTCGATACCGCCCGACTCGCCTTCGGTCGCGTGGAAGCGGCGCCCATGCTCGATTCGATGTTCCAGGACGACGAGGCCGCGGTGCAGGCCAAGCTGGCCGAGGCGCGCCGTCAGCTCGCCGGCCCGACGCAGATCGGCAATACAGTGTGGGTCACGCACGACGTCAACATCCGCGCCCTGGTGCGGGAAGCGGTGGCGCCCGGCGAGGTCCTGGTCGCGCGCGCCGCGCAGGGCCGGCTGGAAGTCCTCGGCAGGCTGCGCTATTGACGGACCCATCTCTGCGCCGGCGATGGGCATGGGCATGGGGGGTATCACCGGCGCGGCCCTGCCCGACCTGGCCGACGCCGTGGCCTGGATCGGCGCCACCACGCCGGTCCGGCTGATGCGGAGCCACCCCTGGCTGTATCCGGCGGTCGAGACCGTGCACCTCCTCGGTTTCGTGCTGCTGGTGGGCGCCGCGGCGATGTTCGACCTGCGCGTGCTCGGCTGCGGCAGGCAATTGCCGCTGCGCGAACTGGCGCGCCACCTGCTGCCCTGGGCGGCCGCAAGCCTGCTGCTGGTGATGCCGGGTGGCGTGCTGTTGTTTTCGTCGCAGCCGGCGGACATGCTGGCCAATCCGGTGTTCCTGCTCAAGATGGGCCTTGTCACCGCGGCCGGGCTGAACGCCCTCGCCTTTCACCGGAGTCCGTGGTGGCGCGCAGCCGGGCCCCCGGCCGCGCGCGGGCCCAGGCCGGGTTGTCGCTGCTGCTGCGGGTCGGCGCGATCGGCTGCGGCAGGATGCTGGCGTATGTTTGATCAGCCCAGCGCGGTATCGAGCACCGTCATCAGCACGAACCCGAACACCAGCACCACGCTGGCCCAGGTACCGTTGCCGTTTTCCTGTGATTCCGGCACCACGTCGTTGACGATCACGAACAGCATCGCCCCCGCCGCCGCCGAGAGGGCGAACGGCAGCAAGCCGGACGACACCCCGATCAGGGCCACGCCCGCGGCCGCCGCGATCGGTTCGATCACGCCGGACAGCATGCCCAGGCCGGCCGACAGCACGCGGCCGTAGCCGACCGTGCGCAGGGCCAGCGCCACCACCAGGCCTTCCGGCACGTCCTGGATCGAGATGCCGGTGGCCAGCGAGTTCGCCTTGGTGACGTCGATGCCGCCGTAGGCCACGCCGATCGCCAGCCCTTCCGGCAGGTTGTGCAGGGCGACCGCCCAGACGAACAGCCAGGCGCGCCGCATCGAATTGCTCATGCGGTCGCCTTCCTGGTCGAGGATGCCGTCCGTGCGGATGAAGCGTCCCATCAGCAGCAGCAGCGCGGCGCCGAACATGACGCCGGCGCCGACCGTCAGGCTGGCGTTCCAGTTGCCGGCGCCAGCCGCCTTGGACGCGGCCAGCGCCGGAATCACCAGCGAGAACGCGGTCGCACCCAGCATCACGCCGGCGCCGAAGCCGAGGAAGCAGTCGTAGGTGCGTTTCGAAAAATTCTGGGAAAACAGGATCGGCAGCGTACCGAGCGCGGTCGCGGCGGCGGCGGTACCGCCGCCCAGCAGCGCGGCGCGCAGGTTCGGGGAGACATGCGCCAGTTGATTGATCAGTCCGGCGACCAGCAATGCGCAGCCGAGCACGCAAATGAACATGCCGACCGCGCGGCGCGGCGTCGACAGGCGTGCGATGCCGCTCATGGGCCGGGCTTTTTGCGCATGCGTTTCCATATAAATATCCTAAACGAAAACAGCGCCGCACAGCACGTGGCTGCGCGGCGCCGGAAGCTCACACCGGATGCCGCCGCAAAGCCGCGTCATGCGGACATTCGCATCGGCATTGGTCTCCCATCACCTTACTTCGGTGCGCCCGGGCTCGGGATCGCGCCCGGCTGGACGGTCGCGCCGTCGGCCGTGGTCTGGTTGCCCATGCCCAGTTCGGCACCGGTCGGCGGATCGATGGTCGGATCCGACATGGTGCGCTTGGCGAGGGCTTGCAGGACATCGATGTCCTTGGCCGGCAGTTTCACCTCGGCTTCGCCGCTGCCGCCGTCGACCGCCATCTGCTTCTCGCGGTCGCTGACGAATTCCCACTGTTCACCCTGGTTCCACGAACCGCGCATTTCGCCCGGGCCCTGGGACATGTTGAAGTAGGTGTTGGCAAAGCGCGGATCGACCGGCATTTTTCCTGGCGGGAAGTTAGTGCCCATCGCATACAGAGCCTTCTCGAAGGACTTCTGGTGGGCGACCTCGCGCGTCATCAGGAAGGTCAGCGCATCCTTGACCCCCGGGTCGTCGGTCAGCGCGATCAGGCGCTCATAGACGATCTTGGCGCGCGCTTCGGCGGCGATGTTCGAACGCAGGTCGGCGGAGGGTTCGCCGATGGTATCGATGTAGGCCGCGGTCCACGGCACGCCGGCCGAGTTGATCAGCGGGGTGCCGGCGCCGTACAGCACCTGGGTCACGTGGCTGTCGTTACCGCCGCCGCTGATCTTGCGGTACATCTCGGCTTCGGTATCGACGGCTTCGGCCAGCTGGCCCTTGGCGCCCTTGTTCAGCATGGCGACGATGTGGCCGATGATTTCCAGGTGGCTCAGTTCCTCGGTCGCGATGTCGTACAGCATGTCCTTGCGGCCCGGATCGTCTTCGCTGACGGCCTGGGTGAAGTAGCGCATTGCAGCGGCGAGTTCGCCCTGCGGGCCGCCGAATTGCTCCAGCATCAGGTTGGCCAGGCCCGGGTTCGGTCCGGCGACGCGCACCGTGTATTGCAAGCGTTTATTATGTGCAAACATTCGAAGTCCTCCGATATTGGTTTTAGATCGGAAATGCAAAACAGAGCATTGCCGAATCGGTGGCAGTGGTCACATTCGCATGTAACTAACCATGGCTTCATCATCGCAGGCTGAGAATTTGACGAAATCAGCGTATTTGCCGTGTCTGTGTAGGACGAAAGCCGACATCCTGTTGAGCTGTCTCGATAGCAATGTTATTAAGAAACTTTTATTTATGATAGATTTTATAAATTCGTTTGATAGTATTTACTCGAAGGCTGTTCACATGATCGATAGCTGCACTCAATTAACTTCTTAAATTTCTGAAAACAGATCAATGATCCAACCAGATCTTTTGGTACGTGAGGCGCTTGCCGACGACGGCGCCGCCATTGCTCTCGTCTACAACCATTATGTCGAGACCACGTCAATTTCGATGGAAATGGAGGCCGTCGGGAGCGCGGACATGCAGGCCCGCATCGCCGCCGTGCAGGCGGCCGGGCTGCCCTGGCTGGTTTTGCTCGATGCTGGCAAACTCGCCGGCTATGCCTACGCCAGCCCGTGGCGCGCCCGGCCCGGCTACCGTCACGCGGTGGAAACCAGCGTCTACCTGGCGCCCGGCCGGCGTGGCCGCGGGCATGGGGTGCACTTGTACCGGGCCCTGCTGGCGCGGCTGGAAGGACGCTGCCACAGCGTAATTGGCGGCATCGCGTTGCCCAATCCGGCCAGCGTCGCCCTGCACGAGCGTCTGGGTTTTCGCCAGGTCGCGTGTTTCAGCGAGGTCGGCCACAAGTTCGGGCAATGGATCGACGTCGGCTACTGGGAGTTGCTGCTGACCCTCGACACCTGAGGCCTTTGCCCGTGCGGAGAGACCGTGGGCCCGACACCGACAAACCCTTGCGTTGAATTCCTACGCGTGTGCTGTGGCAAGAAGCATAAGATGGCCATATCGACAAAACGTATGGAGAACAAGATGTTTTCTCTGAAAAAACTCAGCCCGTCCATCACCGACATGATCCGCTTCGACCATTCGCACGTGATGGTGACCTTTCACCAGTACACCCGCGACAAGCGTCCCAGCGTCAAGAAAGCATTGGCCGAAACCATCTGCGACGCGCTGGAAATCCACGCCACGCTGGAGGAGGAAATCTTCTACCCGGTGATGCGTCCGCGCGCCCATGACCAGAAGGTCATGGAAAAGAGCGAGCCCGAGCATGACGAAATGCGTGCCGTGATCGCCGAGCTGCGCCGTACCGACCCGAAATCGCCGCGCCACGACGAACTGCTGTTCGAACTGATGCGCGACGTGGTGCACCATGTGGCCGACGAGGAAACCGTGCTGCTGCCGGAAGCCGAGCGCAGCCTGAGCCGCGACCGCCTGTCCGAGCTGGGCGTCCAGATGACCAAGCGCCGTCTGGAACTGGTGGGGCCGAAGGCCGGCAAGCTGGCCACCAACCATGCGATCGGATTCTCCGGCAGTACCGCCGCCGTGGTGGTCGGCCTCGCCAGCGCGCTGTTCGCCGCCAAGGCGCTGGGCCGCAAGACCGCCTGAGGTCCGCTTGACTGCTTGAGCCATCAACGCTTCATCCGCCGTGGCGGCCCGGACGCCTGCGGATCGGCACCCTGCCCGCCATCGCGTTCGCGCGTGATGGCGGGCAGCGTTTTTTCATGGCATCAAGTTCCCATCCACGCCATCAGGCGCGGCACCAGCCAAGGTGCCAGCACCGCCGTCAGCACCCCGTTCATCCCCATGCCCAGGCCGGCGTACGCGCCCATCTCCGGACCGACCTGGAACGCGCGCGCGGTACCGATGCCGTGCGCGGCCAGGCCCAGCGCCAGGCCGCGCGCCGCCTGCGACGTCACGCGCAGCGCCTGCAGCAGGAAGGGGCCGGTGATCGCGCCGACGATCCCGGTGATGATCACCAGCGACGCGGTCAGGGCCGGCACGCCGCCCAGGTGCTCCGAGATCGCCATCGCGATCGGCGTGGTGGCCGACTTGGGCGCGATCGAGGCGGCCAGCTCGGGCGAGGCGCCCAGCAGCACCGCGACGCCGACCGCGCTGACGATTGCCGTCACGCAGCCGCACAGCAGTGCGCAGGCCAGCGGCAGCAGGCTCCGGCGCAGGCGCGGCACCTGGCGCGCCAGGGGCACCGCCAGCGCGACCGTCGCCGGACCGAGCAGGAAGTGGACGAACTGGGCGCCGGCGAAATAGCGCTGGTAGGACATGCCGCTCGCGGTCAGCACCAGACTGATCAGCGCGATGGCGATCGCCACCGGATTGGCCAGCGGCGAAAAGCCGCAGCGCGCGTACACCCATTGCGCGACCAGGTAGGCGCACAGCGTCAAGGTCAGGCCCAGCAGCGGCGATGCCGACAGGTAGACCCAGAAATGGTTCAGTTCTTCGAAATTAAACACCGTCGCCCTCCTTCGCCGGCGGCGAGCCGGGCTCGGCGGCTTGCCCGGCGAAGGCCTGCATCACCAGCCCGGTGACGGCCAGCGTGGCCAGCGTGCTGGTGACGACCGCGGCCGCGATCGCCAGCCAGTGGCCGCTGCCGCTGGCCGCAGCGGCGATGATGCCGACGCCGGCCGGCAGGAACAGCAGCGACAGGTGGCGCAGCAGCTCGTTGGCGCCGCTTTCCACGACCTGGTGCAGGCGCGGCCAGGCGACCAGTGCCGCCAGCAGCACGAGCATGCCGGCCACCGGGCCCGGGATCGGCAGCTTCAACAAGAACACCAGCCCCTCGCCCAGGCACTGGAACATCAGCAGAACGGCAAACGCTTGCAGCAAGACTTCCTCCTCATGATGGCGGCCGCGGCGCCGAAATCGCCGCACTGGACCGCGAGGCAGAAGGATAACAGTTACGCCGGACAGTGACGCCGGAGCCCCTTCGCTTGGAGCCTATCCCAGTCGGCCGGCGTCGCGCCTGACGCGCCTGGCGAACGTGGCCGGCGTTGCTCGTCCTTGCATGGCGCGCCATGCGGCCTCCCCGCGCCCTGCCCACGCGCGCCATGCATCGTCATTCGCTTCTTTCTTCCTACCGGGATAGGCTCCTAGAAGCGCCGGTTCAGGCTCAGCACGATGGCGCCGCGCCCGCTCTTGCTGCCCTGCGGCCGACCCGGGTCGGTGCGCGACATGGCGCTCGCGTAACGCTCGAAGGCGCCGGCAGCGGCGGCACCGAAGGCGCGGCTGTAGGTGCCGGACAGCGACCAGCCACCCTCGAACTTACGGCTCAGCCCGGCCTTGAGGTCGCGCCAGTCCATGCCCTCGTTGCCGGCGGCGCGTCCATCGCCGACATGCAGGTTCAGGCGCATGGCGCCGCCCAGGTCGTGCCCGATGCCGATGCCGCGCCCGCCGATGTTCGGCGCCGAGGTGCCCGCCGACCAGGCGCCCGCAGGTGGCCCGTCGGGCTGGCGGATGGCGCGCCATGCGTACTGGGACGCCAGGGTGGCGCCGGCGGTGAGGGGCGATGCCGAATACGGTTCGCGGCTGCCGGCACCGGCGGCGCAGGCGGATTGGATGGAAAGTGAAAGGGAAAGGGAAAGCAGCGTCAGCGCGAGCGGCAGCAGCCGCGGGGCGAATGTCATGTTCTCGTCGGAGTCGTCGTGGTTGGGCGGGCCGGGTCGCCGCGCCAGGATGGCGTGAATCGCCAACGGAATTCTATGACGGATGGGACGACTTCTGGTTGCTTTCCTGGTGGAAAATATACATACGCCCGTGTATTGCGGCAGCGATGCAACAGAACGCTGGCAGGCTGTCAACAGCGTGAACGCAGACGTGAAAAAGCGTTCATTCCGGCGTGCCGACGCGTGTCATGGCGTGTTGACGAGCCTTCAGCGCGCAGTGGCTGCGCCGGAGAAGAAGTGAGCTGGAGAAGAAGTGACAATTGGTCAACAACGTCATCCCCGCGCAGGCGGGGACGACGTGGGTGCTGCGGATCGATCAGGCCGCGGTCTTGAGTGCCCCGCGGCGTACTTGATCCCGTTCCATCGATTCGAACAGTGCCTTGAAGTTGCCCTCGCCGAAACCGTCGTCGCCCTTGCGCTGGATGAATTCGAAGAACACCGGCCCCAGCTGGTTTTCCGAGAAGATCTGCACCAGCAGGCGGCGGCTCGCGGTCTCGCCTTCGCCCTCGACCTTGCCGTCGACCAGCAGGCCGCGCGCCTGCAGGGCGCCGATGTCTTCGCCATGGCCGGGGATGCGCTCCGCCAGCATTTCGTAATAGGTGGCGGGCGGCGCCGTCATCAGCGGCACGCCGCTGGCGCGCAGGCCGTCGACGGTGGCGTAGATGTCGTCGACCAGCAGCGCGATGTGCTGGATGCCCTCGCCGTTGAACTTGAGCAGGAATTCCTCGATCTGGCCGCCGCCCGCCTGCGACTCCTCGTTCAGCGGAATGCGGATCTTGCCGTCAGGCGCGGTCATCGCTTTCGAGGTCAGGCCGGTGTATTCGCCCTGGATGTCGAAGTAGCGGATTTCGCGGAAATTGAACAGCTTCTCATAGAAACCAGCCCAGTACACCATGCGGCCGCGGTAGACGTTGTGGGTCAGGTGGTCGATGATCGACATGCCGTGGCCTTGCGGGCGGCGCTCGACGCCGTCGATCCACTCGAAGTCGATGTCATAGATCGACTTGCCGTCTTCGAAACGGTCGATCAGGTACAGCGGCGCGCCGCCGATGCCCTTGATGGCCGGCAGGCGCAGTTCCATCGGGCCGGTCGGGATCTCCATCGGGATCGCGCCCAGTTCCAGCGCACGTGCATAGGCCTTATGCGCATCCTTCACGCGGAAGGCCATGCCGCAGGCCGATGGGCCGTGCTCGGCCGCGAAATAGGCGGCGTGGCTCTTCGGCTCGTTATTGACGATGAAATTGATGTCACCCTGGCGGTACAGGGTCACGTCCTTCGACCGGTGCACGGCGACCTTGGCGAAGCCCATCGCCTCGAATACGGGCTCGAGCACGCCAGGGGTGGGCGATGCGAACTCGACGAACTCGAAGCCCATCAGGCCCATCGGATTCTCAAACAAGTCAGCCATGGTGTTGTTCCTCATATAGTTGTAGTTCCAGCTCCTCCACACGCGCCCGCCCGGCTATTCGGCGAACACGTCGGCAATCAACCCGCGCAGCCACTGGATGCCGGGGTCGTGGTTGAAGCGCCGGTGCCAGAAGACGTTGGTCTGCAAGACCGGCAACTGCAGCGGCGGTTCGATCCACTTCAATCCAAACGGTGCCGCGGCGCTCTCGGCGAGCTTCTGCGGCACGGTCACCACGAGGTCGGACGTGGCGACGATGTAGGGCACCGCGGTGAAATGCGGGACCCGGAACCTGGCGTTGGCGGTGACCCCCGCCTTTTCCAATAAAGCATTGATCCGGTCGTAGGGGCTGTGCGCCGCATCCACCACCAGGTGCGCCGCCGCCACGAAGCGCGCCAGGTCGACCGTTCCCTTGGCCAGCGGATGCGTCTTGCGGAACATGCTCACGAAGGCCTGGCGGAACAGCTGCCGCTGGAACAGCGCTTCCGACATGTCTTCGAAGGCGCCGATCGCCAGGTCGACGCGCCCGGTTTCCATGTCGTCCTTCAGGCCGACCGCGTTGGCGCGCACCGAGGCGATTTCCACCTGCGGTGCGATCGCCCTGCAGCGCTCGACCAGCACCGGCATGAAATACACCTCGCCGACGTCGGTCATGGCCAGCGTGAAGCGGCGCCCGCTGGTGGCCGGATCGAAGCGGCTGCGCTGGCTCAGCGCCAGGGCGACCTGGGCCATCGCGGCGCCGATCGGCTCGGCCATCTGCTGCGCCAGCGGCGTCGGCTGCATGCCGTGCGCGGTACGCACGAACAGCTCGTCGCCGAAGGTGCGGCGCAGGCGCGCCAGCGCATTGCTGACCGCCGATTGCGTCAGGCCCAGGCGCCGCGCCGCGGCCGAGATCTGGCGTTCGCGGTACACCTCCTGGAACACGGACAACAGATTCAGGTCGATGCTAGAGGGTTCGATCATGCGTGAGATAGGGTTATTGATGTTCTGAATAGTCTACATTTTTATATTCACCTCGTAAAATGTTCGGCTCTCCTCTACAGTGACGCAAAAGACACGCGTCGTACGACTCGTATGAACACCTGGATATGAACCGTCGTTCCCGCCCGAGCGGGAACGACGGCGATCGGAGACTCCCATGCAATCCCTCGAAGGCTACATGTCGGGCTTCGGCAACGAATTCGCCACCGAAGCCCTGCCCGGCGCCCTGCCAGCGCACCGCAATTCGCCGCAGCGCGTGGCCTATGGACTATACGCCGAACAGATTTCGGGCACCGCCTTTACCGCGCCGCGCGGGCACAACCGCCGTTCCTGGCTGTACCGCATCCGGCCGGCGGCGATGCACGGCACCTTCACGCCGATCGACAGCGGCCGCGTCCAGGGCGACTTCGAGCGCCTGCCGCCCTCGCCCAACCAGATGCGCTGGAGCCCGCTGCCGATCCCGGACGCGCCCACGGATTTCATCGACGGCTGGGTGACCATGGCCGGCAATGGATCGGCGGCGGCGATGAACGGCTGCGCGATCCACCTGTACGCCGCCAACCAGCCGATGCGCGGACGCTATTTCTACTCGGGCGACGGCGAACTGCTGATCGTGCCGCAACAGGGCCGGCTGTCGATCGCGACCGAACTCGGCCTGCTGGAGGTGGCGCCGCAGCAGATCGCGGTGATCCCGCGCGGCGTGCGTTTCGCGGTCGACCTGCCGGACGGCGCGGCGCGCGGCTACATCTGCGAGAACTTCGGTCCCCTGCTGCGGCTGCCGGACCTGGGGCCGATCGGCTCCAACGGCCTGGCCAATCCGCGCGATTTCCTGACGCCGGTGGCGCGCTACGAAGACATCGAGGGCGATTTCGAACTGGTCGCCAAGTTCGGCGGCAAGCTGTGGGCGGCCGGCATCGGCCACTCGCCGCTGGACGTGGTCGCCTGGCATGGCAACTACGCACCATACATGTACGACCTGCGCCATTTCAATACCATCGGCTCGATCAGCTACGACCATCCGGACCCGTCGATCTTCCTGGTCCTGCACGCACCGACCGATACGCCGGGCGTGGACGCGATCGATTTCGTGATCTTCCCGCCGCGCTGGCTGGCCGGCGAAGACACCTTCCGCCCGCCCTGGTTCCACCGCAACGTCGCAAGCGAGTTCATGGGCCTGATCCACGGCGCCTACGACGCCAAGGCCGAGGGCTTCGTGCCCGGCGGCGCCAGCCTGCACAATTGCATGAGCGGACACGGGCCGGACGCCGCCACCTTCGACAAGGCCAGCAGCGCCGACACCAGCCGTCCGCACAAGGTCCTGGATACCATGGCGTTCATGTTCGAGACGCGCAATCCGATCGCCGCCACCGAGCATGCATTGTCCTCGCCCCAGCTGCAGGGCAATTACCAGGATTGCTGGGCCGGCATCCAGAAACATTTCGACCCGGCGCGCCGCTGAACGGCCCGCGCTCGCCAGCTATCGAGAAGCCATTGCCCGGTTTCAGTCGTGCGCGCGTTGGCGCACGAGTGGCGGCATGCGATGATCAAGCCGACAAGGCACCGCATGGCGCGGTTCCATTTTGCTCCGGATCCGCATGACTGACATCATCATCATCCTCGTCCTTATCATCCTCAACGGCGTGTTCTCCATGTCCGAGCTGGCGGTGGTTTCCGCCAAGCGCCTGCGGCTCGAAAAAATGGCGGCGGGCGGCAGCGGCGGCGCCGGCACCGCGATCGCCCTCGCCGACGATCCCAGCCGTTTCCTGTCCACCGTCCAGGTCGGCATTACCCTGATCAGCATCTTCAACGGCGCCTTCGGCGAGGCCTCGCTGACCGCGCGCCTGACGCCGGCACTGGCCAGCTACGGCGTGCCGGAAGCCTGGGCGCGGCCATCGGCCCTGGCCGTGGTGGTGGTCTCGATCACCTTTCTCTCGATCGTGTTCGGCGAACTGGTCCCGAAACGGATCGCCATCCTGTATCCGGAATTCATGGCGTCGATGGTCGCGCGGCCGATGCACCAGCTGTCGCGCCTGATGTACCCGTTCGTGCGCCTGCTCGGCCTCACCACCGACTTCATCATGCGCCTGCTCGGCATGCGCCAGCGTAAGGACGAGACCCCGACCGAGGATGAAGTCACCGGCATGATCCGCGAGAGCGCCGCCGCCGGCGTGTTCGAGCGCACCGAATACGACATCGCGGCGCGCGCCCTGCGCCTGGACGACTGGCACCTGCGCGCGCTGATGACGCCGCGCGTCGACCTGGAATTCCTCGACCTCGACCAGCCGCTCGAACAGAACCTGCAACGCATCGCCGCATCGGCCTACAGCCGTTTCCCGGTCTACCATGGCGACCGCTCCCAGGTGTGCGGCGTGATACGTGCCCGTAACCTGTTCGGACAGGCGATCCGGGCCCAGTCGTTGCAGGCCATCGACATTGCCGCCGCCATCGAGCCCCTGCTCTACGTGCCTGAATCCGTCAGTGCGATCGACCTGCTGGAACAACTGAAGAAGCACCGCGCCGAACTGGCCATGGTGGTCGACGAGTACGGCGACATCCAGGGCATGATCACCCTGACGGACGTGATGGGCGCCCTGGTCGGCGAAGTGCCGACCGGCGAGGATCACGACGAGGGCGACGGTGTACAGCGCGACGACGGCAGCTGGCTGATGGACGGCGGCATGATCCTGGACCGTTTCCGCTACCTGACCGGCACCCAGTTCGGCTTCCCCGATGAAGATGCCTCCGCCTACCACACGCTGGCCGGCTTCGTTCTCTACCAGCTCGGCTACATTCCCAAGGTCGCCGAGCGGTTGGAGTGGAATGGCTGGCGTTTCGAAGTGGTCGACATGGACGGTAACCGGATCGACCGCCTGCTGGTCGTACCGGCTGACCCCGTCACCGAGGACGATCCCGGGAACCGTGCCTCGACCAATGGTTCGCCAGTATGAAATTCCTGCATGCTGCTGGTGGCCGGGTCGGAAACGCCGGCCCCTGTCGTGTTGGTGGCTGGGTTTGTTTTGGTTTATTGCGATTGTCGGTTAGTTGCAAATATATGTAAACAGCACGCGCACACCATGGCGCTTCCTGGTGTCGATCATTCGACTTGATAGAATGGCTGATTCGTGACAGCAGCGCTCGGACGTCCCCGCACGCCCATACAGGAGAATAAACACGCATGCAGATCAATCCCATCCAGCTGTTCGATGCCGTCTCGTCGACCTACACCTATATCCTGGCCTGCGCCGGCAGCGGCGAAGCCGCGCTGATCGACCCCGTCGACCAGCACTGGCAGCGCGACCTGGCCCACATCGAACGCCTGGGCCTGCGCCTGTCGCTGATCCTCGAGACCCATGCGCACGCCGACCACGTCACCTCGGCCGGCCGCCTGCGCCACCTCACCGGGGCGCGCGCCGCGGTGCCGAGCGGCTGCGGCATCGCCCCTGCCGAGCTGCAGCTGAACGACGGCGACACCCTGGCTTTCGGCGCCGCCGAAACCATCGCCGTGCTGCACACGCCGGGCCATACCGCCGGCAGCATGTGCTACCTGTGGCGCGGCAATCTGTTCACCGGCGACACGCTGCTGATCGACGGTTGCGGCCGTACCGACTTCCAGGGCGGCAGCGCGCAGGCGCTGTACGACAGCGTCACCGGCAAGCTGTTCACGCTGCCGGACGGCACCCGCGTCTGGCCCGGCCACGACTACAAGGGACAGTCGGTCTCGACGATCGGCTGGGAAAAACGCCACAACGCGCGCCTGGCCGGACGCACGCGCGAGGATTTCGTGGCCCTGATGGACAACCTGAACCTGCCGCAGCCGAAGCTGATCGACGTCGCCCTGCCCGCCAACCGCAAGCTGGGACTGTCGACCTGACCCGCCTGCACGCGGGCCAATGCATGGTCCGGCGCACACCCGCTGCGCAGCGGCGCTCCCCGATCCCGCGCGGCGCCCTATACTGATCCGGAACGCCGGCCGCCGCGGCCGTGCACGCATACGCAACGCTTTGCGGAAAGGAACAGGCCATGTGGAAATCACCGTGGATCGTCTGGGGCACGCTGCTGGGCGTCGCCCTCGGCGGCTTCTTCGACGGCATCCTGCTGCACCAGATCCTGCAGTGGCATCATTTGCTGAGCCTGGTGCCGGGGCTGGACGACCTCAGGCTGCAAGTCCTATGGGACGGCTATTTTCATGCGTTGATGTATGCGATCGCGATCGTGGCGCTGTGGCGCCTGTGGCGGGCGCGCCGGCACGGCATCGAGGCCCCGCGCGGCCTGGTGCTGGCGGGGGCGCTGCTGCTCGGCTTCGGGCTGTGGCACCTGCTGGACGCCGTCCTGTCGCACTGGATCCTGGGCATCCACCGCATCAAGCTCGACAGCCCGCAGCCGCTGGCCTGGGACCTGGCCTGGCTGGCCATCTTCGGCCTGGCGCCGATCTTCGCCAGCCGCCTGCTGCTGCGCCAGGGACCGGCGCGTCCGGGCGGCGCGGCGGCCGCGCTGTGCCTGCTGGCGGCGCTGAGCGGCGCGGCCGGCGCCTGGTCGCTGCGCGAGCCGCCGGGGCAGCGTTTCACCACCGTCGTGTTCGGCCCGGGGGCGGGACCGGCGCAGGTGTCCAGGGCGCTGGACGCGACCGGGGCGCGCCTGGTGTGGAGCGACCGGGCGATGGGCGTGGTCGTGGTGGCGGTGGACAAGGAACGGCGCTGGCGTTTTTACCGGCATGGGGCGCTGCTGGTGGGCGGGACGGCGCTGGCGGCGGGATGCGTGAGTGCGAGCGGGGTCTAGCCGTCGAGATGCACGCAAGCCTGGGCCCCTGCCTTCGCAGGGGCGACGTTCGAGGGCAGGCGCCGAGGCTTGCACGGTAGTACGCCCAGGCCGGACGAAGACGCCCTCACATCCCCGGCCCGCCCCCGCCCGCGCCGCCGCCGAAGCCGCCGCCGGGACCGCCCGGCCCGCCCGGCGGCGGACCGCCGCGCCAGCCTTCGCCGTCCGGCCCTTCGCGGCCGTCGCGCGGGCGCTGCGGCACGCCGCCGAAGCGCCATGACAGGCCGATGTAGGCGATGCGGCCATCGAAGCGGCGCAGCGCGCGCTCCTTCAGCGTGGCCGAATCGGTGACGGTGTCGATCTTCTGCGAACTGAACACGTCGCTCACGTTCATCACCAGGGACAGCGCAGGCGTGATGCTGCGCCGGTAGCTCAGGTTCAAGGTCGAGACCGGCTCGCGATAGCCGGTGCCGGCCAGGGTCTTGCCCTGGGCGTTGATCATCAGCTGCAGCGCGTCCTGCGGCGTGAGCTGGTAGTTGACGCGGCCGCGCACGCTCAGCGCATGCGCGCTGCGCCGGGTTTCCATGCCGTTCAGGTCGATCTGGTCCTGCTCGGTGAAGGCCAGGTTGCCGCTGGTGTTCACCGACAGCCTCGGCGTCAGCTTGCCGCTCAGCGTGAACTCCAGGCCGCCGGAACGGTTGCCGCCGCCGTTTTCCAGCGTCGTCAACAGGGTATGCTCGCCGACCAGGGTCTGGCGGCTGCGGATGGTGTCGCGGTCGTTGCGGAAATAGCCGCGCAAGCTGGCGTCCAGGCCGCCGGCCCTGGTCTCGTAGCCGACCTCGAAGGAATCGGTCTGCACCGGCTTCAACCGAGGATTGCCGCTCGATTCGTTGAGTTCGTCGACGTAGAGGACGAACGGGTTCAGCTGCTGGGCGGTGGCGCGGCGCAGGCGGTGCGAATACGCGAAGCGCAGGTTGGTCTTGTCGTCCAGCTTGTAGGTCGCAAAGGCGCTCGGGATCCAGTTGAGGTAGCTGTTGGTGGCGTTCACCGCGGTTGTCGCCTGGTCCAGGTCGAGGTGGGTGTACTCGGTGCGCAGGCCGACCAGCGCGCCCCAGCGCTCGTTCAGCTTCCACTGCCAGGAACCATACAGAGCCACGTTCCTCTCGTCGACTTCGTAGGCGTTGGTGCGGCGGCCGTTGGCGATAATCGCGCCGCTCGCCGCGTCGACGTCGAAGTAGCGGTTGTCGAAGTCGCTCTTGTTGTCGGCCAGCTTGTAGCCAAGCTTGAGGATGGCGCCGCTGTCGAGGGGGCGTTCGTAGTCGCCGGTGTAGTCGACGATGCGGGTCTTGTTGGCGACCCGCTGGCCGCTGTCGGCGGCCTCGGCATCGGGCGGCGCCACCAGGTAGCGGTTGCCATAGCGGGTGTCGCTGTCGTTGTCGCTGCCGGACAGGCGCAGGTCCATGCGGAACAGTTCGCCGACCTTGTTGCCCTTGTGGTCCCAGCGGATGCCGCCCATGGCATTGCCGCTGTCGCCGCTGCGGCGGGTCGAACGCAGGTAATCGCTGCCGAGCGCACCGTCCTCGCCCACCTGGTAGTGCTCGAGGCCGTTCTGGTCGTTGCTGCGCTTCATGGCGCCCAGGCTGGCTTCCAGCGTGTCGTCGTCGCCCAGGTTGTAGCTGAGCTGGCCGCGTAGGCCGGCCATGTCGTTCAGCCCGCTGCTAGCGGAGGTCTGGGTACTGCGCTGGACCGTGCCCGTGGCGGGGTCGATGCGTTCGCGTTCGGTCTCCCCGGTCGCGTTGCGGCCGTCGTGGCGCACGTTGACGCCGCCCTGCATGCCCCAGCGCCCGGTGTTGTACGAGCCGTTGACGGCGGCGTTGTAGCGGCCGGCCGTGCCCTGGTTGGCGTTGACCACCCCGAAGCCGCCGGCGCGGCGGTTGCGCTTCATGACCAGGTTCAGGATCGGACCGCCGCCGCCCTCGTTGCCGAACTCGGCGCCCGGATTGTTGATCACCTCGACCGAGTCGATGTCCTCGGCCGGCATCGCCTGCAGCGCGGCCCCGCGGCCGTCGCCCTGCAGCATGGCCGAGGGCTTGCCGTCGACCAGGATCTGCACGTTGCCGCTGCCGCGCAGCGAGACCGTGCCGTCCGGATCCACCGACACCGAGGGCACGTTGCCCAGGGCATCGGCGGCACTGCCGTTGCTGCTGCTCACATCCTGCTTGACGTCGTAGACCTGGCGGTCGATGCGGTTGTTCTGGCGCTCGCCGGTCACCTTGACCGAGGCGACCTGGCCGCTGGCGGCAGCAGCCGGACTGGCGGCGGTCGTACCGGCCACGGCGTCCACCGGCGTTGCCTGGCCCTGCGCCATCGCGCGCGGCAGGGCGGCCGGCCCGCACAGGGCCAGGCCCAGCGCGATACAGACGGGTTTGAGTGCATGCGGACGGGTCGGGGAGATGCGGCGGGCCATCGGAGAAGGTCTCGATCTAGGAAGATGAATAAAGTTTCCGAATTTTAAGTTAGCGCCTGCCGGGCGGCGACCTCGGCCGGTGTAAATCCAAGTAAAACAGGGCAATTCCTCCCCTGCCCCATCGTTTCCTTTAGAATCCTGTCTTTTCCAACAAGTATTTCTTCCCAGGCAAACGATGGCCTCCGACGACAACCAACTCCACCGCGGCCTGAAGAACAGGCACATCCAGCTGATCGCCCTCGGCGGCGCCATCGGCACCGGTCTCTTCCTCGGCGTGGCGGAAAGCGTCAGGATCGCCGGCCCGGCCGTGCTGCTCGGCTACGCGGTGGCCGGCCTGGTCGCCTTCCTGATCATGCGCCAGCTCAGCGAGATGATGGTCGACGAGCCGGTGGCCGGCTCCTTCGGCCACTTCGCCGACAAGTACGGCGGCCGCTTCGCCGGTTTCGTCTCGGGCTGGAATTACTGGGTGCTGTACGTGCTGGTCAGCATGGCCGAGCTGTCGGCGGTGGGCATCTACGTCCAGTACTGGTGGCCCTGGGTGCCGACCTGGGCCTCGGCACTGGCCTGCTTCCTGCTCGCCAACGGCATCAGCCTGATCAACGTGCGCGCCTTCGGCGAGAGCGAATTCTGGTTCTCGGTGATCAAGGTGGTGGCGGTGGTGGCGATGATCGTGTTCGGCGTGTACCTGCTGGTCACCGGCGGCGCCGGTCCACAGGCCACGGTGGCCAACCTGTGGCAGCATGGCGGCTTCTTCGCGCACGGCGTCAAGGGCCTGGTGATGTCGATGGCGATCATCATGTTCTCGTTCGGCGGGCTGGAAGTCATCGGCATCACGGCGGCCGAAGCGGCCGATCCGGGCCGCACCATCCCGCGCGCGACCAACCAGGCGCTGTGGCGCATCCTGGTGTTCTACGTCGGCGCGCTGGCGGTGCTGCTGTCGCTGTACCCGTGGAACGAGATCGTGCCCGGCGCCAGCCCCTTCGTGCTGATCTTCAAGGCGCTCGACGCCAACATCGTCGCCCACGCGCTGAACCTGGTGGTGCTGACGGCGGCGCTGTCGGTCTACAACAGCTGCGTGTATTCCAACAGCCGCATGCTGTACGGCCTGGCGACCCAGGGCCACGCGCCCAAGGCGCTGCTGGCGGTGAACGAACGCGGTGTGCCGCTGGCGTCGCTGGGGGTGTCGGCGCTGGCCACGGCGCTGTGCGTCGGCGTCAACTACGCGCTGCCGGGCAAGGCGCTCGGCTTGCTGATGGGCCTGGCGGTGGGCGGGATGCTGATCAACTGGGCGATGATCAGCTGGAGCCACCTGCGCTTCCGCGCCGCCAAGCGCGCCGCCGGCCAGGCGACCGCCTTCCCGAGTCCGGCCTACCCCGTCACCAACTACCTGTGCCTGGCCTACCTGGCAGGCATCGTGGCGGTGATGCTGGCGACGCCGGACCTGCGCATGTCGGTGTACCTGATCCCGGCCTGGCTGATCGTGCTGGCGATCGGCTACCGCCTGGCCGAGGGGCGCCGCGCCGGTGCCCGCGTCAGCGCCTGAACCGGGCGTTCACTCGGGCTTCACTCGGGCTTTACTTCGAACGGCGCGCCGGTTTCCATGAAGTGGCCGCCGGCGACGTAGTGGATCGAGCGCTTGCCGCCTTCTTCCATGTGCCAGTGGCCGTCGCTGAACACCGCCGGGTCGGCCCAGGCGCCGACCACCTCGCCCAGGAACAAGTCGTAGGTCTGCTGGATGTGCGGCTCCGGGATCAGGCGGCATTCGAGCCAGCCGAGGCAGCCTTCGACCAGCGGCGCGCCGGTGTGCTCGCCCGGCGTCCATGCGATGCCGTGGGCGGCGAACTTGTCGACCTCGCGCCCGGATTCCGAGCCCACCGCCAGCGTCAGGCGTGCCAGTTCGCGCGACGGCACGGCCAGCACGAAGCCGCCGGAGGCTTCGATCAGGCCGCGGGTCCAGGTCTGCTTGTCGATCACCACCGCGACCTTCGGCGGCGCGAAATCGAGCGGCATCGACCAGGCGGCCGACATGACGTTGGCCTGGCCGCCGTGGGCGCTGCTGACCAGCACGGTCGGGCCGTGGTTCAACAGGCGGTAGGATTTGGCCAGGTCGACCGGTACGCGGGACTGCTTTGTCATCAGGGATTCCTTTCATGCGAAAGGCGCATTATCGGCCCTGGGCGGCATTCGCGCCGACCCTGTACAATCGCGTGGTTCAAAACACAACAGGAGAAACCATATGTCGGGTTACAGCATCAACATCGAAGAAAAAACGCTCGCCGGGAACAATTTCCGTGAAGTGCTCTACACCACCCAGCGCAGCCAGCTGGTGATCATGACCCTGCAGCCGGGCGAAGACATCGGCCTGGAAAAGCACGAGGGCCACGACCAGTTCATCCGCGTGGAAGCCGGCACCGGCGAAGCGATCCTGGACGGCGAAAAGCACGCGCTGGAAGACGGCGTGGCGCTGGTGATCCCGGCCGGCACCGAGCACAACGTGATCAACACCTCGGCCAGCGAACCGATGCGCCTCTACACCCTCTACACCCCGCCGGAACACCCGGACGGCATCGTGCACGCGACCAAGGCGGAAGCCGACGAGTACGAGAAGCAGCACGGGCATCATTGATCGGGCCGGGCCCCGGCAGGCCCGTTACCGTCGTTCCCGCGCAGGCGTGAACCCATGCACGGCGGCCGCGGTCCGCGCAGTTCGTTTATCGGAAACACTCGACGGCTTAGGCGTCGCCGACCTTGGATTCGCGGTATGGGTCCCCGCCTTCGCGGGGACGACGTGGACAGGCAGTATCCCTTCCTCACCGATTACCCCCGGCAAGCCAGCCCGAACCGCGTCATCGCGCAGCCGCGCCGGATGCATTGCCGCTCGTCGTAACCGAGCGCCCGGCACTGCATCAGGGTTTCCTCGCGCCGCTGGCGGGCCGACATGCCGCGTTCGGCGGCCGGTTTCGTTTCAGGCTTTGTCACTTCCGGTTTTGTCGTTCTCGGTTTTGTCTCGGGTTTCCGTCTCGGCGCCGGCGTCTCCACCACGGCGGCCGGAAAGGCCACATCATGGTCGATGCCCGATGGCGCCGCGCCTACCCGCGCCGGCGCCGGCGCCACGCTTGCCGGCACGGGCACGGGCATCGGCGCCTGGCGGGCCGGCGGCGGCTGGCCTGGCGCCGTCCTTGCAGCGGCCGGCGCGGTCTGCGCCACCACCACCAGCGCGCCATCGACGCGGCGCGCCTCGACCAGCCACAGTCCGCCACCGGCCAGCAGCGCCAGCGCGCCGGCCGCGGCGGTCCACCCCAGCAGGCGCCGCTTCCAATGTGCGGACGCTTGCCGGCTCGCGGCAAGCGCCGCGTCCTCGCGCATCAGTTCCGCAAGCCATTCGGGTTCGCCGGCAGGTGCCGGCCGGGGCGCGTCGAAGGCTGCGCCGGGCCGCGGGCCGAACGCGCCACCCCGGTCCGGGCACGACTGCACCGCTGTCGTCGATATCCTCCAGCAATTGGGTCTTCATGGTGCGCCCGGCAGCTGTCTCCGATGGCGCCAGCCTAGCCCATGACCGGCGGCGCGCGAACGCGCCCAGGCGCGTTCGCGGCCCTGCGACGGCGGGCTGGTCAGAGCGTGATCGTCACGCCCATTGCCGTGTCCGCCAGCGGCGGCAGGCTCACTTCCAGCAGGCGGCGCCCAGCGTCCCAGGCGAAAGGCAGCGCCTTGCCGGCGGCCTCGACCGCACGCGGACGCGCACCGATGTTGTGGACCTTGAGCGCGATCATGCGCGAGGCTGGCGTCGCGTTGGCGCCACGTTCCGTCCGCAGGCCGACCTGCAGCCGACCACCGTCCACCTTGCTGCTGAAGCGCACCAGCGTCGCCTTGCCGGTTTCGAAGGCATGCGCGGTGGCGCCGTCGTCGTCGTACAGCTTGCCGGCCGACGCGCTCACCGAGGCATCGTGGTAATAGTGCAGCTCGAACGTCTTGCCGGTGTAGTCCTGGGTCGTGCGGCCGACCGGGGCCAGCGGCACGAAGGCGCCGGCGCGCACGTAGGTCGGGATGTGCCCGGGCACGGTCGACACGGTCTCCAGGATGCCGCCATGGTGCGGGGCGTCGGTGTAGAAGTCGAACCAGACCGCGCCGTTCGCCGTGCCCTTGTTGTCGCCGTGATTCGGGAAATAGACTTCCTTGCGGCGCTGGCCAGCCTCCACCACCGGCGCCACCAGGAAGTCCGGACCCCACAGGTAGGTACTGGAAATGGTCGCGGTCGGCACCATGTCGTTTTCCGGCTCCTCGAACATGACCGGGCGCATCAGCGGCATGCCGGTGCGGCTGTTGTCGAAGGCGGCCGTATAGTTATACGGCAGCATCGCGTAGCGCAGGCGGATGGCGTCGCGTGCCAGTGCCTTGGTACCGGCTTCGCGGAACACCGGTTCCGCCGGCACCTGTTCCTGCGCGTGCGGGCGGAAGATCGGCTGGAACACGCCGTACTGCAGCCAGCGCACGTACAGTTCGTCGTCCAGCACCGGCCCGGCAAAGCCGCCCAGGTCCGAATGCATGTAGGCCTGGCCCTGCATGCCCATCTGCAGCGAAATCTCCATCTGCGACTGCAGCCCGCCCCAGCCGCGGCTGACGTCGCCCGACCACGGAATCATGCCGTAGCGCTGCGAGCCCGAATACCCCGAGCGCATCAGGATGAAGGGACGCTCCTGCGGGAAGTCGCGCGCGTAGCCGTCGGCGATCAGGCCGGCCCACTGGTGGCCGTAGATGTTGTGGACTTCGTCGGCGCTGCCGGTGGCGTGGCGGGCGTCGGCCGGATGCATTTCCGGCTCGCCCAGGTCGCCCCACCAGCCGGCCACGCCGCCCGCCTTCAGGTCCTTGTAGATGTTCCAGAACCAGCTGCGCGCCTGCGGCTTGAAGACGTCGACCAGGCCGGTGTTCCCGAAATAGAAATCGAAGGTGAACGGCTTGCCGTCCTTGCCGGTGGCGAGCACGCCCTTGTCGGCGGCTTCCCGCCAGCGTTGCGACGTGGTCAGGATGAACGGTTCGGTGATGACCACGGTCTTGACGCCCTGGCGCGCGAAATCGGCCATCATCTGCTCGGCGTGCGGGAAGCTGTCGCGGTCCCAGGCCAGGTTGCCCATGGTGCCCTTGACCGTCTTGCCGAACCAGTAGAGGTCGAGCACCACCGCATCCAGCGGGATGTCGTCGGCGCGGAACCTGTCGACCACGGCGCGGGTCTCGGCCTCCGTGTGGTAGCCGAAGCGGCTGGCAAAATTGCCGAAGGCCCAGCGCGGCGGCAGCGGCTGGCGCCCGGTCAGGCGGGTATAGCCGTCCATCACGCCGGCCCAGTCGTCGCCGGCCACCACCTGGTAGGTCTTGCGTCCGCCCGGGGTCTCGAAGCGCAGCGTGCCGTCCTTGCGGCTGTCCATGTCGAGCCAGCCGGCCTGCGGGTTGTCGAAGTGGATCGCGTACTTGCGCGAGGACAGCGCCACCGGGATGCCGTAGCCCATCTGCTCGGCGCGCGCGCCGAAGCCGTAGGACGCCTTGTTGTACAGGCGGAAGCGGTTGCCGCGGCGGTTCATGCCGACCGCGCGCGAACCGGCGCCGTACAGCGCCTCGTCCGCTTCAAGCGCGAATTCGATCGACTGCAGGCCGCCGGCGCGGCCATAGCCGCCCTTTTCGGCGACCAGCGGCCGGCCCTTGTAGCTGTAGCTGAGGCGGAAGGGCTTCTTGTCGACCGTGACCGTGATGCCGCCGGTGACCATCCGGATGCGCCCGCCTTCTTCCCTCACCGTGGCCGCGACGCCGCCCGGCGCCAGCACCACCGCATGCGACCCCGGCGCCCCCGGCTGCTCGCCGCGCGGCACGAAGGTGGTCTCGACGATGTTGTCGGCGTAAGGCTTGATGACGTAGCGGCCGTCGCTGGTGGCGACCTCCAGGCCATTCGCGCCGCCGCTGTAGTTCAGGAAGCTGCGCTTGGCGTTCTGGGCCTGGACGCCGGGGGTGGCGACGAGGGCGACGGCGGCGGACAGGGTCCACGCCAGCCGGTGGAAGGTGCAGGTGTTCATGGTCTCGTTATCGTTGAAATAGTTGCAAACGAGAGGATGCCAGAATTCGCCAGGCTGAGGTAGTTAATTTACATGGCTGGGCTTATCGCTCGGAAAATGTCCCTAATTTCTAGTAGTTTCACTACTTCGAAACAGTATCGACGTGCATGTGCGCGACTGCGGGACACGGGGCGGAAAGCTGATCGGGTATCATCGTGACAACAACATCATGAACTTTAACCCGGCAAGCAAGGAGAATGTCGTGCGCAATGTAGATGTGAGAGTGAATGTCGATGTGCGGGTCGATCCGGCCGGCGTGATCCTGCTGCTGGCGTCCACCGCGATGGCGCTGTTCTTCTTCAAGAAACAGAAGGCCGAAGCCAAAGCGCTGCAAGCTTGAATCCCATGTGCAGACCAGCCGAGAGTCAACCATGAAAATCGCCACCTTCAACGTGAACGGCATCGGCAGCCGCATCGGCGCCCTGCTGCAATGGCTGGAAGAAACCCAGCCCGACGTCGCCTGCCTGCAAGAACTGAAGGCGCCGCAGGAAAAGTTCCCGGAGGCGGCCATCCGCGAGGCTGGCTACCATCCGATCTGGCAAGGCCAGAAGAGCTGGAACGGGGTCGCGATCCTGGCCCGCGGCGTGGCGCCGCAGGAAGTCACGCGCGGGCTGCCCGGCGACCCGGCCGACGAACAGAGCCGCTACCTCGAGGCCGTCGTCAACGGCATCCTGGTCGCCTGCCTGTATCTGCCCAACGGCAATCCGGCGCCCGGTCCCAAGTTCGACTACAAGCTGGCCTGGTTCGAGCGTTTCCACCGGCGCGCCCAGGAGCTCATCGACAGCGGCACGCCGGTGATCCTGTGCGGCGACTACAACGTCATCCCGACCGAACGCGACGCTTACAAGCCCGAACGCTGGGTCGACGATGCGCTGTTCCGCCCGGAAACGCGCGCGGCTTACCAGAAGCTGCTCGGCCAGGGCTGGCTGGACGCGCTGCGCGCCACCCACCCGGACGAGGTGATCTACACCTTCTACGACTACATGCGCAACGCCTATGGCCGCAACGCTGGCCTGCGCATCGACCATTTGCTGCTCAGCCCGGCGCTGGCGCCGCGCCTGAAGGCGGCCGGCACCGACCACGCCGTGCGTGGCCGCGAGAAGCCGAGCGACCATGTGCCGACATGGGTTGAGCTGGATTGGCCTTGACGTCGATCTAACCCGTTAATTCCCGGAATTGAGAAGAGTCAAACTTCTTTGATTCCTGTGCCGGAAAGTCGCTTGCAGTCTGGCGGACGCAGGCCTACACTGGAATGGATCGGGATCCCGGGAGCCTGCGATGGTCGAGCTTGTCGAAGAAGAAGTTGGCGCTCGGAAGGTCGGCGCCTTCAAGGTCTTTCCCGCCGCCGGCATCGGCCCGGTGCCGATGTACCTGCTGTCCTTCGACAAGGATGGCGCCTGCATCTCGCCACGCACCCGCGCGCAGGTACTGTCCGAGCTGGCCGGCGGCGGCTACAGCGCGGTGCATGTCTACAGCCACGGCTGGAACAACGTGTTCACCGAAGCGGTGGCGCACTACACCGAATTCTTCAGCGAATATTTCAGCCTGCGTGCCGCGGCCGGAATGGACAACCGTGCTTACCGGCCGCTGATCGTCGGCATCCTCTGGCCGAGCACAGCCTTCGTGGCCGCGGACGAAGCCACGCCCGGCTTCGCCGGCGCGCCGCCGGCCGCGCCGGCGGCGGTGCTGGCGGACGAAGTCGCCGCGGTGCTGCCGCCGGAACATGCTGCCCGCGTCGCCGCACTGGCGCTCGGCACGGCGCCGCTGGCACCAGGCGCCAGCGCGGAACTGGCCAGCCTGCTGTTGCCGCTGCTGGCCGGCGACGAGCGCCAGGGCGGCATGCCGGCCGCGGCAGGCCTGCGCGCCGATGATGTCCTGCGCGCCTGGGGCGGCGCAGTCCCCGAGCCCGGACACCGACCCGGCCAGCCGGCCAGGCTGCCGTCGGCCGCCCCCGGCCAGGAGGACGCGCAGCCGGCCGGCCTGCTGGGCTTCCTGAATCCGCGCGAGATCCTGCGCAAGACCACCGTGTTCATGATGAAGGACCGCGCCGGCGTGGTCGGCCGCACCGGCGTGGGCGCGCTGGTGCGCGACCTCCTCGACGCCGGCGCCGCGCCCGACGGCGCCCGGGTCCACCTGACCGGGCATTCCTACGGGGCCAGGGTGATGCTGTCGGCGCTGGCATCGCTGCCCGGTCCGCGCAAGGTGGCGTCGGTACTGCTGCTGCAGCCCGCCGTCAATGCCTGGTGCTTCGCCGAGCACGTCGGCGGCCCCGACGGTCCTGCCGGCGCCTACCGCGCCGCGCTCGCGAACGTGGCGCAGCCCGTCCACACCACCTTCAGCGACCGCGACCTTGCGCTGGGCCGCTTCTTCGAGCTGGCGCTGCGCCGCCGCGGCGAGCACGGCGACCTGCTGTCGGCCGGTCCCGGCCGCGAATATGCGGCGCTGGGCGCCGTGGGCCCGCTCGGCATGGCCGACGGCGAATGCCTGACCCTGCCGATCGCCGGCCCGCCGCAGCGCGATCCGCCCCCGGCGCCGGGCGTGCGGGTGGTGGCGCTCGACGGTTCGGCCGGGGCCATCGCTTCGCACGGCGACGTGCGCAACCCGTTTACCGAATGGGCCATGGCCAGGCTGGTGGAGACGGCGCCATGAATCCGAAACAGGTGCGCGAAGACCTCCAGCACAATTACCGCCTGCGCGTACTGCGCATCTACATGGACAACACCGTCGCCGACAAGCCGCTGGCGGTGTTCACCCTGATCGAACCCGATGGCGGCGAAACGGGGGTGCTGACCGCGTCGCTGGCGGAGCTCGGCTTCGATCCCGGCGCGCGCGAGGCGGCCCATGGCAGCCTGGTCCTGCCCGACGCCTACCGGGTGCCGGTGCATCTGGTGGCGGCGCTACGGGCCTGGCAGGCGAGCGCGCCGCCGGCCGGGGGCGCCGGCGGCGATCCGGCCGGCCTTCAGGACAACGGCATCCATCCGCTACCGGTGTGGCTGCGCCTGTCGGTGCCGCTCGGCCTGCTGGCGGCGGTGCCGTGGGAAGAACTGCTGCAGCCGGCGCTCGGCGTGCCGATGCTGCGCCTGCCCTACCAGTCGCTGTGTCCGCGCCAGCCGCACGGCGGCAACAATACCGTGGTGTGCTTCAGCTCGCCCGTGGCGGAGCCCGCAATGGAAACGCGCCTGGCAATGTTCGTCGACCAGGTGCCGCTCGACCTGGCGCGCGCCACCGCCTTCCACCTGTTCGGCGACCGCAGCGCGTATCCGGCCCTGACGGCGCTGCGGCGCAAGCACGCCGGCAAGGTGCGTATCGAAGTCTACGATCCGCTGCGCGCCCCCGCGCACGACAAGTCGCCGGAGCGCAACCCATGGCTGCGCTGGATCGCCGACGAGATGGGCGAAGGCCGGGCCGACGTGGTGCACTTCCTGTGCCACGGCGACCAGCAGGGCGGCACCGGCGCCCTCAAGATGGCCTCGTCGCCTACCGATGCCGGTACGGGCCGCCACCCGTGTCTCGCCGAAGCGGCCGAGCTGATCACCTTCCTCGACCACGTGGGCGCCTGGTGCGCCGCCTTCACCTCGGCGCCGGAAGAGCGCTCGGCCGCCGGGATGCGCATGCTGCAGACCGAGGTCGCGCGCCAGCGCCCCGGCCCGCTGCTGGTGCATGACATGAACGTGGCCGGCAGCGCCGGCGCACTCGGCGACGCCTACCGCTTCCTGTTCGGCGTCACCCGCCGCCCGCCGGCCTCGCCCTCGGTGGCGCTGGTCTGCCATCCGGTGCTGGTATCGCCGCAGGAGGCCGACGCGGAAAGCGACCGCCAGTTGCGCGATTTCACGCTGGACGGCCGCCTGGGCGAGGCGCTGCACGACGACCGCCTGCCGGGCGCGATCCTGTCCAGCCAGCGCAAGCTGGAAGTCAGCGCCGGCACGCTGGCCGACGAGCAGGCGCGCAACCGCGACAGCGGCCGGGTACGCGCCCGCGCGCTGGTGCTGGATGCGATCAGCGACTATGTGCGCGAAGTGACCACGGACGCGGAAGCCGCACGCCCGGAGCGGCAGGACGATGCGCGGCCCGGTGCGCGAACGGCAGGGAGCAACCATGAGTGAGCGTATCGTCGTCGCACTGCAGCGTCCGGTGGTCGGCCCGCCGCAACTGTACCTGCTGGAGCCGGGCACGCACGGGGCCGCCGACCAGCCACTGTCCCTGGACCTGGACGAGATCGAACGGCTGGTGGCGCTGGCCAGGGTGCCGGGGCCGGGGCCCGCGGCCGCCGGGCACAACCAGCGCGACTGGCTGGAAGCCTTCGGCAGCGCCCTGTTCGAGAAACTGATGGCGCATCCGGCCTTCGAGAGCAGCGTGCTGCCCTTGCTGCGCTTGAATCCGGAGAAAAGCGAACCCTTCTACCTGTACTTCCAGCACCGCATGCCCGCCGTCGAGGCCCTGCCGTGGGAAGCGCTGTTCGCGCCCGACGTGGGTTTCCTGTCGCAGAACCACGATTTCGCCATGGCGCGCATGCTGAACACCAACAGCACCAAGACCGAATGGCTGTTCGAGCCGCCGCTGAAGATCGCGGCGGTACTGGGCGCCGGCGGCGTGCCCGGCGAGAGCATCAGCGGCGACCAACAGTGGGCCAGCCTGGCCAAGGCGGCGGGCGGGGCGGCGCTGCCGGTGCGCGTCAAGGTGCTCACCTGCCAGGACGAACTGCGCGACGCGATCAACCTGGCCGGCCTGGAACGCGAGGTCGACGGCGCGCCCTGGGTCACCGCCGAACTGATCAGCGATCGCGACCAGTTGTTCGCGGCGATCCGCGGCTTTGCCCCGCACATCCTGCACGTCTTTTGCCACGGCATCGCCACCACGCGGCCGCAGCTGCAGGTGGCCACCTACCGCGACTGGGGCAGCGAAGAACCGGGCAGCATCCTGATCGAAGGCGAGCAGCTGAAGCAGAACGCCGACATGGACGGCAACATCTGGCTGGTGACGCTCAATTGTTGCGAGACCGCGAAGGATGGCGCGGGCAGCAGTTCGCTGTCGATGCCGGTGGCGTGCAACCTGGTCAGCGGCGGGATCCCGGTGGTGGTCGGCATGCGCGAGCGCATCGACGACGACTTTGCCAACACCTTCTGCGCCCTGTTCTACGAAGCCTTGCTGGACGAGCTCTCGCGGCGCCTGATAGAAGCCGCCGAGACCGGCAGCACCGACATGCACTGGGCCTGCGGTCTGTTCAAGGTCCGGCAAAGCATGTACGAGCGCCGGAAAGCCGACCCGGCCTGGACACTGCCGGTGATGCACACGCGCCTCAAGCGCTTCCAGCTGAAACTCAATCCGACGCAGCGACTGCCGGCGGCCCTCGCTCCGGGTGCGCCGACGGCCGCCCGGGCCGGGACGGCGACGCTGTCGGCGAGCGATCTGCACGAGTATGGCGAGGAGCTGCTGCAACTGTACGAAGACCAGAAGGCCTTTGCCGCGATCCCCGGGCTGCCGGAACGCATCCAGCGGCGCATCGACGAGATCAACCGGGCCTTGAGCGCCTGACACGGGAGCCGCCATGGATACCGGGAAGTCCCTGCCGCCACTGTTGCGGATGAATGCCTACGCCGGCAGCGGCGGCGCGCCCGCCGAAGGGCCGCTCGGCGGCGAGGCGCGCAAGTGGACGCTGAAGAACGCGCCGCCCGGCGTGCGCACCTTCCTGCGCGCCGAACCGAATGCCGACCCGCGCGACTGGCGCGACCCGCGCGTCGGCTGGGGCCTGGTGCTGCCGCATAACCCGGCGCTCGACGATGCCGCCGCCGCCAGTGCGGCCGACGCGCCCGAACCGATCCGGGCGCTGGTGGACAGCCGCGGCCACGGCGGGCGCCCGGCGCCGGTGCTGCGCTACATCGCCGCCGAAGGGCATTTCGGCTTCCTGCGCCGCGACGGCGCCGACCTGCCGGTGAGCCAGTCGCTGCACGGCCTCGGCGAAGCGGCGGTGCCGCGCTACCTGCTGATCTACGCGCGTCCGGACCAGGTGCCGTGGCAGGTGCAATACAGCCTGAACGCCACGCGCTGCGTCGGCCGCCTGGCGCTGGAGGGCGACGCGCTCGAGAACTATGTCAACGCGCTGATGAACGACTGGCGCAGCCCGCACCAGGGCGGCGCCGACCCGAAGGCCGCGCTGGTCTGGGCCGCCGACCACGGTCCGCAGGACATCACGGCGCTGATGCGCCAGGCGATCGCCGCGCCGCTGGCGGCATGCCTGCGCGGCGACAAGACAATCGGCCCCGGCACCGTCTACCTCGACGGCGCGGCGGCAGATGGCAATGGGGGCGCCGCCACCGCCACCCGCCTCATCGAAGGGCTGGCGCGCGCCAGGCCCGTGTACGTCGTCAGCACCAGCCACGGCATGACCGGCCCGCTCGAGGACCCGGCGCGGATGGCGGCCCAGCTCGGACTCCCGGTCGACAACGATTTCGCCGTGCTGGAGCCGGCGCGGTTGCTGGCGGCATGGCGGCCGGGCGGCGCGATCTGGTACGCGCATGCCTGCTGTTCGGCCGGCAGCGACGCCGTCAGCCTGTTCGGGCGCCTGCTCGATCCGGCCTCGCCGGCGAACCAGATCCTGGAAGGCGTGGCGCGCTGCGGCGCGCGGGTGGCGCCGCTGCCGCAGGCGCTGCTCGGGGCGCCCGATCCGCTGCGCGCCTTCGTCGGCCACGTCGAACCGACCTTCAACTGGACACTGGAACAGCCCGAAACCAAGCAGTACACGACCGATCCGCTGGTCGGCGCGCTGTACAACGAACTGTTCCAGCCGATGCCGGTGGGCCTGGCGCTGCAGCGCGTGTATGGCCAGCTGGGCGGCCTGTATGTCGACTACGAACACTACCTGCGCATTCCCAGCCAGGCCCAGATGCTGTACCGGCTGCTGGTGGCGCGCGACATCCAGAGCACGGTGATCCTGGGCGACCCGACGGTCACGCTGCCGGTCTAGCCCTCAGGCGGCGCGCACCGGTCGCGCCAGCACCATGCCCAGGCGCAGCGCGCTGTCGGTGACGCGCTCGATCCCGGGGCTGTAGCCGTCCTCGATCCAGCGCAGCGCGATGTGGATCACGCCGCCGACGATGCCGGCCTGCAGCAGCGGGTCGGCTGCGCTGTCCGGCGGCGCCACGACCTGCGCCACCTGTTCGCCGATCGCGCGCAGCGCGCCGTCGAAGGCCTTGTCGACGGCGCGGCCGACACCGCGGATCTCCACCAGGAACACGCGCGCCGAGCGCGGTTCGCGCTGCAGCGCCGTGAAATAGGCGTGCAGCATGGCGCGCGCGCGCGCCGCGGCGCCGCCTCCGGCCCGGCGCGCCGCCTCCATGATTTCGTCGAGCACCGCATAGGTCACCGCGTTGAAGCAGGCAATCAGCAGTTCCTCGCTGTTGGCGAAGGATTCGTAGAAATAGCGCTCGGTCAGGCCGGCGGCTTCGCACACCGCTTTCACCGTCGCCTGGCGATAACCGCGCTCGCCGTAGACGGCGATACCGGCGGTGATCAGCTGGCTGCGGCGCTGGGCGCGCCGTTCGTCCTGGGGAACCCCACGGTAAGGGCGGGCTGGAATGGGATCTGGAGGCATTCCTCTATTTTGGCACAGAATATTGTCTTCACGATTGTGACAATGTAGAGTGTCAATCTCCACGAAAACCACGATACCCGAGACGCCATGTGCCAACCGAATGAGACGCTGGACGTACTGATCGTCGGCGCCGGCCTGTCCGGCATCGGCGCGGCCTGGCACATCCAGCGCCGCTGCCCCGGCAAGACCTATGCCGTGCTGGAATCGCGCGCCGCCGTCGGCGGCACCTGGGACCTGTTCCGCTATCCCGGCGTACGCTCCGACTCCGACATGTATACCCTCGGCTACCGCTTCCAGCCCTGGACCGCGGGCAAGGCGATCGCCGACGGCCCTTCGATCCGCCAGTACATCGAGGAGACCGCGCGCCGCCACGGCATCGATCGCCACATCCGCCTCGGGCACAAGGTGGTGGCGGCGCACTGGTCCAGCAGCGAGGCTTGCTGGCGGGTCGACGTCGACATCGACGGCGAGCGCCGCGAACTGCGCACCCGCTTCCTGTACATGTGCAGCGGCTACTACAGCTACGACGAGGCCTACCGCCCCACGTTTCCGGGCGAGGACGGCTTCCGCGGCCGCGTCGTCCAGCCCCAGTTCTGGCCGCGCGACCTGGACTGGCGCGGCAAGCGCGTGGTGGTCGTCGGCAGCGGCGCCACCGCGGTGACGCTGGTGCCGTCGATGGCGGCCGACGCCGCCCACGTGACCATGCTGCAGCGTTCTCCGACCTACGTCGTCAGCCGGCCCTCGGAATACCGCTTCGCCCGCAAGTACCGGCGCTGGCTGCCGGAAAAGGCGGCCTACGCGGCCACCCGCTGGCGCGTGATCGTCGAGAGCATGATGCTGTACCGCGTGGCGCGCGCCAGGCCCGAGCTGGCGAAGCAGAAGATCGTCGCCATGGCGCGCCACCAGCTCGGCCGCGGCTACGACGTCGACACCCACTTCACGCCCAGCTACAAGCCCTGGGACCAGCGCGTGTGCGTGGTGCCCGACGGCGACCTGTTCAAGGCCATCAGGCGCGGCCGCGCCTCGGTCGTCACCGACCACATCGAGCGCTTCATGGAGGATGGCCTGCTGCTGAAGTCGGGCCAGGCGCTGGCGGCCGACATCGTGGTCATGGCGACCGGCCTGAAGATCAGGATCATGGGCGGGATCGCGATCACGGTCGATGGCAAGCCCTTCCACGCCAGCGACGCCATGTCGTACAAGGGCATGATGCTGAGCGGCCTGCCGAACTGCGTGATGACCTTCGGCTACACCAACGCATCCTGGACCCTGAAGGCCGACCTGACCGCCGAATACGTGTGCCGGCTGCTGCGCCACATGGACCGCAAGCGCGCCGCCATCGCGGTGGTGCACCGCGAGCCCGGGGTCGAGCCGCGCCCTTTCCTCGGCTTTACCTCGGGCTACGTGCAGCGCGCCGCGCGCGAGCTGCCGCAGCAGGGCGCGCGCCGCCCCTGGCAGGTCTACCAGAACTACCTGCAGGACATGCTCACCATCCGCTTCGGCCGCATCGCCGACGGCGTCATGCACTTCGGTGCGAAAGGAAACCTGCCATGAGCGCTTCCAGCCTGAACCTGAACGACCGGGTGGCCGTCATCACCGGCGCCGGCGGCGGCATCGGCCGCGCCACCGCCCTCGCCCTGGCGCGGCGCGGCTGCCACCTGGCGCTGGCCGACATCGACGAGGCCGGCCTCGCCGCCACCGCGCGCGAGGCGCAGGGCCTGGGCGTGCGCGCCAGCGCGCATCGCCTGGACGTGGCCGACCGTGCCGCCGTCGCCGCCTTTCCCGGGGAAGTGGATGCCGTCCACAAGCGCATCGACCTGCTGATGAACAATGCCGGCGTGGCGCTCGGCGGCACCTTCGAGCAGGTCGGCGAGGCCGATTTCGACTGGCTCATGGAGATCAACTTCCACGCCGTGGTGCGCATGACGCGCGCCTTCTTGCCGCAGCTGCACCGCAGCGACGACGGCCGCATCGTCAATGTCTCGAGCATCTACGGCATCATCACGCCGCCGGGCCAGTCGGCCTATGCGGCCAGCAAGTTCGCGGTGCGCGGCTTTTCCAACGTGCTGCGCCACGAGCTGGAAGGCAGCAGCGTCGGCGTCTCGGTGGTGCACCCGGGCGGCGTGGCGACCTCGATCGCGAAGAACGCGCGGATTCCGGCGGGCGCCACGCCGGCCGAGGTCGAGCGCGGCCGCAAGGCCATGCAAAAGCTGCTGCGCATGCAGCCCGCCGAGGCCGGCGAGATCATCGTACGCGGCATCGAGAAGCGCCGCGCGCGCATCCTGGTCGGCAGCGACGCCAGGGCCGCCGCGCTGCTAGAGCGCCTGGCGCCGGTCGGCTACTGGAACCTGCTGAAGAAGGCGATCAAGCGATGAACATCCTGTTGACGCTGGCCGGCTTCGTGTGCGGCCTGGTGGCGGTGGCGCTGGCGGCCGCCTGGCTGTTCAGCTTCGCCATCGCGCGCAAGGTCGGCGAGACGCTGCCGCCCCGGGGCCGCTTCGTCGACGCGGCCGGCGCGCGCCTGCACGTGCACGAGTCGGGCGAAGGTCCGGCGATCCTGATGATCCACGGCCTGGGCGGCCAGCTTTCCCACTACACCTACGGCGTCGCCGGCCGCCTGGCCGGCCGCTACCGCGTGGTGGCGGTGGACCGCCCCGGCAGCGGCTGGTCGCCGCCGCTCCCCGGCGGCGAGGCCGGCCTCCCGGCCCAGGCGGCGGTGCTGGCCGCGCTGATCGAGCGCCTGGGGCTGGGCCGGCCGCTGGTGGTCGGCCATTCGCTCGGCGGCGCGGTGGCGCTGGCGCTGGCGCTCGGACACCCGGACAAGGTGTCCGGCCTGGCCCTGCTGGCGCCGCTGACCCACATGCGCGACGACGTGCCGCCGGTGTTCGAGGGCCTCGCCATCCGCTCGCCGCTCCTGCGCCGGCTGGTGGCCTGGACGCTGGCGATCCCGGCGTCGATCCGCAAGGGCGGCGCCACGCTCGAACAGGTGTTCGGACCGGAGGCGGCGCCCAAGGACTTCGGCACCCGCGGCGGCGGCCTGCTGTCGCTGCGCCCGTCCGCCTTCCTGGCCGCTTCCGCCGACCTGCAGGCGCTGCCGGCGCACCTGCCCGCGCTCCAGCAAGGCTACGGCCGGCTGCGCGTGCCGGTCGGGGTCCTGTACGGCCGGGACGACCGCATCCTGGACTGGCGCGCCAACGGCCAGGCGCTGGCCGACAAGGTGGCGGGTGCGCGCCTGGATCTGGTCGACGGCGGGCACATGCTGCCGGTGACCCAGCCCGACGCCTGCGCCGCGTTCATCGACGGGATGGCGCAGGCCAGCGGCCTGCGCATCGCCGCTGCCGCCGGCGCGGCTAATGCCGGCGCCAGCGGCGCGCGCTGAACCCGACGTCCGGTCCACGTGCCGGCCCTGAGCGGACGCAAGTGGCTGGGCGCGGTCACGCCGCCGGGCGGCCTGGCCCTGCTGGCCGGCTGGGCTTGCCTGGCCTGGAGCGCGGCCGCAGCCTGAGGCGCGGCCGCGCTCTGCCGTTTGACTCTGTCGCTCAGGCCAGCACCGGCGCCCTCAGCACCGCCAGCAGCGCGTCCAGTCCGTAGGGCTTGCGCAGCACCACCGCGTCCGGCCAGTTGGCCACCTCGCCGGTGCCGGTGGCGAACACGATGCGGATGGCCGGCGCCATCGCGCGCGCCTGGGCCGCCAGCGCGTCGCCCGACATGCCCGGCAGGTGGACGTCGGTGATCAGGAGGTCCGAGCCGCGGGCGATCAGCGCCAGCGCGGCCTCGGCGTCGCCCGCTTCCAGCACCTCGTGCCCGAGGTGGCGCAGCAGCACGGCGGTGGCGTCGCGGATGTCGTCCTCGTCCTCGACCAGCACGATCCGCAACGAAGCCGGCATGCCGGCGCCGCGGTCTCCCGCGGCCGGCGCGGCGGGCACCGCCGATGCCGCCGGCTGGGCGCGTCCGCGCTGCGCCGCCAGCACCTGGCGGATGCGCCGCGCCAGGCTTTCGCGGGTGTAGGGCTTGCCCAGCAATTCGACGCCGGGATCGAGGCGGCCGCCATGCACGATCGAATTCTCGGTGTAGCCGGAGGTGAACAGCACCGCCAGGTTCGGCAGGCGTTCGCGCGCCATGCGCGCCAGTTCCGCGCTGCGCAGGGTGCCCGGCATGACCACGTCGGTGAACAGCACGTCGATCGGCACCCCGGACTCCACCACCGCCAGCGCGCTGGCGGCATCGGCCGCTTTCAGCACGCGGTAGCCGAGCGCGGTCAGCATCTCGACCACGGTGGTGCGCACCGCTTCGTCGTCCTCGGCCACCAGCACGGTCTCGGTGCCGCCCACCGCCTGCTGCGGCTCCACCGGCGCCAGCGCGTCCTCGGCGGCCAGGGTGCGCGGCAGGTAGATCTTGACCGTGGTGCCCTGTCCCGGCTCGCTGTAGATCTTGACGTGACCGCCCGACTGCTTGACGAAACCGTACACCATCGACAGCCCGAGGCCGGTGCCCTTGCCTTCCTCCTTGGTCGAGAAAAAGGGCTCGAAGGCCTTGCCCAGCACCTCGGGCGGCATGCCGCTGCCGGTGTCGGTCACGGCCAGCATCACGTACTGGCCCGGGGCCACCTCGGCGTGCGAGCGGCAGTACAGGTCGTCCAGCACCGCGTTGTTGGCCTCGATGGTGAGGCGGCCGGCGGCCACGCCGTCCGCGCCCATGGCGTCGCGCGCGTTGATCGCCAGGTTGAGCAACGCGTTCTCCAGCTGGGCGACATCGATGGCGGTGTTCCACAGGCCGCCCGAGATCACCAGCTCGACTTCGATCTCTTCGCCCAGCGAACGGCGCAACATGTCCTCCATGCCGACCACCACGCGGCTGAGCTTGACCACCTTCGGTTCCAGCGGCTGGCGGCGGCCGAAGGCGAGCAGGTAGCTGGCCAGCTTGGCGCCCTTTTCGACGGCCAGGCGCGCGTTGCCGATCAGGCGCGCGGTGTGGGCCGGGTCGGCGCCGGCCGCGCTGTCCATTTCCAGCAGCTGCAGGTTGCCGGAAATGATCTGCAGCAGGTTGTTGAAGTCGTGCGCCACGCCGCCGGTGAGCTTGCCGATGGTTTCCATCTTCTGCGACTGCTGCAGCGCCAGCTCGGTGCGGCGGATCTGCTCGGCCTGTTCGCGGTCGGCCGTGATGTCGCGCCCGATCGCGTGGATGAAGCCGGCGTCCGGCGCCGCGCTCCAGGACAGCAGGCACCAGCTGCCGTCCTTGCGCCGCAGGCGGCTCTCGAATTTGTAGATGTAGCGGCCCCGGGCGAGCGAGGCCACCTGGGCCACGGTCGCGGCGTGGTCGTCGGGGTGCACCAGCTGCAGGTGGTTCTTGCCGACGACGTCGGACTCGGCCCAGCCCAGCAGCGAGCCGAAGGCCGGGCTGACCGCCTGCACGATGCCGTCGAAGTCGGCCACCAGCATGATGTCCTTCGACAGCCGCCACATGCGGTCGCGCTCGGCCGTGCGGCGCGCCACCGCCTGTTCCAGGCCGGCGTTCAGCTGTTCCAGGCGCTGCGCGGTGGTCTTCTGCGCTTCGATGTCGGTGTTGGTGCCGATCCAGTGCGTGATCCCGCCGTCGGCGCCGCGCACCGGCACCGCGCGCCCCAGGTGCCAGCGCCAGGCGCCGTCCGCGCCGCGCAGGCGCAGCTCGGCCTGGTAGGCACGGCCCTGCGCCACCGCGCCGGCCCAGCATGTCGTGGCGGCAGCCAGGTCCTCGGGATGGACGATGGCGGTCCAGCCGATTCCGGCCAGCTCGTCCAGCGCCAGCCCGCTGTAGGCGAAGGCCGCGTCGTTGAACCAGTCGCTGTGGCCGTCCGGGGTGGCGGTCCAGACCTGGTGCGGCATCGACTGCGCGAAGGTGCGGAACTTGGCTTCGCTGGCGCGCAGCGCGCGTTCGGCGCGCGCCCGCTCGGTAACGTCGCTGCCCTGCACGAAGATGCCGAACACGCGGCCGTCGGCGCCGCGCAGCGGCTGGCACACGACGTCGAGGAAGAACTGGCGGCGGTTGCCGCACGGTTCGGCCAGCCACAGCTCGCGCGCCTGGGCCGCATGCGCTTCGCCACTGTGATAGACCCGGTCCAGCAATTCGACCACGCGCTGCGGCACGGCCTCGGGCAGCGCCGCGCACAGCGGTTTGCCGGCCAGCGCGCGCCCGCCGGCCAGGGCCAGGCAGGCGGCGTTCGCCATCTGGAACACGTGGTCGGGGCCACCCAGCTCGGCCACGAAGCCCGGCGCCCCCTCGAGCAGCGCCCGCAGGCGCGCGCGTTCACGTTCATCGTCACGGTTGTCGGCCAGTTCATTCTGCGGGCCGGCGAAGGCGCCGGAGGTCTTGGCGGCAGCCACTGCTTCTTTCAGCATCTTGTCAATATGCATAAAACCTTGTGAGGACAGCAATTGTAGCGGGATTTTCAATTTCCGAGAGGCACAATTAACGTTTCGCCGGCGCCGTCGCCGGCGCGACGCGCGGCCACCGCGATTCGCTTGCCGTAATCGAAGCGCGCTCGCTGCGCTGCGTGCTACCGTCGCAGCCTGTAGCGGCAAGCGCTGCGGGTTTTACCAGGTCCGGGCGTGCTGCATGGCAGCACGAAAATAGTTGCGACGGGCAGTCGTGCGAGGGCTTGCCGCAAGTAATATTGTTGTCTGCCGCACATACCTTACCAAGGGGAAGCGAATATGAGTCAGAGTAAGCCTCTGTCCCTGCATGTCCCGGAGCCTACCGGCCGCCCGGGTTGCAAGACCGATTTTTCGTATCTGGAAATCAGTCCGGCCGGCGCCGTCCCGCGCCCGCCGGTGGACGTCACCTACCAGGAAACGGCGCCCATCGCGGCCAGCCTGATCCGCGTCCTCGACGAGGACGACAACGCGGTGGGCCCGTGGGACCCGGGCCTCGACCGCGACACGCTGCGCTTCGGCCTGCGTACAATGATGAAGACACGCATCTTCGACGCGCGCATGGTGATCGCCCAGCGCCAGAAGAAGCTGTCGTTCTACATGACCTCGCTCGGCGAGGAAGCCATCGGCACGGCGCACGCGCTGGCGCTGAAGGATGGCGACATGTGCTTCCCGACCTACCGCCAGCAAAGCCTCCTGATGGCGCGCGAATACCCGATGGTCGACATGGTGTGCCAGCTGCTCTCGAACGAAGCGGACCCGATGAAGGGCCGCCAGCTGCCGGTCATGTACTCGGTGAAGGAAAAAGGCTTCTTCACCATCTCGGGCAACCTGGCGACCCAGATCCCGCAGGCGGTGGGCTGGGCCATGGCCTCGGCGATCAAGGGCGACACCAAAATCGCTTCCGGCTGGATCGGCGACGGCGCCACCGCCGAGAGCGACTTCCACACCGGCCTCACCTTCGCCCACGTGTACAAGGCGCCGGTGATCCTGAACGTGGTCAACAACCAGTGGGCGATCTCGACCTTCCAGGCGATCGCCGGCGGCGAGTTCGTGACCTTCGCCGCGCGCGGCGTCGGCGCCGGCATCGCCTCGCTGCGCGTGGACGGCAACGACTTCCTGGCGGTGTACGCGGCCTCCTGCTGGGCCGCCGAGCGCGCCCGCGGCAACTTGGGCCCGACGCTGATCGAATGGGTCACCTACCGCGCCGGTCCGCACTCGACCTCGGACGACCCGGCGCGCTACCGCCCGGCCGACGAATGGACCTACTTCCCGCTGGGCGACCCGATCGGCCGCCTGCGCCGCCACATGACGAAGAAGGGCTGGTGGTCCGACGCCGAGCACGAGGCGCTGCAGGCCGAACTGGAAGCCGAAGTCCTGGCCGCGCAAAAGGAAGCCGAACGCCACGGCACGCTGATCGACGGCCGCGTGCCGAGCGCGGCGTCGATGTTCGAGGACGTCTACGAAGAGATGCCCGAACACCTGCGCCGCCAACGCCAACAACTGGGGGTTTGAGGTGATGCGAGATATCGATAAAGACGCGGCGGCCATCGATGCCGGCGCGCAGGAGACAAAATCCGTGCCCATGACCATGATCCAGGCCCTGCGCTCGGCCATGGACGTGATGATGGAACGCGACCCCGACGTGGTCGTGTACGGCCAGGACGTGGGCTACTTCGGCGGCGTGTTCCGCGTCACCGATGGCCTGCAGGCCAAGTACGGCAAGCAGCGCGCCTTCGACGCCCCGATCTCGGAAGGCGGCATCGTCGGCACCGCGGTCGGCATGGCGGCCTACGGGCTGCGCCCGGTGATCGAGATCCAGTTCGCCGACTATTTCTACCCGGCGACCGACCAGATCGTGTCTGAGGCGGCGCGCCTGCGCTACCGCTCGGCCGGCGATTTCACGTCGCCGCTGACCATCCGCATGCCCTGCGGCGGCGGCATCTACGGCGGCCAGACCCACAGCCAGAGCCCGGAAGCCTTCTTCACCCACGTGTGCGGCCTGCGCACGGTGATGCCGTCGAATCCCTACGATGCGAAAGGCCTGCTGATCGCCTCGATCGAGAACAACGACCCGGTGATCTTCCTGGAACCGAAGCGCCTGTACAACGGCCCCTTCGACGGCCACCACGACCGCCCGGTGGTGTCCTGGTCCAAGCACAAGATGGGCGAAGTGCCCGAGGGTTACTACACGATCCCGCTCGACAAGGCGGCCGTGTTCCGCCCCGGCAGCGACCTCACCGTGATTACCTACGGCACCATGGTGTGGGTCTCGGAAGCCGCCGCCGCCGAGACCGGCATCGACGCCGAGATCATCGACCTGCGCACGCTGTGGCCGCTGGACCTCGACACCATCGTCGCCTCGGTCAAGAAGACCGGGCGCTGCGTGATCGTGCACGAGGCGACCCGCACCAGCGGCTTCGGCGCCGAACTGGCGGCGCTGGTGCAGGAGCACTGCTTCTACCAGCTGGAAGCGCCGATCGAGCGCGTCACCGGCTGGGACACGCCGTATCCGCATGCCCAGGAATGGGCGTATTTCCCGGGGCCGGACCGCGTCGGTGCGGCCTTCAAACGTGCGATGGAGAGCTGATCGATGGGCATACACGTCATTAAGATGCCCGATCTGGGCGAAGGCATCGCGGAAGTGGAAGTCGTGGCCTGGCGCGTGCAGCCGGGCGACGCCGTGACGGAAGACCAGGTGCTGGCCGACGTCATGACCGACAAGGCGACCGTCGAGATCCCGTCGCCGGTGCACGGCACTGTGACGGCGCTGGGCGGCAAGGTCGGCGAAGCGATGGCCGTGGGCGCGGAACTGATCCGCCTCGAGATCGAGGGCGCCGGCAACCTGCGCGACACCGGGCAGGCGTCGCAGCAGGCCGCGCAGCACGCCGCAGCGGCCGAACCTGCGTCGCAGGCCGACCTGGCGCCGGACCGCCTGGGACCGGACATGGGTGCGAAGGCGGCCTCGCAGCCTGCGGCGGCTGCCTCGCCGCGCGCGGCCACCGCCGACAAGCCGGCCGCCGCTCCGGCCGGCGCAGGTGGCGGCGGCGGCCGGCAGGCGCGCCCCGCCCAGCCGCAACGCCCGGCCTTGCGCGCCGAAGGCGAGAAGCCGATGGCCGCTCCGGCCGTGCGCAAGCGTGCCTGGGACCTGGGCATCGAACTGCAGTTCGTGGCCGGCAGCGGGCCGGCCGGCCGCATCACCCATGCCGACCTGGACGCCCACGTGGCCGGGCATGGACGCGCTGCGTCCGGCGGCCACGGCATGGACGAGCGCTACGCCGAACTGCAGGGCGAGGAAGCGGTGCCGGTGATCGGCCTGCGCCGCAAGATCGCCGAGAAGATGCAGCAGGCCAAGCGCCAGATCCCGCACTTCACCTACGTCGAGGAAATCGACGTCACCGAGCTGGAAGCGCTGCGCACCCAGCTGAACGCGCGCTACGGTGCCGAACGCGGCAAGCTGACGCTGCTGCCGCTGCTGATGCGCGCAGTGGTGCTGGCGGTACGCCGGTTCCCCGAGGTTAACGCCCGCTATGATGACACGGCCGGCGTGGTGACGCGCTACCAGCCGGTCCACCTCGGCATCGCGACCCAGACCGACGCCGGCCTGATGGTGCCGGTGGTGCGCAACGCCGAGGCGCGCGACCCGTGGGCCAGCGCGAACGAGATCGTGCGCCTGGCCGAGGCCGCACGCACCGGCAAGGCGGCGCGCGACGAGCTGTCCGGTTCGACCATCACCATCACCAGCCTGGGACCGCTGGGCGGCATCGTCCACACCCCGGTCATCAACCATCCGGAGGTGGCGATCGTGGGCGTCAACAAGATCGTCGAGCGGCCGGTGGTGCGCAACGGCGGCATGGTGGCGCGCAAGATGATGAACCTCTCCTCGTCGTTCGACCACCGCGTGATCGACGGCATGGTGGCGGCCGAATTCATCCAGGCGATCCGGGGCTACCTGGAATGCCCGGCGACGCTGTTCGTGGAATGAGGGGCCGCGCATGAACACTGAAAACACGACCCTGCTCATCATCGGCGGCGGCCCCGGCGGCTACGTGGCCGCGATCCGCGCCGGCCAGCTCGGCATCCCGACCATGCTGGTCGAAGGCGAACAGCTGGGCGGCACCTGCCTGAACATCGGCTGCATCCCGTCCAAGGCGCTGATCCACGCGGCCGAGGCATTCCACCAGGCCAGCCAATTCGCCGGCGAATCGGCGCTCGGCATCCGCGCAGGCAGCCCCAGCATCGACGTCACCAAAACGGTCGGCTGGAAGGACGGCATCGTCAAGCGCCTCACCGGCGGCGTCGGCACGCTGCTCAAGAAAAACAAGGTGAAGGTGGTGCGAGGCTGGGCCACCGTCCTGGACGGCAAGACGGTGGAAGTGAACACGGTGGACGGCGCGGAACCGATGCGCATCCGCTGCGAACACCTGCTGCTGGCCACCGGCTCGCAAGCCGTGGAGCTGCCCTTCCTGCCCTTCGGCGGCACGGTGGTGTCGAGCACCGAGGCGCTGTCGCCCTCCAGCATCCCGGAACACCTGGTGGTGGTCGGCGCCGGCTACATCGGCCTGGAGCTGGGCACCGCCTACCGCAAGCTGGGTGCCCGCGTCAGCGTGGTGGAAGCCGCCGGCCGCGTGCTGCCGGCCTACGACGACGAGCTGGTGAAGCCGGTGGCGGCGGCACTCGAACGGCTCGGCATCGAACTGCACCTGGAGTCGAGCGTGCTGGGCATGGCCGCCGACGGCCAGGGCGTGCGCATGAAGAATGCGGGCGGCGAGGAAGTCACGCTGGCGGCGGACCGCGTGCTGGTGGCGGTCGGGCGCCGTCCGCATACCGAGGGCTACGGCCTGGAACGCCTGCTGCTGGACATGAACGGGCGCGCGGTGCGGGTCGACAACCAGTGCCGTACCTCGATGCGCAACGTGTGGGCGATCGGCGACCTGACCGGCGAACCGATGCTGGCGCACCGCGCCATGGCCCAGGGCGAGATGGTGGCCGAGATCATCGCCGGCAAGCGCCGCCACTTCATGCCGGCGGCGATGCCGGCGGTGTGCTTCACCGATCCGGAAGTCGTGGTGGTGGGCCTCACGCCGCAGGAGGCCGCGCGCCAGGGTGTCGACTGCATCAGCGCCAGCTTCCCGTTCGCCGCCAACGGGCGCGCGATGACGCTGGAAGCCACCGACGGTTTCGTGCGCGTGGTGGCGCGCAAGGACAACCACGTGATCGTCGGCTGGCAGGCGGTGGGCGGCGCGGTGTCCGAGCTGAGCGCGGCGTTCGGGCAGTCGATCGAGATGGGGGCGCAGCTGGAAGACATCGCCGGGACCATCCACGCGCACCCGACGCTGGGCGAGGCGGTGCAGGAGGCGGCGCTGCGGGCGCTCGGGCACGCGCTGCACGTCTGACCGCGTCCCTGTGAACGACACGGGGCGGGCTCACAGAGCCCACCCCGCGTCGTATAAACCTTCATACCTTCAGGCCTTCAGGCCTTCAACGGTTCATTTCTGCTTTTCGCCGCGCAGTGCCCCGCCATCCGGCGCGGCATCCGGCACGACATCGCCGGCCGACTGGCGGTTGCCGGCATTCCCGGTGCTCAGGCTGCCGATGCCGGCCATGCCGGTCTGCAGTTCGCCGGCCTCCTCGCCGATGAAACCTGCGCCGCGGTCCTGCTCCGAACCGTCGCTCAGCAGGTCGTCGGTACGCGCGTCCGCCTGCGCACTGCCGCCGCCGGCCAGCTGGTTGTTCCCGGCCTCGGCCATGCGGCCGACGTCGCCCGTCCCGCCGGCGCCCAGGGTGCCGATCGAGGTGCTGCCCTGCTTGGTGACGTTGTCGTAGTTGCGGCCCTTCGCGTCCTTGCCTTCGCTTTGCATCGACATGATGTTCTCCTTTGCGTGATTTTCGTTGCCATCCATGATAGGCCGTGCTGCAAGAAGAACAATCGGCACACGCCTGCCCGGCTTGTAGGACATGTCGGGCGGGGCGGGCTTGGGCGACCGCCGCCCGATGTGTTATAAACGGCTTGCCAGGTCAGCAAGACCGCCATGAATCCTAACAATGACAGTACCCAATATCCTCATCCTCTACGCCCACCCCGCTCCACAGCGCTCGCCGCTCAGCCGCCGGCTGGCCGAGGCCGCCCGCGCCACCCCGGGCGTCACGCTGCAAGACCTGTACGAACTGTATCCCGACTTCGACATCGACGCCCAGCACGAGCGCAGCCTGCTGCAGGCGGCGCACCTGGTGGTGTTCCTGCACCCGATCCGCTGGTACGGCATGCCGTCGATGCTGAAGGAATGGATGGAGGCAGTGCTGCGGCCCGGCTGGGCTTATGGCAAAACCGAGTCCGAACGCGCACTGCGCGGCAAGGGATGCTGGCTGGTGACCAGCACCGGCAGCGGTCCCGAGGCCTGGGGGCCGGACGGCATCCATGGCCATCCCTTCGATGCCTTCCTGCTGCCGATCCGCCAGACCGCGCTGCTATGCGGCATGGACTGGCTGGCGCCGCTGGTGATGCACGGCACGCTCGATGCCGGCGAAGCCGCGATCGACGCCCACGTGCACGAGTTCGGGCGCCGCCTGGCGGGTTACACCGGCGGCGCTGCCGGGACGCCGCCGCGCATTGCCCCGGAGGCAAGCCATGGAGCATAGCCTGCTGCTCAACGCCTGCGTCTACCTGGCTGCGGCCGTGATCGCGGTGCCGCTGTCCAAGCGCCTCGGCATGGGCGCTGTGCTCGGCTACCTGGTGGCCGGCATCCTGATCGGCCCCTACGGCTTCAAGTTCATCGGCGAAGCCGAGGATGCGCTGCACTTCGCCGAGTTCGGCGTGGTGCTGCTGCTGTTCCTGATCGGCCTGGAACTGGAACCGAGCCGCCTGTGGTCGTTGCGGCGGCCCATCTTCGGCTGGGGCGGCGCCCAGGTCGGGCTGGTGGCGGCGGCGCTGTTCGGCGCCGCGCTGCTGGCAGGTATAAGCTGGAAGCTGGCGCTGATCGCCGGCCTCGGGCTGTCGCTGTCGTCCACCGCGATCGCGCTGGCCTCGCTGGAAGAGCGCAACCTGATGCCGACCCCGGCCGGCCAGGCCAGCTTTTCCATCCTCCTGTTTCAGGACATCGCGGCGATCCCGATGATCGCCATCGTGCCGCTGCTGGGCATCCCGGAAAGCGCCGGCGGCGGCGGCAACGCCTGGATCGCCGTCATCAAGGTGGTGGTGGTGCTGGCCGGCCTGATCATCGGCGGGCGCTTCCTGATCCGGCCGCTGCTGCGCTTCATCGCCAAGACCGACGCGCGCGAGATCTTCACCGCCTTCGCCCTGCTGCTGGTGATCGCGATCTCGCTGCTGATGCAGTCGGTCGGGGTGTCGATGGCGCTGGGCGCCTTCATGGCCGGCGTGCTGCTGGCCGATTCAGAATACCGCCACGCGCTGGAAACCGACCTGGAACCGTTCAAGGGCCTGCTGCTCGGGCTGTTCTTCATCGCGGTCGGCATGTCGGTCGACTTCGGCGTGTTCCTGGCCCGCCCCGGCATCGTGCTGGCGCTGGTGGCGGCCTTCCTCCTCATCAAGACCGGCATCCTGTACCTGCTCAGCCGGGCGTTCGGCATGGCGCGCGGCCAGCACCTGCAGTTCGCGCTGATCCTGTCGCAGGGCGGGGAATTCGCCTTCGTGGTGTTCGGCGCCGCCGCTACCGCGCGCGTGTTCTCCGACGAGGTGGCATCGACGCTGGTGGTGGTGGTCGCGCTGTCGATGGTGGTCACGCCGCTGGTGCTGATGGCCTACGACCGTTTGTCGGCGCGGCGCCAGGGCGCCCAGCGCAGCGACCAGGCCGACGAGATCGAGCCGAACGAAGACCACGTGATCATCGCCGGCTTCGGCCGCTTCGGCCAGATCGTCGGCCGCTTCCTGAACGCCAGCGGCGTCAACCTGACGGTGCTCGACCACGATCCGGACCAGGTCGACGTGCTGCGCCGCTTCGGTTTCAAGGTGTTCTACGGCGACGCCACCCGCGCCGACCTGATGCGCGCCGCCGGCGCCGCCCGGGCGCGGGCGCTGGTGGTGGCGATCGACGACATCGAGGACAGCCTGGCGCTGGTCGAATCCGTGCGGCGCGATTATCCGGACCTGCCGATCTTCGCGCGCGCCCGCAACGTCACCCATTACTACCAGCTGATGGACCGCGGCGTGACCCTGATCGAACGCGAGACCTTCGAAGCGGCAGTCAAGCTCGGCCGCAGCGTGCTGACCGCCGGGCTCGGCCAGAGCGCCTACCGCACGCGCCAGGCCGCCGACAAGTTCCGGAAATACAACACCCAGAACGTGCTGGCGGTCTACCCTTACTACAAGGACCGCGACACCTATGCGTCGATGGCCAAGCGCGCCCGCGACGAGCTGGAAACCATGATCGCGCGCGACCGGAAAGCCGTGGACGAGGAGACCGGGCAGGACTGGGACTGAATGTCAACGCAAGGACAAGGTGGGGGGCGCCATGCGGTACCGCCGGTTCCGGCCGGCTGGACCTCGGCGACGAGCCTACGCGCTTGAGCGATCGCAAACATAATGCCTTCATTCGCCTTGTGACGACCAAACAGGAGGTCCTGATGCAACGATTGTTTGCCCTTGCCATTTGCATGACATTCGTCTCCCTTGCCGCCGCGGCCGAGACGCCGGCGCTGTTTCACATGAGCGTCAAGGATGTGCCGGTCGAAAACGGCAAAATGCTCGACATGGCGTTCCACGAGATCGCGCGCGAACCGGATTCGTCCACCGTGCATGTCGTACGGCGCTCGGGCGGCTCGGTATCGTCCTCGATGTTCATCGTTCGCGGCATGTGCGGCGTGGCCCGTTCGCGTGGCGAACGATTCTTCCAGAGCGAGCGGATCGAGGGCGAGGCGGAGCGCTATCTGGTCACCTTTCCAAAAACCGAACCTTCACCCGGGACGGCTTTCACGATGACGCAGTGCGACCTGATGGGCTACTGAGCGGCGCGGCCGCAGCATATTCGACCGGAAATTTCATCTCGCCTCCAAAAGATTGCAAAAATGAAATAATTTACTGATATCATCGTCCTGTCGCCGCCATGGCGCCCTACAACGATGATCTGGAGGTAGAACGATGTTCGCTTTGACGTCACGCCGTCGCTTGCTGGCCACGGCAATCGCACTTGCGGCCACCTTGCCGCTGGCGAATGCACTGGCCGCGCCCTTCGAATCGAGCCGCATCACGGTCCGCACCGAGGGTGCCGGCCCCGACGTGGTCCTGATCCCGGGCCTGAATTCGTCGCCGCGCACCTGGGCCACGACCGTGGCCGCCCTGCCCGGCTACCGCTACCACCTGGTGCAGGTGTCGGGTTTCGCCGGCCAGCCCAGCGCCGGCAACAAGACCGGTACGGTGGCGGCGCCGGTGGCCGAGGAGATCGCGCGCTACATCAAGGAAACCAGGATCAAGCCGGCCGTGGTCGGCCATTCGATGGGCGGCATCATCGGCATGATGCTGGCCAGCCGCCATCCGGACGCGCTGTCGCGCCTGATGGTGGTCGACATCTTCCCTTACATGGGCATGCTGTTCGCCGGCCCCGCGGCCACGCCGGAACAGGTGGCACAGGTGGCCGACCGGATCGAGGCCGGCATGCGCGCAGCCACGCCGGAAGAGCGCGTCAAACGCGCCACCGACACCATCGCCGGCTACGTCGACACGCCCGCGATGCGTCCGGTCGGCGTCGAGGATTCGCTCAAGAGCGACCCGGACGTGACCGCCCGCGCCTACCGCGAGCTGATCGTCACCAACCTGATCCCGGAGCTATCCAGGATCAGCGTTCCGGTGACGGTGCTGTACGTGCAGCCGAAGACCGTGCCGATCCCGGCGGCGCAGTTCGATGCGGCCTACAAGGGCGCGTATGCGGCGGTGAAGCAGCTGACCCTGAAGCGGGTGGAAGACAGTGCGCACTTCATCATGTGGGACCAGCCGCAGCGGTTCCAGGCGGAGCTGAAAGGGTTCCTGCTGCAGTAGTGACTTGCCGGCGCCGATCGATATGGCGCCAGTTGATGAACGTGGCCCTCATCCACCGCTTGTTCTGCAAGCGGCGAGATGTCACTGGCGCTCTTTTCCAAGATAACCAACACTCTGTCATTCGACCTATATGATAACTACTGAGCGCTTAATTTTACGCAAGCATACGCTGCAAGACGCCGATGCGGTCTTCCAGCTTGCTGCCGATCCGGCGGTACTTCAGTTTGTTCAACGCGCGCCTCCCTCGCGTAAAGAATCCTGGCATCGCCTGCTTCGTTTCGCAGGCCATTGGAGCCTGCTGGGCTTTGGCATGTTCGCGGTATGCGAGCGGGCAACGAATCGATTTATCGGCGAAGTGGGCCTGGCGGACTTCCAGCGCGGCCTGGGCGACGACTTCGATGGCGTACCCGAAGCAGCCTGGGTGTTTACCGGGAGTTCGCACGGGAAAGGTTTTGCCCTGGAAGCCATGACGGCGGCGCTGAACTGGTTCGATGAGCAAGCTGTTTCACCGCGTAGCGTGTGCATCATCGATCCCGGCAATACTGCTTCGATCAGGCTTGCGGAAAAGCTGGGCTTCAATCATTACGGCCAGGGATCCTACAAGGGTAATGACGTGAACAAATATGAGCGCATGCGACCTCTTCATCGATCTGGAACGGAAAAATAAGGGTTCCGTACTCCATGGAAGTCTTGTCGAGAGGGCTGGATACGCGCTCGCGGTGATCGTGAATAGTCGTTGGCCCCCGCCGGCGCAGGGGCCACGTGCCACGACGAGTGGCGTACGCAACGCCGGGGTATTCAGGCGCCCGACGGTCCCGGCTGCGGCGTCCAGGTGGGGCCGCGCGTCACCGGTTTCCCATCCACCCAATCCAGCCGGTCGATGCACATCCGCCGTGCCGTCTGCGCCAGGTCCCAGGCGTGGTACACGATCCAGGCCTCGCTGCCGTCCGGCGAGACGGTGAACGAATTGTGCCCCGGCCCCAGCAGCTGGCCGTCGCGCGGGGTGCGCATCAGCAGGGCCTGGTCGCCGCCCTCGGGCCGCGCGTACGGTCCGAGCGGGTGGTCGGCCACCACGTAGCTGACGCCGTAGTTGTCCTTTTCCCAGGCGCCGCCGCTGTAGAAGCAATAGTACTTGCCGTCGCGGACCTGCACCGCCGCGCCTTCCACCGTGTGCCAGTCGTACACCGCGCCGTACATCGTGCGGCCCTTGCGGAAGACATGCCAGTCGTGGTGCGGGCGCACCACCATGCGCGGTTCGCCGGCCAGCGTGGTTATGTCGACCAGGCGGTCGACCACGATGCCGGTGCCGGCGCGGTGGTCATGCTGCTCCGACGTGTCGAGGAAGTCGACGCAGTAGAACAGGTACCACTGGCCGTCGGCGTCGCGGAACGGGTGGGCGTCGATCGAGAACGGCTGGTCCGGCACCAGCAGCTTGCCGGCGTCGGTGAAGGGGCCGGCCGGGTGCTCGGCCACCGCCACCCGCAGTTTCTGATCGGTACCTTCGGCCGCGCCCTCGCCCGCCGAGTAGTACATGTAGAAGCGGCCGGCGTGGAAGGCCACTTCCGGCGCCCAGACGTGGATGTCATCCGGCAGATTCGCCGGCGGCACCAGCGCATGGCCCAGCGCCTCCCACTGCACCATGTCGGTCGAGCGCAGCACCGGCACCTGGCGCCCGCCGGCGCCCCCAGGGCCGGTGCCGTAGGCGTAGTACACCCCTTCGTGGCGCAGGACGAAGGGATCGGCGAACACGTCCGGATAGACCGGATTCTGGTAAGTCTTCATAAAGAGAACCGCAGGCCGAGGCCGTAGGTGGTCGGGTTGTAGCGGATGTCGCGCGGACGGATCGGGTCGTTCAGGTAGCTTTCGTACTTCTCCTTGGTGATGTTGATCGCGTCGAACTGCAGCGACACGTTCTTGTTGATCGCATAGGAGATGCTCAGGTCGACGAAGGTGCTGGCCTTGACGATGCGGTCCTGGCCGAAGCGCGGCTCGGCGATCTGCTCGACGAAGTCGCCGCGGTGGGTGGCGGTCAGGCGGCCGGTGATGCCGTTGCCCTCGTACAGCAGCGCGGCATTGTAGTTCTTCTTGGCGACGTTGGTCAGCGCCGTGGTCCGGTACTGGTTGCCGGTCGGCGAGACCAGGGTCTGGTTGTCGCCGTCGATCCAGGTGTAGTTGAACTGGGCGCCGAAGCCGCTCCAGAAGCCCGGCAGGAAGTCGAAGAACTTCTGGACGCCGAACTCGGCGCCGCGCAGCGTGCCCGAACCCGAGTTCTGCGGACGGGTGATGCGGTAGGTCTGGCCGCCGATGACCTCGGCCGTCTCCATGTTCTGCAGGTAGCCGTCGATGTCGCGGTGGAACAGCGCCACCTGGGCGTAGCCGTTCTTCGGGAAGTAGTACTCGAGCGTGGCGTCGGTGTTGGTCGACTTGGTCGGCCGCAGGTTCGGGTTGCCCGACGAGCCGCTGGCCGGGTTGTTGACCGTGCCCGGAATCAGCGACAGCGCCGGGTTCAGCGAGGCGAAGTCCGGCCGCGTGATGGTCTTGCCGATCGACAGGTGCGACTGCAGGTTCTCGCGCCAGCCGACCACCGCGGCGGCGCTCGGCAGGAAGCTGTTTTCGCGGGTGGTGGCGTCGATCGGGGTGACCACGTCGCCGGAGCGCAGGTTGCCGCGCAGGTCGCGCGACACGTGCACGTAGCGGCCGCCGACGTTGCCGCTCAGGTCGATGCCGGACAGTTCGGTCTTCCAGCGCGCCGACAGGTAGACCGTGGTGTTGCCTTCGCGTTGCTCGAAGGCGCGGATCGGGTCGTCCGGCACGCGGCCGGCGGCCACGCCGTAGCCGGCGCGCACGGTATCGGCCTGGTCGATCAGGAAGTCGCGCGACGGCGTCAGCCACTGGCCGCCGAGGCGGTCCAGGCCCGGCACCAGCGTTTCGAAGCCCGGGCCGAACACGCTCGTCGGTGTCGGACGCACCGCGCCCGGCCAGTCGGTGGCGCGCTCGGCGCCGTGGAAGCTGGCGCGCCGCTGCGACAGGCGCAGGCCGGCGTCGATGCCGCTGAAGAAGCCGTCGCCGATGCGGTACGAGGCGTCGTTGCGCCACTGGACCTGTTCGCCCTTGGAGATGCCCCAGTTCTGCACCATCCCGCGCAGCACGAACTGGCTGGGGTCGCGCAGCGCGTTGGCGCTGGCCGGGGTCACGATCGCGTTGTAGCCGCCGTGGCCGTCGGCGCCCGAGGTGTACACGCTGGCGCTGGCGCCGGGCACCTGCTGGTCGACGATCACGGTGTCGTTGACGAAGGTCGACTTGGTCAGCGCCACCGCGGTCACCAGCTTCCACGGACCCTCGCGGTACTGCAGGTTGAGGTCGGCGAAGTGCTGGACCGTGTGTTCCTTGGCGCCCCAGCTCGAGGTGGCGACGTACGGATCGTAGTTGTAGGGACCGCCCGGGAACGGCGCTGCCGGGGCGGACGCGGCCTGGATCGGGCAGATCACGCCCTGCGGCGTGTTGCAGTAGTTGCCGACCGGCGCCAGCACCACGTTCGACAGGCGCGGCGTCCAGGTGGTGTTGGCGATCATGTAGTCGACCTCGCTGCGCTGGCGGTAGCCGGTGCCGAGGTAGTGGGTGGTCAGCTCCAGCGTCGGACTGACCTTCCACTGGAAGGCGCCGTGGATGCTGGCGCGGTCGCGGTCGCCGGCGTTGTAGATGCCGCCGACGTTGGGGAATTCGCCCAGGCGGTCGCCCGGACGCAGCGGCGCGATCGGCTGGTCGTCGTTCAGGCGCGTGGCGGTGCCGTCCGGGCTGACCGAGAAGATGCGGTCGGGCCGGTCGACCCACTGCACCGGGTAGCCCCAGTGCTCGCGGTTGAAGGCGACGTCGATCAGCGCGCCCATTTCGCCCATGCCGCTGTCCCAGCGGTTGCTGACCGAGAAGGCGCCGCCGGGGTTGTTCTTGTCCTTGGTGGCGTTCGATCCGCTCACTTTCTGGCGCCGGTCTTCCAGGAAGCCGCTGGCGTTGAAGCCCTTCAGGTCGAACGGCGAACGCAGGCGCACGTTGATGCTGCCGGCGATGCCGCCCTCGATCTGGTTCGGCGTCACCGATTTATAGACGTCCAGGCCGCCGATCGACTGCACCGGCAGGTCCTGGTAGGACAGGCGGCGGCCGGTGCCGGTGAAGATCTCGTTGCCGTCCAGCGTGGTCGAGACGTCCGGCAGGCCGCGGATGATGACCTGGCTGGTCTCGCCGCGGTCGCGGCCCACCTGCACGCCGGCGATGCGCTGCAGGGCGTCGCCGGCGGCGCGGTCGGGGAACTTGCCGATATCCTGGGCATTGATGGAATCGACCACCTGCACGGAATCGCGCTTGATCGCCTCGGCGCTGCGGATGCTGCTGCGCAGGCCGCTCACCTGCACCTGCTGGATCGCCTGGTCGGTCTGGGCCGGCTGGGTCGGCGCGGCCGGGCCGGGGCTGCCGGCCGGGGCGGCGTTGGCGGCGGCCTGGCCGGCGTTCTGGGTGTCCGTTTGCGTACCAGCGGGGTCCTGAGTTTGCGCGAAGGCCGCGTGGGCGGCAAGGATCAGCACGGCGGCGCAGACGGGCTTGAGCCGCGGGCTCGATTGGGAAGAAGTCATCTCGGTCTCCAGATTGTAGTTTTGTCTAGAAACTAATGCAAAACAGAGCGCCGTGGCGCCCGCTTGCACCGATCTGAGGCGTCCGCGCCACAGATCGGCTTAGGGCCAGTGCGCCACTTGACAGCGGCCGAGCCAACCCTTACTGCGTGCCGATTTTTGTGATGAATGAAGAAACCCACATTGACGGAAAAAGTTGTTACCGATTGACTAAAAACGTCACTTGTCCCAGTAGCAACTTCGCCCTACACTGCTCGCTTGCCAACGTCTGCAACCGGCCAGGAGCGGACGTTTTCCGGTGCAAAATCTGCTCAACAAGTTATGCACGGATAGGATGAACATGGGAAACAGCGACTATACGATCGTTGACGATTCCGGAATCTTGGCGCTCGTGGATTCCTCGGCCTACCGGCCATTTGTCAGCACTGACTGGACGTACGAGTGCATTCTGCAGCACTTCAATGCATTCACTAAAGACCGGACGCTGGCAGTTTGGGAGTGTGGCGACGGTGGCGGCTCATATGTTGTTCGGGTGCGTTCTGGCATCACTTCCGACAGCGGCTTCCGGAGCATCCGCGGCGCTATGAGCGTAACCGGCGGGGCATTACATCTCGTTTCGTACGACGCGCTCACAATGGCTGCGCAGTTTGAAGATGAGGCACTGCCATCAAAACATGAGCAGCATCTTCGGATCGAACTTGAGAACGGCTACTACCGAATTCGCCTCATTCAACTGTACGATCCTGGGCGATTGAGTAAGCCTGATCACAGCACACCAGACTTCATTGTCGAGTTCGAACAGGGTGAAGCTCGACCTTGGCCTGGGGTGGCTTGGCTACGTGATGGTTCTTGATGAACGTCCGGAATGGGTCGGAAGCGGAAGTTCGTGACAGTCCTTGAATTTCTGGTCGGACAACCTGCTATGCTGGGTCAAACGACCGAGATCGGCTAAGAGCCACCATCCACAATCGCCTATAACATAACGAGTTCATATCTCCTGGGAAATCTCTTCTACAAATGCCAAGATACAGTCAGCAGTACATCGCCAACTTAATTGCACAGCACGACTACGACGCTTTGGTAGATCTTCAGAGGGCAGCTTCCGGCTCGGAACTATACGATACAAAACATCCATCCTTTGGATGGCCCTGTGCTATTTTCGTCATCTTTGAATTGGTCACGTGGATAGCCCAAGCAGATCGATCGGGCGTTTGGACCTATTATGAGGCGACGCCATTTGCGCGAATGAACTGCGTTTTGGCAACTCTCGAAACGCTCGGAGCTGTCGCACTGCATCAGCAGTACGCCTATGGTAATAAGCATTGGCAAGACGAAGATGCGTGCGACAAGCTTGATCGTTGGATTCGTGAAAATGAGCCAGCATTCATCGACTGGGCCTTTGAGGTTTTGAAAAGACACCCATCAGAACTGGCAGCAGTCTGCGACTAGATTTCCCTCAAAGAATCAACGACCGTATATGTACTCCTCCTCGTTTGCAAACAATCCGTCTTCAGGCCGTGAGGTACGACTGCTCACGTATATCCGGTCTCGTACTACTGCACCTGCTCCAGATGCTGGACCCTGATGGGCTATTGGCGCGCTGACTCCCTATCGCTTTGACGGGCTCGAAGGCCTAAGACATTATCGGGTTTGATCAGCGCCGGTTCGACCTGTTGGCCATCATGCGGCTTGTCATGCAATCGTGGTTCGGGTAATTCTTCAGTAACTTCTGCTGTGTTTAGACGGTCTGAGGTCGATAATCAGTGCCTTTGGTCAGCATTGCCCAAACGATGCGCGCGGTCTTGTTCGCTAACGCTACTGCGGCGATATTCGGATGTCGTCTCTTTGCGATTCGCATTACCCAGGTGCTCAGTCGAGCCGTCTTGGGCTGGGCCGTTCGATTGACTGCTCGGGCGCCATGTACGAGCAAACTGCGCAGATAGGCATCGCCTCGTTTACTAATGCCGAGTAATCGCTCTTTTCCTCCCGATCTGTTTTGTTTGGGCGTAAGCCCAAACGAAGCAGCCATCTCTCGGCCATTGGAAAACTGACTCGCGTCTCCAACCGTTGCCAGTAGTGCTGTTGCGGTAAGAGGTCCGATACCACGCACTTTCTGCAAACGCATCGCCATCGGGTCTTGTCGGGCAATCTGTTCGATCTCCCGGTCGAGTTCTTCAATACGCTCGTCAAGGGTTTGCAGGTCGCGCCACAGTCCACGCAAGAGCCGGCGAAAATGTTCGCTCAGCCCATTCTCCTGATCTTCGAGCCAGCGAGGGATTGCTGACCTTAAATGCAGTAGCTCTTTCGGTGCCACCAATCCATATTCCGATGCCAAGCCACGTAATTGGTTCGATTTCCCTTTACGCTGATCCATAAGACCAGAGCGGACCGGTGCACAGCCTGGATATCTTGCTGCTCAACGGTTTTGATTGCAACAAAGCGCATGCTTGGCCGTCTCATCGCTTCGCATATCGCCTCTGCGTCATTGGCATCGTTTTTGTTGCTCTTGACATAGGGTTTAACGAACTGCGGAGCGATCAATTTGACCGTAAAACCCTTTGCCTGTAGTAGGCGGGCCCAATGATGCGCGCCACTACATGCTTCCATTCCGATTTCACAGCCAGGCTCAATCCGGTCGAGCAGTACTTTGATCCATTCAGCTCGGACCAGCTTGCGCCGCCAAACCATCTTTTCTGAACGATCTACGCCGTGCAGCTGAAAGACATTCTTTGCCAAGTCGACCCCAACGCGGATAAGCTTCATGACGGACTCCTTCTTCCTAAACCGGTGGTATGGAAACTCCAGTTTGGCATTTACGTGCCCTCCTAGGGAGGAGGAGTCCATCCCATTGCATCGGGTGGAAAGCGGACGCTACCGCTTATGCACGGTGACGGCTTTATTCGTCCACCACAACCTTGTCCGCGGCTTCGACCCCCGCGCGGCTGTGCGCAAACGCCTGCCCCGCCTCGTCGAACAGGTAGGCATGGGCGGGGTCGAAGCCCAGCCTGACCCGGCTGCCCAGCGCCGCCGCCGCGCCGCCGGTACCGCACTTAGCCGCCAGCATGCCGTCGACGCCGTCGACCCGCAGGTGCACCAGCGTGACGTCGCCCAGGTACTCGACCAGGCCCACGGTGGCGGCGATGCCGGCCGCGGAAGGGTCGCCCGACACGCGCAGGTGCTCGGGCCGCACGCCCAACGTCAGCGGCGCGCCGACCCGTGCCCGCGCCACGTCGGCCGCCACTTCGGCGATGCCGCCGTCCGGCAGGCGCACGGCGGCGGTGGCGCCCTCCTCGCCCGCCAGCGTGGCCGGGATGAAGTTCATGCGCGGCGAGCCGAGGAAGCCGGCCACGAACAGGTTGGCCGGGCGCTCGTACAAGTCGAGCGGCGTGCCCACCTGCTCGATGCGTCCGCCGTTGAACACCACGATCTTCTGGCCCAGCGTCATCGCCTCGACCTGGTCGTGGGTGACGTAGATCATCGTGCTGCCCAGTTCGCGGTGCAGGGCCGCCAGTTCGACCCGGGTCTGGGCGCGCAGCGAGGCATCCAGGTTGGACAGCGGCTCGTCGAACAGGAACACCTCGGGTTTACGGACGATGGCGCGCCCGATCGCCACGCGCTGGCGCTGCCCGCCCGACAGCGCCTTGGGCTTGCGGTCCAGCAGGTGCTCGATCTGCAGCGCGGCGGCGGCACGCCCCACCCGCTCGGCGATCTCGCCCTTCGGCACCTTGGCCAGCCTGAGCGCGAAGCCCATGTTCTCGGCCACCGTCATGTGCGGGTACAGCGCATAGCTCTGGAACACCATCGCGATGCCGCGCCGGGACGGCTCGACGTCGTTGCAGGGCTTGTCGTCCAGGTGCAGCGTGCCGGCGCTGATGTCTTCCAGGCCGGCGATCATGCGCAGCAGGGTCGACTTGCCGCAGCCGGACGGCCCGACGAACACGACGAACTGGCCGTCCTCGATGTCGAGGTCGATGCCCTTGATGACCAGGTTGTCGCCGTAGCGCTTCTGGATGCCGCGCAGCCTTACGGATGCCATGTGATCTCCTTTGTTCTTGTCATTTGAGTCCGCTCGCCGCGAGGAAGCCCTGGGTCACCTTGCGCTGGAACAGGATGTAGGCCGCCGCCACCGGCAAGGCGCCCAGCAGCGCCGCCGCCATCAGCTGGGCGTAGCGCACGCCGAAGGCATCGTAGGTCTGGGTCAGGCCGAGCGGGACCGTCATCATGTCGTTCGAGGTGACGATGATGAACGGCCACAGGAAGTTGTTCCAGGCCGCGATGAAGGTCACGATCGCCATCGCCCACACGATGTTGCCGGAAATCGGCAGGTACACGCTCCACAGCACGCGCAGTGGGCCGGCGCCGTCCATCACCGCCGCTTCGCGGAAATCGGCCGGGATGGCGTCGAAGAAGCCCTTGAAGACGTAGATCACCACCGGCGACACCACCTGCGGCAGCACGATGCCGGCATAGCTGTTGATCATGCCGAGCTGGTTCATGGTGCGGAACAGCGGCACCAGCAGCGCCTCGAACGGCACCAGGAAGGCCAGCATGGCCAGCGCGAACAGCAGGCCGCGGCCGCGGAAACGCAGCTGCGAGAAGGCGTAGGCGGCCATCAGGCTGACCGCCATCGTCACTACGGTGACGCTGAGCGCCACCAGCGCGCTGTTGAACAGCCAGCGCACCAGGTTGCCGGCGGCCAGGGTCTTGGCGAAGGCGTCCAGGGTCCAGGTCCGGGGCAGCCAGTGGAACTCGGCGGACACGGTTTCCAGCTCGGGCCGCAGCGCCGTGCTCAGCGCCCACAGCAGCGGCGCCGCCCACAGCGCGGCCAGCAGGATGGCGCTGACGGCGCCGACGACGGTCCAGAACAGGTTGGAACGAAGGTTGGGGCTGAGATTCGTCATGCATCCCTCCGGGCCAGCCAGCGCACGATCCAGGCCTGCAGCAGCGACAGCAGGATCACCACCGCCACGAAGGCCATGGCGATGGCGGCGGCATAGCCGGCGTCGCTCTGGGTGAACGCGGTCTCGTACATGTAGTGCAGGGTCACCCGCGTGGTGTTGAAGGGCCCGCCGCTGGTGAGGATATAGGTCTGGCCGAACACCTTCAGCGAGGCGATCAGCTGCAGGATCAGGCAGGTGGTGGTGACCGGGCGCAGCGCCGGCCAGGTGATGTGGGCGAACAGGGTCCAGCCGCGCGCGCCGTCCAGCGCCGCCGCCTCGTACTGCTCGGCCGGGATGTTGCGCAGGCCCGCCAGGAACAGCAGCATGTTGAAGCCGACCGTCCACCACACCGTGCCGATGGCCACCGCCGGCAGCGCCCACGCCGGATCGGCCAGCCAGGGACGCTGGCTGCCCAGGATGTGGTTGATCACGCCCGACGAGGGCTGCAGCATCCAGTCGGCGATCAGGGTCATCACCGAGATCGGCAGCACGAAGGGCAGGAAGAACACGCCCTGCAGCCAGCCCTGGGCGCGCACGAAGCGGTTCACCAGCAGCGCCATCACCAGGCCGAGCGCGGTCAGCGGGATCACGGTCAGCAGCGAAAAATAGAAGGTGTTGCCGAGCGCGTCCCAGAACGAGGGGTCGCGCACCAGGGTCGCGTAGTTGGCCAGGCCCACGAAGGCGTTGGTGCGGGTCAGGCTGCTCTCCGTGAGGCTGAGCCAGAAGGTCTCGACCGCCGGCACCAGGAAGAACAGCAGGAAGACCAGCAGGAAAGGCGCCAGCAGCGCCAGCGCCGGCAAGCCCTCGCGCCGCGGCGAACGGGCGCTGGCCGGGCCGGCGGTCACTGCAATGTCGGTATGTTCCATCGCCCGTCCTCAATAGCGCGGCGGCGCCTTGCGCACCAGCCGCGCCGACTCCGATTCGAACCGGCGCATGGCCTGGGCCGGCGTCATGTAGCCGTACAGCGCCGCCGGCATGAACTTGGACGCGATCGCTTCCAGCGGCCCGGCGGCGCCCATGTACCAGCCGTCCGGGTCGTAGATCACGTTGGCCGCCGCCTCGGCGTACATCGCGTTCGGCATCAGGGACCGGGCTTCGGGCGACTCCGCCACCGGGCGGTAGGCCGGGATGTGGCCGCCCTCGGCCCAGCCCATCGAGTGCCGGCTGACGTAGGCGACGAAGCGCATGATCGCCGCCACTTTCCGGGGCGACGGTGCGTGGCCGGGGTTGGCCGGCATGGCGAAGGCATGCGAATCGGCCCAGGCGCTGGCATTGCGGTACATCTGCGGCAGCGGCACGATGCCGTAGTCGAAGCCGAGCGTGCCGGCCCTGGTGGCACGCACCAGCTCAGGTACCTCCCATACGCCGTTCAGCATGAAGGCGGTGCCGCCGCCCATGAACTGGCTGGTCGAGGCCGGGTAGTCCAGGCCGACCTGGGCATAGCCGCGCCGGAACCAGGTGGAGATCGTCGCCAGGGTGGACTCCCCGGCGGCGCCGTAGATGAAGCGGCCGTCGCGGATGATGCCGACCTCCTGCTGCGCCAGCATCGAGGTCCACAGGCGCCAGATCGCGTACGAACTCTGGCTGCTTTCCATGGTAAGGCCGGGCTTGCCGGTGCGCTCGGTGGCGACGCGGAAGGCGCCGGTGAGCGCGGCGACGCCTTGGATCGGTTTCAGATTGCCGTCGGCGCCGAGCAGGCCGGCCTGGCTGGCCAGGGTCTTGTTGTAGTACAGCACCAGCGGATGCATGTCGATCGGCACCGCGTAGGCGGCGCCCCCGTACTGCGATTTCTGCCACTGGCGCGGCAGATAATCGCTGCCGCGCAGCCCGGCGGCGGCCATCTCGGCGGGCTGGATCGGACGCAGCACGCCGCCGCCGGCCAGGTTGACCAGCCGCGACAGGTGCACGGTGGCCAGGTCGGGTCCGGCCCCCACCACGGACGCGGTAATCAGCTTGGTATAGAAGGGTTCGCCCCATTTGAGCGTGGTGCTCACCACCCGCACGTCGCGCTGGCTGGCATTGAAGTCATCGACCAGCGCGCGCATGCGCGCACCGTCGCCGCCGCTGAGCAGCGTCCACATCCTGACTTCCAGCTGTGCCGCCGCCCCGTTCGACACCAGGGAGGCGGACAAGCCGACCATCACATGCAACAGCGCGGCGGCGAGTTTGTATTCTCGTCGTGCCACATCGTCTCCTCGTTAGGGAGTCCGCGCCGTCTTGTATTGACTGCCGACGATTTGACTGCGTGCTAAGCCACCTTCTTGCGCGCGCGCGGACCCGGTGCGCCTCGGCCGCGGCGTTCGAATCCCGGCGGACTGGCCGGTGCTGGACCCTGCGGCGGTTGGCGCTCACCTGGATAGGCTAACACTTCCGCGGTTTCTCCGACGCGCGTCCATTCAATCGGGAAATCCGGACCGCGCCGGGTGCGCCAGCGCTCGTCGTGGCCGAGCGGGTCGAGGTGCCAGTTGTAGCGCAATGCGTCGGGGCCCCGGGTGGCCGCCGCCAGTGCCTCGATCGGGGCTTTCGGCACCCGGTCCTCGGTCAGCAGGCCGTTCTTTTCGAGGAAGGTGTCGGTCAGCTGGGTGTAGCAGAAACCGGACAGCGGGCGGCAGCGGTGCAGCGCCGCCATCAGCTCCTGGTAGCGCGCCAGCAGCTCCTTGCCGTCCTTTGCCGTCGAGTAGCCCCAGCCCGGCCCGGCGCCGGGAGCACCCGTGGCCGGCAGGCAGGCGATGCCGCCGAACTCGGACAGGAACAGCGGCTTGCCCTGGCCGGTGAAGCCGTCGATGACGATGCGGCGCCGGTCCGGCTGCACGTGTTCCAGCGTGTAGGCGACGCGTTCGCGGTTGCCGTAGCGCTCGATCAGCACGTTCGGGTCCTGCTCGTAGTCGTGCACGCAGACCAGGTCGCCGCACGGGGCCTCCCAGCCGTCGTTGCCGACCACCGGGCGGGTGCCGTCCAGCGCGCGCGTCATGTGGTACAGCGCGCGCACGAAATCGACCTGGCGGCGGTCGTTCATCAGTTCCGGCACGCCCCAGGATTCGTTGGTCGGCACCCAGGCCACCACGCACGGGTGGGACACGTCGCGCTCGACCAGTTCCTTCCACTCTTCCATGACCGTGTGCACGGTGGTGCTGGAGAAGCCGTAGGCGGATGGCATCTCGGCCCACACGCACAGCCCGAGCACGTCGCACCAGTAGAGCCAGCGCGGGTCCTCGGACTTCTGGTGCTTGCGCGCGCCGTTGAAGCCGAGGCGCTTGATCAGGAGGACGTCGTGGCGCAGCTGGTCGCTCGAAGCCACCATCAGGCTGTCCGGCCAGTAGCCCTGGTCGAGCACCATGCGCAGGTAGTAGGGGCGGCTGTTGAGCACGAAGCGTTCGCCCTCCACGCTGACGGTGCGCAGCGCGGTGTAGCTCTGCACGGCGTCGAGCAGCGTGCCGTCGGCGGTGCGGATCTCGATGTCGGCCTCGATCAGCTGCGGATGCTCGGGGCTCCACATCCACTGGCCGCGGGCGTCGTCGATGCCGGGGTCGGGCAGCTGGAAGATGCGCGACAGGCGCGGCCCGGTCAGCAGGCAGCGGTCGTCGACCAGCAGGCGGTCGCCCATGCGCAGGCGGACGTTGGCCACCCCGCCCTCGGGCACGTGGGCGACGTCGGCGTCGAGCCGGATCTGCCAGGCGGCGACGTCGGCGGTCCAGCGCAGCTGGGTCACGTGGGCGCGCGCCACCTTCTCGATCCAGACGGTGCGCCAGATGCCGCTGGTGCGCGGGTACCAGATCTTGTGCGGCTCCGCCTCCCAGTCCATCTTGCCGCGCGCCTTGTGCATGTCCTGCGGATCGTCCTCGGCCTGGACCACGATCTCGAGGCCGGAGCCGTCGAGGTGGCGCGTGATGTCGACCGTGAACGGGCTGTGTCCGCCGCGGTGCTCGACCGCGAAGCGGCCGTTGACCCATACGCGGGCGCGGTAGTTGACGGCGCCGAAGTGCAGCATCAGGCGCTCGTCCTGGCCGGGGCTCATGGACGGATCGAGCAGCACCTGGCGCCGGTACCAGACGCGGCGCCGGAAGCCGCGGTCGTGCACGCCGCTGGCGCGCGCCTCGGGCGGATAGGGCACCGTGATGGTGCGGTCGTACGGCACCTCGGCGGGGTCGGCATGCACGGCGGCGTCGTCGAGCATGGCCTGCCAGGGACCGTCCAGGCTGCGCCACGCGGCGCGGCGCAGTTGCGGGCGGGGGTATTCCACGTTGTGCTCCTTAATTCCAGGTATGCACCTACTTTAGTGACGCCGGTCCCCCGCTGGCAAGGCCTTTCATGCGCTGTTACACCGCTTGTTACGACTTGTTACGCGCTTCGTGGGCGGCGCGCGACAGGCCGGATACCGTCACGCGCGAGAATACCGCACGACCCGCCGCGCGGCCCGCCGCGCCGCCCTTCGCGCCCATCGCCACCAGCCCGAGGCGGGCGTTCCCGAGGCGGTGGGTCCAGGCGCCGCCGCCGACCCAGGTGCGGCCATCCTGGCTCGAATACGCCGTGTAGCGCGCCAGCCCGGGGTCGCCGTCGACGCCGCGCCGCACGTCGAGGCGCAGCCAGGTGCGGCGACCGGGGGTGCCGGCCAGCGTATTGCCGTAGCGCGGATAATCCGGGGGCACCGGCGCCATCTCCTTGCCGAATTCCACCTGGTGCAGGCCGCCCCACGTCAGCTCGACCAGCTTGACGTAGTTGTCGTCGTCGCCCATCACGACCAGGCCGGCCTGGGCCGAGGCGCCCTCGGGCACCTCCAGGCCGAGCTCGACCTCCACGCGGTAGTCGCCGCGCGGCAGCTCGGCCTGCAGCACGCTGGCGGTATTGGTGTCGACGTACAGGTCGCCGCGCTCGATGGGGAGCGCCAGCCCGTCGGGAGCGGCCGCCGCGGCCATGTCGCCGGCGCGCGGGCGCAGCCACTGCCAGCGGGCGTCGAGCCGGGCGCCGCGCAGGGTGTCGGACCACAGCGGCGTGGCGCGCGCCTCGGCGGCCGGTGCCGGCGGCGCTGCCGCGGGTGGCTTGGCCCCGGCCGCGACGACCGGGGCCGCCATCGGCCCGTCGTTGGGTGCATGGCCGCCGCCGGCCACCGGCCAGCCGTCGATCCAGTCGATGCGCTCGAGCATGGCCAGGCGCCGGGTCAGCTTGTCCCTGGCGCTGAAGAAGGGTTCGCCCTGGTCGATGGCGTGGTAGATGGTCCACCACTGTCCGGCGGCGTCGGTGAACACCGTGTTGTGGCCGGGACCGACCCAGCGGTTGCCGTTCTGGAGCAGGAACGGGGTGCCGCCGGCGCGGCCGCTGGCCATGTCGTTGCCGATGCGGTCGAGGAAGGGCCCTTCCGGCGTGCGGGCGCGCCCGACGAACACGCCGTAGCCGGTCAGCGGCCCGTTGCAGCAGTTGGTGGCCGAGGCGAACATGTACCACCAGCCGTCGTGCTTGACGACGTCGGTGCCCTCGTAGCGGCCGTCGGCGCCGACCCGGATCGCGTCGCCGTGCACGGCCATGCCGTCGTCGTCGAGGCGGCGCACCCAGACCCCGCCGCCGTAGCTGCCGTAGTACAGGTATTTGCGGTCGCCGTCGACCACCACCTTGGGGTCGTACACCCAGTGGAAGGCGCAGCCGGGTCCGGCGCGCTGCGGCAGCACCACCGGCGTGCGGCTGGCGCGCCATGGGCCGGACGGACTGCTCGACGTGGCCACGCCGATCGCGCTGTCGGTGCCGCAGCCGGGTTCCGGGCTCCAGGCATCGACCACGTCGGTGACCGTGAAATACAGGTAGTAGCGGCCATTCATGTACACCGGCTCCGGCGCCCACAGGCCGGACGTGGGGGCGGCCAGGCCGGCGGGCCGGTCGGTGAAGGCGTCGGCGACGAAGTCCCAGTGCACCAGGTCGTTCGAGCGGTACACCGGCATCATGCGGAACTTCCAGCCGCCGTCGCCCTCATGGCCGGAGCGCTCGCGCTTGCTGACCGGATCGCTGGTGCAGTACATGTACCAGGTCGGCTTGGCCGCGCGCGGGTCGCGCAGCACGGCCGGGTCAGCGCAGTTCTGCGCCGGTTCGCCGCGGGCCAGGCGCACCGCCAAGGGGTTGGTGTAGGTAGCGGGAGCGGCGGCGGGCGCGGCCGCGGGGGCAAGCAAGGGCACGGCGCAGGCGAGCGCCGCCAGCCAGTGGCCGGAATGGTGCATGGTGGTCTCCTCTTGTTGTGCGCCGAGCTTACTGCAAGCGGACCGTTCGGTGGTGCACGTTTCAGTGGCCGGCGGTCTTCGAGAACAGGTTCATCACCAGCACGCCGGCCACGATCAGCGCGATCCCGGCGAGCGCCGGCGCGTCCAGCTTCTGGCCGAACAGCAGCCAGCTGGCCAGCGTGATCAGGACGATGCCGGCGCCGGACCAGACCGCGTAGGCAACGCCGACGGGAATCGTGCGCAGGGTCAGCGACAGGCAATAGAAGGCCAGGCCGTAGCCGGCCGCCATCAGCAGCGTCGGCCACGGGCGTGTAAAACCCTCGCTGGCCTTGAGCGCCGAGGTGGCGATGGTTTCCGAGACGATGGCGACGGCCAGGTAGATCCAATTGTTCATGGTTGCTCCTTTGGCGAGGATTATGAACAACGAAAGCCGGCCACGCCAGCCGCATACGGCGGAAAAGCGGCCACCCCTCGGGCACGCGGCGGCGCGCTCTGGTATCATGACGGTCGTTTCGATTCGCGCCGCCAGCCCATGCAGACCAAGACGCCACGCCCTCACGCAGTAGCAGCAGCAGCCGTCCTGGCCGCGCTCGCGCTGACGGCCGGCGCGGCATCGGCGGTCGCGAACGCAGGCGCCGCCGAGGCGCTCCTGCGCCCCTGGCCGGCGGGACAGGCCACCCCGGCCCTGAAGCTGGTCGACCTCGACGGCAAGGCCTGGGACCTGGCGCAACTGCGCGGCAAGGTGGTGGTGGTGAATTTCTGGGCCAGCTGGTGCGGACCCTGCGTGGCGGAGCTGCCGGTGCTGGGCGGCCTGGCGCAGCACCCGGGCTGGCGCGACAAGGTCGCGGTGGTCGGCGTCAATTACAAGGAGCCGCTGGATGCGATCCGCGGCTTCACCGCCGACCGCGCCATCCCCTACCCGATCCTGCGCGACCGCGGCGGCGAGATGTTCAAGCTGTGGACCGCCGGCGTGATGCCGACCACGATCCTGGTCGACCGCCAGGGCCGCGCGCGCTGGCGCAGCGCCGGCGAGATCGGCGCCGGCGACACCCGCCTGCAGCGCAGCATCGAGACCTTGCTGGCCGAATGATGCGACGCCGTGCCGGGCCCGGCCGCCGTCACCAGACACCCCAACCATTGCACGACTCATACAACAAACAGGAATAACAAGCATGCATGACACCACTTCCAATCTTCGCCGCCGCACCGTCCTGAAAGCCGCCGGCGGCCTGCTGCTGGCCAGCGCCCTGCCGCGCACGCTGCTGGCCCAGACCCAGGAACGCCGGTTCGACCCGCGTCCGGGCGACTGGAAGAGCTTCGAGGTGGTGACGCAGGTGAGCCTGCAGCGCGCCGAGGGGCCGTCGACGGTGTGGGTGCCGTTGCCGGCGGTGGATACCGACTGGCAGCGCACGCTGTCCAACAACTGGACCGGCAACGCGAAAAGCGTCAAGGTGGGCAGCGATGCCAAGTACGGCGCCAAGTACCTCGTCGCCCAGTTCGATGGCGCCGCCCCGCCGATGCTGGAAGTGGTCTCGCGCGTGCAGACCCGCGACCGCGCCGAGAACTGGAAGCAGGCCACGCCGGGCGGCGAGTCGGCCGACGACCTGCGCCTGTGGCTGCGCCCGACCGACCTGATGCCGCTCGACGGCATCGTGCTGAAGACCGCCAACCAGATCGTGGCCGGCGCCCGCACCGACGAGGACAAGGTCCAGCGCATCTACGACTGGATCATCCTGAACACCTTCCGCGAGCCGAAGGTGAAGGGCTGCGGCATCGGCGACATCAAGACCATGCTGGAAACCGCGAACCTGAGCGGCAAGTGCGCCGACCTGAACGGCCTGTTCGTCGGCCTGTGCCGCGCGGTCGGCGTGCCGGCGCGCGATGTGTACGGCATCCGCATCGCCCCGAGCGCCTTCGGCTACCGCGAACTGGGCGGCAAGCCGGCCGGGCTGCAGGGCGCCCAGCATTGCCGCGCCGAGGTCTACCTGAAGCGCCACGGCTGGGTCGCGATGGACCCGGCCGACGTCACCAAGGTGATGCGCCAGGAAACCGCCGACTGGATCAAGGACGCGGACCACCCGATCGTGGCGCCGGTGCGCAAGGCGCTGTTCGGCGGCTGGGAAGGCAACTGGATGGGCTACAACTTCGCCCACGACGTGGTACTGCCGGAATCCAAGGCGATCGGCAAGGTCGGCTTCCTGATGTACCCGCAAGCCGAAAACCGCGGCGAAGCCTACGATTCGCTGAACCCGGACGCGTTCAAGTACGTCATTACCTCGCGTTCGATCTGATATCGAAACATCCATGTCCAGCCCCGATGCATTAACCGCCGCCAACGCCGACAGCCGCTTCGCCGCCAGCGAGCGCAAGGCCGGGCGCCTGGTCGCGCTCGCCGTGCTGGCGTCGCTGCTGGCGTCCACCTGCTGCGTGCTGCCGCTGGCGCTGGTGCTGGTCGGGATCACCGGGGCCTGGATGTCGACCCTGGTGGCGATGAAGCCGGTCACGCCCTACGCCATCGGCCTGACGGTCGCCGCGCTGGGCTGGTCGGGCTGGCTGCTGTTCCGGCCGGCGCGTGCCTGCAAGATTGGCGATCAAGCCGGGGACGACGGCAACTGCGCCACCACGCGTCCGGTCATGCGTCGGCTGTTCGTGGCGTGCGCGCTGTTCATCGCGCTGCTGCTGGGCTTCCCGCTGTTCGCCCCCCTGTTCTACTGATCCCTCGACTGGAATGCATATGGCCATGAAACCGATCCTCGCCCTGACCCTCGCCGCCACGCTGGCCGCGCCGCAGTTCGCGTTCGCCAAGCAGCAGACGGTGTCGCTGAACGTGCCGACCATGGATTGCGCGACCTGCCCGATCACGATCAAGGCGGCGCTCAGCAAGGTGCCGGGCGTGGCCAGGGTGAAGGTCAGCTACGAGAAGCGCGAGGCGGTGATCGTGTACGACGACGCGCAGACGACGGTGGCCGACCTGAAGAAGGCGACCGAGGATGTGGGGTATCCGGCGATGCTGAAGGTATCCCGCTGAGATGTCTCGCTGACGCCGGTCTTCCGTCAGCAGTAAGCCCGTCGCCCCTGCGCAGGCAGGGGCGACGTTGTCCTGGCCAGTGTGAACGCCTGCGCTTCAGCTCCTTGTGCCGCTCCGCCGCGGCAGCAACTCCCTCACCACCACGTTCAAGCGCTCCACCGACACCGGCTTGCCCAGGTGCGCCGAAAAGCCCGCCGCGCGTGCCTGCGCGATGTCGGCGTCGCGGCGCATGCCGGTGATGGCCACCGCCGGCAGCGCCGCGTATTTCGGCAGCGCGTGCGCGCGGCGCAGGAATTCATAGCCGTCGATCTCGGGCATCGAGATGTCGGAGATCAGCAGGTCGATGTCCTCGCACCCTAGGATCTCCAGGCCCTGGCGCGCGCTGCTCGCCGCGAACACCGTGGCGCCGCTCATCTCGAGCAGCGCCTGGAACACGTGCAGCATGTCTTCCATGTCGTCCACCAGCAGGATGCGCAGCCCGGCCAGGCCGTCTTCACCGGCGCCGGCGTCGCCCGGCAGCGGCGCCGCCTTGCTGTCCAGCAGCGGCAGCCACAGCGTGAAGCGGGCACCCTTGCCGATGCCTTCCGAGGCCGCCTCGACCCGGCCGCCGTGCAGCGCGACGATCTCGCGCACCAGCGCCAGGCCGATGCCCAGGCCGCCCTTGGAACGGGTGGTGACCGACATGCTCTGGCCGTACATGTCGAACACGTGCGGTAGGAAGCCGGGGTCGATGCCCTGGCCGCTATCGACCACGTCGATGCGCACGCACTCCCCCTCCCGTGCCAGGCGCACGTCGATGCGTCCGCCCTTGGGCGTGAACTTGACCGCGTTGCTGAGCAAATTCATCACCACCTGCTCGACCCGCACCACGTCGGCCAGCACCGCCGCGCCTTCGGCGCTGCCGTGCACGTCGATGGCCAGGTCCTGGGCCGCGGGATCGCTGTGCATGACGTCGACGATGCCCTGCACCATCGCGTCCAGCACCACCGGCGCCATCGTCAGCGACAGCTTGCCGGTGCGCACGCGCGAGATATCCATCAAGTCGTCGATGATCTTGGCCTGGCTCATCACGGCGTTGCGGATGATGGCGGCGGCGCGCATGAAGGTCGGCGTCTGGCGCAGCTCGGGCATGCGCGACAGCAACTCGACGTTAATGTGGATCATGTTCAGCGGATGGCGCAGCTCGTGCGACATCACGGCCAGGAACTCGTCCTTCAGCGCGGCCGCGTTCTCGGCGTCCGCCTGCTCGCGGTTGAACGCCTGCTCGCGCTCCTTGCCCTGGCGCTCACGCGCGGTCTCGTCGCGCGCGATCTTGGCATAGCCATAGAAGTTGCCGCTGGCGTCCCGGCTGCGCAGCGGGGTGGTCACGCCGCTGCAGTAAAAGCGCGACCCGTCCTTGCGCACGTGCCAGCGTTCGTCGTCGGCACGGCCATCCTCGCGCGCGCGGCGCAGCTCGTCGACCGGAATGCCTTTCACGAGATCCTCGGGAACGAACAGGCGCTCCAGCGTCTGCCCCAGCATTTCGTCTTCGGTGTAGCCGAACAGCTTTTCCGCGCCCTTGTTCCAGCTGGTGGTGCGGCCGGCCTCGTCCTGGGTGATGATGGCGTAGTCGTTCGCGCTCTCGGCCACCATGAGCATGCGCGCCTCGCTGGCGCGCGCCTGCTCCTCGGCGTGGCGGCGCAACGTGATGTCGAAGAAGGTCATCACCGCGCCCTCGATGCGGTCCTCGTTGGTGCGGTAGGGCAGCAGGCGCACGATATAGTAGCGGCCGTCGTTGCTGCGTACCTCGCGCTCGACCACGCGCAGTGTGTCGAAGGTGGCGCTGACGTCCTCGGCCAGCTGGTCGTAGTCGAGCTTGTGGGTCAGGTCCAGCAGCGAGCGCCCGACGTCGGAGGCGATGATCGAGAACAGGTCGGCCGCGCGCGGCGTGAAGCGCTTGATGCGCAGGCCGCTGTCGACGAAGATGGTGGCGATGTCGGTCGAGGCGATCAGGTTGTTCAGGTCGTCGTTGGCCTTGCCGGTTTCCTCGACCTTGACCTTCAGCTCGTAGTTGACGGTGACCAGCTCCTCGTTCACCGACTGCAGCTCCTCCTTGCTGGTTTCCAGCTCTTCGGTGGCCGAACGCAGCTCTTCATTGATGGCTTGCAGCTCCTCGTTGGAAGCGCGCAGCTCCTCGGTCGAGACCTCGGCATTCTCCAGCGTCTCCTGCAACTGCTCGCGCTTGCGCGCCAGCTCGGCCTCGAGCTGGGCCAGCACCACGTCGTGGCTGCCGTTCGGGCGCACCGCGACCACCTTGTCGGGCGTTTCGCGCCCGGTCTGGAATACCACCAGCAGGTAATCGGATTCCGCTTCCTGGTCGCGGAAAGGACTCACCCGCATGGCGATCGTGCCGAGCTCGCGCTTGTCGGTCAGCTCGATCGGGCGGCAATCGACGGTGCCACCGTGTTGCGCGACCTGGTAGATGGCCGAGCGCAGCTCGAGGCGCAGCTCGGGCAGCACCAGCGCCAGCAGGTTGCGCGACGGTTCCCCGCCGCCCATCCGCAGGAAGCGCCCGGCCAGCTCCGACATGTGGACGATGTTGCCGTCGGAATCGATCACCGCCGAGGGCGGCGCGGACTGGGCCAGCGCGCGCTGGTGCAGCTCGGCGTACGAGAACTGGCGCTTGCCCGGCAGCTTCGGACGGCTGACTTCGGGCAGGCGGGTGCCATACACCGCCGACGACGGATTCTGGTAGTGCGTCGGCCGCGCGCCGCCGCGGGCGCGATAGATGCGGTTCTTCTTGTCCACCGGGATGAAGTAATCGGACACCGACTCGGCCGATTCGGAGGTGCCCAGGAACAGGTAGCCGCCTGGCTTGAGCGCGAAATGGAAGGTCTGCAACACCCGGATCTGCACGTCGCGGTTCAGGTAAATCAGCAGGTTGCGGCAGGAAATCAGGTCCAGGCGCGAAAACGGCGGGTCGCGCAGCAGGTTGTGCGAGGCGAACAGGATGCGGTCGCGCAGCGGCTTGCGGATGCGGTAGCGGTCGTCTTCCTTGTTGAAGTACTGGCGCAGGCGCGCCGGCGCCACGTCGGTGACGATCGATGCCGGGAAACTGCCCGCGCGCGCGGTGTCGATGGCGCGCTCGTCGATGTCGGACGCGAACACCTGGACCACCGGCGGTTTCTCCATCAGCGCCGCCTGGTCGGCCAGCAGCATCGCCACCGAATACGCTTCCTCGCCGCTGGAACAGGCCGCGACCCAGGCGCGCACCTCGTCGGTCGGCCCCTTGTCCTTGAACAGTTCGGGCAGCACCTCGCGCTCGAGCGCTTCGAAGGCTTCGCGGTCGCGGAAGAAATTGGTTACACCGATCAGCATGTCGTCCAGCAGCGCCTTGTGCTCGGCGGCGTCGGACTCGAGCAGGTCGCGGTAGGCCGGCAGGTTGTGCATCTGGCGCACCTGCATGCGCCGCTCGATGCGGCGCAGCATGGTGGCACGCTTGTAATGGCGGAAGTCATGTCCCGTATGGCTCAGCAGCATGCCGATGATGTCCTGCAACGCCGTCTCGGCGTCGGCCGCCTCGGCCTCGGTCGGCGGCTTGTCGACCTGGCCCAGGTCCTCGCCTTGCCGCACCGGCAACTGGATCGACTTGGCATTGGCCCACAGCTCGATCAGCTTTTGCGGGATCTCGCCGACTGGCAGCACGAAGTCGACGGCGCCGGTACGGATTGCCGCCGCCGGCATGCCTTCGTGCTCGGCATCGGCGGGCGCCTGCGCCAGCGTCACGCCGCCCTGCTCCTTGACCCGGGCAATCCCGACCGCGCCGTCCGACCCGGTACCGGACAGCACGATCGCGATCGCGCGCTCGCGGTGCACCGAGGCCAGGGTACGGAAGAACAGGTCGATCGCCACGTGCTGGCCGCGCGGCCGCTCCAGTTCGCCCACCTGCAGCATGCTGTCCATCATCGACATGTGCTGGTTGGGCGCGATCACGTATATGTGGCCCGGTTCGATCTTTACCTGCGACGTCACCTGCACCACCGGCATGCGGGTGGCACGCTGCAGGATCGCCGCGGCCGAACTCGGGTGCTTGGGCGACAGGTGCAGGATCACCACGAACGCCATTTCGTTGTCCGATGGCATGTTTTCCAGCAAGGTCTGCAGCGCGGGCAGGCCGCCGGCCGAGGCGCCGATGCCGACCACCGGAAAATGCAGCGTGCTCGGAACGATACCCGGCTCAACGGGCAGTGCCATGGACTCAGCGTTGGTATCAGGCATCGTGGCGTGTTAACTTGTAGACAAACCGTCAGTCTAGTCGATCGGCCCCGCATTGAGCAAAAATGTGATGAAAATCATGGGCTGTCATCCAAAACAGGCGCGCCGTTTTCACCTTCCTGCGCGATCGCTTGCACGCAAACGTTTGCGCAGCGGCCAGGGCACGGCGGCGCCGGGACAGCGTGCCAGCGCCTCAAGGCACCCCATAGCCGCTGTACTCCCACGACCAGGGCATGTCGGTCTCGCCCAATGCCAGCCGCGCCAGTTCCGGATACAGCTGCTCGGCGCGCACGTCGTTCGACATCAGCACCACGCAGCGCTGGCCGCGCGCCAGGCACAGTACCAGGTTGGCGGTCCAATCGTCGTGCCCGCCCTTGAACCAGGCCGGACCGCTGCGGTCCCTGAAGGTCACCACCCCGAGGCCCGCCGCCAGTTCCTGCGGCCAGGCCGCCTGCTCCGGGGCCAGGGTCGGGAACTGGTGGCGCGACGTGACCGGCAGCCGGCCTTCGACCAGCGCCGCGCGGCTGGCCGGGCTCAGGCCCTCGCCGCGCATGATGCCGGCCCACAGCTTCGCCTGGTCGGCGATGGTGGTGTCCATCGACCCGGCGGCGCGTACCCGGTAGCGCCGCTCGTGCGCCTGGGCCGTGCCGTCGAAGGCATAGCCGACCGCCTCGTTCTCAGCGAGTTCGGGGCGCCAGCGCATGCCGGTGCGGCGCATGCCGAAGCGGTCGAATACGCGCCGCTGCATCTCGTAGCCGACGTCGAGGCCGAGCCCCATCTCCAGCACCATCTGCAGCAGCATGTAGCCCTCGCCGGAGTAGGCGTAGCGGCTGCCCGGCTCGAAGTGGATGCGCAGGCGCTCGTCCGGCTCCAGCCAGCGGAAGTTGGCGAAGCCGGCGCTGTGGGACAGCAGCATGCGCGGGGTGATCGTCTTCCAGCGCGGGTCGTCGGCCAGGTCGGCGTAGTCCCAGGGCTTGTCGCGGTAGAACGGCAGCGGCCGCGGCAGCAGCCGGGTGAGCGGCGCATCGAGGTCGAGCCTGCCCTCGTCGGCCAGCTGCAGCACCAGGTAGGCGAAGGCGGGCTTGGCCAGCGAAGCGCCATAGAGGATGGTCTCGTCGGTGAGCGGCATGCCGAGCGCCGCGTTGCGCTGGCCGAACACGCGCACCCTCCCCACCTTGCCGTTCTCGATGGTGGCCATGGCCAGGCCCTGTACCCCCTCGCGCCGCATCACGCGCTGGACCTCGTTGTCGGCCAGCGAGCGCGCCGGGCGCCCGGCGCAGGCGCACAGCAATGCGGCCAGGGCGCAGGCCAGCAACGGGCCCGCGAATCGATGTGTTCTTGTCATGGGCGCCATCATGCCACGCCGCCCGCTGCGGCGCAGCACGGAAGCATGCCGCGGGGGTATTTCAGCGGGCGCGCTTGTAGACGCGCACGTAGTCGACCAGCATCTGCTGCGGCAGCGGCGTGGTGGCGTCCGGGTAGCCGGGCCAGTAGCCGCCCACGGCCAGGTTCAGGATCACGAAGAACGGATGCTCGAACACCCAGTCGCCCGTGACCGAATCGGGACGCGCGGTATGGTAGAGGATATCGTCGCGGTACCAGCGGATCTCGCGCGGCTCCCATTCCACCGCATACACGTGGAAATCGTCGGCGTAGGCGCCCTTGTCCAGCGCCTGTGGGCGTCCTACCCCCTTTTCGCCCGAGTAGCCCGGGCCGTGCAGGGTGCCGTGCACCAGACCCGGCTCCTTGCCGATGTTTTCCATGATGTCGATCTCGCCACAGCGCGGCCAGCCGGCCTTGCCGATGTCGGCGCCCAGCATCCAGAACGCCGGCCAGATGCCCTGCCCACGCGGGATCTTGATGCGCGCCTCATAGCGGCCGTGGGTACGCTCGACCAGGCCCTGGGTCTTGATCCGCGCCGAGGTGTAGGCCATGCCGCCGTAGTTCTCGCGGCGCGCCTCGATCACCAGCTTGCCGCCCGCCACGCGCAGGTTTTCGGGACGCGCCGTGTAGAACTGCTTCTCGTCGTTGCCATTCTTCGGGTCGCCGGTCTCCTCGATCCACTTGGCGTGGTCGAGCGCGTGGCCGTCGAATTCGTCGTGCCAGTCGAGCACCCAGCCGGGCGGCGGGGTCGGCTGGTTCGCTCGCGCGGATTGCGCAGCCTGCGCGGCCGCGCCGAGGGCGCCGGTGGCCAGGATGGCCGCCAACAGCATCTTCTTATAGAGGGTCATCGCCTGTCTCCTGGTGCGCATGGTGGTTGGAAACGTTCCCATGGATGGGCGGACTATAGCACTTGACAAAATTTCATGTCAAACGCCGATCGGTGTCGCCTCGTGCGCGTCGCCGCCTCATACCGCCGTCGTCCCCGCCTTCACGGGGACGACGGCGGTATGAGGCGGCGACGACGGATCACCCGAGTGTTGCATCCACCCCGCGCTTTCGACATTTCACCCTGAGCACCGGACAATATTCCGTTGACAATTTATTTTCTTGAACATAAGATTCCTGCGACGGATATGGAAACGTTTCCATACCTCCCCAAGCAGTGAAGAGAGAGCGCCAGCCGCACGCGGTGGACGATTCAAAAAAATCAGGAGACAGACTCGATGCATCAACCCAAGGCAACCCAAAAACTGATCAGCCTCGCGGTGGCCAGCGCCTGCGCGGCCTTCGTCATGCCGGCCTACGCCCAGGACGGCAACAACAGCCCGTCGGATACCAGTGTCCCGACCGGCGCCGTGCAGCAGGTCGCCACCCAGCAGCCCGTGCAGCAGGTGGTCGTGAGCGGCCTGCGCCAGTCGCTGGCCTCGTCGCTGGCCCTGAAGCGCAATTCCGACGGCATCGTCGACGGCATCGTGGCCGAGGACATCGGCAAGTTCCCCGACACGAACCTGGCCGAATCGCTGCAGCGCATCTCGGGCGTCTCGATCGACCGCTCGATCGGCGAAGGCTCGAAGGTCACCGTGCGCGGCATCGGGCCCGACTTCAACATGGTGCTGCTGAACGGCCGCCAGATGCCGACCTCGAACCTGGGCGACCTGAACGGCCGCGCCTTCGACTTCGCCAACCTGGCCTCGGAAGCGATCTCGCAGCTGCAGGTGTACAAGACCAGCCGCGCCGAGACCCCGACCGGCGGCATCGGCGCCACCATCAACGTCATGACCGCGCGTCCGCTGGACAAGCTGGGCACCTGGTCCAGCATCGGCGTGAAGGCGGTGCACGACACCTCGAACAACAACCTGCCGGGCGACGTCAAGGCCAGCAACTCGACCACGCCGGAATTCTCGGGCATCTACTCGACCACCTCGAAGGACGGCCGCTGGGGCGTCGGCATCAGCGCCAGCTACCAGGAACGCAACCTGGGCTACAACCAGGCTTCCGTGTCGAGCGGCTGGAAGGGCCCGTACCGCGGCGACGAGAACAACTGGGGCGCGATTCCGCCGGCCGGCACCCCGGGCATCGTCAACCATCCGCAGCCGGGCGACGTGTACGAAGTGCCGCAGAACCTGAACTACAGCTTCAGCGGCGTCAAGCGCCAGCGCACCAACAGCCAGCTGACCCTGCAGTTCGCGCCGACCAAGGAGCTGACCACCACCCTCGACTACACCTACTCGGAAAACAAGATCCAGACCAAGCGCAACGACGTCTCGGCCTGGTTCAACTTCGGTCCGTCGACCTCGACCTGGACCGACGGCCCGGTCGCCGCGCCGCTGGTGTATACCGAGCAGATCTCGCCGGCCACCAGCGACATCGCGATGGGTTCCGGTAACTTCGCCACCAAGACCCAGAACAAGTCGATCGGCTTCAATGCCCAGTGGCGCGCCACCCCGGACCTGAAACTGGAGTTCGACGCGCACCATTCGACCGCCGAATCGAAGTCGGACAGCCCGTACGGCTCCTTCAACACCCTGGGCACCTCGAGCTTCAGCCGCGGCGACACCTCGGTCGACTTCTCGCAGGACTTCCCGGTGCTGAGCATCGCCGGCGCCGACTTCGTGCGCGGCCCGCAGCAGGTGACCGGCTCCAACTTCCAGAACGGCTACATGAAGGCCAAGGTCGAACAGGCCCAGGTGAAAGGCCGCCTGCGCATGCTGGAATCGTCGAACCTGAATTTCGGCCTGGGCGCGACCAAGGTCGACAACCGTTCGGCCCTGTCCAACAACCAGAGCGACACCTGGGGCGGCGCCAGCAAGCCGTCGGACTACCCGAGCACCCTGTGGCACCCGGAGACCGTGCGCGGCTACTTCGACCAGATCAGCGGCAGCGGCAACCCGAACCTGTTCAACAACTTCTACACCTTCAACTTCAACGAGGTGCGCGAAGCGGCGGCGCGCGGCACCGGCCGCCCGCAACTGTACGTGGCGAAGAACACCTTCGACACCGACCAGCGCACCGCCGAGAAGTCGAAGTACCTGTACCTGCAGTTCAACACCGACTGGGATACCCGCCTGCCGATGCACACCGCGATCGGCGTGCGCTACGAGAAGACCGACGTGCTGTCGACCGCGCTGGTGCCGTCGGCCACCTCGATCAGCTGGGGCTCGCAGAACGAATTCACGGTCAACACCGGTACCCCGACCTTCACCACGCTGGACGGCAAGTACCACAACCTGCTGCCGAGCATCGACTGGGACATGGACCTGCGTTCGGACATGAAGGTGCGCGCCAGCTACGGCGAAACCATCGGCCGTCCGCGCTACGACCAGATCGCCGGCGGCCAGATCCTGAATACGCTGGCGCGCGTCGAAGGCGGCACCGGCTCGCAGGGCAACCCGGCGCTGAAACCGGTCAAGTCGAAGAACTTCGACCTGTCCTTCGAGTGGTACTACGCCAAGCAGAGCTTCGCTTCGGTGAACGCCTTCTACAAGGACCTGGAGAACTATGCCGGCCAGTCGCAGGTGATCGCCCAGCCGTTCGGCCTGCACACCCCGGTGCGCGGCGCCTTGTGGAACGAGGCGCTGGCCAACGGCTGCGCGAATGCCGACACCACCTGCATCCGCAACTACATCTTCCGCAACCGTCCGACCGCGGCGGGCGTGGTGCGCGGGCCTGACGACGCCAACGGCAACGCCACCGGCACCATCACCGGCCAGCCGGGCGATCCGGTGGCCGATTTCCGGATCACCTCGTTCTCGAACCAGCGCAAGGCCAACCTGAGCGGCCTGGAATTCAACGTCCAGCACATGTTCGGCAACTCCGGCTTCGGCCTGCAGGCCAACTACACCAAGGTGCACTCGGGCCTGAAGTACGACAACAAGTCGGTGGGCGAGCAGTTCGCGCTGGTCGGCCTGTCGGATTCGGCCAACCTGGTCGGCATCTACGAGGACGGCAAATGGGCGATCCGCGCGGCCTACAACTGGCGCGACGAGTTCCTGGCCTCCACCTTCGACGCCGCCGGTCCCAACCCCCAGTACGTGGAAGCCTACGGCCAGCTGGACCTGAGCGTCGGCTACAACGTGACCGACAAGCTCAGCCTGCAGGTGGAAGCGATCAACCTGACCAACGAGACGGCCCGCACCCATGGCCGCCGCAAGGAAATGGTCGAGTACGCGACGCAGACCGGGCCGCGCTACATGGTGGGGGCGCGCTACAAGTTCTAATCGTGTAAGCCTCAACACGTCGCCCCTGCGCAGGCAGGGGCCCAAGTTGCACGCGTAACCTCAACGCGCGCAGAACTTGGGCCCCTGCCTTCGCAGGGGCGACGTGCTTGCGGCACTGAATAAGCCTATACAGGAAATATTTACCGCAAAAAGATTGCCGAAAAGCTAGCAATTTGCGGTAGACTCCTGTGGCCGGTTTCCCTCCACAGGACATCTGATGAGCAACACCATCGAACACATCGTGGTGGTCGGCGGCGGTTCGGCCGGCTGGCTGGTCGCCGCGGTCATCGCCGCCGAACACCGCCACCTCCGCGTCACCCTGGTCGAATCGCCCGGCGTGCCGCCGATCGGCGTCGGCGAAGGCACCTGGCCGTCGATGCGCGACACCCTGCACCGGGTGGGCGTGTCCGAGTCCGACTTCTTCCGCGAATGCGACGCCGCCTTCAAGCAGGGCTCGCGCTTCGACCGCTGGGTCGACGGCCGCGCCGGCGACTATTATTTCCACCCCTTCGTGCTGCCCCAGGGCTATGGCGACGCCAACCTGGCCGCCGCCTGGCGGGACCAGCACCGCAACGTGCCGTTCGCCGACCTGGTCAGCTTCCAGCCGCACCTGTGCGCGCGCGGCCGCGCGCCGAAGCAGGCGCAGACGCCGGAATTCGCGGCGGTGGCCAACTACGGCTACCACCTGGACGCCGGCAAGTTCGGCGTATTCCTGCGCCGGCATTGCGTCGACAAGCTCGGCGTGCGCCACGTGGCGGACCACGTCGACGCGGTGCTCTCGGAGGAAAACGGCGACATCGCCGCCCTGCGCCTGCGCGAACAGGGCCTGCTGGCGGGCGACCTGTTCGTCGACTGCACCGGCATGCAGGCGCTGCTGCTCGGCGGGCACTACGGCGTGCCGCTGCTGGCGCAGAAGCACGTGCTGTTCAACGACAGCGCGCTGGCGGTGCAGGTGCCGTATCCGGCGCCGGACAGCCCGATCGCCTCGCAGACCACGTCCACCGCGCAACGCGCCGGCTGGATCTGGGACATCGGCCTGCCCACCCGGCGCGGCATCGGCCACGTGTATTCCAGCGCCCACACGAGCGACGAGGAAGCCGAGCGCGCGCTGCGCGCCTACGTGCTGGAAACCGGCGGCCCGGCCGACGTCAGCCCGCGCAAGCTGGGCTTCGACCCCGGCTACCGCGAACGCTTCTGGCACCGCAACTGCGTCGCGATCGGCCTCTCGGCCGGCTTCATCGAACCGCTGGAAGCCTCGGCGCTGGCGCTGGTGGAGATGTCGGCGGCGTGGCTGGCCGACGACCTGCCGGCCACGCGCGCGCAGCTGGACGTGGTGGCGGCGCGCTTCAACGAAGCCTTTACCTATCGCTGGGAACGGGTCATCGAATTCCTCAAGCTGCACTACGTGCTGTCGAAGCGCAGCGACGGGCCGTTCTGGATCGAGCACCGCGAGGCCGCCTCGGTTCCGGACCGCCTGCGCGAACTGCTCGACCTGTGGCGCACCCGCCCGCCGTCGCGACGCGACTTCCCGCGCATCGAAGAGGTATTTCCTTCCGCCAGCTATCAATATATCCTGTACGGGATGGGTCATGCCCCCGAGGGCGCGGCGCGCGCGTCCGACCTGCCGCAGGAAGCCGACCGCCACTTCCGCGAGGCGGCGCGCCTGACCGAGCGCATGCTGCCGGCGCTGCCTTCGAACCGCGAGCTGCTGGCGCACATCGCCCGACACGGCATGCCGCGCATCTGAAACACCGGCTGTACATCAATAACGACAACAGAGACAAAGACTGACCATGCCCAACCACGCATTGCTGAACAACGTCGACCACAAGCACCTGCGCGTGATCACTGCCCGCGGCGCCGCCTACGGCGACGCCGTCATGTCGGCCCTGACCTTCCCGGCCGAATTCCGCGAACTGCAGGCCCATTACCCGATCGTGTTCGCCAAGAGCGAGGACGGCACCTCGTTCGATGCCCTCGCGCTGTTCGGCTTCCAGCAGGGCGAGAACCTGTTCCTCGACGAGCGCGACGGCGCGGCGCGCTGGGATGCGCCGACCATCCCGCTGAGCGTCGAGCGCCAGCCCTTCCTGATCGGCCGCGGCGGCGAGGAACTGTCGATCCACATCGACATGGACCATCCGCGCGTGGCGCGCGATGGCGTCGGGGCGGGCGAAGGCGCGCATGAAAGCGAGGCCCTGTTCCTCACCTACGGCGGCACCAGCGAATACCTGGAGCGCATCGCCTCGGTGCTGCGCACCCTGCACGACGGCCTGGACGCCGCGCGCGGCTTCACCGCCGTCCTGCTCGAACTCGAGCTGCTGGAATCCTTCGTGCTCGACGTCGAACTCGACGACGGCTCGCAGAACCGCCTGGGCGGTTTCTACACCATCCACGAGGAGCGCCTGCTGTCGCTGTCCGGAGAGCAGCTCGAGCGCCTGAACCGCGCCGGCTACCTGCAGGCCATCTACATGGCGGTGGCCTCGCTGTCGCAGTTCCGCGGCCTGATCGACCGGAAGAACCGCGCACATGCCCACGCTCGATAAGCCCGAGGTCGATAACAACGTGCGCGAGATCGCGTTCACCGGCAGCCTGCCGGACGAACTGCTGCGCGCCACCACGCCCTACATCGTGCGCGGGCTGGCGGCCGGCTGGCCGCTGGTGCGCGCCGGCCTGGAGTCGCCCGACGCCGCCGACGCCTACCTGCGCCGCTTCTACCGCGACGCCACCGTCAACGCCATGCTCGGCAAGCCGGAGATCGGCGGACGCTTCTTCTACAACGAAACGCTCGACGGCTTCAACTACATGTCGGTGCGGGCGCGCCTGGACGGCGTGCTCGACGAACTGAAGGTGCAGCGCGGGATGGAGCGCCCCGGCGCGATCTACGTCGGCTCCACCACCATCGACACCGCCCTGCCCGGCCTGCGCGGGGAAAACGACGTCGACCTCGGCGGGCGCGATGCGCTGGCCAGCATCTGGATCGGCAACCGCACCCGCATCGCCGCCCACTACGACCTGCCGGACAACCTGGCGGTGGTGGCGGCCGGGCACCGCCGCTTCACGCTGTTCCCGCCGGAGCAGCTGGCCAACCTGTACATCGGCCCGATCGACTTCACCCCGGCCGGCCAGGCCATCAGCCTGGTCGACTTCCACGCGCCCGACCCGGCGCGCTTCCCGCGCTTCCAGGAGGCGCTGCGCCACGCCCAGGTGGCCGAGCTGGGGCCGGGCGACGCGCTGTTCATCCCGGCCATGTGGTGGCACCACGTGGAAGCGCTCGACCGCTTCAACATCCTGGTGAACTACTGGTGGCGCCAGTCGCCGGGCTGGATGGACACGCCGACCAACGCGCTGATGCTGGCGCTGCTGACGATGCGCGAGCTGCCGCCGGAACAGCGGCGCGCCTGGCAGGAGATCTTCCGCCACTACATTTTCGAGCCCGACGAGGCTTCGCTGGCGCACATCCCGCCCCAGGCGCGCTACGCGCTGGCGCCGCTGGACGACGACAGGGCGCGCGTCCTGCGCGGCCAGCTGCTCAAAAGAATAAACCGCTGAAGGAGACAATATGTTCAACGAGACCACGGCGCAGGCCAGCGCGCATGCTGCCGATACCCCGATCCGCAGGATCGTGATCGCCGGCGGCGGCACCGCCGGCTGGATGGCCGCCGCGGCCCTGTCGCGCACGCTCGGCAAGGTGCTCGACATCAAGCTGGTCGAGTCCGACGAGATCGGGACCGTCGGCGTCGGCGAGGCGACCATCCCCTCGCTGGTGCACTTCCACCGCCTGCTCGACATCGGCGAACAGGAATTCATGGCCGCCACCCAGGCCACCTTCAAGCTCGGCATCAGCTTCGAAGGCTGGCGCGCGCGCGGCGAAGACTACATCCACTCGTTCGGCATGACCGGCACCGACCACTGGACCGCCGGCTTCCAGCACTTCTGGCTGAAAGGACGCGAACGCGGGCTGGCGCACGACTATGGCGACTATTGCCTGGAACTGCTGGCGGCCAAGGAAAACCGCTTCGCCCACCTGCCCAACCAGGGCCTGAACTACGCCTACCACCTGGACGCCACCCGCTACGCGCGCTACCTGCGGCGCTTCTCGGAGCACTTCGGCGTCGAGCGCATCGAGGCGAAGATCGCCAGCGTCGAAGCGAGCGAGGGCAACATCCGCGCGCTGGTGCTGGACTCGGGCAAGCGCGTCGAGGGCGATCTGTTCATCGACTGCACCGGTTTCCGCTCGCTGCTGCTGGGCCAGACCCTGGGCGTCGAGTACGAGGACTGGTCGCAGTGGCTGTTCAACGACAGCGCCATCGCGGTGCAGACCGAGTCGGTCGGCCCGGCCGTGCCCTACACGCGCTCGATCGCCCACGACTGGGGCTGGCAGTGGCGCATCCCGCTGCAGAGCCGCACCGGCAACGGCATCGTGTTCTCCAGCCGCCACGTCGACGACGACACGGCGCGCAAGGCGCTGCTCGGCAACCTCGAAGGCAAGGTGCTGACCGAGCCGCGCGTGATCCGCTTCAAGCCGGGCCAGCGCAAGCAGGTCTGGTCCGGCAACTGCATCGCCATGGGCCTGGCCAGCGGCTTCCTGGAACCGATCGAGTCGACCAGCATCCACCTGATCCAGCGCGCCATCGTGCGCCTGCTGCAGATCTTCCCGTCGCGCGGCATCTCGCAAGCCGACGTGGCCGAGTTCAACGCTCAGGCCACGGAAGACATCCGCACCATCCGCGACTTCATCATCCTGCACTACAAGGTCACCAACCGGCGCGACACGCCGTACTGGCACGACGCGGCGACGATGACCGTGCCGGACTCGCTGCAGCACCGCATCGACCTGTTCCGCGAGAGCGGGCGCGTGTTCCGGCTGCAGAACGAGCTGTTCGCGGAGAATTCCTGGGTGCAGGTGATGCTGGGCCAGGGGTTGATGCCCGAGCGCCACCACCAGAGCGCGGATTTGATGGGGGACGAGGAGCTGGGCGGCTTCCTGGAGGGGATTCGCAGCCAGGTGCGGCGGACCGCAAGCCAGTTGCCGCAGCATGAGGCTTATGTCAGGCAGTATTGCCCGAGCAAGCCATAGTCGGGCGAGGCGCGAGTTCAAGGGATGGCACGGCGCCGGTCGTGCCCGACCACGTGGAGCCATCGAGGATGGCGGACTTCCAGCAGGAAGCCCACGACAGGAACTGGATACGCTCCGCAGAGGTGCGCGCCATCAACACCGTCCCGGTCTTATAATCTCATCGCATGAGCTGTTCGTTTGCGGCTCAAGAGTAAGGATAACGGCCGTCGGATCGACAGCGTGCTTCATTGCCTGCGGCGGCCAGTGCCGTGTGCGCGGTGCCGGTTATTCAATCACCCGACAGGCGGCATACGATGAGATTCATGCAACACGAAGGGAGAATCGGTACCTACCTGGCGCTGTCGTTTTGCGGTCTGGCAGTCGTGCTGAGCGCAATACTCGCCCAGGTCATCGGTACGATGGCAACCGGTCAGGCGAAGCGCTACATCGGGACCGCCCTGGCCGACCTGGCCCGGCAAACGGCCGATAAACTGGACCGCGGCATGTATGAACGCTACCGCGAAGTCAGCTTGATGGCACGCCGGCCCGACCTTACCGCAACCAGCGACGCCGCAACCCGGCGTGCAGTGCTGGATGAACGGCAAGCCACCTTTCGTTATTACGCCTGGATCGGCCTGACGCAACTGGATGGACGGGTATTGTCGGCGACGCATGGCATGCTCGAGGGAGCCGATGTCTCTGCCCGGCCATGGTTCCGGAACGCGCTCAACGGCGTGTACGTGGGGGACGTGCATGAGGCGAAATTGCTGGCGCGTTTGTTACCGGCCGTGAATGGCGAACCCAAGCGCTTTGTCGACATTGCCTTCCCATATATGAATCATACCGGCAAGCCTGCAGGTGTCCTGGGCGTCCACTTGTCCTGGCAATGGGCGCGGGAAGTCTGCGAGTCCGTCGTGCAGCCTGCAGGAGAGCGTGCATCCTTGGGGGCCATAATAGCGGACGCGGGCGGCACGGTCCTGATGGGACCGCCTGCGTTCCAGGGCCAGCGGCTCGTGCCCGTCACCCGGGAGGCACTGGGACAGCGCGATAGCGGTTACCGTACCGCCACCTGGAGCGATGGCGAATATCTCGTCGGGTATGCACGGACACGTGGCTACGGCGACTACCCGGGTCTTGGATGGACCATCGTGGTACGGCAGGACCTGCGCGAGGCATATGCCCCGGTGCGGGCGTTGCAACAACGCGTACTCTGGATCGGCCTGGCCGCTGCCTTGCTGTCCTCCGCGCTGGGCTGGATGCTCGCCCGCCGCCTGGCCCGCCCCTTGCGCGACCTGGCGGCATCCGCCGAGCGCATCCACAATGCCGAAGCCCAGTCGATCACGCCGCCTCGCCGCGCCTATGCGGAGGTACAGGCACTGGCGAAGGCGCTCAATGGCCTGGTGTCCGGCCTCTTGCAGCGTACCGGCGAACTCGATGCGCTCAATCGCACGCTGGAGCATCGCGTGGCCCAGCGTACCGATGCCCTGGCGCAGGCCCTGACTCAGGTCGAGGCGGACCGGTTGCGGCTGCAAACGATCATCGCAAGCGCGCCCGACGCCTTCATCTCCATCGATATCGATGGTTACGTACGGGACTGGAACCCGGCCGCCCAGCGTATGTTCGGCTGGCAGCTGGAGGAAGTTGCCGGGCGCAGCTATATCGACTTGCTGGTACCGCCGCGTTACCGGGCTGGGCAGACGGCCGCGCTGCAGGCGCTGCGCGCGGACGATACGGCGCTGCCGCGTCAACGTTTCGAATGGCGCTTGCTGGACCGCCGTGGTGCCGAACTACCGGTGGAGGTGACGGTCGGCTCGGCCAGGACAGTCTACGGCTTTTACCTGGGCGCGTTCGTGCACGATATATCGGAGCGTAAGCGTATCGAGCAAATGAAAACCGAATTCATTTCAACGGTATCGCACGAATTACGCACGCCGATGACCTCGATCAACCTATCTTTGTCAATGCTGATGCAGGGGATGGCAGGCGAGCTGGCGCCGGACGTGCGCATGCTCATCGACGTGGCCTGCCAGAGCAGCGAGCGGATGATCCGGCTTGTCAACGATATGTTGGACATGGAAAAGATCGAAGCGGGGCAAATGGACTACGATATCCGTCCGCAGGCGCTTGCCCCATTGCTCCAGCAGGCGCTCGATGCCGTGCTTGGCAGCGCGACGGCGCGGGGTGTGCGCACTGCCGTTGAGAATCATGTGCCGGCGGCCCAGGTACTGGCTGACCATGACCGCATCATCCAGGTGTTGGTCAACCTCTTGTCGAATGCCATCAAGTTTTCACCACCGCAGGGCATCGTTACCGTGCGCGTCGACCAGGCTGCGCGATCGGTATCGGTATCGGTCAGCGATCAAGGCAAAGGCATCCCGGTCGAGTTCCACGATCGCATCTTCCAGAAATTCGCGCAGGCCGACAGTTCGGATACACGGCGGCGCGAAGGTACCGGACTCGGATTGAGCATCTGCAAGGCCATCATCCAGCAGCATGGCGGCGACATTGGCTTCATCTCGGCACCGGGAAAGGGAACAGAATTCTTTGTGGAATTGCCAATGCCTGCCTGATCCCCTAGCGCAACTCGTGGAGCGCGATACCGGCGAATGACGACCATGCCGCGAAGTCACGTTCGAGCCCCGGCAATCCGGCCAGCAGTGCCGGCTCCTTGCCGTGGAAGGTGGTTGCGCTGCCGTCGATCAGGCGTTCGTAGACCATCCGGTAGGCCTGACCGGCCGGGTTAGCCTGTGCCTTGCCGAGTAACACGAGGACGCTCTGCCCCCCTACCTCCACCTGCCATAGATCGCCGACCGCGGCACGTTCGTAGCGGCGCTGGCGCTCCACCGCCACAGGACCGGCTTCAAGGGCAATGCGCACCGGCTTGCCATTGCGTGCACCCCAGTCCAGGAATGGCTGGGCGAACGCCGCAATCTGGGCGGGATCGGTCCGGTAATCCATCACGGTGACCGAGCTGGCCCAATCGGCCAGCGCTTCCATCAGCGGCGCCTTGTCGTGCCACCAGAACGGCACGACGAAGTCGAGCGGCAATGTGCCGGCAGCATGCCGCAGTGCCTGTGCAAGGGCGGCGTACCGTCCATCCAGCTGCGCGGCGGCACTGCCATAGCCAGGTAACAGGTAATGTTCGACGTCAAATTGCAGCCCGGCGAGTCGGGCATCGGCGTGCGCGGCACGGTTGTAAGCAACATACGCGCGCACCCGCGCGGCCGCAGCCGCGTGTTCGGTCGGCAACACCATGCCGGGATCGCCATCGACCGTCCACACAGCGATGCCGGCACTGCCGGCGCGGCGAATGAAAGACGCCAGCAACTGCGGCGCACTTATCTTGCCGCGCCGAACCGGTACCGATACGAAGAGCGTGCGCACACCATGGGTCCGCGCATGTTGCAACACCTGGCGAGGGTGGTCGCGCCAGGCGCTGGAGGACCACACCCAGGCCGCGCGCGGAGGTGGCACGCCAGGCGACGCGACCAGGCGCAACGCCTCCAGGCGCAAGAGACCACCGGCGGCTGGACATGTCACGGTAAAGTGTCGCCAGGCTGCGGGATCGATGCCCTTTGGCGGCAGTTCGACCTGTCCGTTTCCAGCTGTCAAGACGCCAAGGGGCACGCTCGACTCGCGTGCGGCCAGTGCGGCATCGGCCACCGCCAACGCAAAGCCGCCGTCACCGGTCGCGCTCCATTGCAGCCCGGCGCGGGCGTGCGTCAGGAACCAGGAACCGGACAACACGGCGCCAGCCGGGCGCATCCCTGGTTCACAGCGCAAGACCAGAGCGTCGCGCTCGCGGCTCAGGCGAACCCGTTCCTCCACGCCGAAAGGCCTTGCGGCCAGCAGGGGCAACAGGTCGCGTGAGGTGGGCAGTGGCTCGAGCGACCTTGTTTTCGCGGCACCGGGTTCCTCGGCGGAACTGATGAGAAAGTGTCCCGCCGCACCCGGCGCCTGCAGCAGCAGCGTGTCGGGAGCGATGGCCTGGCGCCCGGTCACGCCAAGTGGATACAGCGCCACGACGTCCGGCAACCGGACAGGCAACGCCATCCCGGTGCAGCCTGCCTGCAGTTCCGCATTGACGGTGATGTGGCGCCCCAGCCCCGCGGCTTGAACCGGCAGGGCTTTTGCTTCCGCGGCCGGCACATCGCCCGGGCACACTTGCAGCGTAGCCGCGTGACTGGCATTCACCATGAGTATCGACAGGATAAAAGACCGCATCCGCTACACCTTGCGTTGCCAGTTGCCCTTGCGCGTCATCGTGCCCCAGGTGGATTCCTGCTGGCGCGCCCAACGCCACAGCCCGACCAGGCGCCACCAACTGTTCAACTGCCGGTAGCCGAAGTTCTCGGCCACGACCACCACGCCCAGGACGAGGAGCTGGCTCGGCCGCGGATAAATATGGAAAGACATTTCTTCGAGCAGCAAGCCGGACGCGGACAATAACACGCCCAAGCCGACTGCCAGGAATAGAAACGTCCCGAACGCATCCCACGAAATCGCGCCCAGCACCCAGGCAATCGACATGAAAACATAACCACAAAGCTCGACGACGGGCCCCAGCCATTCGAACAGGATCATGAATGGAAATGCCAGCCAGCCGGGCACCCCGCCGTGCCGGCTGAACATCAAACCCCAGTTCGACGCCAGGCTCTCGGCCAGGCCGCGCTGCCAGCGGATCCGCTGGTTGCGCAAGGTCGCCCGGTCTTCCGGCGCCTCGGTCCAGCACACCGGGTCCGGCACGAATTCGATGCGGTAGGGCTGGTCGCGCTCGCGCAGCAGGCGATGGATGCGCACCACCAGTTCCATGTCTTCGCCGATGGTCTTCGGGCGATAACCGCCGGCCTCGATCACGGTCTGCTTGCGAAACAGTCCGAATGCACCAGAAATGATCAGCATGCCGTTGACGACCGACCAGCCCAAACGCCCGAACAGGAAAGCGCGCAGGTATTCCACGACCTGGAACAAGGCCCATGGATTGCGCGGCAGCCCGACCTGCGTCAGGAAGCCGCCTGACACCTGGCAGCCGTTGGCGACGCGCACGGTGCCGCCGGTAGCGACCATGGTGACGTCGGTCAGGAACGGGCGCACCAGTTTTTGCAGGCTATCGCGCTGCAGGATCGAATCCGCATCCACACCGCAGAACAGCGGGTAGCGTGATGCATTGATCCCGGCATTCAGCGAATCCGCCTTCCCGCCGTTGGCCTTGTCGATCACGCGCAGGTTCGGGTAACGCAACGACCGGTACACCGCATGCACCGGCTGGGTCGTGATCTGGACCCGGTATGCTTCGGGAAATGCCTGCAAGCCGAATTCCTCCTTGAGGACATCGAGCGTGGCATCTTTCGAGCCATCGTTGATGACGATGATTTCCAGTTCGGCGTACGAAAGCTGCAGCATGGACCGCACCGACGCGGCGATCGTCGCCTCTTCGTTATACGCGGGCACCAATAGGCTGATCGGCGGCTCGAGGCCGGAATACACTTGCGGCAGGCTGTCGAGGATGGCATCGCGGCTGCGCCGTTGCAAGGCGACGATCGACAGCAGGTTGAGGATCAGGTAGCCGCCGTTGAGCACAATGAAGTATGCGATCACGACGGGCGTCATCGCCTGCACCAGCACAAGGTACAGACTCATAGGGTCTCCTGTTCCGCCAGGACCTGGCGCATGATGTCGGCCGCGAAGCGGTCACTCGCCGCCAGCGCCTCGAGTTCATCCCGTGGCACGAAAGGCAGGCCGGCCAGCGCCTGCGCCGCCCGGTAGCGCACCCACCAGTGAGGGTCGGCCAGCAGAGCCTTCAAGCGCACCACGTCGTCGCGCTGTCCAAGTGGCCCCAGAGCACGCACGGCTTGCACGCGCACCTGCCAGTTGGCATGGGTCAGGTGAGCTCGTACCTGATCCGCCGAGTCGGGGCTCGTCGCCAGCCGCAAGGCGGCGGCGACCACGTCCGGATCGGCGTGGGCCAGCATCTGGTTCAGCAGCACCGGAGGCAAGGATAATCTCAACGCGCCCAGCAGACGCAGGGCGTCGGGCAGGCGGACTGGATCAAGGGTGCCGATGGCCTCCGCCAACGCAGGTTCCCAGGCATCCCGCTCTTCCTGCAAGATGGTTGCCAGTTGCGCCAGCGGCCAGTCGGTACGCAGGAGTAGCGAAGCTGCCAGCGCATGCGCGGTTTCGGCGGCATCGATCTGTACCAGCGCCCACAAGGCCAGGATCGACGCCGCGCTATCCAGTTGGCGGGCTTCGCGGATCAAGTCGGACCAGGCGGTACGGTCCCGTATGTGGCCCAGCACCAGCGTCGCGACGACGCGCTGCGTCCGGTTACCCTGGTTGAGCAGGCGACGTGCCAGCAGATCGCATTGCAGGCGGTACGCGATCGCGTTCAGCTGTTCGCTGGCATCGCCGCGCACCGACTGCTGCAGATGCAGCCACAGCGCAAGGAAAGGCATCATGTCGCGCGGCGCAAGCGGCGGCAAGGTGGCGGGCACGATGCCCATCATGGCGCCGTTCAGTACGGGCCGCCAGGCCTGCGTCATCGCATGATTGCGCGCCTGCCGGCGCCGCATGCCGATACGCATGAGGATAATCTGCAATGCGATCAGCATCGTCAGCGACAGGGCGCCCATGCCCACCCACCATGCAACCGCAATCCAGAAGTCAGAAGGTGGCCTGTATTCCAAGGCTGGCACCGTTGCGGTTGTAGTAGTCGCCTTCGCGAGTGTGGCCGAGGCTGTAGGCCAGCGCAAGATTCGGCCGCAGCCAGTAACGTCCGACCAGGACCGCCGATCGCTGACTGGTCAGGGTCACGACGCCGCCGATGTTCGCCGCTTCCCGCCCTGCCGCCACGATCACTCCGATCGAATGGCGGTCCCCATAGTAATAGCTGCCGCGCAGTTCGCCGCTGGAGGTGGAAGTGTCGAACGCGCGGGCGCGGCGCATGCCGACTGCCCAGCTGAACGGTCCGGTATAGTGCTCGAGCATCAGCAGTCCCTGGTTGATGCGGGCTTCTTCATAGCGTGTGGTCCGGGCGCCGCCATGCAGCAGCCAGGTCTTGGCAAACTCGTATTGCAACACTGCCCCCAGCGTGGACTCGGGCAGGATACGATGGGTGGTGCTGCGGCTGGCATCCACGCTGGCAGTCACGTCGGCCGACAGCGGCGTGACGCCGCTTATGGCTACCTGGTCGTCGCTCAAGCCGAAGCGCTCGGTACGCGTCAGGCCCAGCGCGAGCGATGGACTCCGCGGCGTCGGACCGAACGCATGACGCACCGTGACGACGCTTTCGCGCCAGTCCCGAGAACCATTGGACAGGTTTTCGATACCGTGGGCGACCTCGACGCTGGTTTGTGCGGTTGCAGCGCCAGCACAAGCTAGCCCGAGCAACAGAGCGGATCGGACGCGCCTCATGACTTTTCCTTTAGGTAGCGACGGATGCGAGCCAGCAATTCGTTCGGCTTGAAGGGCTTGACGATATAGTCGTTGGCCCCGCTATCGAGCGCGCGAACGATGTCCCTTTCGGTATTCTTGGCGGTCAGCATGACGATCGGCACCTGCTCCCAACCGGCCCGCGCACGGATCAGGGTAACGAGCTCGAAGCCATCGATATACGGCAACATCACGTCGAGCAGCACCAACTGGGGTGGCTCGGGCAGTTCTTCCACGATCCTGCGGGCCGCCAACCCATCCACCATCAACTGGGTACGGTAACCTTGCCGCTCGAGCATGAATTTCAAGAGCTGGCTGATGTGGTCGTTATCCTCGATGATGAGGATCAGGGCTGGCTGATCGGTCATAAATAGAATCGTAGCGAGACGGGTTTATCTTACCGGAACTCTTCAATTGATCCTTTTCCGTTCCGAGCGGCAATTCAGATGCCTGCGATGGCTGTCGTGCCAGCATCTTACGCCCGGTTCGTCAATCCAAGCGCTACGTGTAAACTGGCTACAGCACAGCAAGTCAATGCTCGGTCGCTTCCCATACGAGATCGCACTGGTGAACTGCGTTACAACCGAAAGCGGGAGCCTGCCGCACGTGTGGAAATAGCGCCATCACCCGACTCGTCCTTGAGCTTTACGCGATTGAAGACGCGACGGAACGCCGCTTCGAACAGATAATGCAGCTTGGCCGCCGCAGCTTCGTTGACCTTCTGCCCGCTGCCCAATCGGCCAGAAAGCCCAGCACTTTCCGCGACAAATTCGTAACGGCGTTTTTCATTTCTCACAGGCTGGGGCCACGAGCGCGCCACCGCGGCCGGATCCGGTCTAGTATCGCCCCATGCTCATCCAAATCGCCCCCAATCTCTGGCACATGGAAGCCGGCCTGCAAACCGCCGGCATCCCGCTCACCGCGCGTATGACGATCGTGCGCTTCGCCAACGGCAAGCTGTGGATCCACTCCCCGGTACGCTTCGGCCCCGATGTGCGCGAGCAGATCGCTGCGCTGGGCGAAGTCGCCTGGATCGTGGCGCCGAACCGCGCCCACCACATGTTCATGGCCAAGTGCAAGCAGGCCTTCCCGGATGCGCGCCTGTACGGCGCGCCCGGCCTGGAGCGCAAGCGCTGGGACATCGCCAACCTGCATCCGCTGGGCGACGCCATCGAGCCAGAATGGGCCGACGAACTCGAACAAGTCGTGGTACGCGGCATACCGGTCATCAACGAGGTCGTGTGGCTGCACAAGGCGTCCGCGACCTTGATCGCCACCGACCTGCTGCAGTGCTGGTGCGGCCAGCTGGACTGGCGCGCCGACGCCTATGCGCGCGTGACCGGGGTGCGCTCGCACCTGGACGTGCCGCGCACGGTGCGCCTGGCCACACGCGACCGCGCCGCGGCGGCCGCGTCGGCACAGGCGGTGCTGCGCTGGCCGTTCACCCGGGTGATCACGGCGCACAACGCCATCGTCGAGCAGGATGCGTACGCGCGGGTGGAAGCCGCGTTCGCCGATGCCTTCAAGGCCCGGCACACCTGACGCGGCGTCCGGGCGCCTCGGCCACGCGGTGCCGGCGCACCGTATCCGGTAGACGATCCGTACGCCGGTGACTGCGCGCGCGCAGCGTCAGGCCGCGTGCGTATGTTCGTACAGGATCAGGCAGCCGATCACGACCAGCACCAGCCCGCCGGCCACTTCGGCGCGCTTGCCGACGATGCGGCCCAGGCCGCGTCCCAGCATCACGCCGAGCGTGACCATCACGAAGGTGGCCAGGCCGATGGCGCCGGCGGTGGTGAAGATATTCGCGTCGAGGAAGGCCAAACTGGCGCCGACCACCATCGCGTCGATGCTGGTGGCGAAGCCGGTGATCGCCAGCAGCCAGAACGAATGCTTGCTCGGCTTGTCGTCCTCGTCATCGTCGCCCTTGCCCAGGCCTTCGCGCATCATGCGCAGGCCGAGCAGGCCGAGCAGCGTGAAGGCGATCCAGTGGTCCCAGGCCTCGACGTAGGGGGCCGCCACGTGGCCGAGCGCCCAGCCGACCAGCGGCGTCAGCCCTTCGATGACGCCGAAGATGGCACCGGTGCGCAGGGCTTCCTTGAGATGGGGACGCCGCAGGGCGGCGCCCTTGCCGATGGCGACGGCGAAGGCGTCGGTGGACATGGCAAGCGCAATGGCGGCGGTGGCGAGGAAATTCATGGACATCCAGTGGCCGGGCAGGAACGAAGGTATGCCGGCGCGGCCCGGACAGAACGCGCTGGCATACCCAAGGTCTTGCCAACCATGACGGCTGCCCGTACCACGGCGCGCGGCGCGCCGAGTGTGTTGATACGGGAACTTCCGGCGGCGCAGCGACGGGCGCGCACGGAAGCAGGCTACTCCCCTGTGGGATGGCGGCATGATACCGCAAGTGCAATAAAAAACCCAGCGCGGCATGGCTGCCGGCGCTGGGAAAGGACAGAAAGCGGGATGGTACCGCCGCCGGCTCAGTGCGCGGCCGGCACCTGGCGGTACAGGTTGGCGTACTTCAGGCCGAAGTACAGGATGAAGCCATAGCAGGCGGCCGGGACGAAGAACGAGGGCTGCACGCCGATGCTGTCGGCCAGGATGCCCTGCGCGAAGGGCACGATGGCGCCGCCGACGATGGCCATGCACAGGATGCCCGAACCCTGGCCGGTATGGCGGCCCAGGCCGTGCAGCGCCATGCTGAAGATGGTCGGGAACATGATCGAATTGAACAGGCCGACTGCGAGGATCGCCCACATCGCCACCTGCCCCTGGCCGAGGATGGCGACCAGCACCAGCGCGATCGCGGCGACGGCGTTGAAGGCCAGGGTCTTGCCCGGGCTGACGTAGCGCATCACGGCAAAGCCGATGAAGCGGCCGACCAGCGCCCCGCCCCAGTACAAACTGACGTAGCTGGCCGCCTTGGCCGGCGCCATGCCGGCGACCTGGTTCTCGCCCAGGAAGTTGACCAGGAAGCTGCCGATGCTGACTTCGCCGCCGACGTAGAGGAAGATCGCGACCGCGCCCAGCACCAGGTGGCGGTAGGATAAAGCCGAACCGTGGCCGGCCGCGTCCGCCGCCTGGCCTGCGTCGGCCGCCTGGCCGGCGCCGGCTGCGCCGATCTTCGGCAGGCGCGCCAGCGCGAACAGCACCGCCAGCAGCGCCAGCGCCGCCGCCAGCGCCAGGTAGGGTCCCTGCACGCTCGCCGCCTCATGGGCGCGGTAGGCCGCCTGCTCGGCCGGGGCCATGGCCGCCAGCTGGTCGGCGCCGAGCGTGGTGGCCGACAGGATCAGCAGCCCGCCAAGCGCCGGCGCCACCGTGGTGCCGAGCGAATTGAAGGCCTGGGTCAGCGTCAGCCGGCTGGACGCGGTGGCGGCCGGGCCGAGCACCGTGACGTAGGGGTTGGCCGCGACCTGCAGGACCGTGATGCCGGCCGCCAGCACGAAGAAGGCGAACAGGAACAGGCCGTAGCCGCTCTTCGAGGCCGGGTAGAACAGCGCGCAGCCGGCGGCCGCGACCAGGAGCCCGGCGACGGCGCCCTTCTGGTAGCCGAGGCGCCGGATCAGCGCGCCCGCGGGCAGCGAGACGATGAAGTAGGCGCCGAAGAAGCAGAACTGCACCAGCATCGCCTGCAGGTAGGTCAGCGTGTAGATCGCCTTCAGGTGCGGGATCAGCACGTCGTTCAGCGACGTGAGCAGCCCCCACATGAAGAACAGGAGGGTGACGATGACGAGGGCGCCGTTGTTGTTCGCCGTCGCGCCGCCGCCCGCCGCCAGCGTGGTATTGGGTGCCATTTGTGCCATGGGTGGTTCTCCGTCTGGTGTTCGTGTCAGGTTGCTTGTTGCCGGACGCCGACGGCGCCGGCCAACATGGCCGCCGCGCCGCGCAGCGCCGGATAGGGTTCGGTGATCAGCCAGGTCGGGATGCGCGCCAGGTAGGGCTGCAGCCGGCCCTTGGCCTCGAAGCGGCTGCGGAATGCGGAGCCATGCAGCAGCGGCCCGAGGCGCGGCACGATGCCGCCGCCGATGTACATGCCGCCGGTCGCGCCCAGGGTCAGGGCGACGTTGCCGGCCACGCAGCCGAGCACCGCGCAAAAGGTCTCGACCGTCTCGCGGCAGGCGGCGCTGCTGCCGTCCAGCGCCTGTCCGGTGATCGCGGGCGCGCCCAGGCGCTCGCCGGACAGGGTGCGGTGGATGGTTTCCAGTCCGGCTCCGCACAGCAGGCGCTCGGCCGAGACGTGGCCGAATTCGTCGAGCAGCGCTTCCAGGATGCGGATCTCGCGGCGGTCGGTGGGGGCGAAGCTGGCATGGCCGCCCTCGCCCGGCAGCGGAATCCAGCGCGCGCCCGACGTGCCGGGCACCGGCACCACGCACGAAACGCCGAGCCCCGTGCCGGGTCCGATCAGGCCGATCGGGCGGCCGGGGATGGCGACGGCCACGCCGTGGCCGTCGCGGCGGTGTTCGCTTATTTCCGTGCGGCCGTCGTCGCCCAGGTGCGGCAGCGCCATCGCCAGCGCGGCGAAATCGTTCACCACCAGCAGGGTGTCGAAGCCGCATGCCGCGCGCAGCGCTTCGATCGAGAAGCGCCAGTGGTGGTTGGTCATGCTCACCAGGTCGCCCTCCACCGGGTTGGCGATGGCCAGCGCCGCGTGGCGGATGCCGTCCACGGCCAGGCCGCGGCCGCGGGCGCGCGCCAGGTAGGCCTGGAGCGCGGCGCCGAGGGTGGCGTGGTCGCGGCAGGCCAGCACCTCGATGTCGGCGAAGCCGCCGCCCGCCGCCTGCAGCGCGAAGCGGGCGTTGGTGCCGCCGATGTCGGCCAGCAGGCGCAGGCCGGCCGCCTGTGTCCTGCCCGTCATTGCAGTTCCTCGCAGCGCACGGCGTCGGCATCGCGCGCCGCCCCGCCGACCACGTCGATGTTGCCGAAGGCGGCCGCGAAACCGGCCGTGCTGCTCACGCTGAACGGCGTGTCCACGCGCGCCAGGTCGACGCCCTTCGCCGTGAAGCAGGCCAGCGGGATCTTGACCACCTGCTTGCCCTTGCCGGCCAGGCGCGCGAACACGCGGGTGGCGTCCAGCGGCAGGCCGCAGGCGGACGCGCCGGCGGCGCCGCTGCGGCCGCACAGCATGCCGATGGTGACCTTGCCGGCCGGCGCCTTGTCGACAATGGTGTCGAAGCGCAGCACGCCGTCCGTGCTGGCCTGCGCCGGCAGCGCCAGTGCGCGGGGGCCGCGCGCCTCGAAGGTGGACGGCGCGGTCCAGGTGACCAGGCGCGCATCCTGCTGGGTCTTGATCTGCACCACCGACGCCGTGGCCCCCGGCACGCTCACGGCGGCGTTCAGGTCGGCGCCGAAGGCTTTCGTCTCGGATGCGGTGCGCAGTTGCAGCGGGAAGCTGGCGCGGTCGGCCTGGCCGAACAGCGGATAGGTGGCCGAGGCGCCGCAACCGCCCGCCGGGTAGGCCGCATCGAGGCGCCCGATCTTCGAGCGCTGGCCGGCCTGCAAGCCGTAGCCGTAGGCAAACAGCGGCGCATAGCCGGCGTCGCCGACGTTGAGGGCGGTCTGGCACACGCCCTGCGGCCACGAGTACGACAGCCGGCCCTTGAAATCGTGGCGCTTGCCGCCCGGGGCCGCGACCAGCAGGTCGGACACGCCCTTGCCTTCCGTGCCCGGCAGCCAGGCGGCGATGAAGGTGTCCGACAGGTTCATCAGGTCGTTGACCCACAGCGGGCGCCCCGACATCAGCACCGTGATCACCGGCTTGCCCTTGCCTGCGTTTTTCTCGTTGACGGCTTGCAGCAGCGCCAGGTCTTCCGGATAGCGGCTGCTGTGGCGCAGCGTGCCCGAGGGGACGATGTCGCCGTCGCCTTCCGCGTACGGGCCTTCGCCGATGACCGCGATCACGGCGTCGAACTTGCCCGGATCGACGTCCTTGCCGTCGGCGCTGTAGCTGACGTTGGCGGCGCCGGCCGCCTGGCGGATGCCGGCCAGCACCGTATCGCCGGCCGGGAAGTCGGCGTTGACGTTGCCGGTGCCCTGCCAGCTCAGCGTCCAGCCGCCGGTCTGGTGCATCATGCTGTCGGCCGCCTTGCCGACCACCAGGATGCGCTTGCCGGCGGCCAGCGGCAGGCCCGGGCCTTCGTTCTTGAGCAGCACCAGCGATTCGCGCACCGCGCGCCGCGCCAGCTCGCGCGCCTGCAACGCCTCGTCCTTGCCGGCGTACGCGTTGGCGGACGGCCGCTTGCCGAACAGTCCGGCGCGCAGCTTGACGCGCACGATGCGGGTCACGGCGTCGTCGATGCGCGCCATCGGGATGCGGCCGGCTTCGACATCGGCGATGGTGTTACGGATGAAGGCCTTCCAGTCGTCCGGCACCATCACCATGTCGATGCCGGCGTTGATCGCCCGCGCGCAGCTGTCGTTGCGGCAGCCGGCCACTTCGCCGATGCCGTTCCAGTCGGTGACGACGAAGCCGTCGAAGCCCATCTTGTCCTTCAGGATCTCCGTGACCATGCGGCGGTCGCCGTGCAGCTTGCCGTGGTCCTGGTTCTTTTCGGTGTCGTACCAGCTGTTGAACGAGATCATCACCGTCTGCGCGCCCGCCTCCAGGCCGCTGAAGTAGCCGGGGGCGTGGATGTTCATCATCTCGCGCTCGCTGGCGCGGGCGACGCCGGTGTTGATGCCGTTCTCGGTGCCGCCGTCGCCGATGAAGTGCTTGATGCTGGCGATGACGTTGGCGTCGTCCCTGAACGCGCCCTGCAAGCCTTTTACATACACCCCGGCGTAGTCCTGCACGATACGCGGGTCTTCCGAGAAGCCCTCGTAGGTGCGGCCCCAGCGGTCGTCGCGCACCACCGCCACGGTCGGGCCGAACACCCATGCGATGCCGGTGGCGCGCACCGCCCTGCCGGTGGCGGCGCCGATCTCGCCCACCAGGCGCGCGTCGCGCGCGGCGCCGAGGCCGATATTGTGCGGGAAGATGGTGGCGCCGAAGGCGTTGTTATGGCCGTGCACCGCGTCGGTGCCCCAGATCACCGGCACCTTGACCGCCATGTCGGTCGCCATCGAGGCGTCGTAGTAGCCGTCGGCCAGCGCCAGCCAGGCGCCCGCCTTCGCATGCTTGTCGTTGCCCGGCGTGCTGCCGCCGCCGTTCAGCACCGAACCGAGGTAGTACTGACGCACGTCCTCGGGCTTGACGTTCTTGATCTCGCCCTGGGTCATCTGGCCGACCTTCTGCGCCAGCGTCATCTTGCCGACGATCTCGGCCACGCGCGCTTCGAGGGTGGCGTCGCGCGCGATCGCGCTGCGCAGTTGCGGCCATTCGGTCAAGGGCTTGCCGGCGGGGGCTTCGGCGGCGAACGCCGGCACGGCGGGCAAGGCCAGGGCGACGGCGAGCGCCAGGGCGCGGCGGCGGAACGGGTGGGTCATGCGGGGTCTCCTGTTATGACGGTCTGGTGCGGGCCGTCCGATGCGGCCCGGATAGCTTGGCAACGTTGTTTGGAAACGATTCCAATCCATGCCCGAGATAGTGAAGGGATTCGTCCGGCATGTCAACCTTCGCTCGGGCGGGCCGCCGGCAGATCATTCAGGCAGGTCGCGCAAAAACGCCCGGTACCACAGCGCGCTGTCCTTCAGGCGCCGCTGCTGGGTCGCATAATCGATGTGCACCAGGCCGAAGCGGCGCAGGTAGCCTTCGGCCCACTCGAAGTTGTCGACCAGGCTCCAGGCGAAATAGCCTTTCACGGGCGCGCCGTCGGCGATTGCCTGGCGCAGCGCCGCCAGGTGGCGCATCAGGTAGCGCCGCCGCTGCGTGTCGTGGACCGCGCCGTCCTCCGCCACCGCGTCGTCGTAGCAGGCGCCGTTCTCGGTGACGTAGATCGGTCCCGGGCGGTAGTCGCGCTCGATGCGCAGCAGCAGCTCCGCCAGGCCCTGCGGCGCCACCGGCCAGCCCATCGCCGTGATCTCGCCGCCGCTGGGTGCCAGCACGCGCGCATCGAGCGGCCCCGCTCCGGGGGCGTGGGCGACGGTTTCGGGAAAGTAGTAGTTCACGCCGATGAAGTCGGTGGGCGCGGCGATCGCTTCCATGTCGCCGGCCAGTACCGTGGGCGCGGCCGCACCCACCTGGCGCAGCGTCGCCTCCGGATAGCCGCGTCCGTGCAGCGGATCGAGGAACCAGCGGTAGCGCAGGCCGTCGTGGCGTTCCATCGCGGCGCGGTCGGCGGCGCTGTCGCTGGCCGCGCGCAACGGGTGCAGGCTGAGCGCGATGCCGACTTGCGCATCGGGCACGTTGGCGCGGATCGCCGGGACCGCCCTGCCGTGCGACAGCAGCACGTGGTGCGCCACCTGCAGCGCGGTCTTGAAGTCGGTGACGCCGGGCGCGTGCCAGCCCTCGTGGTGGCCGATGATTGCGGTGCACCACGGTTCGTTGTGGGTGATCCAATGCTTGACGCGGTCGCCCAGGCGCCGCGTGACCGCGTCCGCCAGTTCGGCGAAGGCGTCCACGGTGGCGCGCGCGTTCCAGCCGCCGCGGTCCTGCAGCCATTGCGGCAAATCCCAGTGATACAGCGTGGCCCAGGGCTGCAGGCCGCGTTCCAGCATGCCGTCGACCAGGCGCTCGTAGAAGTCCAGGCCTTTCGGATTGGGCGCGGCGCCGGGCGCATTGATGATGCGGGGCCAGGCGATCGAGAAGCGATAGGCGTTCAGGCCGAGATCGCGCGCGATGTCGAGGTCCTGCGGCCAGCGGTGGTAGTGGTCGCAGGCCACCGCCCCGCTCGATCCGTCGCGGATCTTGCCGGGCGTGGCGGCGAAGCGGTCCCAGATCGATTCGGCGCGGCCGTCGACGGCGGCCGCGCCTTCGATCTGGTAGGAGGACGTGGCGCAGCCCCACAGGAAGTCGGCGGCGAAGTCGGCGCGCCGCGGGGCCGCCGGCTCGGCGGCCGCCTGCGCGTGATCGTTCTGGATGAGAGTGGAAGTCATGGCTCGGAGCGGGTTGGAAAGCTTTCCATATCGGGTTCGAAAAAAAGCCGCACTGCGGCCGGCCGGTCTGGCTACGGTATTCATGCGGCCTTGCGGCGCGCGCCGGGCGCCCTGGCCAGCGAGGCGCGCAGCGTCACGCCCACCGGGAAGTCGCGCGATACCGGGCGCTTCATGTCGTACACCAGGTTGAGCAAGGCATTGATGCCGTTCAGGGTCATTTCGCGCCAGGGCATGCGCACGGAACTCAGGCGCGGCGCCGAGAACGCCGCGCTTGGCGTGTCGTCGTAGCCGAGCACGGACAGATCGTGCGGCACCCGGATGCCGGCTTCCTGGAAATACGACAGCGCGCCGACCGCCATCTCGTCGTTGGCGCAGAACAGCGCGCTGCACGGGTGGCCGGATTCGACCAGCTGGCGCGCCGCGTCCCAGCCGCCGGCCGGCGAGAAGTCGCTTTCCACGCGCCAGACCTGGTCCGCACCGATGCCGTGCTCCGCCAGTTCGGCCATGAAGCCGGCAATGCGCTCGTTGTTGTCGGCCAGGCTGCGCGGCCCCTCCACCACGGCGATCCTGCGGTGCTTGTGCTCGAGCAGCGCGCGCGCCGCCAGGCGCCCGCCCAGCGTGTGGTCGACCGTGAAGCACTGGTCCGGCATGGTGGCGAAGTCGTGGTTCAGCGCCACCAGCATGCCGGCCTTGGCGCCCAGCGCCGCCACGTCTTCCTCGAGCAGGGCGCTGGTCATCACGATCAGGCCGTCGCAGCCGCGCTCGACCAGGAATTCGATGCCCTCGATCGCCTGTCGCCGGGCGTCGCCCAGGCCGACGCCGAAGGCCAGCACCATGTGCAGGCCGGCGGCGCGCAGCTCGGTATCGATGATCTGCAGGATCGGGGTATAGAAGGTCCCGCTCAGCACCGGGATGTAGACCCCGACCATGCGGCTCGATCCCGACAGCAGCGCGCGCGCCGCGTGCGAGGGACGGAAGCCCAGTTCGTCGATCGCCTTCTTCACGCGTTCGAGCGTCGCCGGCGACACCGAACCGCGCCCGCTGACCACCCGCGACGCGGTGCCCAGGCCGACGCCGGCCAGTTTCGCTACGTCCTTGATCGTCGCCACAGTCCCTGCTCCATCATGAATTACCAATCGATCGATAACAAACACCGAAGCATACTGCATTCCGGCGCGCCTGTGATGCCCCTTCCCCGTGATGCCCCTTCCGCTGCCGCCGTCACAGGCGCGCGCCGCCTCGCGGATCGAACAGCGAGACCCGCGCCGCGTCGATCGCGAAGCCGACCTCGTCGCCGGGCGCGAACACGCGCGCGTCGTGCACCAGCGCACCCAGCGTGTCGGCGCCGCAGCGCAGCCACACGACCTGGTGGTTGCCCATCGGTTCCACCAGCGCCACCGTGCCGCGCAGCGGGCCGTCGGCGCGGATGGCGACGTGTTCCGGGCGCACGCCCAGCACGGCCGGACCCGTCGCGCGCCCCGCCGTACCGGCCGGCAGCGCCAGCCCGATCGCACCGCCCTGGAAGCGCCCCGCAGCGTCGAGCATGCCATCGATGAAGTTCATCGCCGGCGCGCCGAGGAAGCCGGCCACGAAGCGGTTGGCCGGACGCTCGTACACCTCGGCCGGCGTGCCGATCTGCTGGATGCGGCCCTTTTCCATCACCACGATGCGGCTGGCCAGGGTCATCGCTTCCACCTGGTCGTGGGTCACGTAGATCATGGTGGAGCCGAGCGCCTGGTGCAGCAGCTTCAGTTCGCGCCGCAGCTCGGCGCGCAGCTTGGCGTCGAGGTTGGACAGCGGCTCGTCGAACAGGAACACCCGGGCTTCGCGCACCAGCGCGCGCCCGATCGCCACGCGCTGGCGCTGGCCGCCGGACAGCTGCGCCGGCTTGCGTCCGAGCAGCGCGTCCAGCTGCAGCATCCCGGCCGCGCGCGCCACGCGGCGCCGGATCTCGGCCTTCGGCGTGCCCGCGATGCGCAGCCCGAACGACATGTTGGCTTCCACCGTCATGGTCGGGTACAGCGCGTACGACTGGAACACCATGCCGATGCCGCGTTCGCTGGGGTCGGCCTCGCTCATGTCGCGCCCGCCGATCTCGATCGCGCCGGACGCCATCTCGACCAGGCCGGCAATGCTGTGCAGCAGGGTCGACTTGCCGCAGCCGGACGGACCGAGCAGCACCACGAATTCGCCCGGCTCGACCTCCAGGTCGAGGTCGCGGATGATGGCCTTGCCGCCCAGTTCGATGTTCAGTTTGCGCAGGTGGACGTTCGCCATGGACTCGCTTTCGAAGTTAGCCTTTGACGGCGCCGGCGGCGATGCCGCGCACGAACCAGCGGCCGGAGAAGAAATACAGGGCCAGCGGCAGCAGCGCCGTCAGGATGGTGGCGGCCATGTTCACGTTGTACAGGCGGGTGCCGGTGGTGGTGTTGATCACGTTGTTCAGTTCCACCGTCATCGGCAGGTTGTCGCGCCCGGCGAAGACCAGGCCCAGGATGTAGTCGTTCCAGACGCCCGTCACCTGCATGATGGCGGCCACCACGATGACCGGCAGCGACATCGGCAGCATCACCTGCAGGAAGATGCGCCAGAAGCCGCCGCCGTCGATGCGCGCCGCCTGGAACAGTTCATGCGGCACGCCCGCGTAGTAATTCCGGAACAGCAGCGTCATGACCGGCATCCCGAAGATCAGGTGCACCAGCACGATCGCCGGCAGCGAGCCGAAGATGCCGGCCAGCGCCATCACCCGCACCAGCGGGTAGATCATCACCTGCACCGGCACGAAGGCGCCCGCCAGCAGGATCCCGAACAGCAGGCCGGCGCCGCGCGGGCGCCAGAACGACAGCGCGTAGCCGTTCACCGCGCCCGCCAGGATCGCCAGCACGGTGCTCGGCACCGTGATCCGGACCGAATTCCAGAAGCCGCCGCGGATGCCCTCGCAGGCGGCGCCGGTGCAGACGCCGCTCCAGGCCTGGCGCCAGGGTTCCAGCGTGAACGCCTGCGGCAGCGCCAGGATGCCGCCCTGGCGGATTTCGATCATCGGCTTGAACGAGGTCACGATCATCACGTACAGCGGCAACAGGAAGAACAGCGCCGCCGTCGCCAGGAAGGCGTAGATGCCGATCCGGGCCGGGGTCGGGCGCCGGCGCCGCGTACGCGTCCGCACTGGTTGCGACGGCAGCGCCGGCAAGGGATGCGGCAAGGATGGGGGCAGCGAGGGAGGCACACCGGGGCGCTCGAGCGCCGGCTGGCGGATGGGCGGGGTCATGCGGCCTCCTTGCGGGTCCTGGCATACGCGTACGGCGCGAGCAGCGCCAGCACCGGCACCAGCAGCACGACCGCGCCGGCCGAGGCCAGGCCGACGTTCGAGCGCAGGAACAGGTGGTCCATGATGAATTTGGTCGGCACTTCGCTGGCGGTGCCGGGGCCGCCCTGGGTCATGGCGACCACGGCGTCGTACAGCTTGACCACGGCGGTCGAGAGCAGCAGCAGCACGGTGGCCACGGTCGGCCACAGCATCGGCAGCACGATGCGGGTGTAGACGCGCCAGGCCGGGATGCCGTCCAGGCGCGCCGCCTTCCAGATGTCCGGATCGACGCCGCGCAGGCCGGCCAGCATCAGCGCCATCACCAGGCCCGCGGCCTGCCACACGGTGGCGACGACGACCGTGTACATGACCAGGTCCTGGCGCACGATCCAGTCGAGCCGGAAGCCCGCGAACCCGAGCGCGCGCACGGCGCCGTCGATGCCGTCGCCGGGACTGAGCAGCCATTGCCAGACCAGGCCGGTGGCGACGAAGGACATCGCGTACGGGTACAGGAAGACGGTGCGGAACAGGCCTTCGCCGCGCACGCGCTGGTCGATGAATACAGCCAGCAGGAAGCCGATGACCAGGCAGGCGGCGACGAACAGCACGCCGTACAGGGCCAGGTTGTGCAGCGACAGCATCCAGCGCTCGTTGTCGAACAGGCGCTGGTACTGGGCCAGGCCGATGAACTGCCCGGACGGGAAGGTGCGCGAGCCGGTCAGCGAGATGCGCAGGGTCCACAGGGCGGCGCCGAGGTAGGCCACCAGCGCGGTCAGCGCCATCGGCAGCAGCGCCAGGTGCGGAGACAGGCGCGGAACAATACGAGGAAAAATGCGGGCGGTTTTCATCGATGCTCGCTCCGGATCAGTAGCGCAGCGCCGAGGCGATGCCGTCCTGCGCCCGCTCGACCGGCATGGCGGTATTCCAGTAGGCGGTCAGCACGTCCTGCAGCGCGCCGTTCCGGTCCGGGGTCAGGTAGATCTCCATCACGCCCAGCGGCCGGGCGCGGTCGCGCACGATCGCCATGCCCTTGCGCGCGCAGGCGTCGAGCTGGCCGAGGTCGACGTCGGGACGCACCGGGATCGAGCCCTTCAGGCGGTTGAACGCCAGTTGCACGCCGGGATCGGCGACCACGCGCGCCACCAGCTTCTGGGCGCCGAGCGCGGCCGGGTCGTCGGTTTTCGGGAACACGAACACGTCGCCCTGCACCAGGTAGGGGCTGGTCGGGCTCAGGCCCGGCAGGCAGCCGTAGTCGCGCTCCGGCATCTGGCCGGCGGCGGTGAATTCGCCCTTGGCCCAGTCGCCCATCACCTGGATGCCGGCGCGTCCCTGGATCACCATCGCGGTGGCGTCGTTCCAGTTGCGCCCGGGCGCGGCCGGGTCGACGTAGCCGCGCAGGCGCTTGTAGGCGAGCAGCACGCGGCGGAACGCCGCCGAGCGGATCGCGGCCGGCTCGCGGTCGCGGATCACGCGCAGGTACAGATCGCGCCCGCCCAGGTTGGACAGCATCAGCGAGAACAGGATGCTCTCCTGCCAGGCCTGGCCGCCGTGCGCCAGCGGCACCAGGCCGGCGGCGCGCAGCTTGTCGAGCGCGATGAACAGCTCGTCCACGCTGCGCGGCTCGCGCGCGATGCCGGCGCGCGCGAACGCGGCCTTCGAGTACCACAGCCAGGTCTGCATGTGGATGTTCATCGGCGCCGCATACCAGTGGCCCTTGACCTTGATGACGTCGATGATCGGCTGCGGCAGCATGCGGTCCCAGCCGTCGCGGCGGGCGATGTCGTCGACGTCGTTCAGCAAGTCTTCCTCGATGATGTCGAGGAATTGCTTGGACGTGTTGAACTGGGCCGCGGTGGGCGGCTTGCCGCCGATGATGCGGTTGATGGTGACCGCGCGCGACTGGTCGCCGCCGGCGATGGCGGTGTCGATCCAGGCGCCGCCGGCGCCGCGGTAGGCCCGCGCCACCTGTTTCACGGCGGCCGATTCGCCGCCCGAGGTCCACCAGTGGATCACCTCGGCCCGCGGACCGGCTTGCGCCGTAGTTGCTGCCTGCGCCGCCTGCGCGCCGGCGCCCAGCGCCGCGCACGCGCATGCGCACAGCGAGCACAGCCAGGTGCGCAGGGCCGTTCTGCCCGCTCCAAGCATGCTGTCTCCTCCCGGCCGTCATTCCGGTGGTTCAGGAGGCGACCCCGGAAACGCACCATGACTTTTGCCGACGTATTGTCGGGCCGAATTTAATGTTAATTAGAAATATAGCAGCGATTTTCCTATAAATATGCCACTGGATGTTGAAAAATTTCAGGATTCATGGCCATGACGTGGTGTTTTCGCGTAACAAAACGACATCGAACAAAATTTGCCCATCGCATCAATGCAATGCATCAATACACGGCGTTCAGGATATATAATTTGCAATTCACTGGCCGTGGTGCTGGCCAGCGCCGTTGTTCCCCGAAACCGAACGTAGTGCCAGGACTCACCCACGGAGGCCGCTTGGCTGCATCGAACGCGACGACTATCGCCGCCCCATCCATGCGTACCGGCTGGCTCGGACGCAACGACCGGCTGCTGCGCATCGCAGCGGGGTTTTTCCTGCTCAACCAGATCCTCGAATTCATCGTCCTCCAGCTGGGCAACCACGGCTACCCGGCGCTGTGTTCCTGGGACTGCGCCTGGTATGCGGCCCTCGTGGAACATGGCTATGACCCCGAGCCGCACGACTGGATGGGCAAGCACCCGCGCCACGACGCCGCCAACTGGGTGTTTTTCCCGGCCTTGCCGCTCAGCGCCAAGCTGATCCACCTGCTGAGCGGCTACTCGGGCGCAGCCTCGCTGCTCCTGGCCGGCAAGCTGTTCTTCCTGCTGGCGATCTTTGCCTTCATCAAGGTCGCGGCCGATTATCGTCCGCAACTGAGCCCGGTGCTGGCCGCGGCGGTGGTCGCGTTCAATCCATATTCGCTCTACGGCAACGTGGGCTACACCGAACCGCTGTTCCTGCTGCTGAGCTGCGTGTTCTTCTACGCGCTGCGACGCAATCTCCTGGCTGCCGGCGTGGTCGGCTGCCTGCTGGCGTGCACCCGGCTAGTCGGGGTGTTTTCGGCCGTGGCCTACGTGATCGCCGCCATCGGCACGTGGCGCCGCGAGCCTGGCCAGCGCGACCGTATCCTGCTCGGCCTGATGCTGATTCCGCTGGGCTTCGCCCTCTTCCTGCTGTTCCTGCACGACCTGACCGGCGACGCCCTGGCGTTCTCGCACGCGCAGCGCGCGTGGAACCGCGCGCCGGGCAACCCCTTCGGTCACCTGCTGGACGGATTGCGCATGTATCCGATCGACAAATACTGGGCCGTGATGTGCCTGCTGGCCTTGCTGGCCCCGGTCTACCTGGCCCTGAAAAAACACTTCGAGCTGGCGGCGTTCGCGCTGCTAGGCACGCTGTTGCCGATGTCGACCGGCTTGTGGGCCATGCCGCGCTATATCTGGTGGCAGGCCCCGGTACTGCTGGCGCTCGCGATCCTGCTGTCGCGCAGGAAGTTGTGGATCCCGTTCTTCGCGCTGTCGGTGCCGGGCATGGTGTACATGTACATGGCGTGGTTCGCCGGCGGGGCGTTCGTCGTATGAAGCCATTGATCAGGTCCGCCATCGGCCTGCTGGCCGCCTTGTATGCGGTGGTCGGCTACACCGCGCTGCATCCGCAAGTCAGCGACGCCTACCGGGCGTATTACATCACCGGCACCGATTTCATGTCTCCCTGGCAGCACAGGATGCTGGTGCCGCTCCAGGGCGGCAAGACCTACGGTCCGGACGATCCGATCCTGGCCTACGACGGCTGGTACCTGCGTGACGACGGGCAGCGCTGGAACGCCGGCCGCAGCGCGCGCTTCCTGTTCCGCGTCGGCGACGCCGGACGTCCCGGTGTCCCGCATGCGTTCACCCTGCACCTGACGCCGCGCGGCGCGCAGCGCACGGTGTGGCGCCTGAACGGCCGCGAGATCGCCGCGCAGCGGCTGGACGCGCCCGGCACGCTGCGCATTGCACTCGACGGCGCGCTGCTGCGCGACGGCGAAAACGAGCTGTCGGTCAGCCTGCCGGATGCGCGCCCGGTCGGCAACGGCAACCTGCGGATGTGGGCAGTGCGCTTCGACGGCCTGCGCTTCGACTGAGCGCCCGACAAAACCTCCAGGACAACGTCGCACCGTCTCGCCGTACAATCGTACTGTCTTCGACGGTACTCCTTGTGCTGAAGGCTTTGTCGAACGCGCGAGAGCGCCCGAGCAAACCCTCAGGGCTGCAGCCGGTAGCCCACCGCGGTCTCGGTCAGCAGGTGCCTGGGCTGCGCCGGATCCGCTTCCAGCTTCTGGCGCAGGTGCCCCATGTAGATGCGCACGTAATGGCCGTCGCCGGCGTGCGAAGGACCCCACACCTCGCGCAGCAGCTGCGGCGCCGTCACCACCCGGCCCAGGTTCGCCAGCAGCACGCCCAGCAGCTTGTATTCGGTCGGCGTGAGGTGCACCGGCTGGCCGCCGCGCCGCACCTGGCGCTTGCGCAGGTCGACCTCCACATCGCCGAACTCGACGCCGGCGCCGTCGGCTGTCCTCGCATCGGCCACGCCCTTGTGCTGGCGCCGCAGCGCCGCGCGCACGCGCGCCAGCAGCTCGCCGGTGCCGAACGGCTTGGTCAGGTAGTCGTCGGCGCCGGCATCCAGCGCCGTGATCTTGTCGCCCTCGTCGACGCGCGCCGACAGCACGATGATCGGCACCGGGCTCCAGGCGCGCACGGCGCCGATCAGGGACAGGCCGTCGCCGTCGGGCAGGCCGAGGTCGAGGATGATCAGGTCCGGGCTGCGGCTGCCGGCGTCGAGCAGGCCGCGCCGCAGTGTCTCGGACTGGTGCACCTGCCAGCCCTCGCCTTCGAGCGCCATGCGCACGAAGCGGCGGATCTGCGGTTCGTCCTCGACGATCAGGGCGACTGGGGCGCTGTCATGCGCCATGGCGCACCACCGGGAAAAATGAAGATGCTTGCATGCGAGCATGGTAAACCATCCGCGCCCGCCGCGAGCGGAAATCAACCCGAGGCGCGGCGCCAACCAGCAGGCGGCGCCAGCGGCCGAACAGCTTGCCCGCCGTCCCGCCGGGGGCTCAGGTGCTCTCGCGCTCGCGCAGCGTGAAGCCGAGGTCGATGCGGCGCTGCGGCGGCTCGCGCCCGTCGATCACCTGCAGCAGCAGCGACGCCGCTTCGTAGCCGATGCGGTAGCGCGGGGTGTCGACCGTGGTCAGCGAAGGCATCATCCAGGCCGAGGCCGGCAAGTCGTTGAAGCCGGCGATCGCCACGTCCCGCGGCACCCGGATGCCGTGGCGCTGGCAGTGGTAGATGGCGCCGTGGGCGAGGTCGTCGTTACAGCAGAACACGGCGTCGCACCCGAGGTCGAGCGTGCGCTGCATCAACTGGGCGCCGAGGGCGATGGTGGACGGTTCGGTCACCATCACTTCCAGGCGCGGGTCGTCCAAGCCGGCGGCCCGCATCGCCTGGCGGTAGCCGTCGGCGCGGCGCAGGGTGCGCTCGTCGAGCTGGGCGCCGATGAAGGCGATGCGGCGGTATCCCCGGGCGATCAGGTGGCGCGTCATGGCGCCGCCGGCGTCGAGCTGGGAAAAGCCGACCGACAGGTCCTGCTCGCCCTCGGCCAGGTCCATCATCGACACGATCGGGATACGCGAACTGCCCAGCACGCGCTGCACGTGCGGGCTGTGCGACAGGCCGGACAGCAGCACCCCGTCCGGGTTGGACTGGAGGTAGATGCCCAGCAGCTTTTCCTCTTCGGCGTCGGAATAATGCGTGTTGCCGATCAGGAGCTGGTACTGGCTGGCCTCGACCGCGTCGTGGATACCGTCCAGCACCGCCGTGAACACCGCGTTCGACAGCGACGGCACCAGCACCACGATCACGCGCGAATGGCTGGACGCCAGCGCGCGCGCCGCGCGGTTCGGCACATAGCCGAGCTCGACGACCGCCTGCTCGACCTTGGCACGCGTGCTTTCGGACACCAGCCGCGGCTGGCTGAGCGCGCGCGAGGCCGTCATCGTGGACACCCCCGCCAGCAGCGCCACTTCCTCGAGCGTGGCACGCCCCGTCCCCCTCGCCTTCCCTGTTCCGGTTCTGTTCATTGTTTTTATCGTGATGGATGCTGGCGGCATGCGCCGCCGACCCTTGATTGCGCCATGGATTAGATTTTTTGTCAACTCCTGTGCGAGAGTTCCTACGTGAGCACCCACTGCTTTCCGATTGTTTCATGGTCCCAGGGGATTACCATCGAGCTCTCAGGACATTGCTAAAGGAGATAACCAATGGCAAAACCGGCAACCTGAACGACAGCCGCGACGGCGGCAATACTTGACCATTTTTCCACGACCCGCGCGGTCACCTCCGGCGCCGAGTCCTCCACGGCGCCCCCGCCGTCCGGCATCCCCGCCGGGCGGCGGACACGTCCCGCTCCCCGTCCATCCAGCCTGTTCCGTATCATCGTCGCCAATGCCGCCCCCTATTCGCAACGCCCTTTCGAATGTTGCAAACAAGAATGATAAAATCCCTTGCGGGTAAATACCCGGACTGGAGCCCCATGCGCAAACAACCGCCCATTGCCTTCGACGGCGACGACACGCACATCGACAACCCGTTCGACCTCATCGCCGTGCTCGACGGCCAGGGGCGGGTGTTGCGCGTGAACGCGGCGGCCTTCGACATCCTCGGCCATGCGCCCGACGAGCTGGCCGGGCGCAGCTGCTACGACCTGCTGCATCCCGACGACCGGGAGGCACTGGAGGCGATCGGCGGCGCCGCGCGCGCCGGCGCGCCCTGCCGCGAGCGCGAACTGCGCTGGCTGCGCAAGGACGGCGCGGTCGTGTACCTGTCGATGTGCGGCCGCTGGTCGGCGCGCGAGGGCATCATGTACGCCAGCGCTCGCGACGTCACCGAGCACCGGCTCGCCAGCATCGCCCTGGCGCGCTCGCAGCAGCGCCTGAACGCCATGCTCGAGAGCATCGACGACGCCTTCTTCGCCGTCGACCGCGACTGGCGCCTGATCTACGCCAACCGCAAGGCGGCCGCCTTCGTCGGGGTCGAGGTCGACACCAGCATCGGCCGCAGGTTGACCGACGTCTGCCCCATGCTGGAGGGAACCGCCCTGCTCGAGCACTACCGCGGCGCGATGGCGAGCGGCCGCGCCGCCGTCCTCGAGACGCAGTGGGCGGCGAGCGGCGCCTGGATCGAGGCGCGCGCCTACCCGACCGAGGACGGGCTGTCGGTCTACTTCCACGACATCACCGCCCAGCGCGCCGTCGCCGATGCGCTGCGCAAGAGCGAGCAGCGCTTCCGCAACCTGTTCCAGCAGGCCGGCGACAGCATCCTGATCACCGACCGCGCACTGCGCGTGGTGGCCGCCAACGCCAGCGCCTGCGCCAGCTTCGGCTATGGCGAGGCGGAATTCATTGGCCGCAACGTAGGCGAGATCGACAGCGGATTTACCTATGGACTCGAACTGCTCGACAGCCTGCGCGCCGGCCAGACCCAGATGCTGCGCATCACCAAGCGGCGGCGCGACGGCAGCACTTTCCCGGCCGAGGTGCACGTATCGCGCTTCGAGGACGGCGGCCAGGAATTCTTCCAGGCGATCATCCGCGACCTCACCGGACGCGAAGAGGCCGAGCGCCGCTTGCGCGAACTGGCCACCCACGACACCCTGACCGGCCTGCCCAACCGCACGCTGCTGCACGAGCGCGTGGAAGCCATGCTGGCCGCCTGCGCGTCCGGCGCCGCCAACCATGGCCATGGCGCGGCGGTGGCGGTGCTGTTCCTCGACCTCGACCGCTTCAAGGAAATCAACGATTCCTTCGGCCACGACCTGGGCGACGTGCTGCTGTGCGAGGTGGCGGCGCGCCTGCGCGCCGTGCTCGGCCCGGACGATACCATCGCGCGCCTGGGCGGCGACGAGTTCGTGGTGGCGGCGTCGTGCGCCGATGCCACCGGCGCCGCCGCCGTCGCGGGCGCGCTGCTGGACGCGCTCACCGCCCCGGTACGCGTCGGCACCCAGGACGTGATCATCGGCGCCTCGATCGGCATCAGCCTGTATCCGCAGGACGGCGCCACCCGCGAGCTGCTGTTCCAGACCGCCGACACCGCGATGTACCGCGCCAAGGCGGCCGGACGCAACCGCTACCGCTTCTTCGAGCCCGGCATGACCTTGCAGGCGCGGGCGCGCATGGCGCTCGAGATGTCGCTGCGCCCGGCGCTGGCGCGCCAGGAATTCGAGCTGGCCTACCAGCCGCGCGTCGACCTGCGCAGCATGCAGGTGGTGGGGCTGGAGGCGCTGATCCGCTGGAACCATCCGGAGCTGGGCCGCGTTCCACCCGGCGAATTCATCGGCATCGCCGAGGAAACCGGCCTGATCGGCGCGATCGGACGCTGGGTGCTGCACGAAGCCTGCCGCGCGACCCAGGACCTGGTGGCCGGCTTCGGGCGCCCGGTACGGGTCTCGGTCAACGTGTCGGCGCGCCAGCTGGCCCAGGCCGGCTTCGTCGACGAAGTACGGTCGGCGCTGTGGACGTCGGGCCTGGCGCCGCACTGCCTGGAGCTGGAACTCACCGAAAGCGCCCTGATCGAGGACACGGAACGCACCGCCGCCATGCTGGACGAGCTGCGCGGACTGGGGGTCAAGATCGCGGTCGACGACTTCGGCACCGGCTACTCGGGCCTGGCCTACCTGCGCCGCTTCCCGATCGACGTCCTCAAGCTGGACCGCTCGTTCGTGCTGCAGGACGACGGCCGCATCAGCGCCTTCGACTTCGTCAAGGCTTTCGTCGACATGGCGCACGCGCTGCGCATGTCGGTGGTGGCGGAAGGGGTCGAGACCGCCGAGGTGCTGGACTTCCTGCGCGCCGCCGACTGCGATGAGGCACAGGGTTACCTGCTGGCGCGGCCGATGCCGATTGCGGCCGTGGCGGACCTGCTGCGCTGACGCGCCCGACAGCGCCCGCATGGCGGCGTTGCGGCGTCTCGCCGTACTGAAGTACTGTCTTCGACGCCGCGCCTTGCCCTGCGGGCGCTGTCGGGCGCGTCCGGATTCAGGCCGCCTGCGCCGGCTCGCCCGGCGCCCGCGCCGGCGAACCGGCGCCGGCGGCATCGTCCGGCACCAGCAGGTGCAGATGGTGTTCCAGCACCTGGAAGCGCAGCGGCAGCGCCATCTTGCACACTTCGCCGTCGGTGGCGACCTTCAGCTTGCGCCGCGCCGACAGCAAGGGCGCGCGCACGGTCATGGTCTTGAAGGCGAAGGTGTCGACGTCGTCGGCCTCGCCCAGCCGTCCCAGCGCGCCGCGCACCAGCAGGCCCAGCATGCGCAGCTTGCCGACCGCGCGCGGCGCGATCGCCGCCAGCCGGCCTTCGTCGAGCGCGTGCTGCAGCGGCGGCATGCCGACCTGCTCCATCTGCAGGCGGTTGTTACCGACGAACAATGTCGGCGTGCGCAGCCGGCGCGGCTGGCCGTCGAGTTCGAGCGTGATGCGCAGGTTGCGGTGACGCCCCAGCGCCGTCTTCAGCGCCGACAGCAGCGCCACCACGCGCGAGCGCCCGTACTGCTGCTTGTCGTGCTCGCGCTCCTCGAGCAGCTTGGGATACAGGCCGACGCTGGCGTTGACCAGGAAGATGCGCTCGTTGACCATCCCGATCTGCACCGGGCACACGCGCGCGCGCAGCAGCGCGTGCACCGCCTCGGCCAGGTCTTCCGGGATGTGGTGGGTGCGGCCGAAATAATTGAAGGTGCCCTGCGGCAGCACGCCGAACGGGCAGCCACGCTGCACCGCCTCGTGCGCCACCGTGTTCAGGGTGCCGTCGCCGCCGGCCGCCACCAGGATACCGTCCTCCGCCACCGCGCGCGCCGCCATGCGCTGCGCTGCCGCCCCAAGTTCGTTGGCGTCGTGCACCACCTCGAGATGGCAGCGCCGGCCCGCGCCCGCCAGCACGTCGCGGATGGTCGAGCAGCGCAGTTCGGTTTCGGCGTGTCCGGAGCCGGCGTTGAGTACCACCAGAAAAGGCGCGTCGGGGCCCGGTTGCTTGATCGGCATGCTGAGTCAGTCTCCATGGTTGAATTCGATGCGTCCCCAGCATAGCAGTGTTTACATGCGGGGGCGGGTCCGCTTGGCGCGCGTGCGCGGCGCCGCGCCGCCGCCGGCTTCGATTACGGTCCAAATCGAAGCCGCCGCGCCTTGCCCAGAGTGGCGTGTCGCACATTTTCCGACGCGCCAAGCGTGTGCCGCCAGGGTTATACTGGCCCTCATAATCATTACAACCTGATGACGTAAATACCGCGCCGGGACCGCGCAAGCGCCTTGATCTGCTATCCCACGGCGCGTTCGCCGCCACCCTATCCAAAGGCACACCAATGAGAATCAGCAAAGAAAAGGCGGCCGAGAACCGGGCCGCATTGATCAGGGCTGCCAGCAAGCTTTTCCGCGAACGCGGCATCGACGGCGTCGGCGTCGCCGAAATCAGCAAGGAAGCCGGCCTGACCCACGGGGCGCTCTACGCCCACTTCAAGTCGAAGGAAGAACTGGCGCTCGAGGCGCTGGCCTACGGCCTCGAGCAGACCAACGCGCGCGTGTACGCCAGCACGGTCAACGGCATGCCCGACCTGTCCGGCTACCTCGACCGCTATTTTTCGGTCGAGACGCGCGACGACTACGGCGGACGCTGCCCGATGGCCGCCTCGGCCAGCGAGATCGGGCGCCAGGACCGGGCCATCAGCGCCCGTTTCGCCGAAGGCTACATGGTGATGGCGCGCGCCTTCGAACGCCAGATCACCGACAACGGTTCCGGCGGCGACGCCCTGGGGCGCGGCATGGTCGCGGTGGCGGCGATGATCGGCTGCATGGCGGTCGCGCGCGGCACCGCCAAGGGCAATCCGGCGGTGTCGGAACAGGTGCTGAAGGCGGCGCGCCGCATGCTCGACGAGCTGATGCTGGCGGCGCCCGCCAAGGCGGAGAATCCCGCCTCCGATTGACGCGGGATGACGCTCATGCGGGGATGAGGGTAACGCCGGTTTACCGCTCGCCCGGCGTGACTTACTTGGTGACCGCGATCTGGGTGCGGTGGCCGGCCTTGAAGGTGTACAGCGTGATCGCGCCGTCGCGGATGTCGCCGCGCGCGTCGAAGCCGATGTTGCCGGTCACGCCCTTGTACCGCAGCTTCGCCAGTTCCGGCAGGTACCCGGCAGGGCTGGAGGAACCGGCCTTGTCCATCGCCGCCGCGATCATCAGCACCGCGTCGTACGAATACGGCGCGATGATCTGGACGTCGATGCCGTAGCGCTTGCGGTAGTCGGCGCGGAACTTGTCCATGCCGGCCTTGCCCGACGCTTCCACGCCGCCGGCTTCGGCGCACACCACCTGGCCGTCGGCCATGGTGCCGCCGGACAGCTTGTGCATCTCGTCCGAGCAGATGCCGTCCCCGCCCATCATGCGCGCGTTCAGGCCCAGCTGCTTCATCTGGCGCAGCATCGGCCCGGCCACCGCGTTCATGCCGCCGAAGAACACCAGGTCCGGGTTGCTGGCGCGGATGCGGGTCAGGATCGCCGAGAAATCGGTGGCCTTGTCATTCGTAAATTCCTTCGCCACGACGTTCACGCCCTGCTGGCGCAAGCCGTTGCTGAACTCGGTCGCCAGGCCCTGGCCATAGGCGGTGCGGTCGTCGACCACGGCGACGCGCTTGGCGCCCATGGTCCTGGCGGCGTAGCGGCCCAGCGCGCGTCCCAGCTGGATATCGTTGGCGACCACGCGGAAAGTGGTATTGAAGCCCTGCTGCGTGTACTTCGGATTGGTGGCCGAGGCCGAGATCTGCGGGATGCCGGCGTCGTAATAGATCTTCGAGGCCGGGATCGTGGTGCCCGAGGTCTCGTGGCCGATCACGCCGTTGACCTTGGCGTCGGCCAGCTTCTGGGCGGCGGCGGTGGCCTGCTTCGGATCGCCCGCGTCGTCCTCGCCGACCAGTTGCCACTTGACCTTCTTGCCGCCGACCGTGGCGCCGCGCGCGTTCAGCGCCTCGATCGCCATGCGCGCACCGTTTTCGCTGTCCTTGCCGAAGTGGGCGACCGGGCCGGTCATGGCCGCCACGTGGCCGATCCGCACCGTTTCCTGTGCCGTGGCAAACCCCGCCGCGGACAGCGCCGCCATCAACAACACCTGCTTCTTCATTCCATCCTCATCTAATTAAGTGATTCTATATACCAAACCAACAGGGTACAGCGGATGACTGTAACTAACAAGTATTGCGGAGCAACCGCCGGTTTCAGGCACAATGCAGGTTTCGCCTTTTCGATTCCTCCGATGTCCGCCGATCCCGCGCCGCGCCGCGCCCCCGATTCCACTCCGAACGCCGATCCGAAGTCCGACGCGCCGAAGTCCGACACCATTCCCGCCCTGCCGCCGCTCAACGCCGCCACCCTGCTGCGCGCCCTGTTCAAGCGGCGCCGCCGCACCTCCGGGGCGCGCACCCCGCGCAGCGCGTTCCGCCTCGACGCCATCGACCCGGCCTGGCTGCGCCGCTACCGCCAGGCGCTGGGCTTTCGCGACCAGGGCGTGCCGCTGACCTTCTATTACCTGCTGGCCCAGCGCGCCCAGGTCGCGACCATGCTCGACCCGGCCTTCCCGTTCCGCCTGCCCGGCATCGTGCACGCCGAGAACGCCCTGCGCCTGGACGCGCCGCGGCCCGACCTGCCGCTGCTGCTGAGCACCAGCGTGGCGATCCGCACACCCAGCGACAGCGGCGCCGTCTACGCCGTCCTTGAAACCGTGGGCGAGCAGGAAGGTCGTACCGTGCTGTATTGCGGCAGCACCTACCTGGTGGTGCGCGGCCAGCACGGCGCCGGCCCGCGGCCGCAGGCGCGCGAGGCGGCGCTGTCGGCCGTCGGCGCCTGGCGCCTCGGGTCCGGCAGCGGGCGCGCCTACGCCCGCGTGTCCGGCGACTGGAACCCGATTCACCTGTGGGCCTGGTCGGCGCGCCTGATGGGCATGCGGCGCCCCATCATCCACGGCATGCACACGCTGGCGCGCGCCTGCGCCGAGCTGGAACACGCCGGCGGGCGCCAGGTCGTCGCACTGGAGGCCCGCTTCAAGGCCCCGGCCACGCTCGGGAGCGAACTGGTGCTGGGTGCCGACCTGGCCGACGGGCGCTTCGCCGTGCGCTGCGGCGAGCGCATGGTGGCCGAAGGACGCTTCGAGCTGGGCGCCGCCCTCGCTTGAACTTTTGACCGAGGTCAAACGATGCGCGACGCATATTCGTCATTCTGAGTGCATCGCCAATCCGTCACGCGGCCCCGCCGCGAAGCGCGCCATGGAACAGCCACCGCAGCCGCCACTCTACCGCCGCATCCTGCTGCCGACCGACGGCGGCGAGGCATCGCAACGCGCGATCCTGGCCGGCGTCGAGTTCGCGCGCGACCTGCGTGCCGACGTGGTCGGCTTCGTCGCCACGCCGGCCTTCCGCGTCCTGAGCACGGACCCGGACATGGTCGGGCACAGCGCCGGCCAGTACGACGACGCCAGCCGCGAGCGGGCGCGGCGCACCCTGGCCGACGTCGAAGCCGCCGCGCACGACGCCGGCGTGCCCTGCCTGCTGGAGCAAACCGTGGCGGACAACCCCTGGGAAGCCATCATCGAGACCGCGCAGCGCCTCGGCTGCGACCTGATCGTCATGGCCTCGCATGGGCGCCGCGGCATAAAAAGCTTGTTGCTCGGCAGCGAAACCCAGAAAGTGCTGGTGCACAGCAACATCCCGGTGCTGGTGCACCGCTGAGGACATGGTCGAGGTGACCCCATGAGCGATCCAGTCAGTACCCCCACGAGCAGGCCGCTGTACAAACGCATCCTGGTGCCCACCGACGGTTCGGACGTGTCGGCGGCGGCCGAACACGCGGCGGTCGAATTCGCACGCGCGCACGGCAGCGAGATCGTGGCGCTGTCGGTGGCCCAGCCCTATCCCGTCTACGTGGCGGCGGAGGCCGCGATGGCGGTCGACCCGGGCCTCGACCTTGAAGCCCTGCGCGACCAGGCCGAGCGCAACGTGCGCCGCGTCAGCGCCGCCGCGGCCGGCGCCGGGGTCGCGTGCACGCCCCTGACCGTGTTCTCGCATTCGGCCAGCGACGCCATCCTCGACAGCGCGCGCGACCACGGCTGCGACCTGATCTTCATGGGCTCGCACGGGCGCCGCGGCCTGTCGCGCCTGCTCGCGGGCAGCGAAACGCAAAAGGTGCTGGCCGGCGCCGAGGTGCCGGTGATGGTGCTGCGGCCCAAGGGCACGGCGCCCTGAAGGAGCCGCCATGTACCAGCGCATCCTGGTCCCGACCGATGGCACCGAACGCTCGACCAAGGCGCTCGACGCCGCCCTATATCATGGCGCCGGAACTGGGCCTGGCGGCGCCGATCCACGAAGCCTGGCGGCGCGAGCGCGAACAACTGGGGCAGGATGCCGTGTCCTACATCCGGCGCCGCGCCGACGAGGCCGGCGTGCCTTGCCGGACGCTGCTGGTGCCCGGGCTGCCGCCCAGCGAAGCCATCGTCCGCACCGCGCGCGAGCAGCTGTGCGACCTGATCGTGATGGCCTCGCGCGGCCGCGGCGGCCTGGCTGGCCGGCTGATCGGCAGCGAAACCTGGAAAGTGCTGGGCAGCAGCGCGATCCCGGTGCTGGTACTCCGCTGAGCTGGTGCTCCGCCGATCTGGCGGAAGCGGCGCCGGTTCAGCCGCGCGCCGGACTGAGCGTATCCAGCAATTGCAGCTCGAGCGGGCTGCGCAGCAGCGACGGCAGCGCTTCGCCGAAGGCACGCATGTAAGGCATCTGCAGATGCTTGTCGAGTTCGGCGCGATCGGTCCAGTTCTCGTACATCACGAAGACGCTGGGATCGTCCTGCAGGCGGTGCAGGTCGTAGTCGATGCAGCCGGCCTCGGCGCGGGTATGGCCGACCAGCGCCATCAGGTGATCGTGCAGCTCGGCTTCCTTGCCGGCCTGGGCACGCATGGTGGCGATGACGGTGAGATGGGGCATGGCGTTCCTTTCGCGAATCTTCGCTGTTGCAGGAACCGCAGTATATCCGCTCGGCGCACGCCGTTCAGCGCGCGCGCTCGCCCAGGCGCCGCAAGCGTCCGCGCCAGCGCGCCACGTCGGCCTCGCTCAGGGCCTCGGTATTGCCGACCACCGTGGCGCGCATCGGCGCGATGCCGGCCGGACCGAAGATGCTGCGCCGCACCAGCTTGAGGCTGTGGGCGCCGTGCAGCCAGCGGTAGACCGGCGCCGCCATCGGCGTGCTGACCACCACCCGCGCCGTGCGTCCGCGCAGCAAGCCGTCGCCGGACAGCCGGTAGCCGGGCGAAGCCAGCGCGAAGCCGGGCCGCGCCACCTGCTCCAGGAAGCCCTTGAGCACGGCGGGCATGTCGCCCAGCCACAGCGGATACAGCAGCACCAGGTGATCGGCCTGGCGGATCGCTTCCTGGGCCTCGATCAATTGCGGCGGCAGCGTGCCGTGGTGCCATTCGGCCGGGCTGCTCAGCAGCGGGAACACCAGCCGCGCTGGCTCCACCACCGCCACGTCGTGGCCGGCCGCGCCCGCGCCTTCGGCATAGGCGTCGGCCAGCGTATGGCACAGGTGCGGGCGGCGGCAGTCGGGATGGCCCTGCACGATCAGGATGCGCAGGCCCATCAGCGCACTCCACGCGGGCGCAGCGTCAGTACCAGCTGGGCCGAGCCGTCGGCCGCGGGCAGGCGCCGGAAGCCGCAGGCGGACGCCAGCGTGGCCGCAGCGGCGGCCGGGACGGGGATGGACAGTGGACCCGGAAGCAGGATCGGTGTCTGGTCGTTGAGCTGGTTTGACATAGAACCAAGCCTAACGATAGGTGTTAGCATTAGTTTGAGGGACATCAAGGCTTGCCACATATCCGGCCATAACGGTCTCATCCGCCGCATCCGTGCACACTGCACACAGCTTGTGGCTCTACTTTGATATGTATCAAACCGCGAGAGCGCGTCGCGCCGACACTGCTAGCGCCAGCCGCCGCACAGGAAGCCAGCCATGAAGCCCCACGCCGCCAAGCCCAAGCGACCGCGCACGCTCGTCGCCGCCCTGCGTCACGCGCGCAAGGCCTTGTGCTGCCGCGTGCAGGAAGCGCTGCGCGCGCCCAACCCGGCGTTCGTGCCCGCGTACGGCATGCTGGTCGCCGAGGTCGAGGCCGGCTTCCGGCACGAGGAAGTAATCATGGGCACGCTCGGCTACGAGCGCCTGCGCGAACAGCGCGAAGAAAACGCGGTGGTGCTGAGCGCGCTGCACCGGGTCCTGCCCCTGGTCGAGGACGGCAACGCCACGCTCGGGCGCGAAGTGCTCGCCGCCCTGCTCGACGTGCTGGCACTGCACCGCCTGCGCACCAGCCTGGCGCTGGCGGTCGCGGTGCAGCCGCCGCCGCTGCGGGTGCGCGGCAGCGCCGCGCGCATGACGCTGCGCGTGGGCGTGCGCGCCCGTCGTGCGCGCTGAGCCTGCAGGCCGCTGGCGATCGCGCCGATCGCGTAAAATCCGGTCGCATCATCGTCATCTAGGAGAACCCATCATGCTCGCAGTGCGCATCCACCAGTACGGCAACCGCGACGCGCTGTCGCTCGACGACATTCCGGTGCCCGACATCCAGCCCGACGAAGTGCTGGTCAAGGTGGTCGCGGCCTCGGTCAACCCGGTCGACTGGAAGGTGCGCGAAGGCTACCTGGCGCAGATGATCCCGCATCCGCTGCCGCTGACGCTGGGCTGGGACGTGTCCGGCGTGGTGACCGCGGTCGGCAGCGCCGTGAGCGGCTGGCAGCCGGGCGACGCCGTGTTCTCGCGGCCGGACCTGGCGCGCGACGGCACCTATGCCGAATTCGTCGCCATCCGCGCCGTCGAATGCGCGCGCAAGCCGCGCACCGTCTCGCACGCGGAAGCCGCCTCGCTGCCGCTGGCCGGCATCACCGCGTGGGAAGCGCTGGTCGACAGCGCCCGCATCCAGGCCGGCCAGCGCGTGCTGGTGCATGCCGGTTCGGGTGGCGTCGGCTCGCTGGCGATCCAGATCGCCAAGGACCTCGGCGCCACCGTGATCGCCACCACCTCGGCGCGCAACCGCGCGCTGGTCGAATCGCTCGGCGCCGACCACGTCATCGACTACGGCAGCACCCGCTTCACCGAGGCGCTGGCGGACAACCCGGTCGACGCCGTGTTCGACACCCTCGGCGGCCAGGTGCAGGAAGATTCGTGGCAGGTGCTGCGCCGCGGCGGCACCCTGGTGTCGATCGTCAGCCCGCCCGACCAGGACAAGGCGCGCGCCCACGGCGTGCACGGCCATTTCGTGTTCATCGGCCCCAACGCCCCGGTGCTGGAACGGCTGGCCAAGATGGTCGACGGCGGCCGCCTGCGGCCGGTGGTCGGCGCCGAGTTCGGGCTGCGCGACATCGCCAGGGCACACGAACTGAGCGAAAGCGGGCGCGCGGTCGGCAAGATCGTGCTGTATGCGGGCACGCCGTGAGGCCCTCGGGCCGATGAGCACGATGCGCGCGACGAGCGCGATCCCCCGCGCATGATCGGCGCCCTGCGCGCCGGCCGCCTGCGCCGGCACCGCCGCCTGCTGGTGTTGTGCGGGCTGTCGGCGCTGGTGCACCTGGCGCTGCTGGAATGGCTCGCCGGCGCCGCCGGCGGCCCCGCGCTCCCGCGGCAGGGACAGGCGGCGAGCGAGGACCTGGTGCTGCGCCTGGCGCCGCCGCGCCGCGCGCCGGCGAACCCGCCACCACGGGCCCGCGTTGCGACGGAACCGCAGACGGCCGCGCAGCCTCGCGCACGTCCGCGGCCGCAAGCCGGCGCTGCCGCGCCACCGGCGACGGCCGCGCAGTCCGCACCACCCTCGTCCATCCCCCCTTCGGCCGCGCCCCCGGCGTCCGCACCGCCCGCCGGCCAGGCGCTGGCCGACGCCGCCGACGACGGCGCCGAACCGCTCCAGATGCCTGGCCGCTACCGCGTGCGCATGCCGGACGCGGTCGTGCTCAGCTACACCCACACGCGCCAGGCGACGGCGGGGGCGCCACCGCAACGCCTGCCCGACGCCCGCATCAACTGGCGCAGCGACGGCGAGCGCTATGTCCTGACCGTGGACGGGGTGCTGGGCCATCTGGCCAGCCAGGGCGGCAGCGGCGACGCCGGCGTGCGCCCGCGCCGCGCCGTCGACGAAGGCGCCGGCGCGGCGGCGGTCATCGAATTCGCCGACGGCGAGGTGCGCTTCGGCGCCACCGGCCGCAGCGTGCCGGACAGCACCGGCATCCAGGACCGCGCCTCGTTGCTGATGCAGCTGGCCGGCATCGGCCTGGGCGAGCCGGACCAGGTGCAGGCGGGCGGCACGCTCGACGTGGTGGTGGCCGGCGCCGACGACATTACCGTGGAACGCTTCCTGGTGCTCGGCACGGAGACGCTGGCGACGCCGCTGGGCGCGGTCGAGGCCTGGCACCTGGCGCAGCGCGCCGCCCCGGGCCTGGCACGCCTCGAAGTCTGGCTGGCGCCGGCGCGCGGCTGGCTGCCGGTGCAGCTGCGCCTGGGCGGCGCCGGCGGCATCGCGACCCAGACGATCCGAACGATCGCGCCGCAGCCGCTGCCGCCCCATTGAAGCCGCTTACTCTATCGTGATCGCCAGGTCGCGTCCCTCCAGCGCTTCCTGCCCGGCGTAGTCGGCGGCGTGGATGCGCAGCAGGTAGTCGCCCGGCGCCAGGCCGTCCACCCGCCAGCTGCCGGGCAAGGCCAGGCCGCCGCGCAGCGTGTTGTTGACGGCATAGGCAAAGCGCGTCTCCTTGCTGCCGTAGACCGTGATGCCGCTGCTGTCGGCGTACACCAGCTTCACCGCTTCGTGCTCGCGCGGCAGGCGGTCGTAAAGCTGGGTGATGCGCGGCGTCTCGAAACCCGCGGCCGGGCTGCCGTCCGCATGCAGCAGCTGGTAGCCCAGCGAATACAGGCCAAGGCGGCGCCGCGCCAGGTTGCCGTCCATCTGGTCGTAGCCGTCGATCACGATCCCGACCTGGCCGAGCGCGCGCGCCACGCGCAGGCGCTGGCCCTTCCTGGCCGGCAGGCGCCGGCCGGCCGCATCGACCAGGGCGATGCCGCGGATGCGCGGCGCCACCGTGTCGCGCAGGCCCGGGAACGGCAGGGTCAGCGGATTGACCAGGGCGCCGCCGGGACGGTATTCCATGTGCACGTGCGCCATCGGATTGATGCTCCCGAGCGCGTCGCCGGCGGCGAAGCGGGTGCCGCGCCGCACCCGTACCCGCGCAAGGCCGCCGTTCGCGCCGGCCAGCAACTGGAAGCGCGGGTCGAGGGCCTTGCCGGCGGCGTCGCGCCCCACGCGCATGTGGATATAGGACAGCGGCCCGACGCGCATGCCTTCGCCCAGTTCGCCGAAGGCCCAGTTCGGATACGGGTCGCTGACCGCCGCCGGCAGGATCGCCAGCACGCGGCTGCCAATGTCGGCGCGGATGTCCAGGCCGGCATGGAAGTGGTCGCGGCTTTCGCCGTCGTAGCTGCCGCGCACCTCGCCCATCACGCCGACGATCTCGTGCGGTTCCAGCTGGGGACTCACCGGCCAGGGCATGACGGTGGAAGCCGCCATCGGCGCCGTGGGCACCATCGGCGCGGCCGGCGGCGGCGCCACGCCGGCGCGCGGCGGCGCCAGCGCGAACACGCGCAGCGCCTCGCCGTCGGCCACCGCCAGCGAACCGTCGCGCCGCAGCGCGATGCCGCGCGGCGCATGAAGAAGCACGCTGCCGTCGCTGGCGTAGCTGGCGCCGGCCGGACGGTCGGCGTCGGCCAGCACGTGCCAGCGCCCTGCCGGGTCGTGCTGGACGATGCGGCCGCCCGCGCCGCCGGCGTACAGCCAGCCGTCGTGGGTCAGCGCCAGCGCGACCGGGCGCCGCAGCAGCGCGGCCTGCCCGACGGCGCCCGCGGCGCCAGGCGGCGGCGCGAGCGTGCTCACCGCGCCGTCCTTGCCGATGCGGCGGATCGCGTCGTTGCCGGTATCGGCCACGTACAGCACGCCGTCCTTGCCGGCCACGATCGCGCTCGGGGTGTCGAATCCGGCCGCGCCGCCGATGCCGTCTTGGCTGCCGGGGACGGTGCCGCCGGCCACCGTGGTCACGCCGCCGTCGCGTCCGATGCGGCGGATGCGGTCGTTGTAGGTGTCGGCCACCCAGACGATGCCGTCGCGGTCGACGGCGACGCCCAACGGCCCGTTGAAGCGGGCCGCACGGCCGATGCCGTCGGCGTCGCCCGGCGCGCCGCCGCCGGCCAGCGTGCTCACGCTGCCGTCGGGCGCCACCTTGCGGATCGCGTTGTTGCCGGTATCGGCCACGTACAGGTTGCCGAGGCGGTCGATGGCCAGCGCCGAGGGCGTGTCGAAGGCGGCGGCGCCACCGCGGCCGTCGGCGAAGCCGGCGCTGCCGCCGGCGAAGGTGGAGACCATCCCGTCGGGGCCGATGCGGCGGATGCGGTGGCTGGCGCCGCCCTCGGCGACGAACACGTTGCCGTGGGCGTCGGCGACGGCGCCGAACGGGTCGCTGAAGCGGCTGCCCGGCGCGGCGCCGTCGGCCACGCCGTCGCTGCCGTCGCCCGCCAGCGGCAGCACGCGCGCGGCCCACGCGGGCCGGGTCGGCGCCTCGGCCGCCAGCCACAGCGCGCGTCCCGGCACCGCGCCCTGGCGCGGGCCGACGCCGTAGTATAGGGCCGCGCCGGCGCCCAGTACGGCGGCGCCGGCGAGCGCCGCGATGATCGTTGTTCGGTTCACACTGCCGTCCTGCGGATTGCTCGGACCGCGAGTTTAACCGATCGGCCGCGCCCGCTCGGTCAAGCTCGACCGAGTTCAGTCGCGCACGCGCCGCCAGCCGGCCTTGTGCGCTTCCTGTGCCTGCGCCGACGGTAGCCGCTTGGTGACGTTGCCGCCGTCGGCGGTCGTGGCCACGAGCTTCAGCGCGCCGCCCGGCAGGCGCACGATGATGAAGCCGACCGCCGCCGAGTTGTTCGCCAGCTGGCTGCCGGCCAGCGGGAAGCTGGTCGCCGCACCGGTGTTCGTGCCGGTGCCGCCGTCGGTGGCCGCGTCGCTCTTCTCGTAGGTCAGCAGCGGCCTGGCGGTGCACACGTCGAGCTGGTACAGGTAGCTGGAGCCGCCCACCGAGCAGGCGTTCGAGGTGGTCGGGATGTTGCTGACCACGTTCAGCGTGCCCGCCACCACCTTCGGGTCGAGGTTGACGCGCTCGCCCTTGTTGCGGTCCAGGTCGACGTACCAGCCCGCCTGCGTGCCCAGGTCGACCGCCGGGCCGCCGATGCTGTAGTTGCCGTCGTCGATCTTGGTCAGCGCCTGGCGCGACATCGCCGCGGCATTGCGCCAGTCGGCCGCCGCGATCGCGCTGCCGCGGTCCTTCAGCACGTAGACGCTCTGGTTGCCCACGTCCGCGATGTCGCTCAGGTCGAGCAGGCGGCCGGTGCCGAACACCACCATCTTGCTGACGCCGGCGGTCACCACGCCGTCCTTGTCGACGCTGTCGGCCTGGCACATCGTCACTTCCGGCCGGGTCGTCACCGGCTGGGCGCTGCCGGCGTCGCCCATCTGCAGCACGGCCGGGCTGCCGCCGCGGGTGTAGTCGAAGCGCCACATCTTGCCCTGGTTGTCGCCGCCGTACACCTGGGTCACCAGCGGGTCCGTCGACGGGTTCGCCGTGATGGCGGTGATGCGCGCGAAGCCGGACGGGGTGGCGGTGCCGCCCACCCCGGTGGAGGTCTTGTCCAGCACCCGGCCGCTGGCGACGTCGACCACGTAGAGGTAGCCCTTGCCGTCGCCGCCGGCGACGCCGTCGCTGCCGGGCACGTTGTTGTAGCCCGAGGTCAGGAACACCACCCAGCGCTCGACGCCGCCGGCATCCTTCCAGGTGCCGAACTGCGGGTTGCCGAACGAGAGGCCCAGGTCGGCGTCGCTGGCGGCGCACAGGGCGGCGTCGGCGCACAGTTCCCACAGCGGCTTCGGATTGGCCGGGTCGGTCACGTCGAGCGCGTAGAAGCCGCGTCCGCCGCCGTTCAGGCCGGCCACCAGCACGCTGCGCCAGGCGGCACCGATCCTGACGTCGCCCAGTTCGGGCGCGCCGTCGGCGGTGAACTGGTGGTTCAGGCCATAGGTCAGGCTGGCCTGGGACGCCAGCTTCTTCATGGTGATGCGCGGCACGTAGGCCCACAATTCCTCGCCGGTCCTGGCCTTGAAGGCATGCAGCATGCCGTCGTTGGCGGCCACGAACACGGTCGGCGTGCGCGCCGCCTGCACCACCTTGAAATCGTCGTAGCCGGCGGCGGTATAGGCCTTGCGCGGCTCGCGCAGGTAGGCCGGCTTGGACGACGCGATGTCGCCCAGCACGATCGGGATCGGCGCGCTGGCGCCGGCGGGCACGTTCTTGGTGCGCGTATAGGCGCGCAGCACGGCGTCATCGGCGTAGGTCTGCTGGCCGCGCAGCCAGTTGACGATGGTGGTGCCGCTGTTGACGATGGCCTGGTTGCCCGGGGTCAGGCTGGCGCACTGCGACAGCAGGTTGCACTTGTTGTCGAACCAGGCGCGCTCGGCCGCCGATAGCGCGGCGTACTGGAATTCCTTGCGCCCGCCGGTCGCCGTGTCCAGCATCCAGATCGCGCGCGTGTCGCCCGAATCGCTCACCTTCAGGCCGACGGTGTCGGACGAGGTCCAGGTCACGCTGTCGCTGACGATGCCGCTGGCGGTGTCGATCTTGCGGTCGGACAGTTCGCCGTACCACTTCACGGTGGTGAAGGTCGAGGAAAAGATGTCGTTGTCTTCCTGCGAGATGTTGGGGGTCGAGGTTGCCGCCGCCGAGGCCGCGCCCGAGCGCACCTGGATATTGGACAGCGCCGAGCTCAGGCCCTGCACCACCTGGGTCGGATCGGAGGCGCTGAAGTACTTGCCGTGGCCGTTGATGGCCGCGTGCCACAAATCGTCCACGCGCGACTGGTAGGCGGCCGAGCCGCTCGCATCGTTCGTCCTCGGGTCCGGCCAGACGTAGGCGCCGCCGCCGTTCCACGGGCAGCCCTTGGCCACGCCGTTGGTCAGGTTGTAGAAGTCGCCGCCGGGGAGCGGCAGCGAATCGTACTTGGCCTCGTAGTTCATGATGCCGTCCACGCCCAGGCCGAGCGCGTAGGTGTTCATGTGCAGGCGCTGGTTGTCGCCGCCGGCGGCCGGCACCAGGCCGTCCTTGTCCCAGTCTTCCAGGTCGTCGCGCAGCGACACCAGCTTGTTGTTGGAGCCGCCGTTGTACCAGTACAGGGCGACGTCGGCCAGCGAGTTGTAGCTCTGTGCGCTCGGGTCCAGGCAGCCGCTCTTGCGGTTGCAGAAGCGCGCCGTGTTCTCGACGTTGTCGTTGTTGGTCACGCTCGCCGCGGCGCCCCCGTTCCAGTAGCCGTCGGTGGTGATGAAGGTGAAGTTCTGCTGGCAGGCGTACTGCACCGCCGCCGACCCGACGTCGTAGTTGTACGGCGACCGGTTGGCGTACATCTTGCCGATGGCGTGCAGCGCCTGGCGGATCGGGGTGGACTGGTCGCCGTTCATCGCGTACAGGCGGCTGTACCAGTCGGCGCGGTTGGTGGCCGAGAACTCGCGCGGCGGGGTCATCGCGCCTTCCGCCGCCGCGGTCGACAGCGACACGATGCCGACGTTGTAGCTGGCCGTGAGCGACTGGAAGGCCTGGCCGACGGCGGTCTTCATCATCTGGTTACGGGTCTTGTAGTAGGCGTACCAGTTGGCGAAGTTGGTCATTTCCTCGTCGTAGCTGCAGGTGGTGGCCGCGGCGCAGTCGGTGCGGCCCGGCGCCTTCGGGTAGCTGCTGACGCCGGGGACGATGTCGGTGCGCACGAAGATCGCCGCGCCGGCGCCGATCGGGGTGCTGCTGGCCGGGATGGTGTCGATCGAGCTGGCCGGCGGCGTGCTGGTGGGCTGCAGCACGAAAGCGAGCCCGTTGGGATTGTTGCTGAGGTCTCCCATGGTCACCGTCTTGCCGCCGGACAGCGAGCCGTTGTCGACCAGGCAGACCGAATCCTTCGCGTACCTGGCGCAGGTGGCGGTCACGGTATTCCCGCCGAGATAGGCGGCGATGGTGCCGCCGGTACCGATCTTGTTCACCAGGGTGGCGGCGACGCCGAAGTTGGTCTGTCTGTCCAGCGAGGTGCCATTGCCGATCAGCGTGGTGCCGCCCAGGCTGGTGGACGCGTTCAGGTAAGTGCTCTTGCCGGCGCTCCCCGTCACCGTGATGATCGCCGTCGGACGGTCGGCGGGATATGCCAGGCCCTGCTCGGATTCGACGTTGATGGCCCAGCCGCTGCGGGTGCCGTCGGGCAGCGTCGAGCACGAGGACTTGCTGGTCGAGGCGCTGGAACAGTCGATCGGAATCACCGCCACGATGTTGCTGCCGCCCAGGGTCGGCACGTTGTAGTTCGAGCAGGCGCCCACGCCCGAACCGTCCGCCGGCGCGTTGACGCAGGCGATGTACTGGTTGGCCAGGCCGCTCTTCGCGTTGATCGAGGCCGCGATCGCCGTGGCCAGCGCGGCGCGCTTGTCGTTGCTGTTGGTGCCGTTCGGCGCGCTGACCGGACCGTTGGTGATCGTTACCGTGCCGTTGGGCGCGGTGACGGTGACGGCCTTGATGTTCAGCGCGGTGCCGGCGGCGGTGGCGCCGATGGTGATGGTGCCGTAGGCCGGCAGCGCGGTGCTGTTCGGGTTGCCGAAGCGCGGGTATTTATAGTCGCCGACGTACTTGGCCTGGCACGACTTGAGCGCACGGTCGCTGCACCAGCGCACCTTGGCCGCGACCGGGTAGCCGGCCGGCGCTTCCGCCCCGACCGCGGTCTGGACGCAGTTGGTCATGTTGGCGTTGGTGCACCACTCGGCCACGTTGATGGTGTAGTAGTACGGGTTGGTCGAGTACACCACGGGCGTGTAGCGGTAGTCGGTCGGGTAGGTGTAGGTGGCGGCGTTGTAGACGCAGTTGTTCTTGTCGGTGTCGCACCACTTCAGGTCGGGGAAGCCGCTGGCCAGGTTGGTACCGGCGCTGTTGGCGCCCAGCAGGTCCTTCCGGTTGACGCCGAAGCCGTCGGTCGTGACCGAGGTCCAGTTGCTGGTGTAGCTGCGCGTCATCGACTGGTAGCCGGCGCCGGTGGCGTCGACCGGCGGCGTGTAGCGTACCTTCGGATCGTAGTACTGGCGGTTGAAATCGGCGCTGCTGAACGGCGGCTGGCCGACCGTGCAGCCGCGCGTGCCGCTGCTCATCGTGCTGCCGGCGCGGCAGGTGACGCTGTCGTCCACGTAGTCGGGCGTGAAGGTGGAGGCCATCGAACCCGAGTTATCGTACAGCAGCATCAGGTTGGGCTTGACGTTGCCGGTGCCGTTGATGTTCAGCAGCGGCAGCGTGGCGATGCGGGTGACGTCGGCGAAGGCCCCGGCGCCGGCCAGCGCCAGGCACAGGAAGCCAAACAGGCGGAGTATCTTCTTCATGAGCGAACACATTCGGCGAAACTTTCGGTAAGGCGCATCAGGCGCCGATCAGCACGACCATCTGGTTGACCACGCTGGCGCCCTTGGCGCCGCGCAGGCGCGCGGTGATCACGTAGTGCACCTGCGGGCTGCCGGCGTAGGCCGGGGTGTCGGTGGCCAGGCTGGCGCCGACGCCGACGGTGGTGCCCGGCAGCGCCGTGTTGGCCGCCGTCTGCACGCACTGGTTGCCGCTGTCGTAGGGTCCCGATGCCTGGCACAGGCGATGGATGACGTAGTCGATGCGCACGCCCTCGGGGCCGGTGACGGTCTTCTTCGCGGACCAGAAATCCTCGTCGCGCGGGCCTACGCTGGTGTCCATCCGCGCCATGTAGGCATTGTTCGGACTGTCGGCGTCGAGCGCGGTCTTGTCGGCGGCAGCGGTAGTCTTCAGCCATTCGAAGCCGGTGTGCAGGCCGAGGTCGACCGACTGGCCGAGGGTCGCGTCGTAGGCCAGGTTGCCGGTGGCGAGCGTGGTCGAGTGGATCGACTTCATCAGGTAGATGCTGGACACCAGCATCACCGCCAGGATGATCAGCACCACCGGCAGCGCCAGGCCGCGCTGGCGCCGGACATCGAACGTGGTCATGGCGCGCATGTTCACGGCCTCCAGGCGGCGTTGCGCAGGTTGACCACGGTCTCGAACACGCGGTAGCGGTAGCAGCGCCAGTCGGTGCCGTCGCCGGCCACCGCCACGTCGACCGTCACCGGCACCGCGGCCACGCCCTGCGGCGCCTCGGCCGCGAAGACGACCGGCTTCGCTTGCGTCGCCGTGCAGGCGGCGCCGGCGGCCGCGCGCTCGACCGCCTTGCTGCGCGCCACCACGGCCAGCCGTACCGCCGCGATGTGCTGGTAGTCGCCGGGGTCGCCGACGATGGCGTCGCCGTCGGCGTTGATGACGGTCGACGACCAGCGCATCACCTGCATCCCCTTCTGCGGCTGGAAATTGGCGCCGGTGCGGGTGTCGAAGCCGTACTGCGCCTTGATCGAGACGATGTTGTCGGTGACGGCGGCGGCGCCGGCGGAAGCCCCGCCCAGGTCGGTGGAGCGCAGCTGCAGGAAGCCGTCCGCCACCGACCAGGTGTGGAAGGACAGCGCCTCCGGCCGCCCCAGGTTGAACAGGCGCGCGGCGCCGCCCTTGAAGGCCACCCCGAGGTTGCCGGCGTTGAAACGGTAGCCGGCGCCCTGCGCGATGCTCAGGGTTTGCGGGCTGGGCGGCGGCATCAGGTCGCCGGGCTTGTTGGCGATCTGCGCCAGCGCGCAGCCGCCGCCCCCGTTCTCCGGCGCCACCGCAATCACGTCGCCCTGGGCGAAGCCGAAGGGCACGCGGTCGACACCGATGCCGGCGCCGTTGGTGTAGTCGGCGGTCAGGCGCAGCGAGGCGGTGCCGCCCAGCGCGCTGCCGGCATAAAAGCTGATGCGGTCGGGCGCGGCGCCGTTCGACTCGATCACCACCGGCGCCAGCGGGTGCACGGTGGCGCCGCCGAGGGCGGCCGGCGCCAGCGCATAGCCGCCGGTGTCGCGCAGCAGGGTGTCGCAGCCGGCCAGGATCGGATCGTTCAGGCCGAAACCGGCCTGGCCGGCGTCGCCGCTCATCGAAAACAGCGCCACCATCCCGTTCTGCATCGAGTCCGAGCCGCCGAGTTCCGTTTCACGGCTGCGTTCCGAGCCGGCCACCATGCGCAGCGCGAACGCCAGCGCCAGCATGGCGATCACCACGCTGATCATCAGCTCGACCAGGGAAAAGCCCCGGCTGCGGCGCAAGGCGGGAAACATCATGTGGCGGGGGCGATGTACGCGGTGACGACGTGCTGGTTGGCCGCGGTATTGGCCTTGCGCGCCCAGCCGATCGTGATCACGGCCTGCACCCGGCTGGTGCCGGCCACCTGCGCCAGGTCGACCTGGATGCGCGCGCCCGGGATGTGGGCGCGGGTCTCGTCGTACCAGGGCCGGATGCGGCTGCCCGGCGTGGCGCCCGCCGCCAGCTGGTAGGCGGCCAGGTTGGCCTGGTCGGCCGCCATGATGCCGAGCAGCTTGTCGGCGGCGATGGTGGCTTCGGCGCGCATGCCGGTGTCGGACAGGGCCGAATACGAGCGCGCCTGCAGGCCGATCACGCCGAGCAGGCCGACGCCGAGCAGCACCACGGCGACCAGCGCCTCGATCAGGGCGATGCCGCGCTGCCGGCGCGGGATGAAAGGAGCGCTCATGGCGGGCATGTCTTCGGCGAATGCGCGGCGGCGCCGGGGTTGCAGATCGTGGCCAGGCCGCCCAGGGTCAGCGCCACTGCCATCGGCGCGAACGCGCCGTCGCGTCCGTGCGCCGGCGCCAGCTTGATGCGCTGCACGCGCGGCGACGCGCGCCCGTCGACCCAGCCGAGCGGCGTGAAGTACACCGTCTCGGCGCCCAGCGGCTCGATGCTGGAGACCAGCGCGTTCGAGGCCGGCAGGTTGCTGGCGCTGCGCAGCACCGAGCGGAAGCCCTTGGCCGGGTCCGGATCGGCGCCGGCGGCGGCGTCCACGGTCGACCAGGCGCCGCTGACGCCGCTGCACGGCTCGGACGGCGTCGGGAAGCAGAGATCGACGCGCCAGTCCATCTGGCCGTTCGCGTTGTCGATCAGGACCAGGCGGCTGGCGCTGTTGTGCGACAGCGCCTGGCTGCGCGCCAGCATCAGGCCGTCGCGGTAGAAGCCGGCGGCGTCGCCGGCCTTGCGCGCCAGCATCCAGTTCGACATGCCGGGGATGCCCACCGCGAGCAGGATCCCGAGGATGGACAGCACCACCGCCGCCTCGATGAAGGTGAAGCCGGCGCTGCCGGCCGGCCTTACTGGACGCACTGGCCGCCTTTCCGGTCGATCCAGCAGCTGTCGCTGGTGCCCCAGCCGCTCGGCGATGCGAGCGTGGCGCGCTTGCCGCCCTGGTCGATGGTGAACTTGAACCCGCTGGCCTGGCCGCGCCCGGTGGCGGTGACGGTGAAGCCGGAATCGCTGGCGCCGCCGAAGCTGAAAGTGAAGTTGGCGCCATCCGGCGGCATGCGCGACGGCGTGTCCTTGTCGAAGTCGACGTAGGTGTGCTTGTTCGACCAGTATTCCTCGGCGCCCGTCTGGACCGTGCCCAGGCCGGAAAACGCCTCGGCCAGGCGCGCGCGCATCAGGTAGTTGCCGTACGCCGGAATCGCGACCGCGCTCAGGATGCCGATGATGGCAACCGCGATCATCAATTCGATCAGCGAAAAACCTGCATGTTGACCCGGGTCCCTGCTTTTCATGACATCCTCGACACTGCGCTAAAGAAACAATTTCCTTACGTCAATATTAGCGCAAAATGTTTCGACATGGTCGTGAAAAACGGCGAGCGAACACGGTTTGTTGCGGAAAGTCGGCGCAAAATATGCAAGCTTTTAGCAATCGCATAACGGGCTTTAATAAGGCGACAACGCGCAGCAGCGCGTCGTCCCCGCGAAGGCGGGCACGACGGCTCATGGGCGCAGGCACGACCGCTCACAGTGGGGCACGACGGCTCACAGGCCGCGTGTCATATAAATAGCATCCGCCGGATAAGTCGCCAGCGCCGCGCAGCGCGGCCGGCCGCCCTCCTCGCGGTAACCCAGCCCTTCCCAGAAACGCCGCGAATCCTGTACCGAGACCAGCGCCGCGTGCCTCAGGCCGCGCCGCGCGGCCCCGTCCAGCAAGCCGCCCGCCAGCCGCCGCGCCAGGCCGCGTCCAAGGGCATGCGGCGCCACCGCCAGGTCGTGCAGGTAGAGCGTATCGGGCACCGCCGGCAACGCGAACGGCGCGCCCAGCGGGGTAACGCGCCCCAGCAGCGACGGGTAGGCGAACACGTAGGCGCATACGGCCCCGTCCGCGCAGGCCACCAGCGCCGTCGCCGGCGCCGCCCGCAGGCGCGCCAGCAGTACCCCGGCCGCTTCCTGCATCGGTGGCGGATAGCATGCCGCCTGCACCGCCAGCACGGCCGCCAGGTCGTCTTCGCGCATGGCGCGCACTTCGCTTGTCTGCAACTGCATGGCTCCGGTCCGGTGTTAACAAACCGCGCATTATGCCCGACTGCCAAGCGCCGGACCACGTTGCTTGTTTAGTGAAAACACTAAACAAGCACCTTCGGCCGTGCTTCTATTGCCTGCATCAAACTTTTCAGGCTATGTTTCTATCTTGACATTTCGATGCCCGGAGCCTCCATGCCTGACCGTTCTACCCCCGGCGCCATCGCGCTGGCCATCGCCGCCCTGTGCGCCACCGGCGCCGCCTATGGCCCCGCGCAGGCCGCCGCGCCAGGCAGCAAGGCCGCCGAAGTCAACGTCTTCATCGGTACCGGCGGCGACGGCCATACCTTCCCCGGCGCCACCCGGCCGTTCGGCATGATCCAGCTCAGCCCCGACACCCAGGTGCGCCACTTCAAGCAGAGCTACCCGTGGGCCGCGGGCTACCGCTACGAGGACGATTCGATCCTCGGCTTTTCGCACACCCACTTTTCCGGCGCCGGCCATGCCGACCTCGGCGACGTGCTGCTGATGCCCACCGGCGCCGAGCTGAAGCTCGACCCCGGCTATCCCGAGCGCCCGTTCAGCGGCTACCGCTCGCGCTTCTCGCACAAGGAGGAGCGCGCCGAACCCGGCTACTACGCGGTGAAACTGCCGGACAACGACGTCGACGTCGAGCTGACTGCCAGCGAGCGGGTCGGCCTGCACCGCTACCGCTTCAAGCCGGGCAGCACGGCCAAGGTGATCCTCGACCTGCGTTCCAGCATCTACGACTACGCCGGCAAGAACCTGTGGTCGCGCCTGCGCCTGAGGGGCAGCGATACCGTCACCGGCATGCGCGAGACGCGCGGCTGGGCGCCGGGGCGCCAGCTGTACTTCGCGATCCGCTTCTCGCGACCGCTGCAGGCGCACCAGTTGCTGAACCGCGAGGAAGGCGTCGAGTACCGCGGCTTCGGCGCGCCCGGCAAGACGCCCGCCGAGAAGGTGCTGGTCGAGGGCAAGGCGCTGGAAGCGGTGTTCGACTTCGGCACGCTGCGGGACACGCCGCTGCTGGTGAAGGTGGCGGTGTCCGCGGTCAGCGAGGACGGCGCGCTGGCCAACCTGGACGAGATGCCGGGCTGGGATTTCGACGCCGAGCGCCTGCGCGCGGGCGCAGCCTGGGAACAGGCACTGGGCGCGGTCGAGATCGAGGCGCCGCAGCCGATGAAGCGCATGGTGTATACGAGCCTGTATCACAGCCTGCTGGCGCCGAGCCTGTTCATGGACCGCGACGGCAGATACCGCGGCCCGGACAACGCGGTGCACCAGGCCGAGGGCTTCCGCTTCCACTCGACGTTCTCGCTGTGGGACACCTACCGCGCCCTGCACCCGCTGCTGACGCTGATCCAGCCGGCGCAGCGCAACGCCGACTTCGTGCGTTCGCTGGTCGAGTCGCAAAAAACCAGCCCCTACGGCATCCTGCCGGTGTGGCAGTTCGCCGGGCAGGAAACCTGGACCATGATCGGCTACCACGCGGTGCCCGTGATCGCCGACGCCTACATGAAGGGCATCAAGGGCTTCGACGCCGGGGAAGCGCTGAAGGCCATGACCGCCAGCGCCGAATACGGTCCCTACGGCGGCCTGCGCCACTACATGAAGCTGGGCTACGTGCCGATCGACCTGGAGCCGGAAGCGGCGTCCAAGACCGTGGAGTACGCGTTCGACGACTGGGCCATCGCGCGCATGGCCGAGAAGATGGGCAACAAGGCGGTCGCCGCCACCTATTTCAAGCGCGCCCTGAACTGGCGCAACGTGTTCGACACGGAGACCGGCTTCGTGCGCGCCAAAAAGTCGGACGGGACGTTCCGCACGCCCTTCAACCCGGTGCAGTCGAACTTCGGCAGCGACTACACCGAGGGCAGCGCCTGGCAGTATTCCTGGTACATGCCGCACGATAACGCAGGCCTGGTGAAGGCGCTCGGCGGCGATGCCGGCCTGGTGGCGAAGATCGACCAGGTGTTCGACGCCAGGGTCGACGCCAACGTGTACGCCCACATGGAAGACATTTCCGGCCTGATCGGCCACTACGCCCATGGCAACGAGCCCTCGCACCACGTGGCCTACCTGTACAACTACGCCGGCGCGCCGTACAAGACCCAGGCGCGGCTGGCGAGCATCGTGTCCAGCCAGTACGCCGACGCCCCGAACGGCCTGGCCGGCAACGACGACCTCGGCCAGACCTCGGCCTGGCTCGCGTTCACGGCGCTCGGGTTCTATCCGGTGGCGCCGGGGAGCAACGAGTACGCGATCGGCCGCCCCTTCGTCGAGCGCGCCACGCTGAACCTCCCCAACGGCAAGCGCTTCACGGTGCGCGCCGAGGGCCTGTCGCCCGCCAAGGGCTACGTCGGCGGCGTACGCCTGAACGGCCGGCCGCTGCCGCGCAGCTTCCTGCGCCACGAGGAGATCATGGCCGGCGGCGAACTGGTGTTCACGATGCGGGCGACGCCGGATACCGCCTGGGGCAAGGACAAGGGCGACCGGCCCTACAGCCAGACAGCCTACTGACATCGGGCCAGCCGGCTGCGGCGGGTACTAGCCCGCCACCGGCACCGCCCTGGCGCGCGCATGCGACTTGCCCGGCCGCACCCGCAGCGGCGCGCGCGGCGCGGTCGGCTTGACCGAGGCCAGCGCGCCGGTATAGGGCGGTGTCGCGGGATCGATCTCGACCGCATCGAGGCCGAGGTGGTCGCCGCGCAGGAATTGGGCGATGGCGATGGTGACGATGGCGCGCTTGCCGAGATCGGCGTCGACGCCCTTGTTCACATACAGGAACACGGCGGTCGCGCCGGCCGCCGTGGTGATCTCGACCTTTTTCGGCAACGAGAAGCCATAGCGGCCGCTCGCCCACAGCTTCACGCTGCAGGGCATGCCATCGGGTGGAATAAAGCTGAAGTTCATGAAAGGAGCGTAACGCCAACTGGGGCCGCGTACGCTTCGAATTTGTTCCAAACCGTAACTGAAGCGATCAATATCCATTGCCTCCAGCACCCGCACGATACCTCCAGTCAATTTACGATAGTAACAGCTACTGTTACTCTTGTAACAGCTGCCGAGCCGATTGCCACGATGCGCGTCGGCGGCCATCGTTCAACACACCCGGAGGAAACCCATGTTTGTACCCAGGACTGAAGAGCACTCGATTAATTTCTTGCCACCCTATTTCGACCCGGACTATGTCGAGCACGCGGTAAAGCCGTTCATGGCGGGCAGCATTGTCACCGGAGAAAAACCGATGCTGCCGCTGATCGAAGGCGAGTTGACGAAGGAAAAGGCGATTCCGCCCCATCTGTTCGGCATGCTGTACGAGCATTGGGTGCCGGACATGGAGAACGAGGGCTTGTCGGTGTTCCTGCAGGGCTATGAAAATCGCGGCCCGGACAACGAACGCAAGCGCATCTATCATTCCGCCTTCACGCCCGACCTCTACGGGGCGGCCTACCGGCCCAAGGTCCAGGACTTCCTCGATCGCCTGTTTGCCGACGAGAATGCCGGCAAGCCGATGATGCAGGCCTACTACGCCAGCTATTTCGACCTGTACTGGGATTTGCACCTGGGCGTGCGCGGCGGCGACATCCCGGACCAGGTACGCGAGATCGGCAAGGCCTTCAATACCGTGATCGGCTTCTGGTTCCCGACCATGGACCTGGTTTACCAGAGCTACATGAAGGTGCGGGCGCTGCGCCCCGTGCTGCGCGACTGGATCGACGCCCGCACCGAGGACATCCTGCAGGGCCGCACGCCGGGTTACGAGAAGACCATCGTCCACCACTGGATCAAGAACGGCGAGCTGAAGGAGAACTTCCGGCGCAAGGACATCGTGTTCGAATGCTTCCATAACTTCCTGGCCTTCAGCCAGTGGGGCAATACCCTGTTCAATATCGTCGCCCGCCTCGAGGCCGGCGGCGGCGATGCCGCCGTCAAGGACTGGTTCGCCCGGACCATGGCCGGCGACCCGGACCGGGTGGATGCGCCGCCGTTCAGCCCCCTCGACCGCTACACCATGGAACTGTTCCGCACCATCTCCCCCAACGGCGGGAGCTATTCGCTGTCCAACGCGCGCCAGAGCATCGGCGGCCAGGGCGTCAACGGCATCCTGACGCTGCACCTGCCATCGAGCACCAACCCGCTGCACTGGGAGGATCCACAGTCCTTCGATCCGGAGCGTTACCGGCAGGTGGCGCTGACGACCGACCACGACGCGGCCAGCGCGCGCCGGGCCGGATTGCAGCGCTGTCCGTTCGCGCAGACGGCGCGCGCCCTGAAGGACGGGCGCGACGGCCAGGTCGAGAACAGCGTGTACGGCGCCGTGTACGCCCGCGTCGGCGGCACCGCCTATCCGGTGCCGGACACCCCCGGTTACGCCCCCTTCGGTTTCGGCTACCGCCGCTGCCCGGGCGAGCTGTTCACGATCGATTTCGTCAAGGATTTCCTGCGCAAGGTGCATGCCGCGGGGGTGCGCTTCGACAAGCTGGCGGACGACGCACCGGCGAAACTGCCGGTCGGCCCGCTGACCGTGATCGAGGACCGCTACGCCTTCCGGCTGGCGCGCTGATTCAGACGGGGCCGCGCGCTGCCGCCAGCCCGGCCAGCAGCGCTTCGACGCCGGCGGCCACGAACGCCTCGGGCGCGCCGACCTCCTTTTCCGTGAGCGCGCGGTTCGCCGACAGCAGGGTGAAACCGTGGACCTGGGCCCATAACAGGCCCAGGACCTTCTTTTCGTCGAGGTCGGGCGGGAGGTCGCCCGACAGTTGGCAGCTGTGGATGATGCGCAGCAGGATCGCGCGGGTGCGCTCCAGTGCCGGCAAGGGCGCGCCGTCGCCGCGGAAATCCTGGTTGGCGCCGAACATGACCGCCGCGTGGCCCGGATGCGTGACGGCGAAGCGGTGGTAGCAGTCGCAGGCATCCAGTATCTGGCGCCGCGGCGCCTTCGGGTGGCGCAGCGTGGCCGCCTCGATCGCATCGGCCAGCATGCCGAAACCGATATCCGCGATCCGGCCCAGCAGGTCGCGTTTCGACTTGAAATGCCGGTAGGGCGCCATGTGCGAAATGCCGGCCGCGGCGGCGATATCGCGGAACGTGATGCTGTTCGGATGACGTGTCCGCATCAGGTCGAGGAAAGTCGCCACCACCACCTCGTCGAGCTTGCGCGGGCGGGCGGCCTCGGGCGCCTGCGCGGGGGCGTCCGCCATGCTGTTCTGCTGGGTCATCTGTCTTCGCTTGTCTGGTCGCGGCCGCGCGCACGGGCGCGGCCCGCTTCATTCTACCCGCTCGCGGCGCGGCCGCACCACGCCGTTCAGACGAAGCCGGCCACCACATGCGGCACGTACGGCGCTTCCAGCAGCGCGATCTCGTCCGCGGTGAGTCCCACGCTCAGCGCCGCCAGCGCATCCTCGAGGTGCGACAGCCTGGACGCGCCGATGATCGGCGCCGTCACCGGCGACTTCTGCGCGACCCAGGCCATCGCCACCTGCGCGCGCGGGATGCCGCGCGCCTCGGCCACCCCCTTCACCGCCTCGGCCACGCGGCGGTCGGCGTCCTCGGTGGCGGCGTACAGCTTGCGGGTGAACGCGTCGGTTTCGGCACGGCTGGTGCTGCCGGCCTGGTCCCAGTCGCGGGTGAGGCGGCCGCGCGCCAGCGGACTCCAGGGAATCACGCCGATGCCCTCGGCCGCGCACAGCGGCAGCATTTCGCGCTCTTCCTCGCGGTACAGCAGGTTCAGGTGGTTCTGCATGGTCGAGAAACGGGTCCAGCCATGGCGGTCGGCCAGGTACAGCGCCTTGGCGAACTGCCAGGCGTGCATCGACGACGCCCCCAGGTAGCGCACCTTGCCGGCCTTGACCACGTCGTGCAACGCTTCCAGCGTTTCCTCGATCGGGGTGTCGTAGTCCCAGCGGTGGATCTGGTACAGGTCGATGTAGTCGGTGCCGAGGCGGCGCAGGCTGGCGTCGACCTCGGTCATGATCGCCTTGCGCGACAGGCCGCCCCGGTTCGGGCCCTTGCCCATCGGGTAGTAGACCTTGGTCGCGATCACGGTGTCTTCGCGCCGCGTGAATTCCTTCAGCGCGCGGCCGACGATTTCCTCGCTGGTGCCGTCCGAATACATGTTGGCGGTGTCGAAGAAGTTGATGCCCATTTCGACCGCACGGCGGATGATCGGGCGGCTGGCGTCTTCGTCCAGCGTCCAGGGATGGGTGCCGCGCGCCGGCACGCCGAAAGTCATGCAGCCCAGGGCCAGCGGAGACACCTGCAGGCCGGTGTTGCCAAGTCGTTTGTAGTGCATGTTCGCCTCCAAAACGGCCACCTTACCAGACTGCGCGCCGGCTTGCCGGACACCCGCGCCCGCCGTCCCGGGGTCGCGCATTCCCGGGCTAACATTGCATATATGCAGGGGACGGCGCTTTTTAGCCATTTTTTACGGCCGCGGGTCCAGACTGGGCCTGTCTTTCACAGCCAGGAGCCCGCCATGCCCGACCCCGCCCCCGCCGCTTTCATGCGAGGCTTGCCATGATCGCCGTCATCGCCAGCGAAGCCGGCGGCGTGCTCGACAGCCTGCTGGCGGAAAACCTCGCCGTGGCGCGCCGCCGCGCCGGGCGCCGCGTCCTGCTGGTCGACGCCGCGCCCGAACAGGCCTGCCGCGCCTGGGCGCGCGCCCGCGCCGCCACCCACCTGCGCCCGCTGCCGGAGGTGCTGGCCCTGCGCGGCATGGGCTTCGGCGAGCGCCTGGCGGGCGCGCTCGGCCGCCACCACGACATCCTGGTCGGGGCCGGCGGCTGCGACAGCGCCGAATGCCGCTGCGCGCTGGTCGCGGCGCAGGTCGCGATCGTGCCGATCGCCGCATGCGACGCCGATGCCGCCGCCCACTACCGCCTGATCGCCCGCCTGAATGCGGCGCGCATGTTCAATCCCGGCCTGCGCGTGCTGTTCGCCGCCGTCACCGAGGACGAAGACGGCGCGATGGCGGCGGCCGGCCTGGCCCGGGTACGTGCCTACGCGCGCGAAGTGATGGGCGGGCGGGTGGCCGCCACTGTCCTGCCGCTGGCCGCGCTGCGCGCCGCCACCGCCCGCGCGGGCGCCTGCGCCTGCGATGCCGACGGCGACCGGGACGCCGGCGCCGCGCTGGAAGCCCTGTGCCACGAGGCCTTCGGCGGCCAGGCCGCGCGCCGTCGACCCGATTGCCGGGAGGGCCAAACTGTGCAAGGATGAGCGGCCGCCGTTACCGCCACGCCGTTACCGCAACTTATGCGCATGCCACCCGCCGCCCGCCCCGCCAGTCCGTCCGCAACCCGCCCGCCGCGGCGCGGGGCCGCCGCATGAGCGGCACGGGCGGCCGGCGCACGGCGGGCGGCATGCTGGCCGCGCTGGACGCGCGCCTGGTCGACGCCCGCGCCCGCACGCTGGCCGGCTGGCGCCGTGCCGGCGCCGAATTCCTGGCCTTCGGGATCAAGGAAGCGCGCGCCTGCCTGTTCGCCGGCCTGTTCTTCGCGGCGGTGGCGCTGGTGCCGCGCGCCGGCATGCTGGGCGTGCCGCGCTATGACGTGCTGTTGCTGGTGGCACTGGCGATCCAGGCCTGGATGCTGCGCACCGGCCTGGAAACCCGCGACGAACTGAAGGCGGTGTGCCTGTTCCACGCGGTCGGCTTCGCGCTCGAGGCCTTCAAGACCTCGGCCGCCGTGCAGTCATGGCGTTATCCGGACTTTGCCTACACCAAGCTGCTGGGCGTGCCCCTGTTTTCCGGCTTCATGTACGCGGCGGTCGGCAGCTACATCATCCAGGCCTGGCGCCTGCTCGACCTGCGCGTCCGCCACCACCCGCCGCACTGGATGGCGGCGCTGGTGGCGATCCTGATCTATGCGAACTTCTTCACCCACCACGCGATCGGCGACTACCGCTGGCACCTGGCGGCCTGCGCCCTCGGCTTGTACGCGCGCACGACCGTGGTGTTCCGCCCGCTCGACCGCGAACGGCGCATGCCCCTGCTGCTGGGCTTCGTACTGACCGGCTTCTTCATCTGGCTGGCGGAAAACCTCAGCACCTTCTGGGGCTTGTGGCGCTATCCGAACCAGCTGGGGGCGTGGTCGGCGGTTCACGTGAGCAAGTGGAGTGCATGGTCGCTGCTGGTGATCATGACCTTCACCATCGTGGCCAACCTCAAGCACGTGAAGACGCGCATCCACGTTCCGGAACCGTAAGGAAAACGAGGGAAAAACGGGCGCGGCCGGATGGCCGCGCCGTTTACATGGCCGCCATCTGGGCCAGGGTCGGGATGCTGGCCAGCGCCACCGCGACCGGCAGCGCGCACAGCACCAGCATCACACCGATGCGCACGCGGCGCGCACGCTGTTTCTGCTCAGCAAAACGGGAAAGGCGAATGCCTGGATCGGAGTTCATGGAAGTCCTTTCATGCTTGATGAATAGCCAATCATAATACCCAGCGAACAATTCACGCGACACGAATGGATGAGCAGCGGACCAAACGACAGAATGACCGCCGCCATCACCCACCTGAGCCGTTTTTCCGCCCGAAAACGCCGGCAGGAAACCGAAATTTACATGACGAAAGATTCAGATTACACCCGCTCTGCGGCGAAATCCATGCGCTGGAATCATGAATTCGCATTTGTTTCGATTTCGTCTTTTTTTATCCACTACCCCGCCATGAACATCCCGCAGGAACGCCTTGGAGCGTCCAACAAGACCTTCAGGGCAAGGCGCATCGTCGAAGACAGTACGCTGGTACGGCGAGACGGTGCAACGCAGCCATGGAGGTTTTGTTAGGCGCTCTTAACCTGGAGCGCTTGAAAGACGTCCTGTCGCTGGCCGTGCGCGGCGAGTCCTTCGAAGCGTTGCTGAACAGCCTGTTGCTGGCGGCGCGCGGCCTGCCGCTGCACGGCCCCGGCGGCAACATCGTCAAGTGGCTGGGCACCGGCACCGACATCCACGAACAAAAGCTGGCCGAGGACGCCCTGCAGCTGGCCAACCGGCGCAAGGACGAATTCCTGGCGATGCTGGCGCACGAGCTGCGCAACCCGCTGGCCCCGATCAGCGCCGCCGAACAAGTGCAGCCGCTGCTGGACGCGCGCCGCCATACGCCGGTGCCGGCCATGCAGGCGGGCGCGCACACCGTCGTCCAGGGCGACCGCGCACGCTTGATCCAGGTGGTGGCCAACCTGCTGGCGAACGCCGCCAAGTACACGGCACCCGGCGGGCGCATCGAACTCGCCCTCGAGACCGACGCCGCCGGGGGCGGCGGAAACGGCGACGGCGCGGTGGCGCGCATCCGGATCGCCGACAACGGCAGCGGCATCGATACCGCGCTGTTGCCGCACGTGTTCGAGCTGTTCACTCAGGGCGCGCGCACGCCCGACCGCGCCCAGGGCGGCCTCGGCCTGGGGCTGGCGCTGGTGCGCACCATCGTGCTGGCGCATGGCGGCGAGGTGCGCGCCGAAAGCGCCGGCGCCGGCTGCGGCAGCATCTTCACGGTGGAGCTGCCGCTGGTGCGCGCTCACGCGCCGGGTCCGGCGGCGCCCATGCCCGACGCGGCCGCGGCGCCACAACCGGCCCCGGTCCGGCATGCGCTGCGCGTGCTGCTGGTCGACGACAACCACGACGCGGCGTCGACCCTGGCGTCGCTGCTGGAAGCCGCCGGGCATCGGGTGATGGCGCTGCACGATCCGGCCGCGGCCCTGCGGGCGGCGCCGTCGTTCGCACCGCAGGCCTTCATCCTCGACATCGGCCTGCCGGGCATGGACGGCTACGCGCTGGCACGCGCCCTGTCGCGCCAGGCCGACTTCGACCACCACCTGGTCAAGCCGGCCGACCCGGCGCGCCTGCTGGCGCTGCTCGACGCCCATGCAACGGCCGCCGTCGGCTGAAGGAGGTATACTCCAGGGACCATGCGCATACAGCTCTTTTCCGACCTCCACCTGGAACGCTATCCCGACTTCCAACCCGCCATCCACCCCGGCACCGACGTCGTCGTCCTGGCCGGCGACATCGGCTCCTACCAGTCGAATTCGCGCCTGCGGGACGACGACTTCGGCCTGGGCCGCTTTTCGCCGCAGCGCCTCGGCCTATCCGGCGCCGCGGACGCGCGGGTACTGTACATCCCGGGCAACCACGAATTCGATTCGCTGGAATATGCCGACGCCTACGCCCGCCTGCGCGCCACCTGCGCCGCGCTCGGCATCACCTGGCTCGACCGCGAGGTGGTCACCATCGGCGACGTGCGCTTCATCGGCACCACGCTGTGGGCCGACTTCGACGCGCTGGCCAGCCGCGAAAGCGAGCCGGCGCGCCAGCTGAAGCAGCGCGACAAGGCTTTCCGCGCCGCCAACTATTACCTCAGCAAGAACACGACGCTGCGCGACGGCAGTCCGATGCTGGCCGAGGCCCAGCGCGCCCTGTCGCTGGCCTGCCAGGACTGGCTGCGCGGCGCGCTCGCCACCCCGTTCGAGGGCACCACGGTCGCCGTCACCCATTACGCGCCCAGCCTGCTGAGCGCCGATCCGCGCTACGGCCTGACCCCGGGCACCGCCGGCTTCTGCAACACGCTCGACGACCTGTTCCCGTACGCGCAGCTGTGGCTGCACGGGCACCTGCACTGCCGCAACGACTATACGGTGGAAGGCAGCAGCGACGGCAAACCCTGGGCCTGCCGCGTGGTGGCCAACCCGCTCGGCTACCTCAGCAAGGGCGAACAGGAAGGTTTCCAGCCGGCGCTGGTGATCGAGCTGTAGGCCGCACCCTCAACTGCGGTCGACCAGCCTGGCGATAAGCCCGCCGGCGAAGGTGAATTCGGAGCGGCCCCGCAGCTCGAGCGTGGTGCCGGCGCGCGGGCCGTCCGGCACGTCGACGGCGAAGGTGCCGCGCCAGGCGATGCCGGCGTGGGCCGTGTCGCCGTCGAATGCGAGCGAGACCAGGCGCTGCTCGCGCGCGGAAAACAGTCCGCGGCCCTGTTCGGCCAGGCCGCGGAAGGCTTCCAGCCCGCGGGTCTCGGCGGTGACGACGCCGTCGGCCACGTTCTCGAAGCGCACGTCGGGCGCCAGCAGCGCCAGCATGGCCTCGACGTCGAAGGCATTGTAGGCGGCCAGGTAGCGGTCGATGAGGGTCCTGCGGCTTGCATCCTGGTCCATGGGCTCTCCGGGTGACTCGACGGTTACTGCACTATATATCAGCTGTCTCGCCGCGTGCGCGGTCCATGCGCGGCACGATCCCGCGCATGCCGAAATAACGCTCCAGGTTGGCCGGCGCCCCGGCCGGGTCGCACAGCGCGATGTAGCCGTCCGGCCGGATCAGGTAGGTGGCGTCGCGCGCCAGGCCGGCGTCGTAGCAAGCCTGGCGCCAGGGGAAAGTGTGCAGCGCCAGGCCGGCGTCGCGGCACCAGGCGCCGAGGTCGGCGGCAGCCTCGCCGTACACGTGCGCCTGCCAGTGGGTCGCCGTCAGCGGCGCATGGTTGTCCGGACCGTCGTGGCCGGTCCACGGCAGGCGTTCGCCGCTGCGCACCTGGCCGGCCATGCCTTCGCTCAGGACGCTGTCGTGGTAGTGGATCGCGGTCTGCGACAGGATGCGGAACATGAATTCGCGCGAGGGCCCGATCGCGTACGCGGCCGAGGCGAACAACGGCACGATGCGGGTGCGCATGAAATCGGCCAGGCCGCCCTGCGCGGTGACGAAGGAGAACACGCGGTCGGTGGTCTCGACCAGCTTGCGCGCGAAGGCGATGCGTTCGGCCTCGTAGCTGTCGAGCAGCGCCTGCGGCGCCTGCCCGCGCTGTACGGCCGCCAGCTTCCAGGCCAGGTTGACGGCGTCACCGATGCCGGTGTTCATGCCCTGCCCGCCGGCCGGGCTGTGCACGTGGGCGGCGTCGCCGAGCAGGAAGGCGCGCCCGCGCCGGTAACGGCCGCTGACGCGGTGGTGCGCCCGGTAGCTCGAAAACCAGTTCACCTTGCGCAGATGCAGGCCGAGGCTGTCGATGGCCTGGTGGCGCACGTCGTCGAACTCGAGCCGGCGCCCCTCCCCGAATCCGGCTTCGCGCGCGACCCGCACCGCGCCGATCAGGCGTCCGAGTCCGGTCCTGGTGTAGGCCAGCAGGATCACGAAGTCGGCGTGTTCCAGCGACATGTGGATCTCGCCGTCGGCCGCCACGCCGTCGCTCTCGACATCGGCCACGTAGAACACCTGGTCGTAGGTACCGCCCTCGAAACCGGTGCCGATCTGGTGACGGACGGTGGAGTGGGCGCCGTCGCAGCCCGCCAGCCACGACGCCGAACAGGCCCGCTCGCCGTCCGGCCCGCGCAGGCGCGCCGTCACGCGCACGTCCTCGTCGGTGAAGCCGAGCAGCTCGGTGCGGTGCTCGACGCGCACGCCGGCCGCTTCCAGGTAGCGGACCAGGAGCCGCTCGTGGCGGTCCTGGGGAAAGATCAGCACGAAGGGAAACGGCGTCAGCCTGCTGCCGGCATCGCCGAAATCGAGGCGGGCGCGGTGGCGCCCCCTGGCCCACAGGTTGATGGCCGGGTTGCGCAGGCCGGATTCGACGACCTCCTGCGCGAGCGCGGGATCGAGCTGGCGGTACAGCTCGAGCGTGCGCGCCTGCACCGCCATCGCGCGCGAGGTCGCGCCCGGCCCCTCGCCCTTGTCGATCACGCGCACGCGGATGCCCTGGCGCGCCAGCCACAGCGCCAGCACCAGCCCGGTCGGGCCGGCACCGGCGATCAGGACCTCGGTATCGCTCATTTCTGCCTCCATGGCGGGGAAGAATGTCCACCCTCACTGGACAACTTTAAGGCCCAGGGGTTCGATTTCATGGCGAAACAGTACGTTACAAGCACCTCTGTAGAATAAGACGCTCGGGCTCGCAACGATACGCTTGCGCCCATCTTATGGAGACATGACGTGAAGATAGCGTGTATTGCCTGGGGTTCACTGATCTGGGAACCGAGGGAACTCAAACTGGCTTCGGAATGGCGCCCCGGCGGTCCGCTGCTGCCGATCGAATTCGTGCGCGACAGCGACGACAGCGACGAGCTCGCCGTGGTCATGCACGAAGCCGCGCCGCCAATGCCGACCTACTGGGCGCTGCTGGACACGAACGACATCGACGCCGCGCGCGAAATGCTGCGCCAGCGCGAGAAGATCCGCCCAGAATACCCGCAGTGGGTGGGCAGCATCCCGAATCCGTGTGGCCCGGTCGACGAACGCGTGGCCGAATGGCTGCGCACCCGCGAACTCGACGCCGCCGTGTGGACCGCCCTGCCGGCCAAGTTCGCCAAGGTCAGCGAACGCGCGCCCAGCGCCCACGAAGCGCTCGCCTTCCTGGCCGGCCTGCAGGGTGAGCAGCGCCGCAAGGCCGAGGAATACGTGCGCAAAGTGCCCCGCGAGATCAACACCCTGTACCGCAAGCTGTTCGAGGACAAGCTGGGCCTGGCGCCCGAGGATTGACGGCTCAGGTGTCGGCGCGCAGCTGCTCGATCAGGCGCCGCCGGCGCACCGACTGAGCAGGCACGGCCCGTCGGCCGGATCTCGGCGCCGGTGACGGTCACGAAACCGTTCGATATGTTCGTGTATCGCCGCCCGCGAGTGCTTCGTGGGCCGGCATCTACAAGTTGCCCGAGTGGGTCATTACGCTTCTGATTTGCTGCTCCTCGAGGTCCAGTTCCTCTGCAAGCGAGCGGTGCGCGTCTGCACCCACTTGATCCGTGTGCTCCGACAGCTTCTCTCGAGCGGCCTGGATTGCCACCAGCCGCAAACGCCTTTGCGCGTTGAACTGTTCGGCGTTCTCGGGCGACTCGGCTTCCTTCTCCTCAGTCGCTCGCTCAGCCCTGGCTTCGTACTCGTCAACGAGTGCGGACGCCGCTGCCGAATGCGCCTGGCTGGCGTGTGGATCGAGCCGTTCCTTGACTGCGTCAAGTGCGGCGTCGGCGATCTCTGCCCTGGCCAGTGCTTCCGCTGGTTCGGCAGCCACCTGCTCCGGCTCGATCACTTCGAGTTTTCGTACCAGCCAGCCAAGCGTGGTGCCCTGAACAATAAGCGTCGCAAAGATCGAACAAAACGCCAGGAAGACGATCACGTCGCGCGCCGGAAAGCTGGACGGCAGTGCAAGCGCCGCGGCCAGGCTGACCACCCCTCGCATCCCGGCCCACGACACGACCGCATGGTGTGTCCAGAGCGGCGTCGTCGGCTGCGCCGCCTTGCCGGAAGAAAACACGCCTGGCAGCCAGCCTGTCATGAAGACCCAGACGAAGCGGCTGATGATCAGCGTCGCAGACACGGCCAGTGCAAGCAATGCCAGTGAGGCAAGCGCAGTGGCACTCTCCTTCACGAGGCGTTCGACGATGCCCCGCATCTGCAGTCCGATGAGCATGAAGATCAAGCTGGCGAGCAGGAACTCGATGAAATTCCAGACCGCATGGAGCTCCAATCGGGTACGCGCCGTGAACTCTGCATGCTGTTTGCGGCCGAGTACGAGACCGCACACCACGGCGGCCAGGACGCCCGATGCGTGCAGCGCCTCGGCGCCCAGGTAGGCTGTAAAGCCTGCAAGGATGCTGGTCGTGATGTCGAGCATCGTGTCATCGATCTTGCTGAACACCCACATCGCCAGACGACCGCTCAACCAGCCGATGACGATTCCGCCGATGCCCATGCCGAAGAACTGGAGCAAGCCGCTCGCATAGCTCACCGAACTCGCGGCGACCGCCGCGACCGCGAACCGGTAGAGGACCAGCGATGACGCATCGTTGATAAGGCTTTCGCCTTCCAGGACGGTGACGATCCGCTTGGGAAGGTTGAATTTCTTCAACACCGAGCTGGCGGCAACAGCGTCGGGCGGCGCCACGATGGCGCCAAGCGCGGCTGCGGCCCACCAGGGAAGTCCGGGCACCAGCCCATGCGCCACGACGGCGACGGCGGCTGTGGTAAAGAGGACGGCACCGATCGCCAGTAAAAGAATAGGCCGAATGTTCGAACGAAATGCCGGCCAATCCGTTCGGTAGGCACTGACCTGCAGCAGCGGCGGAAGAAACAGGGCCAGCGCGAGTTCCGGATCCAGCTCGACCGCAGGCAGACCTGGTACCAGCGCGAGACCCATTCCGCCCAACACCAGGGGAATTGCAACTGGCAAATCCAGACGCTGCGCCAGCACCGCCAGCAGGACGCAGAACGCCACCAGGCCAAGAAGGATGTCGAAAGTCGCCATGGAATTCAGCCGGTCAGTGGCGATGCGGCCCAGTGACGCAACAGCGCTGCCGGATCATCGAAGATGGCGGCAGCCTCGGAAAAAGCCCCATCGTCCCAGTAACCGCCACAGCGCAGTGCAATGCCCCGGACCCCGGCTGCCCTGGCTGCCGCAATGTCATAGGGCGTGTCGCCCACCATCACGGCCTCGCCGCGTTGCACGCCGGCCTTCTTCAAGGCAACTTCGATGATATCGCCGTCGGGCTTGGATTCCTTTACCTCGTCAGAGGACACCGCGGTGTCGAGCAAGTCCTGCAGGTCGGCCTGCGCGAGCAAGGCCGGTAACTCTTCTCCGCTGGATGACGCAATGACCAGGCGCAGTCCTTCGGACCTCATGCGTTGCACCAGCGATCTGGCGCCGGGCGTCGGCGCCAGTTTCGGGATGTAGCTGCCAAGCAATAACTGCGTGCGGTCCTTCGTGATCTGTTTCGCGAGCGCCGAGTCCGACGCGATGCCGAGCAGCTCGGCGAAAACCTTGTCGGATCCCTTGCCGATCAAACGCCGCACCTGGTCGTAGCTTACCGAGCGGCCATGCCCTTGAAGGGTTTCAATCCACGCTCGCGTATGCGCATCGTTGCTGTCGATGAGCGTGCCGTCGATGTCAAAAAAAACAGCTTTCAGCGCGGTTCGATTCATCATATAGGTTTACTTGAAAGAAATATTTACTGTTGATTTCAATGGTGGATTCCCACATCCGTCGTGGCTGCGCAGCGTTGAATTCGCATGCAACGGCTGGCAAGATCGGATCACCAGCGAATGCCCGGCGTCGTACTCCGGCATAGTGTGCCCTTGCTCGCGCAATGCTGTCGCGTTGTTGAACCCGCCCTTGCGGCTCATGTGTAGCGGTTCGATGCCGGCGGGCGCGGCTCTGGCGGACCGGAAGCGTTTGCGGGCTGCAGCAAAAATCGTTCGCAAGGACAGCCTGCGAAAGCGGTCCGCCGCATGGGAGAGCTGCTGGCGAAATTTATTGTTGGTCGATACCTGACGGCGAATCAGCGCGTGAAGTCGGACAGCACGCGCCTGGCAGCGGCGCCGAGCGAGACGAAACTGCAACCGACGCGCACGTCCGCACTCAGGAAAACGCAGTTCGTCACCTCGACGCCGGCCTGCACCTGGTGGAGCGTGCTGTTCACGTAGAGCTTGAAGCTGACCTCGGCGACCGTGCCGCGTGCCAGCGCCACGGGCAGGAGCAAGGCGATGCCCTGGGTGCTCAGGTCGATGGTTTTTGCAGGCAGGAAGCCCAATTCCGCCACCTGGACGGTGGCGCTGACCCTGCACACCTTGCGTGGCTGGTCCCGGCGCTCGGAGACATACTGGGTATCGGTTGCGCCGAGCGTAGCGGATCGAATGAAGTTCATGGACGAGAAGTTCTTATATGCAACTATTATTGCAAAAAGGAACTGTTCTGTATAGCGAAATGTACGTACCTTCGATCGCGCAACTGCGCCGGCCGGCGTATCAGGGCATGGGCAGGTCGCGCAAGGTCGACAGTACCGTCAGGAGCTCCGCCGGCTCGACCGGTTTTGCGGCGTGTCTCTGGAATCCGCTGGTCACGGCCCGGGCCCGGTCCTGCGCACGCGCGTAGGCGGTCAGGGCCACCGCCGGCGTAGCGGGCTGCCCGCGCCGCTTTTCCCGTTCCCGCAGCTCGGCGATGAAGCCGTGGCCGTCCATGCCGGGCATGCCGATGTCGCTCACGATGAGGTCGGGCCTTGCGCTTTCCCAGACGCGCAAGGCGTCCGCGGCACTGCCTGCGCTCGTGACGATGGCGCCGGCGCTGGCAATGACCGAGGCCAGCATGGTCCTGGCGTCATCGTCGTCCTCGACCAGCAGCACCGCCAGGCCGGCCAGGCCGAATTCGTCCCCGCCTGCCGCCATCCGCTGCCGGCCCGACGGCGTCTCGGCCTCGGGCGCCGGCGCCGGCTTCGCGTCCACGGCGAGCGGCAGGCTGACGACGAAGGACGCGCCAAGGCCAGGGCCCGCGCTGTGCGCGCTGATGGTGCCGCCCTGCAGTTCGACCAGCTTTTTTACGATCGCCAGCCCGAGGCCGAGACCGCCGTGCCTCCTGCTCGACGACGCGTCGACCTGGGTGAAATTGTCGAATATCCGCGCCAGGAAATCGTGCGGGATCCCGGCGCCGTTGTCGGCCACCGCGATCCGGACGCCCGAGGCGTGGCGCTCGACCGCCAGGTCCACGCGGCCGCCTTCGGGCGTAAACTTGATGGCGTTCGACAGGATGTTCCAGACGACCTGCTGGAGCCGGTCGGGGTCGCCCGAAATCGGTCCCGCCAGCGGATCGATGACGGCGTGCAGCGCAATCGATTTCGCCATCGCCGCCGGCCGCAGCGCCTCGACGGCGGCTTCCACCGACGTTTGCGGATCGAACACCTGCACGTTCAGCCGCAGCTTGCCGTTGACGATGCTCGATATATCGAGCAGATCGGCGACGATTTGCGCCTGGGCGCGGGCATTCCTTTCGATGGCCTCGATCGCGCGTCTTGCCGCCGCACTGTCGAGCCGTCCCGTCGCCAGCATCTGCGACCAGCCGAGAATCGATGTCAGCGGCGTCCTCAATTCATGCGACACCGTCGCCAGGAACTGGTCTTTCGCCTCGTTCGCCCGCGCCGCTTCTTCGTACAGGCGCTGTTTTTCCCGAGCTTCCTGTTCGGAGCGCCGCTGCGCGAAGACGGCATCCTGGTAGAGGGAGGCCTTGTTCATGCCGATGGCCGCCTGCGCCGCGAGGGTTTCCACGAACCGCTCGTGTTCCGCGCTGAATATCGCCGGGTCCTCGTGGCCGAAGAACAGGCCGCCGACCACCTCGCCGTTGCCCAGCTTCACCGGCAGCGCCAGGTAGGAACGCACGGGCAGGTGCCCGCGCGGCATGCCGAAGTGCGGCCCCATCTTTCCGTAGCGCGGGTCTTGCAGGATGTCGTCGCTGCGGATCGGCCCCTCCGCCCTGAAGGTTGGACCGAACAGGCGGGTCTTGCGCGGCAGCGGGAATTTCGTGAAATGCTCTTTCGGTACGCCGGAGATGGTATAGCGCGTATACGACTCGCCGGATTCGTCGCGGACGTTATAGAAGAATGCGCCGAACTGGGCGCCGGTCAGCCGGGTCGCGGTATCGACGACGGCTTCGACGATCTTTTCATGGTCGAGCTCCTGGAGGATCAGCAGGCCGATGCGATGCAGGGCTTCGCGCTCGCGCTCCTGCTTCAGCCGCGGCCGCGCATCCTGGACTTCGATCACGGTGCCCACCACCTGTCCCTCGCGGCGGATCGGACTGGCCGTGAAGCTCACCGGATACAGCGTGCCATCCTTGTGCACGAACACCTCTTCGCCGCGCTCCTGCATGTTTTCCGGCGCGGCGCGATCGATCGGGCAATCCTCGAGCGGGTACGGGGTGCCGTCCGGACGGGTGTGGTGCACGAAGTCGTGCAGGGGCGCACCCTGGACCTCGGCCAGCGTATAGCCGGTCAGGTCTTCCGCCGCCGGGTTCATGTAAGCGCAGCGTTGCAACTGGTCCATGACGAACAGGGCAACCGTCGCGTTATTGCAGAGTTCCTGTAGATCGAAAAAATTGTTTTTAGACACAGTGCTAAGATGAAATCCTGAAACTTGAGATTTTACAATAGTGGCCATCAGGACCGCGCTGGTGCCGCGCACGCCGGGGTCGCCCCCAGCAAGCGGGTCAGTTCGCCCAGGTCGACCGGCTTGACGAAGTGATGGTCGAAACCGGCGGCCGCCGTGCGTGCCCGATCCTGTGCACCGCCATAACCGGTGATCGCAACCAGCATGGCGGCGCCGGTGGCGGCAGACCCGCGCAGACGCCGTGCCAGCTCGTAGCCGTCCATGACCGGCAGGCCGATGTCGAGCAGGAACACCTGGGGGGCGAGCCGCGCCGCGCTGGCCAGGGCCGAGGCGGCGTCGTGCGCGACGCTCACTTCGTGCCCGACGGTTTTCAGGAAGGCGGCCAGCATCTGGGCGGCGTCGACGTTGTCGTCGACGATCATCACGCGCAGGCCGGGACCGCCGGGCGCACCGGCGGAAGGCGCCGGCCGTCCGGGCACCTGTGCCTGCACCAGCCGCGGCAGGCGGATCGTGAACGTGCTGCCGCGACCCGCGCCGGCGCTGTGCGCGCTGACCGTCCCCCCGTGCAATCCGACCAGGCTCTTGACCAGTGCCAGGCCCAGGCCGAGGCCACCCTGCGAGCGATCCGAGGTGCGCTGCGCCTGGGCAAACAAATCGAACGCACGCTTCACCAGGTCGGCGGACATGCCGACGCCGTCGTCGATCACGGTGACGGCGGCGCCGGTCTCCTCCACGTCCAAGTGCAGGACGATGTTGCCGCCGTTCGGCGTGTACTTGGCCGCGTTGTTGAGCACGTTGCTGACCGCCTGGACCAGGCGCTTGTGGTCGCCGTTGACGGTCACGGACGTGCCAGGCAGGTGCAGCGCCAGACGGTGGCAGCGCGCATCCAGCAAGGGCCGGGCCTGCTCCACGGCGTCGGCGACCACCTTTGCCAGGTCCACGGCATCGCGGTCCAGCTCGATCGTCCCGCGCGTGACACGCGAGACGTCGAGCAGGTCGTCGATCAGGCCGGTCATGTGGCGCGCCTGGCGAGAAATCACCGCGGACGCTTTCCTGACGCGTTCGCGATCCGGTTCCATGATGGCAAGCAGATCGGCGGCGGCCGAAATCGGCGCCAGCGGATTTCTCAGCTCATGGGCCAGCATGGCAAGGAACTCGTCCTTGGCGCGGCTGGCCTGTTCGCGCTCCTGGTTGATGCGCACCGCCTGCAGGCCGGTGGCGGCCAGCGAGCTTGCCACCCGCAGCAAGGCAAGCTGGTGATAGGTCGGAAACGCCGGATCGCTCGAACCGAACCAGATCTTGCCGCCATGCGTGCCGAATCCCATGCTCAAGGCGACAAGCCGCGCCGGCCCCAGCGGCGTGGCCGCGTCGAACGCGCGTCCATCGGGTATCTTGACGGCACTCCACTGTTGCGCGGCATCCTGCCATGCGCCGAGGCCGGCTGGCTGCGGCAGGCCGGGGCGCACTTGCGCCAGGACGAACTCGGGCTCGTCCGCCTGCAACACGACCTGCATGAAACAGAAGTCGAACGGGACGACACGTGCGATCGCCTCGCTCATGATCTTGAGAATGCCGGCGCCGTCGCGGCCGGCCCACAATGCGGGCAGCGCGACCATGCCCATCATGTCGCGGATGCAGCCTTCGGCCGGGTCGGCCGCGGACGGCCGGCCGCTGGACGGGATCCGCATCATGCACTGCGCCGCCGGTGGCGTCCCATCATGCCGCGCCGCTGCCGGCGCCGTCCCGGGTTTCACGCCGCCGCAGTTCCTCCAGCATGTCCGACGCCGGCAGGTAGAACGGATTCTCCTGGACGATGCCGTTGATGAGCGTGAGCGGATGCGTGCGCAGCAGGTCCATCATCATGGCGCCGGACAGCTTGGCCGTATCGTAGACACACACGGCCGGCTGGCGGTTCTTCGCCAGTACCTCGTTGACTTCGGCTTCGTAGGCCAGGATTTCCCTGGCGCCCGGCACGCCGGAGAACACCCAGTCCATGTTGCCCATGATGCGCAAGCGCTCGAACCCGCCCGTCACGGCCGCCGCGCACACCTTGTCGACCATCGCCAGCATGCGATCCTTGTCGAACGCGCCGTCCGCATCGAGATAGGCGTCCTGCCATGTCGCCAACTCGAGTTGGCCGCAGGCTTCGCAGCCGGCGACATCGATCCCGGCTTCCCGCAGTTTCAAGCGATGGGCGTCGACGCAGGCCGGGTCGACGATGTGGAGATTCTTTTCTCCCTGGTCGATGCCTTCCTTGAAGAAGGGTCCGAGGACGGCGTATTCCTCGTCGCGGCTGTCGAAGAAAGCACAGATATGGAAGTGTTCGATCGCGGTACCGGCGAGCGAGAGCTGGTTCATCGTGGTCCTAATCGCATGAAAGCAGCGATGCGTGTGCATCGTGACTGCGTGGAAGAAGAAGGACTTGGTCCGAGCAACTCGGATTCCTTGCTGCAACGCATTATATTATGCGCGCTTTCGCACCGTCCGGATACGAAAAACGCCGCTGTTGGCCGCAAGCCGACATTCGCGCAACGGGTCGCTTTGTCAACAGGTCCATGGGCGCACGCCGGTTCATCCGGGCAATTCCAGCCGCCGCGCCCCGTACATCCGGCACTCCGCCGCCAGCGCCAGCAGGTTCGGATCGCGCTCGCGCGTGCGCGGCAGCAGCAGCGTGATGCTCTGGTGCGAGGCGTAGCGCGCATCCAGCGGCAACAGGTCCACGCGCGCGCTGAAGCCGGCCACGCGCCCCGGCAGCAGGCTGTAGCCCATGCCGCCGCCGACCAGGTTGATCAGCGAGAAGATGTCGCCGACGCGCAGGATGGTCTCGGGCACGAAGCCGGCCTGGCGGAAGGCGTGCTCGAAGCTGTCGGACGTGACGAAGCCGCTGCCCAGGGTAATGAATTTTTCGTCGCGCAGGTCGCGCAGGTCGACCTGCCCCTGGCCCGCGTACGGCGAGCCGAGCGGCGCCGCCAGGTGCACCTCGTCCTCGAACAGCGGCACCGACAGCAGTTGCGGATCGTCGATGGGGGCCTGCAGGCCGATCACGATGGCGTCCAGCCGCCCTTCGTTCAGGCTGGCCAGCAATTCCTGGTTGGAGCCGAGCGTCAGGTCGATCTGCAGTTCGGGCCGGCGCAATTTCAGGCCCATCAGCAGTTGCGGGATGCAGCGCAGCGTCAGCGAGTACAGCGAACCGATCTTCAAACGGGTGCCGGCGAACCCGGCCAGCTCGCGCACCTTGCGGATGCCTTCCTCGGTCTCGCCGACGGCGCGCTGGGCGTGCTTGGCGAAGGCGAAGGCCGCCGGCAGCGGTGCCAGGTTGCGGCCTTCGCGCCGGAACAGCGGACAGCGCAGGCCCTCTTCCAGGCTGTGCAGCGCACGGTGCACGCTGACCGCACTCTGCCCGAGTTCTTCCGCCACGCGCGACAGGCTGTGCAGGCGCATGAAGGCCAGGAAGACTTCAAGTTTCTTTAACGTAATTTCTTCGTCGATCATCGTGGTTTCCCTTGGTACGGGCCAGCGCCAGCTTACTTCATTCGTTAACCTGAAGGTAAAGATTCGATGACCACGTTGATTGAAGCGGGTGTGCACCCTTCCTATCCTGTGATCAATCGGATCATAAGGAGGAGACAACATGGAAAGCATCCGCTCCGCAGCCCCGGCGAGCGTGGCAGCAGGCACGCAGGCACCGCGGCGCTGGGATACACGGCGCCAGGAAAAGCAGCGCCGCATCGCCGCCGTGCGCCACCTGGCCGATGGCCCGGTGCTGCCCGGCGAACGCATGGTCGAAGCGCTGGAAGCGCTGGTGGTCAGCGGCGACCGCGTGGTCCTGGAAGGGAACAACCAGAAGCAGGCCGACTTCCTGGCGCGCGCCCTGGTGCAGGTCGACCCGGACCGCGTCAGCCGCCTGCACATGATCATGCCCAGCGTGAGCCTGCCCGAGCACCTGGATTTGTTCGAACGCGGCATCGCCGGCAAGCTCGATTTCGCCTACGCCGGCGCCCAGAGCCTGCGCATCTCGCAATTCCTGCAGGAGGGCACGCTGCAGGTCGGCGCCCTGCACACCTACATCGAACTGTACGCCCGCCTGTACGTCGACCTGGCGCCGAACGTGGTGATGGTGGCCGGCTACAAGGCCGACCGCGCCGGCAACCTGTACACCGGCCCCAGCACCGAGGACACGCCGGCGCTGGTGGAAGCCGCCGCCTTCCGCGACGGCATCGTGATCGCCCAGGTCAACGAGATCGTCGACGACCCGAAGGACCTGCCGCGCGTCGACATCCCCGGCTCCTGGATCGACTTCGTGGTGCAGTCCGACAAACCGTTCTACATCGAACCGCTGTTCACGCGCGACCCGCGCCTGATCAAGCCGGTGCACATCCTGATGGCGATGATGGCGATCCGCGGCGTCTACGAGCGCCACCAGGTGCAGTCGCTGAACCACGGCATCGGCTTCAACACGGCGGCGATCGAGCTGCTGCTGCCGACCTACGGCGCCCAGCTCGGCCTGAAGGGCAAGATCTGCCGCAACTGGACCCTGAACCCGCACCCGACCCTGATCCCGGCGATCGAATCCGGCTGGGTCGAGAGCGTGCACTGCTTCGGCGCAGAACTCGGGATGGAAGCCTACACCGCCGCCCGCCCGGACATCTTCTTCACCGGCCGCGACGGTTCGATGCGCTCGAACCGCGCGTTCTGCCAGCTGGCCGGCCAGTACGCGGTCGATTTGTTCATCGGCTCGACGCTGCAGATGGACGGCCTGGGCAACTCCTCGACCGTGACGCACGGCCGCCTGACCGGCTTCGGCGGCGCCCCCAACATGGGCCACGATCCGCATGGCCGCCGACATGCCACCCCGGCCTGGCTCGACCTGCTCGAAACGGACGACCCGCTCGCGCGCGGCAAGAAGCTGGTGGTGCAGATGGTCGAGACCTTCCAGGACGGCAGCGCGCCGACCATCGTCGAATCGCTCGACGCCGTCGAAGTCGGACAAAAGTCCGGCATGCCGCTGGCGCCGGTGATGATCTATGGCGACGACGTCACCCACGTGCTGACCGAGGAAGGCATCGCCTACCTGTACAAGGCGCGCTCGCTGGAAGAGCGCAAGGCGATGCTGGCGGCGGTGGCCGGCATCACCCCGATCGGCATGCGCCACGACCCCAAGCAGACCGCGCGCATGCGCGAGCAGGGCCTGATCGCGCTGCCGGAGGACATCGGCGTGCAGCGCGCCCAGGCCACCCGTTCGCTGCTGGCGGCCAAGAGCATCGCCGAGCTGGTCGACTGGTCCGGCGGCCTGTACGCGCCGCCCGCCAAGTTCAGGAGCTGGTGATGACGGCGCTGAATCCACTGCGGCACCACGCCGCCGAACGAGGCATTCCGGCGCCGGCGCGCCTGGCCGGCCTGGCGGTGGACGCCCTGGTCGACGAAGCCATGCTGACCCCGAAGCCGGGCCTGGTCGACATGCGCGGCAACGGCGCCCACCATGACCTGAGCTGGCTGCTGATGTGCCGCTCGGCGCACGCCCTGCATCCGGCTTTCCTGCGCATGGCCGAAGCCGGCGCAGCCATCACCGACCCGGTGCTGCTGCGCCGGCGAATCGGCGCCATCGGCCGCGACGCGGAAGCCGCCATGATGGCGGCCACCGGCGGCGTGAATACCCACCGCGGTGCGATCTGGGCGCTCGGCCTGCTGGTGACGGCGGCGGCGCGCGCGCTGCCGGAGGCCGCCGCGATCGCCGGCCATGCCGGCCTGCTGGCCGGCATCGACGATCCCGGCGCGCCGGCGCGCACCGGCAACAAGGGCGAGCTGGCCTGCCGCACGCACGGCGTGGGCGGCGCCCGCGGCCAGGCCCGCGCCGGCTTCCCGGCGGTACTGCACGCGGCGCTCCCGATGCTGCGCGCCTCGCGCGCACGCGGCGACGGCGAGCCCAGGGCGCGCGTAAACGCCTTGCTGGCCGTGATGGCGACACTGGACGACACCTGCCTGCTGGCACGCGGCGGCCGGCAGGCAATGGCATCCGCCCAGGCGGGCGCGCGGCGGGTGCTGGACCTGGGCGGCATCGCCACCCCGGCCGGCCGCGCCGCGCTGCGCGGACTGGAAGCGCGCATGCGCCGCCTGCACGTGTCGCCCGGCGGCGCCGCCGACCTGCTGGCCGCCGCCCTGCTGCTGGACCGCATCGAACACGCCGAAGAATAGAGGAGACGACAAATGGAAAAACTGGAATTCACGTTCGCCGCCGGGCAACCGGCACCGGGACGCACGGTGACCGGCGTGGTCGCTTCGGGCGACCTGGAAGTGCTGCTGGAACCCGGCCGGGACGGCACCACCACGGTGGCGGTGCAGACCTCGGTCGACGGCTACGGCGGCAACTGGACGGCGCTGCTGGAACGCGTGTTCGGCCCCGGCACGCTGCCGGCCGCGCGCATCGAGATCAACGACAACGGCGCCACGCCGGGCGTGGTGCGCATGCGCATCGAACAGGCTTTCGAGGAGGTGAAGCCATGACCGACATCGACCAGCTCCTGAAGCGCGACAGCTTCATCGAACGCAACGCCCGCAGCCGCGCCCGTGCGCTGCTCGATCCGGGCACGATGCGCGAACTGGCCGGCCCCTTCGAACGCCTGCATTCGCCCTGGCTGGCGATGCAGCACCTGGTCACCCAGTCCGACGACGGCGTGGTGGCGGCCAAGGGCCTGCTGGACGGCCGCCCGACCGTGGTGCTGGCCATCGAAGGCGGCTTCCAGGGCGGCAGCATGGGCGAGATCGGCGGCGCCAAGATCGCCGGCAGCCTGGAACTGGCGGCGCGCGACAACCGGCGCGGCATTCCGACCCAGGCCGTGATCCTGTTCGAGACCGGCGGCGTGCGCCTGCAGGAAGCCAACCTGGGCCTGGCCGCGATCGCCGAGATCCAGGCCGCCATCGTCGACTTGCGCCGGTATACGCCCGTGATCGGCGTCAGCGCCGGCACCGTGGGCTGCTACGGCGGCATGTCGATCGCGGCCGGGCTGTGCTCGTATCTCGTGCTGACGCGCGAGGCGCGCCTCGGCCTGAATGGGCCACTGGTGATCGAACAGGAAGCCGGCGTCGGCGAATTCGACGCGCGCAACCGGTCGCTGATCTGGGGCCTCACCGGCGGCGAACAGCGCGTCGCCAGCGGCCTGGCCGACGCCTGCGTGCAGGACGACAGCGCCGAGGTGCGCGCGACCGTGGCGCGCCTGTTCGGGCAGGGCGTGCCGGCGCGCCACCGCAGCGAGCGCGCGCAGGAATACCTGGCGGCGCTCGAACGGGCCGACACCGCGGCCCAGCCGACGGCGGACGCCGTCCGCGCCCTCTACGGCGCCACCGACAATCACCGAGGAGACGCATGATGGAACAGAACCAGACGACGCGCGGCGCCATGTGGCTGCGCCTGCTGACCGGCGACGCGGCACAGCTGCACGACTGGCCTTCGGTACGGGTGTGCGAGGCGCCGCTGGCCGGCCAGCCGGCGCGCTGGATCGCCGTGGTGCCGGACCTTGGCAACCGCTTCCCGCGCGCCCGCAATGGCGAGGTCGGGCTGGTGGAAGGCTGGCAACTGGCGCGCGCGGTGCAGGAAACCGTGGAACTCGACCGCGACGCCGCGGTGAAACGCCCGATCGTGGCCGTGATCGACGTTCCTAGCCAGGCCTACGGCCGGCGCGAGGAAGCCTTCGGCATCCACCAGGCGCTGGCCGGCGCCGCCGGCGCCTATGCCCAGGCGCGCCTGGCCGGCCATCCGGTGATCGGCCTGGTCGTCGGCCTGGCGATGTCGGGTGCCTTCCTGGCGCACGGCTACCAGGCCAACCGCCTGATCGCCCTGGACGACCCGGGCGTGATGGTGCACGCGATGGGCAAGGCCTCGGCCGCCCGCGTGACCCTGCGCACGGTCGAGGCGCTCGAACAGCTGGCGCAGAAGGTGCCCCCGATGGCCTACGACATCAAGAGCTATGCTTCGCTCGGCATCGTGTCGCAGGTGCTGCAACTGGCCAACCTGGCGCTGCCCGGCGAGCAGGACCTGGCGCTGGTGCAGGGCGCGCTGGAAGCGGCGCTGGCCGGCATCCTGGAGGACAGCGAACGCGGCCTGGCCTCGCGCCTGCAGGGACAACACAGGCAGGCCTCGCGCCGCGTGCGCGCGCTGCTCGAACAGGAATGGGAGGCCGCCGACTGATCAGATGACGCCATGAAGCCGCACGCGTAGCGACCGCGCCAGACAATAACAGCACAAGCCGGCGCACACTTTCTTGGACAAAGAGGAGACAGACATGATTATCTATGGAACCGCACTGCTGGCCGTGTGCCACCTGCTCGGCATCTTCCTGGGCGATTTGCTCGGGACGCTGCTGGGCGCCAAAACCAACGTCGGCGGGGTCGGCATCGCCATGATCCTGCTGATCTGCGCCCGGCTGTACATGCACAAGCGCGGCCTGATGCCGCAGACCACCGAAATGGGCGTCAGCTTCTGGGGTGCGATGTACATTCCGGTGGTGGTCGCGATGGCGGCCCAGCAAAACGTCGTGTCGGCCCTGCGCGGCGGCCCGGTGGCGCTGATTGCCGCATTCGCCTCGGTGCTGGCCTGCGCCGCCTGCATCGCCCTGATCAACCGCAGCGAGCGCCCGGCCCCGGAAACGGAAGCCGATCCCGACGCCCACGCCGCCGCCCGTCACGCCTGAGGAGACCATCATGCTCGAACTGCTCGAAAAAACCGCGAAGCACAACGGCCTGGTCACGGCCTTCGCCCTGGTCGGCCTGGTGATGCTGGTATCGATGTTCCTGTCGAAGAAACTCACGTTCGGCCGCGTGCACGGCTCGGCGATCGCGATCCTGATCGGCCTGGCCCTGGCCTACTGGGGCGGCATCCAGACCGGCGGCAAGCAGGGCCTGGCCGACGTCTCGCTGTTCGCCGGCATCGGCCTGATGGGCGGCGCCATGCTGCGCGACTTCGCCATCGTCGCCACCGCCTTCGAAGTGCAGGTGGTGGAGGCGCGCAAGGCCGGCCTGGTCGGCGTGTTCGCGCTGCTGCTCGGCACGCTGCTGCCCTTCGTGGTCGGCGCCAGCGTGGCCTGGGCCTTCGGCTACCGCGACGCGGTCAGCATCACCACCATCGGCGCCGGCGCGGTGACCTACATCGTCGGTCCGGTGACCGGCGCGGCGATCGGCGCCAGCTCCGAAGTCATGGCGCTCAGCATCGCCACCGGCCTGGTGAAGGCGATCATCGTGATGGTCGGCACGCCGATGGCGGCACGCTTCCTGCGCCTGAAGACCCCGCGCTCGGCGATGGTGTTCGGCGGCCTGGCCGGCACCGTCAGCGGCGTCTCGGCCGGACTGGCCGCGACCGACCGCCGCCTGGTGCCCTACGGTGCGCTGGTGGCGACCTTCCACACCGGGCTCGGTTGCCTGCTCGGGCCGTCGCTGCTGTTCTTCGCGACGCGCGCGCTGGTGGCCTGAGGCGGAGGCGATGATGGAGCCGGTGTTTCGTCCGCACGACCTGCTGTTTCCGCGCACGCCCGGCGCCTTCGTGCCGGTGGGTGACCGGCCGGACTGGCTGGACGACGCGGCCTGGACGGCGCGCGCGCCGCTGGTAGTGCGGCGCGACGGCGCGTCCGGCGGCCGCATCCCGGCCGGCGCCCGCGGACCGCAGCGCAACCAGCGCTGCGCCGGCCACCTGGCACCTGGCGACGTGGCGCGCCGCGTCGCGCCGGAGCAACTGGCGGCGGCGGTCGCCAGGGGGCCGGCGCTCGACCTGCGCGCCGCCGCCGACGCCCTGCCCTGCATCGCCGCCCTGCTCGCGCTGGCGCCCGGCCTGCGCGAACTGGGCCTGGACTGGGGTCCGGCCGGCGGTGCCGGCTTCTGGCTGGCCAGCGGCCTGCCGGTGCTGCGCGCCGGCAGCGACCTCGACCTGCTGGTGCGCGCACCGCATCCGCCCGCCCCCGAGGTGCTCGACGCCTTGTGGGCGCTGCAGGCAGGCGCCGCCTGCCGCGTCGACGTCCAGGTCGACACCGGCCTGGGCGGCTTCGCGCTCGGCGAATACCTGCGCGGCGGCCGCGTGATGCTCAAGACCGCCACCAGCCCGCTGTTGGTGGACGACCCGTGGCGGCAGCGGGCGGCGGCATGAGCGTCCTGTTCACCTTCCCCGGCCAGGGCGCGCAAAAGCCCGGCATGCTGCATGCGCTGCCGGATCATCCCGAGACCGCGCGCACGCTGGCGGAGGCGTCAACCGCGCTCGGGCGCAACGTGCTGGCGCTGGACACGTCGGATGCGCTGCGCTCGACGATCGCGGTGCAACTGTGCCTGCTGGTGGCCGGCGTCGCCATGGCGCGCGTGCTGGCGGCGCACGACGCGCGGCCGCAGATGGTGGCCGGCCTGTCGATCGGGGCATGGCCGGCGGCGGTGACGGCTGGCGTACTGGGTTTCACCGACGCCGTGCGCCTGGTCGAACTGCGCGCGCGCCTGATGGAAGACGCCTACCCGTCCGGCTACGGCATGACGGCGATCGGCGGCCTGACCCGCCAGCAGCTGGAACCGCTGGTGGCGCAAGTGCATGCGTCAGGGATGCCGGTGTACCTGGCCAACCTGAATGCGCCGCGCCAGGTCGTGATCGCGGGCGCGGAAGACGCGATGCAGGCCGTCGCCGACCTCGCCATCGGGCACGGCGCCCAGCGCGCCGAACGGCTGGCGGTGCCGGTGCCATCGCACTGCGAACTGCTGGCCGCAGAGGCGCAGACCCTGGCCTGCGCGATGGGCCAGGTAGCCCTGCACCGGCCGCGCATCACCTATATCAGCGGCAGCGCCGCGCGCGCCCTGTTCGACGGCCGCCGCATCGGCGCCGACCTGGCCGCCAACATGGCGCACCCGGTGCTGTGGGCGGACACCGTGCGCCACGCCTGGGAGCGCGGCGCGCGGCTGGCGCTGGAGATGCCGAGCGGATCGGTGCTGACCAGATTGACTGCGCCCGAGTTTCCAGATGGGGTGGCGCTCAGTTGCGAGGGGGTGCGGCTGGACAGCCTGGTGGCGGCCGTGCTGCAGGCATAGCCGCGCTCGGCCGTCAGACACAAGATATCCGATGCGAGCGAGCCGAACTCGCCCGAAAGAGACTCATGGCGCCGACAACCCGGATGAGCCTTTACTTGCGCGAGCGAAAATGTCGCTACCCCACAGCCCGGACACCTACAAACTACTGCAGGTCAGCATAGACGATCAGGGCGACCAAGAGCCGCTAACACAAGCCCCATGGCTGCGTTGCATTCGTCTCGCCGTACTAGCGTACTGTCTTCGACGATGCGCCTTGCCCTAGGGCTCCGCTGATTTAATCGACATTTTGCTCGTTACCGGAGCTGCGAGGTTGCGTCGGCTGGGCAGGCGGCGAAACGATCGGGTTCTGCCTTGGCTCGACGTTGCCGGGCGATTTTTGGAGGTGTTTCTGCGAGCTTTCGTCGCTCAGGACGGAGTTCTGGCGCGAGCGCTTCCAAAGGTTCGGCCAGCCAGCACCAGATTGGCAAACGCAAACAGGGCAAACAGCTGCGTGGTGTTTTTTGCCAATCCACGGTAGCGCGTCTTACGATGACGGAAGAGGTTCTTTAGCACATGGAAAGGATGCTCGACTTTGGCACGCACGCTGGCCTTAACCTTTTCCAGTTTTTCCTTGGCCCTGCCCAGAGGGTTTTTCTTCAACGCCTTGCGCACGCTGCGCTTCATCGCGATGTGCCAAGTCTTGCCTTTCTTAGACTGGTGCATTTCCGGATCGCGCTTCTCGTCCCGGTTCTTCGTCGAAGGAGGGGCCGCGATCAGGGTCGCGTCTACGATGGTCCCCTCACGCATCATCAAACCCTTACTTGCCAAGTGGGTGTTGATTTCATCGAAAATGCGCCGCGTCAGGTTGTATTTCTCAAGCAAGCGACGAAACTTCACCAGTGTCGTCGCATCCGGCGCCGACTCGCGATTCAGATCGATACCGACGAAGTTGCGAATCGACTGGCTGTCGTAAATCGCATCCTCGATTCCCTCGTCCGACAGGCCAAAACACTGCTGTACAACGTACATGCGCAGCATGCGCCCTACGCCAATCGGAGGTCGTCTGCACCCGTCACCTTTCGGGTAGACAGGCTCGATCACCGCGATCAGCGACGACCAGGGCGTTACCGCCTCGATCTCTGCCAGAAAACGGTCGCGTCGAGTCAGCTTCTTCTTGCTGGCGTAATCGGCGTCGGAAAAGCTCATCTGCGTCATCGGTGGGCTCGGAAGTTGGATGCGCTATTGTGACAGTTTGGCAGATTGGTGAACGATTAAATCAGCGGTTCCCTAGCGGAGGTCGAAGTACATCACCCGGATGCCGGGCGAGGCAGGCGGCAGTTGGCGCATTTCCGCCAGCAGGCTATCCCGCGTTACCCCTTGTTCGAGCAGCTTGAGCCACTGCACGGCCCATTTCGCATTCTCAGGATCCTCCCCGGTCCTGGCCAAGGTATTGAAAGCCTCGTAGGCACCGGTGGCATCGCCCAGCCAGGCCTGGGCCAATGCGGCGCCGCGGGCGAACAGGCTGACATCGTGGCCCTGGCGCCAGGCATCGACCGCCAGGGGCATGGTCTTTTCCAGCGGCGTGTCCGGGTCCATGAGCCCGATGCGGAACAAGGCGTACGCGATCCCGGGTGTTTCGGGCGCCAGTAAAGCGGCTTCGGCCAGGCTGGACCTCGCTGCTGCAAGTAATTCCCGTTTATCCGCTGTGGTAGCCCCCGCGAGTTTCAGGTATGCCATGCCCAGCAGATATCGGATTTCATCGTCGTAGGGGTCGCGCTGCGCCGCACCCGCAAGATACGGGATCGCGTCGCGCGGATTGCCCCAGTCGACCTGGGCGCGGCTCAAGGTCATCTGGGCGAAATCGACGCCGCGCACCGCGGCGGCGGCCGCCTGTACGCGCTGCAGCATCTGCCTGCCGTTGTCGGGCGTGGGGCAGTCCTTGAGCGCGGCATTGTCGAGGACGAATTCACCCTCGACACGGCTCAGGCGAGTCGTGTCGATGCGGGCCGCCGGCAGTTCGGGAAAATCGACCTTGATGACCTTCATCTGCGTGCGCCGGTAATACGACATGGCCGTGGTGAGCTGGAAACCCGACAATCCGAACACGTCGGCAAACGCCGTGCCGCCGTCGCGCCCGTTATTGACCAGCTCCAGGTATTGCGCCATCTTGTCGCGGTTGTCGGCGGACGAGAGCATGTAGTGCGCCAAGTTGAACGCGCGGGACTGGAACTCGGCTTGTGCAAGAACCTGCGGGGTTACTTTCTGGCCGCGCTGCACGCGGCCCGCGTATTCATGCGGCAAATACGAGCGCAGCACGTCGTCGTAGGTCAGGAAAAACAGGTGCTCGTTGCCGTAATCGATCCGCTTCATCGAATCGGCCGTTGCAACCGCAGCGCGGCCCACCACCATCTGGTTGTCGGTGAAGCGGACACCGCCAAAATAGACTTTCAAGCCCCCCAACAACCACATGGGTCCACGGATGTCCGTGTGACGGTAGACGAAGTTCCCGCTGTACAAAGCAAAGATCGAGGACAGCGTGGCGTCGCCGTCGTCCTTGAGCAGCGACGCATTTGTCGACTTCCACATCCGCCCCTGATTGAACGTGAACGCCTGGGTACCGGACACGCAACCGTCGATGAGACCCACGGCATCGGCCGGGAACTTGCCGAGTCCCGGCGCCCAGTCGAACCGGTCCTGGAAATACAGGGTCAACTTGGGCGGTTCCGTCTGCCTGATCAAGAATGGCTTCAGATACATGCGCAGCACGTAGTCGAGCCGCTCGAGATTATTCGCCAGGTCGATGACCTGCTCGGCATCGCTGTCCGAATAGATGACCAGATGCTGGCTCTCGACGCGGATCCAGGCCGACGGATCGCGCACGCCCTTGATGACGACTTCGGAAGTGTCGTGCTTGCCCTTGACGATTACCTTGTCCGGCGCCACCTCCGCCGCGCTTGCGGGCAGCAGAACAATTGCGACGAGCAGGGCAACGACGTGCTTCAGGATGTCCATCCGCGTCTCCATTTGCGCACCCACGAATCATGGACGGTCCCGCGGGCGATCCGTACGCACGTCCACCAAAGGCTTCATTTTTGGCGATTCCCCGGGAACCAGCATAGCAAAAAGCTTGGGATCGGAAATACGCACATTCTCACATTTACACCCGGACAACGAAATAGCCTGGCAAGGCATTTACCTGTTGTGACAGTTTGGCAGCTTGGTGAACGATTAAATCAGCGGTTCCCTAGGGCTTGTGTTAGCGGCTCTAATCAAGCCGCACCACCACCCACGGCCCCATCAAGCCGATACCGCAGTGCGCTTTCTGCAGACCAGAATCGCGGCGAATTAAAGAATCTAATCTATCTATTTTAAAGCCTGCTCGAAATCCGTTGATGGAGCGCATCCTCGTTCACTGAACCAATGTCAGTATTCTTGAAGCGTTCGAAAGGCAATCCACATGATTGAACAGCTGACTCCTTGATTTTGTCCCTCTGCCATGCATTTACTCTTTCGATTATTTTTTTATCTTGCGGGGTAGTAATCGGCGCAGCCTGTAATCGAACCCAATCTTTCATCACGGCAGCGTCCAAGAGGTGCTCGGGCCCATCCAGTTCGATGACGTAAAATACTTTGCCAGTTTTCGTAAGCAATACAAAGTCAAGACTTAGCAGGTTTATATCGCTAATTTGACCTTTTATATTCGGGAACCCGGGCCCCTGCCCTTGAGCATTCCAGTTGGCAATCAAAAGACTTACATCAACATTTAAAATTCTTATAAGCTGAACCTGGCTCAGGACGATCGCGTCTGGATGAGCTGCTTGCAGACGAAGAAAGAAATTGAATTCATTAACAGAAAAGAATGGGAGCTTCTGCACAGTGGCCATTGGAGCGGCAGGACCGCTTAGATACTGTTCCAAATTGCAGTACATCTGAAAATCCGCAGCACTCATTCCGTTGGTCAGTCCGCCCGTAAATGCCATGATCCCATCCTTAAGTAGAGTTGAGTTCTTATTTCTTTAGAGCGCCTAATAAAACCTCCATGGCTGCGTTGCATCGCCTTGCCCTGAAGGTTTTGCTAGACGCTCTTAGACGCTTATCACGATAAATAAATATACGCCAGCAGCAGTTTGCGTCTTTGTCAGGCGCTCTTTAGCGCCGCACCTGTCCCAGCACCTCGGCCACCCCCTGCACCACCGCCTCCGGCCTGGTCTCGTGGATCACATGCCCGGCCCCCGGCACCACCCGCACGGTCGAGCGTGTCGAATACGCGGCCAGTGCCTTCTGCATGGCCAGGTGCTCGGCCTCGGCCGCCTTGTTCAGCGCGCTCTGCGGCCGGCCCGGCACCGCATACGGGCTGACGCCGCGCACCAGCAGCACCATCGGCAGGTCGCCGAAGCTGCGCCGCGCCGCCTTCATCTGGGCGGTGCTGGGCTCGAAGCCGTCGGTCTCGGAAACGACAGCCTGCCAGTAGCCCGGCCGCGACACGATTGCCAGGCGCGCCGCCGCCAGTTCGCGGCCGTAGGCGTTTCCGGTGCCGCCGGTACAGCTGGCGAAGGGCGCGCCGGCGATCGACCAGCCTCCTTGCGCCGCCGCCGCGCACTGGCGGATAAAGGCCTTCATCGGCGCCATCGCCGCCTTCAGCTTGCCCTGCGAGACCTTGTCGAGGCGTTCGTCCTCGTCGTCGTGCGAGGCGTCGACCAGCACCAGGCCCTTCACCTCGTCCGGATACCGGTAGGCGTACAGCTGGACGTTGTCGGCGCCCCAGGAACTGCCGACCATGACGTAGGGCGGCGCGATGCCGCCGCGTTCCAGCAGCGCATGCAGGTCCGCGACCGCGTTCTCCGAATTGCGCGGCAGCGGTGACGGATCGCTGAATCCGAGGCCGGCGCGGTCGTAGACGCAGGCGCGGGTGCGCTTCGCCACCTCGGGTTGCACCGCGTGCCAGCTCCAGCCGGCGTCGCTGGACGGCGCGTCGAACACCACCGTGACCGGGCCCGCGCCGCTGCAATACAGGTTGAGGCGGCGCCCGCCGACATCGACCATCTGCTGGGGCCGGGCGAACGGTAGCTGGGCGCGCGTATCCTGCGCAGCGACGGCGGCGGCCGGGGCGGCACTGGCGGCGGCGGCGGCAGGCGCGGCCCCGGCCGCGGCCAGCGCGATCAGGCCGGGAAGGATTCCGGTCATGGACACTCCAAAAATGGATGAGCGCCCATGCTAACCGCAAAGCGGCGCGCCGATCCTATCGAAAACTCACGCCGCAGGTCCGCGTGCGCTGTCGACCGCGGCCAGCAGGTCCATTACGTCGCTGCCCTGGATCGGCTTCACGAAGTGGCGGTCGAAGCCGGCGGCGCGCGCCTTTTCCTTGTCCTGCGCCTGGCCGTAGCCGCTGAGCGCCACCAGCGGCAGGTCGTGCAGGCCGGGAATGGCGCGCAGGCGCGCCGCCAGTTCGTAGCCGTCGAACTCGGGCAGGCCGATATCGAGCACGCACAGGTCGGGACGCGCGCGTCCGACGTGCTCGAGCGCCTGGCCCGGGCTGTGCAGCACGTCGGCGCGGTGGCCGAGCGCTTCGACGAACATCGCCAGGATCTGGGCGGCGTCGACGTTGTCGTCGACGATCAGCACGCGCAGGCCGGGGCCGGCCTGGACCGGCCCCGGTTCCGCCTCGCCTGGGGCCGCGTCGGCTGCCGCCTGGCGCAGGCGCGGCAACGTCACGCAAAAGCGGCTGCCCCGGCCCGGACCGGCGCTGTCGGCCCCGACCCGGCCCTCGTGCAGCTCGACCAGGCTGCGCACCAGCGCCAACCCGATCCCGAGCCCGCCCTGCGACCGGTCGGCGCTGCGCTCGCCCTGCGAAAACAGTTCGAAGGCGCTCGCCAGCAGCCCGGCCGACATGCCGATGCCGTTGTCGGCCACCTCGACGTCGATCCAGCCCGCCGCCACGCCGGCAGCGGCGGCATCGTCACGCACGCGCACCCGCACGTCGATGCGGCCGCCGTCCGGCGTGTACTTGGCGGCGTTGCCGAGCAGGTTGGCGAACACCTGCACCAGGCGCTTGCGGTCGGCGCAGACCAGCACGTCGTCCAGCGCGAACTCCGGCGCCAGGTGCAGCGCCAGTTCGTGGTCCCTGGCTTCGACCAGCGGCCGTACCTGCTCGATCGCCTCGGCCACCATGGCGCTGACGCCGGCCGGCGCCTTGTTCAGCGTGACCTGGCCGCGCGTCACGCGCGAGACGTCGAGCAGGTCGTCGATCAGGCCGGTCATGTGATTGGCCTGGCGCGCGATCACGGCCGTGACCTCGCGGATGCGCGCGGCGTCCGGCGTGCCGATGGTGAGGAAGTCGGCCGCCGCCGCGATCGGCGCCAGCGGATTGCGCAGCTCGTGCGCCAGCATCGCCAGGAATTCGTCCTTGCGCCGGTCGGCTTCGCGCAGGGCCTCGGCCAGCTCGCGGAATTGCGCCTCGCTGCGCGCCAGCGCCTGCTGGGCCTCGCGGATCGGCGTGATGTCGACCACGTAGGCGATGCCCTCGTCGCTGTCGTCGACGCTGGCGGCACCCATCTGCACGCTGACCCGGCTGCCGTCCTTGCGGAAGTACTCCTTGATGTAGTTATCCATGCGGCCAGTGGCGCGCAACTGCTCCATCACGCGCGCGTTGGCTTGCGCCCACTCGGGCGGCGTCAGCATCTGCGAGGAGAGCAGCCCTTGCTCGACCTCGGCGCGGGTATAGCCGAGCATGTCGAGGAAGAACTGGTTGGCGTCGATGATGCCGCCGTCCATCCGGTAGCGCACGATGCCGATCACGTTCGAATCGGCCAGGCGCCGGAACCGGCTCTCGCTGGCACGCAGCGCTTCCTCGACTTCCTTGCGCCGGCTGACGTCGAGCACGATCCCCGGCATCCAGGCCGGCTTGCCGTCGGCGTCGCGGGTCAGCTTGGCGCGCGCCAGCACGTGGCGCCAGCCACCCTCCGCGGCGCGCACGCGGTACTCGCATTCGAAGGTGCCGCCGCCGGCGATGGTCGCCTGGATGGCGCGCCAGGTGCGATCCAGGTCGTCGGGATGGATCACGGCCAGGTACTGATCCAGCGAAGCGCCCGTCATGCCTGCGTCGCCGGTACCGAAGATCGCTGCCAGGTTGCGGTCGGCATACAGGCGGTCGGCGCGGATGTCGTAGGTCCAGGTGCCGATGTCGGCCGCCACCAGCGCGGCGTCCTGGCGCAGGCGGGCGTCGTGCAGCGCCTCCCGGTTGGCTTTCTGTTCGTGGATCTCGGTGCAGGTGCCGATCCAGCGCACGATGCGCCCCAGGCCGTCGCGCACCGGCAGCGCGCGGCCGAGCGTCCAGCGATACTCGCCGCTGCGATGGCGCAGGCGGTATTCGATCTCGTAGGGCGTGCCGCTGTCCAGCGCCGCGCACCAGCAGTCCCAGGTGCGCGCGCGATCGTCCGGATGCACGACTGCGCGCCAGCCCTCGCCGTCGGTCGCACCGGGCCGTACGCCGGTGAAGTCGTACCAGCGTTGGCTGTAGTAATCGTGGTTGCCGTCGGGCAGCGTCGACCAGACCATATGCGGGATGGCATCGGCGATGGCGCGGAACTGCGGACCGCGCCCGTCCAGCGCGGCGTCGTCGGCCACGGTGCAGCCGACGCCGCACACGCCGCCGTCGAGCTCGCGCAGCGGCGCCAGCGCCAGTTCCACGGCGGCCGCGCCCGCGAGCGGCGCTGCGATCCTTAACGGAACACCCTGCCGCAGCTGCGCCAGCACCGGCCGCAGCGCCTCGCCGGCCTCGGCCCACCCTTGCGCAAGCGGCCGGCCGAGCGCGGCCGGATGGCGCGCACCGAGCAGCGGCAGGCAGGCGTCGTTGTAGACGAGGCGGTTCTCCGGTCCCCACACAAGAAAGCCGGGCACGCCGCTGTCCAGCAGGAAGCGTGCCGCATAGCGCAAGGCGGGCGGCCACGACGCCATCGGCCCCAGCTCGGCGGCGCCGTCGCGCAAGCTGCGCTCGACGATGCCGTGGTTCGGGAGGCTGGGGGATGGGAACAGATAGGTCATGGCTCGTGGTCGGTCACGGGACGCCCGGCGCAAGCCGCGTCCACAGGGTGGAGTCCAGATTTTGATGTTTACTGGAGGAAAGGTTCCGAAAGTACTGCACTTGGCGTGGCATGGCGGCAATGGGCGTCGTGTGCGAACCTGTCGTGTCGCACCGGACAGGGCTGCCTAGGCCCGAGTTGCCTCATCAATTTCGTCAATTATAAAGGTTATTTCCATTTTGAAATACCATTTCCTCAAATTTCGGGTTGCGCAAACGACACGGGCCCGGGATGCAGCGCATCCCGGGCCCGTGTCGTTCAGCCTTTCTCTGGGGTTCAGACCGCGATCGGCATCTTCGGCAGCAGCTTGTCGAGCGTGACCGGATAGTCGCGCACGCGCACGCCGGTGGCGTTGTAGATGGCGTTGGCCACCGCCGCGGCCACGCCGCAGATGCCCAGTTCGCCCACGCCCTTGGCCTTCATCGGCGAGGTGGTCGGGTCGGTCTCGTCCAGGAACACCACGTCCTGGTGCGGGATGTCGGCGTGCACCGGCACTTCGTAGCCCGCCAGGTCGTGGTTGACGAAGAAGCCGATGCGCTTGTCGACCACCAGGTCTTCCATCAGCGCCGCGCCGACGCCCATGGTCATGGCGCCGATCACCTGGCTGCGCGCCGCCTTCGGGTTCAGGATGCGGCCGGCCGCGCACATGGCCAGCATGCGGCGCACGCGGATCTCGCCGGTGGCGGCATCGACGCCGACTTCGACGAAGTGGGCGCCGAAGGTCGACTGCTGCATCTTCTTGTCGAGGTCACCGTATTCCATGGTGTCTTCGCCGGTGATCTCGCCCTGCGAGGCCAGCGCGCGCAGGTCGGTGCTGCGGCCGCCGCCGCTCACCTTGCCGTCGCTGAAGTCGGCCTGGGCGGCGTCGATGCCCGCCTTTTGCGCGATCTGCTCGCGCAGCTTGACGCAGGCCGCGTACACGCCGGCAGTGGAGCTGTTGCCGCCCCACTGGCCGCCCGAACCGCTCGAGACCGGGTAGTCGGAGTCACCCAGGCGCACCGTCACGCGCTCCAGCGGCACGCCCAGCATCTCGGCCGCGGTCTGGCCGATGATGGTATAGGTACCGGTGCCGATGTCGGTCATGTCGGTTTCCACCGTGACCATGCCGTCGCGCTCGAGGCGCACGCGCGCCGCCGACTTCATGTTCATGTTGTTGCGGAAGGCCGAGGCCACGCCCATGCCGACCAGCCAGCGGCCGTCGCGCACCTGGCCCGGCCTGGCGTTGCGCTTGTTCCAGCCGAAGCGCTCCGCGCCCATGCGCATGCAGTCGACGAAACGGCGCTGCGAGAACTTGCGCTTGCGGTCTTCCGGATCGACGGTAGTGTCGTTGATGACGCGGAAGGTGACCGGGTCCATCTTGAGCTTCTCCGCCATCTCGTCGATCGCGATCTCCAGCGCCATCATGCCCGGCGCCTCGCCCGGCGCGCGCATCGCGTTACCCTCGGGGAGGTCGAGGGTGGCCAGGCGCATGCGGGTCAGGCGGTCGGCGCCCGCGTACAGCAGGCGCGTCTGGTTGACCGCGGTTTCCGGCTGGCCGTCGGGCAGGTCGCCCGACCAGCTTTCGTGGGCGATGGCGGTGATGCGGCCCTCGCGGTTGGCGCCGATGCGGATACGCTGGATGGTGGCCGGACGGTGCGTGGTGTTGTTGATCATCAGCGCGCGCTGCAGCTGCACCTTGACCGGACGGCCCGCCGCCCTGGCGCCGAGCGCCGCCATCAGCGCTTCGGAACGCAGGAACAGCTTGCCGCCGAAGCCGCCGCCGATGAAGGGCGAGACCAGGCGCACGTTCTCCTCGGGGATGCCGAGGGTCTTGGCCATGTCCTTCTTGCCCCAGTTGATCATCTGGTTCGACGTGTACAGGGTCAGCTTGTCGCCGTTCCAGACCGCGATCGAGGAATGCGGCTCCATCATCGCGTGCGTCTGGTCGGGGGTGGTGTAGGTGCCTTCGAACTTGACGGGGGCCTTGGCGTAGCCCTTCTCGAAGTCGCCGGCCTTGGTGTCCGGTTTGTCCTTTTCCTTCGGCTTGACGGCCTTGTTCTTGGCCTTGTCCAGGTCGTACTCGCCCTGTTCCTTCGCGTAGTCGATCTTCAGCAGGGTGGCGGCGGCGCGCGCCTGCTCGAAGGTCTCGGCCACCACCAGCGCCACGGCCTGGTGGTAGTGCTCGACCCTGGGACCGGCCAGCAGCATGGCGGTGTTGTAGTCGCCCTTGCCGATCTTGCCGGCGTTTTCGTAGGTGACGATGCTGATCACGCCGGGCGCGCGCTTGGCGGCGGCGCTGTCGATCGCCGTGATGCGGCCCTTGGCGATGCTGGCGCCGACCACGTAGCCGTAGGCGGCGTTGGGCGCCGCCTTGTGCTGCTCGTACGCGTACGGGGCGGTGCCGGTGGTCTTCAGCGGGCCGTCGATGCGGTCGGTCGGCTTGCCGACGACCTTCAGGCGGTCGATCGGATTGGTGGTGGCGGGTGTGGTGAATTTCATGTTATCCCTTTCATGCCTTGCGTGCTTCGGCCATTACCGAGGCCAGCGTGCGTTGTACCAGCGGCACCTTGAAGGCGTTGTCGTCGGTGGTGCGGGCGCCGGCCAGCAGCTGGTCTGTCACGGCCTTGGCACCGCTCTTCATGGCCTGCTCGGCCGCCGGCACGCGCCACGGCTTGTGCGCCACGCCGCCCAGCGCCACGCGGCCGCTGCCGTCCGGCTGCACCACCGCCGCCACCGAGATCAGGGCGAAGGCGTATGAGGCGCGGTCGCGCACCTTGTGATAGAAGTGCTTGCCGCCGAGCGGCTTGGGCAGGGTCACCGCGGTGATCAGCTCGCCCGAGGCCAGCGTGTTCTCGATATGCGGGGTGGTGCCCGGCAGGCGGTAGAAATCGGCGATCGGGATCACGCGCGCGCTGCCGTCCGGACGCACCGTCTCGACCCGCGCGTCGAGCAGTTGCATGGCCACCGCCATGTCGCTCGGGTGGGTGGCGATGCAGGCTTCGCTCTGGCCGACGATCGCGTGACCGCGGGTGTAGCCGCCGATGGCCGAGCAGCCGCTGCCCGGCACGCGCTTGTTGCACGCCTGGTAGGGATCGTAGAAGTACGGGCAGCGGGTGCGCTGCAGCAGGTTGCCGGCGGTGGTCGCCTTGTTGCGCAGCTGCGCCGAGGCACCGGCCACCAGGGCGCGCGACAGCACGCCGTAGTCGCGCCGCACGCGCATGTCGGCCGCCAGGTCGGCGTTGCGCACCAGGGCACCGATGCGCAGGCCGCCGTCCTGGGTCGGCTCGATCTTGTCCATGCCGATGCCGTTGACGTCGACCAGGTGGGTCGGGGTCTCGATTTCCAGTTTCATCAGATCGAGCAGGTTGGTGCCGCCGGCGATGAAGCGCGCGCCCGGCACCTTGACGACGGCCGCGGCCGCTTCCGCCGGGGTCCTGGCGCGCTGGTAGGTAAACGCCTTCATGCCTTGCCTCCGACTTCGGTGATCGCTTCGATGATGTTGGAATACGCGCCGCAGCGGCAGATGTTGCCGCTCATGCGCTCGCGCAGTTCGTCGACCGACAACAGCGGACGCTGGGTGATGTCGGCGGTGGCGTGGCTCGGCTGGCCCTGGCGGATCTCGTCCAGCACGGCGACCGCGGAACAGATCTGGCCCGGGGTGCAGTAGCCGCACTGGTAACCGTCGTGCTTGACGAAGGCGGTCTGCATCGGGTGCATCTTTTGCGGCGTGCCGAGGCCTTCGATGGTGGTGACTTCGGCGCCTTCGTGCATTACCGCCAGGCTGAGGCAGGAATTGATGCGGCGGCCATCGACCAGCACCGTGCAGGCGCCGCACTGGCCCTGGTCGCAGCCCTTCTTGGTGCCGGTCAGGTGCATGTGCTCGCGCAGCAGGTCGAGCAAGGTAGTGCGCGTGTCGACGTCCATTTCGTAGCGCTGGCCGTTGACGCGCAGCGCGACCTTGGTCGTCACCGGTGCCGGGGTGGTGGTGGCGGGCGCCGGCGTGATGCCGGGGCCCGGCGTCTGCGCGCCGGCACCGACGGGCAGCGCGGCCGCCGTCACCGACAGCGCGCCGCCGATCATGAGCCCGCGCCGGGTCTGGTTGATGTCGCTGGAGTGATCCATGAATTCTTCCTTTTTATATCTGGTAAGGCGCCGGCGCGGTGAGGTGCCGGACGCGCCGGTTGCAGCTTCGTCACATTCATCATATTAATGGCAATCCTGTCTATCCCTTCACACGGTTGCCATACGGTCAAGTCGCTGGATGGTAGCCTCTGCTGCTGCGCACACATAGCGTCATTTATGCATAGGGTTATGAACAGCATTCATTAATGACGCGTCACGCGGCGCGGTTGCCGATGCCGGGTGCTTGTCGCGGTAGCGGAAAGCGATACCGCCGGCGCCGAGTCTTGCGCCGTCTCAGCAAGCGCTTGCGTATATATCAAGGCAAGGGCACCATTGCTGTACACCAATACGGAGGAACCCATGAAACGCTCGCTGCGCCCTTCCCTGTTTGCGCCCTTGTTCGCATCCCTGCTGTTCTGCGCCAGCGCCGGCGCCCAGGCCAACGGCAATGGCAACGGCGACGCCTCGGCGCCGTCGCGCGCATCGGCCGACGTGTCGGCCGAGGTGATCGGCGGGTCGATCCTGATGGTGGCCGTCGGCGGCAGCGTGGTGGTGGCCGGCGTGCACGCGTCCGGCGACGGCCTGGAACTGGTGCTGCAGGGCGCCGGCCAGGCCAGCACCGCCACCGTGCGCCTGTCCGGCGAGGCGGCGCGCGGCCTGTCGGTCGCCGCCGGCACCGTGCTGGACGTGGTCGCGACGTCCACCGGCCACGTGCTGGTCTTGTCGGGCAAGGCGCTCGCCTTCATCCCCAACGAGATCGGCAAGGCCCTGCTGCACCACGAGCGGACGGCGGCATGAAGGCCCTGCCCTGGCTGTTCGCCGCCGTGCTGGCGGCCACCGCGGCGGCGGCCACGCCTGCCCGGGCCGGCCAGACCTGCCGCGCCGAGCCGCTCAGCCCCGCCGAGGTGGTGAAATCGATGGAGCTGGCGCGCAGGACCTTCGAGGCGCTCGACGCCAGCGGCGCCAGCGTGGCCCTGGTCGCGCGTGCCGGCCAGGACCTGAGCAAGTACGGCCAGCGCTACTCGCACCTGGGCATCGTGGTGCGCGACCACCCGGCCGGGCGCTGGACCGTGGTACATGAACTGAACCGCTGCGGCACAGCCGCCTCCGAGCTGTACAACGAGGGGGTCGGCAACTTCTTCCTGACCGACTTGTACCGCTACGAAGCCCGGGTGCTGGTGCCCGGTCCGGAGACGCAGGCGCGGCTGGCCGGGCTGATGGCGGGCCGCGCCCCGCGCCGCCTGCACGAGCCGAACTACAACATGCTGTCGTATGTGTACTCGACGCGCTACCAGAATTCCAACCAGTGGGTGCTGGAACTGCTGGCCGCGGCCGGCGCCGCCCCGGGCGAAGTCGAGACGCGCGCCGAAGCCCAGGCCTGGCTCAGGCGCCAACGCTACGACCCGGCCACCATCGAGATCCCGGCCGCGGTGCGCCTGGGCGCGCGCATGTTCCGCGCCAACGTCGCCTTCGACGACCACCCGTTCGACCGGCGCATGGCCGGCCGCATCGACACCGTCAGCGCCGACGCGCTGCTGCGCTTCGTCGGCGCGCGCGACCCGCAGGCGCGCTTATTGACCGTGCAGTGACGGTGGCGTGATCATTTTTCCAGGCCGGAGTCCGGACGCGCGTCCTTGGCGTGCAAATCGGCCTTGACCGTGTCCGGCGCCAGGTTGTTGATTTTCCACATCCTCGTACCGGGTCAGGTCCGCGGCCACCAGGATCACCTTGGCGCCGGTGGCCGTGACCGCCGCGGCGGTACCGGCCAGGCCTTCCACGGTGGTGGCGGTGAGGACGAGGTCATGGCCGTCGGCGGCGAACAGGCGCGCCAGCTCGTAGCCAATGCCGCTGGAGGCGCCGGTGACCAGGGCCAGGGGACGGGTGCTTGGGTTGGACATGGAGAATCCATTTTCGCCAACGTATGCCCGTCGTCCAATTACCGACCTTCGACAGTCAGCTGGCAAGACGCGGAGCGCAGCAAGGACTGGCCGCCCACGCTTGGCGCTGCCATCCTGCGGCTAGCGCCCCGCCCGCAACCGCGCCCGGTCCAGCGGCAAATCCCGCAAGCGCAAGCCGCAGGCATCCGCCACGGCATTCGCGATCGCCGCCGCCGTCGGCCCCTGCGATGCCTCCCCGGTTCCGAGGAACGGTTGCCCAGGCCGGTCGATCAGTTCCACCTCCAGCCGCTCCGGCACCTGGTTGAAGCGCAGGATCGGATACCCGGCCCAGTCGCGCGTCAGCACCTGGCGCTGGTCGAAGCGCACGCGCTCCAGCAGCGTCCAGCTGGCCGACTGGACGATGCCGCCCTCGATCTGGTTGCGCACGCCGTCCGGATTCACCACTTCGCCGCAGTCGACCGCCGCCACCGCGCGCGTGATGCGCACCATGCCGGTCTCGCGCGCCACCTCGACTTCCAGCGCTACCGCGCAGAACGCGGCCAGGTTCTTGTAGCGGGCAAAGGCGAAGCCACGGCCGCGCCGCGGCGTCTTCTTGTAGGCATCCCAGCCGAACCTGGCGGCGGCGCGGCGCACCACATCGATCGCGCGCGGATCGGCCAGGTGGCGCAGGCGGAAGGCCACCGGATCGACGCCCGCGGTATGCGCCAGCTCGTCCATGAAGCTCTCGATCGAGAATACGTTGCAATAGGCGCCGAGCGAGCGCAGGGCCGAAGTGCGCAGCGGCGCGCTGTCCTGGAACTGGTGGGTCACGCGCGCGTTCGGCAGCACGTAATACGGTATCGCGTTGCGGTCGCCGCTCCCTTCCGGCTGCGGGCTGGGCGTGGGCGTGTCGGGCTTGAACGGGCGTTCCAGGTGGGTCGCGGCCAGCAGGTTGCCGGCATTGCCGGGGCGGGTATTGTGCGGCGGGCTCCAGACGTCGTACTGCCAGTCGACGATGCGGCCACCTGTATCCAGCGTGGCGCGGACGGCGGTGAGCATCGCCGGGCCATAGGGTTCCCAGCCGTGTTCGTCCTCGCGCATCCATTGCACCCGCACCGGACGGCCGGGCAAGGCGCGCGCCAGCAGGGCGGCGTCGGCGGCGACGTCGTCGGCCGCGTTGTGGCCGTAGCAGCCCGAGCCCTCGGTGTGGATGCAGCGGATCGTGGCCTTGTCCGCGCCCAGCAGCTCGGCCAGCGCGCCCTGCAGCGGATAGACGCCCTGGCTGTGGGTCCAGACCGTGTACTGGCCGCCCGCCAGCTGGGCGATGGCGCACGAGGGGCCGATCGAAGCGTGCAGCTGGAACGGCTTGGTGTAGTGGGCCGCCAGCGTGCGCCCGGCCGAATCCGCATCCGACCTTGGTGAACCACGTGAAAGGATCGGATTCGGCTGGGTCGGGAGCGCGCGCACCACCGCCGCCGGCGAGGCGCCCGCCGGCAGCGTGGCCGGCATGTCCCAGCGCGCCGCGCGCGCCAGCGCCGCCGCGGCCTTCACCGCACGGTACTCGCCGTCGGCGACCACCGCCAGGAAGCGGCCGTCGCGCACCACCTTCAGCACGCCCGGCAGGCGCGCGACGGCGGCCGTGTCGACGTCCAGCAGGCGCGCGCCGGGCGCCGGCGGCCGCACCACGCGCCCGTGCACCATGCCAGGCAGGCGCAGGTCCTGCACGTAGGCGACGCCGCCGGTCACCTTGGCCGGGATATCGACCCGCTGCATCGACGTGCCGGCGACCGTGTGCTTGGCCGTCGCGCGTACCGGGATCGTCCGATCGGCCTTCAGGTGCAACTGCCGGCCGGCCAGCAATTCTCCGTAGGTCACGTGGCGGCCGTCGGGCGCGCGCAGCACCCCATCCTGCAGCGCCAGCGCCGGCGCATCGATGCCGAAACGCTGCGCCGCCAGCCCCGCCAGCACGGTGCGCACCTGGGCCGCCGCATGGCGCAGCGCGGTGCCGCTGTCCTGCATCGAGTGGCTGCCGGCGGTATAGCCCTCGTCCGGGGTGCGCGCGGTGTCGGCCGTCACCAGCGCGATGCGGCCCGGCGCCACCTGCAGTTCCTCGGCCGCCACCTGCAGCAGCGCGGTCTTGATGCCCTGCCCCAGCTCGGCCTTGCCGGTGAAGACGGTGACGCGGTTGTCGGCGTCGATGCGGATCCAGGCGTCGAGCCAGGGCGCCTTTTCCAGGCTGCCCGGCAGCTTGCCTTTATCGAGGGGTGTCTCGTCCTGTGCCCACGCCAGGCGGATGGCGAACAGCACAGTCAGCGATCCGCCGGCGGCCAGCAGGCGCCGCCGCGCCGGGCTTTGCGGATCGCCGCTCATGCCTGCGCTCCCTGCTTGCCCAGCGCGCCGGCCGCGCGGCGCACCGCGCGCAGGATGCGCATGTGGGTGCCGCAGCGGCACAGATTGGGCATCATGTGCTTGCGGATCTCGGCGTCGGTCGGCGACGGATTCTTCGCCAGCAGAGCTTGCGCGCGCATCATCATGCCGGCGATGCAGTAGCCGCACTGGGCCGCCTGCTCGGCGATGAAGGCCTGCTGCAGCACGCCGGGCGCCTGCGCCGTGCCCAGCCCTTCGACCGTGCCGACCGGGCGGCTGCCGACGACGGACACCGGCACCAGGCAGGACATGACGGACTCGCCGTCCAGGGTCACGGTGCAGGCGCCGCACTGGCCCAGGCCGCAGCCGAACTTGGCGCCGTTGAGGTGCAGGTCGTTGCGCAGCACGTACAGCAGCGGCGTATCGGGGTCGGAATCGACGGCATGCTCGCGGCCGTTTACGCGCAGGTGGTAAGTCGTCATGGCTGCTTGGCTTTCTTGACCTCGTCTTCGATGTGTTCCCATTGCGGCTGGCCGGCGCCGTAGCGGCGCAGGTAGGCCGCCAGTGCCGCCGTCTGCTCGTCGCTGAGGATGGCGCCGAAGGCCGGCATCCAGCGCGCCGGCTCGCCGTCCGGCGGCGCAATCCCCTGGCGCACGATGCGGATCAGGCTGCGCGGATCGGGGTCGTACAGCGCCACCGCCTTCTGCAACTGCAGCGCCGCGCCCGAGGTCTCGGCACGGCCGAGGTCATGGCAGCGCGCGCAGCTGTTCGCATACACCGCGTAGCCGGCCTGCATGCGCGCCAGGTCGGGATCGCCCGCGGCCGGCGCCGGCATGGGGCCTGGGCGGCCGGCGGGCGCTTGCCGGGCGGGTGCCCGCGCCAGGTAGCTGTGGATGTAGGTGGCGATGGCATCGACGTCGCGCGGGTCGGCCAGGCGCAGGTTCTCGACGCTGGCCTGCATCGGTCCGCCGGCGGCGGCGTGGCCGGGTGCGATCCCGGTGCGCAGGTACTCGGCCAGGTGGTCGCGCGTCCAGGGCAGCGGCGACGGCGATTTCGCGTTCAATGCCGGCACATACCAGCCTTCGGCTTCGCCGCCGTCCAGATGACGGCTGAAGTCGGTGCCGCCCAGCTTCGTGCGCGGCGTGTGGCAGGCGGTGCAGTGCGCCACCGCTACGGACAGGTAGTAGCCGCGGTTCCATTCGGCGCCTTGCGCCGGGTCCGGGCGCCAGGGCTCGCGCTTCAGGTAAAGGATGTTCCAGAACGCGACCAGCGGCCGGAAGCCGAACGGGAAGCGCATGTCGTTGTCGTGCGCCGGCGCGTCCAGCGCGGGCCGGGTCATGAACCAGGCGTACATCGCGCGGATGTCGTCCTGGGCCAGGCGCGTGTAATGGTCGTAGGGGAAGGCCGGATACAGCAGGTGGCCGTCGCGCGACACGCCTTCGCGCAGCGCGCGCGTGAACGCCGCTTCGCTCCATTGGCCGATGCCGGTGCGCGCGTCGGGCGTGATGTTGGTGCTGTAGACGGTGCCGAAGGGCGTTGCCAGCGCGCGGCCGCCGGCGTAGGGGCGGCCCGGGTCGACCGTGTGGCAGGCGGCGCAGGTGCCGACCGCGGCCACCCGCTGTCCACGCTCGACGAGGGCCTGGTCGAAGCGCGGCGCCGCGGCCTGCGGATCGAGCGCCGGGCGCCACATGATGGCCCAGGCGGCCAGCGCCAGCAATACGGCCAGCGCAAGCAGAATGCGGCGGGTGCGTCGTCGCGATTGGCGCGGGCGTCTGCTTCGGTCCATGCATGGTCTCCGGTCGATTCCTGTGGATTATGAACGCCTTTCGTCCGGTCCTCCGTGCAGGCGTGGCTATTGTGCGCGCGTCAATACTTGCGCAACGCATCGACGGCATGGCGGAGCTTGCTTTTAAGACATATACTTGTCGTTTCGCCCTCATCCGCCCAGACCATGATCCGCCGCCCTCTTCCCGTCCTGACCCTGCTGCTGTCGCTGGCCTTCGCCGCACCGGCCATCCATGCCGCCACGCATGTCACCGATGATGCCGACAAGTCCGCCGGCGCCCAGCGCGACCTGCGCGAGACCTACACCAAGTACGAGTACCGCATCCCGATGCGCGACGGCACCCGCCTGTTCACCGTGGTCTACGTGCCGAAGGACAGTTCGAAGACCTATCCCTTCCTGGTCAACCGCACGCCGTACAGCGTGGGCGTGAACGCCGACGGCGAGCGCCACTACGGCGTCGACTGGTACCCGAAGCAGCTCGGGCCGTCGAAGGCGTTCGACGACGCCGGCTACATCTTCGTCAAGCAGGACGTGCGCGGCCGCTACATGTCCGAGGGTAAGTGGGTCGAGATGACCCCGCACGGCAAGGACGTCAAGCGCGCGCAAGGAGAAGGCACGGAAAGCCAGGACATGTACGACACCATGGAATGGCTGCTCAAGCACGTCCCCAACAACAACGGCAAGGCCGGCATCTACGGCATCAGCTATCCGGGCTTCTATACGTCCGCCAGCATCATCGACTCGCACCCGTCGATCAAGGCCGCTTCGCCGCAGGCGCCGGTGACCGACTTGTACATGGGCGACGACGCCTACCACGGCGGCGCCTTCATGCTGGCCGCGAACTTCGGCTTCTACGCCGCGTTCACCGAGCAGCAGAACCCGACCCCGCTGCCGAAGACGCGCGCGGAATTCGACTACGGCACTCCGGACGCCTATGACTTCTTCCTGCAGCGCCTGACCATGCCGAACATCCTGGCCACGCTGAACGACAACCAGCGCGCGCTGCTGGCCCCGACCATCGAGCACGACACCTACGACGACTTCTGGAAGATCCGCGCGATCGCCCCGCACCTGAAGAACGTCAAGGCGGCGGTGCTGACCGTGGGCGGCTGGTTCGACGCCGAAGACCCGCAAGGCCCGTTCACGACCTACCAGGCGATCAAGAAGCAGAATCCCGGCATCTTCAACGGCCTGGTGATCGGCCCATGGGTGCATGGCGGCTGGGCCGGCCACGACGGCAAGCGCCTGGGCCAGGTGGCGTTCGACCGCAAGACCGGCGAGGACTTCCGCACCGACCTCCAGTTCCCGTTCTTCGAGCAGCATCTGAAGGGGGTGAAGCCGGCCAGACCGATCGCCGAGGTCACCGCCTTCGAGACCGGCGCCAACGTCTGGCGCCACTACAGCGCCTGGCCGCCGGTGCAGGCGAAACCGCGCACGCTGTACTTCGGTGCGGGCGGCAAGCTGACCTGGCAGCAGCCCTCGGGCGCGGCGGCTGATGGCCAGTTCGACGAATACGTCGCCGATCCGCGCAAGCCGGTGCCCTACGTCGGCTACGCCACCACCGACGTGCCGCAGGAATACATGGTCTCGGACCAGCGCTTCGCCGCCTCGCGTCCGGACGTGCTTGTCTACCAGAGCGAGGTGCTGGAAGAAGACGTGACCGTCGCCGGCCCGGTCACGCCCAAGCTGTTCGTCTCCACCACCGGCACCGACGCCGACTGGGTGGTCAAGCTGATCGACGTCTACCCGAATGAATACCCCTCCAGCGGCGCCGGCCACGAGCGCGGGCGGGACGTCGGCACGCCGACATCGCCGATGGCCGGCTACCAGATGCTGGTGCGCGGCAACCCGCTGCGCGGCAAGTTCCGCAACAGCTTCGAAAAACCGGAGCCGTTCACGCCGGGCAAGGTCGAAGCGATCAGCTACCACCTGGGCGACGTCAACCACACCTTCCGCCGCGGCCACCGCATCATGGTGCAGGTGCAGAGCTCGTGGTTCCCGCTGGTCGACCTGAACCCGCAGACCTTCGTCTCGATCCCGAAGGCCAGGCCCGAGGATTTCAGGAAGGCGACCCAGCGCGTGTATCACGCGCCGCAGACGCCGTCCGGGCTGCAGTTGCTGGTGATGCCGGGCCAGTGATACCGTGCCGCCGCTCCGCAGCAGGACCGTGGGCACGCGCCATGCGGACCTGCTGCGGTGACGGCTCGATGCAGCGCGCCGCATGCCTGCGGCGACAGGCGGGCGCCAACCCGGCCGCGTTCATACGGACCCACCGGGGGCGCGCTGCTCGTCGTAACCCACCTGTGCCTGCGCCATGGCCACACCATGTTGCCTGGCCCAGTTCACCAGAGCCACGAAAGGATCCTGCAGGGTCCGCCCCAGCGGCGTGATCGCATACTCGACCGCCACGGGTGACGATGCGATCACGCGACGGCTGACCAGGCCATTGCGCTCGAGCCGGCGCAGTGCCTCGCTCAGGGCTTTGTGCGTGATCGGATCGAGCCTGCGCTTGATGGCGTTGAAGCGCGCCGGTTGGGTGCACAGCACGGTGAGGATCAACACCGACCATTTGTTTGCCACCTGCTCCAGGATGGGGCGTGTGCTGTTGATTTCCGCCAGCAGGGCCGGGATATCGGTCACCATGGGGTTTCCTTCCATATATCTAGTATAGATCAGGTGCGTAATTGACACCAAATATACGGAATGTATCATCTGGCGTCCATCCCCTATCTGGAGCAGCCATGTTGAAACTCGAAGGAAAGACCGCCCTGGTGACCGGCGGCGGCAGCGGCATCGGTCTCGCGGTCGCACGCCGCTTCGCGCAAGAAGGCGCCCATGTCTTCATCACCGGCCGGCGCGAAGCGCCGCTGGCCGAGGCGGTTGCGCTCGGCGGCGGCCGGATCGAGGCGATAGCCGGCGACCTGACCCGCACCAGCGACCGCGCCCGCCTATTCGACACCGTCCATGCCCGGGCCGGCCGCCTCGACATCCTCGTCAACGCCTCGGGCGTGGCCGAACATGCGAGCCTCGAGGAGACGACCGAGGAGCATTTCGACCGCGCCTTCGGCCTCAACGTGCGCGCCATGGTGTTCACGGTGCAGCACGCGGTCCGGCACATGAGCGAGGGCGGCGCCATTGTGTTGATCGGCTCGATTGCGGGCGGCATGGCCAATCCCGGCTATGGCAGCTATTCCGCCAGCAAGGCCGCGGTCCGCGCGTATGCCCGCACCTGGAGCAACGAGCTGGCGCCGCGCGGCATCAGGGTCAACACGCTCAGCCCCGGCCCCACCGATACGCCGATGCTCGACCAAGCCAGCGACGAGGTCAGGCAGACGCTGAGCGCGCAGATACCGGCCAAGCGCCTGGGACATCCCGACGAAGTGGCGGCTGCGGCCTTGTTCCTTGCCTCGGACGACAGCACGTACGTCAGCGGCGCCGAACTGGTCATCGACGGCGGCATGTCCGCGTGACACCCCTTCATTGCTGTGCGGCGCGCGGCGCCCTGTCTGCCGACCGGCGACATGCCATCGTCATTCGCCGGCCCGCACTGGCGGCCCTGAAACCGCTGTGCTAGGCTTGCTTCATATTTAATAGTAGAGAGGCAAGCTTGAACGCACCCATCGTCGCCCGCCTGGCAGCGGCAGTCTCGCTGTCGCTGCTGTCCCTCGCCGCCGCGTCTCAAACTGCGGTCCAGAACGCCGCCCAGAATGTAGCGCCACTGAAGAACCAGGTCGCCTCCCGCGTCGACGCCATGTACCCCTGGCTCGACGCCACCTACAAGGACCTGCACGCCCATCCCGAGATCGCGTTCCAGGAAACCCGCACCGCGGGCAAGCTGGCGGCCGAGATGCGCAAGCTCGGCTTCACGGTCACGGAAAAGGTCGGCAAGACCGGCATCGTGGCGGTGCTGAAGAACGGCGCCGGCCCGACGGTGCTGGTACGCACCGAGCTGGATGGGCTGCCGATGGAGGAAAAGACCGGCCTGCCCTACGCCAGCCGCGCCCGCACCCAGGCCGGCGACAACTTCGTCACCCACAGCTGCGGCCACGACGTCCATATGGCCAGCTGGCTCGGCGCGGCGCGCACGCTGACCGAGCTGAAGTCGCAATGGCACGGCACGCTGGTCTTCATCGCACAGCCGGCCGAGGAAGTGGTCGGAGGCGCCAAGGCCATGCTGGCCGACGGCCTGTTCACGCGCTTCCCGAAACCGGACTACGCGTTCGCGCTGCATTCCTGGCCGCTGGCCTACGGCACCGTCGGCTTCAACGACGGGCCGGTGTCCTCGAACTCCGATGCGCTCGAGATCGAGTTCCGCGGCCGTGGCGGCCACGGCTCGGCGCCGGACAAGGCAATCGACCCGATCGCGATCGCGGCACGCTTCGTGGTCGACGTCCAGACCGTGATCAGCCGCGAAAAAGACCCGAAGGAATTCGGCGTGGTGACCATCGGCGCGATCCAGGGCGGGACGGTCGGCAACATCATCCCGGACAAGGTGCAGGTACGCGGCACCATCCGCTCGTACAACCCGGAAGTGCGCGCCAAACTGCTGGACGGCATCCGCCGCGTCGCCAACGCATCGAGCGCCATGGCCGGCGCGCCGGCGCCGGACGTGCAGCTGATCCCGGGCGGTGCGGCCATCGTCAACAACGAGCAACTGGTGCTGAAGACCGAGGCCGTGTTCAAGGATGCCTTCGGCGCCGACAAGGCGCAGCGCATGCCGGCCATGACCGCCAGTGAGGATTTCTCGGCCTACGCCAACGAAGGCGTGCCGTCGATGTTCTTCTTCACCGGCATCTATGCACCGGACGCGGTGGCGGAAGCGGCGCGGCCGGGCGGCAAGCCGGTGGCGTTCAACCACTCGCCGTTCTATGCGCCGGTGCCGGAACCGTCGATCAAGACCGCGTCCCAGGCGATGAGCCTGGCGGTGCTGAACGTGATGGGACGCTGAAGCGGAGGCGGCTCAGCGCTTGAGGGCGCCGAGCACCGTCAGCAGGCTGGCGCGGGCGGCGGTCCAGCCGCTCTGGTTGAGCTGCGGCGCGCAATCGGCGCAGGGCTCGAACGGGTTGCAGTCGTGTTCGAGCTCGAGGTACAGGCTGCCGGTGACCAGCTTGGCGGCATAGGCGTCGACGCGGCCACCGGCTTTCGCGCCCGGCTTGGCGCCGGATGCGCCGGTAGCTGCATTGGACGACGCGTCGGCCGCGCCGCCCTCGGGCATCCACTTGGCAAAGGCGTCGACGGCCACGCCGTTCGGCACGTACCAGCGCTTCTTGCCGGGGTTCCAGCGGGCGCCCAGGGCGCGGGCTTCGTCTTTTTCTGCGTAGGGGACGTTCAGGAAGATCATCGGTCGGTTCGGTGAGGCTTGCAACAGGGCCGCCGATGCTAACGTATCCCGCCCGAACAATCAAATCGATGACGCAATCTCAGCGCTGCATCCCCCAGCGGCGCACCGTCAGCCGCTCCACTTGCTGGAACACGATGTTCTCGAACAGCAGCCCGATCAGGATCACGGCGGCCAGGCCGGCGAACACCTTGTCGGTGAACAGCTCGTTGCGGCTCTGGAAGATGTACCAGCCCAGGCCGCCCTGGCCGGAGGTGGTGCCGAACACCAGTTCGGCCGCGATCAGGGTGCGCCAGGCAAAGGCCCAGCCGATCTTGAGGCCCGACAGGATCGCCGGCAGCGCCGCCGGCACCAGGATCTGGGTCACCATGCGCACGCTGCCGAGGCCGTAGTTGCGGCCGGCCATGCGCAGCGTGTCCGGCACCGAGCGGAAGCCTGCATAGGTGTTCAGCGCCAGCGGCCACATCACCGAGTGCATCAGCACGAACACCAGGCTGCCCTTGCCCAGGCCGAACCACAGCAGCGCCACCGGCAACAGCGCGATGGCCGGGAGCGGGTTGAACATCGCGGTCAGGGTTTCCAGCAGGTCGCGGCCGATGCGGGTCGACATCGCCAGCAAGGTCAGCAGGAAGGCACCCAGCACGCCGGCCAGGTAACCCTGCAGCAGCACCCACAGCGACACGCCGATGTAGCGCGGCAGTTCGCCCGACAGCGTGCCTTCGGCCAGCGCCTTCGCAGTCTGCAGGAAGCCCGGCAGCAGCAGGTCGTTGTCGGTCCAGCGTGCCATTGCTTCCCACAGCACGGCGATGGCCAGCAGCAGCAGGCCCTTGCGCAGCCAGCCGAATTGCACCAGCCGTTCGACCGTGCCCGGGGCACGTGCCGCCGGCACCGCCGCGCCGGCCGCGGCGACCGAATGGACCGCCCCCGGCGCCGGCGCCAGCGGCACCTCGTATTCGGGCCGCACCGGCGGTTCCCATGTCAGGTTCGCGCCGGCGCTCATGACTGCACCGCCAGTGCCGGTTCATCGTGCGCCGCGCCGCCGTCCCCGAACAGCAGGTGGTGGATGCGGCTGGCGGTGGCCTGGAATTCCGGGCTGCCGGCGCTGTGCAGGCCATATTGGTGGCTGTTGATCTCGGCGCGCACCCGGCCCGGGTGCGGCGACAGCAGCAGGATGCGGTTGCCGACCACCAGCGCTTCCTCGATCGAGTGGGTCACGAACAGCATGGTGAACGGCGTGTCGTCCCACAGCGCCTGCAGTTCTTCCTGCATCCTGCGGCGGGTGAGCGCGTCGAGCGCGGCGAAAGGTTCGTCCATCAGCAGGATCTCGGGCTGCATGGCGAGCGCGCGCGCGATGGCCACGCGCGCCTTCATGCCGCCGGACAGCGTGTGCGGATAGGCGTCGGCGAACGGCGCCAGCCCGACCCTGGCCAGCCAGTCCATCGCCCGCGCCTCGGCTTCCTTGCGTCCGATCTTCTTGCCCTGGATGCCGCCCGCCAGCAGCGGGAACATGACGTTTTCCTTGACCGTCTTCCAAGGCGGCAGCTGGTCGAATTCCTGGAACACGACGATGCGGTCCGGGCCCGGCTTGAAGATAGTCTCGCCGTCCAGCTGCAGGCTGCCGGCGCGCGGGGCGATGAAGCCGCCGGCCGCTTTCAGCAGCGTCGACTTGCCGCAGCCGGAGGGGCCGAGCAGCACGAAGCGGTCGCCGCGCCAGACGTCGAAGCTGACGTCCTGGGTGGCGCGCACGATGCCGCGGTCGGACTGGTAATCGATGGTGACGCCGCGTGCGCGCAGCAAGGGTTCGTTTTGCACGACCTGGAAGGGAAGCACGTTCATGTTCATATTCCTTTGGGCCTCGCGCAAGCCGCTGCGCCTTGCGGCTTCGGCCCGCGATGCGCGCGACGGTTGCGCGGGGCCCGTTTAAAAGTGATCAGCTGCCCTTGGCCAGCGCCGGGTGCTCGAAGAAGTAATCGCGCCAGCTGGCCGGCTTGTTCTTGATGGCGCCGGCCTGCTGCAGGAAGGTCGCCATGCCCAGGGTGTTCTGCGGCGCCACCTTGAACTGGATCTGCGGGTCCTGGATGACCTTCAGCAGCAGCGCGCGGTCGATCTTGCCCTTGGTGACGCGCAGGTAGGCGTCGGCCGCCAGCTCGGGGTTCCTGGCGATCAGCTGCGCCGCCTCGTCCAGCGCGTCGACGAAGGCGCGGGTGGTCTTCGGGTTGTTTTTGACGTATTTCTCGGTGGCGTACAGCACCGTCGACGAGCTCGGGCCACCCTGCACGTCGTAGGAGTTCAGCACGATGTGGGCTTTCGGATTGCCGGCCAGTTCCTGGTCCTGGTACGGCGGGGTCGCGAAGTGGCCGTTGATCTCGGTCTGGCCGGCGATGATGGCGGCGGTGGCGTCCGGGTGCGGCACCGACTGCGTCAAGCGGTCCAGGCGCGCGAACTGGCCAGTGCCCCACTGCCTGGCGGCGGCCATCTGCAGGATGCGCGCCTGTACCGACACGGTCGCGGCGGGCAGCGCGATGCGGTCCTTGTCGCTGAAGTCGGCGATGGTCTTCACGTTCGGGTTGGTCGAGACCAGGTAGTACGGGAAGTTGCCGAGCGAAGCCACGCCCTTGACGTTCTGGCGGCCGCGGGTGCGGTCCCAGATCGTGAGCAGCGGGCCGACGCCGGCGCCGGCCACGTCGATCGAGCCGGACAGCAGCGCATCGTTGGCGGCATTCCCGCCGGACAGCTGGATCCACTCGACCTTGATCGGCACGCCCAGCTTCTGGCCGTGCTTCTCGATCAGCTTCTGGTCCTGGGCCACGTTCAGCAGCAGGTAGACGACGCCGAACTGCTGGGCGACGCGCAACTGGCCCTCGGCCAGTACGGGGGCGGACGGCAGCGCCACGGCGGCGGCGAGTGCGCAGGCGGCGGCGAGCCTGGTCGGGGTGAAACGCATGGACGGACCTTTCGTTGTTGTCATCAGAACGGCACGTCGCCTTCGATGGTGGTGCGGTACAGCTTGCGGCGCTGGTCGTCCGGGCAGCCGGCCGCCAGGTGCATCAGCGAGCGGTTGTCCCAGAACACCATGTCGTGCGGCTGCCATTTGTGGCGGTAGATGTGTTCCGGACGGGTGCCGTGGTCGAACAGCTGGTCCAGCAGCGCGCGGCTTTCGTCTTCCGGCAGGCCGACGATGCGGGTGGTGAAGTGCTCGCTGACGAACAGCGCCTTGCGTCCGGTTTCCGGATGGGTGCGCACGACCGGGTGCACGACCGGCTTGACTTCGTCGATCTGCGCCTGGGTCAGGTTCGGGCGCCATGGGCTTTTCTTTTGCAGGTCGGCGTAGCGCGCCAGGTAGCTGTGCTCGGCCTTCGCATGTTCGACCGCGCGGCGCAGGTGCGCCGGCAGCTGTTCCCAGGCCGTATGCTGGTTGGCGAACAGGGTGTCGCCGCCGGTCCCGGGCAGTTCCTGGGCATGCAGCATCGAGCCCAGGCTCGGCGTCTCTTTATAGGAGAGGTCGGAATGCCAGAAGTGGCCGGCGTCGCCCAGGCCGACCGGCTGGCCGTTTTCGCGGATGTTGGAGACGATCAGGATTTCCGGCTGGGCCGGCAGCTGGAACTGGCGCAGCACGTGGATCTGCAGGCGGCCGAAGCGGCGGCTGAATGCCACCTGCTGGCCGGGCGTGATGTGCTGGTCGCGGAACACCAGCACGTGGTGCATCAGGTGGGCGCGGTGCAGGCGGGCGAAATCCTCGCCGCCGAGCGGCAGCGACAGGTCGAGGCCCAGGACTTCGGCGCCGAGGGCGGCGTCGAAGGGTTTGATGACGAAATGCTGGCGTGCTTGCAGGACGGCGGACATGGAAAACCTGACTGAGTCGGAATGACATCAGGTTAAGGCCGCACCGCCCGGGCGGCAACGAAGGTTTTCGAGCATCGTCATGCGGATTTCGATCGATCCGCGCTTGGCGTCGACGCTACCAGATCAGCGGCAGAACCCCTCCAGCGGCGCCACCGGGTCCACCGCCGGCAAGCCGTCCAGCTTGATACCGGCGTCCTGCGCCCGGCGCTCCATCAGCGCGCCATTGCCGGCGCGCGGACTCGGCGCGCGGTAGGCCGGGTCGGCCTGCGCCGCGTCGAGCGTGACGTAACGGGCGCCGGCGCCGTCCAGCCTGGCCATCACGTCCGGCAGCGTGTCCGCGCTCCAGGCACCCAGGTGGGTCAGCAGCACCTGCGGGATCATGCGTCCGTAGACACGCTGCGACACTGCGCGCGTGCGCGCGATGATCTGGTCGACGCGCTTCAGGTACCCGGCTTTCATCGTGGCGATGGCGGCGCGGTCGCCCTTGTCCAGGCAGCGCGCATAGGTGTCGGTGTAGGCCCAGTCGTCGAAGCCGATGCTGACGTCGGCGATGCGGTAGCCGCGCGCCTCGAGCCAGGCAGTGGCCGCGTCGTGGCGCGCCGGATCGCCGCCGGCGTCGAGGAAGGGATAGCGCAGCACGTGCCAGTCCTGTCCTTTCATGCGCGCGGCGATGGCCGGCTCGCCCGCCGCCACGTCGTCCTGCCAGGCCTGCGGCGAAGGCGCCTGGCTCAGGCCCAGGTGGCTGTTGCCGTGGTTGCCGAGCGGGTAGCCGGCGCGGCGCCAGTCGTCGAGCGCGGCCGCGCTGGCCGGCTGCTCGCCGATATGTTTGGCGTTGACGAAGCCCCAGGCCTCGTTGACGCCGTGGGCCTTCAGGGTGGCGATATACGACTGGGCGATGCCGGGCCAGGTGCGCCCCCTGGGCAGCGCGCCGTGGACCGGCAGGTCGTCGACGGTGACGGCAAGGTCGAAGTGCCCGACGGGGTCGGCGGCGGCGGCGGCCGCGACCAGGGTGGATGCGGCCAGCGCCAGCGCGCAGGCAAGGAGTGGTGGTTTCATGGTGTCTCCGGATAGGATGTGCTGTTGACTTCTTATAATCTTGCACGGTAGGATGAAATCGATTTCAATCATACCGCATGGCGCCGGGCTCGGCAGCCGTCACATACATAACGAACAAGAATCAGGAGACAACATGAACCGACTTCGTCCTCATGGAAAAGCGCCCGCTCATCGCGCCACTCAGCGCCCCGCTCGGCGACCCGCTGCCCTGCTGGCGGCACTGCTGCTGGCCAGCGGCGCGGCCGCCGCGGCCACCCCGGCCGTCAAGTTGAACCAGCTCGGCTTCCTGCCGGCCTCGCAGAAGCTGGCCGTGGTGGTGGCCGGGCCGGCCACATCGGCCACCCGCTTCAGCGTGGTCGACGCGGCCAGCGGCAAGCAGGTCTTCGAAGGCAGCCTGGGCGCGGCCGCGACCTGGGACGCCTCGGGCGAGAACGTGCGCCTGGCCGACTTTTCGGCGCTGCGCGCACCGGGCAGCTACCGCATCCGCGTGGCCGGGCTGCCGGATTCGGTGCCGTTCCCGGTGGCGGCGGACGCCTACCGAGAACTGGACGCCGGCGCGGTCCGCGCGTTCACGCTGAACCGCGCGAGCATCGCCCTGACGCCCGCCGTGGCCGGCGCCTACGCACGCCCGGCGGGCCATCCGGATACCCGGGTCGAGGTCCACCCGTCGGCGGCCTCCGCCAAGCGTCCGGCCGGCACCGTCATCTCGAGCCCGAAAGGCTGGTACGACGCCGGCGACTACAACAAGTACATCGTCAATTCCGGCATCAGCACCTATACGCTGCTGGCGGCCTACGAACACTTCCCGGGCTGGTTCGACAAGCTTGCGCTGCGCCTGCCGGAATCCGGCAACGGCGTGCCGGACCTCCTCAACGAGGCGCTGTGGAACCTGGACTGGATGATCACCATGCAGGACCCGGAAGACGGCGGCGTGTACCACAAGCTGACCAACAAGTCCTTCGACGGCATGGTCATGCCCGACAAGGCCACCGGGCCACGCTACGTGGTGCAGAAGAACACCGCCGCCACGCTCGACTTCGCGGCCACCATGGCCGCCGCCAGCCGCATCCTGGCCCCGTTCGACAAGCAGCAGCCGGGCCGTTCCGCGCGCTACCTGGCCGCGGCCGAAGCCGCATGGGCGTGGGCCAAGGCGCACCCGGACGTGCTGTACCAGCAGCCGGCCGACATCCTCACCGGCGGCTACGGCGACAAGCGCGTCGACGACGAATTCGCCTGGGCCGCGGCCGAATTGTTCGCCACGACCGGCAAGGACGTCTACCGCGCGCCGGCCCTGGCCGCGATGAATCCGGCCACCGGCAATGCCGACCAGACGGAACCCGGCTGGGCCGACGTGCGCATGCTCGGCTGGATCACGCTGGCCCAGCACCGCGCGCGCCTGGGCGCCGGCGATGCCAAGGCCGTGAGCGGACCGCTGCTGGCCAACGCCGACAAGCTGGCGGCGCGCTGGCAGGCTTCGCCCTACCGCGTCAGCATGGCGGCCAAGGACTTCGTCTGGGGCAGCAACGCCGTGATCCTGAACCAGGCGATGATGCTGGTGGCGGCCTACCGCGTGGCGCCGCGCCCGGCCTACCTGAACGCGGCGCAGTCGGCGCTCGACTACGTCCTCGGCCGCAACGGTCCGGGTGTCTCCTTCGTCACCGGCTTCGGCGCGGTGTCGGCCCAGCATCCGCACCATCGCCCGTCCGAGGCCGACGGCATCGCGGCGCCGGTGCCGGGCTGGCTGGTGGGCGGCCCGAACCCGGGCCAGCAGGACATCCAGGGCTGCCCGACCGCCTATCCTTCCAAGCTGCCGGCGCTGTCCTGGCTGGACCATGGATGCAGCTACGCCAGCAACGAGGTCGCGATCAACTGGAACGCGCCGCTGGTGTACGTCGCGGCGGCCGTGCAAACCCTCGTGAAATAAGGATGGCGGCCGGGGTGCCGCGCTGCGCGCTTGCAGCGGGCGCACCGGCCGCAGCCCGTGGGCTGGCTGGGCTACGCCGCGTCATGCAGCGTTACGCCGGCGCGCAGGGATGGCAGGACTCGCCGCCCTCGACCATTTCGCGCACCGCCGCCACCAGCGTCGCGCCTTCGATCGGCTTGGACAGCACCCGCAGTGCACGCCCGGCGGAACCGATTTCCATCGGATAGGCCGACACCACGGCGATCGGCAGATCCGGATCGCGCAGGCGCACACGCGCGATCAGTTCGCTGCCGTTCATGCGCGGCATCCTGGCGTCGGTGACCAGCGCGTCGATCGGCTCCCGGTCGAACAGCGCCAGCGCCTCGACGCCGTCCATCGCGGTCGATACCTGGTAGCCGGCCGCTTCGAGGTAGCGCCGGAATATGTAGGTGATGGCTTCTTCGTCGTCCACCACGAGCACGTGCTTCATCCTTGACCCTTCGTCATGACACCGTCGGCCTGTCGCATGCAGGCCGGATGCGAGCGTACACGCCACAGGCGAATCGACGATTATAAGCAATGTGACATGACGGGGGCGCCCGATTGCGCGCCAGGGCATGCCGCGTCCGTTGCCGCCGCGTCCCTGCCGACCTTCAATCATGTCATACGCAAACATTCTTGTTGCCGCGCACCCGCCCACTGCTCTACACTGCGCGTATTGACGAGCGCACAGACGCACACGGGCAGCAACCACAGGAGACAACATGAGCGACAACGCGATCCGCCGGATCGTCATCGTGGGCGGCGGCACCGCCGGCTGGATGGCCGCCGCGCCGCTGGCCCAGCGCCTGGCCGGCCGCGCCACCGAGGTGACCGTGGTGGAGTCGCCGGACATCGGCACCATCGGCGTCGGCGAAGCCACCCTGCCGACGATCCGCTTCTACAACGCGGCGCTGGGCCTGGACCAGGACGACTTCGTCGCCCGTACCCAGGCCAGCTTCAAGCTCGGCATCGAGTTCCAAGACTGGGGCCACATCGGCAACCGCTTCTTCCACGGCTTCGGCGACTTCGGTCCGGCGCTTGCAGGCCACGCCCCGCACGTGCACTGGCTGCGCCTGGCGCGCAGCTTCGATCACATGCCGCCGCTGGACGACTGGTCGATGGCGGCGCGCATGGCGCGCGACATGAAATTCGTCCTCCCCAACAAGTCCCAGCCCGGCATCACCGACAGCTATTCCTACGGCTTCCATTTCGATGCCGGCCTGTACGCCGGCTACCTGCGCGACTACGCGACGGCGCGCGGCGCCCGCCGCATCGAAGGCACGATCGTCGAGGTCGAGCAGCATCCGGAAACCGGCTTCATCGCCGCGCTCAAGCTGGGCGACGGCCGCCGCGTCGAGGGCGACCTGTTCATCGATTGCTCGGGCTTCCGCGGCCTGCTGATCGAGGGTGCGCTGCACGCCGGCTACGAGGACTGGAGCGACCAGCTGCCCTGCAACAGCGCCCTCGCCGTGCCCTGCGCCCGCGTACCCGAACTGACGCCCTACACCCGCTCGACCGCGAAGGAAGCCGGCTGGATCTGGCGCATTCCGCTGCAGCACCGCACCGGCAACGGCCACGTCTACAGCGACGCCTTCACCACCGATGCGCAAGCGCGCGACACCCTGCTGGCGGCGCTCGACGGCGCCGCGCTGGACGAGCCGCGCCAGCTGCGCTTCGTCACCGGCCGGCGACGCAAGTCCTGGGTCAAGAACTGCGTGGCGGTCGGGCTGTCGGCCGGCTTCGTCGAGCCGCTGGAATCGACCAGCATCCACCTGATCGAGACCGCCGTCGGCAAGCTGCTGGAACTGTTCCCGGACCGGGACTTCCGCCCCGAACTGGCCGAGGAATTCAACCGCGTGATGGGCGCGCGCTACGCGTCGGTGCGCGACTTCATCATCCTGCACTACAAGCTCACCGCGCGCGACGACTCCGAGTTCTGGCGCTACTGCGCCAACATGCCGATCCCGGACTCGCTGCGCCACCAGATCGAGCTGTTCCGCGAGACCGGTCGCGTGACCATCCTCGACCCCGACGGCTTCGCCGAACCCTCGTTCGTGGCCATGCTGATGGGACTGGGCGTGGTGCCGAAGCGCTACGCGCCGCTGGCCGACATGGTCGACATCCGCCAGGTGCACGGCCACTTCGCCGGCTTGCGCGACATGATGGCGGCCGCGGTGGGCAAGATGCCTTCGCATGGGGCGTTCGTGGATGGGCAGGCGCGCGGGACGAAGGCGGCCAGGGCCGCATGAACGTCGTTCCCGCGCAGGCGGGAAACCATGCAGGGCTGTAGAAATCGTTCACCTGGAAAGACCACCGGTTCTTGAGAATTCCGGACTCCAGCGCTTCAGCATGGGTCCCCGCCTTCGCGGGGACGACGGCGGTATGCGGACACAAACAATTCAAAGCGGCGCCAGCCAGCGTTGCGCGAACGCCTGCCGCGCTGATCGAGATCAGGCGCGGCCCCCCGCGTTTTGCGCCTACCAGCCCATCTTCTGCCTGATGAAAGCCGTCAGCCGCGCCGCGTTCTGCTGGTGCTGCTTCACGCGCGGATGCTGGCCATAGCCGGTGAACGGGAAGAACAGGGTGTCGACGCGGGCGTCGCCGCTTTTGCGCAGGTTGGCGACGGCCGCCGTCACGTAGCCGGGCCACTCCGAGCCCGGCCGGGTCGCTTCCATGCTGCCCAGCGCGCACACGATGTAGGCCTTCGGGTAGAGCTGGCGGATGCGCGCCACGAACTTCTGGTAGGCGGCGATGCGGCCGGCGGCGTCGGGCTCCGGCTGCAGCCGGTGGTCGCGGCCGATCAGCCAGCTGTCGTTCTGCAGCAGGTTGATCACCACCACCTCCGGCGTCCAGCTGGCGAAGTCCCACTTGCTGTCGTTGTCGCCGACGGCGCTCAGCTGGTCGTAGAAGTCGGGCATGGTGAACGGGAACCAGCTGATCATCACGCCGATGCCGCTCTGCGAGGTCATGTGGATCTCGGCGTCGAGCGCGCGCGCCGCGATGGCGGCATACGACATGAAGCTGTTCTTGTCCTTCTTGACGTCGTCGGCGCCGTTGTCGGCGCCTTCGTTGCCCATGCCGCTCGTGATCGAGTCGCCGAAGAATTCGATCCGGTGGGCCGCCCGCCGTGGCGGCGGGAGCAGCGCGCCGCCATCGGCCAGTTCCAGCCCGCGGAAGGTGGTGGCGCCCTCCTCGCCCTCGGTGCGCTTGGTGATCAGGAAGCCGTGGCGGCCGGGCGCCAGGCCCTGCGCCACCAGGTAGGTCTTGTCGCCCTTGCCCGCTTCCAGCACGAAGGGATAGGTCAGGTCGCCGTCGATGAAGACGTTGAAGTAGTTCTTGCCCTGCTGGTCGTCCAGCCGCACCGACAGCGTGGTGCCGGTGAAGTTGCCGGCGATGGACGTGCCGGGCCAGGAGATCACCGGCGCCGCCGGGCTCGAGAAATCGATGCGGCCGGTGTACTGCAGGCGCTTGTCGTCGGCGCCGACCGGGGTGCCGGCCAGGGCCAGGCCGGCATGGCCCAGGGCGGCCAGCAGGATTGCGCGAATCATGGTTGTTTTCATTGGGGAGCCTTGAGGAATGCCGGCAGCTTGTCCAGCGTGATCACGTTCGGGTGGTGGTAGACCTTGTTCTTGTGGCGCGCCGTATTGTAATGGTCGCCGCTCCAGAAGTTGTCCTTGGCCGACACGCCGGCGCCGGCGCGGGCGTCGTTCCAGACCGTGAACCACAGCCAGGGCGCGCCGTCGGCCAGCATCTTGTCGGGGTCGGGGATGTAACTGGTCTCGGACAGCGCCACCGGCTTGGGCCGGCCGGGAATCGCCTGCAGGCGGCGGTAGGTCGCCACCTGCGACTTGTAGGTCTTGTTGTCGCCGTCGTCGTAGATGTCCCAGCCGACGATGTCGACCACGTCGTCGCCCGGATACCAGGCTTCGTCCTGCCCGTTCCACACCCATACCAGGTTGTGCAGGCCATGCACCTTGACCAGGCGCTCGTACATGTGCCGCCACAGCAGGATGTAGGCCTGCGACTGCGGCACGCCGTCGCTGCGCGTGCGGCCCCACCAGAACCAGCCGTCGCCCTTGCTGCCGGACGCTTCGTGCAGCGGGCGCCACAGCACGGTAACGCCGGCGTCCTGCAGGCGTTTCAGCTCGCCCGCGATCAGGTCGATGCCGGCATCGAGCTGGCGGAAGGCCGGGCTGGCGGTGTCCAGCTTGCCGCCCGCGACCGGGATGGTGAAGGCGGTGTTCTTGCCGGCGTCGGGCTCGCGCGCGTAGAAATTGGCGCGCTTGGCGTCCGGCGTACCGAGCAGCGCCGGGTCGCGCCAGTGCCAGCAGAAGGTCACCAGGCCGCCGCGGCGGGCGAAGGCGATCGCTTCGTCGACCTGGTGCAGGCCCTGCGCCGGCTTGCCGGCCTGGCCGGTCTGCCCGGTGTTCATGAAATCGTAGCCCATCAGGGCCGGATACTTGCCGGTGTCGGCGTGGACGCGGGCGGCCATGTCGACGCTGTCGTCCCAGGTGAGGTCCTGCTGGCCGGCGATGACCTGCTTGCCCCAGATGTCGTGCAGCCAGGCATACAGAGTCTTGGCGCGCGCGGTGGCCTGGGGGTCGGAGAGGACGGCGGCGGGTGGGGTGGTGCTGGCGGTGCTGGCGGCGACGGTGGGAAGGCCGGCGGCGAGCAGCACGGTCGTGGTGAGGATTCGGGTGAGGCGCAGCGTATGCTTCATGAGTTATCCCTAAGACCGTCGCCCCTGCGCAGGCAGGGGGCCCAAGTTTTACGCTACGCCGCGAACTTGGACCCCTGCCTGCGCAGGGGCGACGCTGGTTTGCGGTGGTGTCCGTACATGCAGCGCGGCTTCTTTGCGGCGGTGGTCGTGCATGCAGCGCGGCTTCTACTGCTGGTACGTTCCCATCTTCACCTTCAGCACCGTCGGCGTCGCCGGCAGGTTCAGCCCGTAGTCGGTCTGGTCGCCGTTCCAGTTGCGCTCCATGACCCACTTGCCGTCGGCGTCGAAGCGCCCTTCCTCCACCCGGGCGTACATCGAGGGCTTGCCGGCGTTGGCGCCGCTGCCGGACAGTTTCACGCGGATCTGCTGGCCGACCAGCACGAATTCGTCCGGCCCGACCTGGGCGATGGCGAGGCCGCCGGACGGCTGTTCGGTGCCGGACGCGTATTCGCTCTTGTCCTTCAGGTACTCGCGCTCGCCGAACTGGAATTCGCGGAAGGTCAGCGTCGCCTTCCAGCCGCCCATCTCGACGCTCTGGGCGGCGCGGTCGTCGCCTTCGGCCGCGCCCCAGGTACGGCCCTCGAACGCCCACCTGGCCCACTGGCGCTGCAGCGGCGCGAACACACCGTAGACCTTGGCGAAGGGCTCGACCATGCGCTTGTCGGTGAACTTCGAGCCGAGCGGGTAGTTGCTGTATTCGGCGTAGTCGATGCCGAAAGGCGCCACGCCGAGCGCGCCCTTGCCGATGATCTGGTACACGTAGCGCGCATAGCCGGCGGCGTTGCCCATCTCGGGCACCATCAGCGCATTGTCCGGCGTCTGGAACTGGCGCAGGATGGCATTGATCTTGTTCGATTCCGGCATGTAGATGTCGGGACCGGCAAAGTCGATGTGCGGCGCCGCCGCCTTGTAGATGCCGAGCACGTCGTGGGTCGGGCCGCCGCTGGCGAAATCCGACTTCCACGGCCCCGGCCGGGCCGGACTGTCCGGCAGCGGGTCGCGCAGCGCATTGTTGACGAACATCGGCAGGTCGTAGACGGCGCGCCCGGCCTTGGCGATTTCCTCGATGTAGCTGGCGATCGCCCAGCTGTGGAAGTACTGGTCGGCGTAGTCGCCATACACCTCGGCCCAGCTGCCCTTCGCCGGGCGGCCGCCGGCCGGCTTCTGGCGCGCCAGCACGGCGGCCGGCACCGGCTGCCTGAACACGGCCTGCGCCTTGGCGCCGTAGTCGCGCGCCACGCCGTAGGTGCCGACCTCGTTCTCGACCTGCACCATGATCACCGTCTTCTTGTCGGCGTCGATGCGCTTGACGTGCTCCATCATGGCGACGAAGGCGCGCTTGTCGCGCGCCAGCGTCTCGGCGCCGAACGGCGACAGGCAGTAGCTGGTCTTGCCGTCCTTGTCGAGCATGCGCGGGAAGCGCCGGTTGTCGAACTTGACCCAGCCCGGCGTATAGGCCGGACTGGTGTTCTTCCAGGTGCCGAACCACACCAGCACCAGGCGGATGCCGTTCTCGCGCGCCTGGGCGACCAGGGTGTCGAGGTAGGAGAAATCGAAACTGCCTTCCTTCGGCTCGATCTGCTCCCAGGCCACCGGGATCTCCAGCGTATTCGCATGGGCATCCTTGAGCGCGGCCCAGACCTTGGGCAGCGCGGCCGGGTAGTTGCTGGAGTTCTGGGCTTGCCCGCCCAGGACCAGGAAGGGCGCGCCATCGACCATCAGGGCATGGCGGCCCTCCTTGGCGACGATGCGCGGCAGGTCGGGCGTGGCGGCCGACGTGGCCGCATGCAGGCCGGCGGCGGCCAATGCCAGGCACAGGCCCAGCAGGCGTGGTGCAAAAGTCTTGGTACGCAAACGGGTCTCCTTCGCGTTCGCATTGAGGAAAGGCGGGCGGCCGTTGTTACCGTGCCGCCCGCCGGCTTGCTTAGAGCCTATCCCAGTAGGCCGGAGTCGCGCCTGACGCGCCTGACGAACGTGGGCGGCGTTGCTCGTCGTTGCATGGCTCGCCATGCATCGTCATTCGCTTCCCCCTTCCTACCGGGATCGGCTCTTAAAACGAGTAGCGCAGCGACGCCGTGTAGCGCGGGCCCGACACGAACCAGGCGCGGCCCTTCATGCCGATCGACTGCTGCATCAGCTGCTGGTACTTGGAGTCGGTTAGGTTCTGCGCCTCCACGCCGAGCGACAGGTTCTCGGTGAAGTTGTAGAACAGCGACGCGTCCAGCTGGCCGTAGTCGTCGGCCCAGATCGGCAAGCCCCAGGCCAGGCCACGGCTGCCGCGGGTCGGGCTGTTCGGGTTGGTGTCGGTGGCGTCGGTGCCGCGGGTGCCGGACACGTTCACGCCCTGCAGGTTCTTCGAACGCCAGTTCCAGGCCAGGCGTGCCGAGACCGGTCCCTTGTCGAACATCAGTGCGATGTTGTAGGTGTTCTTCGACAGGCCCTGCAGCGGCAGGTCGCCGAAGGCGGTGCCGTTGGTGTCGCAGCCGTTCAGGCTCAGGTTCAGGTTGCTGGTACCGCCGTCGCTGCCCGAGCAATAGGCCGAGAATACCGGGTTGTACAGCTTCTGCTTGCCTTCCACGTAGGTGTAGTTGGCTTGCAGGCCGATGCCGCGCAGCCAGTCGGGCACGAAGTCGAAGTACTGCTGGTAGGCGATCTCGATGCCGCGGGCGGTGCCACGCGCGCCGTTGACCGGGGCGGTCACGTTGAAGTTGTAGGCCTGGCCGCCGGCGCCCTGCAGCGGATAGCTGTAGGTCTGGTTGAGGATGATGTCCTTCAGGCGCTTGTTGAACACGGCCACCGTCAGCGAGCCCGCCGGCGCGAAGTACCACTCGGCGGTGGCGTCGACCTGGCGCGACTGGATCGGGCGCAGGTTCGGGTTGCCTTCGCTGCTGCCGGTCAGGCTGACGTTGTTGACGACCACGTTGGCGCCGGTGGTGGTGGTGTCGTTGTTCTGCGACAGCGTGGTGTAGCCCTGCAGCTGGGTGAAGTCCGGACGCGAGATGCCCATCGCGGCGCCGAAGCGGAACTGCAGCTTGTCGCTCGCCTTCATGCGCAGGTTCAGGCTCGGCAGCACGTTGTGGTAGCTGTTTTCGTAGTCGCGGCCCTGCGCGTAGGCGGCGATCACCGGCACCGCAACGCCGCTGACGGTGCCGCCGGGGCCGGCGGTCGGCAGGCTGTTCGGCGGCGTGAACACGGTATAGCCGCTGGCCTTCATCCTGGTATTCACGTAGCGCAGGCCGACGTTGCCGTCGACCGGGTACTTCAGGTCATCGAAGCCGAAGCGCAGCTGGGTGTAGAAGGCGGCGGTCTTCTCGCTCTGCGCATTGGTGCCGGCCGGATCGGTGCCGTAGGTCGCCGCCTTCCACGGGGCGCAGTCCGGCGTGGTACCGTTGGTGGCGGCCACCTGGCGGCACAGCACATCGTAGTAGCTGTGCAGCGTGGCGTAGCTGCCGGGATAGCCGGTGGCCAGCGCCGCGTTCGGGAACACCAGCGACGGCACGTTGGTGCCGTTGTTGAAGAAGTTGCTGAACTGGTGGAGCTGGGTCTGGTTGCTGAAGCGCGGATCGCTCAGGTAGGCCAGCTGCGGCACGGTGGTGCCGTTCGGTCCCGGCAGCCCAAGCTGGCCCTGCCACGGCTGGGTAATCGCGGCCCAGTTGTAGCTCGGGTTGGTGTTCTGGGTGACGGCGTCGCGGTCGGTGAAGCGCACGCCGAAACGCACGTCGCGCAGCACCGGGTTGTCGAAGCTGTACTTGGCGTCTAGCTTCAGCGCCCACTCGTCGGCCTCGCTGCGGTCCATGTGCTCCTGGGTGAAGGCCCAGTAGTAGTTGTTCGGATCGGCCAGGCGCGCGCGTTCGCTGTCGCTGAAGACCAGCGAGGGCACGTTGCCGCGCAGGTCGAGGGTCTGCTGCTGCATCTTGACGGCGGTGGCCACGGTCGAATCGAAGCTGTTCGAGTTGGCCTTGATGCGCTGCAGGTCGGAATCGAAGCTCCAGGCGCTGTTCGGGCGCCAGCTCACGTGCCACGACACGTCGGTGGTGTCCGACTTGCGGTTGGCGGCGCGGGTGTCGGCGCCGAAGTCGAGGCCGCCGTCGGCGGTGTCGTACAGCGTGCCGGTCTGCAGGGCGCCGGCGGCGTCATAGGTGGCGCCCGGCCGGACCTTGATGTTGTAGGTGCTGGCCGAGGAGAAGATCGCCTGCTCGTCCCACTCCATCTTGTACTTCGACTTGAAGTAGGTCAGCGAGGAGCTCAGGGTGGCGTCCTTCTTCCACTGCAGCGCGCCATAGGTGCCCTGGCGCTTGCGGTTGAAGTTCAGGGTACGCCACTGCGAACCCTTCGGGACCCAGACCGTGCTGCCTTCATGGCCTTCGATGTCGGTGCGCGGATAGTAGGGCTCGACCTGGAAGGCGTCGGTGCGGGTCGCGCTCTCCGAATACGCGAAGTCGACCAGGGCGCCGATCTCGCCGAAACCGGTCTTCCAGCGGTCCGAGAACATCACCGAACCCGAAGGCGACCATTTGCCCTTTTTCAGTTCCGAATAGGTGTTCTGCAGCGACACCGCCACCTTGCGGCCCTTGAAGTCGAAGGGCATCGCGGTGCGCAGGTTGACCAGGCCGCCGATGCCGCCTTCGATCTGCTCGGCCGACGGGTTCTTGTAGATGTCGACGCCGGCCATCAGTTCCGGCGGGACGTCTTCGAAGTTCAGCGAGCGGCCGCCGTTGGCCGAAAACGAGTCGCGGCCGTTCAGTTCCGAACGCACGTAGGTCAGGCCGCGGATGTTCACGCCCGAACCTTCCACCGAGTAGTGCTCGGGGTCCGAACGCGACATGGTGCGGTCGATGGTCACGCCGACCACGCGCTGCAGTACCTCGGTGACCGAGCGGTCGGGCAGCTTGCCGATGTCCTCGGCCACGATCGAGTCGACGATCTCGTCCGAGTTCTGCTTGACCTTCTGGGCCGAATTCAGCGCCGCGCGCTGGCCGGTCACCACCACTACCTGGCCACCGGCAGGCTGCGCCTGCGTACCCTGCGCCGTGGTCTGCGCGGAAGCCGCGCCGCTTGCCAGCAGCGCGAACTGCGCCGCGGCGACCGCGATCGCGGTCTTCCTGAATTGTTGTTGCATGTAGTCTCCTGTCCGAGATGTGTGATTGGTTTTTTTGTATCCACCCGGGCTCGTCGGCCCGGGTTTTCTTTAGAACTGGCCCGCCGTCAAGGTGCGGCTTTGGCCAGGTTGCAGCCTGACTTCAATCGTGCGTGTTCCGTAGCGCAGCGTCGCCGCGCCGCCGCCGGCCGGATCCTTGGCCACCGCGCGCACGGTGGCCTGGCGCAGGCGTCCGCCCCGCCATGCCAGGTCGACTTCGTAGCCGCCGCGCGCGCGCAAGCCCTTTACCGCGCCGTCCGGCCACGCCGCCGGCAGCGCCGGCAGCAGCCGGATTTCGCCGTCGTGCGACTGCAGCAGCATCTCGGCGATTGCCGCGGTGGCGCCGAAGTTGCCGTCGATCTGGAACGGCGGATGCGCGTCCAGCATGTTCGGGTAGATGCCGCCGGCGTTGTTGTGCTCCGATCCCGGTCCCTTCTGTTCCGATGCGCGCGCGCCGGGCGTGGCCAGCAGGCCGCGCAGCATGCGGTAGGCGTGGTCGCCGTCCTTCAGGCGCGCCCAGAACGCCATCTTCCAGGCCATCGACCAGCCGGTGCCGGCATCGCCACGCGCGGCCAGCGTGCGCCGCGCGGCCGCCGCCAGTTCAGGCGTGCGGCGGGTCGAGATCTGCCGTCCCGGGAACAGGCCGAACAGGTGCGAGACGTGGCGGTGGGTGTCCTTCGGCGTGTCCAGCACCGGGTCCTTCTTCTCTTCCAACCACTCCAGCAGCTGGCCCCAGCTGCCCACGCGCGGCGCCGCCAGGCGGTCGCGCATGGCGGCCAGCCGGTCGCGCAGCGGACGGTCCACCCCCAGGATGCCGGCGGCTTCCACCGTGTTGTTGAACAGGTCCCAGACGATCTGCTGGTCGTAGCCGACCCCGTCCTCGACCGGGCCGTGTTCGGGCGACCAGCCCTGCGGCGCCACCAGGCGTCCATCGGGCAGCGTCTTGAGACTGTCCTGCCAGAAGGCGCTGGCTTCCTTCATCATCGGATACGCGACCTCGCGCAGGAAGGCGGTGTCGCGGGTGAAGGCGTAGTGCTCCCAGAAGTGCTGGGCGTACCAGGCATTCGCGGTCTTGTTCCACAGGTAGCCGCTGGCGCCGAACGGGTTCGATTCGGTGCGCACGGTCCAGCCGCGCACGCCCTTGAATTCGGCCTGGGTGTCGCGCCGGTACACCGGCGCCATGCCGTTCACGAAATCGAAGAAGGGTTTGGCCAGCTCACCCAGGTTCGCCACCTCGGCCGGCCAGTAATTCATCTGGATGTTGATGTTGGTGTGGTAGTCCGAGTTCCACGGCGGCGTCAGGCTGTTGTTCCACAGGCCCTGCAGGTTGGCAGGCAGCGAACCGCGCGAGCTGGATGCGAGCAGGTAGCGCCCGTACTGGAACAGCTGGGCTTCCAGTTCCGGGTCTTCGCCCTCTTTCGTGTACGCCTTCAGGCGCGCATCGGTGGGGAGCGCGCGGCGTGCGGCCGGCGCTTCGCCCAGGTCCAGGCTCACGCGCCCGAGCAATGCCGCCAGGTCGCGCTCGTGCTCGGCGCGCAGCTGTTGCCACGGCTGTGCCGCCGCCTGCGTCACCTGCGCCGTCACGCGCGCCAGCGGATGTTCGCGCTCGAAGCGGCGCGCGGCGTCCAGCACGTAGCTGGTGCCGGCGCCCAGCACCAGGGTGATGGCGTCGCAGCCCTTGAAGGCGATGCGGGTGCCGTCCACGCGCACCTCGCCGCCCTCGTTCAGCACCTGCACCTGGCTGGCATAGCTCATGGTGTTGCCGGACAGGCTGGAGCCCGGCTGGGCATAGCCGGCCAGCGTGCCGCTGGCGTACAGGCGGTTGCCGGCCGCGCCCAGGTGGGCGCCGTGGCGGTCGCTCAGCGCCACCGATCCGCTCAGCTGGCCGGGCCGGTCGGCGCTCAGGCGCAGCACGATCACCTGGGCCGGAAAACTCGCCCAGGATTCGCGGCGGAAGCGCACGCCGCCGCGCAGGTAACTCACTTCGTGGATGCCGCGTGCCAGGTCCAGGCTGCGGCGGTACTCGCTGACGCCGCTGTCGTGGCCCGCCAGCTCGACGGTCACGTCGCCGAAGGGCTGGTAGGCGCCCATCACCTTGTCGTCGCCGGTCCAGAGCGAAATCTCGTTGAACTGCAGGTGCTCGCGTGCCGGCTGGCCGAACACCATGGCGCCGATGCGGCCGTTGCCGATCGGGAGCGCCTCGCGTTCCCAGCCATTGTCGTCGTCCCGGGCCGGGCGGTCATAGCGCAGCAGCAGGTCGGGCGCCGCCGCGGCGCAGGCGCTGGCCGCCAGGGCCAGCAGCAGGACAGTCTGTTTCAACATGCGTTTCATTGATCCTCCGCCGGCCGGCCGGTCGCGATGCCGCGTCCGGCGGTACTCATGTAGACGACGCCGAAACGGTTCATGTCGCCGACGATGAACTGGCCGTCGCCGGGTCCGCCGTACTGGTGGGCGTCGTCGTTGATGCGGGTCCAGCGCGCGCCGCCGTCGAGCGAGCGGTAGACGCCGCGCGGGCCGTCGCCGACCGCGCCCCATATATAGACTGCGGGATAGGCGGCGCCGGGCGCGGCCTTGCCGAAACCGACCGCGCCGCAATAGCGCACGCCGGCCAGCATGCCGAAACGGGAACCGCCGTCGAGCGAATGCGCGAGGCCGCCGCCCTTCAGCGCCACCCACAGGTCGCCCTTCCGGCCCGGCACCGTACCCACGCGTGTCGCGCCTCCAGGCGGCAGCGCGGCGCGCGGCGCGAAGCTGGCGCCGCCGTCGCTGCTCGCCAGCAGCGCCTTGCCGTCATAGGCATAAAACAGCGTAGCGTCGACCGGGTCCGCCGCCGGCCGCGGCGCTGGACCGGACAGGCCCTTCACCGCGGTCCAGGTGGCACCGCCGTCGACCGAGCGCCAGCTCGCGCCCGAGCGCTGCGGCGTGTGCAGGAGGATGGCGCCGTCGGCCGACAGCGCCACCTGGCCGCGCTTGCCCTGCAGCGTGGCGGTCGGCTGCCAGGTGGCGCCGCCGTCGCGCGTGAGCAGCAGGCGGTCGCCCAGGCGCGCCATCGTGTCGGGCCGCTGGCCGGCCGCCGCCAGGTCGGTGGTGGTGCCGATCTGCGGTTCGTGGATGCGGCCGTGCCGGGACGGATCGTCATGCACGAAGCCGTCGTAGTCGCCGATGGCCGAGACCAGCGGCCGGCCGGGCCGGCTGACGAGTCCCAGCGGCACCGTTTCTTCCAGGCCGTCCACGGTGAAGGTCCAGGTCGCGGGCACGGCGTCGATGTCGGCGGTACGGAACACGCCGTTGCCCGAGGTGACCCAGACGGCGCGCGGGTCCTTGCGGTCGAATTCGACCGAGCCGGCCCAGTGGATCGCATGGCCCTTCAGCCAGGGCACGCCGGCGGCGTCGCGCACGAAACCGCGCGCGACCACGTCGGTCCAGCTGGCGCCGCCGTCGCGGCTGGTGAAGATGCGGTCGCCCTTGGCGTCGCCCTGCGGCAGGAAGGTGTTGATGGTCGAGGCCACCAGCCGGCGCGGGTCGCGCGGGTCGACGCTGATGCCGGCGAACGGGCGGGTCCAGCCGGCGGGGGTGATGTCGGTCCAGGCGCCGCTCGCGATTGCGTACTTCCAGACCTGGCCGCGGTCCATCGGCTCGCTGCCGCCGCGGTCGGGGTGCGGTCCGGCGCCGTTGGCGTAGGTGATATAGAGGTTGCCGGCGCCGTCGAAGGCGGCGCGCTGCGGCATCAGTGCCGTGGGCGCCCCGGCGACCGGCTTGAAGCTGGCGCCGCCGTCGTCGCTGCGGAACAGGTTGGCGCCGATGCTGCCGAAGCGCGAGACCGCGACGAACAGGCGCCGCGCGGATGCCTTGCTGGCCGGGTCGGGCAGCACGAAGCCGATGCCGACGCCGTTCGGGGTGGCCGTGACGTCCAGCCCCGGCATGCGCGTCCAGGTGCGGCCGGCGTCCGCGCTCTTGAACAGGCCGTCGTGGCGCGTTCCCAGGTACAGCACCTCGGAGAGATCGGGATCGACGGCCAGCCGTTCGCCATCCTGGCGGCCCATGCCGTTGCCGTGGGTCTTGAACTGGGCGCTGACGTCGGTCACGGTGAAAGTCTTGCCGTAATCGGTCGAGCGCAGGATGGCGGTGCGGCCGCCGTTCAGGTAAGCGATCCCGGCCAGCAGGTAGACGGTCGACGCCTTGCGCGGATCGATCGCGAGCGCGTCGACGCCGAGGTAGCCGGCCTGGTCTTCCGAAACCCAGTCGAGCAAGGCGACCCAGCGCCGCATGCCGGCGTCCCAGCGGTAGGCGCCGCCGACGTCGGTGCGCGCATAGATCACGCCCGCTTCGCTGCGGCTGGGGATGACGGCGGTGACGAAGCCGCCGCCGCCGATCGCCACGCTGTCCCAACCATAAGGTGCCGCCGTGGCATGGACCGCGTCGGCCGCGTTGGCGGCAAGCGCGTATGCGGTCAGGCATGCGGCGGCAAGCTGCGCGCCGCGGCATCGGATGGGAAAGCGCATGGGTCTCCTGGCTGTTGTTATTCATGTCAGCAACTTTGGCACGCATGCTAACGAACAGCCGAGGCGAATGCAAGCGTGCATGTTCACGCTAACATTTGTTGCGTGCCCAGCGCTAAACATCGCGTATTTACCATCGTATTGACGTCATTCGCGGTGCGCGGCCCTCTTCGCGCCACCTGTTCCCTCTTTACCCTTTAAACATAAGGCGTTCCTGGCCTGGCGTGATTTTTCACGCCAGGTAGTTACCTGCGTTTCGTGCCCAAATAGCGTCGTGCACCGGTACGGTGCAATGAGACGCTGTTGTTATTTTACAAAAGCAAACACGATCTGACATCCAATATTGCCTCTTTAAGTGGATATTCACGGTGCATGTGTTGCGTATTCACAAAACTTACACCGATGTAAGGTTTGTATTAAAATTTTATGGTAGCGTACAACAACCAGTGTTATCGAGGCTATCGAGGCACTGCGCTGTTATCGATGTTAGACATAAAAACCACCTCATCGGGGGAGACAAAATGAGATTCCAGAAAACTGCGATCGCTACCGCGGTTGCGCAGGTTGCGTTCCTGTATGCCCATGCAGCATGGGCGCAAAACACCAACACCACCGCGGCCCAATCCGCGGCCGGCAATGCCAACGTCGTGGTGGTCAGCGGCCAGCGCGCCGCCCTGCAATCGGCCCAACGGCTCAAACAGGATTCCGACGAAGTCGTCGACTCCATCGTCGCCGAAGACATCGGTAAACTGCCGGACCGTTCGGTCACCGAGGTGCTGCAGCGTATCGCCGGCGTCACCATCGACCGCAACATGGCCGGCGATCCGAACCGCCAGTCCGTCGAAGGCTCGGGCGTCTCGGTGCGCGGCCTGACCTACGTGCGTTCGGAAGTCAACGGCCGCGACGCGTTCTCGGCCGGCGGCGGCCGCTCGCTCGGCTTCGCCGACGTGGCGCCGGAGCTGATGGCCGGCGTCGACGTCTACAAGAACCCGTCCGCGGAACAGGTCGAAGGCGCGGTCGCCGGCCTGGTCAACCTGCGTACGGCCATGCCGTTCGACTACAAGGGCTTCAAGGGCACGCTGGGCGTGTCGGAATCGTATTCGACCCTGCGCAAGGGCAAGCCGGAGCCGACCGGCACCCTGCTGCTGTCGAACCGCTGGAACACGGCGTTCGGCGAATTCGGCGCCCTGGTCGACTTCGCCCATGCGAAGAGCCCGAGCCGTTCCGACGGCGTGGGCGTCGACCCGTACTTCCCGCACGTGAACTCCACCGATCCGGCGCTGTACGACCGCGCCAAGACGCAATGGATCCCGCTGGGCGTCGGCTACCGTTCGCAGGACTTCGACCGCGTCCGCCGCGGCGACTACGCGGCCTTCCAGTGGCGTCCGAACAAGGACATCACGGCCGGCCTGACCTATTTCAAGACGAAGTACAAGGAAGACCTGACCGAACGCGGCATCGCCTCGTCCGAGGACAAGTGGTACCAGCAGGTCGCCAGCGCCGACTCGGTCTTCAACGGCAATGGCGCGTTCCAGAGCGGCACGATCTCGAACCCGACCTACGGCGGCTCGCCGTTCAACAGCGCGCAGCGTCTGAACTCGCGTGAATCCGGCACGCGCGACATCGCACTGAACGTGCAATGGCGCGTTACGCCGTCCCTGACCTGGACCAACGACTTCCAGCACGTGCGTTCGACCACCGAGGGCTTCGACGCCGACGTGTCGACCGGCTTCATCCTGCCGAACCAGACCCTCGACATGCGTGGCGACGTCCCGCAGATCGGCCTGGGTTCGGCCGCCTACATGGCCGACCCGAACAACTACTACTGGGCCTATACCCAGGAAGCGCTGGACCGCGCCAAGGCGACCCAGAAAGCCTGGAAGTCGGACTTCAAGTTCTCGTTCGACGACCCGGTGCTGCGCGACATCCGCTTCGGCTTCCGCATGACCGACCGCGAAGGCGTCAACAACAAGGCCCAGAAGTTCTACAACTGGCAGGCGATCACCTTCCCGTGGATGGAAGGCTGGCAGATCCCGCACGTGGCCCGCCTCGGCGATCCGCGTTTCGCCGGCGGCGCCTCGCTGCAGAAGATCGACAACTTCTTCGACGGCAAATACAACCTGCCGCCGATGCTGTTCGCGGACGCGGCGACGGTGCGCGGCTTCCCCGGCGAGTGGACCAAGATCCACGCCTACCACGACGTGCTGTGCGCGGAACAGGGCTCCACCTGCGAACCGTGGAAGGCGGCGAGCTTCAACGACCCGGCCGCCACCAACACCCAGACCGAGAAGACCCGCGCCGCCTATACACAGCTGCGCTTCGGCTGGGATGACCTGAAGTACCCGATCGACGGCAATATCGGCATCCGCTACGTCAAGACGAAGAGCAACGGCAGCGGCTACGTCGCGTTCACGCCGCCGGCCGCGATCTCGGTCGCGGACGGCGTCCCGGTGTCCGGCCAGGAAAAGCTGATCAACATCGGTGCGTTCGCGCAAGCCCAGTCGTCCAACAATTCGTACGACAACTGGCTGCCGAGCCTGAACCTGCGCCTGAAGTACAGCGACAAGCTGCAGTTCCGCTTCGCCGTGGCCAAGGCGATGGCGCGTCCGGACTTCAACCAGCTGCAGGTGCAGACCACGCTGAACGCCTCTAACCAGCAGACGACGATCCGCGATGCCGCCGGCAACACCACCGCGGTCCGCTTCGACGGCACCACCCTGACCGGCAACAGCGACGGCAACCCGCAGCTGAAGCCGACCACCTCGACCAACGTCGACCTGACCGCCGAATGGTACTTCGCCAAGGCCGGTTCGCTGACCTTCTCGGCCTTCAACAAGGACCTGAAGGACATCGTCACCACCCAGAACTACGGCTATACGGCGACCGACGTCAACGGCAAGCCGCAGACCTTCGTGGTCACCGGTCCGGTCAACGGCGCCAAGGGCTTTGCCCGCGGTTTCGAGATCGCCCACCAGCAGTACTACGATTTCGTGCCCGACTGGCTGCGCGGCATCGGCACCCAGGCCAGCTGGACCTATGTGTCGAGCGAGCGCAAGCTGAACAAGCCGGTGTTCGAAGCCTGGTGCTCGGGCAACGACGCCTCGTCCAACTTCAACCTGAACATCAACGGCTGCGATACCGATGGACGTGCGTTCGGCAAGACCCCGCTGCAGGGCCTGTCGCGCCACACCATCAACCTGGCGGTGATGTACGAGCAGCACGGGCTGTCGATGCGCCTGGCCTACAACTGGCGCTCGCGCTACCTGCTGGGCGTGAACCAGTGGGGCAGCCGCGGCAACAACGGCCTGAACACCAATCCGGCCGCCGATCCGGCCAAGTACCTGATCCCGACGACCAACAACGACCAGGCGTTCGGCCTGCCGCTGTACCAGGCGCCGTACGGCCAGCTGGACGGTTCGATCTTCTACGACTTCACGGACAAGTTCCGCGTCGGCCTGGAAGCCACCAACCTGACCAATTCGTACACGCGCCAGATCATGGAGCAGCACGCGGGCAACTTCACCCGCCAGGTCTTCATGAGCGGTCCGCGCTACACGCTGCTGGCGCAGTACTCGTTCTGATCGCATGATCCGCCACGATCGCTAGTCCGATCCATGCGCACCGCCGCCGCGTCCTTCCCGGGCCGCGGCGGCGCTTTTTTACCGTATCCGATCCAGCGCCGCGTTCGGCCGGCGCGCTTTACAACCATCGCTTTCAACAAGGAGCCCTCATGCACATCCAAGGCGAAATGATCATCGGCAGGCAGGCCGTGCGCGGCAGCGCCGGCACCCTGCGTGCCTACAACCCGGCCACGCACGCCGACATGGAACCCGAATTCGGCAGCGCCACTCCGGACGACCTGGCCGCCGCCTGCCGGCTCGCCGAACAGGCCTTCGACGCCTACCGCGCCGTGCCGCTCGATCAGCGTGCGCGCTTCCTGGAAACCATCGCCGAGAACATCCTCGGCATCGGCCCGATCCTGATCGAACGCGCCGGCCAGGAATCCGGCCTGCCGGCGGCGCGTCTCGAGGGCGAGCGCATGCGTACCGTCAACCAACTGCGCCTGTTCGCCAAGGTGGTCCGTGACGGCCACTTCCTGGAAGCGACGCTGGATTCCGCCCTGCCCCAGCGCACCCCGCCGCGCGCCGACCTGCGCATGCAGAAAATCCCGCTCGGCCCGGTCGCCGTGTTCGGCGCTTCCAACTTCCCGCTGGCGTTCTCGGTGGCCGGCGGCGATTCCGCCTCGGCGCTGGCGGCCGGCTGCCCGGTGGTGGTCAAGGCCCACAACGCCCACCTCGGCACTTCGGAACTGGTCGCCAAGGCCGTGCGCGACGCCGCCGAAGCCTGCGGCATGCCGGAAGGCGTGTTCTCGATGCTGATCGGCGAAGGCAACCAGATCGGCGCCGACCTGGTCGGCCATCCCGCGATCAAGGCGGTGGGCTTCACCGGCTCGCGCGGCGGCGGCCTGGCGCTGGTGCGCATCGCCGCGGCGCGCAAGGAACCGATCCCGGTCTACGCCGAAATGAGCAGCATCAACCCGCTGTTCCTGCTGCCGGGCGCACTGGCCGCTGACGGCGCCAAACTGGCTTCCGGTTTCGTCGATTCGCTGGTGCTGGGCGTCGGCCAGTTCTGCACCAATCCGGGCCTGGTGATCGGCCTGGCCGGCGAACAGCTGGAAGCCTTCACCGCCGCCGCCGCCGAAGCGCTGCAGGCCAAGGGTGCCGGCACCATGCTGACCGCCGGCATCCACAAGGCCTACGTGGACGCCATCGAGAAGCGCGGCGGCGTGTCCGGCCTGACGCTGGTCGCGCGCGGCAGCGCCGAGGGCCAGGGCTGCGCCGCCCAGGCCGCGCTTTACCTGTGCGACGCCGCCACCTTCCTCGCCAATCCGGCGCTGGAAGACGAGATCTTCGGCCCGGCCTCGGTCATGATCGCCTGCCGCGACGAAGCCGAGATCCTGGACGTGGCGAACCACCTGGAAGGCCAGCTCACCGCGACCGTGCACGCCACCAGCGCCGACCTCGGCATCGCCGGCGGGCTGCTGCCGGTCCTGGAACGCAAGGTCGGCCGCATCCTGTTCAACGGCTTCCCGACCGGCGTCGAGGTCTCGCACGCGATGGTGCACGGCGGCCCGTTCCCGGCCACCTCCGACAGTCGCACCACCTCGGTCGGCGCCACCGCCATCGAGCGCTTCCTGCGTCCGGTGTGCTACCAGGACGTGCCGGCGGAACTGCTGCCGGAAGCCCTGCGCGACGATAACCCGCTGAAGCTGGCGCGCATCGTCGACGGCGAGCTGCGCGGGGCCTGACCGGTGTAGCCGCTGCCGGGCTACATACGGGGCCACATGTAGGCCACATGCGGGCGCTGCCCCATGTGGCCTTTTCTTTTCCAGGGCGCGCCAATGTGTCCCGGCATCTGCGACAATCGGGGATCATCGGCCTTTCATTTTCGATACCAGTACCATGACCAAACCCTTCAAACGCATCCTGTTCACCGGCGCCGCCGGCAACCTGGGCAAGCGCCTGCGCCCGCACCTGCAGCAGTTCGCCGACGTCGTGCGCCTGGCCGACCTGGCCGACGTCGGCGCGGCCGGTCCCGGCGAGGAAGTGGTCCGGTGCGACCTGGCCGACCGCGACGCGGTGATGGCCATGTGCGAGGGCGTGGACGCGATCCTGCACTTCGGCGGCGTCTCCACCGAGGAAGCGTTCGAACCCATCATGCAGGCCAATATCCTGGGCATGGCCAACCTGTACGAGGCGGTGCACAAGCGCGGCATCCGGCGCGTGGTGTTCGCCAGCACCAACCACACCATGGGCATGTACAAGACCACCGACCAGGTCGACGCGAGCATGCCGACCCGTCCGGACGGTTACTACGGCGTGTCGAAGGTGTTCGGCGAATCGCTGTCGCGCTATTACTGGGACCGCTTCGGCATCGAGACCGTGTGCATCCGCATCGGCTACTGCTGGCCGGAAGCGACCAACTACCGCCAGATGGTGACCTGGCTGGGCCTGGACGACCTGGTGCAGCTGCTGTGGCGCGCGCTGGTGACGCCGCGCGTCGGGCACACCATCACCTTCGGCATCTCGGACAACGACGGCCGCTGGTGGGACGACCGCCATGCGAAGCACCTGGCCTACAAGCCGGTGCAAAGCTCGCGCCAGTTCGCGGACAAGATCCCGAACGCGGTGAACTGGCAGGACATGAGCGACATCACCCTGACCTTCCAGGGCGGGGTGTTCCTGCATAATGGGCCGAAGTACAAGGACTGAGTCCTGCTTGTGCGGGAAATGAAAAGCCAGCCGGTCGGCTGGTTTTTTTGAAATGTAGAAGCCGGCCGATCAGTTGGCTTTTATGGCCTGGTGCTCAAAAACCGTCGCCCCTGCGAAGGCAGGGGCCCAAGTTGCACGCGTTACCGTAATGCTTGCGAGCTTGGGCCCCTGCCTGCGCAGGGGCGACGTTATTCTACGAAGCGCGGTTTCTCGCGCTTCCGAGTTCCGATCAGCGGCGGCCGGTCCTGGTCGCCACGTCCAGCCACACCGCCAGCGTCAGGATCGCACCCTTCACGATCATCTGCCAGTAGGTGTCCACGTCCAGCATCGACATGCCGTTGTCCAGGCTCGCCATCACCAGCGCGCCGACCAGCGCGCCGTGCACGGTGCCGGCGCCGCCGCGCATCGAGGTGCCGCCGATGAAGCAGGCGGCGATCACGTCCAGCTCGCCCGAGGTGCCGGCCGACGGCGAACCGGCGGCCAGGCGCGCGGTGTTGATCAGGCCGGCCAGCGCGCACATCAGGCCCATCAGGCCGAAGATCCACAACTTCACGGCGCGCACGTTGATGCCGGAGAGACGGGTCGCTTCCATGTTGCTGCCCACCGCGTAGATGCGGCGGCCGAACACGGTCTGCTTGGCGATGTAGCTGAACACGCCCAGCAGCACCAGCAGGATCAGCACCGGCAGCGGGATGCCTTCGTAGCTGTTCAGGGTCGAGACGAAGCCGGCCAGCACCACGCCGACCAGCGCCACGCGGAACACCGAGCGCCACATCGCGATCACCGGCAGGTTGTGCTGCGCCTGGCTGACGCGCTGGCGCCAGGCCAGCACCGCCGCCAGCGCGAACAGGGCCACGCCGAGCGCGATGCCGAAGGTCGGCGGCAGGTAGGCCTGGCCGAGCTGTTCGAACTCGGGCGAGATCGGCGCGATGGTCGAGCCGCCGGTGATGCCGAGCACGATGCCGCGGTAGGCCAGCATCCCCCCGAGGCCGACGATGAACGAGGGTATCCCCGCGTACGCCGTCAGGTAGCCGTTGACGAAGCCGAGCAGCAGGCCACTGCCGAGCACGATCGCCATCGACAGCGGCAGCGGCAGGTGGTGCGTGACGTCGAGCACCGCCGCCGCCCCGCCAAGGAGGCCGAGCAGCGACCCGACCGACAAATCGATCTCGCCGGCGATGATGACGAACACCATGCCGCAGGCCAGGATGCCGGTGACCGACATCTGGCGCATCAGGTTGGAGAGGTTGCGCGCCGAGGTGAAGCCGCCATCGGTCTTCCAGCTGAAGAAGGCCCAGATGATGGCGATCGCCACCAGCAGCGCCAGGATTTTATATTGCGTGAAGATCTGCTTGAAGCTGATCCCGCCGCCCGTCGCCGGGCCGGGGCGCGCCGCAGCGGCGCCGATCGGTGCTTGTGCCTTGTCCATCATGATTTTCCTTGTCCTTGTCCTTGACCGATCGCGGCCGCCAGTACCATCTCCTGGGTCAGCCCTTGATTCACGAATTCCCCGCGCAGCCTGCCCTCGCCCATCACCAGCACCCGGTCCGACACGCCCAGCACTTCGGCCAGTTCGGACGACACCATGATGATCGAGATGCCCTGCGCCGCCAGTTCCAGCATCAGCTTGTAGATCTCGAACTTGGCGCCGACGTCGACGCCGCGGGTCGGCTCGTCCAGGATCAGGACCCTGGGACCGGTCAGCAGCATCTTGGCCAGCACCGCCTTCTGCTGGTTGCCGCCCGAAAGCGCCGTGATCGGCAGCGCCGGGCTGGCGGTCTTCAGCGCCAGGCGCCGGATCTGCTCGCCGACTTCGCGCGCCTCGGCATGGTCGTCGATGCGCGACATCTTCGAATAACGGTCGAGCACCGACAACGTGATGTTCTCGCCCACCGACAGGTCGCGCACGATGCCGTGGTGCTTGCGGTCTTCCGGCACCAGCGCGAAGCCGGCGTCGATGGCCTTGAGCGGATTGCTGGTGTTCACGCGCTTGCCGTCGAGCCAGACCTCGCCTTCGTAGCTGCCTTCGTAGGAACCGTAGATCGCGGTCACCAGTTCGGTGCGGCCGGCACCCACCAGGCCGGCGATGCCGAGGATCTCGCCGCGGCGCAGCTGGAACGACACGTCGTCGACCTTCTTGCGCTGCGGCTGGTCCGGATCCCAGCAGGTGATGTGGCGCGCTTCCATGACCACCTCGCCCACCGGGTGCGGCAGCGATGGGTACAGCTGGTTCATCTCGCGCCCGCACATCTGGGCGATGATGCGGTCCACGTTCATCTGCTGCATCGGGGTGGTGGCGATGTGCTTGCCGTCGCGGATGACCACGATGGTGTCGCAGATCGCCGCCACCTCTTCCAGCTTGTGCGAGATGTAGACGCAGGCCACGCCCTTGGCCTTGAGGTCGCGGATGATTTCCAGCAGCACCTCGATCTCGGCCGCGGTCAGCGAGGCCGACGGTTCGTCCAGGATCAGCAGGCGCGCCTTCTTGTTGAGCGCCTTGCCGATCTCGATCAGCTGCTGGTGGCCGCCGCCGTAGTTCTTCACGGGCAGCACCACGTTCACGTCGGGCAGTTTCAGTTCATTGAGGATCTCCTCGGCGCGGCGGTTCATGGCCGGATAGTTCAGGCGGCCGCCGGGGAGCGTCGGCTCGTTGCCGAGGAAGATATTCTCGGCCACCGACAGTTCGGGCACCAGCATCAGTTCCTGGTGAATGATGATGATGCCGGCAGCCTCGGTCTCGCGGACCGAACGCGCGCGCAGCGGTTCGCCGTCGAGCAGGATCTCGCCGTCCCAGGTGCCGTGCGGATAGACCGCCGACAGCACTTTCATCAGGGTCGACTTGCCGGCGCCGTTCTCGCCGCACAGCCCGATGCACTCGCCGGGACGGATCGCGAGATCGATCCCGTCGAGGGCGGGGACGCCGTCGAAGCGCTTGGCGATGGCCTTCATTTGTAACAGGTAGTCGGACATTGCGGGCTCAGTGATACGTTGGAGAGGTACTACGTACGTATGAACGTCGCCCCTGCGAAGGCAGGGGTCCAAGTGTGCGGGCCTTACGGGTGCGCGTGCAACTTGGGCCCCTGCCTGCGCAGGGGCGACGTATCTACCGGTGCGGGAAGCCGAACCGTTTACTTGCCCGCCAGCTGCGCCTGCGTATAGAACCCGTCCTTCACCAGCAGGTCCACGTTCTGCTTGTTCAGCAGCACCGGCTTCAGGAGCACCGTGTCCACGTTCTTGAAGCCGTTGTTCAGCTTCGCGTTGAAGGCCGGCTTCTGGTTGCGCACCAGCTGCACCGCCAGGTTGGCGGCGTTGGTGGCGATTTCGCGCAGCGGCTTGTAGACGGTCATGGCCTGGGTGCCCGCGACCACGCGGCGCACGGCGGCGAGGTCGGCGTCCTGGCCCGAGACCACGGTCTTGCCGGCCAGCTTCTGGGCGGCCAGCGCCTGGATCGCGCCGCCGGCGGTGGCGTCGTTGGAGGCGACCACGGCGTCGATCTTGTTGCCGTTGGCGGTCAGCGCGTTCTCGACGATGGACATCGCTTCCGACGCGCTCCAGTCCTTGACCCACTGCTTGCCGACGATCTTGATGTCGCCCTTGTCGGCCAGCGGCTGCAGCACCTGCAATTGGCCTTCGCGCAGGATCTTGGCGTTGTTGTCGGTCGGGGCGCCGCCCAGCAGGTAGTAGTTGCCCTTCGGTTTCAGCGCTACCAGCGCCTGCGCCTGCAGCTGGCCCACCGCCTTGTTGTCGAACGAGATGTAGGCGTCGACGTCGGCGTTCAGGATCAGCCGGTCGTACGAGACCACCTTGATCTTGGCCTTCTTCGCTTCGCGGATCGCGTTGTTCAGCACCGTCGCGTTGTAGGGCACGATCACCAGCACGTCGACGCCGCGCGAGATCAGGTTCTCGATCTGGGCGATCTGGCGCTGCTCGCTGGCGTCGGCCGACTGCACGAACACCTTGGCGCCCAGTTTCTCGGCGGCGGCGTTGAAGTAGTCGCGGTCGCGCGCCCAGCGTTCCAGGCGCAGGTCGTCGATCGAGAAGCCGATCTTCGGATGCGCGGCGTCGGCGTGCGCCAGGCCGGCGGAACCCAGCATCGCACAGGCCAGGCTGACGGCGGTAAGGATTTTTTTCATGGTACGTCTCCTGTCTATTTTCTTGTTCAGTGATTATGCCGCGGCATGTCCTGGGCCACGCCGCGGTACGGCAGCGCCAGTTCCATGCAGGCGCCGGTGTGCAGCTGGCCCACGGTGGCGCGGTAGATCTGCTGCCACGGGGTCTGGTTCGGCGGGATCGCCGGCGGATCGTCCTTGCGGCGCTTTTCCAGCTCCTCGTCCGGGATCAGCACGTCGCAACGGCCGTTGTTCAAGTCCACGCGCACCACGTCGCCGGTGCGCAGCAGCGCCAGGTTGCCGCCGGCCGCGCTTTCCGGCGAGGCGTTCAGGATCGACGGGCTGGCGGAAGTGCCGGACTGGCGCCCGTCTCCCAGGGTCGGCAGCGCCGTGATGCCCTGCTTGATCAGCGCATCCGGCGGTTGCATGTTGACGACTTCCGCCGAACCCGGCCAGCCCACCGGGCCGGCGCCGCGGATCACCAGCATGGTGCGCTCGTCGATGTTCAGTGCCGGGTCGTTGATGCGGTGGTGGTAGTCGTCGGAACCGTCGAACACCACGACCTTGCATTCGAAGCGGTTCTCGTTGCCCGGCTCCGACAGGTAGCGCTCGCGGAAGGCATCCGAGATCACGCTGGTCTTCATGATGGCGAAGTCGAACAGGTTGCCCTTCAGGACCATGAAGCCGGCGGTGTGCTTGAGCGGATCGTCGAACGGGCGGATCATCTCGCGGTCGTGGCTTTCGCGGCCGACCAGGTTCTCGGCCATCGTGCGGCCGGTGACGGTCGGGCGCCGCGAGCGCAGCAGGCCTTTCTGTTCCAGCTCCCACATGATGGCCGGGGTGCCGCCGGCGCGGTGGAAGCGCTCGCCCAGGTATTTGCCGGCCGGCTGCATGTTGAGCAGCAGCGGCACGTCGTAGCCGTAGTCCATCCAGTCTTCCGGCGTGATCTCGACGCCGGCATGGCGCGCCATCGCCACGATGTGCGGCTGGGCGTTGCTGGAACCGCCGATGGCGGCGTTGACCACCATCGCGTCGAGGAAGGCTTCGCGCGTCAGGATGGCCGAGGGACGCAGGTCTTCGTGCGCCAGGCCGACGATGCGGCGGCCGGTCTCGTAGGCCATCTGGCCGCGTTCGCGGTACGGCGCCGGGATCGCCGAGTTACCGGTCAGCGACATGCCGAGCGCTTCGGCCACGGCGTTCATGGTCGATGCCGTGCCCATGGTGTTGCAGTGGCCCGGCGACGGCGCCGAGGCGGTGGCGATGTCGATGAATTTCTTTTCGTCGATCTCGCCCGCGGCCAGGCGCTGGCGGCCTTTCCAGATGGCGGTACCGGAGCCCACCAGTTCGCCCTCGAACCAGCCGTCCAGCATCGGCCCGCCGGACAGCACGATGGCCGGGATGTCGACCGTCGCCACCGCCATCAGCTGCGCCGGGGTGGTCTTGTCGCAGCCGGTGGTCAGCACCACGGCGTCGATCGGGTAGCCATGCAGGATCTCGACCAGGCCGAGATAGGCCAGGTTGCGGTCCAGCGCCGCGGTCGGACGGCGACAGTTCTCGAAAATCGGGTGCAGCGGGAATTCCATCGGGATGCCGCCGGCATCGCGGATGCCGTCGCGCACGCGCTTGGCCAGCTCCAGGTGGATGCGGTTGCACGGCGCGATGTCGCTGCCGCTCTGGGCGATGCCGATGATCGGCTTCCCCGAGCGCAGCTCGTCGGGGGTGATCCCGTAGTTCATGAAGCGCTCCAGGTAGAGCGCGGTCATGTCGATGCGGTCCGGATTATCGAACCAGTCCTGGGACCGGAAGCGGCGCGGGGTGATGCTGTTGTTGGTGTCTTGACTCATGATTCAATCCTCGTTCCGCAACCGGATGTGCAATGCGTGTTGCGGCAGTCCCGGCGTCTCCGCGCGGAACGTGAACAGGCCGCCCGCGAGCGGCTGGTCGAGCAGTTCCTGCTCGGACAAGCCCTTGCGCGCGGTGGTGGCGTAGACCGTGCGCAGGTCGTCGCCGCCGAAAGCGAGCTTGGTGACGTTGGCGCACGGGAAGCGCACTTCGCCGACCTTGTTGCCGGCGGCATCGAAGCGGTCGATGCGCCAGCCGCCGAAGGTGGCCACCCACAGGTGGCCCGCGGCGTCCACCGCCATGCCGTCGGGGTAGCCGCCATCGGCGATCTCGACGAACAGGCGCTTGTTGGACAGGCTGCCGTCCGCCGCGCGGTCGAAGGCGTAGACGCGCTTTTGCAGCGTGTCGGTGTGGTACAGCGTGGCGCCGTCGGGGCTGACGGCGGGACCGTTGGTGATCACGTAGCCGTCGTCCATGCGCCGCACCTGCGCGCCGTCGAAGCGGTACAGGGCGCCGGTCGGCGCTTCTTCCGCATCGTGCATCGAGCCGAACCACAGGTGGCCGGCGGCGTCGACGTGGCCGTCGTTGAAGCGGTTGCCGGTCTCGTCGGCCTCGACCTTGGCCAGCGGCTCGAATGTCCCGGTGGCCTCGACGAAGCGGTATAGCCCATCCTCGAGCGAGCAGACCATGCCGCCGTCGCTGGCCGGCACGATGAAGCTGACCTGGCCCGGCGCATCCCAGCTGCGACGCTCGAGGCCGTCGTGTCCGCAGCGGTGGATGCGGTGGCCCTTGATGTCGACGAACCAGACTTGCCGGGTGCGCGCATCCCACAGCGCGCCCTCGCCCAGCGTGGCGCCCACGTCCCACAGGCAGGAGAGTAAGGAGCCGTTCATGCGCCGTAGAATCCCGCGTCGACGAAGTATTCGCGTCCGCTGCAATGGCGCGCGTTGTTGGACGCCAGGAACAGCGTCAGCGCGGCCACGTCCTCCATCTCGACGCGCTCGGGCAGGCACTGGCCGGCCAGGATGCGCGCTTCTTCTTCCGGGTTGTGCCACAGCGCCTGCTGGCGCGGGGTGCGCACGGCGCCCGGGATGATGGTGTTGGCGCGGATGCCGAACTGGCCGGCGTCGCGCGCCAGCGCACGGGTCATGCCCTCGATGCCGGCCTTGGCCGTCATGTACAGGTGCAGCCGGTTGTGCGGCAGGTGCCAGGAAATCGAGCCGAAGTTCAGGATGGCGCCCTGGCCGCGTTCCTTCATCCCGGACAGCACGGCCTGGGTGCAGAAGAACATGTGGCGCAGGTTGACGTTGATGCGGCTGTCCCAATAGGCCGGGGTGACGTCTTCGATGTCGTGGCGGTCGTCGTTGGCGGCATTGTTCAGCAGGATGTCGACGCCGCCGGCTTCCTCATGGATGCGCGCGAACACGGATGTCAGTTCGTCGAGGTTGGTCAGGTCGCACTTGATGAAGGTCGGCGGCACCGCCGCGCCGCTCAGGGATGCTTCCAGCTCGCGCGACGCCTGTTCGGCGATGTCGAGGAAAAACACGCGCGCGCCCTGCCCGGCAAAGGCCCGGGTCAGTTCGCCGCCGATGCCGCTGCCGCCGCCGGTGATGACGACGCGCTTGCCACTCAGGTCTGGGTAAGTGGCGTAGATGAATTCTTGTTGTGTCGAGTCGGACATGCGATTCTCTTATTGGAAGCCGCGCTGGGCCAGGTTCTTGTACAGGGCGCGTACGCCGAAGGTCCAGGGCGCGATCGCATCGCTGCGCTGGACGGTGTTGACCAGGGTGCCGAGGGTCGGCGTCGAGATGCTGACGCGGTCCCCCATGTGGTGGGTGAAGCCGCCGCCGGCCGCGTCGCGGTCCTTGATCGGCGAGAACATCGTCCCCAGGAACAGCATGAAGCCGTCCGGGTACTGGTGGTGAGCGCCGCAGGTCTGCTCGACCAGGTCGAGCGGGTCGCGGCTGATCTCGCGCATGTGGCTGGTGCCTTCCAGCGTGAAGCCGTCGTCCACGCCTTCGATCAGCATGCGGACCTCGGCCCGGCGCAGGGTGTCCATCGTGAAGCCGCCGTCGAACAGGCGGATGAAGGGGCCGATCGCGCACGAACCGTTGTTGTCCTTGGCCTTGCCCAGCAGGAGCGCGCTGCGGCCCTCGACGTCGCGCAGGTTGACGTCGTTGCCGAGGGAGGCGCCCAGCACCTGGCCGCGGCTGTTCACCGCCAGCACGATTTCCGGTTCCGGATTGTTCCAGTTCGAGACCGGATGCAGGCCGACCGCGTCGCCATGGCCGACCGAGGACATCGGCTGCGACTTGGTGAACACTTCGGCGTACGGTCCGATACCGACTTCCATGTACTGCGACCACAGGCCGCGTTCGGTCAGCTCGTCCTTCAGGCGCATGGCGGCCTCCGAGCCCGGCTTCATTTCGGACAGGTTGGTGCCGATCGTGGCCTGCAGCTGCTGGCGCAGCGCCTCGGCGCGCGACGGATCGCCCTTGGCCTGTTCCTCGATCACGCGCTCGAGCAGGCTGACCGCGAAGGTCACGCCGGCCGCCTTGATCGCCTGCAGGTCGCATGGCGCCAGCAGGCGCAGCGCATGCGCGTCCCGCGCCTGGCCGGCGGCCGCCATCAGCTCGGCCACGTCGCCCAGGTCTTCGCCCTCGGCGTCGCGGGCGATGGCCACGGCGTCGTCGCGCTCGAACAGGTCGGCCACGGTGGGCGCGTGGCGGGTGATGTCGACCACGCGGCCGCCGCGCACGGCGACCACGGCCGGGCCGTTGGCCGGCGCCGGACGCCACACGCGCCCGACCAGCAGGGCCTGGTCCAGGTCTTCAGGTAGCGCATTCATTGTCTGAACGGTCATGATGTTCTCGCTTCTCGTTGTGGGTTGCCGGTTGGGGGCCCGATCAGGCCACGGTCAGGGTCGTCTTTTTCAGGTCGACGCTGTTCGGTCCGGCGAAAATGGTGAAGGTGCCCGGTTCCACCACGCGTTTCATCTGGGTGTTGTAGAACCACAGGTCGGTCGGCTTGATGTCGAAGCTGACGCTGCGGCTTTCGCCCGGCTCGAGCGTCACGCGCTGGAAGCCCTTCAGCTCCAGCAGCGGGCGCGTCACCGAGCTGACGTCGTCGCGGATGTACAGCTGCACGACCTCGTCGCCGCGGCGGTTGCCGACGTTGCGCACCTGGACCGTGGCGCGGGTGCTGCCGTCGACGCCGATCCGGGCCGACTGCAGCGTCGGCGCCGAGATCTCGAAGCGGGTGTAGGACAGGCCGTAGCCGAACGGGAACAAGGGCGTGGTGACGCCGTCGATGTAGCCGCGCCGGCTGCTCGGCTTGCGGTTGTAGTACATCGGCAGCTGGCCCGGATCGCGCGCGATCGACACCGGCAGCTTGCCGCCGGGGTTGGCGCGGCCGAACAGCAGGTCGGCCACCGCATGGCCGGTTTCCTGGCCCAGGTACCAGCATTCCAGCAGCGCGTCGGCGCGCTCGGCCAGTAGCGTGGCCGACAGCGGACGGCCGTTCAGCAGCAGCACCACGGTCGGCTTGTTCAGCGCAAAGATGGCGCGCGCCAGGTCGTTCTGCTGGCCGATCAGGTCGAGGGTGGTACGGTCGCCCAGGTGGTTGTCGGCCCAGGCTTCGCGCGCGGTCTGCTCGTTGTCGCCCAGGACCATGACGATGGTGTCGGCCGACTTGGCCGCTTCCACCGCCTCGGCGATCAGGCGGCGGTTGACTTCCGGCTTGGTGAACACGATCTCGTCCTTGCCCCAGACGCGGCCCTCGGTCAGGCGCACGCCTTCCGAATACGCCAGGCTGAAGCCCTGCGCCTTGGCTTCCTTCTCCAGGCCCTCGTACACCGACACCACGTGGCGCGGCACGTCGGAGTAGCCGCCGATCGGGGTGTCCTTGGCGTGGGTGCCGAGCAGCAGCAGCTTGCCGACCTTGCCCGCCTGCAGCGGCAGCAGGTTCTTGTCGTTCTTCAGCAGCACGGCGCTGCGGCGCGCCGCTTCCAGCGCCAGGGCGATCGCTTCCGGCGTGGCGGTACGCGCGTCGGCCTGGACCACGTCGGCGTACGGGTTCTCGAACAGGCCGGCTTCGAACTTGAGCTTCAGGATGCGGCGCACGGCGGCGTCGATCTCGGCGGTCGAGATCTTCCCTTCGCGCACCAGCTCGGACAGCTTCAGGTAGCCCAGCGGGTCCGGGGTCTCGATGTCGACGCCGGCCTTGACCGCATACAGCGCCGCGTCCTTGGGATTGGCGGCCAGGCTGTGGCGGGTGACCAGTTCGTTCACCGCCATGTAGTCGGACACGGTGACGCCCTTGAAGCCCCACTCCTTGCGCAGCACGTCGTTCAGCAGCCAGCGGTTGGCGTGCGAGGGAATACCGTCGATCTCGTTATACGAAGGCATCACGGCGGCGATCTTGGTCTCGCGGATCAGCTTTTCGAACGGCGGGAAGAAATCCTCGCGCAGGGTGCGCTCGCCGACGTTGGCCGGGCCGATGTTGGTGCCGCTCTCGGGCTGGCCGTGGCCGGTCATGTGCTTGAGGGTGGCGTAGACCTTGTCCTGGGCCAGCGGCAGCGTGTTGCCGGAAAAGCCGATCACGGCGGCCTTGCCCATCACGCCGCACAGGTGCGGGTCTTCGCCGTAGGTTTCCTCGATGCGGCCCCAGCGCGGCTCGCGCGCCACGTCGACCACCGGCGCCAGCGCCAGGTTGGCGCCGCGGGCACGCATCTCGCGCGCCGCCACGCTGAAGATCTTCTCGACCAGTTGCGGGTCGAAGCTGGACGCCAGGCCGATCGCCTGCGGGAAGCTGGTCGCCTCGCGCGCCACGTAGCCGTGCAGCGCTTCCTCGTGCATCAGCACCGGGATGCCCAGGCGCGTGCCTTCCATCGCCCACTTCTGGACGGCGTTGACGTATTCTGCGGTTTCGCGCGGGCCGCGGTGGGCGGTCTCGCCGGCGTCGCCCGCCACGTTGGCGGCGGCGCCCAGCTGGCGGTCGGACGGACGCGCGAACATGCCCATGCCGTGCGGATGGGCGGTGCGCGCCTTGTCGGGGTTGAAGCTGGTGTCGCTGTTCTGGAGCGCGGCCTTCTGCTGCCAGACGCACTGCATCTGCGCGATCTTCTCGTCGATGGTCATGCGCTTGAGCAAGTCGTCGACCCGCGCATCGACCGGCGCATTGGCCTGCTTGTACAAGGCGCCGGCGGCGGGCTTGCCCGCCTGCGCCATCACGGCGCCCGGCATGAAGGTCGGCACGACCGCGAGGCCGGCCACGCCGCCCACGGACGCCAGGAATTCCCTGCGTTTGATACCCATTGGTCTCGTCTCCACTGCTTGTTGTTATCAGCCCCGCCGATCTGCGCCGGTGGGTGCCTCCATACTGCATTCTTGTGTGACCCGGGAGCGGTTGAACATTCTTGTAACAGGAATGTTACCGCAACCATTCCAGTCTAAACGGCAAAATTAGCGCTTGTCAATGAATTATTGGCGCGATGTTTAGCGTTGCATGCGAAACAAGAGAAGTGCGATACGAAGATCGAAGTGAACATGCATGCACCGTCGTCCCCGCGAAGGCGGGGACCCATGCCGAGCGCCCAGTATCGGCGACATTGGAAAGGCGCTGACATGCCCAGGCTGCGCAGTCGGATGCGCCGTGTGGGTCCCCGCCTGCGCGGGGACGACGCGAGTATGTTAGCGCGACCAGCAAGCCGGATGCGCCACAGGGAACAGATATGGGAAGCACGGCAGGCGTGCTTCGCGCCGCCATGTCAGGTCGTGGCGTGCGCGCGCTTGGCGCCGGCGGCCTTGACGGCCGTCTTCACCGCGCTCTTGACCGCGGGCAAGCGCGCCGGCGGGCGCACGCGTGGGGCGGCATCCGACTGGCGCCGGACCAGCTCGAACTCCATGCGCACCCGTTCCGGACGGCTGTCGTCGCCCTCGCGCAGCGCGCGCACGCGCCGCACCAGCGCCTGCACCGCCTCGCGCGCCATCTCGGCGATCGGCTGGCGCACGGTGGTGAGCTCGGGCCAGATGGTGGTGGCCAGCGCGGTATCGTCGAAGCCGGTGACGGTGAGGTCGCCCGGCACGTCGAGCCCGAGACGGTGCGCGACCGCCACTGCCGCGGCGGCCATGTCGTCGTTGCTGGCGAAGATGGCGGTGGGCCGCTCGTCCAGCGCCAGCAAGTGCTCGGCGGCGTCCAGGCCGGAGCGGTAGGTGAACATGCCCTGCACCACCAGTTCCTCGGACCTGTCGCCGCCCTTCTCCTCGATCGCGGCGCGGTGGCCGGCCAGGCGCCGTGCGCTCGCGGTCTGGTTCGGGTGGCCGACCACGAAGCCGATGCGCTGGTGGCCGAGGGCGATCAGGTGGCGCGTCATGTGGTACGCCGCGTCGTAGTCGTCGACGCTGACCGCGCCCACGCGCTCGTCCGGCAGGCCGCAGGCCACCACCACGGCCGGGATGCCGGCTTCGGCCACGCAGGCGATGACGGCGTCGCTGTCGCACAACGGCGGCGGCAGGATGATGCCGTCCAGGCCGTTCTCGATCAGATGGCGCGTCTGCTCTTCCTCGTGCTGCCCGGCTTCGCATTTTTCGACGAACAGCTGGACGTTGTTGAGGCCGGACTGGCTGAGCAGGCCGACCAGGAATTCGCTGAGGTAGCCTGCGCTGGGATTGCTGTACAAGAAGCCGACGCGGATCGGCTTGGAGCCGGCCAGGTTGCGCGCTTCCTGGTTGGGGGTGTAGTTCAGCGCGGCGACCGCTTCCGCGACCTTGCGCCGCGTGCTCTCGCGCACCAGGCCCTTGCCGTTCATGACGCGCGACACGGTCATGGCCGAGACCCCGGCCATCTTGGCGACGTCGGCCATGGTGGGTTGGCCGCGACGTTCGAAATCGTGTGCGGCCTCGTCCTGGACGGCCTCCGCTCTGGCCTCGACTTTAGCTTTGGTCATGTCTGGCTGGTCCCCGTTATACGCTGTTGTTTGCGCTATCTTAGCACAGTAACACCAGGCCAAGCGATAGCCTCATAGGAGGGACAATGCCCTCGAACGCCCACGAAATCGATTTCAAAACCACAAAGTTTGCGCTAACATCCAAGAGTCGGGTAAGCTGACGCAAACAAATATTTCAATAACAATAGACGGAGACACATGGTGCAACGCTCAACGATGCGGCGTGCGGCCGCGCTTTTGTCCTTCCTTTTTGCCTCGGCCCTGTCGCAGCCGGTTTTGGCCGCTCCCGCACTGGCAGCCCCCGCAGCAGCCGCACCCGCGGCCGTGCCGGCAAACGTCGCCGCCGAAGACGGCTACGAACTGTGGCTGCGTTACCGGCCGCTCCCCGCCGCCCAGCGCGCCCGCGCGCTGGCGCCCTCCATCGTGACGCTTGCCCCGGACAGTCCGACGCTGCGCGCCGCCCGGGCCGAGCTCGAACGCGGTCTCACCGGCCTGACAGGACGCCGGCCCGCCCTCGGCGGCGCCGCGCGCACCGGCAGCGTCGTGCTGGCCCGCGCCGGCGACCTGCCGCCCGGGCTGGCCGTGCAAGCGCGCCTGCGCGGCCTCGACCCGCAAGGCTACCTGGTCCAGCGTATCCGCCTGCGCGGCCGAGAGGTGACCCTGATCGCCGCCAACGGCGACCTCGGCCTGCTCTACGGCAGCTTCGCCTGGCTGCGCGCGCTGCAGACCGGCGAGGACACCACCGTCGCCGCGGCCGGCCTCGTCTCGCAACCCGCGCTGCCGCGCCGCCTGCTCGACCACTGGGATAACCTCGACCGCACCGTGGAGCGCGGCTACGCCGGCGAATCGATCTGGAACTGGTGGGAACTGCCCGCCATCGTCGATCCGCGCTATACCGACTACGCGCGCGCCAACGCCTCGCTCGGCATCAACGGCGCGGTGCTGAACAACGTGAACGCCAAGGCCGAGGTGCTGGGCGCGCCCTTCGTCGCCAAGGCGGCGGCGATCGCGAACGTGCTGCGCCCCTACGGCATCCGCGTCTACCTGTCGGTACGCTGGTCGACGCCGCTGGAACTGAAGGAAACCCGCAGCGCCGATCCGCTCGACCCCGAGGTGGCCGCGTGGTGGAAGCGGAAGGCCGACGCGATCTACCGCACGATTCCCGACTTCGGCGGTTTCCTGGTCAAGGCCAATTCCGAAGGCCAGCCGGGTCCGCAGGACTACGGCCGCAACCATGCCGACGGCGCCAACATGCTGGCGCGCGCGCTGGCGCCGCACGGCGGCATCGTCATGTGGCGCGCCTTTGTCTACAACCCGCTCCATGGCAACGGACATGCCGACGAGCATGACAACCCGAAGCGCATCGACAAGAGCGCCGACCGCGCGGCCCAGGCCTACGACCAGTTCAAGCCGCTCGACGGCAAGTTCGACGAGAACGTGATCGTGCAGGTGAAGAACGGTCCGATCGACTTCCAGCCGCGCGAGCCGGTGCACCCGCTGTTCGGCGCGATGCCGCAAACGCCGCTGATGATGGAATTCCAGGTCACCAAGGAGTACCTCGGCTTCGCCACCCACCTCGCCTATCTCGGCCCGCTGTTCCAGGAAGCGCTGCGCTTCGACACCCGCGCCGGCGCACGCGCCATGACGGTGGCGCAGACACTGGAAGGCAAGCAGGCCGGCAAGGTCGGCGGCATCGCGGGCGTGGCCAACATCGGCAGCAGCCGCAACTGGTCCGGTTCCGATTTCGACCAGGCCAACTGGTACGCCTTCGGCCGCCTGGCCTGGGACCCGGCGCTGGACGCCGGCGCCGTGGCGCGCGAATGGGCGATGCAGACCTGGTCGCCCGAGCCGCGCGTGGCCGCTCCGGTCGCCGCCCTCATGATGCGTTCGCGCGAGGCGGTGGTCGACTACATGACGCCGCTCGGCCTGCACCACATCATGGGCACCGGCCATCATCACGGTCCGGCGCCATGGGTCGACAACCTGGAGCGCCCGGACTGGAACCCGGTCTATTATCACCGCGCGGGGCGCGACGGCATCGGCTTCGACCGCACCGCCGCCGGCAGCAATGCCGTGGCCCAGTACGCGCCCGAGGTGGCGCGCCGCTTCGCCGACCCGGCCACCACCCCGCCCGAATTCCTGCTGTGGTTCCACCACCTGCGCTGGGATGCCCGCATGCCGTCCGGCCGCACCCTGTGGGAAGAACTGGTGGCGCACTACGACCGCGGCGTGGCCGAAGCGGCGGCGATGCAGGCCGAGTGGGAGCGCCTGCGGCCGCTGGTCGACGCCCGCCGCGGCAAGGACGTGGCGCAGCGCCTGGCGCGCCAGCGCGACGAGGCCCAATGGTGGCGCGACGCCTGCCTGGCTTACTTCCAGCGGGTGAACGGCCTGCCCCTTCCGAAAGACAGCAAGCCGCCCGCGCACACGCTGGAGCACTACCGCGCGCTCAGCTTCCCCTACGCCCCCGGGCACGGCTGACGAGTTTTCACCCACAACCGCAACCACAAGCACTACATATATATAAGAGAGAGTAGAGAGACCATGACTACACGACGCACCATGCTCGGCGCCCTGGCCGGCGCCACCCTGCTGCCCACCCTGGGCGCCCTGCCCGCCTTCGCCGCGGACGCCGCCCAGGAATCACTGAGAGACATCGCCAAACGCAAGGGCCTGCGCTTCGGCACCGCCGTGGGCAGCGGGCGCAACCAGTTCGGCGACGCCGCCTACCGCGCGCTGGTCGAACGCGAATGCAACATCATCGTCGCCGAGAACGAAATGAAGTGGCAGGCGCTGGAGCCGCGCCGCGACGCCCCCGACTTCGGCCCGTCCGACGCGATGCTGGCCTGGGCCAGGAAGAGCGACATGGCGATGCGCGGCCATAACCTGTTCTGGCAGGCCGAAAAGTGGCTGCCGGCCTGGGTGGCCAAGGAAGACTTCGGCGCCCGGCCGGCGCAGGGCGCCGAACGCCTGATGCGCAAGCACGTGCAGACGGTGTGCGGCCACTTCGGCAGCGCGATCGGAAGCTGGGACGTGGTCAACGAGGCGATCGATCCGGCGGACGGCAAGCAGCGCCAGAACGCCCTCACCCGCGCCTTCGGCACGCACGGCGCGGTCGAGCAGATCGACCTGGCCTTCCGCCTGGCGCACGAGTACGCGCCACACGCCCAGCTGGTGTACAACGACTACATGCGCGGCGACACCGGCAGCGCCAGGCACCGCGCCGGCGTGCTGGCCATGCTGGCCGAGCTCAAGAAGCGCGGCACGCCGATCCACGCCCTCGGCCTGCAGAGCCACATCGGCTCCTGGGACGAAAGCGCGGACCGCGGCAAGGCCGACCTGCAGGAATGGCGCCGCTTCCTCGACGAAGTCACCGGCATGGGCTATGGCCTCCTGATCACCGAGTTCGACGTCAACGACCGCCGCTTGCCGGCCGACATCGCCCAGCGCGACGCCGGCGTGGCCGCGGCCGCGCGCGACTACCTCGACCTGACACTGTCCTACCCGGGCCTGCGCGACTTCCTGCTGTGGGGCATGGCCGACCACATCAGCTGGCTGCAGACCTGGGACGAGGCGCCTCGCACGGACAAGCTGCCGATGCGGCCCTGCCCGTACGACAGCCAGCTGCACGCCAAGCCGCTGCGCCAGGCGATCGCCGATGCCATGCGGGCGATGCCGGCGCGCCACGCCTGAGGGGCCGCCGGCGGGGGTGCACGGTCCGGCCCGGCGCCGCTTTGCCAGCGGCGCCGGGCCGGCCAGGAAGGCTTTCTGTTATCCTGTGGCAGGCAATCCGCTGAACCAACCCCCTTTTTGAATGCCGGTCACGCAGCAGCACCTCTCCGATCTCGAATTGCAGCGCCTGCGCGACAAGAAGCGTCCCCTGGTCGCATTGACGGCGGCGGCGCTGGCGGTCCTGTGCATGTCGCTGGTGGCGGCCGTCGCCTGGATGAGCTGGTCGTCGTGGCACGTCCACCTGCGCGAGGCCGAAGTCACCACGGCCAACATGGCGCAGGCGCTCGCCGCGCAGGCGGATACCGCGCTGAAGGTCGCCGACGTGGTGCTCGAATCCACCGTCGAGCGCGCCGAGGATGCCGACGTGAAGGATCGCGACGGCCTGCACCAGCACCTGATGCACCTGGCGGCCAAGGCCGCCGAGATCCACGGCCTGTTCGTCTACGACGCGACCGGACGCTGGATCGCGACCTCGCTGCCGACGCCGCAGAGCGGCAACAATGCCGAGCGCAACTATTTCATGTTCCACAAGACGCACCGGCAGCGCAGCACCCATATCAGTGCACCGGTGCGCAGCAAGTCGACCGGCTTGTGGATCATTCCGATTTCGCGCCGGCTCGAACACCCGGACGGCTCGTTCGCCGGGGTCGCCCTCGCCACGCTGCGGCTGGACAGCTTCGAACGCGTGTACAACAGCCTGAACGTGGGCGAAAAAGGCACCATCTTCTTTGCCCTCGACAACGGCACCCTGATCTACCGGCGCCCGTTCCAGGAACGCCAGATCGGCAGCGACATCTCGTCCGGCGCGGTGCTCAGGACCTACCGCGAACGCGGCCCGGCCGGCACCGCCATGCTGATGGCGAAGCTCGACGGCGTCGAGCGCCTGTACAGCTACCGCCACCTGGAACGTTTTCCGGTCGTGGTGGCGGCGGCGCTGTCGAAGGACGACATCTTCGCCCGCTGGAAGTCCTCCAGCCTGCAGCTCGCCGCCGGCGCGCTGGGCGCGATCGCGGCGCTGGCCTGGTTCTTCCGCATGCTGATCCGCCAGATCGCGATCCGCGACGCGCTGGAAGCCGAGCTGCGCATCGCCACCGGCGAGCTGGAGAAGGCGAACGCGGCACTGGAATCGATCGCGTCCCAGGACGCGCTCACCGAGCTGGCCAACCGGCGCCGCTTCAACGACGTGCTCGATCATGAACTGAAACGTTCCCAGCGCAGCGACAAGCCGGTGTCGCTGATCCTGCTCGACGTCGACTATTTCAAGAAGTTCAACGACACCTACGGCCACGTGGCCGGCGACGACTGCCTGCGCAAGGTGGCGCGCGCCGTCTCGGCCGGCGCCAACCGCACCGAAGACCTGGCGGCCCGCTACGGCGGCGAGGAATTCGCGGTGGTCCTGCCCGGGACCGACGGCGCCGGCGCGCTGTGCGTCGCCGAGAGCATCCGCAAGGCCCTGCTGGCGATGCGGATTCCGCACGTGCACAGCGCCGAGGGCATCGTCACCATCAGCCTCGGCATCGCCACCGCCCATCCGGACCCGGCGCGCATGGCCGACAAGCTGGAGCTGATCCGCCGCGCCGACGCGCTGCTGTACCAGTCGAAGAGCGCCGGCCGCAACCGGGCGACGGCTTGATCCGGTGCCGGCCGCCGCGGCGCGTCACGCGGGGGCCAGCGCGCGCCGCACCGCGCGGATGCGCCGCAGCGCATGCCAGCCCCGATACGCCAGCACGCCGGCGCCAAGCAGCATGGCGGCCAGCGCGCCCCACGCACCGCCCAGCCAGAGTCCGAGCGCCAGCAAAGGCATGGTGTAATACAAGGCCTCCATCAGCAGGTTCGCCATGACGCCGGGCACCGACTCGTGCAAGGCCACGCGGCCGCTCCCGAGGTCGCGCCAACCGAGCACGCCGTGCAAGTTTCCCGCTTCCACCATCACCACCGCATAGGTCGCGCCTTCGCGCGGGACGACGCGGCCCGGCAGGACGACGCCGTAGTGCGGATGGCCGCGGCTCCTGAAGCTGAACAGGCCGGCGCGGGCCTGGACGTCGAAGACGCTGTCGAAACGGATGTGTTCGAGGTGCATGGCATAGTGATGTTCGTTGTGACCACGCCAGTGTAGACCCGCTCAACGGTTCGCCGGTTCGGCTATCCGGGACGCTTGCTGCGGTTTTCCCGAAGCATCGAAGCGCACGCTCTCCGGCGGTCCCAGGTAGCTCGGCTGGAGTCCGCCGGCATCGACCACCAGCCGCTGCAGCACCAGCCCCGGATCCAGCGCCCAGAACTTCAAGGTATGCCGGCCCGGCCGCGCGATCTCGTGCTCGGACACCAGGCGCGCGGCGCCGTCGGACACGATCTTCTCCCAGTATTTTTCCGACGCATCCGCATGCACGTCGACGATGCGCGGCGCCTCGTCGTCGAACGACACCGCGTAGCGGAAACCGGCGCCCGGCCGGAACTTGAGCGTCGGCGCCAGCGTCGCCTGCACCTTGACCTTGCCCGGCTCGAACAGGGTGAGCTCGTACTCGAGCCGCATGCCGTCCCGCAGCGTGGCCGCCGGCCCTTCCACCGGCAGCGTCGTCATGCCGGACAGCGTGTGGCCGTGGCCGGGCACGCGCAGCCATTCGCGGCCGCTCGGGGCCACCGCGCGCGCGTGGTGCTCGGCCTCGATCGCCACCACGCCGCCCGACTCGACGAAGCCGGACGGCTGGCCGGCGCGCGCGTCCGCATGGCGCAGCGGCAGTTCCACCTGCGCGGCCTGTCCGTCCGGACCGGCAACCGTGACCTGCGCCGCGCGCACGCCGGCCGGCACCCGCGCCCAGTCGACGTCGACCGCGATGCGCTGCCGCGGATGCTGCGCGTCGACCGTGCCCTCGGCCTGGCTCAGCTTCACCCAGGGCTGGTCGGCGCGGGCCGTGAAGCGCAGCGGCGCGTCCGCGCGGCTGAACACCTCGATGTAGGGCGGTACCGCGGCGAACGGGTCGAGCGCCGGCAGGCGCAGGGTGCCGGCCGCCGGCCACGCGGCCGCGCCGCCTTCCACCGCCACGCCGAGCGCCGGCTGCCCGGCCGCGGCCGAGGCCGGAGCGATCTCGCGCACCTCCGGCATGATGTTGACGGCCGGGTCCTTCCAGCTGGTGTAGCCGATATGGGTCTGCGACATCATGTGCGGCCACTTGCCGCCGGCGATGTCCTGCTGGTAGCGGCGCGCCAGCTCGGCGTCGCGCGCGAACAGGCTGCGCGCCCGCGCCGCCAGCGCGCCCGTGTCGGCGCGGCCCTGGGCGGCGTGCAGGCGGTTCAATTGCACCGTCGCATACAGCTCGTTGAGGTTGGCCGAGGCTTCCACCGGGTACTGCACCAGCTGGAAGAAGGCGTCGCGCTTTTCCGCCGGCAGGCGCGCCGCCATCGCGCGGGCGCGCTCGGCCAGGTCGTTCCAGTCGGCCAGCACGCGCTCCTGCTCGCGGTAGTGCAGCGCGCTGAAGGTGCCGGGCTCCATCTGTTCCGGCCGGCGGCGCCCGTTGAAGCGGGCGTAGCCTTCCGCCAGTCGCGCGATCTCGCCGGCATGTTCGGCGCCGAATTCGCGCGTGGCCCACAGCGGCAGGTACTCGGGCAGGCGCGCCGCCGGCCACGCTTCCGGGTTCCAGGCATAGGTCAGGAAGAACTCGGTCGGCACTTCCATCGGCTTCAGGTCGCCGACGTTCACGATCCAGAGCCGGTCGGCGCCGTAGCGGCGCGCCAGGTGCATCTGCTCCCACACTTTCGGCAGCGGGGTCACGTTGATCCATTTATAGGAGCGCGGGCCGCCGACATAGTCGAAGTGATAGTAGATGCCGGCGCCGCCGGCGCGCCTGCGTTCTTCCGGCGTCGGCAGGCGCCGGATGTTGCCCCAGTTGTCGTCGCACCAGAGCAGGGTCACGTCGTCGGGCACGCGCATGCCCTTCTCGTAATAGTCCTGCACTTCTTTATACAGGGCCCAAAGCTGGGGAACGCCACCCAGCGGCTTGCCGCTCTCCTGCGCGATCATGGCGCGCTGGTCGGCTACGATGCGTTCCAGCAGCGCCACGTTGGATTCCTCGGACATCGGCTCATCGCCGTCGCCGCGCATGCCGAGCGTGATCACCTTCTCGAAAGCGCTGCTGCGGCGCAGCCCCTGCTGCCAGAAATCGCGCAGCACGCCCTCGTTGCGCTTGTAGTCCCAGGGACCGTTGCCGTATTTCGCCCACTCCGCATGGGCGCGCATCATCGGCTCGTGGTGCGAGGTGCCGATCACCACGCCCATGTCCTCGGCGAGCTGGCCGTTGGCCTTGTCATCGTCGTAGAAGGCGTTGCCCCACATCGCCGGCCAGATGTAGTTGGCGCGCATGCGCAGCAGCAGTTCGAAGACTTTCTCGTAGAAGCGGTGGTTGAAGCCGCCGAACTTCTCCTTGGCCCAGCCCGACAGCGCCGGCGCCTCGTCGTTCAGGAAGATGCCGCGGTAGCGTACCGCCGGCGCGTCCTGGACGCGGGTACCGTCCGGCACCACCAGCGCCGCATGGCGCTGCGCCGGCACGTCGGCCCACCAGTGCCAGGGCGAGACGCCGATCTGCTCGGACAGCGTGTACAGGCCGTAGATGGTGCCGCGCTTGTCGCTGCCGGCCACCACCAGCGCGCGCGCCACGCCCGGCATCGGGTTGCGCACGGTCTGCACCAGGAAGCCTTCCCACTTGCCGCGCAGGGTCTTGACGTCGATGCGGCCTTCGCGTGCCAGGCGGTCGACCAGCGCGCTTTTGCCCAGCGTGCCGACGATGACCAGGTCGCCGCCCCCCTTGCTCGCGGTGGCCGCCCGCAGCAGCGCCGGCCGGGCGCCGCCGACGCGGGCGATGTCGGCCTGCAGGTCGGCCGCGGCGCGGCGCACGCCGGGGAATTCGTGCGGGTCGAGCAGCAGGCGCGCCGGCGCCCGTCCACCGGCCAGCGCCACGCCGGGCGCGCCGGCATCGAAGCGCACGAACTGGCGTTCGCCCAGCGCCCACGCCGGCCGCATCGCGGCGCACGCGAGGACGGCCAGCACCGTGGCCCGCTTGCGCAGGCCGGATATCCAGGGTTGTCTCATCTTCTCTCCCGGCCGTCTGTCGCGGCCCGTTTTGTCGTCTTGTTCGCGATCCGTGCGCGACCTTACGGTGCGGCGCGGCTGCAATGCCGCAGCCGGGCCAGCGGCACCGCGTCCGCCATCGCCCGGTAGCCGGCCGCGTTCGGATGCAGGCCGTCGTTGTCGTAGGTTTTCAGCAGGCTGTCCGGGCGCGCCGGGTCGCGCAGCGCGGCGTCGAAGTCGACCACGCCGTCGAACACGCCCGATTCGCGGATCCAGCGGTTGTAGGCCAGCCGGTCCTGCTCGTTGTCCGGTCCCGGCTTGTAGTAGCCGCTGGCGGCGTACGGGGAGATGGTGGCGCCGATCAGGCACACGCCGGCGTCGTGGGCGCGCGCCGCGATCTGGCGCAGGCCCTGGCGCATCTCGTCCAGCAGTCTTGCGCGCGCGGCCGCGTTGTCCTGCCCTTCGCGGTGCTGCACGCCAAGGTCGTTCACGCCGATCATCACGATGGCGTGGCTGACGCCGGGACGGGCCAGCACGTCGCGTTCGAAGCGCGATACCAGGTTAGGGCCGAGGCCGTCGCGCAGCAGGCGCCCGCCGCCGATGCCGGCGTTCACCACGCCGATTTCGCCCATGCCGGCCGCGCGCAGGCGGGCCGCCAGGTGATCGGTCCAGCGGCCGTAGGTATCGGGATCGACGCCGTAGCCGTCGGTGATCGAGTCGCCGATCGCCACCACCGCGTGCGCGCCGGGCGCGGCCTGCACCTCGACGCCGGCCAGCTGGTACCAGCGCGTCACGCCCTGCGCCCCGGCTGCGTTCCAGTCGCCGTCCAGCACCCGGTTCCCCTTCGCCACGAAGCTGGTGGCGCGCGCGCCCGGATGGCCGGTCTGGCGCGCCGGCGCCGCCGGGAAATGCAGCGACACCGCGAGGTCGGCGCCTGGCGCCGCCGCCAGTTCGACCGGGTCGCTCAGGTACTCGGCGCCGGCCGGGATGGTGACGCTATCGGCGCCGCCGAAACGCAGCGCGCGTACCTGGCGCGCCCCCGGCCGGCCGGGTCCGTTCGACAACGCGACGCTGGCGCCATCCACCACCAGCGGTCCGGTGCCGAACACATTGCTCAGCCGTACCCGGACGCGCGCGCCGCCCAGCGACACCCGCACCACCTGGCGCAGCGTGGCGTCGGCCCACTGCGCCTCGGGCAGCGCATTCTGGCCATCCGGCACCAGCTGGGCCGTGCCCCAGGTCGCGACCCAGTGCCCGCCCGCCGCACCGCCCGGGGCGTTCCCGCCGGTGGCGGCGCAGCCCGCCAACAAACTACCAAACAGCGCGCACAAGACCATGGGGCGAAGCGCGGGGGCCAGACTGGATTGACGCGGCATCTGAATTCCTTCACACTGGAAAATAATGTTTGCGCAATCATTCTAGATTAGATAAATGTTACGGGCAACGAAAAGCTGCCACCCTAACAAGGAGACCCTGCCATGACCCCGATCCAGCGCAGCGCCACGCCCATCATCACCGACATGCAGGTGATTCCCGTGGCAGGCTACGACAGCATGCTGCTCAACCTGTGCGGCGCGCACGCGCCCTGCTTCACCCGCATCCTGGTGCTGCTGAAGGACAGCGCCGGCCACGTCGGCATGGGCGAAGTGCCCGGCTCGAACGGCATCCTGCTGGCGCTGCAGAAGCTGGTGCCGCTGGTGGTCGGCAGCGAGATCGGGCGCCACAACCGCACGCTGGGCGCGCTGCGCGAGGCGATCGCCGGCGCCAGCCACCAGGTGACCTCGAGCGCCGAGGCGGCGGTGATGAAGCAGCCGCACGAGATCAACCTGCGCCTGGAAAACGTGATCACCGCGGTGGAGGCGGCGCTGCTCGACCTGTTCGGCCAGTTCCTGGGCGTGCCGGTGTGCGAGCTGCTCGGCGCCGGCCAGCAGCGCGACGCGGTGCCGATGCTGGCCTACCTGTTCTATATAGGCGACCGCAAGCGCAGCGACCTGCCCTACCTGGCGGGCCAGGATCGGCGCCAGGACGGCTGGTACCGCGTGCGCACCGAGGAAGCCTTGACGCCGGAAGCGATCGCCGACCTGGCCGCGGCCAGCGTCGACAAGTACGGCTTTCGCGACTTCAAGCTGAAAGGCGGCGTGATGCGTCCCGAGGAAGAGATCGAGGCCGTGGCCGCGATCAAGCGCCGCTTCCCGGCATCGCGCGCCACGCTCGACCCGAACGGCGCCTGGTCGCTGGACGAGGCGATCCGCGCCTGCCGCGGCCAGGGCCAGGTGCTGGCCTATGCGGAGGACCCGTGCGGCCCCGAGAACGGTTATTCGGGCCGCGAGATCATGGCCGAGTTCAAGCGCGCCACCGGCATCCCGACCGCCACCAACATGGTCGCCACCGACTGGCGCCAGATGGCCCATTCGCACCTGCTGGGCGCGGTCGACATCCCGCTGGCCGATCCGCACTTCTGGACCATGCAGGGTTCGGTGCGCCTGGCGCAGCTGTGCCACGACTGGGGCCTGACCTGGGGTTCGCACTCGAACAACCACTTCGACGTGTCGCTGGCCATGTTCACCCACGTGGCGGCGGCGGCGCCCGGCAAGATCACCGCGATCGACACCCACTGGATCTGGCAGGAAGGCCAGGAGCGCCTGACGCGCGAGCCGCTGCGGATCGTCGGCGGCCAGGTCGCGGTGCCCGAGGCGCCGGGCCTGGGCATAGCCCCCGACATGGAACGCATCGCGCAGGCGCACGAGCTGTACAAGCGCGTGGCCGGCGGCGCGCGCGACGACGCGATGGCGATGCGCTACCTGGTGCCCGGCTGGACCTACGATCCGAAGCGGCCCAGCTACGCGCGTTGATGCCCGGCCCTAGGGGTCCGGTGCCGCCCCGAACGCATGGTGCGGCAAGCCGGGCGTATCGGTGCGGAACGCGAACAGTCCGCCGGCCAGCGGCTGGGCGGTGCGCTGTTCCGGACTCAAGCCTTTCCAGGCGGTGGTGACATAGGCGGTGCGCAGGTCGTCGCCGCCGAACGCCAGCTTGGTGATGTTCGTGCACGGGAAGCGCACCGCGCCGACGCGCTTCCCCGCCGCCGTGTAGCGCTCGATGCGGCCGGCGCCGAACAGCGCGATCCACAGGTGGCCGGCGCTGTCGACCGCCATGCCGTCCGGCCGGCTGCCTTCGGGCAGCTGCAGGAACACGCGCTTGGCGGCCAGGCTGCCGTCATCGCGCAGGTCGAAGGCGTACACGCGGCGCAGCGGCGTGTCGGTGTGGTACAGGGTGGTGCCGTCCGGGCTGACGGCCGGGCCGTTGGTGATGACGTAGCCGTCATCCGCGCGCGCCAGCGTGCCCTCGCGGCCGAGACGATACAGGGCGCCGGTCGGGAGGGCCTGGCCGTCGTCCATCGAACCGAACCACAGGTTGCCGCCGCGGTCGACATGGCCGTCGTTGAAGCGGTTGCCGGGCAGGTCGTGCTCGACCCGGCGCAGCAGGGCGAAGCCGCCGTCCGCCGGGTCGAAGCGGTACAGCCCGTCCTCCAGCGCGCACAGCATGCCGCCGCCGGCGGCCGGCACGACGAAGCCGGGCTGGCCCGGCGCGTCCCAGCTGCGCCGCGCGCCGCCGCCGGCGTCGCAGCGGTGGATGCGGCGGTCCTTGATGTCGACGAACCAGACCGAGCGCGTCGGCGCATGCCACAGCGCACCCTCGCCCAGGTGGGCGCCCACGTCCCAGATGCAGTCGGGCTTGATCTCCATGTCCATCCTCACGCCGCTTCGCCGAGGGCGTGGCCGCAGCCCGCCGGCGCGCGGTGCTGCCGGCGGCGCTCCTGCCAGCCGCGCGGCGAGCATCCGAGTTCGCGCTTGAACACCGAATGCATGTACTGGCTGGACGTGAAGCCGCACTTGAGCGCGACCTCGGCCAGGTTGCAGTCGCCCTGCGCCAGGATCGCGGTGGCGGCGTCCAGGCGCAGGCGCAGGATCTCGTCGTGCACGCTGCAGCCGAGCGCCTGGCGGAAGTGGCTCTCCAGCGACGAGCGCGAGATGCCGACGTAGTCCGCCACCTGGTCGGTCTTGATGCCCTGGCAGGCGTACTGGCGGATGAAGTGGCGGGCGCGCATCACGTGCGGATGGCGCGCCGGTTCGTGGCGGCTGGATGCCAGCGCGTTGACGCCTTGCGGCGCCACCAGGATGCGGGTCTGTTCCAGGCGCACGCCGTGCAGCATCCGGTCGAGCAGCTGCGCCGCCGTGCGCCCGATCTCCTGCGCGCCCTGGATCACGGAACTCATCGGGATGCGGGTCAGCGCGCGCGCCAGCGGATCGTTGTCGACGCCGACCAGCGCCACCTGCTCGGGCACCGCGATGCCGGCCAGCGCGCAGGCCTGCAGCAGCTGACGTCCGCGCGCGTCGTTCACCGCCACGATGCCGACCGGCTTGGGCAGCCCCTGCAGCCAGGCCACCTGCTCGCGCAGCGCCTCGTCCCAGTCCGGCACCTGCGCGGGCCGGCCGCGGAAGATGGCCGGCGCCATGCCGTCGCGCCGCACCAGGGCCGCGAATGCCTGTTCGCGCTCCCGGGCCCAGCGACCGGCGGGCGCCTCGGGCAGGCTGAACATGGCGAAGTGGCGCAGGCCGGTCTCGATCAGGTGCTCGTAGGCCAGCTTGACGACCTGGAAGTTGTCGGTGCCGACATACGGAACGCCGGCCGGGTGGGCCGCGGCTTCGTGGCAGGCATTGCCGAACGCCACCAGCGGCGTCCCGATGCCGGCCAGGGCGGCCGCCAGCGCCGGGTCGTCGATGCCGGCGATGATGCCGTCGCCCTGCCAGTCCCCGATCCCGGCCAGGCCCGGCCCGAAATCCTCTTCCAGCGACAGGTGCCACGGGCTGCGGGTGCGCGCCAGGTAATCGGCGACGCCGCTCATCACTTCCCGGTCGAATGCCTTGTCGGCCTTGAACAGCAGCGCGATGCGGCGTGTCTTTGACGTCGTCATGGTCTCTCTCTCCTGCTTTTTTCCACATTCTAAGGCCCACGGCCGCGGCACGGGTGATCCTTCGTTGCATTTTTGCAACCAAACCGGTCTGGACAGTTGCGAAATCCGCCAAGCAGCATAGCGATTCTTGTCAGACCAGCTCGCAACACTGGTCTGACCGCTTTTCCGGTGATACGCTTCCATCCATAAAGACTGTTTCAATAAAAAAAGAAATGGCGAGCATGGAGACAAACACCACGACGGCCGCATTGCGTCCGCGTCACCCCCCCGGCCCCAGCGAGGCGCGTCCCTACCAGCTGGTGGCCGAACGCATCCGCGAGCTGGTGCAGCAGACCGCCCTGGCGCCGGGCGCGCGCCTGCCGTCCGAACGCGACCTGGCGACCACCCTGGCGGTCAGCCGGCCTTCGCTGCGCGAAGCATTGATCGCGCTGGAGCTCGGCGGCTTCATCGAAGTGCGCCACGGTTCCGGCGTCTACCTGCGCGCCGCGCCGCGCGCCGCCGTGCCCGTACCGGAAGCCGGTCCGGGACCGTTCGAGCTGCTGTCGGCGCGCCGCCTGATCGAACCCGAGCTGGCGGCGATGGCGGCGCGCAGCGCCACCGACGCCGGCATCGACGCCATCATGGCGGCCGCCGCCGCGATGGAAGGCCGGCAGGACGACAAGTCGAGCTGCGAACAGGCCGACCGCGACTTCCACCTGGCGATCGCGCGCGCCACCGGCAACAGCGCGCTGGCCGGCGTCCTCGGCTACCTGTGGAACCAGCGCGGCCGCCTGTGGCATACGCTGGAGCAGCAGTTCGAAACCGAGGAACTGCGCAAGGCAACCCTGGAAGACCATCGCCGCATCGTGCAGGCCATCGCCACCCATGATGCGGCCGGCGCGCGCAACGCCATGCGCGCCCACCTGGAACGCGTGACGCGCACGCTGTCGCGCGGCTGATCCGACCATGCGCATCCACTCCGCCATCAGCATGCTCCAACGCGCGCTGCCCTTGCTGCTCGGCGTGGCCTGCTCGGCCGTGTCGACCCTTTCGGCCGCGGCGCCGGGCTGCCCCGGCGCCGCCGCCTGGTGCGACGACCTCGAACAGGGCGCGGCCCACTGGCGCCTCGAGGACGGCAAGCCGGCGCAGCTGCGCACGGACGCCGGCAAGCGCCTGCTGGTGGTACAGCCGGGACCGGCCACGCTGCTCGCGAGCACGGACGCCGCCGGCATGCCGGCCACGGCCGGCCGCTATCTGGAAGCGCGCGTGCGCGCCGCCGCCGGTCATGCAGAAGCCGGCTCGCCGCACCGCGGCATCCTCGCCGTGCGCTACCTCGATGCCGGCAACTGGCTCGGCGCCGCCATCAACCTGGTGCCGGGCAGCCCGCGCATGACCGTCGACCTGGTGCAGATGCGCGACGGCCGCCTGACCCGGCTGCGCTCGCTCGGCCACGACGCGGCACCGGCCGGCAGCTTCCAGACCCTGCGCGTGGAGCTGGCCGGCGCCGAGCTCGCGGCCTGGCTCGACGGCGAGCGCATCGCGGCGACCCTGCCGGCGTCTTTCCCGGCCGCGGCCGAGGCCGCCGGCACCGCCCTGCTGGCCCGGGACGGCGCCGTCGAACTCGACGGCCTGCGCCTGGGCGCCGCCGGTGCCCAACCGGGCCGCGTGGCGCTGGCGCGCAACCTGGCCCGTGTCCGGCTGCAGGCCGGCGACGTGCGGCGCTATCCGGTCAGCGCCTATGCCGGCGATGCCGTCACGCCGCTGGACATCGGCGCCACTTCGAGCGACCCGTCGGTGGCCGCGGTGGCGATCGACGGCCGCGACCTGGTGGTGACGGCGCGCCGCGCCGGCAAGGCCACCATCCGCATCGCCAGCACCCTCGACGCCAACGTCGGCAGCGCGCTCGCCGCCAGCGTCGGCCCGGCCTTCGCCGCGCGCGGCGCCGCCCTGCCGCGCCGGCTGTCCCCCGTCGCCGGCGCGGTCGACGTCCCGGTCGATACCCTGTTGCGCATCCGCTTCGACAGCGTGCCGCTCCCCGGTGCCGATGCCTCGATCCGGATCCATCGCGTGCGCGACCATGCGCTGGTCGACACCATCCGCCTCGGCGACGAGCTGGACACCATCGGCTACGCCGGCCAGGCATTCAAGCGCGCGGTGCGCTTCGAGCCGGTGCGCGTGGAGGGCAAGGAGGCCGTGATCCGGCTGCACAGCGCGCGCCTGGACTACGACACCGACTACCTGGTGACGGTCGACGCGGCCGCCTTCACCGCGGTGGCCGGCGGCCGGGCCTTCGTGGGCGTGAGCGAAGCGGCCGGCTGGCGCTTCCGCACCCGCGCCAGGCCCCCGGCCGGAAACACGCTCAGCGTGGACGACGACGGCCCGGCCGACTTCCGCACCGTGCAGGGCGCCCTCAACCACGCGATGGCAACCTTGCCGCGTGCCGAGCCGGTCACGATCCACGTCGCCAACGGCCGCTACGAGGAGCTGCTCTACCTGCGCGGCAAGGACAAGGTGACGCTGCGCGGCGAAAGCCGCGACGGCGTCGTCATCGCCGCCCGCAACGACGACGGCACCAATCCCGGCAGCGGCAGCGGCCAGGCGGCCACCTCGCCCGCCGCCACCGGCGGCCGTTCGGTGTTCCTGGTCGAGGATGCCGACCTGCTGACGCTGGAGCGCCTCACCCTGGTCAACACGGCGCGGCGCGCGAACAGCCTCGGTTCGCAGGCCGAGGCGCTGCACTTCAACAGCGAACGCCGCCTGGTCGCGCGCGATGCCAGTTTTCTGAGCGAGCAGGACACGATCCAGGTGAAAGGCTACGCCTGGTTCTACCGCACGCTGGTGGCCGGCAACGTCGATTTCATCTGGGGCGCCAACCACGCCGCGCTGTTCGAAGAGAGCGAGATCCGCTCGGTCGGCGACAGCGCCCATCCGGACGGCGGCGGCTACGTGGTGCAGGCGCGCACCGTGGACGCGTCCGATCCCGGCTTCGTGTTCCTGAACAGCCGCCTGACCCACGGCCCCGGCCCGGCCGGCAACGACGTGCCGCCCGGCTCCAGCTGGCTGGCGCGCCCCGGCACCGCGACGGCGTGGGACAAGGTCGTCTACGTCAACTGCCGCATCGGCGGCCACATCGCGCCGGGCGGCTGGTCGCTGCCGGCGGCGCTGCCCGCCGGCGCGCGCACCGGCAGCGGCTGGATGGAAGCCGGCAGCATGGACCCGGACGGCCGCCCGCTCGACCTGTCGGCGCGGCGCGGCGGCCGCGTGCTGACGCCGGAACAGGCGGCGCCGTATGCCAGCCGCGCCCGGGTATTCGCGCATTTCGACGACGGCAAGGGCTGGGACCCGGCGCCGGTGCAAGACAAGTAGTCAATCTTAAAACAAGCAAGAGAACGAGGAGACCACCATGAACCAACGCAAACATCACTCCAACGCCACGGCGCCCCGCCTGGCGCTCACCGCCATCGCGCTCGCCGCGCTGACCCTGGCCAGCCAGGCCGGCGCCCAGCAGTCGGGCGACAACATGACCCGGGTCGAAGTGACCGGTTCCTCGATCAAGCGCGTGGCGACCGAGAACGCGCTGCCGCTGACCACCTACAAGGCCGAGGAACTGGAGGCGCAAGGCTTGACCACGATGTCGGAAGTGGCGGTGTCGCTGGTGTCGGCCTCGACCAACGAGCCGGTCGGCGGCGGCGGCGGCGGCACCATGATCAACATGCGCGGCCTGAACACCAACCGCACGCTGGTGCTGCTGAACGGCCGCCGCCTGCCGAACGAGGCGATCGGCGACAGCTCGGTCAACGTCGACGTGGTGCCGATGAGCGCCGTCGACCGCGTCGAGGTGCTGCGCGACGGCGCGTCCTCGATCTACGGCACCGACGCCATCGCCGGCGTCGTCAACTTCATCACCAAGCGCACCTACACCGGCGCCAAGGTGACCGCCGGCTACGTCGATCCGGAACGCCACGGCGGCGGCCAGCAGCCGCGCCTGTCGATCATCGCCGGCAAGGGCGACCTGCAGAAGGACGGCTGGAACGTGTACGCCGCCGTCGACAGCCAGAAGCGCCATGCGCTGCTGCAGAAGGACCGCCCCAACATCTGGGATCCGCAGACCATCGCGAGCCTGGGCGGCACGGCCTTCACCAGCAACACCTCGGGCTCGTCCTCGTCGCCGGCCAACTTCACCGTCTACAACAACGGCAAGGCCACCACGACCACCGGCAATCCGTACTTCGCCAGCGGCTGCGGCAGCAACTACGGCGCCCAGTACACGATCCCCTCGACCAAGGCCTCGGGCTCGGGCAGCAAGACCTGCATCCTCGACCCGTCGCTGTACCCGCAGCTGCTGGCCGACGCCATGCAGACCACGCTGATGACCAAGGCTTCGCTGCGCCACAACGAGAACAGCGTGCTGTCGGTCGAGCTGCTGGCCACCGAATCGTACATCGACGCGCAGAACCCGCCGCAGGTGTTCGGCGCCCAGACCGACTACGACAAGCTCAATCCGGGCGTGCGCAAGCCGCTCTTCATCCGCAAGAACAGCAAGTGGTACCCGGGCGGCAGCGGCGGCGTGCCGGCGGTGGCCGGCGTCAACGGCCAGGACCTGGCCCTGACCTGGAGCCTGGACGAACTCGGCGCGGCCCAGACCGACGACCGCCAGAAGACCCAGCGCGTCGTCATCAGCGACGAAGGCACGGTCGGCGCCTGGGATTACCGCGTCGGCTTCAACGCCGCCCAGAGCCGCCGCCAGGTGGGCTGGAAGAGCGGCTTCGTCACCACGCCCGAGCTGTACGCCGGCGTGGCCGACGGCACCCTGAACCCGTTCGGCAAGCAGGATGCCGAAGGCCAGGCCTACCTGGAGCGCATCAGCGCCGACGGCAACACCTACCGCAGCGCGCGCGTGCGCTACTTCGGCCCGGATTTCAATGTATCGCGTTCGCTGATGGAGCTGCCCGGCGGCGCACTGCAGATGGCGGTCGGCGGCGACCTGCACCGCGAAATGTACGAGGACAGGGTCGACATGCTGGCCAACGCGGTGGCCTATAAAGTCTCGGGCAGCCCGGGCGCCAACCCGTCGGGTGCGCGCACCGTGGCCGGCCTGTACGCCGAGGTCGACGCCCCGATCACCAAGACCCTGGACCTGACCGGCGCCGTGCGCTATGACCGCTTCAGCGATTTCGGCTCGACCGTCAACCCGAAGGTCAGCGTGCGCTGGGAACCGCACAAGCGCGTGATGCTGCGCGCCACCGCCAGCACCGGCTTCCGCGCCCCGACCCTGCCGGAACTGTACGGCAGCGCGCGCGTGCGCCAGCCCTCGACCAACCGCTGGGACGATCCGCTGCTGTGCCCGAGCGCGACGCCGTCGCAGGCGGCCACCGGCTCGCTGACCACCGATCCGCGCTACGCCGGCCTGAACCTCGACCCGGCCACCGTCTGCAACACCCAGCTGACCACCCTCACCGGCGCCAACCCGAACCTGGGCCCGGAAAAGTCGAAGACCTTCACTGCCGGCATCGTGATCGAGCCGGTCAAGAACGCGATGATCTCCTTCGACTTCTGGGACATCCGCATGAAGGGCACCATCGCCCAGCAGACCGAGGACACCATCTTCGAGGACGTGACCAAGTACCAGGACTTGTTCGTGCGCCAGCCGGACGGGCGCCTGGACTACATCGAAGTGACCCGCCAGAACATGGGCGGCCTGCACACCCAGGGGATCGATACCGCCTTCAACTACAGCATCCCGACCGCGTCGATGGGCAAGTTCGGCATCGCGCTGGACGGCAGCTACACCCGCAAGTACGAAGGCCAGAACGACGAGGACGGCGCGTGGGAAGACAGCGTCGGCCGTCCGGGCGCGCTGGCCACCGGGTCGACCTCGGCCAACACCTACGTGTTCCGCTGGCGCCATAACCTGCGCTTCTCGTGGAGCTACAAGGGCTTCGGCGCCCAGCTCACGCAGCAGTGGACCTCGCACTACATCGACACCAACGCGCTGCCGACCCAGAAGCCGGGCCAGCCCTTCTACAACGTGATCTCGCCGTACAAGCTGTACAACCTGAGCACCAACTACAAATTCAACGAGCACCTGAAGCTCAGCTTCGGCATCAACAACCTGTTCGACGTCGATCCGCCGCTGTCGAACCAGCGCCTGTCGTCGCGCGTGGTGTTCGCCCAGAACGTCGCCAAGCCGATCGGCCGCACCTGGGTCACCCGTGCCGAATACACCTTCTGACCGCACGCACATGACGCGATCGATCCAGACCACGACGCGCGGCCTCGCCGCCCTGCTGCCGCTGCCGCTGTTGTTGGTGGCGGCGGGCTGCGCCACCCTGCCCGCCCGCGACGGCGCCGCCGGTTCGGACGCCCCCTGGGTCGCCGACCTGGGCGACGGCCGCTACCAGAACCCGGTGCTGCACGCGGATTACTCGGACCCGGACGCGGTCCGGGTCGGCGACACCTATTACATGACCGCGTCCAGCTTCAACAGCGCGCCCGGCCTGCCCCTGCTCACCTCGAAGGACATGGTGAACTGGCGGCTGGCCGGCCACGCGCTGGCGAACCTGGTGCCGGGCGAACGCTACGCCGGCGCGCGCCACGGCGAAGGCGTGTGGGCGCCCTGCCTGCGCTGGCACGACGGCAAGTTCTGGATCTTCTACCCGGACCCGGACCTGGGCATCTTCGTCACCACCGCCGACAACTTCACGGGGCCATGGAGCGCGCCGCGCCTGCTGCTGCCGGGCAAGGGCATCATCGACCCGACACCGCTGTGGGACGACGACGGCAAGGCGTATCTGCTGCACGGCTGGGCCAAGAGCCGCGCCGGCATCAACAACCTGCTGACCCTGCGCAGCATGGCGCCGGACGCCACCCGCCTGCTGGACAGCGAAGGCCGCACCCTCATCGACGGCAACAGGATTCCCAACTACCGCACGCTGGAAGGGCCGAAGTTCTACAAGCACGACGGCTATTATTATGTGTTCGCGCCGGCCGGCGGCGTCGAGGAAGGCTGGCAGGCGGTGTTCCGTTCGCGCACCGTCGACGGCCCCTACGAGGTCCGCACCGTCATGGACCAGGGCGGGACGCCGGTCAACGGGCCGCACCAGGGCGCCTGGGTGCGCGCCCAGGACGGCAGCGACTGGTTCCTGCACTTCCAGGACAAGGGCGCGTACGGCCGCGTGGTGCACCTGCAGCCGATGCGCTGGCGCGATGGCTGGCCGATCATCGGCGAGGACGGCCCGCATGCCGGCACCGGCCAGCCGGTACTGACGTACAAGAAGCCGGTAGCCGGTGCGGCGCTGGCGGCGCCGCCGACTTCGGACGAATTCGACGGCCCGGCACTCGGCCTGCAATGGCAATGGAACGCCAACAGCCGGCCGGGCTGGTATTCGCTGACGGAACGCCCCGGCATGCTGCGCCTGCATACCGCGGTGGCACCCGAGGCCAGGGACTACGTGCGCGCGGCGCCGTCGATCCTGGCGCAGAAGCTGCCGGCGCCGAGCTTCACGGTCGACACCCGTGTGCAGTTGAACGGCGGCCGCGACGGCGACCGCGCCGGACTGATCCTGAACGCCATGCAGTACGCCTGGCTCGGCCTGCGCAAGGCCGGCGCCGCGACCCAGCTGGTGTACACCACCTGCACGCCCGTCAAGCCGCGCTGCACCGAGTCGACGCGCGTGGTGCTGGCGTCCGCCCCGGCGTCGCTGGTCCTGCGCATGCGGATGGCCGAAGGCGGGGTGGCCCGCTTCGCCTACGGCACCGGCGATGGCGTCTTCGTCCCGGTGGGCGAGCCGTTCACGGTCAGCAAGGGGCGCTGGGTTGGCGCCCAGGTCGGCCTGTTCAGCGTCGGCGACCAGGCCGGCGACGGCACGCAGGCGTCCAGCCTGGACGTCGATTACTTCCGCGTCACCGCGAAATAAGGAAACAGCATGACCGCACACTTCAACCGACACCGGCGCCGCCTGCTGGGGGGCGCTTCCGCCGCCGCCCTGCTTGCCGGCAGCCCGCTGCTGGCGCGCGCCGCCGCCGCAACCCGACACACCGCCGCGGGCAGCGACCCGTGGGCGCGCGCCGACGGCATCGTCGCGCAGTTCGCGCAAGCGCCGCGCTTTCGCGCGCAGGACTTCCCGGTCACCGCCTACGGCGCGAAAACCTGCGCGCTGCGCGAGATCGACGCCGCCGGCGAACACGGCGCCACCGTCAAGCGCAACACGCCGGTACCGGGCTCGCACGACTGCTACCCGGCGATCGCGGCCGCCATCGCCGCCTGCCACAAGGCCGGCGGGGGGCGCGTGCTGATCCCGGCCGGCAGCTGGTACTGCGCCGGGCCGGTGGCGCTGCTGTCCAACGTGCACGTACACCTGGCCGCCAACGCCCAGATCTATTTCAGCGCCAACCCGGCCGACTACGCGAAATACGGCGACATCGACTGCGGCAAGAACGGCAAGCTGGTGCTGTCGCGCTGGCAGGGCAACGACGTGCTGAACTACTCGCCGCTGGTGTACGCGCGCAACCAGACCAACATCGCCCTCACCGGCGCGGACTGGACCAGCGTGCTGTACGGCCAGGGCGGCGTGCCCTTCGAGACCGGCGAAGGCTGCTGGTGGGACTGGGTCGGCAAAAACCGCGGCAAGAACGTCAGGGACAAGAGCGCCAGCCAGCGCGTGGCCAACCCGCTGAACGCGGCCTCGCTGGCCAGCGTGATGCCGGGCCTGGGCGCCGACCAGGAAGCCCTGATCGTCACCGGCGGCAAGGAAGACTGGCGCGGCGACCAGCGCTACCTGCCGGCGCTGTCCGAAGCCGGCGTGCCGGTGGCGCGCCGCGTGTTCGGCGCCGGCCACTACCTGCGCCCGTGCATGGTCGAATTCATCGGTTGCACCGACGTGCTGATGCAGGGTTACCAGCTGGTCGATTCGCCGTTCTGGCAGCATCATCCGGTGGCGTGCAAGCGCGTGCAGATCCGCAAGGTGCGCATGGAGAGCATGGGACCGAACAACGACGGCTTCGACCCCGAATCCTGCGACACCGTGCTGGTGGAGGCCTGCCTGTTCAACACCGGCGACGACTGCATCGCCATCAAGTCGGGCAAGAACCGCGACGTCGACACCGGCCCGACGCGCGACATGGTGATCCAGGACTGCATCATGAACAGCGGCCACGGTGGCGTAACGCTGGGCAGCGAGATGGCGGCCGGCATCGAGCACGTGTACGCGCAGCGTATCGAGTTCCGCAACCTGCACTGGGCCGACGACCCGCTCGGCACCGCGATCCGCATGAAGACCAACATGAACCGCGGCGGCTTCCTGCGCCACTTCTACGTGCGCGACGTGACGGTGCCGAACGGCGTCAAGACCACCAGCGGCTTCTACAACCCGCTGCCCGGTTCCGCCGTGCCGCCGAAGACCGCTTCCACCAGCGGCGGCGCCGTCATCACCATCGACTGCGACTACGCCCCGGCCGACGACGGCGTGCGCACCCGGCCGCCGTCGGTGTCCGACGTGCACATCTCGAACGTCCGGGTCGGCAACGTCAAGACGCCCGAGGGCGAGTTTTCCTGCTACCAGGCGCTGGTGATCCTGGGCCCGGTGGCGACCAGCTTCAACGGCAAGGCCGGCACGACTATCCTGCCGCTGGTCGACATCACGATCAGCGACTCCGACTTCGGCACGCCGCGCAGCGGCGCCCAGCCCTGGTTCGTCCACAACGTCAAGCGGCTGACGCTGAAGAACGTGCGCATCGGCGGCAAGACGGTGACGACCGAGCTGGCGGCATGACGGCGCGCGCACCTGGGCGGCGCCGCTTCGTCGCGGCCGCCGGCAGCCTGCTGCTGGCGGGTGCCCTGCCGCGTGGCGTGCCGGCGGCCACCGCATCCGCCGCGCTGGACTTCGATTTCACGGCCGCCGGCCGGCGCGGCGACGGCGTGCCGCTGTACGACACGGGCGTCGGCCACGGTTTTGTCGCCCGCACCGGCGCCCGGCCGCCGCGTCCGGTGCACGTCGAGGGCATCCGCGCCACGGCGCAGGGCTTCGTCATCAGCGAGGCGGCGCTGGAGGAGGACAACCGCTTCGGCCTGGCCTTCCGCATCGATGTCCCGCCGGGCACCTGGGACATCCGCGTGCACACCACGTCCGAGGCCGCGGACACCACGGTCTCGGTCTCGGGCATGCAGACCAGCCGCCTGCTGAAACCGGGCACCTGGGACGCGGCCGGGCTGCTGCCGAACCGCACGCCGATGACGGTCGAGGGACGCGAGTGGCGCTACCGCTACGTCAACGGCCAGGATTTCATCGAGATCGAGGTCGAGCCGAACACCGCCGGCATCCCGGTCGGGATCGCATCGGTCGCGCTCGTGCCGGTGCCCCTGGCGGCACGGCCGCCGTCCGCCCTGCCCACCCTGTTCACGCTGGGCGACTCCACCGTCAAGTCCTACACCTTCGAGGAAGCACCGATGAGCGGCTGGGGCCAGGTGATCGACCGCCTGTTCGATCCGGCCGCGCTGCGCCTGGTGAATTATGCGCAGGGCGGGCGCTCGTTCCGTAACGCCTATGCCGAAGGCCGCCTGAACGACCTGCTGCTGGCGGGCTATCCCGGCGACGTCGTGATGATCCAGTTCGGCCACAACGACGAAAGCGAGGACGAGACCCGGCGCTGGGGGCGCGGCGCCACCGAGGCGACCTACGAAGCCATGCTGCGCGGCCTGTACCTGCCGGCGATCCGTGCGCGCGGCATGATCCCGGTGCTGGTCACGCCGATGTCGCGCGTGAACGGCGCCCAGACGCCGGGCCAGCCCTACGAGGACTCGTTCAGGAAGCGCCGCTTCCCGGACCTGATGCGCAAGGTCGGGCGCGAGACCGGCGTGACGGTGGTCGACCTGAATGCGCGCAGCATCGAGTACTACAACGAGGCCGGCGCGGCGGCCGTCACGGCGATGGTGATGTCGATCGAGGCCGGCGAAACGCCCGGCAAGACCAACGACGGCAGCTATGCCAACGGCCATCCGGCCAACAAGATCGACGGCACCCATTTCAAGGAAGCGATGTCGAAGCAGTACGCGCGCCTGGTGGTGACCGAGCTTGCGCGCCTGGCGCGCGAAGGCGACCCGGTCGCGGCGCGGCTGGCCGGCGCGCTGCGGCCCGGCGTGCGGGCGGCGATCGCGTCCGGCGACTGGGCCGCCGTGTATCCGGAAATCGCCGGCGACATCCGGCACGGCGAGAACGCGTACTACCGCAACCAGATCGAGAAGCTGCTGCAACTGGGCGTGCTGCGCAAGGATGCGCGCGGCGACTTCCATCCGCGGGCGCCGATGCGGGTGCGCGCGTTCGCCGGTGCGCTGGCGGCGCTGCTGGGACTGGCGCCGGACGCGCTTGCGGCCCCCGCGGACGGCGTGCTGACGCGCGAGCGCATGGCCGCCCTCCTCGCCGACGCCTGGCACCTGAGGTTTTCCGCCAGGCCGAAGTACATGACCGACTACAACGGCAAGACCGTCACGCCGGGCATGCCGGGCTACGACCCCAACCTGGACAGCGGCGCGCAAGGCGCGATGTACTACCCGCTGGTGGACTGGCGCCGGCTGGACGACACCGCGGCCATCGCGCCGGCATATGCGGCGAAAGTAAAGGATGCGTATACGCTGGGACTGGTGCGCGCCGAGGACGGCATCGCGCGCGGACGCATGGGGAATGGGCGGCGGCTGCAGCCGAAGCAGGAGGTGACCCGGGGTAAGGCGGCGAAGGCGCTTTACTTCATGTGGGTGCTGGGGCAGGAACCGAAGGTGGAAAACGATACCGTGGCGACCAGCCGCACGCGAAGCTGGCAGCCGGTATCGTTACTCGGTAAACGTCGTCCCCGCGCAGGCGGGGACCCATACTGAGCCACAGAATTCAGTCACCCCGAGGCAGCCCGACAGTTCTAGGATGACTGGCTTCGGAAGCTCGGCATGGATCCCCGCCTGCGCGGGGACGACGGTTCATGCTGAACGGGTGCTCATTGCGCGGCAGGGACGGTTCATGCTGAGCGGGCGCTCATCAGACCGTTCCCGGCTCACTGCTTCAGGATAGCCCGCAAGGTGCGCGACAGATCCTCGGCCGAGAACTTGGCCACGTAGGCATCCGCGCGCACCTTCTTCACGTGCTCCTCGTTGGTGTTCCCGGACAGCGACGAGTGGATCACCACCGGCAGGTTGCCGAAACGGCTGCTCGACTTGATGTTGCGGGTCAGCGTGAAGCCGTCCATTTCCGGCATCTCGAGGTCGGTCAGCACCAGCGCGACCTTGTCGTACACGCTCCTGCCTTCGGCTTCGGCCGCGCCGGCGATGGCGTTCAGCTGCTCCCAGGCTTCCTTGCCGCTCTTGGTCATGACGAACGGCAGGCCCATCGCGTCCAGGCCCTGTTCGATCAGGGCGCGCGCCACCACCGAGTCGTCGGCCGCCAGGATCACGGAACCGGGTTTCAGCTGCATCTTGCTGCCGACCGCATGCTCCATGTTGTCCTGGCCGTCGTCCGGATTCATGTTGCGCAGGATGGTCTCGACGTCCAGCACCTGGGCCAGGCGCACCGGGTGGCCGTCCTGGGCTTCCAGGCGCGCGATGCTGGTCACCATGCCGCTGGCGGCGCTGCGCTCGGCCGACATCACCTGGCTCCAGTCCAGGCGCACGATCTCTTCCACGCTCTCGACCGCGAAGGCCTGGGTGGTGCGCGCGAATTCCGTCACCAGCATGATGTTCAGGCCAGTCACCGGCTTGACGCCGGCGATCGACGGCAGGTCCAGTACCTGGATGATCTGGCCGCGCAGGTTGACCACGCCCAGCACGTGATCCGGCGCGCCGGCCACCTTGGTGATCGACGGCATCGCGACGATCTCGCGGATCTTGAAAACGTTGATACCGAACAATTCGCTGTGCTCGCCGCTGTCATCGCCCCCGAGGCGGAAGAGCAGGAGCTCGAACTTGTTGGTGCCGGTAAGATTGCTGCGCTCGTCGACTTCTTGCTGAACCGATTTCATGTCCCATCCTAAGTTGAATAATTCCCCTGGGAAATCATTTTAGACAGGAATCGATGCTTTGGGTAAATACCTGCTCAGATTCAGCAAATTCTGACAACATTCGTTGCAAAAACCCACCATTCGCCCGTCACGCTCCTGCCATCAAGTCGCGATCGACAGTGCCAGGGTTTCCTTTACCTCTTCCATCACGACATAGCTTTTGGACTGGCCGGCATCGGCGACATGCAGGATCTCCCCGAGCAGCCGCCGGTATTCCGACATTTCCGCTATCCGGGCCTTGATCAGGTAATCGAAATCGCCCGACACCAGGTGGCATTCCATGACCTCGGGAATGGTCAGCATCGCGCGCCGGAAGCGCTCGAAGGCCTTCTCGGATTTCTGGTGCAGCGTGATCTCCACGAACACCAGTACCTGCATCCCGAGCGCCTGCGGATTCACGCGCGCATGGTAGCCGGCGATGACGCCGTCGCGCTCCATGCGCTTGACGCGCTCGATGCACGGCGTGAGCGACAGTCCAACGCGCTCGGCCAGGTCCTTCATCACGATGCGGCCGTCGTCCTGCAGGATGGACAGGATGTGCATGTCGATGCGGTCCAGCACCCGGGTCGATTCTTTTTGTACGCGCATGATTAATCACCAAAATGTCGACGAAGAACGGAAACAAATCTTGCCTGCGGCGATATAGGATAGCAATATTTTCCACCCCTGCACCATTATTAGAGAAAAATATGCGCGTTATCGTCCTTGGAAGCGGTGTGGTCGGCGTCTCGACCGCGTATTACCTGGCCAAGGCCGGCCATGAGGTCACCGTGGTCGACCGCCAGCCCGGCCCCGCCCTGGAAACCAGCTTCGCCAATGCCGGCCAGATTTCGCCGGGCTACGCCTCGCCCTGGGCGGCGCCGGGCGTCCCGTTGAAGGCCGCCAAATGGCTGTTCCAGCGCCACGCGCCGCTGGCGATCCGCCCGGACGGTACCCTGTTCCAGCTCGAATGGATGTGGGAGATGTACAAGAACTGCTCGGCCGAGGCGTATGCCGTCAACAAGGAACGCATGGTGCGCCTGGCCGAATACAGCCGCGATTGCATCCGCGCGCTGCGCCAGGAAACCGGCATCCAGTACGAAGGCCGCCAGCAGGGCACGCTGCAGCTGTTCCGCACCCAGGCCCAGTTCGACGGCGCCGCCAAGGACATCGAGGTGCTGAAGGACGCCGGCGTGCCCTTCGAGGTGCTGACCAGCGCCCAGCTGGCCCAGGCCGAGCCGGCGCTGGCCGACGTGCGCCACAAGCTGGTCGGCGGCCTGCGCCTGCCCAACGACGAAACCGGCGACTGCCAGCTGTTCACCACGCGCCTGGCCGTGATGGCGAAGGAACTCGGCGTGCGCTTCGAGTTCGACACGACGATCGACGCGCTCGACATCGCCAACGGTCAAGGCGGCCGACAGGTAAGCGGCGTGCGCACCTCGAAGGGCGTGCTGACCGCCGACCGCTACGTGCTGGCGCTGGGCAGCTACTCGCGCTTCCTGCTGGGCGAACAGTTCAAGGTGCCGGTCTACCCGCTGAAGGGCTACTCGCTCACCGTGCCGATCACCAATGGCGCCAAGGCCCCGGTCTCGACCATCCTCGACGAGACCTACAAGATCGCGATCACCCGCTTCGACGACCGTATCCGCGTCGGCGGCATGGCGGAAATCTCGGGCTACAGCAAGGACCTCAACCCGCGCCGCCGCGAGACCCTGGAAATGGTCGTGACCGACCTGTTCCCGCAGGGCGGCGACATGGCCAAGGCCAGCTTCTGGACCGGCCTGCGCCCGATGACCCCGGACTCGACCCCGATCGTGGGCGCCACCCCGCTCTCGAACCTGTTCCTGAATACCGGCCACGGCACCCTCGGCTGGACCATGGCATGCGGTTCGGCCAGCGTGATCGCCGACCTGGTGTCCGGCCATGCGCCGGCCATCGAAGCCGGCGACCTGGCGGTGTTCCGCTACGCCGGTGCCCGCGCCGCCGCGGCACGCACCCAGTTCGCGAAGGCTTGAGATGGGTTCGATGGCATACTTGACCGCTTCGGCTTCCGGCCCGGCGGCGGTGCCGGCCGCGCGCGCCGGCGCAATCCTGACGGTCGACCTGGAGGCCATCCGCGCCAACTACCGCCGGCTGCGCGCGCTGGCCGCGCCGGCCGATTGCGCCGGCGTGATGAAGGCCGACGCCTACGGCCTGGGCATGGAGCGCGTGGCGCCCGCCCTGGCCGAGGAAGGCTGCCGCGTGTTCTTCACCGCCCACGTGGACGAAGGCATGCGCCTGCGCGCCCTGGTGCCGGCGGACGCCACCATCTACGTGCTGCACGGCCCGCCGCCGGGCGCCACGCGCGAATTCGTCGAGCATGACCTGGTGCCGGTGCTGAACGATCCGGGCCAGGTGGCCGACTGGCGCGCCGCGGCGCGCACGCTCGGCCGCGCGCTGCCGGCGGCGATCCAGTTCGACACCGGCATGTCGCGCATGGGCATGGCGCCGTCCGACCTGCAGGCCCTGCTGGACGACCCGGCGCTGCTGGACGGCATCCGGCCGGTGCTGGCGATGAGCCACCTGGCCTGCGCCGACGAGCCGGCGCACCCGATGAACGCGCTGCAGTGCGATCGCTTCGGCGCAGGATTGGAAAAACTGCGCGCGCGCTACCCCGGCCTGGCCGGCAGCCTGGCGAATTCCTCGGGCATCTTCCTGGGCGCCGCCTTCCACCACCAGCTGGCGCGTCCGGGCGCGGCGCTGTACGGCATCCACCCGCAACCCGGCCATGGCCCGAATCCGCTGCGCCAGGCGGTGTCGCTGGCGACGCGCATCGTCCAGGTCCGCACCGTGCAGGCCGGCGACGTGGTCGGCTACGGCGCTCACTTCACGGCCACCGGCCCGACGCGCATCGCCACGATCTCGATCGGGTATGCGGACGGCTGGCTGCGTTCCCTGTCGTGCCGCGGCCACGCCTTCGTCGACGGGGTGCGCGTGCCCTTCGTCGGCAACGTGTCGATGGACAGCATCACGCTGGACGTGTCGGGCATCCCGGAAGCGCGGCTGGCGCCGGGCCTGTCCGTGGATCTGCTGGGTGCCGGGCAGAGCGTGGACGAGGTGGCGGCGCAGGCCGGGACCATCGGTTATGAAGTGCTGACGCGGCTGGGAAGCCGGTTTCATCGCCGTTATCTGGCATGACGCGTCGAAAAGCCGGGATGACGTGTCGAAAAGCATGACGCGCGCGCTGCGCCAGGCTTGGCGATGTCCATCGCGGTTAAAATGCCTGTTTTAGCCGACATGGAAGCACTGCAATGAAACGAACCGACCTGGCGAAAGCCGATGCCGAAAAAATGAAAAACCAGATGCTCGCCAAGAACGCGGCTTACGGCGGGGTTGCTAACCCGCCGGTCGACCGCCGCGAACAGCGCGAGCGCGACCGTGCGTTGGGCCTGGTGCCCTTTGCCTGCAAGCTCAACGGCGACTTGGTGCAACAGTTGCAGGCGCAGGCGAAGGAGCGCGGCGTCGACATGAACCAGCTGGTGGCCGAACTGCTGCAAAAGGGCCTGTCTACCTGAACATCACCTCGGGCCCCTGCCTTCGCAGGGGCGACGGCGGTCGCTCGCAAATGATACAGCTCAGGACTTCGCCTTCGCCGGCGCGGCCTGCGCGATCCGCACCGTATCCCCATCCGCGATCCCGTCCGGCGGACTGTCGATGATCCGGTCCGCGCGCGCCACCCCGCTGGCCAGCTGCACCGCGTTGCCGAGGTCGCGCCCGATGGTCACTTTCCTGATGCGCACCTTGTTGGCGGCGTCCAGCGTTGCCACCCGTACCCCGTCCTTGCCCAGCATGAGCGCGCCCGGCGGCACCATCACGGTGTTCGCGTCCAGCGGCAGGTCGAAGCGCACGCTGGCATAGGCGCCCGGCAGCAGTTCGCCACGCTTGTTGTCGACCACCAGCTGCACCAGCATCGTGCCCGAGCCGGCCGTGATGGCCTGGGCCGAGGAGTCGACGGTGGCGGCGTAGCTGCTGCCCGGCCGTTCCGGCACGGTCAGCTCGGCCTTGCTGCCCGGCTTGATCAATGCTACCTGGCGCTGCGGCACCTGCACGTAGACGCGCAACTTGCGGATGTCCGACACCACGAACAGCTCGCTGCCGCTGGCGCCACCCACGTTCACCAGCGCGCCGACGTCGATGTTGCGCGCCGTGACCACGCCGTCGAAGGGCGCCACCAGCGCGGTGTACTTCTTGAGCGCCTGTTCGCGCGAGACGCTCGCCTGCAGCGCCTGCACGCTGGCCTGGCGCGACATGAAATCGTTCTGCTTCTCGTCGGCTTCTTGCTTCGAGACCGCGTTCTGGCCGACCAGCGACTGCCAGCGCTTCGCCGTGCTTTCCGCCAGCGTCAGCCCGGTGCGGGCCACTGCCAGCTGCGCCTGGGCCTGGCGCAGGTCCTGGTCCAGGTCCGGGGTGTCGATCTGGGCCAGCACCTGGCCGGCCTTGACGGGGGCGCCGATGTCCACGTTCCAGCGCGCCAGGTAGCCGCTGACGCGGGCGTAGATGGGGGCGCGCGCCCAGGCTTCGATGCGCGCCGGAAGTTCGAGGTCGCCGGCCGGCACGTCCTGCATCGACACCAGGGTCACGGTCGGCACCGCGTGCTCGGCGGCGCTTTCCTTCAGCTGCGCGTCCTGGTTGTGGCGGGTGACCAGGCCGGCGGCGACCACGCCGCCGGCGATCAGGATGGCGATGGCGGCGACCAGCGCCGGGCGGCCGCGCGAGGATGAGGGTTTAGCTGACATGAACAGGGACTCCGGAAGATGGCACGCCCGCATCCGTGGCGCGCTGCTGGCGGCGGCCGTGGACCAGGCTGAAAACGACGGGGACGAACACCAGGGTGGCGAAGGTCGAGAACACCAGGCCGCCGATCACGGCGCGGCCCAGCGGGGCGTTCTGCTCGCCGCCCTCGCCCAGGCCCAGCGCCATCGGCAGCATGCCGATGATCATGGCCAGCGCGGTCATCAGGACCGGGCGGAAGCGCACGAAGCCGGCTTCCAGCGCGGCGGCGGCGGCGTCGCCCAGTTCCACCAGGCGTTCGCGCGCGAAGCTGATCACCAGCACGCTGTTGGCGGTGGCCACGCCCATGCACATGATGGCGCCGGTCAGCGCCGGCACCGACAGCGTGGTGTGGGTGGCGAACAGCATCCAGACGATGCCGGCCAGCGCGGCCGGCAGCGCGGCGACGATCACCGCCGGGTCGGTCCAGGACTGGAAGTTCACCACGATCAGCAGGTAGATCAGGCCGATCGCGCCCAGCAGGCCGAACAGCAGGCCGGAAAAGGCGCGCTCCATGGTGCGCACCTGGCCCAGCATCTCGACGGTGGCGCCCTTGGGCGCGTCGGCTTTGGTGTCGGCCAGGACCTTGCGGATCTCGGCGGCGACGCTGCCCAGGTCGCGGTCCTGGGTGGTGGCGTGGATCTGCACCATCGGCGCCACGTCGTACTGGCTGATCAGGGCGCTGCCGCTGCCGCGGGTGAAGCGCGCGATGCCGCCCAGCGTGGCCGCATTCGCCGTATTCGCCGCGCCGCCGTTGCCGACCGGAAGGTCGGACAGCGCCGACAGCGAATCGATCTGGTGCTGCGGGGTCTGCATCACGATCGGGTAGGTGACGCCGGTGGCCGGGTTCAGCCAGTAGGTCGGCGCCACCTGGCTGCTGCCGGCCAGGTTGACGACCATGCTGTTGGCGACGTCGCGCGTGGTCAGGCCGAGCAACTGGGCCTGGGTACGGTCGACGTCGACGTTGAACACCGGCGCTTGGTTCGACTGCTGGATACGGGCGTCGGCCACGCCGGGAATCGCGCGGATGCGCTTGAGCAGCTGCCGGGCGTAGCGGTAGTTGCCGTCCAGGTCGCGGCCGCGCACCTGCACGTCGATCGGCGCCGGCGAACCGAAGTTCAGGATCTGGCTGACGATGTCGGCCGGCGGGAACGAGAAAGTGGTGTCCGGGAACTCGCGCGGCAGCACTTCGCGCAGCTTGCGCACGTACTCCGCGGTCGGCGCGTGTTCCTCGCCCAGCGCGATCTGGAAGTCGCCGTCCTGGGCGCCCATGGTGCCGGTGTTGTTGTAGGTGACGTTGATCGACGACGACGGCATGCCGATGTTGTCGACCATGGTCGTGATCTCGTGGCTCGGGATGACGCGCCGGATCGCCTGCTCGATCCTGGCGAAGCGGGCCGCGGTCTCCTCGATGCGGGTGCCGACCGGCACGCGCGCATGGATCAGCACCTGGCCGGAATCGACCGCCGGGAAGAAGTTACTGCCCAGGAAAGGCACCAGCAGGAAGGACAGCGCCACCACGGCGAAGAAGCCGACCAGGAAGGGCTTGCGCTTCTGGATCGAACGTTCCAGCATGCCGTGGTAACGCTGGCGGATGCCTTCGAAGCGCGCCTCGAAGCCGCGCTGGAAGCGGGCCAGCACGCTGGTGGGTGCCTGATGGTGTTCTTCCACCGGCGAGTGGGCGCGCAGCAGCCAGTTGGCCATGGTCGGCACCAGGGTACGCGACAGGATGAACGAGCAGGCCAGCGCGAACACGACGGCCTTGGCCATCGGCACGAACAGGAAGCCGGCCACGCCTTCCAGGAAGAACATCGGGATGAACACGATGCAGATGCACAGCAGCGAGACCAGCGCCGGCGCCACGATCTGCTGGGCGCCGTCGAGGATGGCCGGCTCCACCGCCTTGCCCTGCTCGAGGTGCCAGTTGATGTTTTCGATGGTGACGGTGGCGTCGTCGACCAGGATGCCGACCGCCAGCGCCAGGCCGCCGAGCGTCATCAGGTTCAGCGTCTCGCCGGTCGCGGCCAGCGCGATGATCGAGCCCAGGATCGACAGCGGGATCGACACCGCGATGATCACGGTGGAGCGCCAGCTGCCCAGGAACAGCAGGATCATGATGCTGGTGAGCGCGGCTGCGATCGCGCCTTCCATCGCCACGCCCTTGACGGCGGCGCGCACGAATACCGACTGGTCGTTGATCGGCACCACCTTCAGCGCGTCCGGCAGGCCGGCCTTCATGGCGTCGAGCTTGGCGCGCACGCCGTCGACGATGGCCAGGGTCGAGGCCGAGCCGTTCTTCAGCACCGACATCAGCACCGAACGGCCGCCGTCCACGTGCACGACGTTGGTCTGCGGCGCGTTGCCGTCGTGGACATCGGCGACGTCGCGCATCAGGATGGTAGTACCGTTCACCACCTTGACCGGCAGCCGACCCAGGTCCTCGATGGCGGACGGCGCGCTGTTCAGCTGGATCGTGTATTCCAGGCTGCCGATCTTCTGGTTGCCGACCGGGGTCAGGATGTTCTGGGCGGCCAGCGCGTTGGCAATGTCCTGGGCCGACAGGCCGCGCGCCTGCAGCGCATCCGGCTTGACGTCGATCTGGACCTGGCGCTGCTTGCCGCCGTACGGCAGCGGGATCGCGGCGCCGGGCACCGTCACCAGCGGGGTGCGCACGGTGTTCATGCCGAGGTCGAACAGCTGCTGTTCGGACAGGCCCTTGCCGGACAGCGCCAGCTGCAGGATCGGCACCGTGGCCGCGTTGTAGTTCAGGATCAGCGGCGGCGTGATCCCGGCCGGCATCTGGCGCACCGTCGCCTGCGCGATCGCGGTCACCTGGGCGTTGGCCACGGCGATATCGACGCCGGGCTGGAAGAAGATCTTGACGATGCTGACGCCGTTGTAGGTGTTGGCTTCGATGTGCTCGATGTCGTTGACGGTGGTGGTCAGGCTGCGCTGGAACAGCGTCGAGATGCGCCCGCCCATCTGGTCCGGCGGCAGGCCGGTGTACTGCCAGGCGACCGCGATCACCGGCATGCGGATCTCGGGGAAGATGTCGGTCGGGGTGCGCATGGCGGCGAGCGGCCCGAGGATGAGCAGCACCAGCGCCAGCACGACAAAGGTGTACGGTCGCCGCAAGGCGATGCGAACCAGGTTAAGCAGCATTATTCACTCCACGTCGATGACGGCGCATGACGGCATACAGCGGCAAGTTCCGCGATTGTCTCGTAAGTACGGGCGATCCGCCGTCAAGCAGCCGCGCCAACCCGTTAATATGCGCGAAAATTGCTCTACTGCATAGGTACCGGGGGCGGCTACGCCCCCGGTTTTTTGTATAGGAATGTATATGAACGGTTTTCCTGCACCGCATTGGTGCGGCGCCGCATTCAGAACAGCGCGCCCTGCGGACTGGTGAGGCGCGCGAAGCTGTCGCCGATGAAAGGCAGGATACCGTCGGCCACCGGTTCCAGCTGCTTGCTCAGGTAGTGTTCGTAGTCGATAGGACCGCGCACCGTCTCCATCGGTTCCGGCCCGGCGGTGGTCATCAGGTAGCGGATCCAGCCGCCGTTGCGGTACTGCGCCGGCCGGCCCTGGGCAATATGAAACTCATCGGCGCTGCGCGCCGCGCGCACGTGCGGCGGCACGTTGCGTTCGTATTCGTGCAGCGGGCGGCGCAGGCGCTTGCGGTAGACCAGCAGTTCGTCGAACTCGCCGGCGAGCGTGCGCGCGACGTAGTCGCGCACGTAATCCTCGTAGGGCTCGCGGCGGAAGATGCGCTCGTACAGGCCTTGCTGGAACTGCTGCGCCAGCGGCGTCCAGTCGGTGCGCACCGTTTCCAGCCCCTTGTAGACGACCTCGTCGCCGCCGCCGGGGGCGGTCATGAGCCCGGCGTAGCGTTTCTTGCTGCCTTCGTCGGAGCCGCGCACGGTCGGCATCAGGAAGCGCCGGAAGTGGGTGTCGTATTCCAGTTCGAGCGCGCTTTCCAGCCCGAGCGCCTCGCGCAGGTGCGCGCGCCACCAGCCGTTGACGTGGTCCACCAGCTCGCGGCCGATGCGCAGCGCATCGGCGTCGGCGTGGGCGCGTCCGAGCCAGACGAAGGTGGAATCGGTGTCGCCGTAGATCACCTGGTAGCCGCGCGCCTCGATCAGTTCGCGCGTGCGGTGCATGATGGCGTGGCCGCGCATCGTGATCGACGAGGCCAGGCGGTCGTCGAAGAAGCGGCAGGCGGGGGTGCCCAGCACCCCGTACATCGCGTTCATGATGATTTTCAAAGCCTGCGACAGCGGCTGGTTGCCGGCGCGCTTGGCCGCTTCCCTGCCCTCCCACACGCGCTTGACGATGCCGGGCAGGCAGTGCCGGGTGCGCGAGAAGCGCGCGCCGCGGAAGCCCGGTACCGTATCCGCTTCCGCTTCCTCCAGCCCCGCCACCAGGCCGACCGGATCGATCAGGAAGGTGCGGATGATGGAGGGGTACAAGCTTTTATAGTCCAGCACCAGTACCGAGTCGTACAGGCCGGAACGCGAATCCATCACGAAGCCGCCCGGGCTGTCGGCGCCCGGCACGTCGCCGATGTTCGGGGCGACCCGGCCGAGGCGGTGCATCAGCGGAATGTAGGCGTGCTCGAACGCCGCCACCGAGCCGCCGCTGCGGTCCGCCGCCAGGCCGGTGACGCTGGCGCGCTCCAGCAGGAAGGCCATCAGATCGGTCTTGTCGAAGATGCGCGTGACCAGTTCGCAATCCTGCAGGTTGTAGCGCGCCAGCGCCGGCTTGTCCTGGGCGAACATGCGGTCGATCGAGGCCATGCGATCATAGGGATTGTCGATCGACTTGCCTTCGCCGAGCAGGCTCCGGGCCACGTGCTCCAGGCTGAACGAGGGAAAGCTCCAGGTCGCCGAGCGCAGCGCCTCGATGCCGTCGATCACCAGGCGCCCCGGCAAGCCCCAGAAGTAGTGCGACTCGCGCTCGGCGCCGGCATTCGGATTGCTGCGCCATTCCATCGCCGCGCCGCCGCGGCCGATGCGCAGCGGATGATTCAGACGCAGCGCATGCTCGTGCAGCACGCGCAGGTCGAAGTTGATCACGCTCCAGCCGATGATGGCGTCCGGATCGTGGCGCGTCATCCAGGCTTCCAGCTTCGCCAGCAGCGCCAGGCGCGACGCGCAGTACTCGAGGTCGAAGTCCAGCCCGGACGGATCGCCGTTCGGCGGCCCCAGCATGTAGACCACGCGCTGGCCGCAGCCCGCCAGACCGATCGAGCGCAGCTCGCCCTGCATCGTGGTCTCGATGTCGAGCGACACCGTGCGGATCCGCGGGCGGTAGCCGGGCGCGGGTTTCAGTTGCGCGCCTTCGAGCAGGCGCGGGTTGCCGGGCGCCGGCGTGCCCACGAAACTGACCGGCGCGCTGATGAAACGCTCCATCAGGAAGCGGTCGGTCGGACGGATGTCGGCTTCGTAGACGTCGATGCCGTGCTCGCGCAGGCGCTTTTCCAGGCGCATCAGGTGGCGGTAGTGGCGGCAGTACAGGCCCAGCACGGGCCGCCCGCGGAAATCGCACAGCGCCAGCGGCCGCAGCTCGACGCCGCGTTCGCGCTGCAGCAGGGTCCGCAGCATTGCTTCCTGCTCGGCCGGGACGAAGGCGACGGCTTCCGCCGGCGGCAGGCGCAGGCAATAAGGGCCGTCGTCGGTGGCGAGCCACAGTTCGACTTCGACGCCGTCGTTCCCGTTGTTGCCGACGTCGCGCCAGTGGCGGGTGAGCAGGAAGCCCTGTTGCGGGGTGTCGCTCATAAGGCATCGGCCGCGAAGCGCGCCAGCTCGGCCTCGGTGAAGCCGGCGGCGCGCCGCCCCTCCACGTTGAACGGACCCTTCATGACCGGCGCCTTGTATTGCACGGTGAGAGCGTCGTAGGTGGCCACCGGTTCCAGCCCGCGCCGGGCGCACAGCCAGAAGTACCAGCGGTTGCCGATCTCGACGTGGCCGACCTCGTCGCGCAGCAGCACGTCGAGGATGCGCGCGGCATCCGGGTCGCCGGCCTGGGCCAGCTTGGCGCGCAGCGGCGGGATCGCATCCAGGCCGCGCGCTTCCATCGTGCGCGGCACCAGCGCCATGCGCGCCAGCACGTCGCCACTGGTTTTCGCGACCATCTCCCACAGGCTGTCGTGGCCGCTGAAGTCGCCGTAGGTGTGGCCCAGCGTTTCCAGGTGACGCGCCAGCATCGTGAAATGCAGCGCTTCCTCGGCGGCCACGCGCAGCCAGTCGGTGTAGTACCCGTCCGGCATCGCGGGAAAGCGCCAGATCGCGTCCAGCGCCAGGTTGACCGCATTGAATTCGATGTGCGCCAGCGCGTGGACCAGCATGGCGCGGCCCTCCACGGTGGCCATCGAGCGCCGCCCGACCAGGCGCGGCGGCACCAGTTCCGGGCGCGCCGGACGGCCCGGGATCGCCGCCGGCTCGGCCAGCACGGCGGCGCTGTCCACCCGCAGGGCGCCGCTGCGCGCGGCCCCGGCCAGCGCCGCCACCCCGGCGGTCTTGGTCCAGGGATCGGTCTCGAGCAGGCATTGCAGGGCGTGGGCGCGAAGCTCGCCGGCAGTCTCGGGGGCTAACTCATCCTGGCACGCCATCGTGGAACATCCTTGCGAACAAAAGAGCAAGTTTATCAAATACTGCGCCCGATACCGCGGCATCGGGTACCGGACCATCCGTATGGACGCGTCAAATTGTTACAACTTCCGGCTTGATCGGCGCGCGATCGGGGTCATCCCTGTTGCAGGAGGATCACACCATGAAGAGTGCATTGCTGCTGGAATACGACGCCGCCGCGCGCGGGCAGACCGCCGGCCTGCTGAAGTCGCTCGGCTATATCGTCGCCAACGCCGCCACGCCGCAAGGGGCGCTCGCGACGGCCCAGGCGGTCCGCTTCGACGCCGTGCTGACCTGCACCGACTTCAATGCCGACGACCGCCGCTCGCTGGTCGGCGAACTGGCGCGCCTGATGCCGGGCTCGGCCATCGTCGTGCTGCTCGACGGCGATGCCACCGGCGCCGCCTGGCACGAGCGCGCCTGCAGCCTGCTGTTCAAGCCGGTTACCCTGCGCGCGCTGCGGCGCGTGCTGGAGTTCGGCGTCGACGGCGCGGGCATGCGCGCGGCCATGCCGCCGCCTGCATGCGAACGGCGGCGGGCGCAGCGCCGCCAGCGCGCACGCTGAGGGACGGCTGGACTGGGCGGCGCGTGATAGCATGCGCCGGTTTCCTCGCCGCTTCCTTTGCTCTTTCCTTGCCGCGCCAGATGACTGCCACCCACTATTCCCATGATGCGATCGTCGTCGGCACCGGTCCCGGCGGCGCCAGCGTGGCACGCGAACTGGCACGCGGCGGCGCGCGCGTGCTGCTGCTCGAACAGGGCGATAGCGCCCCCATCGCCGGCACCCTCGGCCAGATGGCGGCCCGGGCCGCGGTACCCGGCAAGGGTGCCTTCGTGCACCGCGACCTGTCGCTGCTGGTGCGCGCGCTGACCACCGGCGGCACCTCCACCATCAACTTCGCCACCGCGGCGGCGCCGCCGCCCGCCCTGTTCGCCGCCCACGGCATCGAGCTCGAACCGGCGCTGCGCAGCTGGCGCGCCGAACTGCCGCTGGCGCCGCTGCCCGACAACCTGGTCGGGCCGATGGCCGCGCGCATCATGGACGCGGCGCGCGCCCTGTCGCTCGGCTGGCGCAAGCTGGACAAGATGATCCGGCCGGCGGCCTGCCGCAGCGGCTGCTGGCGCTGCGTGTATGGCTGCCCCTACGGCGCCAAGTGGAGCGCGCGCGACCTGGTCGACGAGGCCGTGCGCGACGGCGCCGTCCTGGTGACGCGCGCCCGCGCGACCCGCGTGCTGGTGCGCGACGGCCGCGCCGAGGGCGTGGAAGCGACGGTCGACGGCGCGCCGCGCGCCTGGCATGCGCCGCGCGTGGTGCTGGCCGCCGGCGGCATCGGCAGCCCGCGCCTGCTGGCCGCGTCCGGCCTGACGGCGGGTGCGGCCAGCTTCTTCAGCGATCCGGTGGTGGCCGTGATGGGCAGCGTCGACATGGCGCCCGGCGGCGCCGAGGTGCCGATGGCGGCCGGCGCCAGCGACCACGAGAACGGTATCGCCTATGCCGACCTGACGCTGCCGCGCCCGATGTACCAGGCCTTCGCGGCGCAGGCGGGGCGCTTCGACCGCCTGTTCGCGCACGCCCGCACGCTCACGATCATGGTCAAGATCCGCGACGAGGTGGCGGGCCGGATCGGTCCGCGCTGGGTCGACAAGACCTTGCAGCCGGCCGACCGCCGCAAGTTCGAGCACGGCATCGGCGTGGCACGGGCCGTGCTGGAGCGGGCCGGGGCGCGCCAGATCTTCGCCAGCCACCATTTCGCCGCGCACCCGGGCGGCGCCCTGCCCATCGGCGCTGCGGTCGGGTCCGACCTGCAGACCGCGACGCCCGGACTCTACGTGTGCGACGCCTCGGTGATCCCCGGTCCCTGGGGCTTGCCGCCGACGCTGACCCTGCTGTGCCTGGGCCGGCGGCTGGGCTGGGAACTGGCGGGGGCGGCACCCGCGTCGTCCTGAGCGATGAAAAAGGTGGCTTGGGCGGTTACGGTTTGCAACAAACTTCAATCGTGCGGCCCCCGGACAGCGTTAATATCTGCCCTACCAGCTTGATCTTTTGACAAAAGCGGAACAAGCGAAAAATCGAATAGCGACATTGACCAAGGAGCGCATCATGAAATCGACCACCATTCTGAACAAGACCACCCTGTCCGGCCTGATGCTGGCCGTCGCCGTGCTGGCCACCGGCTGCCACAAGGCCGAGGACACCAACACCGGCATGGGTCCTGCCCAGTCGGCCGGCAAGGCCATGGACGACGCCGGCGCGAAAGCCGCCGCCGAAACCCGCGAAGCCGGCCGTGACGCCGCGCAGGCCGTCGACAATGCCGGCGACCGTGCCGCCGTCGCCGCCGACCACGCAGGCGACAAGATCCAGGCGGCCGGCGCCGAAATGAAGCAGGATACGAAGGAAGCCGCCGCCAACGTGAAGCAGGAATCGAAGGAAGCCGCTGCCAACGCCAAGGAAGGCGTGAGCAACGCGACCGCGGCGACCGGCCGTGCCGTCGAGCGCGCCGGCGAGAAGATGCAGGACGCCGCCAAGTAATTCGTCCCGCTGTCCCGGCTCTGCCGGGACGGACTGCCTGCGCAAGCACGGCAGATACGTCGTCCCCGCGCAGGCGGGGACCCATACCGAGCTTCCAAAGCCGATATCCTGAAAACACCATGGTGTTGCCGAGATACGGATTTCAGTGGTTCAGCATGGGCCCCCGCCTTCGCGGGGACGACGGCCGATAGCGACCTCCGCCTTCATCGCCGGCCCATCATCTCAGCCCCCCGCTGCACACGTCCATTTCCGCGCCATCAATTTTCAAGCGGGCGTACGCTATCCGCTCCATTACGACCAACGTGACGCTGAGTCGGAGTTTACGATGAGACATGGCAAACGACGCGCCGCCTACCGCGTGTATGTCCGCACCCTCGATGGCGACATCCTGCTCTGGACCGAAACCCTCGCCACGGACCCCAACATGGCGGACGAGGCGATCCACGACCTGCTGGCCGCCGACTATTTCAAGGACAATCCCTTCGTCCTGATCGCGCTCTATCGCGGCAGCGTATATTTCACCCACGAATTCGGTCCGCCCGAGGACGGCAGCCAGGTGGTCCCGGCCCTGCTCGCGCGGCTCGGGCGCATCGACTGGCTGCGCTACCCGTCGGTGCACTGAACGCCCGGGCGCTTCGCCATCGCCCGGGATGGCGAGCGCCTTCCGCCACACCGGTCCGAACGACTGACCGGTTGCCTGGCCGCGCCGGCATCCGAACCGGCATCCCCGCCATTCGGCCGCCTCCCTCAATCTCGTCATGTCCGACCTCAGCGAGCTCTACCGCAAGACAGGACGCGGGCTATAATCGTTTGCCGCATCCAGGCTTGCCCCCGGGGGACGGCACGACGCCGCCCGTACCGCAACCGATCCATGTACCCTGACATCCATCGCTTATGACTCTTCGCATGAACGTTCGTCCGACCTTGAGATTCGCACTGCTTGCCGTCACCGCCCTGCCCGCCTGCCTGGCCAGCGCCGCCGAGCGGCTCACCGTCACCGTCACCCACGGCCTCGACATCGCCCGTCCCGCCGAGACCATCGCCATCCCCTGGACCAGGGTCAACGACGCGTTGCCGCACGCGCTGATCCAGAAGCTGGTCGTGAAGGATGCCGCCGGCAAGGTGCTGCCCTACCAGGTGACCAACGTGGCGCCGCAAGCCAAGGACCCGAAGAACGTCGGCGCGGCCTACGGCGAACTGCTGTTCCAGCACGACTTCGCGCCGGGCGAAAAGTCCGCCACCTTCACCGTCGAGAAAAGCGAGACCCTGACCGCGCCCTCCCCGCCGAAGACCTTCGCGCGCTACATCCCCGAGCGCCTCGACGACTTCGCCTGGGAGAACGACAAGATCGCGCACCGCACCTACGGCCCGGCGCTGCAGGCGCCCGATACCGGCAAGGCCGGCAAGGAAGTGCTCAAGACCAGCGGCCTGGACATCTGGTTCAAGCGCGTGCCCTACCCGATCGTCGACCGCTGGTACAACAAGGGCCACGACCACTACCACCACGACGAAGGCGAAGGCATCGACATGTACAACGTCGGCCAGTCGCGCGGCGCCGGCGGCACCGGCATCTGGGACGGCAAGACCCTCTACGCCAGCGCCAACTGGGCTTCGTGGAAAGTGATCGCCAACGGCCCGGTGCGCACCGTGTTCGAACTGCGCTACGACGCCTGGGACGCGGCCGGTACCCAGGTCACCGAGGTGAAGCGCTTCACCACCGACGCCGGCCGCTATTTCGACCGCATGGACAGTACCTTCACCTTCAGCGGCCCGTCCACCCTCACCGTCGGCATCGGCCTCAACAAGACCCCGAGCGACAAGGGCGAGGAGCCGAAGATCGCCTACGCCGAAAGCCCGGCCGACAAGTCGCTGGTGCAGTGGGTGGTGCAGAAGTCGAAGGGCGACTTCGGCGTCGCGCTGGTCGTGCCGGGCGCCGCCGCGCCAGCCTTCACGACCGACGCCCGCAACGCGCTGATGCTGGCGCCGGTCACCTCGGGCCAGCCGCTGACCTACTACATCGGCGCCGCCTGGACCCGTGCCGGCGAGATCACCACCCAGCAGCAGTTCCAGCGCCTGGCGGCCGACGAAGCGGCGCGCGCGCGCGCGCCGGTGCAGGTCCAGCTGTCGTCGGGCGGCTGAGCGGTGAAGAAGATCCTCCTGGCTTGCGCGCTGGCGTGGCAGGCGCACGCCGCCTTCGCCGGCTGCGCCGCCGCCGACAGGCTGATCGACAAGTACGGGATTTCCTTTTCCGGATTCGAACGCGCCATCGCGCCCGTGAAGGGCCCCGACAAGACGCCCGATACGTCAGGCACCAGGGCAACCGACCTGCTCGTCATCGCCCTCTCCAACAGGGAAGTCCTGGTCAACGATGGCTACCTGCACCACGCCCTGGTCGACCGGGCGGTGAAACGGGCCTGGATCCACCGGACCGGGGGCTTCATCGGCGTCGACGAGTGGTACGGTCCGGTGCACCTGCCGCACGCCGATCTGAGCGGCTGCGTCGTCGAGCCGTACAGCAAATAGCCAAGCCCGAGGCTGCAGCCGCGGCTGCGATCAGCGCAGCGGGACGATCGTCACGTTGCGCAGTTCGTAGGGCGCGCCCTCGAGCTGGAAGCCGATCCTGCCGCTGGCCGGGCTGGCCCCGCTGACGCGGTTCTGCGCGACGCCGTTGATCGCGACTTCGATGGTGCCGTCGCGGCATACCACGTCCATGCTGTTCCACTCGCCGGCCGGGCGCTCGCTGTCGGCGCCGGCACGGGCCTTGACCGGCGTTGCGGCGCCCGGCGCGCTGCTCAGCGGCTCGGCGAACGCGGCGCCCGCCATCGGCAGCAGGTCCCCCGCCGATCCGCGCTTGGTCTGCACCTGCTGGCTGAGCGGCCACACCCGGTCCTTCGGGCCGCCCTGGATGTGCAGCAGCGCCCCGCCGTTGCCAGGCTTGCCCGGCCAGCGCCATTCGGCATGCAGGCGGTAATTTGTGTAGGCCGCGCGGGTGGCGAGGTAGCCGGACGGCGTGCCGGCCAGCGCGATCACGCCATCGGCACCGACCGTCGCCACCTGGCCGATGGCGGCGGCCGGGGTCGTGACCAGCTCGAAGCCGTCCAGGCCGTCCGCAAACAAGGCGACCGGCGCCGGGTCGGGTACATGACCGGGATCGAAGGACAGCGCGCCCGCGCCGCTCGCCATCGCGGCGCAAACCAGCGCCACGCAAACCTTCTTCAGCTTTACCATATCGCTCTCATGCCTATCAAGGAGACTTCATGAAACACCCCGCCCTCGCCCTGATGTTCGCCGCCGCCCTGCCGCTGGCGCATGCCGCCGCGCCGGCGCCGCTGCGGCTCTGGCCCGAAGGCGTGCCCGGCGCCCGGCCCGGGCTTGGCGCCGAACGCGTCGAGGACGGCCGCACCTCGAACGTCAGCGAGCCGACCCTCACCGTGTACGCGCCGGCGGTCGACCGCGCCAACGGCACCGCGGTCATCATCTGCCCCGGCGGCGGCTACGTGCGCCTGTCGACCCAGCGCGAAGGCGAACAGTATGCCACCTGGCTGAGCAGCCTGGGGGTGACCAGTTTCGTGCTCAAGTACCGCATGCAGGAATTCGGCCATCCGGCGCCGCTGCAGGACGTGCTGCGCGCGGTGCGCCTGGTGCGCCAGCACGCCGCCGACTTCCACATCCAGCCGGGACGCATCGGCGTGATGGGCAGTTCGGCCGGCGGCCACCTGGCGGCCAGCGCCGGCACCCTGTTCGACCACCCGCTGGGCCGCACCGGCGCGCCGCTGGACACGGTCAGCGCCCGCCCCGACTTCCTGATGCTGATGTACCCGGTGATCACGATGGACGGCCCGGCCGTGCACCAGGGCTCGCGCACCGCGCTGCTGGGCAAGGCGCCCGCGGCGGACGCGGCGCGGCTGATGTCGGTCGAGAGGCAGGTCACGGCGCAAACCCCGCCCACGCTGCTGATCCACACCCAGGAAGACGCCTCGGTGCCGGTCGAGAACAGCATCCTGTTCTACCAGGCGCTGACGAAAGCGCGGGTGCCGGCCGAGATGTACCTGTTCGAGCACGGCGCGCACGGGATGGGCATGCGCGGCGGACTGGGCACCGCCTCGGGCTGGCCGAAGCGCGCCGAGGAATGGCTGCAGGCGCGCGGCTTGCTCGATCCGGTCAAATAAGCCGGTGCCGGGGTTCAAGGGCCCGGCTGCGTCATGGCCCGCGTCAGCCCGCTCGGACCGGCGGGCTTCCTCGGCTTCCACACCCAGTCCAGGCCGCGCACGTAGCCGTCGCCCTTGACGCTGGTGTGGTCGAGCCCCTCCATGGCGTAGTTTTGCAGCGCCAGCCCTTCGTACCCGCGCGCCGCCAGGCGCTTCTGGAAGGCGATGATCGGGTCGCGGAAAGCCGCGATCTCGTCGCCGCCGTAGGAAACGAACATGCGCGCGGCCAGCGCCTTGTGCGTCTGCGCGTATTGCGCGTCGAGCCTGGCCAGCGCGCCGTCGTCCCAGCCGGCGGCGGGACTGATGGCGATGTGGCCGTCGAAGAAACCGGGCGCCTTGTAGGCGGCGGCGATGGCGAACAGCCCGCCCAGCGAACTGCCGGCGATGACCCGGCCCGACGGCTCGCCGCGGAAGCGGCGCTCGACCAGCGGCGCCACCTCCTTCGTGATGAAGCCAAGGAAGGCGTCGGCCTTGCCGGAGCCGGCATCGACGGTCGTGATGGTGTAGTCGCGGCGCCGCTCGGCGTCGACGTCGGTGCCGGCCGGATAGGACAGGCCGACCATGATGAACTCCGGCGCCCGGTTGTCGTAGATCAGGTTGCCGTAGGTGGACACCAGCAGCGGGGTGTCCCAATAGGCGTCGAGGTAATACAGCACCGGATAGGTCTTGCCCGGATTGGCCGCGTGACTCGACGGCAGGACCACCACCAGTTCGTACTGGCGGCCGCTGGCCGCGGAGCGCAGCGGCACGATCTGCGTGTTGTTCAGCACGAATGGCTTGTAGCCGGCCTGCGCGGCCGCCGGCGCCGCGCCCACGCCTCCCGGGCCGCCCAGGCCCAGGACCAGCAGCGCCGCCGGCAGGATCGACAAATGCTTGCCCATGATGTCTCCTCGTATCGGTGATGACCGGCTCAGCGCGGCAGCTCGGCCGCCGCGCCGGTAAGCGTCAGGCGCGCGCTCACGGTCTTCGCATGGCGCGGCTGGCCGCCGCCCAGGTACAGCGTGTAGCTGCCGGGAACGACGCGGCGCTTGCCGGCGGCGTCCACCGAGGACAGGGCACGCGCATCCAGCGCCAGGCTGACCCGGGTGCTGGCGCCCTTGGCCACGTGCACGCGGCTGAAACCGGCCAGCGTCGGATTCGCCGGATCGCCCGGCTTGGCCACGTACAGCTGCACCACCTCGTCGCCGTCGCGCGCGCCGGTGTTGGCCACGTCGACCGTCACCGTCACCGGCTCGCCCGCCTGCAGGGACGCGACCTTGGCCGCTGCCGCCGACAGCGCCGGCGGTCGGTAATCGAAGCGGGTATAGCTCAAGCCATGGCCGAACGGGTACAGCACCTCGCCCCTGAAGTAGCGGTAGGTGCGGCCCGCCATGCGGTAGTCGGCGAATGCCGGCAACTGGTCCGCCGACTTGTAGAAGGTCACCGGCAGGCGTCCGGCCGGGCTGTAGTCGCCGGCGATCAGGCCCGCCACCGCGTGGCCGCCCTCGCCGCCCGGATACCAGGCCTGCACGATCGCCGGCACGTGCCTGTCGGCCCAGTTGACGGCCAGCGCGCTGCCGCTCATCAGCACCAGCACCACCGGCTTGCCGGCCGCGCTGACGCGCTCCAGCAGTTGCTGCTGCGGCGCCGGCAGGTCCAGGCTGGTGCGGTCGCCACCCGCGAAGCCCGGCACCTGCACCTTCAGCTCCTCGCCTTCCAGGTTGGCGTTCAGGCCGCCGACGAAGACCACCAGGTCGGCGCTCCTGGCTGCTTCCAGCGCCTCGCGCCCGCTGTCCACCGGCGGGCTCCAGACCAGCTTCTGGTTGCCGCGCGCCCCCTTCTGGATGGCCTCGATGCGGATCGGATAGACCTGGCCCGCCTGCAGCTCGGCCTTGCCGAATTCGATCGACGGCGAGTCGGTCACGTCCCAGGCGTCCACCAGCGCTTTGCCGTCGAGCCAGATGCGGTAGCCGGCGGTGCTGACGAAGCGCAGCCGGTAGGCCCCGCTCGCCGGCGCCTTCAGGTAGCCGCTCCAGCGGACCGACGAGTTGCGCTTGCCGTCCTGCCAGTCGAGGCGCGCGGCCGGCTCCACGCCGCCGGCCGTGGCCGTGCCGGCCAGGGCGGCGCCGGCGAAGTGTTCGGCGTTCAGGCCGGGCGTATGGCAGGCGGCGTCCACGCAGAACGCGGCGGCCGGCACCGGCGGCTCGGCCGGGCCGGCCAGGCCGGAACCTTCGGCGTAGATCACCTTCGCCTCGGGAAAGCGGGCGCGCAGGCCGGCAAGCACCGTCACCGGCTGCGAGGGCTGGCCGTTGTAGTTGCCGACCAGCGCGTCCTCGCTGTCGGCGTTCGGCCCGATCACGGCAATGGTGCGCGGCGCGCGCGTCAAAGGCAGCAGGCCGTCGTTCTTCAGCAGCACCATCGATTCCTGCGCCATCTTCAGCGCCACCGCGCGGTGCGCCGGGGTATCGTAGTCGCTTGGCGCGATGGCGGGGAACGCCGGCTTCGGGTCGAACATGCCGAGCCGGATGCGGCCGTCGAACAGGCGCACCAGGGCGCGGTCGACCACGGCTTGCGGCAGCAGTCCCCGGCGCACGGCGTCGATGATGGGCTGGACCTCGGTCGTCATGCCGTTGCGGTAGTCGCCGCAGATCAGGTCCATGCCGGCCTTGAAGCCGGCCGCCACCCCTTCTTCCGGCGTTGTCGTGTAATGCAGGCTGTCGGCGCGGTAAATGTTGGCGGCGCCGCCGCAATCCGACACCACGAAGCCCTTGAAGCCCCAGTCGCGGCGCAGGGTGTTTTCCATCAGGTCGGCGCTGGCGCAGGCGGGAATGCCGTTCACCGCGTTATAGGCGCACATGACCGATTGCACCCTGGCCTCGGTGACGGTGGCGCGGAAGGCCGGCAGGTAGGTGTCTTCCAGGTCGTGCGCGGACGGATGCACGTCTTCGCGGTGGCGGTTCGATTCCGGGCCGCTGTGCACCGCGAAATGCTTGGCGGTGGCGATGGTCTTGAACAGCGATGGATCGTCCCCCTGCAGCCCGCCGATGAAGCCAACCGCCAGGCGCGCGGTGAGGAAAGGGTCCTCGCCATAGGTTTCCTGGCCGCGGCCCCAGCGCGGGTCGCGGAAGATGTTGATGTTGGGCGACCAGACCGTCAGCCCGCGGTACCACTCGCTGCCGCCGTCGGCGGCGCGGGCCTGCAGGTACTTGGCGCGGAATTCGGTGGCGATGACGTCGCCCGCTTCGCGCATCAGCGCCGGATGCCAGCTTGCCGCCATCCCGACCGCCTGCGGGAACACGGTGGCGTAGCCGGCGCGCGCGACCCCGTGCAGCCCTTCGTTCCACCAGTTGTAGGCCGGGACGCCGAGGCGCGCAATGGCGGGCGCGTCGTTGCCCAGCTGGGCCGCCTTTTCCTCCAGCGTCATGCGCGCGACCAGGTCGGCGGCGCGGGTCTCGGGCGGGCGCGCCGGGTCGAGCCAGGCGCAGGCGCCGCCGCCGCAGGCGGGCGGGACGGCCTGGGCCGGGGCGGCCGCGGGCGCCAGCAGCGTGCCGGCCAGCATTGCGCTCACTGCGAGCGCGAGCGTGCTCCTTGCGCCGCCGGCGGGCGGACGCGCTGAAGGTCTTGTCATCAATGTCTCCGCTCGGTGGTTCCGAGTTTTGTTAGCGCTACGATCGAGGCTTTGTTTTTTATGGTCGCGCCAACATGCTAGCACGGAAAATGCGTGATGTTATCGCTAACTCAACGGATCATTTCGCCAGGACCTCGGTGCGGCCCAGGACCAGCGCCGCCTCCTGCCCGGCCACGCCCGTCCCCGGCTGGCCGGAGCCGACGCTCACCTTGTAGCGGCCGGCCATCAGCCGGCGCGTGCCGTCCTGCGCGACGAAGCTCAGGTCGCGCGGCGACAGGCGGAAACTCACCTGGCGCCGTTCGCCCGCCTTCAGCGGCACGCGCTGGAAACCGCGCAGCGCCAGCCGCGGCGCGCCCTCGAACGGCGGCGGCGTCAGGTAGAGCTGGGCGACCTCGTCGCCGTCGCGCATGCCGGTGTTCGCGACCTCGGTGGTGACGACCACGCCGTTCTCGGGCGCGCCGCCGACCGCGTCGACACGCAGCGGCGCGTAGCCGAAGGTGGTATAGCTCAAGCCGGCGCCGAACGGGTACACCGGCGCGCCGGCGTAGTAGCGGTAGGTGCGGCCGCGCATCGAATAATCGTCGAACGGCGGCAGGTCGGCCAGGCCGCGGTAGAAGGTCAGCGGCAAGCGGCCGCCGGGATCGGCCTCGCCGGCCAGCACCTGCGCCACGGCCAGGCCGCCGGACTGGCCCGGATACCAGGCTTCCAGGATGGCCGCGGCGTTGTCCTTGGTCCACGACAGGTCGATCGCGCTGCCGTTCATCAGCACCACCACCAGCGGCTTGCCGAGCGCCCTGGCCCGCTCCAGCAGGCGGCGCTGGTCGGCGGGCAGGTCGAGCGTGGTCTTGTCGCCGCCCGAGAAGCCCTCGGCCTTGACCGCCATTTCCTCGCCTTCCAGGTCCGAGGTCAGGCCGACCACGGCGACGACGACGTCGGCATCCGCGGTGCCCGCCTTCAGGTCGGCCTCGGGATCGGTCGAGATCCGCTTCCAGAACAGGCCGGGCACGCCCGAGCCGCCGGTCTCCGCCTGGAAGCGCAGCGGATAGCGCTGCCCCTTCTCCAGCCGGACCTCGGTCAGCTGCAGCGGTTCGGCCCACTTCGAGTAGGCGCTGACCGCCACCGCGGGCTTGCCGCCGACCGTCAAGGCGCCCTTCACGCCGCTGACCCCGATGCGGTAGCTGCCGCTCTCCGGCGCCACCAGGTAACCGGTCCAGACCACCTTGTGGCGGTCGGCCACGGCCCTCAGTTCGAGCGCATGCGATTCCAGCGCGGATTCGACGCGGGTGGCTGCCGCCTTGGCCTCGTAGCCGCCGGCACGCTTGCCGTTCGAATTGAAATACTCGGCGCGCAGGCCAGGCTTGCCGTCGGGCGTGCGCAGGGCCGTGCCCGGGACCGGATCGCCGTCGGTGATCGAGGCACCGGCCGGCACCAGCCGCACCCGGGCCTGCGGCAGCACGCGGCGCAGGCCGTCCAGCACCGACACCGGCGGCGCCGACTGCGTCGACGAATAATTGCCGCGCAAGACGCGGGTGGCATCGGACAGCGGCCCGATCACAGCCAGCCTGAGCCCGGGGCGCAGCGGCAGCACGCCGTCGTTCTTGAGCAGCACCAGGCTTTGCGTGGCCGCCCGCAGCGCCAGCGCCTGGTGGTCGGCGCTGCCGATCGCGTCCACCGGCACCGCGCGCCTGCCGGCACGCCCCGGCAGGCCGGCGAGGTCGCCGTTGCGGTAGCGCGCCGAGAACAGGCGCACCAGCGCGCGGTCGATGTCCGCGGGGTCGACCAGGCCGCGGCGCAGGGCATCGCGGTAGGGAGCGTCCAGGCCGCGGTTGTCGCCCAGCGTCCTGGTATTGCACTCGTTGTCGACGCCGGCCTTCAGCGCCGCGGCGACCGCGCCGGCAGGGTCCGGGGCGTACTTGTGGTGTTCGGAGATATCGGTCACGGCATCGCAGTCGGACACCACGTAGCCCTTGAAGCCCCAGGCGCCGCGCAGGTGCTCCTTCAGCAGCAGGTCGCTGGCGCAGGCCGGCTGGCCGTTGACGCGGTTGTAGGCGCACATGATCGATCCGGCCCGGGCATCGACGATGGCGGCGCGGAACGCGGGCAGATAGGTATCTTCGAGGTCATGCCTGGACACGGGCACGTCGGCCACGTGGCGCGTCGATTCCGGTCCGCTGTGCACCGCGAAGTGCTTGGGCGTGGCCACCACGTCCGGCAGGTCCGGGTACGGCCCCTGCATGCCGCGGATGAAGGCCACGCCGAGCGCCGCCGTCAGGTGCGGGTCCTCGCCGTAGGTTTCCTGGCCGCGGCCCCAGCGCGGATCGCGGAAGATGTTGATGTTGGGCGACCAGGTATCGAGGCCGGTGCCGATGCGGCCGAGGTGCCCGGTCCGGCGGCCCAGGGTGTGCAGGGCGCGCACCTCGACGCTGATCGCGGACGCCACCAGCTGCATCAGCGGCGCGTCGAAGCTGGCCGCGAGGCCGATCGGCTCCGGAAAGTTCGTGGTCGGCACCGGCCCCATCGCCCCGTGCAGCGATTCGGTCCACCAGTTGTAGGCGGGGATGCCCAGGCGCGGCACCGCCGGCGCGACGTTGAGCAGCTGCATGAGCTTCTCGTCCGGCGTCATCCGCGCCACCAGGGCGCGGGCACGCGCTTCGGCGTCGGCGTGGGGGTCGGCTGCGCTGGTTGCCTCGGCTGCCTCGGCCGCCTCGAGGCCCTGGACGGCGGCGGGAATGGCCACCGCCAGGACCAGCGCGCAGCGCAGCGCCGACCGGCCCAGGCGCCGCTTGATGTCGCCTGCCTGGGCAGTGTGCCTGGCCTTCTCTTTTTTCATGTTGTCGATGTCTCCGTCAAGGACTGTGCCCTATGCGGACAGAATGTAGTGCAGCGGGCCGCAGCCGACCAATTACTTTTCGTGCAACACCGATACCGAAATGGATATCGCGACGGCCACCTGCACCGGGGACTCTCGTCCGCAAGCCATACGGTGTGCTTTCCAGAGAGCGCATTCGCCGATTCCAATTCCGGAATCGTTTATCGAATATATTCAATCGGAAAATAAATATATCCAATAATTGCATATTATTTTTATATCACGATAATTACATCCCGATGACATCATGCGGACGCTGCAGGCAAAGGCGGCGCTGCTGCCGAATGTCACCTGGATTCGCCAATACGAGGGGGTCGAATTGATTTCCGACGGCGCCCAGGTCACCGGCCTGATCGCGCAAAGCCTGGCCGATGGCGACGTAGCGGCCTTTTTCGCACCCGATGTGGTATTGGCGACCGGCGGCATTACTGGCCTTTATACCTATGCCAGCAACGCGCATGCCAGCAAGGGCGAAGCGATCGCCATGGCCTGGCGCGCCGGCGCGGCCGTTGAAAACCTGGAATTCGTGCAGTTCCACCCCACCGCATTCCAGTCCGAGCAGAAAGTGGCGGCGCACCGCGCATCCCACGTCTGGCTCGACATTTCGCACCAGGGCAGAGAATTCGTGGAACATCATTTTCCCAACCTGATCGAATTGACCCGGCGCCACGGCTGCGATCTGTCGCGCACCCGGGTGCCGGTATCGCCGGCGGCCCACTACACCTGCGGCGGCGTGGCGGCCGCATTGAGCGGCCAGACCAGCGTCGCCGGCCTGTACGCCATCGGCGAAGTGGCGAATTGGGGCCTCCACGGCGCCAACCGCCTGGCCGGCAATTCCCTGCTCGAATGCGTGGTGATGGGCCAGGCGTGCGCCGACGCCATCGCCGGCTCGTCCGTCAAGGCGGTCGCCAAGGTGCCGATCCGTACCCCGGCCGTGATTGCGCTGGTCGTGATGAGCGTCTGCTCGGTCGTGGCCTCCAGGCTGGGCGTCAAGGCGGCGGCCGTGCTCCCGACGCCGATCCTGCGCAAGCTGTTCGGCGTCTTCATGGTGGGCCTGGCCAGCAAGACGGTGTATTCGCTCGTGGCCTGAAGGGCTGCCGTTTCCCCCTGGTTCAGGCCTGGCCGGCGCGGTAGCCCGGCCAGGTGATCTCCAGTTCGTAACCGATCGAGCGCGCCAGGCCGTCCAGGTCCGGGAACAGCGTCGCGTGGGTGATGTTCATCCGGTACAGCGACAGCATCGCCTCGGCGCGCACCGCCGGCGGCAGCACGAACTTCCGGATCAGCGGCGCGCCGGACTGGTACTGGCCGATGATCTCGTCCAGCGGCTTGTCGAGCACGCCGGGCACGACGAAGGTGCCCGACTGGGCCACCAGCCGCCGGTCCATCGCTTCCGGTTCGCCCACCCAGATGATGTCCTTGCTGTTCACCGCGAAGTAGCGCTCGAAATTCCCGGCAACGCGCGGGTCGATCGCCTCGCGCCGCAGGCTCGCGTCGTGCCGCGGCGCCGCGCCCCAGAGGGTGGGCGTGTCCAGGGCGAACACCGCCGCGCTGCGGTTGGTATTGTTCAGCGCAAAGAACGCGGCGACGAAGGGCGACTTGGTGAAGTCGAGCATGCGCGTCGGCGCCCCATGGTGCTGCATCAGGGCCAGGCAACGGATGTCGTCCGCCAGCGCATTGGCGTCGGTCAGGTAGTTGTGCGCCTTGCGGCGGAAGATGCGCAACGCGCGTTCCTCGCGCTGGCGCCACGAGGCCTTGTCCGGCACGAAGCTGTGCAGGTAGCGCGACAATGAACTCAGCAGCTGCCAGTCGGCGTCCGGCAAGCCCCGGAATGCCCAGCCGTCGCACTCCGAGCTCAGGGCGACGAACTCGTTCCAGCTCCGGATGTGCACGATGTCCATTGGATAGCTTCTATTGCAATAATACAAAGATGGTCGCACATGGACAGGTGCGCGTCAACCGGGCCGGATTCACGTGCCGCGCCGGGCGGCTTCGATCCGGGCGATGTCGATCCTGGTCATTCCCATCATTGCCTCGAACGCGCGCCTGGCTACAGCCGGGTCGGGATCGGCGATGGCCTCGGTCGGCACGCGCGGCGTGATCTGCCACGACAGGCCCCACTTGTCCTTGCACCAGGCGCATTCGCTTTCCTGGCCGCCGTTGCCGAGGATGGCGTGACCGTGCACGCCGGCGCAGGACAGTCGCTGGCTGTCACCGGAAGCGACCGGTTCATCGACGCGCTGTCGACCGAAGTCGTGGACGGCGTGCTGCGCATCCGCGTGCCGGACAAGGAATTGAACCGCAAGCATGGCGAGCAGCGCAACGCCATCACCGTGCCGGCACTGCGCGCCCTGACGGTGGAAGGCGCCGGCGTCATCAAGCTCGACAACATCCGCGGCGCGCGCCTCGACATCGACTACCCAGGGCGCCGGCAAGATGGACGCCAGCGGCGGTAAGCACCGAAGCGTGAGCGCTGGGCCGGCCGCCGGCGCGCGTACAATGCAGCCTCGACCATTCACCCATATGCGAAGAGGCGGCGATGACGATGAACCTGCGACAATTCGGCAACACCGGGCTGGCCGTGCCCGAAATCGGCCTGGGATGCTGGCAGCTGGGCGGCGGCTGGCGCGACGACTGGGACGACGCGGTGGCGCGCCAGACCCTGGACAATGCCTATGCGGCCGGGGTGCGCTTCATCGACACCGCCGACGTCTACGGCGACGGCGCCAGCGAGCGCTCGATCGGCGGTTTTATCCGCGAGCGCCGGCCCGAAGGCCTGGTCGTGGCCACCAAGCTGGGCCGCGCCGGCATCTACCCGGACGGTTATACCAGGGCGTTGCTGCGCGAAGCCACCCTGCGTTCGCTCGACCGCCTCGGCATGGAGGCGGTCGACCTCACCCAGCTGCACTGCGTGCCGACCGAGGTGCTGCGCCAGGGCCACGTGTTCGACTGGCTGCGCGAGCTGCAGCAGGAAGGCTTGGTCAAGCGCTGGGGCGCCAGCGTCGAATCGGTGGAGGAAGGCCTGATCTGCCTCGGGCAGGACGGCCTGGCCTCGCTGCAGGTCATCTTCAACGTGTTCCGCCAGAAGCCGGCCGAAGACCTGTTGCCGCGCGTGGCCGCGCAAGGCGTCGGCATCATCGTGCGCCTGCCGCTGGCCAGCGGCCTGCTGGGCGGGAAGATCAACCGCGCCACCACCTTCCGGCCCGACGACCACCGCAATTTCAACCGCGACGGCGCCCATTTCAACGTCGGGGAAACCTTCGCCGGCCTGGAACTGGAGCGCGGCATCGCGGCCACCGAGCAGGTCGCCGCGCTGGTGCCGCCGTCGATGACGATGGCGCAGATGGCGCTGCGCTGGATCCTCGATCACCCGGCGGTGTCGGTGGTGATCCCGGGCGCGAGCTCGCCGGCGCAGGTGCAGGGCAACGTCAGTGCGTCGGCGCTGCCGCCGCTGCCGGCCGAACTGCACGCGGCGCTGGCGCGGGTGTACCGCGACCACGTGCGCGAGGCCATCCGCGGCCCGTACTGACCCGAAGACGCCGCACTGCCCGGTATCAGCCCCCCCAGGCGGACTCCGGGTCGGCACCGCCGGCCACCGGTGCCGCCCGCACCGGCCGTGCCGCGCCGGCGGCCCGCCGCCGCAGCTCGCCGATGCGGGCACCTGTCCGGCATGCCAGGCCGAACAGCAGGACAGCCGCGTTCACGCCGACCACGGCGGCAAGCGCACTGGCATGGTCGGTGCCGAATCCCAGGCGAACGGCCAGCACCAGCAACAGGTTGCTTGCGAACCACGTGGCGACGTAGCGGTTCCTGAACCGGCGGAAACCGGCCTGGCGCACCCTTCCCTGCGTATCCGGGTCCATCCTGTCCGGTCCCGCTGCGACGAGACCCTTGGTCCCCCAGCTGTTGTCGTGCGCATTGCAGACCGCGTACATCCATATCAGCGGCGTCACGATATAAAAGGTCAGTGCGGCGATCGGCGTGCTCGCGAGGACGGTGCGGGTGAGCCGGCGCTGGCCGATCAGCGAGGCGAGCGGCCAGGCGGCGAATACGAAGACCAACAAGGAGGACAGCAGCGCCGTCCGGCCGAGCAGCAGGACCGCGGACAGCGACGCCGCCGCGACCGACGCCTGCAATGCCAGCGACACGCGGAACAATCCGATGCTCCGGGCCGAGAGACTGCCGCGGTAGCACAGGACGAATTGCGCGAGCAGCGCGCCGGCGGCGATGCCGGACACGGCGCCGAGCCCACCCTGCAGCAGCGGCATGCGTGCCAGCAGCGAGACGGCGTATTGGACCAGCGAGTACAGGAACAGGATCGACAGGCCCGGCATGAACCAGTCGTTCAGCAGTACCAGGGAATGGTACACGCCCGCCACGGCCGAACGCGACTTCCGGCGCAGCGGCACCTCCGGCCGGCGCACGAAATCCGGCAGGCCGGCGACGAAATTGACGCGGCACGCCATGAAGCCGTTGCACCATCGTTTCCGTTGACGCAACAACTCGTCCCAGGAGCGACAGGGATCGGTTTCGGCCAGCGCGCCGTCGACGTGGGAAATCGTCCACTCGACCTCCGGATCGTTGACGATTTCGCGGCACAGAACCCGGTCCTCGGCCGCATACAGCATCGACTCGTAGGGCGTGAGCTGGCCCAGCCCCTTGAAATAGACCTCGAGCGGATCGTCCCGGGTCGCGCCCAGACCGCGATCGTCGATCGCAGCCCAGCGCATGGCGCTCAATTGTCCGGGTACCACGCTCAGATACCCGGACGCACTCTCCGCCGGCCACTCCATGAGCACCGAATTCGCAAATGACATGTATTGCCAGCATTCCAGCAGATTCCATGCGCTGCCCGGTGCCGGCGGCAGGATGCTGCTCGCCACTGCGCCGATTCGCCGGTCCTGCTCGAAGCGTTCGACCATCGCATGCAATGCCTGTTCGGCCGGAACGGTGCCGACATCCATCTGGAAGCAATAGGCAGGATTGAAATGCGAACAGAACACGCGGTAGAACCACCAATGCGAGTCGAGCTTGCCGCGGTTCTGCACTTTCGCAGCAACGAAGAGGCGCGTGCCGCTGTCGCTGCAGCGCGGCGCGGCCGTCCCCGCAAGGGCGTCGAATCCGCATTCCACGCATGCCAGGTCGTACGCCCCGCCCCGTGCGGGCGGCTCGGGTGCGAAGGCCTCCTCGATCGCGGCCGCCATCGACGGCGAGCATTTCGAAAGCCCGTCCACGAGCACGACGATGTCGATCGCGATGCCGGGATGCGTCCGCCGCAGGAATGCGACGCCTGCCGCCAGTCCGGCGAGCGAATCGCGCAAGGCTTCGACCGGCTCGTTGTACACCGTGACGCACAAGGCGATGCCGCCGTCCGCCACCGGGAAATGGCCGATATCCGCCCATGCCGTTTCGCGCCTGCTCCACGCTCGCGATCCACCACCGGCGCGAAAATGGTGACGGCTTGCTGCGGAAGAATCCATTAATGCATTCATTGCGTATCGTATTCGTGGTTTATGCCATATCGGCACGGTTATGCCAGCGTCCGGAAAATCGTGAGAATCGGATAGAAATACGGCGGCATATTCACCGCGAAATATCTCGAATTATTCCTGTCTTCCGAAAAAATATTCGCTTGCGTTAACCGTAGTAAATCACGTTATACTTCCCGGCGCAATGCATCGCATGCTCCCGCACAACCGATCCGTCGAAACCGCACCAGATATCAATGAACGAAATCCAATCCGCACGTGGCGTCTATTTTTTGGCGAACAACAGGGTATTCGAGCAGGTCGTCGCATTCCTCCGAAGCTTCCGCACCCATAACCCGACCATTCCGTTGTGCCTCATTCCTTTCGATGACGATTTCGAAAAGATATCCGCACTCCAGGACGTTTATTCTTTTTCGATCCTGGACGATCAGGAATTGCTGGCTAATGCCGACGCCATCAGCGAGAAATTCCACGGCCACGTACTGGGGACGTACAGGAAACTGGCGGCCTGGGAAGGGCCATTCCAGTCCTTCGTCTACATCGACGTCGATACGGTCGTGCTCGACTCAATCGACTTTGCCTTCGAAAACCTCAAATACGCGCCCTACGTCGCGTCGCATTCGAATATCGAGAATATCCGATGCTGGGTCTGGAAAGACAATATCTACGAAAAAAACATCCTGACGCCGCCGCAAATCGCGTTTTCCACGAATACGGGATTTTTCGCGAGCGTGCGCGGGATGCTGCCGATGAAACACTGCATGGCAAAAGTCGGCAGCGCATTGGAACTCAAGGACAGCATGGAACTGTTCTGCATGGAACAGCCTTTCCTGAATTACCTGGTGGTGACTTCGGGATATCCATTTACCAGCCTGCTGGTATTGCGCAACGCCGGCCTGGCGCCGGACGCGAAACTGGAATTCTGGGCCGGGCTGCCGGATGCCCGCGTGGAAAACGGAAAACTTCATTCTCCGCACGGCGTGCCGATTTTCCTGGTGCATTGGGCGGGCAAATGGCAGAACCTCGCGAACATGGACGAGCTGCCCTACAGGGACCTGTGGAATTTCTACCGGCGCCCCGACCTCGCACCGGACGCATTCTGAGCACGTGATACGACATCCATTTCCATTCAGCGAGCCCTGCATATCATGGAAAGAATCATCGTCACCGGCGGCGCCGGTTTTCTCGGCAGCCATTTATGCGACCGCCTGGTCGCCAGCGGCGCGGATGTTCTGTGCGTCGATAATTTCTATACCGGCAGCAAGGCCAACATCGCGCACCTGATCGCCAATCCGGCATTCGAGCTCATGCGCCACGACGTGACGTTTCCCTTGTACGTGGAGGCGGACCAGATCTACAACCTGGCCTGCCCCGCCAGTCCGGTGCATTACCAGCACGATCCGGTGCAGACGACCAAGACCAGCGTGCACGGCGCCATCAACATGCTGGGGCTGGCGAAGCGTCTCAAGGCGCGCATCCTGCAAGCCTCGACCAGCGAGGTGTACGGCGATCCCGAAGTCCATCCGCAGCGCGAGGATTATCTCGGGCGCGTCAATCCGATCGGTATCCGCTCCTGCTACGACGAAGGCAAGCGTTGTGCCGAGACCCTCTTTTTCGATTACTGGCGCCAGCACCAGCTCAGCATCAAGGTCATTCGGATCTTCAACACCTACGGTCCGCGCATGCATCCGAACGACGGCCGTGTCGTCAGCAATTTCATCGTCCAGGCGCTGCAGGGAAACGACATCACCCTGTACGGCGATGGCCGGCAGACCCGCAGTTTCTGCTACGTGAGCGACCTGATCGACGCCATGGTCGCGATGATGGGCACCAGCGACCGCGTCACCGGGCCGTTCAACGTCGGGAATCCGGCGGAAGTCACGATGCTCGAACTCGCCGAGCTCACGCTCAGGCTCACCGGTTCGAAATCGAAACTGACCTTCCTGCCCTTGCCGCAGGACGATCCGCAACGCCGCCGGCCGGACATCGACGCCGCAAGGGAAATGCTGGGATGGAAGCCGCGGGTCGGCCTCGAGGACGGATTGAAGGAAACCGTGGCCTATTTCAGGCATGTCCTGAAGACGCACTGAAGATCCGGCGCACGCGCAACGACAAAAAAGAGAACATATCAATCAAGGGGGAGCAACGATGAAAAGCGTCGTCATATTGATCGACTACTTCGGCGCGTGGCCGGGATGGTTTCCGGTCTTCCTGGCCAGCTGCAGGGCCAACCGCACCATCGACTGGATCATCAAGACGGACTGCGAGGTCCCGGCCGATCCCCCGCCCAACGTGAAATTCGTCCAGATGGCGTTCGGCGATTACGTGGCCCACGTCTCCCGCGGCCTGGGCATCGATTTCAATCCCGCCTACGCCTACAAGATCTGCGACGTGCGGCCGATGTACGGCGAACTGTTCTGGGACGAGATCAAGGATTACGATTACTACGGCTTCGGCGACCTCGACGTCGTCTACGGCGACATCCGGAAGTTCTATACCGACGAGGTGCTCTCGCGCGACGTGATCAGCACGCACGTCGGCATGCTGTCCGGTCACCTGTCGCTGTTCAGGAACATCGAGGTCCTGCGCAAGGCCTACCTGAGGATCCCGGGCTGGAAGGACCATCTCGAGAACCCCGAGTCGACCCGCTTCGACGAGGACGTCTATTCCACCCTGTTCGTCAAGGGACGCTGCCCCGAGGCCGACTCGCTGGCCCACCTCGACATTCACTTCCAGGAACAGTACACGACCGTTTTCCATCCGATGCCCTGGCACGACGGGCAGGCGGAACACCCGGACGTCTGGTACTGGAAGAACGGTATCGTGACCAACAACCGGAACATCGGACGCGATTACCTTTACCTGCACCTGATGAATTTCCAGTCGATGCGCTGGACCGGAGCCGCCTGCCGCGAACGGCACATCCCCTGGAAGAACAACCCGGACGTGGTGTTCACGCGCGCCGGCGAGGAAGCCAATGGCGTGAAGATCGAATGGAGCGGCATCCGGCCATTGACCGAGGCCGACACGGTCACGCCGGTGCGCAAGCCTTCCCTGTTCGATATCGACGACTTCCAGGACAACCTGGCGCCGTACGAATGTGTCCGCGTGCGCGATACACGCACGGTTTGGATCAACGATGCCGACATCGGCGACCTGGCCGGCGTGCTCGATCCGGCGGCGCGCGACACCAGCTTCGCACGCGCCTTCTCCTACGTGCCCCGGTCCAACCGCTGCTTCGACGAAGCCGCCCTGGACACGCGCGACCGCCGCATCTACGTCGCCGAACGCTATGGCGGCCGCGGTGTCGGCAACAACGGCGGCGGCGGACGCGTCGGGAATTTCGGAAATCATCAGGTCAAGGGAACCGGGCCGAATCCGGTGGTCGGATCCGATTCGACCTGGCACTCCTATGGCTCCCTGAACCTGGTCGATGCCGGCCATGAGGCGATCTACTCCACGGTGCTCGACCGCGTGCTGCCGATCGGCTGCGCCAAGATCTACGGCATCATCCATTCATCGGCAACGGGGGCATTGAAATCGCTGGCGTGGGGCACGAGCGAAGCGCGCATGGAACCGGCACCGGGGGCTTTCCTGGTGCGCGAACGCACGGTCAGGCCGGGCCACTTCATGCACGCCGAGATGTTCGCGCCGCCAAAGGCGAGCGGGCTGCCGGGCGAACCATCGCGCGTCCGCGCGGCGCATCGCCTGCTCAAAGCCCAGTTCGGGGACAATAACCAGTTCATCCGCTTCATCGGACAGTTCATCCTCTCGTCCGCGAAACAGTTCGCTTTCGCACGCGCGGCGCGGATCGCGCATGGCGGCGTGACGCCGTCGAACATCTGCATGGACGGCCGCTGGATCGACCTGACCGAAGCGCGTTTCCTGAGCGGCGGGAAGAACTACCGGACGCTGATGCCGTTCCATGACGAGCCGGGCGTCATCGTCGAGGTAGTCAGGTCGCTGACGTACACCTACGGCAAATCCAACCTTGTCCAATTCAATATCGAACCGTTGCTGCGTTACTACCAGACCGCGTTCGATGGCTGTTTCGCCTACTACGCGCTGTCGATCCTGGGCCTTCCGGACGAGCGTCTCGACGACATTTCCGAAAGCGAAGACGGAAAGGCGCTGGCCACCGCGTATGGCGCCGTCATCCTGAAAGGCAAGTTGCCGCTGCCCGGCGGACCCGCCGGACCCGACCCCGAGGATCCGGTGATCGCGTTCATGCGGACGTGCTACCTCGGCCTGGCCCAAACCGAGGACGGCGCGCTGCCCCGGACGCCCGCGGTCACGGCCTTTCGCAACGCGTTTCGCGGCGCGAGCGCGTTGCCGGAAGGCGCCGCCCCGCACCTGGTGCGCAACGCCGGCATCGCCTGCGCAATCAAGGCCCTGCGCTGGGCCTACCTGTCGGCCTATTATTATCGCGCGCGCATCACCGTGACGCTGTATGACCTGGTCGACAACGGCGACCTGTCCGCGCTGGGAGGGTACATCCAAGACGCCGTCGATCAGTCGGCATGGATTTTCGACACCGCCTGCACCGGCTGCATCGTGATCCTGGAAACCGACGGCCTTCGTCTCACCTACGACCAGGCGCGGCACCACTACGACGTCACGGCCGGCGGCGAGCGGCGTTTCACGCGCTACGCGGATTGCCTGGCTTTTGTGACGGCGGCATTTCCGGCCCTGCGCATCGGGGCCGACTTCGATCCGTCCTTCTACCTGCTGGGCATCGCCGACGTCCTGGCAGGACTGGAACGCATGGACGGGGTGCCCCTGTGATGCGGCGTCCTGCCATGCCGCTCATCCCATCCACATTACCGGAGATCCGCCATGCCGATGCCCCCGATGCCGCCTGAATTTTCCATCGCCGTCCACCTGCTGGGCAGCCTGAACGTACCGATCGATCCATTAACGCTGAGCAGCCTGCGCGACGCGGCATACGCCCGGACCCTGACGATCCTGCGCAACGACGAGGGCAGTCCGGTCGGCCTGGTATGCTGGGCGGGCGGCAACAAGAACAGCGTGCAGATCGCCGACCGATTCAACCTTTTCCCCCGGCAAGCGTGGGAATTCAAGGAGGGCAGGATCGCGATGCTGCTGCTCGTGCATTTCCTCCACCCGTTCAACGTCGAAGCCCGGCAGGCCTTCATGCGCTTCATCCGTACCCGCCGCGCGGTCTACTACACGAGGAAGAACAGGAAGCGCCTGGCACTGCGCACCTCGCAGGGTTTTCGGCTGGCCGGGGTGGACCGGTAAGTCCGGCATTCCCCAGCCATGCGTCGTCAGCAGCCGCTCGGCTTCACGCGCTCGACTTCGAGGCCGAACAGCGGACGCACGCGGGTGCCGATGACGTTGCCGAAGAAGGCGGCCACCAGCCACAGCCAGCCGTGCAGGCTGCCCGACAGGATGCCGCTGAAGTAGGCGCCGATATTGCAGCCGTAGGCCAGGCGCGCGCCATAGCCGAGCATCAGGCCACCGGCCACCGCCGCGATGAACGAGCGCAGCGGCAGGCGCCACACCGGCGCATAGCGGCCGGCCAGCGCCGCCGCCAGCATCGCGCCGAGCACGATGCCGATGTCCATCACCGAGGTCACGTCGTGCGACACCGGCGCGGCCAGCGCGGCGGCATTCGCCTTGGTCGACCAGAACGCCCAGCTGGCGGTGTCGATGCCGATGGCGGCCGCCGCCTTGGCGCCCCACAGCGCGAACGCCGAGGTCACGCCCCACGGACGGCCGGCCAGCGCCAGCGTGGCGAAGTTCAGCAGCACCAGCGCGATCGCGCCGGCCACCAGCGGCCACGGACCGTGCAGCCAGCGCGCGGCATCGGTGGCGCGCAGCTGCGGCGCGACCAGGCGGCCGTGGCGGCGCTTCTCGACCACCACCGTCACCGCCGCGATCAGCGCGAACACGACCCAGTTGAGCAGCAGTGCCGGCGCCAGCCCGAGCTCCTTGACCACCGACAGCGGCTTGAGCTGCGGCAGCGAGGACCAGAACGGCATGTGCGCGGTGCCGATCACGGAACCGACGATGAAGGCGACCAGCGTCACCACCATGCGCGTGCTGCCGCCGCCGACCGTGTACAGGGTGCCGGACGCGCAGCCGCCGCCCAGTTGCATGCCGATGCCGAAGATGAAGGCGCCGACGATCACCGAGGTGCCGGCCGGCGATACCAGGCCGGTGACCGGGTTGCCGAACAGGCTGCCGGCGGCCAGCGCCGGGAAGAACAGCGCGACGCCGACGGCGAGCATGATCATCTGCGCGCGCAGGCCGGCGCCGCGGCCGTCGGCGATGAACACGCGCCAGGCCGAGGTGAAGCCGAAGGCCGCGTGGTAGAGCGACACGCCCAGCAGCGCGCCGACCACGTACAGCGCGGCCAGGCGGCCGCCGACGTTCTGGGCGAGATACCACGCGCCCAGGACGATGAGGATGAGCGCCACGCCGAGCGGCTTCGGATTGATGCCGGTGCGGCGTGGAACGGTTAACAAGGATGCTGTATCGGACATGGAATGGGGATGCGGTAAAGACATAATCCGTTATTTTCGCGCGTTTCGCAGGTTTCTGCAGGACGCGGCCGCGCCGCGTCCGTAGCGCCCAGTGCCGGCCGGCGTCGGCAGCGTGACAAAGCGCGCATTTGGCGACATGCCATCCTGTTATGCTGGCAGAATCGACCTGGACCACGCGAGCATTCCCGCCATGGCAAGCCGCCTCTTCTTCCCCTTTCTCGTCTGTACCATGCTTGCCGGCGCCGGCAAGGCGTGCGCCCAGGCGCCCGTGCTGGCCGACTGCACGCATGACCGCGCGCGCCTGCTGGCCCTGGACCAGATGCAGTTCGACCAGGACATGGAGGGCGGCTGGCGCGTCCTGGCCGACAAGCCGGGCTGCGAGCTGGCCGCGGCCAACCTGCTGCGCGACTATCGCCAGGCGCATGCCAAGGAAGACGGCATGCTGTCCTGGCACGAGGGCCAGCTGCGCGCGAACGCCGGCCAATACCCGCAGGCAATCGGGCTGCTGGAGCACGCGCGCAGGCCGGCCGGCGTGCCTGACAAGGCCGGCTGGAACCCGTACGTGGACGCGACGGTTGCCTTCGTGCGGCGCGACAAGCCGGCGCTCGAACGCGCCTACAAGACGCTGGCGGCCTACCCGCCGCCGGCCGGCGAGGGCATGCCGGTGTTCAAGGACGGCTACGTCGAACTCGACATGGCCAATGGCCAGAAAAGAAAGGTACGCTGGCCGCTGAACATCGACGTGGTCGAAGGCTTGTTGAATTGTTACGACAAGCCGTACAAGGAGGCATACGGGCAGGCGTGCAGGCCGCCCGAACGCTGAAGACGTCCTCCGCGATTCGCGCCTTGTTCGGCCCGGGCGCGATACAATGGGGTTTGTCATGCAGCACGGATGCGCAAGCCCATGAAAAACTGGCTGAACCGTTTGAAAACCCGTCCCGACGCCGCCGCACCGGCCGCCGTCGCGGACGCCGACGTCCCTACCCCATCCGGCGACGAGGCCGGTGCCGAGATCGAGGCCGCCTGGTACCGCTGGCTGACCGCGTCGGCGGCCACCGATGTGCCGGCCGACCTGGAACAGCGCATCCTCGACCAGGTGCGCGCACTGGCGCGCGACCCGGCGGCAGCGGCCGAGCTGGTGCCGCGCGTGCCCGAGGTGGTGCCGCAGCTGCTGCGCAGCCTGCAGGACGAGGGCGCCTCGAGCGCCGAGCTGGCGCGCCAGGTGTCGCAGGACGTGGTGCTGGTGGCGGAAGTGATCCGCGAGGCCAACAGCGCCTACTACCGGCCGATCACGCCGGTGAAGAATGCCGAAGCCGCGATCATGATGCTGGGCCAGAACGGCTTGCGCATGCTGCTCGCACGGATCGCCTTCCGTCCCATCGTCAACATGCAGGCCGAGGGCTTCGCGCGCCGCGCCGGCCCGCGCATCTGGGACCAGTCTGTGAAATGCGCGCTGGCCGCCAGCCTGATGGCGCCGGGACTCACCGCCGGGGTGTTCGAATCCTACCTGGCGGGCCTGATGCAGAACGTCGGCCTGGTGGTGGCCTGGCGCCTGGCCGAGCGCACCCACCCCGGCAGCGTGCCCGCTTCCCCGGCATTCGGCGCCGCCCTGCTGGCCGCCGCCCGCCAGACCTCGGCCGGCATCGCGGCGCACTGGGACTTCCCGGCCGATGTCTGCGACGCCATCGCACGCGCCGGCGACCCGGGCGACGCCGTGCTGGCCCAGGCGCTGGCCCAGGGCGACCGCATCGCCAAGCTGCGCATGCTGGTCGACGCGCGCGAGGTGGACGAGGACGATGCGCTGGTGAGCGAGGGGCTGACCAGCTTCCAGCGGCGCTGCCTGGGCAAGCTGGAGAATATTGAGAGCTGACCAGCCGGCAGCCGGCCATGGCTTAGTCATCAGACATCATATGACTTAAGCGGAACATGGGATCATGGGTATAATGCGGTCTTGCCATCCTGACCTCATTCGAAAAAGCACCCATGAATCCGTCCGCCGCTCCCGCCCTGCCCGCCGGCCGCAAAAAGCACCGCAACCTTGCCCAAGGCGTGGTCGAGGACGTCACCGGCCGCATCCGCCAGTCGCTGCTGAAGCCGGGCGACAAGCTGCCGACCGAGTCCGCGATCATGGCGCAGTACGGCGTCAGCCGCACCGTCGTGCGCGAAGCCATTTCGCACCTGCAGGCGGCCGGCATGGTGGAGACGCGGCACGGCATCGGCACCTTCGTGCTGGCGCGGCCGCAAGGCAACCTCGGCATCGACACCGACAGCATCGTCACCGTGCGCGACGTGCTGGCCATCCTCGAACTGCGCATCAGCATGGAGACCGAAGCGGCCTGGCTGGCGGCCTCGCGCCGCACCGACGCCCAGGCCGCGGCGCTGGGCACGGCGCTGGCCGACATGGGGCGCGCGCTGGCATCCGGGAGCGCTTCGGTGGAAGCCGACGTGCGCTTCCACGCCTTGGTCGCCGAGGCTACCGGCAACCGCTATTTCGTCGAGATGCTGGGCCAGCTCGGCAACACCCTGATCCCGCGCGCGCGCCTGAACACCCCCGGCCTGGAGCCGGAACGGCCGGCCGACTACCTGGAGCGCGTCCACCGCGAGCACGAGGATATCTACAACGCCATCCTGCGCCAGGACCCGGAAGCCGCGCGCGCCGCGATGCGCACCCATCTCTCCAACAGCCGCGAGCGGCTGCGCCAGACCCAGCTGCGCCTGGAAGCCTCGCTCGGCTGAACGTCCGGCCGAATCTCCAGCCGAATCGCGGCCAGGTTCGACCCTCCCGCAAAGCCCCGGTCCGCAGCCGGGGCTTTTTTTTTCTTGCACAGTTTCGCTTTCAGTTGTACGATGACCTACAACTTACATCGGCAACAACCAATCACGCAGCACACGATCAACTGGAGACCCCATGAATCCGCAAGAACTGAAACAAGTACTGTCCTCGGGCCTGCTGTCCTTCCCCATTACCGATTTCGACGCCCAAGGCAACTTCCGTGCAAGCAGCTATGCCGAGCGCCTGGAATGGCTGGCCCCCTACGGTGCGACCGCCCTGTTCGCCGCCGGCGGCACCGGCGAATTCTTCTCGCTGACCCACGACGAATACTCGGACATCATCAGGACCGCCGTCGATACCTGCGCCGGCAAGGTGCCGATCCTGGCCGGCGCCGGCGGCCCGACCCGCGCGGCGATCAAGTTTGCCCAGGAAGCCGAGCGCCTCGGCGCCAAGGGCATCCTGCTGCTGCCGCATTACCTGACCGAAGCCGGCCAGGAAGGCCTGATGAACCACGTGGAAGAAGTCTGCAAGTCGATCAACATCGGCGTCGTGGTCTACAACCGCGCGCAGTGCCGCCTGAGCGCGAGCTCGCTGGAACAGCTGGCCGACCGCTGCCCCAACCTGATCGGCTTCAAGGACGGCCTGGGCGACATCGAGCTGATGATGCAGATCTGGCGCCGCATGGGCGACCGCTTCAGCTACCTGGGCGGCCTGCCGACCGCGGAAGTGTATGCCGCCGCCTACAAGGCGCTGGGCGTGCCGGTGTATTCGTCGGCCGTGTTCAACTTCATGCCGAAGCTGGCGATGGAGTTCTACCACGCGATCGCCAACGACGACCACGCCGCCCAGAACCGCATGCTGGACGAGTTCTTCCTGCCCTACCTGGAAATCCGCAACCGCAAGCCGGGCTACGGCGTCAGCATCATCAAGGCCGGCGCCCGCCTGGCCGGCCACGACGGCGGTCCGGTGCGCGCGCCGCTGACCGACCTGACCCCGGAAGAATGCGACATGCTGCACAAGCTGATGGCCGCCCAGGGCGCCCAGTAATCATTGATAACCACACAGGAGACAGCATGACCATCCAGGGCGAAATGATCATCGGCCAGCGCATCGTGCGCGGCAGCGCGGGCGCCGTGCGCGCCTTCAACCCGGCCACCCGGGCGCAAATCGAACCCGAGTTCGGCCTCGCCACCGCCGACGACGTCGAAGCCGCCTGCGCGCTGGCCGAAGCCGCGTTCGACACCTACCGCGACATCGACCCCGAACAACGCGCGCGCTTCCTGGAAGCGATCGCCGAACAGATCCTGGCGATCGGCCCGCTGCTGATCGAGCGCGCATCGCAGGAATCCGGCCTGCCGGCGGCGCGCCTGGAAGGCGAGCGCGGACGCACCGTCAACCAGCTGCGCCTGTTCGCGAAAGTGGTGCGCGACGGCTACTGGCAGGAGGCGACGCTGGATTCGGCCCTGCCCCAGCGCACCCCGCCGCGTGCCGACCTGCGCATGCGCAAGGTGCCGCTCGGCCCGGTCGTGGTGTTCGGCGCCTCCAACTTCCCGCTGGCGTTCTCGGTGGCCGGCGGCGACACCGCCTCGGCACTGGCGGCCGGCTGCCCGGTGATCGTCAAGGCGCACAGCGCCCACCTCGGGACCTCGGAACTGGTCGGCAAGGCGGTGCAGCGCGCCGCCGCCGACACCGGCATGCCGGAAGGCGTGTTCTCGATGCTGATCGGCGAAGGCCGCCAGGTCGGCCAGAAGCTGGCCGCGCATCCGGCCGTCAAGGCCATCGGCTTCACCGGCTCGCGCGCCGGCGGCCTGGCGCTGGTGCAGACCGCAGCCAGCCGCAAGGAACCGATCCCGGTGTATGCCGAGATGAGCAGCATCAATCCGATGTTCATGCTGCCGGGCGCCCTGGCCGCCGGCGGCGCCAGGCTGGCCGCCGGTTTCGTCGATTCGCTGACCATGGGCGTCGGCCAGTTCTGCACCAACCCGGGCCTGGTGATCGGCCTGGCGGGCGCGCAGCTCGACGCCTTTGCCGCCGCCGCCGCCGAGGCGCTGGCCGCCAAGGGCGCCGGCACCATGCTGACCGCGGGCATCCACAAGGCCTATACCGACGCGATCGAAAAGCGCACCGGCATCGAAGGCCTGACCCTGGTCGGGAAGGGAAGTGATGCGGGCAGCGCCGAAGGCACCGGCTGCGCCGCCCAGGCCGCGCTGTACCGCTGCGACGCGGCCACCTACCTGGCCACCCCGGCACTCGAAGAAGAAATCTTCGGCCCGGCATCGATCCTGATCGCCTGCCGCGACGAAGCCGAGATCCTGGCCGTGGCCAAGCACCTGGAGGGCCAGCTGACCGCCACCGTGCACGCCAACGGCGACGACCGCGCGCTGGCCGCCGGCCTGCTGCCGACGCTGGAACGCAAGGCGGGCCGCATCCTGTTCAACGGCTTCCCGACCGGCGTCGAGGTGTCGCATGCAATGGTGCACGGCGGCCCGTTCCCGGCCACCTCGGACAGCCGCAGCACCTCGGTCGGCGCCACCGCCATCGAACGCTTCCTGCGTCCGGTGTGCTACCAGGACGTACCGGCCGAACTGCTGCCGCCGGCGCTGCGCGACGACAATCCCTTGAAGCTCGCGCGCATCGTCGACGGTACGCTGCAGACCGCCGTCTGATCAAATCAAATACGATGACGAAGGAGACACGTCAAAGTATTTGGCTGTAAAAGGGGGCTCGCAAACCGTCGCGAGCGGCCGCAATGCTGGCCGAGAAGCGCAGCCGTACCAGGGTACGGCGAGCATCGCAGGCCGGCAGTGCAACGCGCAGCAGGTTTGCGAGCCCCCCACCACAGCCGCCGAGTGAAGCATGTCAGTACCAACACCTATATAGACCTGACCATGACCCGGAACCCGATCGGCAAATACAGATGGACCATCTGTGGCCTCCTGTTTTTCGCAACCACCATCAACTACCTCGACCGGCAAGTCCTGAGCCTGCTGGCACCGGCCCTGTCGAAAGAATTCGGCTGGACGAACACCGACTACGCCAACATCGCGGCAGCCTTCCAGTTCATCTACGCGATCTCCCTGCTGTTCGTCGGCCGCATCGTCGACCGCGTCGGCACCAAGCTGTCCTACCACCTGGCGATCCTGGTGTGGTCGCTCGGCGCCATCGCCCACGCCTACTCGATCTGGGTCGGCGAAGCCGTCAACACCTTGTTCGCCGCGATCGGCCTGGCCGCGGTGCCGGTGTCGGTGGCCGGCTTCATCGTGGCGCGCGCCATCCTGGCCATCGGCGAGGCCGGCAACTTCCCGGCCGCGATCAAGGCCACCGCCGAATACTTCCCGCGCACCGAGCGCTCGTTCGCGACCGGCATCTTCAATTCAGGCGCCAACATCGGCGCGATCCTGGCGCCGCTGACGGTGCCGATCATCGCCGCGCTCTGGGGCTGGCAGACCGCCTTCATCTGGATCGGCGCGATCGGCTTCCTGTGGATGATCTTCTGGGCCATCTTCTTCGACGACCCGGCGAAACAGCGCCGCCTCGGCAAGGCGGAACTGGCCTACATCCAGGCCGACGCCGAAGCGCCGCGCACCCACGTCCCGGCCGACGCCGAAGCGCCGGTGCGCAAGGCCGGCTGGCTCGAGCTGATGTCCATGCGCCAGACCTGGGCCTTCGCCCTCGGCAAATTCCTGACCGACGGCGTGTGGTGGTTCTTCCTGTTCTGGCTGCCCAAATACCTGTCCTCCACCTACGACATCACACCCACCGACATGGCGCTGCCGCTGACCGTCCTGTACAGCATGACGATGGTGGGCTCGATCGCCGGCGGCTGGTGGCCGACGGTGTTCATGAAGCGCGGCGACACGGTCCTGGATGCGCGCCTGAAAGCCATGCTGCGCATCGCCGTGTTCCCGCTGGTGGTGCTGCTGGCGCAGCCGCTGGGCGGCATCAGCTACTGGGTGCCGGTGATCCTGATCGGCATCGGCGCCTCGGCCCACCAGGCCTGGTCGGCCAATCTCCTGACCACCGCGTCCGACCTGTTCCCGAAGCAGAACGTGGGCTCGGTGGTGGGCATCGGCGGCCTGCTCGGGGGCATCGGCGGCGTGCTGGTCACCAAGATCGGCGGCCGCCTGTTCGACTACTACGGCGCGCTGGGCCAGATCCAGACCGGCTACATGATCATGTTCAGCTTCTGCGCGCTGGCCTACCTGGTCGCCTGGGGCGTCATGAAGCTGCTGATCCCGGCAACCAAGGTGCCGCCGCTGCCTGCGGAGCTGGCGAATGCGGCCTGACGCCCGTATGGATATCGAGCGCGTGGCCGCACCCGCCTGCGCGGTCGGCGAAAGTCCGGTCTGGAGCGCGCGCGAGCACGCCTGGTACTGGACCGACATCCCGGCGCGCACCGTATGGCGCCTGGACGCGGCCAGCGGCGCGGTGGCCCGCTGGTCGACGCCGGAAATGGTGGCCTGCCTGGCGCCGCGCGCCGGCGGCGGCCTGGTGGCCGGCATGGAGACCGGGGTATGCCGTATCGACCTCGGCGCCGATGGCGTGGCGCGCGCCGGACGCCTGGCCGCGCCCGGCGCGGGCGAACTGGTGCCGGGCATGCGCTTCAACGATGGCCGCACCGACCGCCAGGGCCGCTTCTGGGCCGGCACCATGGTCATGGACATGGCCGCCGCGCGCGCCGACGGCCACCTGTACCGCCTGGACGCGCACGGCTTGTCGCAGCCGCTGGTGTCCGGGCTGGTCACGCAGAACGGACTGGCCTGGTCGCCTGACGGGCGCACCATGTACCTGTCCGACTCGCATCCATCGCGCCAGCTGGTGTGGGCCTTCGACTACGACCCGGACACCGGCACCCCGACCAACCGGCGCCTGTTCGTCGACATGAACGCCCATCCAGGCCGCCCGGACGGCGCCGCCGTCGATGCCGACGGCTGCTACTGGACCGCCGCCAACGACGCCGGCCTGCTGCTGCGCTTCACGCCCGACGGCCGGCTCGAGCGCCGCATCGAACTGCCGATGGCCAAGCCTTCGATGCTCTGCTTCGGCGGCGCCGGGCTGGACACGCTGCTGGTGACCTCGATCGATCCAGGCCCACCCGCGGGCCAACCCGCCGGCCAGTCCGCCGGCTGGCCCGGCGCGGTGCTGCTCCTGCGCCCCGGCGTGCGGGGCCTGCCCGATACCCCCTTCGCTTTCTGAGTCCTTTTTCGATACCCATGACGAAACCATTCAATCGCATCCTGTTCACCGGCGCCGCGGGCGGCCTCGGACGGCGCCTGCGCGCGCACCTGCACCAGTTCGCCGACATCGTGCGCCTGGCCGACGTGGCCGATATCGGCCCCGCGCAGCCGGGCGAGGAAATCGTCCGGTGCGACCTGGCCGACCGCGACGCCGTCATGGCGATGTGCGAAGGCGTGGACGCCATCCTGCACTTCGGCGGCGTGTCCACCGAGGTGGCGTTCGAGCCGATCATGCAGGCCAACATCCTCGGCATGGCCAATCTGTACGAAGCGGTGCACAAGCTGGGCATCCGGCGCGTGGTATTCGCCAGCTCCAACCACACGATGGGCATGTACAAGACCACCGACGTGGTCGACGCCACCATGCCGCCGCGCGCCGACGGCTACTACGGACTGTCGAAAGTGTTCGGCGAATCGATCTCGCGCTATTACTGGGACCGCTTCGGCATCGAAACCGTGTGCATCCGCATCGGTTACTGCTTCCCGGAAGCCGGCAACCACCGCCAGCTGGCGACCTGGCTCAGCCTGGACGACCTGGTCGAACTGCTGCGCCGCTCGCTGCTGACGCCGCGCGTCGGCCATACGATCACCTTCGGCATCTCGGACAATCCGGGCAAATGGTGGGACGACAGGCATGCGCGCTTCCTGGGCTATCGGCCGAAGGACAGTTCCAGCCAGTTCGCGCCGCAGGTGCAGGCGTCCGGCGTGGACCGCTCCGGCGACATGGACGACATCACGCTCAAGTTCCAGGGTGGGGTCTTCCTGACGCATGGACCGAAATACAGGCCCTGAACCCGCAAGCTCGTCGTACCGCCTCGCCCCTGCCCATGCAGGGGCGAGGCCCGTTTACGGCGTCCATCCACGCCTCTGCTATGCATCAGGAAACAACACTGCCGGTCCGGCACCGCATGTTGTTCAATATCTTGCTTTACACCGGGACGAAGCACGGTAAACTCGACAAATGTTGCACCGAGTGAACAAATGTTATCAGTGTAGACAAGCGATACACAATTCCCAAACGAAATTTGACGAAACAAGTTATAGTTTCATCAAATAATCACACATTCTCACCGCTGCCGTATCCTTGCAGTGCGGACGAGCCCATCGGCAGCCGCCACTGCCATGCAAAGCCGTGTCCAAGCTTGTGTCTCTTCAGCACGCTGAAAAGTAAACCGACTTTGTAGCCGAACCAGAAATATGACGAACATGAATGCTGGCAGACAGCCAGAGGCCAAGGAGTTCTACTCCACCGCCGAAGCCGCGAAATTGCTCGGGGTATCGCACCGCACGATCCAGCTGTGGGTCGAGTCGGGTACCCTGCAGGCCTGGAAGACCGCCGGCGGCCACCGCCGGATTGCCGCGGTGTCGGTCGAGAAGGTGCTCGGGCAGCGGCGCCAGGCCCTGTCGTCGGGCTTTGGCGCAGCGACGGGCACGGAACAGGCGCGCCTGTTCAAGGTGGTGATCGTCGACGACGATGCGGCCCTGCTGCGCCTGTACGAAGTCGAGATCGGCGGCTGGGGCTTGCCGCTGCAGCTGATCAAGGCCGGCGACGGCTTCGATGCCCTGCTCAAGATCGGCGAGCACAACCCGGACCTCCTGATCAGCGACCTCAGCATGCCGGGCATGGACGGGTTCCGCATGGTCAACAGCCTGCGTGGCCACCCGAAGCAGCGCAAGCTCAACATCATCATCGTGAGCGGACTGGACCGCTCCACCATCGTATCGCTCGGGCTGCCTACCGACATCCCCGTGTACGCCAAGCCGGTGCCGTTCGCCCAGCTGCGCGCCGCCGTCGAAAAAACCCTCGCCATCTGAATGAACGAGAAACCTGCACGGAGGGAGACCGGCGCGTCAAAAGCTTGACGCGGAGCACCAAAACGTTAAAAATCGAAAAATATGAAAATCGCCGCCGACCACCATTTCACCGAGCTCCCCGCCGGCGCCAGCGGCAGCGCCGCCGCCGAGTTCTGCTCGACCAAGCAGGCCGCCAGTATCATCGGCGTGTCCCACCGCACGATCCAGCTGTGGGTGGAAAGCGGCATCCTGCAAGCCTGGAAGACCGCCGGCGGGCACCGCCGCATCACCATGCAATCGGTGGGCAGGCTGGTGGAACAGCGCCGCCAGGCGCTGGCGCCCGCCGCCGGCGCCGATGCGCCGCCACAGCCGGCGGCCCCGTCACGCAAGAAAGTGCTGGTGATCGATGACGACCCCATGCTGCTGCGCCTGTACGAGCTGGAAATGTCTGGCTGGGGCTTGCCATTCGACCTGATCAAGGCCCAGAATGGCTTCGAAGCGCTGATCAAGATCGGCGAAGCGAAACCCGACCTCCTGATCACCGACCTGAGCATGCCGGGCATGGACGGGTTCCGGATGATCCGTACCTTGCGCCTGGACCCCGGTCATGCCGGCATGGCAATCATCGTCGTGAGCGGCCTCGACCGGGGAACGGTCAGCTCGATGGGCTTGCCGACCGATATACCGTTCTTCTCGAAACCGGTGCCGTTCGCGGGCCTGCGGGAAGCCATCGAACGGGTACTGTCGCCTGCCCTGACCGGCGCAATGGAGCACTGAGACACCAACCGCCTACTTTTCGACTGTTTTCATATGCTGGCATCGCCCTCGCCCCCCGGGGACGCGCATCGGCTGCGGGTCCTGATCGAGCTTGAGCTCCTCGACACCGCGCCGGAAGAGCGTTTCGATCGCATCACGCGCATGGCCGTGCGCCTGTTCGGCGTGCCCATGGCGCTGGTGAGCCTGGTCGACGCCGATCGCCTCTGGTTCAAGTCGTGCGCCGGCGTGCCGTTCGCGCAGACCCCGCGCACCGCTTCGTTCTGCGCCCACGCCATCCTGCAGGACGGCCCGCTGGTCATCGAGGATGCGTGCCGTGACGAACGCTTCGCCACCGGTCCGTTCGCAACCGCGACCGGCGCGCGCTTCTATGCCGGCTGCCCGGTGGCGGCGCCGGACGGCAGTCGCATCGGCACCGTCTGCATCCTCGACCGCGCCCCGCGCACGTTCGACGACAAGCAACGCGCGCTGCTGCGCGACCTGGCCGCGATGGCCGGCGACGAGATCGCCGCCGGCGAATTGCGCCGCGCGCACGCACGCCGCAGCGAAAGCGACGCCTGGCTGCATGGCCTGCTCGAACACATCCCGGACGGCGTGCTGATGCTCGACCGCGCCGGCACCGTCCTGCGCGCCAACCCGGCGGTCGAGCACATGTTCGGCTCGGACACCGGCGGCCTGGCCGGGCGCATGGCCCGCTCCCTGCTCGGCGAGGCCGCCTTTCAATTGCTCGACCCGCAGCACAGCCCGGACGCGCCGCCCCAGGAAGGGAGCGGCCAGCGCCTGGACGGCTCGTCCTTCCCGGTCGAGGTCAAGGTGGCGCCGATGCGCCTGGCGGACCAGCAGCGCTACGCCGTGATCGTGCGCGACGTCACGCGCCAGCACGAGCTGGCCCAGCGCAGCCGCGCCACCGAGGAACGCCGTCGCAAGCACTTCACCACCGCCACCCACGAACTGCGCACCCCGATGGCGAGCATCCTCGGCTTTTCCGAACTGCTGCTCAAGCGCGACTTCGACCCGGACACCAGCCGCGAGCTGCTCGACATCATCCACCGCCAGACCAGCCGGCTCGTCGAGCTGATCAACCAGATGCTCGACCTGGCGCGCATCGAGGCCGGCGGCACCGAGGGGCTGACGATCGGCGCCGTCGACGTCGCGGCGCTGGTGGAACAGACCCTGTCCGGGCTCAACGGGCTCGGCCAGAATCACCGCATCCGCCTCGAGCTCGAGGCCGGCCTGCCGCCGATCGCCGCCGATGCCGCCAAGATACAGCAGGCGCTGACCAATATCGTCAGCAACGCCATCAAGTATTCGAGCGAAGGCAGCCTGATCGACATCAGCACGGCTGCACTGCAGCGCAATGCTAAACTCATGGTCGCGATCCGGGTTGCGGACCGCGGCATCGGCATGACGGCCGAACAGCTGGCGCGCATCTTCGACGCTTTCTACCGCGCCGGCGAATCGCAGAACGTGCAAGGCAGCGGCCTGGGCATGACCATTTTCAAGGAAATCATCGAATTGCACGGCGGTTACACCGACATCGAATCGCAGCCCGGCAGCGGCACCGCGGTGACGGTATGGCTGCCGGCCTTACCCGACCATGGATAAAACAATACTCGTTGTAGAGGACCAGGACGACCTGCGCCTGCTGGTCCGCCTGAGCCTGAAATCGCTGGGCCGCGTCGTGCTGGCGTCCAGCGCCGCCGAAGGCCTGGAAAAGGTGCGCGCCGAAAAGCCCGACCTGGTCACGCTGGATGTGTGGCTCGGCAAGGGGGAAAGCGGCCTGGACGTCTGCCGCGCCATCAAGGCCGATCCCGCCACCCGCCACGTGAAAGTCCTGCTGCTGTCGGCCTGCGGCCAGCAGAGCGACGTCGAGGCCGGCATGGCGGCCGGCGCCGACCACTACGTCGTCAAGCCGTTCAGCCCGCAAAGCCTGGGCGAAGCCGCCGCCGCGCTGCTGGCAACCGCCTAAACCCAGGAAATTGAGCGAGCGCAATATCGTCTTGCTTGCCGGGAAGATACTGGATTTCGGCGGGCGTCTCCCCCGCCTCTTCCTTTCCCGGGCCGCCTTCCTCTCCAGGCGGCTTTTTTTGTCCAGACTCAGTACGCACCGGCCAGGTCGGCCCGCGGCGGCGGCGCGGTCGCCGCCAGCGGCAAGTCCACGTAGAAGGCGGTGCCGCCGCCCTCGCGGTCGCTGAAACCGATCCGGCCGCCATGCGCCTCGACGATGTTCTTGCTGATCGACAGCCCGAGCCCGGAACCTTGGCGGCGCGAGGCCTCGGTTTCCGACTGCGCGAAGCGCTGGAAGATGCGGCCGCGGAATGCGGCCGGGACGCCGGGACCGCGATCGAGCACGCCAATGCGCAGGCCCTCGCCATGCCAGGCCAGCGCCGCCTCGACCGCGCTGCCGGGCGGCGCGAACTTGATCGCGTTCGACAGCAGGTTGGTGATGACCTGGGTCAGGCGGTCGCCGTCGACCTCGGCGCGCACGCCGGGCAAGGTCCCGGCGCACACGATGCGCACGCCGGCCTGCTGCGCATGGCCCTGCATCGCGGCGACGGCCTCGCGCAGGACAGGCGCCACTTCCTGGTCGACGCGCACCAGGTGGACCTGGCCGGATTCCACTTTTTCCACGTCCAGCATGTCGTTGACCATCCGCACCAGCCGTTCGCAATGGCGGTGCGCGATCCCGATCAATTCTTTCGCGTCCGCCGGCACGTCCTCGACCGCGCCCGAATCCAGCAGCGACAGCGAGGCGCGCATCGAGGTCAGCGGCGTGCGCAACTCGTGCGACACGGTGGCGACCAGCTCGTTCTTCATCTGCTCCACCTTTTTACGCAGGGAGATGTCGCGCAAGAAGATGCTGAAGAAGTCGGCGCCGGAACCGACCACCAGCTTGGCCGTCATCTCGACCGGCAGTTCAGTGCCGTCGCGCTTGCGCACGATGCGCTCGACGCGCCGTTCCAGCACCTCCAGCCGGCCGGTTTCGTTGGCGACCCGGATCGCCTTGTCGAAACTGGCCAGGAAACGCTCGGGCAGCACCAGCGCGCCCAGCGAGCGGCCGACCGCTTCGTCGCGCGCCCAGCCGAACATCTGCTCGGCCTGCGAATTCCAGTCGATGACGCGGCCGCGCAAGTCGACCCCGATGAAGGCGTCCTGCGCGCTTTCGATGATGGCATGGATGCGCTGGCCGCTCTGGCGCACCGCCGACAGCGCCTCGGCCAGTGCCCGGGTGCGTTCCTGCACACGCTGCTCCAGCGTCGCGTTGAGCTCCTCGAGCTGGCCCTGGCGCCTCTGCAGGCCCACCACCAGCGCGTTCAGGGTGCCCGCCAGGACCTGCACCTCATCGTAGGCCCGCGCCTGCGGCGCCAGGGCCGCGCCCTCGCCGTCGCGGATGCGCGCCGCTTCCTCGCCGAGCTGCACCAGGGGGCGCGTGATCCAGCGCGCCACGAACACGCCGGCCACCGAGAACAGCAGGGCGAGCGCGATCCCGCTCCACAAGCCGTAGCTGCGCAGGCGCTTCACCGGCACGAAGGCAGTATCGACGTCCTGGCGCACCAGCACGGTCCAGCCCAGGCCCGGATAATCGGCATAGCCCTTCGACGTGCTGTAGCCGGTCATGTAGGTCTTGCCGTCCGCCCACTTTTCGATGGCATAGCCGGGGCGATCGCCGGCACGCGCCGCGCGCAGGCTGGCCAGGTCGATGCGGCGGCCCTGCAAGTCGGGCGGTCCCAGCAGCACCGTGCCGTTGCGGCCGACGATCAGGGCCTGCACCTGGCGCTCGGCTTCCAGCGGCTCGATGATCGAGCGCTCGACGTCGCGCGCCCACTGCCAGGACAAGTGGGCGCCCAGCACGCCGAGGTCCTTGCCGGCGCGGTCGCGCAAGGGAAAGGCGACGTCGACGAAGCGCAGCGGCTCGCCGCCGGGCTGCGGTAGCAGCCTGGACAGCAAGAGCGCCTCGTGCACGTCGCCGACGTGGCCGCCGCCCTTGCGCGCCTCCCTGAACCAGGGCCGGGACGAGACGTCCGCGCCCTCCAGCAAGCCGCCGGCCGACACCACCACCTTGCCCTGGGGATCGGCCAGGCCGATCCAGCTGTAATAGGAATAAGTTGCGCGGACGTCGTCCAGCATCTGGCGCCACTCGGCACGGCCGGGGCCGGGGCCGGGGCCGGCCAGCGCGAAGCGCCTGGCGACCAGGCCGACCTCGCGGTAGCGCTCGAACATGCCCCGGTCGAGCTTGTCGGACGCCTGCAGGGCCAGCTCGCCCAGTCCGTGGCCGATGCTGCGCTCGACGTGCCGGCCCGCCTCGCGCTCGACGACTTCGACCACGACCACGGTCAGCGCAATCGCCAAAGTGGAAAAAGCCAGTCCCATGTAACCCGCCAGGCCGCGCGGACGGAAACGGTTCAGACGCTGGAACAGTCGGGACATAATTCACCACGGTCAGGGTGGCCGTCCGGCGCGGCGTACCTTGCGGATACGCGAGCGCCGGGGTACTTCGACTGGCGCTGGACGGGGTCTTGGTGCGAGCGCCTGCTGGTCGACATGTCCGGCCGGATTGTTTTGGACAAATCTTTATCCATACTAGCATTGCCATCCTGCTAGATTATGTCGCGATTTTTTCGACTTGACCTGCGCGGCGGCGCGCACCGGAGGGTCACAAGGGACATTTAATTTCCCCTGGTCCGACGATCAAGGCAACGCCAGCCCCTGGTGGAAAGCATGGTGCGCGCCATCCTGTGCCGGCACCGCCTCCGATGCCACGCCGAGCACCATCAGCGGCGTGCCATTCCCCGCGCCCTGCGTCCCCAGCGCCGGCCACTGCGGCAAGCCGGCTCCGTTCGGGTTGCCGGTCTTGATGAAGTTGGCAAAATACCCTTGTATTTGGCGCGACACGGCGCGGTCGGCATCGGTCCAGGCATACACCGGGTTGCCGTCCAGGTTGCCCAGCGCGTATTCGATCTCTACCGAGTGGCCGGCGCCGCTGGCCGCGGGGCCGCCGGCGCGCGTGGCCGGACGCGGCTGGGTATAGTAATAGCGGTACACCGGCTGGCCGCCGCTGCGCGCATGGGCGTCGATCCAGCGCCAGGTGCCGAAGCCGATGAAGCGGTCGCTCGCCAGTTCGCGCGCCGCCTGCTCGACCGGGCCGGCATACGCCTGGCGCGCCGCGCCGGCCTGGGCACCGTACAGGCGCTGCAGCCTGGCCTGGAAGCCCTGCTCGCCGGTGCCGCCGGCGCCGAGGATGCTGTCGGCCCCGCCTTCGGCCGAGTTCCAGCCGGCCAGCAGCGGTACCCGGGCCTGCTGGCCGGCGGCGTAGATCGCGGCCGGATCGCGCGGCAGCACGTGGCCGTCGACGATGGCGCCGAAACGCGGCGCCCCCTGCGCCGTGCTCGCCCGCAGCACGGTGTCGGCCGGCAGGGCGCGCAGCCGGGCCAGGGTCGGCGCGTTCAGCTGCGCGCCCAGGCGCTGGCCGAGCGCTTCCGCCTCCTTCAGGCCGGGCAAGGGGTTCATGCCGAGCAGCGCCCCGCTCTCGCCGATGGCACCGGCGATCAGGTCCTTCGCCAGCGGCGACGCCATCTGGGCGCTGACCGAGAACGAGCCGGCCGATTCGCCGGCGATCGTGACCCGGCCCGGATCGCCGCCGAAGGCCGCGATGTTGCCGCGCACCCAATGCAGCGCCGCCGCCTGGTCCATGAAGCCGTAGTTGCCGGACGTCTTGCGCGGCGACTCGGCGCTCAGTTCCGGGTGCGCCATGAAACCGAACGCCCCCAGGCGGTAATTGACGGTGACCGCGACGATGCCCTGGCGCGCCATGGCGGCGCCGTCGTAGCGCGGCTCGGACGCGTCGCCGGCCACCAGGCCGCCGCCGTAGAAATACACCAGCACCGGCAGTTTTTCGCCGGCGCGGCTGGCCGGGGTCCAGACGTTGAGGTAGAGGCAATCCTCGCTCGTGGCGGGCGAGCGGAACACCATGTCCGGGAACAGCGGCAACTGCATGCAGCGCGCTCCGAAGGCGCCGGCCTGGCGCGCACCTTCCCAGGCCGGCGCCGGCCGCGGCGCCTGCCAGCGTAGCGCGCCGACCGGGGCCGCGGCGAACGGGACGCCCTTGAAGGCGCGCACGCCGTTTTCCTGGACGCCCTGCAGCGCGCCTCCCGCGACGCGCGTACGCGGCTGGGCAGCGGCCAGGTCGGCATCCGCGCCGGCGCCCTGGGTGGCGCAGGCGGCCAGGCCCAGCGGCACCAGCAAGCCCAGGAGGATGGCCGGTCGTGGTGGGGCAAGCGTGGGAAGGCGTCTCATGTGTGTCCTTATGGATTGTTATCGGTGACACATGATGTCGCAAATGCACGGGCCGGATCAAGCGTTCGATTGTTTCGCCGGGTCATCCGGGTGCAAGGACGAGTCCGGTTTCGAGCCATCCATGCAAAAAAGACACAACGTTGTGGCAAGAAAATAGTATTTCCGATAAGCTCCATGCAATCGATTACATGGCGGCGGGCGGCAGCAGGCCGGCATGACGTTGGCCAACGACATAACAAGCGCCGGGGATGCCCGCACCCGGGCGCAACGAGACATCCCAGTAAACATGACATCATTCTCCACCCTCGACTCATTCGTCTTCCTGGTCTACTTCGTGGTCGTCGCCGGCTACGGCCTGTCGGTCTACCGGCGCAAGAAAGCCACCTCCGGCCGCGAATCGCACGACTACTTCCTGGCCGAAGGCTCGCTCACCTGGTGGGCCATCGGCGCTTCGCTGATCGCTTCCAATATCTCGGCCGAACAATTCATCGGCATGAGCGGCTCCGGCTACCGCATCGGCATGGCGATCGCCGTGTACGAACTGATGGCGGCGGCCACGCTCGTCATCGTGGCCATCTTCTTCATGCCGGTCTACCTGAAGAACCACATCTACACGATGCCGCAGTTCCTCGAGCAGCGCTACGGCAAGGCGGTGGCCACGACCATGGCCCTGTTCTGGCTGGGCCTGTACGTGGTGGTGAACCTGACCTCGATCCTGTACCTCGGCGCACTGGCGATCTCCAGTATCGCCGGCCTGAACGTGTTCGCCTGCATGGTGTTCCTGGCGGTGTTCGCTGTGGTCATCACCCTGGGCGGCATGAAAGTCATCGGTTACACCGACGTGATCCAGGTGCTGTGCCTGATCATCGGCGGCCTGGTCACGACCTGGCTGGCGCTGGAGCTGGTGGCCACCATCAGCGGCGGCCGCGGCGTGCTGCACGGCGCGACCGAACTGTTCCACAGCGCGCGCGGCCATTTCGACATGGTGCTGGCGCGCGGCAACCCGAACTACATGGACTTGCCGGGTCTGTCGACGCTGATCGGCGGCATGTGGATCGTCAACCTGAATTACTGGGGCTGCAACCAATACATCACCCAGCGCGCCCTCGGCGCCGACCTGCCGACCGCGCGCAAGGGCCTGCTGTTCGCGGCCTTCCTGAAGCTTTTGATGCCGGTGATCATCGTCCTGCCGGGCATCGCCGCCTTCGCGCTGGACCGATCCGGCATGCTGGGCGACGCCATGCGCCAGGGGGGCGAACTGAACCCGGACCGCGCCTACCCGACCCTGCTGGCCCTGCTGCCGTCCGGCCTGAAGGGCGTCGCCTTCGCCGCCCTCACCGCCGCCGTGGTCGCCTCGCTGGCCGGCAAGGCCAACAGCATCGCCACCATCTTCACGCTGGACATCTACAAGAAGCGCTTCCGCCAGGACGCCAGCGAGCACAAGATGGTGTGGATCGGCCGCGTGACCGTGGTGGTGTCGATGGCGCTCGCCGTCCTGATCGCCCCGCTGATGGGCATCGACAAGAAAGGCGGCTTCCAGTACATCCAGGAATACACCGGCTTCGTGTCGCCCGGCATCCTCGCCATGTTCCTGTTGGGCTTCTTCTGGAAGCGCACCACCTCGGCCGCGGCGATGTTCGCGACGGTCGGCGGCCTGGTGTTCTCCATCTTCCTGAAATTCCTGCCGGAAATGATGGACTTGCGCTTCCTGGCGCCGATCGGCTTCGCGGTCGACAACGGCAGCGGCGTCTACGAAATCCCGTTCCTGGACCGCATGCTGATCGTGTTCGCCATCGTCGTGGCCGGCATGGCCGTCATCAGCACCGTCGGCCGTCGCGACGGTACGGCCAAGCGCATGATCATCGACCGCAGCCTGTTCCGAGTGGATGGCGGATTCGCGCTGGGGTCCGCCGTGATCTGCGTGATGCTGGCCGCGATTTATGGGGCGTGGTGGTAAGCCTTCGACCGGAGGGGCGCGTGCGCGCCCCTCGCCGTCACATTGGCTCAGCTCGCTACAGCAATACGTAAGCCGAGTACGGCCGTTATCCATGCGCCCGTGATGTCTCCGGCAATCTGCCCGAACTGGACGTAGCCACGCGGTGTGCCGCCGTTAACCGACACGAAGGCCTGCGCGAATTCGTAGTCCAGCGAAAGTGCGATGTAGACCGCGCAGACGATGGGCACGAGGTAGCGCATCAGCCGCACGAGCGCGGGGATGACCCAGGCCCGCAGGCCCGGCCTCGGGACCGGCGCCACCGGCCGCATGCCGAAAGTTTCCGGCAATAACATCATGCTCAGCAAGGCCGGCAGACCGAAACCGGTCAGCGCATGCTCGAGCACCGCGCGCCCATCCGCTCCGAGAAAGGCAGTCACGGCCTCGCGCAGCCCCGACGGAACGTAGCGCAGTGCGACCGCCGACATGAGCGCAAGGATGCCTGTATACAGCAAACGCCTTGTGGCGGGTATCGCCGCCAAGCTGGTGCGATGCGAAAAAGAAATCGAAAACCTGGTGTATTTCATGTGAGGCTCATAAAAAATGCGCTGGGTGGCCAGGTCCAGCGTGGAATGTGTGGCCATGGCGCCAGCCGCCCGGCTGGCCCCATGACTGATAGGTAAACCTGTTTATTTCTTCAGTCCCAATGTATAGCGTGCGGCGTGGCGCATCCCGTCACCCCACCGCCGGTACCGGCCCCTGCCGTATTACCAGCGGAACTAAACTCGTCCCGGCCAACTCTGTTATCCATGGCGTTCGACCCGAGGACAACATGGACAGCGCGCAAACACTCGCCGGCAAGCGCATCGCCGTGCTGGCGGCGGACGGCTTCGAGCAGGCGGAACTGGAAACGCCGGTCGCGGCCCTGAAGGCGGCCGGTGCAGAAGTAGCGGTGATCGCCCTGCGTGGCGGCCGTATCCGCGGCATGCACGTGCATCAGTCGGGTGAACTGTTGCGGGTCGACGGCACCATCGCCAACGCACGCGCCGTCGACTACGACGCGCTGCTGGTGCCCGGCGGCTACATCAGCCCCGACCTGCTGCGCCAGTCGGCCCTCGCGCGCGATTTCGTGTGCCAGGTCCATGCGCTGGACAAGCCGATCGCGCTGATGTCGCAAGCGGCGCTGCTGCTGGTGTCATGCGGACTGGCCGCCGGCCGCACGCTGACGTCCTGGCCCGGCGTGCGCGACGACATCGTGAACGCGGGCGCCACCTGGCGCAACCAGGAGGTGGTACGTGACGGCAACGTCCTTTCCAGCCGCGGACCACAGGACACTGCGGCCCTGGTGCAGGCATTGCTCCCTTTCTTCGCCGGCGAGCCGCATGCCGGCATCGACGACGCCGCCGAATCCGACCCGCCGCAGGAAGAACCATCGGAAACGCCCGGCCAGCCGCTGCGCTGGCTGTCGGCGCCCTCGGTCGGCGCGATGCTGAGCCTGGCCTTGCTCGGCATGGGCGTGGTGGCCGCCAACCGCGGCCTGCGCAGGAAGCGGGCCGACGATGCGGAAACAGCAAGCTTGTCGCCGGACACGCCGCCCTGAATGGTGGCGGCCGCCAACGCGCCGGGCGTGGATGTTGTATGGTTCAGTCTTCCCTTAAGGAAGATCCATGACCTGCGACATCCATTTCTACGAACCCCGCAACGGCCACGGCCTGCCCCACGACCCCTTCAACGCCATCGTCGGCCCGCGCCCGATCGGCTGGATTTCCTCGCACAGCAGCGACGGCATCCTGAACCTGGCGCCCTACAGTTTTTTCAACGCGTTCAATTACACGCCGCCCATCGTCGGCTTCGCCAGCATCGGCGCCAAGGATTCGCTGCGCAACATCGAGGCGACCGGCGAATTCGTGTGGAACCTGGCCACGCGGTCGCTTGCCGAACAGATGAACCTGAGCTGCGCCGCCGTCGGGCCCGAGGTCGACGAGTTCGCGCTGAGCGGGCTGACCCCGGCCGCTGCGCGCCTCATCGGCGTGCCGCGCGTCGCGGAAAGCCCGGTTTCCTTCGAATGCCGCTGTACCCAGATTATCCAGCTACAAGGTGCCGATGGCGAAAAAGTGCCGACCTGGCTGGTCCTCGGCGAGGTCGTGGGCGTCCACATCGACCAGGCCTTGTTGAAAGACGGCGTCTATGACACCGCCTCGGCCGGCCATATCCTGCGCGGCGGTGGCCCGGGCGATTACTTCACGGTTGGGCCGGAGCAATTGTTCCGGATGTTCCGACCGGTCTGAACCGGCAGGCCCCTGTCGCCTCATTCGCTGCTCCGGGTGCGATACGGGGCCGCGTTTCACTGCATATAATCGGCATAGAACGGCGCTTTCTTCCTGGGCGCTGTTTTTTTGTTTGTTTTTATTTTGTCGGTTAGTTGCATAATTTTTCAAAAGCGTTGGTGTTGTGATGGCCGCCTACGGCGCCAAGAGCCGAATACTCGCGCGTAAAGACAAACGGTCAACAACAAGTCATATCCATGTCGTTGAACGATTGTTGACAGTTCAGTGAGGCTTCAATGAGATCTCATGAAGTACTCAGTGACACGTCACTGAAAGTTCAATGAGTTTTCATTGAATCTTCAATGATTGAATATAAGAAATTAATAGCGTAGGGGCCGCAACATATGGAGAATGCGCAACTGCAACATGATTCAATGCCTTTCAGCATTGTATTATGGAAATGGTGAGAAATGTGCTTTTGAAAAGAAAAAGCGTTACTGGAGGAGGCTGAAGTCAAATACCTCGACTTGGGCGATCCCTGCGCCAAGGCGAGTAAGAGCGCCTAACAAAACCTCCATGGCTCCGTTACATCGTCTCGCCTTACTAGCGTACTGTCTTCGACGACGCGCCTTGCCCTGAAGGTTTGTTTGGCGCTTCAAGGCGAAACCGGGTCATGTTCGACGAGCGGCCCGTCCGGAAGGCAAACGACGCTTCAAGCACCAAGGCCGAAATACGGATGGCGCTTCATATCAGGAAGCGATTCGATTGCAGCAGGCGTTCGACGCTATGCCCCTTTCAACTGGTCGCCGCCTGCCGTGACAGTCCGTGACTTTTCCGGTTTCACAACATGTTATTGTCATCCTTATAGCGGGCTCGTCCAGGAACGCGCCTTTCGAAGACCACAACAGGGGATCCTATGGCGCATGAAATCGAAGCACTCCCGGAAGTCGGCATTCGAAGCAGCGCTGCATATGCTCTGCCCTGGGAATACAAATTCAGGCAAACCGGCTTCAAGCGCTTTTGTCTCCTGGCTGCAGCGATTGCATTTACCGGATCGACTGCATTGTTCGGGTTGTTCATGTGGGCCAACCACGTATTCGACATATTCCCGGCCAGCCCTGCCCGTTACGAACAACCGGGCGTCATAATGATTTTCGGGAATCTGGTATTCGCACCGGTCATCGAGACCGGCCTGATGATCGCGCTGCTCAAGCTGTTCGTGCGCGCCGGCTTGTCCCGGCTGGCAAGCATCGTCCTGTCGGCAGTGCTCTGGGCGTTTTTACATGGCACCCTGGCACCCCTGCGGTTTGGCGGCACGATCTGGAGTTTTTTCGTGTTCGGCTACTGTTACTCTCTATGGTTCGATCGGCAGCCGAACAGGGCATTCGCCGCCGCCTGTCTGCCCCACACTTGCCTGAATCTGCTGCCCACGATCGCGATATTCGGCGGCTATTACGCGTTCCCGGGCAAGTAATCGGCAGTGGCGGGACCCGGCATGCCGCATCGCGCATTCGGACAGCCGAAAAACAGGCGCCGGGAAAACGCTCTTCCCCGGCGCCTGTTCGCGCAGCCTAATGCATGCGTTTGCGGCGGCTCGACGACGACCAGTTATCCAGGTCGACCTCGCCCCGCATGTCCGCGCATGCCGCGACCAGCTTGTCGATCTCGGCCTGGGTCATGCCCGAGTTCAGCGTCAGCCTCACCAGCGAGCGATTCTTCGCCGTTGCCGGCGCGCAAAACACCGCGCCATAGATGCCGCGCGCCTCGAGGGCCTTGCGCAACACCAGTGTCTTCGGTTCCGGGCCGGCTTCCAGCGCGATGATCTGTTCGGTGCCGTCGTCGATGCAATAGCCGAGTTCCGACAGGCGCGCCCTCACCTGTTGCGTATTCGCATGCAACGCGGCGCGGCGGGCGTCGGCGCGGCTGATGAAATCGACGGCGGCGTCGAACCAGGCCAGTTCATGGTTGAGCAGACAGGAACTGAAGATCGCCGGACGCGATGCTGAAAGGAAGTAGCCCTTGAAGCGGCTTGAACAGGTAATGAAGCCGGCGCGTCCGGCGAACGCCTTGGCCAGCGATGCCGTACGGAAATGCACGCGCTCGGTCAAGCCCATCTCGACCACCAGGCCGGCACCGCCCGGGCCATGGGTCCCGAGCGAGTGCGACTCGTCGACCACCAGGATGCTGCCGCTGCGTTCGGCCAGCTCGACCACCTCATGCAATGGCGCGACGCTGCCGTTGGTACTGTACAAGGCGTCGATGACGATCACGCCGCCGCCATGCTTTTCGATCTGGCGCTCGAGGTGGGCGGCGCTGTTGTGCAGGAAGGGCACCGGCTGGGCCTGGGCCGACTGCACCCCTTCCCACAGGGACGCGTGGGCCATCATGTCCAGGTAGACCGGGACGCCCGGCTCGGCGATGCTCTGCAGCAGCCCGACGTTGGCGGCCCAGCCGGACTGTGCCAGCACACCATCCTCGGCCTGCATGTAGCGGGCGAGCTTCGCTTCCAGCCGATGCTGGACGCTGCCCTCCTGCAGGAACACCGAGGACATCAGCATCTGGTTGTGGGTGCCTTGCAAGCAGCGGACCTGGGCATCGATGAGCGCCGGTTCATTGGCGATACAAAGATAGTCGTTGGTCGCCAGCATCACCGCCCCTGGGGTAGGCGTTGTCCAGACGTGCATGTGTTCGCCGCCCAGCAATTCCTCCACGCGGGTCACGTAATGCTCGTCCATGCGCCGGACGACGAATTCCGGCATACGCTGGGCGGCGGACTGGGCAACGAATCGATCGATATTGATGGCTGTGGTCATGTTTTCTCCAATAAGGGTGGGTGTGATTACGTGGTTCGGTAGCGACCTGCTGTAGAGTACATTTGACTAAACTCAGTGTCTGCTATCCACTTTTAGTCAAAAGAACGCAATAATTGCGTAAAATCAATTTTGACAGTACAAGGAAGGTCGCGACATAAACCATTTCGCGACATCAGTTATTTACCGTTAGGAAAACACCGAAATATGTCTGGCCCGTTATGCCCCCAGCGATCGACGCGCGCCTGAAGCGGTTCCAGGCATTGGGCCTGCAATGGCTGTTGCGTCAAGGACAAGAACAGGACCAGCTTGCGGTGCGGTTGCAATTCCTGGCCTGGATCGGCTGCCTCGGCATGCCGCTGTATTACCTCGTCTGGACCGTTGCTTTTCCACAACATTACGAAAGCCTCGGTTTGCGCCTGCTCGGCGTGGCCTTGTGCCTGCCCGCGCTGTTCCTGCCGCGCCTGCCCAAGGTGTTCACGGCGCGTCATTTACAGGTCTACGAGTTCATTGGCGTCACCTATGTGCTGCCCTTCTTCTTCACCTTCATGTTTCTGATGAACCATGGCGCAACGGTATGGGGCGAGTCGCTGCTGGTGGCGCTGATCGTGCTGTTCCATTTCGACGGGCTGTGGGCGCTGGCGTCCTGGGCCTGCGGCACCCTGATCGCCGGCATCGCCTTCTCGGTGGTCGGCGACCCCGTCTTCCTGACCCATCCGCTGGTGCTGGAGCAGGCGCCGATCTATTTGTTTACCGTGCTGGTGGTGTCGGCGACCCGGGTCGGGCGGCGCGTGCTGGCGCGCGAAAAGCTCGCCGGCATGGCACAAGCGCTGGCGATGGTCTCGCACGAGCTGCGCACGCCGCTCATCAGCGTGGCGGCCAACGTGCGCGGCATCGAGCGCGCGCTGAAGAGCGCATCGGCGGCGCCGGCAGCCGCGTCGGCCGATGTCCAGCGCACCGCCGCCGTGAACGACGCCATGGCACGCATCGGTTTCGAGGTGCGCCACATGAACCAGATGATCGACCTCTTCCTGTTGTCGGCGGCGGCGCTGAACCAGCAGCTGGCGGCCACCGAGCAGGTATCGATGGCGCAGGTGGTGACGCACGTGATCGAGCGCTATCCGTTCGCCACCGAGGCCCAGCGCGACGCGGTCGGCGTCGTCGTGCGCGCCGACTTCACGTTTGCCGGCAAGCACGAGTTGTGCGTGGTCGTGCTGCTGAATTTGCTGCGCAACGCGCTCAAGGCACTGCAGCGCGCTGGACGCGGCCAGGTACGCATCGTGGTCGATGGCGCCCGTGCCCGGCCGCGCCTGCTGGTAATGGATTCCGGCTGCGGCATTGCGGCAAAACAGTTGCCATATATTTTCGAACGTTTCTATTCGTGGCCGCCGAGTTCCGGCGCCGGCATCGGGCTGGCGCTGTGCAAGGATATCGTCCACGCCTGGCAAGGCCGGATCCGCTGCCGTTCGCGCGAGTCGGCCTATACCGTGTTTGCCCTTGAATTCACCTCCATCAACCCATGTCCCTCCCCATCTATCAGCACCCGACCATGACCGTATTGGTCGACGACAGCGTCAGTTTCCTGCACAGCCTGCGTTTCCAGCTCGGCAGCGCCTTGCCGAGCACCACCTTCAGCGACGCCAGCGCCGCCCTGGCCTGGCTGCGCGACCACAGCCGCGACGGCGCCGACCTGGAAGGTTTCCTGTCGCCCTGCGTGGACACCTATACCCATGAGCCGCAGCCATTCAGCGTGGCGCTGCATGTCGGCCAGCTAAGCCAGATCGCGCGCCGCGCGCGCCGCTTCATGACGCCGTCCACGCTGGTGATCGATTACTCAATGCCGCAGATGAACGGCATCGCTTTTTGCGAAGCGGTCAAGGACTTGCCATGCAAGAAGATCCTGCTGACCGGTGTGGCCGACGAGAAAGTGGCAATCGCCGCCTTCAACCGCGGCCTGATCGACCGCTACATCCGCAAGAGCGACCCGGATGCGCTGGACCGCCTGGAAGCCGACCTCGTGGACTTGCAGCGCGACTACTTCCTCACCCAGTCGCGCATGGTCCACGGCCTGCTGTCGCTGCACGAATACCGCTTCATCGGCGACCCGGCCATCGCGGCCCTGGTCGACCAGGTCGGCAAGTCCTACCAGATCGTCGAGCACTACCTGTACAAGAGCCCGTCGGGCTTCCTGATGTGCGACGCCGAAGGCCGGCCGCACCTGCTGGCGATCGAGACCGAACAAGGCATGCGCGCCCATTATGAGATGGCGCGCGACAGCGGCGCCCCGCCCGCGCTGCTCGAGGCCTTGCGCGAACGCCGCGTGATCCCCAACTTCAGCGGCGGCGACGGCGACGGCATGTACTCGCACGCGTTCAACCAGGCCTGGTACAACCACACCGCGCCGGCCCAGGAATGCCTCGGGCGGGAACGCTATTACTGGGCGATGTTCGACCTCGACCCCGCCCTGCTCGACGGTCCGGTGGCGCCGCTGTCGGCCTTCCTGCGCCAGCACCAGGCCAGTTGATATCGGGCACGAGCCGCATGCCGGCCTGCAACAAAGGGACGATGGTGGCATAATTCAAAGTATGACAAGCATCAGATAATCTCATGGAATACGCCGGACTCGTCAAGATCGTGCTCGCCGACCCTCGCCAACTCATGTGCGAAGGGCTCCAGCGCGTGCTGAACGAGCACACGGGCGTCAGGGTCGTCGGGATGGCCCGCTCGAAAGCCGAGCTGATGGCGGTGCTCGGCAGTGTGGCGCCGGACATCGTGCTGTTGAATCCGCGCCTGGAAACCCAGGGCGGCATCGCCCTGATCCGTGAATTGCGCAAGCTCTTGCCCTACCTGCCGCTGCTGACCCTGGCCTCGGATGCCGGCAGCGACGACCCGGTGGCCCTGCTGCGCGCCGGTGCTAAGGGCTACCTGTCCAAGAACAACGATACCGAAGACCTGATCCGGGCGGTCCTGAAAGTGGCTGGCGGCGGCCTGTTCATGAGTAGTGAACTCAGCGAAAGCCTGGCGGAAGAATTGTGCGCCGGCATGCGCACCGGCAGTTTCGCGCGCCTGTCGCCGCGCGAGGCCGAGGTGTTCGGCTACCTGGCCCGTGGCCACACGGTGTCGCACATCGCCCAGGTACTGCAGCTGAGCGTCAAGACGGTATCCACCCACAAGAGTCGGATGATGGAGCGCCTCGGGCTGACGTCGCTGAGCGAACTGATCCAGTACGCCATCACCAACGATCTGATCGACCTGAGCGAAGCCGTAGCCGCGCGCGATGCGTATACCGGTCCGGCGGCGCGCACGCAGGAATCGCGGCGCTCGGACCAGGACCGGGCGGTGGTCGCGCCGGACGACTGGCTGGAAAACCTTTCCCTCCGGGCGACGCTCCTGAAGCGCTAGCCCGATGCGCTAGTCGGCGCCGTCCCGGCCGAAGCGCTCGCTCACCCACTCGTGCCATCCGCAGTCGGGACAGCGGCTGACCAGGATGGCGCCGAAAAAGGTCGCGCAGCCGAGCGCGAGAAGACTGGCGTGCAGCAGGAATCCCATGTCGTCCTCCACTTTGTCCGAAAAGGTCGGTCGGAAAACTTCGCCGCGGACTTCGGTTTGACGAGCCCGTTGGGATCAATGTAATCCAGGCGGCGGGCAAAATCCAGCGCCGCACGCAGGCCCCTTGCAATGCGGCCGCCTCAATAGGTGTTCCCGTCCGCGCGGCGGCGCCGGTCGAGCGGCTCGGGCGGCAGTTCGGTATTGCTACGCCGCTCCGCCGGCCGCGTCAGCACCCGCACGGCCACCTCGACCGGCACGCCGAGCACCGCCAGTTCGCGCGCCTGGGCGCCGAAGCCGCGCGCGGCCTCGGCGTGGACCACCGCGTCGATCAGGAGCGCGGTCTTGTAATCGCTTCGTCTTTCCATCCGACGATGCTAGCACGCCCGGACCAATCGTTCACTTCGGCGCCACCGACTTCACCAGCGCCACCCGCTTGATTTCCCCGACGACGAGCAGGTAGCACAGGATCGTCACCGCCGCGTTCGCCCCGACGTACACCAGCGCGCCGGCGAACGAGCCGGTGCCCTGCACGATGTAGCCGATGACGATCGGCGTGGTGATGCCGGCAAAGTTGCCGAACATGTTGAACAGCGCACCGCTCAAGCCGCCGGCTTCCCTGGGCGAGGTATCGGCCACCACGGCCCAGCCCAGCGCGCCGATGCCCTTGCCGAAGAAGGCCAGCGCCATGACCGCGACCACGGCCGCATCCCGCTCGATGTAGTTACAGGCGATCATGCTCATCGACAGCAGCATGCCGCAGACGATGGGCAGCTTGCGCGACATCGACAGCGAGAAGCCGGCCCTGGCCAGGCGGTCGGAAATCGCGCCGCCGCAGACGCCGCCGAGGAAACCGGCGATCGCCGGCAGCGAGGCGACGAAGCCGGCTTTCAGGATCGTCATGCCGCGCTCCTGCACAAGGTACACCGGGAACCAGGTCAGGAAGAAGTAGGTCAGCGTATTGATGCAGTACTGGCCGACGTACACGCCCAGCAGCATGCGGTTGCCCAGCAGTTCCTTGATCACCGCGAAGGTGTCGATCGCCGGCCCCTGGTTGACGCGCTTGGCGCCGTCCAGGTCGACCAGCGCCCCGCCCTGCTCGATATAGGCCAGCTCGCTGGCGCTCACCGTCGGGTGGTCCTTGGGACCGTACATGGTCTTGAGCCAGACGAAGGCCATGACGACGCCGGTCGCGCCCATCACCAGGAACACGCTGTGCCAGCCGAACGAATGCACCAGCCAGCCCATCAGCGGCGCGAAGATCACGGTGGCGAAGTACTGGGCCGAGTTGAACAGCGCCGAGGCCAGGCCGCGTTCGTGGGTCGGGAACCAGGCCGACGTGATGCGGCTGTTGCCCGGGAACGAAGGCGCTTCGGCGGCGCCGACCAGGAAGCGCAGGCCGAACAGCACCGCGACCGCGGCGGCGCCGGTGAAGAAGCCGGCGACCCCGGTCAGCATGGTGAACACCGACCACAGGAAGATGCTGAAGAAGTAGGTGATCTTGGAGCCGAAGCGGTCGAGTAGCCAGCCGCCGGGCAGTTGCGCCATCACGTAGGACCAGCCGAAGGCCGAGAACACGAAGCCCATCTGGATGGCCGAGAGGCCGAGTTCCTTGCGCATTTCCGGCCCGGCGATCGAGATCGTGGCGCGGTCCGCATAGTTGATGGTGGTGACGATGAACAGGATAGCGAGGATGGTCCAGCGCGTGCGCGTCGCCGGTTTTGCGACGGCCATCGGCCTGCTTGCGGTCGTTGTGTGCTCCATGGTGTCTCCCGGTTGGAACGTGTTAGAACGTATGGCGGATGCCCAGGTTGTAGCCGGTGCTGCCGGTACCCGATTCGCTGTTGTTGGCGACCGTGTAGCCGGCGCCGTTCTTGTTGTCGATATGGGCGTAGGCGGCATACAGGCCGGTGCGCTTCGACAGCCCGTACAGGTAGCCGATGCCCCATGAACTGGCGTCCTGGTCGAAGCGGGTGCGGTCGTTCTTGCGCATCGCCGAGAACATCAGCGTGCCCGGGCCGACCGGCGCCGAGAAGCCCAGCAGCAGGTCGCGCGCGTCGGTCGACGCGGTCGGCGCCACGCCGCCATAGGGGTTGTTCGGATTGCCGAGCGGCGTGCTGTTGAAGCCCTTGTCGATGCCGACGCCGGCATGCAGCGTGATCCACTTGAACTTGTAGTTCCCGCCGAACAGGACATTGCGGCCGATGTCGCGGCTGGTGCCGGTCGCGCTCACGTCGGAGTTCTTGGCGTTGTAGACCAGGCGCAGCGCCAGCGGGCCGGCCGCGTAGCCGATGGCGCCGCCGTACTGGCGGCCCGCCGAGATCGACGACTGTTCGCCGGCGCTGTAGGCCAGGTCGACATGGAAGCCGTTCACCTTGGGCGAGGCATAGGTCACCGTGTTGCTGGTGCGGACGTTGCTACCGTTATCGGGGAACAGGTTCTTCGAGGTGCCGGCGTAACCGGTGCGGAACGGGTCGACGACTTCCACCAGCGCGTTGTGGTACGGCGTGTACTGGCGCCCCAGCGCGACCGAGCCCATGTCCGTCTTCAATCCGACCAGGGCCTGGCGGTTGAAGATGGTGTTGTTCGCATCGAGCGTGCCGGTATCGATCCGGGCGCCGGTCTCCAGCGTGAAGAAGGCCGACATGCCGCCGCCCAGGTCTTCGCTGCCGCGAAAGCCGAGGCGCGAGGCGGAGCCGGCGCCGCTGGTGATCTTGGTCTGGCGGCCGGCGCTGCCGCCGCTCTCGCCGACGATGGCGGCATCGACGATGCCGTAGATGGTGACGTTGGTCTGGGCCTGCGCGCTGGCGACGGCGCCCGCCAGGCCGAGGATGATGCTCGCTGCTGTTCTCAAAATGTGTCTCCTGTGTTTCTATTCATGTGCCTGGGTCGTGCGTGGCCGCCTCAGGTCACCGGCGCCGGGTTGAACAGCGCCAGCGCGTTGTGCAGCTTCCAGTGCTCGGCCCAGGTCTTCTTGCGGCCGCTGGCGACGTCGAGGATGAAGTGGAACATCTCCCAGCCAACGTCGGCAATCGTCGCCTCGCCGGTGGCGATGCGACCGGCATTGATGTCCATCAGGTCGTGCCAGCGCCGCGCCAGGTCGTCGCGGGTGGCGACCTTCACCACCGGCACCGCGGCCAGGCCGTAGGGCGTGCCGCGCCCGGTGGTGAACACGTGCATGTTCATGCCCGCCGCCAGCTGCAGCGTGCCGCAGATGAAGTCGCTGGCCGGCGTGGCCGCGTAGATCAGGCCTTTTTGTTCCAGCTTGTCGCCCGGCGACAGCACGCCCGAGATCGGACTGGTGCCCGACTTGATGATCGAGCCCATCGCCTTTTCGGTGATGTTGGCCAGGCCGCCCTTCTTGTTGCCCGGCGTGGTGTTGGCACTGCGGTCGACGCCGCCCTTGCGCAGGTATTCGTCGTACCAGGCCATCTCGCGGATCATGGCCTGCGCCACCTCCTCGGTGGCGGCGCGCCGGGTCAGCTGGTCGATGCCGTCGCGCACCTCGGTGGTCTCGGAAAACATTACCGCCGCGCCGGCGCGCACCAGCAGGTCGCTGGCGAAGCCCACCGCCGGGTTGGCGGTGACACCGGAAAAGGCGTCGCTGCCGCCGCACTGCACGCCGACCACCAGCTCGGATGCCGGCACGGTCTCGCGGCGGCGCTTGTCGAGTTCCGCCAGGTGACCCTCGGCGGTGCGCATGATCGAATCGATCATGCTGCCGAAACCGACGTGCGCCGCATCCTGCAGGCAGACCACATCCACCGACTCCGCCCCGCGGATCGGAATCGTCCCGGCCGGGAACAAACGGCCCGGCTGCAGCTTTTCGCAGCCCAGGCTGACCACCATGGCGCGGCCGCCGAAGTTGGGATTCTTGGCGATGTTGCGCAGCGTGCGGATCGGGATCTCGGCGCCTGGCGCCTCGATGGCGACGCCGCAGCCGTAGATGTGCTCGAGGGCGACCACGCCGTCGACGTTCGGGTACTTCGGCAGCAGTTCTTCCTTGATGCGCCTGACCGCGTGTTCCACCACGCCGGCCACGCACTGGACCGTCTGGCTGATGGCCAGCAAGTTGCGGGTGCCGACCGAGCCGTCCGGGTTGCGAAAGCCCTCGAAGGTATAGCCTTCGAGCGGCGGCAGCGGCGCGGGCGGGGCGGCGGGACGCGGCAGGTCGTCCAGGCCGCGCGCGGCCGGCATGCCGACCAGCGATTCCTCAACCCAGCTGCCGCGTGCGATCGGCTGCAGCGCGTGGCCGATGGTCACGTTGTAGCGCAGGATGGGCTCGCCCTCGGCGATGTCGCGCAGGGCGACCTTGTGCCCTTCCGGCACCTTGGCGGTCAGCACCAGGCCATCGGGAAAGACGGTCCCGGCCGGCAAGCCGCCGGCATTGACGACGATGGCCACGTTGTCGTTGTCGTGCATGCGTATGGTACGTGGAGTGCTCATGTTGGTTTCCATGTGGTTCCGAAGGACGCGCGGGTCGGTTTCGATGATTGCGCAATCATTCGTCAGCAAAATTATTTTTTCCTATGCCTCAAGGCGCGGCGCCCGCAAATAACTTGCGCGAACGCCAAAATGACACCGCAATCATTTCACCTTCAAAATTTGGCCGCCGAGCGACCCTGTTTTATTCGACAACGTAATGACAGACATTCATGGCGTTGTGAGGTTTTTGGTATGATACCGCAATCATTAACATAAGCAAGCGGAAATCGCGCCACGGCCTGCCGTGCCCATCCACAGCGATTCACATCGGCCGCCCCTCCACCCATGACAGAACCGCTCGACCAGGACGACGCCACCGGCATCCCGTACAACGACACCGAAGCCGGAGAACGCCCGCGCAGCATCACGCTCAAGGACGTGGCGCGTCTGACCGGTCTCTCCCCCATCACGGTGTCGCGGGCGCTGCACAACCCCAAGCTGGTACGCCCGGAAACGATCGAACGGGTCAAGGAAGCGGCGGCGGCCATCGGCTACATCCCCAACATGCTGGCCGGCAGCCTGGCAACCAGGCGCAGCCAGCTGGTCGCCGCCATCGTGCCGCAGCTGTCGAACTCGATGTTCGCCGAAACCGTGCAGGGCCTGAACGAGGAACTGGCGGCGCACGGCTACCAGCTGCTGCTGAGCACCTCCGACTATTCGAAGCAGAAGGAAGAAGACCTGCTCACGGCCATCCTCAGCCGCCAGCCCGACGGCATCGTGCTGACCGGGATCGACCACCATCCCGGCGTACGCAAGAAACTGATCGCCATGGGCGTGCCGGTGGTGGAAACCTGGGACCTGACGCCGACCCCGATCGACATCGCCATCGGCTTCTCGCACGAACGCATCGGTGAAAAGGTCGCGCAGTATTTATTAGAGAAAGGCTACCGCCGCTTCGCCTCGATCCACGGCGCCGACCGCCGGGCGACCATCCGCCACCAGGCTTTGGCAGCGGAACTGAAGCGCCATGGCGCCGAGCTGGTGGGCAGCCACGCCGCCACGCCGCCGACCACGCTCAGGCTCGGCCGCGAAGGCTTGCGCGCCATCCTCGACGCCGGCGGCACGCCGGACGTCGTCGTCTGCACCTCGGACATCCTGGCCCACGGCGCCCTGATCGAAGCCACCGCGCGCGGCCTCGACGTGCCCGGGCAGCTCGGCATCATGGGCTTCGGCGACTTCGACTTCGCCGCGCACACCCACCCCGCCATCTCCTCGGTGCACGTGGACAAGCGCGCCATCGGGACCCGCGCGGCGCAGTCGCTGATCGCGAAGATCGAAGGCAGGCCGCTGAAGGGGAACGTGATCGACGTCGGCTTTTTCCTGGTCGAGCGCGGGACCACGCGCGGGGCGGGCTGACGCGGCCTGCATTTCCCCGCGGTCGCGCCCACTTCTTTGCTATGCTGTACGGCCCAGCCACGACCTGACAGGCCGCCCATGGATCGTCTCCGCAAGATGTTACCGCTGCTTCTGCTCACAGGCTTGTCCGGCCGGGCGCAGGCCGCTCCCCTCCCCGCGCATACGCTGGACAACGGCACGGTGCGCGCGGTCGTCACCGAAGCCATCGGCGGGCGCCTGCTGTCATTTTCGCTGGCCGGCCAGCCCAGCTTCCTGCGCCTGGACGAGGCCGCGGGCGACCCGGCCGCGCCGGTCGACGCCGATACCGGCAACGTCGGCTGGCTGGGCCACGAGATCTGGGCCGGCCCCCAAAAGCAATGGTGGACCCACCAGGACCTCAACCCGGCGCGCAAGGCCGCAAAGGCCAACTGGCCGCCCGATCCCTGGCTGAGCCTGGCGAAATACACGCTCGACGCCGCCAGCGCGACGGACGTCAGGTTCACCGGCCCGGCCAGCCCGGTGAACGGCCTGCAGCTCAGCAAGCGCTATGCGCTGGTGCCGGGCAAGCCGAACAGCCTGCGCCTGGACGTAAGCGCGGTCAACCGCCGCGCCACCGGGGTGGCCTGGGACATCTGGTTCAACACCCGCGTCCATGCCGGCACCCGGGTCTACGTGCCGGTCGCGGCGGCGGCCGACGTCCGCATCGAGCCGCAGCTGCCGCCCGAGGGCTTCGCGCCGCCGCGCCAGGTGCTGTACAAGGGCCTGCTCTCGCTCGAACTGCCGGCGCCCGGCCAGCCGGCGCGCCGCGGCAAGGTGTTCGTGCAGCCGGCGGGGGGCTGGATGGCCGGCTTCCATGGGCGCCAGGCCTTCATCGTCCAGTTCAAGCACCAGCCGCGCGGCACGATCCACCCGGACCAGGGCCAGGTCGAGCTGTACCAGGAAGTCCACCCCGGCCAGCCCGGGCGCGGCGTGCTCGAGATGGAAGTCCATGCGCCGTACACGCGGCTGGCGCCGGGGCGGCGCATGGAGGCGTCCGAAACCTGGACGCTGCTGCCCTACGGCGGGCCCGACACGCCGGACGCCCACGCCGCCTTCCTGCGCGCCCACGCGCCCGAACTCGGGCTCGACGGCCTGCAGGGCCAGGAAATCGATGCCAAGGCTGCAAAAACTGGCGTCAGACAGTATCCTTCTGCTACCGTAGCAAAATCATCATCCACTTCAGCCAATCAGAAATGACTTCTTCGACCGAGCAATCGACAGCGCAAGCGCAAGGCAGCGACCTTCCCCTCGACATGATCATCTTCGGGGGCATGGGCGACCTGGCGATGCGCAAGCTGCTGCCGGCGCTGTACATGGCCTACCTGCACGGCAACCTGCCGGGCTCGACCCGTATCCTGTCCACCGGCCGCCAGGAGATCGACCGCAGCGCCTACCTGAAGCATGTCGAAGAGCACTCGCGTACCTTCATTGCCAAGGACAACTTCAACGACAAGACCTGGGACGGCTTCCTGCAGCTGCTCGAGTACGTCAAGCTGGACGTGCAGGCGGCGGAGCGCTTCGACACCCTCGAGCAAGCCTCGCGCCAGGGCGCGCAGCGGGTGTTCTACCTGTCGACCGCGCCCTCGCTGTTCACCACCATCTGCGACAAGCTCGCCGCTTCCGGCCTGGTCGACGACAATGCGCGGGTGGTACTGGAAAAGCCGCTCGGCACCGACCTGGCGTCGGCGATCGAGATCAACGAAGACGTCGGCCGCTACTTCTCTGAATCGCAGATCTACCGGATCGACCATTACCTGGGCAAGGAAACCGTGCAGAACCTGATGGTGCTGCGCTTCGGTAACTCGATCCTGGAACCGCTGTGGCGCGCCCCGAACATCGCGAGCGTGCAGATCACCGTGGCCGAGGAAGTCGGGGTCGGCAGCCGCGCCGGCTTCTACGACGGCGCCGGCGCCATGCGCGACATGGTGCAGAACCACCTGCTGCAGCTGCTGTGCATCGTCGCCATGGAACCGCCGACCTCGCTCGACGCCGATGCCGTCCGCGACGAAAAGCTGAAGGTGCTGCGTTCGCTGCGCCGCTTCAAGCTGGCCGACATCGCGCGCGACACCGTGCGCGGCCAGTACATCCATGGCGTCAGCGGCAACCAGGAAGTGGGCGGCTACCTGGAAGAGAAGAACGTGCCGGCCGAGAGCGGTACCGAGACCTTCGTTGCGCTGCGCACCTTCGTCGACACCTGGCGCTGGTCCAAGGTGCCGTTCTACCTGCGCACCGGCAAGCGCATGGCGCGCCGCTCGTCGAAGATCGTGATCGAGTTCGCCAATCCGCCGTTCCCGCTGTTCCACCAGAACGCCGGCGCTGTCGCCAACCGCCTGGTCATCGAATTGCAGCCGGAAGAAGCGATCAAGCTGCAGCTGATGGCCAAGCAGCCGGGCAGCGGCATGGAAACGCAGCAGGTATCGCTCAACCTCGACCTGCAGTCGGCCATGCCGCAGCGCCGCGCCGAAGCCTACGAGCGCCTGCTGATCGACGTGGTGCGCGGCCGCCTGACCCACTTCATGCGCCGCGACGAGCTGGAAGCGGCCTGGCAGTGGGCCGACCCGATCATCGAAGGCTGGCAGACGCTGGCCGAGAAACCGCATCCGTACGCGGCCGGCTCCTGGGGCCCGGCCGAATCGTTCGCGCTGCTGGCGCGCGACGGCTTCAGCTGGGTCGAGTAAGCGTCAGGGGCGGCCGCCTGCCCGCCCCTTGCCCGCTTTACTGCCCAGCACCAGCGCGATCCCGCCCAGGATCGCCGCCGCGGCCAGCGCCAGCCGCGCCGTGAACGCCTCGTCCAGCAGCACCACCCCGCCGAGTGCCGCGATCAGCGGCACCGACAGCTGGACCGAGGCGGCCCGCAGCGCCGTCAGCCGGCGCAAGACCGCATACCACACCACGTAGCCCAGTCCCGATGTGATGGCACCGGACGCCAGCGCCAGTGCGACGCCGACCGCGTCCGCATGGAAGCGCGCCGACCAGGCCAGCCAGGACAGCACGCAAAGCGCGATACCCAACGGCGTCGCACGCGCGAAGTTGCCGCCGGTGGCCGCCAGCGGATCCGGCACGCCCCTGCCGCGCAGCGAATAGCCGCCCCAGGCCACGCCGGCCAGCGCCATCAGCGCCGCCGCGTCCAGCGAAGGCGCGGCCACCCCCGGCAGCATCAGCACTACCAGCCCGGCCACCGCCAGCGCCAGCCCGAGCCAGCCGCCGGCGGCGAAGCGCTCGCCGCCGCGCAGCCCGGCCGCGAACATGGTCAGCTGGACCGCGCCGAACAGGATCAGCGCGCCGCTGCCGGCCGCCAGGCGCAGGTAGGCGAACGAGAAGCAGGCCACGTACAGGAACAGCATCACGGCGGCCGGCCAGTCGCCGCCGGCCCGGACCGGTACGCCGCGCCGCAAGCGCATGCACAGCAACAGCACGGCGGCGCCGGACGCCAGCCGGATGGCGCCGAAGCTGGCCGGATCGATGCGCCCTCCCTGCAGTGCGATCCGGCACAGCAGCGAGTTGGCGGCAAAGGCCAGCATCGCCAAGGCGGTCGGCAGGGCCGTGGCCAGCAGTGGATGGCGGATGGACGTCCAGCGGCGTTCCGGCGTCATGGATGGCCTCGGGTCTGGTGCATTGCGCAATCGATTCCGGTTGCATTCGTATGCATGGTGACTACACTGAATTTCAGGAAAGCTCTTTCTTGAAGGTGAATGTATAACAAACATTGCTGGAGGCGGACATGTGTACCGAAAAAAGCTTTGTCGCCGCGGTCGTGACCGGGCTCGCACTGATGGCCGTGCACGTGGGCGGCGACGCCTCGCCGGGCGCGCCGCTGCAGGTCGAGCGCGCGAATACCAACCTGGGACTGGCGGCGCTGCTGGCGCCGATGAGGCATTAGACGCACGATTGGGCAGCAAAAGCACCGTCGGGGCATCGGAAGCGCCGTTGGGCATTCGAAGCACTGTCGGGCACTGGAAGCAGTGTCGGGACCTTGGAAAGACCGTCGTCCCCGCGCAGGCGGGGACCCATGCCGGGTATCCGAAGTCCGAGCCCCGGCACCATTCGTGATCCACGTGACAGGCATGGGCCTGGTCATTAAGATCTCATCCATAAAATATGAGATGAGGAGACAAGACCCATGTTTGAAGCTGCCCCACGTACGCTGCGCCTCGCAGCGACAAGCTTGATCGGCGCCGCCTGCCTCGCCGCCGCCGGTCTCTCTGCCAGTTCTGCCCGGGCCCAACCTGCTGAACCGCTGCAGGCCATGATCGCGCGCGACGTCCGGACCGCCGCCGCGCAATACGGCGGCCTGCTCGACAAGGTGCGCGCCCAATCCGGTTTTCCGCGCACGCTGGAGGGCAAGGCCGTCAAGCTGGTCGGCCCCGGCGACTGGACCGCCGGCTTCTTCCCGGGATCGCTGTGGTACCTGTTCGAAGCCACCGGCGATGCGAAGTGGCGCAGCGCCGCCGTCGATTACACCGCGCGCACCGCGCCGGCCAAGTTCGACAAGAGCCAGCACGATCTCGGCTTCATGCTGTACAGCGGCTACGGCAACGGCCTGCGCCTGAGTTCGGACCCGGGCCACCGCACGGCCTACCGTGACGCCCTGCTGGCCGGCGCCACCACCCTGCTCACCCGTTTCAACCCCACTGTGGGCAGCATCCAGTCCTGGGACCCGTGGCCGAACAGCACCTGGGCATTCCCGGTCATCATCGACAACATGATGAACCTGGAACTCTTGACGTGGGCCGCGCGCGCCGCCAACGAGCCGCGCTACCGCGAGGTCGCGATCGCCCACGCCGACACCACGCTGAAGAACCATTTCCGTCCGGACAGCTCCAGCGTGCACCTGGTCGACTACGATCCGAAGACCGGCCAGGCGCGCGCGCGCGTGACGGTGCAGGGTTACGCGGACAGTTCCAGCTGGGCGCGCGGCCAGGCCTGGGGCCTGTACGGCTACACCATGATGTACCGCGAAACCGGCAAGGCAGCCTACCTGCGCCAGGCGCAGAAGATCGCCGCCTTCGTGATGGGACATCCGCGCCTGCCGGCCGACAAGGTGCCCTACTGGGACTATGACGACCCGGCAATCCCCGACGCGCCGCGCGACGTGGCCGCCGCCGCCATCACCAGTTCCGCCCTGCTGGAACTGGCCGGCTTTGCCGAGCCCGGCGCCGCCAAAAGCTACCGCGACTTCGCCGTGGCCCAGCTGCGCAGCCTGTCCTCCCCCGCCTACCTGGCCCAAGCGGGCGAGAACGGCGGCTTCCTGCTGAAGCACGCCACCGGCCACAAGCCGGCCGGCACCGAGATCGACGTACCGCTCAACTATGCCGACTACTACTTCCTGGAAGCGCTGCTGCGACTGAAGGCGGCGCGGCTGGAGGGTTGACGGCCTTGTCCCGGCCTGCTCGTTCCAACCAGGCCGGCAGTCAAACCACAGCCGCACTGAATGGTTCGGGCCGCCGTGCAAGCAGATGCGACAGCCGTTGGAGACCCGCCTGCAGGCGGTCACGGTCCTTGATGCTGCCCAGCGAGATCCGGATCGCATTCACGGATCCGCTGCCGGTGGCGAAGGCCTCCGCCGGCGTGACTGCGATGCCTTCGCTGCCGGCGGCACGCGCAAGCTGCGCAGCGCTCCAGTACGCCGGCAGCTCGAGCCATGCATGCAGGCCGTCTCCAGTGCCGCCGTAGCGCCCCGCCAGGATATCCCGCGCCATCCGCTGGCGCAGGCGCGCCTCCTTGCGTACGCCTTCCAGCAATCCGTCGGCCGATCCGTCGAGTATCCACTGCGTGGCCAGTGCCGCCGTCAGGGGTGCAACCATCAGCGCGAACGACCTGAGCGCGGCCAGGAAGCGTTCGCGCTCGTGCGGGTCGCGTATCAGCACGAAGGCGACACGCAGGCCGGGCGTCAGGCATTTCGACAGGGTCGAGATGTAGTGCACCCGTTCCGGGGCCAACGTGGCGACAGGCGGCGGCGCGGCCTCGGCGAGGCGCCAGTAGGGATCGTCCTCGACGATGCGTACATCGCGGCGCTGCGCGACGGCGGCGAGCTCCTTGCGCCGGCGCTCCGGCATGGTAACGGCGGTCGGGTTATGCAAGGTCGGATTGAGGTAGACCAGCCTGGGCTTGTGCCGGCGGCACGCCGCTTCGAGCATCCCGGGCACCATCCCGTGCCGGTCCGCTTCCACCGCAATGACCTGCCGGCCGAACTGGGTCGCCGCGGCGCGCAGGCCGGGATAACTCGCCGGCTCCGCCAGGATGACATCGCCGGGCTCGGTCAGCGCAAGGATCGATGCGGCGATCGCCGCCTGCGCCCCCGGACAGACGACGACCTGCCGGGCATCCAGGTGGCCGAACATCGGTTCGAGCCATCGGGCGCCGGCCTTGCGGTCGGCGTCGCTGCCCCCGCCCAGGTGGTAAGTCATCAGCAATCCACTGTCCGCCCGCATCAACACTTGAGACAGACCTTGTTTCAGCATGTCGTCGAAGTCCACCCCGTCCGGCGGTGGCGGGGTGTTCATGCTCAGGTCCAGGATCGGGTTCGATTCGACTTTCGGCGCCGCGACATAGGTGCCGCGGGCGCCGCGGCCCTCCAGCAAGTTGCGGCGCCTGGCTTCGTCGTATGCACGCGTGATCGTGGTCAGGTCGACGTCCAGCCGTGCGGCCAACTGGCGCTGCGGAGGCAGGCGGTCGCCCGGTTTCAGCGTCCCGTCCACCACTGCCGCCTGCAGGGCGTCCGCGATCTGCAGGAAACGTGGCCCGCCGTGCACGGCCAACCGCGGGAGCCAAATGGGCGGATGTTCGTCTTGTATGGCTTTCAACTGGGACATTTTGTCTCAATGTATGGAAATTGCTTTTAAGTAGAATGCCTCAGAACGCGCAGCAACACCATCCTTGCACGGCAAGCGCCGATGTTTTCTCCTCTCTCATCTGCATGCGGCACATCGCGCAGGCGACTACGTCGTTATTTTCATGGACGGATATGATGAAAGGTCTGAATGGAATGACCGGCGGGTGGTTTGAACAAGAATGAAGCTGCCGGGCAGCGTTTCGAGGCGGTGCGCCTCCCGATAGACAGTGTCAAGTAATAGTCAGGGAAAAATAATGGATTGGGTTCCAATCGTCTTCGTGACCTTCAAGTTCCTCGTGCTGGGCACGGGCATGTTCTTCGCCGTCAAGTGGCATTACGACCAAGGAGCGAAGGACCAGGATAGAAAAATGGAAATGCGCGCCGTGCGGCGCACGGCCGTCAAGGTGGGCGCCATCTTCGTGCTGTTGCTGCTGGTCCTGGGCATCGTCACCTTCGTCCTCGGCAGGACGCTCGGCCTGGACTTGTCCTTCTCCTGAGGGCAAGGCATGGCCGGGGCCTTGGCCGCCGGCCCATCGATTTCCGGGCCTGGCCCGGCTCAGAACTTCTCGGCCGCGGCCGGTCCGCTCAGCGGCTTGACCTGGATGTTGCGGTAGAAGGCTTCCGCCCCTTCGGACTGGATCGAGAACTTGCCGCGCGTGAGCGGCACCACCTTGCCGTCGACGGTCTGGCGCGAGTTCTCCACGCGCAGCACCGCGTGGCCGTTGACCACGTGGATCAGGGTCTTGCCGTCGGCGATGACTTCCATCGTGTTCCATTCGCCCGACGGTTTTTCGTAGTTGCCGCGCTTGAGGATGCGCGACTTCAGGCCGGTGCGCTGCGGCAGCGCCGGGTCGTAGCGGAAAAACTTCCAGTCGCCCTGGTTGGCGTCGCCGACGTGGGCATCGACCATCACGCCGTCCAGGCTGTGGTAGTCGGCGCAATCGCCTTCCTGCAGCTGGAATTCGTGGCTGCGCATCCAGTGGCCGCTCTGCGCGCCTTCCGGGCCGACCGCGTAGTACAGCAGGCCGCTGTCGCGCGGCGCATCCAGGCGCGGGAACCATTTCTTGTCTCCCCACTTGAACTCGAACTTGAGGTGGAAGTTCTCGTACTCGCCCAGCGTCGACGCCGCGCCCCACTCCTCGCCCGACACCCGCAGCAGGCCGTCCACCACCGAGAACACCTTTTTCGGATCCTGGTTCAGGCCGCGCACCGAGGTCGGCGCCTTCATGTTGTCCGAGGTCGGCTGCATGCTGACCCAGGTGCTCCAGCCGGCCAGGTCCTTGCCGTTGAACAGCGAGGTCCAGCCCGGCTCGGCGGCGTGCAGCGGCAGCGCCAGCGACAGGTTCATGGCCAGGGCGGCGCCGAGCGCGGCCAAACGGGGAATACGAGGTAAGCGGGTCATGCGAAGGTCTCCTTCTATGCGTTCTGGATGGGGGGAACCCGTCTGCGCGGGCCTTGGCAATCTAGCATGGCCGCTGTTGAGAGCGCTACCACCCGAGACCAGCTTGCCGAATTCCTTATAAATTTTTCCGAATTTTTAACACTTACGGAGTTTTCCTGATGCTAATATTCCTACATAAATAGTTGTACTTATAAAAGTCGCTGACACAAGCTTCAGGGCAAGCGCATCGTCGAAGACAGCACGCTGGTACGGCGAGACGAATGCAACGCAGCCATGGGGCTTGTGTCAGCGGCGCCAAGACACACGGAGACGCCAGGATGAGCACAATCGTCATCGGTAGAGGCATGGTCGTCGCCCACGGCCCGGACAGCGAACGCATGCCCATGCGGCCGCCGCGTGCCCCGCGCATGGCACGCCAGGTGCAGCCAGCGCGCTCGGCCCCGGCGCCGGCGCACCAGGCCTGCGCCGCGTTCTATGCCGAACACGGCATCCCGACGCCGAGCGCACTGTTCGACACGCTCTCCGACACCTATTACTTCGCCAAGAACCGCGACGGCCAGTTCGTCTGGGGCAACCGGCTGCTGCAGGAGCAGCACGCGCTGGCCGACGTCAAGGACATCATCGGCCGCACCGACCACGACTTCTTCCGGCGCGACATCGCCGACCGCATCCGCGCCGACGACCTGGCGGTGATCGAGACCGGGGTCACGGTGCGCAACAAGCTGGAAGTGATCGACGGCGGCCACGGCGCGCTGACCTGGCTGTTCACGACCAAGGCGCCGCTGCGCAACCGCCAGGGCGACATCGTCGGCATCGAAGGGTTTTCGCGCGATGCGCGCCGCTCGCAGGACACCATCGCGCCCTTCCACGAATTCAAGGCCTGCATCGAATACCTGCAGGCGCACCTGACCGAAAACATCGCCATCGAACACCTGGCGCGGCTGTCGTGCATGTCGCTGTCGACCTTCGAGCGCAAGTTCAAGCAGCACTTTTCGCTCACGCCCAAGCAATACATCCTGCACATGAAGGTGCACGAAGCCTGCCGCCTGCTGCCGTCCGCCGGCAGCATCGCGCGGGTGGCGCTGGATACCGGCTTCGGCGGCCAGAGCTACTTCACCAAGCAGTTCCGCAGCGTGGTCGGGATCACGCCGAAGCAATACCTGATGTCGCTGGCACGCGCGCGCTAGACGTCGCGGCCAGCCCTGTTGTCATCTTCTTTGGAGAGAGAAGCATGTCTGAAACTGGAGATCGCACCGGCGATCCGATCCGGCGCGGGCTCGCGGAGCCCGACCCTGCAAGCGCCAACCCCATGCGCCGCACCACCCTGCTGCGCCTGGCGGCTTTGTGCGGCCTGGCCGGCGCCGGCGAACTGGGATTCAACGTCGACGCCCTGGCCGCCGCAAGCGCCCCGAAAGGCGCGGCGGCCGCACCCGAACTGCTCACCCGCGACGAGCTGCGCCTGACCGGCGTGCTGGCCGACCTGATCATCCCGCGCACCGACACCCCGGGCGCGCTCGACGTCGGCGCCCACCGCACCGTCGACCACCTGCTCAAGGTGTGCGCGCTGGAACCGGCGCAGGCGGCGTACCGGGCCGGCCTGGCGCGCATCGACGCCGCCGCCCAGGCGCAGCACGGCAAGCGCTTCGTCGCGCTGACGGCGGCGCGCCAGGTGGCACTGCTGCAGGCGCTCGATGCCGGCGGCGCACCCTTCGCCCCGCCCGACCAGGGCTTCTTCCGCCAGCTGAAAGGCTATGTCGCCTTTGCCTACTACACCTCGGAAGCCGGCGCCTCGCAGGAACTGGCCTACCTGGCGGTGCCGGGCGGCTTCAAGGGCGACGTCAAGGTCACCCGTTCCACCCATACGTGGGCCATCTAAAGGGTCATCCGAGAGCGCGCACATGGAAACCAAACAAACCTTTTACATCAAGAGCACGCCCGAGCGCTTCGACGCCATCGTGGTCGGCTCCGGCATCACCGGCGGCTGGGCCGCCAAGGAACTCACCGAACGCGGCCTCAAGACCCTGATGGTCGAGCGCGGCCGGCCGGTCGAGCACGGCGTCGACTACATCGGCGAGAACCGCGACCCGTGGACCATGCCCAACCGCGGCAAGGTCGACGCCCGCGTCGCCGAGGAACAGTTCTCGATCCAGCGCCAGTGCTACGCCTTCGACGAGCACACCAAGCAGTTCTTCAACAACGACCGCGACATGCCGTATTCCACGCCGGACAACCGTCCGTTCAGCTGGATCCGCGGCAACCAGCTGGGCGGCAAGTCGCTGATGTGGGCGCGCCAGTCCTACCGCTGGAGCGACCTCGATTTCGAGGCCAACCTGAAGGACGGCCACGGGGTCGACTGGCCGATCCGCTACGCCGACCTGGCGCCCTGGTACAGCCACGTCGAGCGCCACGTCGGCATCAGCGGCAGCAAGGAGGGACTGGCCGTGCTGCCCGACGGCGAATTCCTGGCGCCCTTCGAATTCAACGCGGTGGAAGCGGCGCTGAAGCAGAAGTTCGACGCGAAATATGCGCCGGCGCGCATGATCATCGGCCGCACCGCCAACCTGAACACCGCCGCCGACCACCACCTGGCCGAGGGCCGCGCGCCGTGCCAGGCGCGCAGCCAGTGCCACCGCGGCTGCTCGTTCGGTGCCTATTTCTCGACCCAGAGCTCGACGCTGCCGGCGGCGCTCAAGACCGGCCGCCTGCGCATCGCCACCGACAGCATCGTGCACAGCGTGCTGTACGACCCGAAGACCAACCGCGCCACCGGCGTGCGCGTGATCGACGCCGAGACCATGGAAACGCGCGAGTACCACGCGCGCGTGGTGATCCTGTGCGCCTCGACGCTGGGTTCCACCGCGGTGCTGCTGAATTCGACCTCGGCAGCCTTCCCGAACGGCCTGGCCAACTCCTCGGGCGTGCTCGGCCACTACCTGACCGACCACCTGTGGGCCGCCGGCGCCGACGGCCGCGTCGAGGGCTTCGAGGACCATTACTACCAGGGCCGGCGCCCGACCGCGCCCTATATCCCGCGCTTCCGCAACGTGGTCGACAAGCACCCCGACTTCGTGCGCGGCTACGCGCTGGCCGGCGGCGCCGCGCGCGAAGGCTGGCAGTCGGCCGCCTACAAGCCCGGCTTCGGCAAGGACTACAAGGCCATGATCAGGAAGCCCGGCCCGTGGCGCTTCGGCCTGGGCGGCCAGGGCGAGATGCTGCCGCGCTACGAGAACAGCGTCAGCCTGCATCCCACCAAAAAGGACAAGTGGGGCATGCCGCTGCTGCACGTGGACGTCAGCCACGGCGACAACGACCGCAAGATGCGCAAGGACATGGCCGACACCGCCGCCAACATCCTCGAATACCTGGGCCTGAAGGACGTCAAGGCCAAGATGGCCACCGAGGAAGAGTATCCCCCGGGACTGGCGATCCACGAGATGGGCACCGCGCGCATGGGACGCGACCCGAAGACCTCGATCCTGAACGGCTGGAACCAGGCGCACGACGTGCCCAACCTGTTCGTGACCGACGGCGCCTCGATGGCGTCCGGCGCCTGGCAAAACCCTTCGCTGACCTTCATGGCCCTGACCGCGCGCGCCTGCGCCTATGCGGTGGACCAGATGAAGGCCGGGACGATTTGAAAGCATACAAGGAGACGATATGAAAGCAATCCACAAGGCCGTCCTGTTCGCACTGCTCGGCGCCGCCGCGTCGCAAGCCGCCGCCGCCGGCGCCAACGCCAACCAACGCATCGGCCTGCAGCTGTGGTCCGTCAAGGACGAGATCAAGCAGGACTTCGAAGGCACGCTGACGAAAATCGGCCAGCTCGGCTTCCAGGGCGTGGAATTCGCCGGTGAGTTCGGGCCCTACAAGGACAACCCGGCCGGCCTGAAGGCCTTCATGGACAAGCACAAGCTGCAGTGCGCCGGCGCCCACATGCACTTCGACGCGCTGACCCCGGAGCGCTTCGATGCCACCACCGCCTTCTACAAGACCCTGGGCTGCAGCAGCCTGGTGATCTCGATGGACAAGCGCGGCGCCAGCACCGCGGAGAGCGCCCAGATGAGCAAGGAGCTGAGCGCCCTGCAGGCCAAGCTGGCGCCGAAAGGCATGCGCATCGGCTACCACAACCACGCGCAGGAAATGACCGGCGCGGTCGGCAGCACGCCCTGGGACGTGATCGCGCAGAACACCCCGAAGGGCTCGATCATGCAGCAGGACGTGGGCTGGACCACCTTCGCCGGCAAAGACCCGGCGGCCTACGTGAACAAGTACCCGGGCCGCACCGTGACCACCCACTACAAGGCCAAGTTCGCCGAGGGCACGGCGGCCGGCACGCCGATCATCGGCCAGGACAAGACCGACTGGGCCGGCCTGACGCGGGCGGTGCGCAAGGTCGGCGGGACCGAGTGGATCATCATCGAACAGGAAGAGTATCCGAACGGGATGGGTCAGCTGGAGACGGTGGCGGCGTCGTTGAAGGGCTTGCAGGCGGTGCTGGCGAGCCTGCCTTCGAAATAAGTTAACACGTCGTCCCCGCGAAGGCGGGGACCCATGCCGAGCTGCCGAAGTCAAAACGTTCGCGATAAGCAAGCCTGAACGACTTCGGCAATTCAGTATGGGTTCCCGCCTGCGCGGGAACGACGGCAGATGCGCAACGACGGATTACTCCATGAGCCTCTCCATCCGCTTCAACCACATCATCAAGGAATTCGGCCCGGTCCGCGTGCTGCACGGCGTCGATTTCGCGCTCGAGCCGGGCCGCGTGGTCGGCCTGCTCGGCGAGAACGGCGCCGGCAAGTCGACCCTGATGAAGATCCTGGCCGGCTATGAGCGGCCCACCGGCGGCCAGCTGGTGGTGGACGGCGTCGAGCGCCAGTTCGCCGATGCGCGCGACGCCGAGGCGCTGGGCATCGCGCTGATCCACCAGGAATTCAACCTGGCCGAGCACCTGACGGTGGCCCAGAACATCTTCCTCGGCCACGAGAAGAAGCGCGGCTGGCTGTTGGACCGCCGCGCCATGGCACGCGAAGCCGCCGCCTGCCTGGAACAGGTCGGGCTGGCGGTCGACCCGGACATCCGCGTGTCGGAACTGATCGTCGCCGAGAAGCAGCTGGTGGAAATCGCCAAGGCGCTGTCGCGCAACGCGCGCGTGCTGATCATGGACGAGCCGACCGCCAGCCTGTCGCCGGGCGAGACGAAAAAACTGTTCGAGCTGATGGCGCGCCTGAAACGCCAGGGCGTCACCATCGTCTACATCTCGCACAAGCTCGACGAGATGGAGGCGCACACCGACGAGGTGGTGGTCATGCGCGACGGGAAGTTCGTCACGCGCGCGAACACCGCCGACGTCGACCGCCACCAGATGGCCAACCTGATGGTCGGGCGCGACGTGTCCGACATGTTCCAGCCCAAGGCGCCGCCCGCGCCGGATGCGCCGGTGCTGCTGCGCGTGCAGGGCCTGCGGGTGCCGGGCTGGATCGAGGACCTGGGTTTCGAGGTGCGTGCCGGCGAGGTGCTCGGCTTTGCCGGCCTGGTCGGCGCCGGCCGCACCGAAGCCTTCGAAGCCATCATCGGCCTGCGTGCGCGCAGCAGGGGCAGCATCGAGATCGCCGGCCAGGCGCTCGACATCCGCAGCCCGCGCGACGCGATGCGCCATGGCCTGACCTACCTGAGCGAAGACCGCAAGGGCAAGGGCCTGCACCTGGACCTCGGCCTGCGCGAGAACCTGACCATGATGACGCTCGAGCGCGACGCCCGCCCGTGGCTGGACCTGAAGGGCGGCAGCCAGGCGCTCGAACGCGCCATCGCCGACTTCGGCATCCGCCTGCGCGATCCCGGCTGCGCCGCGCGCTCGCTGTCCGGCGGCAACCAGCAGAAACTGGCGCTGGCCAAGTACCTGCGCCCGGACCCGCGCGTGATCGTGCTGGACGAGCCGACGCGCGGCGTCGACGTCGGCGCCAAACGCGACATCTACGCGCTGATCCACCGCCTGGCGGCCGAGGGCCGCGCCGTCGTCGTCATCTCGTCCGAGCTCATCGAACTGATCGGGCTGTCGCACCGCGTGGCGGTGCTGCACGGCGGCCGCCTGCAGGCCGTGCTCGACGCCGACCAACTCACCGAAGAAAACCTGATCGCCCATGCAACCGACACCCACCACACCAAGCACTGAGCCGGCGAGCAAGCCGGGTCCCAAACCCGCGGCCATCCCCGGCCTGGCCCACCTGAAGGCGGCCGGGCCGCTGATCGCGCTGATCCTGCTGTGCATCGCCGGCGCCTTTTTGAACCCGGACTTCGCCACCGTCGACAACCTGATGAACGTGCTCACGCGCACCGCCTTCATCGGCATCATCGCGGTCGGCATGACCTTCGTGATCGTCTCCGGCGGCATCGACCTCTCGGTCGGTTCGATGGCGGCGCTGATCGCCGGCGCCATGATCGTGGCGATGAACGCGCTGGTCGCCGGCGCCAATCCGCCCGGCCCGGTCGGCATCGTCGCCGCCGGCATCGCCCTGGCGCTGGTGTTCGGGGCGGCGTTCGGAACGGCGCACGGCCTGCTGATCACGCGCGGGCGCATCGAACCCTTCATCGTCACCCTGGGCACGCTCGGCATCTTCCGCGCCATGCTGACCTGGCTGTCCGACGGCGGCGCCCTCACGCTCGACTTCAACCTGGCCGAGACCTACAGCCCGGTGTACTACCAGAACCTGCTGGGCGTGCCGGTCCCGGTGTGGGTGTTCGCGCTGGTGGCCATCGCCGGCACCGTGATCCTGAACCGCACCGCCTACGGCCAGCACGTGCAGGCGATCGGCTCCAGCGAACAGGTGGCGCGCTACGCCGCCATCCGGGTCGACCGCGCCAAGGTGCTCACCTACCTGCTGCTGGGCGTGTGCGTGGCGATCGCCACCATCCTCTACGTGCCGCGCCTGGGCTCGGCCACGCCGACCACCGGCATCCTGTGGGAGCTGGAAGCCATCGCCGCCGTGGTCGTCGGCGGCACCTCGCTGCGCGGCGGCGCCGGCCGCATCATGGGCACCGTGGTCGGCGCGATCCTGCTGTCCGTGATCGGCAACATCCTGAACCTCACCAGCATCATCAGCGTGCACCTGAATCCCGCGGTGCAGGGCGTGGTGATCATCGTGGTGGCTTATCTGCAGCGCGGCCGCCGCTAATAATATCAATCAAGGAAACCGTATGCGCTTTACATCTCCCTCACCGACCCGCTCATCGACCCGGCTCGCGGTCGCCCTCGCGCTGGCCGCCGGCTGCGGCGCCAGCCACGCCGCCGCGCCCGAGAAGGTCACCCTCGGCGTCGCCATCCCCACCGCCACCCACGGCTTCACCGGCGGCATCGTCTGGTGGGCCAACCAGGCCAAGAAGGAACTGGAAGCGGCCAACCCGACGCTGAAAGTCATCGTCAAGACCGCCGCCAGCACGCCGGAACAGGCCAACCAGGTGCAGGACCTGCTGGTGGTGAACAAGATGAACGCGCTGGTGATCCTGCCGCTGGAATCGGCCTCGCTGACCCAGCCGGTGTCCCAGGTGAAGAACAAGGGCGTGTACGTGACCGTGGTCGACCGCGGCCTGACCAACCCGGCCGCCCAGAACGCCTACGTGGCGGGCGACAACGCCGCCTTCGGCCGCCTGCCGGCCGAGTACCTGGCCAAGCGCCTGAACGGCAAGGGCAACATCGTGATCCTGCGCGGCATGCCGAGCACCATCGACAACGAGCGCGTGAACGCCTTCCAGGCCGAGATCAAGAAGCACCCGGGCATCAAGGTGCTGGATGCGAAGTACGGCAACTGGAACCGCGACGACGCCTTCAAGGTCACCCAGGATTACCTGACGCGCTTCAAGGCGATCGACGCGGTGTGGGCGGCCGACGACGACATGGCGATCGGCGTGCTGAAGGCGATCGAGCAGGCCAAACGCACCGACGTCAAGGAAGTGTTCGGCGGCGCCGGCGCCAAGTTCGCCGTGAAGAAGGTGCTCGACGGCGACAAGCTGGTGCAGGCCGACGTGTCCTACTCGCCGAAATTCATCTACGACGCCATCAAGATGACGGCCACCGCGCGCCTGAAGGGCGAAGCGCTGCCGGCCCGCACCATCATTCCGTCGGTGCTGATCACGCGCGACAACGCGCGCCAGTTCTACTTCCCCGAATCGCCGTACTGATCACATAAAGGATCCGCATGAAGACCATCAAGGGACCGGCGATCTTCCTGGCCCAGTTCATGGGCGCGGAAGCGCCCTTCGACACCCTCGACAACCTGGCCGGCTGGGCCGCGGGCCTCGGCTACCGCGGCATCCAGCTGCCCACCGACAAGCGCCTGTTCGACCTCGAACTGGCCGCCGACAGCCAGACCTACTGCGACGACATCCGCGGCATGCTGGCCACGCACGGCGTCGAGGTCACCGAGCTGTCGACCCACCTGCAGGGCCAGCTGGTGGCGGTGCACCCCGCCTACGACGCGCTGTTCGACGGCTTCGCCGCGCCGCAGGTACGGGGCAATCCGCAGGCGCGCCAGGCCTGGGCGGTGAGCCAGCTGAAACTGGCCGCGCGCGCCTCGCGCCGGCTGGGCTTGAGCGCCCACGCCAGCTTTTCCGGCGCCCTGGCCTGGCCCTACATCTACCCGTGGCCGCAGCGTCCGGCCGGCCTGGTCGAGGAAGCCTTCGCCGAACTGGGACGCCGCTGGCGCCCGATCCTGGACGCCTTCGAGGATGCCGGCGTGGACCTGTGCTACGAACTGCATCCGGGCGAGGACCTGCACGACGGCGTGACCTTCGAGCGCTTCCTGGACGCGGTCGGCAACCACCCGCGCGCGAGCATCCTGTACGACCCCAGCCACTTCATGCTGCAACAGCTCGACTACCTGGCCTTCATCGACATCTACCACGAGCGCATCAAGGCCTTCCACGTCAAGGATGCCGAGTTCCGTCCCGACGGGCGCCAGGGCGTGTACGGCGGCTACGGTGGCTGGACCGAGCGTGCCGGCCGCTTCCGTTCGCTGGGCGACGGCCAGGTGGACTTCAAGGCGATCTTCTCGAAGATGGCGCAATACGACTACCCCGGCTGGGCCGTGCTCGAATGGGAGTGCTGCCTCAAGCATCCAGAAGACGGCGCGCGCGAAGGCGCCGACTTCATCGAGCGCCACATCATCCGCGTGGCCGAGCGCGCCTTCGACGACTTCGCCGGCAGCGGCGCCGACCGCGCCCAGCTGCGCGCCCTGATGGGGATCGCACCATGACGGCGCCCACGACCAAGGTCCCGCGCAGGCTGCGCCTGGGGATGGTCGGCGGCGGCGACGGCGCCTTCATCGGCGCGGTGCACCGCATCGCCGCGCGCCTCGATGATTGCTACGAGGTGGTGGCCGGCGCGCTGTCGAGCGATGCCGGGCGCGCCCTCGCCAGCGGCGCGGCGATCCGGCTCGACCCGGCGCGCTGCTACACCGATTTCCGCGCAATGGCGCAAGCCGAGGCGGCGCGCGAGGACGGCATCGACGTGGTGGCCATCGTCACCCCGAACCACCTGCACGCGCCGGTGGCGGCGGCCTTCCTGGAAGCCGGCATCCACGTCATCTGCGACAAGCCGCTGGGCGTGTCGCTCGCCGAGGGCAAGTTCCTGGCGGCGCTGGCGCGCGCCAGGGGCCGCGTATTCGCCCTCACCCATACCTACACCGGCTACCCGATGGTGCGCCACGCGCGCGAACTGGTGGCCTCGGGCGCCATCGGCGAGGTGCGCATGGTGCATGTGGAATATGCCCAGGACTGGATGGCGGAGCTTGATAAGCAGGACCCCGCCTTCCAGGCCAGTAACTGGCACAACGACCCGCGCCGCGCCGGCCCCACCGGCTGCACCGGCGACATCGGCACCCACGCCTTCCACATCGCCGGCTTCGTCAGCGGCCTGCAGCCGAGCGAGCTGCTGGCCGAGCTGCACGCGTTTACGCCGCAGCGCACGCTGGACGACCACCTGCAGGTGATGCTGCGCTACCCGAATGGCGCGCGCGGCACGCTGTGGGCCAGCCAGATGGCGACCGGCTGCGAGAACGCGCTCAAGCTGCGCGTGTTCGGCAGCAAGGCCAGCCTGGCCTTCGACCAGGAGCAGCCCAACGAACTGTGGCTGACGCCGCAGGGCGGCTGCGCCGAGCGCCTGACGCGCGGCCGCGTGCGCGGCGCGGCGGCGGAATACGCCACGCGCCTCCCGAACGGCCATCCGGAAGGCTACCTGGAAGCCTTCGCCCAGCTGTACCGCGACGCCGCGGCCAGGATCCACGCGCTGGATGCCGGCCTGCCGCCGCCGCAGGAAGCCGCGCTGCTGCCGACGGTCGACGACGGCGTGGCCGGGATGCGCTTCATCGACGCGGTGCTGGCCAGCCACCGGGACGGGTCGCGCTGGGTTCCTCTCGGCGCGTGAGCGGATGACGCGCCGCCCCGCGCTGGATTTCAAGCCCGTGCGAAGCGGAAGGCGGCGCGCACTTCGTCGGTGAAGGCGGCCGGCTGTTCCAGCGCCGCGAAATGGCCGCCCTGTTCCAGTTCGTTGAAATGGACCAGGCGCGCGAAACGGCGCTCGGCCCAGCGCTTCGACAGCCTGAGCTGCTCGCCCGGGAACATGCTGATCGCGGCGGGCGTCGGCATCGGCGCCGGCGGCATGCCGCCCTCGCGCATCGACTGCATGGCTTCCCAGTACAGGCGCGCCGAGCTGGCGCCGGTGTTGGTCAACCAGTACAGCATGATGTCGTCGATCAGCTCGTCCAGCTCGAAGACCCGTTCGGCGTCGGCCCCGCTGTCCGACACGTCCTGGAACAAGGCATAGATCCATGCCGCCAGGCCGACCGGGGAATCCGCCAGCGCGAAGCCGACCGATTGCGGGCGCGTGGCTTGCACCTTGAAGTAGCCGGACAGTTCCTGGTCGTAGCGCCGGGCGGCGTCCAGCATCGCCTGCTCGGCCGGGCTGGCGGCGGCGCGCTCGTCCTCGGTCGGCTGGAACATCACCATGTTCAGGTGGATGCCGATGAGTTCCGGCGGCGCCATGTAGCCGAGCGCGGTGGTGACGGCGGCGCCCCAGTCGCCGCCCTGCGCGGCCCAGCGCGGGTAGCCGAGACGCGTCATCAGCGCCGCCCATGCGCCGGCGATGCGGCCGACGTTCCAGCCGGTGGCGGCCGGCTTGCCGGAAAAGCCGAAGCCCGGCAGCGACGGGATCACCAGGTGGAAGGCGTCGCGCGCATTGCCGCCGTGGGCGGCCGGATCCGTCAGCCGGCCGATCACCTTGCGGAATTCCAGCACCGAGCCGGGCCAGCCATGCGTCAGCAGCAACGGGATCGCATCGGGTTCGGGCGAGCGCACATGCAGGAAATGGATGTCGAGTCCGTCGATCTCGGTGCGATACTGGCCCAGGTCGTTCAGCAGGCGTTCGCAGCGGCGCCAGTCGTAGCCGTCCTGCCAGCGGGCGACGAGGGCCTGCAGCTTCGCCAGCTGCGGCCCCTGGCTGGTATCGCCCACGGTTTCGGCATCGGGCCAGCGCGTACGCGCCAGGCGCAGCTGCAGATCGTCGAGCTCGGCCTGGGGGATCGACAAGTGAAACGGGAAGACTGCATCGGACATGGCATTTCCTTTCCTGGGGCGGACCCGCGTAAAATTCGTTGAATGGACCAACATGAAACTGAACTGAACGGTTCAGTCTAGCATGTTTGATAATTTTGCAGCAGGATTTCGCGAGGAGATGTATGAACGCAGCAGAGCCGATCCGGCGCGGGGCCGGCGGGCGGCCGCCCCTGTCGCGCAAGGGCGATGTCGAAGAGCGCCTGCTCGAGGCCGCCACGCGCCTGTTCCTGGCGTCCGGATTCGAAGGCACCAGTTGCGACCAGGTCGCGCAGGATGCGCGCGCCGGCAAGGCCAGCATCTATGCGCGCTATGCCAACAAGACGGCGTTGCTGGTGGCGGTGATCGAGTACAAGCTCGGGCGCCTGCTGGAGGCGGACCTGCCGTCCGCCGATGGCGGCGCCCCGCTGCGGGAACGCATGCTGGACGCGGCTGACAGCGTGGTCGAGCGGCTGCTGCAGCCGGACGCGGTTGCCTTGCTGCGCCTGGTCGTGGCGGAAGCGCCGCGCCTGCAGGCCGGCGCCCTGGACGCCGCCGCCATCCTCGACCGGATGGGCATCCGGCACATCGCACGGGCGATCGCCGCGCACCGGGATGCGGCGGCGGCGGCGGCGCCGGCGGCGGCGCTGGCCGACATGGTATGGGCGCCGGCGCTGTTGCGCGCCCTGCTCGGCGCCGACCTCGATGCGCTGCGGCAGGTGGCGCGCGCGGGTGTCGCCGCCGCGGTGGATACGCTGCTCGCTTCCGGCGCGCTGGATGGCTGGGCCTGATCCTGTATTTCGCCCCGACCCGCGCACCGCTCACAAACTTAAAAACAACATCATTCCCTGTGCGGGTAAGATAGGGTTTTTTGAACGGCAACTGCAAGGAAACCCATGTTCAATCCTACCGATCATCCGCACCGCCGCTACAACCCGCTCTCCGGCGACTGGGTGCTGGTCTCCCCGCACCGCGCCAAGCGCCCCTGGCAAGGCCAGCAGGAAGCGGTGGACCGCGCGCCGCGCGCCGCGCACGACCCCAGCTGCTACCTGTGCGCCGGGAACACCCGCGTCAACGGCGTCAAGAATCCCGACTACACCGGCACCTACGTGTTCGAAAACGACTTCGCGGCGCTGATGCCCGACACGCCGGACGCGCCGGCCAACCCCGACCCGCTGTTCAAGAGCATGGGCGCGCGCGGCACCAGCCGCGTGATCTGCTTCTCGCCGGACCACAGCAAGTCGCTGCCGCTGCTCGATTTGCCCGCCATCGAAGGCGTGATCGACACCTGGTGCGACCAGGTCACGGAACTGGGCAAGACCTATCCCTGGGTCCAGGTGTTCGAGAACAAGGGCGCCGTGATGGGCTGCTCGAACCCGCACCCGCACGGCCAGATCTGGGCCACCAGCTTCCTGCCCGAACTGCCGGCCGCCGAGGACAAGCGCCAGCGCGAATACTTCGCCGACCAGGGACGCCCGATGCTGCTCGACGTCGCCGAGCGCGAAGCCGACAGCGAGCGCGTGGTGGTCAAGACCGAACACTGGCTCGCCATCGTGCCCTACTGGGCGGCGTGGCCGTTCGAGATCCTGCTGCTGCCGCGCTTCGCGGTGCGCCGTTTGGAAGACCTGGGCCGCGAACAGCGCGCCGACCTGGCGCTGGCGCTGAAGCAGCTGACCACGCGCTACGACAACCTGTTCCAGACCTCGTTCCCGTACTCGATGGGCTGGCACGGCGCCCCCTATCCCGAGAACGGCGGCGACGACGACAGCGCCCCGTGGCAGCTGCACGCGCATTTCTTCCCGCCGCTGCTGCGCTCGGCCTCGGTACGCAAGTTCATGGTCGGCTTCGAGATGCTGGCCGAGGCCCAGCGCGACCTCACGCCGGAACAGGCCGCGGCCCAGTTGCGCGCCCAGTCCGACGTGCATTACCTGAACAACCCCCAACCGGAATAATATGAGCACTTCCCTGACGGCCCGCGTGGCCAGCGTCTTCCAGGACACCTTCGGCGAAGCGGCCGCCATCCTGGTCCAGGCCCCCGGCCGCGTCAACCTGATCGGCGAGCACACCGACTACAACGACGGCCTGGTGCTGCCCTGCGCGATCGACTACCGCACCGCGATCGCCGCGCGCCGCCGAGGCGACGGCGTGGTGCACGTGGTCGCCGCCGACTACGGCAACGCGGTCGACGAGTTCCGCCTGGACGCGCCGATCGAACGCCTCGGCCAGCCGATGTGGGCCAACTACGTGCGCGGCATGGTGCAGGACCTGGTGAAACTGGGCCTGCCGATGCAGGGCATGGACATGGTGATCGCCGGCGACGTGCCCCAGGGCGCCGGCCTGTCGTCCTCGGCCTCGCTGATGGTCGCGATCGGCACCCTGTTCGCCACCCTGCCCGGCTTCGACAAGCTGTCGCCTGTCGACATCGCGCTGGCCGCCCAGCGCGCCGAGAACGAGTTCGTCGGCACCAAGTGCGGCAACATGGACCAAATCAGCTCCGCCTGCGGCCGGCAGGACCATGCCCTGATGATCGACTGCCGCTCCCTCGACGTGAAACCGGTGCCGATCCCGGACGGCGCCGCCATCATGATCTTCCACTCGCACGTGGAGCGCGGCCTGGTCGACAGCGAATACAACACGCGCCGCGCCCAGTGCGAAGCCGCCGCGCGCCACTTCGGCGTGCCGGCCCTGCGCGACGTCGACCCGGCCATGCTGGCCGCGCGCGGCGCCGAGCTCGATCCGATGACGCTGCGCCGCGCCCGCCACGTGGTCACCGAGAACGACCGCGTGGTCGCCGCCGCCGAGGCGCTGGCGGCGGGCGACCTGGGGCGCATGGGCGAGCTGATGGCGGCTTCGCACGCCTCCATGCGCGACGACTTCGAGATCACCGTGCCGCTGATCGACCAGTTGGTCGAGATCGTCAAGGATGCGATCGGGGACCGCGGCGGCGTGCGCATGACCGGCGGCGGTTTCGGCGGCTGCGTGGTGGCGCTGGTGCCGCAGGACCTGGTGGAAAGCGCGCGCGCGGCCGTCGAACGCGACTACCGCGGTCCGAAGGGACAGCTGTCGACGATCTACGTGTGCCGCGCCGCGGCTGGTGCCGGGAGCGTGGCGTAAGCAGCCGGACGCCGGCGCCGGGACGGCGCCGGCGTGTCACTTCCGCGTTACAAACGGCCCGACTGCAGCGCCGCGATCCGCTCCTCGATCGCCGGGTGGCTGGAAAACAGCGCCAGCGCGCCCTTGCCCGAGATGCCGAAAGCGGCCATGTTCTTCGGCAGCTCGCCCTCGGCCAGGCCGCCCAGGCGGCGCAGCGCCGCGATCATCGGTTGCGGACGGCCGAGGATGGTGGCGGCGCCGCGGTCGGCGCGGAACTCGCGCTGGCGCGAGAACCAGGCCACGATGATGCTGGCCAGGATGCCGAACGCGATCTCGCAGACCACCACCGTCACCATGTAGCCGATGCCGGGGCCGTGCGCCTCTTCGTCGTTCTTGCGCAGCATCTGGTCGACGAAGTAGCCGACCACGCGCGCCAGGAACACGACGAAGGTATTCACCACGCCCTGCACCAGCGTCAGGGTCACCATGTCGCCGTTGGCGATGTGCGCGACCTCGTGCGCCAGCACGGCTTCGACTTCCTCCTGCGTCATCGATTGCAGCAGGCCGGTGGACACCGCGACCAGCGAGCTGTTTTTCGTGGCGCCGGTGGCGAAGGCGTTCGGCTCGCCGTCGTACACGGCGACTTCCGGCATGCCGATGCCGGCGCGCTGCGCCTGTGCCGCCACGGTATGCAGCAGCCACGCTTCGGTGGCGTTGCCCGGCTGGACGATGACGCGGGCGCCGGTCGACCACTTGGCGATCGGCTTGGACAGCAGCAGCGAGATGAAGGCGCCGCCGAAGCCCATCAGCGCGGCGAAGGCCAGCAGCATGCCCAGGTTGAGGCCATTGGCGGTCAGGAAGCGATTCACGCCGAGCAGGCTGGCGCTCACGCTCAGGACCAGCATGACGGCGACGTTGGTGGCGAGGAAAAGGATAATGCGTTTCATTGTTCTACCTTGAATGAATGGGGGTACCGGCGGCGCGATCCATGCGCGCCATGCCGGTTTCGGCCGCGGACGGGCGCGCGAACGCCCGCCGCGAAACTCTGGATCGGATGAGGGGACGAAGGTCCCGGATCAGGCCACGCGTGGCGGCTTGACGGGCGGCGGAATGGCGCGGCGGTGGCGCGCCGCGTCGGCCGGCGGCGCGGCCGTGCCGGAGAGCGCGGCGGGCTGCAGGCGAAGCGCTTCGTTCAGGACTGCGTGGAGGTCGCCCGCGGCCGGCGGCTCGTCGGGGTCGATGTCGCAGCTGGTGTCGCAATCGAGCGCGGCCGCCAGGCCGGCAGCGGCGGCGGCGGCGGCGGCATCCGCGGGCGCAACGATGGCGGCGCGCGCATCCGGGCGCTGCGCCGCGTGCCCGTACTGGACCAGCGACGTGGTCAGCGCCAGCACGTTGAGCGGGAACAGCAGGATCAGGAAGAGGACGAGCGCGCGGCGCATGCAATAGGATATCGGTGGAACGATGCAAGTATACCATGCATGAAATTGCCGCCGGGTTTGGCCGGTTCCCAAATCGTTTATGATGACGCTACCGAAGAAACAATAACGAAGCCGACAAGCCACCGTCCACCGCCATGAACGCCCCCCTCCAGCTGCCGGAGTTCACGCTCGACCGCTCGCGCCACGCCGCGCCCCAGGTATTCGACCGCTTGCGCGACATGATCATCGAGATGACGCTCACGCCGGGCACGGTGCTGTCGCGCGCCGAACTGGCGGCGCGCTTCGGACTGTCGCAGACGCCGATCCGCGACGCCCTGCAGCGCCTGGGCGAGGAAGGCCTGGTCGACATCTTTCCCCAGCATGCCACCGTGGTGCGCCCGATCGAAGTCGCGCTGGCGCGCGAAGCGCACTTCCTGCGTTGCGCGATCGAGCTGGAGGTGGTGCGCACGCTGGCCGCGCGCCCGGACCCGGCGCTGTGCGCCAGGCTGAAGTCGAACCTGGCGCGCCAGCGCCTGCTGGCCGAGGAAGAAGACGTGCACGAATTCAGCCTGGCCGACCAGGCCTTCCACCAGATGATGTACGTGGCCGCGGGCGTGCCCAACCTGTGGCAGATGGTGCGCAGCCAGAGCGGCCACATCGACCGCCTGCGCCGCCTCGACCTGCCCTCGCCCGGCAAGCGCCCGCGCGTGCTGCGGGACCACGCCGCGCTGCTGGAAGCGATCGAGCGCGGCGACGGCGTGTCCGCCCAGGCCGTGCTGCGGGACCACCTGTCGGGCACCCTGTCGAACATCGACGACATCCGCAATCGCCATCCGAGCTACGTCCGGTGAGCGCACGGGTTACTCCACTTGCAACATTTCCCCGCCCAAACTAAGATTCGCCATTGCGATTAATCCTGGACACCCGCCGATGAAAAGAACCACCCTGCTGCACGAAGCGATTGCGCCGGAGCCGCGACTGTATCGGGTCGTGTCCGGCAAGATCGAGGAGCTGATCCGGGACGAAAACATCCAGCCCGGCGAGCGCCTGCCGTCGGAGCGCGACCTCGCCATCAAGCTCGGCGTCAGCCGCACCTCGCTGCGCGAAGCCCTGATCGCGCTCGAACTGGGCGGCGTCATCGAAGTGCGCGGCGGCTCCGGCGTCTACGTCAGCGAACAGGCCCCGCCCCAGCCCGAGGCGACGGCGGTCGGCCCCGGCCCGTTCGAGGTGCTGGCCGCGCGCCGCATGATCGAAGTCGAGGTGGCGGCGATGGCCGCCAAGAACGCCACCGATGCCGGCATCGACGCCATCCTGGTCGCGGTGGAACAGATGGAGCGCCACCACGAAGACCTCGGCAACAACGAATCGGCCGACCGCAACTTCCACCTGGCGATCGCACGCGCGTCCGGCAACAGTGCGCTGGTCGGTGTAATCGATTACTTGTGGAACCAGCGCGGTACGCTGTGGCACAAGTTGAAGGAACACTTCCAGACCGAGGAGCTGCGCCAGCAGACCCTGATCGACCACCGCAACATCCTGGCGGCAATCGCGGCGCACGACGTGTCCGGCGCGCGCACGGCGATGCGGGCGCACCTGGATCGCGTGACACGGACCTTCTCGCGCGGCTGACGCCAGGTTGACGCGAGGGTTCGCGCATCAATGTGCGCCTATTGCGCACAGGAAATATCCAACGTAAGATGGGCGCCCGCCATCCGGGCCCCTTGCAAACGCTTCCGGCGGACCGGGTGAATTCCCATAAACGATTCCGCGCCCGACATTGAAAACCCATGCTCCGCCCCGCCGCCAGGCCGGCTTTACCCTGATCGAACTGATCGCCGTCATCGTCATCCTCGGCATCCTCGCCGCCACCGCCCTGCCCAGGTTCGCGTCGCTCGGCGGCGATGCGCGCTATGCCTCGCTGATGGCGGCCAAGGGGGCATTGTTGACGGTGGCCTCGACCACCCACGGCAAGTTCATGATCGACGGCAAGAGCACACAGACGCTGGAAGGCGTGACGGTCACGCTGGTCAACGGCTACCCGACCGCGGTGCAGGCAACCGCCGACGCCGCGGGCCTGGGCGACTACACCATCTACACCAAGGTCTCCGGGCCGACCGAGACCACGCCGAACACCACCGGCGGCTCGATGTCGATCGTCCCCAACGACATCGCCGGCACCAGCAAATCGATCCACTGCTACCTGGTGTACACCCAGAGCCTGGCCGCGGACAAGCCGCCCATCGTGGCGGTCGGCGGCAATACCACGCGCGCCACCTGCGCCTGAACGGCCGCGTCCTGGCTACCGCCCGGCGCGCAGCAGCTCGGCGATCTCGGCCAGCCTGGCATCGATCGAATGCAGCACGGCCAGCTGCGCGTCGTCGTGGCGCTCCGGCGGCGCATGGCGCAAGGCTTCGCGCGCGCGCATGATCCGGGCGCGGAAGTCCTGCGCGTCGACGATGCCGGTCAGCTGCATGTCGGCCGCCTGGCCCATGCTGTGGCCGGCGGTCTCGAACTTCAGGGTGCTGAGGTTGAAATGCTTCAGGATCGGCCCTTCGATGAAGGTCACGTCCTGGATGTTCTCCAGCGGGATGGTTTTTTCGGTGGTCACCAGGATGCCCTTGCGAAAACGCAGGGTGCGCTCGCCGAGCTGGCATTCGAGCCGGTCGAAATAATGCCGGGCCCACCAGCGTCCCACGCCCAGGAACCAGACCAGCGCCAGCGGAATGCCGACCACGGTGCAGATCATGGCGATCCCGATCTTCATGACCAGGAAGGGTTTGATCAGGGGATTGAAGCGGGCGCGGATGGCGAGAGAGTCGGCGGGCATGGCGGCAAGGATGACGGGGACGCCCCAGTGGAGCTCAGCGCGGCCGCGCGCTGGGACCCATGTGCGCCCGCAGGAAGGCCACCGTCGCCTCCACCGTCGGATCCAGCCACGGGTCCATCAGCCAGAAGCTGTGCGGCGTGTCCGGCAGCAGCACGGTCTGCGTCGCCACGCCCTGCGCCTTCAGCTTCTCCACCATCTCTTCGCGCCCGACCGAGAAGCGCGCCTGGGCGCTGCCGATGAACAGGACCGGCGGCGTCTTCGGCCCCACGTGGAAGGTCGGCGAGGCTTCGTGCCACAGCGCCGTCTCCTGGGCGTAGCTGCCGCCGAACCAGGCGCCGGCCGCCGTCGGCTGCTTGGCCGGGTTGTCTTCGTTTTCGCGCGCCGCCTTCGAGGTGAAGTCGGACAGGCCGTCGATGTTGACGATGGCCTGGGCTGCGCTCGAGACCGCGCTCGACGCTGCACCTTGCGCGCCGTCCGGATCGAAGCTGTCGATGCCGTTGGTGACGCCGGCCAGGCTGGCGATCTGGCCGCCGGCCGAGCCGCCGCCGACCGCGATGCGCTCCGGGTCGATGCCGTACTCGCCGGCGTGTGCGCGCACCCAGCGCAGCGCCGCCTTGACGTCGTGGATCGCGGCCGGGTAGCGCGCTTCGGGCGCCAGGCGATAGCTGACGGTGGCCGCCGCGAAGCCGCGTTCGGCCATCCGGATCGCCATCGGCGCGAAGTTGGCGCGCACCCCGCTCTGCCAGCCGCCGCCGTGCACCAACACGATGGCAGGCAACTTAGCGGGCAACCGAGTCGGCAACGGCGCACCCGCAGGCCCGGCCGGCAGGTACAGGTCCATCTGCAGCGCATGCGCGCCGCGGCGGACGTAGGTGATGTTCTCGACCGCGCGCACCGAGGCCGGCACCTCGCGGCTGGCGATCCGGATGAAGGGGTATTTCTTGACCAGCTTGGCGTAGGTGGTCTCCGCGGTGTAGGGCGCGGGTGTCGGCATGGCTGGCGATGCGGGTGCGCCCGTTTGCGCGGCGGCGAGCGCGGACGCGCCCATAACGAGCAGGATGATCGCGGTGCGGGCAGGCTTCATGTCGTCCCCTTTTATCGTCGGGCGTGGCTTGCGGCGCCACGTGGTTTGTCCAGTATGCCACGGTCGCGGCACATCCGGCTAGTCCACCTTGCCAATGTGGCCAGACCAACTTAGAATGGTTCGACCACAATACGGATGAGCGTTGCTCTTGCGGGGGCGGGCGTATTCCGATCACAAAAACCCAACCGGAGACCTCGGTGAACCTGCCTGCCAACCTGTCCTTGAAGCTGCTCGCCAGCCTGACCGCACTCGCCCTCGCCGTCCCGGCCCATGCCGACGGCCCTTTCCGCAACACCGACAACAAGAACCTCAAGGACCCCGGCGAAGGCACTTATCCGGTACCCTACAAGAAGCCGACCGCGGCCGAGATCACCGACGCGCTGCAGCGCATCCGCGGCTACATGGACAAGCACACCCCGACCCGCGTCGTGCACAAGAAGGGCGGCGCCGCGATCACCGACTTCAAGACCCCGGTGGCGGACGCGGTGATGGAAAGCACCGAGAGCGACTTCGGCCTGCAGGTCTACGAGATGGGCGTGGTCCATGCCGGCATGCTGAAAGCGGCCGAAGCCACCGGCGACAAGCGCTTCAGCGACCTCACCGCGCGCCACTTCCAGTTCTTCGCCGACCGCCTGCCCTACTTCCGCGCCCAGGAAGAGCGCTTCCACCTCGAGCGCAACAACAGCTTCTCGCGCTTCCTCGATCCGCGCTCGCTCGACGACGCCGGTTCGATGTGCGCCGCCATGATGCGCGCGCGGGTGGCGAAAATCGGCCCCGACATGGCCGGCCAGATCAAGGTCTGCGGCGACTGGGTGGCCAAGGGCCAGTTCCGCCTCAAGGACGGCACGCTGGCGCGCGAGCGCCCGCAAGCGGTGTCGCTGTGGGCCGACGACATGTACATGGGCATTCCGGCGCTGGCGGAACTGGGCCGCATGACCGGCCAGCGGGCCTACTTCGACGACGCGGTGAAGAACGTGCTGCAGATGTCGGGCTACCTGTTCGACGAGAAGGATGGCCTGTACACCCACGGCTGGAACGCCAACAACCCGGACGCGCCGCACTTCTACTGGGGCCGCGCCAACGGCTGGGCGGTGCTGAGCATGTCCGACCTGCTCGACGTGCTGCCCAGGGACCATCCGGGCTACCCGAAGGTGCTGGCGCAGCTGCGCAAGGCGCTGCGCGGCATCGGCCAGCTGCAGTCCGGCAGCGGCCTGTGGCACCAGATGCTGGACCGGAACGACTCCTACCTGGAGACCTCGGCCACCGCGATCTTCGTGTACGTGTATGCGCACGCCATCAACCAGGGCTGGATCAGTCCCGCCACCTACGGCGACATCGCCATCGCCGGCTGGGCCGGCCTGTCGACGCGCATCGGCCAGGATGGCGCGGTCGACGGCACCTGCGTCGGCACCACCTTCGCCGGCGACCAGGTCTACTACTACAACCGCCCGGCCAGCAAGGATGCGCTGCACGGCTACGGCCCGGCCCTGCTGGCCGGCGCCGAGATGATCAAGCTGATGGCCAACCCGGCCTTCGAGATCCAGCACAAGGTGCGCACCTACCACTTCGTTCCGAAGGACGGCGGCAAGACCAACTACCGCGAGCATCACTGAGCGCTGCGCCGGCGGCGCGCCCGGCGCCGCCGAATGTTGACAAAAAGCCTCAAGAATTGGACGGGCCAATTGCATAAGTGGCCAAACCAATTTAGACTGGCCTGACCAGTTACCCTTTCCACGTATTCAGGAGCGCCCACAACACACCCGCCACTGCGCTACCGCACCAGGAAGCCCGGAAGACACATTAAAGGCGCCGCGGACACCGACGGCGCCACCGTCATCGATACGCATCGAATAACACCCAGGAGACAGCTTCATGAAGTACCCCCGCAAGAGCATCAGGCACACCCTCGCCCTGTCCGCCATTTCGATGGCCGTCCTCGCCCTCACCCAGCAAGCCGCCGCCCAGCAGGCCGGCGCCGCCGTACAGCGCGTCGAAGTCACCGGTTCCAGCATCAAGCGCCTGGCCGCCGAGGAAGCGCTGCCGGTCACCACCATCAAGGCCGAGGAACTCGAAAAGCAGGGCATGACGACGCTGGCCGACGTGATGATGGCGCTGCCGCAATCGGCTTCGCTGCAGCCGTCGCAGGCCGGTTCCGGCACCAACATCAACCTGCGCGGCCTGGGCGTGAACCGCACCCTGGTGCTGCTCAACGGCCGCCGCCTGGCCAACGAGGCGATCGCCGACGGCTACGCCAACCTCGACACCATCCCGATCAGCGCGCTGGCGCGGGTCGAGGTGCTGCGCGACGGCGCGTCCTCGATCTACGGCTCGGATGCGATCGGCGGCGTGGTCAACTTCATCACCAAGCGCGAAGTCAGCGACGGCGCGGTCACCGTGCAGCACGTCCAGCCGAAACGCCACGGCGGCGGCGACGAGCAGCGCGTCACCCTTACCTTCGGCAAGGGCAGCCTGCAGAACGACGGCTGGAACGTGTACGGCACGGTCGACTTCCACCGCCGCAGCCGCCTCCTGATGTCGGACCGCGAAGGCTTCGTGCCGGACGATGCGGCATTGGCCTCGATCGGCCTGGCGCCGAGCGCCGCCAGCGGCGGCTACGCGACGCCCGCCAACTTCACCAGCTCGGCCAACCGGACCGCTGCCAATCCCTATTACGCGGCCGGCTGCCTGGCGCCGTACTCGATCCAGGGCGCCAAGAACACCTGCGTGCTGGACAACGACAGCTACGGCACCGCGCTGTACCCGAACAAGCAGCTGACCATGTACGGCAAGGCCACCAGGAAATTCGGCGAGCACGTCGTCAGCCTGGAATACACGCGCGGCGACGAATCGCTGTACAGCTACAAGAACCCGACCCAGGTCACCGCCGTCGGCTCCAGCCAGCCGATCCTGCCCTCGAGCAGCCGCTGGTACCCGGGCGGCAGCGGCGGCGTGCCGGCCGTGGCCGGCATCACCAACCAGCCGCTGACCGTGAGCTGGGCAGTGCCGGACGGCGGCGCGATCACCCGCGACAACCAGGTCAACCAGCGCCTGCTGCTGTCGGCCGAAGGCACGGTCGGCAACTGGGATTACCGCACCGGCGCCAGCTACGGCCTGTCGCAGCGCAAGATCTACTTCGAGTCGGGCTACTACTCGGGCATCGGCCTGATCCGCGGCCTGGCCAACGGCGTGCTGAATCCCTTCGGCCTGCAGGACCAGGCCGGCCAGGACTACCTGCAATCCATCGCCGCCGACGGCATGCAGAACCGCAGCGCCAAGACCGCCTACTACGGCGTCGACGCCACCATCAGCCGTCCGCTGATGGACCTGGCCGGCGGCAGCCTGGCGCTGGCGCTCGGCGTCGACGTGCACCGCGACACCAACGAGGACACCAAGCTGGCGCCGGCGGCCGACATCACCTACGCCAAGATCGTCCCCGGCCACGGCGACAGCGCACGCACCATCGCCGGCATCTTCGCCGAGATGGACGCGCCCGTCACCAAGACCCTGACCCTGAACGGCGCGGTGCGCGTCGACCGCTACAGCGACGTCGGCAGCACCGTGACGCCGAAGGTCAGCTTCCGCTGGCAGCCGACCAAGACCGTGATGTTCCGCGGTTCGGCCAACACCGGCTTCCGCGCGCCGACCCTGTTCGACCTGAACGGCTACCGCACCACGGTCGCCAACACCACCACCTCGGCGCGCTGGGACGACCCGGTGCTGTGCCCGAGCCGGACCCCGACCGTCCCGGGCACCGGCACCGCCGTCGCCGGCGCCAACGCGGCCGACGTCTGCAACGCCAAGCTGAACAAGATGACCGGTTCCAACCCGGACCTGGAGCCGGAAAAATCGAAGGGCGGCACCCTGGGCGTGGTATTCGAGCCGAGCCGCGCGGTCACGCTGTCGTTCGACTACTGGCAGATCAACATGAAGAAGATGCTGGCCAACCTGCCGGAATCGGTCTACTTCACCAATTACGCCCAGTACCAGAACCTGTTCGTGCGCAACGCCGACAACAGCCTGGCCTACATCAACAACACCACCATGAACCTCGGCGGCCAGATCGCCGGCGGCATCGACGTGGCCGGCACCTGGGACCTGCCGCGCACCCGCTACGGCACCTTCCGCATCGGCATCGACGGCACCTGGCTGACCCGCTTCGACAACCAGCTGGAAGAAAACGGCGCCTGGACGTCGAACGTCGGCCAGTTCGGCTGGGCCAGCAACGGCACCACCTCCAGCTACCCGATCATCACCTACCGCTGGAAGCACAACCTGCGCCTGTCGTGGCAGAACGGCGACTGGGGGGCCCAGCTGACCAACAACTTCAACAGCAAGTACAAGGACGCCAACGTGGCGGTGGCGCCGCAGTACTACCGCGACATCCCGTCGTTCTCGCTGTGGAACCTGACCGGCAGCTGGCGCGCGCAGAAGCAGGTGCAGATCACCGCCGGCATCACCAACCTGTTCGACAAGGCGCCGCCGATCACCAACAACACGGTGTACAGCTACGGCTACCTGAGCAGCGCGGCGAATCCGACCGGGCGTGCCTACAACCTGCGCGTGACTTACAACTTCCAGTAAGCATGCGGGCCGGTTAGCATCTGCCGGTGGGCCACGCCTGCGTTCGCGGGCGTGGCCGTTTTGCCTTCCTGTCCAAGGAATACCATGAAGTCACGTTTCATCCCGCTGGCCGCGCTGGCCACCCTGGCGCTGTGCGCCCACGCCGGGGCGGCGGAGCCGCCTCCCATCCGCGTGATCCTGGTGGGCGATTCCACCATGGCCACCAGGAGCGGCTACGGCGACGCCCTGTGCGCCCGCTTCACGCCGCAGGTCACCTGCGTCAACCTGGCGCGCGGCGGCCGCAGCACCAAGAGCTTCCGCGAGGAAGGCCGCTGGGACGAGGTCCAGCGCATGCTGCGCGACAGCGCCGGCTTCCGGGCGACCTACGTACTGGTGCAGTTCGGCCACAACGACCAGCCGGGCAAGGCGCCGCGCTCGACCGACCTGGTCACCGAATTCCCCGCCAACATGGCGCGCTTCGCCAGCGAGACCCGGGCGCTCGGCGGCGTGCCGGTGCTGGTGACGCCCTTGAGCCGGCGCACCTTCGTCGGCCCCTACCTGCACGATGACCTGGCGCCCTGGGCCGAGGCCACGCGCCGGGTGGCGCGGCGCGAGCAGGCCGCCCTGCTCGACCTGAACGTCGACAGCGCGGCCGCGCTGCAGGCGATGGGCCAGCAGGAAGCGAATACGCTGGCGATGGCGCCGCCACCCGCCGCCGCTGTCATCGCCCCCGCTTCCGCGAACGCCGGCAAGGTCGAGGTGGCCGGCGCCGCCAAGAGCGCCTTCGACTACACCCACTTGGGCGCCAAGGGCGCCGGCTTCTTCGCGCGCATGGTCGAGCGCGAGCTGGTCCAGGCGCTGCCCGGGACCCGCGCGTATTTCATCGATGGAGGCCAGCCTTGATGCGGCGCGCGGCCCTGGCCGCCGCCATCGCCGGCCTGTCCGGTGCCGCGCACGCCCAGGACAGCCGCGACGTGCGCGAACCCGTCGTGCCGCCCGCCTGCGCGGTGCTGTTCGGCGAGGCCGGTAACAGCGGACGCGACGACGCCGCGCGCATCCAGGCCGCGATCGACAAGTGCGCGCCCGGCCGCGCCGTGGTGCTCTCGGCCAGCAACGAAAAGCGCAGCTTCGTCTCCGGCCCGCTGGTCCTCAGGAACGGCGTGACGCTGGTGGTGGACGGCGGCGCCACGCTGTACGCCAGCACCGATCCGGGCCTGTTCGACAGGGGCGCAGGCACGTGCGGCGGCAACGACACCCAGGGACGCGGCTGCCGCCCGCTCATCAGCGCCGAGGACACGCGCGGCAGCGGCATCATGGGCAACGGCACCATCGACGGCCAGGGCGGACAGCCGATGCTCGGCCACACCGAAAGCTGGTGGCAGCTGGCGCGCCGCGCGCAAAAGGAAAAGACGCGCCAGAACGTGCCGCGCCTGGTCCAGGTCGAGCGCTCCCGGGATTTCACCATGTACGGCATCGGGCTGAAGAATTCGCCCAATTTCCACGTCACGCTGAACCGGGTCGACGGCTTCACCGCCTGGGGCGTGCGGATCGATACCCCGCACGATGCGCGCAACACCGATGGCATCGACCCGATCTCGTCGCGCAACGTGACCATCGCCCACAGCTGGATCCGCACCGGCGACGACAACGTCGCCATCAAGGCCGGCAACAACGGCCCCACCGAGAACATCTCGATCCTGCACAACCATTTCTACAGCGGCCACGGCATGTCGATCGGCAGCGAGACCAACGGCGGGGTGCGCAGGGTGCTGGTCGAGGACCTGAGCATGGACGGCACCACCGCCGGCCTGCGCATCAAGAGCAGCGACACCCGCGGCGGCAGCGTGTCCGGCATCGTGTACCGGAACGTGTGCATGCGCGGCATCAAGTCGCCGATCGACATCGGCACCCACTACGAGCAGGCGGCGCAGCCGGGCACGCTCATCCCGTCCTATAGCGACATCCGCATGGAGCGGGTGCGCAGCGTGACGCCCGGCCGCGTGATCCTGCAGGGCTACGATGCCGCCCATCCGCTGCAGCTGGCGCTGCGCGACGTCGCCGTGGCCGGCGAGCCGCAGGTCAAGATGGCGCACACGCGCCTGTCCGGCACCCCGCTCAACGCAGCCGACAGCGCCGGCATCGAATGCGGCGCAGCCTTTCCGCCCTTCCCGGCCGCGCCCGAGCGCGATCCGCGCCCGCAGCTCAGCGCAGAACAGGCCCGTGCCTACGACCTGCGCGAAGTGCTGAAATACGTCGGCCCGGTCGGCAACGAGCGCGTCGAGCCCTGGGACCCGCTGGCCGATCCGCTGGTCACGCGCGACACGCTCGCGCCGGACTACGTGGTCGACCCGCGCGCAAGCAGCGACGGCGTGACCCGCTTCGCCACCGTCCAGGCGGCCATCAGCCGCGCCGCCGCCGATACCGGCCGCACCCGGCGCACCTGGATCCGGCTGGCGCCCGGCACCTACGACGAACTGGTGTACGTGCCGCCGATGGCCGCGCCGGTCACCTTGTACGGCGACGGGCCCGACCCGCAGGCCACGCGCATCCGCGCCGGGGTGGACGCATCGACCACCGGCGCCGCCTACCGCCAGCGCTACGGCGCCCAGTTCGAGCATGCCGCGCCCGCCGTGCGCGCGATGTACGAGGGCTTGAAGGACCTGGCGGCGCTGGGTACCTACGGCTCCAGCACGGTCTGGGTGCAGGCCGACGGCTTCCAGGCGCGCAACCTGACCATCGAGAACAGCTTCAACCGCGACGGCGGCCTGGTGCGCAAGGAGTGCACCGGCGACCACTGCCCGGATACCACCGGCGGCAGCCGCGTGCACCACCAGGCGGTGGCGCTGCGCGTGGACGGGGCTGACCGCGCCCAGTTCGAACGCGTGCGCCTGCTCGGGCTGCAGGACACGCTGTTCCTCAGCTCGAAGGATTACGCCAATACCGTGCGCAGCTTCTTCCACAAGAGCTACGTGGAGGGCGACGTCGACTTCATCTTCGGCGACACCATCGCCTACTTCCAGGATTGCGAAGTCAAGCAGATCGGCGGCCGCGCCGCGTCCTACGCGCTGGCGCCGGACACCAGCCGCCGCGCCCGGTACGGCATGGTGTTCAACGGCTGCCGTTTCACCGGGGACACGTCCGCCAGGGCGAAGGACACCGATTTTTACTTCGCGCGCCAGTGGTTCCACAACCAGCGCTGCACGCCCTACGGACGGGTACCGGTGGAGGGCTACACTTGCCGCCTGGGCGAAGTCGACGTGTACCAGGCGCCGAACGGCACCATCCGCAAGCGCACGCTGGAAGCGGTCGGCAAGGCCGTGATCCTGAACTCGCGCATCGGCGCCCATATCGTCAAGACCCATCCGTGGTCGGAATGGAACCGCAACGGCACCCTGGCGCACCGCCCGGCCCAGTTCAGTTCCGACGACTGGTGGGACAACCTGCAGCGCGCCGGCTTCGACCCGGTCAAGGTGCTGGGCGAAACTGCGCGCCCGGCACCGGCCGACATCTACCTCGGCGAATACAACAACAGCTACGAATAATGGAGACAGACAAGATGGGCACTTCCTTCGATCACCGCCGCACCTTCCTGCGTGGCGCTTCCGCGACCGGCCTGGCGCTGGCCGGCAGCGCACTTCCCTTCGCCGCGGTTGGCGCCGCAACTGCAGCCGCCACCGCGGCGGGCGACCCGTGGCGCCAGGCCGATGCCATCGCCAAGCGCCTGGCCATGCCCGTCAAGTTCCGCAAGGTCGACTACAAGGTCACCGACTTCGGCGCCGCGCCGTGCAAGCTGGTGCCGGTCAAGGCCTGGATCTCGTTCGAGGAACAGGACACCGTCGACACGCCGGCGCCCGGCGCGCACGACTGCTATGCCGCGATCAAGGCCGCCATCGCGCGCTGCCATGCGGAAGGCGGCGGGCGCGTGGTGATCCCGAAGGGGAACTGGTTCGTGGCCGGCCCGATCGTGCTGCTGTCGAACGTGAACGTGCACCTGCAGGCCGGCGCCCACGTCTACTTCAGCAACGACCCGCGCGACTACGCCAAGTACGGCGACGTCGACTGCGGCGCCAACGGCAAGCTGGTGGCCACGCGCTGGCAGAGCAACGACTGCCTGAACTTCGCCTCGCCGATCTACGCCCACAACCAGGACAACATCGCCCTCACCGGCGAGGACTGGAGCGCGGTCCTGGACGGCCAGGGCGGCGTGCCCTTTGGCGGCGCAACAAGCGGCAACGGCCCGGACGGCGGCGACTGCTGGTGGACCTGGAAAGGCAAGAACGCGACCATCAACTCGGTGGCCCAGGACAAGTCGCCCAACTACGTGCCGGGCAAGCTGGCCCAGAACCAGCCGAACCCGAACAACCCGAAGTCGCTGGCGGAGGTCGCCCCGAACCTGCCGGAAGCGCGGCGCCTGCTGATCCAGGGCGAAGGCGACAAATGGCGCGCCGACGACGCCTACCTGCCGGCGCTGTCCGAAGCCGGCGTGCCGCTGGCGAAGCGCGTGTTCGGCCTCGGCCACTACCTGCGTCCGACCATGATCCACATCATCGGCTGCACCAACGTGCTGCTGGAGGGCTACCAGGTGACCCACACGCCGTTCTGGCAGCATCACCCGGTGGCCTGCCGCAACCTCACCATCCGCAACGTGTACGCCAACAGCCTGGGCCCGAACAGCGACGGCTTCGACCCCGAGTCCTGCGACGGCGTGCTGGTGGAAGGCTGCCAGTTCGACACCGGCGACGACTGCATCGCGATCAAGGCCGGCAAGAACCTGGACACGCAATTCGGGCCGTCGCGCAACATCGTGATCCAGAAGTGCACCATGCACAGCGGCCACGGCGCCGTGACCCTGGGCAGCGAGATGGCCGGCGGCATCGAGCACGTGTACGCCCAGGACCTGGTGTTCGAGAACAAGAACTGGGCCACCAACCCGCTCAACATCGCGCTCCGCCTGAAGACCAACATGAACCGCGGCGGCTTCCTGCGCCACTTCTACGTGCGCAACGTCAGCATCCCGAACGGCGTGCAGACCACGCCCTCGTTCTACGCCACCCTGCCCGGCTCGCCGATCCCGGACCGCTCGGTGGCGGCCGCCGCCGGCGGCGTCATCACCTTCGACTGCGACTACACGCCGCGCGCCGACAACGTGCGCATCCGCCCGCCGGAGGTGCGCGACATCCATATCTCCAACGTCAAGGTCGGCAATGTCCGGGTTGGCAAGGGCGCGGATGGCAAGCGCTTCTCCAGCTACCAGGCGATCGTGATCCTGGGCCCGGTCGCCTTCGACTACAACGGCCCGTCGCCACGGCCGGACGTGCTGCCGGTGCGCGACGTGACGATCACCGACTGCGACTTCGGCACGCCCTCGAACGCGGACCAGCCGTGGTTCGTCCACAACGTCAGGAACGTCCGGCTGCGGAACGTGACCATCGGCGGCAAGAAGGTCGACACCACCCTGTCCACCTGAGCGGATCCGCCGATGAACGCCTGCCACGCAACATCGGCAGTCCTGGGTTGCCTGGCGGCCGCCTTGCCGGCAGCCGCCACGGTGGTCCAGCTCCCGCCGCCCGGCGCCGCCAGCGTCAACCCGGACACGCGCCTGGTGCTGCGCTTCGACAGCCCGCCCACGGTGGGCAGCGCCGGCCAGGTGCGCATCTACGACGCGCAGGATGGGCGCCTGGTCGACACGCTCGACCTGTCGGTTCCCGCCGGCCCGGCGCAGCACGCCCAGGGTCCCTACCCGCCCTGCCTGCCCGCGCCCTACGACTACGGCGGCCCGCGCCGCACCAACGCCGACATCCGGCCCGGCACGCCCTCGGCACCGGGCGTGCCGCCCGCCGCCGGCAACTACCAGCTGAGCATCATCGGCGGCTTCACCGACGGCTTCCACTTCCACCCGATCCTCGTGCGCGGCAACACGGCCACGATCGCGCCGCACCACAACCTGCTCGGCTACGGCAAGACCTATTACGTCGAGATCGACCCGGGGGTGCTGACCGTGGCCGACGGCAGCTTCAAGGGCATCGGCGGGGGCGGCTGGCGCTTCGCCACCAGGCCGCACGGGCCGCCGGCGGACGCGCGGCGAATCACGGTCAACGCGGACGGCAGCGGCGACTTCGATACCGTGCAGGGCGCGCTCGACCACGTGCCGGACCGGCCGGCGCGCCGCGTGACCATCTTCGTCAGGAACGGCGACTACGAGGAAATCGTCTACTTCCGCAACAAGCGCAAGCTGACGATCGCCGGCGAAGACCGCGACAAGGTGCGCGTGCACTACGCCAACAACGAGGTGTTCAACCCGCATCCGCCAGGCGTGGGCACCAACGAGCTGCCCGGCACCTTCCCCTCGCGCCGCGCCGCCTTCATGGCCGACCACGTGGAGGACATCGCGCTGCTTAACATGACGATTGCCAGCGACCTCGAAGGCCAGGCCGAGGGCTTGCTGATCAACGGCGAGCGCAACATCGTCAGCAACGTGACCGTGATCGGCGCGGGCGACGCGCTGCAAGCCAACGGCAGCAATTACTTCAGCGATTTCAGGCTGGCCGGCGGCGGCGACACCATCCTGGGCCGCGGCGCCAACTTCTTCCAGCGCTGCGCCATCGAATCGCGCGGGCCCTTCATGTGGGTGCGCAACACGGCGGCGAACCATGGCAACGTCTTCGTCGACTGCAGCTTCACGACGCGCACGGAGGGGAACGCCGGCGCACAAACGGTGCTGGCGCGCCTGCCCGACAACAAGGGGCGGAACTATCCGTACGCGGAAGCGGTGCTGATCGACGCCACGCTGTCCGGCATCAGTCCCGAGGCCTGGGGCCCGCTCGACGGCGTTACCCGCCACCTGACATTGATGGAATACAACAGCCGCGGCCCGGACGGCAAGCCGGTCGACACCAGCCGGCGCCACCCGGCCTCGCGCCAGCTCGACCGGGTGAAGGATGCCGCGCTGGTCGCGCGCTACCGCGACCCGGCCTTCGTATTGAAGGGCTGGCGGCCGGCACTGGCGCCGCTCATCCTGCGCCAGCCCCGGTCCGCCGCGCTCGATGCGGGCGGCCGGGTCACGCTGGAAGCGGGGGCGGCCGGGGTGCCCGCCCCGGCATACCAGTGGCTGCGCGACGGCAGACCGATCGCCGGCGCGAACAAACCGACGCTGCTGGCGAACGCGCCCGGCAGCTACACGGTGCGCGCGACCAACGCATCCGGCACCGAAACCAGCGAGGCCGCAAGCGTGACCGGGCAGTAACACCCGGCCCATCGGGGCCACATCGAAAAGAGAGAGGAGACAACATGCACGACAAGGACATCGGGAACACCGGGCGTCGTCACATCCTGAAAGCCGCGGGCGCCACGTCCGCGTGACCTTCAATTACCGCTATCCGCGGCCGCGCACCCAGGTCAAGGACCTCCTGACGAAGGGCGAGATCGGCGACGTGCTGCCGGTCGACTTCACCTGGCTGCTGAACACCGTGCACGGCGCCGACTACTTCCGCCGCTGGCCCCGCAGGTCGTGATCCAGCGCAGCGCGCCGCTGGCCGGGTCGAGCGTACGGTATTCCATCTGGTAGCGCTCCTGCGCCGGCGGCGCGGCCAGCACCGCCCTGCTCTCGGCGGCCACGCGCGCGCGGTCGTCCGGGTGCACCGCCTGCAGCAGCATGGCGCCCGATAGCGCGCCTTCCCGCGGCAAGCCGAAATGCTGCCGGGCGCGCGCGCTGCATTCCATCGCGCCGGTCCGGAGCTGGTACTCGAACATGCCCAGCTCCGCGCCGTCGGTGGCGATGCGCAGTTTCTCCACGCTGGTCGCGAGCGCATCCAGCGCCCGGTCGCGCTCCTGCTGCGAGCGCACCTTGGCGGTCGTCTCGCTGCAGACGCACAGCACACCGGCGATGTCGCCCGCCTCGCCGCGGATCGGACTGGTGGAGAAACTCGCGTACACCTGTTCCGGAAAGCCGTTGCGCGCCAGCGTGAACGCCTGGTCTTCCACCAGCAGCGACTCGCCGCGCCACGTCGCATCGAACATGGGCCCGACCTGGTCCCATACATCGGACCAGACTTCGAGGAAGGGCATGCCCAGCACCGCATGCGGATCGGCGGCCTTGCGGCCGAGGATGCCGCGGCAACCGTCGTTGTAGAACAGCAACAGATCCGGGCCCCAGGCCACGTACATCGGGTGGCGCGCGTTGAACATCATGCTGGCCGCGGTGCGCAGCGATTGTGGCCAGGTATGCAGCGCGCCCAGCAGCGTAGCCGCCCAGTCGTGCTCGCGCAACGCCGCGCCCATGTCGCCACCGCCGCTGGCGAAGGCAAGGTCGTGCTTGTCCCGAACGGATCGGGCCGGATCTGGCATGGCGAGGGCGGACAGTGTGGACTGCCTGATTGAAATGACAAGCCGAACGATACCATTCCGGCGGCGGCGCGTGTGTCGTTCCTGAAGACGCTGGCGTGGACAAGCCTTGCGCTAGTTCTTGAACGAACTTGATTTTTATCAAAACAGTTCTGCTAGAATGAACGTAGTGCAATACTAATTACATTAAAGAAATCTGCGCGATCGTTTTATCCCGGCGGTACGACCGCCATCGCGCCGCGTCGGCCCAGACCTTGCCGGCAGCTTACGTCCATTGTCGAATTCCGGAGCCCGTGCCATGCGCATCAAGCCTGTCCTGCCGTCCCTGTCCGCCCTTTCATTGTTTGCCCTTTCGCTGTTGACCCTTTCCGTGCTGCCCGCCGGCCCGGCCCACGCCAACCTCATCGTCAACGGCGGTTTCGAGCAGACCACCAACGGCGGCAACAAGCAGCTCGCCGCCACTGCCGCGGCCGCCGCCGGCACCACCAACCGCACCACCCTCACCGGCTGGACCAGCAGCAACGGCAACGACGGCGGCTACAACTTCGTGCTGAACGGCGCCACCGCGGCCACCACCGCGTCGGCGCTGCGGCTGCGCGGCGACAACAACGGCTTCGGCGCCGCGCCGGACGGCGGCAACTTCTTCGCGTCCGATCCCCTGTACTACCCGGGCACGCTGTCCCAGACCGTCTACGGCCTGTCGGTCGGCGCCTCCTACCTGCTGACCTTCGACTATGCGCTGGCGCAGCAGTCCGGCTACAGCGGCGTCAACACCGCGGATTACTGGCAGGTCGGCTTCGGCAAGGACATCCAGTCGACCGTCCCCATGAACCTCGCCGACGGCGCCTTCAGCGGCTGGCAAAGCGCGAGCATGCGCTTCACGGCCACGGGCGCCAGCCAGGTGCTGTCCTTCCTGGCCAAGGGCAGCACGCCGGGCGCGCCGCCGTTCATGCTGCTCGACGGCGTGGCCTTGAACGCTTCCACCAGCGTGCCCGAACCATCCACGCTGAGCCTGCTGTTGGGCGGCATCGGCGTGGCCGGCCTGGCGGCGTGGCGCCGCCGGCGCCGCCAGGCCTAGGCCGCGCTCGCGACGCACGGCCGCCATGCCCGCCCTGCTCGACCCATTCGCGGCGACCGCGCTGCGCCTGTGCGCCTGGCTGGTGCTGCTGACGGCGCTGTTCGTGCCGCTGGAGCGCTGGTTCGGCGTACGCCATGCGCCGGCCACGTGGCGCGAACTGGGCAACCGGATCGCCTATTACTTCATCAGCAGCCTGGTGCCGGCCGTGCTGCTGGGCGTGCCGACGGCGCTGCTCGCGGCCGCCGCGCGCCACCTGGTGCCGGACGCGTTGCCGGCGGCGCTGCTGGCGCTGCCGCCGGCGCTGCGCGTCGGCATCGCCTTCGTGGTCGCCGAAACCGGCTTCTACTGGGGACACCGCCTCAGCCACGAACTGCCGTGGCTGTGGCGCTTCCACGCGCTGCACCACAGCACCGAACAGCTGGGCTTCCTCGCCAACACGCGTTCGCACCCGGTCGACATGGTCGTGACGCGGCTGTTCGGCCTGGTGCCGCTGTACCTGCTCGGCCTGGCCAGCCCCAGCCTGGCCGGCAGCGCCACGCCGGCGCTGCTGATGGTGCTCGGTACCCTGTGGGGTTTCTTCATCCACGCCAACCTGCGCTGGCGCCTGGGCCCGCTGGAAGCGCTGCTGACCACGCCGGCCTTCCACCACTGGCACCATAGCCGGCGCGACCACATCGACCGTAACTACGCATCGACCCTGCCCTGGCTGGACCGGCTGTTCGGCACCCACTACCTGCCCCGTCACTGGCCGGCCGAATACGGCACCGATACGCCGTGCGCGCCGACCCTGGCCGGGCAATTGCTGGACCCGCTGCTGGGCGGCGCCGAAACGCGCTCGCGCGACCGCCAGGCCTGACCCGATGGCGATGGCGATCGTGCCGGCGCCGGCGCGCGCGGCCGGACGGCGCCGGGCCTCACGCCCCGGCCACGCGGACCTGGTCGCGTCCCTGCGCCGTCGCGCGGTAGAGCTCGTCGTCGGCCGCCTTGATGACGGTATTGATCTCGCTGCCGGATCAGTTCGGCGCGCAGGCCCTGGCGGTTCAGCGCGCCAGCGGCCACGCGCGTTGATGTTGCAGCGGAACGCGATCTCGCTGCCGTTCCTGCGCAGCGTGGCCACCGTGGCCCCGCCGCCGCTGCGATCGTCCTCGGCCTGGAAGGCGACGGACGGCGCATTGAGCTCGGCGATGCTCGTTATCCTGGTGCCATGACGGCGGAAGCAGCCACCCATGCCATGAAGGCGTCCGTTTCCAGCGGCCGGCTGTACAGGTAGCCCTGCGCCTCGTCGCACGCGTTCTCGCGCAACCAGCGCGAAGCCGCCGCGGTCTCGACACCCTCGGCCACCACACGATAACCCAGGCTGTGCGCCAGGCCGATGATCCCCTCGGCCAGCGATTGCTTGCGATCGTCGGCTTCCAGCCCCCGGATGAAACTCTGGTCGATCTTGATCGTGTGCGCCGGAATGTCCTGAAGGTAGGACAGGCTGCTGTAGCCGGTGCCGAAATCGTCGATCGCCAGCCGGACGCCGGTGGCCTGCAGTCCCTTGAACGTTTCCTGGACCGCCGCGATGTTGCCCATGGCCGAGCTTTCCGTGATTTCAAGCTCGATCGCGCCGGCATCCAGGCCATGCCGTGCCAGCAGCGACGTCAACTCCCCGACCAGGTTCGGGTCGTGCAGGTTGGCGGCCGGCAGGTTCGCCGAGATCGGCAAGGCCATCCCCTGGCGCCGCCAGGCCGCGACCTGCCGCAAGACATTGTCGAGCACCCAGCTCGTGGCCGGCCCGGCCAGCGAAGTCTGTTCGATGATCGGCATGAATTCGGCCGGCGATATGGCGCCCGCTTCCGGCTGGGTCCAGCGCATCAGGGCTTCGGCGCCGATGCATTGCCCGGTCCCGAGGTCGATGCGCGGCTGGAACACGAGCCGCAACTGCGCCGGGTCGGCCAGCGCCTGCTCGAACGCGCTGACCAGCCAGAAACGGCGGCGGTATTCGGCGTCCTGCGCAGTCGAGTACACCGCGACGCCGCTGCTCGATCCATGCGCATCCTGCACCGCGCTTTCCGCCATGCGCAGCACGTCGAGGACGTCGACCTCGCCCGTCACGAACGGCACGATGCCGGCGGCCGGGCTGGTCTGGAAGCGGGACCCGTACCACGCATCGCGCGCATCGATCCACCGCTTCACGCAATGCCACGTCAAGTCCAGGTCGGCCCCGCGCGGCAGGATCAGGGCAAACTGCGCCGTCGCCACCTGGTAGATGCGCGTCGCGTCCGGCGCCACCTGGCGCAGAGCGGCCGCCGCTTGCCGGCTGAGGTCGTCGAGGTAGTGCGCATGCATCGTCCGCGCCGTGTTGGCCAGCCCGTGCGAGTTCGCCAGGTTGAGCAGCGCCACGATGCCGGTCTCGCCGGGGGCGCGGTCCTTGGCCAGGTCCGCCATGTCGTCGAGGAACTGGTTGCGGTTGGCCAATCCGCTGATCGGATCGATCCTGCCGAGCGAATGCTGCAGCTCGATCTGCGCCATGACGATCGCGGCCAGGTCGGCCAGGGTGGCGCGTTCGGCATCGGTGAACGCGCGCGGCGCCATCCCCTTCACGCAGATGGAACCGAGCGCATAGCCTTCGCGCGTGCGCAAGGGGGCGCCGGCATAGAAACGCACGCCGGAAGCGGCCAGCCGGCCGTGCTTGAAATAAGGGTGCGCCTGGAGATCGGAAACGACCAGCAGATCGTTGGTTTCCGTGACGCTGGCACAGGGCGCGCGCGACCGGTCGACCCAGGCATGCTCGACGCCGACGCGCGAACGGAACCAGACACGGTCCGTGTCCGTGAACGAAATCGTCGACTGCGGCAGGCCGAACAGTTGCACCGCCATGCGCGTGATGCGGTCGAAGGCCTCGCTCGGCGGCCCGGCGAGCAGGCCGAACTTGCGCAGCGCGGCGATCCGCGTGTTTTCGATGGTGGGATCCATGGCGGCCGACTCGAAAGAAAGCGTTGAAAGCAAAGCGATCGGGGAACAGGGGCGCGACGTGGACGCCCTGCGAAGAACTACGAAACTATACGTATGTAATTTCCATGACGCAATATCAAATGGCGTCCATACCATGGATGTTGCATGCCAGCGACGCGGGACGTAAACCGCCTGGATTGCCCGGTCCAGCCGGCCGCCGCAGACCGGCATGCATGCGGACGCAGGTTAGCGTGCGCTCCCGCCCGCGCCCAAGTGCTAGCGTTGACCCATCAACCCAACAATGGCAAACGGAGTACATATGAGCAAGACAGTAGGCGATTTCGTGGTGGAGCGGCTGGCCGAGTGGGGCGTGAAGCGCATCTTCGGCTATCCTGGCGACGGCATCAACGGCGTGATCGGCGCGCTGGCGCGCGCCAAGGGCAAGATCGACTTCATCCAGGTGCGGCACGAGGAAATGGCGGCCTTCATGGCGGCCGCCTATGCCAAGTTCACCGGCGAACTCGGCGTGTGCCTGTCCACCGGCGGCCCCGGCGCGACCCACCTCATCACCGGCCTGTACGACGCCAAGGCCGACCACCAGCCCGTGCTGGCCATCGTCGGCCAGGCCGCGCGCACGGTGCGCGGCGCCCACTACCAGCAGGAAGTCAACCTCGACCGCATGTTTTCCGACGTCGCCGAATTCGTGCAGGAAGCGTCGGCGCCGACCCAGGTGCGCCACCTGCTGGACCGCAGCATCCGCATCGCCAAGGCGGAACGCGGCGTCGGCGTGCTGGTGCTGCCCAACGACCTGCAGGAACTGAAATACGAAGACCCGCCGCGCAAGCACGCCAACGTGTTTTCCAGCAGCGGCTACACGCGCCCGAAAGTCGTGCCCTACGAAGCCGACCTGCTGCGCGCCGCCGAAGTCCTGAACAGCGGCAAGAAGGTGGCGATGCTGGTCGGCGCCGGCGCGCTCGGCGCCCACGACGAGATCGTCGCGGTGGCCGACCGCCTGGGCGCGGGCTGCGCCAAGGCGCTGCTGGGCAAGGCGGCGCTGCCCGACGACCTGCCCTGGGTCACCGGCTCGATCGGCATCCTCGGCACCAAGGCCAGCTGGGACCTGATGAACGACTGCGACACCTTGCTGATGGTCGGCACCGCCTTCCCCTACGCCGAATTCCTGCCAAAGGAAGGCCAGGCGCGCGCGGTGCAGATCGACATCTCCCCGGCCATGCTGGGCATGCGCTACGCCACCGAGGTCAACCTGCACGGCGACAGCGCCGAAACCCTGCGCGCGCTGCTGCCGCTGCTGAACCACAACCACGACACGGCGTGGCGCGAGAAGATCGCGTCCAGCATCGGCGATTCGCGCAAGATGCTGCAGGAGCGCGCGCTGGCCTCGGCCAATCCGGTCAATCCGCAGCGCGTGGTATGGGAAATGTCGCCGCGCATCCCGGACGACGCCATCGTCACCAGCGATTCAGGTTCCTGCGCCAACTGGTTCGCGCGCGACCTGCAGGTGCGGCGCGGCATGATGTGTTCGCTGTCGGGCGGCCTGGCGTCGATGGGCGCGGCGGTGCCGTACGCGATCGCGGCCAAGTTCGCGCACCCGGGCCGCTGCGTGGTGGCGCTGGTCGGCGACGGCGCCATGCAGATGAGTAACATGGCCGAGCTGATCACGGTCTCGAAGTACTGGCGCGAATGGAGCGACCCGCGCTGGATCGTGTGCGTCTTCAACAACCAGGACCTGAACCAGGTGACCTGGGAGCAGCGCGTGATGGAGGGCGATCCGAAGTTCGAGGCCAGCCAGAACCTGCCGGACGTGCCCTACCACCGCTTTGCCGAACTGATCGGCCTGAAAGGCATCTTCTGCGACGACCCGGACCGCGTCGGCATGGCCTGGGAAGAAGCGCTGGCGGCCGACCGCCCGGTCGTGCTCGAGTTCAAGACCGACCCCGAGGTGCCACCACTGCCCTCGCACATCACGCTGGAGCAGGCGCGCCACTTCATGAGCGCGATCGCGCACGGCGATCCGAACGAGGGCTCGATGCTGGCCGGCGTGGCGCGGCAGGTGCTCAGCGCGATCCTGCCGGGGGACAAGCACAAGTAAGGAGCGGGCGCCGGCGGCGGCGCGGCATCAGGCCAGCAGGCCGGCCTGCCTCGCCTGCCGCAGCCAGTCCGGATACTCGGCCATGAGCAGGTCGTACAACTCGGCGTCCGGATGCTCGTCCGGACTCGCCACCGAAAAGAACCCGGCGTTGTCGACCAGGCGGCCGTCGAGTTCGTCGAGCTTTTCCAGGAAGGGGAAGTCGGCATCGGCGAAGCTGGCCAGGCGCCGGCTCTTCGATTTTTTCCCTTTGCCGATGCCCATGAACTGCCAGAAGATCGGCTCGCGGCTGGCCCAGCGCAACTGGCGCTCGGTGAACGGCTGGTCCGAGGTGCCGCCGTCGGTGACGAACATGACGTACACCGGCAACGCCGCGCGCAGCGGCGTCCTGCGCTCGCCGCCGCCGGCATCCGGGAAGTAATGGCGCCGCACCGCTTCCAGCGCCGCGCCGTAGCGGGTGTCGCCTTCGAGCGGATGGCGCTCGACGATGCGCCGCACGTAGTCCGACCAGTTCGACAGCCCCATCGGCTCCCCCTGGTGCACGTCGCGCCCGAACAGGAAGACGTCGATCTCGCCATCGTCGTCGAAGCGGCAGCCGAGTGCCAGGATGCGTTCGGCGAAGCGCTGCACCACGCCGTGCCGGTACAGGGACGCCATCGAGCCGGAGATGTCGAGCACCAGGCAGACCTTGGCGCGGTGCTTGTCGAGGCCGACCTTGCCCAGCGAGACGCCGGCCGATTTCACCAGGCTGACCAGTTGCGGCGCGGCGTGCTCGATGCGCTTTTCCAGGTTCACCGCCGGCTTGCTTTCGATCGGCACCGCAGTCGGTGCCGGCATGGGCGCGGCCGGCGCCGGTGGCGCCACGTCGGCGCCGAAATGTTGCACCAGCGCCGCCAGTCCGCCATTGAAACCCTGGCCCACCGCCATGAAGCGCCACTGGCCGTCGCGCCGGTAGAATTCGCCCAGCATGACGGCCTGCTCGGCGGCGAAGTCGCGGCCGCCGAACGCGAGGCGGGCGAACTCGCCGCCCGTGCCCACCAGGCGCAGCGCGCCCGACTGCAGCTGCGCCAGCGTGCCGGCGCCGTCGACGCTGGCCGCGATCACGACGCGCTGGACCGTTGCCGGCAGCCGGTTTAAGTCGACCAGGAAACCGTCCCGGTCGGGACCGACCGCGCCCAGGCGCACACCGCCACAGGGACTGGCCGGCTGGTTGAAGAAGGTCATGTAGCCCTCGTCGACCAGCCTGCCGTCGGCGCCGAGCGCGAAACAGGCGAAGTCGAGCGCCAGTCCCTGCGCCGACAGGCCCGCCTGCACGATATGGTCCGGCGCCGCCTGCGCCAGCGCCAGCCGCTCGCCCCGCATCAGTTGCTTCATGTGGTCTCCACTGGATGATGTTGACTGCAGTATAAGGCGTGCCGCGCCGCCGCGACGCGGCCGATCATCGTGCCATCGGGCGCCTACCCCGCGCAGGAAGCCGCATGGACACGCAAACCGTGGACGGATTCGTCACCGGCTACAACGAATGCATCGACAGCCTCCTTGCCTTCGGCCTGTTCGAACTTGCGCGCCGCGCCGGCCTGTTTCCGCAGGCGCTGGTCGATGCCTTCGAACCGGTGATGCGGGAAGAATGCCGCCACATCCTGCTGTTCGCCAACTGGGCCGGCTGGCACCGCACCCGCCTGTCGCCGTGGCGCCGGCTGCGCTCCGCATGCAGGGTGGCGGCGGTCTGGGTTTTCCTGGCCTGGGAACGGATCGGGCTGGCGCGCACGGTCGATGGCGGCGGCGCCCGCAGCGGGCAGGACAACAATTTCATGCTGCACGGAGCGCAATCGGTCTCGGAAGACGGCCTCGGGCTCCCGGCATTGATGGCGCTGTGCCTGGCCGAAAACGAACGGCGCTTCGCCGGCTACGACGAGCGCCTGCTGCGGCCGCTGACGGTACCGCGGCGGGTGCGGTTCGGGCTGCGCCTGCCGCGGCCTTTCACGCGCCGGACAGGGGCTGCCCGATGCGGCATCGACCGTGGCGGGCAGGCGTCACCGGCATGCCGGACCATGCATTTTGCATCGCCGGCCCCTGTCGGTTCAGGCGCCGCTCCGGTATCATGCGGGGATGAATCAGATTTCTTCCCCTCCGTTTATTATTGGTGTCGCTGGCGGAAGCGGCAGTGGCAAGTCAACGGTATCCCAACAAGTGCTGTCTTCGTTCGGCGCCGACATGGTCTCGGTGGTGATGCAGGACGATTACTACCGCGACCAGACCGATGTTCCCCCCGAAGTCCGCCGCCGGCAGAACTACGATCACCCGAACGCCTTCGACTGGCCCTTGCTGGTGCAGCACGTCGCGTCCCTGCGCAATGGCGAAGCGATCGAGATGCCGGTGTACGACTTCACGATCAGCAACCGTTCCAGCGACACCATTCCCGTCAAGCCGGCGCCGGTCATCGTGATCGAAGGCCTGTTCGCCCTGTACGACGCCGACCTGCGCGACATGATGTCGCTGAAGATCTTCGTCGACACCGCCGCCGACGTGCGCTTCATCCGCCGCATGCAACGCGATATCGCCGAGCGCGGCCGCTCGATGGAAAGCGTCGTCGGCCAGTACATGAACACGGTACGCCCGATGCACAAGCAATTCATCGAGCCGACCAAGCGCCACGCCGACGTCATCCTGCCCCACGGCGCCAATGACCCGGCCATCGATGTCATTACCACCAAGGTCGCGAGCGTCATCCGGCAGTTGAAGCGGTCTTGACGGATCGCGTCGATCGGGGTGCGGGCCCACCGTCCCCATCCGCCTGTCCCAGACCAGGAAATAACAGCCGTAGAATAGCCGTAGTCGTGACGCCCTTTCGCGTGATGGGCGTCATGCGCGGTCGCCGTATTGATCCACCGACCCAGCCAGTGCCCGCCCATCGCGGCGGGCTACGGTTACGCTGTCCCGCACCGTCGCCTCATGAGATATCGGACGCACCTTCCTTGAAAATCGCGCGAATACGGGCTTCGCCCAGCAAGTCGAATTCATCCCCGTAATAATCCTTTGCCCATCCAGCGAAATCTTCGGCATTCATCTGAACCATATCCAGCAGCCACGCGGAACCGTCATCGATGTCGCCGGGAATGACGGCAGTGCCAGTCTCCCACGATGCACCGTCCGTGCTCCAGCAGGCGAACGTCACATCCTCATGTTCGACTGCTTCATCGCGCAGCAATTCTGAAAGGCCAGGCGGCATGCCGTCGTACAGGCCGGGCCAGATGCCATATTCTTCGCGTGCGTGCGGACTGGCATCCGACTCGTGATCAAATCCTTTGATCAGCACTTTCTCGTCGGAAGTGAACAATGCGATGACGTGGTCGCCGCCGCCGTTGTCGTATTTGGCCATGGCAATCCCGTCAGCCCGGTTCTCGTGATACCAGAACGCTCGCAGCCAGTCTTTTGAAGTCACGATAGCGTCGCACCTGGCCGCACACTGCAATACATGCCGCAGTCGAGCGGGCGAGAATCTTGGGGTGTTCATCTATTCAGAATCCTTATGTGCGGAGAAAGCCGGCCGCCGATGGATGCCTCGCCAGGCCGAGTGTACAACGCATATTGCTCGGCTTTCAACACGGGCGCCGTCCAGGCCCTATCGGCCGAGTTCCGAACGCCACCTCATCCAGACCGCCGCCCGTCCAGATACCATTCCCGCCCGAACACTCGACCGCCGCCCGCACGCCGCCATGTGCGGCCCCGGCCGGTACCCCAGTTCGCGCCGCGCCATGTCCGAGGAAAACAACATGCGGTTGCGCGACATCGCCAGGCTGTCCACCGTCAGGAAGGGTTCCGTGCCGCGCAGCCGCCCCCTCGGCGCGCGGCGGCCGGTGAGGCCGGCGATTTCGCCGAGCAACTCGCGCAGCATCAGGTCGTCACCGCCGAGGATGTAGCGTTCGCCGACGCGTCCGCGCTCCAGCGCCAGCAGGCGGCCGCGCGCCACGTCTTGACGTCGACCGGGTTCAGGCCGGTCTCGACGAAGGCCGGCATCGCGCCGCGCGCCGCCTCGACGACGATGCGGCCGGTCGGCGCCGGCCGCAGGTCGCGTGCGCCGACCGGCGTCGACGGGTTGACGATCACCGCCGGCAGGGCCCGCTGCGCCACCATGCGCTCGACCAGGCACTCGGCCTTGTGTGCGTTGCTCCTCCAGGAGCCATGGCGCTGGCGTAAATGAGCACGGAAAATTCCAGGCAACACCGCGCGCGCTGTAGAATCTGCTCTTTGCCCGCCGCTGCCCATGACCACCATAGCCCCGCCGCCCGCCACCGAAGCGCCCGCTCCGGAACTCGTCCTCGGTCTGGAAGACCGCCCCGGCCTCCTGGTCGGCATGCTCGCCGCCCTCCAGCACCTGCTGGCGATCATTGTCCCCATCGTCACGCCCGGCCTGCTGATCTGCCAGGCGCTGGGCGTGCCTGCGCGCGACACCAACCTGGTGGTCTCGATGTCGCTGGTGATCTCCGGGATCGCCACCTTCGTCCAGTGCCGCCGCTTCGGTCCCTTCGGCGCCGGCCTCCTGATCGTGCAAGGCACCAGCTTCAACTTCGTCGGCCCGCTGATCGCCGGCGGCACCCTCCTGATCAAGGACGGCGTGCCGGTGGAAGGCGTGATGGCCGCCATCTTCGGCGTAGTGGTCGCCGGCTCCTTCGTCGAGATGGGGGTGTCGCGCATCCTGCCCTTCGTGAAACGCATGATCACGCCGCTGGTCACCGGCATCGTGGTGCTGATGATCGGCCTCACCCTGATCAAGGTCGGCCTGATCAGCATGGGCGGCGGCTATTCGGCAATGGCCAACGGCAGCTTCGCCAACGGCGAGAACCTGCTGCTCTCGGGCGTCGTATTGGCGATCATCGTGGTCCTGAATCGCATCCCGGTCGTGTGGCTGCGCAGCGCCGCCATCGTCATCGCGCTGGCGGTGGGCTATGCGCTGGCCGGGTCGATGGGCCGCCTGGACTTCACCGGCATGCACCAGGCGCCCTGGTTCCAGGTGCCCACGCCGCTGCACTTCGGCCTGAGCTTCTCGTGGTCGCTGTTCATCCCGATGCTGGTGATCTACCTGGTGACTTCGCTGGAAGCGATCGGCGACGTGACCGCCACCAGCAAGGTCTCGCGCGAACCGGTCGAAGGCCCGGTCTGGATGCGCCGCATCAAGGGCGGCGTGCTGGTCAACGGCGCCAACTCGCTGCTGGCGGGCATCTTCAACACCTTCCCGAGCTCGATCTTCGCCCAGAACAATGGCGTGATCCAGCTGACCGGCATCGCCAGCCGCCACGTCGGCAAGTGGATCGCGCTGTTCCTGGCGCTGCTCGGCCTGTTCCCGAGCGTGGCCGGCGCGATCCAGGCGGTGCCGGAACCGGTGCTCGGCGGCGCGGCGATGGTGATGTTCGGCGCGGTGGCCGCGGCCGGGATCAATATCCTCGCCAGCGTGACGCTGGACCGGCGGGCGCTGTTGATCATCGCGGTGTCGCTGGCGCTGGGCCTGGGCGTGGCGCAGGTGCCGGAGTTCCTGGCGCATATGCCGGGGGCCTTGCGGCACGTGCTGGAATCCGGCGTGGCGACCGGGGGGATTTGCGCGGTGGTGCTGAACTGGTTCTTGCCGGCGCCTTCGGACCGGACGTGACGGCGGCGCCTTGCCACCTGCGCCCTGCCCATGCCGCCGGCTGGCCTTACATCAACCGGTCCAGCATCACAATAAGGGATACCGTCAGCGAAGCCACCAGGTAGCACGCCAGCTGGTCCTTCCACGACAAACCGAGCCGCCGGCTGCCCTTGACCACGAGCACGATCAGGCCGGCGGCCACCAGCACCGGCAAAGTCCATTTGCCCAAACCAAGGTAGAGGCCCAGTCGCGCCTCATCGTTGGGATGCAGGAAACTGACCAGTCCCGCGACCACGCGCATGAACGCGGCGGCGTAAAGGAAAGCGAACGCCTTTGCCAGCCGGTCGCGCTTCACCAGGACATACGCTACGACGGCCTGCACGATCGTCACAAAAGGCCCTGCCCCGTCCGCCAGCGCCCTTTGCCAGTCCAGCATGGGCGAGAGATAACGCACCGTATTCAAGCCGAATCGCATTTCCATGCCGAGGGCGGCGCCCATCAGCCAGTGTCCGGCCTCATGCACAAGGTTCGTGATGAAGAAGACGACAACGAGCCAGAGGTAGAACGAAACGTTGAGCTTCATCGGCGGCATTTCAATGTGGTGGCGGAAGTTACACACTGGTATCGATCCAATCTACCCTACTCCCGTGGAACCTGCTACCTGTCAATGCTCGCGATGCAACAGAAGTCTCGTCGCCATGATGGCATTTTGTCACGAACAGGGCAAATCCTTTTGAATCGTTGAGTTGTCATCAACTTTTCATCGTCGGTGCCTAAGCTGATGCACATTGGCTTCAGTTTCCGCTCCCCACAACCGACCTGGATCAATCAAATGCATCGACTCGACTTCGCGTTTTCCCGTACCGAGGTGCCGGCATGAGCCGCCGCGACTTCATCCGTACACTGGCCCAGGCCGGCGGCGCCAGTGCCGTGCTCGCGTCCTTCCCGCCGGCCATCCAGAGGGCGCTCGCCCTGCCGGCCAACCAGCGCACCCGCAGCCTGCGGGACGTGGAGCACATCGTCGTGCTGACGCAGGAGAACCGCAGCTTCGACCATTACTTCGGCACCCTGGAAGGGGTACGCGGGTTCGCCGATCCCTTCCCGGTGCCGGTGATGGACCGGCAAAATCTCTTCAACCGCAAGACGGTGTTCGTACAGCGGACAGTCGGCGGCGCGCCGGTGCCCGGCCGTCCCAACTGGCCGCAAAGCCGCGCCATCGCGCCGTTCCGGCTGAATACCGTGCAGGACTTCCCGGTCATGCGCGTGGCCGGCACGCCGCATGCCTGGCTGGACGCGCAGCTGGCCTGGGACCACGGCCGCATGAACGACTGGTGCACGGTCAAGCAGAACCATTCGATGGGCCACTACGCCGAGGCCGACGTGCCCTTCCAGTTCGCGCTCGCCCGTGCCTTCACCATCTGCGACCATTACCACTGCGCGACCCAGACCGGCACCAACACCAACCGCCTGTTCCTGTTCAGCGGCCACAACGACCCCCTGGGCGCGGCGGGCGGCCCGTCGACCGACAACAGCCACGACGACTTCAATCCGGACATGGCCACCGACTACCTGTGGACCACCTACCCGGAGCGCCTGGAGGCCGCGGGCGTCAGCTGGCAGGTCTACCAGAACATGGCGGACAACTTCACCGACAATTCGCTGGCCGGCTTCCGCTCGTTCCGCAACGCCTGGTATCGGCGCCCGGGGTTTTCGCAGTCGCTGCGCGACCGCGGCGTCAGCACGCGCGATCTCGATTTGCTGAAGGCCGACGTGCTGGCCGACCGCCTGCCGCAGGTGAGCTGGGTCGTGGCCACCGCCGAAGGATCCGAGCACCCGGGTCCGTCGAGTCCCGCCTCCGGCGCCGACTACATCGCGCGCGTGCTGGACGCCCTGACGGCCAATCCGGACAGCTGGAGCAAGACGGTCCTGCTCATCAACTTCGACGAGAACGACGGCTTCTTCGACCATGTGCCGCCGCCGTCGCCCCCGTCGTACGTGGCGACCGCCGCCAATCCGGCGCAGGCCCAGCCCGCGGGCGCATCGACGGTCGATACCACCGGCGAGTACCATCACATCCTCAATGGCGCGGATGCGCGCACCCTGCATCGCCCATACGGACTGGGGCCGCGCGTGCCGATGTACGTCATTTCGCCGTGGTCGAAGGGTGGCTGGGTGAATTCGCAGGTCTTCGATCACTCCTCGGTGCTGCGCTTCATCGAGGCGCGCTTCGGCGTGCGCGAGCCGCTCATCAGCCCCTGGCGGCGCGCGGTGAGCGGGAATTTGCTGTCCTGTTTCGATTTCGTGAACCCGCAGGACAGCGGATTCAAGCAGCTGTTGCCGGAAACCGCCGCCCGGCGTGCGATGGCACTGAGCCTGCCCAACACCAAGGTGCCGGCGACGCCGACCGCGCTGGCGGCACCCGTCCAGGCGGCCGGCGTACGCCCCGCGCGCGCCCTGCCCTACGAACTCCAGGTGCAGGCGCAAGTGCCGGCTGGAGGCGGCCAGGTGGAGCTCGCGTTCGAGAATGCCGGCGAAGCCGGGGCGGTGTTCCACGTCTACGATCGCCTGGCGCTGGACCAGGTGCCGCGGCGCTACACCGTCGAACCCGCCAAGCAGCTGAAGGGCCTCTGGCCTGCCGCTTCGGCCTACGATCTGTGGGTACTGGGGCCGAACGGTTTCCACCGCCACATCGCGGGCGATGTGCGCCGCGCGGGCGATGTGCGCCGCGCGGGCGACGCGGCACTGCCGGAGCTGATCCTGCGTGCCGACCGCCGCGCCGGGGAGCTGGTGATCGATCTGGTGAACAACGGCGGACAGCCCTGCACCTTCCAGCTCGGCGCCAACAAGTACTACACCAACCGGCCCATCGAGGTCCGCGTGGTGGCGCGCTCGAGAAGCACGATGCGGCTGTCGCTGGCGCCGAGTTCCAACTGGTACGACTACAGCCTGCGCGTGAACGGCATGCCGGGCTGGCTGCGGCGCTTCGCCGGCCACCTGGAAAACGGCTTGCCGTCGATCAGCGACCCGGCGATGCAGGGCCCGTCCCAACTCGACCAGTACCGCGTCATCTGACCCCGCGTCCGAACCCACAAGGAGGCTTTCATGAAGTTTCGATTTCTCGTCGCCGCGGCCCTGCTGGCCGTGGCGTGCACCGGCCAGGCCGCCGTCGTCTACGGCAGCAACCTGGTCGTCAATGGCGATGCCGAGGCCGGCACGAGCGGATGGACCGGCTATGCCGGCTACGGCATGTTCCAGTCGGTGCACTACGGCAGCAGCTGGGTGCTGCCCACGCAGCCGGGACCGGCCGACCGCGGCGCCGGGATGTTCAGCGGCCTTGGCCAGTACGCCGTCGGTTACCAGACCCTGGACCTCGGCACGGCGATGGCACAGGCGGCTTCGTATTCGCTGACCGGCTGGCTCGGCGGCTGGGCCGACCAGGACGACAACGCGCTGTTCTACGTGCAGTTTCTCGACGAGTTCGATAACGAGATGGGCAGCGCCGCGCTCGGTCCCGTCATGGCGCGGGACCGCGCCAACCAGACCGGCCTGCAATATCGCGAGGACGCGGGCCTGGTGCCGGTGGGCACCCGCAAGCTGTCGTTCTGGCTGTCGATGGAGCGCCTGGTTTCCGGCGACAACGACGGCTATGCGGACAACCTGTCCTTCGTGCTGCGCGCGCCCGTCAACGAAGTGCCGGAGCCGGGCATGCTGTCGACCTTCCTGCTCGGCCTGGGCATGGCCGGCTGGGCGCGCCGACGCCGGAACAAGAATCGCCGGCCAGGCCGGTAAGCGCTACGCGGGGTCGGCGCGGCGCGGCGCCGCGCCGACCCCGCGCAGGCGCTGGCGATACACGGCCGGCGTCGCCCCGAAGGCAGGCCGAGCGCATCGACCGGGCACGTGCGGATCTCGTCGAGGATGACGGCGGCGATGCGTTCACCGCGCGTATCCAGTTCGCCCGGCGGCCAGGCGCTTGCGCGCAGCACCGCTTCGCGCAGCAGGCCCGAGACGCGGAGGCTGCAGGGCTGCGCCGGCAGGTCGGCGCAACTGTCGTGGGCAACGTACACGGCATAACCCGAGAACAGGCCATGCGAGCGCGCCCAATGCAGGCGGTAGGGCGGCACCCACACCGCATGGGTCGCCGGCACCACCCAGACACCCGTTTCCAGCCCCACCGTGAGCAGGCCGGACGTCGAGCCGAACAGCTGGCCGCGGCGGTAACTGTGTGGTGGCGAGCTACGTTCGCTGTCGTCGCTGCCGGCCAGGACGATGACGGGCGGCGCATCGGATTCGGTGACGAAGTGTACGTTGGCCGGAAAGTCGTTCATGGCGTCAAATCGATATACATTGGCTGGACTATTGTACATGCGCCAACCTGGCCTGCCCTACACTGGCTTCTCCACAAGGAGACCGCCATGACCGATACCGCCTTCCCGAACCTGGACGACTTGTACGATCCGCCCGCCGAGCGCATCCAGAAATCCGTCCTCGACCACCTGACCGGCTTCCACCGCGATTACCTGAAAGCCGCGACCTTCTTCTGCCTTGCGACAGGCAGCGCGCGCGGACTGGACGTCTCGCCGCGCGGCGGTCCGCCCGGCTTCGTGCGCGTGCTGGACGAGCGCCACCTCGCCTTTGCCGACTGGCCCGGCAACAACCGCATCGAATCGATGCGCAACCTGGAACAGGACGACCGCGCCGGCATGCTGTTCATCTTTCCCGGCCTGGACATCTTCATGCGCATCAACGGCCGCGCACGCGTCAGGACCACGCCGGAACTGTTGGACGAGCTCGCCGAGGGCGGCAAGCAGCCCAAGGCGGCGAGCGTCATCGCGGTCGACGAGGTGCTGTTTCACTGCGGAAAAGCGATCAACCGGGCAGGCCTGTGGAAGCCAGCGGCGCAGCTCGGCCGCGATGCGCTGCCGACACCCGGCCAGATGATCACGGCCATGACCGCGGCGGCCGCCGGCAAGGCCGCCGATGAAGCCGAGGCGGCGCAGCTCGATGCGCATTACAGCCATGCGGTGAAGCATGACTTGTACGGCTGAGGTGCGCGCGCTTACGCCGGATGCGGAACGCCGATCATCAGGTCATGCCCCGGCCGCGCCGTAGCCGGCTTCGAACTCGGCGATGGGGCGCGGCTTGCCCAGCAGGTAACCTTGCAGCAGGCGGCAGCCGCGCGCGACCAGGAAGTCGCGCTGTTCGCTGGTTTCGATACCCTCGGCCACCACGTCCAGCTTGAGGGTGCCGGCCAGGGCCAGGATAGCGTCGACGATCGCGCCGGCATGGGCTTCGCCCGGCAAGTCCTTGACGAAGCTGCGGTCGATCTTGAGCTCGGTCAGCGGAAACTTCTTCAGATAGGCAAGCGAGGAATAGCCGGTGCCGAAGTCGTCCAGCGAAAAGGAGACGCCATGCGCACGCAAGTCGTTCATTTTGGCGCAGGCGTCATCGAGATCGCGGGCAAACACGCTTTCGGTAAGCTCGAGGAAGAGTTGCCGGGGCGGCGCCCCTGTCTCCGCCAGGACGGCAAGGACCTGGCCGACAAATCCAGGGTCGCGCAGCTGCTGGGCGCTGACATTCACCGCCAGCGTCACTTCGCGCAGCCGCGGATTGCCGGCCCAGCGCGCGAGCGCGCGGCAGCTCTCCGCCAGCACCATCACACCCAGCTGTATGATCAGGCCACTGGATTCGGCCAGAGCAATGAATTCGTCGGGCGTCACAAGGCCGCGCGTGGCATGGCGCCAGCGAAGCAGTACCTCGGCGCCGGCGAGCTGCCCATTGACCCCCAGCTGTGGCTGGCAGTACAGCTCGAAGCGCCGGCCGGCAATGGCGTCGTGCAAGTCATTCTCGAGCTCGGCCTGGCGCTCGGCAGCGGCTTGCATGCCGGGGTCGAAGAAGCGCAGCGTATTCCGGCCTTCGGCCTTGGCGCGGTACATGGCGAGGTCGGCATGGCGCAGCAGCTGGTCGACGCTGTGCGCGCCGGCGCCGAACATGACGACCCCGATGCTGGGGGTGCTGACGCTGGGCCGCGCGCCCAGCGCGTGGGGGCGGCCCAGCGCCTCGAGCAATTTGGCGCCGATCATGCGCGCTTCCAGGATGGCATCGGCCTCGCGGGTGCCGAGATCTTCGAGCACCACGACGAACTCGTCGCCGCCGAGGCGCGCAAGGTGGTCGCTGGCGCGCACGGTGGCGCGCAGGCGCGCGGCCACCTCGCGCAGCAGAGCGTCCCCTGCATCGTGGCCAAGGGTGTCGTTGAGCAGCTTGAAGTTGTCGAGGTCGATGAACAGCAGAGCGCCGAACTGGCGATGGCGGGCGCAGCGCGGCAGTATCCTGGAGAGCTCGTCGATCAGCAGGCGCCGGTTCGGCAGGCCGGTGAGATAGTCGTAATAGGCCAGTTCGTGAACACGGCGCTCGGCTTCCTTGGCGGCGGTCAGGTCGGTATTCGTGCCGGCGATGCGTACGCCCTTGCCGCGCGCATCGCGCTGGACGAAGCCGCGCGAGAGCACCGGTATGTAATGACCGTCGCAGTGGCGCAGGCGAAATTCCAGGCTGTAGGTGCTGTCGTTCGACACCACCAGCGCGTCGACAAAGGCATCCACGCGCGGCATGTCCTCGGGATGCATCTGGGTGCGCCACGCAACAGGATCGCGCTCAACGTGGGATGGCGGGAAGCCCAGCATGTTCCACCAGCGCTCGGAGTAGTGCACCAGGCCACTGTCGACGTCCCAGTCCCATGGCGCGTCGGTGCTGCCCAGCATCGCCAGGCGCAGGCGTTCTTCCGACTTGAGCAGGGATTGCTCGAGGCTCTTGAGGTCAGTGCATTCGGTAAAGCAAACCGCCACTTGCTGGATCTGCCTCTCCGCCCCGAGCAGGGGGTAAGCGTTGCAGATCAGCCAGCGCAGGCGGGGGCCGGGCAGGCCGACCACAAGCTCGTGCACCGTCCTGCCGGTAAGCAGGACGCAGGAAACAGGGTTGGCGTCGTGCGGCAGCACGCTGCCGTCCGGGCGCAGGAGCGGCACGGCGCCGGAGTCGGCCGGGTACCTGCGCATCAGGTCGATGACGCTGCCGAGCAGGCGATGGGCGTAGCGGTTCGCATAGACAGCACGGGAATCGGCGCCGTGGATCACGACACCGACGGGAATATGGTCGAGCAGTACCTCGAAGTCGTGCGGATTCCAGCCAGTCGGGGAAAAGCCATATCCATCAGATGCCTCGGAACTCATCATGGCCGCCTGGAATGCTGTCAATACGGGATTGTAATGCTTTTAAGGGCCGAGCACGACGGCGATACCGCAGGAGCGCGCCCCTTCGGGACGCGCCTGATCAGCATCGAAGCCGTTCCGGATGTCCTTGCCCGCGCGGTACATGACGCGGCACCGGCAACGTGGTAAGGTCATTTTCCAGGCGGCGAAACCACAATAAAGGACGGCGATGGACATCCGTATTTTCATCGTCGGCGCCGGGCCGGGGGAGCGTACGACGCTACGCCGCCTGGCACGGCCGCGCCGGCATGACGCCGCACGCATGCTCCTCCTGTTCCATGACTCCTTCACATCCGCCGACAGCGACGCCGGCGGCCAGCCCGACCTGGTCCTGTTCGATCCCGCGTGCGTGCGTGCGGACAGCCTTGGCGGCATGCTGGCCAGGTCGTCCGGACCGCTGGGCAACACACCATCGGCGGCGCTGCGCCACCTCGGGACGGAACCGGACATGCCGCTGCCCGCGGGACCCTTCTTGTTGCTGCATTCCGCAACCGCGTTGTCGTTCAGGGCATTTGTCGAGGGCCTGATTTCGCAAGCGGGCTGCGAGGATACCGCACCGGGCCGGTACAGCCTGAGCGACATCGTGCTGGGATCGATCGCGGACGCCGTGATCAGCACCGATCGGAAAGGACGGGTCAGCTACCTGAATGCGGCTGCCGCATGCCTGCTCGACGTCGACGCGAACGCCGTCGTCGACACCCCCATCATGGACCTGATGTCCTTGCGCGACCGCCAGACCGGCCTGCAACTGCAGCACCCGGTTCTGCAGGTGATGGCATCCGGACACACGGCCAGGCTGCCGGCCGGCACCGTGGTGGAGCGCCCGGACGGGTCGACCGTCCCCATCGAGGATGCGACGTCGCCGATTCGCACCCATGCCGACGGCGATGTGCTCGGCGCGGTCATGGTCTTCCACGATGTCACGGCCGCGCAGCAATTGCAGGCGGAGGCCGACTACCTGGCGTGGCACGACTTCCTGACCGGGCTCCCCAACCGCTTCGCCGCGCAGCGCCACCTCGCCGGTATCGTCGCCGAAGCGCAATTGCGCCATGTGCCGCTGGCGATCATGTACCTGGACCTCGACAGGTTCAAGCTCGTCAACGACACGCTTGGCCACGCGGCGGGCGACGAGCTCCTGGTCGCGGTGGCCGTACGGCTGAAGTCATGCTTCCGCATCGGCGACATGATCAGCAGGCAAGGCGGCGACGAGTTCGTGGTCCTGATGGCGCCGGGCAGCGGTTCCGTGGACGCCGTGGCCGCGGCGCAGCGCATTCTCGCCGCGCTGGCGGAGCCCGTCGCCATCGATCAGGATACCGTGCATATCGGTTGCAGTATCGGCATCGCGCTCTACCCGGAACACGGGAAGACGGGCGATGCCCTGCTGCGCCATGCCGATACGGCGCTGCACAGCGCAAAAGCGGCCGGCCGCAACACCTGGCGTTTCTTTCACGACGACCTGCTGAGCGTCGCCATCCGCAGGCGCGAGGTCGACAGCGGATTGCGCGAAGCCGTCGGCAACAGCAGCATCCAGTTGTTCTACCAGCCGAAGATCCGGCTGGCGGACGGGTCGCTGTGCGGTTGCGAGGCACTGTTGCGCTGGCACCATCCGGAGTGGGGATGGGTCAGTCCGGACCGCTTCATCCGGAATGCCGAGGAATCCGGTTTCATCGTACAGCTCGGAGACTGGGTACTCGCGCAGGCCATACGGCAAGCCCGCCGGTGGACCAACGCCGGCTATCGCTGCGGCCCGATCGCGGTCAACGTCTCGGCGGTGGAACTGCGGCAGGCGCGCTTCGCCGACGGCCTGGCGCGGCAACTGGTGCTGGCCCGGATCGATCCGATGCTGCTGCAACTGGAGCTGACCGAATCCGCGCTGATGCGCGACGTCGGACAGGCCGCGCAAGTATTGCTGGCACTGAAATCACTCGGGCTGTCGATCGCCATCGATGACTTCGGCACCGGCTATTCCAGTCTCAGCTACCTGGCCGAGTTACCGATCGATACCCTCAAGGTGGACCGCAGCTTCGTACACGGCATCCATCAAGCCCAGCCGCGCCGCCGTGCCTTGCTGCAGGCGATTCTCAGCCTGGCGGCCAGTCTTGGCTTGCCCGTCGTGGCGGAGGGCATCGAAACCACCGAAGAGGCGGCGTTCCTCAAGGAGGCGGGATGCGCGCTGGGGCAAGGCTACTTCTACGGTCATGCACTGGACGCGCAAACCTTCGAGGCCAGGTTCCTGATGCCGGCAGCCGGCACGCCGTGACGCGGCGGCGTACCGCCCTGCCCTCAAGCCGCGGCCTTGCCATGTGCGTCGCGCAAGCCGCGCAGCGCCACGCCGATCAGGTCGCCGGCGGTCAGCTCGGCATGGAAGTGCATCGCGTTGCCGTAGGTGAGTTCCATGACCAGCGCACCCAGCACCAGCGGCCGCACCGGCGACGGGCCGTCGGGGAAGATGCGCGCCAGGCGCGTGCCGACCGCTTCCCACTGCTGGTCGAACAGGCGCGAATGGCGTTCGGCCAGCGGCGCGTCGCCCTTGGCGCGGCGCGCCAGGTCGAGCACCAGCAGGCGCAGGTCGGGCTCGTGCCGCAGGCCGCTGGCCCAGTCGCACACCGCCTCGATGGTGGCGTCCGGCCCGTGCACCGCGTCCAGGCGCCGGCACAGTTCCTCGGCCTGGGCGCCGGCATAGTGGTCGACCAGTTCCAGGAACAGCTCGTCCTTCGAGGCGAAATTGGAATAGAACGCGCCTTTCGAGTAGCCGGCTTCCTCGGCGATGCGGTCGACCGAGGCGCCGCCATAGCCTTCGCGCGTAAACACCACGGCGGCCGAGGCCAGCAGGCGCTCGCGCGTCCGGGCCCGGCTTTGCTCGCGCGTCAGGCGCGCCGGACGGGCGGCCGGCTTGTCTTGCAGATCGAACAGCTTGGTTTCGGTCATGATCCTAGTATTACGGTGGGCGTCACCGACATCCCGACCTTCAGCAAACGCGCGGCGTCCTGGCCCGGATCGATCACGATCTTCACCGGCAGGCGCTGCACGACCTTCGTAAAGTTGCCGGTCGCGTTATCCGGTGCGATCGGCGAGAACGACACGCTGCTGGCCGGCGCCAGGCTCTGCACGTGGCCCTTCAGGGTGGTGCCGGGCAGCATGTCGACCGCGATTGTAACCGGCTGGCCGACCCGCATCCGCGCCAGCTGGGTCTCGCGGAAGTTGGCTTCCACGTAGGCCTGCTGCAGCGGCACGATCGCCAGCAGCGGCGCGCCGACCCGGGTGTAGGCGCCGACGCGCACGCTGCGCTGGCCGACCACGCCGTCGATCGGCGCCACGATCCTCGTGTACGACAGGTTCAGCTCGGCCGCGGCCAGCGCCGCCCTGCTGCGCGCGACCTGGGCATCGGCCTGCGCCACCTGGGCATGCAGGATCTCGACTTCCTGCCTGGCGCCGGCCAGCGCGGCGACATCGGCCACGTGGTGGGCGGCCGCCGCCTCGGCCTGCGATTCGGCCTGCTGGCGGTCCTGCAGGGTCGCCGAGCCGTCCGACGACAGGTCGCGGTAGCGCGCCGCGTTGGCCCTGGCGAACTTCAGCGTGGCGTTGCCGGCGTCGATCGCGGCGGCGGCGCGCCCGATCGCGCTGCCCTGCTGGGCGATGGCGGCGCGCAGGCGCACCAGGTCGGCCCGGGCGCGCGCCAGGTCGGCGCGGGCCATGTCGGCCGCCACTGCGTAGTCGCGCTCGTCGATGCGGGCCAGCAGCTGGCCTTTGGCGACCTTCTGGTTGTCCTCGACCAGGACTTCGACCACGTTGCCGGCCACCTTGGGCGCGACCGCGGTGAAGTCGGCGCTGACATAGGCGTCGTCGGTGCTCTGGCGGCCGCCCTGGCCGTCTTCATGCCGCCAGGCGTAGGCGCCGCCGGCGGCCACCGCGGCAAGGACGACGGCGATGGCGATTTTTGCGGTATTCGGAAGGGACATTGGATTCCTCGGTATATCTGGTATATCTATATATTGTTTATTTTTTTGCCGTCGGCAGCGGCGGCGGCATGTATTGCAGCGACAGCACCAGCGGCACCAGCGCCAGCGCCAGCGCGCCCAGCACCAGGTAGCCGTCGGCGATGGCCAGCACGAAGGCCTGGTGCGACACGCGGTGCGCCACCTCTGCGAATTGTTCCGGCAAGGCCGCGGCACCCGCGGCCAGGCGGCGCGCATTGACGGCCTGGTCGAGCAGGACGTTGGCATGGGTGGCCGAACGCACTTCCAGCAGGCGGCCCATGAGCGCGCTGCCGAACAGGGTGCCGAAGGCGCGCAGCGCGTTGACGATGCCCGAGACCTGCGGCCCTTCCATCGGCTGCACCACGCTGGTGGCCAGGAACAGCAGCGAGATCACCGCCATCGGCTGGCCGAAGGCCTGCAGCGCCTGCGGGAACAGGAACTCGTCCGCCATCCAGTCCGGCGTGACCTGGGCGCCGGCCAGGCAGGCGCCGGCGATCAGGAGCAGGCCGAAGGCGAACATGTAGCGCGCGTCGACCCATTTTTTATACAACAGGAACGACACCATCGGACCGACCGCGAACTGCGGCAAGCCGACTTCCAGGCCGATCAAGGCCAGGTGCGGCGTGCGGAAGTGCCAGGCGTGGCCGAGGTAGTCGGCCGGCAGCAGCGAACCGGACAGCAGTACCACCAGCAGGCCGACGAACACGGTGAAGCCCAGGCCCAGGTTGCGCCGGCCCAGCAGCTGCAATTTCACGAAAGGCAGCGGGTGGAACCATTCGCAGACCAGGAACACCAGCAGCAGGCCAAGGCCGCCGCCGAGCAGCCAGCAGATCAGCACGTCGTTGAACCAGTCGAGGCGCTCGCCCTGCGACAGCGCGACCCCGATCATCACCAGGCCGGCGGCGCCGGTGACCAGGCCGAGCCAGTCGATCTGCCTGAAGCGCTCCAGTCGCACCGGATCCTGCGGGATGCCCCAGGCCACCGCCCACAGCGAGAACGCCGCCATCGGGAGCGTCTGCCAGAACAATAACTGCCAATGACCCAGGCTGTCGGTCCAGGTGGCCGACAACCAGGTGGCGACGTTGGGCGCGAAGGTTGCCGTCATCGCGTACAGCGCCAGGCCGTACAGGCGGATCGGCGCCGGGAAGAAGCGCAGCGCGGCCGCCATCAGCACCGGGATCAGCAGGCCGCCGAAGAAGCCCTGCACGCAGCGCATCACCAGCAGCACCTCGCTTGAATGCGGCGCCGAGGGCGCGAATGGCGTCAGCAGGCTGAGCGCCGCGAACACGGCGACCACGCCCAGGTGGTAGCGGCGGAACGAAAAGGTCACCGCGAACCAGGCCGAGAACGGCATCGCCGCCAGTTCGAAGGCACCGTACAGGCTGGCGATCCAGCTGCCGTCGTCGACGCCCATGCCGAACACGGTGCGGATGTCGGTCAGCGCCAGGCCGCCGATGCGGCTGTTCAGGCCGGACATCATCGCGGCCACGAACACGCCGAGCACGCCGGTAAACAGGCGCAGGCCGAACGGATGCGGGACCGGCGCCGCCGCCGGCGTGGCCGACGCCGGTACCGCCATCGCAGCCTGGGCCGTCATGGCTGGCCTCCGCCGGCGCGCGGTGGAACCACCCCGGCTGCGATGCGGGCCGCGATGGTGGCCGCCGCCATCGCTTCCTCGCGGCTGGCGGCGCTGCCGCCGGCGGCCATGCCGGTATCGATCCAGGTCTGGATTTCCCACTGCCAGCTGCCGTTGAACTCGTCCTGCCACACGCACAGGCGGCGGTGATCGACACTGTAGCTGGCGTCGTCCAGGTCGCGCACCCACATCGGGATATCCGATTTTTCGGAAGGGGTCCAGTCGTGCATCATGCGCCCGCCTCGCCGCCGGTGCGCCAGCCGCCGCCCAGCGCCTTGTACAGCGACACCATGGCCACCGCCATGTCGGTGCGGCTGCGCGAGGCGGCGTTCTCGCTGTCGAGCAGGCGCTGCCGGGTCACCAGCACGCTCAGGTAGTCGGCCGCGCCCTGGGTGTAACGGCGTTCGGCGTTGGCCAGCGCGCCGCGGTTTTCCGCCACCGCCACTTCCAGCTTCTCGGCGCGCTGCTGCACGGTGCGGTAGGCGCTCAGGGCGTTGTCGACCTCGTGCCAGGCGCCGAGCACGGTGCGCTGGAAGCCGATCGCCGCTTCCTGCTGGCGCGCCTCGGTCAGGGCCAGGTTGCCGGCCAGGCGTCCGCCATCGAAGATCGGCAGGTGCAGCACCGGGCCGAGCGCGAACTGGCGCGCGCCCCAGTCGCCGGCTTCCGAGAACTTCAGCGCCTGCATGCCGAAGCTGCCGGTCAGGCTGATGCTCGGGTAGAAGTCGGCCTTGGCCACGCCGATGGCGGCGGTGGCGGCATGCAGCCGGGCTTCGGCGCGCAGGATGTCCGGACGGCGGTGCGCCAGCTGGGAAGGCAAACCGACCGGCACCTGCGCCGGCAGGCCGGGGACCGCACCCTCGCCGCCCAGCCGGGCGTCGAGCGCGTGCGGCGGCTTCGCCAGCAGCAGCGCCAGCGCGTTCATGAGGGCGTCGCGGCGGCCTTCCAGGTCGGGAAGCGCCGACTCGAAGGTGGCCAGCTGGGCCTTCGACACCGCCGTGTCGAACCGGGTGGCCACGCCCTGCTCGCGGCGGCGCTCGGCCACGTGCAGGCTTTTACGGGCGATCTCGATGTTGCCGCGCGCGATGCGCAGGTCGCTCTGCACGCCGCGCAGTTCGAGGTAGGTGCGCGCCACTTCCGCCGTGATCGCGACACGCACGGCGGCGGCGTCGAAGCCGGCGGCATCCACCTGCGCGGCTGCGGATTCGCGTGCGCGGCGGGCCTTGCCCCACAAATCGAGCTCCCAGCTGGCATCGAAGCCGTATTGCCACAGGCTGAACGGCCTGGAGCCGCTCTCGCCCGGCATCGAGCTGTTGCCGAAGGGGTCGGCGCCATTGGCGGCAGTGGGGCTGATCGGGGTCGAGGCGCCGGTCAGCGCCATGATGCCCTTGGCGCTGGCGCGCTCGCGCAAGCCGGAGGCGTTGGCGCCGACGGCCGGCAGCAGCGCCGCGCCGGCCTGCTGCAGCGATGCCCTGCTCTGGCCGATACGGGCGGCGGCCGCCTGCAGGTCGAGGTTGGCGGCCAGCGCATCGCGCTCCAGCGCGACGAGGGTAGTGTCGTTGAACAGCGACCACCAGGCCGGGTCGAAGTCCTGCTCGACCGTTCGGCTGGTGTCGGCATCGGCTGCGCCGGCGGGTGCGAACGAGGCGACCGCCATGCCGGTGTCCGGCGCATGGAAATCGGGCCCCGAGGCACAGGCGCCGAGGAGCAGCATGCAGGCCGCAGCGCAGGCGGCAGGCCAGGGAGTGTAACCCGCACGCGGGCGGAAGGAAGACAGCATGGATGGAAGGATATTATTGAGACTGGGCAAATTATACCAATCGGTATCTGAATTCGCTTTGGTCTCTTGAGTGTGGATAGTACCTAGCATCCGGCACCGAATTGACACTCGACGTTGAAACACAGCAATAAATAGGCATCCAGCACGCTTGAGCCCGCTGGGAAGGCGCCATTCTAGTTATACTGTGCGGAAATACAGTACTGCCACGCATCCAGCCCTACCGAAACCTGCCCAGCCGGGACACCCGAACCATGCAATCACCTGCCCAGCTCATGAGCGGGTTGCTCGACTATCTCGTCGAGCAAGCCAGAGACATCGACCCCGCCGCCTTCACGCTGGCGAAGGCCACCGAGTTCAAGAAAACCTTTGCCGACCTGGGCACGCTGCCCTGGGTCGACTTCAACGTCGGGCTCGACGGCGACGCCGACACCCTGTGGCTGCGCGTGCAGCGCCTGGAGGCGACGCGCGCCCCGGCCCTGTCCGAGCCGGACTACGCGCCCTTCCTGGTGGTCGGCGACGACCCGGCCGGCAATCCGCCGGCGATCAAGGAGGCGGCGTTGGCCAGCATGCGCAACCGCGACGCCGCCGACGACGGCGAGGAGCGCGCCGCGCGCCGCGACGAGCAGCGCCGTGCGCGCCTGCAGCGCCTGCTGGACGTCTACCTGCCGCGCTGGACCGACTGGGCGGCGCGCGAAAAACCGCGGCGCCAGGTGATCGCGCTGTACGCCGACCTGTTCGCGCTGAAGACCCGGCTCGAATCCGAGGAAGCCGTGCGCCCGCTGGAACTGGTGTGGGGCCTGGGCGTGTCCTCGTGGCGCGTCGGCGGCGTCGATTTCCACTATCCCCTGATCACGCAGGCGATGGAAATCGACATCGACGGCGCCACCCACGCGATCGCGCTGCGGCCGCGCCAGACCGAGCCGCGCCTGGAACTGGATGCGCTGGCCGCCGGCGACGTGTCCGGCATCGGCGACGTCGAACGCGCCGCGCGCACCCTGCTGCGCGACGACCTCGCGATCTCGCCCTTCGATCCGACGTCCATCGAGCCGATCCTGAAGCTGGTGGCCGGCAACGTCACCGCCTCGGCGCGCTACGACGCGCAGGCCGACGCCGCGCCGGCGCCGGGCCCGGACCTGGTGGTGACCCACCAGTGGGTGCTGTTCGCGCGCCCGCGCGCCAGCCATTTCCTGATCGAGGACATCGCGCGCCTGAAGGACCGCGTGGGCGCTGCCGAGGGCACCGGCGGCGAGGATGGCGGTGGCCTGCCGGCAGGTCCGCTGAGCATCGTCAGCGCCCCCAGCGACGCCGTGCCGGAACGCGCGCCGATCGCCTTCCGCGGCCTGTCCGGGCGCGCCTCCGCCCGCGCCGACGCGCACGGCGGCGTGCGCGAGCTGTACTTCCCGCTGCCCTACAACCGCGAGCAGGAAACCATCATCCAGCAGCTGGAACGCTCGCCCGGCGTGGCGGTGCAGGGGCCGCCGGGCACCGGCAAGACCCACACCATCGCCAACATCATCAGCCACTACCTGGCCTCGGGCAAGCGCATCCTGGTGACCTCCAAGGGCGAACCGGCGCTGAAGGTTTTACAAGAAAAGATCCCGCAGGCGATCCGCCCGCTCACCGTCGCCCTGCTGTCCGGCGACAAGGAAGGCATGCGCCAGTTCCAGGCGGCGATCGAGGCCATCATCCACACGCTGACCCACCTGGACCCGGCACTGGAAGAGGAACGCATCGCGACCTGCCGCGGCGCGCTCGACCGCGCCCACGCCGAGATGGCGGGCATCGATACCCGCATCGACGAGATCGCGCATGCCCAGCTGGCCGACATCGTGGTCGACGGCGTGCCGATGCGGGCCCAGAAGATGGCGGCGCTGGTGGTCGACGGGCGCGCGCAGTTCGGCTGGTTCGACGACGAACTGTCGCTGGCGCCGCAGCACGCGCCGCCGTTCGGCGACGAGGACGGCATGCGCCTGCGCGAAACCCGGCGCCGCCTGGGCGCCGACCTGGTGTACTGCCAGGCGCGCATCCCGCTTTCGAGCGCGCTGCCGGCGGCGGCCGCGGTCGGCCAACTGCACGCCACCCTGCAGCAGATGCGCGCGATCGAGCGCGACGCCGCCAGCGGCGCCCTGCTGCCATTGCGCGCCGCCACGCCCGAGGTGCTGCAGGCCGCGCAGGTGCTACTGACTGCGCTGGACGCGGCGCTGGCGCAGCTGCTCGACGTCGAGGAATCGGGCCACGACTGGGTGTTCGCGCTGCGCGACAAGCTGCGCCGGCCGCAGTTCGCCACCGAGCGTGCCTCGCTCGAAGCGCTGTTCACGGAAATGGATGCGCTGCTGCAGGCGCGCGCCGAATTCATGCAAAAGCCGGTCACCGCCCCGCGCGAGGCGCTGGAACTGCCCAAGGCGCAGGAAGCGATCGCGCGCGGCGCCGAGAGCGGCAAGCCGTTCGGCTTCCTGGCCTTCGGCGCCGGCGACGCCAAGGCGCACGTGCACGCCATCCGCGTGGCCGGCCTGCCGCCCGCCTCGCGCGAGGACTGGGCCCACGTACAGCGCTTCGCCGGCCTGCATGCGCGCGTGCTGTCCTTCGTGGTGCGCTGGAACGCGTTCGCGGAACTGCTGTCGCTGCCGCCGCTGCAGGCGGACGTGGCCCAGCTGCGCACCATCGAACTGATCACCGTGGCGGCGCGCGGCGCCCATGCGCTGGCCACGGTGCACGATGCGCGCCTGCAGCAGCTGGCGGCGCAGGTGTTCGCGCAGCCGCCGCTGGCGGACCTGCTGGGCCGCCAGGCGGCGCTGGAAGGCGTGCGCGGCCACCTGCGCCGCCACCTGGCGCACGCCGGCATGGCGCGCGCCAACGCCAATCTGGATGCGCTGCGCGAGCGCCTGGACGGCTGCGGCGGCCCGGTCACGCAGCGCCTGCATGCCCTGCTCGACGACGCGCTCGGCGCGCCCGACATCAATGCCGAACAGGTCGCGGCGGAGTATGCCGCCATCGTGGCCGAGCTGCGCCGCATCGAGGCGCTGGCGCCGGACTTCGCCACGGTGCACGCGCTGGCCGGCCTGATCGAAGCCCACGGCGCCGCCTGGCTGGCCGCGCGCGTGACCTCGCTGCCGCTGGACGCCAGCGGCGAGGACGACGTGTTCCCGGTGCGCTGGCGCGGCGCCTGGAACTGGGCGCGCCTGAAGACCCACCTCGAGGACATCGACGCCAGGGACGAGATGCTGGCGCTGGCGGCGCGCCGGCGCGACCTGGAAGCGGGCTTGTCGCGCCTGTACGAGGAACTGGTGTCGCGCTCGGCCTGGCTCGCCACCCGGCGCCACGCCGGCCAGAACGTCCTCAGCGCGCTGGAGACCTACCGCACCGCGATGCGCAAGTACGGCAAGGGCACCGGCGTCAACGCCGGACGCTACCGGCGCGACGCGCAAAAGGCGATGGTGGACGCGCAGGCGGCGGTGCCGTGCTGGATCATGAGCCATGCGCGCGTGTCGGAATCGCTGCCGGCGCAGCTGGGCGCCTTCGACCTGGTCATCGTCGACGAGGCCAGCCAGTCCGACCTGTGGGCGCTGCCGGCGGTCCTGCGCGGCAAGCAGATCCTGGTGGTGGGCGACGACAAGCAGGTGTCGCCGGAAGCCGGCTTCGTCGCCGCCGCCAAGATCGCCGACCTGCGCCGCCGCTTCCTGGCCGGCCAGCCCTACGAGCCGGTGCTGAGCGCCGACATGTCGCTGTACGACATCGCCTCCACCGTGTTCGCGGCGTCCAAGGTCATGCTGCGCGAGCACTTCCGCTGCGTGCAGCCGATCATCGCCTACAGCAACCGGGTGTTCTACAAGGGCTTCATCCAGCCGCTGCGCATCCCGACCGCCTCCGAGCGCCTCGATCCGCCGCTGGTCGACATCTTCGTCGCCAACGGCTACCGCGCCGCCAAGGGCCAGAATCCGCCCGAGGCCGAGTGCATCGCGGCCGAGATCGACGCCATCCTGCACGATCCGAAGATGGCCGGCCGCAGCATCGGCGTGGTGTCGCTGCTCGGCCCGGAGCAGGCGCAGCTGATCGACAAGCTGGTGCGCGCCCGCTGCGACGCCGCCGAGCTGGCGCGGCGCCAGTTCTCGTGCGGCGACGCCCGCATCTTCCAGGGCAGCGAGCGCGACATCATCTTCCTGAGCATGGTCGCCGACAGCAAGAACCACCACGCGCTGTCCGGCACCATGTACGACCAGCGCTTCAACGTGGCCGCCTCGCGCGCGCGCGACCGCATGTTCCTGGTGCGTTCGGTGCGGCTGGAAGAGCTGTCCACGCTCGACCTGCGGCGCACGCTGGTGGAGCACTTCGCGAAACCGGTCGAGGCGGGCGAGGAAGCGGCGAGCCTGGTCGACCTGTGCGAATCGGGCTTCGAGCGCGACGTCTACACCGAACTGTTCGAACGCGGCTACCGCGTGGTGCCGCAGGTGCCGGCGGCCGGCTACCGCATCGACATGGTGATCGAAGGCGCCGACGACCGCCGCCTGGCGATCGAACTCGACGGCGACGAATTCCACGGTCCCGACAAGTGGGCCGCCGACATGGGCCGCCAGCGCGTGCTGGAGCGCGCCGGCTGGACCTTCTGGCGCTGCTTCGCCTCGACCTGGTCCTTGCAGCGCGAGACGGTGCTGGCCGAGCTGCTGGCGCAGCTCGGCCGCATGGGGATCGAGCCGCTGGGGGCGCTGGCGCGGATTCCGTCGCTGGTCGAGTACCGCGAATGGGGGCGCGAGCAGGTGGCGGCGCCGGACGATGCGGCAGGGGCGCTGGTGGAAGAGGCGATTGCGGCGGCGAATGAGGAATCCAATGCGGGGGCGACTGCGGGCACGGCTGCGGACGATAATCCGGCCTGATGCCCCGCCGTCACCCCTGCGCAGGCAGGGGCGATGTGCTTGAGGACGTGGTCATCGTTGCGTAATTCCCTCACCCGCCTCCCCACCGCAGACAACCCGATCGGTACATGGCATGATGTTGAGTTTTTCCACCCAGCAATACCGATGCCCGCTCCGCTCCGCCTGCTCGTCTTCCTCACCCTCTTCCTGTCCGGCGCCTTTGCCCACGGCGAACCCGCCGCCGCGCCGGCGCGCATCGCGGGGGCGCAGCTACCCGTCCCGGCGGCCACCGCCAGGCTGACGGTCGGCGTGCGCACGGTGTTCGTGTTCCGCTCCGCCCTCGCCGGCTTCCCGGCCCAGGACCGTGCGGACGGCGCACGCAAGCGCCTGGACAAGGCCCTGGCCGCAGGTGGGCCGCAGAAGACCGGCGTGCGCACGATCGCCGAGGGCAGCCAGGTGCTGCTGGACGGCCGCCTGCTGTTCCTGGTCACACCCGGCGACGTCGATCCGCTGGCCGGCGACACCATCGAGGACGCCGCGCGCGACAGCGCGGCGATGCTGGACCAGGCCTTGTTGGAGCGGCGCGAACGGGGCAGCCCGGCCTACCTGCTGGAAGCCGGCGCCTGGTGCCTGGCGGCGACGGTCGGCTATGTCCTGGTGCTGCGCGGCCTCGGCACGCTGCACCGGCGCGTGCGAAGCTACACCCGGCGCTCGGTCAGCCGCCGGCTCGACCGCCTGCGCTTCCGCAACGTCGCCCTGTTCGACGCCAACCACCTGATCCGCTTCATCCGCCAGGTGTTCGGCCTGCTGGTGTGGGCGCTGCGCCTGTTCGCCACCTTCCTGTGGGCGACCTTCCTGCTCGGCCACATTCCGTATTTCCGCAGCTGGGGCGAGCGCCTGCGCGACTACCTGCTGGCCACGGCGCTCGACATCGCCGGCGAGATCGCGCGCGCCGTGCCCGGCCTGCTGGTGGTGGCCGTGATCGCCGCCCTGGCGCGCCTGGCGATCCTGACCGCCGCCTCGGTGCTCTGGCGCGTGGAAAACGGCGAGCTGCAGATGGGCTGGCTCGACCCCGACACCGCGCCGCCGACGCGGCGCCTGGTCAACGTCGCCATCGTCCTGTTCGCGCTGGCCATGGCCTACCCCTACCTGCCGGGCGCGCACACGGCGGCCTTCCAGGGCGTGACCGTGCTGGCCGGCCTGATGGTGTCGATCGGCGGCTCCAGCCTGGTGGCGCAGGGCGCGTCGGGCCTGATCCTGATGTACACCCGCTCGCTGCGCAAGGGCGAGTCCGTGCGCATCGGCGACACCGAGGGCACGGTGGTGGAACTCGGCATGTTCGTGACGCGCCTGCGCACCGGCCTCGGCGCCGAGGTGGCGCTGCCGAACGCGCTGGTGCTGTCGAACACGACCCGGAATTTCTCGCGCACCTGCGCCGATGCCGACTTCGCGGTGGACACCGCCGTCACCGTCGGCTACGCCACGCCGTGGCGCCAGGTGCACGCGATGCTGCAGCAGGCGGCGCGCCGCACGCCGGGCGTCCTGCTTGATCCGCCGCCCTTCGTCGCCCAGGCCGCGCTGTCCGACTTCTACATCGAGTACAAGCTGGTGGCGCATGCGCGCGCGCCCTCGCCGCGCGACCGGGTCGAGCTGCTCAGCCGCCTGCACCAGAACATCGTCGACGAGTTCAACCTGAACGGCGTGGCGATGACCTCGCCGCATTTCATCGCGGAGCCGGCCACCTCGCACGTGGTGCCGCCCGCGCAGTGGGCGGCCGCGGCGCCGGCGACTGCCACGGCCGCGCCGGCGCGCGACCTTACGGAAATGTAATCTTCCCGCCGGTTTCCCGTCAGGGGATTTCGGGCACAATGCACGCATGACCAAGATCCTCCTCGTCGAAGACCAGGCCACCGCGGCCGCCTACCTGTCCCAGGGCCTGAAAGAAGAAGGCATGGTGGTGGACGTCGCGCGCACCGGCCCCGACGGCCTGCACCAGCTGCTCACCGCCGACTACGACCTCGCGATCCTCGACGTGATGCTGCCCGGCCTGGACGGCTGGGCGATCCTGGAGACGATACGGCGCGCCCAGCGCCAGACCCCGGTGCTGTTCCTCACCGCGCGCGACGCCGTCGATGACCGCGTGCGCGGCCTCGAGCTCGGCGCCGAGGATTACCTGGTCAAGCCCTTCGCCTTCAGCGAACTACTGGCGCGGGTGCGCGTGATCCTGCGCCGCAACGACCGCTCGCTGCTGCAGGCCGAACCGACCGTGTTCGAACTGGCCGACCTGAAGCTCGACCTGCTCAAGCACCGCGCCACCCGCGGCAACGACCGGCTCGACCTGACGCCCAAGGAATTCGCCCTGCTGTCGCTCCTGATCCGGCGCGCCGGCGAAGTGCAGTCGCGCACCGTCATCGCCGACCAGGTCTGGGAAATGCATTTCGAATCGGACACCAACGTGGTCGAGGTGGCTGTGCGGCGCCTGCGCACCAAGCTGGACGACCCGTATCCGGTCAAGTTGCTGCATACCGTGCGTGGAGTCGGCTATGTCCTCGACGTCCGCAACTAAGTCAACCAAGGCAACCGAAGCGGGCAAGGCCGCCAGGGCAAGCCGGCGACCCTCGCTGCGCCTGGGCGGCCGCTGGTCGCTCACGGTCCGCATGAGCGTGTTCGTCAGCGTGGCAATCACCGCCATCGTGCTGGGCGTGTCGGCGATGATGTATTCGGAGCTGGTGCGCCAGCTGCACGAGAAGGACGAGGCGGAGCTCAGGAACGACTTGCAGATCCAGCGCGACGTGCTGGAAAACCTGGCGGTACGGCACACCCCGCCCAACCAGTGGCAGTGGGAGTGGCGCGAGTACCAGGAAGCCTACCGCAAGTTCGGCTGGCAGCTGCTGGCGCCGGACGGTAGCGTGCGCGACGCGTCCGCCAACGCCGCCGCCTTTGCCAGGACGCTGGCGCCGCTGCCCGCGGGGGCCGAGCATGCCCGCGTGGACGACCACGTCGAAGGGCGCCACCGCTCGCTGCTGGTGTTCGACCTGCCGGTGGACACGCCCGGCGCCGAAGCCATCGAGGTGCACGGCCCGGCGCTGGGCCCGCGCGGGACCGTGCTGCGCGGCGTGCTCGATATCACCGAGAGCCGCCACCTGCTGGAAGCCTACCGCAAGCGCCTGGCCGGCGTGGTCGCCCTGGCGATCCTGCTGTCGGCCGGCATCGGCTTCCTGCTGACGCGGCGCGGGCTGGCGCCGGTGCGCGCCATCGCCAGCGAGATCGGCCGCATCAATGCCGAAAAGCTGCATGCGCGCATCGCCGACGATGCCTGGCCGGCCGAGCTGCGCGTGCTGGCCCAGAGCTTCGACGACATGCTGGCGCGCCTGGAGCAGTCGTTCGAGCAGCTGACGCGCTTTTCGTCGGACATCGCGCACGAGTTCCGCTCGCCGGTGAACAACCTGGTGGCCGCGGCCAGCGTCACCCTGGCGCGCGCCCGCTCCCCGAGCGAGTACCAGAACACGCTGGAAGTGGTGGTCGAGGAAGGCAGCCGGCTGTCGCGCATGGTGGCCAGCATGCTGTTCCTGGCGCGTGCCGACAACGCCGAACAGCACGTGCATGCGGAGCCCCTGGCCCTGGCGTCGGAGTTCCACAAGCTGATCGAATTCTATGAAATCGCGGCCGATGAACAGGGCGTGACGCTGGAAGCGCGCGGCGACGGCCACCTGATGGCCGATCCGCTGCTGCTGCGGCGCGCGCTGTCCAACCTGCTGGCCAACGCCCTGCGCTATACCCCGCGCGGCGGCACGGTCCGGCTGCTGGCCGAGTGGACGCGGGACGCCGCCATCCTCTCGGTCAGCGACACCGGCTGCGGCATCGCCGAGCGCCACCTGCCGCACCTGTTCGACCGTTTCTACCGCGCCGACGCCGCCCGCAGCTCGACCGACAGCACCGGGCTGGGCCTGGCCCTGGTGCGCTCGATCGCCGAGCTGCACGGCGGCACGGTCGCCGTGACCAGCAGCGTCGGCCACGGCAGCACCTTTACCCTGCGCTTCCCGCGTACACAGCCAACTTCATCACCCTGAACTGATTCATGAATGATTTGCACCGCAACCGGGCGGCCATGGGCGCGCTCGTGGCCTGCTTCGTCCTGGTTTCCCTATACGTGCTGTCGATCCGCACCCTGGTACCGCCCGACGAAGGCCGCTACGCCGAGCTGGCGCGCGAGATGTTCGCCAGCGGCGACTGGATCACCACGCGCCTGAACGGCATCAAGTACTTCGAGAAGCCGCCGCTGCAGGCCTGGATGAACGCCCTCACCTTTACCCTGTTCGGGGTCGGCGAATGGCAGGCGCGCCTGTGGACCGGGCTGTGCGGCCTGGGCGGCGTGCTGCTCACCGGCTATACGGCCACCCGCCTGGCCGGCGGCCGCGCCGGCCTGTACGCCGCGCTGGTGCTGGGTTCCAGCTTCTACTGGATCATCGGCAGCCAGGTCGACTCGGTCGACATGGGCCTGTCGGGCATGATGACGCTGTCCCTGTGTGCGCTGCTGCTGGCGCAGCGCGCCGGCGCCGGCGCCGCCGCGCGGCGCAACTGGATGCTGGCCTGCTGGGCCGGCATGGCCCTGGCCACGCTGTCGAAAGGCCTGGTCGGCATCGTGCTGCCGGGCGGCGTGCTGGTGGTCTACACGCTGCTGGCGCGCGACTGGCACCTGTGGACCCGCCTGCACCCCGTCAAGGGCCTGGCGCTGTTCCTGGCCATCGCGGCGCCGTGGTTCGTCCTGGTCGGACTGAAGAACCCGGAGCAGCCGCACTTCTTCTTCATCCACGAGCACTTCGAGCGCTTCCTGCTGAAGGAACACCACCGCGAAGCGCCGTGCTGGAGCTTCCTGGTGCTGCTGGCCGCCGGCAGCCTGCCGTGGCTGGGCGTGCTGGTCCAGAGCCTGGCGGCCGGTGCGCGCGCCTCCAGCAGCGACGCGGCCGCGGCCGCGGCCGCGGGCGCCGATGCCGATGCGGACGCCTTCCGCCCACGCCTGCTGGCGCTGGTGTGGCTCGGGTTCATCGTCGCCTTCTTCAGCGCCTCGAGCTCCAAGCTGCCCGGCTACATCCTGCCCGTGTTCCCGGCGCTGGCACTGCTGGTCGGCACGCATCTCGGCGAGGTGTCGCGCCGCAGCCGCCTGCTGAATGCGGCGCTGCTGGCCGTGACCGGCGTGGCGCTGCTGTGCGTGGCGCCGTTCGCCACCCATTTTGCCCGCCACGTCGGCGAAGCCCAGCTGTACGCCGCGTTCGCACCCTGGGTGGGCGCCGCCGGCATGCTGGCGCTGGCCGGCGGCCTGCTGGCGCTCTGGCTGGCGCGCCGGGGCCACGCGGACGGCTACGTGCTGGCCGTCGCCCTGGCCGGCTTCCTGTCCGCCCAGGTGCTGCTGGCCGGTTTCGAACCGCTCGGCCAGGCGCGCGCCGGCACCAATCTGCTGCCGGCGGTGCGCGCCGTGCTGGCGCCGAACAGCCACCTGTATTCGGTCGGGCTGTACGAACAGTCGCTGACCTTCTACCTGGGCCGGCCGGCGACGCTGGTCGACTACCGCGACGAGTTCGATTTCGGCCTGCGCCAGCAACCGGCGCTCGCCATTCCCGACCTCGACGGCTTCGTCCGCCAATGGCAACTGGACACGGCACGCGGCATCCCCTGCGTGGCGATCGCCCGCGCCGACCTGGTGGCCAGGCTGCAGCAGCGCCACGTGCACCTGCGGGTGATCGCTGCCGATGCCCGGCGCGTGGTCATCAGCAACAACTGAACCCTTTTTTTGTCACACCGTTCCAAGAAAGTCCACATCATGAAAAAAGTCCTCATCCTCGGCGTCAACGGCTTCATCGGTCACCACCTGTCCAAGCGCATCCTGGAGACCACCGACTGGGAAGTGTATGGCATGGACATGCAGTCGGACCGCATCGCCGATCTGCTGCAGCATCCGCGCATGCGCTTCTTCGAAGGCGACATCACCATCAACACCGAGTGGGTCGAGTACCACGTCAAGAAGTGCGACGTGATCCTGCCGCTGGTGGCGATCGCGACGCCGTCGACCTACGTCAAGGAGCCGCTGCGCGTGTTCGAACTGGACTTCGAGGCCAACCTGCCGATCGTGCGCTCGGCCGCGAAATACAAGAAACACCTGATCTTCCCGTCGACCTCGGAAGTCTACGGCATGAGCGCGGACGCCGAATTCGATCCGGAAAACTCGAACCTGGTCTACGGCCCGATCAACAAGCCGCGCTGGATCTATGCCTGCGCCAAGCAGCTGATGGACCGCGTGATCTGGGGCTACGGCATGGAAGGCCTGAACTTCACGCTGTTCCGCCCCTTTAACTGGATCGGCGCCGGGCTGGACTCGATCCATACGCCGAAGGAAGGTTCTTCGCGCGTGCTGACCCAGTTCTTCGGCCACATCGTGCGCGGCGAGAACATCCAGCTGGTCGACGGCGGCCAGCAGAAGCGCGCCTTCACGTACATCGACGACGGCATCGACGCGCTGATGAAGATCATCGAGAACAAGGAGGGCACCGCGACCGGCAAGATCTACAACATCGGCAACCCGGTCAACAATTATTCGATCCGCGAACTGGCCGGCATGATGCTGGACCTGGCCGCCGAGTACCCGGAATACCGCGCGAGCGCCAAGGCCGTGAAGCTGGTCGACACCAGCTCGGGTGCCTACTACGGCAGCGGCTACCAGGACGTGCAGAACCGCGTGCCCAAGATCGAGAACACCTGCGCCGAACTGGGCTGGGCACCGAAGGTGGCGATGCAGGATGCCCTGCGCAACATCTTCGACGCCTACCGCGGCCAGGTGGTGCAGGCCAAGTCGCTGGTCGACGAGGCTTGAAGCCCGCGCGCGGGTTGGAGCTCGCGGGTTGGAGCCCAACCCTGCGCTCGGTGAGCTGGCGAACCGAGTGCCGGGCGGCGCGCGTGTACTGTCTGGGGGCCATCCACCCACCGAGGACAATCCCATGCCGACCGATTTCGAGCGCGCCGACAACCTGCACCGCCCGCCGCTGGGCCCGACGCAAGGGCCGCACACGGCGCCGCTGATCGTCACCCCGACCTTCGTCAGCCGCGCCGACGCCACGCCGCGCGACGAGCGCCCGCAGGACAGCGGCGCCTCCAAGAGCCGTCACGGGCACGAGCTGCACCTGCCGAACTGGCGCCCGCACGCGCTTGCGCTGGAGGGCGATCCGAACCTGGCCTTCGAGCACTGGGATGAATACTGGCGCAAGGTGCACGGACCCAAGTTCGCCTGGGACGAGCCGGGCAGCTCCTCCGCGCTGGTGCTGCGCTATGACCAGGTGCACCGCATCGCTTCCGGCCCCTCTTCCGCCTTCCCGCCGCCGTACCGCGCGATGGTGGCCGAGGACGGCCGCCTGCCGGCGGACCCGCACAAGCGCGTGCCGCCGCTGCGGCGTCCGCGCTGGGACGGCTTCGCCTACATCACCTATGCCGAGCAGGCCGACATCGAACGCACGCTGGGCCAGGAAAAGTTCGACAAGCGCATCGTGGCCGACGAACAGGTCGCCTTCCGCATGGTGACGCGCGAGATCACGCGCGAGTACATCCTGATCCCCAGCGAACGCCACCGCGACCCGGTCAGCCTGGTCATGATCCACATGCGCGCGCCCGGGCTGGCGCGCGGGGACTTCCAGCGCCGCCTGCTGGACGAGCATGCGCCGCTGGTGATGGCACAGGCGTCCACGCGCGAACTGGTGCGCCGCTACGCCCAGCTGCACAACATCGGCTCGACCCAGGAAGACCCGGAAGGCAGCAGGATCGACGCGGTGTCGGTGCTGTCGTTCGCGTCGCTCAACGACGTCGAGGATTGGCTGGTCGGCGATGACCACGCGGCCATCGCGGCATCCGAGGCGGCGCTGCTGGGCGAAGGCTCGGAGTGGTGGACCGGGATTAACTACAGCGTGATCAACCGCCTGATGCCGGAAGTGGCGACGCAGTTGCCTTGATACCCTGCGAATACGCGTGAGCCTGTAGAATCGCCCCGATACACAATGCGATAGTGACATCGTCGTTCCCGCGCACGCGGGAATCCATGCAGAGGTGCCGAAGTCGGTATGTCCAGGCTACCGGATCCCGTGATTCGGTATGGGCTCCCGCTTTCGCGGGAACGACGGGTCGGATACGATTTCAAGACTCATCATGGCCCGTGACAACATCAACGACATCCTCGTGTTCCTCGCCGTCGCGCGCGAACGCAGCTTTACCCGCGCCGCCGCCAAGCTCGGCATGACGCAATCGGCGCTCAGCCACACCGTGCGCGCCCTCGAGGAGCGGCTCGGCGTGCGCCTGCTCACGCGCACCACGCGCAGCGTCTCGCCCACCGAAGCCGGCGAGCGCCTGCTGCAGAACGTGGCGCCGCGGCTGGAAGAGATCGAAGCCGAGATCGCCGCCGTCAGCGACCTCGGCGACAAGCCGGCCGGCACCATCCGTATCACCGCCATCGACCACGTGATCGACACCGTGCTGTGGCCGCGGCTGGCGCCGATCCTGCCGCAGTACCCGGACCTGCACGTCGAGATGAGTTCCGACTACCGCATCGTCGACATCGCGGCCGAGCGCTACGACATCGGCGTGCGCCACGGCGACCAGGTCGACAAGGACATGATCGCGGTGCGCCTGACGCCCGACGTGCCAATGACGATCGTGGCCGCGCCCGCGTACTTCGAATGGCACGCGGTGCCCACCACGGCGCAGGAACTGATGAAGCACAACTGCATCAACCTGCGCCTGGCCAGCAGCGGCGGCCTGTATGCATGGGAGCTACATCACGCAGGCCGCGACCTGGAGGTGCAGGTGCGCGGGCAGACCGTGTTCACCAGCGTCTACCACATGCTGAACGCGGCGCTGAGCGGCTGCGGCGTCACCTACCTGCCCGAGAGCCTGGTCGGGCCCTACGTGCGTTCCGGAAGGCTGGTGAGCGTAATGCCGGACTGGTGCGCGGTCTTCCCCGGCCTGCACGCCTACTACCCGAGCCGGCGCCAGGCCTCGCGCGCGCTGGCACTGGTGATCGACGCGATCCGCCACAAGGGCTGACGCGGCCGGCACAGCGGCCGCGCTCGGTGCGTCACGCTTAGTGCGGCATGCTTCCTGCGTCACCCTTCGCGCCGGGTGGCGCGTCCCGCCAGCACCGCCAGCACGGCGCCCAGCACCAGCATGGCGGCGCTGGTGCCGAAGGTGGCGCCATAGCCGCTGGCGTCGAACAGCAGGCCGCCGACGCTGGCGCCCACCATGATCGACAGCTGCACCACGGCCACCATCAGGCCGCCGCCGGCTTCGGCGTCGTGCGGCAGGGTCCTGGCGAGCCAGGTCCACCAGCCGACCGGCGCCGCCGTCGCCACCAGGCCCCAGGCCGCCAGCAGGACGGCGGCCACGCCCACCGAGTCGCCGAACGCGACCAGCAGCACGGCGATGGCCGCCATCAGCAGCGGGATCACGGCCAGCGTGCGAACCATGCCGCTGCCCAGGAAGCGGCCGATGACGGTGGTGCCGACCACGCCCGCCACGCCGATCGCCAGCAACAGCAGCGACAGCGTGGTCACGCCGGCGTGCGTCACCGATTCGAGGAAGGGCCGCAGGTAAGTAAACAGCGTGAACTGCCCCATGAAGAACAGGCCGGCCCCGGCCATGCCGAGCGCCACCGCCGGACGCGCCAACAGCTTGAGCACGTTGGCGGAGGCCGGCGCGCCTTCGCGCCGCATCGCGGGCAGGCTGACCATCTTCCACAACAGCGCCAGCGCCGCCACCGGCACCACGCAGAAGAAGGCGCCGCGCCAGCCGATCACGCCGCCGAGATAGCTGCCGAGCGGCGCGGCGACCACCGTCGCCAGCGCGTTGCCGCCGTTCAGGACGGCCAGCGCACGCGGTACCTGGTCTTCGGGCACCAGGCGCATGGCGGTGGCCGCCGACAGCGACCAGAAGCCGCCGATGGCGACGCCGATCAGCGCGCGCCCGACCATGAACATCGTGTAGTCGGGGGCGAAGGCGGCGACGGTGCCCGAGGCGATCATCAGGCCGGTCAGCGCCATCAGCAGTACCTTGCGGTCGAGCCGGCCGGCCAGCACCGGAATCAGGAGGCTGGTCAGCAGCGCGAAGGCGCCGGAAATGGCGATCGCCTGCCCGGCCTGCCCTTCGCTGATGTGGAGCTCGGCGGCGACCGGCGTCAGCAGGCTGACCGGCATGAATTCGGAGGCGACCAGGGCGAAGGCCGCCAGCGACAATGCGAACACGGCGCCCCATGCCGCGGGCCGCTCCAGGCGTGCGCCGGGAGCCAGGGGAATATCTGGAATCATCTTGAAGAAAGAAAAAACCGCCGCCCGCGCTCTGGCACGGGCGGCGGCTGGGGTGGAAATCGATCAGGCCGCGAGGGTCGCGTTGTCGATCACGAAGCGGTACTTGACGTCGCCCTTGAGCATGCGCTCGTAGGCATCGTTGATTTCGTCGGCGCGGATCATTTCGATGTCGGCGACGATGCCGTGCTGCGCGCAGAAGTCCAGCATTTCCTGGGTTTCGGGGATACCGCCGATCATCGAGCCGGCGATCGCGCGGCGCTTGGTGATCAGGTTGAACACCTGCGGCGACGGGTGCGGCGTGGCCGGCGCACCGACCAGCACCATGGTGCCGTCGCGCTTGAGCAGGTTCAGGAAGGCGTCCAGGTCGTGCGGCGCGGCGACGGTGTTGACGATCAGGTCGAGCGTCTTGGCGCGGGCGGCCATCGCGGCCGGGTCGCGCGACACGACCACTTCATGGGCGCCCAGCGCTTCCGCATCCTTGATCTTCGATTCCGAGGTGGTGAAGGCGACCACGTGGGCGCCCAACGCGCGCGCCAGCTTGATGCCCATGTGGCCGAGGCCGCCGATGCCGACGATGCCGACGGTCTTGCCCGGACCCGCGCCCCAATGGCGCAGCGGCGACCAGGTCGTGATGCCGGCGCACAGCAGCGGCGCCACGGCGGCCAGCTGCTCTTCCGGGTGGCTCACGCGCAGCACGAAGCGCTCGTGTACCACGATCTGCTCGGCGTAGCCGCCCAGGGTATGGCCCGGCGCGTCCTGGGTCGGACCGTTGTAGGTGCCGACCATGCCGTCGCAGTAGTTTTCCAGGCCTTCTTCGCAATCCGCGCAGTGCTGGCAGCTGTCGACCATGCAGCCGACGCCGACCAGGTCGCCGACCTTGACGCCCTGCACGTGGCCGCCGACGGCGGACACGCGGCCGACGATCTCGTGGCCAGGCACGCACGGGAACAGCGTGCCGGCCCATTCGGCGCGCACGGTGTGCAGGTCGGAGTGGCACACGCCGCAGAAGGCGACGTCGATCTGCACGTCGTGCGCACCGGGGGCGCGGCGGACGATGTCGAGGGATTCAAGCGGCTTGTCGGCGGCCAGGGCGCCGTAGGCTTTGACAGTCATGATGTTTTCCTTTTGAGATTCATGGTGGTCGGCGGTCCATCCCCGACCCTGTGCGCATGATAATGGCAAACGTGCACGGGCGGGCGCATGAATACTGCATGACCTTATGAACCACAATCATCAATCGTCGCTTTGATTCATGAACAGGTGGGCCGATTCAAACCTCGTGCACGTGTTCGGCGGCGCCCGGCCCGACATCGTATTCGGCGTCGGTCACCTTCTGCATCCACACCACGTTGACGCCGTCCAGCGCCTCCTGGATCGCCAGGTGCGTCATCGACGTGGTCTTCGAGGCGCCGTGCCAGTGCTTGTGGCCCGGCGGGCACCACAGCACGTCGCCGGCGCGGATCTCGACGATCGGGCCGCCCTCGCACTGCGTCCAGCCGCAGCCGGCGGTGACCACCAGCGTCTGCCCGAGCGGGTGCGTATGCCAGGCCGAGCGCGCGCCCGGCTCGAAGGTCACGCTCGCCACCGACACGCGCGAGGGCGCGCGCGCGGGGCTGAGCGGGTCGACCCGCACGCTGCCGGTAAAGCAGGCCTCGGGGCCTTTCGTCGAGGGCTGCGAGCCCACGCGTTTCAGTTCCATGTCGTTTCCTTTCGCGGATTATTTGCCGTATTGTTCATCGCTCACCTTCTCCAGCCACTCGACGTTACTGCCGCCGGCGGCTTCCTGGATCGCGATGTGCGTCAGCGCGGTGGCGGACGCGGCGCCGTGCCAGTGCTTGACGCCGGGCGGTGTCCAGATCACGTCGCCCGGACGGATGTCCTGGACCGGACCGCCCCAGCGCTGCACGTGTCCGGCGCCGGCGGTGACGACCAGCACCTGGCCCAGCGGATGCGTATGCCAGGCCGAGCGCGCGCCCGGCTCGAAGGTGACGTAGGCGCCGGAGGTGGCCGACGGCGCATGGGCGGCGAACAGCGGATCGACGCGCACGCTGCCGCTGAAGTTCCGGGCCGGCCCCTTGTTTGAAGCCTGGGTGCCGGCACGGGTGATGACCATGTCGCCGGCGCCGCCGGCCGCGCCGGTCTGCGCAAACGAGGAGGCGCAGGCGGCCAGCATCAGTGCCGTGCTTGCGGCAACGGGAAGTCTCATGTCGCATCCTTTCAGGTGATGGAGTGCGACTGTAGCTGCTGCCATCTCATGACGGAAGCCGGCATCGGCTCAATACCGATATGAGCAACCCTCATCAATCGCCACGGCCGTGCAGCCGCAGCGCGTCCAGCACCAGCGAAAAGGCCGGCGAGGACTGGCGGCGGCTGGGATAGTAGAGGTGATAGCCGGGAAAGGTCGGGCACCAGTCCTCGAGCACGCGCCGGAGCCGCCCCGCCGCCACGTGAGCAGCGGCCAGGTCGTCCGGCACGTAGGCCAGCCCGTAGCCGTCCAGCGCCGCCTGCAGGGTCTGCGGCGTGGTGTTGAACACCGCCTGGCCGTCGACCTGCACCTGCAGCGCCGCGCCGTTCCTGGCGAATTCCCAGGCATACAGGCCGCCGTGGGTCGACAATCGCAGGTTGACGCACTGGTGCGCGGTCAGGTCCTGCGGCACCCGCGGCAGCGGCCGCCCGGCCAGGTAGGCCGGCGACCCGACCACGGCCATCCTCAGGTCCGGCGCGATGCGCACCGCCACCATGTCGCGCGCGACCTGGTCGCCCAGGCGCACGCCGGCATCGAAGCGCTCGGCCACGATGTCGATCATCCCGTAGTTGATGTCGATCTCGATCTTCAGGTCCGGGTAGGCCGACAGCAGCGGCGCCAGGCGCGGCCACAGCACGGTGCCGGCCGCGTGGTCGTGCGCCGTGATGCGGATGGTGCCCGCCGGCTTGCCGCGCAGGTCGCCCAGCAGCGCCAGCCCGGCTTCGATGCCTTCGTAGTGCGGCTCCAGCGTCGCGTACAGCCGCTCGCCGGCCTCGGTCGGCGCGACGCCGCGCGTGCTGCGGGCCAGCAGGCGCACGCCCAGTTTCGCCTCCAGGCCGCGGATGGTATGGCTGAGCGCCGACTGCGTCACGCCCAGCCGGGCGGCGGCGCGGGTGAAGCTGCGCTCGCGCGCGACCAGGACGAAGGCTTGCAGGTGGTTGAAGTCGGCGCGCGGCATAAGTTGTGGTGCGGGATGCGGTCGGGTTGCAATGCGCGCAGTGTAGCAGCGGCTGCCGGGCCGAGCTTCCCGGACGGCCGCGCAAGCGGCATAATGGCATGTTGTCCAGCGCCCGCTTGGCGCTCGGACCTTGTTGCGACCTATTGGATTGGATGGTGCAAGCGTGTTTGCTGTTGTAACTCTTGACGTGGGGGCCGCGCTGCGGACCCTGGTGCTGACGCTCGACCTGCTCGGCACCTTCGTGTTCGCGCTGAGCGGCGCGGTGGCCGGCGTGCGCCGCCGCCTCGACCTGTTCGGCGTGCTGGTGCTGTCCTTCGTCGCCGCCAATTCGGGCGGCATCGTGCGCGACCTCCTGATCGGCGCCACGCCGCCGGCGGCGATCCGCGACTGGCGCTACCTGGCGGCCTCGCTGCTGGCCGGCGTCCTGATCTTCTTCTGGCACCCCGGCCTGAAGCACCTGCGCAGCGCCGTGCTGGTGCTGGACGCCGCCGGCCTGGCGCTGTTCTGCGTGGCCGGCGCCCAGAAGGCGCTGGTGTTCGGCGTCCAGCCCTTCATGGCGGCCCTGCTGGGCATGCTGACCGGGATCGGCGGCGGCATCGTGCGCGACGTGCTGCTGTCGGAGATCCCGGCCGTGATGCGCGCCGAGGTATATGCGGTGGCGGCGCTGGCCGGCGCCACCGTGGTGGTGGTCGGCGACGCGCTCGGCTTCCACAACACACTGATGGCCTGCGCCGGCGCCGCGCTGTGCTTCGTGCTGCGGCTGGCGGCGATCCGGTATGACTGGCACCTGCCGGTGGCGCCGGTGTCGGAGGGGGCGGCGGATGTGGACGAGACCGGGCGGCGGGACGGGCGCTAGCCGCGTTCCGCCACGTCCAGATACACGCCCGGCTCGGCCGCCAACCCCTGCTTGACGCGCCTGGACAGTTCGTCGATCAGCACTTCCTCCTGGCCGGCTTCCAGCGCCGCGTACGCCTTCGCCACCACGTCCGCCGGCGCCAGCTTGGGCAAGTCGATACCGCGCGTGAGGTCGGTATCGATGAAGCCGACGTGCAGCCCGAGCACCTGCGTGCCCTGCCCGCGCAGCGCGATGCGCACGCCGTTGGTCAGGCTCCACGCCGCCGATTTGCTCACCGCGTAGGCCGCCAGGCCCGGGGTGCTGATCCAGCTGGCCACCGACAGGACGTTGAGCAAGGCGCCGCCGCCGTTGGCGCCCAGCACCGGCGCGAAGGCCTGGCTGACGCGCAGCATGCCGAACACGTTGGTGTCGAGCATGGCGCGCAGCGCGTCGATGCTGTCCGGGCCGAGCAGGTCGCCCATGTTGGCGATGCCGGCATTGTTGACCACCAGCGTCACGTCGCCGCACGCCGCGGCCGCTTCGGCAACCTGCGCGGGATCGTTGACGTCCAGCCGCAGCGGCACCACGCCCGGCAACGTGGCGGCTGATGGATCGCGCGCGGCCGCATAGACCTTGCGGGCGCCGGCAACGAGCGCCTGGCGGGCGAATTCCAGGCCGAGGCCGCGGTTGGCGCCGGTGACGAGAACAACGGCGTTATCGAGTTTCATGATGGGTTTCTCCGGTCGGCTAAAAAACATACTCAAAAAATATGATGTATGTCATATTTAAGTGCAAAAAAATACCGCGGCCGGCGCCGCGGCATCGTTGTCATCGATCCGCGGCGGACCCGCGGTCGTACTGGGCAATGAGCGCCTCGCGGGCGTTGCGCAACACGGCCTCGCGCTGTTCACCGTCGAGCACGCGCGCCATCTGGACCGCGCCGACCAGCGCGCTGGCGACGACCAGCGCCGCGCCGTCCGGCGTGCCGGGCGCGAGCGACTCCCGGACCAGATCGGCCAGCTGCTGCACCCGGCGCGCGGCCACCGCACGCAGCTCGGGCTCGCCGCGCCGCAGGTCGGCGCCCAAGGCCGCGACCGGGCAACCGCTGTCGAGGGCCTGCACGTGGGCTTCCGACAGGTAGGCTTCGATCAGCGCGCGCAAGGGGCTGACGCCGCCTTCGGCGCCTGCACGCAGCCGTTCGCGCAGGCGGTCAATACTCTGCTTGCCGGCGTGCTCAAGGGCTTGCGCCAGGAGTGCGTCGCGCGATTCGAAATGCGCGTAAAAACCCCCGTGGGTCAGGCCGGCTTCCTTCATCACGTGGGCGACGCCGACCCCGGCGTAGCCGTCACGGCACACCGCGCGCGCGGCGGCGTCGAGAATGCGCTCGTGGGACATCCGCCGGCGCACTTGCTTGGCATCGCTGGACATGATCGAATGGAAAAGAAAATAAATATGACAAACATCATATTAGACCCGTCATATTTCGTTGTCAAGCGCATGTGCACTACAATGGCCGGCCGTTGCCCATCCCTATCGAAAGCACCATGAGCACCACCGACCTGCCCTTCCGCGCCACCACCTCCGAAGCCTGCGCCTGGCTCGCCGGACGGACCGGGGCATCCTGGACCCTGGCGCGCCTGCTCGAACACGGCGTGACGCCCTACGTCTGGCTCGACTACGATGCGGCCCACCCGGCGCTGTTCGGCGACGCCAATGGCGGCTACGCGGCGCCGATCTTCTTCGAGGGCGACGTCGCGCGCCTCGCGGCCGGCGGCGAGGACGTGCTGATCACGCTGACCAAGGATGCGTACAAGATCCCGGTGCGCCTGCCGGAACCGGGCTTCCGGCGCCCGCTCGACGCGCTGCGCTTCCAGAAAAAGGACCTGGAGCGGCTGGCCGGCAAGCTGAAACACGAGCGCGAAGCGCCGGCGTCCAGCGCACCGGCCAGGCCGGCGGCGACGGAGTCGCAGTTCGGCATCGGCAAGGCGGAGGTGCTGGAAGCGTTCGGGCGCCTCGTGCGCATGGACCTGGACAAGGCCCTGGACGACGCCATCGGTATCTTCGGCGACGACGGCGCACGCGTCAAAGCGAGCGCGCGCAAGTCGAAGCGCAACGCGGTGTGGAATCCGGTGACGCTGGCGCTCGGATTGCACGACGTCTACCGCGCGCCGATCGGGCCGCTGAAGCGCGCGTTCAAGACGCACGGTTTCCTGCTGGCCTGGGATGGCGACTGGGAGCAGTCGCTGCGCCTGTTAGGGAAGTGAACGGGCCAGCAGCCGGCGCAGCTGCGCCGCCTGGTAGGCGCCGAAGGTATCGCTGAACAGGCAGCGGATCAGCGGGTCGTCGACCGCGTCCACGTCCAGCAGATCGCGTTCGGTGGCGGCATCGAAGACGGTGTCGTTGATGCGCATGTACATCGAGGTCAGCGACTCGCCCTGCGCCAGTGCCGCGTACAGCTTCGCGGCCGGGAGCTCGGTGGCCCAGCCGAGCGGGGCGTCGCTGTCGTCGGTGCGCGCCGTGCCGCCCTCCAGGTGGTAGCGGAAACGGATGGGCGTGCCTTCGTGATCGTAGAGCGTCAGTTGCCAGACGCGGGCGACGTCGAAGTAGTCGGAAGCGGCTTCCACGTCACCGTATTTATCGGGCAGACCCACGCGGCAGTAATCCAGTACGCGCGCCAGCTCGGCCGGCGTGAGCGGCGCGAAGTGGCGGGCAATCTCCGATGTATGCGGCGGCGCGGCATTGCCTTCGTAGGCGTAGTCGACATCCTGCGGACCGACCGGGATCACCCAGTCCAGCGGCGGCGCCGGTCGCAGCGAAGCCGTGTCCAGCGTCACCGAGACCGACGGATCCAGGCGGATCACCTGCGCCCGCGGCAGCGCGGCCGTCACTTCGCGCGTGAACTGCGCATAGGTGATCGGGAAGAAGGCGCGGTTGTACCAGGACCAGGGCTCCTGCAGGAACTGGCAGGCGCTGGGCACGACGTAGCGCGGCGCGAGTGCTTGCAGCTGCGGAATCCACTCTTCCGGCAGCGTCGGCGGCGCCGGCGCGGTGCGCGACGGCGTCAGCACTTCGATCTCGCGCATGGTCTGGAACGGCCACAGCACTATGTCCCACGGACCTTCGCGCACCAGCCGGGCCAGCGTGCCCTCGTCGATCCAGGAGTCGACCACGTTCAGCACGTTCATCCCGGCCGCCCTCACCTGAAACATCGAGTCGACGTCGGCATCCATCGCTTCGCGCGGCGTCACCTGGAACGGACCGACCTGTACCGCCTCGTTCAGGCGCAGCCGGATCACGGTATGAAAGCCGAGCTGGCGCACCATCCCGAACAGTTCGTCGAACAGGCAGTAGATGTGGATGGGCGTGGCGCGGTCCAGCAGGTCCAGGCTCTCGAGCGAGCAATGGTCGTCGTGGAAGTGCGAGATGAACACGGCGTCGAAGCGCTGGCCCCGGATCGCCTCGGTATCGAAGCGCACCTCGGGAAAGGCATGACAGTTGCGGCTGAACGGGTTCTCGAAGATGGTGTCGAACGCGATGCGCGTGTCGCCGCATGCCATCACGTAGCCGGCGTGCAGGATGCGGGAAATCGTCAGTGCTGGATGGGTCAATGCTGGATGGTTCATTGCGGTCCTCGTGCGAGGGCGGCATTCTACATGGCGCGGCGCTTCAGGTCGCGCAAGATTTCCCGGGCGGCGTTGTGCCCCGGCGCGCCGGTGGCGCCGCCGCCGGGATGCGTGCCGGACCCGCGGGTACGGCAGGCGCGGGTTCAGGTTCGACACGACGACCCGCGCACCAGGCGTTCTCCTTGGGCGGTGACGACAGCGGTGGCGCGGCCCCTGGCCAGCAATACTTCGCGCACCGCGCAGCCGGTACGGATCTCGACGCCGCGGCTTTCGGACGCTCTGGTCATCGCCTGCGTGATGGCGCCCATGCCGCCGATGACGTGGCCCCAGGCGCCCTTCCTGCCGTTCACTTCGCCGAACACGTGGTGCAGCAGCACGTAAGCGGAGCCGGGAGAATACGGGCTGGCGTAATTACCGACCACGCTGTCGAAACCGTAAACGGCCTGGATCGGCGCGCTCTCGAACCAGCCGTCGAGACAGTCGGCGGCCGACTTGGTGAACAGGTCGAGCAGTTCGCGCTGGCCGCCCAGCGACAGCTTGCGCATCCGGTTCCCCAGCTTGCCCGCCTTGACCAGTTCCGGCAATGCGCTGAGCCAGCCGCCCTGCACGCGGCTGGGCGGCGTCTGCAGGACCAGGTCGCGCAGCACGTCCGCAGCGGCATCCAGGTCGGCGGCGTAGGCATCGAGCCGGTCGGCGTCGCGCTTCGAGAATTTGGCGACCTGGCGGCGGTCTTGCCGGCGCCGACTTTCCATCCGGACCAGCCGGTCGCCATTGCTGCAGCCGAGGCGGCACAGCGCAGCAAGGCCTCGAATTATCCTGAACCGTTTGCATCCATGATGCGTGGACGGGTAAAGCGGCCCTTGGACGATCGGTTCGGCTTACAAAATTTCGGCATCAATCACGTTACCTTGCCGCCCGGTGCGATATCCGCCCTGCTCCATTGGCATGCGCTCCAGGATGAATGGATGTATGTGTTGAGCGAAGAGCTGACGCTGATCCACGACGGCGGCGAAGCGGTGCCCGGGGCCGGCATGTGCGCCCGTTTCCCGAAGAATGGCAGTGCGCACCAGCTCGTGAATCGGTGGACCAGGAAGCCGTCTATCTGGAAGCTGGCGATCGCCTGGCCGGCGACAGCGTCAGTTATCCGCGCGACGACCTGGTTGCGGTTCGTACCGAAAGAGGATGGGAGCGCACGCACAAGGATGGGACGCCTTACACGTGAGAAATGGATGGTCAAAGCAAAAAACCCCCACCAGGGTCACCTGGCGGGGGTTTTTGCTTTGCTTCTTATTGCTTATTTACTGCTATTAATTAGCCTGACGATAACCTACTTTCACACTGGTTGCAGCACTATCATCGGCGCAAAGT